>Ga0208394_100001_pt1 | contig 1187477 bp, 1131 predicted proteins | sample LakWasMet58_HOW8_2_FD_183892 | JGI IMG/M metagenome (GOLD analysis project Ga0208394, IMG submission 183892) | Freshwater sediment methanotrophic microbial communities from Lake Washington under simulated oxygen tension - Sediment Metagenome... | ecosystem: Environmental > Aquatic >... | reverse complement strand
TAATGCAAGTGGTGCGGACCCGCCCACATATAAGTGAAGATCAAAGCCCAGAAGTGCACGATAGACAGGCTGTAAGAATAGACTGGGCGCTCAGCTTGTTTAGGTACGAAGTAGTACATCATGCCCAAAAAGCCCGCTGTCAGGAAGAAACCGACCGCGTTGTGACCATACCACCACTGCACCATCGCATCTTGTACCCCTGCGTAAGCAGAGTAAGACTTGAACCAGCCAGCCGGAATCGCAGCACTCTCAACGATGTGCAACAAAGCCACCGCCAGAATAAACGCACCGTAGAACCAGTTAGCCACGTAGATATGTTTGACCTTACGGATACCGATGGTACCGAAGAAGACAACAGCATAAGAAATCCACACGATGGCAATCAGGATATCGATTGGCCATTCCAGTTCGCCGTACTCTTTACCCTGGGTATAACCCAATGGCAAGGAGATGGCGGCGGCGACAATCACTGCTTGCCAGCCCCAGAAAGTAAAACTGGCCAGTTTGTCGCTAAACAAACGGGTCTGGCAGGTACGTTGTACGACATAGTATGAGGTAGCAAATAAAGCACAGCCACCAAATGCGAAAATCACTGCATTGGTATGCAGTGGTCGTAAACGGCCAAAAGAGGTATACGGCAAGCCCAGGTTAAGCTCTGGCCACACCAGCTGAGACGCGATAATCACGCCCATCAATGTACCAACAACACCCCAGACCACTGCCATGATTGCGAACTGGCGGACCACGGTATCGTTATAGGTCGCAGCCTTCACGGTTGCATTTTGCATGGATTTCTCCCAATGATTAAAACAAACACCCAACACTAAAAAACTCTAGTTGTTCAACCTGATCATCTCAGAGTTGTCACAAATCTGATTTGACACACATCAATCCTGTTCAAAAATCCTCAGTCTTGCTCAAGAATTCGGGAACCTTCTTCTTCCAGGTCTTCAAACTGCCCGGTTTGGATTGCCCACCATAGGCCGCCCAGAATCACAAACACCAGCAATACTGCCAGTGGGATCAATAAAAATGCAATTTCCATAACGCTATGCCTGACCTTTCTGCCAGCCCGACTTATCCCAGTCGGTCAAACGTAATGCATTCAGCAATACCAACAGCGAACTGGCCGCCATGCCCAGCCCGGCTAACCAGGCGGGCAACAAGCCCATAATCGCCAATGGCACACCAGCTGCGTTATACAACGCAGCCCACAACAAATTCTGTTTTACGATGAGGATGGTTTTCTGACAATGCGAAATGAGCGAAACCAGCACACCGATATCATTACCCAACACCACCATATCGGCCTGCGCCTGCGTCAAAGGGACGCCGGAACCCATTGCAATAGAAGTATGCGCTGCTGCAATGACAGGGCCGTCATTCAAACCATCACCAACCATTAATACTTTCCGCCCCTGTTGTTGCAACAACTTTACGTGCTGCAGCTTATCTGCTGCTTTTTGTAACCCGAATGCGCGCTGGATTCCCAGCTGTGCTGCAAGGTTTTTAACGGGCGCTATTCTATCACCAGATAACAGTTGAATATCAAGCCCATGTGCAATTAATTGTGAAATCGCCGCTTTGGCATGCGGCTTCACCTGCTCTGACAAAGTCAGCCGCGCCAGCAGGATTTCACCGGTGGTGACATAAACCTGGCGCAGCGCATCCCCTTCTATTTCATTGGTCACGCCACAAAACGCTGCATTGCCTAGCTTGACCGTGAGTAATGCTCCATTTGGCGCAGAAAACGTAGCAGACATACCGCCACCGACAATTTCTTGCCAATCCTGCAAAGGTAGCTGATCTTGCGCATCATGCTGCAAAGCAAAACCATGCAGCGCCTGGGCGACCGGATGTAAAGAATCGCGGCTCATGCTGGCAATCACATCCAGCAACCACTGCCTATCCCACTGCGCATGACTCTCAACCAAGGCAACTTGCTGCAGATTTTCAGTCAAGGTGCCGGTTTTATCAAAGACAATGGTATCGACTTCGCTGATGGCCTGAATGGCCTGCAAACGGCGGATCAACACCCCACCTTTGGCAAACGTGCCTGCGCTGGCCAGCATGGCCGCAGGGGTTGCCAGGGATAATGCGCACGGGCAAGTCACCACCAGCACGGCCACCGCCGACATAATGGCTTTGGCCGGGTCCGTATTCCACCAGTAAATCACCGCATAAATAGCGGCCAATAATACAGCCCATAAAAAGGGTTGCGCCACTTTATCTGCCAGCAAGGCGATGCCCGGCTTTTCTGTCGAAGCAGACGCCATGAGATTCACCAGCGCATGGTATTGCGTGCCCTCCCCCACCTGCTCTACCTGCATCTCAATGGCAGAGGTTAAATTACCGGCACCGGCGATGACTTTGGCGCCAGTAGGCTTTAGTACCGGCTCAGATTCACCAGTGAGCATAGACTCGTCAGCGCTGGTGCTGCCAACCATAACCAGGCCATCCGCCGCAAACACCTCGCCAGGGCGCACATATAACACATCGCCCACATTGATATTACTGGCGGCAATTTGCACCCACTCGCCATCAGTATTCTTTTTAAGCACCGCATTCGGCAAACGGCGCATCATGTTTTCCAGCGCCCCCGCCGTACGGTTGCGCAGTTTCACATCCAGCCAGCGGCCTATCAACAGAAAACTCACGAACATGGTCAGCGAGTCATAATAAACCACGTCGCCCCACCAGCCGCCAGGCGCAAAGGTGGCCAGGGTGCTCATGACAAAAGCGGCAATAATGCCTAGCGACACCGGCACATCCATGCCCAGTTGGCGCTGCTTGAGACTGGCCCAGGCCTGTGACAAAAATGGGGTCGCTGAAAACAGCATCACCGGCAAAGTCAGCACCCACGAGGCCCATTTCATGAGCTGCACCATATCCGGCGCCATATCATTGCTGTCCGACCAATAAGTCGGATAGGCGTACATCATGACTTGCATCATGCAGAACACCGCCACCACCAGGCGCCACAGCATCTTGCGCTGCTGCACGGTACGGTCAGAAATTGCGCTGTATTCGTTAAGCGGCAATGCCGGGTAACCAATCTCGTTTAAATTGGCAAACCAGCTTGAAGGAGAGGTTTGTTTCGCGTCCCACACCACACGGACGCGTTTGGAGGCAGCACTGGCTTGCACGGCGAGCACGCCGCGCTGCTGCTTGATGGTTTGTTCAATACGCCCGCTGCAAGCGGCACAGTGCATATTGTCTACCCACACATGAGAGGTCCATACTTCGGCAGAAGAGGCATCGCGCTGACTAAATCGCTCCCATTCAGACTGGATATCCAGTCCTTGCCATGGGTTTGCACTGTTCACTGCTAAAGGTTTTGCCATTGGGTGATGGACCATCCGTGGAACAATATACAACTTTATATTATATGATTGAATATAATATAAATCAATGTGTTAGCTGCTGTTTGAAAAGACGATTAAAACAGCCAACGGCCGTAGATGCTTTGATATAACACAACTAAATCATGATGCGCACGGCATCAATACAGGTGATGCCAGCACAATCTAGCCCCTGCATCGCCCATGTTAATGTGGCATTATTTCACGCGCATCCCCGCTTGCGCCCCACTGTCAGGCGACAGGATATAAGGGCCGCCACGCTCATCGCTGGCTGCAAGCACCATGCCTTCGCTCATGCCAAACTTCATTTTGCGCGGCGCCAGGTTAGCCACCATCACCGTTAAGCGGCCAACCAACGTCGCCGGATCATAAGCCGATTTAATCCCGGCAAACACCTGACGTGGCTTTTCTTCGCCAATATCCAGCAGCAATTTAAGCAATTTCTCAGCGCCCTCCACATGCTCGGCACTGACAATATGCGCAATGCGCAAATCCACTTTGGTAAAGTCATCAATCGAAATATAGGCGCCCTCTTCGGCCGCTGGCGCATCCGTTTTAGCTTCACTCTTGGCAGCCGTCTCTGTTTTAACAGGCGTGGCCGCCGCTTGCAGACTATCTTTATTGGCTTCTACCATGGCTTCGATCTGCTTGCCTTCCAGGCGCGTCACCATATGATTATAAGGCTGAATCGTTTGCGCGCCCAAGCCCTGGCCAACATCAGCCCACTGTAATGGCTGCACGCTCAGGAACGCTTCCACAGCGGCCGCAATATTCGGCAATACCGGTTTTAAATAAACCGTCAGCAAACGGAACATTTCCAGCGCATTGCTGCAAATCGTATGCAACTCAGCCGCCTTGGTTTCATCTTTCGCGACCACCCAAGGCGCCGCTTCTGCCACATAAGCATTCGCAGCATCGGTCAGCTTCATGATCTCACGCAGTGCACGTGCAAAGTCGCGCGCGGCATACGCCTCGGCAATCGCCGGGGCCGCTGCACGCATATCGTCAATCACCGCATGCTGGGCCGCGATCAGCTTATTATCAAACTTCTTCGCCACAAACCCGGCCGTGCGGCTGGCGATATTAATATATTTACCCACCAAGTCGCTGTTCACACGGGCGACAAAGTCTTCCAGATTCAAGTCGATATCTTCCATGCTGCCATTGAGTTTGGCCGCATAGTAATAACGCAAATATTCAGGATTCTTCACATGCTCAAGATAGCTGCGTGCGGTAATAAACGTGCCACGTGACTTGGACATTTTTTCGCCATTCACGGTCAAAAAGCCATGCGCAAACACCTGTGTTGGTGTGCGGTGACCAGAATATTCCAAGGTCGCAGGCCAGAACAAGGCATGAAAATACAAAATATCTTTGCCGATAAAATGATACAACTCGGTCGATGAATCCTGTTTCCAGTATTCATCAAAATCTAAACCAACTTTGGAACACAGGTTTTTAAAACTGGCCATATAGCCAATCGGCGCATCCAGCCACACATAAAAATACTTGCCTGGCGCATCGGGGATTTCAAAGCCAAAATAAGGCGCATCGCGCGAAATATCCCAGTCCGAGAGCTTATTCTCGCCAGCTTCGCCCACCCACTCGCTCATTTTATTAGCGGCTTCAGCCTGCAAGGTGCCAGAGCGCGTCCAGTCACGCAAAAAGTCCGCGCACTCGCTCAGTTTAAAAAAGTAATGCTCGGTTTCTTTGCGCACCGGCGTCGCGCCAGAGACGGCCGAAAACGGGTTAATCAACTCCGTCGGGCTATAAGTCGTGCCGCAGACTTCGCAGTTATCGCCATATTGATCTTTGGCGTGGCACTTGGGGCACTCACCTTTAATAAAGCGGTCCGGCAAAAACATATTTTTAACCGGGTCAAAATATTGCTCAATGGTTTTGGTGGCAATTTTGCCGTTGGCTTTGAGCGCACGGTAAATATTGCCGGACAACTGGCGGTTTTCTTCGGAGTTGGTTGAGTAGTAGTTATCAAACTGGACCAAAAACTCAGCAAAGTCCTGACTGTGCTCAGCATGCACCTTTTCAATCAAGGCTTCCGGCGTGATGCCTTCTTTTTCTGCGCGCAACATAATCGGTGTGCCATGGGTATCATCCGCACACACATAATGCACCGTATGACCCTGCATTTTCTGAAAACGCACCCAGATATCGGTTTGAATATACTCAACCAGATGCCCCAAATGAATGCTGCCGTTGGCATATGGCAAGGCGGACGTCACCAGAAGTTTGCGTGTCATGAAAACAAGACCAGGATAAAAACCGCTATTTTAGCAAACCCGCTGCCGTTTCAACGAATCTTTATCTTTAATCATGGGCAAAGCGCGTGAACAAACTTTGCTTATGGGAGGGCAAGGTGAGGCCTGCGCAGCTTTTTACTGGCCTCACCGCTGCTTTGCAGCTTAACTTTTTGGGATCAACACTGCGCTCACTGTATGAATCACGCCGTTATCGGCATTGATTTCATCGCCAACGACTTTTACGTTATTCACCTTGACGCCATCGGTGACGGATAGCTGCAAATCAGCGCCTTCTAATGATTTCACTTTACCCGCACTCACATCAGCCTGGGTGATTTTGCCGGGGTAGACATGATAGGAAAGTACTTTTTTGAGCTGATCCGGATTTGCCATCAGAGCATTGAGTTTGGCTTTGGGCAACTTGGCAAACGCAGCATCATTGGGGGCAAACAGGGTGATGGGGCCTTTATCGTTGAGGGCGTTTTCCAGCCCTGCGGTTTTGACGGCTTTTAAAAAGGTTTTAAAATCGCCCTCTTGCTCGGCACTTTGCAGCAAGGTATCTGCACTGGCGTGGTGGCTGTAGCTGACGGCTAACAATGCCAGTAAAAGAAGTTTGTGCATATTGATTCTCCTGAATAGTTAATAAACAACGGCTGTGGCTTAAGCCCTGGTGTCGTCGACATGTTTACCTTAGCAAGCGCGGCTTACGCCTAACTTACCTTTTGCCAGCCCAAGCTTACATGCAGCTTAACTGAGCAGTGCCTGCCGCCAGATCGCAAGACAGCATGACGAACAGTGCCTGTTGGAGTAGAATTCCCGATTCATTTAGTCAGGCATTTTTGCAGGAACACTCAGCATGGCGATTAGCGAACTCATCATTCAAAGCACCTTAAAACTTTGCATAGACCCCAATACCGGTAAAGACTTTGTCAGTGCCAAGTCAATTAAAAACATTCAGATCAATGGCAACGATGTCAGCCTGGATGTGGTGTTAGGCTATCCGGCGCTCAGCCAATTAGAGCCGATTCGCCAGCAAGTGACTGCTGCACTAAAAAGCATAGACGGCATTGCCAACATTACTGTCAATGTCGGTAGCCGTATCGTGGCGCATGGTGTGCAACGAGGCGTTAACTTATTGCCTAACGTCAAAAATGTGATTGCTGTCGCCTCTGGTAAAGGTGGCGTTGGCAAATCGACAACTTCAGTCAATTTGGCGCTGGCGCTGGCCGCCGAAGGCGCTACCGTAGGTTTGCTGGATGCCGATATTTACGGCCCCAGCCAGCCACAGATGCTGGGCATTTCCGGCCGCCCGGATAGCGCCGACGGCAAAAGCATAGAACCGATGCGCGCGCATGGCATCCAGGCCATGAGCATCGGCTTTCTGGTCGATACCGACACGCCCATGGTCTGGCGCGGCCCGATGGTCACTGGCGCGTTAGAGCAATTATTACGCGACACGCGCTGGCAAGACCTCGATTATCTGGTGATTGACTTACCACCAGGCACCGGCGATATCCAGTTGACGTTAGCACAAAAAATCCCGGTCACTGGCGCCATTATTGTGACTACGCCACAAGACATTGCCCTGCTGGATGCGCGCAAAGGCCTCAAAATGTTTGAGAAAGTCGGCATCCCGATTTTGGGCATCGTCGAAAATATGAGTACGCATATCTGCTCTAACTGCGGCCACGAAGAGCATATTTTTGGTGCGGGCGGTGGTGCAGTGATGGCCAGCGATTACAACGTCGATTTACTAGGTAGCCTGCCACTGGATATTAATATCCGCATGCAAGCCGATAGCGGCCAGCCAACCGTGGTTGCTGCACCCGACAGTGCCATTGCACAAAGCTATAAAGAAATCGCACGCAAGGCAGCAAGCAAAATCGCCATCGCCAGCCTGGATCACAGCGCTAAATTCCCCAATATTGTGATTCAAAAAACTTAACCTCCACCCTCAGCAAGGACGTTGCATATGTCACTCCGCAAACACCATATTGCAGAAGGCCTGATGGGCTCGCAATACGAAACCATGGATGAACATATGCAACGCGTCGCCCGGCACATGACCGAGCGCCACCCGGTATCGCGCAACCTGGCCGCGCATCACACCCATGAAGTGCCCAGCCGCGGTCAGCGTGCAGCCGATGCCATGGCCCGCTTTGGCGGCTCCTGGACCTTTATTTTTATCTTCATGCTGATTCTGGTGAGCTGGGTGATCCTCAATTCGGTCATCCTGCTGCGCACCGACAGTGCGTTCGACCCCTATCCTTATATTCTGCTCAACCTGTTTTTATCCATGCTGGCCTCGATTCAGGCGCCTATCATCCTCATGTCGCAAAACCGGCAGTCAGAGGTAGATCGCCGCCAGGCCGAACACGACTACGAAGTCAATCTAAAAGCAGAATTAGAGATTTTATTGCTGCATGAAAAACTAGATGGCTTGCGTGAGCAACAATGGCAAGAGCTGATCAACTTGCAACAACAGCAAATCAGCTTGCTTGAAAAGTTACTGGTCGAAAAGAACGCAAAGTAACTCCAAGCGCCCAAATAAAAAGCCACAAAGATTTTTCTCTGTGGCTTTTTATTTGGGCGGCTTGAAGAACTATTAATTCAGTGCGACGCCTAATTCAGCACCACGCCAAAGCAATACACATCCACACCATTTGGCGATTGAATCAAGGTGGCAGGAATCGCCACACCGTTACGCCAGTTATCCACCGCCTCTTGCTTACCTGCGCCAGTCACTAAAAACATGACTTCATGCGTATTATTGAGGCGATCCTGGCTAATGGTAATGCGATCTGCCGGTGGCTTGGGCGAATTAAATACTGGCACGGCATCTGCGGTGTTATTTACCACCTGGCCGGGGAACAGGCTGGCGGTATGACCATCTTCACCCAGGCCTAAAATCACCAGGTCAAATGTGCGCACCCCTTTAAGGGTTTCTGCATAGGCCTTGGCGCCTTCAATATTACCCAATTCAGCCGGAATATCGTGAATCTGGCTGGCAGGAATCGCCACATGGCTTAACCAGGCATCACGCGCCATTTTGCTATTGCGTTCGGCATGATCCACCGGCAAACAACGATCATCATTATGATAAACGTGCCAATGAGCCCAGTCGGCATCGGCCTTGGCTAATAATTGATAAACGGCTTTGGGGGTGCTGCCACCGGCCAAAACAATTAAAAAATTGCCATGCTTGGCAATGGCTGCATCGGCCGCTGCCAGCACTCTATTGAGCGCCGCCTGGTTAATTTCTTCCTGGGATTGAAACGAGTGCCAACGAGTTTGAACATTCAAAGACATAGAAAACCTGTAAAAAACAATACAAAAAAGCGTGCGCAGCCTTTTAGTGCGTGACTGCATTTGCTATAATTATATCTGACTCGACATGATAATTCTGCAAAATTATCCGAAGCACTGATCGAGTTCATGCCATCCAAAAGATGGGTGTCTCTTAAAACTATCCTCACACCATAGGAAAATCCGAATGAAATTAGCAATGATTGGCTTGGGCAAAATGGGCGGCAACATGGCTGCACGCTTGCTGCGTCACAAAATTAACGTGGTTGGTTTTGACTTCAACACCGAGTTCGTTAACAGACTGGTAAAAGAAGAAGGTCTGGAAGCAGCAACCTCAGTCGCTGATGCAGTCAGCAAACTCGAAGGCCAAAAAATTGTCTGGTTGATGTTACCAGCGGGTGAAATCACCGAAAATCAAATCAAAGACCTGATCCCTTTGCTGAACAAAGGCGACATCATCGTCGACGGCGGCAACTCAAACTACAAACACAGTCAGCGCCGTGGCGCCATGTTAGCTGAACACGGTATCGGCTTTATCGACTGTGGTACTTCCGGTGGTGTTTGGGGCCTGGACAACGGTTACTGCCTGATGTACGGCGGCGACAAACAATACGCTGACGTATTGGCACCTTATGCACAAGCATTGACACACGCTGACCGCGGTTGGGCGCACGTGGGTCCAGTCGGTTCCGGTCACTTCACCAAAATGATCCATAACGGTATCGAATACGGCATGATGCAAGCATTTGCCGAAGGTTTGGACCTGATCAAAGGTAAAGAAGACTTCAACCTCGACTTGGCACAAATCACTGAATTGTGGCGTCATGGTTCCGTGGTTCGCAGCTGGTTGCTGGACCTGACAGCGGAAGCGCTGAAAGATGACCAAAGCCTGCAAGCAATCGCGCCATACGTGGCTGATTCCGGTGAAGGTCGTTGGACAGTGGTTGAAGCCGTTGAGCAAGGCGTGGCAGCTCCTGTGCTGACAACCGCATTGCAAGCGCGTTTCCGTAGCCAAGACTCAGAAGGCTACAGCTACAAACTGCTGTCACTGATGCGTAATGCATTTGGTGGTCACTCAGTAAAAACCAAGTAATCAAACAAGCCTCTCTCACGGGAGGCTTTTTGCTGATTACTGCTGTTTTTTGATATGGGAAAGGCTTGCCCTTTCCCGTTTACATTTTTATCTTAAGGTTAGAAATGACGAATAAAATTGATCCATGCACACTGGTGCTGTTTGGCGCTAGCGGCAACCTGGCCCGCGTAAAACTCTACCCTGGCTTGTTCAGACTGGACTCACTGGGCCGCTTGCCAGCAGACCTGAAAATTGTAGGCGTTGGCCGTCAAGTGGTTGACCTGGAAGCCTGGCGTGCAGACATCAAAAGCATGCTGGATGCCAAATTTAAAAAAGGCTACGACCAAGCCGTGTTTGAGCGCTTTATTGCGCGTAACTTTTACCACGCCAACCCACCAACAGACCCAGATGCATTTAGCAAACTGAAAGCCACCCTCAGCGACGAAAGCGTTTTCCCGCAAAACCTGGCTTACTTCCTGTCTGTGCGCCCGGTTGATTTTGCCCCGGTGGTGGAATCATTGGCTAACGTTGGCCTGACGCAAGAAGACAAATACTGGCGCCGTGTGGTGATCGAGAAGCCATTTGGCACCGACCTGCCTTCTGCCAAAGAATTGCAAGCGGCGATTACCAAGCACCTCAAAGAAAGCCAGATTTACCGTATCGACCACTACTTGGGCAAGTCTGCACTGCAAAACATTTTGCTGCAACGCTTTACCAACACAGTGTTAGAGCCAATCTGGAACAACCAGTACATCGACCACGTACAAATCACCAACACCGAAATGTTAGGCGTTGGCGACCGTACACAGTTCTATGACAGCACTGGTGCCCTGCGTGACATGCTGCAAAGCCATATTCTGCAAACGCTGGCACTGACTGCCATGGAGCAGCCAAAAGACCTGTCACCAGAAGGTGTGCGCGATGCAAAAATCGCTTTGCTGGAGCAGATTCGCCCGATTCCGGTGAATGAGCTGGAAAAACATGCTTTCCGTGCGCAGTATGCTGCTGGCGAAATCAATGGCGAAAAAGTGCCTGGTTACCTGGAAGAGTTGGGCAACAATGACAGCGTGGTTGAAACCTATGCCGCTCTGAAACTGTTTATCGACAATCCGCGCTGGAAAGGGGTGCCGTTCTACATCCGCACCGCTAAACGCCTGCACGAAGCCGATACGCGTATTTCTGTGCGCTTTAAAAAGGCGCCACTGCAAATCAATGACCAGGACCAAAACTGGCTCATCATTGGTATTCAACCACGCGAGTGCATCAAGCTGGAAGTGCAATCCAAGATTCCTGGCCTGGACGTGCAAACACGTACTATTCAGCTGGATGCCGCTAACCGCTGGGATAGCGACGACTCTGTTGATGCGTACGAAGCGTTATTGCTCAACCTGATGCAAGGCGACAACTCCAACTACCTGCATATTTCTGAAGCCGAAGCACAATGGCGCCTGGTTGACCCAGTCGTTAAAGCCTGGGCCGAAGACAAAAAGCCGGTACATCAATACCCTGCTGGCAGCCGTGACCCAGAAGCCTCAAAAGTGATTTTTGAAGCAGAAGACCAATTCTGGCGTTACAGCATTGAATTAGGCGGCGACAAATAATCACTGGCGGCTGCAAATGCCGCTGGTTGAATAAATCGCCAAAAATTCATAAAAAATTTGCAAATCTATCAACATTTGTTGTTATTATTTGCACTCATTAAAAGCGGAGTTTAAACTCCGCTTTTTTCTCTTTGTTGCAAGCAATCTTGCACAGAAAAGCAACGCTAAGACTGGATAAGGCAATGAGCATTAAGTCGGACAAATGGATACGCAGAATGGCTGAACAACACGGCATGATTGAGCCGTTTTCGCCGACATTGGTGCGCGAAGCCAATGGCGAAAAAATTGTCTCCTATGGCACGTCCTCTTACGGCTACGATATCCGCTGTGCTGATGAATTCCGCGTGTTTACCAATATCAACAGCACCATTGTTGACCCCAAACAGTTCGACCCGCAGTCATTTGTTGAAGTCTCCGGCAAAGGCTATTGCGTGATTCCGCCCAATTCGTTTGCGCTGGCACGTACCGTAGAATACTTCCGCATCCCACGCTCGGTGTTAACCGTTTGCCTGGGCAAATCGACTTATGCGCGCTGCGGCATCATTGTCAACGTCACGCCATTTGAACCAGAGTGGGAAGGTTATGTCACACTGGAGTTCAGCAACACCACGCCGCTGCCTGCCAAGATTTACGCCGGCGAAGGCTGTGCCCAGGTCCTGTTTTTTGAATCTGATGAAATTTGCGAAACCAGCTATAAAGACCGCGGTGGCAAATACCAGGGCCAGGTTGGCGTCACTTTGCCAAAAATATAGCGTCACCCAGCATTGAAAAACACCCCCTATTCACCACAAAGGCACGGAGTAAAAGCATGGCTTTCTCAGTGCCTTTGTACTTTGAGTGTCACGTTTCAGTGACAAGTTAAGGATTCATTGAATGAAATTTAGATTTCCCGTCGTCATTATTGACGAAGATTTCCGCTCCGAGAACTCTTCCGGCCTCGGCATTCGCGTATTGGCAAAAGCCATCGAAGACGAAGGCGTTGAAGTGCTCGGTGTGACCAGTTATGGTGACCTGACTTCGTTCGCCCAACAGCAAAGCCGCGCCTCTGCGTTTATCTTATCGATTGATGATGAAGAAATCGTCGAAGAGAAACCGGAAGCCATCGAGCAATTACGCAATTTCGTCGCCGAGATCCGTTACCGCAATGAGGAAATCCCGATTTTCCTGCATGGTGAAACACGTACCAGCCGCCACATCCCTAACGATGTCTTGCGCGAGCTGCACGGCTTTATTCACATGAACGAAGATACGCCAGAATTTGTGGCGCGCCTGATTATCCGTGAAGCCAAAGCCTACCTGGACAGCCTGCCACCGCCCTTCTTCAAGGCGCTGACACACTATGCAGCAGACGGCTCTTACTCTTGGCACTGCCCTGGCCACTCCGGCGGCGTCGCGTTTCTAAAATCGCCTGTGGGCCAGATGTTCCACCAGTTTTTTGGTGAAAACATGCTGCGTGCCGACGTCTGTAACGCGGTAGATGAGTTAGGCCAGTTGCTCGACCATACCGGTCCGGTGGCGGCCTCTGAGCGTAATGCAGCGCGCATTTACAACTGCGACCACTTGTACTTTGTCACCAACGGTACTTCCACCTCCAACAAAATCGTCTGGAACTCCACCGTGGCCCCGGGGGACATTGTGGTGGTTGACCGTAACTGCCATAAATCCGTGCTGCACTCGATTATCATGACCGGCGCGATTCCGGTATTTTTGATGCCGACACGTAACCACTTTGGCATTATCGGACCGATTCCCAAGAGTGAGTTTGCCTGGGAAAACATTCAAAAGAAAATCGAACGCAACCCGTTTGCCAGCGACAAAAATGCCAAACCACGCGTATTGACCATCACGCAATCTACCTATGACGGCGTGCTGTACAACGTCGAGGAAATCAAGGAAATGCTGGATGGCAAGATTGACACATTGCACTTTGACGAAGCCTGGTTGCCACACGCCACCTTCCATGATTTCTACGGCGATTATCACGCCATTGGCGCTGACCGCCCGCGCTGTAAAGAGTCTATGGTGTTCTCTACCCAGTCTACGCATAAACTGCTGGCAGGCTTGAGCCAGGCTTCACAGATTCTGGTGCAGGACGCGCAAGACAACCATCTGGATAGAGACTTGTTTAACGAAGCCTATCTAATGCACACCTCCACCAGCCCGCAATACTCGATTATTGCCAGCTGCGACGTGGCAGCCGCCATGATGGAAGCGCCAGGCGGCACTGCCTTGGTAGAAGAATCCTTAAAAGAAGCCCTCGACTTCCGTCGTGCTATGCGCAAAGTGGACGAAGAATGGGGTACCGACTGGTGGTTTAAAGTCTGGGGCCCGACGGACCTGTCTGAAGACGGCCTCGAAGAACGCGACGCCTGGATGCTAAAAGCCAACGAACGCTGGCACGGCTTCGGCAACCTGGCCGAAGGCTTTAACATGCTGGACCCGATTAAAGCCACCATTATCACGCCCGGCCTGGATGTGGACGGCGAGTTCTCTGAAGAATTCGGTATTCCGGCCGCGATTGTCACCAAATACCTGGCGGAGCATGGCGTCATCGTTGAAAAAACCGGCCTCTACTCATTCTTTATCATGTTCACCATTGGCATCACCAAAGGCCGCTGGAACACCATGGTAGCGGCTTTGCAGCAATTTAAAGACGACTACGACAAGAACCAGCCGTTATGGAAAGTCTTGCCTGAGTTTGTGCAGAAACACCCGCGCTATGAACGCATAGGCCTCAAAGATTTGTCTACACAAATCCATGAAGTGTATAAAGCCAACGACGTCGCGCGCCTGACGACAGAAATGTACCTGTCAGACATGGTGCCTGCCATGAAGCCAACCGATGCCTTCTCAAAAATGGCACACCGTAAAATTGAACGTGTCGCGATTGATGAACTGGAAGGTCGCGTCACAGCAGTATTGTTAACGCCCTACCCGCCAGGCATTCCGTTACTCATCCCTGGTGAACGCTTTAACAAGGTCATTGTGAACTACCTCAAGTTTGCGCGTGAGTTTAACGAGAAATTCCCAGGCTTTGAGACCGATAACCACGGTTTGGTGAAACAAATCGTGAACGGCAAAGCAGTGTATTACGTGGATTGCGTGCAGCAAGAAGACTAGTTGTGATGTTGTCGGAGGGAAACGCATGGCTGTATAGCAACGCGTTTCCCTTTTTTGTTTTAAGGCCAGCAACACTTAAGAATGCCGATACACATCGTCATTCCGGCTTAGTGTGAAGCATGCTCTACGCCTGCGTAACGGCTGGCTTATGCAGAAGGCAGCGTGCCGTGCAAGGCCTTACCCAGGCAGGGTGTGATTAAAATAAAAGGTTATTCTTTTCTGTAATGATTCTTTTCGCTTTTTCAGCGAGTTACTTTTCTTTGCTTGCACAAAGAATAAGTAACCAAAAGAAATGCACCCCAGCTTCCGCTTGTTTCCTGCGTTGCTCGTCAAAATAAGCGGTCACGAAACTCATCCTAGTGGCCTGCAAAAAACGCAGGCCACCGCGGGATTCGAACAGTCGCTCCCTTCCTCCTTATTTTGCCTGCGCTACTCGGCGCGGCAGATGGGGACCCCGAACACCATGCGACTGCAATCGTTCGCGAACTGAATAAAAAGAATCTGGTTTTTAAAGCGTCCAAATCTCGTCAATGTGAGTTTAGCGAGATGAATCCCATTCCATCACGCTGAGTAGCGGAAACAAAATAAGAGTAGAGGGAGCGACTGTCTGAGCTCCACAACAAGCCACGAAGTGTGTGGCTTGTCAGGGCGAGTTTCGTGACCGGCTTATTTTGTTGAGCAACGCAAGGGAGCCGTCAGGCCGTGATGGCTGGGTGCCCTCCTCTTTGGTTACTTTCTGGGGGGCAAGCACCAGAAAGTGACTCGCCGAGAGGCGAAAAAGAAAGCCTTGAGTTATCGCTCTATGATGAAAGAATGGCTTTCACATAAAATCACTAACTACGCCGCTGATAAACCAAATCACTATAATGCAAGCCATTCACCGAGGTATGCCCTTCCTCACTCACCAATGCCCAGTCATGCATCTCGATTTCCGGGAAAAACGCATCGCCGCCTACCTGTGCATAAACGCGCGTGATGTATAGCCGCGTGACGTAAGCCAAGCCTTGCGCATACATCTCAGCACCACCAATCAAAAACGGCTCCTCATCACCCGCACAGGCAGCCAGTGCCTCTGGCAATGAATGCACGACTTTGGCGCCTTCAACGGCATACTCAGTATCGCGCGTGACAATGACGGTGGTACGCCCGGGCAGCAACCGACCTAGTGACTCATAGGTTTTACGGCCCATGATGATATGGTGGCCCATGGTGAGTTGCTTGAAGCGTTTGAGGTCTTCGGGCAAGTGCCAGGGCAGTTGGTTGTTGTGGCCAATCACGCGGTTGTCGGCATGGGCGACGATCAGGGAAAGTGCTTGTTGCATAAAAACGCCTTTTAAAAAGCAGATAACCGCTTCAGGTCATCAATAATGGCCTGGCTATGCCCATCGGGATTCACATTGCTATAGGTCTGCGCAATCGCACCTTGCGGGTCAATGATAAAGGTCATGCGCTTGGCCGCTTGAAATACGCCGAGGTTAAACAGTGCGCCATAGGCATCAGCCACCTGGCCGTTGCTATCTGCCAGCAATGGAAAAGACAGGCGATGTTTTTGCGCAAACTCAGCATGGCTGGCGACCGTGTCTACACTGACACCCACCACTTCTGCGCCTAGGGCATGGATTTGCTGGATATCATCGCGAAAGTGGCAGGCTTCACGGGTGCAGCCTGGTGTGTCATCTTTGGGGTAAAAGTACAATACCAGCCATTTGCCTTGCCAGTCGGCCAGGCGGCGCACATTGCCTTGTGCGTCTGGCAATTTGAAATCCGGTGCTTTCATGCCGACACTGACGCGGTGAGAGGGCTGTTGATACTGGCGATAGCCCCAGATGGCCAGCCAGAGTAACAGTCCGTACATAATCAGTTTGACGAGCATTGCTTGAGTTCCTCTCTCAACGTGAAGTGACTTAAAAGTGGGCCTGCAGACCGTTTGGTCGTTGACGCTTCAGGCTGCTTATTGTACCTTAATCCGCCATCTGTCATTTTAAGGTCATACGCAAACGTTTGAAGTGTTGCAGTCTCCCCCATGAATAATGAAGCCATTGCAAACCTGCTCAAACTGATTGCCGACGACCCGCAGCGGTGGGACGCCTACCAAAAGCTGGCCGGCCTGATGTTAAAAAATCAGGAGTTTCATGCGGCTGAGCAGTATTTGCTGCAAGCAATCAGCCTGCAGCCCAAGATACTCGAGCTGCATGTGCAACTGGCTAATCTGCATATGCGCACACAGCAGTTTAAAGCCGCGCACGAATGTTATAAAAAAGCCATTGCCCTCGATGCCAAACAGGCACAACTCTACTACCTGGATGCGCGTGCCTTAAAAAACATGGGGCGCACGCAAGAGGCGATTTTGCGCCTGCGCACTGCCACCAAGTTCGACCCACAGCAGCTACAGGCATTTAGCGAATGTGTGGATTTAATGTTGCAGGCACAACAACTTGAGCCAGCAGCCAATATGCTCAGGCAAGCAGTCGCCGCGCACCCAGAGCACGCGCATTTTCATTACCGGCTAGGCATCGTTTGTCAGCAGTTGCATGCCACCGATGAAGCCCTGCAATGCATGCAGCAGGCCATCCATATCCAGCCAGACTTTGCCGAGGCATATCATCAGCATGCGCTGATCTTACAACTGCAAGGTAAAACACAAGCGGCGCTCGCCAGTTTTAACGATGCCATCAGCTATCAGCCCAATTTGCCCATGCCTTATAACAACCGGGGCGTTGTACTGTGCCAGCTCGGCCAGTATCCGGCAGCCATTGCGGACTTCAGGCAAGCGCTGGCGCTTAACCCCGGCTATGCTTCGGCTTACTGCAACCTGGGCTTGGCCCTATATGAAAATGGGGATGCTGACGAGGCCTACACATGCCTGGAAACAGCCGTACAACATGCGCCACACCACGCGCAGGCACGCTACTACCTCAGCATGCTAAAGCTGGCGAGAGGCGAATATGAGACTGGCTGGCCGATGTATGCTTCGCGCTTTCAGGTATTGCCTGACAACCAGCGCCCGGATGAAAATCTGTTATGGCAGAAAACCGGCTCGCTGGTCGGCAAAAGCATTCTGATACTGGCCGAAATGACGCTCAGCGACACGCTGCAGTTCTGCCGCTACCTGCCCCTGATTAAGGCATTTAAACCTAACCAGATCATCATTGCCGTGCCCGAAGCGCTGTTTGATCTGCTCAATGAATACTGGGCGCAGGATGCAGGCATCCAGGTGATTCGCCAGGATGGCCGCCCCCTGCCGCACTTTGATGTCTATTGCCCGATGTTAAGCCTGCCAGCAGTCTTTAAAACCCTGCCTGATACGGTACCAACCAACCTGCCCTATCTCGCGGTTCACGCACGCCATAGCCAGCCCTGGCAGCAACTGCTGGGGCCAACCAGGCGCCTGCGTATCGGCCTTAACTGGTGTGGGGATGCTGACAATAAATATGACAAGCTACGCAGTATCCCGCTCTACCTGATGGCGCCCTTGCTGCAAATGGAGGTCGAATGGCACAGTCTGCAAAAAGAGTTCAGGCGTGAAGACCACATCATGCTCAAGCGTTTTCCGATGCTGGAATGCCATCACCCGGCGTTAACCGACTTTACCCAAACCGCCGGGCTGATGATGCAAATGGATGTGGTGATTTCGGTCGATACTGCCGTGGCCCATCTGGCAGCAGCGCTTGGCAAGCAGGTTTGGTTGTTGTTACCGCATCAGGCGCATTTCCGCTGGTTGCAATATCGTGAAGATAGCCCTTGGTATCCGGGCATGCGGCTCTTTAGGCAAGGCGCAGAAGAGCCCTGGGACAGTGTGATTGACCGAGTGCATCAGGCCATTACCGACCTGCTGGCAAAGCGCGCCCTGGACGCCTGATCAAGTACTGCTGCAAGTAATCGTGCTAGTGTGGCACACCGACAATATGCATCACCCGCTCTACGTCCACATGCAGTAACTGGGCAATATCTTTGTAGTCGTCTGGCAGCGCCGCATTATGCCAGCCATCGGCAGAGTGCCTGGCCAGGTTGACCGCTAACTGCACATTGCGCACCCTAGGCAGATGCGCGCGTTGCTCGTCCATTAAATCGGTTAATAGTGATGGCAGGTTAAATACCCGCACCAGCTCGGCCTGTAACTCCACCACGCGAAAGCCCAGCACTTCTTGCTGGACGACACGGCTACGCAAGGTTTTATCAGCCGCCTGCCGCTTGCTGATCTCAGCCATCGCCTCGGGGTTAAAACACCACATCAGCATTTCGGCAAAATCATACAATGAGGCGGCCACACGCAACTCTTCTGCGTGCAAATCCATCAGGTGCGACGCAAATTCTGCTGCAAAATAACCGGCCCGGTGGGCGCGTACCATCAATTTAAGTAAGTCGACCAAGGCTGGCACATGTTGGTTGAGTACTTCTTCTACATGCGGCACAGCAGGAATCTGCTCAAAAAAAGTGCTGGTGCCCATCATGATAATGGCCTGCTCCACCTGCACCAGGTCTTGCAACTGGTGGCGGCTGCGATGATTATTGGCAAAGGTCAGCACTTTAAACATCATCAACGGGTCGTTAATCACCACACGTGTAATGTCGCGCGCGCCGGTTTCGTCTTCGTGTTCACGCAATGTTGCCAGCGCCCTGGCGGTCTGCCGCAATAACGGGATATCCGCTTGCTGTAAAAAAGCGACCCAGTCATTCACGGTCCTGTGTTGCCTTGCTTCGGTGAGTGTCACCATGTGTTCGCTCCAGCTTGATTCATGCGCCCGAGTATAAAACATCGCTACCCTGTGTGATGTCGCAATCAATCGCACAAATCAGCGCCTGTTTCTTTTTATGGCATATCCGTGTTGCCCCTCTGTAAGCTTAACGCCAAGAAAGGCGTGCTTCTTTAGTGATGACTGCTAAACGCCTATGTTAGAATGACATTTTAGTTATTGATTCCCAGCCTGGCATTGAACATTCAGGCGTTAAAGGTCATCAAAAGCATATGGCAATTACTCTGCACACCCCCGAAGAAATCGAAAAAATGCGCATCGCCGGTCGCCTGGCCTCTGAGGTGCTAGACTACATCACCCCTTTCGTGGTGCCTGGCGTCACCACCAATAAGCTGGATCAGTTATGCCATGACTATATCGTCAATGTGCAGCAAGCCATTCCGGCGCCACTCAATTATGCGCCCGATGGCCATACGCCTTATCCAAAATCAATCTGCACCTCCATTAATCAACAAATCTGCCATGGCGTGCCTAGCGAAAAAGAGTTGAAGCAAGGCGATATTGTCAACCTCGACATTACCGTGATTAAAGACGGTTACCACGGCGACACCTCGCGTATGTTTATGGTGGGCGGCGTCACCCCGCAGGCCAAGCGTTTATGCGAACTCACCTACCAGGCCATGTGGCGCGGCATTGAAAAAGTGAAACCTGGCAACACCCTGGGCGATATCGGCTACGCTATTCAATCATTTGCCGAAAAAAATGGTTACAGCATCGTGCGCGAATTTTGTGGTCATGGCATCGGCAAAAAATTCCACTGCGAGCCACAAGTGCTGCACTATGGCAAGCCTGGTGCGGGCATGACGCTCAAACCCGGCATGATTTTCACCATCGAGCCGATGATTAATGCCGGTCGCCGCGAGATCAAATTCATGTCCGACGGCTGGACAGTGGTCACCAAGGACCGCAGCCTGTCAGCCCAGTGGGAGCATACCGTGCTCGTCACCGAGGATGGCTTTGAGATCATGACCGTCTCGGCGGGTACGCCACCGCGCCCAGTGCTGTAAGCAGAGTAACCATGACGGTGATTGCCAAAGAACAACTCAAGCACTGGCGGGAGTCGTTACAACTGGCACGCCAGCACATTGCAGATGCTTACCTGGCCAACCCGCATGCTAAAACGCTGCTGCAACAACATACCCGCATTCTCGATCAACTGCTCAAAGACCTCTGGCGTAGTTACGGCCTGCCGCCAAATACAAGCCTGATTGCGGTTGGCGGCTATGGCCGGGGGGATATGTTTCCCCACTCCGACATCGACCTGTTGATCCTGATGCCGGACAACAGCGACAGCCAGTTGCAAACCACCGTTGAGTCATTAATAGGCACCTTGTGGGACATTGGCCTCAATATTGGCCACAGTGTACGCACCTTGCAAGAGTGCCTGGACGAAGCCAAGCTCGACGTCACCATTATGACCAACCTGCTGGAAGCCCGTTGGCTGACCGGTCATCGCCCAACATTTCATACGCTGACGCAATCCTTGCACCAACAGTTGGATCAAGCGCGCTTTTTTGCTGAAAAGCTGCGTGAACAGCAAATACGCCATGCCAAATTTCACGACACGGCTTATAACCTCGAACCCAATATCAAGGAAAGCCCAGGCGGGTTGCGTGACCTGCATATGATTTTGTGGGTTGCCCAAAGCCAGGGCTTGGGCAATGACTGGAACGACCTGGTACGTGCCGGCCTGCTCAGCCGCAGCCAGGCCAACCAACTCAAACGGCACGAGCGCTTGTTGCAAAACCTGCGCATTCGTTTACATTTGCTGGCCAAACGACGTGAAGACCGCCTGGTGTTTGACTTTCAAAACACTCTGGCCGAGCAAATGGGCTATCAAACCACCACGCAAAAGCGCGCCAGCGAGCAGTTGATGCAAGGCTTTTACCGCAGTGCCCGAGCAGTCATCATAGAAAATGAAGTGCTGCTCAAGCGCATGCATACGCGCGTGAGCCCGCCATTAGAAGCCGCCAGCGTGATTGACCAGGACTTCACACTGGCACAAGGCCTGTTGAGTGCACAAACACCAGACTTATTTCAGCGCAAGCCCGAAGCCATTTTGCGCTGTTTTCAACTGCTGCAGCAACACCCTGCCATCACCGGTTTTAGTGCACCCCTGGTTAGAGCACTACAAGATGCGCAGCCATTAATTGACCGCAGCTTTCGCCAAAACGCGGCGCACAAAGCGCTGTTTTTACAGATTTTGCAAAGCCGTGAAGGTGTGCACCGCAGCCTGCGGCGCATGAACCGTTACGGCATTCTTGGCCGCTATATCCCGGTGTTTGGCCGCGTGATTGCGCAAATGCAGCACGATTTGTTTCATGTCTACACCGTAGACGAGCACACGCTCAATGTGTTGCGTAACCTGCGCAGGTTTGCCAAACCAGACCTAAGCCATGAATTTCCGCTTTGCAGCCAGCTGTTTAATGAATTCAGCCAGCCACACTTGTTGTATCTAGCCGCGATTTTTCACGATATTGCCAAAGGCCGTGGCGGTGACCACTCGCAGTTGGGCACCGTTGATGCCAAGCGTTTTTGCCAAAAACTGGGCTTGCCCAAAGCCGATACCGCGCTGGTTGCCTGGCTGGTCGAAGCACACTTAAAACTCTCAAGCACCGCACAAAAAAGTGACTTGTCCGACCCGGATGTGATTGAAGCGTTTGCGCAATTGGTGGGCTCAGAATATCGTCTGACTGCTTTGTACTTGCTCACGGTGGCTGACATTCGCGGCACCAGCCCCAACGTGTGGAACGCCTGGAAAGCCAAGCTGCTGGAAAGTCTGTTTTTACAAACACGCCGCGTCTTACAGCAATCACTCAACACAGAAGCCCAGCTCAGTTTGCGTAAACAGGAAGTGTTACAAAAACTCAGCAGCTTTAACCTCAAAGAAGCCTCAGTACACCCTTTGTGGCAAGCCTTTGGCAGTGGCTATTTCAGCCGTTTTGACAGCGATGAAATCGCTTGGCAAAGCCGTTTGTTGATCCCGCACTTGCACTCTGACAAACCGATCGTGCGCGCACGCCTGAGCCCCAAGGGCGACGGCATACAGGTGATGATATATAGCCGCGACCAAAAAGAGATTTTTGCCCGCATTTGCCACTTTTTTGACAGCATGCAATACAACATTGTGCAGGCCAAAATTTATACCACCGCCCATGGCTACGCGCTGGATAACTTTATTGTGCTGGAGCCGGACACACGCCAGATTAGCTATAACGGCCTGCTCAAGCATATCGAGCAAGGCCTCAACGACCAACTGCTCAGTGCGCAGGCCATGCCTGCCCCGATACGCGGCCGTGTCAGCCGACAAGTGAAACATATGCCGATTCCCACGCAAGTCAACCTGCGCCCGGTTGATTACCCAACGGCACAAGGCCAGGTGACTTTTCAACAACTGGATGTGGTTGCCAATGACCGCCCAGGCTTGCTGGCGAGCATGGCGCTGGTGTTTCTCAACCATGGCATCGAATTACACAATGCCAAAATTAATACACTGGGCAACCGCGTAGAAGATAGTTTTCTGATTTCTGCCTGTTATAGCCAAGCCATAGATGACACCCAAACCGCCGCCCTCAAACAGGCCCTGAGTGAGCTGTAACCAAGCCTGCTACTCAAAATGATAATGTTTGCGTAGCGGCTTTTTTACTTCCCATACGCAATCCAGGCCACTGGCAAACGTCACCAAATCCCCCGCAGCAAAACTCACCGGGGCACCATTGGTTGGCGTGACCGTGACTTCACCCTCCAGAATATAGGCAATTTCAGTGCTGCTGTATTGCCATGTAAAGGTCGATACCTCTTTAGACCAGATTGGCCATTGCCTCACTCCCAAAGCGGCCAAGGTCACGGCACTGGGTTTTTCTACTTTGATCTGGCTCATCGCGGCTCCTTTGTCATGGGCTAACAATCAGGACAATGCCTGGCCGCAAAATGACGCACGGCCAACATCATGCTATGCATTATTTTTGCGGATTATGCCTCACTGTTCAATCTTTTTAACACCTGTATCCACGGCTGGATCGCCGCTATTAAAGTCACTGTTTCTTATCATATATTTTCACATTTTCCGGTTTAATCGACATTGATTATGCCGTTTTGAAAGCACATAATGCAATTAACATACGTAAAGAAATTATTGTTTGTTGCCGAAAAAGAATAAAGACGTGTGTCATGCCAACAAAAAATGACTACGAACAGTATTGGGGGTAGTTATGATCAATCAGGGTTCCGGGGCATTGCCCCAATATTCCGTTTTGGACGATATAGATGTGCCTGAAAAGGTGTTGCAAAGCTGGCAAATCACCACAGACTTGCTCGCCTGTATTGCCCATATCCCCGCCGCGCTAATCATGCGTGCACATGCGCACGAAATTGAAGTATTTATTGCCAGCCATAGCGAAGGCAATGTCTATCATCAGGGTGAGCATGCCAGTTTAAATACCGGCCTCTATTGCGAAAATGTGATCAGCAACCGCCAGGCACTGTTGATTCCGAATGCGCTGACCAGCCCAGGCTGGGCGCAAAATCCGGATGTTGCGCTGGGCATGATTTCTTATTATGGCTTGCCGCTCAACTGGCCGAATGGCGAAGTGTTTGGCACTATTTGCATCCTGGATAACAAAGAGCATCACTATGACCACCTGGTGATAGATCTGATCGGCCAGTTCCGCGACAGTATCCAGCTCAGCCTTTACCATATTTACCACTCCAGCCTGGCTACCGAACAAAGAGACCAGGCCAGGGAAGCCCTGCGCGATAGCGAAGCCTTATTCCGCGCAGTGTTTGAGCATGCTGCGATTGGCATTGCACAAGTGGACTTGTCTGGCCGTTTTTTGCAAATCAACCGCGAATTTTGCCGCGTGATTGGTTACACCCAGGAGGAAATTCTGGCACAGCACATGACTTACCAGCAAATTACATTGCCTGAAGACCTGGTGCAGGAAGCAGAAACCATCGCCCGTTTGTTACACGGTGACATTGACCAATATAGCGTAGAGAAGCGCTACCTGCATAAAATGGGGCAAGTGGTCTGGGTCAACCTATCAGTGCATTTATTGCGCGATGATGCGCAACAGCCGCTGTATTACATCAGCGCGGTGCAAGACATCAGCGCCAGAAAACTGGCAGAAGAAGAGCTAAAGCTGGCAGGGCTGGTCTATAACAATAGCAGTGAGGCGATGGCCATCACAGACGCCCATGGCGCGGTTCTCGCCATCAACCCGGCTTTTACTAAAATGACCGGCTATGCGCTAGATGAAATCAAAGGGCAATCGATCACCCTGCTGCGCTCAGAGCAACATGATGCCACCTTTTATGCTACACAAAGCCAGGCCATTCACGCCTGTGGACAATGGCAAGGAGAGGTTTGGAGCAAGCGCAAGAATGGCGCTATTTTTCCTACCTGGCTGACGATCAACACCTCTTACCAGACAGGTGGCGCGGTACATAGACGCGTCGGCCTGTTTTCTGACATCTCGGCAATTAAAGAGGCAGAAGCACTGATACTCAAACAGGCCAATTTTGACCAGCTAACCAAGCTACCTAACCGGCAACTGTTTCAGGACCGCCTGGAACAAACCCTTAAACTGACGCAACGTGAAAGCCAGAAATGTGCCCTGCTCTTTATTGACCTCGACCGGTTTAAAGAAATTAACGATACGCACGGCCACAATGTTGGCGACACCTTGTTGATTGAAGCTGCCGCCCGCATCGTCACCTGTGTGCGAAAATCTGATACTGTTGCCCGCCTTGGCGGCGATGAATTTACCGTGATTCTCAACGATATTCACGACAATATGATGATTGCGCATATTGCGCAAAATATTATTGACCATTTGTCCGAGCCCTTTATCACAGCCAAAAAAGAAGCCTTTATCTCAGCCAGCATTGGCATTGCCATTTACCCGGAAGATGCCACCGATGCGCAACAACTGCTCAAAGTGGCAGACCAGGCCATGTATGTCGCCAAAAATGCCGGACGTGGCTGCTACCGTTTTTTCACCAAACTCATGCAACAGGAATCCGACTTCCGTATTCGCCTGTCTACTGATTTACGCCAAGCGTTGTCACGCAAACAATTTTCTGTGCACTACCAGCCCATTATTGAGTTATCCAGCGGCCGCATTAATAAAGCAGAAGCCTTGCTACGCTGGAAACATCCCGAGCTAGGCTATATCAGTCCGGATATTTTTATCCCGATTTGCGAACACTACGGCACGATCCATGAGATTGGTAACTGGGTATTTATCGAGGCGGTCAAACAAGGGGCCAGGTTTAAACAATTGCTAGGGCGCGACTTTGAAATTGCCGTCAACAAATCGCCGGTGCAATTCAAGGCTAACGAAGAAATGATGCATAACTGGATTAAGCTGCTCGAGAATATTCATTTCCCGACCAAATGCGTGGTGATTGAAATCACTGAAGGCGTGCTGATGGACCTTGTTGGCAACATTGAAGAAAAACTGATGGGATTTCACAATGCTGGTATGCATATCGCCATTGATGACTTTGGAACCGGCTACTCCTCATTGTCATACCTTAAAAAATTCAATGTCGACTATTTAAAAATTGATCGCTCTTTTACCTGCAACCTGGCAACCGACTCCAGTGAGCTTGCTATTTGTGAAGCCATTATCGAAATGGCGCATAGACTCAAAATTAAAGTGATTGCAGAAGGCATAGAAACTGAAACGCAACTGCATTTGCTGGAAGACATCCATTGCGACTTTGGTCAGGGCTATTTATTTGCCAAACCGATGCCAGCAGAGGAGTTTGAACAATTGCTGATTGACTTAGGCTAAGCAGGCGCCAACAAAAAACACTGCCAATAGGCAGTGTTTTTACAGCGCGATGGCTTAAAATATCAGCCTGACCATGTTTACCTACCCACAACTCACCCTCGCCGAACAAGCCAGTTTGCCCAAACTGATTGCTCAAGCAAACGCTATCCCTAACAAGTTTGAGGATAGTACGCATCAGCTTTTTGATTGCCAAACGGCCAATGGTGCCATGGTGCTGAAAGTGTGCAATACGCCGACCATAGCAAAGTCTCACTTTTGGTTAGGCACAAACCATTTATTTGCTGCTGACTTCCCAAATAGCCTGGGCAATATTCATTTAACACATCATTTTTTGCAAAAAAACGGGGCGCTCGGCGTGCCTGAGTTTGTTGCAGCCAGCGCAAACCGCTTTGTGCTCACGCGTTTTGTTGAGGGCACGGATGTAGACGCAAGGCAGATCAAAGACGAATGGGTCATACAGCTCGCCAAACATATCGCCAAATTGCATCAATTAACCTACAGCAGCTGGGGCACACTGCACGCGCCACAGTTTTCTGCAAACGCATGGGCTAGCCGTTTGCACGACACGCTGGTTTGTTTGGCCGAGCAACAGCAACCGCGCATTGCTGAAGCCTTATTGGCTGAAGTATTAGCGCAGGTAACACAATGCCATGCAACAGAATTTGTCCCGATGATGCTGGATTTACGCTGGGATCAATTTCGTTATAGCCAACAGAGTGATACTGGCACTAATGAATTGGTGCTCATTGATCTGGATGCGTTTGTGCTTGCACCGCGTGCGCTAGACCTGGTTTTGCTCGAATATATCCTCACGCCCGCGCAACTGGCACTCTTTAAACAGCACTATACGCAAATGCATGCCTGGATAGAACACAGCTCGCACACCGCTGCCTACCAGCTACTGTTATTTTTGATGAATATTCTGGGAGAAACTAATTTAGTCAAATGGATGCGGCGCATCTAACCCACTATCAGTTGCGCCATCATGCGCCATCATGCGCTGTTTAAGCCGTTTGTTGCCGATACAACCTGACCCAACTGATAAAGCCAACCATCGCCAAAATCGTGTTCAATACAAATAAAACGGCGGTGGCGTAATAGCCGGTTTGCACGTACAACAGCGTGGCCGCACCATCCACCACCACCCAATATAACCAGTTTTCTAATACCTTTTTAGCGATCAACCACGTATTCATCACAGAAAAAACGGTGGTATACGCGTCTAACACCGGGCTTTGCGATTGTCCACTTTGTTGCAAATAAGCACTCAGCAACGCACTCACCGCCAAGCCACCCACAATAAAACCAAAGTGCCTTTTCAAGGGCCAACGGCTAATCAGCAAGGTGTCAGTTTGCTTGCCATGTTTCTGCCATAGCCAAAAGCCATACATGGCCATGCCCATATAATAAAAGTTGAGCAGCGCCTGCATGGGCAGTTGGCCTTCCCAAAACAGCGCGGTGTAAACCAGCGTGCTTAAAAAAGCAAACAACCAGCACCATTGCGACTCTTTGGCTGCCAGCAGAATATAGGCAACCCCCATTAAAGCCGCGGTGATTTCCCAGCCGGACATTTGATGAAATGCGGTCAGGATAGCCTGATAATTATCTTGGTTCATGGCGAGCAATCATATTAACGAACGCGCATAAAATAGGTAACGGCTTATACATCAACCACATCCGCCCTGTCCGTACCAATAAACTTCATCACAAACACACTGTGCGGCAACGCATTAAACACCGCCTGCATTTCTGCATCCAGGCAATCCATCACGTCGCGATACTCGCCAAAGACTTGCGTCGCCAGGCTATTGCGCTTGACGACCAGATTTGGATTGGCTTCGAGCTTGTTGATAAACTCTAAAATAGGCTCTACATACCCCTCGGTTAAAGGATACAAACTAATATCGACTGAAATACGCATCTAGCAATTCTTTCATCAAACGAGCACTTGCTCTGGTAACATTTAGTAATCATAACTGACTGTAATACCGGCAACGCGTGGTTGACCGTATTGAATATATTTCTCATCAACCGAGTAGTTATTCGCTGGATTGTTAGGAAAGTAGAATCCTCGAGTCGCATACTCTTTGTCAAATAAATTTCTTACCCAACCGCGAACCTTCCAATGCTTGTCATACTTATAGTCCAGACTTGCATTCACAAGCGCATAAGCATCAGATTTTGCATTATGACTGTCTGAAAAATAAAAGTCGTCTTTGCCTTCTACATTGGCACGTAGCGTCAAGTCATCATTCGCATAGAACTCAGAACCTAAGTTGAATGTATATCTTGGAGCGTTTGCCACTTGGCGACCATCGAAACTCACTCCATTTGCGACATGGTTTCTAAACTTGGCATCTAGCAGCCCCAATGACCCTAGGATGCGCAGTTTATCTGTTGCAAACCAGTCGAAACTCGCTTCCAAGCCTTGATGGGTCGCATTCGAAGCATTGTTAATATAATCTAAGAATGTGCCATTACTAAGTGCTTTGGAAGCCTTGATTTGGGCATCATTACGTTCAGTATAAAATACAGATAATGTTGTGATTAGCGTTTTATTTAGCCAACTGGATTTAATACCGGTCTCGATACTGACGTTGTATTCCTGCTTAATATTACGTTGTTCACTGTTAAGTCGACCATCATTATTAACACCACCAGCTTTAAAGCCCCGCGACAATGTTGTGTAAAGCAAATGGTCCTCATTGGCTTGATAGTTCAATCCAATTTTGCCACCGAATAGATTGTCAGCAACTGAAGTGTTATCAATATTCACAAGATTAAAAGCATCATCGTATCCTGTTGCATCAGATAAAGTTGCCTTGAAATGCTCAAGACGCAAACCATTAGTTAACGTTAATTTTTCACTTAAATAAGTATCTAGTTGGCCATAAAGCGCAGTATTGTTGGTTTCATAATGGCCGCCCGAGTTGGGATTAGTATAATAATTGGAGTTGATTTGGAAGTTTTCTTTTTGGTTATAGTGAAATAAACCGACAGTCCAATCTGTCGTCCCCCCAAAAATTCGACCTGCTTTATCAGAGAGTGCACGAACATCAAAAGAGTAGTTCTCACGCTTTCGATTAAAACGCTCAAAATAATCTGGCGATACAGCGGTCCAATCTGCATCGTAGCTGTACAGTACATCTGAATGCAGGTAATTAGCTTGAGATTGAAGAATCACTGCATCAGACGCTTGCCAATTAGCTTTTAACGCTAGGGCATTAGTTTCTTGGTTATCAGAACCTGGCTGATTCGATCTTGTTTTGCCGCTATTATCCAGTGTAAAAGCATCATAGCCATTGTGGATGTTCAAATGTAGATAGGTCAAATCTACAGTTAAGTTTTCGGTAGCAATCCATTTTAACTTGCCACGTAAAGTCAGCTCGTTTTGGTCTTGCGTATCATCGCGACCTAAATATACATTCTTAACATACCCATCTGATTGATGGTTGTAAATGGCAAGTCTTCCCAACAAGGTATCATCTGTGATCGCGCCGCCAACAGCAAAACCAACATTTTGCGTATCATAATTACCTGCCGCAGACTCAAAGTGCATCTTAAAGTCTTTTGTAGGCTCCTTAGTACGCAAATTAATCGTCCCGGCTAAGCCATTATTACCAAACTTGGTGCCCTGTGGACCACGTAAAATCTCTACCGAGTCAATATCAAACAGCGTTGCGGCGCCGCCAATTCGACTAAAGTCTATACCATCGATAATGAGACCCACTGAAGGATTTATGGGAGATGAATATTGACTGTCTTCACCCATGCCGCGTATTTGAAAAAACTGACCACGCGAAGCACCACTTGCAAAACTAACGTTGGGTGCCAAGTTAAGCACCTCTTCCAAGTGTTGCGCGCCACGTGCTTCGATGGTGTCTTTGTCAATTTCAGTCAAACTGACAGCGGTTTTTTGTGCCGTTTTTGGTCGATAGTCAGCACTGACAACAACTTCCGAGAGTTCGACTGTCTTGCTTTCCTCTTCTGCTCCCAGCGCAGGCATGGCCAGCAATAGCCCAATCAGGGGTAATGGTTTTGTAATCGGTTTCAAGATAATCCTTTCTATAAGAGTCATAAAAAGGACAGGGGAAGAGTGACAATGACGTGAGTAGGTTTGTGGGTGACCCAGCAAACCAAAAACAGTTGCGTTGTAGATGCTCTGCCTGTCCCTACGCCAGCATTATCTGGGTCAGGTTCATTGGGTTTCCCGCGTGTGCGAGATCTCAGGCGTTATAGCCACCCCAAGGCGTTTGATTTTTCAATCAGGGTGAGATTGTATTTTAATATCAACCACTTGGCTAGAGCACTATGCAGAATTCGCTTTAAAGCCTGTGCGCATTTTGCAAAGTTTAATGATTGCCACTGTAAACAGATGGCCTCTAAGAATATCTAGCAGGCCAAAAACAAAAAACCCTGCAATGCAGGGTTTTTTTATTGAATACTGGCTACAACAAATCAATTAGAAATGTTTGTAGTGTTTTTTCAATTGTTTGACTACTTCCCACTGGGATTTCAGGCCTTTTGGAAACTCAACATAGTCACCAGCCTTGATTGTTACAGTGTCGCCACCTTGTGGAGTCACTTTGAATTCGCCTTCTAATACGTAGGCTTTTTCAGTGGCAGTGAAGTCCAAAGGGAATTTTGAAGGCGCGCAATCCCAGGTGTTCCAGCTTTTTACGCCCAGTTCTTTCAGTTTTTCTTCTGACGGGTTATGGTCGATGATGATTTGTGTCATGACGATTCCTTAATGTGTGTAATTAAAACCTGCAAATAGAAATGCCGCAAAGACTGCGGCATGACGTGTTTGGCGGAAGAGGTGAGATTCGAACTCACGGAGGGCGTGAACCCTCGACAGTTTTCAAGACTGTAGCATTAAACCGCTCTGCCACTCTTCCGGAAAGACGGCATTATAACAAACAATCAGTCATCTGGAAGTGTTATTCCAGGAAAAAGTACATCATTAAAGCCAAATTTTGTTAGATCACGGATGCGCATGGGGTAAAGTATGCCAAATAAGTGGTCGCACTCATGCTGAACCACGCGCGCGTGAAAGCCACTCACGGTGCGATTTATGACCTGCCCTTGCGGATCAAACCCACGGTAATGCAGCTGCTGGTAGCGTGGGACCAGGCCACGCATGCCGGGCACAGACAGGCAGCCTTCCCACCCATCTTCTTCTGCCTGGTCAATCGGTGTCAGTTCAGGGTTAATCAAAATAGTGAACGGCACTTCTTCGGCATCGGGATAACGCGGATTCGCACCCACACCAAACATCACCACCTGCAAACTGACACCAATTTGTGGTGCCGCAATGCCTGCTCCGTTCATATCGGTCATGGTGTCATGCATGTCTGCAATCAAGGCATGCAATTCAGGCGTATCAAACTGGGTGACTTTATCGGCCACCCGATACAACAATGGCTCGCCCATTCTGAGCACAGGTTTCACCGCCATAGCTGTTTCTCCTTGCGATTCACGATCAGCCCCGGCATTTAAACGTTAGGCAACTGAGCAATCGTTATCAGATAAATAGTGTGCAATCACCGTGCGCACTTTGTCCATGGTTTGCTGCAACAACGGCATCACCTGCTCAAACTGGATAGACTGCGCGCTGTCGCCGCGACCGGCGGCAAAGTTAGCCACCGGGCAAATGGCGGCATAAGCTAATCCTAGTTCGCGCGCCAATACCGCCTCCGGCATCCCGGTCATGCCGACAATGGTGGCGCCATCGTGTTCATAACGGTTGATTTCTGCCGCCGTTTCCAGGCGCGGGCCTTGCACGCAGGCATACACCCCGCCATCGACCACGCTGTAGCCAACATCTGTCGCTGCCTGCAAGCAGCGCTCGCGCATGGCTTGTGAATATGGCAGGGTAAAATCGATATGGCGCACGGGCAACTCAATGCCATCATGGTAAGTATTGCTGCGTCCGTAGGTGTAATCCAGAATCTGGTTCGGCAACACAATGTCGCCTGGAATCAGGTTGCGGGCAATGCCGCCGACGGTGGCCACGGCCAGTAAATCACGCACGCCCACAGAATGCAGCGCCCAGATATTCGCCCGGTAATTGACCGCATGCGGTGGAATCGTATGGCCGCCGCCATGACGCGCCAGAAATACTACTTCTTTGCCATTGATCTCACCAAACACCAAAGGCTGTGAAGGTTCGCCATACGGGGTGCGCACAATCATGCGCTTTGAAATATTTAAATTATCCAGCGCGGTCAGCCCGGTGCCACCAATAATGCCTAACATCCTGTTATCCCCAACGTTGATTTCTCTTTACGACTTGTTAATCTGCAAGGCGTAAGCGTATCACGGATTTATGGCATACTTAAGCCATGCAAGCCTTTTCCAAGCCAGCCGAGACTTATCCCAGCCTGACGCTGGCGCACACGCACTACGAAAACTTCCCGGTGGCCTCTGTGCTGTTACCCGCCCATTTGCGCCACGCAGTGACGGTGATTTACCAGTTCTCACGCGAAGCCGATGATATCGCTGATGAAGGCGATGCCACTGCGGCGGCGCGGCTGCACGCCTTGCAAGCGTATGAAGATGAGCTATTGCTGATGCAGGCTTATATACAGCCATCACAACCCTTGTTTATCGCCTTGCAGCACGTGGTTAAAACCCACAAGCTGGACGTGCAATTGTTGCTGGACCTGATTAACGCCTTTAAACAGGATGTGGTTAAAACCCGCTATGCCACTTTTGACGAGGTGCTGAACTATTGCCGCCGCTCGGCCAACCCGGTGGGCCGTCTCATGCTGCAACTCTATGGCAGTGATACGCCGCAGCACCGTGTCTGGTCTGACCAGATTTGTAGCGCCTTGCAACTGATTAATTTTTACCAGGACATTGCGCCAGACCTGCAAAAACATGGCGCGGTTGGACGCATTTACCTCTGCCAGGACGAGATGCAAGCCGTAGGCATCAGCGAGCAAGATTTGCATCAACAACGCCTGGATGCCACCTGGGAAGTATTCTTTTTACATAACGTGATGCGTGCAGAAGACTTGCTACTGGCCGGTAAACCATTGGGTCGTGCGCTGCCTGGTCGTATCGGTTTTGAGTTGCGCATGATGATTGCAGGTGGCGAACGCATCCTACATAAATTAAAATCCTGCCGTGGCGATATCTACCATCATCGCCCGACCTTGAAAGCCTATGACTGGCTGCTGATTTTGCTGAAAGCCCTGTTTAAACAATGACCCCGCAACAATATTGCCAACAAAAAACCCGCGAAAGTGGCTCTAGCTTCACGCTGAGTTTTATGTTTTTAACCAAAGAAAAGCGCGCGGCCATGACCGCGCTGTATGCGTTTTGCCGTGAAGTGGATGATGTGGTGGATGAATGCAGCGACTATCAGATCGCCCAGACCAAGCTGGCCTGGTGGAAGCAGGAAATCCACAGACTGTTTCATGAAACACCGCAGCACCCGGTCACGCAAGCCTTAAAACCGGTCGTCGACGCTTTTAATTTGCAAGAAGCGCATTTTGTTGAAATCATCGATGGCATGCAAATGGATACGCAATACAACCGTTATGCCGACTTTGAACAACTGGCCTTGTATTGTTACCGCGTTGCCAGCGTGGTGGGCTTGCTGTCTGCGCAAATTTTTGGCTACAAAGACCAGGCAACGCTGGAATATGCACATGACCTCGGCATGGCCTTTCAACTGACCAATATTATTCGCGATGTTGGCGAAGACGCCAGGCGCGGCCGTATTTACATTCCGCTCGATGAGCTGGAACGTGCAGGTGTGACTGAAGAGCAGCTACTGCACAGCCAGGCCTCGCCGCAAACACAAGCGCTATTACTCAAGCAAATCGAACGCGCTGAGCTGTTTTATGACAAAGCACTCAGCCAGTTGCCCGGGGCAGACACCAAACCACAGTTGCCTGGCTTAATGATGGCCGCTATTTACCGTGCGCTACTGCAAGAAATTAAACCAGACCCCAACCTGGTGCTCACGCATAAAGTGGCGCTGCCGCCTTTTAGAAAACTCAAACTGGCACTGGGTGCATGGTTTAAATACCGCAAGCCATGAACGCAACGGCGTCTGCTGGTAAAAAAGTAGCGGTGATTGGTGCCGGGCTGGCTGGCGCCTCTGCGGCCATCCGCTTATTGCAGCATGGCCACCAGGTGTGCGTGTTTGAAGCCGCACCGCAGGCTGGCGGCCGCGCCCGTGGGGTCGTCCACGACACCACCCTCTTAGATAATGGACAACACCTGTGTATAGGCGCTTACCACGCCACACTCACCTTGTTGCAAGACGCGCACATCCATCCAGCCCAGGTATTTAAACGCCTGCCGTTGCAGTTGCATATGCATCATGGCGCGCAGCGCATGTCATTGGTTACCCCCACCTGGCTGCCCGCCCCGCTACATTTGCTATGGGGCTTGCTCACCGCACACGGCCTGGATTGGCGCAGCAAATGGCGCGCTATCTGCTGGATGCAGCAACTCAAACAACAGACATTTACACTGCCCACCGATCTCACCGTTGCCACCTTGCTGGCGCAGGGCAAACAAACGCCGATGGCGATCAGCACTTTATGGGAGCCTTTATGCTTAGCGGCGCTCAATACACCAATTTCGCTCGCCAGCGCGCAAGTGTTTCTCAATGTGCTGCGCGATAGCTTTCAGCATCGACGCCAGGATAGTGATTTTTTAATTCTGAATGCAGACTTATCCAGCGCGCTGATTCAGCCCTTACTGCAACATATACAAGCACAGGGTGGTGAAGTCAGGCTGCGCAGCGCAGTCACTGCGCTACAGGCGACAGAGAGCGGCGGCATGGTGTCTAGCTGCCTGATCTCTACGGCGACAAGCTCAGAAATATTTGACGATGTGATTGTGGCGGTTGGCCCGCATCAACTGAAAACAATCGCTGAAAAAGCCTATAGCGCACTGCCTATCCCGGCATTTGACTATCAAGCCATCACCACGGTATACCTGCAATACAGCGCTGAAACGCGCCTGCCCTACCCAGTCATGGGCTTGTATCATGGTCTGGCACAATGGGTATTTGACCGCGGGCAATGTTGCGGACAACCTGGCCTGCTGGCCGTGGTGATTAGCGCACATCCGCCATTGAGTGCAGATAAATCCAGTTTAGTGGCGCAGTGCATCACTGAAATCAACCAGGCCTTGGCAACATATCATGGCGCATTAAACGCCGCCCCGCAGTGGACGCAAGTAATCACGGAAAAACGTGCCACATTCAGTTGCACGCCAGACCTGCAGCGCCCTGGCACCCACACATCCAACCCACATATTTTTCTGGCGGGTGACTATATTGCTGGCCCTTACCCGGCCACCATTGAAGGCGCCGTCACCAGTGGCTACGCCGCCGCACAAGCCGTGATCAACCAGCTAAATACAACACTCGCCAGGCCTTAACCCTTGCACTCAACCGCCAGGTGGTTATTGGCTGGCCGATAGAGGCCATCACCGCTATCAGGAAAAGTCTCTTTAAAAGACAATTGCTTGTCTACTTCATAGCCCTGCGTGCACAACTCACCCGCCTTGGACTGGCACTGCTCCCATGTGGTATTAAACTCGCTACACGTCAGTGTGTAGCCCACTTTGCCTTGTTGCGTCGTATATTGGTGAGGCGTCACGCTGGCACAGGCAGCCATCATCAGTGGTAAAAGAAAAATGATTTTTTTCATTATTTTTGCTCCTGGTGTATTTTTTTACTGAATGTCATCTTATTGTCACACCCATGTGATAAGTGACACCCAGTTTGGGCAAGCACCCGCAGCGAATAGTTGCATGAAGTTTTTATGACTAAATACCACGCCAGCGAGCACAAAATACACAGTGAGCCCCCCCTGTATCGAAGTCGCTACAAATTGCTACAAAACCCCTCCGGTTTGTACCTGACACCAGCGCGTGTGTTTTTTATACTGCATCCATCGTTAATCGCAGAAAGGCAATCACCGTGAAATATGCAACTGTGATGACCACGGGGTTGTTGGTGAATATTTCGATTTTTGCATCAGACATGCCTTCCACGGAACGCTACGCCGACCTGATGGAAAACAAGCAACGCATGATCAAGCAGCTGAATAAACAGGTGGAATGTATCAGATTGGCTGGTGACGAGCAGACGCTACGCGCATGTCAGGCACCAGTCACCCGTACAGAAGTTAATACGGCAGATAAAACGGCGAAGAATGCCCAAAAATTAAAGACTGACAACCCGAAACAAACCGAATTTTTTTAAATGATTTAGCCTACACCCAGGCTCACAAACGCTTCCCTGTGGCTGTCCTCCCTCTTCTGGGCAGCCTCACTCTCTGGCAACGATTGCACTCTCAGCAGTCGTTGCCACTTTTTTTATGCGCGCAGCACGTCTATCGCCTGCTCCAGTCTATCCACCGCATCAATATGCAACCCGGCGACACCGCCTTTAGGTGCATTAGCTTTGGGGATAATCGCATGCGTAAACCCTAGCTTGGCCGCCTCTTTCAGGCGTTCCTGGCCGCGCTGTACTGGCCGTACTTCTCCAGCCAAACCAACCTCACCAAACACAATCAACTTGTTAGGCAAGGGTTTATTTTTAAATGACGACACAATGGCCAGCAACACCGCCAAATCCACCGCCGGCTCGCTGATTTTGACACCACCCACCGCATTAATAAACACATCCTGGTCATAACAAGCGACGCCGGCATGTCTGTGCATCACCGCCAGCAACATCGCCAGCCGGTTTTGCTCCAGGCCGACACACAAGCGCTTGGGATTAGGCGCATGTGCAGTATCCACCAGCGCCTGAATCTCAACCAGCAAAGGCCGTGTGCCTTCCTGCGTGACAGTAATGCAAGAGCCTGGCACCGGCGATTCGTGATGCGATAAAAACAAAGCCGAAGGATTGCTGACTTCGCGCAGGCCTTTTTCAGTCATGGCAAACACGCCCAACTCATTGACGGCACCAAAGCGGTTTTTAAACGCGCGTATCAGCCGAAAACTTGAGTTCTGGTCACCTTCAAAATAAAGCACGCTATCGACAATATGCTCCAGCACGCGCGGTCCGGCCAGCGAGCCTTCTTTGGTCACATGCCCAACCAGAATCATGCTGACGCCCAGTTGCTTGGCAATGCGCGTGAGTTGCGCACTGCATTCACGCACTTGTGCCACTGAACCTGGTGCAGACTGCAAGGCCTCAGAGTATACGGTTTGAATCGAGTCGATCACCACCACATCGGGCTTGTGCTGCTGCAATACCTGGCTGATTTTCTCCAGGTTGATTTCGGCCAGCACATCGACCTGGCTAGCGTCTAGCCCCAGGCGCTGGGCACGCATGGCAATCTGCTGCGCAGACTCTTCGCCACTGATATAAAAAGACTTCAGGCTCTGCGACACCTTGCACACAGTTTGCAGCAAGAGTGTAGATTTACCGATACCGGGATCGCCACCAATCAGCACCACGCCGCCCGCGACCAGGCCGCCACCCAACACACGGTCAAATTCGGCAATGCCGGTGGCCTGTCGCGACACATCCTGCGCCTCGACATCGGCCAGCTTTTGCAGTTGCGCCGTGGGTGCCAGACTGGCAAACCGGCTTTGCGTGGCCGCCTCGGGGACGGTTTCGACCAAGGTATTCCAAGCCTGGCAACTCGGGCACTGACCTTGCCACTTGGGCTCAGACGCACCACATTCGGTGCAGGTATATTGTGTTTTTGCTTTAGCCATGAATTTTAAACGGCACCCTGGCCGTGACGGCACATAATAATTCGTAGCCTATAGTGCCAGCGGCCTGCGCCACATCGTCTACCGGCACTTGCTCACCCCACAACTCCACTGTACTGCCAATAGCGGCTTGTGGAATATCGGTAATATCAGCGGCCAGCATATCCATAGAGACCCGCCCTAATGTGCGGGTTAAATGACCGGCGACGGCGATAGGCGTGCCCGTCGGTGCATGCCGTGGATAACCGTCGGCATAACCGCAAGCGACAATCCCCACACGCATGGGCTTGTCAGCGGTAAACAGGCTGCCATAGCCAACACTCTCACCGGCGGCAATCTCCTGCACGGCAATCAAGCCAGACTGCAAGGTCATTACCGGCTTCAAACCAAGGCTACTGGCCGATTTTTCAGCCACTGGCGTGGCGCCATACAGCATAATGCCTGGGCGCACCCAGTCTGCATGCGTGTGTGATTGCTGCACAATGGCCGCGGAATTGGCCAGCGAGCGTGCATAGGAAGCTGGCATCACTTGCGCCACCACTTGCATGGCAGCATCGGTGCCATCCGCCACATCGGCGTTGGCGAAATGCGTCATCAGGATCAGTTCACGCACATTCGCCGAGTTAGCCAATTGCTGCAAGGCATGCGCATATGCCTGCGGCTGAAAGCCCAGGCGGTGCATACCGCTATCCAGCTTGAGGTAAATCCGCAGTGGAATATTAGGCGCACTTTCAACAACCCACGCCAACTGGGCCTGATGAGAGACCACCGTATCCAACTGATAACGATCCACCAGTGTCATCTCTTCTGCCGAAAACACTCCTTCCAGCAACAGAATCGGGTGCTGGTAACCGGCGTCGCGCAAGGCAATGGCCTCACTGATATTGAGCACGGCAAAGGCATCTGTTTGTTTTAATCCACGCGCAGCATTGAGTAGGCCATGCCCATAGGCATTGGCCTTGACGACGGCAATCACTTTCGATTGCGGCGCATAGCGCCCGACTTGCGCGAGGTTATGCGCAAGTGCAGCTTCTGAGATATGGGCAACAATAGGACGCATAGGTGATGCCAACCAAATTAATACTCGTCAGGCATATATGCCGCGTTGGCGTAGTCCATAAAGCGCGTATGCGCACCCATAAAGGTCAGGCGTACGCGGCCAATCGGGCCGTTACGCTGTTTGGCGATAATGATCTCGGCGGTGCCTTTTTCGGCACTATCCGGGTTGTAGTACTCGTCACGGTACACGAACATGATCAAGTCAGCATCTTGTTCAATCGCGCCCGATTCGCGCAAGTCACTCATGACAGGCCGTTTGTCCGGACGCTGGTCCACACTACGGTTAAGCTGTGAAATCGCAATCAAAGGTACGTTTAATTCTTTGGCCAAGGCTTTGAGAGAACGTGAAATTTCAGAAATCTCGGTCGCCCGGTTTTCACCCTGGCGTCCGGCCGGTGAACTCATCAACTGCAAATAGTCGATGACGATCAGGCCTAATTCGCCCGTCTGCCTATGCAAACGACGCGCACGGGCGCGCACGTCAAAGCTGCTTAAACCAGCGCCTTCATCAATGTAAATCGGCGCTTCATTGAGCTTACCCAGCGCCGTAGTCAGTTTTTCCCAGTCCTCGTCTTCGAGGTTACCGTTACGCATCTTATGCTGGTCCAGGCGGCCAATCGAACCAATCATACGTGTGGTCAATTGTGTCGCGCCCATCTCCATGGAGAAAATAGCTACCGCTTTATTGGTCTCCAGTGCCACATTCTCGGCAATGTTAATCGCAAACGCCGTTTTACCCATGGACGGACGACCGGCAATAATCACCATATCGCCACCTTGCAGGCCGGAGGTCATGGAATCCAAGTCGGTAAAGCCGGTGGGGATACCCGTCACGTCAGAATGATTTTCACGTGAGTATAAATAATCAATACGGTCTGCCACTTGCGGCAACAGTACTTGCATACCCAAAAAGCCCTGGCTCTTGCGGTTACCGCCTTCGGCAATCTGGAAAATCTTGGCTTCGGCTTCGTCCAGCAATTGCTGTGCATTACGGCCATTCGGCAGGTAAGCGCTTTCGGCAATATCGGTGCCGACAGTGACCAGTTGGCGCATGACAAAACGTTCATGCACGATTTCCGCATAGCGGCGAATATTGGCCGCCGTCGGCGTATTTTGTGCCAGTGCGCCCAAATAAGCGACGCCACCGACCGTCGTCAACTCATTGCTGTTTTCCAGTGACTCGGCCACCGTGACGATATCTGCCGGCTGGTTGCGTTCAATCAACCTGGCGATATGCTCATAAATCAGCTTATGGTCGTGCTGGTAAAAATCTTGCGGCGCGAGGATATCGGCGATCTTGTCCAGCGCTTCGTTGTCAAGCAACAGCCCGCCCAAGACCGACTGCTCAGCTTCGATAGAATGTGGAGGGAGTTTTAAGAATTCGAGTTGTTCATCAGCCATCTGGCGATTATACCGAAAAGCCGTCACGCATTTTGGGGTTTTGGCAGGGATGAAAGATTAAAAGTATTTTAGCTATGGAGGACTCAGAGAAAAGCAAAAAGGCTACCGAAGTAGCCTTTTCTTGTACTGCAACAAAAGCTTGATTAAGCCTCTGGTGTCACTGTCACAGTGATGTCTACAACCACGTCGTGGTGCAGTGCAACGCTCACAGCAAAGTCACCGATGTTCTTCAGCGGGCCGTTAGGCAGGCGCACGTCCGCTTTTTTCACTTCGTGACCTTGTGCTTGCAAGCCTTCAGCGATGTCCATGTTAGTCACGGAACCGAACAGACGACCATCCACACCAGCTTTTTGTGACACGGTCAGGCTAAAACCAGCCAGTTTTTCGCCACGTGCTTGTGCAACGGCCAACAAGTCAGCTTGTTGTTTTTCCAACTCAGCACGCTGTGCTGCAAAAACCGCTTTGTTTGCTTCTGTTGCACGTTTAGCTTTACCTTGTGGAATCAAGAAGTTACGGCCGTAACCGTCTTTCACTTTAACCACGTCGCCCAGTGAGCCCAGGTTTGCTACTTTTTCCAATAAAATTACTTGCATGTTGTTCTCCTAAGCCGCCAATTAACCTGGGTGTTTGTCTGTGTAAGGCATCAGCGCCAGGAAACGCGCGCGCTTTACCGCGGTTGTCAGTTGACGTTGGTATTTAGCCTTGGTACCAGTCATACGGGCTGGGATGATTTTGAAGTTTTCAGAAACGAAATCTTTCAACAGATCTACGTCTTTGTAGTCAACTTCTTTGATGCCTTCTGCGCTAAAACGGCAGTAACGGCGACGTTTGTACATATCTCTTGCCATGTGAAACTCCTTAAATTCTTTAATACTGTATTCGCTGTAATTCTTGTATATGCAGTACCACTTGCGTGCTTTTTGCACTGCGCTGCGCCAAAAAACCCTTCACTTTGATCTGATCGCCGCTTTGCAATGGCAGATTGGCTTTTTCACCAATCAGCACTGCGGGTAATACGCATTGCACTTTACGATTCATCCCAGCTTCTTGCTGCTCTGAATCATGTTGCAGTTGCAATCGCAACAAGGGTAAGCCTGCCGGTGTGTAACGCAACGCTTCGATCGTTTGAATCGTTGCCGCAATCACCAGCGTATTCACAACACGACTTAAGCAGTTGCCTCAGTGGTAGCAGCAGGTGCGTCACCAACGATGGTTTTGGATTTTTCCTCTTTCATCATTGGGCTTGGTGCTGTAACTGCTGTTTTCGTCGCGATTGTCAGGTGACGTAATACAGCATCGTTAAATTTGAAGCCGTGTTCCATTTCTTCCAGCACTTCTTGGCTCACTTCGATGTTCATCAACACGTAGTGTGCTTTGTGTACTTTTTGAATTGGATAGGCAAGTTGACGACGGCCCCAGTCTTCCAGACGGTGGATGTTGCCGCCATTGCCAGTGATTTGAGCGCGGTAACGCTCGATCATTGCTGGCACTTGTTCACTCTGGTCAGGGTGAACAATAAACACGATTTCATAGTGTCGCATGAGATTTCCTTGTGGTTATTAGCCACCTTCAGAACCAATCACTCACATGCCATGTGGCATACAGTGGTTGCGTACAAAGTGTGGCAAGGTTGCAAAGCACGCGATTATAAACCGGATTTCATGCTGCAATCAAGGACTTATTACTTTTGAGGTGGATTTTCCAGTGCCTTGTCTTCTTTTGGCAGGTAATAAGGGTCAGAGACGTAGCCCGGCCCTTTCATGATAATAATGACGATCAGGCCTATCATCATGGCGCCAATAAAAAACCAAAAGGTAAACAGCAAACCCAAAAACATGGCCGTGCGCTCAATGTCACGCGTTAGCAAGTCGCCATGCTGCCACCAGGCATGCAGTAATGGCGTCGCAAATACCAATGTCCCTAACAACCACCATTTGGGCAGCTTTTTCAGCAAGCGCCATTCTTGATGGCTGGGATAGCGCACACCGTTCGGAAGTTTATTTAATCTGCCCATGTGTTTCCAATCCGGCTCCACGTATCTATACGATTATTTACTTTTGCATTTTAACGCAAGTATGGCCATGTTTTAAAAGGAAAATTTCCAGACCCAGCCAGCACTGATTGATATCAGGCATATTTTATAACGGCCACACAGACTATCATATTAAAGAAGCTGCAAATTACGCCGTAAAACCCTTGAGACCATAAAGAGACTGCGGGCAAAGTCCGCCCTGCGCAAGAATAACTTGAGGTAACTGCATGCTGGTACAAAAAAAACAAACCCACTGGGAAGGCATCTTGCAGGCCATACAGAACTCATATGCTATTAAAAGGCATATTGAATTCTTTAACTGGCTAAAACAAGACATTCATCCGCTGATGCGGCACGATGTGCTGTTGGCCGCCTGGGGCGACTTCAGCAGTGGCGATCTGCATTTTGACGTGTCATCCTCATTGCCTGAGGCCTCTACCCAGCGCCTGCTGGAAGATTCGGCCATTGTGAACTATCTGATGTGCAACTTATATAAGCGTTGGGTAGAAAATGATGACAAGTGGTATGTGATTAACCGCTTTGATGCCAGCGGCATTCACGCCCAATCGCCTAACCCGTTTACGCAGCAACTGCTAAAAATGCATTCCTTAATGGTGTATGGCGTACGCGACACGCGTGGCAAAGCCGATTGTATTTATGTGTTTTTTGACCGCACCAAAGAATTTACGGTGCCAGACCAGATGCTGGGCATGATCATGCCGCACCTGGATGCCGCGATTCGCCGCATTGGCCACCTGGCGCCGGTGGTGAAAGACGAGGACTTGCTCGATAGCATGGCGCAAGGCGGGCTATCTGACCGCGAGCAGGAAATTCTGCATTGGGTGCGCAGTGGCAAAACCAATCTTGAAATTGGCATGATCCTCAATATCAGCGCCAACACCGTCAAAAACCACCTCAAGCGTATCTTCCAAAAACTGGATGTCTCTTGCCGGGCACAGGCTGTGGCCAAAACAGGCATGCCTGCCGCGGTGCGCCGCCCGAGTTAATTAAACAGCTAGCCGCGGCCGGTAAAGCGCTGGATATCGCGCATCTGCCGTTTGGTGGGGCGCCCCAGGCCTCGGTCACGTTCAGCAAACTGGTCAGCGCCCGTCTCTTGAGCTTGCTGGCGCAGGCGCTGGCTTTCTTCGGTTTCGCGATACAGCAAAGCAGCCTCGGGCGCACCGCGCCGCACATTGCTTAAAGCCAGCACTTCGACTTCAATCTGCATATCCTTGTTTTTGATGCTGACGCGCATGCCCGGCTTCATTTCGCGCGCATTTTTGGCGCGGTCGCCATCAATACGCACTTTGCCGCCCTCCACCGCTTCGGCAGCCAAGCTGCGTGTTTTAAAAAAACGCGCCGCCCACAACCATTTATCCAAACGACAACCGTCGTCCTTTTCTGGCGGCGCTTCTTGCTTGCGATGATGTGTACGTGGCATCAGCTTAGAGATTCAAATGGTCTTGATGCTGCTGAAAATAAGCCATGCGCGCTTGGTTGCGCTCCAGGGTATGGCGGTAGCTGGCGAGGGCATTCTGCGCTTTCGCCATCAGGTTGTCGCCTTCGTACGTGCCATCTGCCTCTTGCGTACCGGCTTCGCACTCGGTCAGGTGTGCAATCCCTTCCAGCACATGATCGATGGCGATGATTTTAAACATGCCATTATTCACCGCAGTCACCACACTGTCATCGAGCACCAGGTGGCGCTGGTTGCGTTTAGGGATAATCACGCCCTGCTCGCCATTTAAGCCCAAGGCCTCACAGACGCGGAAATAACCCTCAATCTTTTCATTAATGCCGCCAATCGGCATCACTTCGCCAAACTGGTTGAGCGCACCAGTCACGGCCATGCCTTGTTTGATTGGCAGGCCAGTCAGCGCGGAAAGCAGCGCAAATAACTCGGCACAAGAAGCAGAATCGCCTTCGACACCTGTATATTCCTGCTCGAACACCAATGACGCATTCAGACTCAGCGGCGCCAGCGCCCAAAAACTGGCACTGAGCCAGTTTTGTAAAATATAAATGCCCTTATCATGGGTCGGCCCACTCATGTTGACCTCACGGTCAATATTAATGACGCCACTGCGGCCAGGATAACAACGCGCGGTAATCCGGATAGGCGATCCAAAACTGGCGTCTCCCAGCTCGATATGGGTCAAGCCATTGACCTGGCCCACCACGTTGCCATGTACCTGAATCAGCAACTCGTTATCAATAATCGAGTCACGAATCTGCGCTTCAAAAAACTGCTGGCGCAACAGACGGGCTGACAGGGCCTGCTTCACATGCGCATCGGTAATCAGGCGCGCATCTGCAGCCACAGCGGCACTTTCATGCATGAGTTGGTCCAGGTGCGCAAAACGCGTACTGATACGGCCCTGGTCTTCTTCCAGCCTATGCATAAACTGCAACAGCACGTTGACTGCCGCGCCACTAAAGTGCGACAGTGCCTGCTGCTGGCATTTGCGTGCAATGTAGCCGGCAATCCAGGCGTAATTATCCAGGGTGGCGCTGACGCGATCCTCAAACTCGACTTTAATCGGAAAGAAATCAAAGAAATCCGGCTGTGCTTCCAGGCAATCGTAATAATCTTCGCGGCTGGCAATCATGACAATTTTCACATGCACAGGTAGCGCGCTATGGCGATTACCACCAGCGCCTTGCTGGGCGTGATTGGCCCAGTCTTCAATTTGCACTTCGTTATTGCGCATCAAGCGGTATAGTTTTTCCAGCAAGGCACTGCCGTTGCTTTCATCCTGCATCAGGTCACGCAAATGCAACAGCAGCATGCCGCCATCGGCCTGGTGCAAACTACCGGCGCGCAAACGCAAAAACTCCGGCCATTGTGCCGACTCACCAACCGCCGTTTCTAACATGCCGAACAAGGCTGCAAACCCTGGGTCTTTTTCTTCGGCCACTGGCTGTTTGACGCCTGCCGTGAGATTGGCGCGCTGGTCCACCAGCAAATTCACGCGAAAACGCGATAAAAATCCCTCATTCACAATGCTGTCGGCGCCATTGTCGCCATCGTTACCGACTTGCTGCCAGGCCTGCAAATAGGCCAACACTTCCGGCTTGATGATATTAAAAAATGGCGATAATTTGGCACTGCTTAATTGCGAACGCAAGCCATCCACACGCTCTTCCAGCCAGGTTTCCGCTTGCGGCAGATTGACTTGCCCGCTGGCATCGACCCATTGCTGCATTTCAGCGATCAGCGTCTTGATGAAAGAATCCATCACCGTCCGCAATTGCGCACCCAGCCCGGCTGGCAACTTAATGTAGTTCACACAGGATTGCTGACTAAAATCGTAAAGCGCCACCAGGTCGGTCAAGGAGCTATCAATACCGGTGACCGCCGATGCCTTCATCGCCGCCATGGCCAACCCGGCGCGGCCAGAGCCTGGCGTGCCCAGCACCAGCACATTGCAGCCGGATTGCGGCAGTGACAGCCCCATCATTAATGTTTTTTGCGCCTCAGGCTGCAATTTCCAGCCGTAATCGTTGAGCCCCAGGTCTGCGGCATCCAGCAACTCTGCGGTAGATTCAAACGACATGGGCGACAGTTTGTAAGAAACCGTCATTTCATTAGGACTCAGTACTTGCATCATTTAGGAGACTTTCCACTATTCTTTTGCCACTGTTGTTTTGCTTGTTCATCGGACACCCGGGCTTCTACCCAGTGCTGACCAAAATCACCGACTTCTTTTTTCCAGAAAGGCGCCTCTGTTTTTAAATAATCCATCATAAAAGCGCAAGCTTCAAACGCCGCTTGCCGATGCAAACTGGTGGCCGCCACCAGTACAATCTGCGCCTGTGCCGGTAATGGCCCAACGCGATGAATCATGCGTATGCCTAGCAGCGGCCAGCGTTGTGCAGCCTGTTGTGCAATCTGCTGCAAGGCTTTTTCGGTCATGGCCGGATAATGCTCAATCACCATCTCACTGATTTGGCCGACAACTGACACATCCCGCACCAGCCCGACAAAATTGACCAGTGCGCCTGCTTGCGGCGTGGCGGCACGCAGTTGCTGCAACTCAGTGCCAATCTCAAAATCCTCAGGCTGCACCGAGATATTAAGATAAACGGATTCGCTCAAATCAGCCTCCGGTCACTGGCGGAAAAAACGCCACCTCATCGCCATCCTCAAAGGTGGCCATATCATCCACCAACTCATGGTTAATGGCTGCGCGCACGACCCCGCCGCCACTAAACAGTTTTTGCCAGGTGTCGCCACGGCCGGATAACCAGGATTTGAGCGCCACAATGGTTTCTACGCTGTCTGGCAATGACACATCTTCCGATGAGTAATTGACGACTTCTTTGATGCGGGCGAAATATAAAATGGTGATATTCATGTGGGGGTATTCTTTCCAGCCTCGTCTAATTCATCCAGCATATCCAGGGCTTCCAGGCCCGCGGTCTGCGCCAGTTCGACTTTTTCAATCTGGGCAAAACGCCTGGAAATTTTCTGGCTACTGATATGCACATCCTGTGCGTTTTCATGTGCCTGGCGGATATTATCGGCCAGTTTCTTCATGCGGGTATCAAAGCGGTCAAAATCTTTACTTAGTTTGCCCAACTCGTCTTTAATGATATGCACCTGCTTGCGCATCTCGACATCTTTGAGCACCGCGCGCGCCGTATTTAACACCGCCATCAAGGTGGTAGGTGACACCAGCCAGACCCGTTTTTGCATAGCATAATCGACCACATCGCCATGGTAGGCATGTATCTCGGCAAACACCGCTTCGGCCGGGATAAACATCACCGCGCCATCTGAGGTCTCATTGGCAATAATATATTTACTGCTGATGTCGTCGATATGTTTTTTAATATCGGCTTTAAACAATTTGGAAGCCTGCGCCTGCATCAATTCACCCAGGCTGCTATCAATCATGCGGTGATAGTTTTCCAGCGGGAATTTACTATCCACAGCCACCGTCCCGGTCGGCTCAGGTAAGAATAAGGCACAATCAACGCGTGCGCCATTGCTTAAGGTATGCTGCATGGCAAAGCTGCTGGCGGGCAACACATTACGCACCAAGCCCTCTAACTGCACCTCGCCGTAAGCGCCACGGCTGCGCTTATCACCCAGCAGCTCTTGCAAGCTCACCACATTCACGCTCAGGCCATCAATTTTCTTTTGTGCTTCATCAATGGTGGCCAGACGCTCCATGACGCTAACGAAGGTCTCGTTGGTTTTTTTAAAGCCTTCTTCCAGGCGAATAGAGACTTTGCCGCTCATTTCTTCCAGCCGCGTATCCACAATTTTGGTTAGCGCCTCTATGCTTTGCGTCAGGCTTTGCGTGGTGGTTTGCAACGCCATTTTAAGCAAGTTTTGTTGCAACATGCCCTGCTCGGACAAGCCATTACGCAAACTCAGGCTGAGTTGCTCGCTGCTCTGGCTTAAATGGTCACGCTGCGCCACCTGCAAGGCTTGCATGGCTTCGCGGGTCGCAGTGAGCTCTTGTGATAACTGCGCGCGCAAACGGTCTTGCTGATCAGTATTCAGGCTTTGCAAACGGTCTGCCAATTGATTGAGCGATTGATGCATCTCGCTCATCATCAGGCGATGTTTTTCTTCTAGCTGCTGGGAAAGTAATTGTGCAAGTGCCTGCTGTGCGGCTTGTTGCTGCGTGCGCCATTGCCAGACCAGCATGGCAATCACTAGCAACAATAGGAGTAACTGAATAATTTGAAGCGTCATGGCGGCATTATAGCCGATGCGCGAGTACGCCACATCGGCGCGCAGCAAATTCGGCTGCGGCGATGCGGGTAAAGATTAAGTGAACAAGTTAATGACTGTGCGCCTGCAAGCCAGGCGCGCCGTGCGCTTTGGCCAGCCACTGCATTTCAGAAGGATTGTGCTCCATATCGCCGAGGTCAGCATAATCCACGTGCTGGTAGTTGCTCAGCGCAGTCAGCGAAGTGGCAGGCGCGATCTCTACCGGCTGGTCTGCCTTGGCGGCCGGTTGCAGCGCCTGCAACTGGATATTAACGGTATGTTGCGGGTAGGTATACGCCACTTTATAAGGCAGTTTCAAAGCAGGAATCCACCACACTTCGCTGCGGATGCCATCACCTAGTGTGCCCACGTATTTTTCTACCGGATAACCATACTGCGTGCTAGTCTCTGCGGCCACTTTTTGCAAACTGGCCAATTCACTATCGCTGACCAGTTGCGACTTTAACTGCCAGAACTGTTCATCGGTCTTGATAGACAGCAATTTCAAATCGACATCGGCATAGTCAATGGCGCGACGTTCGTCGTGCATCAAATACACATAATTCATTTGCCCGGCTGGCTTTTTCAGCCACAGGCTGCTGTGATGCGCCGGTTCACCATTTTGATACAGATTGCGTATCTCCACCTGATTGGTGTCACGCATCAGCCACCACTGCACATGCTTGGCCTCTTCTGCTTTGCATGGCTGCACACATTGCACCGTTTCATAACGCGCATTCACTACGTCATCTGCCATAGCAGCAGTACTCATGAATAACAGTGCCAGACATCCAGCGGATTTTTTCAATATCATGTTTTTCCATTCCAACCAAAGGGATCAGGGCAGCTTCAAGCTGCCCTGCCATTACTCACTATACTCAATACTCACAAGCGTACTGCAATTTAGAAGCCAAAAGCATCTTTCATCACTTGGTAGATATAGCTCTGTTCTTGCACACCGTGCACCAGGTAGGCTTTAGGGCCAATCGCGTAAATCGCAACCTCTTCACCAGCATGGGTTTCTGAGCTCAATGGTACCAAAGCTTCCTGGTGGAAATCAGGATCTTCAGTATCTACACCAGACATATCCACTACACGACCAGCAGCGATAGACTCGTTGTACACGGCATCGCCTGGGGAGTTCACATGGTAGCCTGGGCCGTTCGCAAAGCTCACTGTCGTGTAAGGCTTGCCATCTGCTGCCAGGGTTGGCGTCGTTTTGCCTGGTTCAACCACTTTGCCCAAAATCGGGTTGCCACGTTTTGGGTAACCGCCAATGGTCAATGTATGGCTGTGGTCAGCCGTCACAATGATCAGGGTATCGTTCAGGTTCACTTTAGACACCGCCTCACGTACCGCGTCAGACAATGCCACCGCATCTTTAAACGTACGGTAAGCGTTACCAGCGTGAGACGCGTGGTCGATACGGCCGCCTTCTACCATCAGGAAGTAACCGTTCTGGTTTTTCTTCAGGATATCCACGGCCTTACCGGTCATCTCAGCCAGTGAAGGTTCGCCAGCGATATCGTTAGGACGGTCTTGCTCGTATTCCATATGTGATGGATTGAACAGGCCCAATACTTTAGTAGTCGTTGCCGGGTTCAGCGCATTAAATGCAGTCTGGTTTTCGATATACACGCCACCAAACTTGCTCACGTATTCTTGTGTCAGGTTACGGCCATCAGTACGGCGGCCTTTGGTGCCTTCGATATCGGTAATGCTGTTAGGCAGGAAGTAGCTACGGCCACCACCGAACACCACATCCACACCGTCACCGATTTTGCCAGTGCCAAAGTTGTCGATCAGTTGTGCAGCAATATCTTTCACACCATTGCTGGCAGCCGCAGCGGACAGGTTCGCATTGGCTTCCCAGTCACGGTTAGAGATATGTGCATAAGTCGCGGCTGGCGTGGCGTGGGTGATACGTGCAGTAGACACCACACCGGTGGCTTTACCTGCTTGCTCAGCCTGCTCCAGCAAAGTGGTCACTTTGTTAGCGTTTAATACGGCTGGGCTAGGCTCGTTACGCGCCACAGACTGGTTCAATGACAAAATACCGTCATTGGTTTTTACGCCGGAGATCATGGCGGTCATGGTTGGTGCTGAGTCAGCCGTTTGCTGGTTGGTAGAATATGTTTTAGACAGCGCAACATAAGGAAACTCTTCAAAAGACAATTTATGACGCTCACCGTCGATGCCTTTGAGTTGACCTTCAAAAATACGGGCGCCGGTCACGGTAGAGATACCCATGCCATCACCAACAAACAAAATCACGTTTTTGGCTTTTTTAGCATTTGGGACCAGTTTTTTGCTGTCGTTCAGGCTAGCTGCACCATCATTCAGCCAAAATTGTGCATCTTCAGCCATCGCGGCATGAGACAGCAGTTGTGAGCCCAGCAGCATGGCTACCATGGCAGTGCGTTTTACATTTAACAATTGCATGATTATTTCCTTTATCAGGTTTTAATATTGTAATTTATGAGTAGCGACGACGCATCACTGCCGCGATCACACCCAGGCCAGCCAGCATCAGCGCATTAGTATCCGCCTCTGGCACAGATGACACGGTTTGCAAGCTCACGTTGTCCAGGCCCAACTGCAATGAGCTCTGGTTAGCCACCGTGGCAAAACGCAACACATAGCTACCACCGGCCGCCAGGCTGGAAGACAAATCAAACTGGTAGTTGATGTAGTCATTCGCTGCCAGGTTGCCATTGGCACCACCGACATACAGTGTTTGCAGAATATCTGCGCTATTGGTAGAGAATGGATCGCTGCCTGCCTTGAGCACATCTACACGCACGTGCTGGTTAGCATGGTCAGTCGCATCGACGCTGTAATCCAGGCCTGCGGCATCAATCTCGGTCGTCGCATTCTGGTTATTCACAAACATCTGAAATGACAAGGTCGCCTGGCTCACAGCCGCAGTGGTGAATGACTGGTACAACACGTTACCGGCCAGGCCGTAGTTATCCAGCAAGCCATAGTAGTTGCCTTGAAAAGCACCCACGGTCGCATTGCCAGTGACTTCTGATACATTGCCTGATTGTGACAATACGCTGCCCAAAAAGCCTTGCTCGGCGACTTGCCAGCCAGGAATATCGTAGCTATCTACGCCCTGCACCTCAAACCCGCCATTCTGAATCACTTCTGCCGCCTGCACTGCCTGGGACAACATGGCCGCCCCCAGCACACCCGCCACCACCAAAGGTTTTAGCTTCATTCTGAACATCCTCTCTGAATGCGATGATTAATAACAATATCGTTTAGCACATCGCCGTATCGACGCTGTGTCACCATGAGCATTCTTGAAAAACTGTATGTCAGAAAGTTTTCACTGGCATGAAGCTTATATGACGGGCCTGACTACGCCGCTGGCGAAAAGATAAAGCAATGAGGGGATGAGAAAAGAAAAAACCCCGCAATGGCGGGGCTATAAAGAGACTTTAAACTTGAAAAACACGCCACAATCACACAAAAGCATCCATGATGCCGATGATGAACAAAAGCAAAAATCCGAACCATATAATTTTCAGATTTAAGCGGCTGATCATCGCTGCGTCCTTGTGATGTTGCTAGAATACTGACGATGCTAGGTGGTCACAATGACCCGTTCGGGTCAATCGCCACTGGCGCATACAGGCAAACCCGCCCGCTGACGACAAAAAGCCACAAATAACAAGGGAGCGATATGTTAAAACTCAAATTGATGCTGGGCTTTTGGCTGGCCAGCCTGACCCGAAAACTAAAGAATAACTTTTATTTGTATCTGGCACTGTTATTCAGCGTGGTGATTTTGCTCGACGCCGCCGTGTTTCACGTCGGCCAAAATATGCGCGACAAAGCGTTTGACCTGATGGTGAAAAACCGCGTGTTAACACCGGCAGCGGACCAGAGTATTGTCATCATCGACATCAATGAAGCCAGCCTCGACGCCATGGCCAAGGAATATGGCCGTTGGCCGTGGCCACGCCAGGTGATAGGCGAACTGGTCGAAAACATCCAGCAGCAACAGCCCGCGGCGATTGTGTTTGATATTGTGTTTTCGGATGCAGATGTCTACAACCCCGACAGCGACAGCTACTTTAATGATGTGATTAGCGAATGCCAGCATTGCTTCTTTCCATTGCTGCGCCTGGATGCCAGCCAGGATAGCCAGAGCCAGCTCACATATGCGCAAATCCCAGGGCTGGTTGCAGCTGCCGATGCAGACAAGCAAGCGACGTTTGCTGCGATCCCGCCCTATTTTAAAGGCGCCTGGAGGCCGAGCCGCCTGGGTACACATAATGTTTACCCGGATAACGATGGCGTGGTCAGGCAATACCGTATGCGCCATCAGGATAGGGGCTGGAGCTTGCCTGCGCTGCCGCTAGCGGTTGCCGATGCCCAGGGCGAGATCAGTCGCAATACGCCGGACGAAATGTTGCTTAACTGGCGCGGCAAACCATTTACTTACCACTATGTGAGTTTTAGCGATGTGTATCGCGACCTCACCAGCGCCAAGCCGACGCGTGTAAAAGATGAGTTTAAAGGCAAAATTGTCATCATCGGCTCTACCGCGCCTGCATTATTTGACATTAAACCAACCGCCATGGACAAGCAGTTTCCTGGGGTGGAGATTCTGGCCACCGCGCTGGATAACAGCCTGCATCAGGATTACCTCAAGGTCTGGCGCGGCAAACTGCCTTATATCCTGCTGAGTTTCTTACTGGTGTGGCTGACGACGCTGGCGTTTTATTTCAAGGTTGATCGCGACCGCTTTAATGGCGTGTTTACTGGTAGCCAGATTGGTTTGCTGGTGCTGTCTTACCTCGCCATCAACCTGTTTCATACCTACCTCGATTTGGCCGCGCCTATTTTTTGGGCGGTGGCGTATTTTGGCGTAGCTAAAATCTACGCGCTGGCGACCGACCGCGCCTTGCAACGCTGGCTGGCGTTTGGCTTGCGCTCAAACAGCACAGAGCTGGAAGTGCTGCTGATGCCGATTGCGATTGAAAGTGCGGAAACACTGGGCGATGCCGCCATGAAACGCATTCGTCGCGAAATTGAACAAGCCTGCCGCGCACCGACGCAAATTGACATTCTCACCGGCACCCAAAGCGGCATCTGGGGCCTGTTTGGTGACATGGTGATGGTCAGCTGGCAATATGCGCCAGAAACCACCTACCGCGAGGCGGCGCAGCAAGACGCACAACAATTGTCAGCCCAATTACAAACATTACTTAATCAACTGAGTCTACCGGGCGCGCCTGTGGTGCGTTACAGCACACATCAGGGCAAGATTGCCAACCATGCATCACAACTGGCCGCACAGTGGCGTATATTGTTTGCGCAAGCCATGATACAACTGGAAATGGCGCATCTATCCAACACCGATAGCCATACGCACAACAACAATATGGAGAGCAACGCATGATGAAAAAAAGCTTAGTCTGGCTACTGACGGCACTGGCTTGCAGCCAGGTCGTGGCTGCCGAAACTGGGGTCGCCCTCAAAGCAGACCAACTACGGGCAGATACCTTTAGTGACGCCAAAGTGGTCGGTAGCGTCAATAAAAACGATGCCGTAGACATCCTCACCAAAAAAGGCGCCTGGCTACAAATCAAGGTGGCAGGCAAAACCGGCTGGGTGCGTTTGCTCACGGTGAAACGCAACAGCACTGGCGGTAGCAATGTCGCTGGTGTAGTGGGCGTGGCGACTGGCCGCAGCGGCACGGGCAAAGTCGTGTCGACAACGGGTATCCGCGGCCTAAGTGCCGAAGACCTGAAAACGGCGCAATTTAACGAAGCAGAAACCAAAAAGCTGGAAAGCTATACCGTGAATGCAGACGAAGCCAAACAGTTTGCCAGCAGTGGCGGCCTCAGTAGCCGCAGCTATCCTTATTTTACCGGGAGCGCACAATGAACAAGACCTTAAAACAGGCCATGATGCTTGCACTATGCAGCAGCGTCGCATGGAGCACCGCCTCTGCGCTCGACCTGAAAGGCGTGCTGAAAGATGCTGTGAATGAACAACTGGGCACTGGCAGCAAACCCGAGCAGACCCAGGCGACTGACAGCCAGGCCAATACCTCAGCACAAGACAAACTGGCTAACATTAACTGGAAAAACCCTAGCCGCGAAGATGAAATCGCCGTTGGCCGCAATGTCACCGGCACCATTCTCGGTGCTGCGCCACTGGTCAATGACGCAGCCTTACAGCAATATGTGAACAAAGTCGGCCGCTGGGTTGCCAGTCAATCAGAACGGGCAGACTTACCCTGGCACTTTGGTGTGATTGATAGCAATGACGTCAACGCTTTTGCTGCGCCTGGCGGTTACGTATTGATCACCAAGGGCTTATATTTGCGGCTGAATAGTGAATCGCAATTGGCAGGTGTATTAGGCCACGAAATCGCCCACGTGGTACAAAAACACCACCTGAAAGTGATGCAGAAGCAGGCATTGCTGGATGCGGGGACTTCTTTTCTCAAAGACAAAATCAGCAAAAATAAGCTGACACAACGAGCGGTATCAACGGGCGCTGAAATCAGCGCGCGCAACCTGGATAAGAGCGCCGAGTTTGAAGCAGACAGCATGGGCACCGTGCTGGCGGCCCGCGCGGGTTATGAAGCCTATGGCCTAGCAGAAGTGCTGCAAGACATGGAAACCATTAATAACAATGATGGCAGCGTGGCCCTGCTGTTTCAGACGCATCCGCACCCGGACGACAGGCTGGCACAGCTGAGCCTGGTCAGCGGCGACCAAATGGACAAGATGAGCGGTGGAAAAACACTGGACAACCGTTTGGTTAAACTGAAATAAGTACTGCCAAAAACAAATCAGGCTCGCCTTAGCGAGCCTGATTTGTTTAAAAAATGACCTTTATACCCAGCCGCGTTCACGGCACTCACTTTTAATGTAGGCATAATAGACCGGTGCCGCGACGATGCCCGGCAAACCAAACGTGGCCTCCATCAGCAGCATGGCCAGCAGTAACTCCCAGGCATAAGCACGAATCTGGCCGCCAACAATGCGCGCATTGAGAAAGTACTCCAGTTTGTGGATCACAATTAAAAACGCCAGCGAGCCCATGGCCACCATAAATGAATGACTGGTGCTCACAATCACAATCACGGTATTAGAAATCAGGTTACCAATCACTGGCAACAGGCCGACCAGAAACGTAATGGCAATCATGGTTTTGGTAAATGGCAAATGCACGCCACATAACGGCAAAATCACCGCCAGGTAGACCCCGGTGAGCGTCGCATTCACGGCAGAAATTTTCACCTGGGCAAACACAATATTCTTGAATGCCTGCGCAAACAAGGTAATACGCTGCAATAGGCTTTGCGCAAACGGTTTGTGGTTAGCCTTGGTTTGCACGTCGTGCAAGGCAATCATGGCGCCAATGACCATGCCAATGAGAATATGCGCCAAATGATGCCCGGCTTCTTTGCCCAGCAATTGCCAGTCAGCAGAGTGCGCGCGTAACCAATCAATGACGGTTTGTTGCAAGGTAATGGCATCATCTGGCAGACGCTCATTGAGCCATGGCGGCAATACCTTGCGCGAGTCTTCAATAATCTTGGCCAACTGATCGAACAATACGGCCAGGCCACCGGCATCACTACGAATCAAGGTGACAATGCCCATGCCCAAGGCCACCAGCAGGCCAATCACCAAGGTGGCGATCAACACCACAGCCAGCCATTTGGCGTATTTTCCTGGCAACTTGCGCGCAATTAGCGGCGAAATCACGTGAATCAACTCAAACACCAACAAACCAACTAACAGTGCTGGCAGTAATTGCACTTGCAATACCAGCCACATCAGTACCGCCATCAGCAGATAGGTTGCAATATCAAATCGTTGGGTTTGGGTCACCACAGGCTCCGGTTGATGAGGTTTGGGTAGAAATTAAAAGCTGTTAAAACTTGGCTTGTATTTGCCTGGCAGCATCTAGTGGTAATTTAAGCAAAAAATGGACAGCTTCATCAAACTTCTTATCCAGAATCTCGCCATGGCATTTTTGCACTTCTCGCGTTAATTCATCCACACGCTTGTAATTGGTTGATATCTTGAGGTGCACCATTTCGACAAATGGCATGCTACCTGCCTGGTCCATCGCCTGCTTGGCGGTGCCACCATAGGCGCGCACCAAACCGCCAGTGCCGAGGTTAATGCCACCATAATAGCGCACCACCGCCACGCAACAGTTCACATAATTTTGGCCATCCAGCATCTGCATAATCGGTTTACCAGCCGTGCCCGCAGGCTCACCTGCATCAGAAAAACGCGCCACAACCCCTTCTGCCGTTTTCATTCTAAACGCATAGGCCAGGTGGCCAGCCGTTTGATGGTCACTGGCAAACTGGCGTAAAAATAAAGCGAGCTCGCGCTCGTCTTCACAGCGCTTGGCGCGGGCAATAAAACGGGATTTATTAATGGTGTGGTCGGCCTGACCGAGTTGGCTAAAGGTTTGCATGACAGGGGCTTCAGGAAAGTCCCACTATTCTACCATCGTCATCCACACTGATGCGGGCACTGGCAGGCTGCTTAGGCAGGCCCGGCATGGTCATGATATCGCCACAAATCGCCACCACAAAGCCAGCACCACGTGATAAGCGCAGCTCGCGCACATGTAACACATGATGGGCTGGCACATTACGCAGCGTGGCATCGCACGACAGCGAATATTGTGTTTTCGCCACACACACCGGCAAGCCCTCGCTAGCCTCTGCCATCTGCGTTAATTGCTGCTGGGCGAACTCACTGTAAGTCACACCACTGGCGCCATAAATAGCCTGCGCAATGGTGCGCAGCTTTTCAGGCAACGGTAAATCATCCGCGTAAAGCAATCTTGCTGTCGTAGTCTGCTGTGCCTGCGCGGCGACCGCATGCGCCAGTGACAACGCCCCCGCCCCACCTTGCGCCCAGTGTCTGCACACATGCAGGCTGACACCTAGGGCCTGAACGGCGGCTTGTACCAGCGCCACTTCGGCGTCAGTGTCAGACGTAAAATGGTTGAGTGCCACCAACACTGGCAAACCAAAATGCTGGCGCAGATTTTCAATATGCTTTTTGAGATTGGCCACACCGACCGCCAATGCCGACAGGTTTTCAGCGTTCAAATCAGCCACGTCGACACCGCCGTTATATTTCAAGGCGCGCACGGTGGCGACAATCACCGCCACATCAGGCCGTAAACCAGACTGACGACATTTGATATCCATGAATTTTTCGGCACCGAGGTCAGCGCCAAACCCCGCTTCGGTCACCACATAATCGGCGAGGCGCAACGCTGTTTGCGTCGCAACCAATGAGTTACAGCCATGCGCGATATTGGCAAACGGGCCACCATGCAACAACGCAGGCGAGCCTTCTAGCGTCTGCACCAGGTTAGGCTGAAAAGCATCCTTCAGTAAGGCGGTCATCGCACCTTCGGCCTGCAAATCACTGGCCAGAATCGGCGCGCCTTGCTGATTTAACCCGATCTGAACCTGACCCAGCCTGCGCGTTAAATCTGCGAGATCACTCGCCAGGCAAAAAATCGCCATCACTTCGCTAGCCACCGTAATATCAAAGCCGGTATGCACATCATTTTCCAGCGTGATGCGCCGCAAGGCACGGTCGTTCATATCCATGCAACGGCGCCAACTCACGGTATCAAACTGCAATGCATTACCGTGATAAATGTGGTTATCGATAAGGGCTGCGAGCAGATTATTGGCCGCACTAATCGCATGAAAATCACCCGTAAAATGTAGGTTGATGTTTTCCATCGGCACCACTTGCGCATAACCGCCGCCCGTAGCGCCGCCTTTCATGCCAAACACAGGCCCCAGTGAAGGCTCACGCAAACAGGCCAAGGCATGATAACCGGCCTGATTCAAGGCGTCGGTGAGGCCAACCGTCGTCGTGGTTTTTCCTTCACCGGCAGGTGTCGGGTTAATCGCTGTGACCAAAATCAGCTTGGCTTTGGCAGGCTTTGTGTGCAAACGGTTCACGGTTGCCTGCGTTAATTTGGCCATATGCTGGCCATAGGCATGCAAGTCATGTGACGACAAACCGACTTTGGCTGCGATCTCTACGATAGGCTGTAGCGTCGCGGCCTGGGCGATGTCGATATCACTTAACATGCAGATGTCCTGATTGGGCCGAAGTCGATCACTGATTAGCGCTTAGTCTTGCTGCCACCAAGAATAGAACCCAGCACACCACGGATAATGGCGCGCCCCAGCTGCGAACCAATCGCGCGCGCTGCAGACTTGGCGGCTGACTCCAGCACCGAATCTGAACGGCTGGTTTTGCCGCCCAGAATGCCGCCTAAATCAAAGCCTGAGCCTTCTTCCTCTTTTTGCGTTTGCGCCTGTGTGGCCGACGCTGCCTGGTCTGCACGTTGCTTGAGGATTTCGTAGGCCGATTCGCGGTCAACCAGTTTGTCATAGACGCCGGCCACCAGCGACTGCGCCATCACCTGCTTGCGCTCAGCGTCAGTGGCCGGGCCAACACGACTCTCTGGCGGACAGACAAACACGCGCTCAACTGGCGTTGGCGCACCTTTTTCATCTAAAAAAGAGACCAGTGCTTCGCCCACGCCCAACTCGGTAATGGCCGTTGCCACATTCAGTTTGGGATTCGCACGGAACGTTTGCGCCGCCACCTGCACCGCCTTTTGGTCACGCGGGGTGAATGCACGCAAGGCGTGCTGTACGCGGTTACCTAATTGCCCCAGCACTACATCCGGGATATCCAGCGGGTTTTGTGACACAAAATACACGCCCACGCCTTTAGAGCGCACCAGCCGCACCACTTGTTCGATTTTTTGCATCAAAATGGTGGGCGCATCATTAAATAATAAGTGCGCCTCATCAAAGAAAAACACCAGTTTAGGTTTTTCCATATCGCCGACTTCCGGCAACTTTTCAAACAGTTCGGACAATATCCATAACAACAAGGTCGCGTATACGCGTGGAGAATTGAGTAATTTGTCCGCCGCTAGGATATTAATAAACCCCAATCCTTTGGCGTCGGTTTGCATCATGTCTTCGAGATTCAAGGCCGGCTCACCAAACAGGATATCGCCGCCTTCGGTTTCCAGTTGCAGCAAAGCGCGCTGGATGGCGCCGACACTGGCGGTGGAAATATTGCCATACTGGGTTTGGTAAGTGGCTGAGTTTTCAGCACAATGCTGCGCCATGGCGCGCAGGTCTTTCATATCCAGCAACAGCATGCCATTGTCATCGGCAATCTTAAAAATTGCATTTAACACACCGGCCTGCACATCATTGAGGTTAAGCATGCGCGCCAACAATAACGGGCCCATTTCACTGAGCGTAGTGCGTACCGGATGGCCTTTTTCGCCAAACATATCCCAGAACATCACCGGGTAGGCTTTATTGGCATAATCAGTCAGCCCCAGTTGCTGCACGCGCGCTTCAACCTTGGCATTACCACCACCAACCTGACTCATGCCAGACAAGTCACCTTTGACATCGGCCATAAACACTGGCACACCAATGCGCGAAAACTGCTCGGCCAGGCTTTGCAGCGTGACGGTTTTACCTGTACCAGTGGCGCCTGCAATCAAGCCATGACGATTGGCCATTTTTGGCAGCATCACACTGTCGACATCATTATTTTTTGCGATAAGCATAGGTTGAACCATGGTGTGTACTCAAACAATTAAAGTTAAGTTGAGTATAGGCGATGGCTCAAAAAAGGGGAAGATTGTTATGACAGCAACGAATAGCTGATTTTTTACATATTGACTGCAGCCACAGAGCACGAAAAAATAAAAAATAATTTGACCGCCGATAAACGCCGATACACGCGGATAAACGCCGATTTAAAAACAATGAGTTAAGCTAACCAAGCTGAAAATGATGGTCATTGAAAAACCATGGTCGGCGTGCATCTGTGTTTATCGGCGGCAAATAAAAGGGGAGCTAAAAATCCCCGCGACGCGCTTTTTCCATGAGTTCGATCAGCGCGTCTTCAAGCTGTTGTGCCGCGGCTTGCGCTCTGGCGGTGGGCTGTTTGATATTTTTTAAATCATGCGTGGGCCGGTCTAGGCCAAGATATAGTTGTCGCTTGCCGCCGGCATCCAGTTTTTCGTAAATGGCCAGGCGGCAAGGCGCGAACACAAGAAACTCGGGATGGTCGAGAATAATCTCAGTGCCCATGCTCAAGTTACAAAAGGTGCGAACTTCTTTCACGCCTTGCGGATCCTGGCCGCGCAGCTTCATATGCTCACCAATCGGGAAGTTGGCAGGATTGACGAAGTTCATGCCTTCTGAAATCGACTTTAAACTATCCACCAGGTCTTGGTAAGTCACGCCAGACTTCACCGGCACCTCATAAATCGCGTTATCCAGGTCGACATCCGGCATGCCATGGCCAATCACACGCACGTGTGCCGGGGCCGCGCATGCCTGCACACTCATGACCAGGCTCATGCAGCAGAGCATGCTTAGTATGGATAAGCGCATGAGTCACCTTTCAATGATTGCACACTAAAAAATCTATTACAGCATGCTACTGCGCACGGGATTGTGACTGTGATCACAAGTCCTGATGCAGGGCACGTTGCACGGTACGTTTGTCATATTGTGGCGACAGCATGGTAATAAAGTTCAGCATGTAATCACGCAAAAAAGCGTCGCGGCGCACACCGAGATAGGTGGTGCTGTCAGGAAACAAATGGCTGCAATCCAGGCTTTTGAGCGGCGCATCACGCGTTTCCTCATACGCCATATTGGCAATGAGGCCGATGCCCAAGCCCAGGTTGACGTAGGTTTTAATGACATCGGCATCAATCGCGGTAAACACGACATTGGGTTGCAAACCGGCGTCATGAAACACCTTGGAAACCAGCGTGCCGCCAGTAAACGCGAAGTCATAGGTAATCAAAGGATAGCTGGCCAAATCGCTTAAGGTCAGCTTGCTTGCTTTTAACAATGCATGCTCAGGGGGCACCACCAGGCAGCGGTTCCACTCATAGCAGGCCAGGCAAGACAAGCGCTCGTCATGACTAATGTTTTCTGTCGCAATACCGACATCGGCCTCACCAGAAGCCACTAACTCAGTCACCTGCGCCGGATTGCCCTGATGGATCGTCAACTTCACATTGGGATATTGTGCAATAAACTGCTTCACCGCCGAGGGCAAGCGGTAGCGCGCCTGCGTGTGTGTGGTTGCAATAGTCAACTCACCCGAGTCTTCGCGGCTATACTCGTCACCCACACGCTTGATATTCTGCATATCCAGCATCACGCGTGCCGACAACTCGACGATTTTGCGGCCAGGCTCGGTCACGCCGATTAAACGTTTACCGTTACGCTGAAAAATCTGCAGGCCCAGCTCTTCTTCTAGCAACTGGATCTGCTTACTCACGCCCGGCTGTGAGGTGTGCAAGACTTCAGATGCCGCAGAAATGTTTAATTGCTGCCGCACAACCTCATGCACATAGCGCAACTGGTGGAATTTCATCACCCGACCCCATATAACCAAATGCTATATCATAGAACATTTGATTATTAAATCAATCATTAAAAGCCTGATATTATCCCGCGGCTATCGTTTTAATTAAAAGATACTCCTCATGGAATTCGGATACATACTCGCAGGTTTTGTCGTTGGTTTTTTGGTCGGATTAACAGGCGTGGGTGGCGGCTCCTTAATGACCCCCATTCTGCTGCTCATCTATAACATCAAACCGGCCGTGGCCGTTGGCACAGACTTACTTTACGCATCGATCACCAAGTCGGTCGGCATTTTCGCCCACGGTAAACTCGGCAACATTGACTGGGTCATCGTCAAACGCCTGGCCATGGGCAGCATACCTGCTTCAATGCTGACGTTATGGTCACTGCACAGTATGGATCTGCAATCAGGCAATGTCGTGTCTACCATCAAGTTTTGGTTGGGCGTTGCTTTAATTGTGACGTCAGTCGCCGTGCTACTGCGAAACAAACTGATGTCTTTGGTGGCAAAAGGTGAGTGGATTCCAGCACGTCTGGTGCCAGGGGCCACCGTCGCGCTGGGCGTAGTGCTGGGCGCATTGGTCACCCTGACCTCGGTCGGCGCTGGCGCGCTGGGCGTCACGGCACTGATTTTGCTCTACCCCAAAGAAAAAATCACCACCATTGTTGGCAGTGATATTGCGCATGCCGTTCCGCTGACACTGGTCGCCGGATTGGGCCACGCTTCGCTGGGCACCATAGACTACCAGTTACTGGGGACCTTACTGATAGGTTCTATTCCAGGCATTTATCTCGGCAGCCACCTGAGTTCTCGCGTCGCAGAGCACTGGGTGCGCATTGCGCTAGCTATGATATTGATTTTTGTAGGCTTTAAGCTAGTTTTCCATTAAAATATTGCCTCTTCGCTTTTTGCGAACAAAGTGACTCAAGCATGTATAAATACGACCCTATAGATCAACAAATTGTTAACGAACGTGTCGCCCAATACCGCGACCAGACGCGCCGCTACCTGGCTGGCGAGTTAACCGATGAAGAATACCGCCCGCTGCGCTTGCAAAACGGCCTGTATATTCAGCGCCATGCGCCGATGTTGCGTATCGCCGTGCCTTATGGCCTGATATCCAGCAAACAACTGCGCAAGCTCGGTGATATTGCTAAAAAGTATGACCGTGGTTACGGCCACTTTAGCACGCGCCAGAACCTGCAATTGAACTGGCCCAAGCTGGAAGATACGCCAGAGATTCTGGCTGAACTAGCCACGGTTGAAATGCACGCTATTCAAACCTCAGGCAACTGCATCCGCAACATCACGACCGACCAGTTTGCGGGCATCGCGCCAGATGAGATTATTGATCCACGCGCGATTGCCGAGATTATGCGTCAGTGGAGTACTTTCCACCCTGAGTTTGCCCTGCTGCCACGCAAATTTAAAATTGCCGTGTCAGGCACCGAAAAAGACCGCGCCATTGTGCAAGCACACGACATTGGCCTCGAATTCTTTAAAGATGACCAAGACCAGATGGCGATTAAAGTCTGGGTCGGTGGCGGCTTGGGCCGTACGCCTATTTTAGGTACCGTAATTCGCGAACACCTCGAATGGCAACATGTGCTGTCTTACTGCGAAGCCGTGATCCGTGTCTATAACATCCATGGCCGTCGTGATAACGCTTACAAAGCGCGTATCAAGATCTTGGTGAAAGCCCTGGGCATTGAAGAGTTCAAACGCCAGGTGGAAGAAGAATGGGCGCATTTGAAAGATGGCCCATTGACCATCACACAAAACGAACTGGATCGCGTGGCCAAGTACTTTGAGCCTATGCCATACAAAACGCTGCCAGCGCATGATGCGTCTTTCGACGCCGCCGTGGCCAGCAACCCGGCATTTGCCGCTTGGGTTAAACGTTGCGTACAACCGCACCGCGTGCCGGGCTACCGTGCCGTGACGCTGTCGCTTAAGCCACATGGCAAAGCGCCTGGTGACATCACCAGCGAGCAAATGCATGTGGTGGCAGACCTGGCCGATGCTTACAGCTTTAGTGAGTTGCGCTCTTCACATGAGCAAAACCTGATTCTGGCAGACGTACAAGTTTCTGACCTGTTTGCCGTGTGGGAAAAAGCCCGCGAGGCTGGTTTGGCAACACCGAACATCGGCTTGCTGACCGACATTATCTGCTGCCCGGGCGGCGACTTCTGCAGCCTGGCTAACGCCAAGTCCATCCCGATTGCCGAAGCGATTCAAATGCAATTCGACAACCTCGATTACTTGCATGAAATCGGCGACCTGGAACTCAACATCTCCGGCTGCATGAATGCTTGCGGTCACCACCACGTCGGCCATATCGGCATTTTGGGCGTGGATAAAGATGGTTCCGAATGGTATCAGGTCACCGTTGGTGGCAAACAAGGCAACGACGCCAGCATCGGCGCTGTGATTGGCCCTTCATTCTCGGCAGAAGAAATGCCGGGCGTGGTACAGCGCCTGATCGAAGTCTATGTGCGTGAGCGCCAGGACGAAGAGCGCTTTATTGATACCGTGCGTCGCTTGGGCGTCGCGCCGTTCAAGGCCCATGTTTACGCTGAAAAGGAAACTGCATAATGAGCCAACTGATTCAATTGGCCGCTAATGGCCAAGCCAGCATTGTCGCAGATGCGTGGACCCGCGTGGTCCCACCGGCTGCCGGTGAAGAGTCTGTGCGTAAACAGGCTGGTAAAGTCGTCCTGTTCAAACTCACAGGCGAACAAACCTATACGGCAGAACAAATTGCCAACACCGAGATCCCTGCCACAGGCAAGATTCTGGTCCCGCTGACCATCTGGCAAGCACGTAAAGCTGAGCTGCGATCACGCCTGGCGGCTGGTGAACTGGGCATCGTCCTGGCCACCAACGAAACGGCCGAAGCCTTGCAGGCAGAGTTTACTGACCTCAACACACTGCCACTGATTGCGGTGTTTGTAGAGCGTTTTGCCGATGGCCGCATCTTCACCCTGGGTAACTGGTTGCGCACACGCTTCGGCTTTAAAAATGAGTTGCGTGCGATTGGTGATGTGTTGCGTGACCAATTATTCTTCCACAAGCGCGCTGGTTTCAATAGCTTTTTAATTCGTGCCGACCGCTCTGCTGAAGATGCTTTGGCCAGCCTGAATGACTTCAGCCAGCCTTACCAGGGTGGCGTGGCAGATGTGCCAGTATGGCGCAGGATCAGTCGCGCATGAGTGTCGGCGTCAGCATGCTCAAACCGGCTGCCAGCAACCCGGCCACGCGCCCAGAGCTGACAGACGCGCTAGTAGCCAGCGTGCACGCCAAACGTGCGCAAGTGCTGGCCTTGTTGCAAGCGGCGGCGGCTGAGTTCCCGGCCATTACGTTTGCCAACAGTTACGGCGCAGAAGACATGGTGCTGACTGACCTGATTGCCAAAGAAAAACTGGCGATTGAGATTTTCTCGCTGGATACTGGCCGCCTGCCTGCAGAAACCTATACGCTGATGGCAGATGTTGAACAAACTTATGTCATTAAGCCACTGGTGTTTTTTCCTAAACACGAAGCCGTGGAAAACTATGTGCGTACACAAGGCATCAATGCCTTCTACGAGAGCATAGAGCTGCGCAAAGCGTGCTGCCATATGCGCAAGGTCGAGCCATTGCAACGTGCGCTATCTGGCAAGCAGGCCTGGATTACCGGCATGCGTGCAGAGCAAGCGGCTACCCGTAGCCATTTGCCAACCCGCGAATACGATGCAGGCAACCAACTGGAAAAATTCAATCCGCTGAGCGACTGGACAGAAAAAGAAGTCTGGGCCTACATCAGGCTGTTTGAGGTGCCTTACAACGGCCTGCACGACCAGTTTTACCCTAGCATTGGCTGCGCCCCTTGTACGCGCTCAGTCGCGATGGGGGAAGATATCCGCGCTGGCCGTTGGTGGTGGGAAAACCCAGACAGCAAAGAGTGCGGACTCCATGTGAAAAAATAATTAACCGCCGATAAACGCAGATTAACGCCGATATTACAAAACAAAATTGTTTTGATGCTTGTTGAGTAATACATGGCACTCTAAGCAACCATCGGCGTTTATCGGCGGTAAAAAAATTGATTGGTAATGTAATAACATGACAACTAAACAACCTTTATCTCATCTCGACTGGCTGGAAGCTGAAGCCATTCATATTTTGCGCGAAGTCGCAGGCCAGTGCGCCAACCCGGTATTGCTGTTTTCTGGCGGTAAGGATTCACTGTGCATTTTGCGTTTGGCAGAAAAAGCGTTCCGCCCTGGCCGCTTCCCCTTCCCGCTTATGCATATCGACACCGGCCACAACTATCAGGAAGTGGTTAACTTTCGTGACCAGCGCGCAGCCGAGTTGGGCGAGCGCCTGATTGTGCGCTCGGTAGAGGACTCCATGAAACGTGGCACCGTGGTATTAAAAACCCCGGATGAGCCGCGCAACAAGCACCAGTCTGTGACCTTGCTCGAGGCGATTGAAGAGTTTGGTTTTGATTGCTGCATTGGTGGTGCGCGCCGTGATGAAGAAAAAGCCCGTGCTAAAGAGCGCATCATGAGCTTCCGTGATGAGTTTGGCCAGTGGGACCCGAAAAACCAGCGCCCTGAATTGTGGAACCTATATAACGCCCGTGTGCACAAAGGCGAAAACATCCGTGCTTTCCCGATCTCCAACTGGACTGAAATGGACGTTTGGCAATATATCGAGCGTGAAAAACTCGAACTGCCTAGCATCTACTTTGCCCACCAGCGCGATATCGTCATGCGTCACGGTGCCATCTTCCCGGTCAATGTGTCACTGCCTTCTGGCGAAGTGATCAACCAGCCGAAAGCAGGCGAAGAAGTCATCAATATGCAGGTACGCTTCCGCACCGTGGGCGACGTCACGTGTACCGCCCCGGTGATTTCCGACGCGGATGACGTGAGCAAAATCGTGGTAGAAACCGCGACCACCACCATTACCGAGCGTGGTGCCACCCGCCTGGACGATCAAACTTCCGATGCTTCTATGGAGCAGCGCAAGAAAGAAGGTTATTTCTAATATGACGACACAACATAACGACTCTTTGCTGCGCTTTATGACCTGCGGCAGCGTGGATGATGGCAAAAGTACCTTGATTGGCCGCTTGCTGTATGACACCAAAACCATTTTGGCCGATACGCTGAACAATATTGCACGTACCTCGCAAAAGCGCGGCATGGAAGCAGTCGACTTGTCACTGCTAACCGACGGCCTGCAAGCCGAGCGCGAACAAGGCATTACCATCGACGTTGCCTACCGCTACTTTAGCACCGGCACGCGTAAGTACATCATTGCCGATGCGCCTGGTCATGAGCAATATACGCGTAACATGGTCACTGCAGCCTCTACCGCCAACCTGGCGATTATCCTCATTGATGCGCGCAAAGGCGTGCTGACACAAACGCGCCGCCATAGCTACCTAGCGCACTTGGTGGGTATTCCGCATATCGTGGTGGCTGTGAACAAGATGGACCTGGTCAACTACGACCAAGCCACTTATGAAAAGATTAAAGCAGACTACATTGCCTTTGCGACTGAAATTGGTCTAGCACAGGCACGTGATATCAAATTTATCCCGATGTCAGCCCTCAATGGCGACATGTTGGTAGACCGCCTGGAAAACATGAACTGGTATCAGGGCGAAACCCTGCTCGACATTCTGGAAGCGGCGCCTGCTGCCCATAGTGACCAAGCTGAGCAATTCCGCTTCCCAGTGCAATTTGTCTGCCGCCCGCACGATTCTGCCAACCCAGAGCTGCATGACTTCCGTGGCTTTATGGGCCGTGTTGAATCTGGTTCCATTGCGGTCGGTGATGACGTCACGGTATTACCGAATGGCTACCAGTCTAAAGTCAAAGCCATCCAGTTGGGCAACGAGCAATTGCAAAGTGCGCAAACCGAGCAAAGTATCACGCTGTTGCTCGAAGATGAAATTGACACCTCACGCGGTGACATGATCGTTAAAACCAGCGAAGCACCTGAAGCGGTCAAGCAGATTGAAGCTCATGTATGCTGGCTGTCCGAGACCCCGCTCTCGCCTGCCCGTACTTACATCGTGCGTCACACCACGCGTGAATCCAAAGCCAAAATTGGCAGCATTCAATATAAAGTGGATGTGAATACGCTGGAGCAACAAGCCACCACCGACCTCAAAATGAATGATATCGCACGCGTGAGCTTTAAACTGGCACAGCCACTGATGGTTGACAGCTACGACAAAAACCGTGCCACAGGCGCTTTTATTGTCATTGACGAAAGCAGCAACAACACTGTTGGCGCTGGCATGATTGTTTGATCAGGCACAAAGCAACACATCGTCAATTTGACTAAATTGCAATAAAATATCGTTTTGGCCCCAAAAGCCCACAAAGGATTTAGAACATGACTTATGTAGTAACCGAAAATTGTATTCAGTGCAAATATACCGACTGCGTCGATGTGTGCCCGGTAGATTGCTTTGTTGAAGGCCCTAACTTTCTGGCCATTAACCCTGATGAGTGCATTGACTGCACCCTGTGCGTCGCCGAGTGCCCTGCAGAAGCCATTTTTTCTGAAGATGATGTGCCGGCAGACCAGCAACACTTTATTGCCCTCAACGCGCGCTTATCAAGCGTATGGCCAACCATCACGGCACGTAAAGAGCCACTGCCAGATGCCGATGCGATGAACGGCAAAGCAGGTAAAACAGCACAACTGATTGAGTAAATAGTTTGCCCGCAAGCCAATGTAAAAAGCCGCTCAATGAGCGGCTTTTTATTTCGCGTATGACACCCCACGCTCAGCTGGAAAGAATCAGTTTTTTCACTGGGCCATAACTACGGCGATGTTCAGGCGTGATGCCATGTTGTGCCAAACGCTCTAAATGCAACGCCGTTGGATAGCCTTTATGCTGCGCAAAACCGTATTGTGGATACTGGGCATCCAGCACCAACAAGGAGGCATCCCTGGCGGTTTTAGCGAGGATAGAAGCTGCAGAAATCTCAGCGACTTTACTATCGCCTTTGACGATCGCTTCACAAGGTAATTCAAACTTCGGGCAGCGATTACCATCCACCTGAATCAGAGTTGCATGCACCCCAAACTGCTCGACCATGGCTTGATAGGCGCGCTGCATGGCGAGCAGGCTGGCTTGCAAGATATTAATGTCGTCGATTTCTTGTGCGCTGACGCTGGCAATGCCCCAGGCCAGGGCATGCGCTTTGATCTCAACCGCCAATGCATCGCGCTTGGCTTCAGACAGTTTTTTGGAGTCGGCGAGGCCACTAATGGGGCGTGCCGGGTCCAGGATGACCGCAGCGGCATAGACTGCGCCTGCCAATGGCCCCCTGCCCGCTTCATCAATGCCACATAAACGTTGCATCAGTCTCAGGCCCGTAAAAATTGCTTGACCACAGCGGCTGCTTTTTGCGCACTGTTTTGTTTGAGCTGGGCATGAATGTGGCGGTATTTTTCCTGCAAGTTGGCGAGGCCTATTTTGTCTGCCAGCAAATTGTATAGCGTTTGTGCCACTTGCTCAGGGGTCGCTTCTTTTTGCAGCAACTCGGGCACAATAAACTCACCGGCCAAAATGTTGGGCAAACCGACATAAGGCTGCAAGCGCATGCGTTTAAGCAGCTGCCAGCTCATATTGGACATTTTATACGTGATCACCATAGGCTTTTTCAGCAAGGCGGCTTCCAGTGTCGCGGTGCCAGAGGCAACTAATACGGCATCTGCTGCGGTCATAGCGTCATGCGCATGACCAAACATGATTTGCAGGTCTATGTTGGTATCCGGCTTTTGCGTTAAGAGCTGGTGCCAGGCACTGGTAAAAATATCGCGTGTTTCGCGCGTCACCAGCGGCACCAGAAACTGGACTTGTTGGCCGTTTTCGCGCATTAAGCGATCAAACACGATGGCGGTTTCCAGCAACAACTCAGCATGAAACGCCACTTCTGACTGACGGCTACCAGGCAACATGGCAATCACCACCTGATTTTTTTTCAATTTGAGTTTTTCTCTGGCCTGGCCAATATCCGGTTCCATCGGCAAGGCATCTGCCAACGGATGGCCGATATAGGTCACAGGTACACCCACCTGCTGGTAAAGCGGTGGCTCAAACGGAAACAGCGCCAGCATATGTGACACTGCGCGTTTGATTTTATGAATGCGGTTGGGGCGCCAGGCCCAGATCGAAGGGCTTACGTAATGAATCGTCGCAATGCCTTTGGCCTTGAGTTTACGCTCCAGCCAAAAGTTGAAGTCCGGCGCATCAATACCGATAAATACATCAGGCTGCTCTTTGAGAATGTGCTTGTAGAGCTGCTTGCGTAGCTTTAACAACCCCCACAAATGCCTGAGCACCTCGAGGTATCCTCGCACGGACAATCGTTCTATCGGAAATAATGATTTGGCACCCAGGCCCATCATTTTAGGGCCAGCGATACCAAAAATCTCAACCTCAGGCTGTAGTGACTTCAGCTCCTGAATGAGGTGATAGCCCAGCAAGTCTCCGGAGGCCTCTCCCGCCACCATTGCAATCTTAGCCATAGTCTCTTTGAATTAACGTACAATGCCGCGCGTCGTTTGCGCGAGAAAACGGGTCATCAAGCCAATCTCCGGGCAAGATTTTTCCATCTCGGCCAACGCAAGCTTGGCTTCTTCAAACGACAAGCCCTGGCGATACAGCACCTTATAGGCGCGTTTGATTTGTTGAATGGTCTCAGCACTATAGCCGCGACGTTTCAGGCCTTCTGCGTTGATACCATGTGGTTCAGCGTCATAACCTGCCGCTGTCACATAAGGTGGAATATCTTTAAACACGACCGAGCCGACCGCAGTAATGATGTGTTCGCCAATCTGGCAGAACTGGTGAATCAAGGTGAAACCACCCAATATCGCGTGATCATAAATAGTCACATGCCCCGCCAGCGATGAATTATTCGCCATGATGGTGTGGTTACCAACAATACAGTCATGGGCAATGTGCACATAGGCCATGATCCAGTTATGGTCGCCGATTTTAGTCGTGCCTTTATCTTGCACTGTGCCACGGTTAAAGGTACAAAACTCACGGATGGTATTGTGGTCGCCGATTTCCAGCAGGGTCGGCTCATCTTTAAATTTTTTGTCCTGAGGTTTGGCGCCCAGCGAAGAAAACTGAAAGATTTCGTTATGTTTACCGATAGTCGTCGGGCCTTCAATGACGACGTGCGGGCCAATTTTTGTGCCGGCATCAATGCGCACACCGGCGCCAATAGTCGTATAGGGCCCCACTTCTACCGAGCTATCAAGCTCGGCTTTAGGGTCTATGATTGCGGTAGGATGAATCAGGCTTTGCATGTTTGGGTGTCCCAGGTGTCTTTCAGGACACGCTAGTCAGTGGTTATTTTTCAATGGCTTTTAAGATACACATCATATTGGCTTCTGCCACAACTTCGTCGCCAACTTTGGCCACGGCGTTGTATTTCCAGATACCTTTGAGGATGCGGTCAATCTTCACGTGCAGAATAATCTGGTCACCTGGCGATACCGGCTTTTTAAAGCGCACATTGTCGATGCCAGCAAAGTAATACACCGAATCATTGGTCGGCTTGGTGCCCATGGTTTTAAAAGAGAGTAAAGCAGCGGCTTGTGCCATGGCTTCTACAATCAATACGCCAGGCATCACCGGGTGGTATGGAAAATGGCCAGGAAAATAAGGCTCGTTGACCGACACGTTTTTCACAGCAGTGATCTCTTTACCCAGTTCCATCGACAAGACACGGTCAACCAGTACAAATGGATAGCGGTGCGGCAGGTGTTCCAGAATCTCATGAATATCCATGCTATTCATTGTGTTTTCAGCCATAAATTCTCTCAATCTTCCGAATGTTTTTGTATGTTGCTTATTGCTTGCTCAAGCTGCTTGAGCTTGAGGTTATGTTGTTCTAAATGGCGGATGTTTGCGGCCGTCCGCAGCCAGTCTTCGTGCTTCTGAAATGGCATCAGCGCGGTATACGTTCCCGCTTGCTGTATCGAGCGCATAATCATGGACCCAGGCGAGATGGTCACGCCGTCGACAATCTGCAGGTGCCCCAGAATCATGGCCGCCCCACCAATCTTGCAGTGCGCACCAATTACAGCACTGCCGGCAATGCCAACGCAGCCCGCAATCACCGTATGCGCGCCAATACGAACATTATGGGCGACCTGTATCAAATTGTCCAACTTCACGCCGTCTGCAATCACCGTATCATCCAGTGCGCCGCGGTCTACCGTGGTATTGGCACCGATATCGACATGATCGCCAATCACCACACGGCCAATTTGCGGTATTTTAACCCATTGCCCTTGTTCTTCTGCATAGCCAAACCCATCATTGCCAATCACACAGCCAGAAAACAAATGGCAATGGCTGCCGATGACGCTGCCATGCTTGACGACAACACGCGGCTCTAACACGGTATGTGCGCCTATCGTCACATCATCTTCAATCACGCAACCTGCGCCTATGCGCACGTCACGCCCTAACTTCACGCGATCACCGATGCTGACCATGGCATCTACCGTCAACTCTGATGGCAGATGTGTATCAAAACCAATCGCCGCAGTGGCATGTACGTGATTCACATACTGCCTGGGAGGATTCATCAATGCCAACAACTTTGCAAAATAAGCGTACGGATTATCGGTCAGTATGCAGGGCAAAGTGGTTAAATGCCGGTGTTCTGGGCGCAAAATGACAGCGGCGGCTTGAGCGGCCTGCAATGATTGTGTGTATTTGGTGTCATTAAAAAATGCAATGGCATCAGACTGTGCTTGCGCCAAAGAGGCCATGCGGCTTACCCTGAGCGTCGCAGCACCTGCCCCCAGGTCCAACTGGCCACCCAGAGACGCAACAATCTCTTGTAATGTAAAGTGTTGCGCCATAGAAGTACTACCTTTGAGAATAACTTGAGAACGATGATTGCCGGTTATTTCTTGCCCAGCAATTTAAGGACTTTATCTGTAATATCAATGCGTTTGCTGGCATAGGCCACGCCGCTATAGACTACCAGATCGTAGCCTTCGCTTTCAGACACCGTTTGCACTGCTTTGTTAATGCGCTCCTGCAACAACGCCAGCTCTTCATTTTTGCGTAAATTAATATCCTCACGCAACTCGCGCTGCTTGCTTTGAAACTCAAGCCGCAGGTTATTTAGCTGCCGCTCTTTCTGACGGCGGTCCGCTTCCACAATATTGGCCCGGTCATGGTCCAGTTGTGACTCCAGGTCACGAATCTGTTTTTGCAGTTTTTCCAGCTCAAGTGAGCGTGGGCTAAACTCTTTTTCAAGTTTTTTGCCGGTTTCAGCCGTTTGCGGCGCCTCCTGCAACAACTTGTCGACTTGCACGTAGCCAACTTTAAAATCAGCAGCAACCGCCTGGCCACAGCACAGCAAGAGGCTGAGCAACCCTACCAGAATACCTCTCATGCGATGACTCCCTTCCGTGCCTGCCATATTGCAACCTGACGTTGTTCAACCATTAGAACTGCTGCCCGAACTGGAACTGCAGTAGTTGCGTATCATCACCACTCTTGTCGTTCAACGGTTTGGCCAACACCAGTTTCAATGGACCGAATGGCGATACCCAAGTCACGCCTACACCCGTTGAGAATCTCAAGTATTCAGAGTTAATCGGGTCATCCTTGCCATACACACCGCCACCATCGACAAACGCACTTAATCTGAACTGGTTAGATTGCGACACAAATGGCACAGGCATAAACAACTCAACGTTACCCACGAAGCGCTTGGTACCACCAATGGCAAAATCTGAGCCTGTACTTGGGTTGATTTGACGAGGACCCAAGGAGGAGTTCAGGAAACCGCGCACACTGTTGACACCACCGGCATAGAAGTTCTTGAAGAATGGGTAATTCTTACCACCATAACTGTCAGCATAGCCGGCCTCGCCGTTAAGCATCAAGGTAAAGTCTTTGCCCAGGTCTTTATACCAACTATGTTGATAGCTGACTTTATAATATTGCAAGTCCAGCCCAGGGATTGAGACATCGCCTGACAAGCGTTGCAACACACCACGGCGCGGGAACAGGATATTGTCTCGTGAGTCATATGTCCAGCCTGCGTTAAACACAATAGAGTTACTGCTACAACCATTGTTATTACCACAGAAGTTAAGGTACTGAATCGGGCTGCTGGCAGACAACTCCACCTCGGTAAAGTCCAATGTCAACCCGGCACTGATAAAGTCCATTTCGGACATCGGCATACCAAAACGCATACCAACACCATAAGACTGGCTGTTATAAGTACCCACGTTCAGCGTGCTGGTGTTTCTACGACTGGTATCAACATCACGACGATAAATATCAAAGCCACGACTGATGCCATCAGGCGTGAAATAAGGGTCAGTGTAAGACAATGAATACACCGTGTTATAGCTGCTGGTATTCACCTGCAATGCTACGCGGTTACCCGTCCCCAGGAAGTTAGGCTGGTTAATGTTAAAACCAAGTACCACGCCATCACTACTGGACAAGCCAGCACCGAACTGCACGCTACCTGTCGCTTTTTCTGCTACCGTCACATTCATATCCACCTGGTCATTAATGCCTGGTACTGAGGGTGTTTCCAACTCAACGGTATCAAAAAAGTTTAAACGCTGGATACGTTCTTTAGAACGTTTGATTTTGTCCCCGGCATACCAGGCGGACTCCAGCTGACGCATTTCACGTCTGACCACTGAGTCACGCGTACGGGTGTTGCCTTGTACGTTAATCCGTCTGACATACACCTTGCGGCCTGGATCAACAAAGAACGTAAAGGCAACCGTATGCTCCAGCTTGTTGATTTCAGGCACCGCATTGACGTTAGCAAATGCATAGCCTTCTTCACCCAGCTTGTCATTCATGTTTTTGCTGGCATCCGTCACCTTTTGGCGGCTAAATACCTCGCCATCCTGGATATTGATCAGTTTACGCAAGTCTTCTTCTGGCAACAGCATATCGCCTGCCAGTTTGGTCTTGCTAATATTGTATTTTTCACCTTCAGTCAGGTTGATGTTGATATAAACATCACGTTTGTCCGGCGAGATCGACACCTGGGTTGAGTCAATCGAAAACTCCAGGTAACCCTGGTTCATGTAAAACGAACGCAATGCTTCAAGGTCAGCGGTCAGTTTTTGCTTGGAGTACTGGTCATCCTTATTCCACCAACTCATCCAGTTAGGCGTGGTCAGCAAAAAGTTGGCGCGTAAGTCTTCTGTTTTAAATAAATGGTTGCCGACAATATTAATATCGCGGATTTTGGCGGCCGGGCCTTCGGTGATTTCAAAACGAATCGCCACCCGGTTACGCTCCAGCGGACTGGCCGTGGCTTTGACTTCGGCGCTGTACTTACCTTGTGACAGGTATTGGCGCTTGATTTCCTGCTCTGCTCTATCGAGTTGGGACTTATCAAAAATCTGGCCTTCGGCAATGCCGATTTGTTTCAGGCCGTCCTTGATTTTGTCTGTCTGAAAGGATTTATTACCGCTAAAGTCAATTTGCGTGACAGAAGGACGTTCTTGCACGGTCACTACCAGTACATCGCCTTCATTCTCAATGCGCACATCTTTAAAAAAGCCGGTGGCATAGAGAGACTTAATCGCCTGCGCCGCTTTTTCATCGCTCATCACATCACCCACCTGCATCGGCAGGTAGTTAAATACGGTGCCTGGTTCGGTGCGCTGCAAGCCTTCGACACGAATATCGGTAATCACAAACGGCTCTGCGGCATAAGCGTTCAGGTGCATGACCCCCGCCAACAAACACAACCACAATTTAGAACTGGATTTTATTCTCATTAACTATGCTTTCAACCTATCAGGTAACGATTGATGTCATTAAAAAATGCAATCAACATCAATGCCCCTAACATACCTAAACCCAGACGCTGCCCAATCGCCAACACCTTGTCAGGTAATGGTTCTCCTCGTATCAATTCCGCCATATGATACAACAAATGACCGCCATCCAATACTGGAATCGGTAGCAGATTCATAACGGCAATACTGATACTCAGTAAAGCAATAAAACCGATGTAGGGCTTGAGCCCCATGTCGGCAGATTCACCCGCGGCATCAGCGATGCTGACTGGCCCACTGATGGCTTTAAGCGATGCTTGGCCTGTGACCATTTTGCCCAGCATTTTGAGGGTAAATGTGATGGTTTCCTGCATTTTATCTAACGCACGCAGGGCTGCCTGCGAGGCACTGTAATGACGCACCACCTGATATGGCGTTAAATCGACAGCATCCATATTGACGGCAGCACCCAAACGCCCAATTTTTTGCCCGCCCTGCTGTATCGACTCTGGCAATAACTTGACCTGTAACAAACGCTCACCACGCTGATATTCTATTTTCAAGGGCTTAGACGGGCTGGCGCGCACCAACTTGACAAACTGTTGCCAGTCGACAATCGGCTTCTGATTGATTTTTAGAATACGATCACCTGCTTGCAAGCCGCTGCGCTCTGCCACTGAATCGGCCATGATGTCTCCGATGACAGCAGGCACCATAGGCATCAGCACCGCCAAACCAGTTTTTTGCATGACTTCACCATCCGGCTCTCCAGCCAGTTGGTCAAGCGGCAAGACTTGCTGATGCACCTCACCCTGCGGCGTCCTGGTCACAACAGCCACTGGTTTATGCACCATCCAGCTTTCCAGTAGTTGCCATTGTGCCTCTTGCCAGGTGGCGACAGGCTTACCATCCAGCGCAATGATCAAATCGCCTTGGCGTAATTTGGCAGCGGCGGCCAGCGAACCTTGTTCAACCGGGCCAATATAGGGTTTGAGCCCGATTTCACCTTGGGCAATCAAACCCCAATAGCACACAAATGCCAGCAACAGATTAGCCAGGGGGCCAGCAAATACAATCCACATTTTCGCGGCGATAGACTGACGGTCAAACGCTTGCGACCAATCGGTGCCGGGCGCAGGCGCCACCTCAGTTTCACGGCTATCCAGCATCTTGACATAGCCGCCTAGCGGAATCCATGACAACACCCACTCGGTCGCTTGTGCATGTGCCTGATATTTAAAAATAGGCTTGCCAAAACCAATCGAAAACTTGAGCACGCGCACGCCACAACTCCGTGCCGCCAAGTAATGACCAAACTCATGAATCGTGACCAAGACGCCAATGGCAACAATAAATGCCCAGATCGAGGTCATACGCTGACAGCCTTACGCACAGGCGCGGTTGACAGATTGGCAATCGCTTGTGCCACAAACGCCCTGGCTTCGGTATCAATCGCCAGTAACTGCTCAATCGACGCTACAGGCTCCGCAGGCAATTGCTGCAAGGTTGCCTCAAGCAATTGCGGGATATCCAGGTATTGAATCTGCTCACGCAAGAAAGCGGCCACCGCCACCTCATTCGCCGCATTGAGAATAGCCGGTGCAGTGCCGCCTGCGGCTAATGCGTCATAAGCTAATCTCAGGCATGGGAATCGCTGTGTATCAGGCGCTTCAAACTCCAGTTTAGCCACTTCAATCAAACTTAACGGCTTGACGCCCGATGCGATGCGCTCAGGATATGCGAGTCCATAGGCAATCGGCGTCCGCATATCGGGGTTACCCAACTGCGCCAGAATACTGCCATCGACATAAGACACCATGGAGTGAATCACGCTTTGCGGGTGCACCACGACTTCAATCTGCTCAGGCCGCGCCGCAAATAACCAATGCGCCTCAATCACCTCTAGCCCTTTATTCATGAGCGTAGAAGAGTCAATGGTGATTTTGGCACCCATCACCCAATTAGGATGTTTGAGTGCCAACGCTGGTGTGACGTCTTGCAATTGGGCCTGCGTATAACGACGGAACGGGCCACCAGACGCGGTGAGAATAATCTGGTTCACGCCCACATCACTCAAGTCGCCATAGGCTTGTCTTGGCATCGCCTGAAAAATGGCATTATGCTCGCTATCAATCGGCAACAAGGTCGCTTGCCCCTGCTTGACGGCATCCATAAACAACCGCCCTGCCATCACCAAGGTTTCTTTATTCGCCAGCAAAATCTTTTTGCCCGCTTTTGCAGCGGCCAGCGCGGGCAACAAGCCCGCAGCGCCAACAATCGCCGCCATCACAATCTCGACTTCTGCATGGGCGGCCACTTCAGTCAACCCATCGACCCCGGCCAGCACGATTACGTTTAGTTGTTCAGCCTGCACGCGCTGCTGCAATAAGCGGGCGGCTTCTGCCTCTTGCATCACGGCATAACGCGGCTGATATTGCGCGCATTGCTGCAACATGACATCCACATTGCTGTGTGCCGTCAACGCAAACACGCCATAACGGCCAGGATGCTGCGAAATCACATCCAGTGTCTGCTGACCGATAGTGCCGGTACTGCCGAGTATGGTGACGTATTGCAAATTAACCTCTTAAAACGAGTAAGACTGTTGCCAGTAATGAAACCAGAACAGCAGACACATGCCAATCGGCAAGGCCGGAATCACGCCGTCAACACGGTCAAGCAAACCACCATGACCAGGTAAGAACTGGCCACTATCTTTGAGGTTGGCGCGGCGTTTAAAAAACGATTCGAACAAGTCGCCATAAATACCGGCAATGGTGACTACCAATAAGCCGGGCAACACCCACCAGGTAGCGACTGCGCCACTAAGCTTTAACGCAGCAGCATAGGCCGCCACCGCCAGCAATGCGCCGGCCACGCCTTCCCAGGTCTTGCCTGGGCTGATGGCTGGGGCCAGCTTGTGGCGCCCAAACTGCTTACCGGCAAAATAAGCCGCGCTGTCTGCCAGCCAGATGGTGGAAATAATCACCAGCAGCACATAAGGATTAACTTCCTTGGCCGCGACCAACGCCATCCACAACGACATCATCAAGCCCCAGCCCAACAACAGGTTGAGCGCTTTGTGTTTGAAAAAAGCATTAAAAAACAGCGCGACAGGCACCAGGCACAGCCAAAACACAGTCGCCGCGGCAAATACCTGCAAAGCGCCGTAAAAAAACCAGTGGAACCCCAGTTGTTGCAGCAAATAAAGCAACCCCAGGCCAGTGATGGTCGAAGCCAACAGGTAATAACGGGTGTGTGCAACACTGAGCTGTAAAAAGCCCGCCCACTCACGCAAGCAGACCAGGCTCAGCACCAGCATGACTGCGGCCCAACCCATCAGTGGCAGCCAAAACAACGCTGGCAAAAACAAGCCTAGCAATACAATTGCGGTAATGATTCTGGTTTTTAACATAGTTTCTTTAAGCACTACCGCTGTCAACGCTGAGCTGTTCGCTGGTTCGACCAAAACGTCTTTCGCGTTGATGATAGGAGGTCAATGCCGCTGTAAAGGCAGCATCGTCAAAGTCTGGCCACAAGGTAGGGGTGAAATAAAGCTCAGTGTAAGCGAGTTGCCAGAGCAAAAAGTTACTGATACGGGTTTCGCCACCGGTGCGGATAAACAGGTCCGGCTCAGGCGCATAGGGCATCGATAAATAAGGCGTCAGGTCGGCTTCACTGATTTCAGCAACGTCACCTTTATCAGCCAGCAGCTGATTGACGGCATGCACCACGTCCCAACGGCCGCCGTAGTTGACTGCAATCGTCAGCGTCAACCCGGTATTGGCTGCCGTTTGTTGCTCAGCCTCCAGCATTTTTTGCTGCAAGGCCTGGTTAAACGGGCTGCGATCACCAATCAGCTTCAAAATCACGTTGGCTTCGTGCAGTTTTCTGACTTCCCTGTCCAGCGCCTCCAGAAACAGGCCCATCAAAAAAGTCACTTCGTCTGGCGGGCGACGCCAGTTTTCACTGCTAAACGCAAACAGCGTCAGGTATTTAATGTCCAGCCGGACACAAGCCTTCACCAGTGCACGCACAGACTCCAGACCACGCTGATGACCAGCCACGCGGGGTAAAAAACGCTTTTTTGCCCAACGTCCATTGCCATCCATAATCACCGCAACATGTTGCGGCACCTCCTGAATGGGCGGCACTTGCTTGGTAGAGCTGGAAAATAAACCCAAATCGATCCCTGTTCCCTGATGGCGGTTAAACCGCCATCAAATCTGTTTCTTTTTGCTGCAAGATTTTATCGACTTCGATCACCGCTTTGTCAGTCATTTTTTGCACTTCGTCTTGTGCGCGGCGCTCATCATCTTCAGAAATCGCTTTGTCCTTGATCAACTTTTTCAAGGCATCATTGGCGTCGCGACGCACGTTACGAATCGCCACTTTGGCGCCTTCGCCTTCAGCGCGCACAATTTTGGTCAGGTCACGACGGCGCTCTTCCGTCAGCATCGGCATCGGCACGCGAATCAGGTCACCGTTAGTCGCCGGGTTCAGCCCCAGATCACAGTCACGAATCGCTTTTTCCACTTTGGCAATCATGTTCTTTTCGTATGGCTGCACGTTGAGTGTACGCGCATCACCCAGGTTAATGTTAGCCACCTGGCTCACCGTGACCATAGAACCGTAATACTCGACCATCACATGATCCAGCAGACCGGTATGCGCACGGCCAGTGCGGATTTTTGCCAGATCGGTTTTTAACGACTCCAGCGATTTATGCATTTTCTGCTCAGCAGATTTTTTAATTTCTTCAACCATCGTTGTTCTCCAATGTCGGCGTGTAAGGCTTACGCCATCACACGCGTTCCTTCATTCTCACCAAGAATCACGCGTTTTAATGCGCCTTCTTTAAAAATACTAAATACGGCAATCGGCATCTTCTGGTCACGACACAAGGTAAATGCGGTTGCATCCATGACTTTCAGGTTTTTATTAATCGCCTCGTCATAAGAGACCATATCATAGCGCGTGGCTGTCGGGTCTTTTTTCGGGTCTGCCGTATAAATACCGTCGACCTTGGTGGCTTTTAACACGATCTCTGCATCAATCTCCACGCCACGCAAGGCAGCGGCCGTATCGGTGGTGAAGAACGGGTTGCCGGTGCCGGCACCGAAAATCACCACTTTGCCCTCTTCGAGGTAGCGGATTGCTTTACCACGGATATAAGGCTCAGCCACCGCTTCAATATTTAATGCACTTTGTACGCGCGCAGCCACACCAGCGTGCTTCATAGCATCTTGCAAAGCCATGGCGTTCATCACGGTCGCCAGCATCCCCATGTAATCAGCCGTTGCCCTGTCCATGCCTTCAGCTGCCGGGGCCACGCCGCGAAAAATATTGCCGCCGCCAATGACGATGCCCACTTGCACACCCATGCTGACGACTTCTTTCACTTGCGCCACAATAGAGGTCACTGTTTCGCGGTTAATGCCATAAGCATCATCGCCCATCAGCGCCTCACCAGACAGCTTGAGTAATATGCGCTTGAAAGCAGGTTGTGCCATGATTATTTTCCCAAACTCAAAATGTGCTTATTTAATCACAAAACGCGCTTTCTTTGGCGTCTTGCGCCTGTATCAGCCATAAAAAAAGTGGAATCCGTAGATTCCACTTTCTTGGATACAGCGTCAAAAAGTCAATTAGACTTTAGCAGCAGCAGCCACTTCAGCAGCGTAATCAACCACTGCTTTTTCAATGCCTTCACCCACTACATACATGCTGAAAGAAGCCACGCTAGCGCCTTTGGATTTCAGCAATTGCTCGATGCTCAGTTTGTCATCTTTCACAAAAGGCTGGCTCAGCAAAGTAACTTCTTTCAAGAACTTTTGCACAGTGCCTTCAGCGATTTTTTCCAGCATTGCTTCTGGCTTGCCTGCTTCTTTGGCTTTTTCGATCGCCACACGACGCTCAGCTTCGATCAAAGCAGCATCTACACCGCTAGCATCCAGTGATTTTGGTTTAGCTGCAGCAATGTGCATGGCAATGTCTTTACCCAATGCTTCGTCACCACCGACCAAATCAAGCAACACGCCGATTTTGCTACCGTGCACATAGCTAAACAACTGGCCTTGTGCTGGCGTACGCACAAAACGACGTGGCGTAATGTTTTCACCGATTTTACCAACCAATTGTGCACGCACTGCTTCAGCAGTTTCACCACGCAATGGCAATGCACCCACCGCTTCAATATCAGCCGGGTTATTTTCATTCACTGTTTGTGCCAGATCGCTCACAAACTTCAGGAACTCTTCGTTTTTAGCACAGAAGTCAGTTTCAGAGTTCACTTCGATCAATGTACCCAGTTTGCCGTCAGCAGCAATGCTGATGCCTACAGTACCTTCAGCAGCCACACGGCCAGCAGCTTTGCTAGCTTTGTTACCAAAACGGACACGCAGAATTTCTTCTGCACGGGCCATATCGCCTTCCGCTTCAGTCAGTGCTTTTTTACAGTCCATCATCGGGGCATCGGTGCGCTCACGTAAGTCTTTCACCATGCTTGCGGTAATTTCAGCCATTTATTTGCTCCTTTTGTTAGGATTCCTACAAGAGATCACGCTCATTGAGGATTTATCTTAAGAATTCTTTTTTTACGATATGCCATTCATGTGTCAGGCATATGTATGAAATGCAATAGAAAAAGGGGCGCATCGCCCCTTTTTAAGCTAACAGCAATTACTCAGCAACAGCCTCAGCTGGTGCAACTTCTTCCTGTGCAGCTTTCACGATTTCAGAAATCGCGTTTGCGCGACCCTCCAATACCGCATCTGCCATGCCACGTGCATACAAACGAATGGCGCGTGAAGAGTCATCGTTACCAGGGATCACATAAGTGATGCCATCTGGAGAGTTGTTAGTATCCACGATACCAATCACTGGAATGCCCAGTTTACGTGCTTCAGTAATCGCGCCGCTTTCATGGCCAACGTCGATCACGAAAATCGCATCTGGCAAGCCACCCATTTCCTGGATACCACCGATAGAACGCTCCAGCTTTTCGATTTCGCGCTTGATGCCCAGGGCTTCTTTTTTACCGAACTTGTCGATGCTGCCATCTAACATCATGGCTTCAAAGTCGTTCAGGCGCTTGATAGACTGCTTCACTGTTTTGAAGTTAGTCAACATACCACCCAACCAACGGTGGTTCACATAAGCACAACCAGCACGCTGTGCTTCTTCTTTAACGATGTCACGGGCTTGACGCTTGGTGCCCACGAACAGAATACGACCCTTGTTTGCTGCCAAAGTGCGCACGTATTTCTGTGCTTCTTCAAACAGTGGCAGTGTTTTTTCCAGGTTTACGATATGAATTTTGTTACGATCACCAAAAATGAACTCAGCCATTTTCGGGTTCCAGTAACGAGTTTGGTGGCCAAAGTGAACACCGGCCTCCAGCATTTGACGCATAGTCACAGACATGATTTAAGTCTTTCTATTCAAAGGGTTATTCATTAACATGCAATCAAAAACACCTGTTTAAAGGCACCCAATGTGATTGCATGCAAGTTAATTGACATGAAAGTCAATCCAAAATTATAGCGCTTTAATCAATTAGTTTCAAGCACTTAACTACTTAATCAGCATGGCTGGCGTCCCCGTCAGGACTCGAACCTGAAACTAGCCCTTAGGAGGGGCTGGTGATATCCTGTTTCACCACGAGGACCGCGGCGCTATTTTAAACGCAAGCGACCAAAACGCCTACTCTGAAAACAACAAAATCAGGCTTGCCGACGCACAAGGCTTGTGAGTAACATGCAGTTTTCAGCCTCTTTAAGCTAGCCCACCATGAACAGTTCTGCGATTAATCATTATGCCGTCGCCATTCGCGAGGCCATTCTGGCCCATGAAGCCGATATTGAATGCCTGGACCGCGAGATCGGCGATGGCGACCACTATATCAATATGAAACGCGGCTGTGAGGCAATTGCTGGCTTGGTGGATGAGCTCAGCCCCCTATCCAGCGCCGATGCACTAAACAAGATCGGCATGAAACTGCTAAGCACCATCGGTGGCGCCTCGGGCCCTTTATTTGCCAGTTTTTTCATGAGCATGAGTAAATCCTTCAAAGCCAACGACGCCTCCGGTGACACCTTTAGCACACTGCAAATCGCCCTTGCATTTGAAGCAGGTGTGCAGGCGATTATGCAGCGTGGCAAGGCGCAAGCCGGTGAAAAAACCATGCTGGACGTGCTCATCCCGGTTGCCACGGCATTTAAGCAGTTGGCAGAACAAGGGCAATCCGGCAAAGATATCGCAACAACACTGAAAACCATCGCCAGCGACGGCCTGGAATCTACCCGCAATATGCTGGCGACCAAAGGCCGCGCTTCGGGGTTGGGCGAGCGCGCCATTGGCCATCTGGATGCCGGTGCCAAAAGCTGTGAGGTGATGATACATACCGTGTGTGACCTCGTGCTTGCCGGGCAATAACAACACGCCTGCGCCACACAACCACAAACCGCCACTCCATTTTTTGCAAAAGCACCAATTTTTGCAAAAACACTTAAGGACCGCCATATGAAAAAATTCGTGAATAACGTCGACGATATGCTGACAGAAAGCCTGTCAGGCTTTGCCACCGCCCACAGCGACCTGGTGACTGTGCAATTTGAGCCTACTTTTGTCAGCCGCAAACAAAAAGCACCAAACAAAGTAGCGATTATTTCTGGCGGCGGCTCAGGCCATGAGCCCTTGCATGCGGGCTACGTAGGCAAAGGTATGCTGGATGCGGCCTGCCCAGGCCAGGTGTTCACCTCCCCCACGCCGGACCAGATGCTGGCGGCTGCCGAAGCGGTGCATGCCGATAAAGGCATACTGTTTATTGTTAAAAACTATGCCGGTGATGTGATGAACTTTGAAATGGCGACGGAAATGCTGCCATTTGAACACGCCACGGTACTCACGTCTGATGATTGCGCGGTTGTGAACAGCACTTACACCACTGGCCGACGCGGTGTCGCTGGTACGGTGATTATCGAGAAATGTGTTGGCAGCCTGGCAGAGACGGGCGCCGACCTGGCAAGCTGCAAAGCGCTGGGAGACAAAATCAATCTGCGCACCTCCAGCATAGGCGCGGCACTCACCAGTTGCACCGTGCCTGCCGCCGGTCGACCCACGTTTGATATCAGCGACAGCGAGCTTGAAATGGGCGTCGGTATTCACGGCGAACCAGGCCGTCGCCGCGAAGCCATGCGTGCGGCGGATGCAATTGTCGCCGACATGGTGGCTGCCATCGTGCATGACTTTGAAACCAAACAATTACCGACCCAAGGCGACATCTTGTTGCTGGTCAATGGCCTGGGCGCCACGCCGCTCATGGAGCTATACTTAATTTACAACGCAGCGGCAACCTTGCTGGCTGAAAAAGGATTCAACATTGCGCGCAGCCTGGTCGGCAACTACATCACAGCCATAGACATGGCGGGCGCCTCGCTCACGGTGTGCCTGTTGGATGACGACATCCAGCGACACTGGGATAGCCCGGTGCACACGGCTGGCTTACGCTGGGGCTGCTAAAACACCTGTCACACCCTCCCTCCTATCGGCCTGCCGGATGCCGTTTTTTTGACCTGCAGGCCGATGCTGTGAACCATAGGGGCTGTCAACCATAGATACGCTCGCCCGTTTTCAACAAAATCAGCATAATCGCTGCAATCTGCAACACGCAATGCAATTAGTCCTATTTAGTCATTGCATCCCTGCAAGCGCAGGAGTATGTTGATTCTCAGGGCTGCGAAACAATCCTTGCCATAGGCGGATTGATATAAAACAAAACAACATAAATAAAAACAACATAAATATAAGATTTGAGCATGTATGTCTGCCATAACCATCTGCTATTCCCCTTGAATTTACATTCAGCCCGATTTTCACTGTCTCCAGAAATATAGTTTTCCCGGAATGATTATGCGCTTCCCGAATTACAAACAATCGCTGACCATGGATGTGATGTTGCAGATGGCCGTCAGGGTCAGCATCGTCATTATTGCCGTCAGTGCCCTGACCTATTGGCATATCTATAAAACACTGGTCAGCTCGACCATTGATGGCCTGGAGCACTACATCCAGGAGCGCGGCCAGCGTGAGAGCGGGATATTCAAGCTGGCGGAGTCGAATCACCGGATTTTCAGGGCAACTTACCTGGCGCACTGGCAGCAAGATTTTTTCTATAACGAGCAGTTTTTTTGGCATGTGTTTGAAAGAAGGACAGACCAGACGATCCGTTTACAGAAAAAGGCCTACGATGGCTATTTCAACCACTCTGGCCTGATCAGCAAAGATGTCACCGCCTACATCGGTGCTAACGCGCCCATAGAAAACAATGCGTTTAGAAAAAAACTGCTGCTTGCCTACACCATGGTGGATCACTTTGGCGTGGCCTGGACGCAGCAGTTTGCCAATCTGTATGTCTCCATGCCGGAGAACGTCAATATTGTGTATTGGCCAGGCGTGCGCTGGGCGGATAACGCCACCAGCAAACTCAATGTACTGAGTGAAGAATGGGTCTATATCACCACGCGCCAAAACAACCCCGAGCGCAACAGCGTCTGGACCGGCCTTTACTACGACCCCACTGCGCTGGAGTGGATGGTGTCACTGGAAACACCGATTGATATTACGCCCACCAACACGCTGAATATCGGCCATGACATTTTGCTCAACGCCTTGTTTGACCGGGTGTTTAACGACCATTTATCCGGCACCTATAATTTTATTTTCAGAGACGACGGCCGCCTGATTGCGCATCCGGCCAAAATTAAAGAAATGAACCGCACGCGTGGTATGTTGATGATTTCACAACTCAAAGACACGCAACTACAGCACTACTTTCAAACCCTGCAAGCCAGCATCCACAACAAACAAAAAGATTACTTTATTGTCGAGTCGGATGACGAATTTCTCGCCGTCACTAAAATTGATGGCCCGGACTGGTGGTTTGTGACGGTATATCCAAAATCCCTACTCTCTTCGCCCTCACTCAAAGCGGCAAAATTCATCCTGATCGTAAGCCTGTTTGCCTTGGTGATTGAACTCATCATGCTGTATCTGGTGATGATGAAAAAAGTGGTTAAACCACTGGAAACCTTTATGGACGCATCGAGTGCAATTGAAGGCCAGCGTTACGAAAAAATCACCGGCAATGTCTTGCCCTTGCCCGACCATCTCGATAACGAAATCGGCAAACTGGCCAAACTGTTTAAAAGCATGTCTGGCAGTTTGCAGCACTTTCGCAGTGACATGCAGCGGCTGACCCACTCACTGGAGGATCAAGTCAAGGTGCGGACGCGCGAATTGCAAAAGGCCAAAGACAAAGCCGAAAAAGAAGCCACTATTGATAGCCTGACGCAAATCCCTAATCGGCATTCTTTTTACAATCGTGCCAAAGCCTTGTTGCAGCAGGCAGATCATGCTGGTGAACCACTTTGTTTTTTGATGCTGGATATCGACTTTTTCAAAATCATCAATGACACTTACGGCCATCCGCAAGGCGATCAGGTGCTGGTGGCCTGCGCACGCACCATTGAGAACACAATCCGTGAAAAAGACTTGCTGGGCAGGCTGGGCGGTGAAGAGTTTGCCGTCGTGTTGCCGAACACCAGCCTGGAAGAAGCACGCGTGATTGCTGAACGTATCCGCGTCATGATTGCCGAATTGTCGTTTTATACCGCACAACGCACGCAAAGCTTTCACACTACCATCAGCATTGGTATTTCTTGCGCAACAGAGACCATTTATGCCTATGAATTGCTGTATAAGCATGCTGACCTGGCGCTATATGAAGCCAAGCAATCTGGCCGCAATCTGGTGATCACTTACAGCGGAAACGCAACAACGCAGGAGGATGTGCCCGAAAGCTAAATCATCCCAAGACCGCTAAATATGCTCATGGCAGCTAACGCACCTGCGTCGCCATACTCAATCGTCAGTAAACAGTGCCTGCCACAATTGCACCACGGCAGCCCGTTCGGATTGCAACTGATCAGCGGCCACCACAGCATCCTGGCCTTGCAGTTTGGCATGGTGGATCAAGGTACGGTATTCACGGTAAGCATTAGCGACGCTTTCAGCCAGTGCAGCGGATTCAATTAACCCCAGTTTGGCACAACGCTGCAACAAGGCAATATTACCAATATTGTCCGTCAGTTCAGGATAATGTGCCGCCTGCGTCAATACCAGGTATTGCACCATAAACTCGACATCAATAATGCCACCCACACCCTGCTTGACCTCAAAACGATCAGCTTTGGGTTTGTGCGCTTCGCGCATTTTTTCGCGCATGTCTGCAATCTCTTGCTTAAGCGCCTGCGTATCGCGAGGCTGGCACAGCATGTGGTGGCGAATCTGCTCAAACGACTCACCTATGCTGGCATCGCCTGCCACAAAGCGCGCGCGCGTAATCGCCTGGTGCTCCCACACCCAGGCTTTGCGTTGCTGATAGTCATTGAACGCTTCCAACGTGCTCACCAGCAAGCCGCTGTTACCGTCCGGGCGCAATTGCAAATCGGTTTCATATAACAGCCCGGCATTGGTCAAGGTGTTAAACCAGGTATTTAACCGCTGGGCAAAGCGCGCATAAATCTCTTGCGCCCGGTCCGCTTCATCGTCAAACAGAAAAATAATGTCCAGGTCAGACAAATAACCAAGCTCTTTACCGCCCAGCTTGCCATAGCCGATCACCGCAAACTTCGGCGTCTCAATATGTTTAAACGACAGGTTTTGCCACACCGTTTGCACACTCACCTGCAAAATCACCTCCGCCAGTGCGCTTAAATCGTCGGAAATCGCCTCCAGCGGCAAAGCTGTCATTAAATCCTGTGCCGCAATCTTGAGTACATTGGCATGCTTAAAATGGCGCATGGCGTCCATTTGCGCCTCAACATCGCCTGCCAATTGCTGCATATGGCGCGTAAGCTCAATTTTTAATTGTGCGGCATCCAGGCGTTTAAATAGCGTTTGCTTATTGAGCAACTCATCAAGCAAAATCGGGTGCGCGGATACATACTGTGCAATCCATGGGCTGGCAGCACATAATTTGACGATTAACGCCAGTGCATCTGGAAACTCGGCCAGCAAGGCCAGATAGCTGGCGCGGCGGCAAATGCTTTCCAGTAAATCCAGCGTACGTATCAGCGCGGTATCCGGGCTTGTACTTTGCTGCTGGCTGGCCTCGCGCAGCAACAAGGGCATCAGTTGATCTAACCGATGACGGCTTTGTTCCGGCAACTGCTGAATACGCTGGCTGTTACGCGTTTGCTGCAACAAATGCACAATATCACTGCTGCGTGTATAGCCATGTTTCTGCAACCACTGCTCGCCCTCCGCGGCACTCAGCGTGCCTTGCCACAGCGCTGCCTCTTCTTGCAAATCATCACTTTTTTCGTCTTTAAAAGTGGCATCGAAAAACCGTTGTACCCGGTCGCGGTGGATATTGAGCTCTGCAATAAAACTGGCCCAGTCAGCGTGCCTGACCATCTGCAGCAGATAGCCACGATAATTTTCCGAGTCAGGCAGATCCTGCGTTTGCTGGTCATCGATATACATCAGCCGATGTTCGAGGTTGCGCAGGTAAATATAACTTTGTTTTAAGGCGGCCACATCCTCAGCAGGCAGCATGTCGCGTGCGGCCAGGCAATCCAGCACGGCCAATGTGGGTTTAATCTGCAAGTCGGGCACTTGCCCGCCGCGAATCAGCTGAAATAGCTGCGCAATAAACTCCACCTCGCGAATTCCGCCGCGCCCCAGCTTGATATTGTCCGACAAACGGCGCTGCACCACATCACGCTGAATCTGTACCTTGAGGTCGCGCATAGAGGCATAGGCATTAAAATCGAGGTATTTGCGAAACACAAACGGCTTCATCACTTTGCTCAATGCCGCCTCCGGCCCATATACGGCACGGCCTTTAATCCAGGCATAGCGCTCCCATTCGCGGCCATAATTCTGGTAATAATCCTCCAGCGCATCCAGGTTGCACACCAGCGCACCCTCTGAACCAAACGGCCGCAAACGCATATCCACCCTAAACACAAAACCATCGGCGGTGACATCATCCAGCGCTGCGATGACCTTTTTACCCAGCCGGGTAAAAAAGTCTTGGTTGCTGATGGATTTTGCACCGTCGGTGTCGCCCTCCTGCTCATAGGCAAAAATCAGGTCGATGTCAGACGACACATTGAGTTCGCGCCCGCCCAGCTTGCCCATGCCGACCACAATCAGTTGTTGCGCCTGACCGCTGGCATCACGTGGCATGCCATATACCTCGGCTAAACGCGCATGATAAAAATCGGCAGCAGCGGCAATCGCAGACTCAGCCAGCGCGCTCGTGATTTCGGCCACTTCGGCAAAGTCAGCCAGGCCATTCAAATCGCGGACGATCATATGCGCCATTAACCGCTGCCTGATTAACCTGATTTGTTGCAAAAAAACAGATTCTTCAATATTTTTTTCATATAAAAACAATGCATTAACATTTTCAGTCTTATATGTCTTATATAAGTTATCTAACAAATCAGTTATAAAATCTGTATGTTTTGTAACGAATCTGGCAAAAAACGGGCTGCAGGCTGCTGCATGCAGCAAATAGGCGGCTTCTGTAGACGCGACCTGCTTTTCTGTTAGAATTTGGGCAAGCTGTTGCATGAGTTTTTGCTCTTGTAATGAGTGGTGTGCTCGGAGAGTTTATCAATTAGAACCAGAATAATAATACCTGAGGTTCAATCACACTTTCATTTTTTGGCATTGATTTTTGGGGGTCGCTATGTCTATCGAATCTGTACTGCATGAACACCGCGTTTTTGCGCCGGGCAAGGCGTTTGCCAGCCAGGCAACCGTGGCCAGCATGGAGGAATATCAACGTTTGTGCCAGGAAGCCGCACAGGATTACGAAGGATTCTGGGCCAAACTGGCGCGTGAATTATTGATTTGGCACAAGCCATTCACAAAAACGCTCAATGAAGATAACGCGCCTTTTTACAAGTGGTTTGAAGATGGTGAGCTGAATGTGTCCGTCAACTGCCTGGACAAACACCTGCAAACCATCCCGAACAAAACCGCGATTATTTTTGAAGCCGACAATGGTGATGTTAAAAATATCAGCTATAAAGATTTGTATCATCAGGTGTGTCAGTTTGCCAATGGCTTGAAATCGCTCAACCTGGCCAAAGGTGACCGCGTCATTATTTATCTGCCGATGGGCATTGAAGCCATCGTTGCCATGCAAGCCTGTGCGCGCTTAGGCATCATTCACTCAGTGGTGTTTGGCGGCTTTTCGGCCAAAAGCCTCAATGAACGTATTATCGATGCCGGTGCGGTCGCTGTGATCACTTCTGACGGCCAGTACCGTGGCGGCAAAACCCTGCCACTAAAACAAGCGGTCGATGAAGGCATCGCCATGGGCGGCTGTGACAGCATCCGCCATATGGTGGTATTCAAAAAAACCGGCCTGGACGTGGCCTGGGACAGCAAATGTGTATGGTGGCATGACCTGATTGCCGGCAAAGACGACACTTGTGAACCGGTGATGGTCGATGCCGAGCACCCATTATTTTTGCTCTACACCTCCGGCTCTACTGGCAAACCCAAAGGGGTTCAGCACAGCTCGGCAGGCTATCTGCTGCACGCTATGAACACTATGCGCTGGACCTTTGACATCAAGCCGGATGATATTTATTGGTGTACGGCCGATGTGGGCTGGATTACCGGCCACAGCTACGTCACTTATGGCCCGCTCGCCATGGGTGCGACGCAAATCGTGTTTGAAGGCATTCCGACCTTCCCTAACGCAGGCCGCTTCTGGGAAATGATCCAACGCCACAAAGTCAGCGTGTTTTACACCGCGCCAACAGCGATTCGCTCATTGATTAAAGCCGGTGAAACTGACTTCACCACCCACCCCAACCATTTCGATTTATCCAGCCTGCGTTTGCTAGGCACCGTCGGTGAACCAATCAACCCTGAAGCCTGGATGTGGTACTACGAGCAAGTGGGCGGCAACCGTTGCCCGATTGTAGATACCTTCTGGCAAACCGAAACCGGCGGCCATGTCATCACCCCATTACCAGGCGCAACGCCACTGGTACCAGGCTCCTGTACGCTGCCCTTCCCCGGCATTGATATCGACGTGGTGGATGAAACTGGTAAAGACATCCCCTGGGGCAGCGGCGGCCTGTTGGTGATTAAAAAACCATGGCCATCGATGATACGCACCATTTATAACGACCCAGAGCGTTATAAAACCAGCTATTTTCCAGCGGAATTGGGCGGCAATTTATACCTGGCTGGCGACGGCGCCGTGCGCGATATCAACACTGGCAACTTCACCATCATGGGTCGTATCGATGACGTATTAAACGTCTCCGGGCACCGTCTGGGCACCATGGAAATCGAATCGGCACTGGTCGCCAACCATTTGGTGGCCGAATCTGCTGTGGTAGGTAAACCTCACCCGATTAAAGGTGAGTCTGTGGTGGCTTACGTGGTGCTCAAAGGCAAACGCCCAGAAGGCGAAGAAGCCAAGAAAATCGTCGCTGAGTTGCGTGAATGGGTAGGTAAAGAAATCGGCCCAATTGCTAAACCTGACGAAATCCGTTTTGGCGACAACCTGCCAAAAACCCGCTCCGGCAAGATCATGCGCCGCTTGTTACGCAGCCTGGCCAAAGGCGAGGAAATCACGTCGGATATTTCGACGCTAGACAACCCAGCCATTCTAGAGCAATTAAAACAACCAGTTAATTAAGTCGAAAAAATGCGGATAATCAAAGAAACTATCTGCGTTTATCCGCGTTCATCGGCGGCAAAAAATGTTTTTTAAAGACCGTGTATGGAAGGTTTAATTATTCTGATTGTTTTCGCCGCGATCGCCATCTTCCTGATGCGAAAATAATCCGGCCAAGTCTCTCATGAGGCTCAATGTAAAATCTGAGTTAAAATAGCGCTTTTTCCCAAAGCGCTATTTTTTCATGTCCAGTTTGCAGCAAGAAGTCGAACGCCGCCGTACCTTTGCCATTATTTCGCACCCAGATGCGGGTAAAACCACGCTGACCGAAAAACTATTGTGGTTTGGTGGCGCGATTCAGGTCGCCGGTGAAGTGCGTGGCCGTAAAGCAGCGCGCCACGCCACTTCGGACTGGATGGAGCTGGAAAAGCAACGCGGCATTTCGGTCACCTCCTCCGTCATGCAGTTTCCATACCGTGAACATATGGTCAACCTGCTAGACACACCGGGCCATGACGACTTCTCCGAAGATACCTATAGGACCTTAACAGCGGTGGATTCGGCCGTGATGGTGATTGACTCAGTGAATGGTGTCGAAGCGCAAACCATCAAACTGCTGAATGTGTGCCGCATGCGCGACACACCGATTATTACCTTTATCAACAAGCTGGACCGCGAAAGCCGCGCGCCGATCGAGTTGCTGGATGAAATCGAAACCACCTTGGGCATGGAGTGCGCGCCCATGACCTGGCCAATCGGCATGGGTAAAACTTTCCGTGGCGTCTATAGCCTGATCAACGACTCCATCTTGTTTTTTGACCCGCGTGCTGAAAAAGGCACTTCAGAAACCATTCAAGGCCTGGATAACCCACGTCTGGATGAATTGATCGGCTATCAGGCGCAAGAGTTGCGCGTCGATATTGAACTAGTACGCGGCGCCTCCAACGAGTTCAACAAAGAGCGTTATTTAAGCGGCAAGCAAACGCCAGTGTTCTTTGGCTCAGCGGTCAATAACTTTGGCGTGCAATCCTTGCTGGATGCGGTGGTCGATTTATCACCGCCGCCACAAGCGCGCAACACCGCCACGCGCGCGGTTGCCGCGAACGAAGAGAAATTTGCTGGCTTTGTGTTTAAAATCCAGGCCAATATGGACCCCAAACACCGTGACCGCATTGCCTTTTTGCGCGTGTGTTCTGGCCGCTTTGAGCGTGGCATGAAAATCAAGCAAGTGGCTTCGGGCAAGATGCTCAACGTCAACAACGCCATTACGTTTATGGCGCAAGACCGCACTATCATGGACGAAGCTTATTCCGGTGACATTATCGGTATCCCTAACCACGGGACGATTAAATTAGGCGACACCTTTACCGAGAACGAAGCGCTTAAATTCATCGGCATCCCATCGTTCGCACCGGAATTTTTCCGCCGCGCACGCATTAAAAACCCGATGAAAATGAAGCAGTTACAAATCGGCCTCAAGCAATTATCAGAAGAAGGCGCGGCGCAATTGTTCCGTCCGCTGTTATCCAACGACCTGATTCTGGGCGCCGTGGGTATGTTGCAGTTTGACGTGGTCGCACACCGTTTAGAGCATGAATACGGCGTCGACATGGTATTTGAGCCTTATGACTGCTACACCGCGCGCTGGCTCAAAGGCAGTGACGCCGACCTGAAAGCCATTGCGGACAAATACGGCTTTAACGTTGGCCTCGATAGCGCAGATGATTACGTTTACCTGGCGCCTAACCGCGTCAACCTGCAAATGGCGCAGGAGCGTTACCCGGATATTGAGTTTAAAGAAACGCGGGAAATCGCCTAACTTAACCGGTGACCGCCAGACTATGTCAACGTTAGCGCAGCCCGCCCTGCCGTCGGGCGTCATCAAGGCTTTATCCCTCAAGCAACCGTTTGCCTGGTTAATTGCAAACGGCCATTTGCTAGTAGATGACCGCAGCTGGGGCACGCAATATCGCGGACCGGTGCTCATTCATGCCAGCAAAGGCCTGTATGAAGAGTATTACCAGTACATCAAACACCATACCGACATCCCTATCCCCGACAAAGACAAACTAGACTATGGCGGTGTGGTCGGGATTGCGAGGCTGGTGTTGTGCAGCAAGCCTGGCGAGTTGCCAGTTGGCATCAGCCGCGAACAACGCGCGCACTTTGGTGGCGTGCATCAGGAGTATTACGGTTTTTTATTTGCACAAGCGACGCCACTACCGCTGATGCCCTGTGCTGGCAAGCTAGGGATTTTCGAGATTAATATTGATCAACTACGGGCTGCACCGCCAGCCGCACAAGCGGAACTGTTTTAAACCATGAAAAACGCCTGCCCCTGTTATAGCGGAAAACCCTATACCGACTGCTGCCAGCCACTACATCATGGACTGGCCGCGCCCGATGCCGAACGCCTGATGCGCTCACGTTACAGCGCTTATGCACTTAAGTTGCCAGACTATATCTTGCAAACCTGGCAGGCTGAGACGCGCCCCGCCACCCTGACGCAAGAGGACCTCAAGGGTATTAAATGGCTCAAGCTGCAAGTGCTGTCGCATACGCAAGTCGATGCGGATAACGCGTTGGTGAAATTTGTCGCAACCTTCCAAAGTGGCCAACAAAAGAAAGAGCAATTAACCGAGCACAGCCGCTTTAGCCGTGCAAGTGGGCAATGGCTGTATATTGACGGGCAGATTAACTAAATGGTCGAGCAATAAAAAAGGCAGCGAAATCGCTGCCTTTTTTATGAGTGCAAATTACATCCCCTGTTTCAGGCTTTCCATAATAAATGGGTCCAGATCGCCATCTAGCACGCCTTGCGTATTGCCGATCTCGACCCCCGTGCGTAGGTCTTTGATACGGCCTTGGTCCAACACATAACTGCGGATCTGGTGACCCCAGCCAATATCGGTTTTAGCATCTTCCAGCGCCTGTTTTTCTTCGTTGCGCTTACTCAGCTCGAGGTTATACAACGCCCCTTTCAGCATATTCATCGCTTCTTCTTTGTTCCGATGTTGTGAGCGGTCGTTTTGGCATTGCACCACAACACCCGTTGGCAAGTGGGTAATCCGCACAGCGGAGTCCGTCTTGTTAATATGCTGACCACCAGCGCCGCTGGCACGGTAGGTATCAATGCGCAAATCCGCCGGATTGATTTCAATTTCGATCGAATCATCGACCTCGGGGAAAATCTGCACACTGGCAAAGCTGGTATGGCGTTTGGAGTTAGCATCAAACGGAGATTTACGCACCAGTCTGTGCACGCCACTTTCGGTACGCAAAGTACCGAACGCGTAATCGCCACTCACTTTGAGTGACGCACCTTTAATACCGGCGATATCGCCCTCAGACTCTTCGAGCACTTCTACCGTAAAACCCTTGCGCTCCACATAGCGCAGATACATGCGCAGCAACATGCCTGCCCAGTCTTGGGCCTCGGTGCCACCGCTGCCAGACTGAAACTCAATAAAGCAGTTATTGGCGTCCATCGGCTGCGAAAACATACGTTTAAATTCCATTTCGGCGATGGTTTTTTCGACTTTTTTCACGTCATCACTGACGCTGAGCAGCGTATCGTCATCGCTTTCTTCGCGTGCCATGTCAAACAGCTCCTGGCTATCGGTCAGCGATTGCGCCACTGAGTCCAGGGTCATGACCACGGTTTCCAGCATGCGTTTTTCTTTGCCCAGCTTTTGCGCTTTTTCCGCGTCATCCCACACTTTGGGATCTTCAAGCAGGCCGTTGACTTCGGCTAAACGTTGCTCTTTGTTTTCGTAGTCAAAGATACCCCCGAAGGGCAAGGTGACGCTGGGTTAAATCGCTCAAGGCATTGGCGATGGCATTTAGTTGTTCGGCTTCCATAGGATGGGTTTTAAATTGTGTAAAAACCAGCATTATACCGCAGCTAAAACGGCGATTCTGCGCCAATACCTCGCTTGCCTTCGGTTTCAGATACAGATTTTTGTCACAAACACTGTCACAAAATAGTAAAATCACCGTCACAAAACTTTGAAACCACTAGGGAGTACCCAATGGCGAATGCCACTTTTGGCCGCATCATGGCTGCAATCAGCCCCAGAAACGATAACTATTTTGTACTGTTTAACCGTTTGGCCGATTGTGCGGTGCGTGGTTCCAAAGTGTTAGCCTTGATGGCTGCAGAGGTTGACCAGGCTGGGTTTCAAAAACATTTTTCCGATATTCGCGACATTGAGTCCGAGGCGGATGAGTACACCAAGGAAATCTTGCTGTCGCTACATAAAACCTTTATCACCCCGTTTGACCGCCGCGAAATTCGTGAGCTGGCGATGGCGCTGGATGACATCATCGACTACATGGAAGCGATTCCGCAAAGCGTAGAGATTTACGGCAATAGCAAGTTCACACCAGAAATGGTCGCGCTGGCACAAATTCTGTTGCGCGCGGCTGAAAAAGTGCAGGACGCAGTACACATGCTGTCTGACATGAAAAATGCCGAGCGTATTTTGCGTACCTGTGAAGAGATCAGCAAAATCGAAGGCGAAGCAGACCATATTATGCGCTCCGGCATGCACCGGCTATTTTCCGAAGACCACGATGCACGCACACTGATCCGCTCAAAACAATTGTATGACCTGTTTGAAGAAGCCGTCGACAGCTGTGAAGACGTGGCTGACGTCATCCATGGCGTTGTGCTTGAACGTATTTAAGACCGTCACCAGGAACTCAACATGGATCATGTGATTTTAGTCATGGCGGTGCTGGTCTTCGTCGCCCTGATCTTTGACTTTATGAACGGTTTTCACGATGCGGCCAACTCGATTGCGCTCATGGTGTCTACCCGTTTACTGACCCCGCAGGCCGCTGTGATCTGGGCGGCCTTTTTCAACTTTGTTGCATTTATGTTTTTTGGTCTGCACGTGGCCGACACCGTCGGCAAAGGCATTATTGACCCCAATATCGTCAACAACACCGTCATATTTGGCGCACTATTCGGCGCCATCGCCTGGAACGTGATCACCTGGTGGTTTGGCATCCCCTCTTCGTCTTCTCATGCTTTGATCGGCGGTTTAATCGGTGCAGGCATGGCGCACTCAGGCACCAAAGGCGTGATTTTAGGCAGCAAGCTGATCAGCACCGGTATTGCGATTATCCTGTCGCCGCTGTTTGGCATGATACTGGCACTGCTGCTGTCTATCGGCATTATGTGGCTGTTTCAAAAGTCATCGCCCTACAAAATCGAAAGCCGGTTTAACAAGCTGCAATTTATTTCTTCTTCGCTGTTCAGCCTGGGCCATGGTGCCAACGATGCGCAAAAAACCATGGGCATCATCACGGTATTACTGTTTGCCAATGGTTATTTGCATGGTGACTTTCATGTGCCGTTTTGGGTAGTGATCGCCTGCCAGCTAGCGATGGGCTTAGGCACACTGTTTGGCGGCTGGCGCATTGTGCGCACCATGGGCATGGGCATTACCAAAATTCGCCCGACCGGTGGCTTTGCGGCGCAAACCTCGGGGTCGATCGCGTTATTTCTGGCGACCAGCCTGGGGATTCCTGTCTCGACCACGCACACCATTACTGGCGCCATTGTCGGCGTCGGCCTGTCGCGCCGGATGACAGCGGTGCGCTGGGGCCTGGCCTCACGTATCGTGTGGGCATGGGTGCTGACGATTCCATGTGCAGCGATCATGGCGGCGATTGCCTACCATATTGGTGAAAGCTTGCTGTAAGCTAAAAAGGCAATAAAAAGGGCGCAGACTGCGCCTTTTTTATTTTTTGTCACATTTCTGTCATATTAAGTTTTTATGATTTCGTGCATCACAACAGACAACACCAAACACAGGAGTGTATAGATGAAAACGCGTTTGTTCCGCAATACTTTAATGGCCGGTCTGATCGTTCAGGCATTTAGCTTCGCACACTCAGCAGCGGCTGCGGACAAAATCATCAAAATTGATGGTTCTAGCACGGTTTACCCGATTACTGAGGCGGTGGCTGAAGAGTTTCAGCGCGCCAAAGGCGTCAAAGTCACTGTCGGTGAATCCGGCACTGGCGGCGGCTTCAAAAAGTTCTGCCGCGGCGAAACCGATATTTCTGATGCTTCCCGCCCGATTTCACAAAAAGAAATCGATGCTTGTAAAGAAGGTGGCGTGCAGTTTATTGAATTGCCGATTGCTTACGATGCTTTGACTGTCGTCGTTAACGGTAAAAACGATTGGGTGAAACAAATCACTGTGGCCGAGCTGAAAAAAATCTGGGAACCAGGTTCAAAAGTAAAAAGCTGGAAAGAAGTGAATGCCACTTACCCAGACAAACCAATCAACCTGTATGGCCCAGGCACTGCTTCTGGTACCTTTGACTACTTCACCGAAGCCGTGAATGGCAAAGCCAAAGCCAGCCGTACTGACTACACACCATCTGAAGATGACAACGTGCTGGTACAAGGCGTGGCCGGTAACGCCGGTGGCATGGCCTACTTCGGCCTGGCTTACTACCTGGAAAACACTGACAAGTTGAAAGCGGTCCCTGTGGTAGCTAAAGAAGGCGGCAAACCAGTATTGCCATCTGAAGCGACCGTGATGGATGGTACTTACCAACCGTTATCCCGCCCGTTGTTCATTTACGTGAATGCAACATCGGCAGCGTTTAGACCAGAGGTGAAAGCCTTTGTGAACTACTACCTGGAAAACGCGCCAGAGCTGGTAAAAGAAGTGAAATATGTACCACTGCCAAAAGCAGATTACAGCGCAGTAAAAGAACACTTCAAGGCGATGAAACCAGGCACTGGCTTCAACGGTACCTCTGAAGTGGGCATCAAGATTACTGACTTGTTATCCCGCATCAAGTAATGATAAAAAGGGGCTGCAACGCCCCTTTTTTAGTGATAACCCGGCCTGAACAGCGGTTTATCCGCTAAAATTCTTCCCTGGCAGATCAATACTCTTGATCATAACTCAAAGCTCAACACTATGGCGACTCAAGCAATGCAAGTACCTGCGCAACTGACCATCAGCCCCAGACTGGCGAAAAATATCCGCCGCAATGTCAAAGAACGGATCATTGAACTGATCCTGATGATGGCAGCATTGGTTGCTGTAGCCACCACATTTGCCATTGTTGGTGTGTTGCTATACGAATCACTCAGCTTTTTTAAAACGGTTTCTGTGGTCGAGTTTTTTACCGACACGCAATGGACACCGTTATTTGAAGATGCGCATTATGGCATTATGCCGCTGGTTTCCGGCACCTTGACCACCTCAGCCATTGCGCTGGCGGTTGCCGTGCCCATTGGGACCATTTCAGCGATTTTCCTGTCTGAATTTGCTTCACACAAAACACGTGAAATCATCAAGCCTATTCTGGAGCTATTGGTAGGCGTCCCTACTGTAGTGTTTGGTTATTTCGCCCTATTTTTCGTCACCCCGTTGCTGCAAAGCATCTACCCTGACCTGCCGAGCTTCAACATGCTGGGTGCCGGGATTGTGATGGGCATTATGATTATTCCGTACATTGCCTCGATGTCTGAAGATGCCATGCGCGCTGTGCCGATGAGCATGCGTGAAGGCTCTTACGCCATGGGTGCGACGCGCTTCCAAACGGCGATTAAAGTAGTCACCCCTGCAGCGATTTCCGGCATTGTGGCGGCTTATATTCTTGCCATCTCACGTGCAGTGGGCGAAACCATGGTGGTGGCGATTGCCGCCGGTCAGCAACCTAACCTGACCTTTAACCCACTGGATAGCGCAGCGACTATTACTGCTTATATCGTACAAGTCGCCATGGGTGACTTGCCACACGGTAGCATCGGTTATCAAAGTATTTTTGCCGCTGGCCTGGTGTTGATGGCCATGACCTTGTCATTCAATATTTTCGGTCACTGGGTGCGCAAGAAATACCGCGAAAGCTACTAATAAACTGTCTCATTACTGACACATAATCACCATACACTGCCAGTAGCCAGACTACTGGCCAATGCGGAAACCACACACCATGGAACATAAAGCTTCTGTCCTCGAAAATCTGGCCGACGTGCGCGCCATGATTAAACGCCACAAGCGCAATGACACATTGTTTGCAACACTCGGCCTGATCTGCCTGATGCTGGGCTTAATGACACTGATGCTGCTGTTCTGGCAACTGATTGCCGATGGCCATCCAAAATTCAACCTGGACTTTCTGACGGAGTTCCCGTCGCGTCGCGCGGGCCGTGCTGGTCTGTTGTCTGCCTGGGTGGGCTCGTTACTGGTGATGTCGGTCACCTTTCTGACGGCCGTGCCAGTAGGCGTTGCCGCCGGTTTGTACCTGGAAGAATATGCGCCAAAAAACTGGTTTACCGACCTGATTGAAATTAACGTGTCTAACCTGGCGGGCGTGCCTTCCATCATTTACGGTTTGCTGGCACTGGGCTTGTTTGTTTACATGCTGGACTTTGGCCAGAGTATCCTCACTGCGGGTTTAACTTTAGGCCTGCTGATTCTGCCGATTGTCATCGTTTCTACGCGTGAAGCCATCCGCGCCATTCCGGTGTCTATCCGTGAAGCGGCTTACGGCGTCGGCGCCACAAAATGGCAAGTCGTTTACGACCATGTATTCAAATACTCTTACGGCGGCATCCTGACCGGTATTATTATCGGCATGGCGCGCGCCCTGGGTGAAACTGCGCCTATTATTACGATTGGTGCACTGACCTTTATCGCGTTTTTACCGCCTAGCCCCATCACGACCGAGCCACCATTCCTTAACTTTGAATGGTTGTCCTCAGGCTTTACCGTGATGCCGATTCAAATGTTTAACTGGTTGTCCCGCCCTGACCATGCATTTCACGTCAATGCGGCCGCCACTGGTGCACTGATTATCGTTGTCACACTGTTAATGAACGGTGCAGCCATCTGGTTGCGCTACAAAATCCGTAAAAATATTAAATGGTAATGCCACACAAGATTTAGGAAACTCCATGGCCACTGTCACTACTGCAATAAAAGCCGAAGCACGCGATTTAAACTTTTTTTATAGCAACGGCGCCCGCGCACTCAAAGGCATCTCCATGCCTTTGTATGAAAACAAAATCACGGCGCTGATTGGCCCTTCCGGTTGCGGGAAATCCACCTTCCTGCGCTGTTTTAACCGTATGCACGATTTGTATCCTGGTAATAAATACCAGGGCGAGATCGTCATGCACCCGGACAATACCAATGTGCTGGATACCGGCGTAGACCCGATTGAAGTGCGTATGCGTATCAGCATGGTGTTTCAGAAACCTAACCCGTTTCCAAAATCCATCTACGAAAACGTGGCCTATGGTCTGCGTGTGCGCGGCGAAAACAACAAGCGCATCATGGACGACAAGGTAGAAGAAGCCCTCAAAGGTGCTGCCTTGTGGAACGAAGTAAAAGACCGTTTGCACGACCTGGCCTTTAACCTCTCTGGCGGCCAGCAACAACGTTTGTGTATCGCCCGTGCATTGGCCACCGACCCGGAAATTATGCTGTTTGACGAGCCAACCTCTGCGCTGGACCCGATCGCCACCGCTAACATTGAAGAGCTGATGGTAGAACTGCGCAGCAAGCTGACGATCCTGGTGGTGACGCACAACATGCAACAAGCGGCGCGTGTCTCTGACTACACCGCGTATATGTATCTGGGTGAGTTGATCGAGTACGATGATACCGACAAAATTTTCACCAACCCGGGTCGTAAAGAAACCGAAGACTACATTACCGGCAAGTTTGGTTAATGCCTGTCTGAATAAAAAAACGCCACATCATGTGGCGTTTTTTTATATGTGTCTTGTTACGGCGTTAATCCATCATACTCGGGCTCCAGAAAGCCTGATGAATATAACTAGCCGCCAGTAATCGTTGCGTCACTGCGTCCAACTCGTCACTATCAATGGCCGCCGCCAATAGCTCAACCTCAATCTCTACGCAGTCATTGCCAAACGCATGCATCTGTAAATGCTTGGTTGGGTATTGCGCCTCAGCCAGCATGCTTTCTAACAAGGCCAGCGCCTCTTTCTGATGCTGCCGTAACGCAATCACATAAATCGTGGTGGTCGCCTCCACTCGCAAAGTATCAATCGGCTTGCGGTTAATCTGATTCACCACCGGCCGTAACAGCGTATTGGTTGCCAACACAAACATGGTGCCTAACACCGCCTCTAATAACAAATCCGCGCCCGCACAAGCGCCCACTGCCGCCGAGCCCCACAACGTTGCCGCCGTATTGAGCCCACGTACATTGCCTTCTTCACGCATAATGACGCCAGCGCCTAAAAAACCAATCCCCGAGACCACGTAAGCCACCACGTGCACGGCCCCCTCATTGCCGGTCAGGCGATTGGCCATGTCGACAAAAATAGCAGCGCCGACGGCAACCAGCACATTGGTACGCAAGCCCGCCGTGCGCTGCCGATACTGGCGTTCAAAACCAATCACAGCACCGCAGACAAACGCTGCCGTCAGGCTGAGCAATGAATCTGCCAAAGAGATCAGGTTAATATTTTGAATGGCCTGCAATGTCATGACTATCCTTAAAAAGCGATTGTGTGTACTAGTGCTTTAAGCAACCAGGCAGCATTGTAAAGTAAGCGGTCTGTCATGACGCTGACAGACCCATACGAATACGTAAAAAACGCCACGAAAAGTGGCGCTTGTTGATGACCAATCTAAAGAAAACTTACTGGCGACGGATGCCGGCTTCCAGTACAAAAAACTGTGGATTCAATGCGGCGAGAGGCGCTTTGAGTTTTTCCACTTCTGCCGCCGGGGCATGGACTTCGAGGCGGATCAACTTGGACAGTTTAAGCGCTTCGCCCAGCGGCGCTGCGACGTTTTCCAGATGCGCCAAAATCCCCTCGGCGCTGGCATAGCCTTCGCGGCAATGCGCAATATTGCCGCTGAACGAAAAGGCATAGTGCATACAGTCGGCTTCATTGCGGGTTTTATCTAAAAACTGGGCGCCCAAGGCCTTAAAAGCGGCCAGGTTTTCGGCAGGCACTTCAAAATAAGGAACCAGCGTGCAGCAGGTGTCGGTGGTAAACATGGTTTATTTCTCCTGAGAGGTGACGCTTGCATCAATACAAGTCTGCCCATATCTTGGCGGGCAGGCCAGTGCACGTCAAGCCTCCCGGCATAAATTCAAGATTTTACTGAGTCGGCAGAAACTCAGGCAGCCGCAGAGGCAACCATGGGCATGTGCGTCAACATCAAACGCTCATAGCACTCAAGCAACTTGTTTGCCTGCGCATCGCTGGACCACACTTGCTCGACATAACGTTTGCCTTGTTTACCGACACGCTCACGTAATTGATGGTCTATGAGCAAGGTTTGTACTTGCTCGGCAAAGTGCAATTCATCATCCTTGGCAATCAAGGCGCCCTGCTCCTGGCGCAAGATAGAGGCTGTGCCCAACTCTGCAATCGCCACCACCGGCGTAGACTGTGCCATGGCTTCTAACAATACCAGTCCCTGTGTTTCGCTCTTGGAGGCAAACACAAAAATGTCTGCTGACTGATAGGCTGCGTTCAAGCCAATCGCCCTATCGAGGTAACCCAAGAACATGACGTGTGACTGCAAGCCTTTATCGCGCGCCATTTTTTTGAGCATGGCCTCGGCCGGGCCTTCACCCGTGATCACCAACAACACTTCGGGATGGTCCTGAATCACCAGTGACAGCATTTCTAGCAAAAATTGTATATTTTTTTCATAGGCCACGCGGCCCACAAACAGCAACAACGGGCGTTGTGCCGGAATGCCATATTTCTCTCTAAAAGCGGCACCGTCGCCAGGCACAAAACGCGAAGCATCCAGCCCGGTCGGAATCACCGAGATCGGTGTCGTCACGCCATATTGCTGTAAGACCTCGCGCATCTGTGCTGAAGGCGAGACCACAGTATCGACCTGCTGGCACTGCTTGCGCGACACGCTTTGTGCAATACGCACCGCCCATTTGCGTGGCACCCACGGCAAATAATGATGCATATAGTCTTCAAAAAAGGTGTGGTAGGTTTCTACCGCGGGCACTTGCAGTTTTTTGGCAATCTTGAGCCCGGCATAGTGCGCAATAAATGGCGTGTGGATATGCACCAGGTCATAATCCCCCGGATGCAGGCTGTTGGCATACGCCATTAAAGCCGACCATTTCATTAAATAGTCTTCTGGGTCAAACACGATTTTGCGTGCGTCTATGCGGGTGATCCAGCTCTCGTCTGCGGAGGCTGGCTGGCCTGGATACTGCGGTGCAATCAGATGGACGACATGGCCCTGCTCGCGCAAACTTTCAGCAAACGTCCGTATGCTGGTAGACACGCCATTCACGCGCGGGAAATACACATCTGAAATCATCAATATTTTCATGCAGGATTCCGAGTTAACAAATCTCACATAGCTTAACAAGCAATCGTGATGCTTTTATGACGAAAATCGCTTTCATATCAACGTCATACAGCATTCATCCAGCTGTCATGTAGCAAGCGCAAAGTGCGCTCATGTTAATCCGCACCCTACTCATCAGCTTGCTACTGTTACTGGCACTGCCCAGTGAGGCACATGCCTGGGGCTTGTATTCACACGTCGCTTATACCCACCAATGGCTGCAAGCGTTACCTTTGCTGCCACTGCCCTGGCTGGGCGTGATGCGGCGCTACCCGACGCTGGTGATGGCCGGTGCCTGCCTGCCAGACTTGGCCGTCGTTTCGCGTACGTTTAGCCACAGCCACGGCTGGGGCATGGGCCAGCAATTGCTGCATACCAAAAACGAACGACAACTGGCGCTGGGCATCGGCTACAACGTCCACTTGCTGACTGATGTAGTCGCCCACCAGCACTTTGTGCCGACCTTTGAAGCCAAATGGCAGCACCACAGCGTGCTCACGCATGCCGCCGCCGAATGGGCGATGGATGCCTATCTGCACACGCCAGGCTTGCCCTCGCCCGGCAAATTGCTGCGCATACACCGCAAAACCATCGTCGAGACGCTGACACCCGCCTGGCAATGTGACGCTGACATCGTCAATAAAGCCGTGTCTCGCCTGGCGAGTGCCGACCAGGCCTTGCGCCTGTCGCGTATCCCGCAATATCTGCTGCACCGCTATCGCAGGCTGGATAACGAGTTTGAACACAAGCTGGGCTATTATCGCGGCCAGGTCAGCCTGGCCTTACACGACCTGCCACAATTGCTTAACGGCACCTTTCCGTCGCTACACGCCGAGCATATCAACCTGGGCATGGAGCAACTCGACGACTGGCGCCGCAAGTGCCTGCAAGATGCGCGCTTGCGCCCGACCCGCGCCATCAGTGCTTTTGAGCACTATCAGCACCAATGGTTTAACCAGCCCGACTGCTAACTCACCGGCCGGACTTGAATCTTATGGCATTGCCGCCATCTAAGAGGCATCCATCCCAACAAGCCTCCGGACCCATACTCGCATGCCGCCACTCCGTTTTCTGATTGTGACTACCACTTTGGTGGGTCTTTTACACTATTACATTGGCACGCGCTTGCTAGGGCAACTCGCATGGCCAACAGCAGTTGTCTGGCTAGGTTGGGCGGGGTTGATCGCCTCTGCGTTATTGCAACCGGTGGCATTTCTGGCCCGCGGATTCAGCGACCAATCGTTACGCGATGGTGTCAGCTGGGTAGCCATGACGGTGATGGGGCTGTTTTCATCCCTGCTGGTATTCACGGTGCTACGCGATGTGTTGCTACTGGCGATGGCTGGCTTGCATGCCATGCACCTGCTACAAATAGACTTCACGGCGTTGGAAAAGCAATCAGCGTTACTGGCAGTGACTGCCGCTTTGTTGATTAGCATTATCGGTTTTTTTAATGCGCGCAAACTGGCGCGCGTGGTCAATGTCACCGTGCCACTGCGTGATCTGCCAAGCAGCTTACATGGCTTTAAGATTGTGCAGATTAGCGATATTCATGTTGGCCCCACCATCAAGCAAGGCTATCTCTCGCGTATCGTGCAGCAAGTGAATTCTTTAGAGGCCGACCTGATTGCGATTACCGGTGACCTGGTCGATGGCCGCGTACATGAACTGGCCGAACATACGCGGCCACTGGCCACGCTGGAGGCACGTCATGGCAGCTTTTTTGTGACGGGGAACCACGAATATTACTCAGGCGCACTGGCCTGGATTCATGAGCTGGAGCGCCTTGGCGTGCGCGTGTTGCTCAATGAGCACGTACAGCTTTCACACGAAGGCGCCACACTGGTGCTGGCTGGCGTCACCGACTACACCGCTGGCAGTTTTTATGACGACCATCACAGCGACCCACAAGCGGCCATTGCTGGTGCGCCTGCCGATGCGCCAAAAATATTGCTGGCCCACCAGCCACGCAGCGCAGAAGCGGCTGAAGCCGCAGGCTTTGACTTGCAATTATCTGGCCATACCCACGGCGGCCAATTCTGGCCGTGGAAATACTTTGTGCCGCTACAACAACCTTATGTGGCTGGCCTGCATCGGCTGCAAGACTTATGGATTTATGTCAGCCGCGGCACCGGGTATTGGGGCCCCCCTAACCGTTTTGGCTCGCCTTCTGAAATCACCTGCTTAACCCTAGTGGCGGCCAACGATTAACTCAAGCGGCTGCGACCCGGCGCCGGTAACGTATATCTGGCAGATAAGTGGCCAATAACAACCCTAATGCCAGCAACAAATACATCGTGCGTAACGGGTAATCGGTGACAAAGCTGGCCGTGGCTGGCTTAGCCGCCAGCGCACGGTAAAACGCTTCGTTATCAGCGCCTTTCAAATAACTGCCTTTAAACTCCTCAGCCAGTGACTTCAGGTAGTCCTCCTCCAGTTGAGACAACATGCGGTCATATTCGGCATAAGCCACTGGCGGATCTGGTTCATCCTGGCTGGCATCCGCATACGTCACGCCCACCGCACCCGCATTATTATTGTCACTCACAGGCCAATCGCCCACTTTTTTGTTGGCCGAGTTATAGCGTGGAATCGCCACTTTTTGCGCGCCGCCAACCCCAATAAAAGTAAAAAACTCGCCTATCTGCACGCCACTCAAGTCTTGCTTGATGGTCACATTGACACGCGGCGCTTCATCGCCATCGGTAAAAAACAGCATTTGCGCCGGTTGGTTGAGTGCGTCATAAACATGGGTCGCCGCATGCACAGCAAAACTGAGGCGGCTATTGCCTTTCCAGGCCATGCGCCACTCCAGGTGATCAATGCCATCGCTGATCACATCCAGGTTTTTGCACACTTCCAGCGGCGTTTGCAGCATGGCAATATTGTCCGAGGCAAAAATCCCCAGGCTAAAATAAGTGCCGCAAGGCGCTTTATGCACCAGTTGCTTCATTAAATGCTGGCTATAGGCCAGGCGGCTCACGGCTTGTTGCTGCAGTGTTTCATCTTCAGCATTCATACTTTGCGAAATATCCGCAATCAGCAGATAGTGCTGCACGTGTTGCCTGAGCTGGATTTCTGGTTTAATCAAGGCCAGCAATACCAGCAGCAGGGCAAGCCCATACAATACCGGCTCATAATATTGTTTTAACCATGTGAGCCACTTCATTATGGCAATCCTATCGGCAGGTTACTGAGTTCCATGTGCGACTGCTCTTTGCTCGCGCCCTGCATGCCGCGCGCCATCACCGAGTGCAGCAAGGCCAGGTTGAACTTGGCCGCTTTGTCCTCTGGCTGCAAACGTAAAGACTGCTCATAGGCAATTTTGGCCTGGGTGAAGGCGTAACGGGCTTCGTCTTGAAACGAGCCATCTTCGTTCACCGTGCGCACCAGGCCAGACAAAAACAGGTTATTGCCGATATTAAAATGAATATGCGGCAACTCGCTGGCTGGCGGTGACAATTCCAGCGCCTGGCCATAGCTTTGCACTGCGTGCTTGTAATCGCCATGCAAACCCTGATCATACGCGGCTGTGAACTTCTGCAAGGCCGGTGAACCGCCCTGCTTGATCACCACGCCGCTTTGAATCTGCTGATTAAGTGCCCGCAACTGATCAAGTTGCCAGCCAAAATACACTACGCCAAGCAAGCCCAGCGTGGTCACCGCTGCCCATAACCAATTGGCATTTTTTCGATAGATAGTCATTAATACACCTTTATCTGTTTAATCAACACCAGGCCCAAGCCCAGTATGAAAGCGATCACCATCAAGTCTTTGGCATAATCATGGCCAGGAATCATGACGCCGTACTGAATCACATTCTTCTCTTTGGCATCAATTTCACGCAATGCAGACTCGAGCGCAGTGGCGTTATCCGCCTCAAATGCCTTGTATTTCACGTTCAATGACTGAAAAAAACGATCCAGCGCAATCGCCTCTGGCAAATGATCGTCATCGTAGACATTGTCGGTAAAAATACTGATGTCATCCGGCTCGCGCAGCACAATCCAGTATAAATTGAGCTTTTTACCCACCAACTGCTTGCGAATCTGGTATTTGACGCGTGGGCTCAATTTACCGGCGCCATCTGATAACAACACAATGGCACGTGAACCAGTGCTGGCAATGTTTTCAAACAAGGTCACGGCATTGGTGATGCCCGCGCCAATATTGGTCTGGTTAAGCGCAGGGCCGGTCGCGGCCTGAATCGCGGCATGAATACCGTCGCGGTTGGTGGTGATTTTCATGCCATACAAGGCTGAGTTAGTGAAGCCTACCACGCCCATCATATCGTCCGGCCGTGAATCAATAAACGCTGTAATCAAGCGTCTGGCGGCGGCGGATTTGATTTCTGCGGCATGACCACCCGTGGCCTGACCGGCAAACGGGTGATCCATGCTCACGCTGCGGTCAATCACGAACACACTTTGCGCGCCCTTGCCGATTTTTTGCTCCTGGTGGCTATCGCCTTGCGGCCCGGCCAAAGCCAGCACCAGGCATAGCAATAACAGGCTAGTGGCGGCTTTAACCAGCAGGTTGATGCGCTCAGAAAATGTATCGACTGGCACCATCTCTAGCCAAGAGTAGGTTTGCGCATGCCGGCTTTTGAGCAGGAACGGTACCGCCGCGACTGGTAACAGCAGCAAGAACCACGGGTGTAAGCAATGCATCACACTCTCCGTTCACAAGCACGCAACTCACGCGCCAAGGCTTTGCATTGCTGCAAGTACTCCGTCGCGGCTGGCTGTTGCCCACCATACAAGAGGGCATTCGCCTGGGCAAAAAACGCTTGTATCTGTGCCTCTAGCGATTGGAATACTGGCTGTTGCTGCACAAATGCACTCACCTCACTACCCAGCAATTGCTGGCCATAATGCTGGTTAAATGCATGCTGCATCATTAACGCAGCCTGCTTCTGCCCGTCTGCCGTGGCAGGCAGGCGCTTCAGGCGGCGATAAGCATGGGCAAAATGGCCGTTCATCATCGGCAACCAGGACCAGTCTGCGTTGCGATACAACAGGATGAGCCCGCCGAGCAAGGCCAGCAACGCACTTAAACCAAGCCCAAGCTGTGTGGTTTGGGTCTCGACCAAGCTGGGCCGATATTGCGCAATTACCGTCGGTTTGGCCGGATGCAAGCGGTCTGGCAATTGTGCCATCAGCCAAAAGCGCCAGGCGGGTAACTCAACCATCGCGCCACTATTAAAATTCACACGCTCAGCCGGTAACTGCAACTGCACTGGTTTGCCGCTATTGGCAAACACCTGGTATTCAAACTGCAGCGTATAAATCCTCTTGCCGTCTTTGACTGCGCTATTCACCACTAACTGGCGTAACTCTATGCCATTACGTTGCAGGCCTTTTAACGGCAAGCTGCTGTCATTGAGCTGGTCTTGCGCCGCCACCGCGACTTGCAGGCTGCGTTGCAAGATATCGCCCAGTTGTATGCCAGCATATTGTGCCGGATTACGCACGCCAAGTACCTGCGCAACCGCTGGCGATGTTGCCTCGACTGGTGTCTCGGCCCACGCTGGCATTACAACCAGGCCGACAACCAGCCATGCTAAGAATATCTGTTTCATCACGATACTTTCTGTTTCACGCCAATGCCTTCACCACAATGTCTTCAACACCATGGCACTCTAATGAATAAGTTGTTCAAAATAATCCGACAGCAACGCGGCTTCAAATCGCCCGGCCACATACAACGGACGGATATCAAAGCGCGCAAACAGCTGATCCAGTGCCTGTTTGCGCTGCTCAAACTGCTCGGCAAACTGGGCGCGGATGGCCTGGCGGAAAAAAATGGTTTTTTGCAGACCGGTTTCCGGGTCTTGCAGATTGCCAAAACCAAAACGCGGCAAGCGCTCATACTCTTGCGGGTCCCATAACACGATGGGAATCACCTGATGATTGGACATGCCGTTGAGCGCCTGCTCAATCAGGCTCAATGGCAGATGAAAATCCGAAATCCAGAATACCAGCCCTTTTTGCTGGCCTAGCCAGCCAGTCGCCTCAATAATGCCGCGGCCATCTTTGTGCGTATTGTGAAACTCGGCCAGTTGGGAAATGGTGGCAAATGACTGGTGCGCATGATGCCCGGGCGCCTGGCTCAAGTGCGGAATCACCGCGTGGTCATAGCTCACCATGCCAAACAAGTCACTGTTTTCATGTGCTGAGCAGGCAATAGACGCAGCCACCGCTTGCAAGGTCTCCAGTTTACTGGCCTGCCCCTGAAACTGCATAGAGCTGGACACATCGCAAATGGCATACAGCGGGCTGGAGGCCTCTTGCTTAAACACGCGCACCTGCACCTGCTCATAAGGGTCGCGCAAGGTTTGCCGCAAATCCAGGCGCCTGGCATCCGGGTAGTCTACCAATGACACATGCTTGCTAAACTCATCACCCGGGCCGCGCTGTATGCCCAAATGCTCGCCGGCATGCACACTGGCCGAGCGCCATGGCACCTGGTAAAAAAACGGCTGTGCGTAGGCTGGAATCATGCTGCCTTGGCCCGTGCCGGAACGCTGACGCTGGCCAGAATCTGGTTCGTCAGCTCGCGCGAAAGCTGGGTACGGCGGCTTTCAAACATCGGGTTTAGCACCAGGCGGTGGGCGATAATCTCGTGGAACACGGCATGAATATCCTCAGGATACAGGCTGTCGCGCTGCATCAGCCAGGCATGTACACGTGCCGCCTTGAGTAACATGCCCATGCCACGCGGGCTGGCGCCGGTGTGAATCAGGCGATTCACATCGACACTATCAAGCTGGATACCAAATGCCGCTGGCGATTGTGTGGCTTGCCACAAGTCCAGCGCATAATCTTCCAGCACATCACTGGCGCGAATATGGCTTTGCAATACATCCGAGAACGCATTGAGCTGGTCATAAGCCAAGACGCCGCCCTGTACTTGCTGGGTCAGGCGTTCGGCGTGCTGAAATTTCACGTCAAACATCAGCGCCTTACGCAATTCGCGGTCTTCAGGGATCTCAATCGGGATTTCCATCATAAAGCGGTCACGGGCTGCGGATGGAATTTCAAACGTTTCGTTTTTTTCAACCTGGTTACGGTCAGCAAAGACCAGCATATGTGGCAAACGGTATTCTTTTTTAAACGCGTGCACATTGCGCTCAGCCATCACACGCAACATCAGCGCATGCACTTGCGGCCTGGCACGGTTAATCTCATTAAAGAAAAACACCGAGAGTTGCTCGCCTGCACGTAATAAGGGGCCTTCTTCCACTTTCGGGCGGCCATCTTCACCTAAAAAGGTGTGGTAAATCAGGTCATTAGGCATTAAATCTACCGTGCCTTCAATACGCTCATAAGCGCCACCAAGGCCGCGCGCAATCGATTGCAGCAAAGTCGTTTTACCGACGCCCACACCACCTTCGAGCAGCACATGGCCACGCGCAAAAATAGCGATATTAATGGCGCGGATGGCTTTATCCTGGCCAACAACGACTTTTTTTACTTCATTTTCAAGCGTGAGCGCATGATCGCGCCAATCCGCCAATTGTGTTGCAATGGAGACAGATGTCATGGGTATCCCTTGTTTACAAATTCAGCCGGAGCTATGATGCCAAAGTAGCCTCTGGAATGGAGTGTTCTGACACCTGGTTGCATTTTACGTTTAGTCACGCTAATATGCAGACAGGTCTGTTCACTTTTTTCTAGTCTACTGCAGCCATTGAAAAAAAAGCAAGCGGATTTTTTAGGGGTTATGGTGAATTTATTAACGATCGTGAATCAGACCAGACAGCGATACGGGCGTACTTGCAAGGCATATGCCACGCATGGCTTGTGGACACTCGGATTAAAGCAATGGGGCAGGCATGCACCATTTTACAAGCTGCGTCATGAACTGGCGGCGTGGAACAGGCAACGTCTTGCGCAAGGCGGCGCCAGCAATGTGCTCAATGTCCAAGACATTGCCACCATTCGCCAGTTGATAGACAACGCACAGCAACAATCGGTGGTGACATTGTCCCCCACCCTGCTCGACCAATGGTTTTTTCTGGCGGTGGGTGCGATACAGGTGCAATCGCAAACCGGCAGCAGCCAGGCCTGGCAGTTATTTGACCAGTCTGTGCACAGCCAATTGACGCAGCCAGCGTTTCAGCGCTCATTGTCGTTTGGCGTACTCGTGAGTTTATGTGTGGTTTGGATGGCGTTCGCGCCAATCAAGCAAAAGCAGATACAACCAGCAGCCATGTCACCGCTGGAAACAGCGGTTGATCAGGCCGCAGGCGGCACGGTAGATCCAGTCACAATGAGCTTGCTCAATCTGGCCTACCAAAAAATGCAAAACGGCAGTTGCCAACTGCCGCAGGCAGCCATGCTGCCAGAAAGACAACGACAAGCGTTTATCTTGTTTGTGACAGAAGGTAAGGTCGATGTTGACCAGGTAGAACACTTACGGCAAGCACTGGGATACGTCAGTTGCCTGTATCCGCAAGAACTAATGCGGCCGCAAGGGCGTGATCGTATACCAAGAGAATAAGCGCGAAAGCACAAGCGAAAGATCGGGAACCCTGCAAGTCGGGATTAAAGGATAAGTGATGAACATGCGAGAAAAAATACTGAATATCGCCAGCAGCCTGTTTGATAGCAGAGGCATACAGGCTTCGGGCGTTGACACCATCATACTGGAAGCAGGCGTGGCCAAAGCCACCCTGTATAAACACTTCCCCAGCAAAAACCAGCTGATTACGGCCTATCTGCGTGATAAGTCAGACAAATTTTATGCCTGGCTCAATACGCAGCTTGCATCGAAAAAAACCGAGTCGCTCGAGTTATTGTTATTGCTATGCGAACTGATGGAACAATGGATCAGCCAGCCGGAGTTCCGCGGCCTGCCTTTCCATATTGCGGCGGTTGAATTCCCGGAAGCTGAGCATCCCATCAATCAGTACTCCGTGGTCTTGTCGGCTGAGTTACAAGGCTATTTATGTAAAATTGCCCGCCACGCGGGCGCCAAAGACCCAGAGGCACTCGGTCAGCAGCTCACCATCCTGTTTGAAGGTGCGGCCCTGGTTGAGCGCCTGGCACCTAACAGCGGTGCAGCAAGCCGCGCCAAACTCGCGGCCATCACACTGGTGCGTAACGCGGTGTAATGGTGTAATCTCCACGACTGCTATCTGTGATCAGGTAGCAGCCTGCTGTGCTTAAGCCGATGCTTTTGCCGTATAGACCTGAGCAATGCACTGCGTAGCCATGGTGGCCACATTAAACAACTCAGCCTGTGTTGCACCACTAGCCGCCTGTACCGTCATCCCCTGATGCACCGTCATCACCAGTTTGGCCAGTACCGCCGGGTCTGCCGAGGCCAACAAATCCTTTTCATCGATCGCACGCGCAAAACGCTGAGCCAGTTGGCCTTCGAGCGTCTGGCGATAGCCGCCTAATAATGTCTTGATTTCAGCCGACTCGGCACTACATGCCAACGCCCCCTGCGTCACCAGGCAACCGACAGGATGCGACTGATCCGTGAGCATCTGCGCCGCCTGCGATAGCATTAACTGCACCACGGCCACGGCGGTCGGCTGCGCCAGCGAAGCCGCCAGAAAACTCGCCGGGCCTTGCACATAACGCTCAACCGCTTTTTTAAATAAAGCTTCTTTACTGCCATAGGCGGCGTAAATACTGGCTTTATTCATCCCCATTGCCGCCATCAAGGTGCTCATAGAAGCGCCTTCATAGCCATGTTGCCAAAAGGCATGCATGGCATTCTGCAAGGCGGTATCGTAATCAAAAGCCACTGGCCTGCCGCGTTTTTTCGCAAGTGTTTCTACCGTCATTCTCATTCACCTGTGTGATTTTTAAATTATTATACCACTCGGTAAAAAATATGTTGACAACTTTATCACCCATGATTTAGTATTTATTTACCTATCGGTATTTAATAACTAAAGCATCACTAACAAGGAGTTAAACATGAGTGTTTCACAACAACGCATTGCATTGATTACAGGCGGCAACCGTGGCATCGGCTTTGAAACTGCCAAAAAACTGGGCGAACAAGGCATTAAGGTCATTATCGGTGCCAGAGATTCTCACAAAGGTGAGCAAGCCGTGGTTGAACTGAAAGCCCTGGGATTAGACGCAGAGTACCTGCACTATGACGCGACACAGGCCAATGCACCACAAACAGTCGCCGCCGCCTTAGAGTCGCGTTTTGGCAAACTGGATATCCTGGTCAACAATGCAGGCATCCTTAAAGAAGAACTGATCGGCCAGAACAACACCTTAACGGTGGATCAAGACACGCTGAAAACGACCTTCGAAGCTAACTTCTTTGCCGTGGTCGCGCTGACACAAGCACTGATTCCCTTACTGCAACGCTCCCCTGCCGCACGTATTGTTAACTTATCCAGCATCCTCGGCTCACAGACCTTGCATAGCGCGCCTAACTCACCGATTGAAGTCGCCAAAGGCCTGGCTTATAACGCCTCAAAATCCGCGCTCAATATGTTTACCATCCATCTGGCACATGCCTTAAAAGATAGCCATATCAAGGTCAACTCGGCCCATCCTGGCTGGGTGAAAACCGAATTAGGTGGCGCCAATGCGCCTATGGAAATCAGTGATAGCTGGAAAACCTCAGTCAGGCTAGCGACGCTGGACGAACAAGGCCCAACAGGCGCCTATTTTCATGAAGACCAGCCACTGCCATGGTAAACAGCACCAACAAATGTGTGGCGTTTAAACGCAAGCTGGTGTTTGCACTACTGATGTCGTTGGTCACGGTCAATATTGTCAGCTTGTCGATTTTATTGATTAACCATGTGCCAACAGTGGTGTTTTTTCAGAAATGGCTCACAAGCATCAGCGTCGCCTGGCCGATTGTGTTTATCAGCATTTTGCTCATTGCACCCACACTACTGCGGCTGACTGAGTGGCTGATTAAAGACAATGCTTAAACTGGCACGCATTTAATAAAAAACTCTGCCTATGCAGAGTTTTTTAAGTCCTAGATATCGCATCTTAATGCAGACAACTACCATGCTCGCCAGAAGCGAGCAGCGTAATGGGCTAAAATGCCTGCTTTGTGCAGGCCTGTAAACGCCCAAGGCGTGCATCAAACATTTTTTATAGCGATAGGAACTGATACTCAATGACCAGTTGGCCTTGCAAACTCAGTTGCAAGCCATAGGTCAGAGTGAGTCTTGAGACTCTGGGGTGTTAGAACGGCTTGCGCGGCTCTAAATGACGGAAAATAATGCGGCCTTTGTCCATGTCATAAGGTGACATTTCGATGGTGATCTTATCACCGGCCAGAATGCGAATTTTGTGCTTACGCATTTTACCGCCAGTGTAAGCAATTAATGTATGACCATTATCCAGCTTTACGCGATAGCGTGCGTCCGGCAGGATTTCAGTCACTGCACCTTGCATTTCAATTAACTCTTCTTTTGCCATTAAGCATCCTTTAACAATAAAAAAGCCCGGATAACCGGGCTTTTTCCGGTAGGCTGCCTAAGCAGCCATGCGGACAGGCTTTTAATTATTCAATGATTTGAATATTTGCAGCTTGTTTGCCTTTAGGGCCAGTTGCTACTTCAAAGCTCACGCGTTGGTTTTCTTTCAAAGTTTTGAAACCTGCAGATTGAATTGCAGAAAAGTGTGCGAACAAATCTTCGCCGCCGTTATCTGGAGTGATGAAACCAAAACCTTTTGAATCGTTAAACCACTTCACTGAACCTGTAACCATAATAAATCCTTGGATAAAAAATAATAGAACGGGTAAATACCCATAAAAACGAGGATCAAGATGGCGAGAAGTAACGATAGAACCAAAAGATAGAACCGGAGAACAACAACACTACTTGAACTTCGTGAGGGTGAACTATGCACGCAATATTGAATATTAGCAACAAGTATTTTGTAAATTTCGGCACAATTATCGCCATCAGTGGCTGATATGCGACAAAAAAGTGTTCTGGTCTCTAAAATAGCGACTTCACCATGCCGTTGGCACCGCTGCAACCAGATAGTCCATAAACGCCCTTACCTTGTTGGTCATGGCATGCTGATCACGAAAACAAGCATAAAACTCTAACGGCAAGCTCGTCACTGCCTGGCCGTCAGGCTGGTCCGGTGCGGGTTGAAACAACGCCACTAAAGCCCCCTGTTGAATATCAACATTGGCAACAAAGGCTGCCAGCCGCACAATGCCTGCCCCTTCCACCGCCAGGCGACGCAAGGAATCAATATCATTACAGATGATGCTAGGGGTTATTTCAGGCGCATAGTGCACCCCATTGCGCTCAAATGCCCAGGCCAGCAAACGGCCATCTACCGGCACACGGAACATCAGGCAATCATGATCAGACAATTGCTCAGGCTGGCTTGGCATGCCTTTTCTTTGCAGATAGTCAGGCGATGCGCAAAACAGTACCGGCACTGTGGCAATGCGCCTGGCAACCAAACCAGGTTCGAGTTGCTGTTTGAAGCGTATGCTGATATCGATCTCTTCTGTGACATGGTCCAGGCTATGGTCAGACAGTAACAACTCGATAGAGAGTTTGGGAAACTGCCGCGTAAAGGTCGGGATCAATGGCATTAACACATGGCGGCCAAAAGCAACCGATGAGCCTATGCGCAACCTGCCCTGTGGCTGGCCATGAAACTCGGTGATCACAGACTGCGCCCTGGCGAGCGTCGCTATCACCGGCTGCACCTCAGCATAGTAAAGCGCACCACTTTCTGTCATCGATAGCTTGCGCGTAGTACGCACCAACAGGCGTGCGCCTAATGACTTTTCAAGGCGCTGGATATTCTGGCTGGCGGCCGCAGCCGTGATGCCCTGCAAACGCGCACCTGCGGCAATACTGCCCGCCTGCACCGCTTTCACAAAACTTTCTATGCTTCTTAAGGTATCCATAAACTATCGACTTATAAAACATATTCGATAGTTTATCTTTATAGTGATTCAATATTCAAGTGACTACTGCTATCGCAACAATCTGCCTATAGTGTCAGCAACAACCTGGAGCAGATGATGAGTCAAACAAAAAACAGTTTTCGCCGGATCCCCAACAAGTACACGCCCTATGTATTTGCATTTCTGATGGCGGGCATCATGGCATTTTTAATGTCCATGGTGATTGTGGCAGCCAATAGCGGCATACAGACTGGCTATCTATTTCGCGTATTGCATGCCTATGCACTGGCCATGCCAATCGCCTTTATCTGTGTGCTCATCGTCAGGCCTATCGTGATGTACCTGGTACACCAATTGGTTGATCCAGCTTAATGTCACCTGGCCTACTCAGGCCATGCAGGCTGGCAATCATAAAAAACGGATGCACGCGCATCCGTTTTTTATTGAATACAACTACCTAGGTTAGAACAATGGTGAATATAGAATCACCAGCAAGTAACCAACGCCAGCACCGGCCAGCACATCACTCGGGTAATGCAAACCGAGCACGACGCGCGAGACCCCTACCAACACGACAAACGAATACACGATAGGAAATAATTGCGGATAATGCTGCACGGCCACCATGCCAAAAGCAACGGCGTGCAAGGTGTGACCAGAAGGGAAACTAAAGTAATCGAGTGGTGTGCCGCTTAGCAACACATCCTGACGCACTTGAAACGGTCTGGGGCGGCTGGTGCGATGTTTGAGCCATTTGTAAACCAGCGTACCAGTTAACCCGGCAGTGAGCATATGCAGGCAAACATAGAGCCCGTGCTGGCCTTGAGTCACGGCAATCACCAGCATCAGAAGATACCAGAACATGCCATCGCCCATGCGCGAAATGGCGCGAAACAGATTGCGAATGAGACGATATTGCCCGGTATGACTGACTTTGACACACAACCGGCTGTCTACCGACTGCGCCCATCCCAGTGTTTGTTGTAGTTTCAGCATCTCAAGTCCTTTCCGGGGCTCACCCCGACTATGCTTCTTGGGTAAGCGTAGTCTGACTGCGATGCTTGAAACTATCGTGAAGAATTAATGAAATTAATATGACGCGTGATTATTTCCACAACACGCGATAAACAAAGCCAGGGAAAGATAACACCAGGAACACACACAACGTCACGCTGTAAAACTCCCAGCCTTGTGGCCACACCTGGCCCATGACAAAACGCTCAACCAGATAGGCAATCACCAGCGTGATGAAATAAGCCGGCACCAGCACGGCAAAGCGCTGCCACAATTGGCTGATTGTGCCCGCCAGGCCTAGCCATTTATCGGATACCCAACCCAGGTTGGCCATAAACAGCATCAGCAGTAAAAAAATAAGTTTTGCGGCCATAGAGAATTATTGCAGACTGATTAACAAACTGTGGCCACAGACGCCAAGCAGCACTTCGGGGAACAAACCGAGCCCAAGCAATGCCAGCGAATGCACACTGAGAATAAAGCGCATATCAACCGGGGCCGTGAGTGGCGTATGATCCTCTGGTGCATCAAAGTACATTTTGCGCACAATATTGAGGTAGTAAAAGGCGCCGATAGTGGCCATTAATACGGCCAGCACAACTTGCCAGGTAAAGCCAGCCTGCCAGGCCGCTTGTAGCACGGTAAACTTGGCATAAAAACCAACCGTCGGCGGAATCCCGGCCATGCTGAACATGATGATCAGCATGAGGAAAGCAAACCATGGATGACGCTGATTGAGGCCTTTGAGGTCATTGATTTCTTCAGCCTCGAAGCCTTGACGGCTCAACAGTAAAATAATACCAAAGCCAGCAATCGACATCAGCACATAGGTACTGATATAAAAGAAGCTGGAAGCAAAACCGTTAGCGTTGGCGCTCATCATGCCGAACATAATGAAACCGACATGCGAAATGGTCGAGTAGGCCAACATGCGTTTGAGGTTGGTTTGCACAATCGCACTGAAGTTACCAATGATGATAGACAATACGGCCATCAGCACCAGCATGTCCTGCCAGTCCATCGCCAGCGGGTGCAAGCCCTGTACCAGCAAGCGTACCGTCATGGCATAAGCGGCCAGCTTGGGCACTGAGCCGATCAGCAAAGTCATCGGCGTTGGTGAGCCTTGATACACATCTGGCACCCACATCTGAAATGGCACCGCACCAAATTTAAACGCTAACCCGGCCACTAAAAACACCAGCCCCAGAATCAACACCGGGCTTTTTGGTTGTTGTGCAATGCTATTGGCAATATCGCTCACATCCAGGCTACCCGTCATGCCGTACAGCATGCTCATGCCATACAGCAGCATGCCGGATGCCAGTGCGCCCAATACAAAATACTTCATGGCCGCTTCTGATGCTTTAGGATTATCGCGGTCAAACGCCACCAAGGAATACAAGCACAACGACAACAGCTCAAGGCCGATGTAAATGGTGAGCAGGTTATGGCCGGACACCATGATCATCATGCCCAGCAAGCCAAACAACACCATGGCATAAAACTCGCCACGATACAGGTTGCGGTCTTGCAGGTATTTGCGCGTATACACCAGAATCAACGCGGTGCCGAGATACATCATCAATTTAATGATATCTGACAAGGTATCGTCGATAAACATATGTGAGAACGCAAAGCCAACCGCAGGCGTATGTGTTTTAAAGGTAAAAAAGGCGGCGGCAAACAGGGTGAACTGGCTCAAGCCATAAATCATGAAACGATTCTGCGGCAGGATGAACAAATCCAGCAACAAAATAAACATAGCCATACCCATGACCACCAGTTCCGGCAACAGGGTGAGCAAATCGAATTGCATATTATCCATTTTCTAACATCCTGCCTTAATAGCCGGTAACTGGCAATTTGGAGATCGCCATGTGTTTCAGGAACTCAGTACTGGTGGCCTGCATCACCTCAGTGAGCGGTTGTGGATAGACACCAAAACCAATCACCAGCAGCGCCAGTATCCCAAGAATCAGGAACTCACGTTTATTGAGATCACTGAGCTCAGCCACATGATGATTAGTCACATTGCCGAAGAATACGCGTTTGGTCATCCACAAAGTGTAAGCGGCACCAAAAATCAGGGTGGTGGCAGCGAAGAAAGCGACCCAGAAATTAAATTTGACCGCCGCCAGAATCACCATGAATTCGCCGACAAACCCAGAGGTGCCCGGCAAGCCGCTGTTGGCCATGGCGAACAACACGGCAAAGGCAGCGAACACCGGCATTTTATTAACCACGCCGCCATAGGCCGAAATTTCACGGCTATGCACGCGGTCATACAGCACGCCTACACTGAGGAACATGGCGGATGAAATAAAGCCGTGCGAAATCATCTGCACGACGGCGCCCTCAAGTGCCAACTGGCTAAACATAAAGAAGCCCAGTGTGACAAAGCCCATATGTGAGATGGATGAATAAGCGATCAGCTTCTTCATGTCTTTTTGCACCAGGGCAACCAGCGCGATATACACCACGGCGATCAATGACAACACGACCATGGCCGTACTGAAATAATGCGCCGCATCTGGTGCAATCGGCATGGCAAAACGCAGGAAGCTATAGCCGCCGAGTTTCAGCGCAATCGCCGCCAGCACCACAGAACCGCCGGTGGGCGCTTCTACGTGCGCATCCGGCAGCCAGGTATGCACCGGCCACATCGGGATTTTCACCGCAAACGCCATAAAAAAGGCAATAAAGATATAAATCTGCGCCTGCATGCTCAGTGGCAACAGGTAGTAGTCCGCCAGTTCAAAGCTACCGGTTTGATGGTAAAGGTAAATAAACGCCACCAGCATCAGCAATGAGCCGAGCAAGGTATACAGGAAAAACTTAATTGTGGCGTAAACACGGTTCGGGCCGCCCCAGATACCAATCACCAGGAACATCGGGATCAGCATCGCCTCCCAGAATACATAATAGAGAATGGCATCCAGTGCAGTAAACACGCCGATCATGATGCCGCTCATAATGAGGAAGGCCGCCATATACTGGGCAATATGCTTGGTAATCACCTCCCAACCTGCCAGCACCACAATCACGGTGGTAAAGCTGGTCAGCAACACCAACGGCATCGAGAAGCCATCCACACCCAGGTGGTAATGCATATTGAACGCGGGCACCCAGGGCAACAGCTCCTCAAACTGGAAGAAACCATCCTGCACATCAAACAGGGTGTACAGCGGCAAGGTCGCCAGAAAGCTGACCAGGCTGCCAGCCAATGCCAGCCAGCGTGTCAATGTGGCTTTGTGGTCGCCGCCGAGCAGCAAGACCAGCACGCCGGACAACACCGGCAGCCAGACGGCCAGACTTAACCAGGAAATACTTGTGAGGTCGGCTTGCATCATTAGTTTATTTTGATAAAGAAAGTCATGAGAAGGAATACGCCGATAATCATGGCGAAGGCGTAGTGATAAATTAAACCGGATTGCAGATTGCGCACTTTTGCAGCAATTTTGCCCATGGTGTTGGCAGTGCCATTGACCATGGCGCCATCAATCAACGTAATGTCGCCATATTTCCACAACAGGCTGCCAAGGTAACGCGAACCACCGGCAAAGAATTTTTCATTAAAGCTGTCAAAGCCGTATTTGTTTTCCAGAATATTGTAGATCATGCTACAACGCGCCTTGATGGCTGCCGGAATATCCGGGCGCTTCATATAGAAGAACCATGACAGCAATACACCCGAGGCTGCCAAAAAGAATGGCAAGCTGGTAAAGCCGTGAATCGCCATGCCTGCTGGGCTATGCATAAACTCGTGGTAATGATGCGCCAAGTGCTCCATGGCCGGATGCGCCTCAGGATTGACAAAAATCACGTTTTTGAAGAAGTCGCCATACAGCATGGGGTCGAGTGCAATATAGCCAATGACCAGGGATGGAATCGCCAGCAACACCAGTGGCAAAGTGACCACCCAGCCTGGCTCGTGCGGATGATCATTTGGCCCCAGGCCGTGGTGATGCTCTTCATCGTGCGCATGGTCATCATCATGATGCGCATCGTCATGGTGTGCCTCTGCATGATCATTGCTATGGGCCGCATGTGCATGGTCATCATGCTTGGCATGGCGCCACTTCTCTTCACCGTGAAAGACCAGGAAATACAAACGGAAAGAATAGAACGCAGTGACAAATACACCGACGATGACAGCAAAGTAAGCAAAGCCACTACCAGGAATATGCGACAACTCAACCGCTTCAATAATACTGTCTTTGGAGTAGAACCCAGCAAAGAACGGTGTGCCGATCAATGCCAGAGAACCAATCAGCGACGTGATCCAGGTGACAGGCATGTATTTTTTCAGGTTACCCATATTGCGGATATCTTGGTCGTGGTGCATGCCCATAATGACCGAGCCCGCGCCAAGGAACAGCAAGGCTTTAAAGAAGGCGTGCGTCATCAGGTGAAAAATCGCCACGGAGTAAGCGGAAGCGCCTAATGCCACCGTCATATAGCCCAGTTGCGACAAGGTGGAGTAAGCCACCACGCGCTTGATATCGTTCTGGATAATACCCAAAAAGCCCATAAACAGCGCAGTAATCGCACCAATGACCATCACCGTGGATAACGCGGTAGTCGACAATTCATATAATGGCGACATACGGGCCACCATAAAGATACCAGCTGTCACCATGGTCGCCGCGTGAATCAAGGCTGAAATTGGCGTTGGGCCTTCCATGGAGTCTGGCAACCACACGTGCAAAGGCACTTGTGCGGATTTACCCATGGCACCGACAAACAGCAAAAGGCAAGTGACGGTCATTAACGACCAGTTGCAGCTGCCGAGCAAATTGACCTGTGTATGTGCCAAGTCTGGCGCACGCTGGAACACGGTGGCGTAATCGACGCTGCCAAAATAATACAGCACCATGCCGATGCCGAGTAAAAAGCCAAAGTCACCTACGCGGTTGACCAAAAAGGCTTTCAAGTTGGCATAAATGGCCGTTGGGCGCGTAAACCAGAAACCAATCAGCAGGTAAGACACCAGGCCTACCGCCTCCCAGCCAAAGAACAACTGCATAAAGTTGTTACTCATGACCAGCATCAGCATAGAGAAAGTAAACAATGAAATATAACTAAAGAAGCGGCTATAGCCCGGGTCTTCTGCCATATAACCGATAGTGTAGATATGCACCATGAGTGAAACAAATGTCACCACAACCATCATCATCGCGCTCAGATTGTCGATGAGAAAACCGACTTCAAAATGCACGTCACCAGATTCCAACCAGGTGTATACCGCTTCATTTAACGTAAACCCGTTTAAGGTCTGGTTAAAAATACAGGCGGACAACACAAATGCCGCCCCCACGCCAGCAATCGTGATGACATGACCAGCCCAGCGTGGCAGATAATTACGGAAAACACCGACAATAGCGGCTGCGATAAGTGGCAGCAACGGAATCAATATCAGGATTTGTTTTATTGTCATCACACTTAACCTTTTAACTGATCCAGATCATCGACATTGATGGTGCGCAGATTACGGAACAGCACGACCAGAATCGCCAGACCAATCGCGGACTCGGCGGCAGCCACCGTCAGGATAAAAAACACGAACACCTGACCAGCGATGTCGTTCAGGTAATGCGAAAAAGCGATGAAGTTGAGGTTCACTGCCAGCAACATTAACTCAATCGCCATCAGCAAAATAATCACGTTTTTGCGGTTGAGAAAAATACCAATCACGCTAATGGCAAACATCAGCGCCCCCAGAATCAGGTAATGCGACAAACCGACCATGATTATTTTTTCTCCTCTACCGCCGCTGCCGGGGCTTCTTCTACTTCGGCAGGCATGGACACGATACGCAAACGGTCACTGCGTTTCACTTTGACCTGCTCGGCCGGGTTCATGGATTTATTGTCTTTGCGTTCGCGCAGCGTGAGCACAATCGCGGCGATCATCGCCACCAGCAACACGACAGCCGCCAATTCAAATGGTAGCAAATAGTCGGTATACAACACTTTACCCAAGGCGGCGGTATTGCTGTAATTGGCGGGTAACTCTACGGCCTCACTTGGATGCAGGTTTTTCTCGGCCAGCACCATGGTCATTTCGACCACCATCAAGACGCCAATCAGGCCCGCCATCGGCAGGTATTCCCAAAAACCCTCGCGCAATTTATCGAGGTTAATATCCAGCATCATCACCACAAACAGGAACAGCACCATCACCGCACCAACATAGACCAAAATCAAGGCAATGGCTAAAAACTCGGCCTCTAGCAACAGCCAGATACCGGCCGCCGTAAAAAATGCCAATACCAGAAACAGCGCTGCATGCACCGGGTTACGTGTGGTGATCACACGAATGCCCGAGAACAGCAAAATGGCTGACAGTACGTAAAAAACAATATCGGTAAATAACATGATTATTCCTGTGTGCCCTTATCGATAGACCTTGTCCTGGGCGCGGTCTTCTGCAATCTGCGCCTCGTACTTGTCACCTACTTCCAGCAACATTTGCTTGGTATAAAGCAAGTCACCCCGCTGCTCGCCGTGGTAGTCAAAAATGCGGGTTTCGACAATGCTGTCGACCGGGCAAGATTCTTCACAAAAACCGCAAAAAATACACTTAGTCAGGTCAATGTCGTAACGAGTGGTCCGGCGGGTGCCATCCTCACGCTGGTCAGACTCAATGGTAATCGCCATCGCCGGGCAAACAGCCTCACACAATTTACAGGCAATGCACCGCTCTTCGCCATTCGGGTAGCGACGCAAGGCGTGCAAGCCACGAAAACGATTGGATTGCGGCGTCCGCTCTTCGGGATACTGAATCGTAATCTTTTTGGCAAAGAAATAGCGTCCGGTCAGGGCCATGCCTTTGAGCATTTCCACTAACATCAAACTGCCTAATGTATTTTTAATCGAATTCAACATGGTAAGGTTTCCAAAATCCCTGTTTGTGCAACGCCCGGTTTAGTGGAACAAATAAGCCCATTGCGTTTGCATCATCGCCCCCACCACCACAATCCAGACCAGCGTGATGGGAATAAATACTTTCCAGCCCAGACGCATGATCTGGTCATAACGGTAACGCGGAAAGGTCGCGCGGAACCACAAAAACAGGAACAGCAAGAAAGCCACTTTTGCCAGCAACCACAAAATACTGTCTGGCAAGAAAGGCACGGGGGACAACCAGCCACCGAGGAACATCAATGCTGCCAGCATGGAAACCAGCATCATGTTGGCGTATTCAGCCAGGAAAAACACCGCGAACGCCATGCCGGAATATTCAACGTGAAAACCAGCCACAATCTCCGATTCACCTTCGGCGACGTCAAATGGCGCACGGTTGGTTTCAGCCACGGCACTGATGAAATACACCACAAACAAGGGGAACAACGGCAGGAAATACCAATGCCAGAAACCGCCCTCTTGCCCCATGACTATCGTGCCCAGGTTGAGCGAGTTGGCACACATGAGCACGCCTACCAGGGTGAAACCCATGGCGATTTCGTAAGAAACGATTTGCGCCGCTGAGCGCAACGCGCCCAAAAAGGCGTACTTGGAGTTAGACGCCCAACCGGCAATAATCACGCCATACACCGCCACTGAGGTCATCGCCAAAATATACAACAAGCCTGCATCCACATTGGCTAATACCAAGGTAGCATCAAATGGAATCACCGCCCAAGCCGCAAACGCAGGCGCAATCGCTAACACCGGCCCAATAAAAAACAATGCCTTGTTCGAGGCGGTAGGCAGGATGATTTCTTTAAACAGCAGTTTTAAACCATCCGCCAATGGTTGCAACAGGCCAAAATAACCCACACGGTTAGGGCCGATACGTACCTGCATAAAACCAATCACTTTACGCTCTGCCAGGGTCAGGTAAGCCACGCCTATCATCAGTGGCAGCACAATCGCCACAATTTTAATCAGCGTCCACACTACCAGTTGCACGTCTGCCCAGTAGGATCCAAATAATTCAGCAAAGAATTGCATGTTATGCCATCTCGGTCAGTTGTTTTTCGTAAAGCGCCACTTGATCAGCCGTGGCTTTAGCAATGGTGATATCGCCCATGAGGTCGCCCAGACCCGCGGTTAACGGATGGGCGGCTGCGACACGCACGCAACCTTTGGCCACATGGTTATCTACGCGCACCTTGAGTACTGCACTGCCCTTGTCCTGGCTGGCGACCACAATATCACCATCTTGCAAGCCCAGTTCAGCCAACTGCTCAGCACGCATGCGTGCCATCGGGCGTACGTTGTATTTGGTTTTTTGCAATGGCGCCGAACGACGCACAATCGGGTCAGACTCGTATTGCGGCACTTCACCAATCCGTTGCAAGCCCTCTTTTTTGATATTGACCTGAATCTCAACCAGCTCTTTCAGGTTATTGTTCAGGCTGCGCCACACCACTGCCGATGGTTTTTCATCATTAAAGATGGCGTTTTTCACTTCTTCAGAGCTATTAAACTCAAAGCCTGGCAAGCCCAGGGTATTGGCTAGCACACGTAGTACTTTCCAGCCCGGACGGCATTCGCCCAGCGGACGCGTCACCGCCTGAAAGCTCTGTACACGGCCTTCCATGCTCATAAATGTGCCAGAGGTTTCAGTGAACGGTGCAATCGGCAACAAAATGTCAGCGTTGTCCAGCGCAGCAGACTTATAAGCAGTGAGTGCAATCACGCACTCTGCTTTCGCCATGGCATCGCTGGCCAGGGCTGCATGCTGGCAATCCAGCTCAGGCTCAATATTCAGCAACAGGTAAGCTTTACGAGGCACCTCAAGCATGGCGCGCGCATGCATGCCAGTGGCTGAAGGCATCACGCCCATGAGGTGCATGCCGGTACTGTTAGCCGCTGGCGGCAAGATACCGCCTTTAGCACCAGTAATACCGCCAATGGCTTCGGCCATGCTATACATCTCGGTAAAACGGGGATCACTCAAGGCCATATTGCCCAAGAAAATACCGACCTTAGGCGCAATCAGAATCACTTCATCACTGATACCGGCCAGGCATTCGGCAATTTTCTGCGTGTTTGGACGAACCTGAATCTCTTCCAACAACTTGTTCAGCGTTGGCGGCAAGCACAGCGATAGTTTTTGCAAGCCAGACATGGCTTTTAACACCTGCCCCAGCACGTTGACCATATCGTTAGGACGCACAATGACCTTGTGCGCGATATCCATCAAGGGGTCGTTATCGAGCGGGCTGACGATACATAACTCAGCGCCATTCGCGACCGCCTTGCGGATACGCTGCGCCAGCAATGGATGTTCATTGCGCAGGTTGGAACCGATCAACAGGATACGATCAAGCTCTTCGATTTCCTGGATATTGCAACCCATCCACGGTGTGCCGGTACGTTTACCATCCAGGCGGAAGTCAGTCTGGCGCAGGCGGTAATCGACATTACCGCTGCCCAGGCCTTCAGCCAGTTGCTTGACCAAATACCCTTCTTCCATGGTGCTGTTAGGTGAGACCAGCACGCCCAAGGCTTCACCACCGTGCTCTTTAGTAATATCTTTTAATTGCCCGGCGGCAAACTCTAGCGCCGTTTTCCAGTCGGTTTCCTGCCATTGGCCGTTGTGCTTGATCATAGGCACTTTCAAACGGTCAGGGCTATTGAGGCCTTCGTAAGAGAAACGGTCGCGGTCAGACAACCAGCACTCGTTAATAGATTCTTTTTCGCGTGGCAGCACGCGCATGACTTTATTATCTTTGACGTGCACTTCAATGTGCGAACCCAGGCCATCATGTGGCGCAATCGAAGGCCTGCGTACCAGCTCCCAGCTACGGGCAGAATAACGGAACGGCTTGCTGGTCAATGCACCGACGGGGCACAAATCAATAATGTTGCCGCTCAGCTCTGAATTCACAGATTGGTCAACATAGGCGGTAATTTCAGCGTGCTCGCCACGGTTTACCAAGCCCAGCTCCTGCATGCCGCCCACCTCTTTGAGGAAGCGTACGCAGCGTGTACATTGAATACAACGGGTCATATCGGTGCTTACCAACGGGCCGATATTTTTATTAAACACTACACGTTTTTCTTCGGTATAGCGAGAGCCAGAGGCACCGTAAGCCACGGCAATATCCTGCAAATCGCACTCACCACCCTGGTCGCAAATCGGGCAATCCAGCGGGTGGTTAATCAGCAAAAATTCCATCACGCTTTGTTGCGCTTCAACGGCTGACTTACTGCGGGTATAAATCTTCATGCCATCGGCCACCGGTGTCGCACAGGCGGGCAATGGCTTGTTGAATTTCTCCACCTGCACCAGACACATACGGCAGTTAGCCGCCACAGATAATTTTTTGTGGTAACAAAAACGTGGGATGGCAATGCCTGCCGCATCCGCAGCATCAATGATGGTGCTGCCGTGTTCGACTTCTAGTGGTTTGCCGTCAATTTCAATGTTTAGCATGTGATTACCGTTAAGCTTGATAGCGTTTATTTACCATCGACCATGGACTTGCCATGCTGGATATAGTATTCAAATTCTGGGCGGAAATGCTTGATAAAACTGAGCACCGGTGTCGCTGCCGCATCGCCCAGCGCACAAATGGTGCGACCAGAAATGTTATTGCTTAAATCTGTCAGCAGGTCCAGGTCTTCAATCTTGCCTTTACCGTCTACAATGCGCTCAATGATGCGGTATACCCAGCCAGTGCCTTCACGGCACGGCGTACATTGACCGCAGCTTTCTTCATAAAAGAAGTAGCTCAGGCGCTTAAGCGTTTTCACCATGCAGGTGGTTTCGTCCATCACGATCATGGAACCGGCACCCAGGCTTGAGCCCGCTTTGCTTAGTCCATCATAATCCATGGTGGCATTTTCAATGGCGCTGGCTGGCATGACAGCGGTGGATGGACCACCAGGAATCACGGCCTTCAATTGGCGGCCTTTCCAGATACCGCCAGCCATTTCCAGCAAGTCTTTAAAAGGCGTGCCCATTTTGATTTCATAGTTGCCCGGCTTTTCAACATGGCCAGACACCGAGAACAATTTGCTACCGCCAGAGTTAGGCACGCCAAGGTCAGCAAAAGCTTGGCCGCCATGCTGCATAATCCAGGGGATAGACGCATAGCTTTCAGTGTTGTTCACATTGGTTGGCTTGCCAAACACGCCATAACTGGCCGGGAAAGGAGGCTTGAAGCGTGGTTGGCCTTTTTTGCCTTCAATTGACTCAATCAGCGCGGTTTCTTCACCGCAGATATAAGCACCGTAACCATGCACGGCATACAAATCAAAACTGAACTCAGACCCAAACAGGTTTTCACCCAGGTAGCCCGCCTCGCGTGCTTCAGCCAGGGCGGCTTCAAAAATCTCGTAATCCTGCCAGATTTCACCGTGGATATAGTTGTAACCGACGCGCGCACCCAAGGTGTAAGCCGCAATGGCCATGCCTTCAATCAGCTGGTGCGGGTTATAGCGAAGGATGTCACGGTCTTTAAAAGTGCCTGGTTCGCCTTCATCGGTATTACACACCAGGTATTTGGTGCCATCGTAATAACGTGGCATAAAGCTCCACTTAAGGCCGGTCGGAAAACCGGCGCCACCGCGACCACGCAAATTAGAGACTTTGACCTGACCAATAATCTCAGGCGCTTTTACTTTCTCGGCGACCAGGCGCTTGAGTTGTACATAACCGCCCAGTTTTTCGTAAGTTGCCAATGAAGCAGGATTGTCTTCTGCCAGCGTGCGTAAGGTCACCAGCGTCTGGCCAGCCAAGTCGGTCTTGACCACAGGCTGATTGTTCACGGTTGCGTTTGAAGTCTTTGCCATGTCAGTTTCCTAGCCCTTGTTCAACGCGTTAATGAGGGCATCCACTTTTTCAGTGGTCAAAAATTCGTGCATTTCACTGTTATTCACATGCAGCAACGGCGCACCACCACAACAGCCCATGCACTCGCCTTCCTTCAGGCAAAACTTGCCATCTGGTGTCACTTCGTTAAAACCGACACCCAGCTTATGCTGCAAGTGTTCTACGATTTCGTCCGAGCCACGCAGCATGCAAGAAATATTGGTACAGATCGTGATCTTGTGCTCACCGACTGGGTCTAGATCGTACATATTGTAGAAAGTCGCGACTTCTAGTGCCGCGATTTCCGGAATGCGCAAATACTTGGCGACCTCAGAAATACTTTCTTTGGATAACCAGCCACGTTCCATTTGAACAATGCGTAAGGCCGACATCACGGCCGCCTGACGTCTGTCTTTTGGATATTTGGACAGTTCGTATTCAATCTTTTCAACTGATTCTGCACTGAGCATGCTTGACCCTTACTATCTTTCCGATCCGTGCTATCTCGTCGTTCGGTTATCTATCAATTTCACCGAACACAATGTCTTGTGTTCCAATAATGGCTACTAGGTCAGCAATCATGTGACCTCGTGTCATTTCGTCCAATGCGGCCAAATGCGGAAAACCCGGCGCACGGATTTTCAAACGATACGGCTTGTTGGCGCCATCAGACACCATATAAATGCCAAACTCGCCTTTTGGATGCTCCACCGCCGCATAGGCCTCACCTGCAGGCACATGAAAGCCTTCGGTAAATAACTTGAAGTGGTGAATCAAGTCTTCCATATTGGTTTTCATGCCTTCGCGGTTAGGCGGCGCAATCTTGTTATCATCAGTGATCACCGCACCTGGATTTTTGCGCAGCCAATCGATACATTGCTTGATGATGCGGTTGGACTGGCGCATTTCTTCCACACGCACCAGATAACGGTCATAACAGTCACCGTTGACACCAATCGGGATATCAAAGTCCATTTTGTCATAGACTTCATACGGCTGTTTCTTGCGCAAATCCCAGGCAATGCCAGAGCCACGCAACATCGCACCCGTTAACCCCAGCGCCAATGCGCGCTCAGGCGTCACGACGCCAATGCCTACCGTACGCTGCTTCCAGATACGGTTATCGGTTAACAGTGTTTCGTATTCATCAACGTAAGTTGGAAAACGCTTGGTAAAGTCTTCGATAAAATCCAGCATGGAACCCTGACGGTTCTCATTCAGTTTTTTGATTTCGTCTGCACTGCGGAATTTAGTGGTTTCGTGCTGCGGCATTTTCTCCGGCAAGTCACGATAGACGCCGCCCGGACGGTAATACGCCGCATGCATACGCGCGCCTGAGACAGCTTCATAGACATCAAACAAATCTTCCCGCTCACGGAACGCGTACAAAAACACGGTCATGGCACCAACGTCCAGCGCGTGTGCGCCCAGCCACAGCAAGTGGTTGAGGATACGGGTGATTTCGTCGAACATGACGCGGATATACTGCGCACGCACCGGCACGTCTATGCCCAGCATTTTTTCAATCGCCATCACATACGCATGCTCGTTGGCCATCATGGATACATAATCCAGGCGGTCCATATACGGCACACTTTGCAAATAAGTACGGTTTTCGGCCAGTTTCTCTGTGCCGCGATGCAGCAATCCAATATGCGGGTCAGCACGCTGAATCACTTCACCGTCCAGCTCCAGCACCAAACGCAACACCCCGTGCGCCGCAGGATGCTGCGGGCCGAAGTTCATGGTGTAGTTTTTAATTTCAGCCATGATGCGCACCTTCGTCACGAATTACGCGCGGCACATTATTGCGCTGCTCTATAGACACAGGCTGATAAATCACGCGCTGCTGCACCGGGTCATAACGCATTTCAACATTACCAATCATGGGGAAATCTTTGCGGAAAGGATGGCCAACAAAACCATAGTCTGTCAGCAAGCGACGTAAATCGGGGTGGTTCTCAAACATGATGCCATACAGATCAAACGCTTCGCGCTCAAACCAGTTAGCCACCGGCCAGATATCGACCAGGGTCGGAAACACCGGAAAATCATCGTCAGCGGCAAAGGCACGGATACGTACACGCTGGTTTAGGCTCACTGAGAGCAAATGCAATACAACAGCATAGCGCTGACCTTCCCAACGGCCATCGCCATAATCAGAGTAATCGACGCCACACAAGTCGATCAGCTGTTCAAATTTAAGTTCAGCATGCGTTTTAAGTCTTTCAGTCACCGCCAACAAGTGCTTCACATGCACTTCTACGGTGATCTCACCCAGCTTCTGCTCCAGCCTGATTACCCCATCACCCAAGGCCAACTTGAGCTGCGCGGACAAATGTTCGAGTTTTGCGGACATAGTTTAATTTCTTGGGCTTAAGTATTTGCGTTTTTTGATCTGGAATCAGGTTCTGGCGATGGTGTTGGTGCGTTTGATTTTCTTTTGTAACTGGATAATGCCGTACAACAAAGCCTCAGCCGTTGGCGGGCATCCAGGCACATAGACATCAACCGGCACAATGCGGTCACAGCCGCGCACCACTGCATAAGAGTAATGATAATAGCCGCCGCCATTGGCACAGCTACCCATAGAAATCACCCAGCGCGGCTCGGCCATCTGGTCGTACACTTTGCGCAAGGCCGGTGCCATTTTATTCACCAGCGTACCCGCCACAATCATCACGTCAGACTGACGTGGACTCGGACGAAACACGATACCAAAGCGGTCCAGATCGTACCGCGAGGCACCGGCATGCATCATTTCTACCGCACAGCAGGCCAGACCAAATGTCATCGGCCATAAAGAGCCGGTCCGCGTGTAGTTAATCACCGTGTCTAGCGTGGTCGTGACAAACCCTTTTTCCAATACGCCTTCAATGCTCATTTTGCATTAATCCCATTCAAGGGCGCCCTTCATCCATTCAAAGATGAAGCCGACCACCAATACAAACAAAAAGACCATCATCGCCCAGAAGCCAGCAGACCCAACCTCTTGAATCACCACCGCCCATGGGAAAAGAAATGCAATTTCCAGATCAAACAGAATAAATAGAATGGCGACCAGATAGTAGCGCACATCGAATTTCATGCGGGCATCTTCAAACGCCTCAAAGCCGCACTCATAAGGAGAGTTTTTTTCCGCATCAGGTTTGTGCGGAGAGAGAATTTTACCTGCCAGCAACGGCCCCAAGCCTACGCCCAGGCCGACCAGGATAAACATCAGAATTGGGAAATAGTTTTCTAACACTGATTTGCCTTAATCGATCATGTTAACAAGTGATTTCAATGCAACACGCCCAACAGCACATTGAAATACTCCCAAATAACCAATTCCCATCCAGCCACGTCGCCAAAACAACATAGGACTGGTGCCGTCGGCGAGACTCGAACTCGCACGACTTTCGTCACTACCCCCTCAAGATAGCGTGTCTACCAATTCCACCACGACGGCTAAGTATTAATTAGGAATATCTTTGGGTGTATTTTCAACTGGCTTGGCAGCTTCAACTGCTTCACCTTTGGCCGGAGCCTGTTGTGTCAACGCGGATTTAACCACGCTGCCAGAACCCGCTTTATGACTGGACATAAATGCCAGCGTCAAGCTAGTTGCAAAAAACACTGTAATAAAAATCGACGTCAGCTTGCTGAGCAAGTTAGAAGAGCCGGAGACACCGAACAAACTGCCGGAGGCACCACTTCCAAAGGCGGCACCCATATCGGCGCCCTTGCCATGCTGTAATAAGACCAAGCCAATCACGGCAGCGGCTGCCAACACATGAATGACTAGAATGACATTTTCCATATTTCTTTAATCCATTGATTGAATAACGATTAAGCTTTTGGCATTTTCGCTATCTAGATGACACTATTTTCAGGAACGGCCTGACATATTTTTATAAATTGCTCTGCATCTAGCGAGCAACGACCGACCAGCGCGCCATCTATTTCCTTCTGATTTAATAATTGTACCGCATTTTGCGGATTTACGCTGCCCCCGTAGAGGATTTTTAAGCTGTCCGCCGCGCTTTGATCTGCCGCCGCGACGGTCTCGCGTATAAATTGGTGCATGGCCACCGCTTGCTCAGCCGAGGCGGCCAAACCGGTGCCGATGGCCCAGATGGGCTCATAAGAAACAATCGTCTGCGCAAATGCCGCGCCGCCAAACAACCGGATAATGGTTTCCAGCTGCTTACCGACCACACGCTCCATCACCCCGGCTTCGCGCTCCAGCAAGGTTTCCCCCACGCACAAAATTGGAATCAAGCCATGACGCTTGGCCATCATGAATTTTTCTGCGATGTTTTCATCCGACTCGCAATAAGCGGTACTGCGCTCAGAGTGGCCGATAATCACATAGCGCGCGCCAAAATCGCACAACATATCTGCGCTGACTTCACCGGTGTAAGCACCCTGCTCCACCTTAGCAATATTTTGTGCGCCCCAGGCCACATTGGTGCCTGTGAGCAAAGACTGTACTTGCGCTAAATAAGGATACGGCACACACACGACGACGTCTGCATGTGCTAAAGGTTGCAAACCTTGCAGGTAGTCATGCACCAATGCCTGATTACGGGCCAGATTGCCATGCATTTTCCAGTTGGCAACGACTATTTTGTGTGGAGATAAGGGGGTAATATCAAGGCGGGACATGCAGAAATTAACTCACAATGTGCAGAGCGTTAGCTCGGTTGAATTCGCGTTGCGCGAATTTTACGCCCGCACACCGAGAGCGGCAAGCACAACAGGGCGTATCGCAACGAATCAACCGCCTTCGCACGACACACCCTGGCTTCGCTGGTAAAGCGTTAAGCGCTTAAAAATGGATAATCGGTATAGCCATGCTCAGTGCCACCGTAGAAGGTTGCCGAGTCTGCTGCATTGAGTGGCGCATTATTAGCAAAGCGCGCCACCAGGTCAGGGTTGGCAATAAACGGTACACCGTAGGCTACAGCATCGGCATGGCCACTGGCAATCGCTGCATCGCCACGCGCCTTGTCATAACTCAGGTTTGCGATATAACCACTGCTAAACAATTGACGAAACGCCGCAAAATCAAATGGCTCAGACTCGCCACCGCCATGAATGCCACCTTCTACCGCGTGCAGATAAGCCAGGTTAAATACATTTAATGCCTGCGCCACATAATTAAATGTTTGCTGCGGTTGGCTATCTTGCATGTCATTAAATGGGTTCACTGGTGATAAACGCACACCCACCTTGTCAGCGCCTATGGTGTTGACCACGGCTTGGACGACTTCGAGCAACAAGCGCGTACGGTTTTCAAGCGAGCCACCATATTGGTCCTGGCGCTGATTGGTGCCATCACGCAAAAACTGGTCTAGCAGATAACCATTGGCGGCATGCACTTCTACGCCATCAAACCCGGCAGCAATCGCGCAACGTGTGGCGTGCACATAGTCCTGCACAATCGCAGGCAGTTCTGACGCATCCAGCGCACGTGGCGTAACGTAATCTTGCAAGCCTTGATATGTAAACGCCTGGCCCGCCGGTTTAAGTGCAGAAGGCGCCACTGGCGTCGCCTGGTTAGGCAACAGGCTAGGATGTGAAATACGGCCCACATGCCACAACTGGATGACGATTTTGCCGCCTTTGGCATGCACGGCATCGGTGACTTTTTTCCAACCGGCCACTTGCGCGTCCGTATAAATGCCAGGCAATGCCGGATAGCCATGCGCCATCGGCGAGATCGGCGTGGCCTCAGTAATAATCAGGCCAGCGGTGACACGCTGCTCGTAGTAAGTCACATTCATAGCCTGTGGCACACCGCCCTCGCCTGCGCGATTGCGCGTCAGCGGCGCCATCACCACGCGATTTTGTAAGGCGATACTGCCCAATTTAACCGGGGAAAACAAATCCAATGCCATTTACTTGCTCCTGTAAAAAGAGGGTTCGCGCAGGCTATGCGCCTGCGCACACTGCACTTACTTGGCTTTTACGCCTTCAATCAATAAAGTGATTTCAATGTCATCACCCACTGGTGCATTCGCACCGGCAGCCCAGCCAAAGCCATAATCCGACGCCTTGATGGTCAGATGACCCTCAAAACCCGCGCGTTGACCGCCCCATGGGTCCGCACCATAGCCCAGCACTTTTACCGGGATATCCACCAGCTTGGTCACGCCATGCATGGTCAGCTTGCCTTGCATCACAGCCTGTGTCTGATTGGTTGCCGTAAACTTGGTGCTTTCAAACAAAATCTGCGTGTACTTACCCACATCCAGGTATTTATCCGCTTTGATATGCTCATCACGCTTACCAAAACCGGTATTGACGCTGCTAACATTAATCGCCGCACGCACCGTCGCTGTATTTAAATTGGCAGGATCCAGCGTCACCACACCCGTCACATCATTAAATGTGCCGGTGGTTTTAGATACCACATGGCGAATGCTAAAGTTAGCAAAGCTATGGGGCGCATCAATATTGTAGGTATCCGTTGCCGCCCAAGCCTGGGTTGCCGCCAGCAAGCCCAGCGTTAAAATCATTTTTTTCACGTATCACTCCTTTGTGTTTGTTATGCGTTATGCGGATGTAGAAAATCGTTTGGTCACCGTAGCGACACGCTCACCCAAGTGCTCAGCCGTCAGCAAATCACTCTGAATCGGTGCCAGGTCCGGGCCTTGGTCAGAGTTGGCTTGTGCCATGGCGCCCAAAAAGCTACCCAAACGATTTAAGTCGTTGACCGACCCATTGCTATGATTGTTCCCCGGCATCACGCCCAAACTGACCCAGATCATGCCATGCTGCGCGGCAAACACTGACAATTGCGACAAGGTATTCAATTTATCGCCACTCTGGCTGGCCGAGGTAGTAAAGCCAGCGGCAATTTTGTCTTGCCAGTCACGCGTAAACCAGGCTTTAGAGCTAGCATCCATAAACGCTTTAAACTGGGCAGAAGCAGAGCCCATATAAGTAGGGCTACCAAAAATAATCGCATCGCTAGCCTTGAGCAAATCCCATTGCTGTTGTGCTTCATCGACGTTAAGCAAATGCACCGTCACGCCTGCCACTTTTTGCGCACCACGCGCCACCGCTTTGGCCTGCTCGGCCGTATGGCCATATCCACTATGATAAACAATTGCAACCTGAGTCATTTTTTAGCTCCTTATCAACAATTTAAAACACTATTCAATGCCTTGTGGCAAATCAAACCACAACACTTCACTCTCGCGCACGGCACGCATATGTAATGCGCTGGCAGCATCCACTTTAAGCGCATCGCCTGCTTGCAAGCGCTCGCCATCAACTTCTACCTCACCGCGCGCAATATGCACATAGGCGCAGCGGCCTGCAGCCACGGCCATTGGCAAAGACAACTCAGCATCCAGCACTGTGGCATACAGTGACATATCCTGATGTACTTTTAATGAACCGCCTGCTGCATCAGGGGAGGCAATCAGCGCCCAGCGATTTTGCTTATCTGCGGGCAGAATCGTTTTGTCTTCGTAACCAGGCGCCAGCCCCAGGGTGTCAGGCGCGATCCAGATTTGCAACAGATGGGCGGTGGTTTGCACGGAGGCATTCATCTCACTATGACGAATGCCGGTGCCGGCCGACATCCGCTGCACATCCCCCGCACGAATGACCGAAGTGTTGCCCATGCTATCGGTATGGCGCAATTCACCTGCCAGCATATAAGTAATAATTTCCATATCCTGATGGCCATGCATGCCAAAGCCCTTGGCCGGGGCCACCTGATCATCATTGATCACGCGCAGCACCGAATAGCCCATATGGGCCGGGTCGTAATAACCGGCGAATGAAAAACTGTGAAAGCTTTGCAACCAGCCATGATCGGCATAGCCACGTGTATTTGAAGGGCGAACATGCAACATTTATTCACTCCATTTGAAAGATTAACTGTATGATAAAAAAACACTTAATCTTTTGATAGCAAAACATTTTGCATCACTTGTTCAGTTTTTTTGATTAAAGCCCCATGACCATTAAACTCAGCCTCGAAGCCCTTGAAGTCATAGACGCTATTGACCGCAAAGGCAGCTTCGCCGCCGCCGCAGAATCGCTTTATCGTGTGCCGTCCGCCCTCACTTACACCATACGCAGGCTAGAAGAAGACCTTGGGCTGGAGCTGTTTGACCGTAGTGGCCATCGCGCCACCCTCACGCAAGCAGGCATAGAATTACTCAAAGAAGGTCGCTATTTGCTCGACGCCGCGCATGCGCTTGAGCGTCGCGTACAACGCATCGCCACCGGGGTCGAAACCGATATTGCCATTGCCGTCAGCGATTTATTTGATTTTCAGCCGATCTTGCATATTTTGCAGGCGTTTTACCAGCAGGGATTTGGCACCCGCGTCAAGTTGCTGCGTGAAGTCTATGGCGGCAGCTGGGACGCGCTGCAATCAGGCCGTGCCGATATTTCTATTGGGGCGCCTGGTGATGCACCGCCAGGCGGCAATTTTTCTACCCAGATACTGGGGCAACTCGAATTCGTGTTTGCCGCCGCCCCGCATCACCCGCTGGCGGCTTTACCAGAACCATTAAGCGCCAGCGATATTGTGCACCACCGCGTGGTCGCCGCTGCCGATAGCTCGCGCAACCTGCCGCCGCGAACCTCCGGCATTCTGTCCGGGCAAGATATACTGACCGTGCCGGATATGCAAACCAAACTGCAGGCACAAATTTCCGGCATTGCCATTGGCTATCTACCAAAGTTTTTGGCGCAAGCCGCGGCCGCACAAGGGCTATTGGTGATTAAACAAGTCTCAGAGCCCAAACCGGTCGGCCCGACCTTTATTGCCTGGCACCAGCAGCGCCAGGCAGAAATGGGCAAAGCCATGCAATGGCTGTTAAAACAACTCTCACAATTGACTCTGGAGCAATTGCTAAGCAAATGATTTATCATTCTGCATGCCTTATTGATTGGACTGCGCATGTCACAAGAACAACTACCCGAAGAGTTTGAACCGCTCAACCGCATTGCCATCAAAGCCATGCTTTGGCTCAACGGCCTCGCGCATATCATCATCGGCCTGGCGCTGGCCACCTCGGTCATTATGTTTACCTGGCTATTTTTTCTGGACGTAAAAGAAGCGGCTTATGCCCATAACCTGGTACATGGCTTTTTGCGTGCGCTAGGCACTTTAATGCTGCTATGGTCGATCTCAGCACTGATTTCAGCCGAAATCCGCTATCTGCGTGGACACAAATTGCTGGTAGAAACCTTTATTGAGGTCGTGCTGGTGATGTTTTTACGCAAGCTGATTGTGTTGCCGGTGCAAGACGCCACCCCGACCTATGAAGAAATTGGCATCTGGCTTGCAGGCGCCTTTATTATGGGGCTAGTCTATATTCTGATTCGCCTGGCCGACAAATCAAGCAGCCGATAAATCATGCAGGATCAGGATTTTATGCAGATGGCCATCGCATTGGCCTCAGAAGCCGCCGCCCTCGGAGAAGTCCCCGTCGGTGCATTGGTGGTGAAAGATGGCATCGTGATTGGCAAAGGTCGTAACGCCCCCATCAGCCTCAGCGACCCGACAGCACACGCTGAAATACAGGCCATGCGTGAAGCCGCACAAACACTGGGTAACTATCGCCTGGTCGGCTGCACGCTGTATGTCACGCTGGAACCCTGCGCCATGTGCAGCGGCGCCATTCAACACGCCCGCATTGCCCGCCTGGTGTATGGTGCCCATGACCCCAAAACCGGCTGCTGCGGCAGTGTGGTCAACTTAATGGCAGAACAAAAACTGAATCACCACTGCGAACTGACCAGCGGTGTATTAGCCGAGGAATGCGGCGCAATATTGAGTGATTTTTTCCGGCAACGTCGATTGCAAAAATCCAAAACTTAACACCCCAGATGTCATAAAACAACAAACCCGCCATTGGCGGGTTTGTTGTTTGCTCGCTGATAAAAATCAATTAAGCAGATTTACGACGGCGAACAACAGCACCCATCAAGCCCAGGCCAGCCATGAACATGGCATAGGTTTCAGCTTCTGGCACTTGTGTCACAGCAAAACCGCTCAACCACATATCTTGGCGAATACGACCACCTTCATTTGTAGAGGCGCCTTGTACAATATGCACAGCATTACTTACCCATTCGTAAGTATAGTTACTGGCGCTAAAGCTGATTAAATACAAACCGCTATTTGGGTTGTCTTCGCCAATACTTACGTCTGTACGAATAGCGACTTTGTCTGCATCAAAATATGCACCTGTAGCAGCCGTACCAGCATTGTATGACGCAATATAGTCTGAACGAGAAGGATCACGCAAACGATAGCCGTCGGCAGGTGCAGAACCATAAACATCTGAAGCGTATACCCAAGCCGCAGACAATGTACCTGCATAGTCGGCGAAACCACTACGTACGATAGAGTTGATTTCCGTAATACCATTTGTATTGTTATCTAACTGGAAATAGCTACCAATAATGTAGGAGTTGGTTGCGCTATCAAGCCATACGGAATCAATAAAAGAACCAACTGCCACACTATTTACCGGTGAGTAAACAGTAGACGTTTGGGTAGCTTGCAGTGTCCAGGTTGACGGCAGACTAGCCCCTAAATAGAACGCATCAGTGCCTGTATTATTTGTGCTGCCAGGTGTACGTGCACCCGTATCCAAAAGATCAACGAAGCCACCAGCATAGGCGCTGGAGGTTGCCGCCAGCGTGAACGCTGCAATAGCAAAAGATTGTTTCAACATAGTTGCTTTCATAGTATTATTTCCTCACAAATTAAGATTAATTAATTGGCGGGGTAGCTTTTGCTCCCCGCTCTTTTTTTCATGGCATATAGTTTTAACCAAGCCAATTATTTTGATTTACGACGACGTGTAGCAACGCCAACTACGCCAAGTCCAGCCATCATCAAGGCATAAGACTCTGCTTCTGGAACTGGAGTAGCAATGAAGCCGGTAAGGAAGCCACCGACGATAGCCTGGCCCTCTTCACCTGCCTGATAGTATCCAATCGCATTGGCGCCAAGACCATAATTCACTGCATCTGTCTTCACCAGATACAATCCAGACCAAGGGTTACCTTCAGAAACACTGATATCAGCCTTTTGACGAACGATGCCATCAACATAGCTAACGGATGAGTTATAAGTAATATCGTTTGTTTGACCTGCCTGATACATACGCAAATCATAATCACTCAAAAAAGTCCAAGAAGTTGAAACGTTACCACCTGCGCCTTGGCGATAGAGATAGTTCACTTCTTGATCATTGTCTACTAGGTTCAAGTATCGAGTACCGAATACCAACTTGCCATCCAAACTATCGCGATACACATAGTCAAAAATGGTTGCCTGAGGAATACCTGGTAACAACGTTACATTTTCAGTGATTCTGTAATCAACTAATGTCAGCGTACCAAAAGTGGAATTCGCGCCTGTGAAAGCTCTGTAATTCAAAGTACTCGCGATAGTACCGTTGTCAGAACCATACTCGTATCCAGTGAGATAAGTAGTTGAAGCCAGATTTTCGATATAAAACTTATCTGCATTCAAGCTGTTGGCGCCATTAATCAAACCGCCATTAGCCAAGGTCAAATTAGTACCGTTGCCACTGGTCAGCGTCACAAACTGACCTGCATTTGCAGCGTTAACACCTAACGCCATCAAGGTTGCAAGCATTGCTATTTTTAACTTCATCCATATTCTCCTAAAAATTAAGCTTTCGAATTGTTGTCACGAGTAACCGTCATGACGGCAGCGCTCGCGCTTAACTGCTCCCAAACTCTGGATATTGTTGTTTACCAAAAACGGCTTATAACAGTTCACTCTCTATCTGCAAAAGATATGCCAATTGACTTTGCTGGAAGCGGCTACCACATCAAAGCTATTAAAAAAACAAAAAGAGCACATAACAAATTGTTTTATATAGATAAAATTTAGAGATATGGATGTAAAAAAACATTAACGACACCATAAAAAAATAAGCAGCGTCAAGTCATACATAACCACCTAAAATGGACACGGCTTAAATGAACCACTCTGGCTGCTCATAACCACCAAATAAAAAAGCCGATACCTCTCGATATCGACTTTTCGCAACCTATTTGACCATCAATCCTTTAAAGCTTTGTTTTTCCAGTCCCAGTCAAGAGAGACTCCAATCCAAACAGCTCTCGGAGCGCCTGGACCGATAAATGTTGTATTGTTCCATGCGCTCGAATTGGTCTGAAAGTTGCCACTTGCACTAAATGGATTTCGTCCAAGCGCACCCGCAGTAGAGTATTCGCGATCGAATATGTTATCGAACTTTAAATAAGCATTTACACCAGGCCTGAATTTATAGTTTGCGCGCAAATTGAATACGGCATATCCCGAAACTGACCCATCCCCAATGTAGTCATAGCGCTCTCCAGGTAGAGCATCGCGCGGTTGATGTTTATTGTTCTCATTACCCCTAACATAGGAGGAGGAATGCATGACCATTGATAGTGTAGTATCGAACTTGTCGGAGAAACGGTGATTCCAATTCGCCTGAATAATATGATTAGGCATCCCTGGTATATCGTCGCCCGAGCGTACGTTGACAAATGCCTGCGCTGCATTTGCAGCAGCTGTTTGACCATTAGTGCTATTTGCATCATTAATGATCCGTGCTGAAGATTCAAATGTCGCAGCCATCAATGTGTAATTCAGACTGAATTTATCTTGATCAAAATTACCTTTTAACCCCAACTCCAGACCTTCACGCATCGTTCTGCCAAAGTTGTTAAAAACACCGCGATTCTTTCGACCCAAAGGTACAAATAAAATATCATCTGTAATCTCCGTTCTAAAATAACCTGCATTCCACTCCCATCCGCCATTTTCACCGCGTAAGCCGGTCTCATAAGCAGTGGAGCGAATTTGTTTTAAGTAAGGGTCAGACGATAAAGAGGTTGGTATTGAGCAACCAAATTGATAATTTGTACTACCAGGTGCATTGCTTTTTGTCGGATCATTTGCACAGCCAAGCTCAATCACCGTGGGAGTACGAGCCCCTCGACTCACGTTTGCATAGGTAGAAAGGTTCTCTTTAACTTCCCAGGTCACCCCTAGCGAGGGATTGAAGCTTCGGTAATCATAATCACCCTCACTACATATAAAACGACCTCTATTGGGACTCACATCGCCCGGAACCAAACACTTCTGGCGAGCGGGCCTAAGATCATTTGTCGTAAAGTTATAAAACTCTTTTCCAGAGTCTGATACCAATGTATTTTTAACATTCGACCAATTCATCCGGGCTCCCATGCTGATATGAAAATTATCAGTGGGTGACCATGTGTCGAAAATAAATGCACTTTCTGTCTTGCTGCTACCTTTGAGATTATTCCTGACAATCGTCATATAGGCAGGAAAGTATCCGTAAGCACCAAAAATCGGATCTGTCACTACAGATGCGGAGTGATCAGCATCATTAATTTCGCCAAGCTGCTGAGACTGAAGGAAACTCACTTTATTAGTATCGAGGGAGACGCCTGCAACAATTTGATGCTTTTCAAGATCAAAAGCTGCTTGCAACGTAAAGCCATCACTAGACTGATTAAGATTTGAATAGTTAAAAAGGCCATTAATTTTACCGGCATCAACGACCCCATCACCATCGACATCATCCCCCCAGGCTGAAACCAACTGCCTGTAAGCATCATAAACATCAGCGCTAACAGCATACTGACTCATTTTCCTTTTATAAGCCATGCCAGATAGAGTCAATGTGTCGCTCACATACCAGCTGCCACTAAAGTTGTAATGCTCCAGCGAATTTTTAACTGCATCAGGTGATGTAAATACCTGATCTCTATCTTGTGCTGCCATTTCAAATGGCAACATGCCATTACCAACTAATGCAGTATCAACATTCAAGGCGGTTAAGTTGAACTCCGCCTTATCGAATCTCAAAGTAGCCTTATTGAACAACTGACGCACATTACTAGGCGAATTATCTCTCCAGCCATCCTCTTTAAAATGGTTGTAAGCAGTAAAGAAAGCGAACTGCCCGTTATTCACACCATTTGACAACTGAAATTGATCCCGTCCCCAAGCCCCAGTTAAATATTGAGAGCGAAAATAATTATCTGAAAAACCATCCTTTGTGCGAATGGCTAATGCCCCGCCAATAGTATTCAAGCCAAATAACGGATTGGACCCAGGGATCAAATTAAGACTCGAAATGGCATTCATGGGAATAAGATCCCAGTTCACAACCTCGCCAAATGCTTCGTTAATTCGCACGCCATCCAGATAAACAGAAATACCTTGCGGGGTTCCGATTGCTGGTGAAGCTGTAAACCCTCGGAAATTCAAGTCCTGCTGAAAAGGATTACCAGCATAATCATTAGTGGTGACAGACTGCAAATTACCATTCATAAACTCAGTCACATTCAAAGCTTTAGTCGCCTCAATTTCTTTAGCAGTTGCACTTTGAATATTTGTTGTTGCTGTCGCCTTATCCATGGGCACACCAGGTAATGGCGTAATAATTTTCAGGCGCTTGGCTTTCACCTCAACTTCATCCAACTGAATTGTTTTGTTCGAATCTGCCGCACTTTTATTAGCCGTATTATCGTCATTGTCTGCTGCGATCGATACACAAGAATAGGCTGTAAGAAACAACACTGATTTTATTTTTTTATTTAACATACTTCCCTCCGGGGAGGAAAGTTGCAAAAATCAAACCACCTTAATCAGAATAATTTAATTAATACAATCAACAAGTTACCAGTTAATTAATCTTTACAGCCACCGTTTTCGGTTGCAGGCAGCCGTCTTTGGCTGCAATAAACCATACCAAGCAAAATATTGGCTAGGCAATAAACATCGCGAAAATAAAAAAGCCCGCATTCAGCGGGCTTTTGTTGCATATCAACCAGTTTTTGTTAGCGAGACTTTCTACGACGCACAATAGAACCCATGATTCCTAACCCTGCCAGCATCATGGCCGCTGTTTCTGCTTCTGGCACACTGGTCACCGTCACGTTAAACAATAATGCACCCATGTTATCGGAGCCACCATTCTTAAATACGACTGAAGCCAGGGAGTTAGATGCGAAATTAACAGTGCGTGTATAGGTTGTTATCGGCGAATTTGAAACTAGAGTGAAGGTTTCACTATAGCCGCCAAAGCTCACATCTACGGTATTGCTATCGCCAAGCGTACTGCCCGACAGAGCAAATGCTAGCGTGTAAGTGCCGGCATTGACGCTAAGGGCCTTAGAAGTAAAATCACCTGGGTCATTGGTGCTACCATCTAGGTCAATATAAAGGCCATTGCCTGGATAAAAATCAAAAAAACCATTACCAATCACATCAACAGTACCGTTAGTAACGGTCCAGTTACCGCCAAAATCTGTGGCATTGGTTGTTGCAGGATAACTATCAAAATTATCTGAAAAGATCACGGCAGACTGAGCAGGCGCTGACAATGCCCCACACACAGCAACCGCACACAAAGTTTTTGTTACTACTGACATACATCCCCCTTCTCAACCGTTGTAAAAATTAGAAGAACCACTCTATGCCTAATATTGCTTTAATGCAACACCCGAACGGGCTAATAAAAAAACCCGCCTGCAGGCGGGTTTTGATTGAGTCTTTAGTGCTTATTAATCGCGGTTACCCAGCAAAGACAGCAGGATATTGAGCAAATTAACAAACAGGTTATACACATCCAGATACAGATTCAGGGTGGCCATCACATAATTGGTTTGGCCGCCACGCACAATCTGGTTCACATCATACAAAATATAACCAGAGAAAATCAGCACAGACACGCCAGAAATTGCCAGTGACAACGCTGGAATCTGGAAGTACATATTAGCCAAACCAGCCACAATCGCCAAAATCAGGCCGATCATCAGGAACTTGCCCATGCCGCTGAAATCACGTGCTGGTGAAGAGCCAATTGCAGCCAGGCTCAGGAAGGTAATGCCGGTACCTGCGGCAGCCAGGCCTACAATCTCGGCACCATTACGCAAATGCAATGCAAATTGCAGAATAGGGCCCAACATCACGCCAAACACAAACGTCATCGCCAACAGCAACCACACGCCGACGCCGCTGTTTTGGTTCACCGCAATCAGTTTAAACATGCCGAACATCACCGCCATAAAGCCAATAGCAAAGATAAACGGATGCGCGGCCATAAAGCCAAAATTCATTTGCAGGCCGACATAAGCACCAATCACAGTTGGCACCATGCTCAAGCCGAGCAAGGCATAAGTGTTACGCAGCACGCGATTCTGCGTCGCGGATACATTACCTTCGCGACCTAAAACTTGCATATCTGACATAGTGTTTTCTTCCTCTCAATAAAACTTTTTAAAACCATCTTAGGATTAAGATAATGGCAAACGCACAAAGTTTCAAGTTTTAATCATGACATTTGTGTGAAGCTGCATGGCAGCTAGAGCTTCCAGATGGCATAACAAACCAATGCAATCAACAAGATACGAGTGATTTGATACACACTCTTGTTCCAGCGCTTAAAGCGGCGGCGATATTGCCCAACCACCCAAGCGTAATGAAACAAGCGGTTAATGACACCGGTTTGGTCACCGGCCTCGTTCGGCGAACTCGCTGCAGTGACGATAGTATTCGCCAAAAAGCGATTCACCGCTTGCGCCCAGCCATAACGCATGGGGCGCTCAATATCGCAAAACAAAATCACGCGGGTTTCATCGGTCTGGTTATAGGCCTCGTGGATATAGGTTTCATCAAACATCACGGCCTGGCCATCGCGCCAGCTATAGTCTTCGCCATCCACGCGAATAAAACACTGGTCATTGTTAGGTGTCGCCAACCCTAAATGAAAACGCAATGAACCCGCATAGGGGTCGCGGTGCGGACGCAAATGCGCGCCTGGCGGCAACTCGGCAAACATAGCCGCTTTGACGCTGGGAATACTTTGCAGCAACGCCACGGTTTTCGGGCAGTAAATGCTGGCAGATGGATGATGCGCGTCATACCACTTGAGATAAAACCGCTTCCAGCCAGTTTTAAAAAACGAGTTAAAGCCCGCATCGTTATTGGTTTGTGCGGCGGCAATCCGCTCCTGCTCGCGCACGTGCAAGGCTTCTTCGCGAATTTCTTGCCAGCGATCTGTAATCAATTTCAACTCAGGAAATTCATTTACAGACAAATAAGGCGTGGTTGGCACTTTTGAAAACAGGTATAAAAACACATTAAACGGCGACACAATACCTGAATGGTCAAACAGCTGGCGGTAAAAGCGATGCCGCACCTTGCCTCTAAAGTGTACATAACTGACCGACGCTAAAAACACCCCTAAAACGATCCATTTCATAGTGAATACCGATAAACGCGCATTAAAATTGATATCAATAGTTTGAAAGCTTACCGTATCGCATCACACTCAGGCAAACAAATCTGACTCTTTTTGTCCCACCATGGCCACGCGCTTGAGCGCATCGACATAATAGGCAGACTCACGCAAACCAACCATGTCCTGTGGATGATGTCCACCATGCATGCGCGCCAGGCGTGCAATGCTCTGTGCCGAGATTTTCCAGTCCAGCTTGGCCAATAATTCATCGGCCAAATCGGGGCGGTTACACAGTAGCACCATATCGCAACCGGCATTGAGTGCAGCCAGTGTACGTGCCGTGACATCGCCTGCGACAGTGGCGCCCTCCATGCTGAGGTCATCGCTGAAAATCACGCCATTAAAGCCCAGCCGCTCGCGCAATACTTTTTGTAACCAGCGTGGTGAAAAACCTGCTGGCTTCTCATCCACCTTAGGGTAAATCACATGCGCAGGCATCACAGCATGCAAGCCTTCGTCTATCATGCGCACAAACGGCTGCATATCATTCTGCGCAATCTGGTCAAACTCGCGTTCATCGACAGGGATACTCACATGCGAATCGGCCACCACAAAACCATGGCCAGGAAAATGCTTGCCCACTGCCGCCATCCCGGCTTTTTTCAGGCCTTGCATCAAGCTAAACGCCAGCTCGTTAATCGCCTGCGGGTCACGGTGAAACGCACGGTCGCCAATCACCAGGCTGTCGCCGTAGTCCATATCCAGCACCGGCGTGAAGCTAAAATCCACGCCATGCGCCCGCAACTCGGCCCCCAGCACATAGCCGGCTTCCACCGCCAGCTCTTTGGCCTTGCGTGGATGCTTGTCCCAGATATGCCCAAACTCACGCATGGGCGGAATCTTGGTAAATCCGTCCCGAAAACGCTGCACGCGCCCACCTTCATGGTCTACCGCAATCAGCAATGGCGGCTGGCGCACGGCATGGATGCTGGCCGTGAGTGCTTTTAACTGTTCACAATTTTCAAAGTTACGCGCAAACAAAATCACCCCACCCACCAGCGGATGTTGCAAACGGCGGATATCGTCGGCGCTGAGCTCCTTACCAACGACATCCAGCATGACGGGACCTAAAGACATTCGGGCTTCCTTAAATACTCAATTAACGTGATTTTAAACGATAAAGACTGGTTGTTTCTTTCGCTCGAGCCGCGAATAAGGGATCTTGATCATCTCGCGCCTTGCCGTGTTTAGGTTTGGTGTCCAAGCGCTGCACAACCTCCAATCCAGCCGCAGCAATCCAGTCTGCCAGTTCGCCAGGTTGACGCAAACCGATGTGTTCCGCCAGGTCTGACATCACCAGCCAGGCTTCACCGCTGGGGGTTAAATGTGCTTGCAGGCCGTTTAAATAGCCTTTGAGCATACGGCTATCCGGGTCATAAATGGCGTGCTCAATGGCCGCGTTGGCTTTGGCGGGCAGCCAAGGCGGGTTACAGACAATCAGGTCCGCCTGGCCTGCAGGGAACAAATCCGCTGGCAAGACCTGAATATTGGTTTGCATATTCAAGCGTTGTACGTTTTCAGTAGCACATGCCAATGCGCGTGGCTGATTATCTGTGGCAACCACTTGTTTGATGCCACGCGCCACCAGAATCGCAGCAATCACCCCGGTGCCGGTGCCAATATCCCAGGCCACTTGCGGATTATTAAGTGGCACTTGATCGACCAGCTCAAGATATTCGCCACGCACAGGTGAATAAACACCGTAATGGGCGTGGATATTGGCGTTAAGCGCATGAATAGGCACGCCTTTTTTGCGCCATTCGTGCGCGCCTACCATGCCGAGCAGTTCACGCAATGACAATACCAGCCTGGCGGGTAATTTATCTGTTTTTTCATCCAGAATCAGCGCGCCTTGCACAGCCGCTTTGACGTCTGGTGCACGTGGCAACTCGCATTGGCCATATTTGAGCTCAATCAGGATTTTATTGGTAATGTTGGCGCGGCCAATCTGACGGGCGCGGTGTTGGTGAAAAGCCTCCAGCATGGTCGCTGCCGGTTTGATAGGTTTGCGGTCTACCCGACGCGTGATGGCTTGCAATAATTGTTTGGCGTTTTGAAAATCACCGCGATAAAGTAAGGCCGTGCCTTCACAGGCCAGGCGATAAGCGTCATCGGCCTTGGTTGTATCATCAGCGATGACGACGGCTTTAGGCGGCAAATTGCCGACCTCCGATTGCCAGTCTGCGGTCTGTGTTTTGTTCTTTTCGTACCAGTTAATATGGTTCAATGGCGTTCCAATAATATAAATATAAAAAGGCACTTTCACGTGATGCATGCTTTATACATGGCATTCGCAAAAGTGCCTAGCATGTATCCCTTAAAGCAGTACATGCGCCGTACCTTACCAGCTTACTGCGCGTGAGGGGCGTCTTTGCCTTCGGTGCCCGTCACCTTGCTCAACACACTTTTACCCAGGTCTGTTTGGCCCAGCGCCTCGAGCATGGCCCCCATCTGCGTCCCGCCATTTGCGCTAAACAGATCTGTCACCTTGCTAATGCCGTTACTGATGGTGCCGCCCGCATTAGCAATGATTTTAACGTCTGCTTTTTCAAGCGCTTTGGCCTGTTCTTTGCCAACCTCGCCCATGACTTTGACTTGCTCTAACGAAATCAGATATTTCTGGTAGCTTTCGTTTTCACCAATTTTTTCCGCCAAAGTAATCTCAGCCTGTACCGAGGCAAGTTGCATGGCCTTGGCAGCCTCAGCACGGGCATGGCCTTCGGCCTCTATGCCTTTGGACTCCAGCACTTTGGCTTCTTTCAAACCGGCGGCTATCGCCATGGTGGATTGTTTTTCACCTTCGGCTTTAATCATCACCGATTGTTTTTCTGCCTCAGAGTTAATCAATGCAGTGGCCTGTTCGGCTTCGGCATTAATAATCGCCGTTTCCTTTTGCTGATTGGCATTGACGATTTGTACCTCTTTATTAATTTCTGCCTGCTTTACTTGCGCGACCTGCTCAACTGCCATGGTTTTTTCTTTGGTGATACGCTCTTGCTCTTTAATGCTTTGCACAGATTGCTCTTTGGCAATGCCCACTTCGCGATCTTTTTCTGCTGTGCGTAAACCGACTTGCTGCTGACTGACTTGCCGTTGCAACTCGATATCACGGCTGGCATCGATTTCAGCCATTTCGGCCTTACGCTTATTTGCAGCCACCTCAATACGAGACTGCATTTCAATCTCCGACTTTTTCTTCTCCATGATGTTTTTAATCACATTAGAGCCTTGTGAGTCACGGATATCCATCAGCTCTACCGACTTTACAGTGACCACGCCCCAGGATTTCAGGTTTTCATCGACTTGCTTGGTGAATTCTTCACCAAATTTGGCTCTATCCTGCATGATGGTTTCGATATCATTCATGGCCAGAATCGAACGGATACAGCCTTGCAAGATCGCATTCATCTGCTTGCGCATCTCATCAAAGGTTGCCACCCGTTTGGCCGCCACATTACTATCTTCAATTCTGAAAAACGCTTTGACATCAATCACAAACGGCAACCGCCCTTGATCATAGGCTTCATAATCAAGCAACTCTTCAGTAAACACAGAAACAGGATAGCGCGACACAGATACCCCTAACACCGGTATCCAGATTGGAAACTGATAATAGGTATTGCCATATTCCAGGCCGGTTCCGTAAGAGCGGCTTTGTTTGGCAGCCTGCACAATATGTACTTCGTTGGTAGAAACAACTCTGCGTAAAAAAACCACCCACAACACCAGCCACACCACAATCAGCGCGGCAACGCCTAACAAAATGTGCGTTAATGAAAAATTGGACTCCATGGACGTTCGCTCCCTTTATTATTAATTAGACTTAAATTCACTACGTGCCTGCTATCAAAAACCAATCATACGCACCCAGTTTGAAACCAAGCATTATCCTAAGGCTTTATGATAAACGGGTTAAAGTCGGTCTGGGTATCGTAATAATCTTCATTCTCAGCGCGCTTGAGAAAAGCAACTATTTTGTAGGTCACCGGCGTAAAAGCCACTTCTACCAGTACTTTGGCAGTAAATTGCGCCAGTACGATCTGCGGCATCATGGCATCCGGGAACTCGCCTGAGCCGTAAAAAGCCAGTGGGAAAAACAGGATGGTATCAACCGCTTCGCCAAAAATGGTCGAGCCTATGGTGCGGCTCCACAACCAGCGGCCCTGGGTGAGGACTTTCATTTTGGCCAGCACGAACGAATTGACAAATTCACCGGCCGCAAATGAGACCAGTGAGGCGATGGCAATACGCGCCGTGGAGCCAAACACAGATTGATAGGCGGCCTGGTCATGCCAGTCTGGTGCTGGCGGCAAGGCGACGATGACCCAGGCCATGAGGCTGGCAAAAGCCAGACAGATAAAACCGGTCCAAATCACGCGACGCGAGGCAGCGTAACCGTAGACTTCGGTCAGAATATCGCCAAAAATAAAACTAATAGGGAAAAACATGATGCCGGCGCCAAATGTCAGCGCGCCTAATAGCGGCACCTGGACTTCGGTAATTTTGCCAGGGCCGATCAGGTTGGAGCAGACCAGCACCACGGCAAAGGCTGCCATGATCAAGTCGTAATACCGGTACTGCTTTCTCATGCGCTCACCTTGATTATCCCCTCGCCTCGCTGCGTACGTCCAACTTGTCACGCAACACATCGCCACCCAGATTAATGGCCAGAATCAAACTCATCATGCACACGCCAACACTCAGCACATAATGCGGCGCCACCAGCATAAAACGCACGGCATCACGCAGCATCGCGCCCCACGAGGCATGAGGCGCCTGTATGCCCAGGCCAAGAAATGACAGCGACGCTTCGGCAATCATGACGCTGGCCATGCTATAGGCGGCTTCTACCAGCAAAATAGAAATCAGCATCGGCAAAATATGCAAGACCATGACGCGCACGCTACTGGCGCCCAGTGACTCTGCCGCCAGCACATGCAGGCGTTGCCGCAATGCCAGCGCCTGGCCACGCGATAGCCTGGCATAGGTCACCCAGCCGGTTAAGCATAGCGCCAGAATCAGGTTGTTGATGCCTGCGCCCAGCACCGCCGCAAACGCAATAGCGAGCAACATACCGGGGAATGCCAGAAAAATATTGGTGACCTGCATCAGCACGCTATCCAGTTTGCCGCCTTTGTAGCCAGCCACCAGGCCGATGCTCAAGCCGACGGTCAGCGTGACTGCCGTCACCACCACGGTGACCAGGAAAGACACCTCCACCCCGCGAATCACGCGCGCCAGAATATCGCGCCCCAAATCATCGGTGCCCAGCCAGTGTTGCACACTGGGCCATTGCAAAATCGCGTTGAGGTCAATCTGGTTGGGATTCAACCCGGCGACATGTCCCAGCAGGACGGTGATCAGCCAAAACGCCAAAGTGAGCAATGAAAATGCTTTCATTGTGTGCCCCGCGTGCGCGGATCCAGCCAGCGATAGACCAGGTCTGTCGCTTGATTAATCAGCACATAGCTCAACGCCACCACCAGGACACAGGCTTGTGTCACCGGGTAATCGCGTTTTTCTATGCTGTCTACCAGCAAACGGCCGATGCCGTTCCAGCTAAAAATGGTTTCAGTAATCACCGCACCGGCCAGCAAACTGCCCATTTGCAAACCAACAATGGTCACCAACGGCAATAAGGCAGCGCGTAATGCGTGCTTGAGCAATACTTGCCGCTCGCTCAAGCCTTTGGCACGCGCGGTGCGGATATAATCTTCACTCAACACCTCCAGCAGGCTGGTACGCGTCATGCGGGTCAAAATAGCGCTCAAACCGAGGCCGAGTGTTAATGCAGGTAACACGATGGTCAGCGGGCTAGTCATGCCGCTCACCGGCAACCACCCCAGCCATACCGCAAACACCAACATTAGCACCGGCCCTAGCCAGAAAGCAGGCATGGCTGCCAGACGGATACTGAGCATGGTGATCATCACATCTTGCCAATGCCCGGCTTTAAGCGCAGACCAAATACCCAAGGGAATGCCGATGGCCAAACCGATGGCCAGTGCCACCACCGCCAGCAACAAGGTCGCCGGGTACGCTTGCCATAACAATTGCGAGATCGGCGTTTGCGTATGGATAGAAGTACCAAAATCGCCTTGCAGCACATGCAGCAGATACTGGCCAAACTGTACTGGTAAGGGTTGATCTAGCCCGAGTTGCGCCTTGAGTGCCAGACGGTCGGTCACACTGGCTGACTCACCCAGCATGACGTCTACCGGATCGCCTGGTATCAGGTGTAACAAGGCAAAGGTCAGGCACAGCACCCCAAACACCACTGGCAATAATGTGGCAAAACGCTTAATCATCAGCCTCGCAAATATTCACGGTGGTGCCCACTGGCACCTGCTCGAACAATGCCATCAAGTCGGCATTGCGCATGCGCACACAGCCATGCGAGCCAGGCACGCCCAGCTCGGTTGCGTCTGGTGTGCCATGGATATAGATATAACGCTGCATGGTATCTACATTGCCCAGGCGGTTCTTACCAGGCTCGGTGCCGCTTAGCCATAAAATACGGGTGAGTATCCAGTCGCGGTCAGGAAAAGCCTGCTTTAAGGCGGGGCTAAACACTTCGCCAGTTGGGCGTCGCCCGACAAATACCGTATTTTCAGCCGCCCCGGCGCCAATTTTGGCGCGAATAATATGCGCCCCCAGCGGCGTACAGCCACTGTTTTTAACGTTGCCAACGCCATTGGCTGCTGTCGATACGGCATAACGCGTGACTTGCCCGCCATTGTCGTCAAACAAGGTCAGCGTTTGTGCCGGGATAGAAATTTCAATATGCATAACCATTATTCTAAGCGATTTGCCTGTTACCGTCGGAGATTTGATGCAACACGCAATCAGGCAATACAAATTGCATTAAAATCCCATCAAACCGCTTGTTTATTTCATTTATCGCTTTATTCAGGGTCACCACATGGCGCATCACGAACTACACTTTTTACAACGCAGTGGCTGGTTACGCGCGGCCGTGCTGGGTGCCAACGATGGCATTATCTCTACCGCCAGCCTGCTCATGGGCGTGGCCGCCGCCGGGGCTACTCACCAGGCTTTGCTGATGACAGGCGTCGCCGGGCTGGTCGCTGGCGCACTCTCGATGGCCGCAGGTGAATATGTGTCAGTGAGCTCACAAACCGATATTGAGCAGGCAGACCTTGCCCGTGAAGCAGAAGAACTCAAAGATAACCCGGAGAGTGAGCTGCGTGAACTGACTGGCATCTATATTCAGCGCGGCTTAACACCCACGCTGGCAAATCAGGTCGCACATGCGCTGTCACAGCACGACTCGCTGGCCGCACACGCGCGTGATGAGCTGGGCTTGCATGACATTAACCAGGCCCAACCCTTACAAGCCGCATTGGCCTCGGCACTCGCGTTTGCCAGTGGCGCAATCTTGCCGCTGATCACCGCCTGGCTGGCGCCGCACGCGCAGGCACAAACCTGGCTTACCATTAGTACGCTACCCTTTTTAGCCTTGCTGGGCATCGTCGCCGCGCGTACCGGCGGCGCCAGCATGGTCAAAAGCGTTAGTCGCGTCGTGATTTGGGGCGCCCTCGCTATGGCGGCCACGGCACTGATCGGTCACTGGTTTGGCGTCAACCCGTGACCTGCAGGCAGCACAGGGATTACTGCATTACCGGCTTAAAAACCACCTGCGTCAAGCCATCCAGATTGCCATCCGGCGTCGGCTGGTAATCAGCAATCGTCTCGCGATAAGCCACAAACTGGCCCTCGTACCACAATGGGATCACCGGCAACTGTCCATGAATACGTTGTGTGACCGCGGGCCAATCCTCTTTTGCCAATAATTGATCCAAGACGTCATCCTGATAACGGCCACGGTTAAAGCCTTGTGGCGGCAAACTGTCAGAGGCAAACACCTTGCTGTAAATTTCTGGGGTTTTAATCCCCACCCAGGTCAGGCCATACAGCTGAAAGTTCCCTTTTTGCACATCGGCAAAAAAAGTGCCCCAGTCCAGGCTCTTGATTTGCAGGTCTATGCCGGCCTCTTGCATTTGCGCTTGTAAAATCGTCGCCAGCCGCACGCGCTGCGGGTCGGTACTGGTTTTATAAATGAGCGTGAGCGGTAGTTTGATACCTGCCGATTGTAATAACTGCCTGGCCAACACAGGTTGATAAGCATAAGGCTGCAAGGCAGGGTTACCCGCATAATGCTCGGGCGGCAAAATCGCGCTGGCCTGACGGCTATGGCTGACCATGACTTTATCAATAATGGCCTGCACATCAATCGCGTGGGCAATCGCGCGCCTCACGCGTACATCGCGCAGAAAATCAGCCTGCACATTGAGACCAAGATAAGAATAATTAGCGCCTACCCCGGTTTTTACCGTGACCTTAGGCTGCTTTTGCAGATATTTAACCAGCTCTGGCGGCAAATCGCCCTGAATCAAATCAGCCTCGCCGCGTTTGAGTTTAAGTACCCGCACATTGGGGTCTTTGACTTCTTCAAAGCGCACTTTGAGGCCATCACGCAAGCGCTGTAACTGTAATGCCGACTGCCAGTGATCGAGTTTAAACGGTCCGCTACCAACAGGCGCATGACCAAAGTCATGCGCGGTGGCAATCAGGCGCGCAGGCAAAATGCCCACCATCAAGCGCGCGGCAAAGTGCGGGTCCGGGTGGCTCAGTTCAAAATCGATGGTGTTGGCATCCAGCGTTGTAATCTGCTGAATATGTTTGAATTCTGCGGCATGCGGTGAGTCTTTGAGTTGCAGCAGGCTATCGTAAGTCGCTTTCACATCGGCAGCGGTCAACGGCTGGCCATCGTGGAATGTGGCAGCTTGAGATAACTGGAAGCGGTAATGTGTGGTATCGCGCATTTGCCAGGTCGCTAGCCCAGGCACCTCGCGCGAACGGCTGTCAAACTCGACCAGGCGTTGATAAATCAGGCGATTGATGCGCTCAGAAGCCGCATCGGTAGCATAACGCGGATCCAGGTTCACCGGCGCCTGCGCCACGGCAAACACCAGCGAGCGCGGCTCATCGGATGGCTGGCAGCCAGTCAGCGCCCATGCCAATAACAAACCGGGCAACCACCGGCGCAACACTCTCGTCATCACCTTAAATCTTCTCAAAAATCGCAATAGACTCTACATGCGCCGTATGTGGGAACATATTCATCACCCCTGCGGCCTCTAAACGATAGCCTTTGACCTGAGTGAGCGTCGCCGCATCGCGCGCTAGCGTCGCTGGGTTGCAAGAGACATAGACAATACGTGATGGCGCATGACCAGCGTTGGTATCGCCGGCATCCGGTAGCGACTTGATCAACTCAATCGCGCCGTCTCGCGGCGGGTCTACCAGCCATTTGTCAAATGCACCCAGCGCCTGCAACAATTCTGGCGTCATATCAAACAAGTCAGACTCAGCAAACTCGACATTGCTCACGCCGTTTAACGCTGCATTTTCAAGTGCACGCTTCACCAAGGCTTGCGATCCTTCGACCCCATAAACACTGGCGCCACTACGCGCAATCGGTAAGGTAAAATTGCCCAGTCCACAAAAGAAGTCAGCAATGCGCTCACCGGCCTGCGGTTGTAGCAACTGCATGGCACGACGAATCATGACCCGGTTAATCGCCGGGTTGACCTGGGTAAACTCAATCGGGCTAAACGGATATTGCAGGTTAAACTCGGGCAAACTGTAATGCAACTTGTCGCCATGCGTGAACAACGGTTTCACCGTGTCCGGGCCCTTGGTTTGTGTCCACACCTGGGCACCATGGGTTTCTTCAAAGGCTTGCAACAACGCAATATCGGCATCGGTCAGCGCTTCCATAATACGAAACACCAGCACTGTGGCATCTTCACCCACTGCCAGTTCAATTTGCGGCAACGCCTGCTTGATCGACAGTTGGCCAATCAATGCCTTCAACGGCACAATCAGGTCAGACACGGGTTGCGTCAGCACTTCACAGCTATCCATAGACGTGACGTAACTGGTGCCTTTTTCATTAAAGCCCACCAGCACACCGCCTTTTTTCTCCACATAACGCACCCGCAGGCGTGCCTTGTGGCGGTAATGCCATGGCGTGCCTTGAATCGGTGGCAGGATTTTTTCGGCACGCACGCGGCCAATGTGCCATAAATCGGCTTCTAACATGCGCTGCTTGGCTGCCACTTGCGCCGAAAACTCCAGATGCTGCATGGCGCACCCACCGCAGGTGCCAAAATAGGCACAGCCTGGTGTCACGCGCTGGCTGGATTGTTTCAACACCTCAACAGTGGTCGCCAGCTCATAGGTCGCCTTGGCATGATGCGAGACAAACTTGACTTCTTCAAACGGCAGCGCGCCTTCGATAAAAATCACCTTGCCATCAACGTGGGTGACGCCACGGCCTTCCTGGTCGAGAGATTCAATGGTGGCAATACGGGGAGTCTGCGCGGCCCTGGCGGCAGACGACAGGTTGGAGGATCTTTGACGGTTGTTTCTCATAACCTGTTATTTTACCTGATTTGGGCATACAATCATCCAGCAAACCAATCAAAAACAAGGAGTCTGTGATGCTTAAACAATGGCGCTTAACCACGACGCTGGTGGTCGCACTTTTTTCATCGTCTTTCTGCTTCGCTGACGAAGTGGCTATTCAGCAAGACGCTCACGGTGTGGACTATGTCACCGGCGGTATCGGCTCAGAAGAAGTGGACGCCATGGAGTCCTTTAAAAAGCAATTCAACCTGTATTTCCTGTTTTCTGAAGGCAAAGCTGGCCGCGTAATTGACGATGTCAACCTCAGCATCACGGACAGCAAGAACCAGATGGTGTTTGCACTGGAGCACGCCGCGCCCAGGCTATTGCTAAACTTGCCTAGCGGCAAATACCAGGCCGTGGCCAGTTATCTCGGTAGCGAACAGCGTTACCGTTTTAGTCATGATGCAAAAAAACACCAGCGCATTATTCTCAACTGGAAAAACAAGATTGATGAAGATACGGTAGAGCCGGTGGCTGAAGATACTGCGGAACCTGAAGCGCCTGCTACTGAAACACCATAAAAAAACGCTTTAAACGCGGATGAACGCCGATGAGTACAAGTGCAACTTCAAGGTTTTATCGGCGCGTATCTGCGTTTATCGGCGGTAATCAATTAAGATTTTTACCCTCAAGCCCAAGCGGCCATAAACTGCTGCCAGTGCTCGCCGTCGTAGCCAGATAGCGTCTCGCGCACCAACTGGATTTCAGCGGCATAGTTAGCCTCATTCAAGTGTCCGCGCATTTTAAGAAAGCGCAAATAGACCAAATGCGTGTTGGCAACATCGGTTTCGCAATAGTCACGGATCGCTTTCACCTCACCGTTCAAATACGCCTGCCACACCTTGCTGCCATCCATACCCAGTTTACCGGGGAATCCGCATAGCTGTGCCATTTGATCCAGCGGCGCATTGGCGCGGCCGCTATACATGGCCAGCACATCCATCAAATCCAGATGACGCATATGGTAACGGCTGATGTAGTTGTTCCATTTGAAGTCTTTATCGTCTTCGCCCAGGTCCCAGTAACGGGGGGCGGCAATGCCATGCACCATGGCGCGGTAATGCAGTACGGGCAAGTCAAAGCCGCCGCCATTCCAGCTCACCAGGTTGGGCGTATACTTTTCGATGCCGTCAAAAAAGCGCTGAATCATTTCTGCTTCACTGGCCTGCTCGTCGCCTAATGTCCAGACGCGAAACTGGTTACCCTCGCGTAGCGCGCAAGAAATCGCACAGACGCGTTGTAAATGATGTGGCAAAAAATCGGTGCCATTTTGCTGGCGGCGTTGGTGAAATGCGATATTCGCCACGTCTGCGTCGCTCAAACTCGCGGGCAGATCATGTAACTGACGAATGCCGTCCACATCTGGAATGGTTTCAATATCAAACACCAAACTTAGCATGCCTACTACCCGTAAAAAAATGATTTTTTAAAATAGCACAGCATGCCTGCTTACACCAGAACCCCTTGCGCCAAGCGGCGCTCTGTCCAAAAAGTCGGTGATTTGTATCATTTGATACAATCCACGGCCATTTGTATCAAATGATACATTTAAATAACTGATTTATAAAGACTTTTTGTGTTTTTTCAGCCAATCAAAAAACAATATTCCGCTTTAATCTGACACTGTTCAGTCAACACGATGCCTGGCCTGTGCGCCTGTGTATCAGCCCTGAACATTTAAAACTTACGGATTAACATTTACGGAGCTCTCATCATGACATCTATCAGTTCACTTAGCAGTAGCAGTGCTGTTCAATCATTTTCGCAGGTCGGCCAACGCAACGGCATGCAACCTCCGCCGCCACCGCCAGATGGCGAAGGTCAGGGCAAGGATGGTGGCGGTTTGCTAGGTGCCATTGACTCGGCATTGAAAAGTGCGGGCATTGAAGGCGGCCTGGAATCTATTTTTGGGCAATCTGCGGCCAGCAGCACCAGTGCAAGCAGCAGCACAGACAGCACAGATTCAACCACGACCAGCGATAGCAGCACCGATGCGGCCAGTGCACTGAATAGCTTTTTACAAAACCTGATCAGCGCCTTGCAATCACAAGGCACGACAGACACCAGCAGCACAGAGAGTAGCGACAGTGAAACAGCGGCGAGCGCCACGCAAGGCATGCCGCCACCGCCACCTTATGGCGGCCATGGCATGGAATCTAAACTGCAAAGCCTGATTTCTTCTTTGAGCAATGACAGTACCAGCGACAGCACGACATCGGATACCGGCTCGGACAGCGCATCCAGTGACCTGCAAAGTAGTTTTCAGTCACTGGTCAGTGCATTGGGTGGCAGCAGCGACAATGCCAGCCTGAGTGGATTCCTGCAAGCGTTATCCGGCAGCATGCAGCACCGCGGCCCCGCAGGTAATGTGGTCAGCACCACCGCCTAACCTAAAGTAGAACACCTGTCAGCAGCTACCACTGTCACCGGTGGTAGTTGCGACATGTCACGCAGCACAAGCAGCGATCAGGCAAACTCCAGTTGCAGGATATCCGTTTCGGCATCTTCTTCCAGCCACTCAGCGGGCGCTTTGTGCAACCGGATAGGCGTGTTCATCTCTTCGCCGTCAAAGGTCAAAATGGCATAGCTGACTTCATGCGGTGCTTCAATCGGCGTGAACTTGGCAAATCCGAAATCGGCATTGCGCATCACTTGCCAGGCACCTGATGGTTCGGCATATTCTGCTTTGGAAAAGTAATGGGCGATTTGCCTGTCAGTGGCCGCCTTGAGTGCGCAGTCATTCTCGCGCGACATCACAGACCAGCGATAATCCAGGCCATCGGCAATTGGCTGCAATTGCATCAAATACCAATGCACGTTTTCACGCGCCAGCTGTATCAACGATCGCACGCGGCCCGTATGGTGATTAAGGATGTAATAAATCCCCAAGTCCTGCTGATGAATACTTTCACCCAAGCGAGGTAGAACGAAAAGATTAGTTGCCACAACGAACTCCTTCCATCGGAACATGCACTTTAATTGTATGCAATGACCATGCCTGAAACTGAAACACTATACTTTTACTGCGCTGTTTATCGAATTGCGTTTGCGGGCAGTCGTCATGCCCATGACGCCACACGCCCTGCCTAAGTATGGCCAGAATCCGCCAAGCTGTTGTTTTGCCAGCCTATTTACGCGACCACTGCCCATCACGCTGCACAAACCAGCCAGATTGTGCTTTATCCATCCAGCGTATCGCAAACGTACGCTGTATCTCGCCCTCCCACTCAGGGTGACCATTTGCGGCAGCAATTCCGCGATATAAGTTGGTGCGATCTGCATTTTCGTCTTTTACCAGCGCAGTTAACGCACTACGTTGAGACAGTGGCACCAAACCGGCCTCTTTGACGGCGACAAAGCCATCTGCGGTAAGCCCGACGGCACCAGACTGATAATACGGTAACAGTTGCAGATGACGGTTTTGCATACTGGCTTTGACGGCGGCGACCGCTGGCGTATTCACATCCAGATCAGCTGCGGCATGCGCGGATAATGTCAGCGCGGCGCTGAGAAAAGCACCGCATAACAGCGCTTTGACAACCGCATAGGCATGCCGCAAACCTAATGGCAGCCAGCCTAAGCAGCGAGAAATGGGTTGCATGCGGGTGATCATGGTTTAGGCTCCTGATTAGCTGCCGGGGTCGTGGCAGGCACGGTGGGCTGATCTGCTGGCGGATGTTGGCCTGCAGGCACCTGCCAGATTTCGTCAATGACTTTATCCGCGGCTTTTTCTGCGGCAGCGGCCGGAAAATAGATATTAATGGTCACACAAGCACTCAGGCCTGTGGCCGCCAGCACCAGGCCAGCGGTACGCATACCGCGCAATCCGGCAATTTTTTTGATCAACGTCAGGTTCAATCTGGTTCCTTTCTGACAAGCGATGGGCGCTTTATGTTCATTCAAGCTTAATCGATAATGATTTTACTATTGCTATCCGTCACACGCTGCATACGCCCCAAGACATCTTTCCAGCTGACATATTGTGTATAGCCATTCACATTGACCGAAGGCGCGCCCTTGCCTTTGACAATCACAAATCCGTCAGGCAATGGCTCAACGCCGCCCATTTTACAAATATCGCCGCGCAATTCACAGCTCAGGCCTATTTTTTCATAGCCAAACTCTTTAAAAAAGCGCAAAAAAGTACGTTGCAAGGCAGCCGCAGTACCCTCACCGCCCAAGGCGGTAATATTTTCGACGGCGCGCTGCGAGATTTTCTTTTCAAACGGGCCGTCTGCGGTACGCACCGAGGCATCCATAGACACAGGCTTCCAGTTTTGCAGGCGTAGATGCTTGATATCGCCCTCCAGCTTGCCACTGATAGAACCAAAATTAAACGTGCGCGTGATTTCACCCAAGTCAATCTCACGCATGGTGAAATTAGCGTGTAATTTAGGCACCGCGCCCAACGGGTCATCAATATCCAGGTCAGACATGCCAACCATGCCATTAAACAGTTTAAATTGCATGTCGCCCATCATACGCAGCTCATGGTTGGCATAAGTCACCAACGGCATCGTGCCCGAAATCTGGCCGCGCATGGTCGGCCAACCCAGCGCCTGGCTAAAACTGGTCATGCTGATCGGCTGTAAATCCATTTTGACATGCCAGACCATGCTCTGATTAATCCAGGCCGCAGAAATATCCTGAAAATCCAGCCCGCCATCCAGAATCGGCAGTTGCAACCGTGGTGCCGTAATCGAAAAACGATTCACCTCCGCCTGCCAGAGGGTTGCGCCCAAGGGGATTTTTAGAATATGACCGGACTGGTAGCCCATGGCAATCTGCTGGGGATGATCGTAATCCCACGGAATATCAGCATTAAAATGGCTGAAGCCAAACTTGCCCAACTGGTCTTCCACGCTGGCATCGGTGATATTCAGGTGAAACTTGAGTGGCTGCAAGCCTTTGGCTTCAAACGACCAATCGGCCTTGCCGGAGACATTTAAATGGCCAAATGCCGAGTGCGGAATCAGTGGCTGGATAAATGCCTGATAGACGCCATTAAAATCAACCTCTTTGGCGTCGACCTTTAAAAACTCAAATTGTTTGTTGATCAGGTGGATGCGGCTTTGGCTATGCAAGGTGCCCACACCTTGCAAGGCGAGTGTTGCCTGCTCAATATCGATATATGGCTCACGATAAAAGCCACGAATCTCAAACCGTTTGCTCCCCTCAGCAAAATAAAACGGTTGCCAGAACAACTCACCCTGTTGCCATTGAAACACGCCTTGCCAACGCCAGCCACCGTCTTGTTCGTGCGCAGACAGATTCACCTTACCCGTGAGTTTATCGCCTGCATGCAAGCCAGCTGCATCACTAAACTTAGCATCATGCACCGCTAACTCAACATCCACGCCTTTGGCGGCCGGGCCTGTTTTATCCTGTTCTTTCCAAGTGGGGGTTAGCCGCACATTAAACGGCACATGCGAGCGCACATCGTGATACAGCCCATCTTCACAGCGCCAGGTTTGCGCTGCTGCCTGCGCGGGCACCAGGCAGTTCAAATGAAAGGTACCCCACACTTCGTCCTGCAATGCTTTGACTTCTGCATCAAAAGACAGCATGGGCTGCCGTGTTTGTGACCGCTGGGTGTTGGCGCCATCGTCGAGAAAACCATAGTCGAGAAATATTTTAGGATGGCGCACCTGATACGGTGGCATTTGTAGCTGTTCGGACGTAATCAGCGCCGTTGGCCGGGCGCTGATATCCAGCATGATATTGGGTTGATCTAATTTGGCATCGCCGATTTGCAGGCGCTCGGCATAGACTTTTACCTGCTGTTTACTGTGTAAATTGACCACTGCATGCGGTTTATCCAGTTGAAAAATATCACTGGAGACACTGTCTGCGCTGAGGCTGATCTCGGTCATGGCGCACACCTGCGCTGACCAACATAACAGCATCAGCCCGCAAATGCGCATCAGTCTGGAAACACCCCGGTAGATAAGTAACGGTCGCCACGATCGCAGACAATGGCCACAATCACCGCATCATTGACTTCTTTAGATAATTGCAAAGCCGTGTATAAAGCACCGCCGCTAGAAATACCGGCAAAAATACCTTCTGTGCTGGCCAGTTGCCGCGTGGTGTCTTCGGCATGTTTCTGGCTGACATAACGTAGTGCATCAACGCGCTTGGCATCAAAAATCGACGGCATATACGCTTCTGGCCATTTGCGTATGCCAGGAATCTGCGCGCCTTCTTCAGGCTGTACGCCAATAATCTGCACCTGAGGATTTTGCTCCTTGAGATAACGCGAGGTGCCCATAATGGTGCCAGTCGTGCCCATGCTAGAAACAAAGTGCGTGACTTTACCGGCGGTATCCCGCCAAATCTCAGGCCCGGTGCCTTCGTAATGGGCCAAAGGGTTATCCGTGTTGCCAAACTGGTCGAGCACAATGCCTTCACCTTCGGCTTGCAGCTTTAAGGCCACATCGCGCGCCAGTTCCATACTGCCTTCTTTAGGTGTCAGCACCAGCTCTGCGCCATAGGCTTTCATGCTTTGGCGACGCTCGATAGATTGATTCTCTGGCATCACCAACACCATTTTATAGCCACGCATGGCGGCGACCATGGCCAGCGCAATGCCGGTGTTACCGCTGGTCGCCTCAATCAGCGTATCGCCAGGCTTGATTTGTCCACGCGCTTCTGCACGCAGAATCATGCTGTAGGCAGGCCGGTCTTTCACCGAACCGGCTGGGTTATTGCCCTCAAGCTTGAGCAAAATGGTATTGCTCGGATTAGGGTTCATGCGTTGCAAAGCGACCAGTGGCGTATTGCCAACAAAGTCATCCAAAGTTTTGTATGGTTTCATAACAGACCGATGTGTGTTGTTTTCCAGATGGAACGGGGCCAAACGCCCAAAATATTCTGAATTTAAACGATTAAAATTAATACACGCAATGCTTAATATATGTAAAATTCTAATGTCGTTCCTGATTTAGCTGGTGAAGTACTAATTTTACATAAACTGCCTGCATCGCAAAAACAATAATTACCAAGGAAACCGGATGTTGAAGAAGTGGATTAGCCAAGCGCTTGTCATCGTGTTGCGTCCGATCAAGCTGTTTCCAGAGCTCAGCGAAGCCGATAACGTCCGTTATAAAGTCATTTTTCTGAATAATGTATTTGCGTTCTCGGGCATTGTATCGCTGTCTATGGGCATTATCCGCTGGAACCTGCAACCCTTCATCGGCCGCGTTGACCTGATCTCAGCATTTCTTGCATTTGGCTTGCTGTGGGTGCTTTATCGCTACCAGAAAAATATTGAGTTGATTGCCAGCATTGCTTTATGGCTATGCTTTATGCAGTTTTTAACCGTGTTTTTCATCGGCATGGGCACCACTACCCGTAGCGCACTACTGTTACTCATCCTGGCCGCAGCGTTTTATCTCAAGGGCCGCGTGGCTGGTTACTACATGCTGGCCACTTTGCTGGTGTTAGTGATCAGCAACCATGTCATCGGTATTTTCCCCTCAGAATATAGCAACCTGGATATTCTCAGCCTATGCCTTTACCTGCTGGCGCAATTTTTTATTATCCGCAACTACGAATGCCTGCGCGAATCACAAACCAGCCATTTAAGAGCCCTGAATACAGACCTGGAAGCACTGGTCAAACAACGCACAGAGCAACTGGCCGCCGCTAATACCGCCCTGGAAATCGAAAAAGAGAACCTGAAAACGCTGTCCAGCACCGACCATTTAACCGGCCTGAGCAACCGCCACCACTTTGAAACGATGTTTGCAGAGCATACGCCAGCAATCACGCGCCGAAAAATCTCTGACGCATTAATTTTGATAGACATCGATCACTTCAAAAAAATCAATGATACCCACGGCCATGTATTAGGCGATGTGGTCATCAAGTCTGTGGCTAGCTGCATTAAAAAACATAGCCGTATCTCGGACATCACCGTGCGTTGGGGCGGCGATGAGCTGATTATTTATGCGCCACGCACAACGCTTAAACAAGCCACACAGCTGGCAGAAAAAGTGCGCCATCAAATCAACGCCATGCACCTGGCTGGGGTCGGCAACATCACCATCAGTGCCGGCGTCGCCGTGCTGCATCCTGGCGATAATTTGTCGCAGCTATTGCAACGCGCAGACCAGGCACTGTATGAAGCCAAGCAAGCTGGCCGCAATAGCGTGTATGCAGCCGCGCTAGACTAAGCCAGCGTAATTAGATACCTTTACACCCACTTTTCGTTATTAGTCTCACGCCTCATGCATAGATGTTCTGCCGTTGCCTTTGTCGTTGCTTGCCTGCAATTGATATTACTCAGCTCCATCGCTCATGCCGAGCAGTGGCAAACCGTGCCAGGACGCGAAAAGTTTCTCACGGTTGCGGTCGACCTCGACTCATTGCAAGTCGGCCAACATGAAGACATGGTTTTTTTCAAACTAAGGGCAGATGATCATGACGACACCATCGCCACCCGATATGTGCAAGCCTCTTGCAGTGAGTTTTCGTTAGAAGTTGAACGCGAAACCGTGTTTCACCAAGCCAGCCAGACCGCAGAAAGTATGGATTGGAAAAATAATCACGCCCTCGCCAGCCACCCGGCGTTTGCCCAGGCCAGATTATCATTTTGGGGTGTCACACAGGCTTACGGACAAGCCATCTCGCTAGCCTGTCGACGCGTTGGCAACCGTGCGCCTGAACGACTGCACATCTTGCAAGCCGAAAACTGCGCAGCAGGCAACCCTTTGCGCAAAGTCGCCTGCGCGAGCCACGCCAGCTGGCGCGCCAATTACAAACTGTATTTTTCACGCTCGCATGACGTCATTCACAACTGTGGTATTTCAGAAGAGCGCATGACCAAACAAGCCGCCTGGCTGCTCAAGAGCGTGATGCGTTGCCAAACAGAAAGCTGCGGTAATGAGATTCTCGAAGACTGGATCCACAAGCGCGGGCAAGACATTGCCAATGTGATCCATATGCAAAAAAATACCTGGCAAGGTGCATCGCAATCAGCCCCATTATGCCAATCACTCAACCAGGCAGACCAAGCGATTGCCAGCATGCAAACCGAAGAGATTTACGCCAAAGCCAAATACCTCGGTTGTTTAAAACGTGAAACGGCCAAGCTACGCGCCGCCAACACACCACACGAAACGCTGTCACAACAGGCAGAGCAATTATGCGATGCGCCATTTAAAGAGTGGCATGAAGCGATTTCAAAACAGTCGGCTATGTCAGTCGTTACCGATAGATAATGCCTTTAACGCTCAACTTTCAATCATCATGGCATACACCTTAGAAAACAGATTAGTGATAGGCGTCGCATCGAGTGCGATGTTTGATTTGTCAGACTCTGACGAAATATTCAAACGAGACGGTGAAGCGCTTTACCGTAAGTTTCAAGAGAGTAATTTGAACAACCCGCTGCCCAAAGGCATTGCATTTTCATTCATCAAACGGCTGCTCTCTCTCAACGATTTGAGCACCCACCCAGATGACCCATTGGTTGAAGTGATATTGCTATCAAAAAATGACCCGGATACCGGCCTTAGGGTCATGAAGTCTATAGAGCATTACAAGATCGGCATGACAAGAGCCATCTTCATGCAAGGCCAAGCGCCGTACAAATTTATTCCTGCGCTCAATATATCGCTCTTTCTCTCAGGAAACAAAGAGGATGTCGATTCTGCCATTCGCCTGAATATGCCTGCCGGCCATGTCATGAACTCAGCCATGATCGATGATGAAGAGGATGCTGCATTACGCATTGCCTTCGACTTTGATGGTGTATTGGTCGACGATGAGTCTGAAACCGTTTTTCAAGCCAGAAAAGACGTGAACGAATTCAAAGCGCACGAAGCAATGAATGTCATGCAGCCCCATAACCCCGGCCCATTGCAACAGCTACTGGTACGTGTTTCCGCCATTCAGTCTGCCGAAGAAGAAAAGAAAAAACTGGATCCTTCTTACAAAAATCGCTTGAGAGTTTCGATTGTCACCGCACGGGATGCGCCAGCCCATGAACGCGCCATGAACACACTCAAAAGTTGGGGCGTGATGGCGAATGACGCGTTCTTTCTGGGTGGCATTGAAAAAAGCAAAGTCCTGGCGGTATTAAGACCACACATTTTCTTTGATGATCAGTCCGGGCATTTAAAAACAGCCTCTGAAGTGGTGCCTTCAGTGCATATTCCTTTTGGCGTGACTAATCAAAAAGCAACCTGAATAGGCTGAGCACGTTAGGTTAAGTAGTTAAGCTCGCGCGCGAAACAGAAATACCGCATAGGCGCCAAACAACACAAAGCTAATCAAGCCCAGTTGCGGCAAGGTCAGGCCGAGAAATGTCCAGTCGATGGCGGCACAATCACCGGTGCCGCGAAACACCAGTGTCAGTGCTTTTTTGAGCGGGAAGTTTTCAAACATATAGTCAAAGCCGACGCCACAGTCGGCAATGATTTCGTCTTTGTGTGCTTGTAACCACCAGTGACGAATCGCCACGCCCGCACCACCGAGTGCAGTGAGCACTTCTACCAGCGCCAACCCGGCATGCAACCATGATTTTGGAGAAACAAAAGCGTGCACGATAAACAGGAAGCCCAGACCCATAAAGACCATGCGCTGCGAAATACACAGCGGGCAAGGCTCTAGCTGGTTTTGTACTTGAATAAATAGCGCCAGCGCCACGATGCCGAAACCGGCCAAAAACCCGAGCACATAGCCACCACGACCTTTAAACCACTGACACATTGCAAACTCCTGCGCGTTAAATGAAGCTGAAATTGTAATAGATAACGCGCTTATGATGCAGCCACAGTGTAGATCGTTCCCTGACTTTAATTAATCTATCAAGAAGCAGCCTGCGTACTACCTGCCTGATGCATGGCAGATTTTTGTTTGACTTCATGGTGTTTCTTTTTGTAATAGCGACCTATGCGCTTCACATAGTCACGAGTTTCGGGGTACGGCGGAATCCCCTGATGCCTGAGCACGGCATTTTCACCGGCATTGTAAGCGGCCGCGACCAGCTCAACATCGCCCTTAAAGTAAGTGATCAGCCAGCGCAAATAAGACAAGCCGCCCTTGATGTTTTGCTCGGGATCATACGCATCCTTAACGTGAAACCTAGCTTGGGTATCCGGTAATAACTGCATTAGGCCCTGCGCCTTTTTGCGTGAAGTGGCTTTGGGGTTAAAGCCTGACTCAACGGCAATCACGGCCATGGCAAAATCCACATCCACGCCATACCCCGGCGCATGCTTTTTCACCAATTGATAAATCGGGCCGCGCTTGCGAAACAACACCTCTGCCGCAGAATTACCTTGTTTCAGCATACAGGCTGGCAATACGGCCAACTCTGTATTGCCGGGTTCGTTATCCAGCCAGGCCCTGGCATCGCGGTGGCCCTGGATGGCAGCCAAACTGAAAAAACGGGCGGCAATATCATGATTCACCGCCACCCCTTTGCCCATGCTATAAAACCAGCCCATGGCAAACAGCGCATCCGGGTCGCGTGACTCGCCGGCCAGCGCGCAATAATGCGCGTGCGCCTGCTCATAACTACTCAGCCCCAAGCTGTTTTTAGTGCCTGCTGCCAGGCTGACCTGTAATTTGATAAATTGTTTATACGCCTCGTTTTTAATGGCGGACTGCTCGCGGCTATAGCCATAAGCGGGCTCGTCGCTCTCGGGCAAGTTTGGTGTTGCAGTCGATAGCGGTGTTTCAATAGGTAACGGCTCAGCAACTTCATCCGCTTGTGACACGGGCAATAAAAGTACTACGCACGCAAAGGCCGTGCAAAAGGCTAGCCACAGGCTTACGCGACGCACCGCTGAATGAAAGAGGGTTGATTGCATTTAGATAACAATATTTTCAAGCATTATTTTATGTAATGACCCATTTACTGGCACAAAGTGCCAAGCTGCGCGTTAAAACAGCGCAAAAAAAGACTTATGCCTGTGCTAACACGCGCAGGATTTCATGCGAAAAGCATAGCCAAACAGCAATCCGCTGTTGGATAATGCCAGGCTATGACTAAGCTGTTATCGACGCCTTTTAAACAAATCTTGAATGTCAGCGACCTGACGCGGCTGACCAAAGAACTACTGGAAACCAGCTTTCCGCTATTCTGGATTAGCGGCGAAATCTCCAATTTCACGCGCGCCGCCAGCGGCCATTGGTATTTTTCGCTCAAGGATGACCGTGCCCAGGTGCGCTGCGTGATGTTTAAAGGCCGCAACAGCCTGGTTGGCAGCATGCCACGCGAAGGCGACCTGATTGAAGCACGGGCGACGGTGACGCTATATGAAGCGCGCGGGGACTTTCAACTGACCATTGAGTTTATGCAACCAGCGGGCATGGGCAGGTTGTATGAAGCGTTTGAGCAATTAAAACAACGCCTGCAAGCCGAAGGCCTGTTTGACCTCTCGCGCAAACAAGTGATTCCAGCCAGCCCGCAACGCATAGGCGTGGTGACTTCGCCCGATGCAGCAGCTTTGCGTGATGTGCTGACAGCCATCCGCAGACGTTATCCAGGCATGGGCGTGATCATTTACTCAACACCAGTGCAAGGCAAAGGCTCGGCCGAGCTGATTGCGCAAGCCATACAACTGGCTGACCAGCGCCAGGAAGTCGATACTTTATTAATTTGCCGCGGTGGCGGCAGTATTGAAGATTTATGGTCATTTAACGAAGAGATTGTCGCGCGGGCAATCGCTGCTTGCCGTTTACCGACGATCAGCGGCGTGGGTCACGAAACTGACTTTACCATTGCCGACTTTGTGGCAGACTTGCGCGCCGCCACGCCAACGGCCGCGGCAGAACTGGCTTGCCCGGATCAATCACAATTACGCCAGCAAGTATTGCAAACACAACAACGCCTGATGCGCGCCATGCAATCACTGCTGCGTCAGCACGCGCAAACGCTGGACTATCTCTCTCGCCGCCTGATTTCGCCAGCGCAGCAGTTGCAACAGCAAAAACAGGCATTGCAACAATGGCAGCATCGCTTAACCCTGGGCATGCAGCAATATTTGCAAGGTCGCCGCCGCCGGCTGGAATACCTAACGAATAGCCTGCAACAACTTAACCCACACCAGGTGCTGGCACGCGGTTATGCCATTGTGCAACAACAGGATGGTCGCGCCGTGACCGACGCCCGTCAACTGACCATAGGCGAAAGCCTGCAACTGACGTTGCATCAGGGCCAGACGCAGGTGGTCGTTGCAAAAAACCTGCCTGCCGATCAGTAGACTTTTCATGCAATCACCCACAAAGGCCAGAGGCCGGCAGATAATTTCTGTCAAAGTCTGTTATTTGCGTCAAAGTCATTGGTGAAGTTTTAGAATTAACCGATAATAATTGCTTGTCTTCAGCTGTTCACACAATGGACCATACAAAAAATCAGCAAACGGCGCTCCACACCATGGCACTCGCCGCGCTAGGCGTCGTTTTCGGGGATATTGGCACCAGCCCTCTTTACACCATGAAAGAAGTCTTTGCGGTTGGCCACCACCCGCTATTGCTGACGCAAGACAATGTCTATGGCATTTTGTCGCTGATCACCTGGGCACTACTGCTCATTGTTTCTTTCAAATATGTCGCGTTTATCATGCGCGCAGACAACCGCGGCGAAGGCGGCATCATGGCCCTGTTGTCACTGGCCAGCCGCTATGCCGGTGGCGAGCCTGAACAACGCAAACGCATCATGATGCTGGGCATTGTCGGGGCCTGCATGTTTTACGCCGATGGCATGATCACCCCCGCCATTTCGGTGCTCTCGGCGGTGGAAGGCCTGGAAGTCGCCGCACCGCAGCTCGATAGCTGGATTGTGCCGATTACCCTATGCGTGCTGTTCGTGCTGTTTTGGGCGCAAAGCAAGGGCACCGCCGTGGTGGGTGCCTTTTTTGGCCCGGTGATGCTGACCTGGTTTGCCGTGCTCGGCATTCTTGGCGTCATCAATATCAACCACCACCCCGAAATCCTCAAAGCACTTAGCCCGGCCTATGCCTTTCTGTTTTTTTACACCCAGTCCAAAATTGCGTTTATTGCCCTGGGTGCAGTCGTGCTAGCGGTCACAGGTGCCGAAGCGCTCTACGCCGACATGGGTCACTTTGGCCGCAAACCAATTCGATTAGCCTGGTTTTTGTTCGTGCTACCCGCGCTGATTTGTAACTACTTTGGCCAAGGTGCACTGATCCTGGCCGAGCCAGAGTCGATTCAAAACCCGTTTTACCACTTGGCGCCGGACTGGGCGTTGTTCCCGTTGATTATCCTGGCCACACTGGCGACCGTGATTGCGTCGCAAGCTGTGATTACCGGCGCTTTTTCTGTCTCGCGCCAGGCGTTGCAACTCGGCTTTATTCCTCGCATGCACGTCGCCCACACCTCAGAAAAAACCGAAGGCCAGGTGTATATGCCGCGCGTCAACTGGGGCTTGATGGTCGCCGTGATGGGCCTGGTGATTATTTTTGGTAGCTCGGGGGATTTAGCCGCCGCTTACGGCATCGCCGTGACCGGCGACATGGTGATTACCACCTTGCTGGCTGCGGTGGTGTTCCACCACTTGTGGGGCTGGAGTAAATTAAAAACTGCGTGTCTGATCACGCTGTTTTTAGTCATAGACCTCTCCTTCTTTGCCGCCAACATTCTGAAGATTCCTGATGGTGGCTGGGTGCCATTACTGATCGGCCTGATTATTTTCACCTTGATGCGCACCTGGAAAACCGGCCGCAGGCTGTTATATGGCATCCTTAAATCAGAGTCGATGGAACTGATTCCTTTTATTCAGGCGATTGGTGCGCACCCACCAGCCCGCGTCAACGGTGCAGGCGTATTTATGACGCCCAACCCGGACGGCGTACCGCATGCCCTGCTGCACAATCTCAAGCACAACAAGGTGTTGCATGAAACTATGGTCATCCTGACCGTGCGTTTTGAAGACTACCCTTATACCAGCCGTGAAGAGCGCGTCGCAGTAGAAGTGTTACCCTACGGTTTTTATCGCGTCACGCTGCGCTATGGCTATATGGACGAACCTGACCTGCCCAGAGACCTGGCACTGACCGACGCTTTGGGGCTGACGCTGGACACCATGGATACCTCCTTCTTTGTCGGTAAGGAGAGTCTGATTGCGTCTGACAAACCAGGCATGGCTTTCTGGCGTAAAAAGATTTTTATCGGTTTGTTCCGCACCGCAGAAACCATCACCAATCAATTTAAATTGCCGCCTAACCGCGTGGTGGAGCTCGGCTCACAAGTTAAAATTTAAATGGCAGGATGCAAACAAAAGTTAACAGTCTGAGCGTAAAATGCGTTTTTTAGCTGGCCAATTGCCTTAATATTGTTGGCTGTCAACGGATTATGCCAGCCATGCGATAACTGCATAGTTGCCACCTGTGAGGAAAAAAATATGTTCAATATGAAAACCATTTCAGTCGCCGTGATGTGTGCATTGCTCAGTGCCTGTGCCAGCACCACCAACAACAGCACTTCCGGTGTACAGCGCAGCCAGTTGCTGTTATTGCCGTCTGCCACGGTAGATAAAATGTCTGCGCAGTCTTATACGCAAACGCTGCAAGACGCACAAAAGAAAAGCACGCTCAATGCAGACAAACCGTTATTGCATCGCGTGACAACGATTTCCAACCGCCTGATTGCCCAGGTCGGCGTGTTCAGGCCGGATGCCGCCAAGTGGAAATGGGAAGTCAATGTCGAAAAAAATGACCAGCTCAACGCCTACTGCATGCCGGGTGGCAAAATCATGGTGTTCTCCGGCCTGGCCGAGAAGCTCAATGCCACGGACGATGAACTCGCCGCCGTGATTGGCCACGAAATTGCGCATGCACTGCGCGAGCATGGCCGCGAGCGGATGTCACAAGCCTATGTACAACAGTTTGGTTTGCAGGCACTGGCCTCCTTTGTCGGCGGCACCGCCGGCAGCATGGCCGCACAAGGCGCAGGCATGGGTAGCCAGTTATTGTTCTCGTTACCCAATGGCCGTGAACAAGAGCGCGAAGCTGACCGCATGGGCCTGGAGCTAGCCGCACGTGCCGGTTACAACCCGGAAGCCGCAGTAAGCCTGTGGAAAAAAATGATGGCTGCCAACAAAGAAGCGCCGCCTGAGTTTTTAAGCACCCACCCGTCTAGCGAAAATCGCATTAAAGACCTGCAGGCACTCACGCCAAAAGTGATGCCTTTATACCTCGCGGCCAAAAACAAATAAATACCGTCTGGCAGGGGTGGCCAAACATGCGCGGCCCCTGACCTGTCAAAATTAGGTTAAAATTTCGGGTTTCACTGTTATTTAACCGAATTATTTCATCGAACAAGAGAACATCATGGATCCACGTCAAAGCATTATTGAAGCGGCTTTTGAAGACCGCGCCAACATCAACCCGGCCAATGCCCCTGCCGATATTAAAGCCACTGTGGCTTCTGTGCTGGATGACCTGGATGCAGGAAAATTGCGTGTGGCAAGCCGCATTGGCGATACCCAGCAATGGGAAACCCACCAATGGTTGAAAAAAGCCGTGCTGCTGTCTTTCCGCCTCAAGGACAATGTGCTGATGGATGACGGCGTGACCCGTTATTTTGACAAAGTGGATCCTAAATTTGCCAACTACACCGAAGAAGACTTTAAAGCAGGTGGCTTCCGCGTAGTGCCTAACGCCATCGTGCGTAAAGGCTCATTCATTGCTAAAAACACCGTGTTAATGCCTTCTTATGTCAACATCGGCGCTTACGTCGGTGAAGGCTCCATGGTCGACACCTGGGCGACTGTAGGCTCCTGCGCACAAATTGGTAAAAACGTGCACTTGTCTGGTGGCGTAGGCATTGGTGGTGTGTTAGAGCCAGTGCAAGCCGGCCCAACCATCATTGGCGACAACTGCTTTGTGGGCGCGCGCTCAGAAGTGGTTGAAGGCGTGGTAGTTGAAGACAACTGCGTGATTTCCATGGGTGTTTATATTGGCCAATCGACCAAAATTTATGACCGCGAAACCGGCGAAGTGCACTATGGCCGCGTACCTGCAGGCTCTGTGGTCGTGTCTGGCAACTTGCCATCTAGCGACGGCAAATATAGCCTGTACTGCGCAGTGATTGTGAAAAAAGTCGATGCCAAAACCTTGAGTAAGGTTGGTATCAACGAATTGTTGCGCGGCATTTAAGCCTAGGCAGCGTATCAACGAGAATCGCTTTTAAAAATACACCTGTCGGCTCAAGTTATAGAGACGATGGGTCGATATTAAGAGTGATTCTCAACCAATGATCTTCGAGTTAGGGTTGTCGATAGATGTGTTATTGAATTTAAATGTAAGGACGGAGAGTCAGCAGACAAGCAACAAAACGCAGTAGAGTCACATTACTAACAATCACAATGACCGTGCAATTTTTATGATCCCAACACACATGCTTATTTTGCTGCTATTCACATCCAGTGTCATTGGATGTTTTTTTGCATTTAAGCTCGTAGACAGGCTGCGTATCGCAGCGGCTAAAGATCATGACGCCTTGCTCAAAAAATACGCGGCACTCACTGCTGGCGGTATTTTTATGCTGCATGCCGGTTATCAGCTCGCCGCAGATAACTTTCCCAAAATTACCCAGCATCCGGTCGACTTTATCGGTAGCCTGCTTTGTGCTTACCTGTTATCGCTGTCTTTACTCAAAACGGTCAACAAAAAGAAACTGCCCTTGCGCGATTTGCTATATGCCTCGTTGGCAGCAGGCGTCAGCGGCTATTTGCTTTCTTATTTTTTTCAAATCAGTGCGGGCGCGATTAACATCCGCATTGATACCTGGACCGCATTATTCGCCCTGTTTCTTGCCTGCCTGACTTCGGCACTGGCGATTGTGACTATCCTCTGGTTAAAAGGCTATGAGGGTAAAGCGCTGCATCGCCTGAAATGGATGTTTTCAGTCGAAATTGCGCTGGGTTTTCTCGCCTCACACACAGCCATTAACCTGAGTATTGTGCATAACAACATGCTGCTCAGCCAGCCGACTGACCAGACAGGTAATTACCTGATGTTGCTGCTGGTATTGGTGCCGGTGCTGTTATTCATCACCTCGTTTATTCTGGTGATTTTTTACGAACGCAATGTCGATATCACGCAAAGCAAGCTGACATTCCGCAACACACAAACCGTCAACAAAAAGTTTTTGGCCTACGACCCACTCACGCACCTGCCTAACCGCGATGCCTTAAACCAGCACCTGATTATCAGCGCCAAACGCTGTGACCGTAATGGCGAGTCACTGGCGCTGGCCTATATCGACCTTGACCACTTCAAGCCGGTCAACGACCAGTTTGGCCACCACATTGGCGACCTGCTGCTGATTGAAGTCTCCAAACGCATCAGCAATGCCATCCGCAATTGTGATTATGTGGCGCGCGCGGGCGGTGATGAGTTTATTGCAGTGCTGAGCGAAATTGAAAACCACCAAAGTGTGGTCACCGTGACGCAGCGTATCGTCGATGCCTTGCGCGAGATTTTTATCATTGAAGATCACGTGATTGAAATCTCCTGCTCGATTGGTGTCTCGATGTACCCACAGGACGGCAACCTGCAAAAACTCAAATTGAATGCCGATGCCGCGATGTACAAAGCCAAAGAAAACGGCAAAAACCAGTATCGCTTTTTTGATGCAGAAATCGAACAAGCCTCAGATGAAATGCAGCAAACGCGCGTGGAGCTCAAGCAAGCGATTACACACCAGGAGTTCAGGTTGCTGTTCCAGCCCAAAGTCGATGCCCTGACGCGTATCGTCCATGGCGCAGAAGCGCTGCTACGCTGGCAACACCCGACGCGCGGCCTGCTCTCGCCTAACAACTTTATTGAGGCGGCCGAACGTTTTGGCATGATTGAAGAAATCAATGCCTGGGTCATTTCACAAGCCTGTAGCACCATCAAACAAGCACGTGATCGCGGCATTGATTTAAGCATTTCGGTCAATATGTCTAATCAGCAATTCCGCAATAAACAGCTCAGCTCACTGATACAATCGATTCTCGAACAACACGAGGTCGAGGCACGCAACCTGATTTTAGAAGTCTCTGAAACCAACGCCATTCATCACCAGGCGCAGTTTCAAGAAACCTTGCGTCACTTTAAGCAGCAAGGGCTGAAAATCTCGCTGGATGACTTTGGCTTGCACCCCTTTAGCCTCACCCATTTGCAAGATCTCGAAATCAGTGAAGTTAAGCTTGACCGCACCTTAACCAAAGGCGTAGCAGCGTCTAATACGGCATTGTTAATTGTAGAAGCGATTGTCAAACTGGCGCATGCGCTGGATTTAAATGTGGTGGCAGAAGGCGTAGAAGACGAAGACCAGCGCAAGGCGCTGGTTAGCATAGGCTGCGACCAGATGCAGGGCTTCCTGTTCTCCAAGCCGGTCGAGCAGAAATTTCTGTTTGATGTGTTCAGTGAGTTACAACTGAAATCCACCACGCAAAGCCTGTTCTAACCCAAGCTCGGCCAGCACAAAAATTGCAACGCGCCCGCCTCAGGCTGGTAAAATAAGGTTTTTTACCGCATAGACACGCCATGAAACTCTACGGCATCCCCAATTGCAATACCGTCAAAAAAGCCCGCGACTGGCTGGATCAGCACGCAGTGGCTTATGAATTCCATGACTTTAAAAAATTGGGGCTGGATGCCGCCACCGCACAATCATGGCTGCAACAACAACCGTGGGAAAAACTGGTTAACCGTAGCGGCATGACCTGGCGCAACCTGACTGACGCCGAAAAAAATGCGGTAGTAGATGCCGCCACCGCACAGCCGTTGATGCAGGAAAAAACCTCCGTGATCAAGCGCCCTGTCATCGTCAAAGATGACAAAATCATCGCCCTTGGCTTTAATGAAGCCGAGTATGCTCAACTGTTTGCCAAAGAATAAGCCCTATGTCAACAACACTGGACCTTACCATTGACCTCCTTCAACGCCGCTCACTGACGCCGGAAGATGCCGGTTGCCAGGAAACCATGATCGCCCGTCTGGAACCCCTGGGCTTCAAGATTGAGCGCATGCGTTTTGGTCAGGTAGATAATTTTTATGCCCGCCGCGGTACTACAGGCCCGCTGATTGTTTTTGCCGGTCACACGGACGTGGTCCCCACTGGCCCGCTCGATCAATGGCACACGCCGCCGTTCGAGCCAACGATTAAAGACGGCATGCTCTATGCACGTGGCGCCGCGGATATGAAAACGTCTTTAGCCGCGTTTATTACCAGTATAGAAGCATTTATTGCCGAGCATCCTGACCATCCGGGCTCGATTGGCTTGCTGATTACCTCAGACGAAGAAGGCATCGCGATCGAAGGCACCGTCAAAGTAGTCGAAGCCTTGCAAGCGCGTGGCGAAACATTCGATTACTGTATCGTTGGCGAACCGACCAGTAACAAAGTGGTTGGCGACATGATCAAAAACGGTCGCCGTGGCTCATTGTCCGGCAAACTCACCGTCAAGGGCATACAAGGCCATATCGCCTACCCGCACCTGGTTAAAAACCCGATTCATTTGGCGGCACCAGCGATCAAAGACATGGTGGAAACCGTGTGGGACAACGGCAACGAATACTTCCCGCCCACCTCATGGCAGATTTCCAACATGAATGGCGGCACCGGCGCGACAAATGTCGTGCCCGGCGAAGTCGAGATTTTGTTTAACTTCCGCTATTGCCCAGAGGTGGATGGCCAAGGTAGCTCAGAGCAAAGTTTACGCACGCGCGTGCATGCCATTTTAGATAGCCACAGCTTTGAATACACGCTGGACTGGGAGCATAACCAATCCTATATCACACCACGCGGCCAGTTGGTCGAGGCCATCAGCCAGGCCATCACCCAAAGCTATGGTGTGACACCCGAGTTATCGACCACCGGCGGCACGTCTGATGGCCGCTTTATCGCCGACATCTGCAAAGAAGTGATCGAGTTTGGCCCGCTCAACGCAACCATTCACAAACTGAATGAGTGCGTGGCGGTGGCAGACATTGAGCCGCTCAAAGAAACCTACAAGCGCACCATGGAATTATTGCTATTAAATTGATTTAACCGCCGATAAACGCAGATGAACGCCGATAAAGACAGACTGAAACTGGACGAGCTGACCAGTCAAATTATCGGTTGCGTTTATGCGGTAAGCAATACCCTTGGTTGTGGTTTTTTAGAAAAGATTTATCAGAATGCCCTAATACTAGAGCTAAACAGTTTGGGGTTGTCTGCTAAACCGCAACATCCAATCGCAGTACATTATAAAAATACAATCGTTGGTGAGTATTTTGCGGATATTGTAGTGAATAACCATGTGATTTTAGAACTAAAAGCATGCCAATCACTCACTCCCGAACATCAGTCACAATGTATGAACTATCTTAAAGCAACCCATTTGAAAGTATGCCTATTGATTAACTTTGGCAGACCTAAAGTCGACATCAAAAGGATCGTCAATCACTTTTAGAGTGACGATTGTTTTTATCGGCGTTTATCTGCGTTCATCGGCGGTAAATAAAAATTATGACCTCAAACTTACACACTATCCGCGACTGGCTGCGTTACGCAGTTAGCCGTTTTGAAAACTCTGACATTTTTTACGGTCACGGCACCGACAATAGCTACGACGAAGCCGTGTGGCTGGTGATGAGTGCATTGCATTTACCGCATGATACGCTGGATAACTTTCTCGACGCGCGTTTGACCACCGCAGAAAGCCAGCATCTGGCGACCTTGATTGAAAAGCGCGTCACCGAGCATACGCCAACCGCTTACCTGGTGAACGAAGCCTGGTTGCGTGGCTTTAAATTTTATGTGGATGAACGCGTGATTGTGCCGCGCTCATTTATTGCCGAACTGCTGGAAGACGGGCTGCAACCGTGGGTGGAGTTTCCGGAAATGGTGGAATCGGCGGCCGATATTTGCACCGGCTCGGGTTGCCTGGGTGTGTTGCTGGCAGACACCTTCCCCAATGCGCATATTGATGTGGTGGACATCTCGCCAGATGCGATAGATGTCAGCAATATCAATATCAAGCGTTACGGACTGGAGCATCAGGTACAGGCGGTGCAGTCTGATATGTTTACTGCGCTTAAAGGCCGTAAATACGATGTGATTATCAGCAACCCGCCTTATGTAGACGCTCCCAGCATGGCAGAGCTGCCAGCGGAATACCGCCAGGAGCCGCAACTGGCACTGGGCAGTGGTGTGGCAGGGCTGGATCACACGCACACTTTACTCACACAAGCGGGCGAATACCTCAATGATGGCGGTATCTTAGTGGTAGAAATCGGCCATAATCGCGATGCCTTGCATGACGCCTATCCAGAGCTGCCTTTTACCTGGCTGGATACCAGCGCGGGCGACCAATTTGTGTTTATGCTGACTAAAGAAGATTTGGTTGAAGCGGGTTTGCAAAGCGAATAAATAGGCATGCATAATTGCCTGCGCTGCGTATCAATCCAAAAAAAAAGCACTTCGGTTAGAAGTGCTTTTTTTTGGTGCAAAGGCAATTAAAGGTGCCAAGCCTATTAAACAGGTTAACGATTGCGGTCGCTGCGCTTTTTTGCGCCTGTATTGGCACGTGCGTTCTCGCGTGAAGCCTGTTTAATATCAGCATCCTGTCGAATCCGGCGTGATTGCTTAGGCGCCGGACGTGCTGGGCGTTCAGTCTCTGTCGGCGCGTTTGCGGTTTCCAGCAAGCTACGGCGTTGTTTACGCACTTTGGGCACAAACACACGCGTAGCACGGTCTTTTTCGCGTGGACTGAGTTGCTTGAGCGGTTTACGCGGCACTTCCAGGCCAGCCCACTCCATTAAACCAACCACTTGCTTTTGCTCCAGCTTGAGCATGGTACCGCGCTTGAGGCGCGGTGGCAGGTTGATCGGGCCAAATCGCACGCGCATCAACCGGCTCACGGGCAAATGAAACGCCTCAAACAGGCGACGCACTTCGCGGTTACGGCCTTCTTTAATCACGACCTGATACCATTTATTGGCCCCTTCGCCGCCCTGCGGGAAGATGCTTTCAAAGTTGGCCGGACCATCTTCGAGCTCGATACCGTTTTTGAGTTGTGCCATCTGATCCTCGGTCAACTCCCCCAGAATCCTCACTGCATACTCACGCTCCACTTCATAACGCGGATGCATAAAGCGGTTTGCCAACTCCCCTGAGTTGGTAAAAATCAACAAGCCACTGGTATTCATATCCAGCCGGCCAATCGCCAGCCATTTACCTTGTTTAATGCGTGGCAGTTTATCAAAGACGGTGGCTCGACCTTCCGGGTCATCCTGGCTGACGATCTCGCCTTCGGGTTTATGGTAAAGCAATATTTGTGGCAGCTCTGCCTCAAACGGCAAATGCAGAATACGGCTATCCAGGCGGACGATATCATGTTCGTCTACCACCGCACCGACTTGCGCAACCTGGCCATTAATGGTGATGCGGCCACTCTCAATCAGCGTTTCCATATCGCGACGCGAGCCAAAACCAGCCAAGGCCAGCAATTTGTGCAAACGCTGCCCAGAACGTTGTGTTGCGGGCACTTCAGTGCCGTCAGCATCCACCGCAACTGTCGCAGCTGCCGGTTGCACTTTGGGTGGACGTGCCGCAGCAGTCGCTTTGGGGGATTTAAATGGACGCGCCATGCTTAACCTCTTGAATGAAGGCTGTATTTTAACTGATTTAGCGCAAAGCCCCTAAAGGATTGCTTTGCCGCAGCTAAACCACCGCATGCACCACCTGCAATTGCAAATTGCGCGCACCGTTAAACTCATTCACTTGCATGGCATAAGCAATTTCTACCTGCTCAGGCAAAAATTCGGCATGCTGAAAATAAATCGCATCAAATTGCTGGTTATCTTTTTGCAGGCGTAATTTCAGGTGTTTTTCACCTAATACCTTTTGCTGTAGCACTTGAAAATTGTCATAAAACACTGGCTGCGGAAAGCCCTGCCCCCAAACCTGCTGGGCGATGGCTTCTGCGGTGTGCATGGTCATCTCTTGTGCGGCCAATGCACCGTCTGTTTCCAGCACTTCCTGCAAGGTTTCGGCATCAATCAGGCTTTGTACCACTTGCTCAAACGTTTGCTGAAAGCGTGCAAAATCATCGGCGCGGATACTGAGCCCAGCAGCCATGGCGTGGCCGCCAAACTTGAGAATAAGGTCGGGCTGCTGCTTGGTGACCAAGTCCAGGGCATCGCGCAAATGCAACCCGGCAATCGAGCGACCAGAGCCCTTGATCAAGCCGTCACCGGCATCGGCAAAGGCAATCACCGGCCGGTGATATCGCTCTTTAATGCGCGAGGCAAGAATGCCGATCACGCCCTGGTGCCAATCCGGCTGAAACACGCTGATCGTATATTGGTCATCACGAAAGTCCTGCGTGAGGTCTGCCATCGCATCCCATTGCATCTCAGCTTCAATCTGCTTGCGTTCTGCGTTGAGCACATGCAGTTTCTGCGCATACTGCATCGCCTCCTGCGGCGTGTCTGCCAACAGGCAACGGATGCCTATGGTCATATCATCCAGCCGGCCTGCAGCATTCAAGCGCGGCCCGACGTAAAAGCCTAAATCCTGCGCATTGACCTGCGATGCATCGCGCCCTGCCAGTTTAAGAATCGCCAGAATGCCCGGGCTGGCCTGCCCCTGGCGAATGCGCTTCAGGCCTTGCCTGACCAGGATACGGTTATTGGCATCCAGTTTCACCAGGTCAGCCACCGTGCCTAAAGCCACCAGGTCTAGCAGACTGCCCAGGTGCACAGTCTCATCAAGCAAGTGCCCACGCTGCTTGAGCTCGGCACGCAATGCAATCAGCACATAAAACATCACCCCTACCCCGGCCAGATGCTTGCTCGGGAAACCACAGCCACGCTGATTAGGGTTAACGATACAATCTGCAGCAGGGGTTTGCTCGGCGGGCAAATGGTGGTCAGTAATCAGCACCTGCAAACCGAGTGCTTTGGCTGCGGCAACGCCATCTATGCTGGCAATGCCGTTATCCACTGTCAAAATCACCTCTGGTTGCTGTTGTGCGGCCAGGGCAACAATTTCGGGGGTCAAGCCATAGCCATATTCAAAGCGGTTGGGCACTAAAAAATCAACGACCGCCCCCATCATGCGCAAACCTCGCATGGCCACACTGGTGGCCGTGGCGCCGTCTGCATCGTAGTCACCCACGATCAAAATACGTTTTTGTTGCGCGATTGCATCTGCCAGCAGTCTTGCCATCTCGGCCGCGCCGGTCAAAGCCTCCGGCTTAAGCAAATGCGGCATTTCCTGGCGCAGCCAGTCCTCGGCAGTCACCGCCCTGGCAGCGAGCAATCTCGCTAACAAAGGTGGCAAGCCTTGTGCCTGCAAGGCCGCAAACGAGGCCTCAGAATAAACGCGTTGTTTGATTTTCATGGTGTATGAGTGGTTAATAACGCGCAAGCAGCGCTAGCCGCTTGTCGTCAGGGTTGTTTCAAGCTGTTGCAACAGCGTTTCCAGGCGAGGGGCTTTGCGCCAAAACTGCCAGCGCAATTGTTTTTTATAGTGCACCTCAATGCTACGCTCGGCAAATGGCAACACCAGTTTCAATGTGCTCTGGCGACCTGCTTGCAACGCAGTAGATAGCATGGGCCAATCCACGGTTTGCCATTGATCTGCCACCCATACGGCTTGCCGGGCGTCTTGATCTGTCATCAATGCCGCCATCGATGCTGGCAGTATCGTGGGCAACTTGCAAGCCTGCAGGGCGGCAACAATCTCACCTTGCCCGGCAACCACTGGGGCAGAAGGTTGCCAGGTTAGCATCTCACCCACACTGGCAAACCACAAGCTATTCAGCGCAGTTGGCCAATCGGCTACCTCTGCGCCATGGGCTGCCTGATGCAATAGCATTTGTATTTCGTTCGTCCATTGTCTGATCACGGCAGCATCGGCACCTTGCGGCTGCCATTGAAAGGCCTGCTGATACAAACAGTCTTGCGGCCACTTGCATTGCGCCTGCATATCGCGCAAAGGCTGAACCCACCAAAAGCGCAGGCTGCTATCGCCATGAATGACAAAATCGTCAGCAAAATGTGTTTGCAAACGTTCTGTCAGGCTTGCATAGGTGTTTGCTGCCAAAGGAATCACTGCTTGCAAGCTAAACGTATCACGCCGCATGCCAAGATGCACCGGCAACAAACAAAATGCAGGGCGCGCCGCTGTCCAAGCCTGCCGGGCAGACAATAGCGTCGCCACAGATGAATCCGGCTGTGCCTCATCATGCACGCGCAACGCACGCAACAAAGTTTTGAGGGGCGGCAACGGGCTGACCGTCCACTGTGCATTTAACAACGCAGGACATTGCGCGACCAGTGACTGGACCATCTCAACGGGGTGGGCAGCGGCATCAGACAGATAATCTGTGATATAAATTTGCTGTATCATGAGAAAACAAATACACTAGATTGATGATAAAAAAACTTAACAAGTTGCCGCATCTAAGCTACAAGCCGGGAAAATTGTTACTGTTATAATCATTGCGACTTATACACGAAATTTAGGGGGATGTCATGAATCGAACTCAATGGCTATTCGGCCTGCTTCTGTATTCGCCTGCTGCTTTAACTTAAAACAGACCCTCTGGAATCCATGCACTTTTTCCAAAATTTAAGTATCCAGTCCAGATTATTGCTTTTAGTCATCGGACCAGTATTCGCGTTATCCTGCATTCTGTTGTTATTTGACTTTAAAGAACAACTGCAACGCGAAGAAGACAAACTCAGCCAGCATGCCTTAACCACCGCAAAATTCTTGTCTGCGGTGATACACAACCAAACCGAACTCCATGGCCAAGACTATATCGAGCGCCTGCTCAAAGCCAGCCAACTGAATCGTGAACCTTATTTATCGCTGATTATTGCTGATGCAGATAATCATGCCATCGCCAATCTTGGCACCTCTTTCAATATTAGCGAAACACTGCCGCAACAAGACACCATCGTCATGCAACAAAGCACGCATGACATCACCATGGTGAAAGTGCTTTCTACCGAACCCACCCATCACCTGCTGGGTTATGTGTTTGTCGCCATCGACAAAGCCTCGCTGATCGAAGACCATCGCCAGGCTTTTATCAAAAATGTCGGCTACATTACACTGGCGCTGATTCTGTGCTCTATTTTGGTGAGCTGGGTGAGTCGCTCGATTAGCCAGCCTATTCGCGACATGACCTCTGCGCTTAAACGCTTTGTCATCGGCAGCCAACAGGTCAGCCAGGGCAAAAATACCTTGCCTGAGATCAAATCCCTGCAAAGCACCATTAACCAGATCTCCAGAGACATGCAGCATGTCGAAGCTGACATGCGCCACCGTATTCAAGACGCACAAGCCCAACTGCGTTACCAGGCGCGACACGATGCCCTCACCGGCCTGGTCAACCGCCAAGAGCTGGAAAGACGCCTGCAACAAGCCCTGCAAGATGTAAAGCAACATCGCGCTAACCACGTGTTCTGCTATATGGATCTTGACCAGTTCCGAGTCATTAATGATACCTGCGGCCATCTGGCAGGCGATGAAATGTTGCGCCAGATCAGCATGATCTTAAGCCAGCGCATCCGCGCAGAAGACACCTTTGCCCGCCTGGGTGGTGACGAATTTGGCTTATTACTCAGCTATTGCCAGGTTGAAAAAGCCATTGAAATTGCCGCACAACTGCGGCAAATGGTAGAAACCTTCCGCTTTATGCATGAAGGCCGGTTATTCCAAACCGGCATTAGTATCGGCATCGTCGAAATCACCACCACCCTCAAAGACGTAGGCGAAATTACGCGCCATGCCGACGCTGCCTGCTATGTGGCTAAAGATAACGGCCGTAACCAGATTCACCTGTTTCACCCAGAAGATGACGTGTTACTCAAACGCCACGTTGAAATGGAATGGGTGTTGCGCATTAATGAAGCCATTGAGCACAACGACTTTGTCCTCTACTGCCAGGGCATATTCCCGCTGCAACAAAAAGAACTACCGCCCTTCTACGAGATTTTGATACGCAAACGCGACGAACACGGCGGCATCATTCCCCCGGCTGAGTTCCTGCCCTCCGCAGAACGCTACCACCTGATGACCAAGATTGATCGCTGGGTCATCCAGCACGCATTTATGGCACTGCAACCGCTGTTTAAAATGCAGTCCAGCGTCAACCCCTTTATTGTCAGCATCAACCTGTCTGGCATGTCTTTAGGTGACGCCCAACTGCTGCCCTATATTCAAAACTGTTTTGATACTTACGACATCTCGCCCAGCCATGTCTGTTTTGAAGTCACAGAAACCTCAGCCATCATCAACATCGATAACACCATCAAACTCATTACAGAGCTGCAAAAAATGGGCACCCGCTTTATGCTGGACGATTTTGGCAGCGGCATGTCTTCTTTCAGCTACCTCAAACACCTACCCGTCAACTTCCTCAAAATGGACGGTGCTTACGTCAAAGACATCACCAGCAACAAAGTCGACCTGGCGATGGCACAAGCCATCCAAAGCGTCGCGCAATCGATGGAAATCCAGACCATTGCCGAATACGTAGAAGATGAAGCCACACTAGACTGCCTAAAAGACATGGGCGTCGCTTTTGCGCAAGGCTTCTACTTAAACCGCCCCATGCCGCTCAGCGAAGCATTGGCACGCCATATCGGCACCATCAGCAGTCAACAGCAGATCGCTGCGGCAATAGCGCCTGACATGACGATTTAAACAAACAAAATGATGAGGGCCCAGCTTTTAAAGTAAACCCTGAATCACGTTGGTGCCCCCTGAAATTGAGTGTTGATACACTCTTTTCCATGGCTTTTACGCATGAACCGCATCAGTGACGGTGTTAAAATCTAAGTATGCTCATCGTCGGTATAGTTGTTTCTCTACTCGCCTACTACTTCGCTTTACAGTGGGGTAAACGCTTGCTTGAAAGTCATGACATTGAGCTACCAAGGTTTACCCGCTGGCTAGTGCTCAACACCTTTGCATTCATCATTTCAAACATTGCTGCCCTGCCATTCCCTTCAATACTATAGCTTTAGGAACGGTGTGATTAGGACATTGCCTTTTGAGGCCTTATATAAAAGGACTTATTAAGTTAAATGGCTATAGTTACCCCCAAAGTTACCCCAATTGGTGGAATGCTACCCCTTATAAAGATCAGAATATAACCCCCTTGCCAACTTGGTCACTGTAAAAAATCGGGGGTTCATGCGCACCGCAGTAAAAACCCCTGGAAAGGACCCGCAATTTTTAACCACAATATATTGTGGTGACCACCTAATGACATCCTGAATGACCACCCCAAAACTAAGGGACTAGCTAGAACGCTAACGGGGTTCGAATTACCCGCAGTAAAGCAAACTATAGGAAGGACCCAAAGAGATATTGTTGGAAATTGGCAAGTAATTTACATATCAGGACACATAGGTATTGCCACCCCCTCCCCCGACTATTTATTATTCATACTGATCGCAATCGATAGGCGCAACGTGCAGCCGCTCTCCTGCATAGTGAAGCTCCATGATTGAATACCCTTTAGCACATCTCCAGTGAAATGTCCGACGATCCTTCACTCTGTTGAATACCTGCATGTGTAGGTGGCTGCAATTACCACACTCATATCCATGATCTGGTGCTTCTTGAATGATTGGTAATGCCTTTAAATTATCGCAATTCAGCTGCCCGACCACACCACCCGCGCGCGCGTCTAACGTTTCACTGTTTCCCCTTCCCTGTTTTTTTGTTGGGGATTCTGGGGATTTTGGGGATAACTCGCTGTAACCCGCATTAAACCTAGATTTCTCAGTCCCCAAAATTACACAATCAGACCCCGTTTTGCTGGGGATGTCCCCAGACTTAGCCCCCAAAGACTGGTTTATGAGGCTATCCCAATCGTCTGAATCACTCATTTTCATCCCCAAAGATGGCCCCATAGATGTGATACACACGGCGCTTACCTTCAGGCAGATCACGCTTAGGCTGGCCGATATGATCAGCGTCCCCTTTGTGCATGTAGCCCTTGTCGATTAACAGACGGATCACAGCTTTATAATCCAGCCCCTTGCATATCTCAGTCTTGAATACCTCGGGGTAAACGTAGTATTCAGTCTGTAAAGCTACCTTGTCATGCTTGCGATAGCCTGCCTTTGTCATGACGCGGGCCGCGTGTGTATCGTCTACGGCATTACGGTCAAGGTCTGCAAAGCGGCCCTCTCCGTGTTGCTCCAGGAACAAGCGCACTTGTGCAAGCTGTGCCCGGTGTTCCTGTGAACCCTCACCGCCAAAGCCTTGCAGCCACGCCTTAAAGCAAGTGGTCGCAGCCTTGAAAGCTTCACCCTTGGGCCAGCCTGTCATTCCTGCCATAGTTGCCAGCTCACCGGCTGCACCCACCAGCGCAAAGATAGTTGCAACCCTTCGCGCCTGGCCGCTGGCTGCATCAGATAACAACCCTTTATCAAAGCCATTAATGGCCGTTTGCAGCTTGTCTGTGACATCCTCTCGATGGTCAATAACCCACGACACAAACGCGGGGAAAGCAACACCATAATGCTGGCCGATCTCACGCGCTATGGCCTTGGCAAACTCATTGCCGTTAGCATGGCCGCGCAGGTTTTCAAAGACGCCCATATTCGCACCAGCATCAGCCGGTATGTCTGCCATGCGTATCTCTTGCCCGGCATGTACCCGTTTGTTTGCTTCTAGCATGTGCTGACTCAAGCCAACCTCACCAGCGGACAAGAAGATTAAGCGCCATTGTGCGGCCTTACGCGCCCCGCCCTTTTCGTTCGAGCGGGCCTTGCCAGACCCATTCGCCAGCATATAGGCGGCTTCACCGGCTGTTTTTGGGTCTAGCTGCTTGAGTTCATCCAGCAATAACGGCGCATCACAGTGTTGCATGGCAAGTGCTTCCAGCCCGTTATCAGTTGCCCGCCAGCGCTGCATATAATCCGGCCCACCGCAAACACTGCCACACAACCGCAAAGCAGTGCTTTTGCCATCACTGGACTGGCCACGATAATGAAACCCGCCCAGGTCTTTGATATCCATCAGGTAACGCAACGGTGCAGCAAAGGCAATCGAGACGGCAAACACTAAGCGACTATTGCCCACACACAACGCGGCCACGTTATCGCGCCAGGCTTCGAGTGTGCCCTTGCGTTTAAATGGTGAGGCGTTAGGTTGCTGGCTGTCATATATCCACTCTTCGCCAGCGTCCCCAATTGCCCCCTGTGGCAGCACAAATACAGCTGCATCCCCTTCACCATGCCAGCCGGTCTTATTGGTGACTCGTACCCGCTTGGCTGGGTTTTCTTGCTGCAGGTACTCCAGCACCAGCGCACGGGCTTTGGGCGCAATGGTTAGCCCGTTTTCATACAGTAAGCCGGTGGCGTCTAAACCTTCGCCATTAAAACTACGGGCGGGGATAATAAAGCGGTGCATCACTTGGTCACGATCTTTAAAGCTGACAAGAGAACCCCACTCACCGTTTAAAGGTGAACGGCTTAGGGCCAACACTTCCAGCTTGTCGCATATCCAGCGTGGCGGCTTATAGGCTGAATAGTCCAGGGTGACATCAACCAGGTAAACCCCAGCATCGTCGATCATAAAATGGCGCTTAAACGGCTGTGCTGGCGGCGCTGCTTCCTGTGCTGGTGCCTGAGTGTCTGAGCTACACAACTTGTCTACATCGGCGGTCAGCGCCTGCATTGCCTCGACCGTGAATCCTGAAGCTTTCAGATCGTGGGCATCATCACCAGCCTGCAATTGATACCCGCCTGGTTTAATGCACTCATTCAGCCGGTCAATATCCAGCACCTGGACAGACTTTGCACCAACCGCCACCAGCACACGCTGTACGTCATTGGCGGCTTTAATACCTGCATCGTCATAGTCAGGCCACACAATCACATCACGGCCAGCCAGCGGGCTAAAATCCGCCTTACTGACGGCCTGTGCGCCACCCTGCCAACTGAGTACGGCTGCACCTGGTAACAATGCGGTCAGCGCGTCCGTGGCTTTCTCTCCTTCGGCTATCCAGACGTCTGGACGGGTGGCAGTATGCAGGCCAGGCAAACCATACAGCGGGCGTTTATCAGGTGGGGCTTTATAGCGCCACTCACTTTTATTCGTGGATCCATCGACCCAATAGGTCAGGGGTGCAAACTGCTTGCGCTCACCGGCTGCTTTAGGCTCAAAACGGTCATGATAAAAATTCACCTCACCGGCTGCCGTCAGGTATGTGTAGCGCATCGAGGGCTTGCCGTGTCGTGAATGGGTGGCGGGTGGTTGTGGCGCGTCTTTGGGTACTGGCATCACGCACAAATAGCCGTCTGTGGCTGGTTTTTTGGGGCTGGTGGAGGCCTGAGTATTGGCCGCTTTATTTAGTGCAGCCGTGGCGGGCTGGCTTTTGCCCTGCTTGTCGTATGCCATGCCCAGAAACACCGCCAAACGGTGGGCGGCTTCGCCTTGCTTCACACTGTCAAGATATGCCACCAAGGCCACCAAGTCCCCGCCGTTGTCACCTGTGGCGAAGTCCTTCCATACACCAGAATCCACATTGATCGAAAACGACCCCGCCTGACTGTCTGACCGTGTCGGGTTAAGCGCCACATACTCCCGCCCCTGCATGCGGCCACTCGGACACCACTGGTTTAATACGCTGGTGGCACTGGCAAGGGCTGCTTGTGCAATCTGCTTGATATTAGCCATGCTCACCGCCATAAATTGCTTGGTGCAGCTTGTAGCGCAAGTCTGCTATTGACCATTCAGGGTAAATATCTAGCCCGATTGCCTTGGCTTTATCAATTGCAGCAAGGTCGCTAATCATCCAAAAATCAGTAGCCTTTGCTTCGATACTGGCACAGAGGTCATCTAGGCATCTTGTAATTCGCTGACTTTCCATCGAAAGCTGATACACAAACATAAAGCCAAGCATCAACATGACTTCATCTTCCGAATGGCCTCCTGCCAAGTCTAATGCATGAGGCAAACACTCAACGCTAGCCCTCAATGCATCGTGGGCCTCTAGTGCTGCCTCACCTTGCATATTTATAAGAACTACCTCTTGATCGTCCATATTTAGGCCTCGCTTTCTGTTGAAAGCTTCGCAATCAAAGCGTGAATATCTTCGGCTTTCCAGCAAGTTGTTTGCTTGCCTAACTTGACGGGTTTGGGCGCTCGCCCATCCTTGACCCATTGCCACCAGGTAGACTTTCCAACTGGGATTAATTGAAGAACTTGAGGTAGGCGTAAAAAGCCTGTTTGAGGTATTGAGTTGTTCATAATAGCCCTTTGTCTTAAACCGTCCGTATGGACGTGTAGGGCTATTTTGTTTTGTTAATGGTTTTAAGTATTGCCGCTATTTTTTAGAATTTCTTGGAATTCATCAAGTTCACGCTTTTGGCTATAGTAATACTCGCTGACTAAAGTTTTACAGATCCCGAGTTCTTTACCAATTAACTCAAAAAGCTCACCAGATATAGCCTCACCTCTTTGTGAAAGAGATTCCACTTTATCGTAAACTTTTGATTTCAATCTTCGCTCTTTTCTAATGGCATTCAAATGTGCACCTTTTGGGTAGGCCGACCCAAATACACTATCCCATGACTTATGTTTTGCGAATACGAATACATCTGCGATGGCTCTAATATATGCAGTTGAGACCCATATAGGCAGGGGCAATTCGTTAGAGGCACAATGATATATAGCCTTCATTAAGGCAACGCGCTCGCCACCTTCAAATGCCAACCGTAAATGTTCAATTTCACTAAGCGCATACCGCTGTCTAAACTCTAAATCGGTTACTTTTCCGTTGGGATTCTCTTTAAGATAATTCTCAAACTCTACATAGAAATGCGCGTGATTTCTGTCACTCATACAGCACCCCTTCAAAGTGCCCCCTCAACTATAGAAGCAGCCCCAGGCAGGTGAAGGCTTCCCGCTTTTCGTCTGGCCGGACTAGGGGCTGCTATACACTTTATAAATTAATTTGTATGTGCATTCTCATCAAACATAACCGCACCACTCTGTAAAGCTCTAATACCTACAATTGCAGCCCTGGCTAACGCCATTGTAAAACCAGTCTCTATACCCCAGCCCGAAGAACTCCAAGTGCCAGAATTAATAGCAAAATGAATTGCATTATATGCTTCCCTTTCATCACATAACGCAAGCTGTCTAACTTCCTCAAACAAATCCTCCCCAACTTTCAAACCATCAGACCAATTACCGTTTCGATCATGTGGCACAACCCAATTATTAATCCTCCCCTCAGTATCTCTACTGGTAAATGACAAATCATCGCGAGAGTGCGCAACACGCTCTGTATTTTCAACCTCTAATTTATTTGTTTTGATCGACTGCCTTGCTTCCCATGACAATGCCGTTTTAAGTGCTTCGCAATGTGAAATGATTCCTAGATTTGTACACTCTCGGACGCCCTCATTCTCTGGATCAATATCCTGAATAATTGATAAAGCAACACAAACATTACACAAGGTGGAAAAAAATTCACCTCCAATATATGGATTAAGTGCGCTCGCTTGATCTCTTGTTAAAGTGCTAATATCGAAAGTAGCCATGGCGTGATACTCCTATTTAGTATTGCGTTAAGGTTAGGCTGTGCTGGTGATCCGCCAAGATTGCACCAGTTCAGCCGCTTCAATCATGAGCCGCATGAGTAACGGTATTCATTAATTCTTAATCAGCTTATTGTCGGTAGGCTGATTTTGATCATTTTGTTTTCGAGCCCACTCCCGTTCTAACGCCGCCATCACCAATGGCAGTATCGCCTGTGCAGCCACATACGGATCAGGTTTGCCATGGGTAATTATGGTCATTTCAAAATCGCCATCTTTGAAGTGTTTAGTAGCCATCAATATCCTTTCAATGTAAAGAACGCCGGTATGCTGGTGCCAGCAGGGGATTAACCGCGCCGATTTTTACCCCTGTTTTGGGGACATCCCCAGCTTTTGGGGTGCCAAAATCCACATTTTGGGGACTAAAGAATCTAAGCTTTATGCGGGTTACAGCGAGTTATCCCCAAAATCCCCAGAATCCCCAACAAAAAAACAGGGTACGGACTAAGCCACCCTATCCCCTAGCGGGATAATTTTAGCTCCTGCTTGAGCCGCATCTAATTGATCACTCCACCACTTTGCTATATCAGCGCGCTCATTCGCGTACTGAGCTTTGTTGTAAGTCGAGCTGATCTCGTTACTATCTTTGTGTTGTAAAAACGCATCAATAGCCTCTTTACGGAACAATCCGCTTTCATTTGCCTGGGTGCTGAAGAAGTGGCGGCAGCCATGCGGGACGATGTGGTAATCAGTAAATGTGGTGCGCAAAGCCTGCCGGATCGTTGCTTCACTCAAAGGCTTATAGGTCCTGGTCGATAGAAACAAGTATTCGTGATGGCCGGTGTATTTCTTCAACTCTTGAAGCCTTTGCATGGCCTGGCTAGATAATGGCACTGTGTGAGCCTTAGTCATATGCCTGCGAGTCTTTGAGCGCTCTAGAGGTAACGTCCATAGAGCATTATCAAAATCAAACTCTTCCCATTTAGCCATGCGTAATTCACTGGGGCGCTGCGCTATGTGCAACATGAGGTAAACACATGCTTGCACTTCAAAGTTACCGCCATATTCAGTCAGGTTGCGTAATAGCTTGCCAGCATCAGCCATACTTTGCAGGTGAGGCATATTTTGGGCTGCGTGCTCATGTAGCCTGTCATCTTTTTGGGTAATCGGGTTTAGATCAATCAAGCCATCATTCACAGCAAAATCAAAAATACTCCTGATCATGCTCCGGGTCTCTTTCATGATGCGTAACGCGCCCCGCTCTTGCATGATGAATAAACAGGCCTGAATGTCTTTGTAGCGCAGGTCTTTAATCGAGTGATTGCCGACGCGGTTAAAGATGTTAGTTTTTAGCGCGCCCTCCATCTTTTTCAGGGTATTAGGTGCCAGAGTGCGTGCTTTAATTTGCAGCCAGTCGGTGGCCACCTTCTCAAAAGTCAGTTCAGCATCAGTAATGCTTTGCTGCTTTTCGCGTTGCCTCTCTAGGCTCGGATCTTTACCGTCTGCTAATAGCTTTTTGGCTTCGTCGCGCTTTTGTCTGGCTTGCTGTAGTGATACTTCAGGATAGGTGCCGAGGGAAAGCAACTTCTCTTTTGCTCCCAGGCGATACTTGAGGCGCCACCACTTACCCCCATTGGGGTTCACGATCACAAACAAACCCTTCTCGTCGTAAAGCTTATAAGGCTTTTCGGCTGGTTTGGCGTTTCGTAAAGCAGTGTCAGTTAGTGCCATTTTGGGGTAACTCCAAATGGGGTAAGTTGTGTTACCCCCTAAGTTACCCCAATTTATTTGTGGATGTCAATGGACTATCTTGGATAGCTATAGACACATAAATGGCTTAAATACGTGGCTTTAAGGCTATCTATGGACTGTATTGGATGGCTTTGGATTAGAATTTGGTCGGAACGGTGTGATTCGAACACACGACCCCTTGCACCCCATGCAAGTGCGCTACCAGGCTGCGCTACGCCCCGACGTTAGACTCGAACAGGAACCTGCTCGAAAAGAAGGCTGCATTATAAAACAAAACCGCATATTCGCTAAGCAGAATATGCGGTTTTATTAAGTGCGCCAGACGGTTTAGGCTGGGGCTTTTAGCAGTTGTAGTACCTGTTGAATTTGCTCTCTGAGCGCAGCTATATCCACCACAGGCAGTTTAGCTTCGTCGGCAACTAATGATTGCGTATTCGTCGCTACAGGGCTGGAAACCTCATTGCTAGACCGCAGTTTATCCGTTTTTTCTTCTACACCATCCAAGCGGTTACGCGCGCCACTGATGGTGAAGCCTTGCTCATACAGCAGTTCGCGGATTTTGCGAATCAAGAGCACTTCGTGGTGCTGGTAGTAGCGGCGGTTACCACGACGTTTCACCGGTTTAAGCTGGGTAAATTCTTGCTCCCAGTAACGCAACACATGCGGCTTGACCCCACACAATTCGCTCACCTCACCAATGGTGAAATAGCGTTTGGCGGGGATAGGCGGTAACGTGACTTTTTGCGTTTCTACCATGTGCGGGGATTAGACTAAGCTTGCGCTTGCAGTGGTTGTTCGGCGTAGTGTTCTTCTACGCGTAATTTTAATTTTTGGCTGGCGTGAAACGTCACTACACGGCGTGCAGAGATTGGGATTTCTTCACCAGTTTTTGGATTACGGCCTGGGCGCTCGGATTTTGTACGCAACTCGAAATTACCAAAACCGGACAGCTTGACGCTATCGCCCTGCTCCAGCGCGTTGCGAACTTCTTCAAAAAACGCTTCTACCATGTCCTTGGCTTCACGCTTGTTCAGCCCGACTTGTTCAAACAACAAATCGGCCAAGTCAGCTTTTGTGAGTGTCATTAACGATCCCCTGAACCTTCTTATTATGCGAGATGCTTGTGTTGTATCAACTGTTTATCCTTGGTGTTATCCAATGATGATTCCAATGATATTACCTTAGTGACGCAGCAAATTTGGATGACCAGTTGTTGAGGATTCGTGCCACGATGGTATCCACTTCCTCATCGACCATTGTCTTGCAAGTATCTTGCATAAGTACAAGAAATGCAAGGCTTTTTTTGTTTTCGGGCACACCTTTACCATGATAAACATCGAACAATTTCACCGTTTGTAACTGTGGAATTTGCTCAGAAATAATGGCATCAATCATGTCCTGTGCCGAGATATTTTGGTCGACGACCATGGCTAAATCGCGACGAACCGGCAAGAATTTGCTGACCTCTGTATAGGCAGGCACCTGCGTTGCCAGTGCCGCATCGGCATCCAGCTCAAACAGGTAACAAGCGCTGGTGAGACCATATTGCTGCTGCCATTGCGGATGCAATTTACCCAGCCAGCCAACGGCTTTGTCGCCTAGGTAAATGCGGGCCGACTGGCCTGGATGCAACGCCGGGTGTTGCTCAACCGCAAAGCGCACCGGTTGCGCGAATAGCGCCTCAATATGGGCTTTAGCATCATAAAAATCAAACGCACGCGTTTCAGCCGCCCATTGTTCTGGCAACATGCCGCCATAAACCAGGCCAGACAAGGTCAATGTTTCGACAAAGCCTTGCGCGCCCTTCTCATAACGTGCACCTAATTCAAACAGCATGGCACGGGTTTGTTGGCGCTTGAGGTTGTAGTCCAGCGCATCTAGCAAACCGCCCCACAAGCCAGAACGCATCACGCTCAAATTGCTTGCAATTGGGTTTTTCAGCGTAATCGGCTGGCTGTTGCCATACAAATCACGCTCCCAGCTCGCATCAACAAAGCTGTAAGTGACCACTTCTTGGTAACCATGGTTGACCATGACATCACGCAGCCAGTGCTTGCTACGCGTGGCCTCAGGCGCCACCAGCATGCCTTGCGGCGCAACTGGCGTCAACGCCGGGATATGCTCGTAGCCATGCAAACGAGCAACTTCTTCAATCAGGTCTTCTTCACGCGCAATATCAAAGCGGAAGCTAGGTGCACTCACCTGAAACACGCCATTCGCCTCAGTGTAAGCAAAGCCTAGTTGTGTCAGCAATTGGCCTACTTGCGCCAGGCTCACCTCAATGCCCAGCACTGATAGCAAATAAGCATGACGCAGCGCGACTTGCTTGCGCGTTGGCAGTTGTGCAGTCACGGCAGTCACAACACCAGCCTGACCACCACAAATCTCCAGCACCAATGCTGTCGCACGCTCCAGTGCATTCAAGGTGTTGCCAAAGTCCACACCGCGTTCAAAACGGTAAGAGGAGTCTGTGCTCAAGCCCAAACGGCGCGCTTTGCCTGCCATCACATCTGGTGTAAAGAAAGCGCTTTCCAGGAAAGTAGCTTGTGTAGCATCGGTAACAGAAGTAGGTTTACCGCCCATCACCCCCGCCAAGGCAACGGCGCCATTGCCATCGGCAATCACCAGATCATCCGCTTTTAAAGTCACTTCTGTGTCATTGAGTAAGGCCAGTTTTTCACCGGGCTTGGCAAAACGTACGGCTATATCGCCCTGCAACAATGCATGGTCAAACGCATGCATAGGCTGGCCAAGTTCAAGCAGCACATAGTTGGTAATATCCACCAGCGCACTGATGCTGCGGATGCCGCTACGCTCTAAACGGCGCACCATCCAGTCGGGCGTCTTGGCTTGGGCATTCACGCCTTCAATCACGCGGCCATAATAAGCAGGGCAAGCCTCTGCGGCACTAAGAGTCACGGCTTTGGTCAGGCTGCTACTAATCGTCGCAGTTGCAATCTCAGGCGTCGTGATTGGTGCACCGGTCATCGCTACTACATCGCGGGCGATGCCTAAAATGCTTAAACAGTCGGCACGGTTAGGCGTGAGCTTTAAGGTATAGGTGCTGTCATTCAAGTCCAGGTATTCGCGGATATCCTGGCCAACCGGTGCATCTGCTGGCAATTCCAGAATGCCATTGGCTTCGGTCGCAATGCCCAGCTCTTTGGCAGAACACAACATACCAAAAGACTCTACGCCACGCACTTTGGCTTGTTTAATCTGGATACCTGGCAGTTCAGCCCCCACCAGCGCACATGGTATTTTGATCCCCACGCGTGCATTCGAAGCGCCGCAGACAATTTGCAAAATCTCTTCGCCGACCTTCACTTTGCACACTTGCAAGCGGTCTGCGTCCGGGTGTTTAGCGGCTTCCAGAATCTCAGCGACTACGACATGGCTAAACGCCGGTGCAACCGGGGTTAACTCTTCTACCTCCAGGCCGGCCATGGTCAATGCGTGACCAAGTTGCTCGGTATCCAGCGATGGATTCACCATAGAACGTAACCATTGTTCGGAGAACTGCATATGTGTCTAACCCTGTATTAATTCGGTATTTAAAGTGATCTGGCGATTGAGTTATTTAATAAACTGCTGCAAAAAACGCAGGTCATTATTAAAGAAATGACGCAGGTCATTCACGCCGTAGCGCAACATGGCTAGGCGCTCCACGCCCAGGCCAAAGGCAAAGCCACGGTATTTTTCGCTATCGATATTGACGTGCTTGAGCACCTCTGGGTGCACCATGCCACAGCCGCCAATTTCCAGCCAGCCACCGTTCCAGCTCATGTCCATTTCGGCCGAAGGCTCGGTAAACGGGAAAAATGACGGACGGAAACGCACGGTGAGATCATCACGCTCAAAAAACTTTTGCAAGAAGTCCTGCACCACACCTTTGAGGTTGGCAAAACTGATTTGCTCGTCTACCCACAAGCCTTCCACCTGATGAAACATCGGCGAGTGCGTCGCATCGGAGTCGACACGGTAGACGCGGCCTGGCGCAATAATCTTCAACGGCGGCGTATTGTTTTCCATGTAATGCACTTGCACAGGCGACGTATGCGTACGCAAGACGTGCTCCATGCTGTCATTACCGCTATCAATGTAAAAAGTATCGTGCATCGCACGCGCCGGATGGTTATCCGGAATATTCAGCGCGGTGAAATTATAAAAATCGGTTTCGATTTCGGGGCCATCGGCTACACTAAAACCAATCGAGTGAAACAGCTCTTCTACACGGCGCAAGGTCAATGTCACCGGATGCAAACCACCGGTTGATTGCGCACGTGCAGGCAAGCTTACATCGATGGTTTCACTTGCCAGCTGCTTGGCCTGCGCGGCGGCCAGAATACTGTCACGGCGGTCATTCAAGGCCTGCTCAACGGCTTGTTTAACCACATTAATCGCCGCACCGGCTGCGGGACGCTCTTCAGCCGTCAATTTACCCAGCCCTTTCAAGGCCTCGGTCAGTGCGCCTGATTTACCCAGGTATTTGGCCTTGGCATTTTCCAGTGCAGGAACATCATGACAAGCCGCAAAGTCTTGTGCAGCTTCTGCGATTAAGTGATTGAGATCAGCCATCGTGCGTATTCTTCAAGTTTTAAGTAACATTAAAATAAAAAAAGAGGCCGCAGCCTCTTTTTTTGGTAGGTCTGATTAGGCGCTTAAACCTGTTTTAGCCAATTCTACGAATTTAGCAAAAGCAGCTTTATCGAACACGGCCAGATCAGCCAGTACTTTACGGTCAACTTCAACCGCAGATTTTTTCAGGCCATTCATGAAACGGCTGTATGTCAAACCAGCTTCACGGGCTGCCGCGTTGATACGGGCAATCCACAAGGCGCGGAATTGACGTTTTTTCTGACGACGGTCACGGTATGCGTATTGACCAGCTTTCATTACCGCCTGTTTGGCAACACGGTAGACGTTCTTACGACGACCACGGTAACCTTTAGCAGCATTTAAAACTTTTTTGTGTCTTGCGCGTGCGACGACACCACGTTTTACTCTAGGCATGTCGGTCTCCTTATTGTGTTGGCATCATTGCGCGGACGCGTTTCACGTCAGTCGCAGAAATAATGGAAGTACCGCGCAGCTTACGTTTTTGCTTGGTGGTTTTTTTAGTCAGGATGTGGCGCAAGTGAGAGTGTGTACGCTTCACTTTACCGTTACCCAAGAACTTAAAGCGCTTTTTGGCGCTGCTCTTTGTTTTCATCTTTGGCATTTTTTTCTCCTTAGAGGTTGAATAAAGAGTAACTAGGCAGCCAATTTAGCCGTATTACTCCAAAAAAACTGTTTACTAATTCATTTACTCTGCGTCAGGCGCAGATTTGTCAGCCTTTTTTGCTACCGGCACAACTTTTTTAGCCGGGGCCAGCACCATGACCATTTGGCGGCCTTCCATTTTAGGATATTGCTCGACCAACGCATGTTCTGTTAAATCTGCCTCCAGGCGTTTTAACAACGCCAGGCCGAATTCCTGGTGCGTAATCTCGCGACCACGGAAGCGCAAAGTAATCTTTGCTTTATCGCCATCACCCAAAAAGCGGATGATGTTGCGTAATTTAATATTGTAATCGCCGTCATCGGTGCCAGGTCTGAATTTGACCTCTTTAATCTGCACCTGTTTTTGTTTCAGTTTTTGCTCATGCAGACGCTTGCTCTCGGCGTATTTGAACTTGCCATAATCCATCAAACGGCACACTGGCGGTGCGGCATTTGGTGCAATTTCAACAATATCAATATCAGCTTCTTCCGCTTTGGCAAAGGCCTCTCTCAGAGTCATCACACCTAACGGTTCGCCATCTACACCAATCAAACGCACTTGTGGCGCAGTAATGTCGCCATTGATGCGTGTATCTTTATCTTGAGCTATAACAATCCCCTAACAATAAACAAAGCCGCACGAATACCCGAAATTAGACCCGGTTTTGGATGTCTTGCTGTATGTGCGCTACAAACGCTTCTACCGACATCACACCCAGATCTTCACCTTTTCTGGTACGTACGGCCACATGACCATTTTGCATTTCTTTGTCACCCACCACGATCAGGTATGGCAACTTTTGCAAACTATGTTCGCGTATTTTATAGGTAATCTTCTCATTTCTCAAGTCAAAATCGCATCGAATGCCATTTTTCTTCAATTTTTCAACCACTTGGCGCACATAATCGGCTTGACCATCAGAAATATTAAGCACCATGACCTGCACAGGCGACAGCCACACCGGCATGGCACCGGCAAAGTTTTCGATCAAAATACCTAAAAAACGCTCCATCGAGCCAACAATGGCACGGTGCAACATAATCGGCCGCTGACGTGTATTGTCTTCAGCCACATACTCTGCGCCCAAGCGCTCAGGCAAGTTAGGGTCCAGCTGGATCGTGCCGCACTGCCACATACGCCCCAGTGAGTCTTTGAGCGTAAATTCAATTTTCGGGCCGTAAAACGCGCCCTCACCTGGCTGATACTCAAACTCCAGGCCATTGGCTTTAATGGCGTTAGCCAAAGCGGTTTCGGCCATATCCCAGGCTTCTTCGGTGCCCACACGCTTTTCTGGGCGGGTAGACAATTTAACGATCACATCGTCAAAACCAAAGTCTTTGTAGACTTCGTACAACATTTTAATGAAGTCTGCGACCTCAGCCTCGACTTGTGATTCCATACAGAAAATATGGGCATCATCCTGGGTAAAACCACGCACACGCATCAGGCCATGCAAAGAGCCAGACGGCTCGTTACGGTGGCAAGAGCCAAACTCCGCCAAACGTAATGGCAAATCGCGGTAGCTATGCAGGCTGCTGTTGAAAATCTGGATATGACCAGGACAGTTCATCGGCTTCACTGCGTAATCGCGGCTTTCCGACTGGGTGACAAACATGTTGTCACGGTAGTTTTGCCAATGGCCGGATTTTTCCCACAGAGTTTTATCGAGCACAGTCGGTGTGCGCACCTCTTGATAGTCGTACTCTTTAAATTTGGCACGCATGTACTGCTCAACCTCTTGCCAGATCACCCAACCGCGCGGATGCCAGAACACCATACCAGGTGCATCTTCCTGCATGTGGTAAAAATCAAGTTGCTTGCCCAGCTTGCGGTGGTCGCGTTTTTCAGCCTCTTCCAGCATATGCAAGTACGCTTCCAGATCATCTTTATTGCGCCAGGCAGTACCATACACGCGCTGCAGCATTTCGTTATTGCTGTCACCGCGCCAGTAAGCGCCTGCCAGTTTCATTAATTTAAAGGCTTTGAGCTTGCCGGTATTTGGCACGTGCGGGCCACGGCACAAGTCAGTAAAGCTACCTTCAGAGTATAAAGACACGTCTTCATTGCTAGGAATACTAGCAATAATCTCGGCCTTGTAATGCTCGTTAATGCTTTTAAAGTAAGCCACCGCTTCATCGCGCGGCAATACCTTGCGCTCAACTTTTTCGTCTTTTTTCGCCAGCTCGGCCATTTTCTTTTCAATGGCAGCCAGGTCGTCCGGCGTAAACGGGCGTTTGTAGCTAAAGTCGTAGTAAAAGCCATTGTCGATCACCGGGCCAATAGTCACTTGCGCATCCGGAAACAACTCTTTTACCGCATAAGCCAGCAAGTGCGCGGTCGAATGACGAATCACTTCCAGGCCTTCATCGTTCTTATCGGTAATGATGGCGAGGTCTACATCCTGCTCAATCAGATGGCCGGTATCCACCAGTTTAGCTTCCTGACCTGTGTACGTGACCTTACCCGCCAGTGCGGCTTTCGCCAGACCGGCGCCAATATTCATCGCAACATCGGCCACGGTCACCGGCTGTTCAAAACTTCTGGATGACCCATCAGGCAAGCGGATTACAGGCATGACTCTCTCTCTATAAACATTAAACAACCAAATAAAACAAGCACATGGCGCCTGCTTTTGGTCAAACCTCGATTATCTCACAGCGCACGAAAATTCCGCAATCAGAAACCGAATGCAGACACATTTAAGACGCCGATACAAAGCGATACACACCGATACAAAACCTGCATTCAGACCCGCAGCGCCCTGACGTTAAACCAGTTGACAGGCAAATGCGCCTGCCGAGACACCTGTTAAGGCTAAAGGCAAAGGGAGAATCACCATGACAAGTATCAGTTTAAGCAGTGTTAGCAGCCAGATCAGCAGCAATATTTTTAGCAAACTGGACACATCCAACCAGGGCTCGATAGACGCCACAACGCTCAGTAAAGCGCTGAGCGGCTCAGCCGACGATCAATCTAGCGACCAAGTCAGCGACCTGGTCAGCAGTATGGACACGGATGGTGACAGTAAAATTACCAAAAGCGAGTTATCACAAGGCATAGAAAACCTGTTTAACCAGCTACAAAGCGCCAGCCAGCAAGCAGGCGGCGCACAAGGCATGCCTCCGCCTCCGCCGGGTGGTGCAGGCGGCCCACCTCCTCCACGTAACGGCAAAGACGAGGAAGACACCGGCCTCACGCAAGACCAAATGCAGGAAATGGTGTCCTCCACCGACGACAGTAAATTATCCGAATTGCTAAACAGTGTTGCCAGCAACTTTGAGGCGGCAGACACCAACGGTGACGGCAAGGTGACGCAGCAGGAAGCGATGGAATATCAACAAAGCCAGAGCAGCGATAGCAGCAATCAAGCCGGCAGCTCACAGCAAAAAAACGCCCTGGAACAAGTGGCCAAACTAATCAAAACCTACGGGCTAGACCAGGATACATCCAGCAGCTATTTAGCAACCTCTGCCTAAAGGTGATTAAAAAAACAAAAAGCCACCAGAGACGCTGGTGGCTTTTTTAAAAACTTGGTAGTCGCGAATGGACTCGAACCATCGACCCCCACCATGTCAAGGTGGTGCTCTAACCAGCTGAGCTACGCGACTATTGTATTAACAGCCTTGGCTATCAATCAATAAGGTTGCGCATTCTATCCGAAAGCGATCGGCTAGGCAATGGCATCGCGTTTATAATATACACATGACAAGTACGCCCTGCCGCCCTAACATGCTCACTGAGCGCATGCTAGAAAACATCATCGACACCCTGGCCGAACAACACTATTGCGTGATCGACCAGTGTTTACCCGCGAGTTTGACGCAAAGCCTGCGCACCATCGCGCTTGAGCAGCAACAGCAAGGGTTCATGCACCAGGCGGGCACCAGCCAATCCGCCATCAGCAACCCCAAGCTGCGCGGCGACCAGATTGCCTGGCTAGAAGCTAATGACCCGCATCCAGCCATTCAGGACTACCTCGCACTGATGGCTGAAGTGCAACAAGCTGCCAACCGGCAATTAATGATGGGGCTGGATAGCTTTGAAACCCATTTTGCCATTTATCCAGCTGGCGCATCCGGCTATGCCACGCATATAGACCAGTTTCGCCAACACCGCGAGCAGGCAGCGCCTGGGGCAAGAATGCTCACCTCAATTATTTATTTAAATGATGACTGGCCAGCGGCCGCAGGCGGCGCCTTGCGCTTATATTTAGATGAGCATGATCAAACGCCAGCAGCCGATGCCAGACACGTTGATATATTGCCGACCACGGGCCGGCTGGTGTTGTTTTTATCCGCCAGATTCTGGCATGAAGTATTACCGACCAGCCTGCCACGCGTGAGTGTGACGGGCTGGTTTAAAAGCCGTTAATTAGAGAAATTAAAGTTAGTAGTCACTGCGCAGATTGCACTTGCGCGGTCAGGCGATTAAACACCTCTGCCCCGGCGTAGCCGTCTTGTGGCAAGCCTTTGCTGGCTTGATAGCGACGAATCGCCGCTTGCGTTTTAGCGCCCGGAAAGCCATCCGGCGTGCCACAATCAAAGCCCTTCGCATTCAGCGCCTCCTGCAGAGACCACATCTGCTGATAGCTCAGCGCAGGCGGCTCTGGCGGCATCATCAGCGTATAAGTCTCCTGGCGTAATTGCTGGCTGAGTAAACCAACACTCAGCGCATAATTAATCGAGCGGTTCCACTGCATGATCACGTCAAAATTCGGGAACACCATATACGCTGGGCCATCATAGCCTTGCGGCAGCAAAATAGCGGCTTGCGGCAGATTCAGCGCACTATCGGGCACACCAGCCACGCCTGCTTTTACCCACTCACTGACCGGCTTATTGAGTTGCCATTGCGCCTGGCTGTAATCAAAGCCGGCCGGCAAGGCCACTTGTATGCTGATCGGCTTGCCTGGCTGCCATCCGGCTTGTGACAAATAATTGGCGGCTGAGCTAAACACATCAGGGTAAGAGTTCCAGATATCTATCTTGCCGTCTGCATCGGCATCGACCCCATATTTGAGCAAGGTAGAGGGCATAAACTGCATATGCCCGGTCGCGCCCGCCCACGAGCCAACCACCGGGCTGTCATAGCGCTGCTCGCGCTCGACCACGCGCATCAGGTTCAATAATTCGCGTTTAAAAAACTCGGCGCGCCGCCCTTCGTAAGAGAGTGTCGCCAATGCAGAAGCTAATGGAATATCGCCCATAAAACCGCCAAAATTGGTTTCCAGCCCCCAAAAAGCCACCAACACCTCACGCGGCACCTGATACAACTCCTCAACCACATAGAGCACGCCTTGGTAATCTTGTGCCATCTGCTTGCCTTTGGCCACCACACGCGGGTTGATGCGGCGGTTTACATAGGCTGAAAAGCTAGTGACGAACTCTGGCTGTTTGCGGTCTAGTTCAATCAAGCGCGGCAAGAAAGTGACCTGATTGAGTGTTGCATCCACCGCCGCTGGCGCCACATGTAACGCCAGTGCTTCCTGTCGCATGGCAGCCACCCACAGTTGGAAGCCATCGGCATCCTCGGCACTACTCAAATGGCCAGAGATGGCGAGACCGGCCACCAGCAACCCACACCATAGCGCTTGATATTTCCGTGTTTTTTTTACGTGCGTCATAGGCACTATTTCAGACTGGATAAAATGGCGGCATAGCCAGCCCGATAATCGGTAAATTGCAACTTGAATCCTGTCTGTTGTAGATATTGATTACGAATACGCTTGCCAGATTGTGGCTGCAATGGCGGCGTTGGTGGCGCGGGCACTTGCTGCTGCGCCGCCAACCACTGCAACACTTCATGCTGCATGGCAGGTACGCCATCGCTCACAATACAATGTGTTGGTAACGCAACACCATCCATGACTTGCTGATATAAATGCACCACAGCAGCGGCGACATCCTGCTCATGCATGCGGTTGGTCCAATGTACTTGCGTCGGCCAGCGCTCGCTATTTTGCAGCAAGCGCAATAAATAAAGCCGCTGCGGACCATAAATGCCCGACACCCGCAGTGCGGTGTGACCACACGGCAGTTGCGCCAACAACTGTTCAGCTGCCAGCATCACCCGCCCACCCTCATCTGTGGGCACCGCAGGCGTGTCGTCATTGATCCACTCACCTTGATTCTCACCATAAATGCCCGTGCTAGAAATAAAAAACACGTGTTTTAACGATGCGATTGCGACATTAGCCAGCACATGGCGCAAGCCGTCGACATAGGTTTGCTGGTAGCTTTGCCCCTCTACGGGCGCCAGGCAATACAGCAGGATTTCCGGCTGCAAAGTGGTAAGCGCGGCCAGGTTTTCGTCATCAACCACATCCAGGTATATCGCTTGTGCGCCTGCGGGCACCGGTAACGAAGAGCGGCGAACAATCGTGAGCGCATGGCCCTGGGCCAGAGTGGCCTGTGCAATTAACGCTCCCAAACCGCCACAGCCAATTTGCAATACGCGCATGAGGCCTACCTCGCCATCTCTGGCAGCGGGTGTTTACGCAAATAGCGTTCAGCCAGCAACATGGCCGACATGGTTTTGCTATCGGTAATGTCACCGACTTCTATCGCTTGCATGACACGTTCAAACGGCCACACAAACACGTCCATCGCTTCATCGATATCCCTGGCGTGCTCGCCCAGTGACAAACCAGTGGCCAGATAGATATGTATCACCTCGTTGGAGTAGCCGATACAAGGATGTTGCACGCCCAATTTGACCCAGTTTTGCGCGGTGTAACCGGTTTCTTCGAGTAATTCACGCTGGCCCGTGCTTAATACGGGCTCGTCGGGGTCAATTTTGCCTGCGGGCAACTCAATAAACACCTGCTTCAGTGGGTAGCGGAACTGGCGCTCCAGCACCACTTCGCCTGTTGGCGTGAGTGCAACCACCACCACGGCACCCGGATGTATCACATATTCGCGACCACTAATCATGCCGTTGGGTAAACGTGCCTCGTCATAACGCACGGTGAGCATGTTGCCCTGCGCCATGATGACGCTGGAGACGGTGGTTTCAATTAAATGCTGATCCTGATCGACTGCTTCTTCTTTTGTCATGCCTGATATCTACTGCTTAAACTGTCTCTTTAAATGTGTTGCAATCGTTGACTTGGCCAGATTGCAACCCCTGCTTGAACCAATGTACGCGCTGCTCGGAGCTGCCATGGGTAAAGCTGTCCGGCACCACATAGCCCTGCGCCTGCTTTTGCAGGGCATCATCGCCAATCGCGGTCGCGGCGCGCAACGCTTCTTCTATATCGCCGGTTTCCAGAATACGGAACTGCTGGTCAGCATGATGCGCCCACACGCCTGCATAACAGTCAGCCTGTAACTCCAGGCGCACCGAATAGGCATTAGCCGCAGCCTCAGAGCGCGCCTGCTGCCGGGCTTGCTGTACTTTTGCCGAGGTGCCCAACAAGTTTTGCACATGATGCCCGACCTCGTGCGCAATCACATAGGCCTGGGCAAAATCCCCGGGCGCTTTAAACCGCTCTTGCAGTTCCTGGTAAAAACTTAAATCGATATAGACCTTTTGGTCAGCCGGGCAATAAAACGGGCCCATGGCTGCCTGCCCTTGCCCACAGGCGGTTTGCGTCGCATCGCTAAAAATCTCCAGATGTGGCGCCGTGTATTGCTGGCCTGCCGCCGAAAACGTGCTTTGCCACACTTGCTCGGTGCTCCATAGCACGCGAGACACAAACTTGACTTTTGGGTCATTGCTATCAGCAGGCACGGCTTGTGACTCGGCCGCGGGTTGCACTTGCTGTGCAATATTCAGCACCACATTGGGGTCTACACCAAAATACATCGCCACCAAAGCAATGGCAATCGTGCCTATGCCGATGCTACGACCACCGACCATGCCGCGGCCGCGACTGTCTTCGACATGCTGGCTTTCTTCCAAATCATCCAGGCGCACAAAAATCTCCAGACCAATACGATTGAAAAATGTTGATGGAATGTGATTACTTTAGCATGCAGCACTGATAAAATCACACCATGTTTACTGGGATTATTCAAACCGTCGGCCGGATAGCCGAAGTGGTTCCACATGGTGAAGATTGCGCATTACGCATTGAAGCCGCGGAACTGGGAATGCAAGATGTGCAACTGGGCGATAGCATTGCGGTCAATGGCGTCTGCCTGACCGTCACTGAATTCGATGCGCATAGCTTCCAAGTCATGGTCTCTAAAGTCACGCTGGATGTGACGACCGGGCTGGGTCAACCGGGCCCGGTCAACCTGGAAAAGGCCTTGCGCCTGGCTGACCGCCTCGGCGGCCACCTGGTCACCGGCCATGTCGATGGCATAGGCACCATCACCACCCTGCAAGAAGTCGGCGAGTGCTGGTTACTCAAGATACGCGCGCCGCGCGCCATCAGCAAATACGTCGCTAAAAAAGGCTCCTTGTGCGTGAACGGCATCAGCCTGACTGTGAACGAGATCAGCCAGGACGAAGTCAGTATTAACCTGATCCCGCACACTATGCAGCACACCATGATGCAATACGCCAAGGCCGGAGACCCGGTCAACCTCGAAATCGATTTAATTGCACGCTATGTCGAGCGTATGCAAGCCTGGGAGCAAGAATAATGTCGGCGCAAATTAGCCCTATTGAAGCCATTATTGCCGATATCCGTGCCGGAAAAATGGTCATCCTGGTCGATGACGAACACCGCGAAAACGAAGGTGACTTTGTCATTGCGGCCGAGTTTGTCACCGCAGAACATATTAATTTCATGGCCAAATTTGGCCGTGGCCTGATCTGCCTGACCCTCACCGAGCAACGCTGCCGTCAATTAGACTTACCACCCATGGTGCAAAAAAACGGCACCCGCCTCGGCACCAACTTCACGGTTTCGATTGAAGCTGCTGAAGGCGTCACCACCGGTATTTCTGCAGCAGATCGCGCCACGACCATACGCGCGGCGATCGCCAAGCAGGCTAATGCCAATAGCCTCGTCAGCCCTGGCCATATTTTCCCGCTATCGGCCATGAATGGCGGCGTGCTGGTGCGTGCCGGACACACCGAAGCAGGCTGCGACCTGGCGCAACTGGCCGGATGTGAACCTGCCAGCGTCATTTGCGAAATTTTGAAAGACGACGGTGAAATGGCGCGCTTGCCAGACCTGATGCAGGTCGCGGCCGAGCATGATATTAAAATTGGCACCATTGCCGACCTGATTCACTACCGCGCAGCGCATGAAACGCTGATTGAGCGCAGCGCCGAGCGCGCCATAGAAACCGTGTTTGGCCCGATGCGCCTGATTGCCTACCGTGACAATATCGCGCAAGAGACGCACCTGGTGCTGGTTAAGGGTGACCCGCAACACAGTGACGAAGCGCTGGTGCGGGTACATGAGCCATTGTCGATGATAGACCTGCTGGATAGCAGCCATCAGGCGCACAGCTGGAACCTGTTACATGCCATGCGCATTATCAGCACCGCCCCTTGTGGTGTGATTGTGCTGATCAACCACGATGAAAACGGCTTGGGACTCACTGACCGCATTCTGCGCGCTGACCAGAAAGTGGTGCTCAACCAGGAGCTGCGTAATTACGGCATCGGCTCACAAATTTTGCTCGATCTGGGCGTGAAAAAAATGCGCCTGATGGCCGCCCCACGCAAAATGCCAAGTATGGATGGCTTTGGCCTGGAAATTACCGGCTATTTAAGTGCAGAAGAAGCCAGCCCAGTATGAGTGGACAATTAACCCTGGATGCGAATGATATGCGCATGAATCTGACTGGTCAGATTTTGATTGCCATGCCGGCGATGGAAGACCCTTACTTCAGCAAGAGCGTGATCCTGGTCTGCAATCATGATCACGATGGCGCCATGGGCATGATCTTGAACCACCCCCTGCAACTCAACGTAGGGGATTTGTTTGAGCAGCTGGATATGGCTTGCGAGACCGACTACCAGCAAGAGCGGCTGGTGCATTTTGGTGGCCCGGTACAAGTCGAGCGTGGCTTCGTGCTGCACAGCCCGGCAACAGAATTCAATACCACCATGGAGCTGTCTGAAGGCCTGGCCATGACTTCCTCCAAAGATATTCTGGAAGCCGCTGCGCGCGATGAAGCCCCGCAGGATATGTTTATTGCACTGGGCTACACTGGCTGGTCCGCCGGTCAACTGGAAGAAGAAATTCAGGCCAATGCCTGGCTGACGTTGCCGCTGGAGAACAACCAGCAACTGCATAAACTGATTTTCAAGTTGCCCAATGATGACAAACTATCGTGGGCCATGCAACAACTGGGCGTAGACTTCGCCACGCTGTCCGAGGTGGCTGGACATGCCTGATGCGGCCAAGCTCGGCAAACAGCCTCTCAACCAAAGCCATTTACCCATTACCCAGCGCCGTTACCCCGAGGTGAGCGGCACCCTGCTTGCATTTGATTTCGGTGAAAAACGCATAGGCGTGGCCGTTGGCGACACCGTACTCAAACTGGCACATCCGCTACTGACCATAGAAGCAGAAGAAAACGCGGCCAAATTTACCCAAATTGAAGCATTACTCAGCGAATGGCAACCGGCACTGCTAGTCGTCGGCTTACCGATGTCGTTAGATGGAGAAGCCCATGCCATGACCGCACTGGCGCAAAAATTTGCCCAGCGGCTCGAAGGCCGCTTTAACTTGCCAGTGGTAATGGTAGACGAACGCTTGTCTTCAGCCGAAGCGGCACAGTCGTTGCGCGAAGCAGGCATTAAAGGCCGTGCGCAAAAACCATTGCTAGACCAGGTTGCGGCACAAACTATATTACAATCTTATTTTGATGCTTATCATGGACGTGCATAGCACCCCTCCCCTCATGACATTACCTGACCCGGAACAATTACTGGAGCATTTATATGCTCAAATCAAGCCTCGCATACAGGAAAATACTGCCCTGGTTGGTATTTATACCGGCGGTGTCTGGCTGATGGAGCGGCTACTCAAACGCCTGCAAACCGAATTGGGGCATGACATCCTGTTCGGCAAGCTGGATGCCGCCATGTACCGTGACGATTATGCGCAACGCGGCTTGAAAACCTCAGCCCATCCCGCTTATATCCCATTTGATGTCAACGGCAAGCACATTATCCTGATCGACGATATTTTCTATACAGGCCGTACGACGCGCGCGGTCATGAATGAACTGTTTGACTATGGCCGCCCGGCTTCGGTACAACTGGCCGCCCTCATTAACCGTGGCGGCGCACAATTACCGATCCGGCCTGACATGGTCGGTGCCGACCTGCCTTTACAGGCACATCAATCTTTTGACCTGGCCATGAACACACTGGGGCGCCTGAGCCTCAGTATTTCTGAATCGGCCTCCTCTGCCAAGCCTGGAGTTGACGACCATGTATAACCCGCAACTCAACGCACAAGGCCAATTACAACACCTGCTCAGTATCGAGGGCCTACCCAAACGTATTTTGACGGACATTTTGGACACGGCCGAAAACTTTGTCGGTGTGGCTGAGCGTGAAGTGAAAAAAGTGCCACTGCTGCGTGGCAAAACGGTGTGCAATATCTTTTTTGAAAACAGTACCCGCACGCGTACCACGTTTGAAATCGCTGCCAAACGCCTGTCGGCCGATGTGCTCAACCTCAATGTCAGCACCTCGTCGCAGTCCAAGGGTGAGACCATTTTAGACACAGTCAACAACCTGATCGCCATGCACGCCGATATGTTTGTCGTGCGCCACCAGCAAAGCGGTGCCGCGCACTTTATTGCGCAACATGTGCCACCGCATATCAGCGTTATTAATGCTGGTGATGGCCGCCATGCGCACCCGACGCAAGGCTTGCTGGATGTCTTTACCATCCGCAAATACAAACCGGAAATGCACAACTTGCGCGTCGCTATTGTCGGTGACGTGTTGCACTCACGCGTCGCCCGTAGCGAGATACATGCCCTGACGACCCTGGGCGTACCCGAAATCAGAGTGATCGCCCCGCGCACGCTGCTGCCCACTGACGTAGAAAAGCTCGGAGTACAGGTATTTCACAATATGGAACAAGGCCTGAAAGACGTCGATGTGGTGATGATGTTGCGCCTGCAAAATGAACGTATGTCTGGCGCATTGCTGCCGAGTTCACAAGAGTTTTTTCAGACCTTTGGCCTGACGCCAGAGCGGCTGGCACTGGCCAAACCGGATGCGATTGTCATGCACCCGGGGCCGATGAACCGTGGCGTAGAAATTGATTCAGCCGTCGCAGACGGCAAGCAGTCGGTGATCCTGCCGCAAGTGACTTATGGTATCGCTGTCCGCATGGCGGTGATGGCCATTTTGGGGGGAGGCAACGCCGCATGAACATCGTCATTAAACAAGGCCGATTAATGGATGCCAGCCAGCAACTGGACCAGGTCAAAGACCTCTATATCAGTGCTGGCAAAATCGTCGCCATTGGTGAGGCGCCTAGCGGTTTTAAAGCAGACCAAACGCTGGATGCCAGCGGCAAATGGGTGTTGCCTGGCCTGGTGGATTTGTGCGCCCGCCTGCGCGAGCCTGGCAGTGAATACAAGGCCACCCTGCTCAGCGAATTACGCGCCGCCATGGCTGGTGGCGTCACCAGCCTGGCCTGCCCACCAGATACCGACCCGGTGCTCGATGAGCCTGGCCTGGTAGAAATGCTCAAGCATCGGGCCAAATCACAGGCACTGGCACATGTGTACCCGCTCGGTGCCGTCACGCGTCAGTTGCAAGGCCAGTTGCTCACAGAAATGTATGCGTTAACTGCCGCCGGTTGTGTCGGTTTCTCGCAGGCAGATACCACCATTGTCGACACACAAGTACTGTGGCGCGCCTTTGAATATGCGGCCTCGTTTGGTTACACCCTGTTTATGCGTGCTGAGGATCCCTACCTGGCCAAAAACGGTGTCGCCCATGATGGCGAAGTCGCTTCCAGATTGGGCCTGAAAGGCATTCCTTCTGCGGCGGAAAGCATCGCCTTGCAAACCATGCTGCGGATTGCGCAAGCCACTGGTGTCAGGTTACATATTGCCCGCGTCTCGACTGCAGAGTCAGTAGAACTCATCCGCCAGGCCAAGCAATCCGGCATGCAGGTGACGGCAGATGTGAGCATTCAGCACTTGCACCTCACAGACATGGATATTGGCTTTTTTGACAGCATGGTGCATCTCAAACCACCGGTACGCACGCAACGCGACCGTGATGCCTTACGCGCTGGCTTACTGGATGGCACATTAGATGCCATTTGCTCCGACCACACGCCGGTAGACGACGACGCCAAGGCGCTACCGTTTGCGGAATCACACCCCGGCGCTTCGGCGCTTGAATTACTGTTGCCACTGACACTGAAATGGGCGGCACAAGCCAAGCTCTCACCGACGCAAGCGCTGGCAAAAATCACGCAAGCGCCCGCCAATATTCTCGGCGTCGCCGCAGGTGATTTAAAGATAGGCGCCACCGCCGATGTGGTCATTTATGACCCGGAAATGGAGTGGCGGGTAGATGGTCGCGCCCTGCTGAGCCAGGGCAAAAATACGCCGTTTGTGAATCATGCAGTCACGGGCAAAGTGACGACTACCTTCACACAAGGCAACCTGGTGTTTCAGCAAGAAAACCTGCAAACCGTGTAGCCGTCAAACAAAACGCCTGCAATGTTGTCATTGCAGGCGTTTTTTTATGTCTGTCACTTTGAAGCTGGCTACAAAATATCCAGGTCAGAAATCTTGCCGCGCTCCTGGTTTTCTGGGTTTGCCATTTTGCTGTTGAGTTTAAATTTGAGGCGCAAATCATTGACCGAGTCAGCATTGCGCAACGCATCGTCGTAACTGATCTGGCCAGACTCAAATAAATCAAACAAGGCCTGGTCAAACGTTTGCATGCCCAGTTCGCGTGATTTGGCCATGATTTCTTTAATCGCGTGCACATCGCCTTTATAGATCAAGTCAGAAATCAACGGCGAATGCAGTAATACTTCTACCGCCGCCACACGGCCGCTGCCGTCAATCTTGGGAATCAGCCGTTGTGAAGCGACACAACGCAAGTTGAGCGACAAGTCCATCAATAACTGTTGCCTGCGCTCTTCGGGGAAAAAGTTAATAATCCGGTCCAAGGCCTGGTTGGTACTGTTGGCGTGCAAGGTGGCCAGGCATAAATGGCCGGTTTCAGAGAAGGCAATGGCGTAATCCATGGTTTCACGGTCACGGATCTCGCCAATCATAATCACATCTGGCGCCTGGCGCAGGGTGTTTTTAAGTGCGGCATGCCAGCTTTCGGTATCCACGCCGACCTCGCGCTGGGTCACAATACAATTACGGTGGCCGTGAATAAACTCAACCGGGTCTTCAATGGTAATAATATGACCGTAACTGCTTTCGTTACGGTGCCCCAGCATGGCCGCCATTGAGGTCGATTTACCAGAGCCGGTGCCGCCAACAAAAATGATCAGGCCGCGTTTAGCCATCACCACGTCTTTCAAAATCTGCGGTAACTTTAAATCATCAAACTTGGGGATATTGGTATTAATCACCCGAAACACCAGGCCGACTGCGCTGCGCTGGATAAAGGCATTGACACGAAAACGGCCGACCGAAGGCATGCTGATGGCAAAGTTGCACTCCAGCGTGTTTTTAAATTCGAGCGACTGCTTGTCATTCATCACCGCACGACCGATTTCGGCCGTTTGCTGGGTATTTAAAGTTTGTGATGACACCGGCGTCAGCTTGCCGTCTATCTTCATCGCCGGGGGGAAACCGGCGGTGATAAACAAGTCAGACGCTTTGCGCGTGACCATCAGCTTTAGCAGGTCAGTGACGAACTTCTCCGTCTGGTCGTGATCGCCAGCAGTTTGTGTGCTATCCATAGTATTAGCCGATGATAGCGTCACGGTTTGCAGCCTTGGTGCGCGCTTCGGCGGCACTGATGACATTGCGTTTGACCAGGTCTTGCAGGTTCTGGTCTAAGGTTTGCATGCCCAGGCTCTGGCCAGTTTGGATGGCAGAATACATCTGGGCAATCTTGTTTTCGCGGATCAGGTTACGAATGGCCGGCGTGCCCATCATGATTTCATGCGCAGCCACGCGGCCCTGCTCATCCTTGGTTTTACACAGCGTTTGTGAAATCACGGCACGTAAGGACTCAGACAACATAGAGCGTACCATTTCTTTCTCGGCCGCCGGGAACACGTCGACCACCCGGTCTATGGTTTTTGCCGCAGAGCTGGTGTGCAAAGTACCGAATACCAGGTGACCGGTTTCAGCAGCAGTCAGCGCCAGGCGGATGGTTTCCAGGTCACGCATCTCACCCACCAGAATCACATCCGGGTCTTCACGCAAGGCTGAGCGCAACGCGTTTTCAAAAGATTGCGTATGCGGGCCAACTTCACGCTGGTTGATCAGCGATTTTTTGGAGGTGTGCACAAATTCGATCGGGTCTTCCACCGTGAGCACGTGCGACATCTGCGACTCGTTGATGTAATCAATCATCGCCGCCAGTGTGGTTGATTTACCAGAGCCGGTGGGGCCAGTCACCAGCACAATGCCACGCGGCGTATCGGCAATATCTTTAAACACTTTGGGCGCGTTCAATTCATCCAGCGTCAGCACCTTGCTCGGAATAGTACGGAACACCGCACCAGCACCGCGTTGCTGATTAAACGCATTGACCCGAAAACGTGCCAGGTCAGGAATCTCAAACGAAAAGTCACACTCCAGGGTTTCTTCGTAGATTTTACGCTGGCTGTCGTTCATGATGTCATACAGCATGCGATGCACTTCGGCATGGTCCATGGCGGGCAGATTGATTTTGCGCACATCGCCGTGCACCCGAATCATCGGTGGCAGGCCGGAGGACAAATGCAAGTCCGAGGCTTTATTTTTAACAGAAAATGCCAATAAATCTGAAATATCCACAATCGACTCCGGTGATTATTTATATAATGTTGCTTTGGTTTTTTGTATTCTTCGTGCTTAATTCACGCGTGTCCGCATACTTGCTTAATCCGCCATGACGACCATTTCTGACAATCTTGCCCTGATACAACAACAGATGGCAGACGCTCAAGCCCGCTTTCAGGCATCGCAGCCAGTGACGCTATGCGCCGTCAGTAAAGCACAATCTGCCGATGCGATGCGTGCCGCCTACGATGCAGGCCAAACCGTGTTTGGCGAAAACTACCTGCAAGAGGCGCTCACAAAACAGGCACAACTAGACGACTGTGCAATAGCATGGCACTTTATCGGGCCGATTCAAAGCAATAAAACACAGCTAATTGCCCGTCATTTCGACTGGGTACACTCGGTAGATCGCCTCAAAATTGCCCAGCGCCTGTCAGATGCACGACCGACTGAACTTCCGCCATTAAACATTTGCCTGCAAGTGAACATTAGCGAAGAGGCAAGCAAAAGTGGTGCCAGTGGCCAAGAGTTATTGGAACTCGCCTTAAATATCAACCAGTTGCCGCACTTGCGGCTACGCGGTTTGATGGCGATTCCGGCCCCATGCAGCGACTTTACGCAGCAGCGTGACCAATTTCGGCAGGTGCGCGCTCTGTTTGAACAACTCAACAGCCATGGCCTGTCACTCGACACCTTATCCATAGGCATGAGCGGCGACTTTGCTGCCGCCATTGCCGAAGGTGCCACCCTGGTGCGCATAGGCACCGCCATTTTCGGGGCGCGATCAACCCCCTCCCCTACAGATTCAGCCACAGAAGGAACCTGATGACCATGCAATCACTTTCAGCCACACGCATTGCCTTTATTGGCGGCGGCAATATGGCGCAAGCCCTGATGACAGGCCTGCAACAGCGTGCATTTAACATGCAGAACATCACCGTGATTGACCCGGACACCGCCAAACATGCCCATTTGCAAACCACACTGGGCATCAACACCAGCGCCAGCCTGACCGCAGAATCACTGGCGGTAGAGGTGATTGTGCTGGCGGTCAAACCACAGCAGTTGCAAAGTGTGGCGCAGGCGCTGGCTCCTTTGCTGCAATCGCAATTAGTGGTGTCGGTCGCGGCGGGCATCCGCACGGCCGACCTCAGCCGCTGGTTAAATGGCTATCAAACCATGATACGCACCATGCCTAACACTCCAGCCCAAATTCAGGCGGGCATTACCGGCGCTTACGCCTTGCCAGCCGTCTCTGCCACGCAGCGCGAATTAGCTGACGCGTTATTACAAGCGGCGGGCGAAGTAGTTTGGCTAGACGACGAAGTACAACTGGATGCCGTCACGGCGATTTCTGGCAGCGGCCCGGCCTATGTGTTTTTGATGATAGAAGCATTGACTGCGGCAGGCGTTGAACTAGGCCTCAGTGAGGCGCAATCGCTCAAACTCAGCCTGGCGACATTTAAAGGCGCCAGCTTGCTAGCAGCTGGCAGCAGCACACCGATTGCCACCTTGCGCGAGCAGGTCACCTCCAAAGGCGGCACCACCGAACAAGGCCTGCTCAGCATGCGCCAGCACGATATTCATGGCATGATGCAAGATGCCGCTGCGCAGGCCGCACGCCGCGCCAAAGAACTGGGTGATCAACTGGGAGCACAAGCATGATGTTGCAAAATATGACGACTTTTTTACTCAATGCTGCGTTTGGCATTCTGACCTTTTTACTAGTCTTGCGCTTTTTAATGCAATGGACACGCACTTCGTTTCAAAATCCGCTGGGGCAAATGACCATGGCGCTGACCGACTTTATGGTCAAACCAGCGCGTAAATTGGTCCGCCCGATCAAACAGTGGGATGTGTCTACCTTGCTGCTGGCCTTGCTCATGCAGATCGCGTTATTTGCCCTGCTGGCTTTGCTGGCTGGCGCACCAAGCTCGCCATTGTTCTGGCTATGGCAAGCGGTGTTTGGCGTGCTGGCGCAAATGGTCGATGTGTTTTTTTATGCGATTTTGCTGATGGCGATTTTAAGCTGGGTGAATCCGTACAGCCCGATTTATGGCGTATTGAATCAACTGTCAGCCCCTATTCTGGACCCATTACGCCGCATTTTGCCACCGATTCAGGGCTTTGATTTTTCTGCACTGGTGGCACTGATCTTATTGCAAATGGTCAGCCATATTGTATTGCCAGGCCTCGCAACAGGTATCCTTTAAGCGTAAGCTAGCTCAAATAAAAAAGGACGACTAGCTGTCGTCCTTTTTTGTTTTATATCCAGACAATATCAAATTCTTCACGTCCGTATTGCGTATCCGGGTGCAGCGACAGCGGCTTTTTAATAAAGTCAGACAAGCTGGCCAAACTCTGCGACTCTTCGTCACTCAGCATATTAATCACGATTGGTGACGCTAATATCTTGAATTCTTTGGCGTTTTTAAACTGCTTGGACTCACGCAGCAACTCACGCATGATTTCATAGCAAATGGTTTGCGCCGTTTTGAGTTCGCCACGGCCCTGGCACACCTGGCAAGACTCACACAACAAATGTGCAAGACTTTCGCGCGTGCGCTTGCGTGTCAGTTCGACCAAGCCCAGCGCCGAAAACCCATTCACATTAATACGCGCCCTATCCAGCATCACCGCCTTGCGCAGCTCTTCGAGTACCGCTTCGCGCTGGGCATCTTCATCCATATCAATAAAGTCGATAATGATAATGCCACCCAGATTGCGCAAGCGCAGCTGCCGCGCAATGGTTTGCGCCGCCTCGAGATTGGTTTTAAAAATGGTGTCAGACAGGTTTTTGCCGCTGACAAAACTGCCAGTGTTCACATCCACCGTGGTCAGCGCTTCGGTCTGGTCAAAAATCAGATAGCCGCCAGATTTAAGCTCCACCTTGCGTGACAACGCTTTTTCTATTTCGCTTTCAATGTCATAAAACTCAAACAGCGAGCGCTCACCCTTGTAGTGCGTGAGCGGTTTGACCGCATGTGAAACATACAGCTCGGCAAACTCTTTCAGGCGCTCGAACATTTCGCGCGAATCGACGCGGATACTGGTCGTTTCAGTACACACCACATCGCGCAGAATACGGCGTGGCAAGCTGAGATCATAAAAAATCAGCGAACGTTCACCGACTTTTTTACTCTCGGCCTGGATTTTTTGCCAGACTTTGCGCAAGTATTCAATATCAGCCAGCAACTCTTCATCGGTCGCATTTTCAGACATGGTACGGATAATGTAGCCACCCTCGCGCTCTTCCGGCAATAAGCCCAACAAGCGGTTACGTAAAAACTCGCGCTCTTCTTCGATATCAATACGCTGTGAAACACCGATGTGTTTTTGGTATGGCAAATAAACTAAAAAGCGGCCAGCAATACTGATTTCTGTCGTCAGGCGTGCGCCTTTAGTGCCTATCGCCTCTTTAATCACCTGCACGATGATAGACTGGCCTTCGTGCAACACCTCCTGAATCGGGCGCTCTTTTTTAATGTCGCCTTCTTCGGCATGGCACTCCATGATGTCTGCCGCATGCAAAAAAGCGGCGCGCTGTAAGCCGATTTCAACAAAGGCTGATTGCATACCTGGCAACACGCGCACCACGGTGCCACGGTAAATATTGCCGACAATACCCAATGACGAGGCTCGCTCTATGTGCAGCTCCTGGACAATGCCCTGTTCCAGAATCGCCACCCGCGTCTCCTGCGGCGTGACGTTAATCAGTACTTCCTGCGCCAATGACATATTGCTTTACCCGATCCCGATATTTTATTTATATCTAAAGTTTACCATGCGTGCAGTAACTGCGCCGTTTCATGCAAGGGCAAACCCATCACACCACTGTAACTGCCTGTGATACGCCTGATCCACGCACCCGCGCGCCCCTGTATGCCATAGGCACCGGCTTTGTCCATCGGCTCGCCGGAGGCAATATACTCCTGCAACACGGCTTGCGGCACCGGCATCATCTCCACCTCAGTCGTATTCAGCAGGCAATGCACCTCACCTGCGCGATACACCGCCACTGCCGTATGCACCAGATGCACACTACCGCTCAGCCGCGATAACATGGCCAATGCCTCGCTGGCATCGGCAGGTTTGCCTAAAATCTCCTGCCCCAGTGCAACAGTGGTGTCGGCGGCCAGAATCACCAAACCACGTTCACCATGGTGTGCCGCAACAGCTAGCGCTTTTTCTTGTGCCAGACGGCATACATACTGTGCCGGATCTTCACCGGGCACACTCGATTCATCAATATCGGCAGGCAAAATATCGCATTGCACGCCCAGTTGTGCCAGCAACTCTACACGTCGCGGGCTACGTGATGCCAGGATGATCTTTTGTTGGGTCATAGATATTTTACAAGTGCAATAAACAAGCCGCACAAGGTAACACAAACACAGGGGATTTTGCGCTGTCGTCAGCCCAACTTACGCTAACAGCCGCCTGCCGCATTGTGTACAATAAGCCCTCGTTTGACTTTTATCACCAAGCTATTCGCATGAACTCACTTGAACACTTGCTGCAACGTGCTGAACAACTCATCACGCGCCTGGAAACCCTGCTGCCAGCCCCGCCCGCCGATATCAACTGGCAAGCCATTGCCTGGCGCTGGGTCAAACATAGCGCACACGGCCAATTACAGGCCGTAGAGCATCCGCATGCCGTTTTGCTGCAAGACATACAGTTTATTGACCGGCAAAAAACCGAAGTCGTGCGTAACACCCGCCAATTTTTACAAGGCTTGCCAGCCAACCATGTGCTGCTCACAGGCGCACGCGGCACCGGCAAATCGTCACTGGTCAAAGCCTTGCTCAACGCTTATGCCGACCAAGGCCTGCGCCTGATTGAGGTGGAAAAACAGGACCTCAATGACCTGCCACAAATTGCGCAACTGATTCGCCAACGGCCAGAAAAATTCATTATCTTTTGTGATGACCTCACCTTTGAAGCCAACGACACAGGCTACAAAGCGCTCAAAGTTATCCTCGATGGTTCGATTGAAAACGCGTCATCTAACCTGCTGGTGTACGCCACCTCTAACCGCAAAAACCTGATGCCCGAATATATGGCCGACAATCAGCCGATTGTCGATAAAGGTGAAATCCGCCAGAACGACACCATAGACGAAAAAACCTCGCTAGCCGAGCGTTTTGGTTTGTGGCTATCGTTTTACAGCTTTGACCAGGACGAATACCTGAGCATTGCCGAGCACTGGTTAAACACCTTTGGCATCACAATGGATGACGCTGCACAGCACGCCGCCCTGCAGTTTTATCACACACGAGGTGCGCGTAGCGGTCGTGTCGCCTACCAGTTTGCAAAAGACTACGCTGGCAAACTGCAACTGAAATCCTGATACCTATGACCAAACTCGTACAAGTCGCGGTTGCGATACTTATCCAGCCCAACGGAGAATACCTGCTCGCCAGCCGCCCCAACGGCAAAGGCTGGGCGGGCTGGTGGGAGTTCCCAGGCGGCAAAATCGAATCTGGCGAAACACCAGAACACGCATTGATCCGCGAATCGCAAGAAGAGCTAGGCATCACCCCAACGCAAATACAACCGTGGATCAAACGCCGCTACGACTACCCGGCTACGCACGACGCCGAAGCCAAAACCGTGCTGCTGCACTTTTTCTTTGTGCATGCCTGGCAAGGCGAACTCACCGCGCGTGAAGGCCAGCAATTTGCATGGCAACATCCTCGCAAGCTCAACGTAAACCCGGTGTTACCCGCCAATGCGCCGATTATGCAAGCCCTGAGCCTGCCGCCTGTGTACGCCATCAGCAACGTGCAAGAAATGTGCGAACCCACATTCTTGCTAGCGCTAAAAGAACAACTGGACCAAGGTTTGCAACTGCTGCAAATCCGTGAACCTCAGCTTGATAGCGAAGCCCTGGCCCAATTAAGCGAACAAGTACTCACCCTGTGCGCCCCTTACGACTGCCGCTGCCTGCTCAATAGCAGCCCAGAGGAAGCCCTGCAACTCGGTTATCAAGGCGTACATTTAAATAGCCAGCGCCTGCTGGCCCTCACACAAAAACCGGATCAGTTATTAGTCGGTGCCTCTTGCCACGATGTAGAGCAACTGCAACAAGCACAAACCCTGCAACTAGACTTCGCCCTGCTCTCCCCTGTGCTACCCACCCCAAGCCACCCGGAAGCGATTGGGCTGGGCTGGGAGAGGTTTGGGGAAATGCTGAATGGACTGGAAATCCCGGTGTATGGTTTAGGGGGTATGCAGCCAGAGCATCTGGCACAGGCACAAAGCTGTGGCGCGCGAGGCATCGCGATGCAGCGGGCACTTTGGCAACCTAAAGCTTGAATATCAATATGAAGAAATTTCTCTGGCTAACGATTGCCATCATTTGTAACACTGCTTTTGCTCAGTCAGATATCTGTAATAACGCTGATGACTTGGCGAATGCACATATACATGTTGAATCTTTTTTGCAGTCAATCAAGCAAGACCAGCATTTACGAGAAGTCGAAATTGATAAGGAAGTCCAGGCCACGGCACAACGATTGCAATGGACCAGGGAAGATCAGTCCAGTTTTTTCAGAAAAATACTCTCATCTCCAGAGTTCTCCGCATTTGAGGCTGAGAAAAAACCGCTATTAGCCGAGATCATCCGTATCGTGAGGACTTTTAACAAAGGCAGCACATCAAATATGCCTGAGAGTTGTGATGATGTTATTCAAATTCAGTCTATTATTTATCACATCAGGGACGTGAATCGACGTCAGTATGATTTTATGTCGCGAGAGATCAATACTGCGCATTAGCTTTGAAAGACTGACGGACTGCGTTGAGTGGTGCCTTATTTTAAACGTTAGGCGCAAAAAATATGAAAGACATAAAACGTGATTTAGTCATTTATTACGACCAGAAAAATCAAAAACAACAGTCCTGAAGCACCATACGATTTATCTATTCAACTCCATAGCCAAGCGATGAGAAACTTTTCACTACATGATTTAGCCCGCACTGAAAGGCGCATTAATCGTGACACATAAGCCCAAGCAACTACTCAAACAGGACTGGCTTCATGAAGCGTGGAATCGAAAAGCATCTCTACTCTCAGGGGTTCTAGCAATACTATCTTTGTCCCTAGCCCACTACGCAGGTTTTTTGATGAAGGTTCCATTACAAATAGTGGCTGTCGCCGGATTGCCGCTAGCTAAAAGCGTGACGACTACATTTCTATTTTATGTATTTTTTTGTGCAGTTTTTGCGCGCGTATTAACCTCTATGTTCCAACTCGTTGCACTTCCGTTCTTAACTGCAACCGATCGGCTGGAACGCGGTGTCCACAGAACAATGAACTGGTCGCATCAGCGTCGTTTCGTCCACTCGCATACCGAAACCATCAAGTGGGAGGGATATATTTGGATCATCCTTCAAGCAGGTTTATTTCTTTTAGTGATGTTGGCAATATATGTCAAATTCACGATGACTTGGCTTTCGGGCGTCGGACTCTTCACATCCATTATATTTGTTGTTCTGTCTGGGCTTGTTAGAGCCGGATTTTTCCTTCAACCAAGCCCAAGCATTTTCATCAAAAAAATTAAAAGACGCCCTGCTTACTCAGGACGGGCGGTATCCGCAACCTTTGTAACAGCGACCGCTGCTCTTATTGTCACGGCGTTTTTCATGGGTAGTATGCGCGCAAATTTATTGCGAAATGACGAACCACATATGATCGTCACAAAGGAGTTCACGGGTAACGCGAACGTGATTGCAAGTGCTGACGGGGCACTACTATTGTTCCAAAAGCAGGGCGACGAGTTTCGATATATATACTCATCCCCAGAGTTTACAGCATCGATGGAAACCAAACCGGCATTTCCCCCAATTGGCGCCAAAAAGGAGCAACAGTGCCCCCTAATAACCCCGGCACCAGGGAAAAGTTGTTTGAGTGCTGAACCAATGGCCGATTGAATTTCTATTGACTGAATATATGAACACACCACAACCAAACAATCCACTGCACGGCGTGACACTTGAGCACATTGTCGAACAACTGGTCAACCATTACGGCTGGGATAAACTCGCACAGCGCGTGAATATCAACTGTTTTAAGAGTGACCCTTCAGTGAAGTCCAGCTTGAAGTTTTTACGTAGAACGCCTTGGGCAAGAGCTGAGGTTGACGCCTTGTATCTGGCAACGTTTGCCAAAGACAGCCATTGATGCTGGTGGCAAACCTGATGATATAAGTAAGCGAATCAGGGCGCGGCTTTGACTGGCATGGTGACAAACTGATCTGTGATCTTGCCTTGCTTGTCTTTAAAGCATAGCCTGAACTTGACTTGCTCGCCGACTTTAAATGGGGTTGGAAATTCAAACAGCATCAAGTGCAGGCCACCCGGTGCCAACTTAACTGGCTTGCCGGCAGGCACTGGCAGCTCTTCCATACTACGCATTTTCATGACGCCGTTTTGCATGGTCATGCTATGCATCTCTACCGTGCCAGCGCGCTCAGTTTCAGCGTAAACCAGGGTGACGTCTTGTGGGCTGGAGAGCGTGACATACGCAGCAGCAACTGATTGGCCAGGGTTAGAAGCACGCACCCAGGCATCGGTCATTTTCACTTCAGCTTGTACTAATACAGCGGCCCCCAGCAGGCAAATGCTCACAATCATGCGTAATAAAAAATGAGGGGCGTGCATATCGTATATCCTAGGCGCCGATTATTCCGGCTCAAACATATCTGGGGGTGTGTTATCTGGAATGCGGAATTTCTCGGTGGCCCAATCGCCTAAATCAACCAGTTTGCAGCGCTCGCTGCAAAACGGCCGGTAGGGGTTAGCAGTTGAGTATTCTGAGGTTTCACCACAGGCAGGGCAAGCGACCTTGCGGGCTTTTACGGCAGGCTGCGTCAATTGTGTCCGGCTCCGGTAAAGTTACAGACAATCATCCTAAACGGGATGTCTTGCTCGCAGCCTTTGGGCCGTTGCACAAAGTCCAGCTTTTGAAAGCGGATATTGATGGCATATTTGTTGGCACTGACTTCGGGGAAGCATTCGTCGTGGTCTATCTCGATGCGCAACAGTTGCGCTGGCTTGTGGCCAGACAATTGCTGCTGATAAGCACCATGATGCGCCACCAGTGATAGCACCTGGCCGCTACCACGCAATAATTGTAGAATCAGGCGTATGGATTCATACATAGGCATCAACTTAGCCAGCCAATGCGCAAAATCGTCTTTGCGACGCTCAACCCCCAGGTACAACCAGTGACGATAAGAGGGTAAGTCAAATTCACAGACACCGCCAGGGATGCTGGTGCGTTGCTTGACACTCATTAACCAGTCATTTTCACGTAATGACTGGCCGAGTTTTTGATGGTCAGAACGCAAAGCGGTCGCGCAACGATCCAAACTGGACAAGGTGCTCGCCAGTGCATGGTGGTCAATATTAGGATTGGTTTGCAGGAATGATAGCTGGACTTTATGGCGGTCCAGCTCTTGTAGCAGATCGACTTTCAAATCGCCGCGATCAATCAAATCCAGGATTTGCAGCATGGAAATCAGTGCCACATGATGATTGATCTCATGCCCAATCTCAATGTGGTGCAACATTTTGACGAACAAATCCTCCAGGCGGAGATAAGTTCTGATGCGCTCGTTAAATGGAAACTCGTAGCTCGACACGGCAGCCTTTTCTGTCAGCTGATACTTGAAAAGTATGCAATAAAAGCCTGATTATGAAACCCTTTTCACTCACTGGCAAGTCTTAGAGAAGTTTTTATGAAACTCTAGCACTTTTTCCTGCAAATTATCCAATGTTTGGTCGTTTTCGATCACCGAATCCGCAATCGCCAAACGCTCGTCACGGCTGCTTTGCGCGGCAATCATGGCCTGCGCCATGCCCTCGGATAACTGGCTACGTTGCACCACGCGCGTAAGCTGCGTCTGCTTGTCGCAATCCACCACGAGCACGTGATCAACCATCTGCCAGTCGGCGCGACTTTCAACCAATAATGGAATCGCCAGCACCACATAAGCCTCAGTATACGCTGCAATTTGACGGATGGCTTCGCGCCGGATGGCCGGGTGCATGATCTGGTTGAGTTGGTCCAGCGCATCAGGCTCGGCAAACACCAACTCGCGTAATTTTGCCCGGTCAAGCTGGCCCTCTGCATTAAACATGCTGTCGCCAAACTGCGCACGTACCGCCTGCATGGCCGAGCTACCGGGCGCACTCATGTCACGGGCGATGTGGTCTAAATCCACCACCGGCACGCCCAATGCCATAAACGCTTTGCACACTTCGGATTTACCACTACCAATACCGCCAGTCACCGCCACCACTTTGCTCATAGTAGCGCGCTTACGGGATCAGGTAATAGGAGGCCAGCGCCTGCCCGTAAAACAGGGCAGCAATGCCGCCCAGCGCTAAAAATGGGCCGAATGGAATCGCTGTTTGGCGGGTTTTGCCTTTAAGTAGAATCAAACCGATGCCGATCACACTGCCGACCACCGAGCTCAGCAAAATCACGGCGGGTAATAATTGCCAACCAAACCAGGCACCGATCGCGGCCAGCAGTTTAAAGTCACCATAGCCCATGCCTTCTTTACCGGTCACCAGCTTGAATAACCAATACACTGACCACAACACCAGGTAGCCTGCTATTGCGCCGACCACCGCTGAGGTGAGGTCGGTAAACCCGTATTTGATATTGAGTAACAAACCCAGCCATAACAAAGGCAGCGTAATGTCATCGGGGAGCAACTGCGTGTCAAAATCGATAAAGGTTAAGGCAACCAATGCAAATACGAATATCAGTGCAAATACCGTTAGCATGCTGTAGCCATACTGTACCGCCACAGCCAATGACAGCAAACCGGTTAACAACTCGACCAACGGATAACGGGCTGAAATAGACGCTTGGCAGCCGCGGCAACGCCCACGCAGAAACAGGTAGCTGATGACAGGGATATTTTCGATGGCAGTAATCTGGTGTCCGCAATGCGGACAAGCCGAACGAGGCACGACCAGATTATATTTAGGTTGCTCCGGCGCGGTTTGCCCTTGTAAATCCAGGCAACTGGCATGCCACTCACGCTCCATCATTTTAGGCAGTCGGTGGATCACCACATTGAGAAAACTACCGACTAGCAAGCCTATCAACAAGCATACCGCTTGCAAAAAATGTGGTTGTGTTTGCAATAAACTTAAAACAGGTTCAAGGATTTCTGACATGATACCGATAACATAGTTAAGGTTGCTGCATGATGGCATCGTTAATGCAAGTAAGCAAGGCTAAAAGACGGCAAAACCTGTTTAAAAGCCGCTTTTCCCGTCTTGAAAATCACTTGCTCGGCACCATTTATGTGTAAGATGGATACTGCACTGCGGCCACCTAGGCGCACATCTGTGTTTAAGTGACATCCGTTATCAAGTGAAGGAAGTTGCCTATGTCTGATCAAATCAAATTTACGCCACCGACCGAAGCAGGCCTCAATCAGGTCGAGTTAAATCAAGTTGAGCATCCCGCCTGGGATCAGCCCGTGATTTGCCGGGTAGAAGTTGACTTGCCAGGCTGGCTGACAAAACTGACCGGACAATCGCACTGGGAAGTCTACAGTGAAGAGGAAGAAGAAAACTGCATCAGTTTTGGCATGCGTTCACTGCACAGCCATGGCTTGCACAAAGCCACCAAACTGGTGGAAAAAGACATGCAGGCAGAAGTCACGCTCTATCACAACGGTTATGCGGTGGTAGACGTGAATGGACAATCATTGTTTGACGGCGCACTCACCAACGCCACCAATGATTGTGCGCGGCTGAGCTACTACCATATCAGTGGCGAGCCGATCGCCTTGAATTAATAGACGGCAACAGTCAGCCTGGTCACAGGCTGATTGCCTGATTATTGCTGGCGGCTGACAGAGAAATTGGCCAAATCCAGCATCGCCTGCTTGGCGGCCGTTGGTGCAAATACAGATAAGGCCTCACAGGCCAGTTTGGCTTCTTTTTGTGCAACAGCACGCACGTAATCAAATGCTTTCACCGAATGCAAAATCTCCAGCACCGCATCCAGCTGTGATACCTGTCCTTCCAGTAGCGCCTGCTTCACCAAATCCGCCTGCGCAGCTGGGGCCTGCTGAATCGCATACAGCATAGGCAAGGTGACCTTACCTTCGGCCAAGTCATTGCCCAGGGTTTTGCCTATCTTTTCGCTGTCGCCAGTTAAATCCAGCACATCATCAATCAGTTGAAACGCCGTGCCCAGATGCATGCCATAAGTGGCCAAACCCTCTTCCTGCTCAGCATTAGCCTGGCATTGCACTGCCCCCAAACGCGTCGCCGCTTCAAACAGCTTGGCCGTTTTAAAGTGAATCACCTGCAAATAATCCTGCTCGCTGACGCCGATATTGCGGACGTTGAGCAACTGCAACACTTCGCCCTCAGAAATCACATTGGTCGCATCGGCTAAGATCTCCATCACGCGCATATTTTGCAGCTTGACCATCATCTGAAAGGCACGCGAATACAAGAAATCACCCACCAGCACACTGGCCGGGTTACCGTAAACATGATTAGCGGTCGATTTACCGCGGCGTAACTCAGAGGCATCGACCACGTCATCATGCAGCAAGGTCGCGGTATGGATAAATTCGATAATGGCAGCCAGCGAATGATGTGCCGGAGAGACCGCGTCAGCCAGATCGCCGGACATTAACACCAGGGCCGGACGCAAGCGCTTGCCACCACTGTGTATGATGTATTCCGAAATCTGATTAATCAGCGGAACTTGAGATGACAAAGACTGGCGAATAACGGCATCCACCTGCTGCATATCGCCTGCAATCCGCGCCAAACAAGCATTTAGAGACACTGAAACACCAATGAAAAAACAAAGTTAAAGCATACCATACCTGCCCCGCCTCTCGCTACGCTCAACGCGGCAGAATATACATACATAAGGCGTTGATCATGCAGCAATTCCGGCGAATAGACAGCAAATGCCAATCTCTAGCAGAAAAGAAAAAAGCCTTGCTTCCGAAGAAACAAGGCTTTTTATTTTTGGCGCGCCCGGAGCGATTCGAACGCCCGACCCTTTGGTTCGTAGCCAAATACTCTATCCAACTGAGCTACGGGCGCCAAAGTTTGTTGCTTTGCAACAAAAACAGCATTATAACACTATTTTAAGCTTTGTGGCGGTGCAGATTCACATCCAACAACCAATCTACCAAAAACAAAACCCACGCGGAGCAAGGTTTTTGGCGGTGAGCGAGGGATTCGAACCCTCGATACAGGTTTAAGCCCATATGCTTCCTTAGCAGGGAAGTGCCTTCGACCTCTCGGCCAGCTCACCTTATTAAAACAATCAAGTTCTAATAAAACCAACACAGCTTACGCTGTTCTCTTTGCAGTATTGCTACTGCATCGAAGGGCGCAATACTACGTGAAAACCCTTCGAAAATCAACGCAAAAAAGAAGAATGTTTTATTTCTTTATTTAAAAGAAATAAAACATAAGCGAGCGAGCTGGATGAAGTGCAAGGCACACGGAACGCAGAAACCGGAATGTACATGAAGTACATGAGGATTTTTAGTACCGAGTAACCCTTCAATCAGAGACTAGCAATTCGCCCGCGCAGCCGCTTATTTCATACGCTAATTAAGCGTTTTCGAGGCCAAACGCCTTATGCAACACGCGTACAGCCAGTTCCATGTATTTCTCTTCGATCACCACAGCGATTTTAATTTCGCTGGTCGAAATCATCTGGATATTAATGCCCTCTTCGGCCAAGGTACGGAACATTTGGCTGGCAATGCCGACGTGTGAGCGCATACCCACACCCACGACAGACACCTTAGCGATTTTATCGTCGCCACTGATTTCACGTGCCTGGATATGACCTTGCACCTTGTCACGCAATAACGCCAGTGTTTTGTTCATTTCGTTTTTATGCACGGTGAAGGTGAAATCAGTGGTGCCATCCGCGCCAACGTTCTGGATAATCATGTCGACATCGATATTGGCATCCGCCACCGGGCCCAGAATTTGATAAGCGATGCCCGGTTTATCCGGCACGCCAGTCACGGTAATTTTCGCCTCATCGCGGTTAAAAGCGATGCCGGAGATAATTGGTTCTTCCATGTTGTCCTCATTTTCTTCGAATGTGATCAGTGTGCCGTCGCCTTCTTCTTCAAAGCTTGAGAGCACACGTAATTTAACTTTGTATTTACCGGCGAATTCTACAGAGCGTATCTGCAGCACTTTAGAGCCTTGAGAGGCCAGCTCGAGCATTTCTTCAAAAGTGATTTTCTCCAGGCGGCGCGCTTCAGGCACCACGCGCGGATCGGTGGTATACACGCCATCCACATCAGTATAAATCTGGCATTCATCGGCTTTTAATGCCGCCGCCAAGGCCACGCCTGTGGTGTCAGAACCACCACGACCCAGCGTGGTGATATTGCCATTGGCATCCACGCCCTGAAAGCCAGCCACCACACAGACATAGCCGTCATCGAGGTCTTTTTTCAGGTTGTGCTGGTCAATGTCCAGAATACGCGCTTTGTTATAAGCGTCATCGGTCAGGATTTTGACCTGTGTGCCGGTATAGCTTTTCGCCTTGATGCCCAGCTCCATCAGCGCCAGCGCAGTCATGCCTATGGTCACTTGCTCACCGGTAGACACCATGACATCCAATTCGCGTGGATCAGGATCCGGCATGATTTCCTTGGCCAGTGAAATCAAACGGTTGGTTTCACCAGACATGGCGGAGACCACGACCACCACTTGATGCCCCATGGCCTTGTAGCGCGCCACACGACGCGCCACATGACGGATACGCTCGGGATTGGCGACTGAAGTGCCGCCATATTTTTGTACGATTAATGCCATTTTATTTCCTTAACAATCTTTTTTCTTATCCGCAGATAAACGCCGGTGAACGCCGATTTTCACCATGCATGATCGGCGTCTATCGGCGTGCACGGCGGTTAAACAAGCTTTTGCTTTACCCAATCGGTGACGCTTGCCAGTGCTTGCGGCAGGTTGGCGGGCTCAGTACCACCGGCCATGGCCATATCAGGCTTGCCACCGCCTTTGCCGCCAACTTGGCCTGCAACGTGGTTTACCAGCTCACCAGCCTTCACTTTACTGGTTAAGTCCGCGGTGACGCCGGCGGCCAGGCTGACTTTACCGTCAGCCACACTCGCCAGCACAATGACGGCAGATTTGAGTTTATCCTTGAGTTTGTCCATGGTCTCACGCAGCGCGTTGGCATCTGCGCCTTCCAGAGTGGCCGCCAACACTTTGGCGCCGTTGATCTCCTGGGCTTGCGTCGCCAGGTCATCGCCTTGTGACGACGCCAGTTTGGACTTAAGACGTGCCAGCTCTTTCTCCAGTGATTTCACGTTGTCCATCACCTGTGCGATTTTGGCAGGCAGCTCATGCGCTGGCGCTTTAAGCTCACCCGCCACCTGATTAATCAGGGTTTGTTGCACCTGCACCAGCTTCAGAGCGCCCTCGCCTGTGGTCGCTTCTACGCGACGCACGCCTGCAGCCACGCCACTTTCAGAGGTAATTTTAAACAATCCAATATCGCCGGTACGACTCACGTGCGTACCCCCACACAGTTCGCGCGATGATCCAATATCCAGCACGCGCACTTCGTCACCGTATTTTTCGCCAAACAGCATCATGGCGCCGGTTTGCTGTGCAGACTCAATATCCATCACGCGCGCTTGTGTCGCCGCGTTAGCAAGAATTTCGGCATTGACCAGTGACTCTACGGTGGCAATTTCTGCATCTGTCATCGGCGCATTATGCACAAAGTCAAAACGGGTTTTTTCGGTATCAACCAGGCTGCCTTTTTGCTGCACGTGCTCGCCCAACACTTCACGCAAGGCTTTGTGCATCAAGTGTGTGGCAGAATGGTTACGCATGGTATTGGCGCGCGCTTGCAGATTGACTTTGGCAGCCAGGGCATCGCCGACTGACAAGCTGCCGGTTTTAAGCACACCGTGATGCCCAAATACCGCGGCCTGAATTTTTTGGGTATCTTCAACGGCAAAAATACCGTTGGCTGACTTGAGCTCACCACTGTCGCCAATCTGGCCACCGGACTCGGCATAAAACGGGGTCTCATCCAACACGACCACGCCCAGGTCACCTTCATTGAGCACATTCACTGCACTGCCATCTTTATACAGCGCCAGCACTTTGGCCGGGGTTTCTAATTTATCGTAGCCATGAAAGGTGGTCGCCGCGCCATCGTATTCGAGATTCAGCGCCATTTTAAATTTGCCGGCGGCACGTGCCTGTTCTTTCTGGCGCGCCATCGCGGCATCAAACCCGGCGGTATCGACAGTCACACCACGTTCGCGGCAAATGTCGGCGGTTAAATCTAACGGAAAGCCAAACGTATCGTGCAATTTAAAAGCGAGGTCGCCATTGAATACAGCAGGCTTGGTGGCCAATTCTGTTTCCAGAATCTGCATACCGTTTTCAATGGTTTCAAAGAAACGGTCTTCTTCCTGCTTAAGAATCTCGGCAATACGCGCCTGGTTGCTGACGAGCTCAGGATAAGCTTCTCCCATTTCTGCCACCAGATCCGCCACCAGCTTGTGGAAAAACGCGGCTCTACAGCCTAATTTGTAACCATGGCGAATCGCGCGGCGGATAATCCGGCGCAGCACGTAACCGCGGCCTTCGTTACCAGGAATCACGCCATCGGCGATCAGGAAAGAACAGGCACGAATATGGTCAGCCAGCACTTTGAGTGAAGGGCTGTTGACATCGGCAGTATTGGTTTCGCGCGCAGCGGCTTTAATCAAGGCCTGAAACAAGTCGATTTCGTAGTTGGCATGCACGCCTTGCAAGACGGCAGAAATACGCTCCAAGCCCATCCCGGTGTCTACCGACGGCTTAGGCAGTGGATGCATGACGCCCGCTTCATCGCGGTTAAACTGCATGAAGACGTTGTTCCAGATCTCAATAAAGCGGTCGCCATCTTCATCGGGACTGCCTGGTGGGCCGCCAGGGATATGCGCACCGTGGTCATAGAAAATTTCAGTACAGGGGCCGCAAGGGCCGGTGTCGCCCATCATCCAAAAGTTATCAGACGCATAACGTGCGCCCTTGTTGTCGCCGATACGCACGATTTTGTCCGCAGGCACGCCGACTTCGTTGTGCCAGATGTCATACGCTTCATCATCTTCCGCGTACACGGTCACCATCAGGCGCTCTTTGGGTAGTGCGTAGACCTCGGTCAGCAATTCCCAGGCAAAGCGAATCGCATCGCGCTTAAAGTAATCGCCAAAGCTAAAGTTGCCCAGCATCTCAAAAAAGGTATGGTGGCGCGCAGTGTAGCCAACGTTTTCGAGGTCATTGTGCTTACCGCCTGCACGCACACATTTTTGCGCTGAAGCCGCGCGCGTATAAGCGCGTTTGTCAAAGCCGAGAAACACGTCTTTAAACTGGTTCATGCCCGCATTGGTGAACAGCAAGGTCGGGTCACCGTGCGGCACCAGCGAACTGGAAGTCACCACCTGGTGGCCTTTGGAAGCAAAAAAATCCAGGAATGCCTGGCGGATTTGCTTGCTGGAAGGATTGCTTCCGTAACTAACTGTCGTCTTCTGGACTGTCATCTTCTGCGTGTCTATTCAATATTTGTTTAATGACTTCAAACTTAAAACCACGACTTTGTAAAAAACGAGCTTGTTTTGCCCAGTCTTCACGCGTCGTCGCGGCCGCTTTAAACTTTTTGCGCCAGACTTCTCTGGCGCGTTCTATTTCACTGCCTTGCAAACCGGCAACGGCTTCGGCAATCAGGGTGTCATCCACCCCTTTTTCACGTAACTCCTGCGCCACGCGTGCCGCACCAAACTTGGCCTGGCGCGCATGCACCATTTGCTCGGTGTAGCGTGCATCACTTAGCCAGCCGCGCAGTTTAAAGTCTGCAATCAAGGCCTCGATATCATCGGCTTCATCCGCATAACCTTTAAGCTTTTGCGCCAGTTCAGCGGCGGAATACTCGCGCTTGCTTAACAACTCAAGCGCACGCTGGCGCAGTGATTTCTCAAGGCTTTGCCGCAAGGGGATTAATCGTCCTCGCCTCTGGCTGAAGGCATGCTATCGGCCAGCACATTCGAGTTGTCGCGAATCTTGGCTTCGATCTCGGCCGCAATCGCTGGATTTTCACGCAGGAATTCTTTGGCGTTTTCTTTACCTTGGCCGATTTTTTCACCGTTGTAGCTATACCAGGCACCAGCTTTTTCCACCAGTTTGAGGTTGGTGCCCAGCTCAATCACTTCACCTAAGCGAGAGATCCCCTCACCATACATAATGTCGAATTCTGCCTGCTTGAACGGCGGTGCGACTTTGTTTTTGATGACTTTGACTTTAGTCTCAGAACCAATCACTTCGTCGCCCTTTTTAATCGCGCCAGTACGGCGGATATCTAAACGCACAGACGAGTAGAATTTGAGTGCGTTACCGCCTGTGGTGGTTTCCGGATTACCGAACATGACACCAATTTTCATACGAATCTGGTTAATAAAGATCACCAGCGTATTGGTACGTTTGATGTTACCGGTCAGTTTACGCAAGGCCTGTGACATCAGTCGTGCCTGCAAGCCCATGTGGCTGTCGCCCATTTCACCTTCAATTTCGGCACGTGGCGTCAATGCGGCGACCGAGTCGACCACTACAATATCCACAGAACCAGAACGCACCAGCATGTCGGCGATTTCCAGCGCCTGCTCGCCCGTGTCTGGTTGCGAAATCAGCAACTCAGGCACATTCACGCCCAGTTTGGCGGCATATTGCGGATCCAGGGCGTGCTCGGCATCGATAAACGCGGCGACGCCACCTAGCTTTTGCATCTCGGCAATCGCTGACAAGGTCAATGTGGTTTTACCTGAGGATTCTGGGCCATAAATCTCAACAATGCGGCCACGTGGCAAACCGCCTACGCCAAGCGCAATATCCAGGCCCAACGAACCGGTGGAGACCACTTGCAAGTCTTCGCCAATATCGCCATCGCCCATGCGCATGATGGAGCCTTTGCCGAACTGTTTTTCAATTTGAGAGAGTGCGGCGGCGAGCGCTTTGCTTTTGTTGTCATCCATGCTGATTGCTTTCTTTGACCAATAAAAATGCGTTGTTTTCACAATCGCTATATAATTCAAACAATAACTTCTAATTATTTCATAAATCGACCATCAGTGAAATGGCGAAGCCATGAATTCCAGTCGGTGATATCAACCTGCTAAATTCAGCCGGAACAATGTCAACCGTCACATGACCTATGCGTTAAGTGAATCAGGGAGCATGAATATGTTTTCGGCGAGAGGAGAATTTATGAAAATCGTAAAATATGCGTTGGGACTCGCACTGAGCGGCCTGGCCGCATTCAGCGCACAAGCACAGGATAACTGGTCTGTCGGCGTGGTGGTTGGCAACCCTTACCCACCCGCTTACTACGCACCACCACCGGTCTATTATGCGCCACCACCCGTGGTCATTTACCGCCATCCGCAAAGTAATTTTTATGGCGTGCCTGCCGTGGCTTACCCACAACCGGCGCCTGGCTTTATCCAGTTTTCGTATGGCAACGGCGGCTATGGTGGTTATAACTATGGCCCACGCAACTTTAATGGTGGCGGCTGGAACGGCGGAGGTTGGAACGGCGGTGGCCGCGGACATGGTCACGGGCATCACCATCATTAACGTTTCATCGTTATCCAGTGGTTAACCGCAGCAAGCCTGCCAGCAAGTAGTTGGCGGCCTGCTCGCGTACCTGGCTTCGGTCACCGGCAAAATGCCGGGTTTCCACGATGACGTCATTCGCCCCGTCTGCGCCATACCTGGCCCAGGCAAAACACACGGTGCCGACCGGTTTGTATTGCGAGCCGCCGCCAGGCCCGGCAATCCCGGTCACTGCGCCACTCACCTGCGCCTGACTATGCTGCAATGCCCCTGTGGCCATGGCCTGCGCGACAGGTTCGCTCACTGCGCCATGGGCGGCAATCAAGGCCTCTGGCACACCGAGCATATCGGTTTTTGCCGCATTGCTATACGTGACAAAGCCACGATCAAACCAGGCCGAACTGCCGGCAATCGCAGTGACAGATTGCGCCACCATGCCACCCGTGCACGATTCGGCCAGCGCCAATTGCCAGTGTCTCGCTTGCAGCGCCTGACCAAGCGTCTCGCTTAATTCAAGCAACATACTCACGCCAGCATGCCTTGTGCAGCCTGCAGCACCACAATGGCCATGATTGCTGCCAGGACATCGTCCAGCATCACCCCAAAGCCACCTTTGACGCGCTGATCCACCCAGCCAATCGGAAAAGGTTTCCAGATATCAAACAAACGGAAGCTGGCAAATGCAGCCAGGCCCCAAGCCCATGTTAATGGTAGTGTTACCAGCACTGCCGCCATCGCGACGACTTCATCCCACACAATCGCGCCGTGATCGCTCACCCCCAGCGCACGCCCAGTTACCTCACAACACCAGATGCCGAGTAAAAACAACACGCCCAGGCTCAGCCACTGCTGCGCCAGCGGTAAATCCATCAGTAGCCAATACAGCGGAAAACCCAACAATGTGCCAACGGTGCCTGGCGCTTTGGGCGACAAGCCAGTGCCCAGGCCAAAACTTAGGCAATGCAAGGGGTGTGAAAACAGCAAGCGCCAACTTGGTGGCTGTGATTGCCGGGATGGATTAGCCAAAATGCGCGTACCCTTTCTGCGACAAGACCACAGCGGCCTCGCCGTCAAATACCTGCAGGCCTGCGGCCGCGGTAATGTGACCAATACGGTGCAACGGCAAAGCCAACTGAGCAGCCAGTGCGCTCAGGGCATCCCGATGCTGAGGCGCAGCGGTAAAACACAATTCGTAGTCATCCCCGCCAGCCAATACCGCTTGCTGCAACACCGCTTCAGCCACTGCCGATTGCTGCAACACGGGCTTGGGCATGGCCGACCACTCTAACGTAGCGCCAACGGCTGACGCCTCAAGGATATGCGTCAAGTCAGCCAGCAAGCCATCCGAAATATCCAGCACTGCCGTGGCGATGCCACGCAATGCCTGCCCCAATGCCACGCGCGGTTGCGGCGCATGCATGGCCGTGGCCAGCACTGCCACATCCTGCGCATGCAAATCGAGTGCGCCTAAACGATGTTGCAACCATAATGCCGCCTGCCCCAACACACCACTGACCCAAACATCATCGCCCGCTCGCGCGCCGTTACGTTGTAGCGCCTGCCCTTGCGGCACTTCGCCCAGGATATTGATCGCGATATTCAACGGCCCGCGTGTGGTATCGCCACCGATGAGCGACACGCCAAAAGCATCCGCACAGGCAAACAAGCCGGCGCTAAAGCGTTGCAGCCATGCGTCATCAATCTGCGGTAAGGCAATTGATAATGTCGCCCACCTCGGTTCGGCGCCCATCGCGGCCATGTCACTGACATTGACGGCCATCGATTTCCAACCAATCGCAAATGGGTCAATGTCGGCAAAAAAATGCGTGCCCGCCACGGACATATCGGCAGAGATCGCCAATTGATAACCGGGCCGCACACGAATCAATGCCGCATCGTCGCCCACGCCAAGATCTGCCTGGGCTGGGCGCGTAAAATACTTGGCAATCAGCTCAAACTCTGCCACGGCGCGTGCTCCACCAGCGCTGCCACAACACGGCTACGACCCAGGCCAGCAAAAGACCAACCACATCCGCCAGCCAGTCATAAACGCTAGGCTGCCGCGTAGTTGTGAGTATGCCCTGCAATACTTCCATCAGCGCGCCAAAAATGGTCAGGCCGATTAAAGTCGTTTTCGGCGACTGGGGAAACGCCAGCAAGCCCCAAAACGCAACACCGCCAAAGGCAATCACATGTTGTATTTTGTCTTTATAGAGCGAGCCATCCGTGGTCGGCGCCATCTCCATCAGTAGCAAATAGGTGAGCAAAGTGAAGCAAAGTATAAAAATCAGCTTAAAAATGGCGTTGTAACGCATGCAATCTCTTTAGTGACTTAAGAATTAAATTTATTTGCGTATAGCAGATTTAGGGCGAAAAGCTTTGACGATGCTGCCCTCGGTTTCCAGGTAGGGCATCGGTTGGTCGCTAGTCGCCAGCAAGTCGAGACAATAAGGCACAGCCGCAAAAATGCCTGGCACCAGCGTATTGCCTTCACTATCCTTGAGGCCTTCCAGTGTTTCTTGAATCGACTTGGGTTGCCCTGGCAAGTTAATAATCAGGCATTGCTTACGAATCACCGCCACCTGGCGCGACAAAATCGCCGTTGGCACAAAGCGTAGGCTGATTTGCCGCATTTGCTCACCAAAACCTGGCATCTCACGGTCCGCAACCGCCAAGGTAGCCTCTGGCGTCACATCTCTAAGCGCAGGCCCGGTGCCGCCGGTAGTAAGCACCAAGTGGCAAGCCTCGTCGTCGACCAGTTGCTTAAGGGTATGAGAAATGGTGGCTTGTTCATCGGCAATCAGGCGAGTCACGATGGTATAAGGCGAAACCAGCGCCTGTGCCAGCCAAGCAGTGAGCGCCGGGATGCCTTTATCTTCATACACGCCTTGCGAGGCACGGTCACTGATAGAAACTAACCCAATGCGTGTGAATTGTTCTTGCATAACTTAGTCTACGTCAATTATGTCTGTGTTAATGTACCGATACATCATAACATTACAACCTGTTATTCGATCATGGAGAATTCGATGAACCCCCTGTGCAAGCCTGGACAGTCCGTCATAGTAAGTGCTTCCCGATCAGACCAGTGGTTATCATGGTTTAAACATGCCATGGTGTTGGCGACGCTAGCCGCAAGCCCCCTCAGCTGGGCAGAAGACAATCCTTACAGCAGCCACTATCAGGCGCAAAACCAGGGTAACCTGCGCTCACTGCAAGCACAACCGGAACCGCAGATGTTCAGTGGCACCCGCCGCGACGAAGACAACATCAAAATGCTGGAAAATGGCTACGACCTAATGGGATTCAGCAGTTTTGAAGCCGGTGAAGTTGACGCAGCGCAGGCACTCAACCACGGTCGCGATATTCAGGCAGACAGCATCCTGGTTTACATGAAAAAAGCCGGCGGCGCGTCACCGGCCTCGAGGATGGAAGTGATTAAAGAGGCAGTTAAAAAAGGGCAATCGCTCACCGAAAAAGACATGGCAACCAAACCTGGCACGTATCGCTACTATGCGACCTATTGGGCCAAACTGCCGCCACCAGTGCTTGGCATCCACGTCATTAAACTGGTGCCTAAACAGTCAGGGCAACCTGAGGCCGCACCAGCCGAGACCGCCAACAGTGCCGGTGTGCGTGTGATTGCGGTCATTCATGGTTCTGCGGCTGAAAAAGGCGGCGTGATGCGGGGTGACCAACTGCTGAGTATCAACAACGAAAAAGTAGATGACGCCGCCCAACTCTCCAGCCTGGTGAGAAAATACCGTGGCAATGCGATCCATTTGCAATTAGAACGTCAGGGCGAACCGCTGACGATTAATGCACAACTATAAAGGTTGCAAGCAGCCCACCAGCTTAGCCCTTGTTAAAAAAACCACAGAAAGCTTTTTGCATGTTTCAACCCACCTTTGATCACCAGGCTGCCCGAGAGGCCGCCGGTGACCTGGATGATATCCAATTCTTGCGGGCATTGTTTGATGATATCCGCCCCAACGTGTCGACCGATATTGAAAGCGCCAGCAAGGCATTGCAGGCATTGTGTTTTTTATTGCAGCAACACCCGCAATACGCCTTATCGCTGCGTAACAGCCTGTTAAGACTGTTAAATGAAAAAAGTGTCATCTCACTCTATTCTGACCACGGCATTCAGTCCGACCTCGGCTTTTTTACAGAAATCTACCGCAGGCTCTCGCACAAGCTACTGCCGGATGTGCCCGACCCTAAATATTTAAAAGATGTATTTGGGCAGATTTTTCATCAAAACAGCGATGTCGACTGGGTGACTGGCATGCCGGATACGGTCTGGCGTGATTTTATGCAAACGCTGGACATCAGCCAGGGTGATGCCACGCAGCAGCAAAACTGCATTCAAGAGGTTAAAGACGCACTACAAGTGCTGTCGTATCGCTTATCGGCGTCGGGCCTGGACCCCGAGCTGATTTTGCAACATGAGGACCTGGAGTCCAATGGCTCACCGTTTATTACGCAAAATATCGAGATTCAAAAATTTTTGGCGCTGAGTGCGATCCAGGCCGAAGACATCCAGCATCTATACACTGTACTCAAACGCTGTGAGCAACTGACTTACGAAATTCGCAAGTCGAATGCAAAAACCGGCACCAGCATCTCGCTCACGGCACTGATGCAACGCATCCTGCAACAGATTCAACGCATGCAGCTATTGCTGGATATTCTGCATGGCTTAATTCTCAAACACGATGTCAGTCAGGCCATCACCCATTTGCTCAAACAGCTGGTAGATGCCGAATGCAAGAAAAACAACCTGGCTGAATACTGGCGACAAAATACCGAGCTACTGGCCTTGCGCGTGACCGAAAACGCCAGCCATACCGGCGAGCATTACATCGCACAACATCGCAATGAGTACTTCAAGCTCATGGGCTCCGCCATGGGCGCCGGTATCATTATTGCAATCATGGGGTTATTTAAAATCATCATTGCCAGCTACCACCTGGCACCGCTCACCGAGGCGATTTTGTTCAGCCTGAATTATGGCCTGGGCTTTGTCATTATTCATCTGCTGCACTTTACGGTCGCCACCAAGCAACCGGCCATGACAGCAGCCACCATCGCGGCCACCATAGACGACCATGGCCACGACAGTAAAAACATCCACAACCTGGTGAATATCGTGGCACAAACCACCAGCAGCCAGACCATTGCCATTTTAGGCAACGTGGTGGTGGTAATCCCAATGGCGATTCTGATTGACTGGCTCATTATGCAGGCCACCGGTCATCACTTTATTGGCGCCGAAAAAGCACATGCCTTGCTGGATAGCAATAACCCGCTGATCAGCCTGACGGTGCTATATGCAGCGGTGGCTGGTGTTTGCCTGTTCTTATCCGGGCTCATTGCCGGTTATCACGACAATTTGGCCGCCTACAACCGGATCCCTGAGCGGCTTGGGCATTTGCAGTGGTTGCAACGGCTACTAGGCAAAGAGCGCTTATGGCGCATCACTGAATATATCCGCCACAATCTAGGCGCGTTAGCCGGTAATTTTTACTTTGGCTGCCTGTTAGGCTTTGCTTCGGGGCTGGGCGTGATGCTGGGCTTACCGCTGGATATCCGCCACGTGACGTTTGTGGCTGCGTTTTCAGGCTATGCATTACCGGCGTTAGATTTCCAGGTCAGTCATTACATCATCGCCACCAGCGTGCTGGGCATTGCGCTGGTCGGCACCACCAACCTGATCACCAGTTTTGGCCTGGCCATTTATGTCGCGATGAAGTCCAGAAAAGTGCGCTATCGCCACTGGAAAGCCTTTTGGCTGGAGCTGTTTACCGCACTCTATCGCCAGCCTGGCAAGTTCTTGCTACCGCCCAAAAAGCCGGAGTAGCCAATAAGTGCAGACAGCGTGAAACCGCCTGCACAAACCGTGCTTGGCAAGCGCCTATTGGCTTGCCAGCACGACTTCTTTTTCGATCAAAAATTGAAACACGCCGTTATCCTTGTTTAAGGACAACAATTTCACCGGGTGATTATTGATCAGGTTGCGAATATTCTGCTCACTGCCTACGGCGGTGGTCTTCACCAGCAACACTTGCCCTGGTAACAAGCGATCCAGCGCATCCTTGGTTTGCAGCATGGGCAGCGGACTTTCCAAACCAGTTAAATCAAGTTGCAGATCAATATGGTTATGCATGTTGCCTCCCTTTTTTATGTGATTGGCAAATGGCGTACATCGCGCCATCTGCTGCTAATATGATTGTATGGTTAATCGTCCAGCGACTCGTCTGCTGGCAACGCTACGTCAAACGCGTCATCCTCGGGGCTGCTTTTGCCTTCCATGGTTTCGCGGATGATTTTAAATAGCTCGCGGCTACTTTTGGGCGGCTTGCCTGCCGCATGCTCTTTTTGTGCATTGCGAATCAGGGTGCGCATTTGCTGTACAGGCGTGTGCGGAAACTCGACGATAAACAATTCAATCGCTTTCACATCCTCCAGCATGCGCATGCGCCAGCGTTCCATCTGATGAAAGCGGGCATTTTCTTCCTGATGCTTGCCATCCCACTTTTGTAACTGCTCCACAATCGGGGCCAGGTCTGTTTCGCGCATCAAGCGGCCAATATATTGCATCTGACGGCGAATAGCGCCATTGGCGGTAATGCGCTTGGCTTCGGCAATCGCGTCGAGCAAGGCTTCTTCCAATTGCAGTTTTTTCAGTTTTTCTTTAGGTAAGGCAACCAGTTGACGGCCTATCTCCTGCGCAGCATCGGCCTCTGCTTTCAATCGGGTTTTACTGGGCTGGGAATCATCAAAGGTTTCAGATGTCATGGTAAAAGCAATCTCTGCCAAATCACGGTATGATAACAGTTTTAACTGCCAAGCAAAAAACTAGCGCGTACAGCATGCAATCGGATCAACTTCAACAAATCGCTCAAGACATCATTCACCTGGCACGTAAAGCAGGTGCCAGCAGTGCCGAAGCCGAGGTCAGTTTTGGCACCGGCCAAAATGTATCCGTCAGGCAAGGCGAAACTGAAAACATTGAATATAACCGCGATAAAGGCTGCTCGGTCACCGTTTATTTTGGTCAAAGTAAAGGCTATGCCAGCACCTCGGACCTGAGCCTGCAAGCCTTGCAAGACACGGTTGAAGCGGCGTGCAATATTGCAAAATATACGGCGCAGGACCCCTTCTGCGGCTTGGCAGATGCGGCATTAATGGCCACTGAGTTTCCAGACTTATCCTTGCACCACCCCTGGCAGGTCGACGTCGATGCGGCACTGGCTTTGGCCAAGCGCTGTGAAGCTGCCGCCCTCGCCGTCGATGCGCGTATCAGCAACAGTGAAGGCGCCAGCATTTATAGCCAAAGCGGCGCCTTTGCCTATGCCAACAGCCATGGTTTTATTGGCGGCTACCCTAGCTCGCGCCATAGCATTAGTTGCTCGGTGATTGCCGAAGCCAATGGCCTGATGCAACGCGATTACTGGTATAGCAGCGCACGTGATGCCCAAGACCTGGCAACGCCAGAGCAAGTCGGCCAAATAGCGGGCTCGCGTACCGTCAAACGCCTGGGTGCACGCCCGATCAAAACCGGGCAATATCCGGTTTTATTTGAAGCACCGTTGGCCAGTGGCTTGATCGGCACCCTGATCAGTGCGATTTCTGGCGGCAATTTGTACCGCAAATCCTCCTTCCTGCTGGATAGCCTGGGCCAGCCGATTGCCAGCCCACTGCTGCACATTGATGAAAACCCGTTTGTGCTCAAAGGCGCTGCCAGCAGTGCGTTTGATAGCGAAGGGGTGGCTTGCAAGCCCCGCACGCTGGTTGAAAACGGCGTGCTGCAAGGCTACTTGCTAGGCAGTTACTCTGCCCGCAAGCTGGGCATGCAATCGACAGGCAATGCCGGTGGCGCACACAATATTGTGGTGCGCTCAACCGGCCACACTCTTGAGCAATTATTGCAAACCATGGGTAGCGGACTGCTGGTGACAGAGTTACTGGGACACGGCATGAACATGGTCACAGGCGACTATTCGCGCGGTGCGGCTGGCTATTGGGTAGAAAATGGCCAGATTGTGCATCCTGTAGAAGAAATCACCATTGCGGGCAATATGAAAGACATGTTGAAAAACATCACAGCCATTGGCAACGATACGATTCCCAACAGTTCCAGATCAACGGGGTCGATACTGATTGAACGCATGACCATTGCCTCTGCTGAGTAAACAGCAGCGTAGGCAACACCCAATAAAAAAGGCTTTGCATGATGCAAAGCCTTTTTTTACAACTAAGAGACTAACAATTATTGTGCTGGCGCGACTGCATCCAGCGTCAACAATGTCTCATCTACCCCAGCCACAATGGCTGCAGACTCTTGCTCAACCACAGGCACGTCTTCATTAGACGATTGATCAGCCTGCTCAAGCAATGGTGGCAGCGCCTCCGGCGCAACCTCGACAGACTCAGCCTCAACAGCTGACACTTCCAGCGCCTGCGCAGGCAACTCGTTAGTCACTGACGCGTCTTCAGCAGCCGCTTCAATTGGTGCAGCAGATTGCAGCAGCACCGCATCGGTGGCCGCAGGCGTTAACTCTGTGTGGCTTGGCACATCTTCATCGGCAGGCTCAAACTCGTCTTGCAACAACTCTTTTGGCACTAGGCCATCCTGAATCAGGCTGGCACGGCGCTGCAGATACGCGTCACGCATAAACGCATACGGGTCAATCGACGCATCATCGACCAAATCAGTCGCGTCCAGCAATTGCGTACGTTTATCCAGCAACTGCACAGCACGCACCTGGTTATGCGCACGGATCTGGCCAGTATTATGCAGATAGGTAATCGGGTCAGAGGTGACGGTATCAATAAACAGGCCGCTGGCATCACGCACAGTACTTGGCCCAATAATTGGCAGCACTAAATAAGCGCCAGAACCCACGCCCCAATAGCCCAGGGTTTGGCCAAAATCTTCCTGGTGTTTTTCAATTTTGTCCATGCTGGCCACATCAATAAAACCAGCAATCCCAAACGTGGAGTTGATAACGAAACGGCCCGCATCGGTAAACGCCTGGGCAAATTTCAGTTGCAGCAGATCATTCACAACGGTAGTCAAGGTACCCAGGTTGCTAAAGAAATTGCTGATGCCTGTACGCACCGGCGTCGGCGCAACGGCTTTGTAGGCTTTGGCGACGGGCCTCATGGCATAGCGGTCAGCCACATCGTTAAATTTGTAAATTCCCCGGTTGATGCCTTCGAGAGGGTCTTTGTTGGTTGTTGCACAACCAGAGACACTCACCAAAACGGCAGTCAGTACGATCGCTCTTAATGTTTTCATATTTGTCATTATGTTTAGAAGCTATTCAAGCGCATTTAAATTGTGGTATCCCCAACACAGCTTGCAGTGTGACCTTCGCAAAAGTGTGTCATCTCAGTTAACGGAAATCTCTTCTAAAAGTTGAAGGGAGACTGTTAAAAAGTCGGTTAAATTCATCCGCTGGCGCTACGCAGACCTCACCTTAGCACGAAGTAAAACGATCTTATTCTACATCAAATGTCATCTTTGCTTCACATTATTTTTGTATAAGCGCAAGGCCTCCTCGCGCTGCTGTGCATGATCGACCACCGCCACTGGGTAATCAAGCACTAAGCCTTTGTCAAACAAGCCTTTTTTGCGAAATTTTTCTGCCCACGGCGCATGAATTTGCTGGTTATCCAGCATCGCAAGCTCCGGTACATATTTGCGGATAAATTTGCCTTGCGGATCAAACTTTTCTGACTGCGATTGCGGGTTAAAAATCCTGAAATAGGGCTGCGCATCACAACCGGTTGAAGCAGCCCATTGCCAGCCGCCATTATTGGCCGCAAAGTCAAAGTCGATTAATTTTTGCTCAAAATAACGCTCACCCCAACGCCAGTCTATGAGTAAATCCTTGACTAAAAAACTGGCTACCACCATGCGCAAACGGTTATGCATATAGCCGGTTTGGTTCAATTGCCGCATGGCCGCATCCACAATCGGGAAGCCAGTGCGCCCTTCGCACCAGGCGGCAAACCAGCCTGGGTCATTGTTAAAAGGCAGCGCCTCATACTCAGGCTTATACGAACGCCCCTGCTGCAGGTCTGGCCGGTGAAATAGAATCTGAAAATAAAAATCACGCCAGATGAGCTCACTCAACCAGATTGCCGCACCTTCATTACCCGCCAATGACAACTGCCAGGCGGCATGGGCGAGCTGGCGAATGGAAATCGTACCAAAACGTAAATGCACAGAGAGATAAGACACGCCTTTGACGGCCGGGTAATTACGCGCGTCATGATAGTGGTCAATACGCTGCAAAAAATCGTCAAACAACTGCTGGGCACCCGCCATGCCGGTCGGCACACGCAAAGCCGCGAGATTGGTGCGTGCAAACCCTAGCGACGCCAAGCTTGGCATAGGCTCAGGCGACACCCTCGCCAGGTGGCTAGTATACTTTTTGACTGGATACGCCTTTAAGTAAAAGGCATTCAACTTGGCCAGATGGGCATTTTTATAAGGGGTGAACACGCCGTATGGCTTACCGGTTTGCGTCATCACCTCATCTTGTTCAAACAGCACCTGATCCTTGAACAAATGCAGAGTTAACCCCGTTTTAAGCAGCGTCTGCGCCACAGCAGCATCGCGTGCAATCGCCACTGGCTCGTAATCTTTGTTAGCATAAACAGCCGTCACATTGAGCGCTTGTGCCAAGGCGGGAATTTCTTCCTGCGCACGACCATGACGCACCAGCAGATCGCCGCCTTGCGCTTGCAATGCCTGTTTGAGTGCGTGCACGCTCTCCCAGATAAACTCTACCCGGCGATCCTGTTTATCGCTTAAAGCATCCAGAATATCGGTATCAAAAACAAACGCGACATACACTTGCGTATGCCGCTTTAAGGCGTGATACAGCGCCGCATGATCATCATCGCGCAAGTCGCGACGCAACCAGACCAGGGCATTAGACATAGTTACTCTCTATGATAAGGATGTCCGCTTAGAACCGTGTGCGCGCGATAAAGTTGCTCGGCCAGCATCACACGCACCATGCCATGTGGCATGGTCAGTTTAGACAGGCTGAATAACCACTGCGCCTGGGTTTTAAGCTGTGCGTGCAAGCCGTCTGCACCGCCCACCACCAAGGACACATCTCGGCCCATTTCCTGCCAGCTTTTGAGCTTTTCAGCCAGTTGTAAGGTGGTCACCGCCTGCCCGCGCTCATCCAGCGCCACCAGGTAATCTTTACCAGCCACCTCAAGGATGCGCTTGGCCTCGGCCTCTTGCACGACTTCACTGTTTTTACCAGCAGCCCGCTTATCGGGCTTGATTTCAATGATGCGTGTGTCGAGTTCACGCGGCATGCGCTTCAAATACTCGGCGCAGGCGGTTTCAACCCAGTCTGGCATTTTATGGCCGACTGAGATGATATTGAGTTTCATACCAGGAAAGGAAGTGTGCTTTTAAGCAGCAGATGCCGTACGACGCGTCTGTGACTCGGTCCACAGTTGTTCGATGTTGTAGTAAGCGCGGGTGGTTGGCACCATGACATGGACGACGATATCGCCCAAATCGACCAGCACCCACTCGCCCTCTTTTTCGCCTTCAACACCGCGTGCTTCTATGCCCTTTTCTTTGAGCTTTTCACGTACGTTATCGGCAATCGCCTTGCATTGGCGGGTGGAGTTACCACTAGCGACAACCATGTAGCTGGTCACCGCAGTCATCCGGCGCACGTCCATGACAGTGATGTCAAAGGCTTTAATATCTTCCAGCGCGTCGACGACGGCCAGCTTCATGTCGTCTAGCGACATGGCATCAATGTGTGGTTGCATAGGTGTGTTCAAAATCAGGCGGCTTGCGCAGGAATATGGTTTTTTTGCTCGACAATGCGGTTTTGTGCATCGACATAAACCAGTTGTGGATGGTAATTGGTCAGTTCGGCTTCGGTATATTGCGAATAGCTGGCAATAATAATCAAATCGTCAGGATCGGCTTTATGCGCAGCAGCACCATTCACCGAAATCACGCCTGAGTGGCGTTCAGCACGAATGGCATAAGTTGTGAAACGCTCACCATTGTTGATATTGTAAATCTGGATCTGCTCATATTCGTGAATATTGGCGGCCTCCAGCAAGGCTTCATCAATCGCACAGCTGCCTTCATAGTGCAGCTCGCTATGCGTCACACGCACTCGATGCAGCTTTGATTTCAACATGGTTCTTTGCATTGCGTCCCTTAGCTCCAACTTCCACTCGCGCGGAAAAGGTCGTAATTATAAAGTTATCAATGGCTTAGCGCAAAATAAATTTATCAAAAAACACACTCAGTCACCGCTTGCGCTAACTTCACAGTTGTCTATGAGCCGCGTCTTACCCAACCTAGCGGCCGCTAAGATCACCCAGTCACGCGTCTGCACATCCGGCAAGGTCAGTGACTGTTGGCGTCGAATCTCTACATAATCGACCTGCCAGCCCTGTTGGCTGAGCACCAAACTGGCGTGTTCGCGCAACGCCGCATAATCGCGCTGTCCAGATAGCAACGCCTGTTTAATGCGTTGCAACTGCTGGTTTAACTGGGCAGCTTGTGTTTTTTCCGTCTCGGTCAGATAGCCATTTCTTGAACTCATCGCCAGCCCGGACGGCTCGCGCGCCGTTTCCCCGGCAATAATCTCAATCTCAAAATTGAGTTGCCGCACCAGGGCGCGGATCACCATCAGTTGCTGGTAGTCTTTTTTGCCGAACACTGCCACCTGCGGCTGCACCATATGAAACAGCTTGGCGACCACCGTGGCCACGCCAGCAAAATGCCCAGGGCGACTGGCGCCACATAAGTCATCGGCCAATGGTGGTGGTTGAATCACCACCTGCTGGTGCAAAGACTGGCCATCAAAATCGGGATACATCTCAGCCACTGTTGGCGCAAACACAACGTCGGTGCCCACGGCTTGCAATTTGTCGCAGTCGGACTGCAAGGTGCGCGGATAACTGCCAAAATCTTCATTGACGCCAAATTGCAGTGGATTCACAAAGATACTCACCACCACTATGTCGGCGTGCTGTTTAGCCAACGTCACCAACTGGCAATGTCCGGCATGCAAATTACCCATGGTGGGCACAAAACCAACGCGCTGATCCCCGCGACCAGCCAAAAATGTGCGCAATTCGCGCAAGCTATGAAACAACTGCATCTAGACTCTTCAACTCATTCGGCAACCACCAGAATAGCCAATATATCACACAGCGCAATGCATGGGCCTGGCACGCAAAAGATTGCCCTGCCGACAATTGACAAGCATGCAAGTCCGCGCCTATAGTCACCATTTGCAACTATCTACAATAATTAACATCAGGAGTAAGTGAATGAGTGTGATGACCGAATTTAAGCAATTTGCGCTAAAGGGCAATGTCATGGACCTAGCGGTGGGTGTCATCATCGGCGGTGCTTTTGGCAAAATCGTCGATTCCATGGTCAACGACATGATCATGCCGGTGATTGGCAGAATTTTTGGTGGCTTTGATTTCAGCAATTTATATGTGCCACTTAACGGCCAGTCGGCAGATTTAGCCTTGGCAGAAGCCAAAAAACTGGGCGCCGTGCTGGCCTACGGCAACTTCATCACCATCGTGCTTAATTTTATCATTCTGGCTTTTATCATTTTTCAAATGGTCAAATTCATGAATAGCCTAAAACAGGCAGAACCTGCGCCAGCCCCGGCAGCCACGCCAGAGGATATTGTCTTGTTGCGTGAAATCCGCGACAGCCTGAAAAAATAATTTTTTGGCAACATCCATATGACAAAGGGCGCTAAAGCGCCCTTTGTTTTTTTAATTCAGCCTAATGAGCATTTATAAGTCCGCTGGATTAGGCTGCACCTCATAGGTCTGGCCAGTACTGGCATCAGATCCATCATTATTCAGAAACACCACCACACTCACCTGGTCATCAATCAGGTCCAGTTCTGTCGTCGGATAATAAGCCCCGGCGGCATCTTTATTGATGTTGTGGTAATGCCAGATAGAGGCGACCACGCGACCGCTATCCTTTAACTTCACATCCTCAGCCCGTGCCGGTTCACCCAATAAAGCAATGAGCTGGGCACGACTCAGTTTACCCACCGCATCGACAAAGCCCTGCTCATCTTCTGGCAATTTAGTTGCAGAGGTGCCCGCCACCGCGCCGCCGCTCAAAGACAATAATGCAACAGCCAACACCCCGCCTAACCATGTTTGTGCTCTCATCACGACTCTCCTCTATATTCAGAAACTCAGGCAATTAAAACAACAATAGGTTCACAACAAGGCACGAGCCCTACACTGACTCGATAGGGTAGGCCTCTTCCGGCAATTGCTCAACCAACAACACATGCACACGGCGGCTATCCGCGTGTACCACCGTCACACTTAAATTATCGATACGAATATGCTCGCCACGCTTGGGCAAGTGGCCAAAGTGGTTGACCACCAGGCCGCCAACGGTAGAAAACTCTTCATCGCTAAACGCGGTACCTATGGCTTCATTAAACTCTGGGATTTCGGTCAGGGCCTTTACGCGGTATTTGCCTGGCTCCTGCTGAATAATATTGCTTTCGCCTTCGTCATCATCGTATTCATCTTCGATGTCGCCGACAATTTGCTCAAGCACATCTTCAATAGTGACCATGCCCGCGACACCACCGTACTCATCGACCACAATCGCGATATGGTTACGGTTGCTGCGAAACTCTTTTAATAAGACGTTCAGGCGCTTGGATTCGGGAATAAACACCGCCGGACGCAGCATATCGCGCAGCTCGAATGACTCATTGGCGTAATAGCGCAATAAATCCTTGGCCAGCAAAATGCCGATGACATCGTTTTTATTATCTTCAATGACGGGAAAACGCGAGTGCGCCGTTTCAATCACAAACGGCAAAAAGCTTTCTGGCGGCTGGGCAATATCAATGACGTCCATTTGCGACCGCGGGATCATAATATCCCTGACCTGCATTTCACTGACTTGCAGGACACCTTCAATCATAGCGAGCGAATCGCTATCCATCAGGTGATTTTCATAAGCCCCATGTAGCAACTCAACCAGTTGCTCCCTGTCTTCTGGCTCGCGCAGAAGAAAGTGACTTAATCGTTCTAAAAGAGAGGGTTTGTGAGACAACTTATCCGGCTCTGAAGCCATAGTTACTGCTGAAAACAGCATCCTGTATAACGCGTTAACTTAAGCATACATGAAAACAGATGGCAATGTCACCTTCATCCCTGTGCTTGGCTGACTTATTGCAGTGATCGTTATAAGCGCCGGGGTTTGCAAAGATTTGTCACCTGATGCCCCCAACAAACGCTATAAAAGATTTAATTTCTGCTAAATTAACACCTATGTTGAATCGTCTACCGCCCTCTTTACGCGCCGTGTTGCAGTCACTCACCTTCAAGGTGATTGCCGGGCTGCTTGTTTTTTATTTTCTATTTGCCTGGTTGGCCATTAATCCGCTGGCAAAATGGCTGCTGCCCTGGGTCGCCGAGACGCAATTAGCCAGCAAGGCCAGCGTAGAGAAGGTGACATTTGACCCGCTACGCCTCACCGCCACCATTGACAAACTGGCGCTGACTGAAAAAAATGGTGCGCCTCTGGCCTCGTTTGACAGGCTGGTGGTTGACGTGGAAGCCAGCGGCCTGTTTGACTGGGCGTGGAAGCTCAAACAGATTGCACTGATCGCACCACACGTCAATGTACACATCTCCAAACAAGGGCGGCTTAACTGGGCTGACCTCATTGCAAAGCTGAACGAAGACCCATCACCACCGAGCCCAGACCTGCCGCGCGTGATCATTGAAAACATCGCGATCAGCCAGGGCAATATCGACTACCAGGATGCGCAGCATGCAACACCACTGCAAGCCTCCATCAAGCCGCTGGATTTTGAACTGGAAGGGTTCTCTACCCTACCCAAAGATCGTGGCGACTACCTGATTGCCGCCAAACTGCCCTACCAGGGCGGCACGGTTAAATGGAAAGGCAATTTTGGCGTCAACCCGGTCGCGTCTCAAGGCTCGCTGGCCATTGAGGGCCTGCAAATCGCCAAACTGATGCAATGGGTCAATCAGGCTAGCCTGCCGCTGCAAGTGGAGGCAGGCACGTTTGCCAGCCAGTTTAACTATGATTTTTCTTTGCCGAATCAACAGCCTAAATTGTTGGTGACGAATGCCAGACTGCGTGTGAACGATTTGGCAGGCACACTGGCCGCTGGCGACAAATTGGCGTTGACGCAGTTGGAAGTCAAGGCTAAACAGCTCACGCTGAATCAACAAAAACAACTCTCGATCACGACACAAGACATCGCCGTGACGTTGGATCAATTCAAACTACACAAACCGCAGGCAGACCTTGCCATCGCTAACAGCCGCCTGGCCTTACCTGAACTGGTGTTCAATCAGGACCAACAAGCACAACTCCAGTTTGATGACCTCACCCTGAACGCTCAGCAAATACAGTTGCAGCAAGCGCAGAAAACCTTGTTTGCACTGCCAGCACTGGCCATTGAACATGTCAGCCTCAACTTGGCAGAACGCCAGGCCAATGTGGCGCGCATTTTGTTAGATAAAGGACAATTATCTGCCACACAAACAGCCACCGGGCTGGATTGGCAACATGCTTTTGCTGAGCCAACTGCAACAACAGCGGCAAACACTGAAGCGACGGCTGTTGCGAATGAAAAGGCCGATAATGCTTTCCACTTTACGATAGACGACATCACGCTGGCGCACTGGCAGTTGTCGTACACCGACCAACAATTTGCCAAACCGTTACAAGCCACGGTTGGCGACATCAATCTACAGCTCGCCGTAGATAATGCGTCAGGCCTGGCGCTAAAAAACCTACAATTGGAAGCGACGCAGCTCAGCCTGCAAGCCGATAAAAAACCAGCCGCACAATTAGCTAGATTTGCGCTAAACAATGCACAGCTATCGCTAGACCAGCAAAAAATAGACATTGCAGCCATTCAATTGCAAGGACTTAAAACAGCCGTCATCAGGCAAGCAGATCAACGCCTGAACTGGCAGACTATTCTCACACCAGCCGCAGGCAAAAACACCGCGGCCACCACCACTGGCAAGCAAAGCGCCCCACCAACCAAGCCCTGGGCTTACGCGGTGAAACGGCTGGCCTTGCAGCAGGCAGAAATTCATATTGAAGATCAATCTACACCGACGCCGGTTGTGCTGGATGTGGTGGATGCCAGTGTGGAAGCCAGCGACCTGAGCCAGAATATGGCGCGCTTGCTGCCAATGAAAGCAGGGTTTAAGGTGAAACAAGGCGGCCAGTTTAATGTGCAAGGCAAACTGGCAGCGGCCCCGTTTAAAACCGAGTTGCAATGTACGCTCACCGACCTGGCGCTGAAACCCTTTGCGCCTTATATCCAGCAAGCAGCGCTACTGCAGCTGGAGAGCGGTGCCGCCAGCCTGCAAGGCAAATTGCAACAAACAGGCAGTGGCGCGACCACATTTAACGGTGGCTTTAGCATCAATCAATTGTCTATCCTTGAAGAAAGCAGCCAGCAACCGTTTTTACGCTGGGAAAAACTACAGGGTGACGGCTTGGCGTTGTCGCTGGCACCCAACAAGTTGCAATTAAGCACCCTCACGCTGAACAAACCACAAAGCAAATTTATCATTTACCCGGATCGCAGCCTCAATATCACCAAAGTCATGCGCGCCAATGCCCCAGGCCAGGCAGCAGACCAGGTGCAGACAACAGCACCAGCGACGGCAGCACCGACCACGGTGAGCCAATCCACTACAACGGCAACGGCCGCTAGCCCTGGCAGCGATTTCCCGGTCGGCATCGATACCGTACGTATTAATAACGCCGAATTGGAGTTTGCTGATTTGTCATTGCCACAACCGTTCGGCACCAACATACACAGCCTGGGCGGGGTCATTAACGGTATTTCCAGCAATCCGTCATCGACCGCACAAGTCGAGCTGGACGGCAAGGTGGACGACTATGGTGCCGCACGCATCCGCGGTGCACTACAACCGTTCAAGGCCACCGAGTTTACTGACATTAAACTGGCATTCACGAATCTGGAAATGAATCGCCTGACGCCTTACTCAGGTAAATTTGCCGGTCGCCGGATTGAGTCTGGCAAATTGTCTGTGGACTTGGGCTACAAGATCAAGCAGCGCAAGCTGGCCGGTGAAAACAAGTTTGTCATCAACAAACTCACCTTGGGTGAAAAAGTGGATAGCAAAGATGCCCCTAACCTGCCGCTAGACCTGGCCATTGCGATTCTGGAAGACAGTAACGGTGTGATTGACCTGGACTTGCCAGTCAGCGGTAGCCTCGATGACCCCAAATTCAGTATTGGCGGCATTGTCTGGAAAGCTTTTACCAATGTGCTGACTAAGATTGTGACGGCGCCGTTTAGCGCACTGGGTAAATTGTTTGGCGGTGGTGAAAAACTGGAAGCCATCGTCTTTGACCCCGGCAATGCGACGATTTCGCCACCGGAATTGGAAAAATTGCACACAGTGAGCAATGCACTCGCCAAACGTCAACAACTCAAACTAGGCATTGTGCCTGGCTATGATGTGGCAGTGGATACGCGTGCGATTCAAGAAGCCAGCTTGCGACAACAAGTGGCAGACGAGGTCGGCATACGGCTGGAGGCTGGACAAGCGCCAGGGCCGATTGACTTGAACAACCCCAAAGTGCAGTCGGCGATACAAACCTTACACGACAAGCTTACTAATAAAGGCTTGCTCAAGCGGCTGGCCGCCAAACTGGAAAAAGCCCCTGAAGGTTTTTACGCACAGGCACAGGAGGCGCTCACCACCAGCATCCAGGTCACTGATGCCGACTTGCAAACCTTGGCCAAAACCCGCGCTGATGCCATGCAAAAAGCATTGTTAGCGGCTGGCGTGAGTGCCGAACGGGTTGCAATCACCGCCCCGGCAAGTGTGAAGGCAGACCACGACCATGTGCCGAGCAGGCTGACGCTGGACGCCATCAAACACTAAATGGCCATATATGATGAAGCCGCTTAAATAGCGGCTTCATCAAAAACTACATCACCAAGACTGTTAATACATGCTGAAAAAAGCGGATGACAGGCGACAACAACACGCCCAGAATGCCGGTAAATAACAAGGCGATGAGAATAAACATGCCATAGCGTTCAATCTGCGCAAACTTGATCGCGGCCTTCATCGGCAGCAAGCTGACAGCAATACGGCCGCCATCCAATGGCGGTAACGGAAATAAATTCAACACCAGCAAGACTAGGTTAATCTGGATACCCGCCAGGCTCATTTGCGCCAAAAAGGCCTGCGCAGACTCTGGAAACAAGGCAATCCGCGCCAGCACCAATCCCCACACAATGGCCATGGCAAAATTAGATGCCGGGCCAGCCAGTGCCACCCATAACATATCCTGCTTGGGGCGACGCAGTTGGCCAAAGTTAACGGGCACTGGTTTGGCCCAGCCAAACAGCACACCGCCCAGGATAATACTCAGCGCGGGCAGTAAAATGGTGCCAATCGGGTCAATATGCTTGAATGGATTTAAAGTGATTCTACCCATGCGCTCAGCGGTAAGATCACCAAAAAACTTGGCGGCATAGCCGTGCGCTGCCTCATGCACCGTGATTGCAAACAGGATGGGTAAGGCATAAGCGGCGATTTTCTGTACTACAGTCAGTTCCATGTCTTTCTTTCAGCTAACATCAAGACTCTGCTGTAGAGTCGAATATTCAAGGGGCGGCCAAATGCAGTCAAATCAAGGCCATGGCGCCACACCAGCGCGCACCAACTCTGGCGGCTCTTGCGTCAAGTCGACCACCGTGGTCGCGCCCACATGCACAATATCACTGTCGATGACGGCGTCAATCTGGTGCTCAAGTGCTTCACGAATCTCCCAGCCCACAGACATCGGTGCCTCATCATTAGGCAGCTGCAAAGTCATGCTGAGCAAGGGTGAATCCAGCGCCTCCAGCAAGGCTTGCGTGACCACATGCTTGGGCACGCGCAAACCAATGGTGCTGCGTTTGGGATGCTGCAAGCGCCGCGGCACTTCACGGCTGGCTTCTAATAAAAAGGTATAGGCGCCTGGTGTCATCGCCTTGAGCAAACGAAACTGGCTGTTATTCACTTTGGCATAGGTGCCAATCTCGGCCAGATCACGGCAAATCAGGGTGAACGGATGTTCATCATCAACGCCACGCAAGCGGCGGATGCGGGTTTGCGACTCTTTAAACTCCATCAGGCACACCAGCGCATAACTGGAGTCGGTAGGGCACGCCAGCACCCCGCCCTGCTTTAATAACTGCGCCGCTTGCTGGATTAACCTGGTTTGCGGGTTCTCTGCATGAATCACAAAATACTGTGCCATGAATATAACCGCCTAACTCACCGAGGCCTGCAACTGGCTGGCCTCCGGCCAGTCTTGCCAGACCGGCACACAACCGGCTGGCAACGCTGGCAAACGCCCCATATCCATATAAGACATGCCAGGGCCGTGGTAATCAGAGCCTTGTGACGCTTTTAAATCAAAGCGATGTGCCAGTTTGGCAAACTGTTCATATTGCGGTGGTTGATGGCTGCCAGTGACCACCTCAATCGCGGCACCACCCAGGTCTCTAAACTCGTTAAGCAACAAATGCATATTCACAAAACCCAAGTCATAGCGGCCAGGATGCGCCAATACCGCGACGCCACCACTATCGCGAATCAGCTGCATGGCCTCTTCCAGGCTCATCCATTCATGATTGACATAACCAGGTTTGCCTTTGACCATATATTTTTTAAACACCGATTTGATGTTTTTGGCATGGCCGCGCTTCACCATAAACTGGGCAAAATGGCTGCGCGTCATCACACTGTTACCCGAAAACTCACGCGCACCTTCATAAGCATTGGCGATGCCCGCCTTGGCCAGGCCTTCGGCAATCTGCCTGGCGCGGGCATCCCGCCCCTGGCGCACGGTGGCAAACGCGGCCAACAAGCCTGCATGTTGCGGGTTCACGCGTAAGCCAACTACATGCAGCGTCCGTTTTCGCCAAGTCACCGAAATCTCGACGCCATCAATAAAAGAGATGCCTTGTTGCTCGGCCGCCGCGCGGGCACGCGCCAACCCACCCACTTCATCATGATCAGTCAGCGCCAATACCCGCACGCCTTTGCTCGCCGCATGCGCAACCAGGTCCTCAGGCGAGAGCAACCCATCAGACATGGTGGAGTGACAATGTAAATCAATGGGGACAGACATGATGATATGGGCGCGCCGTTTGAATAAAAAAGGAGGAAGCCAAAGCGACTAACTTTACATTTTGACAGAAATCATAGCAAAATAGTGCCCTCACAGATAGCAGGAATTCAGTCACCTGAAGCCAGTCATGCAAGTCATTACCGATTTACTCCCCGTCATCCTCTTTTTTATCGCTTATAAAAAAGCCGGCATCTTTACCGCCACGGCGGTCGCCATCATCAGTACGCTGGTACTTATGCTGATCCTCTGGATCAAACGCGGCAAGATAGACAAAATGCTCATGATCAACGGCACAGTCATTACCGTACTCGGCGGCATCACGCTGTTACTGCACGACAAAACCTATATCATGTGGAAGCCGACCGCCATCTACTGGATAGGCGCACTGGTGCTGTTATTCAGCCGCTACGCCCTCAAACGTAACCTGATCAACAACATGCTGGGCAAAATGATGGCGCCACCAGCCGCGGTCTGGGACACTTTAAATTTATGCTGGATTGCGTTCTTGGTCGGCATGGGCATCCTTAACCTCTACGTTGCCTTTCACTTTAGCGAAGATGACTGGGTCAACTTCAAACTGTTTGGCGCCACCAGCCTGATGTTTATCTTTATTATTGTGCAGGTGTTTGCCCTAAAAGCGCATTGGATTGAACAAAACACGCCTTCGGCCTGACTAAGAGAAAACCATTATGCTTTATATGATTTACGCACAAGACACCGCCAACAGCTTGCCATTACGACTGGCCCATCGCCCACCGCACCTGGCCCGCTTGCAACAGCTGCAAAACGAAGGCAGGTTATTACTGGCAGGCCCACTACCTGCGATTGATAGTGTAGACCCTGGCGAGGCTGGCTTTAGCGGCAGCCTGATTGTGGCAGAATTCGATTCTTTGCTAGCCGCCACTGACTGGGCCAACGACGACCCGTTTGTGCATGCAGGCGTGTATGGCAAAGTGGAAGTCAAACCCTTCAGAAAGACCTTGCCATAACATGTTAAAAACAGACATTGAGCAACGTTTGCAGGCGCTGGTGCCCGAGCTGCTCGAGATACAGGATGATAGTGACTTGCACCGCGGACACGCTGGCAACACGGGCGGCGGGCATTTCACCATCACGGTAAAAAGCTCGCTATTTTCAGGAAAATCACAGATAATGCGGCATCGCATGGTGTATCAATGCTTGCAAGATTTAATGCCTCATCGCATACACGCGCTCAGTATTCAGGCCTTTTCGACTGATGAGTCATTTATTTGAAACATTCCTGTTTTTTAATATCGCACCAATTCAAATCGTTATATAAGGATATTGCATGAAATTTTTGAAAGTAATGTTGGCGATTGCTTGCTTAAGCGCACTGCCACATGTATACGCGGCAGATGCCGATGCGGTTGCCTCAGTCAATGGCAAACCCATTAAAAAAACCTGGGTAGAGTTTATTTTGCGTGATGCCGAAGCACGTACCGGCCAAAAAGCCAACGATGGCATGAAAGCGGCTGTCGTTAATGAGCTATTACTCTCAGAATTAGCCATTCAAGAAGCGCAAAAGAATGGTATCGACAAGCAGCCGGACTTTATTGCCAGCGAAGAGCTGGCACGTCGCAAGCTACTAATGAACGCATTTTTGGCTGACTTCATCAAGAAAAACCCGGTGACGGATGCCGAGAAAAAAGAAGGCTACGAGCAGTATAAAAAAGAACTGGGCGACAAAGAATACAATGCACGCCACATTCTGGTCAAAACCGAAGCCGAAGCAAAAACGATTATTGCCGACCTGAAAAAAGGCACTGACTTTGCCAAAATTGCTAAAGAAAAATCTCAGGACCCAGGCTCCAAAGACAAAGGTGGCGACTTGGGCTGGTTCTCTCCGGCAGGCATGGTAAGACCATTTGCTGACGCACTGGTTGGTTTGAAAAAGGGCGAAACAACGCCTGAGCCCGTACAGTCACAATTTGGCTGGCATGTGATTAAACTGGTCGATACACGCCCATTGCAAGCGCCACCATATGAAAAAGTACAAGAAGGCATCGAGCGCACGCTTCAACAGCGTAAGATCGAGAAATTCATGTTGAGCCTCAAAGACAAGGCTAAAATTGACCTGATGGGCTTAGATAAGAAATAAATCTCTCTTCATCAGCGCTAGTAACATCATAAAAAAGCCAGTCTAGACTGGCTTTTTTATTGGCCCTGCATCCCATCGTCACCATCCCCGCCCATACAGAAACATTTTCTTTGCCTGACAATCTGAGATAAAATCAAGAATTATTCTCATTTGTAATATGCACATGCATCTTGACGCACTGACACCCGGCCAGACTGCCATTATCGACCGCATTCATGCCGAGCAAGCCTTATCGCAACGCTTGAGCGCTTTGGGTTTTCGCGCTGGCAAAAAGCTGGAAGTGATACGCCAAGCTGCGTTTAATGGCCCGTTGCATGTGCGCATCGGCTCAACAGATGTCATTATCCGCCTGCTGGATGCCAAAGCCATCCATGTGCATCTCCTCTCCAACCAGACAGAATCCACCACCGCATGAAACGTGTTGCCCTGCTCGGCATGCCCAACACGGGCAAATCCACCCTGTTCAATCGTTTAAGCGGCGCCTCGGCCCGCGTTGGCAACTGGCCAGGCATCACCGTCGACTTAATGAGCGCAAAAATACTGCTGGGCGGCCATATTGCCGAACTGGTCGACTTACCCGGCCTGTATGACTTGCATGGCTTTTCTGACGATGAGCACGTCGTCCGCCACTTTTTAAGCCACCACCCGGTTGACCTGGTGCTGATTATCTTAAACAGTGCGCAGATTGACCGCCAGCTCTCACTCGCCTTGCAAATTCGTGCGCTGGGATTACCTGCAGTGTTGCTATTGAACATGGAAGATGAGGCCAAGCGCGCGGGTATTACCATTGATGCGCAAGCGATGAGCAAACAACTAGGCATGCCAGTGCGCACGATTAGCGCCAAATACGGCCAGGGCTGCCCAGAGGCACTGCAACTGGCGGCACAAACCCTGTTACAACAACCCAACCTGGTGACACCAGAAACGATTGCTGGCAAACTGGAAATGGACAATGTCATTGAGCAGGAAATGCACCAGATTATTGACCGCACCGTGCATTTTCCTATCCAGCTCAATCACAGCCTGACTGATAAACTGGATAAGATTTTGCTGCACCCATGGCTGGGGCTGCCATTGTTTCTGCTGTCGGTATTCTTGCTGTTTCAGTTTATTTTTACAGTGGGCGCTCCGCTACAAGAAGGCATGGCTTGGCTGTTTGACAGCCTGCGTAGCGAAGTGCTGGAACCGGCACTGGCCAGTTTGCCTGGCTGGTTAAATGGCCTGTTACTCGACGGCTTGTATACCGGATTCAGCACCGTGGCGGCGTTCGTGCCGATTATTGTGCTGTTCTTTTTGGTCATGAGTATGGTCGAAGATAGCGGCTATTTATCGCGCGCGGCCTTTCTCATGGATACGCTGATGGCCAAAATGGGGCTGGATGGCCGTGGCTTTGTCATGATGCTAATGGGCTTTGGCTGCAACGTACCGGCGTTGATGGGCACGCGCGTCATGCGTAGTCGCCCGATGCGCCTGCTGACCATGCTCACCATTCCCTTATCGCTATGTTCCGCACGGCTACAGGTGTTTTTATTTATTATTGCCATTTTGTTCCCGCCGTCACAGGCGGCATTGGTGCTGTTTTCGCTCTATATGGTGAGCTTCGCTACCATATTCATCACTGCCATTCTGTTCAAAAACAAGTTTGCCAGTCGCGAACCGTTTGTGCTGGAGTTACCGCCCTACCGCTTTCCTACCCCGCAGCAAATCTGGATGCGCGGCTGGCAAGAGGTCAAACACTTTTTGGCTCGCGCCACCAAATTTATCGTGATTGGCGTGGTCATGGTCTGGCTACTCACGCACCTGCCGACGACAGCCGTGCCCGCCAGCGCCGACACCTGGGCAGGCAGCATCGGCCGCTTTTTTGCGCCCGTGCTTGACCCGATAGGCATTGACACACAACTCGCCATTGCCTTGATCTTTGGCTTTGTCGCCAAAGAAATCGTCGTCGGCTCACTGGCGGTTATTTACGGCTTGCAAGGCGATGCGCTAAGTCAGCAGATTGCAGCCAATATCGACTGGGTACAAGGCATGAGCTTTATGCTGTTCACGCTGATTTACACGCCTTGCCTGTCCACCATTGCCACCCTCAAATCCGAAAGTAAAAGCAGCGGCTTTATGTGGCTGTCGCTGGCCTGGTCATTAGGCCTGGCTTGGATCGTCAGCTTTCTGTTCTACCAAAGCGCCCGTGCTCTGGGTTACTAGCCGCATAGGCGCAGCATTCAAACGGCCACCGGTGTGTGGCCGTTTTTATTTGCGGTTCGATTAGCCCTGCGAGAACACGCGCTTTCTGTTAAAATAATGGTTTGAATTTTCATTGAAAAATCCAACCGTCACATGTCCAGTCAAGCGCATTTTTTTAGTCTGCGCGGCAGCGCCGCCCTCTCGCAATTCCGTCTCGATAAGCTGTATAGCGCCCTCAAAGTCAGCGCACCGAATATCGCCCACATTTATGCCGAATTCGTGCATTTCGCTTTTAGCGAAACCGCGCTGAGTAGCACCGAGCAAGAGACCTTGCGCCAGATTTTGACCTACGGCCCTAAAACCGAGATTGAATCACCAAGTGGCGAGCTGCTGCTGGTGACGCCACGCATAGGCACCATTTCGCCCTGGGCCTCACGCGCCACCGACATTACACACAACTGTGGCCTGAGCAGCTTGTTGCGGCTGGAACGCGGCATTGCTTACTATGTGACCACACACAACGGTCAGCCACTGACAGACAGTGAAAAACAGGCCTTGCGTGCCGTCATTCAAGACCGCATGACGGAAACCGTGATTGACAGCCTGGCCGCCGCCGAAAAACTGTATCACCATGCTGACCCGAAGCCCCTGTCCAGCGTCGATATTCTGGCCGGTGGCAAAGCCGCTCTGGAAGCCGCCAACAGCGACATGGGCCTGGCACTGTCGCCTGATGAAGTCGACTACCTGCTGGAAAACTACAACAAAATGGGCCGCAACCCGACTGACGTCGAGCTGATGATGTTTGCCCAGGCCAACTCCGAGCACTGCCGCCATAAGATATTCAACGCCGACTGGGTGATCGATGGCGTGCAGCAAGAGCTGTCACTGTTTAACATGATCCGCAACACGCACAAGTTGAACCCCGGCCACACGGTGGTGGCTTATTCGGACAACTCGTCGATTGTGCAAGGCCAAAAAACCAAGCGCTTTTATCCGGCCGCCGACCAAAGCTACCAGTTTGTCGAAGACAATATGCACTACCTGATGAAGGTAGAAACGCATAACCACCCAACGGCCATTTCACCGTTTGCCGGTGCGGCTACAGGTGCAGGTGGCGAGATTCGTGATGAAGGCGCCACCGGCATCGGCTCCAAGCCGAAAGCAGGTTTGGCTGGCTTCTCAGTCTCTAACCTCAATCTGCCAGATTTCACCCAGCCTTGGGAAGAACACTACGGCAAGCCTGGCCGTATCGCCAGCGCCTTGCAAATCATGATCGATGGCCCACTCGGTGGCGCCGCCTATAATAACGAATTTGGCCGCCCTAACATTGCCGGTTATTTCCGTACCTTTGAGCTGGCAACGACTACCACCGACGGCCAATCCGAGGTACGCGGCTATCACAAGCCGATTATGCTGGCAGGGGGTGTGGGTAACATTTCTGACAGCCACAGCTTTAAAAACAGCATTCCGCCTGGTTCAGCCCTGATTCAACTGGGTGGCCCGGCCATGTTAATCGGCCTCGGCGGCGGTGCGGCGTCCAGTATGGATACCGGCGCCAACACCGAGAATCTGGACTTTGACTCGGTGCAACGTGGCAACCCGGAGCTGCAACGTCGCGCACAAGAGGTCATCGACCGTTGCTGGCAAATGGGCGACAAAAACCCGATCCTGAGCATCCATGACGTTGGCGCGGGCGGTATTTCCAACGCCTTCCCGGAGCTGGTCAATGACGCTAAAGTTGGTGCGGTGTTCCAACTGCGTGACGTGCATAACGAAGAGCCTGGCATGAGCCCACGCGAATTGTGGAGCAACGAAGCGCAAGAACGCTACGTGTTGGCCGTGACGCAAGACCAGCTGCCATTGTTTGAAGCCATTTGTGAGCGCGAGCGCTGCCCATTCGCTGTGGTAGGTGTGACCACCGAAGAGCGTCACTTAACGGTAGAAGATACGCACTTTGCCAACAAACCGGTGGATATGGAACTCTCCGTATTGCTGGGCAAGCCGCCTAAAATGCTGCGCGATGTGAAGTCGGTCAATAAATCACTGCCTGCGTTTGATACCAGCAATATAACCCTCAATGATGCTGTGGCACGCGTACTGCGTTTGCCAGGGGTCGCCGATAAAACCTTCCTGATCACCATTGGTGACCGCAGCGTCACCGGCCTTATCGCACGCGACCAGATGGTTGGCCCATGGCAAGTGCCAGTGAGCAACGTCGCCGTGACCTGTGCCGGCTTTGAAACCAATATTGGCGAGGCCTTCGCGATTGGCGAAAAAGCGCCACTGGCGCTGATTGACGCCCCGGCTTCCGGCCGTATGGCGATTGGTGAAGCCATTACCAACATTGCTGCGGCATCGATTAGCGATATCGGCAACCTTAAGTTATCTGCCAACTGGATGGCCCCTGCTGGCCACGCTGGTGAAGATGCCGCGTTATACGCGACGGTGAAAACCGTGGGTATGGAACTGTGTCCGGCACTGGGCATCAGCATCCCGGTCGGCAAAGACTCTATGAGCATGAAAACCGTGTGGCAAGATAACGGTGAAAACAAAGCCGTGACTGCGCCGATTTCACTGGTGATTTCCGCCTTTGCCAACACAGCCGATGTGCGTAAAACATTAACGCCGCAACTGCGCACCGATTTGGGCGACAGCGAGCTCATTTTGATCGACCTCGGTAATGGCCGCAACCGCATGGGTGGCTCGGCGCTGGCGCAAGTGTATAAACAACTGGGTAACGCCGTGCCTGACGTTGACCAGCCTGCGCAATTAAAATCATTTTTTGCCGCCATCCAGCAACTCAATAGTGATGGCAAATTGCTGGCTTACCACGACCGTTCTGACGGTGGCCTCTATGTCACCCTGGTAGAAATGGCGTTTGCGGGTCATTGTGGCCTCACTGTCGATTTGTCCAGCCTGACTGGCGACCACATCAGCACGCTGTTCAACGAAGAGCTGGGCGCCGTATTACAAGTACGCGCCGCAGATGCCGCTGCCATCGCTGCACAATTGCAACAAGCGCTGGGCGCCTGTGTACACCGTATCGGCCAGGTCAATGCGGGCCACGACATTGTGATCAAGCAAGGCAGCACGCAATACAACGCTTCGCGTATCGATTTGCACCGCATGTGGTCTGAAACCACCTACCGTATGCAAAGCCTACGTGACAACCCTGCGTGTGCGCAACAAGAGTACGACCGCATCCTCAATGCCAACGATGCCGGTTTGCATGCCAAACTGAGCTTTGACCTCAACGACAATATCGCTGCGCCGTATATCAATACTGGCAAACGTCCCAACATGGCCATCTTGCGTGAGCAAGGCGTCAACGGCCAGACCGAAATGGCAGCGGCGTTTGACCGTGCAGGCTTTAACAGCGTAGACGTGCATATGAGTGATGTCATCAGTGGCCGCGTGTCGCTCACAGACTTTGCTGGCCTAGTGGCTTGTGGCGGCTTCTCGTATGGTGACGTGCTGGGCGCAGGCGAAGGCTGGGCCAAGTCGATTTTATTTAATAGCCGTGCCCGCGATGAGTTCAGTGCATTTTTTAACCGCGCTGACACGTTTGCCCTCGGCGTATGTAACGGTTGCCAGATGATGAGCAACCTGCACAGCATTATTCCAGGCGCGCAACACTGGCCACATTTCGTGCGTAACAAGTCAGAACAGTTTGAGGCCCGCGTGGCACTGGTTGAGATTCTGTCATCGCCATCTATCTTTTTTGATGGCATGGCCGGTAGCCGCATGCCGATTGCCGTGGCACATGGTGAAGGTTTTACGGAATTTACTGATGCCAGCGCTGTCACAAGTGTGCTACAACAGCAACTGGCAACGGTGCGTTATGTAGACCATGCTGCGCAAGCGACCGAGGTATACCCGTTTAACCCGAATGGTTCACCGCAAGGGTTAACTGGTTTCACCACGCAAGACGGCCGTTTCAGCATCATGATGCCGCACCCGGAACGTGTGTTTAGAACGGTTCAGCACTCTTGGCACCCTGACGAGTGGCAAGAAGATGGCCCGTGGATGCGCATGTTCCGCAACGCACGCAAGTTTGTGGGTTAAGCGAAACCATCATTAAAAAAGACCGGTTTCGCCATTAAAACAAAGTTGTTATTTTTAAAAATGAAAATCAGGTGTTTGGAGAGATTATGAAATCAGTTAAGTTTTTAGTGGCCTTGTTCTCACTGTCATTTGCCTTGCAGGCATTTGCCCTGTCAGATGAGGAGTACATGGAGTTTACCGAGGCACTCACAGGTGGCAATATCAAAGTAGTCAAAAAGTTTGTTGAAGCCGACCCGACCCTGGTAAAACAGAAGTTTTTTGCCTGGGAGCCACTGCAAATGGCTGCGTCAAAAGGCAAACTGGATGTAGTGAAATACCTGGTATCCAAAGGCGCTGACCTCAACTACGTGCACCCGGCCAGCCATAACACGGCTTTCCATATGTCTGCATTTATTGGTGATACGGCGACCATGAAATACCTGGCCTCTGCCGGGGCTGATGTCAATATCAAACTCAAAGGCGATGTATCATTGGTGCGTTACTTCAAAGAAGAAAACGACCAGAAGATGGTTGATTTACTCACAGAACTTGGCACCAAAAACGATGGCTGCCAGGAAGAAAAATGCTTCTAATCGCGGCTTATTTGCAACGATGTTAATCAAAAACGGTCATGAGATTCATGGCCGTTTTTGTTTTAAGGCGATCATATTGAGGCGGTGTGTAACCATAGTCACTCACGTCCGGGCAGCCATTTAGAATAATGTGAGTCATCACAAAAATCTTGGGGGAAAGTATGAAGCAGGTATACGCAAGTATGTTATGGGCTTGTGCCATCGCATGGTCGCTATCGGCCCAGGCAGAAGACTCTTCGGCGATTCACACGCTGGCCGCCTCATGTGCCGCTTGCCACGGCCCCAACGGCAACAGCCTGGGCGGCACGCCTACGCTGGCCGCACTCAACCAGGACTACTTTGTGCAGCGCATGCAGGGCTTTAAAGATGGCTCGGTGACATCCACGGTCATGCATCATCATGCCAAAGGTTTAACCACGGCAGAAATCACCGCGCTGGCAAGCTATTTCGCCCAACAACCAAGACAAACGCCGCATGCCTTGCCGCATCAATCATTTAAGGGGGCACAATAATGCAGCCCGACTCAGTATTGACCACCAGCCCACTCACCGCGACACGCAGGCAATTTGTGCGTTCGGTGATTTATGGCGGCCTCGCCTTTTATGGCCTGCCCGCCTTTGCACGCGCCAGCAAACCGCCCTTGGGCCACGTGGTGATTGTAGGCGCCGGCTTTGCGGGCCTCACCGCCGCCAAATATTTACGTGCCTGGAGCATGGGCAACCTCAAAGTCACCATCGTTGAGCCCAATCCGCAGTTTATTTCTTGCCCGCAAAGTAACCTGGTACTGGGGGGCAGCCGCACGCTGGACCAGTTAAGTTTTGGCTATGACTTATCGCGCAAACAACATGGCCTGCATTGGATACAAGACAGCGTCACCGCCGTTGACCTCACGAACAAACAAGTGCAACTCACGCGCGGAAATCTCAGCTATGACCGCCTGATACTGGCGCCTGGTGTCGACTTTAATTACAGCAAGATGCCAGGGATGTCCGCACCGGTGGCCGATATTCCGCACGCCTGGAAAGCCGGTAAACAAACCCTGCAACTCAGGCAGCAACTGGAGAGCATGCCGGATGGCGGCGTGTTTGTAATGACCATCCCCACGGGCGCTTACCGTTGCCCGCCCGGCCCTTATGAACGCGCCTGCCAGGTGGCACATTACTTTAAACAGCACAAACCGCGCAGCAAGGTGATTATTCTGGATGCCAATGCTGACATCACCTCCAAAAAAGGCTTGTTTTTGCAAAGCTTTAACGGTGCCTATCAGGGCATCATTGACTACCATAACAACAGTGAAATCCTGCAGCTGGATACCGTCAGTAAAACCATTAAGACTGACTTTGAAACGGTGAAAGCCGACGTGCTGAATGTGATTCCGCCACAACTGGCGGGCAAAGTGGTGCAAGTCGCTGGCCTCAATAATGTCGATGGCCGCTGGTGTGAAGTCGACTTTGTGACTTATGCCTCCAGCCTGCAAGCCGATGTGCATATCATAGGCGACAGCATTTCGGCAGGCTTGCCGAAGTCTGCCCATATGGCGACCTCGCAGGCCAAAGTATGCGCCGCAGCCATCATAGACCTGCAATCAGGCAACGCCCCCAACCCACTGCCAGTGTTCGCCAACACCTGCTACAGCTTTGTCGATGACCAGCAAGCCATGCATGTGGCCAATGTCTATCGTTATGACCCGGCCAAAAAAACCATGGTGTCGGCTGAAGGTGGCGGCGTGTCAGCCAAGGCCAGCATGCAGGAGGGCGAATACGCGCAAGCCTGGGCAGAAAATATCTGGGCAGACACATTGACATGACGACCGTACACGCGCAAACCTCTCCGCCTAATAAAGTCTCGCGTTTGCTGCTCATTGCGCTGACAGGGTTGTGTATGGCAATTGGTTTGCACTACGCCATGGCGCAAATGCCAGCGGTGGAGGCAGCCTTATCCACATTGCATGTGCCTGCCGGGCTCAAAATTGAGCGTTTTAGTGATGTCAGCGCCCTGGGCGCACCGCGCATGCTAACGCTGGATAATCAGGGGCGGGTGTTAGTCAGCCTGTCTGACACCGGCCGCATCGTGCGCTTAAATGCTCAAGGTGACGCTGAAGTCATCGCCCAAGGTCTCAATGCGCCCCATGGCATGGTGCTGCTGGGCGATGACTTGCTGGTGGCCGAGCAAACCGGCGTGGTCAAGCTGCCCAAACAAGGCGATGGCTGGGGCGCACCGCAGCCGTTTATCCGCAACTTGCCCAGTGGCGGCCATAGCCTGAAAACGCTCAAGCTTTCACCAGACAGTTACCTGTTTATCAATGTCGGCTCCAGTTGTAATGTGTGTGTTGAAGACAACGCAACCCGCGCCACCTTATTGCGCTATACCGCGGATGGTCGGCCCGCAGGCGCCTTGCTCACCGTTGGCCGCCATGCACAAAGTGCGATTTGGGCGCGCGGACTGCGCAACAGCCAGAGTGTTGCCTGGCATCCGCAAAGCGGGGAAATGTTTGCCACCAACAACGGCGCTGATAACCGTAGCGGACAGAAAAATGGCGTGGTCGATGATGACCTGCCTCCAGAGCACCTGAACAAGATTGAAGCAGGCCAGCATTACGGCTGGCCCTATTGCTGGGGCGATCCTGCGCAGCCAACACAACTGATGCAAGACCCTAATTCTGTGGGCGAAACAGGTGTTTGCCAACAGGCGCAAGCCCCTGCACTGCTGCTGCCAGCACATAGCACCCCCATCGGCATTACTTTTCTACACCAAAGCAGATTGCCTGACGACCTCAAACAGGATGCGATTGTGGCTTTACACGGTTCGTGGAACCGTAAACAACCCAGCGGCTATGCCTTGCTGCGTGTACAATTCAGGAACCAACAGCCAGTGGCCAGCGTCCCATTCATAGATGGCTGGCTGCAAGGCAAACAAGCCTGGGGTCGGCCTGTAGATGTGATTGTCGGCACCGATGGCTGGCTATATGTGTCAGACGATCTGACTGGCTGGATTTACAGAATTCGCAGCCTGTGAGCACACGCTGCAACGCACTTTTTCAGGAGCACGATATGAAACGTATATTATTGTCTATCACTGGCGCAATGTGCCTGGGCTGGGTAGGCCTCAGCCAGGCAGAAACTACGCCAGCGCTGGTGATCCAGGTGCCGGAGTCCTTTTACCAGCATCCGGTCCGCCTGCTAAACCCTTACCTCAACTATTGGCATAACCGTGCCGAAGCGGCCGAAACGGTGGGTTTGAGCAGCTTTCAGGCGCAAAAATACACCACCTCCAGCTGCGAGGCTGAGGCCAAAGGCCAGGCACTGGTAGTGATTGAGCCCAATATGTTTTACAACCCGCAAACCGGGGTTTTTTACAGCGAAATCACGGCCAGGGTCTATAACCAGCCTGCCGCAGACAGCGCACTGGGCAAACCGCTGCTGACCGTTAAAGGCGAAGGTCAATCGCGTGGCTGGCTCACTTACAATGTAGAGTACTTCACACACCAATCTTACCAGCGTGCGTTTGACCAGGTGATTCAGCAACTACAGCAGAATCCGGTGTTCCAGCAATCTGTGTCTCAGGGCCCGTTACAAACCTACGAGGCTTTGTGCAATAGCATTAATACCTTGTCCCAACCTAAAGCCTTTTTCTAGGAGCCTATATGTTGTTTTCTCAGCATCAGCGTGCATGGATGCCCAGTTTTCTCGCTGGCCTATTATTGACGATGACCAGCCATAGCCACGCGCATGGCTTGACACCCGTGAGTGGTTTACTGACACCGGAATCGGTCGTGCAGGCCGCAGATGGCAAGATTTATGTGTCTGAAATCAATGGCTTTGGCCAGGATGGTGACGGCCAGATCCGCGTGATTGACCATGGCAAAACCTCGGTATTGGTGCAAGGCCTGGATGACCCCAAAGGCCTGATCATCATCGGCAATGATTTATACATTGCCGACAAAACACGCGTACTGCGTGTAGCACTGAATCAAGCAACCGCCAGCGCAGAGGTGTTTCTGGCCGCGACTGATTTCCCCAAACTGCCGCAATTTCTCAACGACTTGAGCGCCGATGCCAATGGCAATCTGTATATCAGCGACAGTGGTGATATTTTGGGCAGTGGCAAAGGTGGTGTTATTTACAAAGTCACGCCCCAGCGCCAGCTGAGCTTATTGCTGGACGGCACCATTGATGCACGCATTTTAGCCCCCAACGGTTTACTGGCCGATGCCAAAGGCGAACACCTGCTGTTGGTCGATTTCACCTCTGGGGTTCTTTACACCTACAATTTACTGACTAAAAAACTGGACGAAGTGGCGAGTGGCTTTGGCGGCGGTGATGGCATAGTCAAACAGGCGAATGGCACGATTTATGTGAGCGACTGGAAATCAGGCAAAATATTCCGTGTTGACCAGCAACATAAAGTCACACTGATCAAAGAAGGCTATCAATCTGCCGCCGACATCGCCTTAACCCAGGACGACCATCACCTGCTGGTGCCAGACATGAAAGCAGGCAAACTGGATATCATTGATTTGCGCTAAGCGTTTACGTGATGGGCTGGGCTATTCGCTGGTACCAGCCCCACGATCACAGATGCAAACTCGCAACCCCAATTCGCAGATAAAAAAAACCACGCTTGCGCGTGGTTAAGTGAGAGGATACACACGAAACTGCTGATTGCCTCAACGCACTGCAGGGAATTCAGCACGCTTAGGCAACTGCACAGTTACTTGGTTTGCGCAGTTTTTTTGTCAGCCTCCTTTTGGGAGCTGACCGCTGGCTGCGCAACAGCGTGTCTGGCGACTTTCAAATGTTTCTGCATTTCAACCTGATCATGTGGCGATGGGTTAGTCCCGGCCAACACACAGGTTGAAAAAATAAATCCCGACATGAATAACAAGGTCTTGTTCATGATCGCTCCTTAATCATTACTGCTTATGCGATATTCTTTATTTACTTGGCATGCTGGTGCAGTATTGCTGCCCACCCCTGCACAATACGCCGCTCTCCTTACAGCTAACTTACGCCTGGCTTGCAGCAAACTTACAAACGAAAAACCAGCCAGCATTGAGTTACACTGAGCACATTGAAACGAGCGGATATCAGCGATGCGTTTATTAATCGTGGAAGATGATTTAGTAATTGCGAATGGACTGGTGCGTGCATTGACCCAGTCACAATATGCGGTCGATCACGTCACCGATGGCAAGCAAGCCTTACGCGCCATTCAGGATGACGTGTATGACATGGTGATTCTGGACCTCGGATTACCGACCATGGATGGCATGCAGTTGCTGTCGCACTTGCGCCAGCAGGCTAATGCGATTGCGGTGTTAATTTTAACCGCGCGCGAAGATGTCGCCACGCGCGTGCAAGCGCTAGACCTGGGGGCAGACGACTTTCTGACCAAGCCGTTTCACCTTGAAGAACTCGAAGCCCGCGTGCGGGCGCTGATCCGGCGCAGCAAGCTGGGCAATAACCTGCCACTACAATGCGGTAATTTAAAACTCGATGTCGCCAACAAACTGGCCAGTATTAATGACCAGCTCATTACCCTGTCGGCACGTGAACTCAATCTGCTGGAAACCCTGATGATGCGCATGGGCAAAATCATCGCCAAAGAGCAAATCATGGAGTCTTTGTGCAACTGGGACGAAACCCTGGGCGACAACGCCATTGAAGTGTATATCCACCGCCTGCGCAAAAAAATCGAACCCAGCGGCGCGCATATTCGTACCGTGCGCGGCCTGGGCTATATGCTCGAAGCCGAGCACCTGAGCCTCTCATGACATGCGCAATAGTCTAGGACCACGCTCACTCAAAAACCAGCTGCGCTTGTGGCTGTTACTACCCATGTTACTGGTGCTCGGTGTCTCTGCCGCCCTCTCCTATTCGCGTGCCTTGCTTTATGCCACCCAGGCTTATGACCAGTCTTTATTGCGTACCGTGCTTGCGCTGGCTGACGAGGTGATTATAGATGCCAACAACGAAGTCAAAATTGAGATCCCGGAAGTCGCCAGCCATCTACTGAGTTACAACGAAGGGGATCGTATTTACATCCGCATCAGCGGGCCGCAAGGCAAGCTGGTGTTTGGTGAGGCGCATTTACCCTTACCGGCCAAACCACCGGCGGGCAACCAGCAAACCTATTACAACAGCGTTTATCAAGGCGAAGCAATTCGGGCAGTGACGTTTGGCCTGCCTGAAAGCAAGGCTGTCGATGCGCGCAACATCCTGATCACCATGGCAGAAACCACCGGTAAGCGTGATGCCATGGTGGCAGAAATGGTCGAAGAAATGCTGCTGCCGCAAGTGCTGATGATGATCCTGGCCGCGATTGTGATTGAATTGGGTATCCACTTTGCACTAAAGCCCATGCAAGACCTGAGGGAGTCTTTGCACCAGCGTTCTCACCGCGACTTAAGCCCGCTCAATACCGACTCATCGCCACTAGAGTTGCAGCCGTTGGTGCAGGCCATGAATGCGCTGCTGTCGCGCGTCAAAGCTGGCTTACAGCAACAGCAGCAATTTATTGCCGATGCGTCACATCAATTGCGCACCCCCATTGCCGGGCTGCAAACGCAAGCAGAGCTGGCCTTAAGAAGCCACCCGCCAGCCGCCGTGCAAGAGCCACTCAATTACATGCTGCGCAGCACAACACGTTTATCACACCTGATTCAACGCCTGCTGAGTATGGCCAGAACCGATGCTGCCAGCAGCCAGCTTGAGTTCCAGCCAGTCTCTCTGACCAATATCATTTATGACGAGTGCGCGCGCTGGGTCGGCCCCGCCGCTGACAAGCAGTTGGAGCTCGAAGTCCTGATCGAAACCCGGCAAGACAAAGTGCTGGGCGATGCTTTAATGCTATCTGAAATGTTGAATAATCTGCTCGAAAATGCGATCCAGTACACGCCAGAACAAGGCCTGCTTGAAATTCGTTTATGGCAAAGTGACCAGCAGTTGATGTTGCAAGTGTCCGATAGCGGCTTGGGCATCCCCCCCGACCAAACGGCATTGATTTTTGAGCGTTTTCATCGACTGGACCCCAACCAGGGCAATGGTTGCGGCCTGGGGCTGGCCATCGTCGCCGAGATTGCAGAACACCATAATGCCACGATCACCGTCACACCAGGCTTGCCACATCCAATCACACATCACATTGGCAGCCAATTCACGGTAAAATTCGAGCGCTATGACATCCTGCCTGAGAACCCTCGCCCTACAAGCACTGACGCTCAGTGATCCGCAACAAAAATGCCAGCAGGTCGCCCTGCTATGGCAGGCTAAACACCAAGCTGACCCATCGATCACGCTGAGCGCGCCAGCACAATCCATTCCTGGTCGGCCAGAAAAACCGACGCTGGTGCCGCCCAAACAACTGCAACGTCGCGCCATGAACACAGCCGAAGGCCGCGCAGCGCTGATTCACGCCTTGGCACATATTGAGTTTAATGCGATTAATTTGGCGCTGGATGCCGTGTGGCGTTTTGCCGACATGCCTGAAGACTATTATCTTGACTGGCTGCAAGTGGCCAAAGAAGAGGCTTACCATTTTTCGCTATTACGTGCGCACCTGCAAACACTAGGCTTTGATTACGGCGATTTTGACGGCCATAACAGCCTGTGGGAGATGGTCGAAAAAACCCAATCCGATGTGCTAGCACGCATGGCACTGGTGCCACGTACCATGGAGGCACGCGGGCTAGATGCCACACCACCGCTTAAGCAAAAACTGTCGCAAGCAGGCGACCATGCCGCCGCCGCGATTCTGGACATTATCCTGCGTGACGAAATCGGCCATGTCGCTATTGGCAACCGCTGGTTTCAGTATTTATGTGACCAACGCGGCCTCGATATTGTCGAGACCTTTGAAACCTTGCGCCAGCAATACCAGGCGCCAAAATTGCGCCCGCCATTTAATATGGAGGCGCGCAAACAAGCCGGGTTTAGTGCGATTGAATTAGCCTATTTAAATGCAGAAACAGGCTAAAGTATTTTTTTATGACGGTCTGCGCGGGGGCAGATGACGGAACGTAATACGACCTTTACCCATGTCATAGGGTGACATTTCAATAGTGATTTTATCGCCCGCCAAAATACGTATTTTATGTTTGCGCATTTTGCCACCGGTATAAGCAATCAGCTTATGGCCATTTTCCAGTGTCACGCGGTAACGCGCATCTGGCAATATTTCAGTCACTGCGCCCTGCATTTCAATTAATTCTTCTTTAGCCATTGTGTCTCCTTAAAATAAAAATAAAAAAGCCCGTACAAACGGGCTTTCTCCGGGGTGAACATCACCCAAACACATGTGCTTAAGCAATCACTTGAATTGCAGATGCTTGTTTACCCTTAGGGCCTGTGGTTTCTTCATAAGAAACACGTTGATTATCTGCCAGGCTTTTGAAACCAGCAGATTGAATGGCAGAGAAATGCGCAAACAAATCATCGCCACCGTTATCTGGAGTAATAAAACCAAAACCTTTTGCATCGTTAAACCACTTCACAACACCTGTTGCCATAATATTTTCCTTAAAAATGAAGGGGATTTCCCCTATTAAAGGCGAGGGTCAAGGTGCGGGATTAACGATAAAACCAAAAGATAACACCAGAAAAACAACAATGCTTGAACTTCGCGTGGACACACTATGCGCTTTAACAGCGGCAATAGCAAACGTTATTTTCAAAAAAACCAAAATAAATCAATAATTTATTCCACCCATCGCCAGCAGAACAGCTTGGCTAGATGGTCAACAAATGCGCCACGCCATCCAAGCCCACCACATTCAGCGCATACATGGCCTGCTGCTGCACCACCGGTTTAGCATGATAGGCCACGCCGACGGCAGCCACCGCCATCATGGCCAAATCATTCGCACCATCGCCAATCGCCACCGTTTGCGTCGCTTCCAGGCCAAGCACATCACGCAGCTTGAGTAGCTCGTCGGCTTTGCGCTGCGCATCGACAATCTCGCCTACGACTTGACCGGTCAATTTACCATCCACAATTTCTAGGGTATTAGAGACGGCATAATCCAGCCCCAGTGTGTCTTTGACATAATTAGCAAAAAACGTGAATCCGCCAGACACCACCATGGTTTTAATGCCATGTTGCTTGCAAGTGTTGATCCAGTCTTGCGCACCGGGGTTAAAGGTCAGGCGTTCTTCAATCACGCGCTGCAGGGCGGCTTCTGGCAAGCCTTTGAGCAAGGCCACGCGTTTGCGCAAACTGGCGGCAAAATCAAGTTCACCGCGCATGGCTGCTTCGGTGATTTCGGCCACTTGCGGCTTGAGGTTCATCATGTCAGCGATTTCATCAATACACTCAATGGTAATCAGCGTCGAATCCATGTCCATCACGCACAAGCCGATGTTCTGCAACCTGTGGGCATCCTGCACCAGGGCGCAGTCAACCTGCTGGCTGGCACAAAAGCTTTTCACATCCGGATCTTCGCCGTCGGCCACCGGCAGGTAATACGCGTGCTGTGCCACTTGCATAAACTGCGTATGCCCACCCACCAAGCCATGAATATGTGACAAATGTGCCATGGTGATGGCAGGACCTTGAACCACTAAACGCATGATAACAATCGCTAATTGAACAAAAGCGCGATTATACCAGTTGCCTACCCAAACGCTGAGAACAGCTTGTTTTTAAGGAGTATTTCTGTTTTTGGAATGCCCCAAGCGATGGTATGCTTGCAAGCAAACTAAAAAACACCTGGGAAATTGAATGAAACAAGATGCACAAACACTGCCATGGCTGAACCTGCCTAACTTACCCATGCCCCTGAAAGCACTGTTTATCGGCTACCTGCTGGTGATTGGTGTCGGCCTGTGTATGGCCGGTTTGCAAATCATGCTCACGCACGGCATGGCCGATGGCAAATTTGGTTTATCGGTGAATGATATTGTTTACAGCTATTATGGCGACCGTAGCGGCACCAAGCTGGCCAGCAAGTTAAACGGCTCCATGTCTGACAAAGCGCCGCTGGCAGTACGCCAGGACATTATCAAATGGGCGCAACAAGGTGCACCGCAAGACCAGTGGGACTCCCATTACAAGCAAATTTTCGCCCAGCACTGTGTGATGTGCCATAGCAATATTCCGGGGATTCCAAACTTCACCAAATATGAAGAAGTGAAATCACGTGCTGAAGTGAACGAAGGCGCCACCATCAGCGGCCTGACGCGTGTCTCGCATATCCACTTGTTTGGTATCAGTTTTATTTTCTTTTTTATTGGCCTCATTTTCAGTTTTGCGGTCAATGTGCCTAAAACGGCCAAAATTATCGCGATTGCCTTCCCGTTTGCGTTTTTGATTGTCGATGTAATGTCGTGGTGGCTGACCAAGTTATCGCCCCACTTTGCCTGGCTGACCATTATTGGCGGTATCGGCTACAGCCTGGCCTCTAGTTATATGTGGGTCGTCAGCATGTATCAGATGCTGGTGCTGTCACGCAATGGCAAGACTTATGGCAATGCCTGGGCACAAGACCTGTAAACCGCACGCAAGCCTGCATAAAAACCGCACTTGTGTGCGGTTTTTTTAATTGCAGTCTAGCCTTGCCGGGGTATTTGCGCGAAAATAGATGCTTAACCACAAAAAGCACCTATTTTCATGAATCTGCACGAATACCAGGCCAAACAGTTACTGCAAAAGTACGGTTTGGCAACCCCGACCGGTCTGGTCGTCCAATCTGAAGAAGCTGCCGCCGCTGCCACAAAAGAACTTGGCGGCGAAGCCTGGGTCGTCAAAGCGCAAGTACACGCTGGCGGCCGCGGCAAAGCCGGTGGTGTCAAAGTGGTGAAATCTGCCCTCGAAGCACAAACAGTCGCAGGCGGTTTACTCGGCAAACATCTGGTCACCTACCAGAATGCGCCCGATGGCCAGCCAGTGCACCAGGTGTTAGTCGAACAAACCTTGCCGATTGCGCGTGAGTTGTATCTGTCTATGCTGGTTGACCGCACGCTGGAGCGCGTGGTGATGGTGGCCTCTAGCGCAGGCGGCATGGACATTGAAGAGATTGCCGCCACGCAGCCAGAAAAAATCCTGCAGGAAATCTGCGATCCGCTTAATGGCCTGGTCGATTACCAGGCGCGCAACCTGGCGTTTAGCCTGGGCTTGAGTGGCGACCAGATTGGCGCGTTTACCAAACTGGCCAAAGGCTTGTATAAACTGTTTAAAGACAATGACCTGGCCCTGCTCGAAATCAATCCGCTGATTGTGACCGCAGACGGCAAGCTGGTCGCGCTGGATTGCAAAATGACGGTCGACGACAACGCCTTATATCGCCAAAAACCGTTCGCCGAAATCCGCGACTGGTCACAAGACGATGCCAAAGAAGCCGAGGCCCATCATAGCGGCCTCAACTATATTGCCCTGAATGGCAATATTGGCTGCATGGTGAACGGCGCAGGCCTGGCCATGGCGACCATGGACCTGATTAAATTGCATGGCGGCATGCCCGCCAACTTTTTAGATGTGGGCGGTGGCGCCACGGCAGAGACGGTGACCAAAGCATTTAAGATTATTTTGGCAGATAGCAATGTCAAAGCGATCTTGGTCAATATTTTTGGTGGCATCATGCGTTGCGACATTATCGCCACCGGCATTATCACCGCGGTACGCGAAGTGGGCATGACCATTCCAGTCGTGGTGCGTTTGGAAGGCACCAACGTAGCACTGGGCAAGCAAATGCTGCGCGACAGTGGTTTAAACATTATTTCTGCCGAGGGCTTGACGGATGCAGCCCAGCAAGCAGTTCAAGCAGTGAGTAAAGGTGTGTAGTCATGGCCATTTTAGTAGATAAAAATACCAAAGTATTGTGCCAGGGCTTTACCGGGAAACAAGGCACATTTCATTCTGAACAAGCGCTGGCCTACGGCACCAAAATGGTCGGCGGCGTCACGCCAGGCAAAGGTGGCCAACAACATCTGGACCTGCCGGTGTTTAACACCATGCGCGAAGCCGTGAAAGCAACCCAGGCCAATGCCAGTGTGATTTATGTGCCGCCACCGTTTGCGGCCGATTCAATTCTGGAAGCAGCCGATGCAGGCATTGAACTCATCGTTTGTATCACCGAAGGCATCCCGGTGCTGGACATGCTTAATGTCAAAGCCGCGTTACGCGCTAACGGCACCAGGCTCATCGGCCCCAACTGCCCAGGCATCATCACCCCTGGCGAATGTAAAATCGGCATTATGCCGGGCAGTATTCATCAACGCGGTAAAGTGGGCGTCGTGTCACGCTCTGGCACGCTCACTTATGAAGCAGTACATCAAACCAGTGCGCTGGGTTTGGGTCAAACTACTTGCGTTGGCATTGGTGGCGACCCGATCAAAGGCCTGAATTTTATTGAATGCCTGGAACTCTTTGAAAAAGACCCGGAAACAGAAGCGATTATCATGGTCGGCGAAATTGGTGGCAGTGATGAAGAGGCCGCGGCTGACTTTATCAAGCATCACGTAAGCAAACCTGTGGCGGCCTATATTGCAGGCCTGACCGCGCCTAAAGGTAAGCGCATGGGCCATGCCGGTGCGATTATTTCAGGCGGCTCAGGCAAGGCAGAAGACAAAATTGCTGCGCTGGAAGCGGCAGGTTGCGTAGTGGCCGCCTCCCCTGCCGGCTTGGGCGAAGCGGTGCTTGAAGCCATCAAGCGCGCGACAACATAAACAAAGGAAACGGCATGAAGCATGGTCTTCAGACAACTTATCGGCTTGGCGCTCTCTGCATGGGCGCCTGCCTGTTGCTGGGGCTGTATTTGCCTGCACAGGCTGCCAGCAAGGCATCACCGGTAGATGACACCAGCATAGAGCCGAGTGCCAATATATCCTACCTTTTAATCGCCTCGTCCAAAGGCGATCTGGCCACAGTCAAAGCGCTACTCAAAAGCGGCGCCAACCCCAATGTGGCCGACAGTGAAAAAATCACGCCTATCATGTATGCCGCGCGCAAAAACCAGGCAGCGGTGATTACCGAGTTACTGGCCAATGGTGCGGACATTAATGCCAAAGACCAGGGTGGCTGGACCGCGCTGATGTTCGCCGCCAAAAAGAATAATATTGACGCAGTCAAAGCGCTGCTGGAAAAAGGTGCCGATGTCAAAGTACGCGACCCGGCAGGTTGGAGCGCGCTGGGTCTGGCAGCCACCTCTGGCTACAGCGAAGTGGTTGGTTTGATCATTGCGCGTGGTTTTGACGCGAATGTGCGTTCGTCCGATGGCAAAACGGTGCTGATGTATGCTGCCAAAAGTGGCGATGTGCCGACCATCACCTCGATTTTAAGCCATGGCGCAGATGCAAACCTCAAAGACAAACTTGGCACTACCGCACTGATGATCACAGCCAGAGAGGGTCATGTTCCTGCTGCGATTTACTTGCTGGAGCACGGTGCGAAAGTGGACGAAGAAGATGAGCACGAGTGGACGGCGCTCACCTGGGCCGTGACCAAGAACCAGACCGAAGTGGCCAAAGCGCTACTAGAGCATAAAGCCGATGTTAACCACAAAGACAGTGAAGGCACGCCTTTGCTGCATTTGGCCGTGAGCAACAACTCGCCCGAGATGGCACGCCTGTTATTAGCCAATGAAGCCAATGTCAAAACCCGTGACCAATACGGGCTCACCGCTTATGTCTACGCACTTAAAGGCCAGAACCCTGCCATGGTAGAGCTGATCAAAGCCGCCGGTGGCAAGTACTGACCACGCATACGCACTTAATAGGGCCAAATGAAACTCGCAATTGCTCAAATGAACTGCATGGTGGGTGCCATGCAACACAATGCAGACCGCATTCTGGCATTGGCCAACCAGGCGTTTCAGGCAGGTGCCCGCCTGTTACTCACCCCCGAACTCGCCCTGTGTGGCTACCCGCCCGAAGACTTGCTGTTCAGGCAAGACTTTTATGCCGCTAACCAGCAGGCATTGCAATCGTTAGCACAGCGTTTACCCACCGAGATGGCGGTGGTGGTTGGCCACCCGCACATGGTGGCTGGCAAGCGCTATAACGCGGCCTCTGTCATCCACTCAGGCAGCATTCAAGCCACTTACCACAAACATCACCTGCCCAACTATAGCGTGTTTGATGAAGAACGTTATTTTGAAGCAGGCGACCTGCCTGTGGTGTTTGAATGGCACGGTGTGCGTTATGGCATCTTAATCTGCGCCGACAGCTGGGAGCCTGGCCCTGCCTTGCAGGCATTACAAGCAGAGGCGCAAGTACTACTGACCATTAATGCGTCGCCCTATCACATGCACAAGCAGCACACCCGCTATCAGGTACTGCGTGACCGTATCAAAGAGACCGGCCTCGCCATGGTCTACGCCAATATGGTCGGTGGCCAGGATGAACTGGTGTTTGACGGCGCCTCGTTCAGCATGAACAGTCAAGGCACACTGGTGCAAGAGTTGCCGATGTTTGAAGAACACCTGGGTTATCTCGACATAGACGGCATACACCCCCTGCCAACAGACATTGCCCCGCCATTACCAATTGAGGCTGCTGTGTATAAAGCGTTGCAGTTGGGCTTGCAGGATTACGTCAACAAAAACAAGTTTCCTGGCATCGTATTAGGTTTGTCTGGCGGCATAGACTCGGCACTGACTCTAGCCATTGCGGTGGATGCGCTGGGCAAAGAGCGGGTCAAAGCGGTGATGATGCCGTCTGAGTTTACCGCGGGCATCAGTGTAGAAGATGCGGCTGAAATGGCCCGCCTGGTCGACGTCGAGTACAGCGTGTTACCGATCAAGCCCCTGTTCGAAGGCTTCTGCGACACCCTCGCCGAAGAATTCACAGGCAAAGCGTTTGATACCACTGAAGAAAACCTGCAAGCGCGTATTCGCGGCATGTTACTGATGGCGATCAGCAATAAATTCGGTAGCCTGGTCCTGACCACGGGTAATAAATCTGAGACAGCCGTGGGCTACAGCACGCTTTATGGCGACATGGCTGGCGGCTTTGCCCTGATTAAAGATGTGCCTAAAACGCTGGTCTACCGGCTCGCGGCCTATCGTAACCAGTTGGGCAGCGTCATTCCCGAACGCATTATCACACGTGCGCCGAGTGCCGAATTGCGTGCCGACCAGACCGACCAGGATAGCTTACCCGCCTATGAAATACTCGATGCGATCATGGAGGCCTACGTTGAAAAAGACTTCAGCATCGCGGCGATTATCAACCTTGGCTACACACAGGCTGACGTAGAGCGCGTGACACGCCTGATAGACCGCAACGAATACAAGCGCAGGCAAGCGGCCGTTGGCGTGCGCATTACCGAACGCGGTTTTGGCAAAGACCGCCGCTACCCGATTACCTGCAATCTGAGCTTTTAAATGGCTATGACGACACATCAAGCCAGTGACATTTGAATAAACAGCACTGGTTGCGTAGAATGTTAGACAAAGATTTATCCACGGAGCGCGTATGAAAAAAGTAGAAGCCGTCATTAAACCCTTTAAACTGGATGAAGTACGTGAAGCCTTGTCTGCCATTGGCGTCAATGGCCTGACTGTGACTGAGGTCAAAGGGTTTGGTCGTCAAAAAGGCCACACCGAGTTATATCGCGGTGCTGAGTATGTGGTGGATTTTCTGCCCAAAATCAAAATCGAGGTCATTTTAGCGACCGACATGGTAGACAGCGCGATTGAGGCGATTATTAAAGCGGCGCACACTGGCAAGATTGGCGACGGCAAAATTTTTGTCACCAGCGTTGAGCAAGTCATTCGTATCAGAACCGGCGAAACTGGCGAAGCCGCTATTTAACTCAACTCGTCTCACCGTATGACGCAGCCTTGTGCGTCATACGGGAGTTTTACATGACGTCTGGTATGTCTTACACCCTGATTAAAACGATCTTGTTATTATCAGCAGCCAACCTGTTTATGTTGTTTGCCTGGTACGGCCATTTGCGTGACCTGCATCAAAAGCCGCTGTGGATTGCCATTATTGCCAGTTGGAGCATTGCCCTGATTGAATATTGCTTTCAGGTGCCCGCCAACCGCATTGGCTTTACCCAGCTCAATTTGGCGCAACTCAAGATTCTGCAAGAAGTGATCACGCTGGTCATCTTTGTCCCGTTTGCGCTGATGTATATGCACCAGCCTTTAAAATGGGACTATCTGTGGGCAGGTCTGTGCATGATGGGCGCAGTCTATTTCATCTTCAGGACCTGACGCCCAAAGTTCCCTGCATGACCCTAACGGGCTATTTCCCCGCTGACTTCCTTTTGACATAATCGCTCTCAGCAACAATTGAATAATATCAATCGGGGAAAAAATCATGTTAAAAAATCTTTTAGTCGCAGCTTCACTGTTAGCCAGTACTTCCGTTTTTGCTACAACAACCAATTTTAGCGGCACTGACCATCCAGGCACCAGCTTATCCCACACTGTTAAGATCAACATCTCCTATCTGGACGGCAGTTTTGATTTGACAGGCGTGCTGGACCCAGAATTTAGATTGCTGCACGAAAACAATTCCGGCTTATATCAAGGCCTGACAATCATCAGCGACGCAGATGACACATTCAGTTATGCACCGACACTAATTCCATTAGACCTGACCAGATACACGTTCAGCGTGTCTAACCTGGCCGCAGGCAATTACACTTTGCAATTCAACCTGATTGCGGGCGGTCGCTACGAAGGTAACTACACCATCAGCCCAATCACAGTACCAGTGCCAGAGCCAGAAACTTACGGCATGATGTTTGCCGGTTTGGCTTTGATGGGTACGATTGCTGCACGCCGTCAGAGAAAAAACTAATTAACGCGTAACGCTCAATAAAAAAGCCTGCATATGCAGGCTTTTTTATTTTGGTCAGCGGTGAGTTACCCAAGTGACGCAGCAAACACTTTTCTTACCAAGTCCAAATCATCTTGTGTATCAACCCCTGTGGCCGGGGCATGTGCAGTGATCGTCACCGCAATCTGGTAGCCGTGATACAGCACGCGCAACTGTTCCAGGCTTTCGATTTTCTCCAGCGCAGTCACCGGCAAGCTGGCATATTGTTTGAGGAAACCAACCCGGTAAGCATAAATACCAATATGGCGGTGAGCAACCAGGGGCTGCCTATGCTCAGCATCGCGCGGAAACGGGATTGCCGCACGACTGAAATACAAGGCTTGCTGTTTGGCATTCAGCACCACTTTAACCACATTCGGGTTTTCAAACGCCTCAGCCTCATGCATAGGATGGCAAGCAGTAGACATCACCGCTTGTGGGTCGTTGGCCAGGGTTTGTGCGACTTCATTAATCAGCACCGGATCAATCAACGGTTCATCCCCTTGCACATTGACGACGATCATCTCATCTGGCCAAGCCATGGCCTGTACCACTTCAGCAATGCGATCCGTACCGGAGACGTGATCCTCACGCGTCATGACAGCATGAACGCCATACGATTGTGCAGACTGCTTGATCCCTTCATGGTCGGTTGCAATCACCACTTCACTGGCCCGGCTTTTTGCCGCCTGCGCAGCGACCCGGATCACCATCGGTTGACCAGCGATATCCAGCAACGGCTTACCTGGTAAACGGCTGCTGGCAAAACGCGCAGGCACAACAACTTTAAACATGGCTATTCGCTATACTCGTGTTCATCCAAGCGACGGGCTTCATCTTCCAGCATCACCGGGATGCCGTCACGCACCGGATAAGCCAGGCGTGCATTTTTCGAGACCAGTTCCTGCTTTTGCTTATCGTAGACCAACGGCCCTTTGGTCACTGGACAAACCAGGATTTCCAGTAATTTTGGATTCATTTTTGACTTCCTTTATATGGTTGCATGGCTGCTCTTGCAGGCTTGTGTTGCAACAGGCCAATGACAGACGCTGCCAGTGATTGATCATGGCCAACAGGGTTTAGTGCTGCCGATACGGGCAGAAACCAGGCATTCTCCAACTGCAGATGCTGACATTTTACGGCATCTTTCTCGGTCATCAAGATGGTTTTTCCCTGTAACGGCAACAAGTCTGCCTGGGTATAGGCATGATGATCCGCCAGCGGGCGCTGCTCGCAATCCAGCCCCATGCGCGCCAGCAGGTCGAAAAAACGTTGTGGATGCCCGATGCCTGCCACTGCGACCAAACTCCGCTCAGCGGACTGCTGACGCAACGCGTCATTGCTGGTTTCACTAGTAAAATCAGTGACCGAGGTCCATACGCCTGCGTGCAAGGTGAGTTGATATGTCACGGCATGCGCTGGCGTCGCTGGCAACTGTCCACTTTCGACCACCAGGTCAACCGAGCCTAAACGACTCAAGGACTCACGCAAGGGGCCGGCAGGCAATAATCGACCATTGCCTATGCCTAATGGCCGCTGCACCACGGCGATTTCAATATCGCGCTGCAAGGCATAATGCTGCAGGCCGTCATCACAGATTAAAACATTCACCTCAGGGTATGCTTTGAGCAATGCCAGGCCGCCAGCTGCACGCACAGGGTCTACCCATACCGGGCAACCCGTACGGCGAGCAAGCAATACTGGCTCATCCCCACACAATGCCGGTGCGCTCTCCGCGCTGACTTCGCCTTGATGCTGACCACCGTAGCCCCGGCTCAAAATACCAGGAACGTAACCAGCCGCACGTAACTGCTTTGCCAGATCAATCACCAATGGCGTTTTGCCAACACCGCCAACAGAAATATTACCGACCACAATCACCGGCACCGGCAAGCGCCGGCTTGAGAATAGTCCTACCTTGTAGCAAAAACGCCTGGCCGCAGCCAGGCAGGCAAACAGCCATGACAACGGCAGCAGCAGGCATTGTGCCCAGCCTGTTGTTTGCCACTGTTGCTCAAACCAGGTGCGTAACATTAGTCGTCTTGAAACTGCTTATGATACAGCCTGCTGTAATAGCCGTTCTGTGCCAGCAAGGTCTGATGAGACCCGGTTTCAATGATACTGCCGTGATCCATGACAAAGATTCTGTCGGCGTTCTCCACCGTGCTCAATCGATGTGCAATCACAATAGTCGTGCGGTCACGCATCAGGCGGTCCAGCGCCATTTGCACATGCAATTCTGACTCACTATCCAGCGCCGAGGTCGCTTCATCCAGCAACAATACCGGCGCGTTCTTTAAAATGGCGCGCGCAATCGCAAGGCGCTGGCGCTGGCCACCTGAGAGGCGTACGCCGCGGTCGCCAATCTCACTCTGCAAGCCTTGCGGCATTTGCTGGATAAACTCCCAGGCATTCGCCGCTTTCGCCGCATCAATCACCTCTTGCTCACTGGCATCGCGCAATGCGCCATAGGCAATATTATTAAAAATGGTGTCGTTAAATAACACAATATCCTGGCTGACCAGCGAAAACTGCGCGCGTAAATTGTCGAGTTGATAATCCCGCACATCGTGGCCATCCAATAACACTTGGCCCTGCTGTGATTCATAAAAGCGCGGCAATAAATTCACCAGTGTAGTTTTACCGCTGCCAGAGCGGCCAACCAGCGCGACTTTTTCACCCGCTGCAATCTCAAAACTCAAGGTGGACAAGGCATCTTTTTTGGCTTGCGGATAACGCACGGTGACTTGGTCAAAACGCAAGGCGCCCTGGGCGCGGGCGACCTGGTAACTGCCTTGATCGACCTCATTTTCAATATCCAGCACATCAAACACACTTTGCGCCGCTGCCAGGCCAATCTGCAAGTCTTCATTGGCAGCAGTGATGTGTTTAATTGGTGCGATCAGCATCATTAATGCGCCAACAAAAGCAGCAAATTCACCCACTGTAAACTGCGCCAGCGCGTAAAACACCACCAGGCCCAAGGCCACAGCAGACAGGATTTCAATCACAAAGCTATTCAAACCAGAAATTCTGGCCGTGCGTAACTCCAGTTGGCGGTTGCGGCTCACCACGTCGCCAAAACGTTCATTCTCGAACGCCTGTGCGCCAAAAATCTTAACGATGCGTTGCGCGGCGATGGCCTCTTCTGCCGTTTTGGTGATCTCGCCCACCGCTTGTTGCACTTTTTTAGCATTGGCACGCAATTTAGGCGTAGTGCGCGCCAGGTACAAGCCCATCAACGGTGCCACCAAGGCAAAAATCAGCGTCAATCGCCAATCCAGGTAGAGCATATAGCCAATCAGGCCAATCACCGTCAGCACATCGCGCAACACATTAAGTGCAGAACGGGTGACGACGGTAGACAGGCGTTCGATGTCATAGGTCATTTTTGACACCAGCAAGCCATTGGAGTTAGCGTCAAAAAAGCTCACCGGCAACATCAGCAATTTGGCAAAAATCTGCTTGCGCAAGACTTCCACCACACGCCTGGCCACCGTGCGCAAACTGTAGACAGAAAAAAAACCAGCTACCGCCCGGATCGCCATCAGGCCAAATAACATCAAGGGTAAAACATAAGCCTCGTGATCAACGGACCTGGCAAAACCTTCATCAGTGACTTTTTTAATCAAGGCCAGAAATAAGGTGTTGCTGGAAGCAAGAATGCCGGTAGACACCATGGACAATGCAAAATGCATTTTGTAGTGCCAGGCATAGGCAAACAAGCGCTTATAAAGCAGCACAGGATTGGTGATGATCACCGATTCAGAAGAGGGCTTACGCGCCATGCGGTATTCTCGGGCAGACTAAAAACAAACAGCCCGTCATGACTGACGGGCTTGTTGAGGGATCACATCTATATGCGTCCAGTGGTATGCAACCAACCATTAGCGGGCATTCACCTGCGTCGCAAAGGTAATATGCGTGTAATTGGCCATACGCGCCGCTTCCATAATATTCACCACCGACTGATGCGTGGCTTTGGCATCGGCGTTGATGATAATGGTTGGCTCTTTACCAGACGGGCCTTCAGCACCCGCTTGCGTCAATGCGGCAGATAAATCAGACACCACGGCGCCGTTAGCTTCTTTGCCGTTGACCAGGTAACGGCCACTCGCATCGACTTCGACGGTAATGGTCAATGGTTTTTCCTGCGGGGCGCTGGCATCGGCGGTTGGTAAATTAATTTGCAATTCGCTGGTGCGAGAGAAAGTGGCACTCACCATCAAGAAAATAATAATCACCAGCAGCACGTCGATCAGTGGAATAAAGTTGATTTCCAACTCTTCGTTACGGACACCACGTTTGAAATTCATGACATTGCCTTTGTGTTCAATGTGATTGCGACCATGTTATTGATACGCATTAGCCACGATCACCATGGATGATTTCTACCAATTTAATCGCCTGCTGCTCCATGTCGACCAAAAAGCCATCAATTTTGCCGCGGAAATAACGGTAGGCAATCATGGAAGGCACCGCCACTACGATACCCGCCGCCGTGTTATACAGCGCCACAGAAATACCACGCGCAAACTGTGCAACGTCGTGACCGCTATTGGTAAACGAACCGAACAACTCCACCATCCCGATCACCGTGCCCAGCAAACCCAGCAAAGGGGCGACAGTGGCAATGGTGCCCAGCGTTGGCAGGTATTGCTCCAGCTTGTGTGCCACGGCACGGCCGGTTTCTTCAATCGCCTCTTTGGTCACTTCGCGTGAGTTGCCCATATTGGCCAAGGCACTGGCAAATACTTTACCTAATAAAGAGTGTGCTTCCAGGCGGCTGAGTGTTTCGCGTGTGACACCACCCTGCTTTAACCAGTTTTGCACTTCTGGCAGCAATTGCTCAGGCGTGACGACCGAGGCTCTCAATGCCCAGAATCGCTCGACAATAATGGCGAAGGCAATCACGGAGGCAATAATCAGAGGCCAGATGGGCCAGCCGGCCGCTAAAATAATTTCCCACACAGCAAACACTCCCGTTGTTTTTAAACTTTCGCTACTTTAGCGTTAACCAGGCCTGAGGGCAAGTTTTGTCCGGTATCTATCCGGTTACAATGCGTCTGCTGCCGCATGATCCGCAGTCTCCCAATAGTGCGGCTCGACAGCACGCCAGCGAATGACTTGTGGCCGCTGGCCCTGGGTAAAATTCAACACAATCGCACCATCCTGGTCCGAACGCAGGGTTTGACTGCCTAGCGTCTGGTATCTAGCCATGACGGCTGGCTTGGGATGGCCAAACCGGTTCAGATAGCCGACGGTGGCAATCGCAAGCTCTGGTTGTACTTGCCTGATAAAGGCCAGGCTGGATGAGGTCTTGCTACCATGATGCGGCATGGTCATGACATTGGAACGTAATCTCTCCCGCACCGAATCAAGCAGCGCTTGCTCGGCATACTGCTCAATATCACCGGTTAATAACAAGCTGCCGTGCGCAGAAACCACCTGAATCACACAACTTTTGTCATTATCTTTGACCTCTGCCGCGAGTATTTTCGCTGGATAAATCACCTTAAAAGTCACTTGGTCCCATTGCCATTGCTGGCCGGCATGACACGCTACATGCGGGATGCGCATCGCTTGGGGAAGCTGCTGCAATTGCTTAAAAAAGCTGGCCTCAGGTGTCAGCGAACTCAATATTTGTGTGGCCTTGACGCCCGCCAGCACAGAGGCCATGCCGCCCACATGATCATTATCATCATGCGAGACCACCGCCAGGTCTAACTGTTTAACGCCCAGATGCCGCAAATACGGCAACACAATGCGCTGGCCAGCGTCACTTTGCGCGTTATAGACTGGCCCGGCATCATATAGCAGCGTGTGCTGGGCCGTTTGCACCAGCACACTCAAGCCCTGCCCCACATCAAGGACGGTGACGCGCATTTGCCCGGGCTGCAAGCGCGCGGTGGCTGGCAGGCAAAGCGGCAACCATAGTAACAGGCCAGCCCAGCGTAAGGGCCAGCCGCGTGGCATCAGCCACCATAGTGTGCCCAGCATCGCCAGCAGCCAGGCCCACATCGGTGGCGTTGCTAAATAACTCACCGCCCAAGGTAACTGCCGCAACCATTGCAAGGCGTGCGCGCATCCCTGCCATAATCCAGCAGCCAGTGGTAATAAAAAGTCTAGCGGCAGCACGGCACCGGCAATGGCCAGCGGCACGACGCCGATGCTCACCATGGGGATGGCCAAAGCATTGGCAAGCGGCGACACCAGTGATAACTGGTTAAACAACATCACCAGCACAGGCACAAATGCCAGCGTCATCACCCACTGCGCCTGCAGCGCACTTTGCCACCAGCCAGCCTGGCGCAAACGCCCGCCCATTGCAAAGGCCAAAATAGCCACTGCGCCAAACGATAACCAGAAACCGGGCGCCATCACGGCCCAAGGGTCTAGCAACAGCACCACCCACATAGCTACACAGAGGACCCATGAAAAAGGTAATCGGTGTTTTAAGCTCAACATCACCAACACGGTGAGCAGCATGCAGAGCGTACGCTGGGTGGGCACAGAAAATCCGGCCAGCGCAGAATAAGCAATGGCGACCAATGCGCCGCCAGCACTGGCTGCTAACTTAGTAGGCACGTATAGCGCCGAATGCGGACGCAAACGCCACAGCCAGCCTGCGCACAGATAGCCCAACGAGGCCAGCATCGTAATATGTAAACCTGATATCGAAACCAGATGATTGATGCCGGTATCAACAAACAATTGCCAGTCCGCGCGCGCAATCTGGCTATCGTCGCCAATCACCAGCGCACGCAGCACCGCACTGGCTGGCGTACTGCCCAAAACCCGTTCAATACGGTCGCCCACATTGGCGCGCCAGCGCGCAATCAAGGCGGCAGGCTGCCAGGCCAGTGCTTGTAATTTGCGCATGGGCGCTTTGCTGACAATAGACCCGCTGGCTCCAACGTCATTCGCCAGGCACCAGGCGGCATAATCAAAGCCATGCGGATTACGTGTCGCATGTGGCCGCTTGAGCCTGACACTGAGTTGCCAGCGTTCACCTGCTTGCAAACGCGGCATGCGGGCGGCCGGTGTTGCCGTGTCACCGCGATAAGACTGCTCATACAAGTTGAGGCGCAGCCTTGCTGGTAACCGACAGGAGGGGTTAAAGCTATGCTCAATCGCCATGTCTACATGCTGACCACGCGCATCACGCTCGGGCACGCTGACAATTACACCCCGCACTTGAATCACCTGCTGCTCACAGGCCGCAGGCAACGCCGATTGTAACCGCCACCAGGCGCGCGCCTGCGCATAGGCAAAGCCTAAAGCAGCAATCAGCAATACCAACCAGAGCTTGCGCAGCAGTGTTTGATAACGAAAAGAATGAGAAACGCCTGGCACCCAAGCGTAGAAGAGGCCGTATCGTAATACCCCGAACGCGGCCAGTAATGACAACCAGCTTGCCCACACGGTCAGCGACCACAGCTGAGATTGCTGCTGAAACAGCCAAACTCCAAACAGTAATCCGACTGTGGCGCCTGGCAGCATGCGATCACGCTAACTGGCTGTCACATCCTGTGGCGCAGCGGCCATGGCTTGCAGCGTGCCATCTTGCAAACGATATTGCCGGTGCATACGCGCCGCCAATGCTAAGTCGTGCGTGACCACCACCAGCGCCGTGCCTTGTTGTGACTGTATATGCAGCAACAACTCAAACACCTGCTCAGCGGTTTGTCTATCGAGGTTGCCCGTCGGCTCATCGGCCAGGATACAACGCGGCTGCGTGACCAACGCACGTGCCAGCGCGGCACGTTGACGTTCACCGCCTGAGAGTTCACCAGGCGTATGCTCCAACCGGTGTGACAAGCCAACCAGTGACAAATAGTGCTCCGCCTGTGCCAAGGCGTCGACTCTCGGCATGCGGCGAATCAACAACGGCATGGCGACATTTTCGAGCGCACTAAACTCTGGCAGCAAATGGTGAAACTGGTAAACAAAGCCCAGATACTGGTTGCGCATGCCGCTCTTGTCACGCTCAGACAAACTAGCTAGCGGCTTGCCCAACCATGCCACCTCGCCTTGCGTAGGCGCATCCAGCCCACCCAGCAAATGCAACAAGGTACTTTTACCACTACCCGAAGCACCGACAATCGCCACATGATCGCCAGCAGCTAATTGCAGATCAACACCGGTCAATACCGAGGTATCCAGCCCTTGATAGGTTTTTGCCAGGCCCTGGCATTGCAATATCAACTCACTCATAACGCAAGGCCTCCGCCGGATTCATGCTGGCCGCACGCGCACTTGGGTACAAGGTGGCGACCAGGCTAAGCAAAATAGACAAACCGACAATCGCCGTCACATCTGACCACATCAGTTTAGAAGGTAAGTCACTGATGTAATACACATCTTTGGATAAAAACTGCACATTGAATGTGCGTTCTATCCAGGGCACTACGGTTTCAATATTCAACGCCAATATCACGCCCAGCACGGCACCAGACACCGTGCCTATGATGCCTATCATCGCCCCTTGCACCACAAACATCTTGCGGATGGCTTGCGGCGTGGCGCCCATGGTGCGCAAAATGGCAATATCAGCGCGCTTGTCAGTCACCGCCATCACCAGCGTAGACACAATATTAAACGCCGCCACGGCCACAATCAGCGCCAGAATAATAAACATCACGCGCTTTTCAAGCTGGATCGCTTTAAAGAAATTGGCATGCTGCTGTGTCCAGTCAGTCACGTAATAGTTAGGGCCCAACGCCTGCACCAGCTCGCGGCTGACGCGATCGGCCATAAACAAATCGGCCAGCTTCAAACGCAGGCCAGACACTTGGTCGCCCAGGCGATACAGTTTGGCGGCATCATCAAGGTGGATCAATGCCAGCCCGGCGTCATACTCATACATACCGACCTGAAAAATCCCCGCCACCGTAAATTGCTTGATGCGCGGCACCAACCCGGCAGGCGTCACCTGCCCTTGCGGCGCCATCAACACCACTTTTTCACCGACGCGCACACCTAGCGCCATGGCAAGGTCTGAGCCAAGCACGATATTGAACTGCCCAGCCTGCAAATCTTTTAACTGGCCAATTTTCATTTGGCTCGAAAGCTCAGACACACTGGCCTCCTGCGCAGGCAACACGCCACGGATCAGCACGCCCTGCACGGCCTGGTCATAGGTAAGCATGCCCTGCGCCATGATATACGGCGCAACCCCTTCAATTCGGCTGGCCACAGCCTTGGGCGGAATCGATTCAATCTGCTGCTGCAAATCTTGCCAGCCAGCCAGGCCCACATCAAAGCCACGCACCTCTATATGTGAGGCCACACCCAAAATACGTTTACGCAACTCATCCTGAAAACCGTTCATCACTGACAGCACGACGATTAACGCCATTACGCCCAGCGCGATGCCAACCATGCTGGTGAGTGAGATAAAGGAGATGAAATGATTGTTACGCTTGGCGCGCGTATAGCGCCAGCCTATCCAGTATTCATAGGGCAATCGTTGCAGCAGCGATTGGCCCAAGGCAGAAAGTGTGTTCTTCATGCCCGAATCTTAACAGCTTTTAATGGCACAGCGGAACCCGCACACACCTAAAGTCATGCTGCACACAGCTTTTCTGACTAGCCATGTCAGCCTTATCTGACCTCAAGTTAGTCCACACGCCGACTGAGCCCAGGCGTTTTTTTCTTTAACATGCAACACAGGTTAATCACCTGAACACCATTCTTAAATTGAGGAGATTCAACATGAATAAAGATATTTTTGAAGGCAACTGGAAACAACTCAAAGGCAAAGTGCAGGAGCAATGGGGCAAGTTAACCAACGACGATCTCGATGTGATTGAAGGCAAACGCGACCAGGTCGCCGGTAAAATCCAGGAACGTTACGGCATCACCAAAGACGAAGCTGAAAAGCAGATTAAAACCTGGGAAAGCAAGCATAAGCACTAAGTGTATGCGCCAAAAAGGACAAGCTTGGCTTGTCCTTTTTTCACGTCGAAACAACGATTAACCAGTGTTGCGCAAACTGGTGGCAATGCCGTTAATGGTCAATGGAATCGCCCACTTCAATTTTTCATCGGTTTCACCATTGCGGTAGCGCTGGATCATTTCTACCTGCAAATGATTCATGGGGTCAAGATACGGCAAACGGTCACGGATAGACTTGGCAATCACCGGCTGCGTGGCCAGGCGTTGTGTGGTACCTAGCAACAAATTCACGGCATCGGTGGTCAGTTTGTGCTCATGCGCAATGCGGCTGAAAATTTCTTCACGCAGGTCGCGGTCTTCGAGCAAATGGGCATAATGGCGCGCCACAATCAGGTCGGTTTTCGCCAGCACCATATCCACATTCTGAATCAAGGTGTTAAATAATGGCCAATGTGCCTGCATCTCATGCAGCATGGCCAAACGCGTCTCTTTTAGTGCAGGGTCTTGCTGCAAAAAATGATAAATAGCACTACCCAGGCCATACCAGCCGGGCAACAGCAAACGGCATTGCCCCCAGGAGAAACCCCATGGAATCGCGCGTAAATCTTCAATACGCCGCGTCGATTTACGCGCAGCGGGACGGCTGCCTAAATTCAATTCGGCAATCTCGTTGATGGGCGTGGTATTAAAAAAGTACTCGGCAAACCCCGGCGTCTCGTAGACCAAGCTGCGGTAGCTGGTCATGGCGGTAGCAGACAGTGTTTCCATCACGCCTTCAAACGCGCGTCGCTTGCCAGATTCCAGTTGGTCAGCCGGAAACAAGGTCGCATCGAGCGTGGCGGCAATCAGGGTTTCCAGATGCTGGCGTCCGACCACCGGATCGGCATAACGGGTGGAAATGATTTCGCCTTGCTCGGTGAGGCGAATCTGGCCATCCACCGTGCCTTTGGGTTGCGCCATAATAGCCTGGTAAGTCGGGCCACCGCCCCTGCCCACCGTGCCACCACGGCCGTGGAACAGGCGCAATTTAACATTGGCCTGATTGAACAATTCGACCAGCGAGATTTCTGCTTTGTAGAGCTCCCAGTTCGAAGTCAAAAAGCCGCCATCTTTATTACTGTCCGAATAACCCAGCATCACCTCCTGCTCATTGCCCTGGTAACGAATGACATGGCGGATGCCCAGCAAGCTGAGCCATTTACCCATGATCATAGGCGCATCGCGCAAGTCGGCAATGGTTTCAAACAAAGGCACGATATTCAAGTCAACCTGAATATTGGCCGAGCCCCAGACACCGCGCAGCAAGCCTGCCTCACGCTGTAGCAAGGCCACTTCCAGCAGGTCAGACAGCGTTTCAGTATGCGAAATAATATATTGCCGCACCGCATACTCGCCAAAGCGTTCGCGCATCTCGCGCACCGCCACTAGCACGCCGATTTCTTTATGCACCAGCTCTGAGTATTGCTGAAAGGGTGAAAACAGCAAGCGCGGCTGCTTGAGCTCCTCGAGCAAAATACCGATTTTTTCGTCTTCATTAAACGCGGCATAATCAAAATCATGCCCGGCTTTTTGCAATAACTCGGTAATCACCGCTTCATGCACATCTGAGGATTGGCGGATATCGACCGTAGCCAGATGGAAGCCAAAGGTGGCAATGGCCTTGATCAGCTTGCCCAGGCGCGGATAAATCAACGCCTCGCCATGATGCGCACGCAGCGAGTCGGCAATGGTTTGCAAAGGCACCAGCAGCGCCTCCGGCGTATCGTAGGGATCCGCCGCCATGTCTTCAGGCAGCACCCAGCCGCCTTGCGGCAGCAGCCTATTCGCCGTGGCCAGCAGACCATCGTAAATACCATTTAGTGCTAAACGATAAGGCTCATCGAGCCGATGTTGCGATTGATCACGCGAGGCCTTGGTGAGTGGCAACACCGCATCATCCACGCCAACCACGCGCGTGGACACCGCCAGCTCGCGCTTTAAGGCCGCCAGCTCCTGCAAATAAAATTTAAACAAGGTGTTCGCCTGCAAGCGTACGCTTTCGCGCAAGGTCGCCCCGTTCACAAACGGGTTGCCATCACGGTCACCGCCTATCCAGCTACCCATGCGTAAAAAACCTGGCAATGCCACATTGGGCAACAAGTCAGATAAATCGCGCTCTATATCTTGCAGAATTTCAGGAATCACATGCAAAAACGTGGTTTCGTAGTAAGTCAGTGCATTTTCAATTTCATTGAGCACGCTGAGCTTGGAGTAACGCATCATGCGGGTTTGCCATAGCGCAGACACCGCGCCTTGCAACAGCAGGCTGTTGCGCGCCAACTGCCGCTCGGACACCATATGCGCACGCGCGGCCAGCAGTTCGGCAATCAGGCGTTCAATATCGAGCACGCTTTTGCGTTGTACCTCGGTCGGGTGCGCGGTGAGCACCGGTGAAATCAAGGCATCTTGCAATAAAGTTTGAATGGTGTCGGCCGGAATAGCGGCGGCTTTGATTTGCAACCAGGTGTAGGCCAGCATGCCGGGCGCAGGTGTATTCTGCTGGCAATGCCCCAATTGCTGGCCATATAAATCCTCGGCCAGGTTGACCAGGTGCTTGAAGTAGGCCAGTGCACGCACCACGCGCACCGTATGCTCCAGGCTTAAATCGGCCAGCAACTGCTCAAGATCAAGCGAGGCCTGCTGGTCGTGGGTCTGATGAAAACGCAGGGCGGCTTGGCGGATAGCCGCGATTTTTTGCGCCACCTCTTCGCCTTCGACGGCCAGAATCGCCTTGTCGAGCAACGCACCCAATAATTCAATGTTTTCGGTCAGTTGGGTTTCTGCGGAAACCATCGCTGCTGAAACCATGGCACTGGCCGCAAGTGTTTTGTTCATGGTGCCTCTCCTCTAGCTCAATAACAGACTAGCAACAAGCAGGCCATAGTTTAAGATGACATTTTTTACTTTAAAATCATAGCATTATAAAAACACAACGCCGCATACGCACTACCATCAGGCGGCAACATGCACCGATTTGGCGCTGAGCATGACGCGCCTTTTATGCAAAGCGGGCAACGACAAAAAGAGGGCAACCGTAAAATGATGCAAAATTCCGGCTGTACACATCCATGCACAGGCTGAGGCATGCCATGGCTGTGTTTGCTCAGGCATAATAAGCAGATGGCACTCATTAACCTCGATCACTGGATACAACAGATATTGACTGTCTGGCAGTCATTGTCTGTGCGAGGTATGTGGCAACAGGATGCGTTCCTGTTATTGGTGTGTTTGCTAGCGTGCCTGCTGCTATTTATCACCGGCACGGTGATTGGCCTGTTTGTGCAGTCGCTATGGGGGATTTTTGTGTCTAGCCGTCGTACGGCTGACGAGGATCATAAATAGACGGTTGGGTTTATTGCGCAGCCGCAGCCAGCCATTGTTGAATCGCAGCCAGCTCACTGGCCACATCCGGGCCAAACTCTTCATACTGATGACCACCGGTTTTGGCATACCAATACTTGCTATTCCAGCTATCGCCTTCAATTTTATGCAGCACAGCGTGTATCCAGTTGGCCGTGCTGTCACTGTAGTCCTGCGCAATATTGTGGGCGGCATCCCAATCGCCAGCTTGCGCCAGCGACACCGCCTCTAACAACTGGCTGCGATTAGACATTCGCCGGGTACTCGATGGTCCCCTTCTGGATAAACTCGATTTTATAACCATCCGGGTCTTCGATAAACGCAATGACAATGGTGCCGTGCTTCATCGGCCCGGCTTCGCGCACCACTTTGCCGCCCTGAGCTTTCACCCGCTCACAGGCCTGGTAGGCATCATCCACTTCAATCGCCATATGGCCATAGGCAGTGCCCATGTCGTAAGCGGTTTTGCCATAGTTATAGGTGAGCTCCAGCACGGTATTGTCATACTCGTTGCCGTAGCCAACAAACGCCAGCGTAAATTCACCATCCGGGTAATCCTGGGTGCGGATCAGCTTCATGCCGAGCACGCCCGTGTAAAAATCGATAGAACGTTGCAAATCACCTACGCGCAACATGGTATGTAATACTCGCATGACTAACTCCTTGATATCCGTATGACTTCGTTTTAATTATGTATGGGCTGCTTATTTAACAGCGACTGTTAACGACTACTTACCTGCGGTGATCCGCACGTATTTTTCCATGAGCTGCTCTTGTGTTTCAGGGCGATCAGGGTCTAGCGGGATGCAACTGATCGGGCACACTTGCTGGCATTGTGGCTTATCGTAATGCCCAACGCATTCCGTGCACAAGTCAGGGTTGATTTCATAAATCTCGGCGCCCTGCGAAATCGCTTCGTTGGGGCACACTGGCTCACATACGTCGCAGTTAATACATTCGTCGGTAATAAATAACGCCATGGCTGGTTAAATCAGATTCTCTAACATTAAAGATTAAGCGGCAGCCAATTTTTGCTTGATGGCTGTTTCGACGCCTGGTGACACAAACTGGTTCACATCGCCACCCAGACGCGCCACTTCACGCACCAGGCTAGAAGAAATAAACATAAACTCTTCGGCCGGGGTCATAAACAGCGTTTCCAGCTTGGGGTAGAGCTTGCGGTTCATGCCTGCCAGCTGAAACTCATATTCGAAATCACTGGCCGCACGCAACCCACGAATCACCATTTGCCCGCCTTGTGCCTGCACAAACTGCATCAGCAAGCCATCAAAACCCACCACGCGGATATTGCCGCCATGAAACACAGACTCGGCCAAAGCCACGCGCTCTTGCAGGCTAAATAAGGTCTGCTTGCTGGTGCTGCCTGCCACCGCCACAATCACTTCATCAAACAGATTGGCGGCTCTGCGCACAATATCTTCATGCCCCAATGTAATCGGGTCAAACGTGCCCGGATACACTGCCACTCTGGTTTTACTCATTCACCTTTACCCCGAATATTTTTTTAAGGTGTTCCTGACCTATGCTTGCGCTGGCTGCAGCAGATGATAAAACACCTGCCCCGCCTTGCCGGACTTGATCACTTGCCAGTCCGAGTCGGATTTTAACGCATATTCTGCTTCTACATACAGCAAACCGTCTTCGGCCAGGTGGCTGGCCAACTGCGGCAACAACTTATCCAGCCACTGTTTATGGTAGGGCGGATCACAAAAAATCACATCAAAACGCTGCTTGTTTTGCGCCAAAAATTGCAAGGCATCCATTTGCCAGAGGTCAGCCTGCGTTGCCCCCAGCAAGCGCTGGTTTTGCAGCAAAGCTTGAAACGGCGCCTTGGCCAGTTCCAGCATGGTCACCTGCCTGGCATTGCGTGACAAGGCTTCAAACCCCAGGGCACCGGTGCCGGCAAACAAATCCAGGCAGGTTTTGCCTGTCATCTCTTGCCCCAGCCAGTTAAACAAGGTTTGGCGCACGCGGTCAGACGTCGGGCGCAAGCCTTCTGCATCAGGAAACTTGAGTATACGGCTACGCCACACGCCGGCATTCAGGCGAACTTGATTCATGAAAATGGTTCTATTCGTTAGCGACGACAAAGCATGATTATAAAGGCGTTCGTCACCGCGGCCACATTTACATGATTATCGATATAAATGGATCGTGCTATGATTCATGGCAATTAACAAAGGAAAACAGCATGGAATTTTTATTCGGGTTTGGCATACTGGGCAGCCTGATTGCACTGGCACTGGGATTATTTTGGGTATGGATGCTGGTCGATTGCCTGGCCAACCAAAGTGAAGACAAACTGGTCTGGTTTCTGGTGATTTTCTTCCTCAACCTGCTGGGCGCATTTTTATACTATCTGCTGGCACGTAAAAAACGTCTTGCATGATCACGCATATCAACATTGCGCACATCAAAAAACCGACCACGTGGTCGGCTTTTTTGTTACTCGGCCCCGACAATCACGGTGGCAAAACTCTCCGGATGCACACGCCGTTTAAAGGCATCATTGACCTGCTGCACGGTCACCTTGGCCACCTGATCGTTAAAACTATCCAGGTAGTCCAAAGGTAGTTGGTAAAAACCGATCATATTCAGGTATTCCAGAATCTTGCTGTTGCTGTCTATGCGCAACGGAAAACCGCCGATGAGGTTATCTTTGGCCGCCGCCAGTTCTTTTTCTGTCACGCCCTGGTCTACAAACTGCTGCACTGTTTCTTTCACCAGTTTGAGCGCTTCATCGGCCTGCTCCTTTTTGGTTTGCAGGCCGATCTGGAACGGGCCTAACTGGCTCATGGGCATAAAATAGCTATACACACTATAGGCCAGACCGCGCTTTTCGCGCACTTCTTCGGTCAGGCGCGAGACAAATCCACCACCGCCTAAAATATAGTTACCCACATATAACGGGAAAAAGTCGACGTCACCGCGCTTATTACCAGGCTGCCCCAGCAGAATATGCGCCTGTACAGCAGGATGCGGTATTTTTTTCACACTGGCCGAAGCAGGTGCCGTCACAGGCGGCACCGCGGCTACCGCAGGCCCTTGCGGCAAGCCTGCACTCAAACGCGCGGCAATCTGTTTAGCTTGTTCGGTAGTCAAATCGCCCATCATGGCGATCACTGCAGATTTGGCCGTGTAATAGGTTTGGTAAAACCGGCGTAACTGCGCCGCCGTCAGCGACTGTACGGTCGAAACTTCACCGTTTTGATCCAGGCTGTAAGGATGCATGCCGTAGACGGATTGCATAAAGGCTTTTTGCGCAATGCTGTCAGGCTCAGTTTCAGCCTCTTGCAACGCAGCCACAATGCGCGCCTGCTCGCGCGCAAGCACCGCTGGCGGAAAGTCTGGCTTGTGCAACACCAGCGTAAAGGCATCCAGCGCGGCCTGCTGTTCGCTGGTCAGCGTGCGCAACTTAAAACTGGCGCGGTCGGCATCAAAGCTGCCGCCCAGCACAGCGCCAATATCGGCAAACCGATTGGTCAGCGCCTCTTCTTCCAAACCGCCTGCCACCAATGCCATCAAATGGTGCGTCACCGCCGCCGTACCGCCGGTGTCAGGGTGGTCATAGGCGCTGCCCGCACGAAAATTAATGCTCACATCCATCATCGGCAGCGAGTGGTTTTCAACAAAATACACTTCACTGCCTTCTGCCGTGGTCCAATGCTGGATATTGAGGGCGGCCAAAACGTTTGCTGCATAACTTTGCAACACCAGCGCCAGTACAGCCACTTTTAAAAAACCAATTACGTTCATGCTGTTCCTTGATTCGCCTGCCGGGCAGGCGCATTAAATTAAATCAGTAAAAATACAACTAGTGCTGATGCGGACGACCAGCGGGTTTCTGATCTGCCGTCATCGGTTGCGGATCGAGGCTGACCAGGGTCAGTTGATCCGGCAACAAATATTTTTTAGCTACCGCCTGCACTTGCTCAGAAGTCACCGCCTGCACCCTGGCGGCATTGTTTTGCAGCAATGTCAGGGGGTAACGCATGGTTTCCAGTTGCCCAATTTGCATGGCTTGATAGAACACGGAGTCGCGTTTATACACATCCGCCGCAATCACGGCCGCTTTCACGCGATGCAATTCAGCTGCCGTCACGCCGTTATTCTTGAGTTCATCGATTTGCGCCCAAATGGCCTTGATCAAGGCCTCCTGCGACACGCCGTCACTCGGCGACGCAGCGACTTCAAACGTCGATGTCTGACCACGGTTGGTGCTGTCATAAGCAGTATCGATTTCCAGCGCAATCGCCTGTTCGCGCACCAGTTTCTGGTTGAGGCGAGAGGCACCATTGCCACTTAAAATGCTAGACAGCACCTCCAGCGCATAAGGCTCCCAGTCCTGTTCGCTATAGGCTTCGCCATTTTTGAGGGCGGGCGCATGAAAGCCCATCACAAAATATGGCAACTTGGCTGGCGCCTTTACGATGGCACGGCGTTCACCTAACTGCACGGGTTCGACCTGTGGTTTGCGCGCGGGCAAGGGTTTTGCCGCCAGTTTGCCAAAGTTTTTTTCGGCCAGCGCAAACACCTCCTGTGCCTTGACATCGCCGACCACGACAATGGTCGCGTTGTTTGGCGCATACCAAGTGCGATACCACTCACGCGCATCGTCGGCCGTCATGTTTTCCAGGTCATTCATAAAGCCAACCACCGGCCGCCCATAAGGATGTGCGCGATACACAGAAGCCTCAAATTGCTCATTGACGCGAGATTGCGGCTTGTCTTCGGTACGCCAGCGGCGTTCTTCTTTCACCACCTCAATCTCTTTGGCAAACTCGGCATCGGTGATTTGCAGATTGGCCATGCGATCGGCTTCTAGCTTAAACGACAGCGGCAACCTGGATTTCTCCAGTTGCTGAAAATAACAGGTGTAGTCTTTGCTGGTAAAGGCGTTCTCTTTGCCACCGGCCGCCGCCACTTGGCGCGAGAACTGACCAGCAGGGACTTTTTTAGTCCCCTTGAACATCATGTGCTCCAGTACATGCGCCACGCCGGTTTTGCCGTTCACCTCATCCAGCGAGCCTGCGCGATACCACACTTGCGACACCACCACGGGCGCCCGGTGATCTTCCTGCACAATCACTTTCAAGCCGTTTTTCAGGGTGGTTTGTACGATCTCAGCCTGCCCCTGCACGGCATACGTGCCAATCAGCGCCGCCAATAACCACGGAGACGCTACATTTATCGATGTTTTCATAGTGTGCGATTCAAACAGTGTCAGATTCAAAATAGAAGAAAAATAATAGGATGCAACCAAGTCTTGCTTGAGACCTGCCCGCAGTTGCGTTAGTTCGGGCAACACAGAAACCGCCTGCCGCCTGCGTCTAACCATGGCAGGAAACACCGATTCAGCTTAAAATGACGATATTACCGAGTTTTAAGCCACCATGTTTAATCCTTTTGCTAAAAAATCCGAGCCCATCACGCCGCCCGCAACCGAAGCCCCAGGCTTAAGCTGGACGCAGCGCCTGAAAAATGGCCTGGCTAAAACACGCCAGCAGTTGGGCGGCCAACTCAGCGCCCTGTTTGGCGGCGGCAAAATTGATGAAGACATTTACGAAGAGCTGGAAACTATCCTGCTCACCTCTGACGTCGGCGTCAATGCCACGCAATACCTGCTGGAGCAGCTACGCAGCCGGGTCAAAAAACAAGACTTACAAGACACGATCGCGCTGAAACAAGCACTCAAAGACACCTTGCTTGAATTGCTCGCACCATTAGAGTCATCGCTGGATGTCAGCGGCCACCAGCCTTATGTCATGATGATGGTGGGCGTCAATGGCGCTGGCAAAACCACAACCATCGGCAAGCTGGCTAAATACCTGCAGGCACAAGGCCATAGCGTACTCATCGCCGCCGGAGATACTTTTCGTGCCGCCGCCCGTGAGCAATTGCAGGTATGGGGCGAGCGCAACGACGTGCATGTAGTTGCCTCAGAAAGTGGTGACCCGGCTGCCGTGATTTACGATGCGGTGAATTCTGCCATCGCCAAAAAAATTGACGTCGTCATCGCCGACACCGCAGGCCGTCTGCCAACGCAGTTACACCTGATGGACGAAATTAAAAAAGTACAACGCGTGATTGATAAAGCCTTGCCTGGCGCACCACACGAAATTTTACTGGTGCTAGACGCCAACACCGGCCAAAACGCCGTCAATCAGCTCAAGGCCTTTCATGAAGCGCTAGGCGTCACCGGGCTGGCACTCACCAAGCTGGACGGCACCGCCAAGGGCGGCGTCATCGCGGCCATTGCCCACCTCAGCCAGCAATCTGCCAGCAAAACGCCGGTGCGCTTTATTGGCGTCGGTGAAAGCATTGATGATTTGCGCCCGTTTAATGCCAATGACTTTATTGACGCTTTAATTGATGACTAACATTGATGACCCAGCATAGAATCCTATGATCGTTTTTAACAATGTCAGCATGCGCTATCCCAATAGCGCGCACTTGTTCCGCCAGGTCAGCTTTAGCATAGACAAAGGCGATTTTGTGCTGGTCACCGGCCACTCGGGCGCGGGCAAAAGTACCCTGCTCAAACTCATGGCGGGTATCGAATTACCCTCAAGCGGCCACATCCTCATTAATCAGCAGGATATCAGCCAGTTACATCCTAATGCCGTGCCTTATCTGCGCCGCCGCTTTGGCCTGGTGTTTCAAGACCACAAACTGCTGTATGACCGCAATAGCTTTGACAACGTGGCCTTGCCATTGAGCATACAAGGCATTACCGGTGAAGAAGCCGCACGCCGCGTGCGTGCTGCACTCGACAAAGTCGGCCTGCTCAATAAAGAAAAAGCCATGCCGATCACGCTCTCTGGCGGTGAACAGCAACGGCTGGCCATTGCCCGCGCCGTGGTTAGCCGCCCGTCGATTGTGATTGCCGATGAACCGACCGGCGGCCTCGACCAGGCCGCCTCGCTCGAAATCATGCAGCTACTCAAAGCGTTTAACGATGTGGGCGTCACCGTGGTGATTGCCATGCATGACGTGACCCAGGTCAGCACCATTGCTTACCGCACGCTGCATATCGATCAGCAAACCATCAGTGCCATGCCGGCACAAACGGCCATGCTATGAGCGCCCGATTAATGAAAGTAAGCGCATGAAAAACTGGCTCAACCAACACGCGCTGGCCATAGACCTGGTCTTGCAGCGCTTAAAAAATCACTGGCTGAATACACTCACCATCTGCATGGTGATTGGCATCACAGTCACGCTGCCTGGCTTGCTGTTTGTCGCACTGGATAACCTGCAAGACATGTCGCGCACCATCAAGCAAGATGCGCAAATCAGCGCGTTTCTCAAACCGGCAGTCAATGCCAACCTGATTCAGCGTCTCATCAACGACGTAGAAGCCTTACCGCAGGTGAAAGAAGTGCGTTATGTGCCCAAAGAAGACGCCATCAAGCAACTCGGCGCACAGTTTTTGCAAAAAGACCTGCTGGTGGACTTGCCACAAAACCCGCTACCAGATGCCCTGTTTATCACGCTGACAGACACCCAGCCCGCCTCGGTCAAACCGGTACAGGCAATGTTGCAAAAACGCGGTGAGGTCGAAGAGCTGGTCATAGACAGCGTCTGGATTGAGCGCTTGCACGCCATGCTACTGCTAGGTAAACGCATCGCGATTATTTTTGCCAGCCTGTTAGGCATTGCCATGATTACCGTCATCAGCAACACCATGCGCATGCAAGTGCTCACCCACGAAGCCGAGATTGAAGTCAGCCGTCTGATTGGCGCCACGCATAGCTTTATCCGCCGCCCGTTTTTATATATGGGCAGCGTGTATGGCTTGGGTGGCGGCCTCATCGCTGTCGCGTTGTTATTCATGATTGTGTGGAACCTGAGGCAGCCGGTGCAATTGCTGGCAAACAACTATCAAAGCAACTTTCAACTGGTGTTTCACCTGTTTAATGTCGGCGGGCTGATGCTGCTTAGCACCATCACTATCGGCTGGATAGCGGCGTTTATTGCGCTGACGCAGAAGCGCTGAGCAAACTGATTGTGCCGATCTGGCATGACTGAGAGCCAAGTAATCAGCTCTTTCAGCGAATCATCTAAAAAATAATTCTTTTTTAGCGCATTGAGTTTGCCGTGGCGTAGAGAGATATTTTTTCTTTCGCGACTAGGCGAATGTCTCTCTCTAGCGCCGTAAGGTGGGCATGAATGCCCACACGGGTTTGGTGGTTGTTTTTCGCCCTTTCGGCGACCATTCTTTCTTATGCTTGTCCATAAGAAAGAAGGCAAAGAACAAGACACCCCAGCTTCCGCTTTTTTCCTGCGTTGCTCGTCAAAATAAGCGGTCACGAAACTCAACCTGGTAGCTCACACAAAACGTGAGCTACTGCGGGATTCGAACAGTCGCTCCCTTTCTCCTTATTTTGCCTGCGCTACTCGGCGCGGCAGATGGGGACCCCGAACACCATGCGACTGCAATCGTTAGCGAGTTAAATAGCAAAGAATCTGTTTTTTAAACCGTCCCAATTTCCACACTGCTGTTTAAGTGAGATGAATCCCATCCCATCACGCTGAGTAGCGGAGACGAAGTGGGGGTAGTCGGCCATCGGCTGTTTGAGCTCCGCAGCAAGCCACGTTTTGTGTGGCTTGTCAGGGCGAGTTTCGATGGACGCCCACTTTGTTGAGCAACGCAAGGGAGCCGAAGGCCGTGATGGCTGGGTGTCGTCCTCTTTGGTTACTTTCTGGGGGACAAGCACCAGAAAGTGACTCGCCGAGAGGCGAAAGAAACTTCAAATGCCCTATCACTGCGCCACGTAATTCGGCCCACTACCACCTTCTGGTGGCACCCAGTTAATGTTTTGCGTTGGGTCTTTAATATCGCAAGTTTTGCAATGAATGCAGTTTTGCGCATTGATCTGCAAAGCCTTCTCGCCTGCCTGCTCGACAAACTCATACACGCCTGCCGGGCAATAGCGTTGCTCTGGCCCCGCATAACGTGGCAAGTTGACCCGCACTGGCATATCGGCCACGCCCAGTTTTAAATGGCAGGGCTGCTGATCGTCATGCGCAATATTGCACAAGCTGACCGAACTGAGTTTATCAAAGGTGAGTACACCGTCAGGCTTGGCATACACCGGCTGGCGGCTTTGTGATGCCTCCGCCAACGTGGCGTGGTCGGCGTCATTGTGTTTGAGCGTCCACGGCAAAGTGATATTCCAGCTAGCCAACCACATTTCTGCACCACCAAGCACAGTACCGACCCAAGTGCCCCAGCGCGATAAATAGGGTTTTACATTGCGCACCGCATACAACTCTTGCCAAACCCATGAGTCACGCAGTTTTTGCGGATAGCTGGTCAACACTTCGGGGCTACCTTGTGCGATGGCTTCAAATACCGCTTCTGCCGCTAGCATGCCCGACTTCATGGCGTAATGCGTGCCCTTGATTTTAGGCACATTGACCAGGCCCGCGCTGCAACCCAGCAACGCCCCACCTGGGAAAGCCATTTCAGGCAACGATTGCACTCCGCCTTCTGAAATCGCGCGCGCGCCATAGCTCAGGCGTTTGCCGTCTTGCAACAAGGCCTTGAGTTTGGGATGCGTTTTATAGGTTTGGAACACATCAAACGGCGACAAATAAGGGTTGCTGTAATCCAGATGCACCACATAACCGACCGAAACCAGGTTTTCGCCATGGTGATAAATAAAACCGCCACCACCGGTGTTGGCATCCAATGGCCAACCCAGCGTATGCTCAATCAGGCCTTTTTGGTGCAGCTCAGGCTTCACACGCCAGACTTCTTTAAAGCCGATGCCATATTTGGCCGGGCTAGAAGCGGCACGCAAACCATAGCGTGCTTCGAGTTGCTTGGTGAGTGAGCCACGCGTGCCCTCGGCCACCAGCGTGTATTTAGCGCGAATTTCGATGCCAGGCGTGTAATTAGCCGTTGGCTCGCCTTGTTTGTCCAGGCCCATATCGCCGGTGATCACGCCTGTCATGCGGCCTTGTGCGTCATAACTTGGACTTTGCGCAGAAAAGCCGGTATAGATTTCTACGCCCAGCGCTTCGGCCTGTCCAGCCAGCCAGCGGCAGACTTCGCCAAGGCTGATAATATAATTGCCATGATTGTGCATCAGGGGCGGCAAGCCCCAGTCAGGCATATCCCAGGCTTTTTCCTCGCCCAGCACCACAAAGGTATCTTTATTTACCGGCGTATTTAAAGGCGCGCCCAGGGCTTGCCAGTCTGGAAACAGCTCCTGCAAGGCTTTGGGGTCGAGCACGGCACCAGAGAAAATATGGCTGCCGACTTCGGCGCCTTTTTCCAGCACACACACGCCCAGCTCCTGGCCTTGCGCCTGCGCCAATTGTTTGAGTCGAATGGCTGCGGACAAGCCGGCCGGGCCTGCCCCGACAATCAGCACATCGTATTCCATGACATCTCTTTCCATCTTTCGCTCCTTCTGTCAGGCAATCGCCGGGATATCAATCAGGTCGCTACGCGTCGCCCCTTGGGTGAACGCCTGGCAAAATGCCAGAAACTGACGAATGCCACCGGTCTGATATTTTTGCCTGTGCCATAAAAAATAAAAATTGCGGTGAAACTGCAAACTGTGGTTTTCAATCGGCACGAGGCTACCGCGCCTGAACGCGTCCTTGAGTGCCAGCCGCGAAATGCAGCCGATACCGAGGCCGGACTCTACCGCGCGTTTGATCGCCTCGGTGTGCTCCAGCTCCAGCGTGATATTCAGCCGCGAATAATCCTGCTTGAATGCGCGGTCAAAGGTTTCGCGCGTGCCCGAGCCTTTTTCACGCACGATCCACGGTTGCAGCAACAAATCTGACTTGTGGATGGTTTTACCGGTTTGCGCCACCTGCGCCAGCGGATGCGTGGGCGCCGCAAAAATGACCAGTTCGTCGGCAATCCACGGTGCAACGGCAATATCCGGGTGGTTACACTCGCCCTCAATCATTCCCAAATCCAAGGTATGATTCGCAATCTGCTCGACGATGGTGCGCGTGTTTTGTACCTGCAACTGGATATGGCTTTGCGGATATTGCTGTAAAAACTTGGCGACCAATAAGGTCACCAGGTAATTTCCCACGGTGAGCGTGGCGCCAATTTTAAGGTTGCCATAGCCTTGCTGGCCTTGCAGCATACGCTCGATTTCACGCGCCCTATCCAGCAGTTCCACCGCTTTGGGCAACAGTTGCTGACCAGCCTCATTGATGCGCAAAGACTTGCCAACCCGGTCAAACAGCTGAATATCAAATTGTTTTTCCAGCTCGATGAGGGCGGTGCTGGCGGCAGATTGCGACAAGGCGAGTTGATCACAGGCGCGCGACACACTGCCAGCGCGACTGATCGCCACAAAAATCTCTAGCTGTCTGAGGGTGTACTTCATTGCAGGGTCAGGGATTGCACGACATTTGCGCCGCGTCAAAATTAATCTACAAAATAGATATATATTATTATAATAATCAATTTAATAAATATTACAAGCTGGCTTAAAATAGCCGGTTACGAGTAAAACCCCAACAAAGGCAAACGTTTTATGAAAGCACTGGTAGCGATCAAACGGGTCGTTGATTATAACATTCAAGTCCGCGTCAAAGCGGATGGCTCAAATGTAGACATTGATGGCGTCAAAATGGGTGTCAATCCGTTTGATGAAAACGCGATTGAAGAGGCGATCCGCCTCAAGGAGAAAGGCATCGTCACTGAAATCGTCGCCGTCACGATTGGCGCCGCAGTCAATCAGGACATCCTGCGCCATGCATTGGCGATGGGCGCTGACCGTGCCACGCTGATTGAAACCACAGATAGCCTGCAACCGTTGGCCGTTGCCAAGGTGCTCAAAGCCGTGGTCGAACGTGAACAACCGTCGCTGATTTTGCTCGGCAAACAGGCGATTGATGATGATGCAGGCCAAACCGGCCAGATGCTGGCCGCATTGTTGAAACTGCCACAAGCCACTTATGCCTCGCAAATCACCATTGCCGACAACCAGGCCACCGTGGTCAGGGAGATTGATGGCGGCACACAAACCTTGAGCGTGACCTTGCCAGCCGTGATTACTGCAGATTTGCGTTTGAACGAACCGCGCTACGTCAAATTGCCTAACCTGATGATGGCCAGAAAAAAACCGATTGAAACCATTGCACTGGATTCCCTCAACCTTGCACTCACCAATAGCGTGCAGCAACTTAAAGTGGCTACCCCACCTGAGCGCCCTGCCGGCATCATGGTCAAAGACGTGAATGAGTTATTGAGCAAATTGCGTACGCACGAAGGGATCATTGCATGAGAACACTGATTATTGCCGAACACGACGGCCAGCATTTAAATGAGCAAGTCGCGCGTGCCGTGACCGCGGCGCAACAATGGCAACAACCGGTAGATGTGCTGATTGCCGCCGCGCAGCCAGATACTTTGGCTGCACAAGCCGCTGCCCTGCAAGGCGTGAGCAGCGTATTGGTCGCCAGCGACGCAGCATTGCAACACCCGACGGCTGAGCATCTGGCTGAGATTATTGTGCCTTTGGCGGCTAACTATACGGTGGTATTGGCCGCCCATAGCGCCTTTAGCAAAAACGTATTGCCGCGCGTGGCCGCCCTGCTGGACGTCAACATGCTGTCAGATGTGCTGGAAATTGTGAATGCCAATACTTATGTGCGTGGCATTTACGCAGGTAACGTACTGGCCACCGTGCAGAGCAGCGATGCGAAACAAGTATTAACGGTACGCGGCAGCAAATTTGCAGCAGCTGCTGCTGGTGCGACTGCTGAAGTAAAATCGATGACTACGATAGCAGCCCCACAAGGCAGCCGCTGGGTATCAGAAGCCTTTAACAAATCCGAGCGCCCTGCACTCACAGCCGCCAAAGTAGTGGTTTCCGGTGGCCGTGCATTGGGTAGTGCGGATGCCTTTGCCCAGGTCATCGCGCCATTGGCAGACAAACTGCATGCGGCCATCGGCGCCAGCCGTGCCGCGGTGGATGCCGGTTATGCACCTAACGACCTGCAAGTCGGCCAGACTGGCGTGGTGGTTGCGCCTGAGCTGTATATCGCTGTCGGTATTTCCGGCGCCATCCAGCATGCTTACGGCATGAAAGACAGCAAGGTCGTTGTGGCGATTAACCAGGACCCTGAAGCGCAGATTTTCAAGATTGCAGATTACGGATTAGTCGCCGATTTATTTGAAGTCGTGCCGCAACTGACCGCTGCGCTATAATAGCCTGTTAGAATAAACCCTTTAAATTCAACCCCTTTGCCTAGTCGCGAGTAAAAGAAAAGACATGAGTAATAAAAAATATTCCACCGAAACGATTTTGAGCGTTCATCACTGGAACGACACCTTATTCAGCTTTAAGGCCACTCGCGACCCAGGTCTGCGTTTTGAAAATGGCCAGTTTGTGATGATAGGCATGGAAGTAGACGGCCTGCCTTTGACCCGCGCTTACAGTATCGCCAGCCCAAACTATGAAGAGCATCTGGAGTTTTTCAGTATTAAAGTGCCTAACGGCCCGCTGACTTCACGCCTGCAACACTTGAAAGTGGGCGACCCATTGCTGGTGAGCCGTAAACCAACTGGCACACTGGTCACACACGATTTGAAACCAGGTAAAAACCTGTATTTCTTCTCAACTGGCACAGGCCTGGCGCCCTTCATGAGCCTGATTCAGGACATCGAAGTCTATGACCGCTTTGAAAAAGTGATCCTGATTCACGGTGTGCGTTACGTCAATGAGTTGGCCTACGAAGAGTTCATCACTAAAGAATTACCGAATAATGAATTTTTTGGTGAAGAAGTACGCAATAAGCTGATTTACTACCCCACCGTGACACGCGAACCATTTAAAAACATGGGCCGCCTGACTGACCTGGTAGAGAATGGCAAACTGTTCGAAGATATTGGCTTGCCGCCACTCAACCCGGAAACAGACCGCGCCATGATTTGCGGTAGTCCGGCGATGTTAGTCGACACCGCAGCTATGCTGGACAAACGTGGCTTCAAGGTGTCACCACGTATTGGTGAACTTGGCGACTACGTGATTGAAAAAGCCTTCGTAGAGAAGTAATGACTTACCTGGCTGTTATCCCTGGATAGCAGCCAGCCCCCACCTGCCTATTCGCGTTTAGCGTCCTTCATGCCTAGCGCGGCAATCATTGCCAGCGCAAACACCACCGATAGCAGCAAAAAGCCTTGTGCATAGGCCTCAAAAATCCCTGGCGTCACCATGCCAAACACACGTTCGCGCCATTCCATAAATACCGCCATCATGGTCACACCGACCACGCCACCCAACTGCCTCGCGTAACTCACCACCACTGAAGACTGCCCCAACTGGTGCGGCTCCATTTCATGCAACGTCGCCAGATTGAGTGCCGGTAAAATGAGACCCAGACCAATGCGGCCAACCACTGTCGCCGCGACAATATCCCAGTATTGCACCTGTTTGGCCGCCACCGCAAAGACCATAAAAGATAGGCCAAAGATGAGCAAACCCGCCAGCGTGATGCGCTTGGGCGAAAAGCGGTCAGCCATGCGTCCGGCAAATGGAATCGTCAGCACCAGCGCAACGCCCGAAGGTAACAGTAACAAACCAGCATCTGTCGCAGAGTAAGCCATGGCATTTTGCAAAAACACTGGAATCAGGTAAGTCGACGCATACAAGCCAAAGCCATAGGCAAAGGCGACCAAGGTGCCACGGCTAAACGTGGGCCGGTTAAACAAATGTAACTGGATAATGGCGTGCGGTAATTGATGCGCATGGCGCAGGTAACAGATCATGGACACCACCGTCAGCGTCGCCTGCCCCCAGGTCCAGACTGAGGCTAGGCCGCTGTGGTGCAAGCTGGAGACAAACTCAACCAGGCCGATAGTAGCAGCCGACAGCCAACCGAGGCCGGGCCAGTCAAATGGCTTGATAGGATTTTTGCGCGGTGCGGGTAGCCAGCGCCAGGCACACAATAGTGCAATCAACGCAAACGGCACGCCAAGTAAAAAAATGGCGTGCCAGCCAAACTGGTCGAGTATCCAGCCGCTGATAGATGGCGCAATCGCTGGAGTAAACGCAATGCCCACGATTAAAATGCCCGAGGCACGGCCCTGAATATTAGGCGGAAACAACCGCATCAGCGCCATCACGCCCAGCGGCTGCAATACGCCCGCCGCCAGGCCTTGCAGCAAGCGCGCAATCACCACCTCGACAAAGGTGTGCGCATAAAAACCCGCCACACTGGCGGCGATGAGCAAACAGAGGGTGGTGATAAATACACGGCGCAAGCCAAACCGCTCTAGCCACCACGCAGCGGGCAGCATGCCGATGGTCATCGCGGCTAAAAATGCTGTCATTGCCCACTGCACATGGTCTTGCCCCAGGTGAAAGGTATGCGTCAGCGCGGGCACCGCCACATTAAAGCTAGAGGTACACAACACACCGGCAATGGTGCCGATGCCGATAATGAGCAACACCATCCATTTATAACGCTCACCATAGCGCTGCGACAGCGCCTCAAAAGTGCGGAGTTGTGTTTGCGTTTGCATCTTAATTCACCCTGTCTTTTCTACTTGAGATGATCTGTAGCAGTGCGACCATAGCATGCATTTTTTGCAGAGTCACCTGCCAGCGCCCTGCAAAAAAAGCAGGCTTTGCGCCCAGTTCAAGCGCCCGCACGCTCACCTACGGTAAAGCATAAATCGTAACCATCTGATTTATTTAAACAATATACCAATGCTCATACGCACCTCAGGCTGGCACTCTTATTGCAAAAATAACCTTATTTAAACTGGGAGCCATTGTGAAACGTTTGATCATGTATACCTGCCTGGCCTTGCTGACGCGCGCTGCTTTTGCCGATGAAGCCCTGGATAACGAACTGGCCACCCTGCAACATGCCTGGGCAAAAGCCACGTACCAAACCAGCAAAGATCAGCAAGAAACCGCTTTTAAAACCCTGACTGAACAAGCGCATCAACTGACGGCAAAAAATCCGGAGGCGAATGAGGCCCAGATATGGGAGGCGATTGTATTGAGCGGTTATGCAAAAAGCATGGGGCCGCTACACCCGGTCAATGCCCTCAAAGCGGCCGAGCAAGCACGCGACCTGTTACAAGCCAGCATCAAAACCAATCCGCAGGCACTTAATGGCTCCGCCTACACCACGCTGGGCTCGTTGTATTACCGCGTACCAGGTTGGCCGATTGGTTTTGGCGACAAGAAAAAAGGCCGTGAATACCTCGAAAAAGCCCTGCAACTTAACCCGACCGGCATCGATAGCAATTACTTTTATGCTGATTATCTACGCGCACAGGGCGACTATAGCCAGTCCGTGACTTATTACCAGAAAGCCTTGCAGGCGCCTGCGCGCCCTGGGCGTGAAGATGCTGACGCTGGCCGCAAACAGGATATCGAAGAAGGCCTGAAACTGGCGCAAAGCAAGCTTAAATAAGAATTATCAATAATTGATTGGAGAAAGCAAGATGCGTAAACACGCCATTTTATGGTTGATGAGTAGCCTGACATTCGCGGTACCTCTGTGTGCCAGTGCTGAAGAGGCGCGGGCGGAAGGCTTTTATGCCGGCGCGAATCTGGGCGTAGGCATGCCCAACTTGAAAACCCCCAACGGAGTGGACAAAGACAGCCAGGCAGTGGCCGGTGTGCTTGCCGGTTACAAATTTAACCCGTATTTTGCCGTTGAAGGCCAATATACCGGCATCGGCAAAGTCACTGACAATGTGCATGGCAGTGCCAAGACAGATGCCTTGAGCCTGACCGCTGTCGGCATATTGCCACTTAACGATGCCTTTGATGTGTATGGCAAATTAGGTGTTGCCGCCACCAGCAGCAAAGTCTCAAGTATCAGTGCGTATGACGATGCAACCCGCATGGGTGCCACCTATGGCCTGGGGGCGGAGTACCATTTTGACAAAACCGTCTCCATGCGCGTGGGCTGGGATCACTACAAAGCCGAAGTTGACGTCAATGGCGGTGGCAGCAAATCTTTTGATGCTAATGTGACTACGGTAGGCGTTGTTTACCATTTCTAGGCTTCTGTATTGTTAGGTGCCAACACTTCAACGTATCCGGTGTTTTCCTCTCTCAACACCGGATACCGGCCTGCCGGGGGCTGATCACCCTCGCAGGCCATTCCTCTTTAAAAAGCGCTTTTTATCACACCACCATCCACACGCAATGCCGCCCCCGTCGTGGCAGAAGATAACGGGCTGGCAATATAGGCAACCAGATTGGCAACTTCTTCGGTCGTGGCAAAACGCTTGATCAGTGAAGTCGGCCTGACAGTTTCAAAAAATGCCTGTTCAAAAGCCGCCTGCGATTTATTTTCGGCTTTCGCCAATGCCTCGACAAAATCACCCACACCACGTGAGCGGGTTGGGCCCGGTAAAATACTGTTCACCGTAATCTGCGTGCCTGCCAAGGATTCGGCCAGCCCACGCGCCACAGAGATTTGGGCCGATTTGGTCATGCCATAGTGAATCATTTCCGGTGGAATCTGCACGCCGCTCTCACTGGAAATAAACACAATACGCCCCCAGTCTTGTTGCTTCATCGCGGGCAAATATAAGCGCGCCAAACGCACGCCGCTCAACACATTGACATCAAAAAATCGCTGCCAGTCTTCATCAGGAATCTCTTCAAATGCCTTGGGTTCAAAAATACCGAGGTTATTGACCAGGATATCGACTGCCGGATATTGAGCAATGAGGGACTGGGCCACCGCCGCCTGTGTTAAATCACCGGCAAAACCTGAGACTGTCTTGCCTGTTGCTTGTTGAATCTGTGCAATCGCCTGCTGTACTGAAGACTCAGATCGTCCATTAATAATGACGTCAGCCCCTTCCTGGGCCAATAAACTGGCGATTGCCAGCCCGATGCCTGCGGTAGATCCAGAAACCAACGCTTTCTTGCCAGTGAGTTGTAAGTCCATGCGCGCTCTCTTATAAAAGTCATGTTAAAAACAATAGTAGCAAGCGACCTAGCCTTGCTCCAAACAAAATGCCCTATTAGTGGTTTGGCACCCACACTTTTTGGGGATAGTTTTATGCTTAAAACTTGATTTTTGACGCCACCAGTGAGGCGGCAGCCGTCCTGGTTTCTACACCCAGCTTCTGGAACACATGCTCCAGGTGTTTGTTAATGGTACGCGGGCTGGTGCCTAAAATCTCGCCCACGTCTTTATTGGTTTTGCCTTTCACCGTCCAGTACAGCACTTCTGATTCACGCTTGGTGAGCTGAAATAACTTACCTAATGACTCAATCTGCGCTTCGTCTGAATGCTCGCGCAACACCACTACCCATTGCTCCTCACTGGTATTGGCCACCGTCAGGCTCAGGCGCGCATTGCCCTGATTCACGCTCAAGGTTTGCATCGACTGCCCGCTGGAGAATTGTTGTATAGAGCTTTCTAGCCATTGGTAAATCATGGGTGGCAGCGTTTGCACAGCACTATAGGCCTCTTTGGCCGCCCACTCGGCAAAGTACTGCTCCAGGTATTGTTTGGCTAGCGGCGTTTGCCACACCAGGCGCTTATCAGTAGGCAAGATCGCAATCGTTGCCTGGCCAAACGCATCCAATGCCGAGGTGGCCTGATGCATTTTGGTGGCATTTTGTACGTGCGCCTTGAGCCTTGCCAGCACTTCTGCCGGGCGCACTGGCTTGGTCACATAATCAACACCACCGGCATCAAACGCCATGGTGACATGCTCAATTTCGGTCAGGCCGGTCATGAAAATCACTGGGATATGCTGGGTTTCTGCGGCCGCCTTAATACGCCTGCAAGTGGCAAACCCATCCAGGCCAGGCATCATGGCGTCCATCAAAATCACATGTGGCTGCATCAGGTGTGCCACTTGCAATGCCATCTCGCCCGAGTTGGCGACATAGACCTGGTAGCCGGACTCATCCAGTGCGTCATGCAGATAGGCCAGGTTTTCTGGCACATCATCTACAATTAACACGGTATGGCTATGGCTGGTCATTGGGTGTACTCCTCAATCAAGCGTTGCAGTTTAGCAAAATCAAAACGTTCCATGGCCTGTTGCATCGCGTGAATCAATGGTTGATGTTGTGCATGGTCACGGTTAAGTGTCGCCAGTACTTCGCGCACGCCTTTTACATAACCCATGCGCGCAAACTGCGCCAGATTATCAAGCAAGGTTGCCGGAATCGGCGCCACCACCTCTGTATCGCTCGCAGGCACAGGCAGCGCAGGCGTGGCGGCGGCACTATCGACATAGCGCCAGGTCAGGTCAAGCTGGTTACCTATCCAATCCAGCACTTCGTCCAGATTCACCGGTTTAACAAAGAAATCCTGCGCCGGAATCTTGGCCTGGTTATCCAGGCTGCGGTCATAGGCGTTGGCCGAGATAATGGCAATTGGTAATTTCGATTGATGCACCTGGCGGATAATATAAGCCGCCTCCCAGCCATCCATCACCGGCATGGCCAGGTCCATCAAAATCAAATCGGCATGCACCATCTGATATTGATTGACACAGGCTTGGCCGTTGCCTGCCTCATGCACAATAAAGCCCAGTGGCTGCAAGGCATCGCGCAATAGTGCACGGTCTGCCTCTTCATTATCCACCACCAATACCGTTTTGATTGGCCCTTGGTACCCAATACGCTGGCGCACGGCTTTTTTAGATAAATGCGCGGTTTCACGAATCTGCGGTAAAAACAGGCGAATCTCAAACCGCGTGCCTTGCCCAAGCACACTGTCAAACTGCATTTCGCCGCCCATGAGCTGGGTCAACAACTTGCTAATAGTTAAGCCTAACCCCGTGCCGCCTATGCCCACCACATCTGCCGCGCTGCCGCGCTCAAACGGCTCAAAGATTTTTTCCACCTCGTTGGGCGCAATGCCGGGGCCGGTGTCTGCAATATCAATCTGCGCAATCTCCCGCGCATAACTCACCCTAAAGGTCACACTGCCCTTGGTGGTGAACTTGACCGCGTTGCCTAGAATATTCACCAGAATCTGCATCAGGCGCTTGTGGTCGGCACGCACGTATTCAGGCAAATTGCCCGGCTGCTCAAAATAAAACGCTAGGCCTTTGTTTTGCGCCTGGATTTCAAACATGCTGACCATCTGGCTGATAAATTCCGGAAAATGCAGCGGCTTGACGTCAAACGTCATTTTGCCGCTTTCTATGCGGGCAATATCCAGCGTGCTTTCAATCAGTGACAACAGGTGCTCGCCCCCGCGGCTAATGGTTTTAATCGCCTGCTTGCGATGCTCGGGGATGCTGGCATCATTGGTGAGCAATTGTGCGTAACCCAAAATACTATTAAGCGGCGTGCGTAGCTCGTGGCTGATGCCGGTAATGTAACGGCTCTTGGCCTGATTGGCCTCTTCTGCCAGCCTGCGCGCCTTTTGCAACTGGGTATCGGTTTTTTTGTGTGACTCGATTTCCTCGAGCAGCAAGCCGGTTTGCCGGTTAGACTCTTCTTGCGCCACACGGCGGCTGGCAGAAGTCAGCACCAGCCACCAGGCGACAATCCCGCCCAAAAACAGCAAGGCCACAAACACTTTTAAATAACCGGAGCGAAAGTGCTGCATCAGCCCGGGGTACTCGCGGCCAACCGTCAGCGCGTCATGCAGGTAGATCAGGCCGATGGTGGCGCCAAACAAAATCATGGCAATCACCATCAGCAACAAAAAGTGTGCCACGCCGCCATTTAAATGCGGCCATAAACGTTGCGGCAAAAACTTTTTATTGAGCGCCTCCCACTGTGCACTGAGCCGCGCTTGCGGTTTGCAGGCGTCATGGCAACGCGCATCCAGGCAACAGCACAGCGAGCAAATCGCACCGCCGTAGGCCGGGCAATGCGCCATGTCACTCACTTCATACTCGCGCTCACAAATCACACATTGCTTGGTGGTCGAAGGTTGCAAGTAAGTGGGGCGCTGCCTGGCCAGGTAATATTTGCCTTTGGTATACCAGGCAATCAACGGCGACATAAGCAAGGCGGTAAACAGCGAAATAAAGGTTGAAAACGACTGTGCCAGAACACCCATGATGCCGGTATAGGCCGCGATTGAAATCGCAGACGCAATAAACATGGCGCCGACACCCACCGGGTTAATATCGTATAAATAGGCGCGCCTGAACTCAATGCCTTTAGGGCTTAATCCCAGCGGCTTATTAATCACCAGGTCAGCCACCACGGCGGCGATCCAGGCGATGGCAATATTGGCATACAGGCCTAATATTTCCTCCAGCGCCTGAAACACATTGAGCTCCATCAGCACAATGGCAATCATCACATTGAACGCCACCCAGACAATACGCCCCGGATGGCTGTGCGTGAGGCGGGCAAAAAAGTTGGACCACGCCAGCGAACCAGCGTAGGCATTGGTCATATTGACCTTGATTTGCGATACACAGACAAACAAGGCAGTCACCGCTAACGCCACCTGGTGATTACTGAATACGTGCTCAAAACCGACCCAGTACATATGGGTGGGGTTCACGGCCGAGCTTAGCGGCATATCGCGGTTATACACCAGGTAGGCCAGCAACGCGCCCGCCAGCATTTTGAGCATGCCAAGAATCACCCAGCCCGGCCCCGCCATCAATACACCTAAGTTCCAGCGCCAGTAATTTTCCTTGTTGCGCTCGGGCATAAAGCGCAAAAAGTCGACCTGCTCGCCAATCTGCGGGATCAACGCCACGCCGACAGCAGTCGCCGTGCCAAACATCACCCAGTTAAAGTGGCCGCCATCGGTAGATACGCCAGCAAATGTACTGAGGCGATGCAGCACATCCGGGTCCATCTGGATAATGGCGAAAAACGGCAAAAACATCAGCGCAATCCAGATCGGTTGCGTGATCATCTGAATGCGGCTAATCAAGGTGACACCATGCGTCACCAGCGGAATCACAATTAAAGCACTGACCAGATAGCCGAGATACAAAGGCAGATGAAAATACAGCTCGAGCGCATAGCCCATAATCGCCGCTTCGAGCGAAAACAGGATAAAGGTGAACGAGGCGTAAATAAACGAGGAGATGGTCGAGCCAATATAGCCAAAGCCCGCGCCGCGCGTTAGCAAGTCCATGTCCAGGCCATATTTGGCGGCATAATAGCTAATCGGCAGGCCGGTTAAAAAGATAATCAGGCCGACCGCCAATATCGCCCACAAGGCGTTGGGAAAACCATAATTAATGGTAATGGTGCCGCCAATCGCCTCCAGCACCAGAAACGAAATCGCCCCCAGCGCCGTATTCGAGACACGCAGAATCGACCATTTACGGAACGCGCGCGGCGTATACCGCAGCGCGTAATCTTCGATGGTCTCATTGGCCACCCAATTGTTATAGTCGCGACGAATCTTGACGATACGCTGTATCGGCTCGGCATGCGTGGCAGGTGAAACTCCGGAAGGGTGTGACAATCAACAATCCTTAAAAAGACGGGACCGTAAGAGGAAAAATAAGCGCCCCAAGCTATGCTAGAGCAGGTGACAACATCAATCACTACGTTAATTGACGTAATACAGGTTAAAGCATGCCACAAATAAAAAATGCGGATAACAAAATTATCCGCATTTTACGTTTGCCACCCTGAAGTGGCTAAAGCGCTATTTAAGCCCAGAACAAGCAGGCACCAAACACCAACATCATGCCACCCAACAGTCTGGATGCAGAACGTGCCCAAGGCTGTGTCTGACGCCCCAACCACCAGCCAATACCATGCAACAGTGCGGTCGCTACCACCATCCCGGCCAACGCTGCCCAGTGACTCCCCAACTCCACGCCATGTAAATAGCCATGGGCAGCAGCAATCACGGCCACCCCTGCCAGTTGCACACTACGCGACACCGCCACCTCTGCCAGCAACAAAGCCCCCATCGCCAATACACTCGCCGCCACCAGCAACTCAGCTAGTGAGACAGATAACCAGGTCATCGCCATGAGTGCAGCTGCTGCCATCGCAACCACAAACAGCACCGGCAATTGCCAGCCCTGCCCTTGCGGGCGACGCGCGGCCCACAGGCCAAGTGACAGCATCACCAGCAAATGATCCCAGCCGGTGAGTGGGTGCAAAAAGCCTGTGACAAAGCCAGACGCCAGGCCATGACCTGGATGGGCAAACGCGCTGGTGGATGCGACGAGCCCAGCAATAGCTAACAGAATATTTTTTTTCATTCAATCTTCTCCAAACGAATTGCATTCACGATGCATGAAGTCGTTCACACACCAAATTTTCCATCTTGATTTGAAGGCCAACGTTGGCAATGCGCGTTTGTGGCAAGCCGATACAACACCGCCACGGACGCGCAGTGCCAATGTTCAAAGCATAAGGCCTTGCTTCTCAATAAATTTCACGATCTCTTCCAGGCCCTGTCCGCTTTTGAGGTTGCTGAACACAAATGGCTTTTCGCCACGCATGCGTTTGGCATCCTGATCCATCACCTCTAACGAGGCACCGACCATCGGCGCCAGGTCTATCTTGTTAATCACCAGCAAGTCAGATTTGGTGATGCCGGGCCCGCCTTTGCGCGGAATTTTCTCTCCGGCAGCCACATCAATCACATAAATCGTTAAATCAGACAATTCGGGGCTAAAGGTCGCCGCCAGGTTATCGCCACCACTTTCCACAAACACGATATCCAGCGTTTGAAACCGTTTGCTCAACTGATCGACGGCTTCGAGGTTCATGGAAGCATCTTCGCGAATGGCGGTATGCGGGCAACCGCCGGTTTCAACACCAATAATGCGCTCAGGGGTCAGCGCTTGATTGCGGGTTAAAAACTCGGCATCTTCCTTGGTGTAAATATCGTTAGTCACCACGGCGATGTTATATTCCTCGCGCAAGCGCTGGCACAAAGCCAAAGTCAGCGCGGTTTTACCTGAGCCCACCGGGCCACCAATGCCCACGCGCAAGGGCTCTTTGTAGTCAGTGACGGTGGGCGTGGGGGTGTCAAACTGGGTGTGTATTTTCATGATCTAAATAACCTGCTGTATTGTGTTTCGTGTTGGCAGCCCGCGATGCTGAGCAAGGGGTTAAAATTACTCATTTCATCGTCGGGCAACTGCATTGCTGCCTGTATCACCTGGGGCAATTGCGCCCCCAAAGCAAACAAAATGGTCTGCCCGGCGACCTGACCAAGCGGCACCGCTTTCATGGCGGCACTGGCCTGATTCTCCAACCAGCCCCAGGCATAACCATGTAGCATCTGCTCAGGCGCAATCTGCCAGTGCTGGGCAATCGCCGCATATAGTGTGGGGAAAGCGGGCGTTTCCAACGTGTTGACCTGCGCAACCAGTGCAGCAGACATCGGCTTTAAGTCATTCAACAAGCGCCGCAAAGAATAACCCATCTGCCGCGTCTCGGCCCAGCCTTCGGCGGTGTCTCGCCCGGCCTGGTAAAAGCTGTCCCAGGCCTGTACCTGTTGCATATCGTTTGCCTGCCAGGCCTGATACAAGCGGGTTAACACCGGCAATTCAAACCGTGCCTGGTAAACCTGCAAGCTATCACCTATCCAGGCCTGCGCGGTCGCAACGTCTTTAACCTCACCAGACTCAATGGCCCACTCCAGGCCCTGCGAGTAGCAATAAGCCCCCACCGGCAATAACGGGCTGGCCAGTTGTAATAAGCGGCTAAGTGCCAGCGCATTAGCCATGCCCATGACCTCGTGGTTTCAATGAATGCGAGGCCTCATCGCCATGCCGGTGGCCGCCACCGTAAGCGCCTGCTTCTGGCTCAAACGGCGCATTCACTTCACTCACTTGCATGCCTAAACCCAGCAGCATATCCCTGAGCACGTAATCCTGCTCCAGCCGTAACCAGCCATCGCCAATCTGCAACGGCACATGGCGGTTGCCCAAATGATAAGCCGCACACATCAGGTCACGCGGGGTTGGCGCCATCACGTTATAGACCGGCTCTTGGGCGGCAACAATCTGTACCACCATGCCCTCTTCAGATTTAAGCAAATCGCCACCACGCAGAATAATGCCGCGCGTTAAAAACAAGGCGGCCTCTTTGCCTGATGCCAAGGTCACGCGCAGGCGACTTTTTTGCCGCTGGTCAAAAGGCAGCTCCAAGGTGTCGTGAATATGGCCGCTTACGGCAATGCGTTCTGTTAAGTGAATCATGTTAAAAATCTTTTTTTATTTGGCCGCCGATGCACGCCGATGCACGCGGATAAAAACAAATACATATTTCACCTGAATCGCTCTATCGGCGTGCATCTGCGTTTATCGGCGGTCAATCAATCGTTAAAACAAAAAGTAGCGCTGCGCCATCGGTAATACTTCGGCTGGTTCACAGACTAAAGGCATGCCATCGGCCAGCACTTCATAGGTTTCGGGGTCGACCTCAATCTTGGGCATCCAGGTATTGTGCACCATGTCTGACTTTTTGACATCGCGCGTGCCTTTGACCGCGACCAGTGGCTTTTGCAGACCTAATGCATGTACTTCAGGATTATCCAGCCCGGCTTGTGAGATAAACGTCACCGCAGTTTTCAAACCGCCACCATACGCGCCAAACATCGGGCGGTAATGCACGGGCTGCGGGGTGGGGATAGACGCATTCGGGTCGCCCATCGCTGCTGCCGCAATCATGCCGCCTTTAATAATGGTAAATGGCTTCACGCCAAAGAAGGCGGGTTTCCACACCACCAGATCAGCCAGTTTGCCGACCTCAACCGAGCCCACCACATGTGAAACACCGTGCGTAATGGCCGGATTGATGGTGTATTTGGCGATATAGCGCTTGATACGAAAATTATCGTTGCCCGGCGCGTCTTCCGCCAACGGCCCACGCTGGATCTTCATTTTGTGTGCCGTTTGCCAGGTGCGGATAATCACCTCGCCGACGCGGCCCATGGCTTGCGAGTCTGACGACATCATGGAGAACGCACCCAAGTCATGGAAAATATCTTCGGCAGCAATGGTTTCGCGGCGGATGCGGCTTTCAGCAAACGCAATATCCTCGGCAATCGCCGGGTCCAGGTGATGGCAGACCATCAGCATATCCAGGTGCTCATCGATAGTGTTGACCGTAAATGGCCGCGTCGGGTTGGTTGACGACGGCAACACATTCGGATGACTGGCCGCCTTGATAATATCCGGCGCATGACCCCCACCTGCCCCTTCGGTATGGAAAGTATGGATGGTGCGGCCCTTAAATGCGCCTATGGTCGTTTCTACAAAACCCGATTCATTCAGCGTATCTGAGTGAATCGCCACCTGCACATCCATCTCGTCAGCCACACTCAGGCAGTTATCAATCGCTGCTGGCGTGGTGCCCCAGTCTTCATGCAGCTTAAGGCCAATCACGCCTGCGCGGACTTGCTCACGCAATGGCTCAGGTAAGCTGGCATTGCCCTTGCCCAAAAAACCCAGGTTCATGGGGAAAGCATCCGCCGATTGCAACATACGGTGGATATGCCATGGCCCCGGCGTACAGGTAGTAGCAAAGGTGCCCGTGGCTGGCCCGGTACCGCCGCCTATCATGGTGGTCACGCCAGACATCAGCGCCTCTTCAATCTGCTGCGGGCAAATAAAGTGGATATGCGTATCGATACCACCGGCGGTAATAATCATACCCTCACCGGCAATCACCTCGGTGCCCGCGCCAATGGCAATAGTCACGCCCGGCTGGATATCCGGGTTGCCTGCTTTGCCAATGGCAGAAATATAGCCGCCCTTGATGCCAATATCGGCTTTGACGATGCCCCAGTGGTCGATAATCAGGGCGTTGGTGATGACGGTATCGGCGACTTCTGCCGCCAGGCCCTGGCCTTGTCCCATGCCATCACGAATGACCTTGCCACCCCCAAATTTGACCTCTTCACCATAGATGGTGAAATCTTTTTCCACCTCTACCCAGAGCTCGGTATCCGCCAGGCGCACCTTATCGCCTACCGTTGGCCCGAACATTTCGGCATAAGCACGTTTATCCATTTTGATGCTCATTTCAATGCCCCCATCACGCGTCCGGCAAAGCCATACACGTTTCGATCCCCCGCCAGTTGCACCAATTGCACTGTGCGCGTTTGCCCCGGCTCAAAACGCACCGCCGTGCCAGCCGCAATATTCAAGCGGCAGCCATAGGCCAGCGCCCGGTCAAACGCCAAGGCATCGTTGGTTTCATAAAAATGGTAATGCGAGCCGACCTGAATCGGCCGGTCACCCTTGTTTGCCACATCCAGCGTCACCGTTTCACGCCCTGTGTTGAGTTCGATGTCGCCTGCTGCGACCTGCATTTCGCCGGGAATCATATCGTTGTCCTTGTTTCCGTAGTGACGGGCATTCGTTGTTTCAACTTTATATAAATCTTTTTTTGCTGCCGATGAACGCCGATAAAACCTGAGAATTATTTTTGATCACCTTCAAATCGGCGTGTATCGGCGGTTAAATATACTTTTCAAACCGTTGTTTAATTAGGGAATCGGATGGTGCACAGTCACCAGCTTCGTGCCATCTGGGAAAGTCGCTTCCACCTGGATATCCGGGATCATTTCCGGCACGCCTTCCATCACGTCATCGCGACTAAGCAACGTGGTGCCGAAACTCATCAGCTCGGCCACCGTATTGCCATCGCGCGCGCCTTCCATAATCGCTGCGGTAATAAACGCGATCGCTTCCGGGTAATTGAGTTTGAGTCCACGCGCCTTGCGCCGCTCGGCCAGCAGCGCGGCGGTGAATATCAGTAACTTGTCTTTTTCTCTAGGGGTGAGTTCCATCGCTGAGTCTCTTTAAATATTCTTATTTTAAGTGTTCCAGATGCGTGGCCTGACCGCGGCACGCTGGTAATACCAGGGCCGCAGAATCTGCCAGCATTGCTCAAAATATTGCCTGGCCTGTTGCGAGGCATGGCCAACATAGCGTATCGCCAGCACTTCTGGCAACGCGGTGATGCCTGTCTTGGCGCCTGCTGGCACCAGCGCCCGGCAAGCTTGCACCACGTCAGCAGGTACGGCGCCCGCACAGACTAAAAAGGTGCCGAATACTACCGCGCCGCCCAAGCCGACGCCACTCGTCGCCAGCACATCGGCTGCACGCAGATGGGCGCGCTCGTTCCAGATCAGGCGGTCTTCGCGCCAAATCTGCTGTTTTAACTGATAAATACCTGTTTGCCAGGCCTCCTGCTGCGCCTGACGGCCAAGGCAGACAATATCCCAGGCAGCCAGCGTGGCATCTGTTGCCAGCCGAATGTCTGCCCCAAACCGCACCTCGGCGGCGTCAAACAAGATATTTTCTTGCGGCAACCACTCCAGGCCGCTACCAGCCTCTAAGGTGAAGTTTAAATCCTGCGAAGCCAGCGTGCCATTGGCTTTATACCATTTGCCGGCGCCTGGCGTGGTCAACAACGCTTGCGCGCCCTCGTCCACCGCGACCTGCAACTGCAAGGCGTCGCCGCCGGCCACACCGCCCGGCGGATGCACAATCACCGCATGGCAAACGGCCTCGCCTTCGGGATGCAGTGATTTTTGCACCACCAGCGGCCCTTTATGCAGGCGATGTGCCAGGTAAGAACGCGCGTCACGCTTACAAAAGCCGAGTTCCAGCCTGGCTTGCCAGTGTTTGGTGGCTTTCGTTTGCGCTGGCAAGGTGGCTGTATGCTTTAAATCATCCATCACAACATGATGCCACAGGCGCTGCCACTATGGGCAGCAGACAATTACACAGATAAATAACTTTTCACCTTAGCGGCATCGACATTGTCGCGCGTATCCTCATGAATAAAGCGGCCTTTATCAATGACGATAATGCGGTCGGCCACCTCCATGGTGAAACTCAACACCTGTTCAGAGACGATGATGGTAATTTCACGCATCTTGCGGATTTCATTCAAGACTTTGGCAATGTCTTTAATAATCGATGGCTGGATACCCTCGGTTGGCTCATCCAGCAACAGTACTTTAGGGTTAGTCACCAGCGCACGGGCGATGGCCAGTTGCTGTTGCTGACCGCCAGACAAATTACCGCCTTTACGTTTGCGCATTTCATGCAGCACCGGGAACAAGGCAAAAATATCCTCAGGAATTTCGCCAGAGCCAGATTTTTCCAGCCCGGTTTCGATATTTTCCTGCACCGTCATATTAGGGAAAATCCAGCGCCCTTGTGGCACATAGGCCAAGCCTTTCATCACGCGGTCATGTGTGGCCGCGCCTTGCAGGTCCACGCCATCCACCGTCGCCTTGGTCGCTTTGCTCGGCAAAATGCCCATCAACGATTTAAACAAAGTGGTTTTGCCCATGCCGTTACGGCCCATAATGGCCAGGGTTTCGTTTTTGTTGGCTTTAAAGTTCAGGCCATGAATCACCTGACTTTGGCCATAACTCACCTGCAAATTTTCAATTTCAAACATGCAATACTCCTCAAGTAATGGCGCTTCAGTTAGTGGCCTAGATAGACTTCAATCACTTTTTCATCTGCCTGGACTTTTTCCATCGGGCCTTCAGCCAGAATTTTGCCTTGGTGCAACACGGTGACTTTGTGTGCAATTTTCTTCACAAACTCCATGTCGTGCTCGATCACAATCACCGAGCGGTTCTGGCAAATGCGGTTGAGCAACTCAGCGGTCTGGTCGCGCTCCTTGGCACTCATGCCAGCCACCGGTTCATCCAGCATCAATAGCTCAGGCTCTTGCATTAGTAGCATGCCGATTTCCAGCCACTGTTTCTGGCCGTGGCTGAGCAAGGCAGATTCCATGTCTAAAAACTCGGTCAGCATGATGTCTTCAGCCACCTTGCGTACACGGTCTTCGACCTCTTTGGTGCGTTTGAAGGTCAGGCTGCCAAACACGCCGCGGCCTTTCGGGTAGGACACTTCCAGGTTTTGGTAGACCGACAGGTTTTCATAAATCGACGGATTCTGAAACTTGCGGCCAACGCCCGAGCGAACGATCTCGTGCTCAGAGAGCTTGGTCAGCTCGGTATTATTAAACTTGATCGAACCCGAGGTTGATTTGGTTTTACCGCAAATCAAGTCCAGCACCGTGGTTTTACCGGCACCGTTAGGCCCCACCAGCACACGCAACTCATTTTTGTCGATATACATGGTGAGGCTATCCACTGCTTTAAAGCCATCGAAGGAGACGGTCAAATCTTCTACTGCCAAGACGAAGTCTGTATTACTCATGCTTCTGCTCCTCTCATATTGCTACTGTCGATCGCAGATACTTTATCCGCTTTTTTGCGCGTGACTTGTTTGCTGGCCACATCGGTAGATTCAGTGGCAGCGAGTGTTTCAGGGGGTATTTCGGTAAGTACTGCTTGTGCTTCTACCTCAGAAGTACTTACCTCAGGCTTTTTTGCTTCAGCCTTGTCTTTAAACCAGCCGTATTTGGTCGCATATTTATCCCAGATACCGGCCAAGCCACTAGGGAAGAACATCACCACCGCAATAAACAGCCCGCCCATCAGGTACAACCACATTTCAGGATAGTTTTCGGAGAACACGGTTTTACCGTAATTGACCAGTAAGGTGCCATACACGGCGCCGACCAGTGACGCACGGCCTCCGACGGCACAGAAAATCACCATTTCAATCGAAGGCACAATGCCGACAAAAGACGGTGACATAAAACCCACCTGCAAGGTGAACATCGCGCCACCCACGGCAGACAACATCGCGGCAAAGCAGAAGATAAAGATTTTAAAATTGGAGACGTCGTAGCCAGAAAAGCGTACACGCTCTTCTTTGTCACGCATCGCCAACAACAACATGCCGAACTTGCTGCTCATGATGTATTTCGAGAGGAAAATCGCGCCGAATAACAACAGGCCATTCACGAAGTACAAGATATATTTGGCTGAGTCAGTACGGATATCCCAGCCCAGCATGGTGCGTAAATCTGTCATGCCGTTCACACCGCCGGTGTAGCCTTGCTGACCAACAATCAGAATACTCAGGATTAACGCAATCGCTTGTGTGATGATGGAGAAATACACCCCGCCCACCCGACGCTTGAACATGGCGTAACCAATGATGTAGGCAAATAAGGCCGGAATCGTCAGCACCGCAAAGATGGTAAACGGCAAGCTCTTGAACGGCTCCCAGAACCACGGCAAGGCTGTCAGCTGGTTCCAGTCCATAAAGTCAGGGATGCCTGGGGTAGACTGAATTTTGGTACTCAGTGGGTCAGAAGCTTCGAGCTTGAGGAACATCGCCATGGCGTAACCACCGAGGCCGAAAAAGATACCCTGGCCTAAACTCAAAATACCACCATGCCCCCACAGCATCACCAGACCGACGGCCACGAAGGCGTAAGTCAGGTATTTACCAATCAGGTTGAGGCGGAAGATATCTACGCCCAGTGGCAATACGACGAAGATGACCGCAGCCAGCACAGCCAGGCTGATCACCCCCTCCTTACCACCCAGTACAGGACTGGCTTTCATTTTTTCCCATAATGTCATCAAGATTTCTCCTCGGTTGATGCGTTGATTCTATTGCGACAGATGTAAACAATTAATACGTCTATTTACTTATGGCGACGGATGAAAAAGATGTTCATACGTCGCCAACCCTGTTATTTACGCAGTTTGGAGGCAAACAAGCCCTCTGGTTTCATCATCAGGATGCTGACAATGACGAGCAGGGTAGATACCTTACCCATAGAGCTGGTCATAAAGAATTGCAATACAGATTGCGCCTGGGCAATACCGAAGGCGGAGGCAATCGTGCCGACGATGCTGGCTGCGCCACCAAACACCACTACCATAAAGCTGTCGACGATATACAAGGTGCCAGTGGTCGGGCCAGTAGACGCAATGGTGGTAAAGGCAGCACCGGCGATACCGGCAATGCCACAACCCAGCGCAAACGTCACACGGTCGACCTTGGCAGTGTTAATCCCCACCGCACCAGCCATGGTGCGGTTTTGCACGGTGGCACGCACACGCAGGCCCCAGCGCGACTTGAACATAAACATATAAACGCCAAAGGTCACCAGCGCCGCCAGCACCATGACAAACACGCCGTTAATCGGAATATCAATGTCCGGTGTTGGCTGAAACGAACCCAGCATCCATTCAGGCAGCTCGGCACTCACTTCTTTGGCGCCAAAGCTGGAGCGGAAGATTTGCTGCATGACCAGGCTCAGGCCCCAGGTCGCCAGCAAGGTATCCAGCGGCCGCTTGTAAAGGTGCCGGATCATAATGAATTCAATAAAGTAACCAACGGCGAACGCCAGGACAAAGGCAATCGCAATGGCAAACACAAAGTAATAATTGGTGAAACCATATGTCGCGGCGACTTTGGAAATCAGCACCGTGGTATAGGCACCAATCGTCATAAACTCACCGTGGGCCATGTTAATCACCCCCATCTGCCCGAAAATAATCGCGAGACCCAGAGCCATCAGTAGCAACACTGTAAACATGCTCAGGCCGGAAAAGCCCTGCATCACCACAATATTGCCTATCTCAGCCATCGAATAACCAAACATATCGGTCTCCTTAAAATGCAATTTCTATATTAGATGTTGACTACTTGCGCCAAACGGCAGCCGGCAAACACCGGCTACCGCTTAAGCATTTACGACAGGACTAATTTATTGATAGCCTTTTGGAAATGGATCAGGTTTGATGTAATCAGAGGTGTAAACCACTTTCGCCTGACCATCTTTACCCCATTGACCAATACGCAGTTTGGTGGTCAGGTGATGGTTAGCCTCCACAGTCACCGGGCCTTCTGGGGCATCTTTAAACTCGTAGCCAGGCAATGCTGCTTGCACCTTGTCTACGTCGAAGCTACCAGCGCGCTCAACAGCTGCTTTGTACAACCATGGGCCCAGGTAAGCGGCTTGGGTCACGTCGCCGATCACAGCATCTTTACCCCAGCGTTTTTTAAATGCTTCAACAAACTTCTTGTTTGAATCATTGTCTTGCGACTGGAAGTACTTCATGGCTGAGTAGAAGCCAGCGAGGTTTTCACCGCCAATGCCCAATACCTCATCTTCGGTCACGGAGATGGTCAACATGGTTTGCTTGCTGGAGTTCAAACCAGCAGCGTTCAATTGTTTGAACCAGGCCACGTTACTGCCGCCAACAACCGCTGCGTAGATCACATCAGGTTTTTTCAGTTTGATCTTGTTGATCACAGAACCAAATTGCGTGTCACCCAAAGCGATGTACTCTTCACCCACTACTTTGCCGCCCAGATGTTGCTCGATGTGTTTACGCGCAATTTTCATCGAGGTACGTGGCCAGATGTAGTCAGAGCCGATCAGGTAAAACGTTTTGGCTTTTTTCTCTTTAGCGATCCAGTCTAAGCCTGCCAAAATTTGCTGTGTGGCTTCCTGGCCGGTATAGAATACGTTTTTGGATTGTTCCAGGCCTTCGTAGAAAGTTGGGTAGAACAGCAAGCCGTTGTCTTTTTCAAACACTGGCAATGCCGCTTTACGTGAAGCAGAGGTCCAGCAACCCATGACAGAAGCCACTTTGTCTTTTTCCAGCAGTTTTTTTGCTTTTTCAGCAAACGTTGGCCAGTCAGAAGCGCCGTCTTCCTGCACGATTTCGATCTTGCGACCCAAAATGCCGCCCATGGCGTTAATTTGCTCAATCGCCAGTTTTTCAGCCTGGATAGAACCGGTTTCACTGATCGCCATGGTGCCGGTGGCGGAGTGCAGAATACCTACTTTCACGGTGGTGTCAGTCACTGCCAAGCCGGTGGTGTTTACTTTTGCCGTTGGAAAATCTGCAGCAAAGGCGTGGCCAGTAACGAGACCTGCCGCCATCATGGCACCCAACATTGCGCCTTTGATAAAACCTCGTCTGTTTAAGGTACTCATTACATCTTCTCCTTGTATGGATAAATCAATTAAGTTCAAAATTAAATCGTGATAAGCATTACATGGTGGATAACGGTTAATGTCCGATCATCCAAGGCCGTGCTGTTTTCTTGGTTTGCATTTGCATCGGCAGCTTGCCGGTTTCTTCGCTGACCTTGGTCGTGGTTTTACAGGTATGTGACCCGGTACAACCACAACTGGAGCGACGGGCACTGCGAGGCTCATGCGCAGATTTCTCGTTACGTTCATGTGCGGACCGCTGATGTTTGTCCATGATGGCCAGTTTGGGCACCGACAAAATACGTGGACTTTCAGCCCCACAGTACTCACAATCGGCCGGCAAACTGGATTCACTCATTTTGCGTAGTGCCGTAAACACACCACAGCAATCACACTCATATTCGTAAAGAGGCATCTGACTTTTCCTTATGAAAACGTTTTTTGGTTACACACCTGTTTAAGTCGATGGGGCGACATCAATGCCTGGTGGCACCATGATCTTTGGCCCATCGGCATTCGGCCGGATATCAAACTCGAAGATTTCGGTCGGAATCCACAAGGTGGCGCAGGCGTTCGGAATATCGACAATGCCGCTGATATGCCCTTCTACCGGCGCAGTGCCCAGAATCGCCACCGCCTGCTCGCCGCTGTAACCAAATTTCTTCAGGTACTCAATCGCGTTCAAACAAGCCTGGCGATAAGCCACATGCACATCAAGGTAATGTTGCTTGCCAGCCTCATCAACCGAGATGCCTTCAAAAATCACATAATCGCGATAAGTCGGTGTGATTGGGCTAGGTTGGAAAATCGGGTTCTTGATTGCGTATTTTTTCACGCCGTCTTTAATCAGGCTGACTTTAATGTCGAGGTAACCCGCCATCTCAATCGCGCCACAGAACGTGATCTCGCCGTCACCCTGGGAGAAGTGCAAATCACCCATGGATAAACCGCCATCTTTCACGTAGACCGGGAAGAAAATCTTGGAGCCTTTGGTCAGGTTCTTGATGTCGCAGTTACCACCGTGATCGCGTGGTGGCACGGTACGTGCACCTTCCTGTGCCGCTTGCTTGGCCGCTTCACCAGACAAACGCCCCATCACCGCAGACTTTGGCTCTGGTGGCAGTGCCAACGCAGGCACGCGGTCCGGATCCGTTGCAATCAGCGCCGCTTCGCGCTCATTCCAGGTGTCCAGCAACTCACGTGATGGCAGGCAACCGATTAAACCCGGGTGCATGATGCCGGCATAACGCACCTTGGGCACATGGCGGGAACTGGTATAGACACCGTGAAAATCCCAGATAGATTTGCTTGCTTTAGGGAAATGGTCAGTTAAAAAACCGCCGCCATTCTCTTTGGCAAACAGGCCGTTAAAGCCCCATTGCTGGTCGTCAAAGGTGCCGACATCCAGAATCTCTACCACCATCAGGTCACCTGGCTCGGCACCTTCGACGCCGATCGGGCCGCTCAGGTAGTGCACCTGTGTCAGGTCCACATCACGGATATCGTCAGCGCTGTCGTTATTACCAATCTGGCCACCGGTCCAGTCCATGCACTCGACACGGAACTCGTCACCCGGTTTGACCATAGCAATCATTGGCAAGTCAGGGTGCCAACGGTTATGAATCTGACCGTCCTGTTCCCATGGCTTTTTATCAAAATCCAGCTTCACTATTGTTTTCATTACGCTCATCTCCTTTGTGGAAAAGGGTTATAAGGTGTTGATTAGAATTGCATCTGCAAAGCGACTTTGAAGTCGTTGGTATCAGAGGCGTTTGAAAAGTCAGTCTTACCGTAGCTGGCAGTAATCATGGCGTTGTAAGGCGCGATCACGTAGCTGGTACCGATCTCAACACGCTTGGTATCTGCACCGGTGCGCAGGTTTGAGGTCGCCGTCGTCACACCATCCGCGTCAAACTTTTGATAACGGATAAAAGGCTTGAATTTGCCCCAGCCGATTTCGTCCTGGAACAAATAGGCCACAGCGGCTGAATACGCTTTACCTTGCTCACCCAAAATGGCGTTGTCGGTGTCGTAGTAGTAGTAAGCTGCTTCAGTAGAGAAGGTGCCAGGACCAACATCTTTTTTCTCTAACAAGAAGTCAACGCTGTAAGAGCTGTAATCACCCACCGCGCCCAAACCGCTCACCACACCATCTTTTTTCACACGACCGGCCACACCAATGGCCAAAATGTCTTTGGCGCCAAAGTAGCTGCCTGTGCCGTAATAGCCTGGTTCTGCGTCCCAGAAGTTGTATTGCACACGGCCTGCATACATCAATTTGTCTTTAGTGCCTGCCGTTTCTGATTGCGCACCCACACCGCTCAGGCGGAAGATGTTGTCACCTTCAAACGCGCCGAAGGACACAGCCAGATGGTCTTCCAGGAAGCTACTGACTACCGCCACACCTTCATCACGGCCAATCACACCACCGTTAAAGCCATAACGTGAAGCGATGCCGCTCCAGTAGCCGCCACCCATTGAGTAGTAAGGGCCGGCCATGTTGGCACGGTCACTAGGAGATAAGAAACGACCTGCCCAGATAGCCACTTCTGGCGTAACCTGGAACTGCACGTTGGCATCAATCACTTGAATCGTGTCACTGCTACCACCGCCTGGTGCAGCAATGTTTTTCTCTGTGTTCAACATACCCTTGATGTATTTGTTGAACGAGCCAGACAAGTAAATACGCGCACTGTCTAAAGAAAAGTCGTTTGAGCGATCCTTGCCGTTGGCAGCACCATCCTCCACTGATGAATAACCACCAATAAAACCGAAGCCAGCACTGATATACTTGTCTTCACCAAAAGTAATCGTGGCACCTGCATTTGCCATTTGTGCACCCAGGCCGCAAGCCATTGCTACTGCTGTATGCAAAGCACATTTTTTCAAGTTCATCATCAAAAACTCCCTTTCTCGTTAAATTCAAACCAACACAGTTAATCAAAACTTGCGCTCAGCTTAACGAGAGGGGCATGTAGGACAAATACGTCAATTTGCGTAGTGGCGACGGTGGGTAAACACCGCTAGACTGCACATAACAAATTGAGAACAGGGCTCGCAATGCGTCTTTTAACTTACATCCTATTCACCACTGTATTAGCAGGCTGCGGCGAGGTTTCCTATAAACGCGGCGGCTCGCAGCAAGACATAGACCGCGCGCACCAGGCTTGCCGCGGCAGTGGTGACCAGTTGGCCAAGTGTCTGGCCGAACATGGCTGGCAAAAACCCACCGTGGATAGTTTTGACCCACTGTTTGCGACCATAGAAGTGACAGACAACAAACAGGCTAGCCAGGCCAAACCCAGCCCTTTTATAGAGTTATCGACTGAGACCCCGCAAAAACCGGTTGCCGCAGCTGTTGCGCAAACACCACAACCAGCCTCACAACCTGCGGAGTTAGCTAAGCAGCCAGCCGTGCCAGTCGCCGTTGTAGAAACACCGGCCGCCGCCAGCCACTCAACCGCCAACGATGGCCCCGATGTGCAATATTCAATTAACTCGTGGTGGAAAATGGGCGCCTTCCCGAATCAACTCAAACAGGATCAAGGTACTTGTGAGAAAAAACTGGGGCCGGACTATTTACCGGACTACAAAACGCAAACCTACAAACGCGCGTTTGTGGCCTGCATGCATGACCTCGGCTGGATGGCGATTCGCAATCTGAAATAAGCAGCCACCAGACGATTTTTTTATCGTCAGCGCTTTCTGACATGACTATCAGAATCATGAGACTGTCATCAAATTGTCCAACTTTCTAAGATGCGCATACGCGTGAAGTTTTATGCGTATCGACAGGCAAATATGCCTTATTTAGAGGGATGAAAAATGATGAAAAAATTAGCGATGGGTGCAGTATTAATGGCTAGTGCAGTCACGGCCTTCGCAGGAGATGTTGGTGTGGCCGTGAGTGTAGGTCAACCGGGATTTTATGGACAAATCGTGTTGGGTAACCCCTACCCAGCACCACAAGTGATCTATCCGCAACCGGTGATTATCCAGCCGCCACCAGTGGCCGTGGTGCAAGCGCCGATGTATTTGCGCGTGCCACCCGGTCAAATGAAAAAATGGGGCCGCTACTGTGGCAACTATGGTGCCTGCGGCCGCCAGGTCTACTTTGTGCAGGATAGTTGGTATCAAAACGTTTATGCTCCACGGTATAACGCTTATGGCGGTGGGCCTGGTGGCAGGCATGACCATGATCACGGTGATTGGCATGATGATCGTGGACACGGCCATGGCAATGGACACGGTCCAGGCAATGGTCGTGGTCGCGGACGTGACTAGGTAACGCCTGCCTGCACAGGCAGGCATGTCGTACGATCAACCGAGTTCATTGGAAATGTAAGGGAGGAGTCAGCTATTATTGTTATCGTACATTACCCAGCCAGTAAACTGGGGATGGAGCTGGCTCCACCAGATTTAAACGCTACAACTGATTGAAAAGCATTTTCCTGCCTTGTTCAGCACGTTGTTTTAACCAAGGAAAAAGGACTTTGCTGCATCCCTTACTGAAAACGTCATTGACCGCCATCGTCAGTGAGATTTCCTGCCCGCCACATGAATACCCGCCTATCTTCCCGAATCCGTTTCCAATGCCACCCTCAAAATAATGTCGAGGGCTGGCTGCTCAAGCACTTAAACGCGGAGGCTGTTTGATTTCTTCTTACCCAGATAGGCGTCTTTAAGCGCCGCGTTCTTAAGCAGTGATTCAGCGGTCCCCGATAGCACGACACGCCCGGTTTCCATCACGTAACCATAGTGGGCATGCTTAAGTGAGACCGGAATATTCTGTTCTGCCACCAGAAAGCTCACCTGCTCTTTGGCATTCAACTCACTGACGATTTCAAAGATTTCCTGCACAATCAGCGGTGCCAGCCCCATGGAGGGCTCGTCAAGCAATACCAAGCGAGGATTGGTCATCAAGGCACGACCGATGGCGACCATCTGCTGCTCACCGCCTGAGGTATAGCCAGCCTGCAATTTGCGTTTTTCTTTCAGACGCGGGAACCATGTATACACCCGCTCCAGCCCCTGTTTAGCCGCCTGGCGACTGGGTTTACGCACAAAACCGCCGCTGATCAAATTCTCCTCGACGCTGAGGTGCGCAAACACATGCCGCCCTTCGAGCACATGCACGATACCCTGCTGCACGCGCTGATTGGCAGGGACATGCAGGCTGGACTGTCCATGAAACGCAATTGTGCCGCGGCTTACCTCTGCGCGATCCGCCTGCACCAGCCCGGAAATCGCTTTGAGTGTTGTGCTTTTGCCAGCGCCATTGGCACCAAGCAGTGCAATGATGCTGCCCTGCGGCACCTGCAAAGACACGCCACTCACCGCCAATATCGCGCCGTTGTAAATGACCTCAATATTATCCACACTGAGTAATGGCGGTGCCTGTTGCAGTTGCACTGCACTGCTAGCGTGACTCATGTTATTTCTCCTTAGCGCAATCACGCAACGGGATGCCATTGTTTGCCGCCCGATTGCTGCCCCCTGACTGCACCACCGCGTCACTGGCGTTTGGTTGCAGCTGCTTGTCTGCATCCAGGCCAGCGGCGGTGAAAGACAGATGGCCTGGCATTACTGCTCCTTGCTCAGGTCACGGCGGGTAATGCCTTTTTCCTTGGCATACGCATTGGCTTTGGCTTCAATCAGCGGGCGCAAGGTGTCGCGGTCTGCCTGTATCCAGTCGGTTTTCAATTGCCATTGTTTGCCGTCCCATTGCTGGATACGCGCAGCGCCACCGCCCTCATGGTCCTTGGCCGTAATCTGGATAGGTTGCAGCAGCCCGGTAAAGCCAATCGCTTTCAGGCGGGCGTTATCGATCACCAGGTGTTCAAACGCCCAGCGGCCTTCTTCGCCATTGAGTGGGCGGTTACCGAACTTCTGGTAGCCGGTACGCAAGGCTTCTACCGCCAACGCGGCATTGACCAGACCGATGTTGTAATACACCGAGCCAAAGAATTTTTTATCTTTTAAATCGCTTTTGCCAGCATCCAGAATGTGCTTTTTCAATCGCTGGTGCACATCAAAGCTAGCACCGCCTGGATAAGGCGCCAATGCCTGATAGCCTTTGGCGGCGGCACCTGCCGGAATCACATCCGCTTCTGAACCTGCCCACACATCGCCAATGATGTGATCTACCGGGATGCCAAAACGGGCCGCGGTCTTGATGGCCACAGGGGTGGAGACGCCCCAGGTGCGCAGGAACACCCAGTCTGGTTTGATTTCGCGCACGCGACGCCATTGCGGAGATTGCTCATTGCCTGGATCAGCCACCGGAATCTGGATATTCTCGAACCCATATTTTTCTGCCAGTAATTTGATGGCAGCCTGGGTTTCGCGGCCATAGGCAGAATCGTGGTAGACGGTGACTATTTTCTTGCCTTTCAGCTTATCAAAACCACCTTCTTTCTGGGCGATAAAATTGATCCCGGTTGAGGCCTGGCTGTAGTAGTTAAACAGCAAAGGGAAGGCATACGGGAAAACCGTGCCGTCTGTGGATTCCGTGCGGCCACCGGCTGGATCAATCAGCGGGATTTTGTCTGCCGCCGCTTTTTCAATCAGGGCATAAGACGCTGGCGTGCTGTGCGTAAAGAAAAAAGCCAGTGGTGAGCCGTTCTTGCCTTTTTTCACCCGCTCATAGACTTCCACCGTACGGTCCGGGCTCCACTCGGTCTCAAATTCTTCGTAATTAATTTTGACGCCATTGATGCCGCCTTCCACTTCATTGATATAGCGGAAATAATCCAGCGTGCCCGCCCACCACAAGGTGCCACTCGAGGCATAGGGGCCAACGCGATAGGTTGGCAATGGCACATATTGATCTGCAGCGAACGCCGCTGCCACGGCGCCTAAGCCAAGGCTGGCACTCAGCGCGACAGCCAGTAAAGATTGCGTAAAAAATGGGCGTTTCATCTTAAATAAACTCCTAATGGTGATTGTTGTTGAATAACTAAAAACGCAGTGGCCAGACCGCGAGGCGGCCACGCAAATGACTGATGAAGCGTGCAATGCCCTCAGGCTCTTTGATCAGGAACCAGACGATGAGCGAACCAAAGATGACTTTTTGCAGGTTTTGCAGCAATCCGGCATCGATCATCCCGGCAAAAAAGGTATGCGCGATCACATCGAGCAGCAATGGCAGCAGGCTGATAAATGCTGCACCGATAAAATTGCCGCTGATACTGCCCAGCCCGCCAATAATGATGATGAACAGGACCTGGAAGGAACGTTGCAGGCCGAAGCTTTGTACGCCTGCCGAGCCAAGGTAGGCAAACACCCACAGCGCCCCGGCAATGCCTAGGTAAAAAGAGCTGATGGCAAACGCCAGAATCTTGCTGCGATGCACGCGGATGCCAATCACGGCTGCGGCGGTATCCATGTCACGAATCGCCATCCAGTTGCGGCCGACCTGGCTGCGCGTCAGATTGACGGCAACCCAGGTTAGGAAACTGACTAACACCAGCACCAGGTAATACTTGCTGAGCGGACTGGCGATATCCCAGCCGAAGACAGTGATGGGCGGGGATGAAATGGTCGCCGATGAGCTGTAGTTGTAAAACCACGGAAACTTGACGAAGACCCACTCCAGAAAAAACTGCGCCGCCAGACTGGTCACCATCAGGTAAAAGCCTTTGATTTTGGCACTGGGCAAGCCAAAAAACAGGCCAACCAGGGCAGCTACCCCGCCACCTAAAAAAATAGCCAGCAAGAACGACAGCTGAAAATGAATCAGGAAGGCATACGTGGCAAACGCGCCCACCGCCATAAACCCGCCAGAGCCTAGCGATGTCTGCCCCGCATAGCCGGTTAACACATTTAATCCCAGACCGGCCAGGGACAAAATCAGGAAAGGAATGAGGATGGCATTCAGCCAATAATCGCCGCTGACCAGCGGGATGCCTACCGCCACGAGGCTCAACACCAGCCAGGCATAGGGGACACTGCCATGACTAAACCAGTGACTAACTTGTAGACGCGCACGCGTTACCCAACCAGCGGACGAGAAGGGGATTAATGAGCGTTGAGTGCTAACAGACATGCTTATACCCTCTCGATAGCACGTTCGCCGAAAATCCCGGCGGGTCGATAGAATAGAAAGGCCAACGCCAGGAAGTATGCAAACCAGGGCGTGATACCGCCACCAATCAAGGGGCCGATGTAGGCTTCACCCAGGCTTTCACCAGCGCCGACGATCAGGCCACCGACAATGGCACCGCCAATCGAGGTGAATCCGCCGATGATCAGAACTGGCAAGGCTTTGAGCACCACCAGTGACAGTGAAAACTGCACGCCCTGCCGTGCGCCCCACAGCATACCCGCCACCAGGCCGGTCACTCCCGCCACCGCCCAGACAATCTGCCAGATGCGGTTGAGATGAATGCCGATAGACAGGGCGGCACGCGTGTCGTCGGCCACCGCACGCAAAGAAATACCGATGCGCGTTTTGTTAAACAGCAAGGCAAGCACCCCCACCAGCAATCCGGCCGTGATGGCAGCGATTAAATCAAACTGGCTGATCATGAGTTCGCCGATAAAGATAGGCACATCGTCAATGCCTAAATCCAGCGCATGCACGTTGGCCCCCATCACCCCTTGCGCGACGCCTTCGATCACATACGAAACGCCCAGCGTCGCCATAAACAAGGTCATGGGGCTGCGATTGGTGAGCGGACGCAAGACCAGCCGCTCAATCAGCATAGACAGCAGTATCAGCACCACCAGCGTCATCAGCACGGCCAGCACAAAAGGCACGCCATGCTCATGCAAAGTCACCAGCAACAATGCGGAGAACAGTAAGATGGCGCCCTGGGCAAAATTAAATACGCCACTGGCCTTGTAAATCAGCACAAATCCGATGGCCACCAGTGAATACATAGTGCCCGCTAACAATCCGCCGATCAGTGTTTCCAGAAATAACATCGCCATCGCTCCTAATGCACGGTATCCTGCTGTGCTTTACCCGTGTGCCCAGTAGCCAACGGCTCAGACCCTAGATAGGCGGCAATCACCTCCGGATTCGCCTGCACTTCAGCAGGCGATCCATCGCCAACCTTGCGGCCATAATCCAGTACCACCACATGGTCAGACAGATCCATAATGACGCCGATATCGTGTTCGATGAGCACTACCGTGGTGCCGAGATCGCGGTTAATACTTCGAATAAAATGGCTCATGTCCTGCTTCTCTTCGGTGTTCATCCCGGCCATGGGCTCATCCAGCAGTAATAGCTTGGGCGAGGACACCAGCGCGCGTCCGAGTTCCACCCGCTTCTGCAAGCCATAGGCGAGGTTGCCGACCAGCGTCTGCCGGTATTGCTGCAACTCAAGAAAAGCCAGCACCGCTTCACTCCGTTGCAGAAAATCAGCCGCTTCACGTCGTGCCCGCGGCAATCCAAACGCCTGTTCCAGCACGCTGACACGCGAATGTCGCGATAAACCTGTCAGGATGTTGTCAATCACGGCTAACTTTCCAAACAGCGCATTGTTCTGAAAGGTGCGCCCGATGCCACGCCGTGCCGCTTCAAACGGCGTCAGGCGGCTAAAGTGCGCGTGCTCATAATGCACTTCGCCACTGTCGGGCTGATACACGCCATTGAGGATGTTGAGCAAAGAACTTTTACCGGCGCCATTCGGGCCAATCAGGGCGCAAATCCCACCCCGGCTGACGGCAAATGAGAGCTGGTGAATCGCCTTAACCCCCTGGAAAGACAGTGAAATATCTTTCACCTCAAGAATGTGATCATGGTGGTCGACACTGGTCATGCAGACTTCTCCCGCAGTACCTGCACCGGCATCTCCACTTGCGCCTGCGCCTGTTGCTTGATGCGCTCGATATCCCGGTATTGCGCAGCCGGATGCGTGTCTGGCAGGTAAGGCCCTTCACCAAACAGTTTTTCGCGCAAGGTGCCTTCGCGGTACTCAGTCGCATACACGCCACGGCGCTGCAGCTCTGGCACCAGATGCTCAACCACATCTTCAAAAGTTTCATGCGCCACAGCATAGGCCAGATTGAATCCATCCAGATCAGTGTCTTCTACCCACGCTTGCAGCTGGTCAGCCACGGTGGCGGCAGAACCGACAAACAACGGCCCCAGGCCGCCCACACTGGCCCATTTTGCCAGCTCCTCTATGGTCCAGGTCTTGCCCCCTTCCGCCAGATGCTCCACCGCGGAAATGATGGCATTGGTCTCCACCTTGCGCACATTGTCAGTCGGCGCATAACGGCCAAAATCAATGCCAGTCCAGCCAGAGGTCAACACCAAGGCACCATCATAGGAACCATAGCTTTGATACTCTTTTAACTTGGCGTGTGCCTTGGCGTCGGTCTCATCGACGATGATGGTCACCAGCGCATAAATCAGTATCTTGCTGGGGTCACGGCCCGCCGCTACCGCGCGTGAACGGATGTCTTTCACATACGCACGGGTGGTGTCCTGCGTCGGGGTAGATATAAACACCAACTCTGCATTTTGCGCGGCAAAATCCTTACCGGCATTGGAGGCGCCCGCCTGGAACAACACTGGAGTGCGCTGCGGTGAGGGTTCGCATAAGTGGTAGCCGGGCACCTCGAAATATTTGCCCTTGTGGCCGATCTCGTGAATTTTGCTGGGGTCGGCAAAGATGCCTTGTTGACGGTCACGTAATACCGCGCCCTCTTCCCAGCTGCCTTCAAACAATTTATAAAGGACTTCCAGGTACTCTTCTGCCACTTCATAACGGTTGTCATGCCGCTTGAGGCCGCCCTGACCAACGTTCTTGGCGCCACTCTCCAGATACGAGGTCACAATATTCCAGCCTACCCGGCCTTGGGTGTGATGATCGGCCGTCGACAGACGGCGGGCAAACGTATAAGGATGCTCGAATGAGGTGGAAGCGGTGATGCCTATGCCTAGATGCTTCGTCGCCAGCGCAATCGGATTGGCCAGCTGTAGCGGGTCATTCACCGGAATCTGCACGCCTTGCAAAAAAGCATGATCGTTGTTGCCTTGATAGACATCGTAATAGCCAATCACATCGGCAATAAAAATCGCATCAAAAATGCCACGCTCCAGTATCTTGGCCAGATCGGTCCAGTATTCAAGGTCTTTATACTGCCAGGCACGATCGCGCGGGTGACGCCACAAGCCTGGCGATTGATGTCCAACGCAATTCATTTCAAAGGCGTTGAAGCGGATGACTTTTGAGGGACGACTCATCTATGGTTCCTAAATGCTGTAGTTCACAAGTGTGGTTAGCAGCGCCAATCGCATTTTTCAAAATCGGCAATACCGCTTAAGCTTTAGCAGCAAATATGCCACCTTAATTTATATAAGCATTTCAATGACTTACCAACAATCTCGGCTATTTGATCTATGTTGATTCCAGGGTCATTTGCTGATGCGTTGCTGCTCAACCAGCAATGGGATCGCGGTATATGGGCACCTCACCGCGCGAAGAGATAGGCCGATGCACGTCCCCCGGGTGACCAGAAAAATCACCTGCGTGTTAAAAGAGCAAGCCTGCTTAGGGCTTTAATAGAATGTTGGGCGGGTGACATGACGCATGTCGATGGATCAACGATGGGCAAGGTTTGCTTTGATAGAACAAGGCCAAACGATTGTGATCAAAATAACAGCGATTTAAAGTATCTTTTCGGCGATTGGCGCCAAGGCATGAGAGCGACAATAGGATGATTCACCGCAATGGTCATGATCTGGCTGGAATGCTTTGGAGAAAGTGCGCATCAAATAGAAAGCGGTGGATCAGCGCGTGACAATGCGGCATGTGGCCAACGCACTGCGTTTCAATCGGTGTTTAAATCGGGGCGGCGTTTGTCATAAAAGATAAGTGGTATATCGCTGCCCATCCTTATTCACACGATTAAATTGATCTCAATTGAGTTGAACTTTTAAATGGGCTAGCACTCTCAAGCTTTGAGTGCTAAAATCATTTTAAACATCTTCTTTCAATAAGGAGTTTATTATCAACGCGTTAACTTTACCTGTCCTTGCATCGGCTGACAGCCTGGATAAATACCTGCGTACTATCAAGCAGTTTCCAGTGCTCACGGCTGAAGAAGAATACAGCTATGCGACTGAGTTGAAACAAAGTGGTGACCTGGAGGCTGCGCGCGCACTGATTGTGTCGCACCTGCGACTGGTCGCTAGCATTGCCCGCGGCTATAGCGGTTATGGTTTGCCACAGTCTGACCTGATTCAGGAAGGCAATATTGGCTTGATGAAAGCGGTAAAACGCTTTGACCCTGACCGTGGTGTGCGTCTGGTTTCGTTTGCCATGCACTGGATTAAAGCCGAGATTCACGAATATATTGTGCGTAACTGGCGCCTGGTGAAAACCGCGACCACCAAAGCACAACGTAAATTGTTCTTTAATCTGCGCAGCATGAAGCAAGGCTTTGAAACGCTGAGCCAGGATGACGTGCAACGCATTGCGACTGAGCTGAACGTGAAACCGGAAGAAGTGACCGAGATGGAATACCGCCTGAACGGTCAGGAGATTTCGCTGGACGCGCAAGTGGATGATGACGGCGAAGAGGTGTACAGCCCGATTGCGTTTTTGGAAGACGAAGGCCCTGAGCCATCAACCTTGCTGGAAAACCTGCAAAACGAGCATTTGCAAACCGAAGGCTTGAGCATGGCCTTGCAACAACTGGATGAGCGTAGCCGCCGTGTGCTGCAAGCGCGCTGGTTGACCGAAGGCAATGCCTCTACACTGCATGAACTGGCTGCTGAGTTTAATGTGTCAGCAGAACGTATCCGCCAGATTGAGCAGAAGGCGATGCAAAAAATCAAAACCTATATGCTGGAAAGCAAATAACAAAAACGGGAGCAGATGCTCCCGTTTTTGTTTTCATGGCAGTGATTTTAAGCCGCTCGTACGATCACTTCTTCATGCGCTAAGGCAAACATGGCTTTGCCATTGAGTTGGTCAAGGTCAGCCAGTTGCTGGCGTATCGATAGTTCCACTTGTTCCAAATCTGCAATACGCTCTTCCAGGGTATCCGTCGCCTGATAAATACGCTTGATGCTTTCCACGCGGCGTTTGAGCTGCACATGGTGCTCGCGCATCTGGCTTTCCATCGGCGCAATCACCGCTTTGAGCCAGCTTTCGGTATCGCGGTTAGCCGCTTCGTATTCGAGAATCACGTGACTGGCCAACGTTTCAAAAAACTTGCTGGTCAGCGTCAGCTTTTCGTGGGCAATCATGTTAAAGGTGGTATTAAACTGGTCACGGTAAATGGCTTCCAGTTTATTGAGCGCTTTTAAATAGCGTGAAGTAGAAAATGGCGGCGGTGTTTTTTGCACCAGGCCGTGTTCTTTGGAGAACTTCTCATACATGGCTTCCATCATTTTTTTGATTTCATGCACATGCACATCAGCATCCATCATTCGGCGCTTGAGGTCACTGAAAAAGTCATCCATCGCTTGCCGCATGGTTTTGGTAAATGCGGCTTTCATCATGGTATCGCGGGTTTCGCGCACTTTGCTCTTGAGCGCTGGCAGGCCCAAATGGTGAAACACCTGATTAGACTGCACAGAAAACACACTGCGTAAGGCCTGATAACGCTGCAAGCCGACTTCAAAGTTCACTTTATCCTGCTTGACCTTGCGCATCATCTGCGCAATCACGTCTTCATTTTTGCCTTGCAGGCATCGCAATTCATCGGCCTGATCGAGCACACTTTGCAAACGCGTCTCCAGCGTGGTGCGCGTTTGATGCATCATGTCTTCAATTTCGCCCTGTATGCTTTCGCGCACAATTTCCTGCTTGGCCGGGATCAGCTCATCAGACAGGTTTTTTTCCAGTTGTAGCAAACGGCTCTTATGCAGCAACTGCTGGTCGCCCTTCACTTTGGCCAGCAGGCCTTTTTGTGCCGAGGTCGGTAAAATCTGCTCGCGCGGCAACCCTAATAATTCAGCCGTATTTTGCAACTGGCGATAGAGTTCGGTTTCTACTTCATCATCGGTTTTGAGTGGATCCCACAAGCCGTCAATCTTGTTCAGCACGGCCATACGGCCTTTTTGCTTCCAGCGTGCGCCGCTGATATAACGGCGCCAGACTTCCATCTCGGATTTAGTGACGCCGGTATCGGCACCCAGAATAAACAACACCGCATGTGCATTTGGCAACATGCTCATGGTGAGCTCAGGCTCTGCACCAATCGCATTCAACCCTGGCGTATCCAGAATCACCAGCCCTTGCTTAAGCAAAGGGTGCGGAAAATTAATCACGGCATAACGCCAACAGGGGATTTCCAGCAGGCCGTCCATGCCAATCAGCATGGCATCATCTGGCTGGTCTGGATTGTAGAGACCTAACGATTGCGCTTCATCCACTGTCACGCGGCGGGTACGGCTGACCTCTTTAAACGCTTCGACCATGCTTTCGCGGGAATGGGCATCAAACTCGACGGCAGACCAGGCTTGCGGCATGCGGCGATAGTCACTGATGGAAATCTGGTTCGTGCTGGTTTCTATGGGCAATAAAGACAAACTGACCGGTTTGCCGGTGTCATAACGTAGCTCGGTCGGACACATGGTGGTGCGCCCAGCACCCGATGGCAGCAAACGGTGACCGTAGCCGGAAAAGAAAATCGCGTTAATGAGCTCGGATTTGCCACGCGAAAATTCGGCGACAAATGCCACGTTTAACTTGTCCTCACGCAAACGGTTTAGTTGCTGCTGTATCCGCTCTTCTATTTGCACATCGCTGAGCTGTTTATCGGCCAACCAGCGCCGATACTCCCCCAAAACATCAGCAATCGATTGACGCCATCGCGTGTACAAATCAAATTGTTGTGCCAGTCTGTTATTTTCCATAGGACCTGCTTAAGAATTGTAAGGTAACCTATTCATGATGGTTTGTTTTTTTAGTAATCTATCATGAAACAATAAAAGTTTAAATAAATCATGTAGGTATAGCCATTAATTCACAAATAAAATGAATTATCAACCATAAGATACAACAATCACTACCCATGCGCGGCTACCATGCATCTGCTATCATGCGCATAATTAAAGTTAACGACTCCATTCACCACTTTCTTCAATCTTATGAGCGGTCTACATCCCGATTGCCCGACCCCGACCCTGATACAACTGCATCAGGCCTCACACCTGCTTGAAGTCCACTTCGACAACCATACCGAGTGCATGCTGTCTTGCGAGTTTTTGCGCGTGTATTCGCCCTCGGCCGAGGTACGCGGACATGGCGCTGGGCAAGAGGTACTGCAACTGGACAAAGAAAATGTGAATATCGCCGACATTGAACCGGTCGGCCGCTACGCAATCAAACTGGTCTTTGACGATGGTCATAATACCGGCCTCTATTCATGGGATTATTTGTATTATCTGGCGCAACATTATGAAAGCCTGTGGCAAGACTATATCGCCAAGTTAGCCATGGCTGGCCACACCCGCAAGGAACCGACACATGCAGCAAAACACTGATCAGGCAAAAACCACCCACTTTGGCTTTGACACTGTCGCCGAAGGCGACAAACAGAAAAAAGTGGGCGAGGTATTTCACTCGGTCGCGCAAAAATACGACATCATGAACGACGTCATGTCTGCGGGCATGCATCGCTTGTGGAAACGATTTGCGGTCGATGTGAGTGGCGTTGGCCAGGGCGATAAGGTGTTGGACATTGCCGGTGGCAGCGGCGACTTGTCTCGCTTGTTTGCCAAAAAAGTTGGTACGCAAGCGGCGGTGAATCCTGGCACGGTGATTCTCACTGATATTAATGCCTCTATGCTGGGCGTGGGCCGCGACCGCATGATAGATGCCGGGCTCAGCATTCCGGCAACACAATGCAATGCGGAAGTCTTGCCATTTGCTGATGAAACTTTTAATTGCGTGATTGTCGCCTTTGGCCTGCGCAACATGACACATAAAGATGTTGCGCTACGTGAAATGCAGCGCGTACTCAAACCAGGTGGCCGCTTGCTGGTGCTGGAGTTCTCCAAAGTCTGGCAACCGCTCGAAAAACTGTACGACACCTATTCGTTTAAACTGCTGCCCAAGTTTGGCAAATGGATCGCCAACGACGAACCTAGCTACCGCTATTTAGCTGAAAGCATCCGCATGCACCCGGACCAGGAAACCCTGAAACAGATGATGCACGAGGCCGGGTTTGGCAAAGTGGATTATTATAACCTGACGGCGGGCGTCGTGGCCTTGCACAAAGGCATCAAGATCTAAACGCATGTTTAAACCCCTGATTCAATTCGTGCTGCAACACCTGATGCAGCAAAACAGCTGGACCGCGCCGCTGCTACAGCCTTATGCGCATAAAAATCTGCGCCTGGATTTTAAAGTCGCCCAGACCACACTCACTATCTTAAATAATGGCGAGCTGGCTGTGGCCGGGGATGCGGCACAAGCCGACGCCACCATCCACTTGCCGCCCAGCCTGGCGATGCGATTGCTGCGTCAGGACCCACTGGCGCACAGCCTGATTAAAATTGAAGGCGATGCCGCACTTGGCATCGCCGTTGGCAAAATATTATCTGCCGTGCGCTGGGATATTGAAGATGACCTGAGTAAAGTCGTCGGCGACATTGCCGCGTATCAGGTGGTGCACATTGGGCAAGAGAAACTACAGCGCTGGCAAAACCAAGCCAAAAACCTGGGCGAGATGCTGGTGGAATACTGGCAAGAAGAGCAACCCATCATTGCCAAAAAGACCCGCGTTGAACAATTCAACCAGTCAGTTGACCAATTACGCGAAGATACCGACCGCCTGCAGCTACGCGTCGACAAACTGCTCGCGGCCACCCTACCTCCAGAAAGCCAGTAACAATGCATTGGTTACGTTTTTTTCATATTATCGGTGTGCTGATCTGGAACCGCCTGGATATTTTCTTTGTTCGCGACGACCGCCCCAGTGTGAGCTACCGCCTGCTGAATGCCCTGCTCTTCTGGCGGCATGCGCCTGAAAAACGCGCGGTACGCTTACGCCTGGCACTAGAAAAACTGGGGCCGATTTTCGTTAAATTCGGCCAAATGCTGTCAACACGCCGCGATTTACTGCCAGCCGACGTTGCCGACGAACTGACCAAGCTGCAAGACCAGGTGCCGCCATTTGCTTATGCCCAGGTGGAATCCATTATTCAGCAAGCTTTTGCGGCCCCCTTAAGCACGGTGTACGCAGAATTTAACACCACCCCGGTTGCCAGCGCCTCGGTGGCACAAGTGCATTTCGCAACATTACATAGCGGTGAACAAGTGGCGGTGAAAGTGCTACGCCCCGGCATTGCTGCCATTATTCACCGCGACATCGCCTTGCTGCGCACACTGGCCTGGTGGGTCAAAAAGCTCTCTGCTGAAGGCCGCCGCCTGAAACCGGACGAAATGGTGGATGAATTCGCCCGCCACACCGAACACGAGCTGGACTTAACACTGGAGGCCGCACAATGCGCACAACTAGGCCGCAACTTTAGCGACCGCCGCCTGCTGGTGCCTAGTGTCTATTGGGATTACTCGCGCCAGCATGTCATGACCATGCAACGCATGTATGGCACCCCCGTGCGCGATAAAGACACGCTACAAGCGTATGGCATCAACCTGACACAACTGGCACACGACGGCGTGGAGATCTTTTTTACCCAGGTGTTTCGTGACGGCTTTTTTCATGCCGACATGCACCCGGGCAATATTCAGGTCGTGACAGAGGGGCCAGACAAAGGCAAATTTATTGCACTGGATTTTGGCATCATGGGCAGCCTGTCACCTACAGACCAATACTACCTAGCACGTAATTTTCTGGCATTTTTTAACCGCGACTACCGCGACGTGGCCGTGGCCCACATTGAATCTGGCTGGGTGCCTGCGGACACCAATGTCGAAGCACTGGAAACCGCCGTACGTGCTATTTGCGAGCCAATTTTTGACAAGCCGCTCAAAGACATTTCGTTTGGCCGTACATTACTCAGCCTGTTCCAGATGTCACGCCGCTTTGGCGTCAACATTCAACCACAGCTGATTATGCTGCAAAAAACCCTGCTCAATATTGAGGGGCTGGGGCGCGAGCTCGACCCCAACATTGACTTATGGCATAGCGCCAAACCTTTTCTCAAACGCTGGATGAGCGAGCAAATCGGCTGGCGCAGCCTGCTCAAATCTGCCAAACGCGAATTACCTTATATTCTGACGCATGCAGCAGATATGCCGCGCCTGTTTGAGCAATATCTGCGCAACCAGACCGAGCTTGGCAAACAGCAAAGCCGGCTGGATACCTTACTCAACACCCAGCACCAGCAAGCCACCTGGCAAAAGTGGGCGACAACCGCCATCATCGTGCTGGTATTACTGCAACTTGCAAGCCTGTTCCTGCTGTTTAACCACTAAAGGAGATCCCCCATGCCCTTGATCAAGTCACTGCTAGTCACTGCCTTATGCATGCTGCCCTATACACTACATGCGGCAGATCTTGGCGGCCTGTGGCAAACCACAGACGACAAAACCGGCAAACCGAGGTCGCTGGTGCGCATTGTTGAAAACGCAGGTGAATACAGCGCCATTGTCGAAAAAGGCCTGCTGGCGACAGACACCGGCGATGCAGTGTGTGACAAATGCACAGATGAGCGCAAAGGCCAGAAAATTATCGGCATGACCATCGCCAGGCATTTAAAGCCCAGTGCTGACAGCAATATCTATGATGGCGGCGAGATTCTGGACCCTGAAAACGGCAAAACCTATAAATGCAAAATGACACTGAGCGCCAATGGCAATGCGCTTGAGGTGCGCGGATTTATCGGCTTCTCGCTACTGGGGCGCTCGCAAACCTGGAAGCGGGTCGAGTAATTGTGCAGAATTGTAAAAAGACCTGATTTTCAGGTCTTTTTAGCTTTTGCGCACCGTATAAAACCCTGTTTAGGCATGGTTTTGTTTTAAAATCGGCCTTTTGCAATCAACTCTAAGGAACTCTGGCTGTGCTGATCTGGTTTGTGGTGGCGTATTTACTGGTTTCAATCGGCATTGGCCTGATTGCGGCCAGAAACGTACACAGCACCAAAGATTACGCCGTGGCAGGCCGTCACCTGCCGCTGCCAGTGGTCATGGCCACGGTATTTGCCACCTGGTTTGGTGCCGAGGCCGTGTTTGGCGTCTCAGCCACTTTTGTGCGTGAAGGCTTAACCGGCGTCGCAGCAGACCCGTTTGGCTCCAGCATGTGCCTGATTATCGCCGGCATTTTCTTTTCCAGCCGCCTGTATAAACTCAACATCCTCACTCTAGGTGACTTTTACCGCATGCGCTATAACCGCTCGGTCGAGGTGCTCACTACCATTGCCATCGTCATCTCTTACATGGGCTGGGTCGCGGCACAAATCAAGGCACTCGGGCTTATTTTCAACCTCATCAGCGATGGCGCGATTTCAGAGCAAACCGGCATGATCTTAGGCACCGCGATTGTGCTCACCTACACCACGCTGGGCGGCATGCTGTCAGTCGCCATTCTCGACTTTGTGCAGATGATTGTCGTCATCGGCGGCCTGCTGTATATCGCCAATATTGTGTCTGGCCAAACCGGTGGCGTCGCGCCGGTGATTGAGCATGCACGCAATGCGGGCAAACTGCATTTCTTTCCACAATCGACCCACTGGAGTGTGTGGCTGACCTTTCTCGGCGGCTGGCTGACCATGATGCTGGGCTCGATTCCGCAGCAGGACGTGTTTCAACGCATCACTTCGGCCAAAACAGCCAACATTGCCTTGTGGGGGTCCATCCTTGGCGCCAGCATCTACTTTTGCTTTACCTTTGTGCCCATGTTTATCGCCTATGCCGCGACGCTGATAGACCCTGCCGTCTTTGGCACCCTGGTGGAAACAGACTCACAACGGGTATTACCGACATTGGTACTAACGCACACGCCCTTGATCGCGCAAGCCATTTTCTTTGGCGCCGTGCTGTCAGCTATCATGAGCTGCTCCTCGGCAACCCTGCTGGCGCCTTCGGTCACCTTTGCCGAAAACGTGGTCAAAGGCTTTATGCCACACATGAACGACCATGCGTTTTTGCGCGTGATGCGCCTGTGCCTGGTTGGCTTTGCCGCCATGGTGCTGTTTTACGCACTCAACTCAGAACTATCGATTTTTGGCATGGTAGAAAGCGCCTACAAAGTGACGCTGGCAGGCGCGTTTGTGCCATTGTTCTTTGGTGCCTTCTGGCAGCGTGCAACCAGCCAGGGCGCGCTGGCGGCGATTATTTTTGGCATCGGCAGCTGGGTGCTGATCGAAGTACTGGTCGGCGAAGATAGCCTGGTCCCCGCACAACTGGTCGGCCTGCTGATCAGTGCGGTAGCCATGGTGATTGGCTCATTATTGCCACAGAAAATTGGCGGCACCCCGCATACTGCTTCAGGCTATTTACACGAGCACGCGGCACGCAGTCACCCGCATTAACCCTGGTCAATGCAGGAATACCTCTTTAAAACAGCGACTATTCAAATAAACAAAGTCGCTTTATATTGGTGATAATGCTTTTTTGAGCATGATCTGCCTCTAGGTAATTGTATATTTATGGTCGTTAACAAGCGTTACTACACCCTACTCCTCAGTGCCATCGTGCTCATTGGCTTTGTGGCGACCAGCCTGATTGGTTACTTTGTGGCCAAAGACTCGCTGACTGACCGCCTGCAACAGGAAATGCTGCCGCTCACCAGCGACAATATCTACTCTGAAATCCAGCGCGACCTGCTGCAACCGCTATTGATTTCGTCATTGATGGCCAATGACGTGTTTGTGTTTGACTGGATCAACAATGGCGAACAAGACGCCAATAAAATGACCAGCTACCTGGCACAAATCCAGAAAAAATATAACACCATCACCGCGTTTTTCGTCTCCGAAAGCTCAGGCAATTATTACCATCCGTCAGGCGTCTTAAAGCGCGTCTCGACAAGCAACCCCGACGATCATTGGTATTTTGAGGCCAGAAATTCGCATCACCCTTATGTCATTAATATTGACCGTGACACCGCAGATAAAAAACGCCTGAGTATTTTTGTTAACTATCGCATTGAAGACAAATCCGGTAAGTTTATTGGTGTGATTGGTGTCGGCTTATCCTTGCAAACCGTGGTGGAACTGATTGAAAACTACCAGAAACGCTATGGCCGTGAAATCTACTTTGTAAACCGCCAGGGCGAGGTCATGCTGCAAAGCAGCCACTATCGCTCTGAGCTGCATCTGCAAAACAAATCTGGGCTGGATAAAGCCTTTTTACAAGTGCTGACATCGCCCAGCGCGTCGCTGTCGTTTAAAACCAGCAGCGGCAATATGCTGTACCTCAACAGCCGCCTGGTGCCTGAGTTTGACTGGTATTTAATTGTCGAGCAGGTCAACGATCCTAGCTCAGCGCGGATTGAAACTGCGTTCTTGATCAACCTGGCGGTAGCGGTTGTGATCAGTATGATCGTGCTGGCGCTGGCACATTTTGCGGTGCGCGGCTATCACGACAAACTGGAAATGATGGCCACCCAGGACAAACTGACCGGCGTTGCCAGTCGGCAGGTATTCGAGTTTTATTTCAAGCAAGCCGTCGCCCGCGGCAAACGCCGCGACGAGTCATTGTCACTGGTGCTACTCGATATCGACCTGTTTAAACTGGTGAATGATACTTATGGGCATGAAGCAGGGGATCGCGTACTCACACGCGTGGCGCAACTGATCAAGTCGCATGTGCGTGAAGAGGATGTAGTATGCCGCTGGGGTGGTGAGGAGTTTTTAATTCTGCTGTCCGGCTGCAATTTGCAACATGCCAGAGACATCACCGAACTCATACGCTCAGCGGTTGCCGGGTTGCAATTCCACTTTAGCAATAAAGTGGTGCAAATCACCGTCAGCGCCGGGATCGCCGAAATGCAAACCGACGAAATACTGGGCCAGGTGGTAGAGCGCGCAGACCATCATTTATACGCTGCCAAACGTGCCGGGCGTAATTGCATCAAGCCGGATATTGACGAAGACGAAGCGACCTAAAGCGCGCCGTCACCCGCTTATTTTTTAGCGGCGGAGCCAGCCAGGCGCGGCTGGCAATATTCACAATAAAAGGTTGAGCGCTGACCAAGCCGGATATTCAAAATCGGCCTGGCACACACACGGCAAGGCTCGCCCGTGCGGCCATACACGGTATACGTCTGCTGAAAATAGCCAGGGTTACCATCGGCGCCAAAAAAATCACGCAAACTGCTACCGCCAGCGTCCAGCGCGGCCTGCAAGGTTAACTTGACCTCTTGCACAAGCAAGGCACATTGCGCCAGCGTGAGCGCTTTGGCGGGCGTTTCCGGGTGTATACGGGCCCTAAATAAAGACTCACTGGCATAAATATTCCCCACCCCAACCACCAGGTGCGCATCCATGATGGTGGTTTTGATCGGTGCGCTGCGCGTACGGATATGCTGGTATAAATAGTCAGCGTTAAAAACAGCTTCTAACGGCTCTGGCCCCAAACTGCTGAGCAGCGCATGCTGTAATGGATTGTTATCCAGCCACAACACGGCGCCAAAGCGTCTAGGGTCTCGCAAACGGATCACGCGGCCATCTTCAAAACGGATATCAAAGTGATCATGCTTCTCCGCAGGGAAATCGCGCTCAAGCAGACATAAGCGACCTGACATACCTAAGTGCAATAACAGCACACCCTCGGTGTCAGTGGTGCCAATTTCGGCCAGAATATATTTGGCACGGCGTGTGAGTTTAAGCACGCGGCGGCCATGCAGATGTTGCGGTAAATCAGCCGGAATCGGCCAGCGCAAGCCGTGATGGCGAATCGTCACCTGCGCGATCTGCGCGCCTTCTACGGGCAGCAAACCACGTCGCGTGACCTCAACCTCGGGTAATTCGGGCATGCTATTGTTTAGGAGCCTGGATATTGACTGGCGGGTTCACCATGGTAAAGCCGGTGTCATTGCTAAAGTGGTAGATAATGCCTTCATCAGGGCGCGCCAATAAATACTCCGGCGATTCTTGCACCTTGTCAAAATGGACCTTTTTACCATTGCGCAACAATACTTCAAATGATGGATAAGACTGTTTGCGATCTGGCGTATAGAACTCAACCGATGTGGCTTGCGCCTGCACCCAGCTAAAGTCCATCCATTCGTTCATTTCGTTCTGTGTGGGCTTGGCTTTAGGGTCATTAACCAGCCATTTGCCTTCATTGGACATCTGCACCTTGAGTGCATTCTCTTCCCATTGCTCCAGGTGTGCGAGGTCAAACCCGGCCAACTGCTTGCGCTCAACCGGCGACAACGGTGTTTTGTCTACCATTTCTATCGGCTGTGTAGACGCCGCTTCACTATATTGCCCAGGCAACAAATACACCTGGCCTGCGTAACCGACATACTGCTCTTCTGACACCGGATTGTAAGTGCCAAACGTAAACACCTGGTCACCTTTGGCGCCAGACAGCGTCAACTTCAACACCGGTTGATCCAGGCCGTATTTGGCTGCATCCTGCAATGGCAGCCTGGTCGCCGTAGTAGCTGCAATAATAGACATGACGCGCTGTACGGATGCCTGATCGGCACGCGCCGCGTACGGCTTGCGCATCATCCAGTAGCCTTCTTGTTTTTCAAAAATGGTGGGCGCTTTGGCCGGAAACTCGGCTTTGACTTGATTAAAATCTGCCATCTTGAGGCTGGAAACCTCAAATTTAGCCGACTGCGCCTGCTCCTTGGGCTGCAAATGCAGGAACACGGCGATCCCTACGACGACCGCCAACAACAACAGATTCAACAACCATCTTTTTTTCATGACACGACTCCAGCAACCAGACCGTTAGACATTAAGCCTTGCGGCGCTTCCACCACAAAAACAAGCCAGCCACAAACAAACCGACCGGGATCAGGTACTGGAACGCATGGAAGACAATCCAGGCCACCAGGCGACCTTGATCAGTGGCTGGAATCGTGACGTTGATGTCTTTGAGTGGCATCGGCTGTATGGTGATCAGGCGGTCATCGCCCGCCAGCCAGTTAATGATGTTAATGCCGAGGTCGAGGTTACCGCCGTTGGTAATAAAGGTGTTAGCGAGAAAGTTGGCATTGCCGATCACCACCACGCGCTGGCCCTTTTTACCGTATTCGCGCTCCAAAGCCACGCCGACATTAATCGGGCCCGCTTTGTCTTTGCCCTGGTCAAAACTCACCTTGAGGTTTTGCGCACCCGCTGGAATCTTGTCAGACTCTAGCCAGCCATTCGGTGCAACGTCAATCAGCCGACCCACTTTCCAGCCCAGGTCATCTGAGGCCTGGCCATCAATCTGATGCGCCTCTGGGAACACCGTGCGCAACATAAAGTTACGCGTAATCGCATGGTCACCATACAAGCTGGCAAAGGCCATTTTAGGGTCTGCACCATATTGCTCAGCCGCTTTATCCACCACAATGCCGGGCGACACTTTAATCCCCAGGTATTCGGCGACTTCTTGCAAGCCATGCAGATTATCGTCATCCAGCAACCACAACACGTTGCCGCCTGCTTCAATATAAGCTTTGATTTTTTTGGCTTCTACCGCGCTGAGATCTACCTGTGGCGCCGCAATCACCAGCATGGCACCATTGGCAGGCACCGCCTGGGCAATGGTCAGGTCAGGGTTGGCAAATTTAAAGCCCTTGCTTTCCAGTTGCTTGCCAAACTCACCGAGGTCATGGTTTTTCAGGCCTTGTAGTAAGCGTTCACCGTGGCCATCCAGATACATCACTGGCTGATTATTGGTGCGAGACAATCGCACCAGCAAGTTGGTCATTTCCTGCTCGGCAAACGGTGGCGTGATATGCTCGGAACGCTTGTTGTATTCCACAATCGTCTCACCATCAACCTTCACGCCTGCCTCTTGTGCCAATTTTGGCTCTTCAGACGGGTTGATAAACTTAATAAAGACGTTTTTCTTTTCGCGCTGGTAGCGGGCGACAAAGTCCAGCATGCCTTTACGGAAGGTATCGCCATTATTGGCGTCATCATTGGTGGCAAACACCGTGATATTGACGTCACCATCCATTTGCTTGAGCACGTTCACACTGCCCTGCGTAAGGATATTACGGTTGGCCTGGGTAATATCCTTGGCCCAGCGGTATTGCGCAGACAAATAGCCTAGCATGACCACCAACGCTAAAAACACCAGCACAAACATCCAGTTTTGCGCCAATAACTGCCATCTAAATTTACGGTTAATTTTCATAATGCATTCAGCTCAAAAACAATGTCGCGACTAACCGCGTAAACGATCCGCATCCAGACGACGAATCGTCAGGGTAATAAAAGTGAGGATAAACAAGCCAAAATAGGCCAGGTCTGCCGTATCCATCAAGCCACCGGCAAACGACTGAAAATGTCGCATCAAGGAAAACTTGAGCATGGTGCTGGTCGGGTCACCGGCAAAAAAGCGGTCCAGAATCATCAGCACAAACAAGGCAATAAAACTCAGGATACCGGCAATAATCGGCTGCGCGGTCAGACTGGAAAAATACAGGCCCAGCGCCGCAAAGCTAGACACCAGCAAGAGCAACCCCAGCGAATTGGCAAAAATATAGCCAAAATCAATGTCGGCCCAAATATTAAGCGTAGACAGCATGGCAGCGATATACACCACCAAAATGCTCAAAAACACCACCAGGCCCAAAAACTTGCCAACCACGATCTCGCTGATAGACAACGGTGCGCTGAATAAAAATGGCAAGGTCTGGCTGCGGCGCTCTTCTGAAATCAAACGCATAGAGAGCAAAGGCACCGCAAACAGCATGATAAAAGACGCCAGGCCATACACGGTTTGGCCAACAAACTGCGTGACACCGATGCGCTCCGCCGGACGAATCGAGCCGGACATCACTTCAAAGTAATTGTTTACCCCGTTGAGGTAATAGGTGCCGAACGAAAATGTCAGCAATGCCAAAATAATCCACCCCATAGGCGAGGCAAACATACTCTTGAGTTCTTTTCTTGCAATATTCAACATACTTAATCTTTCCCTCTACGCTCTAACTGGGGGCTTAGGCCGCTTTGGCATCCGCTGTGGTCGCATCTTGTGTAGTGTCGTGATAAGTCAGTTGCACAAACACATCTTCCAGGCTGGTCTGGTCTGGCGCAATATGATACAAGCCCCAGCCATTCTGAACCGCCGCCTGCACAATCGCCTCATGCGGCTGCGTGCCCTCCTCAAAGCGGATGCGCCACAGGCCATCAGCAGGTTCCACTTTGGCCACACCGGCAATCGCCGCCAGTTGCGCCGCTTGTGGCGCATTGCGCAAGCCGACTAACAGTTTGTTGCCTATGCGCTGCTGCTTAAGCACATCAATGCCGCCGTTAAACACCAGTTTGCCTTTATCGATAATCTGCACATGGTCACACACCATTTCAACTTCCGGCAGAATATGGGTAGACACGATCACGCTGTGCTCCTGGCCAATCTCTTTGATCAAGGCACGGATATCTCGAATCTGGATCGGGTCCAGACCCACCGTCGGCTCATCCAGGATCACCACCATCGGATTATGAATAATGGCCTGGGCAATGCCCACGCGCTGCTGGTAGCCGTTAGACAGGTTTTCAATCAGGCGCTTGCTCATGTGGGTAAGGCCACAGCGCTCTTTGGCGTGCTCTACCGCTTTTTTAATATGCTTGCCAGACACATTGTGCAAACGCGCAGCAATGGTCAAATACTCATCGACAGTGAATTCTTTATATAAGGGACGCATTTCCGGCAAATAGCCGATCAATGCCTTGGCCTCTTTAGGCTGCTCTATCATATCGATGCCGCAGATTTTCACGCTACCGGCGCTGGGCGCCAGATTGCCGGTCAACATTTTCATGGTGGTCGACTTACCAGCGCCATTCGGCCCCAAAAAGCCTAACACCTGCCCTTGTTGCAGACTAAAGGTTACGTCACTGACTGCCGCGCGGCCGCCATACAAACGCGTCAACTCGATTGCTTCAACTGTCAAATTTGCCATGATTTTTTTCACACACCTACCGACTAGAGATTACTGCGAGGCGCCGACAGACTAACCGCCGACCAGCAAATCCCTAGACAAAGATTTCATCAAAAAGTTATAGTGCTAAAGTAATACTACTGATGTAGCATGAGGTTTCAAGCTGTGCAAAACCGTCAATTACAATTCAGTTACAAATCGCACATTATGGATGAACTTGCAGCAACTGTCACGGACTAAACAAAAAATCAGCCCTATCAATCAGTCACCCAAATCACAGTCATGACAGTGCTCACTAACAGCCTCACTAAACAGGAATTCAGTATGCCCCAAACCAGTCGCTTCACGCACAAACCGATGGCAAAGCGCCGCACAACGCTGGCACTTTGCCTGGCATTGCTGACAACGCCGGCCTGGTCAGCCAGCAGCACGCCCACCATCACCACCCCCACAGCAGAGTTTGTCTATAAATACCTGCTAGGCGAGGTCGCGGCACAGCGTGGTGAGTTTGTGCTGGCAGGCCAGTTATTCCTCGACTTAGCCAAACAGACGCGCGACCCATTGCTGGCCGAACGCGCGACCCAGGCTGCCACCATCGCGCGCACGCCGCAACTGGCTTTGCCCTCAGCCGAGTTGTGGTCAGAGCTGGCCCCGGACTCGATTCCTGCTGCACAAACAGCAAGCCAGCTATTGATTGCCAACGGCAACCTGAAAAAAGCCATTCCACAAATCCAGAAAGTGCTCGCCAACGACAATATCCGGCCCAATGCTTTTATGGAGCTTAACAGCCTGATGATGCGGGTCACGGACAAAACCAGCGTGCTGGAAGCCATCCAGCAATTGGCCAAGCCCTACCCCAAACTGCCAGAAGCGCATTTTGCCGTGTCGCAAGCCGCCTATTTTGCCCATAACGAAAGCCTGATGGTCGCCGAGCTCAAGGAAGCCTCGAAGCTGCGTCCAGGCTGGGAGCCACCGGCGCAAATCCGCGGCCAGATGCTCAGTGAACAAGATCCGCAAAAAGGCATTGCCTTTTATCGTGACTTTTTAAATACCTACCCCGAGGCCGACCAGATTCGCCTGGCACTGGCGCGCGCCTTGCTGGTGCAAAAAAATACCACCGATGCCAAAGCAGAATTCACCAAACTACTGGATCGCCATAAAAACAACCCGGAAATGAACGTGATTGTCGGCCTGCTGGCGCTGGATGCCAAAGAGTACAGCTTTGCTGACCGTTATCTGCAACACGGCCTGGAAGTCGGCTTTAAAGAGCCGAATAAACTTTACTTTAATCTTGGCCGCTCGGCTGCCGAGCAAAAAGATGACGCACGCGCCTTGCAATGGTTTGACAAAATCGGTGAAGGTGAGCAATTTTTGGCAGGCCGCCTGGCGGCAGCCGCCATCATCGCGCGCCGTGACGGCATCGATGCTGCGATTACCATGCTGGACAATGTCGATGGCTTAACGCCGGAACAGCAAGCAGTCGTCATCCAGAACCAGGCTTTGTTGCTCAACCAGGCCAAACGCACCGACGAAGCCTACGCCTTACTTGGCAAAGCCGTGCAAAGCTTTCCTGACAGCCCGGAGTTGCAGTACGACTATGCGCTCAATGCTGAGCGCAAAGGCAAATTCGACATCATGGAAGACACCTTAAACAAGGTCATTAAAATGAAGCCGGACATGGCCGCCGCTTACAATGCGCTGGGCTACTCTTATGCCGACCGCAATATCAAGCTGATGGAAGCCAAAAGCCTGATCGAGACTGCAACCAAGCTGGCGCCAGAAGATCACTACATCATGGACAGTCTGGGCTGGGTCTATTACCGCCTGGGTGACTTGGGCCATGCCACGGAAGAGCTGCGTCGCGCTTATGCCATCCAGCAGGACCCTGAAATTGCCGCCCATCTGGCTGAAGTCTTGTGGAAGCAAGGTCAGCGTGATGAAGCGCAAAAAATCCTGGACCAGGCGCTGTCAGCCAACCCTGACAATGAAATACTGGTCGCCACCGCACAAAAGCTGAAATCAGCCCTGTAATGCTGCTTGTATGGCCCCTGTTTTTGCGCTGCAAATCGCGCGCAACCAGCTTGATCATGCCTGGCCTGCTAGGCATGATCATGGCGGGTTGCAGCACGCTGCCTGCGCCGCCGACGCAAACCACAGCCAGCAGCGCCGCGCAGCAACGCACACAGCGATTACAAGCCAACCAGCCATTTGCACTCGAGGCCAAGCTGGCGGTGCAATATGCGGGCAAAGGCTACACTGCGCGCCTGGAGTGGCAACACGATGTGCAAGAAGACACTATGCGTATTTTCAGCCCCCTGGGGCAACAAGTGGCGCTTATCCATCGCAACCAGCAAGCGGTGACCCTCACCGACCAAAGTGGCAAACAACACACTGCCGCCGATGTTGCCAGCCTGACGGAGCGGCTACTCGGCTGGCGCCTGCCACTTTCAGGCTTAAGCCAGTGGATATTAGGCATTCCACACCCGGCCAGCCCTTTCCAGGCTAACTACCTGGAGAATGGTGCACCGGCCAGCCTGACGCAAGACCAGTGGCAAATCAGCTATGACGATTATCGCCAAACGGCCCTCAACGGCGCGCTGGAACAACTCCCTCACACCACGCGCCTACAACAGCAGGATGTGCGCCTGAAACTGGTGATTCAGCACTGGTAAACAGCGGCGAATAGGCCGCTTATCCCGCCCGTGGCTGATTAAAGATTCAGCGCGAGGCGTCGATAATGGCACTATGAGCTGTTATCTTCTCACCCCCACTTATTACCGACTTTGGCTGGCATTTAGCTTGTGGCTAGTGCTGGGCATGATGCCTGGCCACGGCCATGCCTCGCAATGGCTGTCGATCAAAAAAACCGATGACAACCAGCTCATGATAGACAAACAGTCTTTGCTGGAAGAAAAACCTTATATCAAAGCCTGGGTAAAAGTCGATTACCGCAATCCGCAAAAAAACGTAGAGTCGGTAGACCGCGTCTACAACCATGCCAAAGCCTTGTGGTATTTTGACTGCGACAAACGCAAAGCGGCGACCATCCAGGTGTTTCAATACGATGATGAAGAGCTGGTCTACTCAGCAGGCACCACAGCCAAGCAGGCAGACTTTATTGAGCCGCTGCCAGAATCCGAAGTAGAAGTCGCGCAACAATATGTGTGCAAATGGCAGACCAAGGAAAAACAGCGCATAGAAGCCGCCGCCAGGCGCGCCGCCAACCCGGTGGTGCCTGCCGTTGCCAACAGCAAGGACAAACCGGCCGCACCTGACAGCGTTGCCGAGCCTGCAGCCAGCAAACCTGAAGAAAAAGCGGCTGAAGCCAAACCTTCTGATGCAAAATCTGCAGAGACCAAGCCAGCAACCAAACCCGTTGAAGACAAAACGGCGGCGAGCAAAACCGACAAAGGGGCGGACAAAGGTGCTGACAAAAACACCGCCAGCCCTAAGGACAAAGAAAAAACGGCCAAAACAGACAAGGCTAATGATCAATCCTGGGCGTATAGCGGCCCGCGCGGACCGGACAAATGGGGCAGCCTGAACCCGGACTATGCCGTGTGCAACGCCGGGAGCCAGCAATCACCGATTAATATAGATAACACGATCACGGCGGCACTTAAACCGATCAAACGCTTGCAAAAGTTTCCGCTCAAAAACATTGTGCTCAAAGACCACAGCCTGATCATGGATGCAGGTACGGGCAATATGATGGTGCTCGACCAAAAACCTTATCAACTCAAATATATCAGTGTGCGCGTGCCTAGCGAACACCAGATCAAACAAAAATCTTATGCGGCAGAACTGCAAATGGTGCATGAAGATAAAGCCGGGCACCGGGTGATTATCGCCGTCATGCTGGAAGAAGGCAGCACGCATGCCGGACTGGAAAAACTGTTAGGCAGCCTGCCTAGAGAAAAAGAGCAAAGCAAAGCGCTGGCGATACGCGTGACGCCTGCCGACCTAATGCCGGCCAAGCCAGCCTATTACAGATACAGCGGCTCGCTGACAGCACCGCCATGTACCGAAGGCGTGCAGTGGGTGATCATGAAAGAAGCGCTCAAAGTGTCTAAATTCCAGCTCGGCACGTTGCAGCAAGCGATTGGCGCACCCAACCAGCGCCCGCTGCAAGATGGCCAAGGCCGCATGATCTTAGAATAAACAGTCCTGGAAGAAGCACGCCTTGAATCAGCATGCCTGCACGACGCAGGCATGCTTTACAATAGCGGATATGGAACTGCTGACCTACCCCGCCCCCTGCAAAATCAACCTGTTTCTGCACATAACCGGCCGCCGTGCTGATGGTTATCATGCGCTGCAAAGCGTTTTTTTGCTGCTGGATCACGGTGACGAACTGCGCATAGCCCCACGCCAGGATGGGCAAATCGTACATCTGAACCCATTGCCGGGCGTGCCCGCAGAAAATGATTTAAGCATACGCGCCGCGCGCGCCTTGCAGCAGGCCAGCGGCACGACACTAGGTGCAAACATCCAATGCATCAAGCGCACGCCCATGGGCGGCGGCCTGGGCGGCGGCAGCTCAGATGCCGCCAGCGTGCTCATGGCATTAAATCAGCAATGGCAATTAGGCTACTCCAGGCAGCAACTGATGACGATTGGGCTGACCCTGGGCGCAGATGTCCCCGTGTTTATTTTTGGCCAATCCGCCTGGGCAGAAGGCGTGGGCGAACAATTGGCAGCGCTTGCCTTGCCGCCTGGCATGCTGGAAAAATACTACGTGGTGGTCACGCCACAGGTGGCGGTGCCCACCGCAAAAATATTTGCACATCAAGCATTGACAAGAGACTCGAAACCATTGAGAATGGCGGACTTTTCAAACGGCGCTAATTCCAGCGCGTTCTGGCAACAAGCCAGAAACGATATGGAAGCCGTCGTTTGTGCGTTATATCCCGACGTTGCCAATACCTTAAGCTGGTTAAAACAACATGGCGATGCCCGCATGAGTGGTTCTGGGGCATCGGTGTTCGTAGCGGTGGATAGTGAACAAAAAGCGCGCGAATTGATTGAAAATAGACCAAAAAACACTTCCGGTTTTTGGTCAAAAGGGTTAAAATACCATCCGCTTTTTGCTTCGGTCACCGATAATGACCAAGACACAAAAAGCGTGTGAGTAAGACAAGTTATTGGGGAGTCGCCAAGCTGGTTAAGGCACCGGATTTTGATTCCGGCATGCGAAGGTTCGAATCCTTCCTCCTCAGCCAAACATAAGCGTGTAGATTTAACGATTTACACGCTTAAATTTTTTATAGATTCCGGCCACGTGACTAGAATCAGGTTTCAAGACATCGTCATCGCTAAAAAAGGGTACAACGTTGAGTAACGCCAACATGATGGTATTTACCGGCAATGCCAATCCGGTACTGGCACAAGAAGTTGCCAAGCATTTGGGCATTGAATTAGGGCGTGCCGATGTTGGCCGTTTTTCAGACGGTGAAATCATGTTGGAGCTGCTGGAAAACGTGCGTGGCCGTGACGTATTCGTATTGCAGTCCACCAGCTACCCAACCAATGACAGCCTGATGGAAGTCATGGTCATGGTCGATGCGCTGCGTCGCTCCTCTGCTGGCCGTATTACCGCTGCTATTCCTTATTTGGGTTATTCGCGTCAGGACAGACGTCCGCGCTCTGCCCGTGTGGCGATTACAGCAAAAGTCGTGGCCAACATGCTGACCAGCGTCGGTGTGAACCGTTTGCTGACCATGGACTTGCACTCAGACCAGATTCAGGGCTTTTTTGATATTCCGGTCGACAATATTTATGCGACGCCGATTTTGCTCGAAGACCTGGCCAAACAAGATACTGAAAACCTGGTGGTGGTTTCACCAGACGTTGGCGGTGTAGTGCGTGCACGTGCTGCCGCCAAGCAATTAAACGCTGACCTGGCCATTATTGATAAACGTCGCCCAAAAGCCAACGTCGCCAAGGTCATGAACATTATTGGTGAGGTTGAAGGCCGCACCTGCGTCATCATGGATGACATGGTGGATACCGCGAACACCTTGTGTGAAGCCGCTGCCGCCTTGAAAGACCGTGGCGCGACCAAAGTGGTGGCGTATGCTACTCACCCGGTATTGTCCGGCGGTGCTGGCGAGCGTATTTCAGCCTCGGCATTGGACGAGCTGGTTGTGACCAACACCATTGCATTAAATGCCGGTGCGCTGGCCTGTAGCAAAATCCGCCAACTGAGTGCGGCTACCTTGCTGGCAGAAACCATCAAGCGCATCAGCCAGGAAGAATCCGTTTCTTCCCTATTTATGGATTAATCATCCATAAATCAAAACAATGAGTATGGATTAGAAAAAGAATCGTTTTACACCACTTGCTGGTCGCGGCAAGTGGATTTTAGTGCAGTACCGCCTGATCAAGGCGTTTTTAGGAGTTTCTCTTATGAGTATCGAAATTAAAGCCGTCAAACGTGACGTTAAAGGTACGGGTGCGAGCCGCCGCCTGCGTCGCGCCGGCAGCGTGCCAGGTGTTGTATATGGTGGTGAGCAAGCTGCTTTGTCTATCGAATTGAACCACAAAGAGTTGTTCATGGAGTTCCGTCATGAAGCGTTTCATGCGTCTATCCTGAACCTGAATGTGGATGGCAAAGTTGAAAGCGTTTTGCTGCGTGACTACCAACTGCACCCAGTGCGTAACACCATTCAGCACATCGATTTCCAGCGCGTGTCTGCGACTGAGAAAATCCACGTTAAAGTGCCTTTCCACTTCATTAACGAAGATGTAGCGCCTGGCGTTAAAACTGGTGGTGGTAACATCTCCCACATCCAGACTGAAGCTGACGTAAGCTGCCTGGCAAAAGACTTGCCAGAGTTTATCGAAGTTGACCTGGCTAAACTGGAAGCTGGTCACTCTATCCACTTGTCCGAAATCAAACTGAAAAAAGGTCTTGAGTTCGTTCAACTGGCGCACGGTGATGACGCTGCAGTGGTTTCAATTGCCAAACCACGTGGTGGTAGCAGCGACGAAGCGGCTGAAGAAACACCAGCAGCCTAAGCAGGCACGGCGGTTATCCGCTACAATAAACGCGCACAACTTTGTGCGCGTTTTTTTTGGCGTGCGTGCATCGCATGCCACACCGAGCCCGATCATACATAAGCAAGCTAGACCCTATACATGAGTGGAATAAAACTAATTGTTGGCCTGGGCAACCCGGGTGAAAAATACACCATGACCCGCCACAATGCAGGGTTTTGGCTGGTTGATTTACTGGCCCAGCAATCCGCTAGCCGCCTGGCGGCGGAGGCCAAACTGTTTGGCATCGCTGGCAAATGGCAGCCACATAGCGACAAATGGCTACTCAAACCGACCACCTTTATGAATGCCAGCGGTAAATCTGTGGCGGCCATTGCCAATTACTACAAAATCCAGCCCGCAGAGGTACTGGTGGTGCATGACGAACTCGACCTGCCGCCCGGCCAGGCCAAACTTAAATTTGGCGGCGGCCATGGCGGCCATAATGGCCTGCGTGATATTCACGCAGCGCTCGGCACGCCGGATTACTGGCGCTTGCGCATAGGCATTGGCCACCCAGGCAACAAGGCCGAAGTAGTCAATTTTGTCTTAAAAGCGGCTGGCAAAGATGAACAGCAAGCCATTGATGAAAGCATCATCAAAGCCACGACTGTAACTGACGTATTGGCACAAGGCCAATTCGAAAAAGCCATGCTGCAACTGCATAGCAAATAAACCTTAGCGCGGCAGTATCGCCTGCTGGTGCCACGCATGATGCCAGTGGGCAAACGCCTCCGGGCGTAGCGGTGGCGAAAAGTAATAGCCCTGGCCAAAATCGCAGCCCATCTCTTGCAACATGCGCAACTGGCGCTGGTTCTCAATACCCTCGGCAATCACCTGCATGCCCAGGCTATGCGCCATGACAATAATCGCGCGGCATAACGCCGCATCCTCGTTCGAGCTACCGAGCTCACGCACAAATGAGCGGTCAATCTTCACGTAATCAATAGGGAATTTTTTCAGGTAAGACAAAGCCGAATAGCCGGTGCCAAAGTCATCCAGCGCCACTTGCACTCCCGCCTGCTGGTATTGTGCCAAGCGTTCGCTGACATGGGAGCTGCCATCCAGCAACAAACGCTCGGTGATTTCAACCACCACCATATTGCCTTCGTGATGATTTTTCGCCATCTCAAACAGCCAGTCTTCATTTTTTCTATGCTCAGTGGCAAACTGCACCGGCGACTTATTCACCGCCACCTGAAACATCGGGTGTAGTGACTGACGCCACTGCCGGCACTGCGCAATCGCGGTTTTAAACACCCACTCGCCAATAGGCACGATCAGCAGGTTATCCTCGGCAATGCAAACAAACTCCATCGGCGGGATCAAGCCTTTCACCGGGTGCTGCCAGCGCAGCAAAGCCTCAGCTTTCACTACCATATTGGTCTGCAAATCAACCACGGGCTGATACTCGAGAAAAAACTCCTCATGGCTGATCGCCTGCCGCAAATCATGCGACAAGCGCATGCGGTTTTCTGCATTTTGCTGCATGCGCGGCGTGAAATAAGTAAAGCAGTTGCCGCCTTTTTGCTTAGACGCATACATGGCCTGGTCGACGCGCTTCATCAGGTCTTCTTTGTTACCCGCGTCGTCCGGGTAGATGGCAATGCCCAGGCTAGCCGACACATACGCATGTGTTTCATCCAGCTGAAACGGCTGCGACAATGCCTCCAGCACACGTTGCGCCAGCGCCTCCACATGGCTGGCATGGGCGTCACTCAGCATCAGCACAAACTCGTCGCCCCCCAGCCTGGCCACCAGGTCGCTGTTGCCCACGCAGCCTTGCAGGCGCTTGCCTGCCTGCAACAGCAACTTGTCACCCTGGTCGTGGCCCTGGCTATCATTCACCTCTTTAAAACGGTCCAGGTCTAAAAAGATAATCGCCAACTTTTGGCCATTGCTTTTAATGCCATGCAAGGCCTGATCCAGCCGGTCAAAAAACAGGCGCCGGTTAGGCAAACCGGTCAGGGTATCAACGTTGGCATACTGCCAAACCACCTCTTCCGACTGCTTGATTTTTGAAATATCCGCCAGCGTGCCCAAAATCCGCGTCGGCTTGCCCTGCTCGTCGTGCATCAGCACCATGCCACGGTCAAACACCCACTTCCAGTTGCCGTCCTTGCACAACATACGATACTCAATCGCATATTGCTCGCGCTCGCCATCCAGCACCTGCTGATGCAAGTCCATCGCGGCGGCGGCATCATCCGGGTGAATGCGCTGGTTCCAGGTGGTCGGCTGATGATCCAGCTCGTGTGCGGCAAAGCCGAGTATTTTTTTCCAATGGTCTGAAAACACCACCTTGGATTCGAGCACATTCCAGTCCCACACACCATCACCGGTGCTTTCCATGGCCACCTTCCAGCGCTGCTCGCTGCTATTAAGCGCCAGGTTATATTGCTCCAGGGCATTGCGCGTGCGATGACGCACCACGGCAAACTGCACCAGCCCCGCCAATAACAAGCTAATCACTACCCCCAGCACGCCCATATCATTGGCATCACGGTAATCGGTGGCCGCTTCAAAGCCAGGGGTAGATCGCGCCTGCAAGCGCCACACCTGCCCGCTCACATTCAAGGTATGCGCCACCGTAAACTCGGCCTCGCTGTCATGCACATGCGTATCCTCAGAGCCTGAGTGATACAAAGGCACTTGCCCTTCTTCATGGCCCTGGTCAAACACATCAAAATGCACCAGGCGCTGCTCCATCGGGTGCAAAGCCTCGGCCAACAGGGCCGCCACATCAAAGCGCAAAAACACCCAGCCATTTAACCACTGGCGACGATCACCACTTTGCATGCCCGCATGCTGACCACGGTACACCGGCGCATGAAAAATATAATGGTTATAAGGCTGCACAGGCGTGTTTGCAGCGTAATGGCCCGACAAGACCAGGCGGTCACCGTCGCCCGCCTCCAGTAAGTCCGCGCGCAACTGTGCATCTAAAAACGTGTTTTTAAGCAGTGTTTCGCGGTTCGCATCATTGCGTGGCTCCACATACAGCACTGGCGCCACCTCTTCGTCGCCTTTAATAAACTGCAATTGCTTAAGCAGTTGCTGGATAGGCATATCCAGGTCTTTAAAGGTCTCAGGATGCTGCAGATGAATGTATTTGATAAAGCCCAGCGCATTGAGGCTGTTGTATTCAGTGCTTTTGAGATAGTCGTCGACATACAGCCTAAACTCTTCGGCCGAGACAAACTGTGAGGAAATATACAGCTGCTCCACGCCCTTGAGAATTTGCCGGTAAGCATTTAGCCGCTGCTGAATCGCCTCAGACGCAGACAGCGCAGCCTGCTTGAACTTGACCGCCTGCAATGCCTCAGCATGATGGCGCTCACTCATCCATAGCAAAAAAGTGGTTTGTAACGCGCACAGCAAGACTGCCGCAGCAATCCATCGTGACGACAGTAATTGTTGTAATGATGCCATATTGAAACGAAACATTTCTCATCCTTAGGCAGGAAGGCGCACGACGCATATGATTATGCCCCCGCAGTCGTGCATTTGTTTATTTATAATAAAACTTAAATCTTGTATGCAACTTGCGTCAAATAGAGATTGATTCTGGCTCTATCTTCATACTAACGGTAAAATATTGGTTTTATTCAATCTTTGCCGCAATATAATGCTGCGGCAATACTCACGCTAAGGTTCATCCATTATGAAATGCGGTATTGTCGGCCTGCCCAATGTAGGCAAATCCACCCTGTTTAACGCCATCACCAAAGCGGGCATCGCGGCAGAAAACTATCCTTTCTGTACCATCGAGCCCAACGTCGGCATCGTCGAGGTGCCAGACCCACGCCTGCAACCGCTGATCGACATCGTTAAACCGCAAAAAGTACAACCTGCCATTGTCGAGTTTGTTGACATTGCCGGTTTGGTCGCTGGCGCCTCCAAAGGTGAAGGCCTGGGTAACAAGTTTCTGGCCAATATCCGCGAAACTGACGCTATTGCCCACGTCGTGCGCTGCTTTGAAGACGGCAACGTTATTCACGTCTCTGGCAAGGTAGACCCATTAGCCGACATCGAGGTGATCAACACCGAGCTGGCGCTGGCCGACATGGAAACGGTAGAAAAAACCATGCAGCGCGAAGGCAAAAAAGCCAAAAGCGGTGACAAAGACGCTATCGCCCTGATTAAAGTGCTCGAAAAAGTCGTACCCTGCTTAAACGACGCCAAAGCCGTGCGCACGCTGGGCCTGGATGCCGATGAACTCAACTTGCTCAAGCCACTGTGCCTGATCACCGTCAAACCGGTCATGTATATCACCAACGTGATTGAAGGCGGTTTTGAAAACAACCCGCACCTGGACAAAGTGCTGGCGCTGGCCAAAGCCGAACACGCGCCTGTGGTGACTATTTGCGCCAAAATTGAAGGCGAAATCTCCGAACTAGACGAAGAAGACAAACTGCTGTTTTTAGAAGAACTCGGCCAGGAAGAACCCGGCCTTAACCGAGTGATTCGCGCCGCTTATGACTTGCTGGGCCTGCAAACCTACTTTACTGCCGGTGTGCAAGAAGTACGCGCCTGGACCGTGAAAAAAGGCGCCACTGCGCCGCAAGCCGCTGGCGTTATCCACACCGACTTTGAGCGCGGCTTCATCCGTGCCGAAGTGATCGCTTACAACGACTACGTGCAATTTAAAGGTGAAAAAGGCTCGCAAGAAGCAGGCAAAATGCGCCTCGAAGGCAAAGAATACATCGTGCAAGATGGCGATGTAATGCACTTTAGGTTTAATGTATAACGCGTTAACGTTGCATTAATCGCAACAAAAACAAAAGGCTGGATGATTCCAGCCTTTTGTTTATTCACCCTCGCCCGCCGCTTTAAAACCAATATATTCCGGCTGCGTAATCACCCGCGTAAAACAGGCAAAAATGTCCGGGTCCAGCTTGGTGCCAGACTCTGAATCCATAATCTGCATAATCTCCGCGTGTGGCCGCGCACCCTGATACACCCGCCGCACCGCCATCGCATCATAGTTATCCACCAGCGTCACAATGCGCGCCAATAACGGGATGCTCTCGTCCGCGAGCTTGTCCGGGTAACCAGAACCATCAAACCACTCATGATGATGGCGAATCACCTTAGAAACCTGCTCTGACCGCGGGTGCTCGTAAGCCGCAATCAGATCACCACCCACCGATGGATGCTGCTGCATCACTCGCATTTCATCACCATCCAGCCTGCCAGGCTTCATCAACACCATATCCGGCACCACAATCTTGCCAATATCATGCAAACTCGCGCCCAGCTCCAGCACATGCAACTCGTTGCTACTCAGGCCAAGCGCCAGCCCAATGCCGTTTGCCAGCGCCATCACGCGGTCACTATGCAGGCGCGTATACGCATCGCGCTGGCGCAACGCATCCGCCAACACCGCGCTTAACTTGAGTACGCCACCGTGATCATCAGCTTCGCCAGTCATGCCGCTATTGTGCTCCAATTTTAAAAGTTGGCAAGAATACGCCTGAATCACACAGCCAAAATGACAAAAATCAAAAAAGCAGAAAATACTTAGTCAAAAAGGTCACAGTCTTATATTGTCGACCCATGATACAACTGCTATAATCGCCGTCTTTCAAATATGGTGATGTAGCTCAGCTGGTTAGAGCACAGGATTCATAATCCTGGGGTCGAGGGTTCAAGTCCCTCTTTCACCACCAAAATTTAAATAAGCCATTGATTTAACGTCAATGGCTTATTTTTTTGCCTCAATCCGAAGATAATTTTCAAATAGCTGCAAATTATGCCTCTCAACCTCGGTCATAAAGATTGAGTTCATCCGCAATCGTATTCCAATAATCTTCCAAGCAAGCCCATGTCGAATTACAGCATCCCCCAAATCCAGCTCTCTAAAACCAGGCAAAACCTGATTATTTTCGCGCTCTCAATAGGCGCATTTGCAATTGGCTTAAGCGAATTCTCAAGCATGGGTTTGCTGCTGGAAATTAGCCGAGGATTAGGGGTATCGGAATCCCAGGTGGGCGTTTCCATTAGCATTTACGCCTTAGGCGTTGTGGTGGGTGCCCCCTTGCTGGCCATCTTTGGCGCTGGCCTCAAAAGAAAAAATCTATTGCTTGCGCTCGCAATGATGTATGCCATTGCCAACATCGCTAGCGCGTTGGCACCGACTTACGGCACCCTGCTGATTGCCCGATTTATTTCAGGCCTGCCACATGGTGCTTACTTTGGCATTGCGTCGCTCGTCGCAGCGTCTATCAGCCCCCCTTCACAAAAAGGCATGGCCGTCACCAAGGTCATGCTTGGCCTGGCGGTAGCCATACTGGTGGGCAATCCGCTGGCGGTCTGGTTAGGGCAACAATTTACATGGCGTTTAGCTTTTGCTTTAGTTGGCGTGCTGGCATTCATCACCGTATTAATGGTTAACTGGTCGCTACCTTTGGACCCCAAAGAGAAAAGAACCAGCCCGATGAAAGAGCTCGCAGCATTTAATCGGTTACAAATTTGGTTAGTGCTGTTGATTGGCGTATTTGGTTTCACCGGTATGTTTACGGTATTTAGCTACATGGCTCCGGTGCTAGTCAATGTCACCAAGGTTTCTGAGTCATACATGCCCTGGCTAGTTGTCGCCTTCGGCATAGGCTCAATTATCGGCATGTTGTCAGGCGGCAAAATTGCAGATGCCATGAAATTCAAAGGCGCATGCCTGCTTATCGTGTGGTCGATACTTGTGTTGGCGATGATTCCACTTATTTCCGGCTCATTGCCAGGGATTATCATCGCAGCAATTGCAGTAGGCACCATGATGGCATTGCCGGTCACGCTGCAAACGCATTTGATGGAAATTGCTGGAGATGCGCAGGTATTATCTGCTGCTGCCATTCAAGCGGCTTTAAATACCGCGAATGCTTTAGGGCCCTGGTTGGGAGGAATGGCGATTGACCATGGATTAGGCTACAACGTATTTGGTACGATTGGTGCGACGACCTCAGTGATTGGGTTATTGATTTGGGTGGCATCTTTCAAACTGGCTCAGGCAAAGATGCATCCCAATCAATAATGACGTACAACACTTATTCCTGTTTTGATATGGCAATCGCAAAATCAATAGAATTGCGCCTTCAGTTTTAATGGTGATGTAGCTCAACTGGTTAGAGCACAAAATTCATGATCCTGGGGTCGAGGGTTCAAGTCCCTCTTTCCCACCAAAATACAAAAAAGGCTTACATTCATGTAAGCCCTTTTTTAATTTTAATCTTTAACTTCCTCTTGAAAACCGTCTGTAAATGCCAACCAAGATGGGCTGTCTATTAGCTTCGACTGGATAACGTCTAACTGCATCCCCTTAATCATGGCCATTGTTTCTAATACTTTCCTTACAGACTCAAACACAGAAGGTGTCATCCAAGGGTTTATAACCACTCTGTGAATGACATTTAACCCTATAGAAATCTGGAAAGACTTATTCAATGTTTTTGCAACAAGACGAAACTCAGCCTCGGCCTGAAAGGCTCGCCTTTTTAGAAATGGCAACTGATCTAACGTGAAAGACTGCGATTTTAAGTGGCTGATATTTTTGTATTGCATTGAGTTAAAAAAGACCTCCTCAGGTAACTCATTTAGTAATTTCTCTCTATGAAACTCAATAGCGACGCCTGAATACCCACTCGTAAAAACTTTCCAATGATGAAAAGTCTCAGCACACTCAGCTAAACATAAGCAAAAAATCTTACACTCCTTACGCTGTAACTGCTGATACTTCTCAATCAATCTGCGATCATTAACATCCTCCCATTTTCCCGGCAAGCTAAATGACAATGCTCCTTGATCAATGAGAGCAAGCGCAGATGCAATATCTGTATATCTAATTAAATAATCAAATTTTTTCTTTGAATTAATACTCATTAGATATTTTTGGTTGGAAATGGAAGCACATTACTTACTGTACTGGAGATTTCATTGTTTTTTTGAGGTGGTTTTTTCAACTTCAACTCACCAAAACTTAAAACCTTATTCTCATCAAAAAAAACTTCATTTACTGAACAAATCTTGGCCACATCATTACTACCAAAAGATAAAAAGTTTAAGACACCTTGCGGTGTCATTATTCCTTCATTTACAAGTAGCTCTAATGTTCTTTTTAGCAGTCTAGGCTGCTCAGGCTCAAACTCATCATCAAGCGGCTCTGACTTTCTTCCCCATCGTTGAGAAATTCTTTTAAACAAGTTGGTTTTTTCTTGTCCATCTATAATTCGTAGTGCAAATAATCTCATGACCATAGCGCCTACTGAAGCCCCCCATTTTCTTTTTAGCAAGACCAGACCATTAAGAGTTATAGGAACAGTAATTTCTTCGGCAAATCGTTCAGCAGGCATTAGCAACGCACCTGCAAAACTGTGCGCCTGTTTTTCCATTAAATTATACTTTTCATACTCCTCATCATCATCACTTTGATCATCATAAGATATGTAGTGATGAAGAACTATGTGCCCAATCTCATGAGCTAAGTCAAATCGACTTCTAAATTTATTAGCCTTGTCAGCATTTAGTAAAACAATCGGCCTATTTAAATAGGTACTCCAGCCTGACAATCCTTCAATATTCGAAATGCCTGTTTCTTCGCGAATTAATATTCCGCCCGCATTTTCAAAACACATGGCTAGATCTTGAATTGGTCCACTCCCTACACCCCAACGCTTCCTGCACTCCTGTGCCGCCGCCTCAATTTCTATAGATCCGATTTCCTCAACGGACTGAAAGTTGCACACGGGGAAATCCGCCTCAGGATAATCCACATACTCTTCAAAGCCCATACTAAACTCTTGGGAAAGATTAACTCTCGACTTCAACCTCACCCTTGAAGCTCTCAAAGCGTCTGCATTACTCCTAAAATTAATATTTTTAACGCCTGCAATTGCCTTTCTAGTAAACCAATCTGGTTTAACTTGTAACTCAGCAGATAGTTTATTTAAAGTTTCTATTTCCGGACTTTGAGATCCGTTTACCCATTTACTTACAGTTGAGGCACTAACATTAGCAATTTCTGCCAACTTTGACTGTTTGATACCTCGCATTTCAAGTAATTGAATTAACCTCTCAGACTCAAAACCTGAAATACCAATCCTACTCATTTATGAATCTCCATTACCTGTTTGGCGTTTAATATTACCTTTGAGCTTCGGCTTAGCCTTGTCTTCAATCACATTATTTTGAACAGTGTATCTATCTAAGAACCTATTTAAAGACTCATCAAAAAGTATTGAGTCCATTTTGCTATTCGTAACTACAAGATGAATATCAACTTCACTCTCATTAATAAGTGGATTTTTTTGAACATGTGAACATACAAAAAAGACAATCCCTATTTGTGGCAAATCCGCGTGACCAAAAAGATCGTCTTGAATTAGCTGCTCCAAATAAATATTTCTCTTGACCAGCTCTTTTCTAGATTTGCTTCTGCGGCCTTTGGCCCAATCATTGGCAATAGTATTAAATCTGGCTATTGTCCACATGCCACATGTTGCAGTGACTAAAGCATTTCCTTTAATTACGGATGAATCAAAACCGCATGAAATGATTGCCTTGCTAAACATTTCATTTCCATAGAAATGCCTTAACTGACCTAACGCATGCCTAATATGCCCATCACTTAAGCCATTATTAACGATACGCTCAGCAATTAAGTTCGCAGCTACAGTACCCTCTTTAATAGCAAGCAGTAATTCTTTGGGTATATTGTCTTTGATGAGGTCTGGAATTCTGTTTCTAGATGTAATGCTCATTAAAAATCCTTCAGGGGAAGTTCTTAATAAAGTTTCCAATAAGCGGATAATACATCAAAATTATTTCGTTATAACGCCTTTATTAAAAAATAATGGTTAATTCATCTATATATTTAAATTTTTTAAAAACTGCTCAACATGAACTACGGCCACCTTAACCAAATTATCGCTTCATCATCTTGATGATTTTGTATTCTGTATCCAGCACTAAAGACCGGATTGCAAATTACAGCCGAAAAAAACCTGAATAAACAGAGCCTTTACTCCTAACCAACCTTAAATTTGCGCCTGTCCACCATCAACAAAGAACTCAATCCCGTTGATAAAACTAGCATCTGGCGATGAAAAAATGCCACGGCTTTCTCTACTTCGTCAGGATCGCCCACTCTGCCCATAGGCACTTGTGAGCCTAAATAATCCAGCAAGCCTTTTTGTTGCACTAGTTCATACCGGCCGGCTCTACCAAATCAGGTTTTTCAATTGCCTCTAGCTCAGTTTTTCTGAGGCCAATATTCCAACTACACATTCACAAACTGCTGCCGCAACCAAACCATTGCTTCATCCTCTTGAGACTTTACATGCCACGCCATGCCTAGCTCAAAGGGCGGGATTGCAAACGGCAGTTCAATCAAATCCAACGCGTCCTGATACTTTTCAAGTAACTGTTTAGGCAAGGTGGCGACACACTCGCTATTGGTGAGCACCAGAGCAATCTGGTTGTAGCTTGGCACCGAGGCCACAATATTCCGGGTTTGCGACTGCTCAGATAACAGGTGATCAATCGAGCTGGATAAGTCACCCTTGGCAGAAACGATGACATGGGAGAGTTGGCAATATTCATTGATCGTAGGTTTTTTGGTGCCTCTCGCATGGCTTTTTTTCTGCGCCATGATGAAGCTATCTTTCATTAAATATTTAACTTTCAGGCTATCTGGCATTTTGTTGATGTCGCCAATGTATAAATCAATATGGCCTTTTTCTAGGTCTTCTTTCACCTTCACGCCGAACACGGACACAAATGAAATTTGCAGCCCTGGGTTATTAAAAGAGAGTACTTTTTTTAAAACTGGCAGGCCGAGAATCGTGAACACGCTATCGTTGGTGGCAATGGTGAATTTACGGCGAGAGGTGAGTGGGTCAAAGCTGGATTTGAAATTGACGGCAAATTTCAACTCGTTAATCGATGCACGTAATTTATGCTGAAGGTTTAAAGCTCGTTCGGTGAGCACCATACCGCGCCCTACTTCTGCCGGCACCAGCAATGGGTCATCAAACAGCACCCTCAACCTGGCTAATTGCGTAGATAACGCTGGCTGGCTGATATGCAGCCGTTGCGCAGCCTTGGTGACATTCTTTTCTTCAAGAAGAATATCTAGTGAGATCAATAAAGGCAGGTCTGCTCTTTTGATATCCATAATATTTATACATCCAATACAAATATTAAATTTTAAATAATAATTAATTATACTTATTATGACAGCACTTTAAATGCAAAAGGAGAATATTCATGAGCAATGTGCAAAGCAGAACAAGAGTGGCACTCAAGAAAACGGTTTTAGTCATTGGCTTATTTTTACAGAGCTTGGCTTATAGCAACATTTCTCTTGCCGGGGCTGAGTTACCAACGGGCGCTGTTGCTAAATATCAGGCTGAAACCGGTTACTACACTTTCAAATTGGGGGCGTATGAAATCACGGCGATTTCAGATGGCTCGGTGCCACAAGACCTACATGTCTTGCTAAAAGGCGCTTCACCGCAACAGGTCGATGGCTTGTTAAGCCAAGCGCATTTGCATAACCCGGTCGAAGCATCGATCAATGTTTTTTTGATCAACACGGGCAATAAATTAATTTTGGTGGATACGGGCGCGGGCGATTTTTTTGGCAAGGGCTTTGGTGGCAAGTTTGGCGAGCGTTTAAACAAGTTAGGCGTGAAGCCTGAAGATATTTCGGACATACTAATTACCCACATTCATACCGACCATACGGGCGGCCTGGTGCATGCAGGCAAAGCGGTGTTCCCTAATGCTAATATCTACGTAGGTAAAGCCGATATAGATTTTTTTCTGGATGCTAACAATCAAAATGGGGTGAATGGCTACGACAAAGCCTATTTTCAGCAGGCGCAAACGGCGATGCAGCCTTATGTGGCTTTGGGCCACGTCAAGCCACTGAGTGGCACGCAAAAGATATTGGGTGATTTTAATGCGTACCCCACACCAGGTCATACGCCGGGGCATTACTACTACAGGTTGGAAAGCCAGGGCCAGTCGATCACATTCATCGGTGACTCAGTGCATGTTGAAGCGGTGCAGTTTCCTAACCCTGACATCACGATTACTTACGATGTTGACCAGCCACGCGCCGCAAAACAGCGCCGTGCGCAATTCGAGCAATTAGCTAAAACTATCGCCATGATTGCCGCGCCGCATTTGCCTTACCCGGGGATTGGCTACATTAATACGCAAAAAGAAGGGTTTACATTTATTCGTGCTGAATTTCATGACAGAGATGGGCTGTGATTAAGCGCATGTAGACGCAAAAAGGCCCTCAAACAGAGGGCCTTTATTTTTAGGCGATCTTAAATCTGCGCCTGGCCACCATCGACAAAAAACTCAATGCCGTTGATAAAACTTGCATCTGGCGATGACAAAAATGCCACCGCTTTGGCTACTTCGTCAGGGTCACCCACTCTGCCCATAGGCACTTGCGAGCCTAAATAATCCAGCAAGCCTTGTTGTTGCACAGGGTCATTACCGGCCAGCTCTACCAAACCTGGGGTTTTGATTGGGCCTGGGCTGACGACATTGACACGAATGCCACGGTCTTTAAGGTCTAAAATCCAGCTGCGTGCGAGATTGCGGATGGCTGCTTTTGAGGCACTGTAGATACTAAAAGCGGCGGTGCCTTTGACGCTGGTGGTTGAGCCAGTCAATACAATAGACGCGCCATCTTTGAGCAAAGGCAGTGCTTTTTGCACGGTGAAGATGACGCCTTTAACGTTGCGACCAAAAATATCCTCATAGTGATCCTCAGTAATAGCGCCTAACGGCAACATATTACCGCCACCTGCGTTGGCATAGATCACATCAATTTGGGCGTGGTTTTGCTGCACGGCGTCATAGAGTTTATCGATATCCGCCAGTTTGGACATATCTGCCTGAACGCCTTTGACCTTACCGCCTATGGTTTTGATCGCGGCTTCTAACTCGGCTTGTCTGCGGCCGGTGATATACACATACGCGCCCTGGTTTGCAAAGTGTTTGGCTGTGGCAAGACCAATGCCGCTAGTACCACCAGTGACTACGACGACTTTATTTTCAAATGTTGCTGACATGATGTTTCTCCTTTAAGTAATGAAATGAACGTTTACTGCATGGATGAAATATTGCCAGTGAGCCAATAAATGCACTAGACTGCTTTTGTGAGTTTAATTGTTCCAAAAATGAGCCAATATGCGTGATATCAATGATTACATTTTGTTTGCTGAGGTCGTGAGTGGCGGCAGTTTTGCAGCGGCCAGCCGTCGCGTGCGCATCCCTAAATCGACCATCAGCAGAAGAATTGGCCTGTTAGAAGAAAGGCTAGGCGTACGCTTGATTGAGAGATCAACCCGGCGATTTCGGGTGACAGAAATCGGGCAATCGTTTTATGAGCGCTGCAAAGTGATTATGCTGGATGTGGAACAGGCCGATTCTATCGTGTCTGAATCGCTCAGCGAACCTCAAGGCTTGGTACGATGCAGTTGCCCGCTGGGCTTATATGAAACGCTAGGCCCCATTTTTGCCTCGTTCCTCTTGGCGTTTCCTCAAGCCAGGTTGCAGTTGGTGGCGGGCGATAACCCCGTGAATCTAATTGAAGACAGAATCGATATCGCCATCAGGGTGCGCACCGTATTAGATACCGATGGCTCTTTAGTGATGCGGACACTCGGTCATTCTGAGCGCATTCTGGTGACCTCACCGGCTTTTGCCAGCAAGATAGATCAATCCAACCTGGACAATCTCTCAGCGCTACCGACCATTGCGACCTCAGACCAGAACCATGCCATCGAATGGCAATTTCATCATGCGGCATTAGGCACAAAATCCATCTGGCATGAGCCCATATTGAGTTGTGTGGATTTTTCAACCGTGCGAGACGCGGCGATTGCAGGCATTGGTATTGCCCTATTGCCTGACCATACATGCAGCCAGGATTTAAAAAGTGGGCGGCTGGTCCGGGTTTTCCCAGAGTGGAAAACGACCCTGGGCATACTGCATATTGTATTCACCACCCGGCGCGGACTGCCGCCCGTGGTGCGTGCATTTATTGATCACTTGGCGAATCAGGTGAAGCAAATATGAAGCAAACTGGCTGCGCCACAGGTTAGCTGTACTCACTCACACCTGATCAACAGTGACCAAACTTTTAGGGTGTCTGTCAGATTAGATTCAGCTCAGAATAGTGCCTAAGTCAAAATACAGCGTTAGTTATATTTTTGAGCAGTCTTTTTAATAATATCGACACACCCGCATCATGTGTCGATAAAAGTTAAAAATATCGACATAAAACATTGACGTGTCGATAGCGTCGACATACACTCAACATGTGTCGATAAAACTCACAATTGCAAACATAAAGGCATGCGTATGAACGTACAAGCATGGCAGCCAGACCAACCTTATTTATCTTTACCCTCCCTGCCGCCTCAAGTAGATATTGAGACGAAGGCTATATTAAAGCAGTGTATTACTGCACGTGCGGCTTTGGCTGAGCTCAAACAGGCTGCCGAGTTAATCCCTAATCAAGCCGTGCTGATTAATACCTTGCCACTGCTTGAAGCAGGGGCGAGCTCTGAAATTGAGAATATTGTCACGACGACCGACAAGCTTTTTCAACACCTACGCAATGAGGATCAAGCCGACCCTGCTACGAAAGAGGCTTTGCGTTATAGCCGCGCATTATTTGAGGGGTTTCGGGCACTGAATCAGCATCCATTAAACACACGAACGATTGAAGAAATTTGTACGCAGATTAAAGGCGTGCAGATGAATGTGCGCAAAGCCTCTGGCACAGCACTCAGCAGCCATAAAACAGGCGAAGTGATTTATACGCCGCCAGTGGGTGAGGATGTGTTGCGGACGATGCTCGCTAATTGGGAGCAGTTTTTACATAACCAGGTAGACATTGACCCCTTGATTCGTATGGCGGTCACGCATTATCAGTTTGAGGCTATTCACCCATTTACCGACGGTAACGGTAGAACAGGTCGTATTGTGAATAGTTTGTTTTTGATTCAAGAAGGCCTGCTGACATTGCCAATTTTGTATTTAAGCCGCTACATTATTCAACATAAATACGAATATTACAGGCTATTACTACAAGTCACGCGCGAGCAAAATTGGGAGGCCTGGATTCTGTATATTCTTAAAGGGATTGAGGAAACAGCCATTTGGACAACTGCCAAAATTGCAGCATTGAAGGCACTCAATGAGCACACGGTAGCGTTTGTGCGCCAGAAACTGCCTAAAATTTATAGCCACGAATTGGTGAGTTTAATTTTTGAGCTGCCTTACTGCCGGATTAGCAGCCTGGTGGATGCGGGGATTGCTAAACGGCAATCGGCCTCTGTGTATTTAAAGCAATTAGTAGACATTGGGGTGTTGGTTGAAGCGCCTATGGCAAAAGAAAAGTTATTTATTCACCCCAAATTGATGCAGTTACTTACTAAAGACAGTAACGCATTTAAGCCCTATTTATAAATGCAGCCGAAACCCGTCCAGCATATATAGACCCAGCCCACAAAATCATGAGCTGGGGTGAGGTGGCTGTCGGTTTTCACTCAGAAAAAACGGCTGTCACTATTCAGCGTCTTTTTTAGATCTAAAGCGGCTGAATAAACCACAACGTACTTTTTCTTCTTCATCTGCAGACATTGCCCCGTCGCAGCAATGTCTGTGGTGATGCCCATGGCGCCCTTTAAACCCGCCAAACAGGATTCTGCTGAGAATCAACAGCCCGACTGCATGGCAGTAATCAATCACATGTATGCCGTCAGCCAATGAAACCACGACGTGGTTCCACAATAGCATCACCACATAAGACAAAGCGGCAATGGCGATAACAGCCAACGCGGCGAAAGCAGCACATTTACTTTTACAGTTTTTCATTTATTTCTCCAGTGAATTCAGTGAGTTATATATTCAGTTATACGCGTGCAGTTGTTCTCTTAAAAAAGTCACTGCATACCGCTTTCTGGCTAATAAGGTGTTGATGGCAACCCCTGTTTCTGCGGCAATTTGTTTAAAGCTTTTGCCGTCTAGCTCATGCGCAATAAACACTTGCCGTTGTTCAGCGGGCAACAGGTTAAGCGTTGCAATCACCTGTTCAATCAGTTGCTTTCGTTCATACAACGTTGCGGGTGTTTCGGTTTCAATGGAAAGTATCGCTTCCAGCCAGCGCGTATCTTCATCATCCTCCAGATCCAGCGCAACCTCCTGCTTTTGCTTTCTAAAACGGTCGATGATGCGGTTTCTCGCCACCCGGTATAACCAGGCGCCGACTTGCTCTAGCGGCTCAGGCAATCGGTAAGCAGACACAAACTCATAAAACACATCTTGCAAAATGTCATCCGCGTCACCGGCATTGGGCACTTTGTTTCTGATGAAACTGCGCAGTCTGTCCTTCTCTTGATTGAAGGTTTCGGTGATCACAGAGTCTTGCTGCGTCATGAGTAAGTTGTGTTCAAAATGTGTGTCCATGCTGTGTAGACGTTTCAGGCATGGATATATTGTATGGCAGTTGAAATATTTTTAAATGCAGGCTGAACAACATGTTTAATTCCACTCGGCAGGGGTCATGCCCAGCCGTTTTGCAAACACGCGGCTAAACGCGGCGGCGCTTTGGTAGCCTACTTGCGCAGCAATGCTTTTTAGCGGCTTGCCTTGCTTGATCAGATTTTGTGCAATGGAGAGTCGCCAATCGGTGAGGTAATCGAGCGGCGTGGTACCGACGATGGTTTTAAAGTTGGCGGCAAAGCGTGCACGCGACATGCCTGATACATCGGCCAAGGTTTCTAATGTCCACGCGTGCGATGGATTTTCGTGCATGGCCTGGACAGCATGCGCCAACCGCGCATCAGCCAGGGCGGCAAAAATACTTTGTTGCACTTGGCCGTGCTCAATCACGTGACGCAGCATCTGGATCAGGAAATACTCAGCCAGGCGGTCTAACGCAGCCTGGCGGCCCAAGGCTTGCGCAAAGGCCTCGTGAAATAACAACTGCAAAGTGGGGGCGATCTGCGGCATATCGCTCAGGGGCACAATCACAAACGCAGGCAATGCGGTTGCCAGCGGGCTGCGCACATTGGCACCGAGGTCTATTGAGGCACACACCAGCTCACAAGGCTCACCGGCCACAGGCGTGAGCATGTGTATGCTGGGACCGGGAAAGAAAACCACACTGGGTTGATGGATGTGTGCGATGCGCTGATCCCGCAACATGAGGTCAAGTTTACCAGCGCGTAACACATGGATATGGCCTGCCGGGCCTGAGCCGTCAAAATTGGCCACCTCACACAGGTCGCCCGTAAAAAAGACTTGGGCGGACAGTGAAATCTGGTTGAGCAATGGTAGCAAGGGATCCAAAACGAGACTCCTGAGCATATAAATGAGACCTTTAATTGCTATTAGTATTGCATGATATCTCCAACGCACCAAGCGTCTTAATTTAACCCGACAAGGAGATTTATCATGGCACGTATTCAACCCATCAACCGTCAAACTGCCAGCGCAGAGTTGAACACCACGCTGGATGCCGTCAAAGCCAAAATGGGCAAAGTGCCTAACCTGGTCGCCACGTTTGCGCAGGCACCTGTGGCGCTGAATGCCTACCTGGCTTTAAGTGAAGTGGTCAGCAAAGGCCGCTTAACCGCCAAGCAAAGAGAGTCACTAGCGTTAGCCATCGGCCAGGCGAATAGCTGCCAGTATTGCTTGTCTGCACATAGCCTGATTGCGCGGGGTGCTGGCCTGCATAGCGAGGCGGTCAAAGCCGCACGCCAAGCCAATGCAGAAGATGCACTCACCGATGCCTTGCTAAAACTGGCCGTAAAAATCGTGAACCAGCGCGGTGTCATCTCTGATGGAGACTTTACCGAAGCACATTTGGCTGGCGCGGATGATGGTTTGATTTTGGAAGTGATCACCAGTGTTGCACTTAACACTCTGACCAACTACACCAACCACATTGCGCAAACAGACATTGATTTCCCAGTCGTCGCGGTTTAATAGGAGTAATCAGGCCACCCTTACGTGGCCTGATTACTTTCTACTCACACAGCCTGATTCAAAAAGTCCTCAACGGTTTGTATAAACAACTGCGGCTGTTCAGCATGCACCCAGTGCTCTGTAGGTAAGGTAACGAACTCAGCCTGGGGGAAATGCTGTTTAAGTTCGGTGATATCACGCGTTTGCACATAATCACTGCGTTCGCCGCGAATAAATAAACTCGGCGGGGCAAAATGGACGGCAAGCGCAGCAATCAATGTCGCGTAATTCGCTTTGAGTGCTGGCAGGTTGATGCGCCACTGTAACTGCGCTTCGTTTTTGACCAGATTAGTGAGTAAAAACTGCCGTACTCTCAGATTGCTAATCGAGTCCTTTAAGGCATTATCCACCTCATTACGCGATGCCATTTGGCTGAGGTTAACTGCCAGCATGTGATCCATCAACTGCGTGTATCGGTCAGGATAAGCGCGCATCGCCATATCCACCACAATAAGTTTGCTCACCTTGGCCGGATATTGCGTGGCGAACTGCATGGCGACTTTGCCGCCGAGTGAGTGACCGAGCAGATACACTTGAGCGACACCAAGCGCACCGAGTGTCTCTAATAAATCGCCTGCCATCTCAGGGTAAGTTTGCGTGTCGCTGTGCGGCGAGCGGCCATGGTTGCGTAGATCGACACTGATCACCTGGTAGTGCTGTGAAAAATGTTTGGCGATACTGCCCCAGTTATCCGCCGAACCGAAGAGTCCGTGCAGTAAAACGAGCGGTTGGCCCTGGCCTAGTATTTGAGTATGTAATTGCATGGTGCGTGTGAAAGATCAATGTAGCGCTATGGTATAACAATGTGGCTGGATGATCGCGCGATGATGTAGGAAAACCCACGTCAGCCAAGTCCTACGCAAGTATCAGCGTTATCTGTATGTATCACTTTGGCTGTTTTTTTGATAATGAAACCTCGATAAATTAACTCAACAAGGAATCATCATGAAAAACACAATCAAATCTCTGCTGTTAGTAAGTGCGTTGACATTGCCTATGGCTGGTTTTGCGGCCGATGGTGACTCGATTGGCACCAAGGTTGAAGACTCTGTGATCACGGCTAAAGTGAAAACAGCGTTTGCCAAAGACAAAGCAGTGAGTGCAACCGACATTAAAGTAGAAACCGACAGCAATGGCCTGGTGCAATTGTCTGGCGTGGTGAAGTCAAAAGCCGAGGCTGACAAAGCAGTGTTGTTAGCTAAAAATGTAAAAGGCGTAACCGCCGTGAAAGACGATATTGTGGTCACACAATAAGCGCTTCACATGTGTTTTGCCCATAGGAATCCACGCGATTCCTATGGGCAGTTTTACGTTTAAGCCCCCTTCACATACGCCCCCCAGCCAAACAAGCCTATAATGAACTGCGTGTATTACGCACTCACATAGCGCAGCATCATTGCCAAACTCGGGAGCACCACACATGGCTGGTTACAAAACGCCTGGCGTTTATCTACAAGAAGTGACTAGATTGCCACCCAGTATTCCGGCATTAGACACGGCCATCCCGGCCTTTATTGGCTATACCGAAAAGGCAGCGCAACAAGGCACATCATTATTGCTGGTTGCGACCACAGTCACCTCGCTGCTGGCATATGAGGCCCTGTTTGGCGGTGCACCCGCGCAACGCATCACGCTATGGCTCGCTGCACCCACACAAGTCGTAGACGCCACGGTGGATCAGCCGTTTTACCTCTATGACAGCGTGCGGCTGTTTTTTGCCAATGGCGGCAGCCAGTGTGTGATTGTGTCGGTGGGCGATTACAGCGGTGAGGTGGTCGCAACCCAACTGGCCGCCGGTTTAAATGCGCTGGAAACAGCGCCGTTGCCGACCCTGATCGTGATGCCGGAGGCGTCCTGTTGTGAAGAGGCGCATACACTGGAGTCTGCGGCCTTAGCGCAATGCGCACGGCAGCAAAACCGCTTTGCATTGTTTGACCTGCGTTTTACAAACACGCTGGCAGACTTTGCGGCAGAAGCTAGCCGTTTTAAACAGCAGGTGGGGGATAAACACCTCAAATATGGCGCGGCTTATGGCCCGTGGCTGCTGACCAGCCTGGCCAGAAACACAGACTTTAACCAACTGATGTTTAAACGCAAAAGTGATGGCAGTGTGGTCGATGCTGCGCAACTGACGCAGGATGCGGGCATGCTGGCGCTGATCGCCGACATACGCACTGCCGGGCTGGCCCCAGTCACGCCCGAGTCTCAGGCACAGTTGCAGTTGCTTAACCAAAAGCTCTACCAGCAGTATGTGCTGGCTAAACAATGGATAGAGGCGGCCAACATCGCCTTGAACACCTTGCCGACAACCGGGGCGGTGGCGGGCGCCTATGCCGCCATTGACCAGAGCCGTGGCGTATGGAAAGCACCGGCCAACGTCTCGCTGAACCAGGTCGTTGGGCCGGTGTTTAACCTCACACAGGCGCAACAACAAACCTACAATGTGGATGCAGACACAGGTAAATCGATCAATATCATGCGCAAATTTAGCGGTAAAGGCACGCTGATTTGGGGTGCCAGAACCTTGGCGGGCAATGACAACGAATGGCGTTATGTGAACGTGCGGCGCTTATTGAGCTGGGTAGAGGCGTCGATCGGCAACGGCCTGCAAGCATTGGTGTTTGAGCCTAACGACGCCAACACCTGGCTACGTGCACAAGCCATGATTGAAAACTTTTTAACCTTGCTATGGCGACAGTGCGGCCAGCAGAATTTATTATTTTAAAACTCACCCAACAGCAAGCGGTTTAAACAGATAGCGGACAGAGCGGCCTCAAGTACATTTAAGCACAACGCACGCCCTACCCGCGGCCACCTAAGTTCATCACATCACGCATACGCCGCGGCGCCCACGTTCAGGCATTCTTCGGCGCAATGGCGACAGGCTTGCGCACATGCCCGACAGTGGTCAGTGGCATGTTGCTCACATTGATCAGCGCAGGCGGTGCAAATTTCTGCACAGTCCTGGCACGCCAGTGCCACAAAGTCACTGCCACGGGCAATAAACGACACTGTCAGGCGGCAAAAATCTGCGCAATCCATATTTAGCTCGATACAGGTGCGTAACATGGGGTTAGCCTCCGCCTCACAGGCAATGGCACAGCTTTCACAGGCTTCTGCACAGGTTTTGCAGAGCGCCATACATAACTTCAGATCGTGTTCTGTCATCATATTCTCCAGCATGCTGCAGGTTTATAAAAAGACGCCTGGCTTTGAGGTGGTTTATCAGCCCCCCCAAAGCCAATCCGGCACAGGCAGCTACTGTTTCACGCCGGTGCCACCGTCTTGGGGCTTTTCGTGAAAACGCTTGCCTTTCTCCATGCTACCGGGCCGCGATGGCTTGTTAGCGCTACCCGGCTTGCCCTGGGCATCGGCGTTGCTATTCGCGCCATTGTTGTCAGGTTGCGGCTCGAGATAATCACCGCTTTGATGCGTATCGGGCAGCTGATTTTTTTGCTGCTGTGCAGGTGGCACATTCTCCGGCGACGCAGCGATCACACACATGGAACATAACAAACTACCAGCCAACACTATAGAAAGTAACTGTTTCATCATAAGCTCCTCAGTCAATGGTGGAATCACCCTGCCTCTTATCGGGGCAGGGTTCACTCTATGCTAGTGATGCGGCTGCTAGCTGTATGTCAGTGCTCATACAAAGCGCTGTAGGATAATCATGAAGCGGCCTCTTCATTGCCAGTCAGGCTGCCGTGACTACGGATCCAGGCAATCACTTTGAGCAACTCGTCCGGACTAATGCCATTGTTGGCATCTGATGGATCCATCAGGCCTTTACCTTTAGCACCCATGCCGCCATTGGTGCCGTTCCACACGGTTTCAAACATGCCTTTATTGGTGGCATCTTTAGCATAGTTGTAATTAGGCCCGGTCAATGCAGGGCCAACCTGGCCACCGGCGTCCGGGCCATGGCATTGGGTGCAGGAATATAGCTGAAAAGTTTTTTTGCCCTGCGCAATCGCATCTTCTTTACCCACATAGGGGTTTTTACCGGTGGCTAAAAATTCTTTGGCCGCAGGCGTATCAAACAATTCAGCCTTGATCTCCAGCGGCGAGCCGTCCTGCGTTTTGACAAACTTGATGGTTTCGCCGCTGGCGGCGGCGCCCGCAGCGCCAGTCGTCGAGGCCTGTTTATCACAGGCGGAGAGTCCAGCAACTAATACCAACAGGCCTAAGCCGAGTGCGTGATTCATGTCGTTCTCCTCATGGTTGGGTGTGTTCTTGATTGACTCATTGTCGCAACCCATTATGAATAAAACGAAAACCGGCGCCCATGTCACAACGGCGGAATCTGCTGTAGGATGATTCGCACACGACCGCCGCCCGCATGAAAAAGCCTGGCATGGGGCCAGGCTTTCATCACTAGCAATCACGTACATCAACCGTTAATAATTTCACCGCCATTGGGGTGTATCACCTGCCCGGTCATATAAGACGATGCCTGGCTGGCCAGAAAAACATAGGCCGGGGCAATCTCACTTGGCTGCGCAGGCCGCTTTAAAGGCACTTGGCTCCCAAATTCACTGACCTTTTTCTCATCAAAACTGGCAGGAATCAAAGGTGTCCATACCGGCCCCGGCGCTACCGCATTGACGTAAATATCCCGGTGCACCAGTTGCCGCGAGAGCGAGCGCGTAAACGACACCACCGCGCCTTTGGTCGCCGAGTAATCCAGCAACTCGGGGCTGCCGCGGTAAGCCGTCACAGACGCGGTATTAATAATATGACTGTTTTTAGGCAGATGCGGTAATGCCGCCTTCACCATATAAAACATAGAAAATATATTGGTCCTGAACGTATGTTCCAACTGCCGCTGGCTGATTTCAACAATACTGGTTTGCGGAAACTGCTGGGCGGCATTGTTGATCACAATATCCAGTTGGCCAAAATGCTGCAGGGTGTCGTGTATCACTTGTTCACAAAAGCGTTCGTCAGCCACATCGCCCGCTATCAGCAAACACTGGCTGCCATAGGCCTCGACCAATTGCTTGGTTTTTGCCGCATCCTCGTGTTCGTCCAGGTAGACAATCACCAGATCCGCCCCTTCTGCCGCAAAATGTACCGCCACGGCGCGGCCGATGCCGCTATCACCGCCAGTAATAATGGCCACTTTGCCCTTGAGCTTATCGCTTCCGGCGTACGCCTCTTCAATATATTGGGGCTGCGGATGCATCTCTTCTTCACGCCCTGGCTGCATAAACTGATGCTGGGGCGGATTAATTTTGTCTTCAACAGCTTCCATTACGTTCTCCTTAGGTCATGGCGAAATGCAGTACTAACAACATTAATTCTTTAAATGATTGTCCGTGGCGGGCGCGACAGGCTCGCGCGGATCGGGCCGCGGCTGACCATTCTGGCGTCGTTGATCTTGGTTGGGCAAGCCATCGGCAGGCACTTCTGGCGGCACGATGACGCCACGCTCATGTGGCATTTTGGGCGGCACATTGACGCTGTCAGAATCGATATTGCAGGACGGTTTATTTGAAATGGCGGCGTCTTCGCAAGGCGGTACGGTATTGTTCACCGGCGGGGCAGACCACGCATTCCCCGACCACACACTGCAACATAATGAGCCAGCCAATAACATCCAGGTGAGTGTTTTTTGCATACCGTCTACTCCTTTAACAAGGTGGGAGAGATACCACTGCATGCTGCATTGTATGGCCGCAAACACACTGGCGCCGTCGGCAACAAACTGATTCGGCTGTAGGAGTTGCCTCTGCTGAAAAACGCTCCGTGTCAGACGGGTCTGACAACACAATCAGCCACTGCCCGATACTTGGCGGCAGGCTTCATTTTTACACTGCAGGCAGATGGTGACCATCTGCCTGGGCCGCGCATTGGCAACAACAAGCCATGCATAGTGATAGCAACGGTTAGCGCCAATAGATTAAAAAATTAAGTTTTTGCAGGTTGAGTCTTTGAGTAGGAGTACGCCATGAGTAGTTATCCCGTGCATGCTTTAGCCATGTCATCACCACTGGAACAACCAACAGACAGTGGTGATGACATGGCCCAGGCGCGCTATATCCTGAACCGGCTATTTCAGGGCTTTGCAGATCCCTTTGCCGTGCGTTTGTGGAATGGCAGCGTACTGACGATAGGGGACGGCGCACCCATGTTTACCTTTTGCCTGCAACAGGCGTCGGTATTACGTGACATGGTCTGGTTTAGCAATCCGCAACGCCTGCTAGAGGCCTATTGCGCGGGGGAGGTGCAGATTCATGGCGACTTTCATGCTGCCATGCAGTTGCGCGAGCATTTCGAATCTTTATCGTTGCCGCTACATGAAAAACTCGGCCTGTTATTTCGGGCACTGACGCTGGCAGACCATCCGTATGCACACGACGCACATGACACTGCAACTGCGCGCGCAGCCGCCTCTGCACCACTGCAAACGCCCGCCCCAATCGCCCTAAATTACGATGCTGCGGATGACTTTTACCAATGCTGGCTCGATGAGCAGATGTTGCACTCATGTGCGTATTTCACCGGCACGACCAATACGCTGTCACAAGCCCAGCAAACACAGTTAACGCTAATCTGCCAGAAACTGCGTTTGCAACATGGTGAGACGCTACTGGATATTGCCTGTGGCTGGGGTGGCCTGGCATGCTGGGCCGCTAAACATTTTGGTGTGTTTGTGCACGGCATCACAGCAAACCCGGCGCAATACGCCTATGCAACACAGCAAGTGCAGCAACAAGGCCTGGCACACCTGGTCAAGATAGAACTGGCTGACTACAGCACCCTGCCGGCACTGGCCAGCTATGATAAAGCCGTTTGCATCAGTATTGCCGAGCATATTGGCGCAGCACGTTACCCTGCGTTTTTGGCCAAGGTATACGACGCGCTTAAACCCGGCGGCTTATTGTTGAGCCATGTCATCACGACTGAAAGCCCGGCTGGCCAGCAAGATGCCTCCACCGCATTGATCAACCGCCAGCTTTACCCCGCAGGCGAGTTAACGTCTTTTGCGCAGGTGTTACAGCATATCGATCTCGCCAGGTTTGACGTCTTTCAGGTAGAAGGCTTGCGCCGGCACTATGTCATGACGTTGCGCCAGTGGCTGGCGAATCTGGAGGCGCAGCATGCCTCGATTGCGGCCAGCATGAGCGAACGCAGCTACCGTATTTGGCGCCTGGCCTTGACCGCTAGCGTCATCCAGTTTGAACAGGGCGTGACAGGCATGCACCAGGTGCTTGCAACACGCCGATGCACTTAACTCACCAGGAAACCGCCCTATGCACAATAATCTGATGACACCCCCACAGCGACGCCAGCTTATTGCCTCAGTGTGCATGCTGGCGTTAAGCAGTTGCTCACAACCGCCACAATCGGCAGCATCTACGGCACCACGCACGCACGCGGACAGTGTGACCAGCCAGGCAGGCTGGTTTCCAACCACGCAAGCGGCAGAGACACTGCGTTGGCCAGCAGGCAAAGCACCCATTGCAATGCCCAACACCAACGTAGTTGCCTTTGCCAATGACCTGCATCACCCGCGCTGGCTATACGCCTTGCCTAATGGCGATATTCTGGTGGCAGAAAGCAACCCGCAACCGGTGAATGCCGCCTTTAGCCTGAAACAGTGGATTAGCAGCAAGCTCATGCATGAGGCAGATGAACAGGCCGCGAGTCAGTACCAGATCACCCTGTTGCGCGACAACAATGGCGATGGCATTGCTGACGAACGCTATGTGTTTATCAAGGAGACGGCATTGCCTGTTGGTGTGGCGCTGGTCGGCGATACTTTTTATATTGCCAACACCGACACACTGCTGCAATTTGCTTATCAAGCCGGGCAAACCCAAGCAACGCCAACCGTAGTGGCACCAGCACCTGAGCCTGACGATAACACGCTATCGCTCGTGCCGGACAAACGCGCAAAGCAGCCCATAGACATGCTGGCCGAGAGGCTGCAACAAGATGGCACAACGCCAGAACGGCCAGCCAATGTACTGCTCGACAAAAGAGGCTACTTACTGGTGGCAGATGACGTCGGCAATGTGATCTGGCACGTGAAAGGCAACCGAAAAGTGGCACAACAATAGCCACAGCAGCAGGCAATGGATCACAAGCCATGAAAAATATATTGTTGATTTACGGCCATGCCCTTAGCCATTGCGCATTAAAGGCACTGGTGAGCGATGACCGCAGCGTGCACTTAGCCGCTGAGGCCGGCAGTGTGCATGAAGCCAGGTTAAGCATTCGTCAGCATGCCTGCGATGCGGTCATGTTGGATGTGTCTGCCGCCGAAACAAACGGCCTCGAAGTATTCTGTGACCTCAAGCAGGCTTTTCCTGAGTTGCCTATTCTCATCATCAATGGCAGTGAACGAGCAGACCGCATGCTGCATTTCATTCGGCTGGGTTGTGCTGGCTATCTGTCTTACACAACAGACAGCGCACAAGTGATTCCGGCGATCAACACCATCACGCGCGGGCAACGCTATGTGCTACCGCAGCACCAGCAGTTACTTGCCAACAGCCGCCCCATGCAGCACGACCGATTGTCGTTGCGCGAGCTACAAGTATTTTTCAAGTTGATTAAAGGCCAGGCGGTCAATGCCATTGCATCAGAACTGGAGATTGCGCCTGGCTCTGTCAGCGTGTTCAGGTCTAAAATTCTTAAAAAAATGAACGCGGCCAACAATGCAGCGCTGATTCATTATGCGCTGCAAACGCACTTGGCGCTGGTCGTCGGGGCAACCAGCAAATCAGCCACGCAATTGACCTGATTACATTTTCTTCACCGCAAACTGTAGTTGCTCAATCGCCTCCCATGAAATGAGTGAGCCGATTAAAATCACCGCAAAGCCCAAGCCAGCGGTACAGACAATCGCCATGCTGAGCGAGACCAGCGCACCGCGTTCGCGGATACCAAAAATATACCTGACACCGCGATAAACCAGTAACACTGACACCAATACCGCCACGCCATGCACCACCACATTGAAGCTCAAGCTGGGCACAATGTAAAACAGCGAGGTCAACCACAGTGGCGTGGTCGCAATCGCCATCATCAGCAGCGAGTCACGAAAATCGGGTTTGATATTGACCATTTCGGCCAGATTTTGTGTGATCCAGGCCATCACCAGTAATACCCCCAATTGCAGCAATAACAATTCTGCGCTCACCATCAGCAGGCGATTGCCTGGCAGTTGATCAATAAACAAGCCTGGGTAGTTGTGATACAACCGCCAATACATCATCACGCACGGAATCAGCGATAAAGGCAAAATATAAAACAGCATAAGTTGCGACACGCTGGGTTTACTGGCGGTAAGTTGTCTGGCATGGCTGCGGTTGGGCGACACAAAATGAAACAGGCGGATAGGATTCATACGGCACTCCTTAAACAGACCAATGGGGTTAATAAACCCAATGGGATCAATAAAACCAAGGGAACTACTATCTGCCTATTAAAAAACAGGCCGTAAACCCTGACCACAAGGCATGCGCTGATTTGCTTGTCAGAAGATGCATCTATTGCTGGTTTGGGCGGCCATACAGTCATTCCTACAGCTATTTGCGCATTCAGCCGATGCTACGCGCCTGCCACGCCCGGCATACTTGAGTTTCCTAGTCGATCACTCACTATTTTGGAGAATAAGCATGGCAGACAATGACGATATTATTGCTACTTTGAATGACCTGATTGAAGTATCCAAAGATGGCGAAGAAGGCTTTCGCTCCTCAGCAGCGCATGTAGGTGAACCGCAACTCAAAACCTTCTTTTTACGCCGCTCGCATGAGGTGGCCACCAGTGTACAAGAGCTGCAAGAGCTGGTGCGCTCACTCGGCGGCACCCCAGCGTCCTCCAGCAGTTTGGGCGGTGCCTTACACAGACGCTGGATAGACCTTAAAACGGCACTCACCAGCAACGATACGGTGGCGGTATTAAACGAAACCGAACGTGGCGAGGATGTTGCCTTGGCCACTTATCGCAAAGCCGCCGAAAAAGACTTACCGACGCATATCCGCTTTGTGGTGGTGCGCCAGCTTGAAGGCGCCAAACGTAACCATGACCAGGTAAAACAGCTACGCGATGCCGCGCGCGCAGAGGCAGCGGCGCACTAGCAGGCAAAGACTAGCCAACGTTGGGCTAGCCGCGACAACGAAGCCTCGTCTTACAAAGACGGTGCTTCGTTAATACGTATTGCTCACGAATATGCGGTGGTTTAGACAAGACAAAAGCGTCAGGTGAATCGTCAGAAATAAAACCAACCAGCTTATTCAAGCCGTGCTGGAAAGTATTACCACGACCGACGCTTCGTAAAGCGCAGGATTACTCAGCTTTCCAATCCTGAGTGACCTGTGCCAGGGTACGGTTAGTTTTCACAATGCCACCTTCTGTTGAGATCACCCAACTCACAGGGATATAGTGGTGCACACCCGTGTCGTCCTTTTTGAGTTTGATCACATCATCACTTTCCAGATGGTCTACCACCGCAAAGTGTTCTGCCTGCGCAGTGGTCACAGGCATATCCGCTTTAATTTCCTTGGCATCAATCATGGTCGTTCCCTTAATCCCGCGTGCGCGGCAACCTTAGAAACTTGAGTGTGCCGCGCTGCCATGGCTACGCCTAGTGCATGCTGGCTGAGTTTTGCGTAGGAGTTTTGAGACGCAGGAAGATGAGGCACGTATTGCACATGAACCGCTGAACAAAAAGTGCCCCTTAAAAGCAACAAACCCAGCCTAGTGCTGGGTTTGTTGTTATGCAAGTTAACGCTTGAATTACTTGTTCATGACGTACATTGTCACTTCAAAGCCAAAACGCATTTCAGTAGCAGCTGGTTTAGTCCACATGATAGTCTCCTTGGTTAAGTGGTTTCACATCTCGTTAGAAACCACTATACGCAGGCAAGCGGCGAAATGCTTGCGCAGCATCCTTAAAAACGCCTCATGATTTTACTTAGCAGACGCTGACTTTTCGGCGCCCGGCGCGAGCACGACTTTTAACCATAGCCAGCCTGCCAACCCGGACAACAGTGATCCGGTCAGGATGGCCATTTTTGATAAATTGACAGTTTCTGCCATATCGCTAAAGGCCAGGTTGGTAATAAAAATGGACATGGTAAAGCCGATGCCACCCAGCATGCCTGCGCCCACCACATGCGCTAAGCGCAAAGGCGCATGCAATTGACAAACTCCCGTCACAATCGAGGCTAACACGGCCAGCGTAATGCCTACCGGTTTACCCAGCAACAAGCCGAGAATAATGCCCAGGCTATTGCTGTGTGAAAACACAGTGTTTACGCTATGTGCAGCCAGCTGCACGCCTGTGTTGGCAAAAGCAAACAGCGGTAAAATCACAAATGCCACTGGCAAGTGTAAGGCATGCTCCAATTGATGCGAAGGCGAATGGTCATGACTCGGGCCACGGTTGAAAGGAATGGCAAACGCCAGTGCAATGCCCGCCAGCGTGGCATGCACGCCAGACTTGAGCGTTAGCCACCACATGATGGCACCGCCCAACAGATAAGGCACCATACTGAGCACCCGCCAGCGGTTAAGCGCAAACAGCAGAGCTAGGATAGCCAAAGCCCCAAGCAGATGCGGCCATGACAACGACGCGGTGTAAAACACGGCGATCATGATGGCGGCACCCAAATCGTCAATCACGGCAAACGCCACCAAAAATACCTTGAGTGGCGTGGGCACGCGTTTGCCCAGGAGTGACAACACGCCAAGCGCAAACGCAATATCGGTCGCCATCGGAATGCCAACGCCTGCCTGATAAGCCGTGCCCTGGTTAAATTGCCAGAAAATCAGCGCGGGCGCTATCATGCCGCCAACGGCCGCGATGGTCGGCAGCAAGGCATTGTTGACGCTGGACAACTCACCCACATATAACTCGCGCTTGAGCTCGAGGCCAATTAGCAAAAAGAAGATTGCCATCAGGCCATCATTGACCCACTCTTCAAGGTTTAAACCGAGCAGATGCCAATGCCAGAAATGATGATAGTGCTCAGCCAATGCACTGTTGGCAATGATCAGTGCCAGCACGGTGACCAGCAACAGCAGGATGCTACTGGCTTGCTCTGAGGCTAAAAATCGTTGAAAAGTAATGGTTAACGGACGCATATAGTCAAGACTGATTATTCACCGACGGCGAAGCCGATGCCAAACATGGTTTGCGCCTGATTATAATCGAGCAGCGAAACACCGTAACCACTGGCCAGCATGGCATAAAAACGCACGCTTTCACTTTTAAGCGGTTTATATTGCACATCAAACTTCACATAGCCCTTGTTATCGCTACGCATATTGTTGCGCAAGGTGACGCTGGCCGCCGTAGTATTGGCTTCGTTGTCCCAACGCAATATCGCATCCCCATAGCCCATATATTTACTAATATCCGGGTTATCGTTATCCGACTTGCTTTCAGGGATACGCCACCATGGCCGTACCAGCAAACTATAGCGCTCATTCAGCTGCCAGCCGCCTTGCACATACAGGCGGTTCCAGCTGCGTGACAGCGGCTGCGAGCGGCCATTGGACTCATGTACCAGGCCCACATTGAGCATATCCGGCATGGCGTTCAGCCAACTGTTTTCTTCTGCAGGCTTGTTCAAGCCCAACGATAAAATCAGCTCGGGCGAGTAGTTGTGATCACGCATTGGGCGCGACTGCGCTTCGTTATAGACTTGCCAGAACGACTGTTGGGTATACGCCCCCCACAAACGTGCACTTTGTACCCACTGGTTTTTAGGCAGCCAGTCTGACAGGTTCATCAACTGTGTTTTCAGGCTGATTTGAAAATGCAGATCATTGTGACCGAGGTCGCGGTCTTGCGTATTCGGGCGTGACGGCGAGGTCGGCACATCGTTTGGGTTGTTTGAGTAGGCCGTAATCAGGTAATTCAGCTGATGCGTTTCGAGGTCGGTAAAATGCAGCTCATCCTGACTGTTTAAATGCCATTTGCGCGAGAGATAGCCCGTCTCGGCACCCACGCTCTTCACCAGCTCCTGCTGACTGGGGGCTAATATCGGCGGCACCAGGTGGGTAGGCGTGTATTGCTCGGCCACTTTATCAAAACAAACCAGGCGACGGCTAGCATCGGTGGCAAACTCGGTTTGGCAGGTGCGCAAGGCATTTTGCATCTCTTGCATGCCGGCTGCCTGCGCCTGCCCGCTCAACGTGATGGCAAAAAGAATGAAGCTGCGCAAGAGCGTTATGCGCAGGTTGTCACACATGAACATACGGATTCCCTTCTGCGGGGCGCCCGATCACGGCGCCGGATTCATCATGATCAGATGTTGCTGCTCGATAGCGCTTAACACCTCATCGCTGAGAGGCGTTTGATAAGCGGCAATGTTTTCTTGTAACTGCGCCATGCTGGTGGCACCAATAATCGTGCTGCCGACAAACCAGCGATGATAGACAAAACTCAATGCCAACTGGGTAGGCGTGAGCCCGTGCGCACGCGCCAGCTCGGCATAGGCTTTGGCCGCGGCCGGCACTCCTGGTTTTTTGTAGCGCTGGGCATAGCCCAAAAACAGTGTGACACGGCCAGGGGTGGCCGGGTCGTCTATATATTTGCCGGTTAAATGCCCAAACGCCAACGGCGAGTAGGCAGCCAAACTGATGCGCTCACGATACAGTACCTCGGTCATGCCAAACTCCATGCCGCGATTCATCAGGTTATAGCAGTTTTGCAACACGGCAATGCGCGGCAAACCTTGCTCGCGGGCCAGGCGCAAAAACTCCATCACGCCCCACGGCTGCTCATTACTCAAGCCGATGGCACGCACCTTACCTTCCTGTATCAACTCGGCCATCACCTCCAGCTGGGTTTGAATCGGCACCCAGTCCATCGGCTGGCCGTTGGCATCGCGCTCGGCGCGCGGGTCAAACTGATATTGGCCAAACATCGGCACATTACGCTCAGGCCAATGTAAATACAGCACATCCAGGTAATCGGTTTGCAAACGCGTCAGACTGTCGTGCACCGCCTGGCGGATATTGGCTCTATCCATACCACTCGGGCCGCCACGTATCCATTGCATGCCACGCCTGGGGCCAGCGACTTTACTCGCCAGCACAAAGCGGTCACGCACTTGTGTTTTAATCCAGTGGCCAAGAATGGTCTCGGCTTGCGTCACCGTCTCGGCACGTGGCGGCACCGGGTACATCTCGGCGGTATCAATAAAATTAATGCCTTGCGAGAGCGCAAAGTCTAGTTGGTTATTGGCATCTTGCTGGGTGTTCTGGTCACCAAACGTCATGGTGCCCAGCGTGATTTTGGAAACGCGAATGCCGCTGTCCCCGAGCGTGGTGTAATCCATTAATGTAATACCTGTTTTTCTGTGGGTACCTGCATTACGATACTCGAAACGGCTTCTGGTTCCTTGTGTTTGAACACAGACAATGCCCAGCCTGCATCCTGGCTGGCGACCATTAACATGCGGCTAATTGCCAGCACCAGCTGGTGATTTAAACTCATGTTCACATTCATGCCATTGGCACATACCAGTTGCATATGGTTTAACTGGTCGTTAATCGACACAAAACGCGTATCCACCACCAATAAGGCCTGCTCACTCACCACCGACGGCCGCTGCTGGTAAGCCGTGGCAAAGTCCAGGTCATCCAGCTGATGCACCGCCTCGGCCTCGGCTTCAAATTGACGGGTCGCCTCGGTGGGTGACTGGGCCGCAGGCAACGGCACAGCCTCGCCCAGTGCCAACGCCGACACCGGCAAATGCGCCTCACGGTTTAACACATTAAACATCTGCCGCGCGACGCGATAAGTCAGCCAGACCTGGATTTCCTGCGCCTGGCTCACAGCCGCCTTCATCAGCAAGCGGTCTTGTTGCTGGTCGTAAGAAAGATTGATCTGCTGGATGGATTGCTGTTGCATAAGATAAATCGCTTTGCAAGGGGTCTTGACTAGCATACCGCAGTTGCGGCCCGGCTGCCTAACACTATCCGGGGCAAGCGGTGCAAATGGCGGGCGCCAGATACACTCCGATACAAACCGGCCCCCCTGTATGCGGATACATTGACTGATGTTTTGGTCTGACAAATTAAGAATGCGTGCAATGGAAGCAATATGAAAAACTTAAAATTGATGTGGTTAGCCGGATTGGTTGCGGCACTGGCACTCACCAGCACGATGGCCCAAGCACACCCGCCAGGCCACGGTGGCTGGCATGGCGGCGGCGGTTGGCATGGTGGTGGCGGTGTCGGCTTTTACTTTGGCGCACCCTATCCCTATTTTCCTTATGCATATTCGCCTTACGCCTACCCTTATCCCTATGTGTATAACCCACCGCCAGTGGTCATCTCCCAACCGCAGCCGCAAGTCTATATAGAACAAGGCAGCGGGGTCAGCAGCACTGCGCCATCCGCCCCGGCACAAACCACGCCGCCCACCGCCAGTGCGGGCAATAACGGTCAGAGCTACTGGTATTACTGCGAGCCCTCTGACAGTTATTATCCTTACGTCAAAGAGTGCGCGGCAGACTGGAAGCAAGTCACGCCCACGCCACCGGCCAAATAGGATGACCCACATGAATACGCATCCTAAGCTCATTATCGTGCTGGCCTCGCTGGCGCTCTCGGCCTGTGCTACCAACCCCACCGGCCCCAGCAATATGGCGCTGCCGGGCACTGGCAAAGACTTTAATCTATTCAGGGCAGACGACTTATCCTGCCGCGACTTTGCCTTGACCCAAATTGGCGGCAAAACGGTGAACCAGCAATATAACGCCAGCCTCGCCACCACTGCCGCAGTAGGCACTGTAGTAGGGGCGGCCATTGGTGCCGCGGCAGGCGGTGGCCAAGGCGCGGCCATCGGTGCAGGCATGGGAGCATTATCTGGCAGTGCGATTGGGGCTAATACAGCAGCCATCAGCGGCATGAATGCGCAGGATAAATACGACAACGCTTACTACCAATGCATGTACGCCGCCGGGCACCGTATCCCGGTCCCGGCCAGCATGGCGAGAACCTATACTCAAGGCGCTAGCCCTGCCCCGGCAAGCACTGGATCAGGCTATTACCCACCCCCACCTCCGCCGCCCAACCGACCACGCTAGGCGAATAAAAACAGGCAGCCACAAGCTGCCTGTTTCGTTTCATGCTGGTGGATTAAATGAGCATACCGCCGGAAGCCTCAATCCGCTGTGCATTCACCCAACGGTTATTCTCCGACAGCAAGCTCGCAATCATCGGGCCAATATCATCCGGCACGCCCACACGGCCAAGCGCAGTTTGCCCGGCAATATAGGCATTCACCTCTTGGTTATCACGCACCAGGCCCTGGCCAAAATCGGTTTCAATCGCCCCCGGCGCCACGGTATTCACCGCAATCTGACGCGCACCCAGCTCTTTGGCCATATAACGTGTCAACACCTCAATGCCGCCCTTCATCGCCGCATAAGCGCTGTAGCCAGGCAATGTAAAGCGAGCCAGGCCACTGGAGATATTGATAATGCGGCCACCATCATTGATCAATGGCAGCAATTTCTGCGTCACGAAAAAGGTGGATTTCAGGTGGATATTCACCATGTCATCAAAGACCTGTTCAGTCGTTTCAGCAAAAGGAGCGGTGAGACCGGTGCCCGCATTGTTAATCAGGAAATCAAACTTTTCAGCCTGAAAATGTGTTTGCAATGCTTGCTTCAAGGCACTGGCAAACGCATCAAAGGTTTTTACTTGCGCCACATCCAGCGGCAAAGCAATGGCCTTGCGGCCCAAGGCGTGAATCTCGTTGACCACCTCTTGCGCAGCCGCCTGTTTGCTCTGATAAGTCAGTACTACGTCTATGCCCTGTTTGGCCATCGCCAGCGCGGCATTTCTACCGAGCCCGCGGCTACCACCAGTAATCAATGCAATCTTGTTTGTCATGCCAGTTCTCCTATATTGATGAAAAGATGTGCGTAGTTTATTGGCATTAAAATTAAAGATAAATCAGCATTAAATGATTATACTGTTCGCAATAAACGAACAATTAAACGCACATGATAGAGAACACAGAAAGCCTGAAACGTTTTATGCGCGTGGCCGAACTGGGCAGCTTTACCAAAGCCGCAGATAGTTTAGGCTTGCCCAAAGCCAGCATTTCGCTCGCCGTGCAGCAACTGGAAAACAAACTGCAAACGCAACTTTTTCACCGCACCACACGCAAGGTGCAACTGACACCAGACGGCCAGTTGTTTTATGAAAAAAGCAAAGACGTGTTGAGCGAGATAGAAGAACTGGAAACATTATTCATTAGCGACGACAGCCAGGTCTCTGGCATCGTCCGGGTGAATATGTCACAGCCCATGGCCAGGCATTTGGTCATCCCCGCCCTACCCGCTTTTTTGCAGCGCCACCCTAACCTCAATATAGAAATCAGCAGCGAAGACCGTAAAGTCGACTTGGTCAGTGAAGGCTACGACTGCGTGGTCAGAACTGGCGAGGTCGAAGAATCTGGCATGATCATGCGCAAGATAGGCAACATGCCACAAACCAATTTTGCCAGTCCGGGTTACCTTGCCACCTACGGCGAGCCCCACACGCTTGCAGATCTGCAACATCACAGCTTGATCCACTACCAGACTAGCAGCAACAAACGCTTTGATGCGTTTGAATACCAACTGGACGGAGAGCTCCATAGCGTCAAAATGCCCAGCCGCATCTGCGTCAACAACACCGACGCCTACCGCGCCGCCTGTGTGGCCGGGCTAGGTATCATGCAAGCACCCAAGCTAGGCGCGATGGAGTTACTCAACAACGGCCAGTTAATCGAAATCTTACCCGACTGGACAGCGCCCAGCATGGCCGTGTCAATGCTGTTCCCGCATCGCCGTAACTTGTCTAAACGGGTGCGAATTTTTATGGATTGGCTGACGGAGATCGTGCAGCAGCAGTTAATATCAGGCTCAACATAAAAAAATCCCCCATGCTTGCCGGAGGAAGAATGGCAAATCACAGGGGCCAGCAGAACAAATGCCATCATTGATTGAAAGTGAGGGATTGACTCTCTGATGACGCCTGACTGCAAGAAAACGGTTAATCACTACTCCAGCTTAAAGGCAACCGGGATGGTTATTTTGAAACTTTTTTTTCTTAAACTGTCTTTCACGCCGAGTTGGGCAATGGCTTTTTTTACCATGCGCATCGCCTCTTCATCCAGCGACATATGCTTGCTGCTGCCGGCCAGCGACACATTCACCAGCTCACCATGCACAAACTGCGCCACTACCGTCGCCTCGCCTTCGAGATGGCGGCGCACCGCAATGGCCGGGTATTGTTTGCTTTTGCCCACCAGCGCACGCAATTGCTCGCCATAATCGCCCCAGGCATCGGTGTCACCGGCATTTAACTCCTCAGACTCACTGCTGCTGGTGGCCGCGCTTGCCGCCACACTGGGCTTGCTGTCTTTTGCCGGGGCGTCATTCGCCGCGGGCTGCACGCTCTCTGCCGCACTCACGCTGGGCGTGGCGGCTGCCGGGGTCATAGGCGCTGGCTCGGCCTTGGCAGGGGCGACCTGCTCTGGCACACGGTAGTCTGACGGTTGACTAGTTGGCGCCGCCAATACCTGCTTGGGTGTTTCTACCGGCGTTTGTGGTTTCACCACAGGCGTAGGCGTCGCCTTGGGGGGCTCAAGCGGTTTAGCCACCTCAGTCGGCGGCGCCACAGCTTGCACGCTGGGGGCTGCAGCTTTAATCGAAAAAAACTCGATTTCCAGCCGGTCTGGTATCTTGGGCAGTTCAATCTGGCTGAGTGCCGGGTAAAACACCACCACCAACGCGTGCAGCGCCAGCGAAACTATCACCGCCCGCCAAACGAGCGAATAGTCTTGCTGCTCAGGGTAAATCAGGCTGCTCATGCCTTTATTTCCCCACCTCTGGCGACATCACAAAACTGAACTTGCTAATGCCTGCGCGCTGAATAGCAGCCAGCACTTTGGCCACCACGCCATACTGCGCATGCTCGTCGGCATAAATTTCCACCGCCGGGTCATGGCTTTGCTTGAGCTGGCCCAGCGCCGGGGTCAGGCCTTCCAGCGCTAACCGTTGCTGGTCTAAAAACACATCGCCCGCATCCGTCACGCTGATATGCGCCGTTTTGGGCGTGGTAATCGCCACCTCGGCACTCGCCTGCGGCAGCTTCACCTTCACCGCGTTCATCAACAATGGCGCCGTCACAATAAACACGGTGAGCAACACCAGCATCACATCTACCAGCGGCGTCACATTAATTTCGCTCACCAGGTCTTCGCTTTCACTGTCGCCCAACATAGACATGTGATTAACCCTCCACGCCAGACTGCGTTAACAATGATTGAAAGCGGCTAGCCACTTGCTCCATATCGGCCCGGTGCACTTTTTGTTTGCGCATAAAGTAGTTATACGCCAGCACCGCAGGCACTGCAGTGGCAATACCAATCGCCGTTGCAATTAGCGCCTCACCAATCGGCCCGGCCACCACGTCCAGCCCGGCAGAACCGGTGGCGGTGATGGTTTTAAGCGCATTCATAATGCCCCACACCGTGCCAAACAAACCGATAAACGGCGCCGTAGAGCCTATGCTCGCCAACACTGCCACGCCACCATCCATGCGCTTTTGCTCCAGATAAGCCTGCTGCTTGAGCGACAACAAAATCACCTCCTGGCGCTCGTTTCTGCGCAACACCGAGTTCGCCATCACCTCGTTCATCGCCCGCATACCGGCATCGCACAAACGCGCAAAACTGCTATTGCTGTGCGAAATAATCTTGGGCAACTCATAAATGGTTTTCACCTGCTGCCACTCAGATAAAAAGTGGTTCGCCTCATTGCGCGACTTAAACCAGGCCAGACTTTTCACAATGATGATGGACCACACCAGCACCGACAACACGCCCAGCAAATACAACACGAAATCAACAATATCAGGCACTAAATCCACAGCTAGCTCCATTATCAAAAATCAGATAAAAAAATGACCCGGATGCTTACTGCTCTTTAGCGCAGTGGTTAACCGGGCAAAAATGCACACAAGGAAAAAACCCTGCCAATGACAGGAATTTTTCATATTTACATCCCTTCATATGTTTAATCGCTGGGCGTACCAAAAGCCTGACGTCATTAACACAATTTTACACAACAGCCATTCATCACAGTCCACCAGCATTAACGGCTACCGGCAAGTAAACAAAGTACCATTCGCCGTAATAGCGCTTGTCATTGAGATGTTGCAACTCACCGCGGTAGCCTTTGGTTTTGAATACTTGTTTATCAGACAAACTATAAATACCCATAACCCCACCACTCGGTGCTGTGACAATGCCCCAACCTTCACGTTGTGTGATCGGGTCGAGGTAGGGTTTGCGTAAATGGCGGCGCGCGCTCGGAAACCGGGTATCTTCCTGCAAAGCCTCTAGAGTGGGCGGAAAGGTTTTCACCACGCCTGGCGTCTGGTTGTAATAGCGGCCAATGGCGTCGCGATAAGCCAGCCCGACCTTGATCAACTCTGCTTCACGCTCGCGCAGCACCTGCGTGTGCCAGCGCATGCTGGCCTGCGCCATCACCAGGCCACTGAGCATCACCAGCATAAACATGCCGATCAGCACAAAGCCGTGAATAGTCTGCCTACCACAGCGCATAGGGCGTGCCGTCCTCAGCCAGCCTCGCTGAACCGCTGTGCACATCAAACACACTGCCTTGCTCGTCAATATTGGGTGGCAAGGTAATCACCCAGGTATCGGCGCGCTCAGTCACCGGGTCGGGCGGGATGGCTTTGAGATATTGGCGTTCGACCAATTCGTCCAGCGTCTCTGGGTAGCGGTTTTTGTCGCTGTAAAACTTATCAATCGCGTCACGCATGGTGAGCAGGTCATGGCGCAAGGTGGTTTCTTTTGAGCGCTGCAACATATGCATGAATTTTGGCGAGACAATCGTCAGCAACATGGCCAGAATCGCCAGCACCACCAGCATTTCAATCAGGGTGAATCCGCGTTTCATGGTTTTACCACGCACTATAAGGTTGTTGGTTGATGCCGATGGTGGGCGAGCGCGACGACACGTCATAGACGTCTTGCGCCATGTCGTCCAACGCCCCATCGTAAGCACGAATTTGCCAGGTAGCGGCATTGCTTTGCGTGGCGTCTGCCGCAAACGGGTCGCGCGGAATGCGGCGCAAAAAAAATAGCTTTTTCTTTTTAGCGTCCTGCGCGTTTTCAATGCCGGTGACCAATATGGTCAAATTAGGCGGATAACCACTGCCCTCGGCCGTTTTCTTAATCAGCCCATGATCAACCGCGTCTTTATACGCATCCAGCGCATCGCGGATTTGCCATAACGCACGCTTGAGCTCACGCTCCTTGTCACGCTTGGCGTTGAGCTGTAGCACCGGGCTGGCCGAGGTCACCAGCAAGGCGAGCAAGGCCAGTGTCACCAATAGCTCAACCAGCGTAAAACCCCGTGATCGCTGACGGATAACGCGCACGGTTATTGACTCTGAATAATCATAGTATTTGGGCTTGCTGATGGATTTGGGGGAGCCGAGTTAATCAATTGATCGGCAAAGTTTGCATCCACCTTTGCGCGATCATTTGAGGTATTTTGCGGCACGGCTACCGGGTTAGATGGCATAGTGTCGCTAGATTGCACGGCACGCGCGCCACCTGCGCCCAGCGGATTAGCCGTGGCGGCGATGCCGGACGGAATCAGGCTATACACCGAGCTGGCCGGGCTCAGGTTATGCATAATGCGCGGCGTGATGAGCAACACAATTTCGTTTTTGCGTTTGTCTTCATTGTTGCTGCTAAACAGTTTGCCGATCAGCGGCAAATTACCCAGGCCCGGTACTTTGCGGCGGGTTTTCTGCTCGTCATCACGGAACAAACCAGCCAGAATCTGCGTTTCATTATTGCGCAACTGCAAGGTGGTATTGGCATTGCGGCTACCGATGGTGTACGCCAGCACGCCAGAACTGGTGGTGACCTGGTCGGTAATATTGCTTACCTCCATGCCGACCTTGATACTGACCTGGTCTTGCATCTGGATTACCGGCTCGACATCGAGCTTGATGCCGACCTCAATATAATTCACATTCTGGCTGACAAAGCCCTGTGCGCTGGCCACGCTGGTCAGCACCGGGATTTTGTCACCGACATGAATCTTGGCGCGGTCACGGTTTTTGACGCGGATTTTGGGGCTGGCTAATAGATTGGTGTCAGTATCTTGATGCAACAGGTTAAGCACAATGGCCGGATCATTGATTGAAAACACGCCCAGGTTGCCATTAAAGTTACGCAACTCGGTCAAGGTCAGCTTGCCCGCCTGCGGTTGGGTGCCACTACTGTTACCCGCCGCATTGCCCTGCACGCCCACGCCAATCTGGGTTGGGTATTGAATGCCCAGGTTTTCCAGGTTGCGGCGATTGATTTCCATCACCTCCACTTCGAGCATGACTTCAGGCTCATTGAGGTCTTGCGAGGCAATCAGCTTCTCGGCCACTTTAATACGGTCCATGGTATCGCGCATCACCAGCGTATTCAGCTTTTCATCCATATAGACATCGCTGGCACGCAACACGGTTTTCATCATATTGAGCGCACGTTTGGCGTCCATGTGCGTCAGGTAAAAACTGCGCACAAACAGCTCCTCATATTGCGCCGCGCGGGCTTGCGGATAAATGAGCAGCGTATTGCTATTGAGCACTTTTTTGCCCAATTGGTGACTGGTCAGGATCACCTCTAGCGCCTGCTCAATTGGGGTATCGCGCAACAAGACATTGACGCGTATGCCTTCGTTGAGCTCCTGGTCAAACGAAAAGTTGAGATCGCCCGCCTTGCCCAGGTATTCAAAAGCATTTTTAATCGGCGTGTTTTTCAGCTCTAGCGTGACTTTCTTTTTAAGGGATGACTGCAATGGCCGCACCACGCTGCTGCGCTCGTTTTTTTTCTGCTCAAGCTGCTCGAATAATTGCCGCGCCGCGGCGTGTGCAGGTTGCTCAGCCAAAATGCTGCGTAAACCAAATTCGGCCCCGGCCAGGTCTTCTGCCGCAATGGCTAATTGCACTTGTGCCAGTTGCGCCGCATGCTGGCGTGCCAGTTGCACCTTTTGCAGACCATCGCTGGCAGCACGGTTGTTGGGTGAGAGCTTCAACACTTGCTGGTAAGCCTCGCTCGCCGCATCGTATTGCTGCGCGGCTTGCAAACTATCGGCTTGCTGCAATTGTTTTTGCAGCTTTTTCTCTTGCAACAGGGTGAGCCAGTTTTTGTATTGTGGCTGGCGCGGATGTGCCTCCACCAAAGGCTGCAACAGCTGGATGGCCTCATCGTCCTGGCCGCGCGCGGCATAGATTCTGGCCTGCTCCAGCGTAGCATCGCCGGTTTGCGGTGCGGGCAATAGATTGCTGCACCCCGCCAACAACAGTGGACAGCCCAACCACCAGGCCCAATGGCTCATTTTATGCTTCACTTGCTTGTTCAAAATACCACCCCATTATCCAGCCTGATTTCAAAGCGCTCGGCTGCATGTTGCAGCACGATTTTTTGTTGATCCAGCAACGCCACCTGCCAGCCATCGGCAAAGCGGTCCCCCGCGTGCAACACGTATTGTTGTTGGCCGTCGGTTAAAAACACGGTCCAGCGACCACCTTCTTGCAGGCGACCGGCATAGGTATACGGATTGACAGCTTCAGGCGCAACGGGCGGTGCACTCTCGGCCGAGGCTGGTTGCAGCACAGCAAACAGATCAATCGCGCCATCATCGGCTGTCCTCAGGCTTTCAGCCGTGTCTGCAACGCGTTGCAAGTCCGGGGCGGGCAATGCTGACGAACTTGGCAAAGGCAGCGCCTGTGCCACACTCACGCGCTGCCGCGGCGCTGGCTCAGCCGTCGCCACAGGCGATGATGCCTGTTCGTCAGCCTGCTCTACCCACCAGCATGCCAGCAAGGTGCATACCAGTGCGGCCCATACGAATCCGCGCCGCATCATGGCTGGCCTCGCTTGCGTGTATACAAACTAAACTCCACATAGGCCTCAAGCTCAGGTTGCATGACATCGCTACGCTGTAATTTAAACTGGCTCAAGGCCAGGCTGGGGTAATGCTGCAACACCTGCTGCAAAAAGTGACGCACCTGCAAATAATCGCCTTTAAGCGGTAATTTGATGCGCTGCACCTGCAAGCGACTCTGTTCAAGCGCAACAGACTGAAACTCTGCCCGTTCGAACAGCATGCCCATGGCATCCGCGGTCGCCAGAATCTCGGCGCTGATACGGTCTGCTTCATCTTCAACGGGCCAGGTTGTCAGCGCAGTTGAGGCGACAGGGCTGGTAATGGGCGCAACAATGGCCTGCCTGGTCTGCATTGGCAATTGTTGCAAAGCGTGTTGAAGAGTCTGGCGATACCACCAGGCGTGTGCGATCAGCGCAGACAACACCATCGTGATGAGCAACATGACTAGCAGCCAACGGTGACTCTGCCATGTTTGCCGGCTCACAAAGCGCAGGCGCTGCAGGGTTGGGCTTAAAACTGCCATCCGGCCTCCAGGTGCAAGGTGGTCATGCGCAAGCCGTTCACTTCGGTGGCTTCGCTGGCCTTGAGTTTCACGTCGGCGAGGCCGGATTGTTTTTTGAGCCGCTCGACCAACGCCCAGCCTTGCTGACGTTGCTGCGCAAGCACCGTCATGCGCACCTGTTTGCGTTTGGCATCGGGGGAGAGTTGCAGCCAATACAACTGCGCTTGCTGTGCGTGTTCTAGGTCACTCAACAACACTAACCACGGCGTTTGAATCTGCACCTGCGCCGCAGCGATGTCCGCTGCCAGCGCCTGATTCACCACAGGCGGAGCAGCCACTTGCCGACTCGCCGCCAGCGCCGATTGGCGTGCCTGCCATTGTTGCTGCAAACGCGTATTGTCCTCGGCAAGCTGTTGATAGATCACCACTAGGCAGACCAGCCCTATGAGCAGCAGGCTGCCCAGCAATGTCGGCATCGGCCCGGGCAAACGGCCTGCGGCATAATTGATGCGCACATGCCTCATCAGTAATTCCCCTGCTTAGCCAATGCAGCCACCTCAACAAACGGTGGCACAGACTGCTGCCTCACGCTGCTCGCTGTCGTCTGCGGTAAAAAAATCGGCAAATCCGCACGCGCTGGATGAATAGCTTGCTCACGCAGCAATAGTTGATGCAAGGTCTGCTGCCATTGCGCGTCTACCGGCACCTGGCGGATGTGCTGCCAGTGGCCTTGCAGCAGGCAGGCCACGGTTAAGCTGCTCGATTCGCGGCAGACAATCCAGCCCTCGGCTGGCAAGCCTTGCTGACGCATCACCTGCAAGGCATGATTGGCGGCAAGCGTCCAGGCGGGGGTGATGATGCCGGGTGGCAAACGATGTGCAGCCAGCACGGTTTGTAATTGTTGCATAAGGGCCAGCGGCAAGGCATTGAGCAAGGTAGGCTGGCCATACCCCCCCGGCTGCGCCTGTATCTGCCAATCCTGGCCATCGTTGGCAAACGCCTGTTGCAGGCCATGGCGGTAATACGCGGCCAAATCCGCCTGCGAGTGAATCTCGGCTTGCCACGGCAGCACCAGCCAGCGCGCATACTGGTTAGAAAGCACCACCACCACGTGCCAGCGCTGGCCCACCAATGGCGCTAATACGTCTGATAAGGTTGACCACAATGCGTCTGGCGGCAATATATCGTGCGCATTGCCTGGTAAGGCATGACGTTGATGGCTGATGATCTGCGGGCGACTGCCCGGCCACCAGGCGCGTTGAAATTGGAACACTTCCAAGGCGTCACAAGTGATGACCAGACGCAACTCCGGCGCAGTCCATGCCTGCCACCAGCGCCGGCTATCGGCCAGGCGGCAATCCACACCGGGATCAGGAGAGTGCAGTAACACGGTTAATCTCCTGCAATGTGGTTTCGCCCGCGGCGACCAGCGCCAGGCCTGCGTCACGCATGGCCCGTGTACCTGTGGTGGCCGCCAAGGCCTTGATCTGGCTAATCGGCGCTTTGGCGACGATGAGTTCGCGCATGCGGTCATCAAACAACAATAATTCAGCAATGCCTTTGCGGCCCTTGTAGCCGCTGCCGTGGCACTGGCCACAGCCGCAGCCTTTTTTAAACTGGTAGTGCTGCGTGGTCTCAACGCTCAAGCCAGATTTGCGTAACAATGCCGGTTCTGGCACATCATCCACTTTGCAAAACGGGCAGATCACACGCACCAATCTTTGCGCCAGAATCACATTCACGGCCGACACAAAGCTGTAGGCATCCACGCCCATATTCGTAAAGCGGCCAATCACATCAAACACGTTATTGGCGTGCACGGTGGTGAGCACCAAATGCCCGGTGAGGGCCGACTGCACGGCAATCTGTGCCGTTTCGCCGTCGCGGATTTCACCGACCATGATTTTGTCGGGGTCGTGGCGCAAAATCGAGCGCAAACCACGCGCAAAGGTGAGGCCTTTTTTCTCATTGACCGGAATCTGCAACACGCCTGGCAATTGATATTCGACCGGGTCTTCAATGGTGATAATCTTGTCCTCACCCTGATTGATTTCAGAGATCATGCCGTACAATGTGGTGGTTTTGCCGCTACCGGTGGGCCCGGTCACCAGCAACATGCCATAGGGCGCTTCTGCCTGCGCGCGGATTTGCGCCAGCAAGTCTGGGGCGAAGCCGAGCACCTCTAGGCTGATGCCTTGCGCTTCACTAAGCGCCTTGCGGTCCAGCACGCGCAGCACGGCGTCTTCACCCACCACGCTAGGCATGATAGACACGCGCAGGTCGATCTCGCGGCCCAGGGCATGCACTTTGCAGCGACCATCTTGCGGAATGCGCCGCTCGGCAATATCCAGCTCAGACATCACCTTGATGCGCGAAATGGCTTGCTCGGCCTGCATCACGCCATTTAAGCCACCCACCTCGGTGAGCACGCCATCAATACGGTATTTCACGCGCAAGCCATGCAGGGTCGATTCAAGGTGAATATCACTGGCCCCAGCCTTGAGCGCATCGTACAGTGTCGAGCGCACAAAACGCACCACCGGGCTGCTGTCTTCACTGATAGACTTGAGCGATAAGGCCTCGACTGGCGCCTCTTCTTCATGACTTGCGCTGTCACTGTGTTGCACCTGATCCATCGCCCGCATTTGCGTTTCATGAAACTGCAAGCAGGCCGCAATATCGTTGCGATGAGCGAGGCACCATTGCACCGGCACACGCAACCTATTCTGCAACCGTAACAGCAGTGGTTCATCAAATGGGTCGGCCACTACCATATATAAAGTCTGTTCTGGATATAACGCTTGATCTGGCTTCTGCATCAGCACGGCATGCAGGGTGCTGGCATCGTTAAAGCGCAGCAAGTCAAACATCGGCTGCATGGCATGCAGGTCGAGCGCAGTCAACGTCGGGTAATGCATGCACTGCCCGAGGGCTTGCACAAACACCTCAGGCGCCAGCGTCGACAACTCCTCCAGCACTTCGATCAGTGGCCGCCCGGTTTGCTGCGCCAGTTGCCGCGCCTGCGGCAATAAGGTCAGCGGCAAAGGCGGCACCTGCTCGGTCAGCGGTAAGTCCTGCATATTCATGGCATGGTCTTTCTCATTCTATGGCGCCTGCCAGTTCAAAAATCGGCATATACATCAACACCACCACCAGCCCGACAATCAGGCCAATCAGCACCATCAGCGCGGGCTCAAGTAACTTGCTCAGCCACTCCACCCGTCGCGCGGTTTCTTCGTCGTAAAACACGCCGATGCGCCCCAGCATGTCGTCTAACTTTCCGCTGCGCTCACCCACGCGCAACATGCGGTTGGCAATCGAGGTGGTGAGGCCATGCGACTCCATGGCGCCAGACAAAGCCTTGCCTTCACGCACCTCGGTCATCACGCGTTGCAACGCCAGTTGCAACTCTTGCGGCAACAAAGATTGCACCATGCCCAGCGCAGTCAGCAAGGGAATTCCTCCCTGTAACAACATGCCCAGGGTGCGGTAAAACCGCGCCAATTGGTAAATGCGCAAGGCCTCGCCCAAACTGGGGATTTGCCACACGCGCCGCATGATCCAGGCCTTGCTGGTTGGGCGTAAAAACACCAGCCACAGCGTCGCCGCCATGCACAGGGTAGCCAGCAGCACCCATTCGCCATGGCCTTGCAATAACTGCCCCCAACGCAACAGCATCTGGCTGGCCCAGGGCAGGTTGTCACCGCCACTTTCATAAATCGTGCTAAACCGCGGCACCACATAGCCGAGCAAAAACAGCACCACCAGCCCGCCCACCACAATCAGTAATACCGGGTAAATCGAGGCCGCAATAATCTTTTTACGAATCGCCTCGACTTGTGTCTGGTAAGCGACATGACGGCGCAAAGCCTGCACCATGTCACCAGTGCGCTCACTGGCGCGAATCAAGGCGATATACAAGGGGCTAAATACGCCTGGTTGCAAGGCCAGCGCCTGCGACAACGGCAAGCCCTCAAACAGGGCCGTGCGCAACTGCGTTAACACGGCACGTGCATGGTCTTGCTGCTCTTTTTCGGCTAGGCCTTCAATCGCCTCAATCAGGCTCAGGCCGGATTCAAGCAGCGTCAGCAACTCTTGGCTAAACAGGCTCAAGTTAAAGGTGTGTGTGTTGAGCGGCCATTGCGGCCAGCCAGACGCGCGACTAGCCCGCACCTGCAACACACCATAGCCTTTTGCCTGCGCTTGCTGTAATGCCGCCTGCCGGTCAGTCGCGTCGAGTGAAACCCAGCTCACCTGCGCACCCTGCAACACTTTTAATTCAAACTTCATGATGGTTTACTTTAAAGCGCTACCAGTTACCCACATCGCTATCAGCCTCTTGGCCGCCAGCTGCGCCATCACTGCCCAGTGTCCACACATCGTAATCACCATGCTCGCCAGGGTAACGATATTGATAAGCCCTGCCCCACGGGTCAGCGGGTACGCCCTTGGCCAAGTAAGGCCCCTGCCATTTCGCCTCGCCATCAGGCTGGCGATTGAGCGCGGCCAGGCCTTGCTCAGTCGACGGATAATGGCCAATATCCAGCCGATACGTATCCAGCGCCCGCGACAAAGCCTCAATTTGCGCCTTGGCCGTTTTGGTTTCTGATTTACCAATCTGGGCAAAATACTTGGGGCCGACATAGCCCGCCAGCAGGCCGATAATCACCATCACCACCAGCAACTCCAGCAAGGTAAAGCCTGCTTGCTTAAATTTCGCCACTTTCATCGTCGTCACTTTCTAAAATTAACCTTGCAAAAAATAGAGGTCTTTTAATCCAGGCTTGCACCTGCTGGCACCAATCCTGGCAGCACGACTTCAAATGCTTTTTGTCCGTTTTGACCCGTGGTGCGCAAACGAATCGCCCCCTCTTTTTCATCAGGCTCTTTGCCATCGCAATGGCTCTTGATATACAACATGGACGTCATTTTGCGTGTTGTACCGTCTGGGTCAGCAAAATTCACGTCAGTGGTGAAATCCACCCAACCATCGTGATAAGGCGCAGCGTTCAAATCTGGTAAACCAGGCTGCTTGACTGATGTCATGCTACGTCCAACTCGGTATAAGGCCTCTGGCATACCGTAGCTGGCATTAGGATTTGGATTCATAAAGTAGGCGACTGACACAGGGCGGCCAGAAAAACCACCTCGCACAATGTCATTGATTTCCCACTGTTCGCCATGACTTAACTTGGGCTCTTTCATTAATATATGTGTGCCAAAAATGCATTCTTTGGTGTCTTTATTCCACCAAATCGTATCAGTCAGGGTAGCGAATTCCTCGCTATCGTTACCTTCTGGTGCAGGTGGTGCAACACCTCGTGAAATCATGCCCACCATATTAAAACCAGCTAATGGCGCATTCATTGGGCTCGTCAGCAACAACTCACTGTTTACCGCACATGCGGTATTTTTTTGCTGGGCCATATCTGGCGCAGTGCTCTCTTTCAAGCCAAACGCACCTGTCGCGTTACAGGCCACATAAGCGGATGCCTTGCTCGGCTTTAAATCAACGAACCCTGCCTGACAAATCAAAGGCAAGCACAACGCTAACAATGCCATTAACTTCAAATATTTTATTTTTAACACTTCATACTCCCTTAAATCGGAGGGGTTGCCAGCAGCAAAATACGCCGCTGGCAATTTGTTACATGCTTAACAAACTAATAAATACTGAAATTAGAAGTTTGCGTTAGCAGCGCTACGAGTCACGCCGTTGGTGACCACAGTGACCCATGGCTGAGACTCCTGACCAGTCTGGCGAATACGTACAGTACTGTTGGTTGTTGGGAACGCTGTTGCTTCAGTGCCTGAACCGCAACCAGAACGTACATAAAGGAATGGACTATCTTTAGCAGTCGTACCATCCTCATCCACGCCACCAGTAATATCCACAGTAAAATCTACCCAGTTTGTACGAATTTCTGAGGTTTGCTGGGCTGCAGTCGGCGTACCAGGATTAACCAATGTCTGACCAACGCCATTAATTTCTGTACCAGAAGTCGGAGCAGGACTGTTTACCGGACGGCGAACATAACCAGTATTCAATGCAGTAGCAGCGTCAAAATCATCACCTTGAATTTGCACTGAAGTGAATGAGCGCCCCATTCTGAATACTGGAGAGTCAGTATTAGCTGAGTGGTAATAACCTGCGCTCACATCCGTAGTTCCACTAAAACCACCCAACGCAAAGTCGTTCACTTCCAGACGTTGACTACCACTTAATGATGGGTTGTAGTCAAATGTTGCCGTTCCCATGCCATTAGAACCCGTGTTCATCACAAAACGCTTTTCAAATACGCATTCTGTTGCGCCAGAGTTTCTGTAGACTCGTTGACGCATGGTGGCCAAAGTTTCACCATTTGCAGTAATAGCTACACTTTGCTTAGCAGCTGACAATGTCACACTTGTAAAACCAGTCACTGGAGTACCTGGATCATTACCACCTGATGGGAACACTGCGCATGTATTATTGGCAGTAGATGTAGGTGCCGTGTAATCCAAACTACCATACAACCCTGTGGTATTGCATTCACGCCAGCCTGTTGTACCAGCGGCTTGGTTTGTGCCTGCACTCACGGTAAAACCTGCTGCAGGCAAGCTCTCCAACCCGGTAGCAAATGCATTAGCTGAAACACCAAATGTAGCAATCACGGCTAACTTAAGTAATTGATTTCTCATTAACATACTCCTAATAAAAGGTTAAAATGAGCAGGCATTTGTGGCTGCCTGCGTACTGCTTCACCAATTCACCACACTCTATTAGCGCCTTGTAAGTTCTAAGCGGAATGCGGTTGAATGCTGATAACTGTAGGCATGTGCAGTCCACAAATGCCATTCCAGACCAATATTTTTCTGTAATAACTCTTTTCTCGGATTTGCCGAAATCATGGCCTTACTTTCCCACGTCAAAGTCATATGTCAGGGTAAAGAATGCTGATCTAGGTGCACCTGGCGCCAAGAAAGTGCTGGCCATCCAATCGTTGCTGTTGTAATTGAAACCACCAGGGCCAATCGCACCGTTGATGGATGGAGAAAATGGATTAATGCCCAACCGGCCGGCGCTGTAATATTCGCGATCAAAAAGGTTGTTAATCATCAAACCAGCCGTCCAGCTCTTGTTTAGCTTATAGCTGGTCTTGAGGTTCCAGACTGCATATCCCGGTACCTTGCCAGGGTATCGAAAGTTAGGTCTGTCTATCCGTGTCTCGCAAGTGCTATTCCCATACTCAATACCATCAATGACTGTGGGCGAACTCAACCCACTACAGATGTAGCGCACATTTGTGGCACCAGCCTGGTGCTTGTTATTCTCGTTACCACGCACAAAGCTTTCTGAGTGCAATATGCCGATTAAGCTCACAGTCCAGTCTGGAGTGATGTCATAACTCACAGTGGCGTTCAAGTTATGCAGCGGCACACCTGGTATACGATCCCCAGGGGAAACAGTAATCTGCTCATATCCGTTCCCACGCCCTGAAACATTACCTGCACTACTGTTATTAGGGCTGGCCATCAAAAAACGGTCCTGAAAGGTGGCATCAGTCAAGGAATAGTTAAGTCTGAACCCCAATTTATCAGCGCGACCTTGCAGACCCAACTCAACCCCACGACGACGGGTGTCACCAATATTCTGGAAGAAACTACGGTCAGCCGTAAAAGAAACGAAATAAATATCGTCAGCCAGATCAGTTTGATAAGCGGTGGCATTCCACTGAATGCTGGGGGTCAGATAACCGCGCCCACCAAACTCAATCGTCTCAGAACGCACCTGCTTTAAATACGGGTCGCCTGAAAGTGTGCTTGGCAAACTGCAGAAACGACGTTCGGCAAGAGAGCGGGGACCCACAAAGATGAGCTCGCCCGTCGTAGAATCTCTATCGTACACAGGCGTATCATCAAATGCACAGCCCAACTCAATCACGCTTGGCGTGCGGGCACCACGATTCCAGTTACCATAGAAATTGAGTGTTTCTGTCGGCTGCCAAGTAGCTCCCAGACTAGGGTTAAATGAACGATAAGTAAACTTCTCGACTTCACCCTTTCCCAGTACACCTTGCCCCAGTGCTAACTCCGGACTAAATGGCAATACACTGACTGCCGGGCACTCTTCTAATTCTAAGATACCGTCACCATTAGTATCTGGGCACAATACCGTATCTTGATAGTAGTTTTTAAATGCGGTCGGACCCAATATGCCTAACGTATTATTAGTTGCTAGCTTGTTTTTTATATTGGTGTAATTAAAGCGACCAGCAGCGGTTAAAGCCCATTCTTTTTTAGGAGTCCAAGTTTCACTAAAATACACACTCTTGGTAGTGCTGTTACCGGCAAAGTTATTTAAATCAATACGGTGATCAGAAGCATAGAACTCGTAGCCCACTTGACTAGGGTCAAGATAAGCTCTGCGCTTACTATCAAATAAACCCAAATATTGACCACTTTCATAACTGGCATTAGCGGCATCTATGGAGGTACCCACCATGAACTTATGATTCTCAAGGTTCCAGTTAAGCTGAAGTGATGCCCCATCTGTAGTCTGGTCGATCTCTGTTTTGGTAATCAGCGCTGTTGGCGTGCCGTCGACATACCCAGCACATTTCCCGTTGCGAGGGTCAGTTGGGGTATAAGAGCAATCCGCCCCATTACGCTCTATTGGGATACCATCCGCATCGGTGACAATTAACCCTAATGGCTTGTTTATACCGGGACTACTGCCTGAAAACGTACGAATATACGGCTGCCCAGTCACAGGGTCCACTGAAAATACAGAATATGACGAACCTGTTACTAGAAATCCATTTGCATCTTTATAAACGTAGGCAAAACCATTGTTTAGATCAAAACTTTGTCCGTCAGAACGAGGAACACTATAATCAGCTAAACCTCTTCTTTGCCAAACGCTTAATGCATACTCGTAAAACTCAGGAGTAAATGCAGGTGCAGTTGTTGGGTTTTGGGGATTTAGTGTCCAGAATGGATTACCACTTGCATCCACAGATTGCCCTGCCACTGCTATGGCATTGGCATTTGTACCAATTGCAAGTTTACTTAGGTCGTAGCCTGAGGGTGACGTTGCGTCGTAGGCAGAAAATGCTGAATTCAATAAGACGTTACCACTGGAGTCAACTCCAAAATACTCTGGCTCACCATTGATATCTAACATGGCGGGAATAAACCCACCACTTCCATCTGGCACCGACAATGCCGCTACATTTGTAACACCAATTCCTCTCGATGCATCGATATCAGGCAATCCATCTCCATCAAAGTCAGGCACACCATTGGATAATTGCTCCCCAGGGTTAGGTCTTCTTGTGGCACTACCGCCAAAGTTCTGGTTTACATCCCCAGTACTGGCATTTCTACGGCTCTTACGTCTGTAAACTTGCCCAGTGATATTGAACGTGTCGCTCACATCCCACGTACCGTTTAACTGGAACTGCAACAAGCGGTTTTTAGTTTCATCCGGGCTGGTAAAAATCTGGCTACCATCTTGTTTGGCCATTTCAGTGGGCAGTAAACCGTTACCTACAAGCTTGTTGCCTGCATACAACATACTCAGGCCAAGCTGCACACTGTCGTTACGCCATTCACCTTTTGCAAAAAGCTGATTCACCTCACTGGGTGAATTTACGCGCCAGCCGTCTTCTTTAAAAATATTGGCAGCAACAAAACCGGCAACAACGCCGTTGTTACCGCCCACAGAGCCTTGAAACTGGTTACGCTTGAAAGAACCACCGAGGTATTCCACCGTGCCTTCGTTGCTGTCAAAGCCACTTTTGGTTTTCATGCTGATGGCGCCACCCAGAGTGCCCAAACCGAACAGCGGATTGGAGCCGGGGAACACATCTAAGCTGTTGAGCGCGTTCATGGGAATCATGTCCCAGTTCACCACGTCGCCAAATGGTTCGTTAACGCGGATGCCATCTAAAAATACGCTCAAACCTTGTGAAGTACCTAACTGCGGGCTGGCCGTAAAGCCACGATAGGTGACATCCATTTGAAAGGGGTTGCTTTGATAGTCGTTGACGTTCACAGACTGCAGCTTGCTGTTCATCAGGTCAGTCAAACTCACCGCTTTGGATTCTTTGATCTCTTTGGCACTAATGCTTTGTACGTTGCCGGGAATTTCTTCCTTAGTGAGCGCCAAGCCTTTCAATGGGCCGATGTCATACGCACGTTTGGCGCGCACCTCTACTTTTTCCAGTTGCAGTGCTTGCTTTTCTTCTTTTGGCGCTCGTTGAATGAAAACATTATTCCCCTCCAACTTAGGCACCAAGCCGCTCTCACCCAGCAGGCGTTGCAAGGCTTCTTTGCGCGTCATGCGGCCGCGCACTTCAGGGGCAGTTTTGCCAGACACGGCGTCATTGGGGAATGAGATATTCATGCCGGTGGCTTTGCCAAGGTCATGCAATGAGTTAGCCAATGGCTGCGCTGGAATATCCACATTCACGGGCACACTAAACGTTTCCTCCTGCTGTTTAGGCAATTGGGTATTCAATGCTTCTGGCCACACTGGTTGTGATGCCATCACGCTCAAGGCAGCTAACGCAGTGTGTATTCCTCTTCTATGTATTTTCTTATATGTATTCACAGATTTCTCCTGTACTAAGACTCATCTGTGGCCGCCGCAAAAACCTGACGTTGTTAACTTAACTTTACATTAATGACAAAAGGTGTGTAGTAGGGAAACCGTGTTGTGGTTGAGGCGAATAAAAAAAGCGCTGCTGAACAGCGCCTTGGAGTGAATTAGTGCTGGGAGTGAAGCAGTGTGTACTGCGGCGTTTCTTGCAGTTTGACTGGCGCAATGTTGGGCAGGCCGCGCAAAAACTGGTCTATGTCCTGGATATTGATATCCGCAGAAATATTGCGCACCTGCCTGCCTTGCGACTGCACCGGTTTTTGCCGGTAGCGTGAGACGGTATAGGCAATTTCACTGGTATCGGCGCGGTCAAACACCAGCCTACCATTGAGGAAAGCAAAGGCGTCTGAGGCCGGGCGGTTGACCAGTACCATGGCGTGATTGGGGTAGACTTCAGCGACCTGGCCATTGGTGATCTCACGCGAAATCGGCGCCTGGCTTTCGGCTGAAAGCTCACTGCTATCCAGCTTGGGCTCTACTTTAACGCGCCCGTGATCGACACTGACGCGCACCACTTGCTGCAAACGATTGACGGCGAAACGCGTGCCAAGAACGGTGACTTTTGCCGTGTCGGTTTCAACCACAAAGGGCCGCTCGGGGTCTTTGGTCACCTCAAAAATGGCTTCGCCTTCTTTGAGCAGCACATGGCGCTCATGGCGATAATAGGTGACGGCCATATCACTCTTGGCACTCAAGGTGACTTTAGTGCCGTCATCCAGTGTTTTGGTGACAATTTGGCCGACCGGATTTTGCGCGGCCAGCTGCATCACCGGTGCCGCTTGCCAGACCTGGTATTGCTGGTGTGAGAAAAAGCCGGCCACACAAATAAAGCAGACCACCATCAATTGTGCCAAGCGCTGCTGTTTGGCTTTGCGACGGGCTTCGTTGGCCAAAAAAGCTTGTTGCTCGGCGGCATCGGCCAAGGTCGATAAGCTTTCGGCTGAATTGAGCTGGCGCATGGCATGGGCAAAACTGTCGTATTCGGCAGCATGGCTAGGGTCATCTGCCAGCCATTGCTCAAACGCATGATGCTCGGCGCTGCGCTGATTGTGTGCATGCTCACGCATACGCAAATACCAGCGGGCGGCCATTTCACTCAGGCTGAGTGACTTAGAGGCGGCTGACCCAGAGGGTGTTGATTTGGGCGTGAGCGGTTTAGACATCGCAGGCGGGCTTAATGGATGGCCTGTTGAAATGCACGGATATCAAGCATGGCGCGGATCAGGTGTTTTTCCACCATATTAATACTGATATCCAGTTGCACCGCGATTTCACGCTGCTTCATGTCATCGACGTGATACAGCCAGAATACCTGGCGGCATTTTTCGGGCAGTAAATCGACCACGCGCTGTAAATGATGCAGCTTTTGCCGCGTTTCGTACAACTGCTCAGGTGTGCAGTCTAAAATCAGCGCAGCTTCGTCAATCTGGTCTTCATCGACAAACCGCGTGCGATAGCGAAATTCGTCCACCAGCAAATGATTAACGATGCCATTTAAATAGGCCTGCGGCGACTCTTCACGGGCCGGGTGGCTAGAGACAGCAAAAAATACCAGCGCATCATGCAAGATATCTTTGGCGCGCTGCACACAAGCCGTACGCCGGCCGATACGACGCAAGACGTCGGTATAAGCCCACGTTAAATCGATACCGCACCAAGCCAGTGTTTCGCTCATATTCCACCACCCTACTTTGAATGATTTAATTGTTTGCAAAACACATGCCATCACCGCGCAATGCAATAAGAGATTGATTCTCAATTAAAAAATGTCAACGGGTTTAAAAACCGGCAAATATTGGCGGCTTCTTACAACCACTTTTTTAAAAATTGGCTGTAATAAACCACTTAAATGTATTGAAATAAAAGTAAAATCGCAGCCGGGCTCAATCTCTGCTAAAAAGGGCCCACAAAACAGCTGCCATTTTTTGCAGCCGGACCAAATCCACAATTGGAAAGCTTATTGCGCTGTGTTTGCCGAATCGAAACGGGCAACGCATGCTTAATATTGAAGCACTAAAAGACAATAATTAGTCTAAAAAATCAATGTCATTTTTTAAAACGACCAGCCATGAAGTATTGAGAGCGCGCTATAACAGCCTGCTTGAAGATGTGCCTGTCGCCCTCTTCACGGCGATTAGCGCACTCAGCATACAAATGATCGTTTTAAATGATCAGGTACATTGGTCGCTCTCCATCGCGACGCCCCTGATCAGGATGCTGATCGGTTTCAGCCTGTTGCTGTATTGGTTTTGGCATCGTGATGAACGCCCGTCCATTCATAAAATACGCAAACGACTGGAAATCGCCTCCATCGTGTTTATTCTTGCCGGTTTTTTCACTTTTTGGCGTAGCGTTTACCTCTACCCGCTCACCGACACCTTCGGTCACTACTTTCTCATCTTCCACAATACGCTGTACGGTTTCTGCTTTGCCTTTATTTTGAGCAAACTGGGCCCTGCGGCTTATGCCTACAACCTGCTGATGATTTCGTCGGCCATTGCCTGCATCTACCGTGGCAATTTTGAACATGCGCATTTAATGACACTGTTGATTATGGTGTTTGAAGTAGGCATGCTGATCACCATGCGCGGCAGCACCACCATGTTCGATAAATGGGTGAATGCTACCCACGAAACACAGGCGCTCTTAAAAGATAACCAGCGCCTGGCCAATCAGGATGTCCTCACACAATTACCTAACCGGCGACAGTTTTTTGTGCAGGTTGAGCAACAATTAACCCTGGCCAAACAAACCGATGAATGCTTTGCAGTCGGCATTTTAGACCTCGATAACTTTAAACCGGTCAATGATGTGCACGGTCACCATATTGGTGATCTGGTGCTGATTGAGGTAGGCAAACGGCTGGCACAGGTCAGGCCTGACCAAGTACGTTTTTACCGTCTGGGCGGTGATGAGTTTGCGTTTCACCTGGTCACCGATGATGAGCACGCGTCACTCAAGCAAATTGCGCACGAGATCAACCAGGCAATTTCGCAACCGATCAGCATTGATGGCTTACTGATGACGGTCAAAGCCTCTATGGGCGCCTGCATCGTCTGCGACCACCATGCCTCAGCACAAACTTTGTACGAGCATGCCGACTTTGCCTTGTATCACGTTAAGCGTACAGGCCGCGGCAACCTGGAAATCTACTCCGACACGCTAGAAAAAGAACGCGTACACCTTAACCGCATCGACCAGGCCTTGCGCACAGCGGATATCCACACCGAGCTTTACCCGGTATTTCAACCGATTATTGATATGGACAGCAACGAAGTGTGCGCCTTTGAAAGCCTGGCGCGCTGGCAAAGCCCGACCATAGGCGCGATTTCACCGGCCATGTTTATCCCGGTGGCCGAAAGCCTGGGCATGATTGCCGACATCACCAAGTTGATGTTTAGCCGCTCGATGATTGAAATGGCCACCTGGCCAGAAACCCTGCGTTTGTCATTCAATTTGTCGGCTTATGATGTGACCAACCAGGCGGTAATTAAAGAACTGATAGGCATGATGCAAAGCAGCCAGCTCGCGCCCGACCGCTTTGTGTTTGAAATCACCGAAACCGCCTTGCTGCAAGACTTTGAAACCGCGCGCGAAAATATTGGCCTGCTGCGCCAGGCGGGCGCCAAAGTGGCGCTGGACGATTTTGGCACCGGCTACTCTAGCTTGAGCCACGTACAAAACCTGCCACTGGATAAACTCAAAATTGACCGCAGTTTTGTCAAAGACATTGAAACCAACACCACCAGCCAAACCATCGTGCGCTCGATTTTGGCACTGTGCCATGGCATGCATATGGAGTGCGTGGCCGAAGGCGCAGAAACCGAAAGCCAGGTGCGGTTTCTGCAAGCCATGGGCTGCCAGTTAATCCAGGGCTATTACTTTGCCAAGCCCATGCCGCACACGCAGATTCAAGCCTATCTTGCTGACGCAAAACTGGCGTTCGCCACTTAAACGTCACCATCCCAACACTGCCATCAGCCTCGCATCAGCCGCCATCGACTGTGGCAGCCTTGTTCTTTAAAGTTGATAAAAATGACCACGCAGGCACAAACTATATTAATATAAATCTTTTACCTGCGTCGTCGCCAGCCTGATACACCGCTCACAAGCGCTGCTATAGCCACCAGCGCGCATCAGGCTTTTAGCACTGGTTCACAAAAAACGCTACCCGGCAGGTTTTAAAGTCAGCACAAGAGGAGGTCGCGCAATGCGTACAAGCACTCTTTTAATCTTGGATGATCATGCGCAAGATGCCGACATCATCGCCAGAGAGGCCAGAAACCTCGGATTCGAGGTCAGGGTACTGGCGGATGCCAGCCTGTTTATTGACGCCTTTTTAGCCTGGAAACCCACACATCTGGCCATTGATATTGTCATGCCCAGCATCAACGGCATAGAGATATTAAAGACCCTGGCCCAACTGGACTGCCAATCGTCGATTATATTAAGCAGTGGCATAGGCTCAGACACCCTGCCGGCAGCGCAGCTCGCCGCCATCGAGCACAACCTGAATATCCGCGGCATCCTCTACCAGCCGTTTCACCAGCACATTTTAAGAAACCTGCTGACCGACCAGGTGTCGGTAGACCTGCATGCACACACCAGCTGCGATGCCAGCGCGCAGTCATTGATTGTGGACGCTTCGACCATTGATGACGCCATCCGCAATCACCAATTTAGCGTGTTTTATCAACCACAAATAGAGTTATTCACCGGCAAGGTGATTGGCTTTGAAGGCTTGCTACGCTGGAAGCACCCGACGCTGGGCATCAAGCTGCCAGAACTGTTTATTCCCGTCGCTGAAAAAACCGGCCAAATTGACCAGTTAACGCAGATTGTGATCGAAAGCGGATTTAACTTTATTCGATCGCTCAGCAAAACGCTGTCATTTTCACTCAACGTTTCGGCAAAAAGCATTAAAAACCACTTATTCACCTCTACACTGATCAACGCCAGCCAAGCCAGCGAGCTGGCACCAGAAAGAGTCATCCTGGAACTGACCGAAACCGCTACCATGCACGACCCCGAGGAAGCGCAACATATCCTGTCGCAACTACGGGCAGAAGGCTTTAAGCTGAGTATCGATGATTTTGGTACTGGCTACTCATCGATGGCGCAATTGGCCAAACTACCCTTTACCGAGCTCAAGATTGATAAATCTTTTGTCACCACCATGGAGACTTCGTCAAAATCGAGAAAAGTCGTCGCCTCTACCCTCAAACTGGCAGAAAGCCTAGGGCTGGAAACCATTGCCGAAGGCGTTGAAAACACCCTCGCCGCCATTGGTTTGCGAGAGCTTGGCTGCCGCTATGGCCAAGGCTATTACTTTGCCCGGCCGATGGACCAGGTCGCTGCAAAAACCTGGCTGACGCAATGGAATAATCAGTTTTAAGCCTGGGCCAAGCCTAAGCTGCCAGCACCTGGTGCGCTCAATCCTCGGCCTCTTTCGCAAGCAGCGCTTGTTTACGCGCCAACCCCCAACGATACCCAGATAACGCACCATCCTGGCGCACCACACGATGGCAAGGAATGGCCACTGCCAGTGTATTGGCAGCGCAAGCACTGGCCACCGCCCGCACCGCCTTGGGCATGCCGATACGACTAGCAAGCTCGCTATAGGTCACCGTCGTCCCGCAGGGGATCTCACCTAACGCTTGCCAGACCCGTTGCTGAAACACCGTGCCCTGCACATCCAGCGGTAAATCCAGGCCAAGTTTAGGCGACTCTACCAACGCAATCACCCTGGCAACCAATAATTCAAACCCAGGTTCGTCGCCAATTAACTGCGCAGCGGGAAACCTGTCCTGCAGCGCAAGCAACAATGGCTCCGGGGCATCGGCTATGGCAATGGCGCACACGCCTTTGGCGCTGCTTGCCACCAGAATCGCGCCCAGCGAACACTGCGCCAGGGCAAAATAGATCTGTGTTTGTTTGCCACCATGCACATACTGCGAAGCTTGCATGCCCAGCCGCTGGTTGGCAGTGTCATAAAAGCGGCTGCTAGACCCATAACCCGCGGCGTAAATCGCATCGGTGATACTCATATTGGCATCAAGCTCCTGGCGCAAACGCTGCGCCTTGTGCGCAGAGGCATAGGCCTTGGGCGTCAGGCCGGTGATGGATTGAAACAGGCGGTGAAAATGAAAACGACTAAGCCCTATATGATCAGCCAATTGCTGCAAACCGGGGCTGGTTTCAGCGCTTTCAATCAAGCGGCACGCCATAGCCACTTTATTCGCATGCACGACGGCCAGCGCTGCCTGCTGCGGCTTGCAACGCTTGCATGGCCGGAACCCGGCAGCTTCCGCATCGGCACTGCTAGCATGAAAAGCCACGTTTTCTGGCCGCGCCTGCTTGGCGCCACACGATGGCCGACAATACACCCCGGGGTTTTGACCGAATAAAAAAACGTGCCGTCGGCCTGCGCATCGCGCGCAAGCACATACTGCCAACGCGGATCATTGAGCGTTATTTGTGCTTGTAGCTTGGTGTTGTGTGTCATGGCCATACGCGTGATTTTCATTAAAGATGGCTCAAAGATACAAGATCATGCAGAAACAAACACCCCGACACTTGCTATTGAATTCGACCAGCCGCAGAGCACGTTTAGTCCAGCCCTGTTTTTCCTGCGGCCAGCATTTCGCAGGCCAATGCGCCCACCTCGCGCACTGCCTGTTCAATAGCGAGTGTCCACAGATGGCTAAAGTTGAGGCGGATAAAGTGGGTGAGATCTTTTTTGCGTGAGAATATGGTCCCTGGCGCAACGGTGATGCCATTATTGATGGCCGCACGGTAAAGCTCAAGCGCATCCAGCGCGGGCGGCAGTGTTACCCAGATCACATAGCTGCCCTTGGGCACAGACAACTGCGTGCCTGCCGGAAAGCTTTGCTCTATCACATTGCGCATCAGCACATAATTGGAGCGCAAACTATGCCGCAATTGCTTGAGGTGCTGGTCAAAGCTATCGCGCTGCATAAACTTGGCAATCGCAATCTGCGGTGCCGATGGCAGCGACAGGCTGCTGAGGAACATCAGGCGCTCAACCTCCTGGCGATAACGTCCGGCGCTGGTCCAACCGACGCGGTAACCCGGGGCCAGTGATTTTGAAAACGACGCGCAATGCAGCACCATGCCTGCGCGGTCGAACGCCTTGGCCGGCAAAGGCGGTGCATCGCTGAAATACAGCTCGCCGTAGACATCGTCCTCAATCAAAGGGATATTCTGTTCAGCGAGAAAAGCCACCAGCGCCTGTTTTTTGGCATCTGGCATCACAAATCCTAGCGGATTCTGGAAGTTGGTCGTGAGCAGCACCGCCGCAATACGTACATTATCGGTCATGGCGCGCAGTGCATCGAGGTCTATGCCAGATTCCGGATCCGTGCGCACTTCCACCACCTTCATGCCCAAACGCTCAACGGTATGCGCCAAGGCATAATAGCCTGGCGACTCCAGCGCAATCATGTCCCCTGCCTTGGCTACGGCCTGCAAACAAAGGGTGATGGCTTCAGTAGCACCATGCGTAATCACGATGTCGTCCGGCGAAGCATCCATGCCATTAGCCAGGTAGCGACGTGCAATCTGCTGCCGCAGGCTTTCGTTACCGGGCGGCAAGTCGCTCAGCACACCCCACTCGCCCTGGTCATCGGTCAGCGCTTTTTCATATTGATGGATTTTTTTAAGCGGAAACAGTTGCGGGTCTGGAAATGGCGAGCCCAGCGGCACGGTGCCAAATTCGCGAATAGATTTAAGCGTGGTGAGCACCAGCTTGCTGGCATCAATTTCAGACAGGTTGATATCTTTGGCCAGCGGCGAGGCATGTCGTTGTTGCAGGCGCTTGCGCGGGGTGACGTAATAACCGGATTGCGGATGGCTGCTAATCACGCCCTCTTGTTCCAGCAGCAAATAAGCGCGCAATACGGTGCTGATGCTTAACTCGTACTGCTGGCTGGCCTGCCGTACCGAAAAAATCCTGTCGCCTGGCCGCAACACGCCTTCGTCGATCATTGCGCGTATGCGGGCAGCAAACGAGACATAAAGCTTCATGGTGGCCAGGCTAAAAAAGAAGTATCGATGCCTGCATTATACGCCAGGCGGTTGCGCAGCCGCTGAAGATTTAGGCAGCCTGCAATGCCAGTGAGACTTCTTCGCCACTGGCCGTGAGGGCCGCAACCAAACGCTCTTTATGGTTTGAAACCACCACCAGCGCTTGCTCACTCAAGGCCGTCATCAAACGTTGCAGCGTGCTCATGCGAATACCGAGGCGCTTGCAAATCACCGCCAGCGACACCTGCGTCCGCCCCTGCTCATGCTCGGCATGCAACAACTCCAATATGCCCAGCATCAGCACGGTGCTGTTATCCAGGGCCACATAGTCGGCAATAAAGCCCTCTTGCACCACCGTGTCATGTGCCAAGACAGCATCATCGTTTTCAAGCAGCATTGGCTACCTCTGGTGCAGTGGTTTTTTCAAGAATCACCGGGATAGACTTGGAGGTTGGCGTGCGTGAACCATCAGCCACGCTTTCCAGCGGCACCAGATTATTGGTTTCGGGGTAATAGCCACTCAGGCAACCCGGCGGAATATCGTAAGACACCACCAGAAACTTGTCGGCACGACGCGTAATACCGTCCTGCCAGACACTCACAAGATTGACCCAGTCTCCCGCGGCAAGCCCCATGCGCGCAATATCCAGCGGGTTCATAAAGACCACACGGCGCTGGCCAAACACGCCGCGGTAGCGGTCATCCATGCCATAAATGGTAGTGTTGTACTGGTCATGCGAGCGCGTGGTCATCAGCACAAACAAGCGGTCGCCATATTGCTCACGTGCCTGATGGATAGGCGAGTGCTGCGGAATCGCCTGCAAGGTAAACTCAGCCTTGCCAGAAGGCGTGTTCCAGATGCGCTCACTGGAAGGCACCGGCATGCGGAACCCGCCTGGCTGCTTGATGCGCTCGTTGTAATCCTTGAAGGCGACGGGCATGGTCTGTTCAATGGCATCACGGATCTTGCTGTAATCCTTGATGTATTCCAGCCACGGTGTTTTGCTGTGTTTGAGTGTGGCATGCGCCAGACGCGCCACAATCGCAGGCTCTGAGAGCAGTTGTGGCGAAGCGGGCTTGTTCATGCCGTAAGAGATATGCACCATGCTCATCGAGTCTTCCACCGTCACGCCTTGCGGGCCAGTCTCTTGCGTGTCGATCTCGGTACGGCCCAGGCAGGGCAATATCAGGGCCTCTTTGCCATGCACCAGATGGCTGCGGTTCAGTTTGGTGGTCACATGCGCGGTCAGATCGCAGCGACGCATGCCTTCCCAGGTGCGGTCGGTATCAGGGGTCGCAATTGAAAAATTGCCGCCCAAACCAAAGAACACTTTACCTTTGCCATCTATCATGGCCTGAATCGCCGCCACGGCATCATAGCCAGGCGTTTTAGGCACAGTGATACCAAACACGCGCTCTAGGCTGTCGAGAAACTCCACCGGCATTTTTTCATAAATGCCCACGGTACGGTTACCCTGCACATTGCTATGGCCGCGCACTGGGCACAGGCCTGCGCCCTCTTTGCCGATATTGCCGCGCAATAACATCAAATTGACCAGTGTTTTAATGGTGGCGACGCCATGCTTATGCTGGGTAATGCCCATGCCCCAGGTAGCAATCACGCGATCGCCGGTGGCATAAATGCGTGCGATCTCCTCAATCTGCGCCAACGGCACGCCAGACTCTTCAACAATCACATCCCAGTTTTCCTGGCGCGCATCTTCGGCAATTGCTTCAAAGTTATTGGTATGTTGCTCAATAAATGCCAGGTCGACCACACGCTCGGCACCGTGTTTAATCGCTTCGTCATCCCACTGAATCACGAACTTGATCATGCCTTTAACCAGCGCAAGGTCGCCACCTAATTTAGGCTGAATAAACAAATCACTGATTTTACTGCCCTTAAAAGACAACATATCAAACGGGCTTTGCGGATCAGCAAACCGCTCCAGGCCGCGCTCTTTTAACGGGTTAATCGCCACGATACGCGCACCACGTTTGGCCGCTTCGCGCAGCTCACCCAGCATGCGCGGATGGTTGGTCGCTGGGTTCTGGCCAAAAATCAGGATGGTGTCGGTATGTTCAAAATCATGCAACGTCACTGAGCCCTTGCCTATGCCCACGGTTGGTGGCAACGCCATGCTGGTCGATTCGTGGCAAAGGTTAGAACAATCCGGGAAATTATTGGTGCCAAACTCACGCACAAACAATTGATACAAAAACGCCGCCTCATTGGCCGCACGGCCAGAAGTGTAAAAAATCGCTTCATTTGGGCTGGCCAGCGCATTCAGGTGCGAAGCGATGAGCTCAAAAGCATCATCCCAACTCACCTCTTCATACTTGTCGGTGGCAGCGTTATAGCGCATAGGATGCGTCAACCGGCCCTCGTTTTCTAACTCAAAATCGCCCCAACCCATGAGCTCTGTCACCGTGTGCTTGGCAAAAAACGCAGGCGGTACGCGCTTGGCCGTCGCCTCCGCCGCCACTGCCTTGACGCCATTTTCACAAAACTCAAAGGTAGAGGTGTGCTCTTTGTCTGGCCAGGCACAGCCCGGACAATCAAAGCCATCCGGCTGGTTTTGTGCCAGCAAGGTCATGATGCCTTTCACCGGAATTTTTTGCAGCGCAAGCTGCGCGGCCACTTGCTTTAATGCCCCCCAACCGGCGGCTGGGTGGTGATACGGCTTGATGGAGGCTTTGGGTTGCGACATAAGTCCTACTGACGGTGGGTTGGCATGCTCTAGCGCTTACCAACATATAAATACGGAATAACGATGACTGTCATCGTAAGGCAGCATACAAAAGCAAAACAGACACAGAAACGCAAAATTTTTAGGGTACAGTTGTGCTCTAAAAAAGCACCGAGCCCAGTATTGATGCGGATGATTGCATCACATTTTATTGATTGCGCCTGCTGCTCAAGACCTTGATCTTAATTTCGTCAACGGTATCGTTTACTTTAGGCATCCCCATAAAAATGATCGTCTGAAAATCAGTTTAAGACTGGCTCGGCCTGCTTTAAAAGCATCAACAACGCTTCCGTTAAGGAGATTGTGTACGCGGATGGATAAACCAGACGCCTACAGCTACAGGTAGGTGTAGCGCTCATAACCCCTTTAAATCACCGGCTGCACCAATGATAGAAATGATGTGGTGGAGACTTGCATCGCTTGAATATATGATAACCATCATATATTATGCTCATCATGAAAAGTAAATCGGCTGCACAAGCGGCTCCCAATCGCAAGGAGATCACCCACACGCGCATCGTTGAGACGGCTGCCAAGGCCATTCGTCGAAGCGGTTATAGTGGCACAGGCGTCGCCGATATCATGAAAGAGGCCGGGCTTACCCATGGCGGTTTTTATGCACACTTTGCATCAAGAGATGACATGCTGGCTGAAGCCGCCAGTCAGGCAGGCGCGGAAACGCTGGCCGTCACTGAGCAACTGCTGGCCAATGCGCCGCAAGAGCAACGCTTGGCGACACTGATCCACGCTTATTTATCCGATGAGCACTTGGCCAATATTGAAATGGGCTGTTCATTCGCGGCATTGGGTTCTGAGATGCACAGGCAAGCGCCGGAGGTGAGAGCGGCTTCAACGCAAAGAATTAAACAAATGATAGGCTTAATCGAAGCCGAGTTATCACACCAAGCTCCGGCTAAGGCGCGTCAAGAGGCATTATTGATGGTTTCCACCATGGTGGGCACGCTGATGCTGGCGCGCGCAGTCAACGAGCCTGAGTTATCCGCCGCATTGAGGGAGGCTGCGCTGCAACAATTTGCGCCAATAGCGCGCTAGTTTTTTTGAGCAAGATGACTCCCGTTTTTTTGCGTAAAAATATGATGATCGTCATATTTTTACGCAATCACTGATGATTTAAGGATACCTCATGAAAGCACTGATTTTAGAACGTTACGGCAAAGCCAATCAGCTCAGATTTGCTGAAGTTCCGCGCCCAACCATCAAACCAGGCGAAATCCTGGTGCAGGTCTACGCCGTTGGACTCAATCCGATTGACGCCATGATTCCCAAAGGCAGCTTCAAGCCAATATTGAAGTTTGAGTTGCCCGCCATCATGGGCAGCGACGTGGCTGGCATCGTGGTTGAGGTTGGCAATCAGGTCACCAGCTTCAAACCAGGTGACGCGGTCTATGCCAGCGTGTTTGATTTAGGCACAGGCTCGCTAGCAGAGTATGCAGTCGTGCCCGCCTATGCAGCTGCCAGCAAACCGAAGAAATTAGATTTTGTGCAAGCAGCTTCTATCCCGATGGTGGGGCTCACCTCATGGCAAGCCTTCAACGCACAAGCCCCACTCCAGCCTGGGCAAAAAGTGTTTATCCCGGCGGGCGCTGGTGGCATAGGCACGTTTGCGATTCAACTCGCAAAATACCTTGGCGCCACCGTGGCAACCACCACCAGCAGTCAAAATACCGCCCTGGTGAAACGACTGGGCGCCGATGAAGTGATTGATTACAAAACCCAGGCATTTGAACAGCGGTTGCAAGACTATGACTTTGTGCTCGGCACCGTCAGAGGCGACGGCATTGAAAAAGCACTGCAAATTGTGAAGCCCGGCGGCCACGTCGTCTCATTAATTGGCCCACCGGATGCGGCATTTGCGCGCAAAAGAGGGATGAATATTGTCATGCAATGGCTCTTTGGCTTGATCAGCAGCAAAATCAAACGACTCGCCAAAAAACGTCATATTGAATACGCCTTTATGTTCGTACGTCCGGATGGTCAGCAGTTGACTGACATCGCCGGGATGCTGGATGCCGGGCATATCAAACCTGTCATCGATCAAGTGTTTTCATTTGATCAAACGCTTAACGCGCTCGCTTACCTGGAGTCTGGTCGCGCCAAGGGTAAAGTGGTCGTTCGGTGCCTTTAAAAGCAGTCGCTCCATCCCTCATTAATATCAACAAAGGAAATATCACATGAAAAATAAAGTCGCACTTGTGACAGGCGCATCATCCGGCATCGGTCAATCGATTGCGGAGTTATTAGCGCAGTCAGGGTATACCGTATATGGCACCAGCCGCAAAGGCAACGCCGCTGAACAGCGCAATTACAAGATGATTGCACTCGATGTGAATAGCGAAGAATCTACACAGGCAGCCATCAAAACCGTGATACAGGCAGAAGGACGCATTGATGTGGTGGTGAATAATGCTGGTTTTGGCGTGGAAGCCGGTGGCGCAGAAGAAAGCTCAATCGCACAAATGCAACAAGTCTTTGAGACCAATTTCTTTGGCGTGGTACGTGTGATTCAAGCCGTGTTGCCCTATATGCGCCAACAAAACCAAGGACGCATCATTAACATCGGCTCTATACTTGGCTTGTTACCCGCGCCCTATATGGCAACTTACTCAGCCACCAAGCACGCCATAGAAGGCTACTCTGAATCGCTAGACCATGAGCTACGCACCTGAGGGATTCGCGTGTCGGTGATTGAACCGGCGTATACCAAGACCAACTTTGAAGCGAATGCGCCTACGCTAGACAGCAAAATTGATGAATATGCGCTGGCGAGAAAAGCATTGGCTAAGTTAATGAAAACCGCGATCGAAGGCGGTGACGACCCCAAGGTGGTGGCACAGGTGGTGCTTAAGGCGGCCAATGCTAAGCATCCCAAGATTCGTTATACGGCCGGGAAATTGGCCTGTCGATTAAGCTTTTTAAGAAAAGTTGCACCCGCGGCATTGATGGATAAAGGCATTCGCCAGGAAATGAAATTAGATATGCTCGATAAAATCGCCGGTTAAACGCGAGAGCTGATGATGCAGGTCTCTTTTCATACGCTAGCGCTGGCGACCGCAGGCATTTTTTTATTGATTGCGATCGTCTGGCTGTTTGCCCCCGCCCGTTTTTTGACGGCGTGGGGCGTCAAGGATTCGGCCGAGACCAGGCTCATAGGCAGGCGTGTGGCGGCGCTGTATGCTGGGGTGGCCATCATGTTTTTTATGGCCAGACACGCCGAGCCATCGCTCCCCCGCACCGCACTGATTATCGGCCTGGTGAGCACCTGCCTGCTACTCGCCATGTTAGGCTGTGTTGAGTTGCTTAAAGGCAGAGTCAGCCAAGGCATCCTCGCGGCGGTGGTGATCGAGCTGTTATTAAGCCTGCTGTTTATGCAAGTCATGTCATCGGCGCCATCGCCTTAAAATGCAGCGTATTGCTAGTTAGGTGGTCGCTGGCCATCACTCAATCACCTGATCGACCAGGGTAAGCAGCGCCTCTTTACTTGAGCCGTTCATGGCCTGAGTGACAAACCCTTGTGCAAAATCACCACGTGTAGTGCTAAGTGCTCGAGATCGGCAGTGTGTTAGCTGCCCTTCTTGTTTCACTTGCTCAAAGCATGCCACCAGTTTTTGTTGATGCGCTTACAACGCATTAACTAACTGCTGCTGAATGCCTGTTTTTTGCAGTCGCCCAACCAGGCAACCGTCAGGCGTCTCATTTATTGTGGCCGCAGGCATACCTAATACATCACCCTAAAGCACTGAAAATTTGGCAATTGACCATCTGGCACTGGATTTGCATATTCCTCAATAGTATTATGCGACGTTCGCTATATACTGACGTATATTACGGTCCGCCATTTGGACGGACATCACTTTTAAAAAAGGATAGACCATGAAATCTTGCCGCGGGTATCTTGCCATCCTGCTGGTGATTTGTTTGGGGACAAGTGAAGCAGCACAGGATACGACCGCCGAGGCCCGGGTCAAAGTGGCCGTGGTAGGCGGGCTGGTGCTTTCGGGCGTCTGGCCGGCCCTTGCCAAGCGTGCCGGCAAGGCAACCGGCCTGGTGATCGAGACTGTGGCTGCGGCGCCCAAAGAAGGCGTGGTGCCGATCTTTCGCGATGGTGAGGCCGATTTATTGCTGATTCATGGCAGCGATGAGACCTACGGCCTGTTAGCTGCCGGTGTGGCTGCGCCGTTGCGTGCCTGGGCAATGAATGAGCACGTGATCGTCGGGCCCAATGACGATCCAGCCAAGGTGGCCGGGGCAGCGGATGCCGCCGAGGCCATGCGCCGTATTGTGGCCGCCGACGCGCCCCTGATCGGCTTCCGTGATCCTGGTAGCTTTGGCATCGTGCACGGCTTGTTCCGTTCGCTTGGCCTGCGACCAGGGCCACGCCAGCAGTTATACGACGATGCCGAGTCGCCCCAGCAGGTGCTGCGCTCCGCAGCCGACAAGCATGGGTACGCGGTGGTTGGCCACATTCCTGTGGCCTTCGGCAAGATGCCGAGCAAAGGCATGGCCGTGTTGCTCAAGGGTGATCCGACCATGCGCCGGGTATATGTGGTGGTTGAGCCGGGGCCTCGCCACCCAGCAAATCCACGCCAACGTGAACTTGCCCGGCAACTTGCAGATTACCTCGTCAGCCCCGCTGGCCAAGCCGATCTGGTGGCCGCCGACAAAGAAGCTGGCGGCCCTTGGGTGTTCCCGCTACCGGCGCAGCCGTGACACAGCGCATGCCGGCACAACAGCACCACGCCGATCGGCAAGACTGCTTTGAGCGCATGGCCGTGACCACGGCTTTGCGCCGTTGGCTGACACGCATCGATTTCGCTCATCACGCTCACATAAGCACTCACTACGCGTAGGGATCGATGTCTGTGAAACGCATCAAATTTTTTATTCTTACGGCCCTGCTAGCTTTCGCCTTTACCTTGCCCGCCGCAGAGGAAGGCAGCACCGGTGCTGACCATATAGAGCTCCGTGATGTCGTAGTGACAGGTAAAAAACTTAATCCACTCGCAATCCCCGTGAAATCAACGGTTGTGACGGCGGAAGAGATCAAGGCCAAAGGGGCGCAAACGGTAGATGAAGCCGTGAAGGATGTCGCCGGTCTGTATGTGACCGGCAGCAATGTAAAGGGCCGAAAGGTATCGCAGATACGCGGTAGCGATGCCAATAGCACCAAGGTCATTATCGATGGGGTGATGATCAACGGCGGGGGCGACGCCAGAATCGATTTGTCTATCATCCCCACTGACAACATTGAGAAAATCGAAATATTCAAGGGGCCTGTTCCCGTCATATACGGCAGCAATGCGCCCGGTGGCGTGATATTCATCACAACAAAAAATGCCAGCGGAAAACTTTCTGGGTCGTTGGGGCTAGCCAGGGGAAGTTGGGGGTCAGAAATATATTCTGCCTCGCTGGCCGGCAGCACCGAAAATGTCAGCTATTACCTTGGCGCGAAGCTGAGCAGCACAGACGGCTATGACGACAATCCGAACAACATCGGCGGCTTTAAAAGCCATACGGCCGAAGACTCGCAATACCTCAACGGAAAACTGAAGTGGGATATCAACCCGGAAGCCTCTCTTACTGTGTTCGGATCGTATTCGGAAACGACGAGGCAATTGCCAAACCGATATAACGCAACGAGCCGTGTCGGGTATCCTGGCGGCGGCAGTACACTGACGATGCAAAATAATTATTTCGGTGGTGGCGCCACCGGTGGTGGTCCCACTTATGACTGGGGATATGATCCCATCAAAGAGTCATATTTGGGTTCTGTATACAACCAGAAGTTGAACGAAAATAACGATATCAGCTTAAAAATTTATCGGTCTGAATTAAGTAGCTTGCTCACGACATCCGGTTTCCAGCAAATAGACTGGAGTGGCAATACTACTGGCTATGAATTGCAACACACGATCAGGATAGGCCAAGCCAATACAGCCACCTGGGGATATACGGAAGAAAGACGGCGCTTTGAGGAGCAAACCCCGCTGCCACCAGGCACGCCTCCGGTGACCTATGCCAGTGGCGACTACAATTACACCGCCAAGAGTTATTATCTGCAAGACGTGTGGAATGTCACCCACCAACTCAGTATGAGCTTAGGCTTTAGGCACAATGAGGTCGAAGATCATGTCGCCGTCAAGAACGTCACATGGACAAGACCAGCCAATAAAGAACAGAAAGGTGTCTATTCATCCGACGATCCAGTGTTGGCTTTGAATTTCAGGCCAATCGAAAGTATTGCCTTACGTGCCTCCATCGGGAAGAGTTTCAGAGCCCCCACCGCGATGGAAAGATCGGCACCCGCACTGACTCCGTTGAATAGCGGAGGAACGATTATTCCTTACTTTGGTGCGACGGTTGTGCCAGAAGTAGGACTCAATCGTGAAGTGGGCGTAGAGACTTCAACAGACTTTGGACTGAGGTTCGGTGTTACCGGGTTCAACCGACGCATTACGAACATGATCAAAGGTGCAGGTGGTGGTGGCGGGCACACCCAGTACTTCAACATACCCGAAGTTGAAATGCTGGGCTACGAGACGGAAGTTAGCCAAACGATAGGCGAAAGCATTAGGGCATTTGCCAATTACTCTTATACGAATGCTTATGACACGGCGATGAAATTGCAAGTGGCCGATATTCCATTGCGTAAATTCTCATATGGCGTCAATTACACCGGGAGCGGCTTCACCGCACATGTGAACGTCAACTATGTTGGGCCGGTGAGAAGCATGTATAGCCAGGGTAGCGGCAACGCCAGTAGCGATGGAAATTACACTAACGTGGTGAATGGTGTCGCTACTTATTTCGGCACCCAAAATTTACCGAGTTACCACGTGGTTGATTTGAAGGTGAATAAGACCGTGGGAAATAACGACTACTACGTCAAGGTTCTAAACCTGTTCAATCAACAATATTACACAGCGGCATTTCTTGTTGCACCTGGTCGGTATGCAGAGGTTGGCGTCACGTTCAAGTTTTGAATGAACCTCTATTCATGAAGATCAACATCCGCTTCGTTACATTGCCACCATCATAAGGAACGCACCAATCCAAGCAAATAATTCGGGCGACATCGCTATATACACTCGTATATAGCGATATGTATAATGCATCCAGGTGAACACTACAAGTGCCCATTTTTTCCTCAACAACGCGTAGGAGTCTTAAGGTGAACAAAAATCTATCAACCATCCTTCTAGGGTTGCTTGGCGCAACCTTTATCGGAAATGTGAGTGCAGCGACGCTGACACATGAAAGCATTTCGATCGTGGGTAGCGGAGGCGCAGGCGGCTCGGGATCAACGGCCAGCGACATGATATTTTCAAGTTACAGCGCCGTCGATGGCTGGGGATGGGCCGGTGGCGCAGGTGGCGTCCAGGGCAACCTTTCCAAGACCAATACCGGTGGCAATGCGTTGGCAGCCAACGAAGCCTTCAGCTTTAATATCGGCTCGATTGTCGACTCTCTCAACACCACTTATGGAGCTGGCAACTGGAATGTCGCCAACGCCAGCCTTTCCTTTACATCCTCATACTCTGTTCAGAACAACTCGCGCTTTGGCATTGGCTCTGGCACGTTCGATATTTACTGGATGGGCAATGACGACTGGGCACAGTCCAAAGGCACGCTGGCTGATCGCCAACTCAACCCAGTCTACGCCACCAACGCTACAGCGCTACAAAGCTGGGCAGGTAGCACCGCACTGCTGGCGTCGGAAACCTTTACAGTGCCTGTCGGTGGCAGCGGATACGTCAGTTTGAGCTATAGCCTTGCATCAGACGCGTCGTTCTTCTCAGACATCCTCTCTGCATCAGCAACCGGCACCAACAAAGAGGCTTCATTTTATCTGATGAGTACCGCCAACACGTTGGGCATGATTATTTTCACTGGTGGACAAGGCCAAGCATTACCCACCTTAAGTTTTGACGTGGTTTCGGTGACGCCAGTGCCAGAACCAGAGAGCATCGCCATGCTCTTGGCTGGCCTAGGTATCATCGGCGCAACAGTGCGTCGCCGTAGAGGCTGATTTAATTTTCCGCACCTGCATTCGTTTTGTAGGTGCGGATGATGCCGCTTAATAACCCACTTCATCACGTCAATCCATTTACTCATCTACATCTCAAATTCGCCAAAAACGCCTTTCGTTGCAATTTTTCGCTAAAGCCATTCTTTAAGCATATGATTTAATTGCAATGACGCTCTCAACTTAGATTGCAACAATCTCAAGTTGAATTACCAACGACAACATACCCATAAAAATTTTGCGTGTTTGCTCTTGAAATCAAAAAAGCCCACCCCCAATTAGCAATCAAGGTGCGTGAGTGCTAAAATGCGTACCGCTTTTATTGAATTTGTTTTAATTCCATATTTACCTAATAACACGTTAAGAAAACTCCAAGGAGACATTCATGAGTATTCGTCCATTGCACGATCGAGTCATCGTTAAACGCGCGGCTGAAGAGCGCACTACTGCTTCTGGCATTGTGATTCCAGATAGCGCGACCGAGAAACCAGACCAAGGTGTGGTGCAAGCAGTTGGCAATGGTAAAAAAGACGACAACGGCAAAGCGATTCCTTTGGACGTCAAAGTCGGCGACAAAGTACTGTTCGGCAAATACTCTGGTCAGACTGTAAAAGTTAATGGCGAAGAGCTGTTGGTCATGCGTGAAGAAGACATCATGGCGATTGTTGAGTAATCACTCACAACGAATCCCAAACATTTGAAATTTAGGAGAATTTAAATGGCAGCTAAAGACGTAAGATTTGGTGATGACGTTCGCCAAAAAATGGTTAACGGCGTTAACGTATTGGCTAACGCAGTACGCGTGACCTTGGGCCCTAAAGGCCGCAATGTAGTGCTGGAGCGTTCTTTCGGCGCGCCTACCATCACTAAAGATGGTGTATCTGTGGCCAAAGAAATCGAATTGAAAGACAAATTCGAAAACATGGGCGCACAAATGGTGAAAGAAGTTGCTTCTAAAACCAACGATATCGCTGGTGACGGTACAACCACTGCAACAGTGTTGGCACAAGCGATCATCCGCGAAGGCATGAAATCTGTGGCTGCGGGCATGAACCCAATGGACCTGAAACGTGGTATCGACAAAGCCGTTGAAGCAGCCGTGGCTGACCTGGCTGCACAATCAAAACCATGTACTACCAGCAAAGAAATCGCTCAGGTTGGTGCTATTTCTGCTAACTCTGATACCTCTGTTGGCCAGATCATTGCTGATGCGATGGACAAAGTAGGTAAAGAAGGCGTGATCACTGTGGAAGACGGTTCTGGCCTGACGAATGAGTTAGATGTCGTTGAAGGTATGCAGTTTGACCGTGGCTATTTGTCACCTTACTTCATCAACAATCCAGAGCGCCAAATTGCATTGCTGGACAATCCTTTCGTGTTATTGCACGACAAAAAAGTATCTAACATCCGTGACCTGCTGCCAACACTGGAGCAAGTAGCAAAAGCGGGCCGTCCATTGTTGATCATCGCTGAAGACGTAGACGGCGAAGCATTGGCTACCCTGGTCGTGAACAACATCCGCGGTATTTTGAAAACCACTGCTGTGAAAGCGCCTGGTTTCGGTGACCGTCGTAAAGCCATGTTGGAAGACATCGCTATTTTGACTGGCGGTACAGTGATTTCTGAAGAAGTTGGCTTGAAACTGGAAGCCGTACAACTGCACGATCTGGGCCAAGCCAAACGTATCGAAGTGGGTAAAGAAAACACCATCATCATCGACGGCGCTGGTAACGAAGAAGCGATTAAAGCGCGCATCACTCAGATCAAAACACAAATCGAAGAAGCAAGCAGCGATTACGACCGTGAAAAACTGCAAGAGCGCGTGGCTAAACTGGCTGGCGGCGTCGCGGTGATCAAGGTTGGCGCAACGACTGAAATCGAAATGAAAGAGAAAAAAGCCCGCGTGGAAGATGCATTGCACGCAACACGTGCTGCGGTTGAAGAAGGTATCGTCGCTGGCGGCGGCGTTGCACTGATCCGCGCCCGTGACGCGATTGCTAAAGTAAAAGGCGACAACCTGGATCAAGAAGCTGGCGTGAAGATCGTCTTGCGCGCAGTTGAAGAGCCATTGCGTCAAATCACGCAAAACGCGGGCGTTGAGCCATCTGTGGTGGTGAACAACGTGGCTGCCGGTAAAGGCAACTACGGCTACAACGCAGCCAACGAAACCTATGGCGACATGGTTGAAATGGGTGTGCTGGATCCAACTAAAGTAACACGTTCTGCGCTGCAAAACGCGGCTTCTGTGGCTGGCTTGATGCTGACCACTGACTGCATGGTGGCTGAACTGCCTAAAGAAGATGCGCCAGCGGCACCGGATATGGGTGGTATGGGCGGCATGGGCGGTATGATGTAATTTCAATCTTCACTGCATCGGTGATGCGTCGTTGGTTTCGACATTTGCTCCTTGCCGTACTTTATGTACTGTCTGCGTCGCAAATGTCTCACCGCCTAGCCTCACCTTCGCATTGAAGTTGAAATGCCCTCATTAAGCATCTCAAAAATAAAACCCGCCAAGGCGGGTTTTGTTTTATCAACCACTCTCCGTCATAATGATGGATTACATGATTGTTTCACTCGCGCACCCAAGCGTTCTATTTAAATAACGAAAGAATTAAACACCATGGCAAATCAATTAGAGACTTTAACCCAACGCCTAAGCTACATCGTGGGCGAAAACCTGGCACATCAACTGAAAAACGATGGCCTGGCACTGGACGCAGAAGTAGTCGCACTCGCAGTGAAAGATGTGATGTCTGACCAGGCATCTCGCTTAACAGATGCTGAAAAAAGAAGCACGGTTGAACAAGTTCAACAAGAGAGCCAAGAAAGACAAATGGCTGCGCTCGCTAAAAACAAGGCTGAAGGCGAAGCCTATTTGGCAGACAATGCAAAAAAAGAAGGTGTGACCACTACCGCCAGTGGCCTGCAATACAAACAACTGGAAGCAGGGAACGGCGCCAAGCCGACTACCAGCGACCGCGTAAAAGTACACTACCACGGCACACTGACGGACGGCACCGTGTTTGACAGCTCTTATGAGCGTGGCGAACCGATTGTGTTCCCGGTCACCGGCGTGATTGCAGGCTGGGTAGAAGGCTTGCAGTTGATGAATGTAGGCAGCAAATTTGAGCTGACGATTCCATCAAACCTGGCCTATGGCGCCAATGGTAGCGGCCCAGTGATTGGCCCGGATGCAACCCTGGTGTTTCAAGTAGAGCTGTTAGGGATTGAGTAATCATCTGGCTTGCGCAACAATAGCGCAACACCAGCCCAATAAAAAACCCGCCTTTGCGGGTTTTTTATTTTCTGACCACCATCTCTAAAGCTTACTGGTTTGAGGTTTAAACACATAGAACAGATTGGGCTCACTGACGATATAAATATTACCCTCGTCATCAATCGACACGCCCTCTGCCTGCGGCACGCTGTGATGCAGGCCATGAAAGCCTTTCCAGAGTGCGAGTGAACCCATGGTTTTTCCGGATTCATTAAACTGTTTCAGCAACTTGGATTCATCACTCAGCAAAAACAGATGCCCGGTTTTTTCATGATAGGTCACCGAAGACAAGTCTCGCAGCGCCCACTTCAACGCGCCATCAAACTGCTTTAAGCGCTCGACTTCAATCGTATTTTGCTGCTTGTGCTCGGGATCATACAAGCCGCTCACTGAGATGACATATTTGGGGTCACGCTCTTTGACGACAATCAGCCGGTGGTGGACACTGTCCCAGGAAACACCTTCAAAATTCTTGTTGCCTCGCTCATGCATGCCAAATCGCAGCAAGCTGGCATCATCAATTGAAATCTCGCGCGTGTCAGGCTTAATCTGTAGCAGCCACAACTTATTTTCCCGCTCGTCAGCCACAACATAATAGTCCTGCTCAACATGGGCAATCCCTTCCAGGTCGTCAGTGCCATGGACTTGAATCTCGCGTAACGGGGTGCCATCACGGCTCAACTCGACAATCATGCTCATGTCGTTGAGCACGGTAAACAAAGTGCCAGTGTCGTGATTAAAGGTCAATCCGGAAGTGTTTTGATACTGGGCCAACGGCTTGGCCTCTATGGCGACTTTGTAGCTGGCTAAGTCCAGCCCTGAATGGTCTTCCGGGCTATTTAATTGATGCCACATATGCCAGGCCAAGGCTTCTGCTTTGAGCATATACAGCATGCAGAGCAAACCGACCAACACACTGAAGACCACACCGCTTCTGACTAACCACCGCTTTCGATACTGCACGTTTTCTCAACCTTATGATAACCACCCTAAGGCTGACTCAATCGTTTACGCCAAGTTCCGGCGCTGGTGTAATTAACGGTTAAGGTAGCAAAAAAGATTAAGAATCAAACAGATTCTTGACGCTGATCACGTCCCAGCAAAGCGCTTACAGCTTCCTGCGCAGTTTTCTGGTTAGTCAGCAATTGATTGACTTCAAAGGTAATGGGCATTTCAACGCCAATCGTCTCGGCACGGCGCATGACTTCGCGCGCGGTGTTCACACCTTCGGCCACATGCCCCAAGCCAGCAAGAATGCTTTCGAGTGACTTGCCGGAAGCCAGTTGCAACCCGACTTCGCGGTTACGTGAATATTGGCCGGTACAGGTCAAAATAAGGTCACCCGCACCTGCCAGGCCCATAAATGTTTCTGGTTTTGCACCCAAGGCCATGCCAAAACGTGTAATCTCAGCCAGGCCACGCGTAATCATGGCAGCGCGTGCATTGTTACCAAAGCCCATACCATCCGAGATACCCGCGGCAATGGCCATCACGTTTTTCACAGCGCCGCCCACAGAAGCACCGACGACATCGACGCTATCGTAGACACGCAAGCAGCCGCCATGAATCAGCTGCGCAGCCTGTTGTGCCAGCTCACGTTGGTTCGCCGCCAGCGTAATGGCGGTAGGCAAGCCGCGCACCAACTCAGCCGCAAAGCTGGGGCCGCTTAATACGCCCCAGGGGTAGTCTGCACCCAGCTCTTCTTGTGCCACTTCAAACGGTAATTTTGCCGTTTGCGGCTCCAGGCCTTTATTGGCCCAGATCAAAGGCTGCGTAATGCCCAAGGCTTTGAGTTGCTGCAAAATGGGGCGAAAACCAGCGGTTGGGACGACAGATAAAATCAAATCCGAACCAGCAACTGCCGCCGCCAGGTCGTCTTCAACCGTGAGTTTCTCAGGAAAGGCGAAATCGCCCAGATAGAGCGGGTTGGCACGCGCTTTACGCATGCCGGACACGTGCCCGCTATTACGCGCCCACAGCACCACATCGTGCTGCAGGGCGATATGCATGGCGAGCGCGGTACCCCAGGCACCGGCTCCTAAAACTGCAACCTTACTCATTTGACTTTATCCAGAACCATCACAGAACAGATCAGTGATGTACTTTTATTGAATCAATTAGTTAGGTGCGCCAGCTGCTTGTGCGGCTTGCTGCTGCTGTTGCAGGTACAGTGCTTCGAAGTTGATCGGGTTCAACAACACTGGCATAAAGCCTGCGCGTGTCACCATATCAGAGATCGCTTCACGGGCATAAGGGAACAAGATGTTCGGGCAAGCCACCGCCAGAATCGGCTCCATGTTTTCTTGTGGTACGTTGCGGATAGCGAAAATACCAGACTGTGTCACTTCTACCAAAAAGGCCGTTTTGTCTTCGATTTTGGCTGTCACGGTCACTTTGATAGAGACGTTGAAAATGCCTTCTTCGATTTGCTGTGCATTGTTGCCCAGCTCGACATTGATTTGTGGCGTTGCGCGCTCAGTGAAAATGGCAGGCGCATTTGGCACTTCGATCGAAGCGTCATGCACATACAGTTTTTCAATGCTGAAAATCGGTGCTGCGTTTTGTTCTGTTTGGTTCTGTGAATCCTGAGCCATGAATTATCCTTAAATGATCAATACACAAAGCCGCTATTCTAACCGGACATCCCCGGCCTGACTATGTGTTTTTTGTGACAAAAAACAATGTGGTTTAGGCCGCCAGCAATGGGTCCAAGCCGCCTTGCACATCTAGTGCATGCAAGTCATCAAAGCCGCCCACATGCTGGTCGCCGATAAAAATCTGCGGCACGGTACGACGCCCGGTTTTTTCCATCATTTCAGCGCGCAATTCCGGTTGCAGGTCGACACGGATTTTTTCAATCTCGGTCACACCTTTGTTTTTCAGCAGCCGTTCTGCATTGATGCAATAGGGGCACACCGCTGAGGTATACATCACTACTTTAGCCATACCATTCCTTTAAAAAAACTGCTTAGCCTGAGCTACTTACTGCTCGGCATCTTGGCGTCTGTCCAGGCCAGCATGCCACCTTTAAGTACATTCAAGGTCGTAAAATTTTGCGCTTTGAGCAATTTGGCCGCAGCATTTGCACGCCTGCCGCGCTCACACACCACCAGCACAGGCTTATCGCGAAACTTTTCCAGCTCCTTGAGGCGCGTAGACAACTGCGACAACGGTACATGACGCGCGCCTTGTAAATGGCCTTGGGCAAATTCGTCTGCTTCACGTACATCCAGCACCAGCGCAGACTTACGGTTCATCAGCATCACGGCCTCCGTCACCGATAACGTCGTGATGCCTGCTACAGAGCGGCTCAACATCGGCAACAATAAAGCCAGGCCAGAGCCGATTGCCAGCCCGATTAACAATACATTTTGTTTAAAAAACTCCACTTGGTCACTCGCCCTCTTCGCTTAATGTTTGCACCAGATGATTCGCAGGAACAGCGCCCCTTCGGGTATGCGTCGCCTGCGGTTGCGATTATAATAGACGAATTCATCCATTCGACGTTCCGTCACCACTTTAAAGACTGTTAGCCATGTCAATCAAACCTGTCATTTTGCTCATTCTCGATGGTTTTGGTCACAGCGAGACCACTGAATTCAATGCCGTACTGCAAGCCAACACCCCCAACCTGGACAAGTTGAAGACCACTTATCCACATAGTTTGATCAATGCCTCTGAACACTACGTCGGCTTGCCAGATGGCCAAATGGGCAACTCTGAAGTCGGTCATTTGAATATTGGGGCGGGACGTATCGTCTTTCAAGACTTTGAGCGCATTAATAACAGCATTAGCAGCGGTGAGTTTTTTAAACTGCCTGCGCTGGTCGAAGCGATGCAATCGCTTAAGGCTAGCAACAAAGCGCTGCATATCCTTGGCTTGCTGTCTGACGGCGGCGTGCATAGCTATCAGCCACATATTCATGCCATACTCGATATGGCCAAGCAACAAGGCTTGAGCAAGGTCTACGTGCATGCTTTTCTGGATGGCCGCGACACGCCACCTAAAAGTGCACAGCCTTATCTGCAAGCACTAGAAGATCACCTGAAAACGTTAGGTGTTGGCCAGGTAGCGTCTGTTGGCGGCCGTTTTTACGGCATGGACCGCGACAAACGCTGGGAGCGTGTCTCGGTTGCTTATGAACTGCTGGTCAATGGCACGTCTGACTATATTGCGCCTGACAGCCTGACCGCTTTGCAACAAGCTTACGCACGTGATGAAAGTGATGAATTCGTCAAATGCACGGCGATTCGCGCCACCAATGCAGCGCCGGTGCGCATGGAAGATGGCGACTGCCTGGTGTTTATGAACTTTAGAAGTGACCGTGCGCGCCAGTTGACCGATGCCCTGCTCAACCCACAATTTAGCGGCTTTGAACGCAGCCGCGTGCCGAGCTTCAGCCACTACTTTACGCTGACGCAATACGACAAAAACCAGGCACTGGCCGAACCCGTATTTGCGCCATTCACCGTGCCCAACACCTTTGGTGAATATGTGTCCAAGCTGGGGCTCAAACAGCTGCGTATCGCCGAAACTGAAAAATACCCACACGTGACGTTTTTCTTTAACGGTGGCGAAGAAACCGTGTTTGCCGGCGAAGACCGTATTTTGGTGCCGTCACCCAAAGTCACCACTTACGACTTGCAGCCTGAAATGAGCGCACCAGAAGTCACAGACAAACTGGTGGCAGCGATTGAATCACAGCAATACCAGGCGGTGATTTGCAACTATGCCAATGGCGATATGGTCGGCCACACCGGCAACTTGCCAGCGGCCATTCAAGCGGTAGAAACGCTGGACACCAGTGTAGGCCGCGTAGTCGCTGCGGCGCAAAAAGTAGGCGCAGAAGTGATTATTACTGCCGATCATGGCAATGCCGAAAGCATGTTTGACCACGCCAGCGACCAGGCGCACACCCAGCACACCACCAACCTGGTGCCGTTTATTTATATTGGGCGTGCAGGCCAAGTCCGCACGGGTGGTGCACTCTCAGATATCGCCCCCACTTTGCTCTCATTAATGGGCGTGCCACAGCCCGCCGAAATGACAGGTAAAAACCTGATCACCCTGAATGCTACCGCCTAAACCGGCCGGGTTGGTGCATGTTTGAATCTCGCATGTTAGCCGCGCAGAGGCTGTCTTACGCACGGCCAACTCGATTATGGGCCGCCTGGCTGGCGGCCTGTGTGGTGCTGGTTGCTGCCAGCCAGCCCTTGCCTGCGCACGCGGCGGGCAATGACAAAACCGAGTCAACCAAGGGCGACCTGGAGCAGGTGAAAGAAAAAATCCAGCAACTGGCCAACGCGCTCAAAGCCTCACGCGTCGCCAAACAAGATGCGCATGAAGCCCTAAAAGCCTCAGAAACGGCGATTAGCAGCTCACGCAAAAAACTGCGCGAAATTCAGGATGCGCAGCAGGATAACCGCGGCAAACTGCAAGACCTGCAAAAACAGTTGTCATTATTGCAGCGACAGGTCAACCAACAACGCCGCGCCCTGAGCGAACAACTTAACCAGCAATATCGTCATGGCAACAACAGCCCGCTGCAAATGCTGCTGCAACAACAAGACCCAGCCAATACCACGCGCAACCTGAAATATCTGGGCTACCTCACCGCCGCACATCAACAGCAGATTCAGTCTTTGCAAGACAACCAGGAGGCGATAGACCGCGTACGCACGGCGACTACCGAGCAACTGCATGAAACCGAGCGCCTGGCCAATCAATACAGCGAAACCACGCAAAAGCTGGAGGGTGAAAAGTCACGCCGCACCGAGGCCTTGAACGAGCTGTCTAAACAAATCGAGACGCAAGAACAACAGATGGTGCGGCTGAAAAAAGACGAAGAAGCCTTGTCTCAATTGTTCCAGCGCCTGTTGGCAGAAGCGAAAAAGCGCGAACAGGAAGCCTTGGCCAGAGCCAAGCGTGAAAAAGAAGCGGCGGCGAAAAAAGCGGCCGAACTGGCGCGCAAGAAAAAATCTGCCGGGCGTACCTTTGAGCGGTCACCGCAAACGAATGTAGAAGACAGTGAGAGCAACACGCAAAGCAATACGGTCATCGCCAAAAACGAAACACTGCCAGAGTACAACGCCAATAAAGAAAACTTTTCGCAGTTGCGCGGACGCTTGCGCTTGCCAGTGCGTGGTGACGTGATTAACCGTTTTGGCACCGCGCGTGCCGATACCGGCGTCAGTTGGAAAGGCATTTTTATCCGCGCCAAAGAAGGCAGCGAAGTCAAATCAGTCGCAGGCGGACAAGTGGTGTTTGCCGACTGGATGCGCGGCTTTGGCAACCTGATCGTGATTGACCATGGCAATGGCTATATGAGTTTGTATGGCAACAATGAGGCGCTGTATAAAGGTTCTGGCCAAAGTGTGAAGTCTGGCGACACCATCGCCGCTGTCGGCAACAGTGGTGGCAATGCCGAAAACGGCGTCTACTACGAGTTACGCCGTAACAGTATTCCTTTTGACCCACTGCAATGGAGCTCCGTGCGCTAACCTGGCACGGCCTGCCCCCGACAACCACGTATAAAAACCACCTGCATGCCAGGTGGTTTTTTGCGTATGATCACTCTAATCTCCGCAAAATAATAAATTAATTTAAATTTAATTATCATTTATTAACGCATTCATATACCATCAGATTTCCGGTACATCGCCGGGAGGCTATCAAGGCAGGCTCGCATAGTCCGCATTGACCAAGCATCAACTTAAGCCGTTTTTATTTATTAAAACAGTCGTTTAGGAGAATCGCCATGGAAGTGAATGTTGGAGTCATTAATCCTTATGCTGCCGCAGAAGTCATTGCGCAAAAGAAAATCAACTGGGAGCAAGTCGCAGAACCGCAAGTGATGCTGGCTGAGATTTTAGGGGTGAGCGCAGAGCAGATTTTCGACCTGCGCAACCCTATTTTGCGGCCAGATGCAGAGTTAGCCGCCGACGGTAAGCTGAAACTATTATCAGAAGCGCAAACTTCAGCCAGGGTCACCAATTTTTTTAAAGCACAAGCGGTGCCGGTCAGCCGCTCTATCGCGGCGCAACGCTTGAGGTTGTCTACTATCCAGAAAAATACGGTGATCTCTGACACACTGTTGCGTGCCACGGTACACATCAGCGGCGCTGGTACGCCCTGGACACCGGCAGATAAAGACTGGGTAGACATGGGCGACTACTTTGAAGATGTGGCCGAACTCAATGACCCGATTCAGGGCGTCTTGGGCGATTGCTACTTTATTGCCGCCCTGGCTTCAGTAGCCTGGGCCAGGCCTTATGCCATTATCAATATGATCCGGCCTTCAGCCTGGGGCAATGAAGAACAACCGATACATAAAGTCAGCTTTTTCAAGTCTGGCGCTGGCGCCGCGCAAGCCGTTGAGGTGACCGAACTGGTGCCGGTGTCCAAGCCAGGCCACAACTGGGTCTACGCCAGATCGCTGGATGCAGGCGAAACCTGGCCGGCGGTGATGGAAAAAGCCTATGCCAAATGGCGCACAAGCAATGGCACCGACTACCCGAACTACCCCGCCATTGCCGGTGGCGACCCGGTTAATGCCTGTGCTGAAATCATCGGCGGCGCCAAAACCTATGTGGGCCACAGTGGCAAAACCGGCGATGATTTATGGACGTTTGTGCGTAGCCACTCTATGAGCAAGCGCACCATCAATCCGATGGTGGCCTGGACGTATGACACGCCACCCGCAGGCACCAACTATCCGGCAGCAAAAGTCGTGGCTAACCATGCCTATTCAATTTTGGGCTGGGAGTATATCAACAGTGAAAAATACATCGTGTTGCGCAATCCGTGGGGCACACATCATGCGGTGCTGGATACGATTAGTGGCAACTGGTCTGCCACGCAGATTTCATTCAGCGCCAGCATTGCATTAAACAGCAATGGCGTATTTGCGATGAAAGCTGCCACCTTCCAGAAGTATTTTGCCGCCTCGGGCGTGACCGTGTAAGTAAACACTCCCTTGCCAGTACTTGTGCAACATTGTGGCTGGCAAAGGGGTTACTCCTCACATGCTAACCGCCTCAGGCAATCAATACCCACAATGCAGAGGATTGGCCTACGCCCTAAACGCGTCTTTAGCGCGCATCTTCTGGAATGACAGGGAGTGGCATATTGCGTCTGGCCTCGGCATAAATCTTGTCCAACTCTTCTTGTGACATGGTAATGCCGGGCACACGTTCGTCCGCAGCGGGCTCATAGCCACCAGCCGTAGCGGCTGGTGCTGCAACGGTTTGATCTGAGGCAGCAGGCGCCTCAGCAGGGGTATTGCCTTCACATGCCACCAAAGCGATGGCACAGACAACAGATAAAACAACAATAAAACTAGACTTCATCACACAACGCTTTTCAATCAATAAAAATAATTACTCACCCATCACATGCATCAGCACACGGCGGCGGGCAGGCAAATGACGGTGTTCAAACAGGAAAATACCTTGCCACTGGCCCAGCGCGACCCGGCCTTGCAGCACCGGAATCGACAGGCTGGTTTGCGTGAGCGCGGTGCGCACATGCGCAGGCATATCATCGGGGCCTTCTACGGTATGGATAAATAAATCATCGCCGTCCGGCACCAGTCGATTGAAAAAAGCCTCCAGATCGACCAACACATCGCGGTCGTAATTTTCATTGATGAGTAAGCTGGCAGAGGTGTGCTGGATATAGAGCGTGAGCAAGCCGCTGTGAATGCCGGATTGCTGCACCCATTGCAGCACTTGCGGCGTGATGTCATACAAACGCCGCCCTTGTGCATCGATAGAGAGCGTGTCGTGCTGCTGTCGCATGGCGGATTCCCGGAACGAAAACTAAACCGGCATTATACCGGGTTAAGCGCAGCGAGCATTACCAGTAGCGCCAGCCACCCCCCCAATAAGGCCGGTAGCCCCACGGGCCACCATAGAAACCCGGCCCGCCATAAAACCAGGGATCCATGCTGCGTAATCTGGCCATATCGCGCTCGCGTTTTAGCTTGGCTTCAGACTCCACGCGGGCTTTCTCGCGCTTGTTGATTTCATCGGCAATGGCATTTTGTTCGGCCAAGGCATTGGCGTGCTGCATATAATCGAGCACGCCTTTTGAAATCCCTTTCTGGTGCCAATCCAGCACATCAGACGGGGCTAACGAGTAGCGTGACTGCGATTGTTTAATCGCTTCGATGATCTCGGCATCGCTCTTGCCTTGTTTGCTCATCGCCACAACCTGCTCCAGCGTCAGCGTCGATTGGGCAGGCGGCACCAGCGCAGCCAGTTGCTCGGGCGAAATGCGGTCAATTTGCAGTGGTTGTGGCGGTTGCGAGGCGCACCCGGCCAAGACCCCCAACAACAAGGTCACAGAAATTAAATGCACAGTCGGTAAATAACGCATAGTGTGTCCATTCTACACCCGAAAAAATAAAGGGCCATATGAATATGACCCTGTGAATGCGCGTCAGGTTCAGTCAGCCGAGCAAACGATCAAGCCTTGCGAAACTGCATTTTGCCCGCCTGAAAATCGACACGGATCGTATCTTTGGCGGCAAACTGTCCGGCCAGAATTTCACGTGCCAACGGGTTCTCAATTTCACTCTGAATCGCCCGTTTGAGTGGTCGCGCGCCATATACCGGATCAAACCCGGCGTTGGCAATTTCAGCCAGCGCGGCATCGCTGATGTCGAGTTGCATCTCCATCGCCGCCAAACGTTTGGCCAGCAGTTGCAACTGGATATTGGCGATCGACTTCACATGCGCCTCACCCAGTGAGTGGAACACCACCACTTCGTCAATACGGTTGATAAACTCCGGACGGAAGTGCGTTTTCACTTCGCCCATCACGGCCAGTTTGACTACCTGATAATCCTGGTCGGACATGCTTTGGATCATCTGGCTACCCAGGTTGGAGGTCATGATGATGACGGTATTTTTAAAGTCCACCGTACGCCCCTGGCCATCAGTCAAACGGCCATCATCCAGCACTTGCAGCAATACGTTAAACACATCGGGGTGCGCTTTTTCTACTTCATCCAGCAACACCACCGAATACGGTTTGCGGCGCACGGCTTCGGTGAGTGTACCGCCCTCTTCATAGCCCACATAGCCAGGTGGCGCACCAATCAGGCGAGAGACAGAATGCTTCTCCATAAACTCGCTCATATCAATACGCACCAGGTGCTCCGGGCTATCAAACAAAAAATTAGCCAGCGCTTTGCACAGCTCGGTTTTACCCACACCGGTGGGGCCCAAAAACAAAAAACTGCCATACGGACGGTTAGGGTCACTCAAACCGCTACGTGAACGACGAATGGCATCAGACACCAGGCGTACAGCTTCATCCTGGCCGACCACACGCTCATGCAAACGGCTCTCCATACTCAGCAATTTTTCACGTTCGCCAGTCATCATCTTGCTGACAGGAATGCCGGTGGCGCGACTCACTACTTCGGCAATTTCATCAGCCCCAACCTCGGTACGCAGCATTTTGTGTTTTAGCGTACCACTGGCCTCTGCCGTTGAGGCATGCTTGAGCTGCGCCTCCAACTGCGGCAACTTGCCATATTGCAACTCAGACACTTTTTGCCAATCACCTTTACGGGTGGCGGTTTCCATGTCCAGTTTGATTTTTTCAATCGCCTCTTTCACGCCAGCAGAGCCTTGCACCGCCGCCTTTTCCGCCTTCCACACTTCTTCCAGATCGGCGTATTCTTTTTCCAGCTTGCTGATTTCGTCCTCAATCAGGCCAAACCGCTTTTGGCTGGCTTCATCTTTTTCACGGCGCACGGCTTCGCGCTCAATTTTGAGTTGAATCAGGCGCCGATCCAGCTTGTCCATCACCTCAGGCTTGGAGTCGATCTCCATCTTGATACGTGACGCGGCTTCGTCTATCAGGTCAATCGCCTTGTCTGGCAAAAAGCGGTCTGTGATATAGCGGTTAGATAATTCAGCCGCCGCCACAATGGCTGGGTCAGTAATCTCCACGCCGTGGTGCAATTCGTATTTTTCTTGCAGGCCACGCAAAATCGCAATTGTCGCCTCCACACTAGGCTCGTCCACCAATACCTTTTGAAAACGACGCTCCAGCGCCGCGTCTTTTTCAATGTATTTGCGGTATTCATCCAGCGTGGTGGCGCCCACACAGTGCAGTTCGCCACGCGCCAATGCCGGTTTGAGCATATTGCCCGCATCCATCGCACCCTCGGCTTTACCGGCGCCGACCATGGTGTGAATCTCGTCAATAAAAACGATGGTCTGGCCTTCGTCTTGCGCCAACTCCTTCAGCACGGCTTTTAAACGCTCTTCAAACTCGCCACGGTATTTGGCGCCGGCCAGCAAGGCGGCCATGTCCAAGCTCAACACTTTTTTGTTTTTGAGCGAATCTGGCACCTCGCCATTGACGATACGTTGCGCCAAGCCTTCGACAATCGCGGTTTTACCCACGCCTGGCTCACCGATTAGCACCGGGTTGTTTTTGGTGCGGCGCTGCAATACCTGAATCGCGCGGCGAATTTCATCGTCGCGGCCAATCACTGGATCCAGCTTGCCCGCGCGCGCACGTTCGGTCAGGTCCAGCGTATATTTTTTCAATGCCTCGCGTTGGCCTTCGGCTTCCTGGCTATTGACACCATCATTACCGCGCACGGCTTTAATCGCCTGCTCTAACGCCGCCTTATTCACACCGTGCTGCTTGAGCAATTTGCCGGTATTGCCTTTGTCATCGGCCAGGGACAGCAAAAACATCTCGCTGGCTATGTAGCTATCGCCGCTCTTTTGTGCGAGCTTGTCGGTGACATTTAGCAGGTTATTGAGATCACGCGACACGGCCACATCGCCACTGTTTTCACTGACTTTTGGCAAGGCGTCCACCGCTTGCTGCAAGCCGGTTTTGAGCGCGCTGACTTGTGCGCCCGCGCGGGACAGCAAAGCGGCGACACCGCTATCGTCCTGGTTTAACATCGCCAGCAATAAATGCGGTGCTTCGATAGTGGGATGATCGGCACCGACGGCCATGCTTTGCGCATCGGCCAGTGCCTGTTGAAATTTGGTGGTGAGTTTATCAAAACGCATGGCAAACCCTTTCATTATTAAAGTCATGCCGCGGTCTGCGGCTGGATAACCCTATAATGCGGCGGGTTTTTGCGTTTTCAATAGATGCAGATCAAATTGACGCGACTTAAAGTGATGAAGATGTGCGGCTATTGTGTGAACGGCAGCAGTTGCAAGCCTTTGTCGGCGCTATTCACGGCCAGCGTCGCCTGCCCTTGCAACATCAACCATTGTGGATAATCCAGCTTGCTACTGCTTTGCATGACGAGCGTCTGCGGCCCCCAGGTTCGGCCACCATCGGCTGAGGCCATGCCAACAATATAAGTACCGCTGCTATCGTGCTCCTGCCAGGCCAGCCAGACTTGATCCCCCACACTCAGCAAGGCCGGATGGCCTGCATTTCTTTTCGCATCGCCAAAGCGTCTTGGGGGCGAGGTCACCCAGGCCTGACCATCCATACGCGCAACTCGCAAGCCTGGTTTATCGCCCGCACCATCAAAATACGCCAGGTGATAGCCAAAGCCTTCGCCCACCGCCAGCGCAGCGCCATGATGTGGACAACCCTCTATTTTCCAATGGCCATAACTAGCGCGCACCAGCACCGGCTTGCCCAGCGGGCTAATTTCGGCCATGGCATGATCACGCTCGCTGCCCTCAAACACATGCCGCCACAGTACAGCCACGGTGCCATCCGGCTTGTTGGTCATGGCAATCCGGCAACACTCGCAACTATTGTCGGCCAATTTTTGTTCGGGCTGAAAATGCTTGCCATCATCGCGCGACACCGCATAATAAATTGCCGCGCCGTCATAGGGTTTGCCGGCTGCTTTTGCTGCCAGCATATCGCGTTTGTCTAGCCATGCCACGGTAATCGTGCCATCGGCCGCCACCTGCATGGCCCCATAGCGATGCGTGATTTCTTCACGGTGCTGATGCACGATATAAGGCGCTTCAAAACTTTTTGCGCCATCCATGGAGCGCGCAAACCAGATGTAGCCAGCCTGATGCTTGTTAAGCAATTCAGTCCAGCTGACATAGACTGCCCCATTGGCAGCCACTGCGATCGTTGGCCGTGCTTCGGCATCTGCGGCGACGTTCATTGGCGTAGGATTGACGGCAACTTCAGTGCTAAAATGCTTGCCAGCATCCTCACTGGCCGACACCCACAGCCGCCCCTGTTTTACCTGTGCCATCAACACGCGTCTGGCGGCATCGGTCGTCACGCTCACAGCCAATTGGCGCGTGGGCGATTCAGGATGCCCCTCATGTGCATCAACTATCTGCGCCGATAAAAAAGCAAGGCCCCACAACAGCAGAATCATCCAACGCGCCACCATCACCCCTTAATTCAAAACGTCCTAAAATTTACCTTAATTATCAAGCGTTAATGTCGCTAAAGTTTGCTAGCATTCGCGCCGATAACCCACATATCCGCACTCACACAACGCATACCGTTCCGAAGCAGATTTAACTATGTCATTACCAACCGTTTTTGATCATCATAGCACAGCATGGTTACAGCCCCTGGCCGTCACCATGCCGGACATGCCTATGCTGGCCATCAATCGCCGGGCACAATGTCTCGCCATCAGCGCCACAGCGAAAAAACTGCTGGGTGAGCTGGTTGACGGGCTGCCTAAAGAGATTCGTCAGACGCTGGTCGAAGCCATGCGCGAAGGCAAAACCGAGCTCAGTATCAGCACCCAGATTCAAGGCGCGAAACGCGATTTCAAATGCCGTTTGTTCTACCCGCAATCAGGCCGCCGTGCCATTGGCCTGATGCTGGAGGAAGAAGAACGCACGCTGGTCGACCAATTGCTGCATATGCAGTCGATTGTGCACTCACTGATTGAGATGAGCCCAGACCTGATTTGCATCAAGGACAATGAAAACCGCTGGATGATGGCCAACCAGCACATGCTCAATACGTTCCAGATTGATGGTTTTGACTATCAGTTTTTGAACAATCTGCAAATTGCAGATACCTTGCATCCGGTGTTTCGCAACAGTTTCGAGCATCATGAAAAATCTGACCAGCAAGTCTGGCAATCGCGCCAGGCTTACCATAATGAAGAACTGGTGCATTTACCACAGGGTGGTTACAAAACCCTGGAGGTGAACAAGATCGCTTATCATGACCCGAAAGACCAGCCCAGCCACCTGATTACCGTGGCGCGTGATGTCAGCGAGCAAAAATTCATTCAAACGCAATTGCTTAACCGCAGCGCCGTGCTGGACACATTGATCTCTTGCGACTGGATGCTGCACTCGGCCGAACGCTGGCAGAGCGTGGCAGAAAATGTCTTGCAACAATGCTGCCTGTCTTTCCGTTTTAGCCGCGCCATTTTGCTGCAACACGAAACCATTACCAGCCGCAGAAAAACTGAAATACGCTCCAAAGCCTTGTTCCACTGGGCAATGAACGGCTTTCACACCACCTACGAGCATTGGGAAAAAATTTCTTTCCTGTCGCCTGACTTGCAACGCTGGTATAGCCTGCTGTCCAAAGGCCAGCCCGTGATGTGCGACGCCCTCACGCTGCCTGCTTCAGAGCGCGCCTTGCTCAAGTCGCATGACACCGTCAACCTGGTCATTGTGCCGCTCATGATTGATGATGAGTGGTGGGGCTCGATGGTGATTGAACGTTGTTTTGATGCCGAAAGCACCAGCTCACAAGAGCTGGGCTCATTGATGGCGATTGGCCGTACCTTGAGTGTGGCGATTGGCCGTGAACAAACCGGCAAGCATCTCAAACTGGCCAAAATCGCCTTCGACAGCACCACCGAGGGCATCATGATTGTAAACCCGGCAGGTGAACTGATCGGTATCAACCAGGGCTACACGCTGATTACCGGCTTTGAAGAATCTGAAGTGCTGGGCACCAAGCCACAAATTTTCAGGCAACGCCCGCGCGGCCTGTTTGGGGCGCTCAAGCGTCATGGCAAATGGTCGGGCGAAATTGAAAACATGCGCAAAAATGGTGACACTTATACCGAGTGGATGACCATTACTGCAGTGCGCAATCATGCCAACGCGATTACCAACTATGTGGGCGTATTTGCGGACATCAGTGAAATGAAGCGCTCGCAAACGCAGCTTAACTCACTGGTCAACCATGACCCGCTGACCGGCTTGCCAAACCGCAGGTTGATTAACCATTTGTTTACGCATGCGATTCAGCGTGCCAGCCGCAATACGCAGCAAGCGGCGGTGCTGTTTATTGACCTCGACCGCTTTAAAAACATTAATGACAGCCTGGGCCACTATAGCGGCGACCAGTTATTGCTGGGCGTCACCGAGCGTCTGCGTGCAACTTTGCGCGAGTCTGACATTGTGGGGCGCCTGGGAGGCGACGAATTTATTATCCTGCTTGAAAACCTGCATGGCAAAGCCGATGCGGCGCAAAAAGCACATGACATTCTGGATGCGCTCAGACGTGAGTTCATGATCGACCATCATGAAATTTTTGTGGGTGCCAGCATTGGTATTTCCATGTATCCGCAAGATGGCAATGATGTAGAAAGCCTGATTAAAGCGGCGGACCTGGCGATGTACCAGGTCAAAAATAACGGTAAAAACCATGTCGCGTTTTATGACGTGGCATTGAGCCGCGATGCGGTAGAGCACTTCCAGTTAGAAACCGAATTACGCCAGGCGCTGACCAGAAATCAGCTCAAAATGTTCTACCAGGCGCAAATTGATTTAAACACCGGCATGATCATTGGTGCAGAAGCCTTGATCCGCTGGATTCACCCGGTGCAGGGCATTATTTCACCGGTCAAATTTATTCCGCTAGCGGAAGAAACCGGCCTGATTTTGAGTATAGGCGAATGGGCATTGGCGCAAGCGGTGCGCCAGGCGCACGCCTGGCATCAAAAACACCCTGAATTCAAAAAGATTGCCATTAACGTTTCTGGCGTGCAAATCATGAAGAGCAAGTTTGCCGATACGGTGTATGGCATTTTGATGGAAAGCGAGTGCGACCCCTCGATTATCGAGCTGGAAATCACCGAAAGCACCTTGATGCAGCATACGCAACATGTGGTAGACACTTTTAACCAGCTAAAACTGCTGGGAGTCAGCATTGCCATTGATGACTTTGGTACTGGCTACTCTTCGTTATCGCACCTGAAACGCTTGCCGCTGGATCAGATCAAGATTGACCGCAGTTTTGTCAAAGACTTACCGGATGATAAAGATGACGCCGCCATCACCAGCGCGATCTACGCGATGGCGACACAATTGGGATTAACCGTTGTTGCCGAAGGGGTCGAAACCGAAGAACAGGAAAAGTTTTTACAGCGGCTGGGCTGCCAGACAGCACAGGGCTACCTGTATGCTTATCCGGTTAACTCGGACGACTTTTTACAGTTATTAGTGTTAAATAATCAAAGAAAAATTAAACGCCATGCCTAATCACGCCTCAGACACTTACTATATCGACATAGACCAGTTGCAGATCGGTCTCTACATCCACCTCGATTTAGGCTGGATGGATCACCCGTTTTCAGTCAGCAATTTCAAGATCACGGATGACTCGCAGATTGAGACCATCAAATCCTTGGGACTGAAGCAGCTACGTTACGACCCCAGACGCAGCTCGAGCATGCCACTGCGGACCGCGCCACTGCAAAATGTGGTTGAGTTTCCGCTGAAAAAAGCGCCCACGCCCAAAGTAGATATCATTGATGCCATCCCAGAGCTGAGCCAGGCGCAGAAAAAACAACTGGCGCTGAGACAGGCGATTGCCGAGAGTGAACAGAAGTTCATGAAAACCAGCACTGAAGTGAGAAACATTCAGAAGCTGTCTATTGAACATCCTGAGCAGGCCTATGGAATCGCCTCCAGGCTGGTAGAAGACCTGGTCACCAGCACCTTGACCGAGAGCGACATTGCGATTCATGCCATGAATGGCCACCGCGTCAGTGACCAGCACTTTCAGCATGAGTTGAACACGCTGGTGGTAGCCATGCTACTGGCTAAAAACCTGGATATTACAGAAGAAGACACCGTCATTTTGGGCATGTCTGCGATCTTGCACGACATTGGCAAACGCCAGATCAGTGACAAAATTTTGCTCAAAAAAGACCCACTCAGTGTGCGCGAAACAGCAATTTACCAAACACATGTGTTGTTAGGCATGAACATGCTGCGCGACGTGGCGGTGCCCAGAAAGATCTTGACGCTGATCTCGCAACACCATGAGTTTGCAGATGGCACGGGTTACCCCAAAGGCTTGCATTGCGACCAGATTGACCCGTTATCGCATATTCTGATTATTGCCAATATGTACGATAACCTGTGCAACCCGTCTAACCCGGCCTTTACCAAAACGCCTTACGAAGCCCTGAGTGTGATGTTTGCACAGCAACGCCACCAGTTTGACCAAACCATCCTGCGCCGTTTTATCAAATGCCTGGGCATTTATCCGCCAGGTAGCGTAGTGCGCCTGTCAGACCAGAAACTGGCCACTGTACTGTCGACCAATCCACAACAGCCTTTGCGCCCATTTATTCAAATGCTGAGTGACGACCGTGAAGAAGAAGGCGATATTATCGACTTGAGAGAGGCGCTGGATATTAATATTATCCAATGCCTGAAGCCTGAGCAATTGCCTAACCTGCTGCAAAACAGGTTGCGTTTAAAACAACGTACCAGCTACTTTTTGGACAAGATTTACGCCACGATTTAAAGCACGAACCCTGGAAGAAATAATTGCTTCCAGGGTATTACAACCCATTAACTGCGCTTCTTGGCGAACAGATAAGCGCCGAGCAAGCCGGTCAGGCTCACCGCCAGCGCCGCGAATATCGCCAACACATCGCGCACATCTTTATTCACAGACTGAAAACTCCATTTGTGCAGATAGGCAAAAATAAAGCCTTCCAAGCCATCATTATCATCGACGCGCGCGGCCAGCGCACCAGTGGCAGGTTCCAGGTAAAAGCGTGCGTGTTGCGCTTGTGTTGTTTGCACCTTTAGCACTGGCAAACGTTTGAAAATAAACCCATATTCATTGGCAAACGCCGTGACCCACTGCACAGACACAATGCCGGGCTGCGCTGTGTTGGCAATGTGTGTGAGCCAGGCAGTGGCATACGCCTCTGGGGTGAGCGCAGTGACCGCATGCGGCCTGGTGAGCCACAACACTGGTGCGGTAGGCGCCGCCGTCATACCGGCATGATGCTGATGCATGGCCGCCACCTGTGCACTTGGCAAGCCCTGCGTGCCAACCGTGGCTGGGATAATTTGCCAAAACAAGGTAGCCCCACGGCCATAAATATCCAGTTTCAATACCTGACCAGTCGCCAGTTGCGACCAGGCATCAGCACTTAAGGCAGCACTATCGCTGACAAATGTCGTTGGTAAAACCGGCCTGCGTTGTTGAATATCAGACATCCACAAATGCAATAACCCGGTGCTGGCCAACAACAAAATAAGCGATGACACCCATAAGCCAAACTCGCGATGCCACCATTGCAAGCCCCAGCGCTTTAAGCGGTAAGGCGCGGTTTTGCGCTGCTTAATGTAAAGCGTGATACCGGTGAGTGCCGACGCAAGAATCAACAGCAACACCAGCGTCGCCACCGCTAGTTGTACGGTGCTGCACGCCTGCAAAAATGACCAGTTATGGCCAAACTGGAATACCTTGGTCAACAACGCTCGCCTGTCATCCACCAAAGTAGCGAGCCTGGATTGCTCGGTATCGACATAGGCACGCAAACCGTCATCACTGGCATATGCCACCCGCCAAACCGGTAATAAACGATTGACCGGATGGTAATCTGGGGCAAAGTCAGTCACGATCTCGACTGTGCGCACCGACGACGCATCGCGCCCGCTGTAATAATTGGCGAGGCTGATCGCTGCGTCACGCTCGGGGTCTGCACGCTCAGCGCCATTGACCACCGAAAAATACCTGACCACATCAGGCAACGCGACGCGGTAATAGGCCTGACCATCCAGATGCACCAGGCTGATATGCTGAAACTGCGTGATCGCCTGTTGCTGTAACAACGCAGGCAGTGAAACCGCCTGACTTAAATCAACGGGTGCCAGTGGCGGCATAAATTGCTTGGGCACCGGTTGCAAGCGGCTCATGATCGGGTGCGACGCGCCAGACAAGCCCCACAACACCATGCCGATACAGGCAATCACGCCTATCCACTGGTGCCAAAATAACCAGCGGTTTTTGAGGGAAGGTGACTTAATGGCCATGCGTATCCCCATGCATATCATGCGCTGTCGATGACACCGGCTTCCCCTTGCTAAACTTCACCACGCCTTTAAAGCTGTCTATCCGTTGACGCTGATCGTCCGTCAGGTCCTGCTCGTGGCTTTGCAGCAAGGCCGCGAGTGCCTGCGCATCGGCCGCGGACATCCCGGCCGCTTCCAACTGCCTGGATGCGGTCAACTCTGCCCCGCCACAAAGCAGGGTATGCCAATGCTGATGGGCAGGATGATATTTCAACAACGCCCGCCCGCCTTTATCGCCTTGAATCCAGTCAGCAATCGCCATGCCTTGATGAATCACAATCACCGGCAATGCCAGCGGCAGATTCGGCTTATCCCAGGTTTCATGCATTTCTGTCGCCACAGACTGCACGTCTTCAGCCGCAGCAGCATGCGCATATAATAATGTCGCTGGCCACCACAACGCCAACGAACACACCATTAACTTGATCCAATGATTCACAACACACTCCAAAAACCGGGAGCAATGCCCCCGGTAACAATGGTTAATAAGTCCAGGTCACACCCAGGTATGCGGTACGGCCATCGCCAGGCAAGAATAAGGTACCATCTGCGCCGTTCTGGTTTCTGGCCACGCCGGTGGTCGCCGCATATTTCTGGTTAGCCAGGTTACGGCCTTCCACAAACCATGACCAGTGCTGATTGATCTTCTGCCCAGCTTTCATGCCCCACAAAAAATAACTGTCGGCATACAAGGTTTCGGCAAAGTCAACGTTATAACGCTGGGGTGACCACTCTATGGTCGGGCCGATGTAGAAGTTTTTGAGCACATCACTGCCACGGTAGACCAGTTCGGCGCGCATTAATGAACGCTGGATCCCTGGCAAACGATTGCTGCCAAACGTCGGATCATTGTCGAGTTTGAAGTCGTTAATCAGCAAGCTGGAGCGCCATTGCAGGCTGTAAGGCAAGCGTGCTGTCAGCCCGAATTCCACGCCTCTATGAATGGTTTTTCCGGCGTTAATGGTTTGCGACGCCAGTGGCGAAGTAGCTGCTGCCACCGCCAGCAACTCATCTTGCAAGCGCGCCTGATAAAACGCCACATCCCAGTCAATAAACTCGCTATTACCGCGTGAGCCGATTTCAAACGTGGTGCCTTTTTGTGCCTTGAGGCTGCTCACCACCAGGCTATTTAGCTCGCCAAAGCTGGGCGGCTCAAAGCTGCGTGAGGCATTGGCAAATAGCTGCACCTGCGGCTGCAACTGATACAACACGCCGAGTTTGGGGCTGGTTTGGCTGTAGGTTTTATCCACGCTCTGGTCGCCGCTGGCAGTGATCATCTGGTCCTGTGAGTCGCGCTTGGATTTTGCATATTGCAAGCCGGCAATCAGCGTCCATTGCTCATCCAGGCTCAAGCGGTCTTCGAGGTAGGTTTCAAAGTTGGTCGCTTTCTGGTCAAAGTCATTCAGCAAGGCACCACGCGTCGCATTCACATTACGGTAATTCTTTGCATCGGTGCGCCCACGCGTCGGTGACAACCCTGCCACAAACTCGTTTTTATGGCCAAACAACTCGCCCTGATACGCCCAGCGCGCGGTGAGGCCAATATCATAGGATTCCTGATCAATGACACCGGTGGTATCGCCAAAGTTACCAATCGGGTGAAACAGGCCTTTGCGTGCATAAAACGCCCCCAATTCCAGCTTGCTCTGGTCGAACAAAATCGTGGTCTTGTTGGCAACGCGGGTCACATTGATATTACGCTGATTAATGCCTTCCCCAGCCCTGATCGTTGCTTGCCTGGGGTCATCTTTGAGTTGCGCTTTAGTCAGGCTGCTGGAGAGTTGCGAATCATTATTCACATAACCAAAAAAGAAGCGGGTTTCTATTTGCTCATTAATTTTCACGCCAACATTGCCAGTGAGGCGATCTGCGCCTTGCTGTGCATTATCACGGAAGCTGTCTGAATGATATTTGCTGGCGCTGACAAAATAATCGACGTTATCTTTTACACCGCCGGTACTGATGCCGAGTCGATAATAACCATAACTACCGCCCTCGGAGCGCACTTCGAGTGCAGGCGCCGTATAACCGGTGCGGGAAATAAAGTTGATACTGCCGCCAAGGTTGGTTGAACCATACTGCAAGGCATTGGCACCGCGATAAACTTCAATGTAGTCGGTGGCCATTGGGTCAATGGCCGGAAAATCAAAGCCACCGTCGGCCAGGTTAACGGCAATGCCATCTTGCATCAGCTTTAAACCGCGGCCGTGAAATGTGCGCTGCAAGCCTGAGCCGCGAATCGACAAGCGGGTTTCTTCGGCACCAAAGCGTGATTGTGCCAATACGCCGGTCGCCATGCCCAGCGTATCCTGCATATTGCTGGTACGGCCTTCACGCACGGTTTCCATATCCACCACTGTCGTACCACCTGCGGTTTTAGACAGGTTTTCTTTTGCGGTTTCAATATCTGGCTGTGTCAGTGACGCTTTGTTTTTCTTTGCCACCACTTTGACTTCATCGAGATGCACCGTGCCCTCATGCTCGGCGTGCGCCAGGTAAGGCATCGCCGCCAGAATCGCCAGGCAGATTTTTGTGTTATTCATGTTGTATTCCCTTATTTTTCTATGCAATAGGCACTGCCTGCCATCAGGCAAGCAGTGCAAACACCTTAACGATCAAGCCGCGATCACTTGCCTGGCAGCCTGTGCTGGCTGCCAGCGGATCAAGGCGCTGATGTCGCAATCAAAATAATTGCAGAGCTTGCTGAGGTGCTCGGTGCATGCGTTATAGCCAGGATTTTTGACCATGCGGTGCAAGGTCATGCGGCTGATGCCGGTTGATTCGGCAACTTCCTTGAGGGTGATGTGGCGTTTCCACTCCACCTGCTTGGCAAATATCATTGCCTGTAGATTGATAATAATCATGAGATGACTCCATCCATGCCTGTGCAACAGGCATATGCGTAAACCGTCAAAACATTGACGGCACTAGATTGGGCTTGGAGTCAGAGGGGGGCCGCGCGTGAGATGCGCAGTGGTGTAAACGGTGGAGACGACCGGGGCTTGGTAATCGCTGAGGGAGATATCGGCCTGGGCGTGTTGAAACAGGATGTAAGCCGGGTTGTATGCAGGCATTACCACATCATCCATCGCCATATGGCAGAACGGGCAGTGATTGAGGTGATGACTGAGTGAGACCGGTTTTTGTGACGGCTGGTAGTCGATGAGCGTGGCGCGCAATTTGCCTTGCGTGGTGATGACCTGAATCACCAGCTTGCTGCCTTGCGAGGAGCACACCTCTTGCACAAAGGTTTTACCGCTTTGCATGGGAAAAGCCAGGCTCAAGCTGGGGACGAGCGCTGCCAGCATGATTGCCATCAAGGCCATGCGTGCCATCCACCGTTGAAATCTGGTCGTTACCATGCCGCTATTCTAACGGGAATCCTTTAGAATAAACAACTATTCCCATTGACCCAGGACAAACCATGGCCGGATCCAGCCTGCTGGCACTACTTGATGACATTACCACCATGCTCGACGATGTGTCAGTCATGAGCCAGTTAGCGGCCAAAAAAACCGCAGGCGTGCTGGGTGACGACCTGGCGCTCAATGCGCAGCAAGTCACCGGCATTGCGGCAAATCGCGAGTTACCCGTAGTGTGGGCAGTGGCGCGTGGCTCGTTCATTAACAAACTGATTCTGGTACCAGCGGCGTTACTCATCAGCGCTTTTTTACCCTGGCTGATTACACCACTACTCATGCTCGGCGGTGCATTTTTGTGTTTTGAAGGCTTTGAAAAAGTCTGGCACAAACTGCATCACCACGCCAAAGAAGACGCGCATGCACAAGCGGTACATGCCGCCATGCAACAGCCACAAGCTGATCTACTCACGCTGGAGCAAGAAAAAATCAAAGGCGCGGTGCGCACCGACTTTATCCTCTCGGCCGAAATCATCGTCATTGCCTTAGGCGTGGTGGCTGATGCTGCACTCACGCAACGCATCCTGGTGCTGTCTTTAATTGCGGTAGTCATGACCATAGGCGTGTATGGCCTGGTGGCGTTGATTGTCAAAATGGATGACATAGGGTTGTGGCTGATGCAACGGCCAGGCTCACAATTACCGTCGCAAGCCATACGCAAATTTGGCTGGGGCATGGTGCAAACCGTGCCGCATTTAATGCGCCTGTTAAGTGTGCTCGGCACCGCGGCCATGTTTCTGGTTGGTGGTGGCATCATCGCCCACGGCATACACCCGCTACACGCATTCACAGCGCAGTTTTCACAATGGTCATTGCTGATTAACGCCATGGTTGGCGTGCTGGCTGGCGCACTCTGTGTTGGATTAATACATATCGTGAAACTAATTATCGGTAGGGACTAGTTTTTTTCTAACCCCTTGTTAGAATTGACAAATAATAAGGGGGCTGCATGACACTTTCGCGTAAAGTTATTGTTGTTGCTGTATCGGTTTTACTGATTTGCCTGCTGGGCTCCCTCAATGCGACGCCTAAAACAGCGCTGTGGCTGGACAACCTCCACTGGATGTCTACCATCAGCGCTTGCCTGCTGCTCGCCACCCTCGGTTACTTCCGCGCCAACCCTGCCCATCGTGCCTGCAAACGCTGGTTTGTCGCGGGTACTTTCGCCTACTTTACTGGCGGCGTATTGTGGATATTCCAGATTCTGACCCATCAAACCGCCTTCCCCGCACAGTCAGATATTTTCTACCCCCTGCTGGGGCCTTGCCTCATCATCGGCTTTATCACAGCCTTGCGTAGCCAGCTGTCACGCGCAAAAGCCTGGGCATTTACCATCGATGCGTTATCGTTCAGCGTCGCCGTGCTCGGCTATGTGCTAATTTCCTATTTGCCCAAGTCGGCCGATGTCAGCCTGCTACAACTGGCGGTGCTCACCGCTTACCCGGCCAGCCTGCTGAGTGCCGCCCTGGTGTCGCTATTACTCATCCCCTACCTCAGACCCGCCTGGATGATGCCATGGTTATTACTCAGTGCCGGGCTCACCTTGCAGGGCCTCTGCTGGATGCAATGGAACCTGAATGCGCTCAACCACAGCCCGCAAACCAGCCTTTGGATTAACTATGGTTTTTCTGTCGCCGACCTGCTGATCGGTAGCGGCCTCTATGGCTGGCAAGTGCGTATCGCCAAAAAAACCGCATTTCATCGCCAATGCCGCCGCTTGCGCAGCTGGATTCCGGTGATCGCTTTTGTCTTCAGCATCAGCACCTTGCTGCTCATCTGGTGGCAAAGCGGCCCACACCCTTATGCCTATCATATTGCGATAGGTTCAGTGACGTCGATACTGATATTCTCAGCCGTGCGGCAAAGTATTTTATTACGCGAGAGCGAGAAGCTACTCAGGGCAGAAAAGCGTCTGGCAGAAAAAGAACTTGAATACCAGCAACTGTCACGCAGTGACCCGCTGACGCGCCTGCCCAACCGGCTCGCCATGCTCAACCTGCTTGAACACGCCATTATTAATGCCGCGAACGACAGCGGCATGGTGGCGCTACTGATGATAGACCTAAAACATTTTCAAAGTATTAATGACAGTTTTGGCCACCGCACCGGCGACCTATTCTTGCTCGAAGTCGCCCAGCGCCTGCAATACATCACCAATGACTGCGGCGAACTGGGCCGTGTGCATGGCGACAAATTTGCGCTCATCGTCACCCGCCATAAAACCGATGCCGAGCTCGTGCACCTGGCACACAATTTGTGCAAAATTGTGCATAAGCCGGTCTTGGCAGAAGGCCATGAACTTATCCTTGATGCCTGCATTGGCATCAGCCTTTACCCGCGCGATGCTAGCAATGCAGACCAGCTTGCGCGCAATGCCAATACCGCGCTTGCTCACGCCAAACGCTCGACGCAGCACCTGTTTTTATTCTATTGCAAAGAGCAAACCAAGCTGGCGCAAAACCGCTTCCGGCTCGATGTACAGTTGCGCAAAGCGATAAAAAAACAGGAGTTCTTTTTACAGTTTCAACCGATTTTCACGCTGACCAAACAAGGGCAGGCACGTGTCGCCAATATTGAGGCGCTGATTCGCTGGCGCAATAACAAAGGCGATATTATTTCGCCAGCCGAGTTTATCCCCTACGCTGAACAGTCGGGCCTGATTTTGCCCATTGGCGAATGGGTGCTCAGCGAAGCGTTTCAGCACTTATCGGCATTGATACACAAGCATGGTCACACCGTGGGGCTATCCATCAACATTTCCCCACGCCAGTTCCGCGACCACAGCCTGCCGGTTCGCATCAGCCAGTTGTTGCAACAGTATGCGATTCCACCCAGGTATATTACGCTGGAGATCACCGAGAGTGCCGTGTTTGAACATGAAGAACAGGCGCTCGACATCCTCAAGCAACTCAAAGCGTTAGGCGTGCGCGTGTCACTGGATGATTTTGGCGTTGGCAACTCATCGTTGTTTAAACTGAAACGGTTGCCGATTGATGAACTGAAGATAGACCGCGCATTTATGGTCGATGTGCCAGACAGTGCCGCCGACAGTGAGATTGTCAGCACTATTGTGAAAACGGCAGGTATTTTGGGTATTTCAGTGGTGGTTGAAGGCATAGAAACCCAAGCCCAGCTCGACTTTTTGCGTGACACTGGCTGCGACTGCATACAGGGCTTTTTGCTCGGCAGGCCGATGCCAATAGCAGAGATACAGCACTTGTTATCCTCAGCGCAAAACGCCGCATCCGCCGCTAAAACAGAATTTTTAATGTAACCGCGATTTCGCTACCAACGGCCACACCCAGCTGCTTACGCACGTCAGCCTTTAAAAACAGCGCATAGCGCTTGCCTTCAAATGCCGGAAAAATGGAGGTTTGCCACTGCTGGCCAGCCACATGCACCTCGACCTTCACTGCACCCCAACCGCGGCGTTTGGTCTGGTGATATTGACTCAGCGTGTGAATCTCATCTGACATCGCCGCTGGTAGGCTGACATAATGCCAGGTACTTTTACTGCCCAACCACTGCTTGATCACATCGCTAAAGGTATATTGCAAACCATCCATCATGGCCTCGCTTTTTACGCCAGTTGGCAGCACTATGCGTTCGGCTGTTTAAAACTATCCAGCATCAACAAAGCCACACCAACACAAATGGCGCTATCGGCCACATTAAACGCTGGCCAAGCCCATTGCTGGTAATAAAACAGCAAAAAATCCACCACATAACCCAGCGTCAACCGGTCGTATAAATTGCCCAGGGCGCCGCCTAATACCAGCGCCAGGCCAAAGCAGAACAGTTTTTTGTGCGGATGCTTGACCAGCAAATACACCATCACCACCGATGCCAACGTAGACACTGCGGTAAAAAAACCATGCTGCCAGCCACCGGCATTGGCTAAAAAGCTAAATGCCGCGCCGGTGTTGTGGTAACGCACCAACTCAAAAAAACCAGTGATCGGCAGGTGTTCGCCATAGACAAACGCCTGCTGCACCAGATGCTTGGTGTAAAGGTCGAGCGCAATCACTACCGCGCTCAATAGCAACCAAGACAAGGCAGAGCGGACATTAGGCATATTTGCGTACTTCGCCTTTGCCAAACAGGTTACTCACACAACGGCCACAAATGGTCGGGTGCGCCGCATCACTGCCCACATCAGCGCGGTAATGCCAGCACCGGTCGCACTTCTGATGCACACTTGGTTTGACCAAAACTTTCTGCGCCGCGGCATCCGCCACTTTATAAGTCGTCGCGCTGGAAGTGATCATGACAAAACGCAAATCGTCTTGCAGGCTATTCAATGCCTCAAAAACTTCTGGCACCACATGAAACTCCAGCTCGGCTTGCAGAGATGAACCCACTTTGCCTTCGCCGCGTAGCACTTCGATTTCTTTGGCTGCTTGCGCACGCAAGGCAATCACCGTTTGCCAGTGTTGTAATTGGCTATCGCTTAACGCACACGCGGGCAAGCCATACCAGTCTTCTTCAAACACCGTCGCAACGCTATCCAAGCCTAATGTTTGCCAGATTTCATCGGCAGTAAAGCTCAAAATAGGCGCCATCAATCGCATCATGGCATGCGTGATATGGTACAAGGCACTTTGTGCGGCACGACGCGCATGCGAAGTTTCGCCACTGGTGTACAGGCGATCTTTGAGGATATCCAGGTAGAAACCACCCAAATCCTCAGAACAGAAACCAACAAACTTTTGCACGGCCAGATGGAATTCATATTTGTCGTAATCCGCCAGAATGCCGGTTTGCAATTGCTGCGTCAGGTGCAAGGCATAGCGGTCTATCTCCAGCCATTGATCCACCGGCAGCAGGTCTTTGCTGGCATCAAAGTCAGCCAAATTGGACAGCAGGAAACGCAAGGTATTACGGATACGGCGATAACCATCAGCCACACGTTTGAGAATTTCGTCACTGATGGTCAGCTCGCCGGAATAATCGGTAGAGGCCACCCACAAGCGCAAAATGTCGGCGCCGTAAGTGTCCATCACTTTTTGTGGCGCGACGACGTTGCCTTTGGACTTACTCATTTTATGGCCTGCACCATCCACCACAAAACCATGCGTCAGCAAGGCTTTGTAAGGCGCGTTGCCGTCAATGGCACAACCGGTCAGCAAGCTGGACTGGAACCAGCCACGGTGCTGGTCTGAGCCTTCAAGGTACAAGTCTGCGACAGGCTGATGTTCAGCCTCACGCTGCTTGGCGGCAGCAGACAAGGTCGGATGCTGCTCGGAGCGTACGACCGCGTAATGCGTAGCGCCAGAGTCAAACCAGACGTCCAGCGTATCGGTCACTTTTTTGTACTGCTCGGCATTGGCTGGCGCATGCTGTGCTAAGAAAGCCGCGCCGTCTAGGCTAAACCAGGCTTCAATGCCTTGCTGCTCTACTTGTTTGCACACGGTTTCGAGTAATTGCGCCGTTTGTGGATGCGGCTCGCCAGTTTCTTTGTGTACAAAGAATGGCATAGGCACGCCCCAGTTACGCTGGCGTGAGACACACCAGTCTGGACGATTTTTGATCATCGCCTCCAGGCGCGCACGGCCCCAGCTCGGGAAGAACTGTGTCGCGTCGACGGCGGTATTCGCATGCTCACGCAAGGCTTTGCCATCCTGGCCGACAGCGTTCATGCCGATAAACCATTGGTGCGTCGCCAATTGCATGAGCGGCGTTTTGTGGCGCCAGCAATGCGGGAAGCTATGGTTCAAGCGCGCAGAGGCGAACAGCACGCCGTTTTCTTCCAGTTTAGCCAGAATAATCTTGTTGGCATCTTGACGGCTTAAGCCACGAATCTCGGCCAGTTCGACCAGCTCGCTGCTAAAGAACTTGCCATCGCCACCGATTAATACGCGAGGTTTTTCGTTAGGAAAGTTAGCGCGCATCACCAGCCAGTCATCGTTACCATGCGCGGCAGCCGTATGCACCAGGCCAGTACCGGCATCGGTGGTCACGTGGTCGCCGGTGATCACCGGCACCTGACGGTGATCGAACGGATGTTGCAGCAACAAGCCACGCAAAGCCTCACCTTTGCAGCTAGCAATCACTAGTGTGTCATCGAAGCCACATTTAATTGTTAGATCGTAGGCTAACTCTTTTGCAACTATTACCAGGCCCTTTTCAGTGCGGACAAGATTGTATTCAACATCTGCATTTACGCTAACAGCTTGGTTTGCTGGTAACGTCCAAGGTGTTGTTGTCCAAATAACAGCAAAAGCCTCCTCTTCGATTTCCTCTAGCTCAAAGGCTTTTGCTAAAACGGTTTTATCTACCACCCTAAAAGCTACATGAATAGCAGGCGAGTTGACATCCTCGTACTCGACTTCAGCCTCAGCCAACGCAGAGCCGCAGTCCACACACCAGTGCACCGGCTTCGAGCCCTGGTACAAATAGCCATTCTGGTAGATGTCACCCAAGGCACGCATGATATCCGCCTCGGTATTAAACGCCATGGTCAGGTAGGGGTGATCCCAGTCACCCAACACACCCAGGCGGATAAAGTCTTTTTTCTGTTTTTCTACCTGCTCAGCGGCATAGGCGCGGCACAGTTCGCGAAACTTGGCTGGATCTATATTTTTGCCGTGGGTTTTCTCCACTACCAGCTCAATCGGCAGGCCGTGGCAATCCCAGCCCGGCACATAAGGCGCGTCAAAACCACTCATGGTTTTGGCTTTGATAATGATGTCTTTGAGGATTTTATTGACGGCGTGACCAATGTGAATATCACCGTTAGCATACGGCGGGCCGTCATGCAAAATAAAGCTAGGCGCGCCTTTGCGCTTGGCGCGGATACGCTCATAGACCTTGCGCTCTTGCCAGCTTTTTAACCAGGCCGGTTCGCGCTTGGACAAATCGCCGCGCATCGGAAAGCTGGTTTCAGGTAAATTCAGTGTGTATTTTGAATCTTTGGTTTGGTCAGTCATTTAAAAATCCATGAGTTAACCGCCGATGAACGCAGATACACGCCGATAACATTCCCCAACAATGCAAAGTATCCACTTGAGCACTCAGGGTAATCGGCGTTTATCCGCGTTCATCGGCGGTAAAATATTGCTTAGCCTGCAAGGCATCCAGCGCAATTTGCGCTTTTAATGCATCTAGCCCAGCAAACTTTTGTTCGTCGCGCAGTTTATGAAAAAACTGCACATGCACATGCTGATCGTAAAGATCACCATTAAAATCAAACACATGCACTTCGAGCTTAAGTTTGGGGATGCCTTCCAGAGTCGGCCGGTTACCCAAATTGGCAACCGCCGGTAAATTGTTCAATTTTACCGCATAAACCCCGGTCAGTGCAGGCCGTTCGTGGCGCATATGTACATTGGCTGTCGGGTAACCCAGCTGGCGACCGAGTTTGGCGCCATGCACCACTTTGCCACTGATGCTGTAAGGGCGGCCAAGCAAGGTATGCGCTTTGACCAACTCACCTGCCGCCAGCGCATTGCGCAGCAAGGTGCTAGAGACACGCTCGCCCTGTAATTGCACTTCCGGCAACGGAATCACGTTAAAACCGTGTTCAATCAGCGTTTGCACGCTACCCGCACGTTTGGCGCCAAAGCAGAAGTCTTCTCCGACCATGACCACATTGGCGTTGAGTTGCTGACGCAACACCTGCATAAACGCGGCTGGGCTTTGTTCGGCAAAGGCCTGGTTAAAGCGCTGCACATACACACGCTGCACGCCACATTCGGCAAAATACTCCAGCTTTTCACGCATGGAGGCCAGGCGCGCAGGTGCATTTTGCGGCATGAAAAACTCGCGCGGATGCGGCTCAAAGGTCATCACCGCCGGTGTGATTTTATAGGTTTGCGTGAACGCAATCAGCTGCCGCAACAAGGCCTGGTGGCCCAAATGCATACCATCAAAGTTACCAATCGCAATCGCCTGCGGCGTTGAACTGGCTGGAATATGACGAAATATTTGCACTATTTAGCCACCCGTTTCATAAAGTCTTTAGGCCTGAAGCCTAATACCCCCAGCGTGGCAAAATACACGCCCATACCCAACACTACCACCCCCGCCAGATGCGATATCCGCGTCAGCGTTGGCATCGCCAGCCAGTCGCCCGACCAGGTGGCCGCCGCATGTAATACCAACGCCATGATTGTCACCGCAACCAGCAACTTCAACAGAAACGTGAACCAACCCGCTTGTGGTTGATAGGCGCCTGTTTTTTGCAACGTGACCCAGAGCAAGGTCGCATTCAGGCAAGCGCCCAAGCCTACTGCCAGCGCCAATCCGGCATGTTGCAACGGCGTCAACAACAAGAAACCCACATTCATCACTTGTGTCATTAGCAGCGTAAAAATAGCAATTTTAACGGGCGTTTTGACGTTCTGCCGCGCATAAAAGCCTGGCGCCAGCACTTTGACCATAATCAGGCCCAGCAGGCTTAAACTATAGGCAATCAATGCGCGCTCGGTTTGCAGCACGTCCATAGAGGTGAACTTACCGTAATAAAACAGGCTGGCGACCAACGGTTTAGAGAGCACGGCCATCGCCACCGCCGCCGGAATCGCCAGCATAAAAGTCAGGCGCAAGCCCCAGTCCAGCAGCAGTGAAAACTCGGTGCTGGATTTATCGACGTGTGCTTTGGATAAACTGGGCAACAAAATGGTGCCTAATGCCACGCCCAATACGCCGGTTGGGAACTCCATCAGGCGATCCGCGTAATACAGCCAAGAGACACTACCGGTGGGCATAAAAGACGCAAAAATGTTATTCAGCACAATCGAAATCTGTGCCACAGACACGCCAAAAATGGCTGGGCCCATTAACTTGAGAATACGTCGCACGCCTTCGTCTTCAAAATTAAGCGCATAGCGTGGCAACATGCCGATTTTTTGCAAATAAGGTAGTTGGTACAGTAACTGGATAATGCCGCCGACAAACACCGCCCAAGCCAACACATAAACTGAGTTATTAAAATGCGGCGCAATAAAAATCGCCGCCGTGATAAAGCTCAAATTGAGCCAGACCGGCGTAAACGCAGGCACCTGGAATTTGCTGTACGCATTGAGCACGCCACCCGCCATCGACACCAGCGAAATAAACAATATATATGGAAAGGTGATGCGCAATAACTCAGTGGTCAGCGCAAACTTAACCGGGTCATGCACAAAACCCGGCGAAGTCAGGCGTACAATCAGTGGTGCAGCCAGCATACCCACAATGGTAATCGCGACTAGAAACAGGCCGAGCAAACTAGCAACATGATTAATCAAGGCTTTGGTCGCTTCAGGCGTACGCTGCTTGCGGTACTCAGAAAGAATAGGCACAAACGCCTGGCTAAACGCGCCCTCACCAGAAATGCGGCGCAACAGATTAGGGATTTTAAACGCAACAAAAAAGGCATCGGTTGCCATGCCTGCACCAAAAATACGGGCGATCAGTGTGTCACGTACAAACCCCAGCAGGCGCGAAATAAACGTCATACCACCAACGGTGGCGAGTGCTTTGAGCAAATTCATAAATGATGGAAAATACGCGCCTTAGAATGTTTTTGGCAGTGTATCGCGCACAGCGAACTGTCAGCAGATTAAAAAGTTGGCCGATTTTACCATGCAGCAACAATCAATCGACTAAATGCGTTTTTAATCTTGCAAAAACAAAGCAAAAACAGTATGATGCACGGTTTCGTATCACACCCCTTTTGAAAGTTACAGGATAAAACGAATATGGCAAATACCGCACAAGCTCGCAAACGCGCGCGCCAATCCGTCAAAGTAAACGCGCACAATGCTGCGTTGCGTTCAACTTTGCGTACTGCGATTAAAAAAGTAATCAAAGCGATTCAAACTGGTGACAAAGCTGCTGCTGTGGCTTCTTACCAAGAAAACGTAAGCGTGATTGATCGTATCGCTGACAAAAAAATCATTCACAAAAACAAAGCTGCTCGTCATAAGAGCCGTTTGACTGCTGCAATCAAAGCATTGTCCGGTGATACACCTGCGACTTTGGCTTCTGTGAAAAAAGCAGCCGCACCTAAAGCCGAAGCGGCACCAGCTAAAAAAGCTGCTAAGCCTCGCGCGAAAAAAGCCGCTGAATAATTTCAGTAGGGGTGCATACTAAAAGAGCCGGACGCATGTCCGGCTTTTTTATTGCGTGCTGTTATTAAGATAATTTAATATCTTACTCAACACAAAAAAATTACATGCCAAAGATCTAGAGGGGGAATAATGGCGCTAACCAACTGCCCAGAATGCAATACCAGCATTAGCGAATCCGCAAAAGCTTGTCCTCACTGCGGTTTCGCACAACAAACACTGATCAAAAATAGCGTGATAAGAAGAATATTAAAAATATGTCTTTTTTTAATGTTAATTATCACTTTATTTTTTGGATACTTTATCGCCAAAGAGTTTATAAACCCCACTGATATACGTGAAAATAAATTATGGGTCATCGATAAAGGCAAAGAAAGCCTCAAAAGTAACTTAAAGGATCCCGACTCTGTGGTTTTCGGAGATATTTGGACTGGCAGAATGAAAGATGGCGAAGATACAACGGATAAGGGAATCGTTGTAACATGCGGTTACTTTAATGCCAAAAATGGATTTGGCGGCATGAACGGCGATAAACGATTCATTGGTGTTCCAAGCAACGCAGCATTAACAGACGAAACTATTGGAGAGGCACTAATGGATGAAGCTTGGAGTAGAGTCTGCCAAGACAATCGAATTAAATAGCCAATTTATATTTTAGCAGACATTAAGAAAGCCCGTACACCGGGCTTTTTTCTTGATATTAAAGAGAGTTACTCGCCTATATGCAATTCGCTACGCGCCACTTTAGCGATGTTTAGTACAGACCCAGCATCTTCGCCAATAACGGTGAAATGGCCCATTTTGCGCGCTTTACGCGGCTCGTGCTTGCCATACAAATGCATTTTGAGGTTGCCGTGCGCAAAAGCTTTATCCCAGGCAGGCTCAGCCTGCTTGCCGCTATACAACCAGCTATCGCCCAGAATATTGACCATGACTGCATTACTGTGCAAATGCGGGCTGCCCAAGGCCTGGCCGGTAATCACACGCACCTGTTGCTCAAATTGGTTAGTCACACAGGCATCCAGCGTGTAATGGCCAGAATTATGCGGACGCGGTGCAATTTCATTCACCAGCAACTGGTTGCCGACCACAAAAAACTCCACACCCAACACACCGACATAATTGAGGCTAGTCGCCAGTTTTTTCGCCAGTTCTTGCGCGTTGGCTTTGATCACCTCAGAGCAGCGTGCCGGGGCAATACTGATATCGAGAATTCCGTTTAAATGGCTATTTTCGGCGGTTGGAAATGCAGCAATATTGCCATGCACATCACGCGCCAGCACCACAGACACTTCCAGATCCAGCGCTAACATTTTTTCCAGCACGCAGACTTCCTGCTTAAAGCCCTGAAACGCCGCCACAGCTTGCTCACGGTTAGCCACACGCGCCTGGCCTTTGCCATCGTAACCAAAACGCGCCACTTTCAGCACAGCAGGATACATCTCGCCATCTTCCGGCAAATCGCTTTCGACCGTCACTGGCACAAACGGGCCCACCGGCAAGCCAGACTCTTTAAAGAAAGTTTTTTCCTTGATACGGTGCTGCGCAATGGCGACCGCCTCTGCACTCGGATGCACAATGGTCGACTTCGACAATGTCGCCAACGTTTCGGCAGGCACATTTTCAAATTCGGTTGAAATTGCCTGACAGGTGTCTGCCATGGTTTTCAACGCAGCCGCATCGTCAAACGCAGCGCACAAATGCACATCGGCAATCATGCCGGCCGGGCTGCTCTTATCTGGATCCAGCACCGTGACTTTGTAGCCCATCTCGTGGGCAGCAATGACGAAAAAGCGGCCGAGCTGACCACCGCCCAACATCCCTAACATGGCTGAAGGTTGAATCACGGCTGCTGTCATGGTTGTTCGCTCAAGACCATTGCGTGTACTTTTTCCGCTTGTTTTTTGCGGAAAGTCGCTAATTTTTCAGCCAACGCGGCATCCTGATTAGCCAGCACCGCCACCGCAAACAAACCGGCATTGGCTGCGCCTGCATCACCAATGGCAAAAGTGGCTACTGGGATACCCTTAGGCATTTGCACGATGGACAGCAGGGAGTCTTGACCTTGCAGATGCTTGGAAGGCACCGGCACACCTAACACCGGCAAGGTGGTTTTTGCAGCCACCATGCCTGGCAAGTGTGCAGCCCCGCCCGCGCCGGCAATAATCACCTGAAAGCCGTTATCGGCCGCAGACTCGGCAAACTGGAACATCAAGTCTGGTGTGCGATGCGCAGATACCACGCGCGCCTCGTAAGCGACACCAAAATCCGCCAGCATTTGCGCAGCGTTTTTCATCACCGGCCAATCGCTGTCCGACCCCATAATAATGGCTACCAAAGGTTTACTCATCACGTTGCCTTGCACTCTCTTCGTCTTGTTGGCAATTAAACCAATACCAGGTTATCCCTGTGTATCAATTCTTTTTCTTCGACATAACCCAGTACGCTTTCAATCTCGCTGCTGGGTTTACGTTTGATTCTGCGCACTTCATTGGCATTGTAATTGACAATGCCACGCGCCCACTCTTTCCCTTGTGCATCTACGCAGGCAACCACATCACCGCGCTCAAATTGGCCCAGCACATCAACCACGCCAATCGGCAACAAGCTCTTGCCCTCTTTGCTTAATACAGTGATTGCGCCATCATCGAGCACCAGTTTTCCGCCCACACGCAAATGATCGGCCAGCCATTGTTTTTTGGCCAGGGTTTTCATTTTACCTGCGCGCAAATGCGTGCCTATGGCCTCGCCCTGGCTTAAACGCATGAGCACTTCCGACTCGCGGCCAGAAGCGATCACGGTATGCGCGCCGCTATTGGCCGCACGCTTGGCCGCTAAAATTTTGGTCAGCATGCCGCCGGTGCCCACTGCACTGCCAGCACCACCCGCCATGCTCTCCAGCGCAGGATTACCCGCGGTTTCAAAATTGATAAACACCGCATGCGGGTCTTTGCGCGGATCCGCCGAATACAAGCCCTGCTGGTCAGTGAGAATCACCAAGGCATCCGCCTCGATCAGGTTAGCCACCAGCGCACCCAGGGTATCGTTATCCCCAAAACGAATTTCTTCGGTGACCACCGTATCGTTTTCGTTGATGATAGGAATCACGTTTAAATCAAGCAGTGTACGCAAAGTGGTACGCGCATTGAGGTAACGCTTGCGGTCAGCCAGGTCTTCATGTGTGAGCAGTAACTGCGCGGTGTGCAAGCCATGCTGCGCAAAGCATTGCTCATACATTTGCACCAAGCCCATTTGGCCGACAGCAGCAGCGGCCTGCAACTCATTCACCTCAACCGGACGCTTTTTCCAGCCCAGGCGCTGCATGCCTTCGGCCACCGCGCCGCTGGAGACCAGCACGACTTGCTTGCCCTGCTTCACTAGCGCACTGATTTGCTGCGCCCAGGCAGCAATCGCGGTTTTATCCAGGCCCTGGCCATTATTGGTGACCAGGCTGGAGCCGACCTTCACAATCAGGGTTTTGCTGTCTTGTATGAGTGAAACGCTCATAAAACTTATTCTGTCGCTGGCTGCGGTTGTGCGTCTTCTAATTCACGTTGTGCACGCGCTTGCTCGATATGGTCCATGATCGCGTAAGTCAGCGTCTGGCAGCCAACGCCGCTAATCGCCGAAATCGGGAACACCGGGCCATCCCAGCCATAGGCTTTGACAAAATCAGCCACTTTTTGCGCGCTGTCTTCCAGCATGTCGATTTTGTTCAGCACCAGCCAGCGTGGTTTATCAAACAGCTCCTGATCGTATTTTTTGAGCTCATTGACAATCGCCTTGGCTTCTTGCACCGGGTCCACTGCGTCGTCAAACGGCGCCAGGTCTACCAGATGCAGCAGCAAAGAAGTACGTTGCAAATGGCGCAAGAACTGGTGGCCTAAGCCCGCACCTTCCGCCGCGCCTTCGATCAAGCCGGGTACATCGGCAATCACAAAGCTGCGGTTGCTATCGACACGCACCACACCCAGGTTAGGGTGCAAAGTGGTAAACGGGTAATCAGCCACTTTAGGTTTAGCTGCAGACACTGAGCGGATAAAGGTCGATTTACCGGCATTAGGCATGCCAAGCAAGCCTACATCGGCTAACACCTTGAGTTCAAGGTACAACTCGAACGCTTCGCCCGGGTCGCCTTTGGTACATTGGCGTGGGGAGCGGTTGGTACTGGTTTTAAAGTGGATATTACCCAGGCCGCCATTGCCGCCTTTAGCCATCATCACTTTTTGGCCATCGACACTCAAGTCCACCATCATTTGGCCAGTGGCTTTATCGCTAATGGTGGTGCCGACCGGCACGCGCAGGATCATATCGTCACCGCCCTTGCCGTAGCAATCGGAGCCGCTACCGTTTTCGCCGCGTTCTGCTTTAAAGGTACGCGTATAACGGTAATCTACCAGCGTATTGATATTGCGGTCAGCCACCACAAAGATAGAGCCGCCTCGGCCACCGTCACCGCCGTTGGGGCCGCCCATAGGCTCATACTTTTCGCGGCGGAACGTGGCAACGCCGTTGCCACCGTCACCGGCGTAGACTTTGATAGTAGCTTCGTCAATAAACTTCATGATAAAAATTGCTTTACTCGTAATCTCGCATGTTTTTCTGTGCTCGCTTCTTGCCGTACTATTTGTACTGTCTGCGTCGCTGCGCGCAAAAAAACAAGCAAGCTAACTTCGTACGCTAATTTTTACTGTAAGTATCAACAGTAATCTGCGAACTATAAAGTAAAAAGCCCCGTCAAGCGACAGGGCTTTTTACATGATACTTTGATTAAACCGCTTCGATGCTAACGGTATGACGCTTCAACGCGCCTTTGATTGCAAATTTAACTTTGCCTTCTACCAATGCATACAGTGTGTGGTCTTTACCCATGCCGACGTTTTCGCCAGCGTGCATTCTAGTACCACGTTGGCGAACAATGATGCTGCCAGCGTTAACTACTGTTTCACCGAAAGCTTTAACGCCCAGGCGTTTGGCTTGTGAGTCGCGACCGTTACGTGAACTACCGCCTGCTTTTTTGTGTGCCATGTTTGATTCCTTATTCTAGCAATCTGCTCTACTCAAGCAGAACGTGCTTATTTTGCTGAAATAGTGTCGATTTGAATTTCTGTGTAGCTCTGACGATGACCTTGAGTCTTGCGATAGTGCTTACGACGACGCATTTTGAAAATCATCACCTTGTCACCACGGCCGTGTGATACCACGGTAGCACTCACTTTAGCACCAGCAACCAAAGGTGCACCAATCGTGGTTGACTCGCCGTTAGCAATCAACAACACTTTGTCGATTACAACAGTAGAACCAACGTCACCAACCAATTTTTCTACTTTTAATTTGTCACCAGCGGCTACTTTGTACTGTTTGCCACCTGTTTTAATCACTGCGTACATAATGATGCCTTAAACGTCGCCTTTTAAAGAACCCGCAATTATACGCAATTTATTGCAGAATGCAAATATATTTGCGCATGTTTTTGTGGGCTGGCCAGACCACTGAATGAGCAGCCTGTTTTATCGCCAATTGCCCTATTTTACCGCGCTTCGCCAGGGCCGGATACTGCCATTGGTGTAATACCGATAGACCGCAAAGACACACTCCAGCAATTCGGTAGAGAGCTGGGTATCTTCACCCGTTGCGGTGCGTAGCGAAGCCACGCGGTACATCGGCTGCATTTCAATATTATTCAATGAACTCAGCGGTTGAAAATGCACGCAGACCAGCGGCTGATCCTGCTGCAACAGCTGTACGTTAAACATATCCGTGACCTGCAGTTGCAATGCCTGGTCGTCATGCATGGTCAAGGCATAGTGTTTTTTAGTCTGTTGCGTTACGCTTTTTACCGCTGACGCCAGCAATTCTGAGACTTGCATCACCCGCCCTTTTAACAAAAACCGCAGCTTATCGCTGCCAGGCATTGCCGAACAGCGGCAGTTTGGATTAAATTAACCATATCAGATTAGTTGCTTAACGGCGGCAGGGCCAGTTGTGAAAAAATACGAAATTATCGCTGAAGACATCGCCAGCGCCATTCAACAAGGCCTGCTCAAGCGCGGTGACAAGTTACCGTCTATCCGCCAGACACAAACCAGCAAACAGGTGAATGCTTCTACGGTGTTTCAAGCTTATTATTTGCTGGAGGCACGCGGCCTGATTGTAACGCGCCCGCGTTCTGGCTATTACGTCGCCGGGCCGTTGCGCAACGCACGCCTGTTACCGCACACCGCCAGCGATGACGGCACGCCGACGACACTACAAGTCAGTGACCTGGTGTTCAACCTGCTTGAGCGCATCAAAGACCCGCAACAAATCCCATTTGGTTCGGCTTTTCCCAGCCCGCTGCTATTCCCGCTCTCCAAGCTGGCAGACCATATGGCCAGCGCCGTGCGTCGCATGCAACCACAAGAAACGGTGAGTGACATTGGCCAGGGCGATATTGAGCTCAGGCGCCAGATTGCCCTGCGCTATCAGTTAGATGGCAAGCACACAGAGCCGAGCGACATTGTGATTACCAATGGCGCGCTGGAGGCGCTAAACCTATGCCTGGCGGCGGTAACCCAGCCTGGTGATAGCGTCATTATCGAGTCGCCCAGCTTTTACGCGGCCTTGCAAGCGATAGAGCGCATGGGCTTGCGCGCCATTGAGGTGCCCAGCCATCCGGAGCAAGGCATAGACCTGGCAGCACTGGAGCGCGCCATTATTCAGCACAAACCCAAAGCCTGCTGGTTGATGACCAACTTTCAAAACCCGACCGGCAGCCTGATGCCAGCGCACAAAAAACAGGCCTTGGTCGCGCTGATCACGCGCTATCAGTTACCGATGATAGAAGATGATGTCTATCGCGAATTATACTTTGGCAAAGAGCGGCCCTTACCAGCCAACACCTGGGACAGCGAAGGCTGGGTCATGCATTGCAGTTCATTTTCGAAGGCACTGGCACCGGGATACCGTGTTGGCTGGGTCTCTGCCGGACGCTTTGCCGAAAAAATCACCCGTTTAAAAATATCCACCACGCTAGCGACGTCGATTCCGGCACAACTGGCACTGGCAAGCTACCTGGCAAAAGGCGGTTACGACAAACACTTGCGCCAATTGCGGCACCAACTCATGTTGCAGCAACTGCAATTTTCGCAGGCGATTCACCAACATCTGCCGCCACAGGTGCGCTTTACTTTACCGCAAGGCGGTTATTTTTTATGGTTGCAACTGCCCGGGCAACAAGATGGTTTGCAACTGTTTCAACAGGCGATTGCCGAAAATATCAGCCTGGCCCCCGGCCATATGTTCTCGTCTCAGCAGCAATATGCCAGCTATATTCGACTCAATTACGGCCACGCCATGCATCATGTGCATTTGCAAGCCATCGCGCGCCTGGGGCAACTGATGAAATCGCCCAGCAAGCCCCGCATCTGATATGGTTTTTTAACTTAAAACTGAATCTGTTTTAAATCAGCCATCTCTTCTACACTGCGCTCGTCTTATTCCTATTGAGTGCTTGTATGACCTCTTCGCGCAGCAAACAGGTGATTCCCATTATGGCAGCGCCCATCACCGACCAAACCATTTCGCTCTACCAAAAAACACCCAAGGTCTATCCGCGCTCGGTCAGCGGCTATTTTAAAAACTGGCGCTGGCTCATGATCTGGCTGACACAATTGGTGTTTTACGGCATGCCCTGGCTGCAGTATGGCGGGCGCCAGGCATTGTTGCTGGACATAGACACCCATCGTTTTTACCTGTTTGGCCTGGTGATTTTTCCACAAGACTTGTTTTACCTCGCATTGCTGCTCATCATCAGTGCTCTCGGCCTGTTTTTATTTACCGCCGTCGCGGGCCGCCTGTGGTGTGGTTTTTCTTGCCCGCAATCGGTGTATACCGAGATCTTTTTATGGATGGAGCGCACGATGGAGGGTGATCGCATGGCCAGGCAAAAGCTGGATAGCCAGCCCTGGGGCGTGCGCAAAATCGGCATTAAAGTGAGTAAGCACTCCGCCTGGCTGGCCTTCTCCCTGGTCACCGGTTTTACTTTTGTTGGTTATTTCACGCCGATACGTGAATTATTCAGCGATACGCTGCAATGGCAAATGGGCGGCTGGTCCTGCTTTTGGCTAGGGTTTTATAGCCTGGCGACGTATGGCAACGCTGGCTTTTTGCGCGAACAAGTGTGCAAGCACATGTGCCCTTATGCGCGCTTTCAAAGTGCGATGTTTGATAACCACACCTTGATCGTCGCCTATGACAGCGCACGCGGCGAACCACGTGGTGGCCGCAGCAAAAACCAGGATTACCAGGCTGATGGCCTGGGGTCATGCATAGACTGCAATATCTGCGTGCAAGTATGCCCGGTCGGTATTGATATCCGCAACGGCTTGCAATATGAATGCATCAGCTGCGGCCTGTGTATTGATGCCTGCAATGATGTCATGGACAAAATGCAGTACCCGCGCGACCTGATCCGCTTTTCGGCGGCGGGCCTGAGTGGGCAACACAAGCTGCGGCAGCACCTGCTACGGCCACGCGTGCTAATTTATAGCGGGCTGTTTGTGTTGATGACCGCCTGGTTGGGCTACGGGCTGCTGCATAAGCCTGATTTCAAGGTCGATATCATGCGTGACCGCAATATTATGTACCGCGAAACCGGCCATGGCATTGAAAACCCTTACCAGTTGCACCTCACCAACGCCACTGAGCACAACCAGCGTTACCAGGTGCGCGTGAGCGGTATAGACGGCTTGCGCGTGGAAAGTGAGCAGCTACTCACTGCCGCGCCAACCGAGGAAATATTGGTGCCCTTGAGTTTATCTGCCCCGACGAGTGACCTGCAAGGCAGCCATCGCATCCAGATCGACGTCACAGCGCTGTCAAATGGCGAGCAAGTCTCCACCAACAGCACCTTCTACCTGCCCTGATACTCACCCTACCCCTTACCCGTGTACCCGGCTGGTGATTGCTTTCCTAACCAGCCAGATCCAGTACACGGGTCTTTTTCTGCGACAGCATCTTCAATAGTAATTTGTAGCTATCAAGGTCGAACTTGAGCGCTGTTTTTTGCGCGCGCAAGGCCTGCAAACTATCGTCATCTACCGCCACGCCTACATACACCCAGTGCTCAAACACATGAATCTGGCGCAAGTCATTTTCAAGGTTATATTCTTCAATGCCTATCTTGCCGCGATATGGCCATGCCTTGAGCTTATGTGCCATCAGTGCCTGTTGTACCCGCAAAGCATGTATTTCAGGCGGCTCCTGCCCGCAACAGACGCCTTTGCAGCGCTTAAGCTGATAGGCAAAACACGGCCCGGCACGCCCGGTTTCCAGCCCCAGTGTTTTGGCACATAAATGGCTGAGGTCGGCAATTTTGCGCAGGGTTTCAACGGCCTGCCGCTTGCTCCTAAAAGTGCCGAACAACTGCGCCATCTGGCTGGGGTCAATCTCTTGCTCGTGCACCAGCTTGAGCAGTGGTTGCGCCTGGGTATCAATTTGCCAGCTACACAGTGACCGTTCGCGCCGCAACTGGCGGTTATAAATAGGCATGCGCTCTTTCACCAGGCGCGACTCCAGTAGCAAGGCGCTAAACTCACCGGCAGCGGGGATCCATTCAAAGCGCTTCATTTCCTGCGTCATGCGCATTTCTTTGCTAGAGGCATGGTCACTACTAAAATGCGATAGCACGCGTGCGCGCACATTGACGCTTTTACCTATATATAAGGGTAGGTCGTTTTCACCATAAAACAGGTACACGCCCGGCGCCTCGGGTAGCTCGCCAACCAGGCTGGCATCGATATGCGGCGGCAAAGTCGGCGCCGCCATGAGTTTGAGCGCCGCGGCCTGCACCACTTCAGCGCCCAAGTCACGCCTGGCATCATTAAGCATAATGAGGATGGCTTCGACATCACCCATGGCGCGGTGACGTGCCAAGCCGGTGATCTGGTGACGCGCCACAATCGCATCTATGCCGTGACTATAATGCTGCGGGTATAACAGACGCGACAACTTGACCGTACACAATACCTTTTGCCGCAAAGTGATGCCCAGTCGCTTGAGTTCGGATTTTAAAAAGCCATGGTCAAAACGTACATTGTGGGCAGCGAGCACCGAGCCTTCGAGTAAGGCCAGCAACTTGTCTGCCACTTCAGCAAATAAAGGCGCATCGGCCACCATGGCATCGCTAATGCCGGTGAGCGACTGAATAAAAGGCGGGATCGGTTGCTGCGGATTGACTAACGTTTGCCAACGCACCGTCTCCACACCGTCATCAAAGCGCACTAGCGCAATTTCGGTAATACGGTCTCGTAAAGGCGTCGCCCCGGTGGTTTCGAGGTCAAGAAAAGTAATGGAAGGCAACATGAGGCAAAAGGCTTTCTACTGCACATCGATCAGGCGGGAAAACCTGTGCATTTTAGCGCATTTTTCTCTATTCGCAGCGACACGGCCAAAGCCTCTTGTCGCAGACAAAAACACAGGACAGACACAAGCTGGCAGGCCAGATTCGCGCCAGATGGCCCAATATCATGTGTTATGTTTCATATCTTATACAAAACCAGTGTTTCTCCTACAAAACAGCTATAGACACTCACCCCGATTGATGCTGTAATGATTAATGATTCCTATTAATGACAATATAATTTTTTAAGCTCATGCCTAACCTATATTTGGAAAACCAATTGTGCTTTTCGCTCTACTCGGCGACCCATGCCTTGTTACGCTCTTACAAGCCCGATCTGGACAAACTGAACCTGACTTATCCGCAATACCTGGTATTGGTCGCCCTCTGGCAATACAAGCAATTGTCGATCAAACAAATCGCCGAAAAACTGATGCTGGAACCTGCCACTATCACGCCGGTGGTCAAGCGCCTGGAAGTGAAAAAACTGACCAAACGCACACGCCAAAAAGACGATGAGCGCGTGGTCATTGTCAGCCTGACTGAGGAAGGCCAGGCTTTACGCAGCAAATTGTCAGATGTTCAAAAACGTGTGGCTTGCGATACCGGGCTCAATAACACTGCGTTTGATACCTTGAATCAAACACTGAACACCTTGACCAAAAACGTGACCGCCAAAATTCCTGACTAGTCGTTGCGCGGGTCAAGCCGTCACAAAAAAATCAAGATACCGCAGGGCCGCAAAAAAAAGTCGCGCTTAATGCTTGCGCATTTCCTTTGCTGCCCTGCCGCCCCGCGGTCAACCCACTTGCTTAAAACAAATGTGTAAACAGCCAGTAGAGGCTACCTGACAACATCATTGCCATCGGCAGTGTCAGCACCCAGGCCATCAACAGGTTACGGATAGTGGACATTTGCAGGCCTGACTTGTTCGCAGCCATGGTACCCGCAACGCCCGATGACAACACATGCGTGGTCGACACCGGTAAACCATACATATCTGCCGCGCCTATCATGGTCATGGCCACCAGCTCTGCCGAGGCGCCCTGGCCGTAAGTCAGGTGCGTTTTACCGATTTTTTCACCTACCGTCACCACAATACGCTTCCAGCCCACCATGGTGCCCAGGCCGAGCGCAATCGCAACGGCGACTTTTACCCATAAGGGAATAAACTTGGTCGCGCCATCAATTTCTTTTTTAAACGCCGTCACATTCGCTTTGGTATCGCTGTCAAATTTAACGCTGTCGTCTTTGTCCAGAAACCGAATAGCCTCAGACACCAGATACATATCATTACGCACGTTACCCACCTGCTCGGCAGGCACTTCAGCAAACGTACCATGTGCCTTCACCTGCTCGCCAATACTACCCGCCATGGCGGCCAATGCAGGCACGACCTCAGGGGTCACCGCCTTGGTGCGCACATAGTCGGTGAGCACGTGGCGGGCAGCCTCATTGCTGGCAGGCGGCGTGACACTGGTGTTGTGCGTCAGTGATTGCTGCGTGACTTGTGCTATGGCCACAAACTGCGTCATCTGGTCTACTGGCATGGCACGGTTGAGGGCATATGCCATGGGCACAGTACCCACCAGAATCAGCATGATGAGGCCCATGCCTTTTTGGCCATCATTGGAGCCATGCGCAAACGACACGCCTGTACAGGTCAAAATCAGCAAACCACGAATCCAGAGTGGTGGTGGCTTATTGCCTTTGGGTTCTTGGTAAAGCTCTTTGCTTTTGACGAATGCTTTGAGGGCCAGCAATAGTAAAGCAGCAAAGAAAAAGCCAATCAAAGGTGACAGCAACAATGAATAGCCGATTTTAGTCGCCTGCGCCCAATCGACACCGCTGGTACCATCGCGGCCATGCATCAGCGCATTGGCCACGCCAACACCAATAATCGAACCAATCAGGGTATGCGATGAAGACGCTGGCAAGCCTAACAGCCAGGTGCCCAAGTTCCATAAGATGGCGGCGATTAGCAAGGCAAACACCATGGCAAAACCGGCGCCAGAGCCGACTTGCAAAATAAGCTCGACCGGCAGTAAAGAGATAATACCGAAAGCGACCGCACCGCTAGACACCAAAACGCCTAGAAAATTAAAGGTGCCTGACCAGATCACGGCAAAGTTGGCGGGCAATGAGTGGGTATAAATCACGGTGGCAACCGCATTCGCCGTATCATGAAAACCGTTTACAAACTCGAAGCCGAGCGCAATCACCAATGCCACACCCAGCAGAATAAATGGCAACCAGGTCGTCGTTTGCGCGCCGGTATCCGTCACATCATGCATCAGGCTAAAGCCGGTATAGATTAAGCCGATGAGCAATAAGCCAACGAAAATCACTATCGTCAGTGCACCAGCCTTTTTATCCAGATTCGGCTTAGAGGAGGATGCGCTATGTAACAGCGTCGAGGGGCTAGCCGCTGAAGTCTCCATCAATATTCTCCAGAATTTTTTTATTAAGAACTCAGAGTATTGTTTTGAAATATGTCACATTGATGACAAAAAGACAGGTCACGCGCGCAGGCGTCATCAAACTGTCATGCAAAAAATCTAAATTATGGGTCTGAATATCCGTATCGGAACCGCCATGACCACTGAAAAATCTGCTGAAAACCAATTCATTGACGAGAGCTTGTCGATGGATGAACGCTTCAACAATGAAATGCTGGATAGTTTTGATGAAGAGCTGGAAATGGAGTTGGACGACGAGCGTATGGAGCAGATTCTGGCCGAATTCACTGGCGCCACCAACATGGAAGGCCTCTCGCCAGAAAAACAGTCGGACCGCCAAACCTACTTTAAAGAACTGTTTAGGCTACAAGGTGAGTTGGTCAAACTGCAAGACTGGGTCGTAAGCAACAAGCTCAAAGTGGTTGTCCTGTTTGAAGGGCGCGATGCGGCAGGCAAAGGCGGCGTCATTAAACGTGTCACGCAACGCTTGAATCCACGCGTGTGCCGCGTGGCCGCACTGCCTGCACCGAGTGAGCGTGAACGCTCACAATGGTATTTTCAGCGCTATATTTCACACCTGCCTGCTGGCGGCGAAATCGTGCTATTTGACCGCAGTTGGTATAACCGCGCCGGGGTCGAAAAGGTGATGGGGTTTTGTAACGACGACGAATACGAAGAGTTTTTTCGCTCGGTGCCTGAGTTTGAAAAAATGCTGGTACGTTCCGGCATTATTTTAATTAAATACTGGTTCTCCATCACCGACGACGAACAGCATTTGCGTTTTATGACGCGCATTCACGACCCATTAAAACAATGGAAACTGAGCCCGATGGACCTGGAATCTCGCCGCCTGTGGGAGCAATACACCAAAGCCAAAGAAGCCATGCTGGAGCGCACGCATATTCCGGAGGCGCCGTGGTGGGTCATAGAAGCGGTAGATAAAAAGAAGGCGCGCCTGAACTGTATCAGCCACTTGTTAAGCCAGATTGAATACGGCGAAGTAGCACACCCGCCGGTCGTATTACCCAAGCGGGTCTATCACACCGACTATATCCGCGAGCCGGTGCCCAAAGAGATGTTCGTGCCGGCCAAATATTAATCTATCGAAACGGGCTGTGATATGGCTAGCACAGCCTGTTTCATCAAGCGCCTTAATCCGGCATATTCAACTGCCGCATAAAGGCCTGAAAAGACCCTTTGGTGGCATGCAACGCTTGTAACTTGCTCACAGACTCATCTAGGGCATCACTCATGACTTCGAGCGCATCTTCATCCAGTCGCAAACTCATGGCGCCAATTTCAAGCTCTATGGTGCGATGTGTTTCACAATAATGCACACGAAAACCGGCCTGACCAGACAATAAAATCTTCTTACACATACTTTCCTCACGCATACTCAACCCCTAAATACGGTTGTTTTTTATATTGCCAGCGGCGTCTGAGCCTGCTCATGCTCATTGACCAGCAAGGTCCATTGCACGCACATCCGGCGCGACACACTGCAAATCAGATCTGAATCCGCATACTCGGGCGCAGTCAGCGTTTCGGCCAGGCGCAAGGCCTGTTTGGCCAGATCATAAGTTGGTTTTTTGATATACAAGGTGGCAATATAGAGCAACGACGCCATCACAGACTCGGCATCGGGCAAACTGGGGTCGTAGCGCATGGCGTGGATATTCATTGTATTCATGGCAATCTCTCTTTCAAACACTCATTTCTATTTCAGTCTGCATCACAATACGCGCCGCCGCTTTGCGTAGCATTTCGTTAATCACGATAAAGCTGTCGGCCTCAAACTTCAGCGTGGTGCCACCAACCTCCAGCTCGACTGTGTCTGAAGATTGGTGATAAAGCACCTTGCAGGCGGTTTTTCCTGCCAGCATGGTTTTTCCAACCACCGTATGACGTTTCATCCTGTGTCTCCTTGGCTACACTGTTTTCAAATGATAATAATTATCATTTACATTGTCAACAACAATGTCATGTCGATCGCAAAGTGTTTAAAAATAAAGCTGCCCCCTACTGCAATATAGCTGTGCGACGACCATGCTTGCGCCATAAAAAACCCTGCCTCAGCAGGGTTTTCGTAGTCAGGCAATCAAAGCCTTAGGCACGCATTTTTCTGCGCATGGCAATCAGGCCTGCCAGGCCACATAACAGCATGGCATAGGCAGACGGCTCAGGCACTTGTGCCACCATGGTCGTGATCGGCGTTTGCGACATATGCACCACACCCGCGTTCAAAAAGGTCAGGCCGGTCACAAAGGCTGTCGTATTGGCCGGGTCCAGCATGGCAGTAGTATCAATCCCGGCTACCGTGAAGCCAGTCAGTGGCGTGGCAAAATTAAACACCGTGCCACCAGCCACAGTCCCTAACAAGCCAGCCGGCGTCATATCGCCTAACGCATAAATGGCGTAGCCATCGGTATCAGCCGCCAACAGTGGTAACAAGACGGAAGTAAACTGATTGCCGTCGGTGACTTCGTAGTCATAACCCACCGCCACCAGCGGGTCAATAAACACGCGCTGATTCAGCTGCACGTTAAATTCAAATTGATACGCGCCATCGACCACCACAGGCAAAAAGGCATTTGCAGCCGTTTGGCCGGGCAAGGCACCGTTGTTAAACGAGAATCGCCATAAGCCCGGTGTCGCCGTAGACACATTGCTCAAATTCACCAGGTTGAGCACGTCATTTGACAGCGAGCCTGGCAAGGTTTCATAGTTCACATTGTCACCAGCATCATAGCCCGCTTGCGCAGGCACGCCACCCAAACCATTGACACCGCCACTGGCGCTGCCCGTCGTCCATTGCAGACGGTCATAACGAAACTCGGCACTAAAACTACCGTCTGTGGTGCCGGGTGCTTTTTGCAACACTAATTGAAAATTGTTCTGTTTGTCGTTTTGCGCAGGAAAATAACCCACATTATGCCAAGTGACCACCACGCTATCGGCACTTGGTGACGCCACGTAAACATGATTGCTGCCAGCAGGCACAGGAGTTTGGCCGGTGCGCGTATCGACATCGGCCCAATAAGGCGCAATGATGGGCTGGTTAGCCACCGGAAATGCCCTCGGGGTAAACGTAGACAGCGGGCTTAAAAAGCTGATATTGCCATTATTATTGATAAAAAACTGGCTAAAGTCCTGGCCAAAAAAATTAATATTAAATGGCAGATTTAATGCATTACTTGAACCATCATCATTCTGCAACATGGCCAGCTCGCCAAAACCGGCATCACCGCCAAAACCACTCAACAACTCAATCGCCTGCAGATTTGCCGACATGCCTGCCAACATCACCGCCAGGCTTACTTTCTTGATATCCGTTAAAAAAACAGTATGACTACCCATGCTACCACTCCTCACTTAATGATTTATTTAAAATTTTCGTGAGGTATATTAACAATATTTATACATAATTAACATATAAAAGCGATATTCATCGGCAAGCATCTGCCAAAAAACCTGGCGGCCCGTGCGGCGATCACCAGCAATCATTGCTTAAGGTCAGGAATAAAGTGTAGGCAGAAAACGAAGCCCAGGGAGATGCTGCCTTCACTAATAAGACAATAAGAAGGTCGTCGCGTCGTCGCTACTCATGGGCTTACTGAGCAAATAACCTTGCATTTCGTCACAGCCTTGTGCCTGCAAAAATGCTTTTTGTTCGGGGGTTTCCACGCCTTCGGCAATGGTTTTCATGCCCAGGCTGCGCGCCAACTGGATAATCGCGATCACAATGGCTTTGTCTTCGTCGTCGGTCGTGATGTCGCGCACAAAGGTCTGATCCACCTTGAGTTTGTAGACTTTAAATTTTTTCAGATAACTCAGCGACGAATAACCGGTACCAAAATCATCGATAGACAAGCGCACCCCCAGGCTATGGAGTGCGTCCATCATCGCCACGGCCCCTTCGGGGTTTTCGAGTGCCACGCCTTCGGTTAACTCAAGCTCGAGGCACTGCGGCGACACCTGATAGCGATCAAGAATCGCCTTCACCAGCGCGGGTAGTTTGGGGTCGCGAAACTGGATACTGGATAAATTCACCGAGACCGAAATACCTTGTATACCGGCCAACTGCCAGGCCTGTATCTGCTGTGTTGCCTGCTCCAGCACCCAACTGCCGATTGAAATAATCAGGCCACTCGACTCGGCGAGCGGAATAAACTCTGCCGGTGAAATAAAGCCTAGTTGCGGATGCTTCCAGCGTAACAAGGCTTCCACACCTATCAGGCGTCCGGAATCGAGCGCTACTTGCGGCTGGTAATACACGGCCAGCTGGCCCAAGGCGATGGCCTGGCGTAACGCATTGACCAATTGCAGGTTGCGCGCGGTCTGCACTTGCATATGGTTACTAAAAAAGCGGTAACTATTGCGGCTCTCTTTTTTGGTACGGTACATGGCCACGTCGGCATTGCGCTGCAGGCTTTCCATATCCAGGCCGTCATCGGGGTATATGGCCACCCCAACTGACGCCGTGATGGTCAGCTCATACTGGTCTATCACAAACGGTTGCTCGACCGCCTTTAACAAGCGCTCAACGATTTCGCGGGCAACGGCGTGATCGGCTTCAGCCAGCAAAAAGACGAACTCGTCGCCCCCCAGGCGGCAAATCGTATCCTGCGGCCGCACCAGACTTTGAAAGCGCTTGGTCAGGGCGATGAGCAGGTTATCGCCATAGCGATGGCCCAGGCTATCATTCACATCTTTAAAGTGGTCCAGGTCGAGGAACATCAGCGCAAACTGGCCATCCTGATCCCAGGCCTTTTCAATCTCGACAATCACCCGCTCATTCAGCAAATTACGGTTGGGCAAGCCAGTCAAGGCATCATAATTGGCCAGAAAACGGATGCGCTCCTCTGCCTCACGACGCGTCGTAATGTCGCGAATAAACGCACTGTAATAATGTTCATGATCGCGCTCAATGGCAACAATGGTCAGCTCAATCGGAAACTCGCTGCCATCACGACGCAAGGCAGTGATTTCAATCAGCTTACCCAGCAATCGCGACTGACCGCTTTGTTGCAAACGACGCATGCCCTGATGATGCGCCTCGCGGTATGCGGGCGGCACAATCACATCTTCCAGCAGGCGACCAATCACTTCGGCCCGGCTATAGCCAAACATCTGTGCCGCCGCCCGGTTCCACTCGACAATCAGGCCATTCAGGTCAATATTCACAATGGCATCGAGCGCGTTTTCCAGCACCAGTTGCGCCCGTTGCTCACTCACCAGCAAATTGCTTTGAAACAAACTACGCTGCGCCTGCACTTCAAACCGATCCAGTGCGAAGTCTATATTGGCCACCATGCCTTGCAACAAGCGCTGCACATCGGGATCAAAGGCATGGGCATGTGCGGCATACAATGACAAGCAGCCAATCACTTTGCCTTCGGTATGCAGCGGCAAAAACGCGGCCGCTTTCCAGGCGAACTCAGCGGCTTTGTCATGCCACACCGCACTGATGGGGTTGGTTTGAAAGTCGTGCACCCAGTAAGGGTGGTCAGACAGCATACTTAAACCGCAAGGGCCCCTGCCACTTGACGCTGCCGGGTCGGCCGAGATCAGTACTTCGTCCAGATAATTAACGCCTGAGCCAAAAGCACTGGCCACCATGATCTGTTTGCTGTCTCTATCCAGCTCACCGATCCACGCCATATTGGCATGCCCCAAATTCACAATAATCCGGCAAATTTGCTCAAACAGGCGCTGCTTGTCCTGGCTTTGCACAATCGCCTGATTACATTGACTCAGGGCAAGATAGAGTTGATTCAGTTGTTGGTGATGTTGCTTGGTCGCGGCGTCCTCGCGATTGAAAGTGTGCAGATCTGCCGCCTGCGCGGCTTGTGCCAGGCGCTGTTGGCGCCAGATCAGGACGGTGAGCACACCCCATAAGGCAACCGCCAGGGCAAGTAGCAAGACTATCCAGCGGTGAGTGGCTACGGGCAGGCTGGCCTGCGTCAACGACAGGCAAATCAACAGCGCAAACAAGACCATCAGCCATAAATGTCTGATCAGCTTGCCCCGCCCTGCAGATGTGAATTGTTGTGCAGACATGGATGTTTAGCCTAAGCCCCCGTCCACTACTGTAAGGGATATGATTAAAATCAAATCCCCAAACACCTATATAAATATCCGGCAAATTGCTTGATCAGCCAGCCTGGTGTGCCCCGTGCTCCCGCGATAGCGCCTCGTTAGCTTCGGCTTGAGATACACTGACGGCCGCCGCTTTAATCCACTCATAATGCGCAAAAAACACTGCCACGGCTGCCGGGTCGAAGCGGACACTGGATTCACTGCGTATATAGTCCAGCACCCTTTCTTCTGGCCAGGCCTGTTTATAGACCCTGGGGTGCATCAAGGCATCCCACACGTCCACAATGGAGAAAATACGCGCTGCAAACGGAATCTCTTCCCCTTTTAATCCTAGCGGATACCCTTGGCCATCCCAGCGCTCGTGGTGACCATACGGGATATCCATACAGTTGCGCAGAAAATCAATATTGGCCAGTAAGTCACGCGCGATTTGCGGATGCGTACGCATCAGGCGCATCTCGTCTTCATCCAGCTGGCCGGGTTTGATCAACACCGCATCCGGGATACCGATTTTGCCTATATCATGCAAAATCGCACTGCGCTCTATACGCTTGAGCGACGGCTCGTCTGTCACACCCATTTTGCTGGCCAGGGCCACCGTCATCGCCGCCACGCGGTAAGTATGGTCTTTGGTTTCCTTGTGGCGCAAATCCAGCACCTGCACCCAGCCACGTATGGTCTGGTCATAACTGTGTATCAGCTTTTGCTGATCGCGGGCAGCGTCTTCGAGTGCACGTTTCACCAGGAAAAATAATAATATGGCGGTGACCAGAATAAACAGCCAGCCCTTGATATCCTGCACCAGGGTCAAATCATGCGGATCAGTGAACAGCTGCGCAACCACTTTGTCAGAAAAAAATATCCAGGCGGCGCCCACCAACACATACACCAGCACGATTTTATACTGCGGCCGCATAGTCACCCTCGCATGACAATCATCAAGGAGCTAATTCTTATCGCAAACGCTAATTTATGCAAATAGAATCCGTGTATCAGGGCGCCCAGGACATCTGCCCGCACCCTAGCAACTTGGCCTGATACATCGCTTTGTCAGCCGCGGACAACAATTGCTCAATTGTCTCACCGTCGGCGCACACGGTTAAGCCTATGGATGTACCCAAACGGCACACGGCCGCCTGAATATGGAACGGTTGCTCAAACACCATCAGGCATTTTTGCGCCACCATTTCCACCGAGGCCTTGCCCTGGTCTGGCAAGTCGGACAACACGATCACGAACTCATCACCACCCACGCGTGCCAGTGTATCGCTACCGCGGATCACCTTGCTCAGCCGCTGCGCCACCTCAACCAGCGCCAAGTCGCCTGCCTCGTGCCCCAGTTGGTCGTTGACCGCTTTAAAGCCATCCAGATCCAGGTAAAGAATAGCGGTGCCGGTTCTTTTCACCATGGCCAGCTCCATCGCCTGCCGCAGACGTAAAGACAATAACTTGCGGTTAGGCAGCCCGGTCAACGCATCATGATGTGCCACATGATTCAATTCCTGGTTCTGGGCAGAAATCTTATGATAGGCATCTTTGAGCGAGCCAATTAAATCTTCGTTTTCAAAGCCGACGCGGGCGGCTTGCCGCAACGATTGGTTAAACCGGTAAGCAATGCCTATCATCAGCAGGTAAAAAATCACGCTAAACACCGCCATGATAAAGCTGGACAGGTTTTCACTAAACGAGAACACCAGCACGGTTGGCAGCATGGCCGGTAAACTAAAGGCAAAAAAGGCCGGGATACATGACGCCATGGTCACCACGCCGCCCATCACCATCGCCTGAATAGCGGTGATGACAATAATCACCGTCATTGGCGGCGCATCTTTAACCAAAAAGCCCAGTGCACCCCATGCCAGCCCGGAGAGCGCCAGCGTCAGGCAATACCGGTATGCCAGCGCACGATTAAAACCATGTATGGCCAGCCGGTGCTGGCAGCGCTTGAGTAGCCACACGCGCAACACAATGACGCCATAGACCACGCTGCACCACAATAAGAACAAATCACTTTTTTCAGAGCCCCATTGCGAAAACGTAATCAACAAACCGCCGAACGCACTCCCGATTAAAGGAATGCGCGCTCCCGATAACAGCCTGTGAAATAACGCTTCGTCAATCCGAGTCTGCAAACTCATTAATCATGACCTCTTCTTTTTATTTTTACTGGCAGCTTTATATGCACTGCTTTAGGCCATGCTAATACAAGCCTTTAAAAATAACCAGTTAGATCAAAGGGGTTTTCAATTCATTACACCCGCATTGGGTCAAATAGCCACTTAAAGCAATTAAAACAAAAACGGCTTGCATCTCTGCAAGCCGTTTAAATATTGCTCATATGTGCCATCGCCATACGCAGAAGGCGTTGGTAAATATAACAGTGTTACACGCGCGCCAGACGCTTTCTCATGCCAAACACAAACGCCAACCCCGCCAATAACATGCCCCAGGATGCAGGCTCTGGCACTGGCGTCGTCACGATAGAGTTTAGATACCAGGCGCTATCCCCTTGCGCTTTGGTCAGGCCTTGCACATGCAGGGCATAATCATCAAACGTCACGTTGCTCGTGAATGTCGCCGTCCAGGAGACTGACTCATTCGCCAGCAAGCGATCCTGGCCTTGGCCAATCACAAATCTGAAGTCCCAACCACCGCCTGGCCCACCACCATTACTGGCACCCAGGCTAGTCACCCCACCGCTAATATTACTAATCGTGATATTTCTGGCAACCACATCTGGTGTTGCTTTAACTGCAATGGCGCCAATAAAAGCGCCACTCGTAAACAAGCTATTCAAATCATAGGCAGACAATGTAAATGTGTAGACATTGCCAGAGCCACTCACTGACAGTGACGCAAAATCAGCGCCCGGCTCATAAGTCCCGGCCAACAACTCGCCATAGGTTTCTACTGCCGCGTGTGATGACAACGACACCATCATTGCCAGAGAAAAAATCAAAGCATTAAAAAATCGCATATATACCCCCCAATCAATTTATCGCAATAATATTTTCCCGAGTAACTATTATTGCAAACAACGATTTTAGCGGGCCCGCAATAAAAACCAATAGCCCGTTGGGGCCTTTTGCAAGACTTAACATTCAGTAGAAAAAGCCGCGCCTGCAACCGCAAACATGGTCATAGGCGGCAGCGCTGGCAGTTGCGGTTATTTGCGTGCCATACGCGCCAAAAACTGGTCCAACTGCGCCGCAAACGTATGCCGGTCTGAAGATTGCATGGCGCTGGGGCCTTGTGTTTCAACACCGCTGGCGCGCAGCGATTCCATAAAGTCGCGCATGGACAAACGCTCTTTAATATTTTCTGCTGAATAAAACTCACCGCGCGGGTTCAGTGCATGGCCGCCTTTGTCTATCACTTGCGCGGCCAACGGAATATCCGCCGTAATCACCAGGTCACCCACCGCCAGCGCGGCCACAATGGCGTTATCCGCCACATCAAAGCCTTTATCCACCTGCATTGCGCGCAAATACGGCGATGGCGGCACGCGCAGCAACTTATTCGCCACAAAAGTGGCGGGGATTTTAGCGCGCTCGGCGGCTCGAAACAGAATTTCCTTAATGACCACCGGGCACGCGTCAGCATCCACCCAAATATGCATTAGCGCGCTTTCGGCGGTGTTTTATTGGCAGCATTGGCGCCTGGTTTAGGCGTAAACAATGCGCCTTGCGGCTTGCTGCCACCCGGGCGATGTTGTGCCTGCTGACCATTACGCTGACCAGGATTCGCATGCCCAGACTTGTGTGGATTGGGTTTGCGCTGGCCAGGCTTGTTGGCGCTTGTCTGCGCTTGAGGCTGGCCTTGCCCTTGACGTGGTTGTGAATGCTTCTGCCCCTGCCCTTGTTTTTGCGGTTGTCCTTGGCGCCCACGGCCTTGATTCTGCCCGCGCGGTGGGCGGTCAGGCTCTTCGCTGTTTTTCTCTGGCGCCACAAAGCCGTCTACCGGCACGCGCGGAATATCACGCTTGATGAGTTTTTCAATGTCTTTGAGCATGCCAAACTCTTCGCGGTCTACCAGTGAAATCGCGGCGCCACTAGCACCGGCGCGCCCGGTACGGCCAATCCGGTGCACATAGTCTTCTGGCACATTCGGCAGTTCAAAATTCACCACTTGTGGCAACTGGTCAATATCCAGACCACGTGCGGCGATATCGGTCGCCACCAGGGCCGTGATGGTGCCTGCCTTAAACTGTGCCAAGGCTGCCGTACGCGCGTTCTGGCTCTTGTTGCCATGAATCGCCATCGCCGGAATGCCGTCTTTGACCAGCTTTTCTGCCAGGCGGTTGGCACCGTGCTTGGTCCGCGTAAAAATCAGCACTTGTTGCCACTGATGCTGCTTGATCAGATAACTGACCATTTCGCGTTTGTGCGCCTGCGGCACCATATGCACACTCTGCTCGATCAAGGCATTGGAGGCATTGCGTCGCGCCACTTCCACCAGGTCTGGCGCATTGAGCAAACTGTCAGCCAGTCGTTTGATCTCATCTGAGAATGTGGCCGAGAACAGCAGGTTTTGCCGCTTTTTAGGCAGCATCGCCAGCACTTTTTTAATGTCATGAATAAAGCCCATGTCCAGCATGCGGTCGGCTTCGTCCAGCACCAGGATTTCAATGCCGGACAAATCGAGTGCTTTTTGCTGCACCAGGTCGAGCAAGCGGCCAGGCGTCGCCACCAGAATATCCAGCGGTTTGCTCAAACGGTTGATTTGCGGATTAATGCTAACACCGCCAAATACCACCATGCTTTTGAGCGGCAGGTATTTGCCATAGGTGGTGACTGACTCGCCAATTTGCGCCGCCAGCTCACGCGTGGGCGACAAAATCAGGCAACGTGGTTTGCCTTTCGCTGCTTGCGCCAATGGCACTTCAGATAAGCGGTGCAAAATCGGCAACGTAAAGCCAGCGGTTTTACCCGTGCCGGTTTGTGCACCGGCCAGCAAGTCGCCGCCGCGAAGCACATAAGGAATCGCTTGTGCCTGGATAGGCGTCGGTGAGTTGTAGCCGGCATCGGCGATTGCGCGCAACACAGGCGCGCACAAATTTAAATCAGCAAACGTGATGTTTGCAACAGTATTTTCTTGTGACAAAGTGATTCAACTTATAGAGATTGCACGGCATCACCATGCAATGAATTAATTAGGCGCTGGTCTGTTGCCTGCGGCAACACCAATCTGGACTAACGAGGTAACAACTTGAGGTATTTCAGAACCGCTGCGTTGATTGGTCGTGCGCAGGGTGACACTATTATACGCGCGATTCGTCCATTTCTAATGAATTGAATAGCATTGGGTTTTCGGGCTTGTTAGCCGTTACTCACCCTGCTGCCCTGGCGCGTGCTGCATGTATCTTTTTATAACTATCAATCAGGCGGTGGTGCCTGTCCAGGCCCTCCAGTTGCATGCTGGTTGGCGTCAGGCCGTAAAAACGCACACTACCGTCGACGGCACCCAACGCGGCATCCATTCTGTCATTACCGAATATCTTGCGGAAATTGGCTTCATAATCTGATATCTCCAGCGCATCATCCAGCCATACCTCCAGCACCACATTCAAGGCCTGGTAGAACAAGCCACGCGCCAGTGAGTTGTCGTTGTATTGTAAAAAGGCACCCACCAGGTCTTGCGCCTCTTCAAATTGCTGCAAGGCAAGATGAATCAGCAACTTCAACTCCATCACCGTGAGCTGTCCCCAATCAGTATTCTCGTCAAACTCAATACCAATCAAAGTCGCAATATCGCCGTAATCGTCCAGCTCGTTGTTCTCTAAGCGATCGAGCAAGGCTTCCAGACTAGCGTCGTCCAGGGTGTGCAAGTTCAAAATATCTTCACGGAACAACAACGCCTTGTTGGTGTTATCCCACACCAGGTCTTCCACCGGGTAGATTTCTGAATAACCAGGCACCAGGATGCGGCAAGCCGTCGCACCGAGTTGGTCATAGACGGCCACATAAGCCTCTTTGCCCATCTCGGCCAGCATGCCAAACAGGGTCGCCGCTTCGTCAGCATTGGCCTGTTCGCCCTCGCCGGAAAAATCCCATTCCACAAAGTGGTAATCCGACTTCGCGCTGAAAAAGCGCCACGATACGATGCCGCTGGAATCAATAAAATGTTCAACAAAATTATTCGGCTCAGTCACCGCTTCGCTGGCAAACGTCGGTTGCGGCAAATCATTGAGGCCTTCAAAGCTGCGGCCTTGCAACAACTCGGTCAGGCTGCGTTCCAGCGCCACTTGCATGGTCGGGTGCGCACCAAATGACGCAAACACCCCGCCGGTGCGTGGGTTCATCAAGGTCACGCACATCACCGGATATTGTCCGCCCAGCGAGGCATCTTTTACCAGCACCGGAAAACCCTGCGCCTCCAGGCCTTGTATCCCCGCCACAATGCCGGGATATTTTGCCAGCACTTCTGCCGGCACATCCGGCAAAGCGATTTCGCCTTCGATGATGTCGCGTTTGACGGCGCGCTCGAAAATCTCAGACAAACATTGCACCTGCGCCTCCACCAGCGTATTACCGGCACTCATGCCATTGCTCACGAACAGGTTTTCAACCAGATTGGTTGGGAAATACACCGTTTCACCGTCTGATTGACGCACAAACGGCAGTGAACAAATCCCGCGTTCAGCATTACCCGAGTTGGTGTCTATCAGATGCGAGCCACGCAACTCGCCATCCGGGTTATAGATTTCCAGGCAATAGTCATCGAGTATCTCTTTTGGCAGCGCATCTTTGCGGCCAGGCTTGAACCAGCGCTCATTCGGGTAGTGTACAAACGCGGCATTGGCGATCTCTTCGCCCCAATAAGATCCGACATAAAAATGGTTGTTACTCAGGCGCTCGATATACTCGCCCAAGGCGGACGCCAACGCGCTTTCCTTGGTCGATCCTTTACCGTTCGTAAAGCACATGGGCGAATGCGCGTCGCGGATATGCAGCGACCACACATTAGGAATAATATTGCGCCAGGAGGCGATTTCAATTTTGATACCCAGGCTCGCCAGCAGGCCAGACATATTGGCGATGGTTTGCTCCAGCGGTAAATCTTTGCCAGTGATGTAGGTCTGTGATTCTGCGGCCGCATTCACAGTGAGCAAGGCCTGCGCATCGGCATCCAGGTTCGCCACTTCTTCAATGACAAACTCGGGGCCAGCCTGCACCACTTTTTTCACCGTGCAGCGGTCTATCGAACGCAAAATACCAGTGCGGTCTTTCTCCGAAATATCGGCTGGCAATTCAATCTGGATTTTAAAAATCTGCTTGTAGCGGTCTTCGGGGTCAACGATATTGTTGTGCGACAGGCGGATATTGTCGGTGGGGATATTGCGCGTGCTGCAATACAATTTGACGAAATACGCCGCACACAAGGCCGATGAAGCCAAAAAGTAATCGAACGGGCCAGGCGCCGAGCCATCGCCTTTATAGCGAATCGGCTGGTCGGCAATCACCGTGAAGTCATCAAACTTGGCCTCAAGACGTAGCTTATCGAGAAAGTTGACTTTGACTTCCATGGCTAAACTCCAAATACTGCAAAAAAGATAAGGGCGCTATTATCCCTCACAATGCCAACGCCGTGTGATGCCTATTTCGCCAGTGCTTGAAACGTCCACGCCACAAACCGGCTTTGTTTTTGGCCTTGCGCCATCTCCACTGTTTTCACTGTCACCGCCTGCACTCTCTTCAATTCACGGGTCACCAGTGGCAAATTGCTCGCTTTAGACACCAGCGTTGTGAACCACACGCACTGTTTGGCAAACAGCTTGCTCTCGCGAATCATGGTGGTTAAAAACGCCGCTTCACCACCCTCACAGAATAACTCATTAGACTGCCCGCCAAAATTCAAAGCCTGCGGTGGTTTTTTACCCAAGCCGCGCCATTTGCGTTGCGTGCCCGCCTGTGCCTCTGCGGCTGAGGCATGAAAAGGCGGGTTGCAACACGTCACCGTAAATTGCTCGCCCAGTAAAATCACGCCCTTAAAAATGGATTCCGGCTGAGTCTGCTGACGCAAACCAATCTGCGGCTGCAAGCCATTCGCCGTAATGATCTGCTGCGCATTGCGTAAAGCGTTGGCATCAATCTCAGCGCCCACACACTGCCAGCCGTAGGCATGCGCAGCGATTAACGGATACACCAGATTGGCGCCAGTGCCAATATCCAGCAAGCGCACTGGTTCAGAAAAACCACTTTCAGATAGTAAATCCGCCAGGTAGTGCACATAATCCGCCCGGCCAGGGATAGGCGGACACAGGTAGTTCTTGGGAATATCCCAGGTTGCCACGCCGTAATACAGCTTAAGCAAGGCCTGATTGAGCGCTTTGACTGCTTGCGGATGAGAAAAGTCTATCGACGCATCGCCATAGGCATTGGGGCGCACATAGGTGGATAACGCCGGGTGCGCTTGCACCAGCACAGCAAAGTCATAGCCAGCGCGATGCAGGTTACGCGGATGCAACGTAGAAGAGGATTGATCAGGTTTCATGACACATGCGATAACAACAATGCAGATTAGGGTAGCAGATCAGCCATGGTTTTATCAGGCATTGCCACGCTCGCTGTCCGTATTCGGCTGCTCCAGCTCGAGTAAGGTCTTGAGATCCTGACGGCCCTGCTCCATCACGCTAGATAAGGCTTTGCGGTCATGCCGGATCTTGCGCGTGGCTTCCAGTTGCTCAATATCATGCTTTTCAAACTGCTTGATGATTTTGGCGGCAGCACTGGCGGTTTCACCAATCGCCATCAACGCTTGCCGGGCGGCTTCTAACGAAGAGTAAAACGTCTCGCGCACCGGCTGCAAATCCAGGTCACGCAGGTCAAACGCATCGGTCCGGCTTCTGGCTCGCACCACAATCTTCACGCTGGGCCAACGCTCTTTCACCAGCTTCGCCATCTCCAGCGTCGCCGTTGCATCATTCACCGCAATCACAAATAAACGCGCCTCGGCAATGCCTGCTTCTTCCAGTACATCGAGCCGTGACGCATCACCGTAATAGCAACGCCAGCCAAATTGGCGCGTTAAATCTACCTGGTTGGGGTCATTATCAATTAGCGTCGGCGTCATGCCCCTAGCGATTAGCACACGGGCCACAATCTGCCCAAAGCGGCCAAACCCGGCAATGATGACCGTGTTATTTTCGCTAATGGCGTCTTTAGGCGGCTCACCGCACTGCAAGGCCAAAAAGCGGTCGTAAAGCAACAACAGCACTGGCGTGATCAGCATAGATACCGCCACAATCGCATTGAGAATATTGTAGGTGTCGCGTGAAATCGAGTCTTGCGTTAACGCTACGCCAAAAATCACAAATGCAAACTCACCAATTTGCGAAATGGCGACGCCGAATAGTAGTTTGTCCCGCAATGGGTAATGAAACAGGCTGCCCAAGCCGACCAGCAGTAAAAACTTCATGGCCACAATCAGCGCTGCAAAGCCAAAAATCAGCCCAGGCTGGTTAGTCACCAAATCTAAATCTACCGTCATGCCAACGGAGATAAAAAACAGGCCAAGCAGCAACCCTTTGACTGGCTCAATATCCAGGCGCAACTCGTAACGGTATTCCGAATCCGCCAGTAACACCCCGGCCAAAAAGGTACCCAGCGCCATCGACAAGCCCACCGATGCCATCGCCAGCGAGACACCGATCACCAGTAATAATGAAAAAGCGACAAACACCTCGCGGATACCGGTTTGCGCGACGATGCGCATAATCGGCCGCAAGATGGTTTTACTTGCCAGGATAATCGCCAGAATCACCGCGATCGACTGCGTCACCGCCCATAGATCAAACCCCGATGCAGTTTTATTTGGCGCAATAAACGCCAGCAGCATAAACAATGGAATCACCGATAGATCCTGAAACAACAAGGTGGCAAACGCCGCCTGCCCGCCTGGCGTGCGCAACTGCTTTTTCTCAATCAAAGCCGTCAACCCGATCGCGGTCGACGACATGGCCACGCCCATGCCGATAATCAACGCCTCTGGCCACGAAAAATGCAATAAATGCGCCACCACCGCCACCAGCGCAATCGTCAGCGTCACCTGCAAGCCACCCAGACCAAACAGCAGCTTGCGCAACTCCCACACCTTTTGCGACTCCAGCTCCAGACCGATCAGAAACAACATCAGCACCACGCCAAACTCGGCAAAATGCAACATATGCTCAGGGTCAGCAATCAGCTTTAAGGCATAAGGGCCAATCAAAATCCCGGCGATCAAATAGCCCAGCACAGAGCCCAGGCCCAGCCGCTTAAACAGTGGTACTAATAAGATGGCGGATGAGAGGTAAATCGCGGCTTGAAATAAAAAACTAGAGGAATCCATGGTGTGCCTTTGTAGTGGCTGACGCTTTATTGATTGTCGCTAAAAATGCCCCGTAAACTTATCGTGACATCGTCAATCGCACAAGCTTAAAGTAGTGATCAGCTTATAAAATACTTATAGCAGATACACAGCATGAAGTCGGGCTTTTTAGTAAAAAATACATCCATGACAAGCAATAAAAAAGTCACGCTAATAATATCAGCGTGACTCTTGACTGACTGAGCAAAGCGCTTAAGCGGCGTTTTTGCGACGTGCAACCAAGCCCATCAAGCCAAAACCAGCCAGCATCAATGCATAGGTGTCAGCTTCTGGAACGGCGGCAACGTTTGAGGTCAAGAACTCAACGCGCAAGCCAGTTGGATTGCCAAAACTCTGCGCTTGGTTAGTCAGCACAAATGACAACGTGTTTACACCTGCGACAAAGCTACCTGCAGTCGCTGAAAATGAGCTCCATGACGTGAAGCCATTAGACGTGCCAATCAGATTACCGTTGAGGTAAGCCAAGGCAGCGTTATCAGCAGCAAACTGGCCATTAAAGCTAGCGGTGGCTGCGTCATAACCTGTCAGATCAAATGTAGTCGTCCAGGTGTAGATACCATCAACGGAAAGATCCAGTGACTCACCTTGCGTTGCAGTCGGTGTTAACCATGAAGAAGTGGTCGTGTTTGCCAGCCAGTCGCCCGCCAGCGGAAACGACCCATTTGCGGTCACATAACCATTTGCACCCACAGTAGTGGTCGTGCTTGATAATGCGTAGTTAGTGTCTAATGCGCCTGCTGCAAAGCCAGCACCAGTATTGTTTAAGCCAACAATATCAACAGCGTATGCGTTTAAAGAAGCCAACCCCATTGCTAAAACTAAAGCTAGTTTTTTCATCGTTATCCCCTAATTAATATTTAACATCTACAACGTTTTATAAATCATAAATACAACATACGATAATCATTCTAGTATAAAAGTATTATCGTGTCGTTAGTCTGTTTGGGCCCATAGCGCTTTGAGTGAACCATGAGCATGCTTGAGTCAATCATCACTACTGATAGCTAGCTATGACTCAAGACGTGCGAGTATAGGCAGCGTTGAAGGCTGTGAGTAGCGTACTTTCTAAGGAACACAAACTGAATGAACATCAAACAAATATCCTAAAGATGACTCTCGCACACGTACTGAAAGAACTAAGTCAGACTCGCCCTCCTCAGTAAATAAATCAACTAGAACATCCCAATAACCTACCATCCATTGGCAAACAGAAGTGTTCCAAGTTTCCTCAGGCAAACTTATTAAAGCCTCCCCGTAGCTTTCTATATTGCCTTTAATGGCCATAGCTACCTTTTCAGAAATAGTAGAAACATTAGTAATGTCTCTAGCTAATTGATAGTCACCATCTTTTAGTGCATCAACCACCTCTCTAAAGACGCCCTTCCATATCTCAGGGACTTTCTTCTGATTTTCTGCATCCTTATGGACTAATATTAAACCGCTCACTAGCATTCTCTGTTCAGTTTTCTTAAATAGTAACACCTCAAAATAAAAAAGACCCAAACTTGAGTCCCTTATCGTGAGTTGCCCAATTATCCATCGAATCTTGTACTAATGCTAAGCTCAGCCCAATTGTACAAGTTCCAAATCCCGCGCCAAGGCAAGATAATGGCAAACAATTGCAGTCGGGATTACCGCCGCCTGGCTATGACTAAAGACGTGTGACTATGGTGGAGTTTGAAGCTGCGGCTAGGTGAGTTCTCGGAGTATGGCCTCACGCCCAGAACTTCCACCATGGCTTTGTTTCGGCATCATTCTGCAAGACAAATTTAGAAATCTTAGCCCCTGGCTTCATTTGTCGAATTTGCTCAAGAAGCTGACCTCTTAGATTTAGTGACACAACGAAGTTAGAAGTTTCAATATTTTCATGATGCATCTGCCCTCCAAGACGAGGATGAATTTTGAAGTCATAGCATTCTGAGTCGGCCAAAGTAAGGCCTGAATTAATCAAGTAGTCGACCAAGGGAGCCATGAGATATGTATCTTCCATTTCTTCGGTTAGTAATGCCGCATCTAACTCTTGTTGCGTTTCACAAATGCTTTTAAGCTTACCTTCCAAAGTGTCAAGAATCCAAATACCATCGGACGCGGAGAAAAACACATCAGCAAATGCTGTAACTAATAAAACTTGCTTTCCTTCAAGCTCAAGCCAGTTCCATGATTCCAGTGCTCTATCGAGTTCATCTTGCGAAGGATTTATGAAGTAGCGGTTAGCCATACTATTCTTTCTTAATTCAGGCATGCCCTAATTTGGTAAAGCACATTTTTTAAATGTTGGCATTGATATACTTTCTAAATTTCGTATGGCCCATGGCCTTGAATTCGTCGCTATTAATACAATCATATTAGTCGGATTATGTCCTGGCCTGCGGTTAAAGATTTACCGCCTAAAACTAAAGACGCTAGGTATCAAAAATCTTAAATTAGCCTCTAGTGACCAAAATCCCAAGGGCCAGACAGGAGAGTATCGCTGCACTCACTTGTGAGCTAGCAGACTTCTCACCAACTACAACATTTGCAAAAGTCTCACAATTATTGGCGATTAAGTCATAAGGCTTTTTCGCTTGGATTTCTTGCATAGCTTTCAGGTGAATTTGAATACTATTGTAATTTGATAAGTCTCTAACAATCCGCATCTTCTTGCCTTGCAGAAAATTACTCAGGGTTGTCAGATGAGCACCTTTTTCTTTTGTGTTATGAGCAACATATCCATTACCCAGATTAACTCCCCAGTGCTCCCCCAACCCATTCAGCTTAGGTCTAGCAACAATAGCCATTGTATTTAGATAATACATAAACCCCTCTTCTTATTTTTTTCCCAAAAGCCAGATCAACGCAGCAATGATCCCGGCGCCAACTAAAATTTCTGCCAGCTCTTTCTTCTCTTTCTCAGACTTGGAATCAGCAGTACGCTTGAAGTGCTGCATCAATGAAACTTGATAAGGGCTCGGGGTAGAAACACCACGCTCCCATTTACTTATGGTCATTACATGAGCATCAAACAATCGTGCAAAATCCACCTGATTAAGGCCCAGAGATTTGCGCAATGAAATTATTTCAGCAGAAGTCATGCCACATCCAATACTAAGTTTAAACTTAGTATATAGCTTACTCAAAATAAAAGTCAAATTAATTAAGAATGTTTCAAGCTTTAGATATTGTCTCCTTAGAAGACACTGCTGCTTTGGCATAGGAAGGAATCATCAGAAAGCTAGCCTCTCCCACTCTGATAAATCCCAACTCCCACACCAAGCCAACATAACAGCCAACGATCTCAGTCGAGATTACCGTCGTATCAGCCAGCCCCTGTTTGTTGGGCTATGGCTCAAGACGTGCGACTACCTTCGCTGTTCGTCTATCACCTGTTAACATGATATTTCCAAAATCTTAAGCTGCCAAAAAGTAAGTCTATGAGACTAAACTTAGCACTAATTGTAGTCACTTTAAGTTTGCTTCAAGTAAATCAAATCTATGCGAAAAATTTGAACCGTTCTGCACAAGAAACGGTAATTCTCTCGGAAAAGTATTCTGGCAGTTTTGCAGATCTTGAAAAGCACGGGTATAACTTTCGAAGTGGTATGGGAGGTGGTAGAGATCTAAATACCAAACTTTCGGCAGTAATTACAGCCTATTGTCGTCCATTTAGACCAAGTGAAAGCCATGATTGTGTTTTCGTGATTCAGCCAATCGAAAGTCGAGATACACATGGACATGCGCTGTACTCCCAACCTCATGACATGCTTCATGTTAAGTTACCAAAAGGTTGGGACTATTTCGATAGTGGCGATTCTGGTTGTACGTCAACAAAATATCCTGAGGCAGATATCATCTCTGTTGGCCGTTGGTCATGGCACAAGAAACCAGCATTTGGTGGATACGCACATTCATTAAAAAAAGCATGGCGTGTTGACTATGATCTTATGAAGTTAGTTGAAATATCAACACAAGGTATTACGTGTGAATTTGATGATGATCGTGATTAACTCGGATTTGAAATTACTAAGACAATACTCCCGCCTGGACAACTCCCAACTCCCATGCCAAGCCAACATAACGGCCAACGATCTCAGTCGGGATCACCGTGGTATCAGCCAGCCCCTGATTGTCTGGCTATGGCTCAAGGCGCGCGGCCATGGGTAGGTGTTGGGGTCATTAGGTGAGATTGAACTCTTTTTATTCTCTCGTTATTTTGTAGACAGGCCGATTAGTTTGAGTGTCATATACGCTAATGACGAAAGGATTGGGATTATCTTTAAGATCCGCTAACGTAGCGCCTAAGCACTCAGGAAAAACTTTAAGGGACCAATCCGCATCAAAAGCAAAAGCATAATAGCGTTCTAAAAGCCAACCGTTAGCCTGATTGATTTTGGGCATAGGTTCGACAGGATGAGTTGCTCGGTATTCTTTTATTTTTTGATCACAGTTAAATTTTTCACGCACTGAGACTTGCGGAGCATAAGGAAGCCATGACTTACCCTTTTCGACTCCAGTATGAACGACCAAAATCATGTAAAAAGTGAACATCGAAGTGAATCCAATCAAACAAAAAATGCGCACTTTCTTGTAATTATCCGCGAACCACTGCCATTGCTGCCTGCTTAACATTTTTGGTTACTCCAAAGAAATCGATTTAATTGAATACGTGTAGGCAACACACCAATCACCTCAGTAAATATGCCTTGGTTAGAAAAGCCTGGTCAATATAAATTACTTTGGTATCTCAATAATCAACGGCTCTCCCTCACGCAAATAGATGGTTAAGATCAATTTGTCATTTATTCTCGCCATTTCCGGCTGTTGATCTCCATACCAGAAAATCCAATTAGTCACGGTTTCCATACTTGGCACGAAAGGATGGGGCTTTCGTAGGTCATATAAAAACTGCCAAGATTCTTTTCCAATTTCATTCGGAATGCCCAAATACATAAAATCGCAATATGTTTTGCCCTTGTACTCAAAAAAGAAAGTCCTTAGAAATTGATAAACTTGCGGAAATTTCTCTTTAAATTCGGCTAGCTTATCAGTAGAAAATTCTGCTACCGTATCTGAAAAATGTGCTTTATAGAGCACTGTACCATCTCGTTTCCAAACCACTAATTGGTACGGGTTGTAAGCCTTGATGTGAGACATACCAACGAATATATCATCGTAATATGACCACAACTTTGTGTAAGCGGGAGATGGATAATGAAACAGAACCTTCTCTGTATAGCGGTCAATGTATTCAACATACGAAAAAGAATTTTGGGTAGAGAAAATCTTCTCGTGATTCTGAAAGTCAAAGAACAGCTTACGATTTTCTGGATTATTCCAACGATGTACATGCCTTAGCGAACCATTTAGACCGTCAATAGCAATTTCATGCCTTCCAGCATATGCAGCAGCATCAGCAAAACACAAATTTGAGAAAAGAACTAAAATCAGAAAAAAAAACTTAGGCATAGAACCCATCCAATATGTAGATAATTCTGATACCAGTTTACCTCACCCAAAACAAAAAAAGACCCAAGGCGTTAACCTTGAGTCTACCTCTGTAACTGCACACTTGGCATTCGAACCTAACATCAAAGCCTGGCTACCGCCGCCTGGATCAATCCTAATTCCCACGCCAAGCCAACATAACGGCCAACGATCTCAGTCGGGATTACCGTCGTATCAGCCAGCCTCGGTTTGCCTGCCTATGGCTCAAGGCGTGCGACTATGGGGAGGTTTTGGGGACGAGGAGTGGTGAATTTCGTGGATGGGCTTGAGGGTGGCCTTCTAATTTCTGACTTTTCGATACCAATGGATAAACTTTTGCAGCCATAAGACAGAGCTGATCCAAAAGCTTGCAAACGTTACGAAATAACATAGCTTCTCGAAACTTAAAGCCTTGGCTTGGCTAACCGCAATAGGAGTACCTTGCACTACATAATTAAGAAATGGTTTAACCAAATAAATGATTAATGGAACAAAGCAAAATAAACCTACAAAATAAATCAGCCATGTAAACCAGAAAAATACCTTCAATTCTCTAGGTAATTCTTGACCATTGATTTTCACAACTCTGTTCTCCTTGAATATTACAACTTATTGTTTTAGTTTACCTCACCACAAAACAAAAAAGACCCAAGGCGTTAACCTTGAGTCTATCGCTGTGACTGCCCACCTTACATTCGAGCCTGATTACAGCGTCAAGCAATTCCCACCTGGACAAATCCCAACTCCCACGCAAAGCCAACATAACGGCCAACGATCCCACCTGGGATCATCTTCCTGTCAGCCAAGCCCTGCTTGTTGGCCTATGGCTCAAGACGTGCGACTATGTGCCGGAGTTTGGGGCTGCGAGTGGGTGAAACTAGGACGTGATTTGAAGAGCAACTGGCTGAAATCCTGAAAAGCTGGAATTCAACTAAGTTTTTTTGAAATTGGCGATATGCTGGAAAACTGAATTCTGAAACTCAGTTCAGTATCGAGAAAAGAAAAACGGCTCACATTTCTGCAAGCCGTCTTTTATATTTTGGTAGGGTGTGCGGGGATCGAACCCACGACAAACGGATTAAAAGTCCGCTGCTCTACCAGCTGAGCTAACACCCCATCTGTTTCTTGTCTGCCGCTTGTTTTGCGTCAAATTTGAAAGAACGCGATTATGGGGGATGAATTAACTTTGGTCAATGCTGTTTTGGCTTTTTTTGTATAAAAAGTTTATTTTTTTATTCATCCCCGTTTTTTGCTTTACATACCGGGGAATTTACCGCCCATCATGCCGCCCATGCCTCGCATCATTTTGGCCATGCCGCCTTTGCTAAACATCTTCATCATTTTTTGTGTTTCTTCAAACTGATTGAGCAAGCGGTTCACGTCTTGCACTTGCACGCCGCTACCGGCGGCAATGCGCTTTTTGCGCGTGGCTTTAATCAGTTCTGGTTTACGGCGCTCTTCGGGCGTCATGCTATTAATAATGCCTTCTAAGCGGCGCAGCGATTTATCTACGTCGTCTGTGTTGATTTTTTGCGCCATGCCGGAAATCTGGCTGGGCATTTTGTCCATGAGTGAGGCCATGCCGCCCATTTTTTGCATTTGCATCATTTGTGACTTAAAGTCTTCGAGGTCGAACTTGGCGCCGGACTTGATTTTGTCGGCGACTTTTTGCGCCTCGGCCATGTCGACCTTTTTATGCGCTTCTTCGATCAGGCTTAATACATCACCCATGCCCAAAATACGTCCCGCCATGCGGTCGGGGTGGAAAGGCTCCAGGCCATCGACCTTTTCGCTCACACCAATAAACTTGATCGGTTTGCCAGTGACATGGCGCACAGAGAGTGCGGCACCGCCACGGGCATCGCCGTCGAGCTTGGTAACGATCACGCCAGTGAGGGGCAGTGTCTCACCAAAGGCTTTGGCGGTGTTTACGGCATCCTGGCCCTGCATGGCGTCGACCACAAACAAAGTTTCAGTCGGCTTGAGGTAAGCATGCAGGTCTTTGATCTCAGCCATCATGGCTTCATCAATCGCTAAACGACCGGCGGTATCGAAAATCACCACATCGTAGTAGCTCTTTCTGGCTTGTTCCATCACCTGCGCGGCGATGTCTAATGGCTTTTGCTGCGGGTTGCTGTCAAAGCAATCAATCTCTAATTGCTTGGCCAGCGTTTGCAGTTGGGTAATCGCTGCCGGACGGTAGACGTCGGCACTGGCAAGCAATACTTTTTTCTTTTGTTCTTTGAGCAGTTTGGCCAATTTGCCTGAGGTGGTGGTTTTACCCGCCCCTTGCAAACCTGCCATTAAAATCACTACCGGCGGCACCGCGGCCAGGTTGAGGCCTTCGTTGGCTTTACCCATGAGCGCCGTGAGCTCTTCGTTCACTACCTCAATCACGGCTTGGCCAGGCGTTAAGCTTTGCAGCACGTCACGGCCATTGGCGCGCTCTTTAACACGGCTAATAAAGTCTTTGACCACCGGCAGGGCGACATCGGCCTCCAGCAAGGCCATACGCACTTCACGCATGGCATCGGCAATATTGTCTTCGGTTAAACGCGCTTGGCCGCGCAGGTTTTTAATCACGCCCTGCAAGCGACCGGTCAGGTTTTCCAGCATGGAATGCCTTTCTTTCACAATTCATGAATATGCAATGCCTGCAATTTTACCTCATGCCAGCGCCAGCCTAAAATAAACTATTGGCAAACATCGCCATGTGCCGTGTTGCCATGCTGGTCGAATGCGACGAGTTTTGCCATAATGCCAGGCATGACTCAACACCTGCTTCCTTACCTGATTGTGGCTTTTGTTTATATGGCAGTGGCGCTCGACTACTGGCGCATTGCCAAACAAGGCACCCCGGTCAATGAACATGCGTTTCCGTTTCAACTACACAGCGCCATGGTGGCCTTGGGTTTAGTGATGCATGGCGGGCTGTTATACCGCGATATTTTTGCCATTGGTTCGCTCAATCTGGGCGTGTATTACGCGCTCTCGGCCATTTTATGGCTGACGGTGCTGATTTACTGGCTGGCAGATTTAAAACACTCATTACGCAGCCTGCAAGCCTTTGTGTTGCCACCTGCGGCCTTATTCGTGCTGATGCCAGGCTTTGCCGTTAAAGACTATTATGTAGACACGCATGGCTTCACGCTGTTTAACCTGCATATTTTAATCGCCATGGTGGCTTACAGCCTGTTTACCTTTGCTGCCTTGCATGCGTGCCTGATGCGTATGGCCGAGCGCGCGCTGCACCAAAAGAACAGCTGGCTGGCCTTGCCTGATTTCCCGCCACTGATGGTGCTGGATGCTTTGCTATTTAAAGTATTGCGTGTCGGCTTTGTGCTGCTGACCATCACACTGATTAGCGGCATGCTGTTTAGCGAAGAGATTTTTGGCAAGCCATTGCAGTTTAACCATAAAACCGTGTTCTCGATTGCCTCGTGGCTGATTTATGCCTGGCTGCTGTTTGGCCGCTTTAAATATGGCTGGCGCGGCAAAATCGCTACGCGCTGGACATTACTGGGCTTTGCCTTGCTGCTGCTGGCCTATATTGGTAGCCGCTTTGTGTTGCATGTGGTGCTGGGCCGCTAATCAGCTCCTCCAGAACTACCCTGCTTTCCCCTTGCTTTCCAACGCAATCATTGGCCACACTTAGCCGTATATTCATGCGCTATGTTTATGTGATTGATAGGTGCGGCGCTTTACCCTGCTGACACCTTTTGTTTGGATGTTCAGCATGCAACCTTCTTTATTATGTGTTTGGCCATTATTTTGCCTGGCGTTCACCGCCCAGGCAGAAGACACACTCGCCCCTGTCAGCAAAAATCCTGATAGCAATCATTTAGTGCAGCTCAGCGCCTACCTTGAAAGCTACCTGGTACACGACTTTAACGACCCGGCCAACCACCGGCGGCCGGACTTTGTGTATAGCCACAATGTGACAGACAACCCCAGCATCAACCTCGGTTTAGTCAAAGCGGCACTATCGACTGACCGCGTGCGCGGCAACCTGGCACTGGGTGCGGGCACCTATATGCGCGCCAACTACGCCGCCGAGCCGCATGGTTTACGCAATATTTATGAAGCCAACCTCGGCCTTAAACTTTCTGGCGAACACGATCTGTGGCTGGATATTGGCGTGATGCCTTCACATATTGGCTTTGAGAGTGCAGTGGGCATCGATAACTGGACACTGACGCGCAGCCTGATGGCGGATAACTCGCCCTATTTTGAAACCGGCGCCAAACTGAGCTACACCACCCCAGATGGCAAGTGGCTCATGAGCGGCCTGCTGCTCACTGGCTGGCAACGTATTCACCGCCCTGATGGCAACACCACGCCCGCCATCGGCCACCAAGTCACTTACAAGCCTAGCGACAAGCTCACCATTAATAGCAGCTCGTTTATTGGCAATGACAAATCAGACGCACAGCGGCAGATGCGCTATTTTCATGATTTTTATGTGCAGTGGCAGCTCAATGAACAATGGGGATTAATCACGGCGTTTGATATTGGTGCCGAACAAGCGGCTTCTGGCAATGGCTACAACGTGTGGTACAGCCCAAACGTAGTGCTGCGTTACACCTATTCAGACCGGCTGCAATTTGCCGCGCGGCTGGAGCACTACAGGGACAAACACGGCGTGATCATTAACACAGGCACTGAGCATGGCTTTGCCACCACCGGCTACTCCGTGAATATGGATTACCGGCTCAACCCGCGCATGGTGTGGCGCAACGAGCTGCGCCAGTTAAATAGCCGCGATGCTATTTTTGATAAAAACAGCACGCGGCAAGTAGATAACAACTTAATGGCGGTGACAGCGCTCACGATTAGTTTTTAAACCGCTGAGCGCTTAACGCAGGCTGATCAATGGCCAGCCGTGCTCACCGGCATAGGCGGTCAAGGTCGGGTCCGCATCCACTGCCACCGGGTTGGTGACCAGCTTCATCAATGGCAGGTCATTGTGTGAGTCGCTATAAAAATAACTGGTGTCAAAATCCGCCAGGGTTTGGCCGCGTGCGGCCAGCCATTCATTGAGGCGCGTCACTTTGCCTTGCTGGAAGCTAGGCGTGCCAGTGACGCCACCGGTAAATTGACCGTCGACCATTTCCGGGTCGGTGCCGATGAGGTGCTCAATACCGTACGCGGTCGCAATCGGCTTGGTGACGAAACTGTTGGTCGCCGTAATCACCATGCACAAATCGCCATTGTCTTTGTGCTGGTTGACCAGGTCTTGCGCTTTTTGCGTCATCATGGGGCGAATCACATTAGCCATGTATTTGGTATGTAGCTCGTCCAAAAATGCTTTTGGATGCTGCGACAACGGCTGCAACTGAAACTTGAGAAAAGCATAAATATCCAGGCAACCGTTTTTGTAGTCCTCATAAAACTGCTCATTGCGCGCTTTGTGCTGTTCGGCATCGAGCAAGCCTTCGCTAATCAGAAATACGCTCCAGTTATAGTCACTGTCACCGGCCAGCAGGGTGTTGTCCAAATCAAATAACGCCAGGGTTTGTTTCATACAATTTAAGTTTCTTTAATGATTAATTAAACGATTTGTTCGTCCGGCACCGCTTCTTTGGTCGCGGTCAGCACTAGAAAGACGCCAACCAGAATCACCGCCAGCGCCATATATTCCATCAGGTGGATCTGTTCATCGGCAAAGGAAACGCCGACCACAAAGGCGACAATAGGATTGACAAAAGTATTGCTACTGGCGACCAGCGGTCGCACATGGTGCAGCAGCCAGTGATAGGCAGAAAATGCCACCATAGAGCCGAGCACGATGAGGAAAGCAATTGCCGCCCAGGAGCGCGCCGTGACCTGCGTCGGCCAATGCTCGCCAAACGCGGCACTAAATATCAGGGCAATCAGGCCACCGCACAACATCTGGCTGGCGGCGCCCATCAGGCCTTGCGGCATGGGTAAATGTTTGCTCCATACCGAGCCCAATGACCAAGAGGCGGCAGCAAACATGAGTAAACCAGCACTGAGCCAATCGCCCTGCAAGCTACCGCGTGTGTTTAATAACAAAATTCCGACCAGGCCAATGGCGATACCCAACCATTCACGGCGGCTGATTTTATGCCCCCACGCGCTAGAGAAAATCGCCATCCAGATCGGTGCGGTGGCAATCGCCAGCGCGGCGACACTGGATGACACGTGCAACTGCACATGCGACACCGTGCCATTGCCCAGCACAGGCAATAATAAGCCAACCCAGGCCGCACCGCGCCATTGACTGCGCGTAGGCGACGCGTGCCCCATGGCGCGCAAAATGACATAGAGCAGACTACCAGCCATGGTGAAGCGTATGCCCACCATGGCAAACGGCGGGAAGCTCTCAATGGCATATTTAATCGCCAGGTAAGTAGAGCCCCAGATAAAGTAGGTACAGCTCAGCGCAATGATCACCAGCACCCAATGATTTCTTTGCGTCATGCTGACTTAGCCCTGCCTTTCATGCGTATACGATTCACTAAAAAAGAAAACGCTTGCCACCCAACGGCAGCAAGCGTTGATTCAGAACATGCTTATACCTGCGGGTTCAATTTCTCTGCTTTGGCGTAGAGTTTGTTCAAGCCGTTTAAATAGGCTTTGGCCGACGCCACCACAATGTCCGTATCCGCGCCCTGGCCATTCACAATACGGCCGCCTTTGGACAAACGCACCGTGACTTCACCTTGCGCATCAGTGCCGCTGGTGATGTTGTTCACAGAGTAGAGCAACAGCTCAGACTCACTTTGCACCACATTTTCAATCGCCTTAAAGGTCGCATCCACCGGGCCACCGCCATCAGCCTCCGTGCGTTGCTCTGCACCATCGACGCTCAAGGTCAAAATCGCATGCGGGATTTCACCGGTTTGCGATGCCACTTGCAAGTAAGATAACTTGAATAGCTCACGCTCTTGCACCACTTCATCACTCACCAAGGCATGCAAATCTTCGTCAAAAATCTCAGATTTTTTATCGGCCAGCTCTTTAAAGCGCGCAAACGCGGCATTCAAGGCATCTTCACTCTCGAGCTCTATGCCCAACTCTTTTAACCGGGTGCGGAAAGCGTTACGGCCAGACAACTTGCCCAGCGTCAGTTTATTGGCGCCCCAACCCACGTCTTCGGCACGCATGATTTCATAGGTTTCGCGGTGTTTGAGCACGCCATCCTGGTGAATGCCAGACTCATGCGCAAACGCGTTGGCACCGACAATGGCCTTATTCGGCTGCACCGGGTAACCGGTAATGGTAGAGACCAGCTTGGAGGCGGGCACAATTTGTGTGGTGTCGATACGTGTGCTCAGGTTAAAAATATCGCTACGCGTTTTAATCGCCATCACGATTTCTTCCAGGCTGGCGTTGCCGGCGCGCTCGCCCAGGCCATTGATCGTGCACTCGACCTGGCGTGCGCCATTCATCACCGCCGACAGCGAGTTAGCCACCGCCATGCCCAGGTCATTGTGGCAATGCGTAGACCAGACGACTTTATCTGCGCCTTTAACGCGCTTGATCAACTCAGCCATGCGCTCACCCCACACGGCAGGGATGCTGTAGCCAACCGTATCTGGCACGTTGATGGTTTTAGCCCCGGCCTCAATCACCGCTTCAAACACGCGCACCAAAAAATCCATCTCAGAGCGCACCGCATCTTCGGCTGAAAACTCGACATCTTCGGTATATTCACGCGCCCAGGTCACCGCTTGCACCGCGCGCGCGACCACTTGGTCTTCAGTCATGCGCAATTTGTTTTCCATATGGATTTTGCTCGTGGCAATAAAGGTATGGATACGGCCTTTAGCCGCATGCTTGATCGCCTCGCCAGCACGGCGCACGTCGTTTTCGCTGGCACGTGCCAATGAGCACACGGTGGATGATTTAATCACTTTTGCGATCTCGGAGATCGCCTCAAAATCACCTGGGCTGGCCGCAGCAAAGCCCGCTTCAATCACGTCTACACCCAGCTTTTCCAACTGGCGGGCGATGCGGATTTTTTCTTCTTTGGTCATCGCGGCACCTGGGCTCTGTTCGCCATCGCGCAAGGTGGTATCAAAAATAATAATTTGTTCCATGAGTTTTCCTAATACTAACAAGCCAATTTTACTCGCTTGTCCTACAATTGACCACACGCGGATCTATGCATAAAAAAACGCGCTGGCAAGCGCGTTTTTATTCACTGAGCTAATGACTTAAGCCGCGTTTTTTGCTGCCAGCCGTTCGCGCGCCCACATATAATAGCCAGACAAGGCATACACAAACACCACGCTAAACAACACTTCAGGCGGGCTGTATGAAATCAGCACAAAGGCCAACACCACCGCCAAAATCGCCACAAAAGGCACCGAGTGCTTGAGGTTGATATCTTTGCCGCTATAAAACTTAAGGTCAGACACCATAGAACCGGCCGCAAACACCGTAATCGTCCACGCGATCCATTTCATCTGCAACACGCCAAAGAAAATTTCGCGGCCATCGACATTGTATTCGTAAGAGACCCAGACAAACCCCGCCAGCAAAGCCGCCGCCGCCGGGCTAGGCAAGCCCTGAAAAAAGCGCTTATCCTGAAACGGGTCATCCAGCTTGGTGTTAAAGCGCGCCAGACGCAACGCCGCACAAGCACAGTAAATAAACGCCGCAATCCAGCCCAGTTTGTTCATCGGCTGCAACGCCCATACATAGACAATCAGCGCTGGCGCCACACCAAACGACACCATGTCGGCCAGACTGTCATACTCTGCGCCAAACGCACTCTGGGTATTGGTCATGCGCGCCACACGGCCATCGAGGCCGTCCATCACCATGGCAATAAAAATGGCAATGGCTGACTGCTCAAAATGCAGGTTCATCGCCTGCACGATGGCGTAAAAACCGCCAAACAGTGAGGCAGAAGTAAACAAATTAGGCAGCAGGTAAATACCACGCTGACGCAAGCTGGTATGTTGTTCGCGGCGTGACAGGCGGTTTTGCGGTTCAACCATAAGGGACTTTTTTAGAATTGCGGAATACCAGCATTGTTGCGGGCAATCACAAAAAATGCAAGCGCCTCCCGCCCGTTGACGGCACGTGCCAGCGCAACAAGCAAGTCACATGGCTGTGTTAAAATACGCGTTTATTTCAGTTAGTTATTGCACACTTCATGCAGTTCTCATTACACAATACCGACGGCCTCGCCAGGCGCGGCACCGTTAGCCTACCGCACGGCGAAGTACAAACCCCGGCGTTTATGCCGGTCGGCACTTACGGCACGGTCAAGGCCATGTCACCACAAGAGCTCAACGAGATTCAGGCGCACATTGTGCTCGGCAATACCTTTCACCTCTGGTTACGCCCAGGGCTGGAAGTCGTCGCCGCTCACGAAGGCCTGCACAAATTCATGGGCTGGGACAAACCGATTCTCACCGACTCGGGCGGCTTTCAGGTGTGGAGCCTGGGCGAGCTGCGTAAAATCAGTGAAGCAGGCGTTAAATTCAAATCGCCCATCAATGGTGATAGCTGCTTTTTAACGCCAGAAGAATCCATGCGTATCCAGCGTGTGCTCAATAGCGACATCGTCATGATTTTTGACGAATGCACGCCCTACCCGGCCAGCCACGACCAGGCACGCACCTCGATGGAACTCAGCCAGCGCTGGGCCAAACGCAGCCGCGATGCGTTTGACGTGTACCAAAGCCATTCAATCTCACAAGCGATGGCCCTGCAAGGCGGCGAGGACGAGGTGAGGAAGCTAGTACATGAAGTACAGCAACGAACCGAAGACGACGCCAACGCCGCAGGGGCGAGCATTGGCCAGAATGCATTGTTTGGCATTATCCAGGGCGGCATGTACGAAGACCTGCGCGACATTTCACGCCAGGGCCTGGAAGCCATCGGCTTCGATGGCTACGCGATTGGCGGCCTGTCAGTGGGTGAACCTAAAGAAGATATGCTGCGCATTTTGGCGCACACTGCCCCACAAATGCCAAAAGACAAACCGCGCTACTTAATGGGGGTTGGCACACCAGAAGACCTGGTCGACGCCGTGAGCTATGGCATCGACATGTTTGACTGCGTCATGCCTACGCGTAACGCGCGCAACGGCTGGCTGTTCACGCAATATGGCGACGTTAAAATCAAAAACGCCAGCTACAAAACCGATATACGCCCATTGGATGCCGAGTGTGAGTGCTATACCTGCCAACACTTTAGCCGCGCCTACCTGCACCATTTGTACCGTATTGGCGAGATTCTGGGCGCGCGTTTAAATACGATTCATAACCTGCATTATTATCAAGTGCTGATGCAAGGCATGCGGGCGGCGATTGAAGAAAATCGTTTTGAGGCGTTTAAGGCGGAGTTTGCTCGTAAACGGTCGGAGAAACGTTAAGCCAATATTGATTGCAATTTGAACTGCTATTTTCGCCTCTAGGCGAGTCACTTTCTGATGCTTGCCCCTCAGAAAGTAACCAAAGAAGAAGGCACCCAGCCATCACGGCCTGCGGCTCCCTTGCGTTGCTCAACAAAGTGGGCGTCCATCGAAACTCGCCCTGACAAGCCACACAAAACGTGGCTTGTTGCGGAGCTCAAACAGCCGATGGCCGACTACCCCCACTTCGTCTCCGCTACTCAGCGTGATGGAATGGGATTATTCTCGCCAAACAGGCATGGTCGGGATTGGGATGGTTAAAAAACAGATTCTTTGTTTTTGAATTCACTAACGGTGGCAGTCGCATGGTGTTCGGGGTCCCCATCTGCCGCGCCGAGCAACGCAGGTTTGGCGGGAGTTGTCGGCCATCGGCTGTCCGAATCCCGCAGCAGCTCACGCTTTGTGTGAGCTGCCAGGTTGAGTTTCGATGGCCGCCCGGCAAGCCGAGTAGCACAGGGAATAAGCGGAAGCTGGGGTGCATTTCTTTTGGTTACTTGTTCTTTGGGCAAGCAAAGAACAAGTAACTCGCTGAAAAAGCGAAAAGCAACATCACAAACAACCACAAAACACGCGTGAGCAAAAATGCCCACCCTACAACGACCAGGTCCCGCCGAAAAGGCGAAAAGAAACCGTCCAGTCATAGAATAACTTTTTATTTTAATCTCACCACGCGCGAACTCCACTGCCCCTCTGAAACAACAAAAAAGCCAGCACGCTAAACACGCACCGGCTTTTCAAACTTGACTAGCCTCATCCACTAACAGCACCCATCAGCCCTTTCTGCGCAACCTTAACCAAACAGGAATCAGCCCTGCAGCAAACAAAGCCAATGGCTCAGGTTCAGGCACCATGGTTGCCGTACGGAAAACAACTTCACCCAACCCTGGTTGAGAGCCGCCATCGGTGGTCAGAATTTCCATGTGCACATAACGGGTAGAAATATCGCCGAAAGTAAATGCCTGACCAGGATCTGCCGTTGTGTAATTCGAACCTACCGCAGTAAAGCCGCCCAGCAAGCCGCTATTGCCATTGCTAAAGTCATTGTCATTATCTGCATATAAGTTAAATTGCAACACAGATCCGGTATTGGCGGTCGCCCATAGTCCAATCGCATCAATATTATAGACGGCGCCGAGGTCATAGCTAAAACTGCCAAAAGGACCCACACTAAAACCGGAATTAAAGGCAGCCTGGCCATTGTGGGTGGTAGTTGCGACAAAACTGTCAAAATCAGTGACGCCTGCAACATAACCAGCCGATAAGCCTGACTGGTTGATCTGATTAACCAAAGCATACGAACCACCAAAGTCAGGGTTCGAGGCGTTAATCGTCGTTGCTTGCACAATGACCCCGGCTTGCGCCACCTGGCACGAAATGGCTAAAGAGACTGCTGCGATACACTTCATGTAACTTTGCATATGCTTCTCCAATATCAAAAATGTTGTGATCAAACACCTGGACGCCAAACAACGGTGGCGAATAAACATTAAAATATCTTTACAATTAATAGTCAAGTCTTTATTACGATGTGAGCAGGTGGACGGCCGGTGACAGATTAAGGAGGCTCTATGATAGAATCATGCGTTATTTTCAGTATGACTTAGGAACAGATATGTTTATCAGCAACGCTTACGCCGCTGCCGCGCCAGCCACCGACATCATGAGTTTTTTGCCTATGGTGGTGATTTTTGTCTTGTTTTACTTTATGTTGATCCGCCCGCAAATGAAGCAGGCCAAACAACACAAGTCTATGCTGGAGACATTAAAAGCGGGTGATGAAGTCGCGACCACCGGCGGTATTGTTGGCAAGGTGACTAAAGTCAGTGAACATTTTGTCAGCATTGAAATTGCGGCCAATACCGTCGTCAATGTGCAAAAACACACGGTACAGACCTTGTTGCCAGCTGGCACATTGAAATCTATTTAACCCACACAAGACGCGCTTGTCTTTCATTCTGACCAAGAGTTTGTTATGAACCGTTATCCGATATGGAAATTCGTGCTGATTGGCACAGTGTTTATCATTGGCCTGCTGTACACGATCCCCAACTTTTTTGGGGAATCGCCAGCCGTGCAAATCAGCCCGGCCAAAACTTCATTAAAAGTAGATGAAGGCTTGCTACAAAAAGTGGAGAGCACACTGCAACTGGCCAACATTCCGTTTGACGGTTTGTTTATGGATGCCAGTGGCGTCAAAGTGCGTTTTGCCAATACGGATACGCAATTGCTGGCGAAAGACAAACTGGTCAGCAACCTTGGCAAAGACTACACCGTAGCGCTCAACCTGGTGCCACAAACGCCAATCTGGCTGCAAAGCATAGGCGCCAAGCCTATGTATTTGGGTCTGGACTTGCGTGGCGGCGTGCACTTTTTGCTGCAAGTCGACATGAAAGCGGCGCTGGATAAAGCAGCCGAAAGTACTGTCGGCGATTTCCGCATGTCTTTGCGTAAAGAAAAAATCAACTATTACGGTATTGAGCGCCAAGGCCAAGTGGTGGTGATGAAGTTTGAGTCAGAAGCCGAAGCGACCAAGGCGCGCAACCTGCTGGCAAAAGACTTTTCTGACCTGACCTACAAAATTGCAGGCAGTGACAAAGACTTTAACCTGACCGCCAGCATGAGTGTGATGGCGCAAAAACGGATTCAGGAGTTTGCACTCAAGCAAAACCTGCAAACCCTGCATAACCGGATTAACGAGCTGGGCGTGGCTGAGCCTATCGTGCAGCAACAAGGCCTAGACCGCATTGTGGTGCAATTGCCAGGCGTACAAGACACGGCCAAAGCTAAAGAAATCCTCGGCCGCACAGCGACTTTGGAAATCCGCATGGTGGATGAAGAAAAATCTGACATGGCCACGCTGCAAAAAGCACAAGCAGGCCAGGTGCCGTTTGGTGACGAGTTATTTTCTGACCGTGAAGGCCGCCCGGTATTAGTGAAAAAGAGCGTGGTGCTGACGGGTGACCGCATCACCGACGCCGGCCCTGGCGTCAATGGTCAAAATGGTTCATCAGTCGTCAACGTGACGCTGGATGGCCGCGGTGCAGGCATCTTTAAAAACGTCACCCGTGAAAACGTCGGCAAGCGCATGGCGATTCTGTTGATTGAAAAAGGCAGCACCGAAGTGGTCACCGCACCGGTGATTAACGAAGAAATTGGTGGTGGCCGCGTACAGATTTCCGGCATGGCCAATGCGCAAGAAGCGACTGATATTTCATTGCTGCTGCGTGCTGGTGCCTTGGCTGCGCCGATGGAAATCATCGAAGAACGCACGGTAGGCCCAAGCATGGGTGAAGAAAACATCAAACGCGGCGTGCATTCTACGCTGTGGGGCTTTGCCGCCATCGCAGTGATGATGATTGTTTACTACATGGTGTTTGGTGGTGTGTCTGTGATGGCGCTGGGCGTGAACCTGCTGTTGCTGGTAGCGATTTTGTCCATGCTGCAAGCCACACTGACCTTGCCTGGCCTGGCCGCGATTGCGCTGGCACTCGGCATGGCGATTGATGCCAACGTGCTGATTAATGAACGTATCCGCGAGGAGCTGCGCAACGGCAACACGCCACAAGCCAGCATCCACGCCGGTTATGACCGCGCGTTTGATACCATTCTCGACTCCAACGTCACCACCTTGATTGCTGGTCTGGCCTTGTTTATGTTTGGCACTGGTCCGATCAAAGGCTTTGCTGTGGTACACGTGCTCGGCATTATGACCTCGATGTTTAGTGCTGTGCTGGTCTCTCGCGCCCTGGTTAACTTGCTATACGGCTACCGCCGCAAGATCGAGCATCTGCGGATTGGCTAATCGCCGCCCTGCACGCTGACAACGCATATTAAGAGAATAGATTATGGAATTATTCAGAATTAAAAAAGACATCCCGTTCATGAGCTACGGGCGTCTCACCACCTCAATTTCGCTGATTACCTTTGTATTGGCGATCTTCTTCCTGCTGCATCGCGGCTTGAATTACGGTGTGGACTTTACTGGCGGCACGGTGATGGAAGTGCATTACCCGGCTGCAGCCAATATTGAACAGATCCGTGAGGTGATGGATGGCGTCGGCCTGAAAGATGTGACGGTACAAAACTTTGGCTCCAGCCAGGATGTACTGATCCGCCTGCCGGTCAAAAAAGAACTGTCGATTGCACAACTGTCTGAAAAAATCTCCAGCGCGTTAAAAGCAGCTGATGCCGGTGCAGAAATCCGCCGTGTGGAATCTGTGGGCTCGCAAGTCGGTGAAGAGCTGTATGAAAACGGCGCCTTGGCTTTGCTGCTGGTGTGTGCGGGCATCATGGGCTACCTGGCATTGCGCTTTGAATGGCGTTTTGCGGTGGCGGCGATTATCGCCAACATGCACGATGTCATTATTATTCTCGGCTTCTTCGCTTTCTTCCAGTGGGAGTTTAACCTCACGGTACTGGCGGCGATTCTAGCGGTATTGGGTTATTCGGTGAACGAATCCGTGGTGGTGTTTGACCGCGTGCGCGAAAACTTCAAAAAAATGCGTAAAGCCAGCGCGGTGCAGGTCATCGACAATGCGATTACCCGCACCATGTCGCGCACCATCATCACCCACATGATGACGCAGACCATGGTCTGCTCCATGCTGTTTTTTGGTGGTGAAACCCTGCACAACTTCTCGCTGGCACTCACCATTGGTATTTTGTTCGGCATTTACTCTTCAGTATTGGTCGCCTGCCCGATTGCCATGTGGCTGGGCGTGAGCCGCGCCAACCTGATTGGTGACACCGAGAAAAAACCTAAAGAAGACGAAGCCGCTGTTGCGCCTTAAACACGCGGGATACGGCAATTTAGCCGTACAAGCACTTAGTCTGTCTTTTTCTTGATTTTTAGCCACTGGTGGGTACACTAGTGGCTTCTTGTTTTTAATCCCACTCTTTTGGACAACATCCCCTTAAGCTGGCAGATTGGTCTGCTATTGCTCCTGCTGTCACTGACAGCCTTTTTCTCCATTGCCGAAACCAGCCTGATGTCGCTCAACCGTTACCGGATGCGACACATGGCCAAAGAAGGCCATCGTGGTGCCAAGCTGGCCAGTCGCCTGATTGCACAAACAGATAAAACACTGGGTGCCATCCTGCTAGGCAATACCTTTTGTATCGTCGGCTCCTCCACCTTAGAAGTCGTGATTTCAGAACGCCTGTTTGGTGAAGGCGATTATGTACTGATGTTTGGCTCGCTCGCCATCACCTTTGCCATTTTGGTGTTTAGTGAAATCTCGCCCAAAGTTATCGCTGCTGCGCATGCCGAAAAACTTGGGTTTGCCACCAGCTATTTACTGTATCCGCTCATCTGGCTATTCACGCCGGTGGTCTGGTTTGTCAATCTGTTCGTCAAAGCTTTTCTCAAGCTGCTGGGGGTACGCGTCAATTTTGACGGCCAGGCACAATCGGTCACCACCGAAGAGTTGCGCAGCATTGTCAGCGATGCCGGGCAATATATTCCATCGCAAAGTCGCACTATTCTGCTCAACCTGCTAGACCTGGAAGACATCATTGTGGACGATGCAATGACCGCGCATACCATGGTCGAGTTTATTGATCTGGATCACCCGATAGACCAGATCATGGAGCAACTGGCACGCAGTCACCACTCGCGCCTGCCAGTGCGAGAAGGCGATAACGAAGATATCGTCGGCATTTTGCATGTGCGTAAAGTGTTGCCCTTGCTGCGCGACTTTCATACTGGCAAGGCGCCATCCAAAGCCTTGTTACAAGCAGCCATGAGCTTGCCCTACTACATTCCTTCTGGCACCCCGCTTTACACACAGTTGCAGCAGTTTCAAAAACGGCATGAGCGTATTGCGCTGGTTGTCGATGAATATGGTGAGTTCAAAGGCTTGCTGACGCTGGAAGACATCCTGGAAGAAGTAGTGGGTGAATTCACCACCCAGTCACCTGAGCACGCCAGCCATTATCATCAACATGAAGACGGCAGTTGGCTGGTTGACGGCGGCAGCTTATTGCGCGACCTCAACCGCAAATTGAAACTCTCCTTGCCAACTGACGGTCCACGCACACTGAACGGTTTAATTCTTGAGCACTTTGAAGGTATTCCAGAAGCGGACACCAGCTTTAAAATCGGTGAGCACAAGCTGGAAATCCTGGATGTTCAGGATCGCATCGTCAAGCGCGTCAAAATTTATCTTTAATTTATCTTTGAAAAAGCCGGAACTCTCCTGCATCAAGCCCTTGAATTTTTTAATACAAGGCGCAAAATAGGTTCTAAGACAGGTATACAAAACTATGGTACGACCCAAGCGTGAAGGTGATTTGGCCCTTGAATCCCAAGTGGCCAAACCCAAGCCTCCAGAGTTATATAAGGTGTTGTTGCTTAACGACGACTACACCCCCATGGAGTTTGTCGTCGCCGTCATTGAACGTTTTTTTAACAAGTCTCGTGAACAAGCGACACAAATCATGCTCCAAGTACATACAGAGGGCATGGGCGTCTGTGGCGTCTACCCACAGGATATTGCCGAAACCAAAATGCATCAGGTCTTGGAATCTGCCCGCGAAGCACAACACCCTTTGCAATGTGTGATTGAAGCAGCTTGAAACGTCACGATTTGAGGCTAAACGCGTTTGACCCATGGTGGCATCCAGAGAATATCGGGCAAATATACTGACATACTCGCGGTTCGACTGAGCGTTCACAGTGGTAGCATGGTAATGAGGTGATTCTGTCGCGCTTGACTCATATAAACTTGAGCAAAAAGCAGCCACGGAGCATTGAATTTTTTGTAAAAAAGCACGATAACAATAAACAGACAAGGTTTGCCGGATTGCATGGATTGGCGTCTGTGAATGAGGCGTTTTTTGTAGTGTAGTGTATTAAGGAAAGTCATCATGATTGCTCAAGAACTTGAAGTTAGCCTGCACATGGCGTTTATGGACGCGCGACAAAAGCGTCACGAATTGATTACGGTTGAGCATCTGTTACTGGCTATGTTGGACAACCCGACCGCCGCAGAAGTCCTGCGTGCCTGCGGTGCCAAGTTTGACACACTGCGTAATGAACTGACCCAATATATCGAAGAACACACCCCCACAGTGGCCGGGACTGAAGAAGTCGATACGCAGCCAACCCTGGGCTTTCAGCGTGTGATTCAGCGTGCCATGCTGCACGTACAGTCTTCCGGCAAAAAAGAAGTCACCGGCGCCAATGTGTTGGTGGCGATTTATGGCGAAAAAGATTCCCATGCCGTGTTCTTCCTGCACCAACAAGGCGTGACCCGTCTCGACGTGGTCAACTTTATTTCGCATGGTGTGGCCAAAATCCAGGAAAGCGAACCTAAAGCCTCCAGCACCGAGCAGGAAACTGAAGGCGAAAGCGTCAGCACCGGCGCGCTGGAAAACTTTACCTTAAATCTCAACGCACAAGTGATTGCTGGCAAAATCGACCCCTTGATTGGCCGTAGCCAGGAGCTTGAGCGCGTAATCCAGACCTTGTGCCGTCGCCGCAAGAACAACCCCTTGCTGGTTGGCGAAGCCGGTGTGGGTAAAACCGCGATTGCCGAAGGCCTGGCCTCGCGTATTGTCAGCAACGACATCCCTGAAGTGTTGGAAAACGCCACGGTCTACTCACTCGACATGGGCGCCCTGCTGGCAGGCACCAAATACCGTGGTGACTTTGAGCAGCGCCTGAAAGCCGTCATGAAACAGCTGGCCGAAAAACCCGATGCGATTTTGTTTATTGACGAAATTCACACCTTGATTGGCGCAGGGTCTGCCAGTGGCGGTACGCTGGATGCCAGCAATTTGCTGAAACCAGCATTATCTAATGGCTCTCTCAAGTGCATAGGTGCGACCACTTACCAAGAGTATCGCGGCATCTTTGAAAAAGACCACGCTTTGTCACGCCGTTTCCAGAAAATCGACGTGCAAGAGCCTAGCGTGGCCGAAACCATCGAAATTCTCAAAGGCCTGAAAACCAAATTTGAAGAGCATCATAGTGTCAAATACAGTGCCAGCGCACTGACGGTTGCGGCAGAACTGTCTGCCAAGTACATCAATGACCGCCACTTGCCAGACAAGGCGATTGACGTGATTGATGAGGCCGGTGCTGCGCAACGTATTTTGCCCAAAAGCAAGCAGAAGAAAATTATCGGCAATAAAGAGATTGAAGAAATCATTGCCAAAATTGCGCGTATTCCGCCCAAAAATATTTCCAGCGATGACCGCAATGCGCTCAAAACGCTGGAACGCGACCTCAAAGCCGTGGTATTTGGCCAGGACAAAGCCATTGAAGTGCTGGCTTCTGCCGTCAAAATGGCGCGTAGTGGTCTAGGCAATAGTAGCAAACCGATTGGCAGCTTCCTGTTTGCCGGCCCGACCGGGGTTGGTAAAACCGAGGTAGCCAAGCAATTGGCTTATGTACTCGGCATCGAGTTGCTGCGTTTTGACATGTCCGAATACATGGAGCGCCATGCCGTTTCACGCCTGATTGGTGCACCTCCGGGCTATGTGGGCTTTGACCAAGGCGGCCTGCTGACCGAGGCCGTGACTAAGCAACCATATTGCGTGTTGTTACTGGATGAAATTGAGAAAGCGCACCCGGATATTTTCAATATCCTGCTGCAAGTGATGGATCATGGCACCTTGACGGATAACAATGGCCGCAAAGCGGACTTCCGCAATGTGACGATTATCATGACCACCAACGCCGGTGCCGAAAACCTGTCTAAATCGAGCATAGGCTTTACCAATAGCAAAGACAGCACCGATGAAGCCGCGGACCTCAAACGCTTATTCAGCCCTGAATTCCGTAACCGTCTGGATGCTACAGTTTCATTCAGCGCCCTCAGCCAGGACGTGATTCTGCGCGTGGTCGACAAGTTCCTTATGCAGTTGGAAGATCAATTGCACGAGAAAAAAGTCGATGTCACCTTCAGCGACGAACTCAAAGCCTACCTGGGTAGAAAAGGCTTTGACCCGCTGATGGGCGCACGCCCGATGGCCAGACTGATTCAAGATACCATTCGTAAAGCGTTGGCAGATGAATTGCTGTTTGGTCGCCTCAATGAGGGCGGTCATGTCCATATCGACATTGATGACAACGATCAGATCAAACTGATTTTTAAAGAAGAAACCATTTCGGCCTAGTCTGGCTGGAACTTTGACACCACAGTGACATCTACTATAATGTCACTGTGGTTTTCCCGCACCAGTTTGGTGCAAAAAATCCTCAACGCGCTACCAGATCTGCCAATATTGGCCACGGGTGACATAAAATCAATATGTTAGGTGTGTTCGCATTACTGGTATAATTATTGCTGTAAATGTATTACCTGACAGATATGATTTTGTAATGCAAAAGATATTTTATTTTCTACATGCGTTGTGTTTGCTGTTTGCTTTGCAGACAACGGCTGCCGAACCGGCAGTCACAACTACGCTACTAGAAACCGGCATTTCCGCAACCAGCCTGTCTAATGCGATTGATGACAGCCTGTCTGCTGATTTTGGTGACGTAAACTGTTGCGTCGACATGCTGGAAATCGCTGAAGTCGATGTCGACAAAATCCTGTTGCCAGGATTCAGCTATCCGCTGCACAAAACCACTTACCTCGCCCCTGAACATCAATTATCCTCCTACCACCTGCTTCTCAGCTTCTGGCTTGACCGGCCACCGCAATTCGCTTAAAAACTTTCCAACGCTGTTTGCCATGCAGGCAGAGAGCGTCATATTAATTATTAGTTAAGGTGACTGTGACATCATGCGATGAACAGTCACCTGAAAAAGGATCGTTATGTTAAGTCAGACCCGCTGGCGGAAAGCGTGCAGGCTCTTGTGGCTATGTTGCTGCATCACTCCCGTTGCGTTTGCAGAAACCACTTTTGACCTGAAAACCCTGTTGGATAAAGCCGTCGCCGAGAACCCGATGATGGCAGTGAGCAAAGCACAAATTGAAGCGGCTGCGGCAGGCATCACCGTCGCCAGGTCGTTTTATAATCCAGATATGGAAGTGATGGCAGGCCCGGCCAGATACCGTGGCGTACCCACGCCAGGCGCCAGTGAAAGAAACTATGGCGTCACCATTTCACAACCGCTTGATTTTCCTGGCACACGTACCTCACGCCGCGAACTGGCTGAACAACAACTGACTTATGCTGAAAAAGGCATCCAGACCACCAGTTTTGACTTGCGCAACCTGATCAAACAGGCCTATTTAACCGTGCTTTTGCGGCAGCAGATTTTGCAAATGCTAGGCGCCAACCTGAGCATCCTGCAGGAAATCCAGACCAAAATTAAACGCAAGGTTGATGTAGGCGAAGCCGCCAGATATGAGCTGATCAAGGCTGATACCGAGGTGCTGGCCGCCGAGCGTGATTATGCCAGTGCGCAAACCCGCATTGATGAAGCCAAGGCCATTTTGCGCGGCATGATAGGCAATATGCCAGATACCTTTGATGTTAAATCTGAGCTGCCTGCGATTTCAACCCTGCCCAACATCATTGAGTTACGTAAATCTGCCGAAAACAACCCTTACTTGCAGCAGCTGATCACGGCAAAAGACAGTGCGGAAGCCAAATTAAAGCTGGAGCAAGCCTTGCGTTTTCCTGGTCTCACCTTGAAGTCTGACTTTACACAAGACCCCGACCTCAACACGTTCAGGGTGGGTGTGGTGGTGCCATTACCGGTCTGGAACCGTCGTGAAGGCCAGATCGCGCAAGCGGCGGCAGGCATTGATGAGGCAGACGCCAATATCAAACTCCAACAACAGATACTGCGCAAAGAGATCGATAGCGCCTATCAGCGCACCGTGATTGCCAGCAACCAGCTCAAAGTGTTTGAGAATGGCCTGCTGCAACAATCAGAAGCGACCCTTAGTCGCGCAGAAGCCGCCTATAAGTTCGGAGAACGCGGCATCCTGGAATATCTGGATGCACAACGCGTCAATCGTGATGTCAGACGTGACTATCTGATTGCCAAATTCGATTATTTTTTCAGTGTATTGCAAATCGAACGCTTTATCGGTTCGGATTTGGTTCAACCATAAGGGGATGGTCATGTCTCGTATTTTATTTTCAACTCTGCTCGCTGCCGCGCTGGCCGTTATGTCTACCGCGTGTACCGAAAAACCTGCCCCGGCCCCGGAAACCAAAGAAGTTGTCGACCCTAACCTGGTGACACTGACCAAAGAACTGGCTGCCAGCGTGCGCACCGGCCCGGTAGAAGAACTGGCGTTTATCGATACATTGCGTATTCCCGGCCGCATTCAGGTCGATGAACAATACGAATCCAGAGCGGGCGCCTCTATTACCGGCCGCATCAGCACACTGGACGTTAATCTGGGCGATGAAGTGAAAGCTGGACAGCGCCTGGCTGTGATCAAAAGTACAGAACTGGCGCAATATCAACTGAGCTATATTAAAGCCAGCCAGCAAATGCAATTGCAAACCAAAGCGGTTGACCGCGCCAAGCAACTGCTCGAAGCCGATGTGATCAGCCTGGCAGAGTTACAACGCCGCGAAGGAGAACTCAATGCTGCCAATGCAGAGTTGAATGCAGCACGCGACCAGTTATTGGTACTCGGCATGCCGCCTGCCAGCATCTCGCAGTTAGGTTTGCACAACAGCGGCATGTCCACCAGCCAGGTCAACTCTAAAATCACCGGCACCGTGATTGCACGTAAAGCCAGACTGGGCCAGGTGGTGGCACCAGCAGAAGAACTGTTTGTGATTGCTGATTTGTCACACGTGTGGGCTGTGGCTGAAATCCCCGAGCAGCAAATTGCGCACATTAAAGAAGGCCAGTCGCTGGATATTGAAGTACCGGCGCTGGACGATGCTGAACTGACCGGCACGCTGGCATTTGTCGGTGACATTGTGAACCCGGCCACGCGTACCGTGATGGCGCGCGCCAATATCAGCAATGAAAAAATGCTGTTAAAGCCTGACATGCTGATCACCATTTTGCTGGAAGCCAAACCTGAGAAAGTGGTCGCGATCCCGGTCACCGCGGTGGTGCGTGAAAACAATGCCGACCATGTGTTTGTGCAAACCTTAAAGCCTACACAATATAAATTGCTGCCAATCACCCTGGGCCGCACTTATCAAGGCCAGAGAGAGGTATTGCAAGGCTTGCAACCAGGCGATCAAGTTGTGCTCGATGGCGCGTTTCATGTGAACAATGAACGCAAGCGCAAAGAGATGGAGTAAAGCATGATTGAATCCCTGATTAGAGGCGCGCTTAAGCAGCGCCTGATTGTGCTGGTCCTGGCTGTCGGCTTTATCCTTGCTGGCTTGTTTGCGGTAAAAAAACTGTCTGTCGATGCGTTTCCTGACGTCACCAATGTGCAGGTCATGATCGCCACACAGGCTACCGGCAAATCACCGGAAGAAGTCGAGCGGTTTATCACCGTGCCGCTGGAAATTGCCATGACCGGTTTGCCCGGCCTGACCGAAATGCGTTCGGTGAATAAAAATGCTTTATCACTGATCACACTGGTCTTTACCGATAGCACCGATGTCTATTTTGCCCGGCAGTTGGTGATGGAACGCTTGATGGAAGTGATGGAACGCATGCCACAAGGCGTGACGCCCATCCTCGGACCGGTCTCGACCGGTTTGGGTGAGGTCTATCAATTCACGCTGGATAAACCGGATGACGGTAAAAAGGCGCTGACACAAGCCGACCTGACAGAACGTCGCGCTATCCAGGACTGGGTGGTGCGCCCCCTGCTGCGCGGTATCCCTGGCGTGGCTGAAATCAACTCGCAAGGCGGCTACGTTAAGCAATACCAGGTGCTGGTCAACCCGGACCGCATGACGCATTTTTCGATCAAACTCAAAGATGTGTATGAAGCACTGGCGCGCAACAACGCCAATAGCGGCGGCGGCATTTTGCCGCATTACGCCGAGCAGTACCTGATTCGTGGCGTCGGCCTGGTGCAAAACCTGGACGACATCCGCAACATGGTGCTCAAGGAAGAGAACGGTATTCCGGTCTATATCCGCGATGTGGCAGAAGTGACCATCGGCCATGAAGTGCGGGTCGGTGTCGTGCTTAAAAACGGTGACACCGAATCCGTCGGCGGTATTGTCATCATGATGCGTGGCGGCAACGCCAAAGAAGTGGTTAGCCGCATCAAGGCGCGTGTAGAAGAAATCAACAGCAAAGGCATGCTGCCTCACGGCCTGCAAATTGTGCCCTATTATGACCGTAGTGAGCTGGTCGATGCCGCGCTGCATACGGTGACCAAAGTGCTGATTGAAGGCATTATCCTGGTAATTGTGATTTTGTTCCTATTTTTGGGCGATGTGCGCTCCAGCCTGATTGTGGTCGGCACCCTGATCCTGACGCCGCTGATTACTTTCATGGTGATGAATCACTATGGTATTTCTGCCAACCTGATGTCACTGGGTGGGCTGGCGATTGCCATTGGCCTGATGGTCGATGGCTCGGTGGTGGTGGTCGAAAATACCTTTCACCACCTGGGTCACCGCAAAGATGAAAGCCGCATCCGCGTCGCGCTAGAAGCGGCGACTGAAGTGGCAACGCCGGTACTGTTTGGTGTAGGCATCATTATTCTGGTGTTCTTGCCACTGATGACGCTGGAAGGCATGGAAGGCAAAATGTTTGCGCCTTTGGCTTACACCATCGCCATTGCGTTGTTTGTATCACTGGTCTTGTCGCTGACGCTGACCCCTGCCCTATGCTCATATATGCTCAAAGGCGGTAGCGGTGACGACACCAAGCTGATACAAGCCATCAAACGGCCCTATTTGTCGGCGCTAAACTGGGTGCTCGATAATGAGAAAAAAACCATTTTGGCCTCGGCATTGGTGTTTGTCGGTACGATTGCGCTATTTCCGCTTCTGGGCACGTCATTTATCCCGGAAATGAAAGAGGGCTCTATCGTGCCCGGCATTAACCGCGTGCCGAACATCTCGCTCGAAGAATCCATGAAAATGGAAAGCAAAGCGATGAAACTCATTATGGAGCAAGTGCCAGGCGTCAAATCGGCTATCTCCGGGCTAGGCCGTGGTGAAAGCCCGGCCGATGCGCAGGCACAAAACGAATCTACGCCGATCATTAGCCTCAAGCCACGTGACCAGTGGCCTGCAGGCTGGACCCAGGATGACATCGCCGAAAAAATGCGTACCGTGCTGGAAAAATACATTCCTGGCGTGCAAATCATCATGGCGCAGCCGATCTCTGACCGCGTCGATGAGTTGCTGACCGGCGTGCGTGCCGATGTGGCGGTGAAGATTTTTGGTGAAGACCTGGATGCGCTCAAGCAAAAGGCAGACGAAATCGCCAAGATTGCCGGTTCGGTGACAGGTGCGACTGAAATCAAGGTAGAAAAAGTCTCGGGGCAACAATACCTGAATATCACCATCGACCGTCAGGCGATTGCACGCCATGGCATCAATGCGTCGGACGTGCATGACGTGATTGAAACTGCGATTGGCGGCAAGATTGCCACCGAGATTTTTGAAGGTCAGCGCCGTTTTTCAGCTGCAGTGCGTTATCCGGAATCGTTCCGCAATAACGAAGAGGCGATTCGCAATATTATGCTGACCTCGCCCAACGGCTCACGCGTGGCGCTGGAAGACCTGGCAGACATTGAAATCAAGGATGGCCCCGCGCAGATCAGCCGTGAACTGGCCAAACGCCGTATCGTGATTGGCGTCAACGTCAAAGACCGCGACCTGGGTGGTTTTGTAGCTGAGCTTCAGCAAGTGTTAGGACAAAAACTGCAGTTACCCGATGGCTATTATCTGGAGTACGGTGGCCAGTTCCAGAACATGGAGCGTGCCATGGGTCACCTGATGATCATTATTCCGGTCACTATTGCAGCTATTTTCTTTTTGCTGTTCTTGCTGTTCCAGTCATTGCGTTTTGCCACCATGATTATCCTGGTGCTGCCATTTGCATCGATTGGCGGCGTGATCGCCTTGTTTGTCACCGGCGAATATTTGTCGGTGCCGGCATCGGTTGGCTTTATTGCCTTATGGGGCATTGCCGTATTGAATGCGGTGGTGTTGGTGTCCTATATCCGCACGCTGCGTGAAGAAGGCCTGAGCCAGCTAGAGGCGATCCGCAAAGGCTGCGCCCAGCGCTTTAGACCGGTGATGATGACGGCTACCGTGGCCATGCTGGGGCTGGTGCCATTTTTGTTCGCCACCGGCCCTGGCGCCGAGGTGCAACGCCCATTGGCCATTGTGGTGATTGGCGGCCTGATTACCTCAACCCTGTTAACCCTGATTGTGGTACCCACACTCTATCGTAAGTTTGAAGAAAGCAAGATAGAGGCATAATGCCGACCCAGTGAGTCTATGCACAAAAGGATACTTTTATGAAAGAAATCAAAGCAGTCATACAACCGTCGCGATTGCCTAAGATACGTTCCGCCCTGCGTAATATCAAAGGCTTTCCCGGCATGTCGGTCAACAAAATGGAAGGTTGCGGCCCTCACTTGCAAAAGCCAAGTGTTGGTGTGCGCGAAGAACTGACCGACTACAGCCCCAAAGTCTATTTGTATATGGTGGTGCCCGATGAACTGGTGGAAGGCATCTTGCAGACCATCGTTGAAGTGGCGCATACCGGCAATGTCGGCGATGGCATCGTATGGGTAACACCAGTGGAGCGCATGATCCGTTTATCTGAACAGATTATGGTGTTGGATTAAATAGCACTGGATTAAATGCGCTTATAAAGAACGCCAGTCCAGCCCCGTTTGCTGGCTGGCAATTTGCACCCAGTCATCGGTGCAATTCAACACCCCACTCAACGCCTGCTGTGCTAACGCAGGCGTATTATTTTTTTCACTTAAATGCGCCGCCACCAGGTGCTTCAGTTTACTGTTATCCAGTTGGGCCAGTAGCTGTGCACTGGACTGATTATCCAGGTGCCCCAGCCAGCCGCCAACACGCTTTTTCAGTGAGTGGGCATACGGGCCGCTACGCAACATCTCCAGGTCATGATTACACTCGAGCAGCAAACCATCACACGCTTGCAACATCATCACAATATGCGGCGTCACGCTGCCGACATCCGTCAACACACCGAATTTACGTACCCCATCACCGAACACAAACTGCGCCGGTTCGCGTGCATCGTGCGGCACCGGATACGGCTGCACCTCGATCTCTTGCAACGCAAAAGTCGTGTGGGCATCGATGATGTTAATTGTCACAGATTGTGTGGGCAGGTAGCGCTGGCACATGCTGTAAGTGCCATGCGTGAGCCAGACAGGGATTTGATAACGGGCGGCTAGCTTGAACACCCCACGCGCATGATCGTCATGCTCGTGCGTGACCAGAATGCCTGAGAGTTGTTCAGGTTGCAGCGACAGGCGTGCCAGGCGCTGTACGGTTTCTTTGACGCTAAAGCCACAGTCAAGCAAAAGCCGGGTTTCCCCGGCCTCTACCACAGTGGCATTGCCTGCGCTGCCACTGCCTAATGATGCAAATCGCACAGGTGCCCCGGTTATTTCAATTGCTCATACAGCAGTGAAATAATGCGGTTGGCCGTGGTGGACGTATTACGTTTGTTATCGACCGTCAGCACATACACATCGGTAGTGTCATCGGCGTTTTCCAGCACCTGAATACGATATTGCTTGCTGGACTTGTCACCGTCTGAGGTGCCTTTCCAGAACCTGGTTTTATCGCCAGGCTTGACTTCAGCCGGTGCTGCCGCTTTTTCATCTTCATCGCTACCCCAGAACTTCAGGCGCTCCAACAAGCCTTTTTTCTGCTTGATCGGGTCTTCAGCATCGGTATCGGCATAGCGTACATAAAAGATGCCCTCAGAGCGGTTTTTGTCTTCGGTGACAAAGCCAATACGATCCAGTGCCAAACCTACACGACGCCAGGCGCGGTCAAACGGCTCATTGAGTTTTAAAGTCACACTCTGGTCAGGCTCTTTAATCACATCAGCCCGTTTGTCAGAAGCGGCTTGCGCCATGACTTGATCGGCGTTTTGCTCATCCAAGCCCAGCTTGACCATCATGCGGCGCAACAACTCGGCATCCAGGTCAGAGTCAAACTCCTGACCAGCGTTGTTTTTACTGTCAGCCGCATTGGCACGATAACCAGTATCAATCTTGCCCAATTGTGTGTTGACGTAGTTCTTACCATCATCAGGCGCAGCCGACACCGTCCGATGCGTCATATAAATCTCGGTAGTGCCATCTTTTTCACCGCGCTCCAGCCGGGTGCGGAACTTGCGTCTGTCGGCAAAGCCGGACAACTTGTCCAGCCAGGCATCAAATTTCTCACCATAACCACGGTTATCTTCTTTGGGCTTGATTGCATCTGTCTGCAACCACTCGGTTTCAATCACACCCAATTCAGGGTTCTCTACTTTGACCGCGAAGCCTTGATCCAGCCAGAAATCACGCACAATCGGCCAGATTTTTTCAGCCGGGGCATTCACTACCAGCCAGCGTTGTTGCCCGGCTTTGACCATGCGCACGTTTTTCATATCAGCCAGCACGGGTTGCGGGCCATTTTGCTCCTGCGCATCCTGATTCTGGCTGTAAGCAGAATAACTGGTGCTACCCGGCACGTTATAGGTGCTGCTCGTGCGCACAGAAGTGAGGTCTGGGGGCACTTCCAGCGGCTTGGAGCGGCCTGCGCCTTTGTAATCAGAGCTGTTATTCATAAACGGGATAGAATCACAAGCAGCCAGCACTGTGACCAGGCTGACCAACACGGCCCGTTGTAACCAAACATGATTCATGTATTTCACTTATTTCACCCTAAATTAGTCTTAGCCCACTTAAGCGGCGATCTCGGCCTGCTGCATGGCGCTGCGTAATACTGCATGATATTGGCTGGACAAATTGACTAGCGGCAAACGAATGCCGGTCTCAATCAAGCCCATTTGCTGTAATACCCATTTCACTGGAATCGGATTTGCCTCGACAAACAATTTTTGATGCAGGGCAAACAATTTGGCGTTGGCTGCTTTGGCGGCAACAATGTCGCCATTCAAGGCATGCACACACATCTCGTGCATCAATTGTGGTGCCACATTGGCGGTGACTGAAATAACACCTTTACCGCCTAACAACATCAAGGCCAGTGAGGTTGCATCATCACCGCTGTAGACGGCAAACTCTGCAGGCACGCGCAACAACAAATCGGTGCCGCGCTCAATACCGCCGGTGGCGTCTTTAATGCCCACAATATTGGGCACCTGGGTCAAACGTACCACTGTATCGTTGGTTAAATCGCAGCCGGTACGGCCAGGCACATTGTATAAAATCTGTGGAATGGCAACCGCTTCGGCAACCGCTTTAAAATGCTGGTACAAGCCCTCTTGTGAAGGTTTATTGTAGTAAGGCGCCACCAGCAAGCAGGCATCGGCACCCAGGCTTTTGGCTTTGGCCGTCAGTTCAATCGCCTCGGCGGTCGAGTTAGCCCCGGTACCGGCAATCACCGGCACACGCTTGGCCACATGCTCAACCGTGGTTTTAATCAGCAGACAATGTTCGTCCACATTGACGGTGGGAGACTCGCCGGTGGTGCCAACGATGACGATGCCATCGGTGCCAGCATCGACATGAAAATCGATCAGCTTTTTGAGCGCGTCCAGATCCAAACGACCATCTTCAAACATCGGGGTCACGATTGCGACCAAACTGCCCGTAAACATACCTAGCGCCATTCAATAATAAAGCGAATATTTTAACTGATTATGCGCCTGAACGCCAAAGAAGCCGCGCACCCGGCCGACATGGCCTGCCCAGCCATCGTCAAACATGGTTTAAGTTATAATGGCAGCCTTTGCAACAGGGATTAAATAGCGTTTTTGCCAGGGTAATATGCAGACGACAAGCCGACTCAAGCAGGAGACATTGATTGCGCAGATTGATGCCCTGCTGCCGCAAACGCAGTGCCGCCAATGTGGCTATGACGGCTGCAAACCTTATGCGACGGCTATCGCCAATGGTCAAGCAAACATCAATCAATGCCCGCCGGGTGGCGACGCAGGCATACACGCATTGGCCGCCTTACTGCAACGCCCTTACCAGCCGTTAAATCTCGCCCATGGCGTGACCAAACCCAAGGCGGTCGCGGTGATTGATGAGACCACATGCATTGGTTGCACGCTCTGCATCAGCGCTTGCCCGGTCGATGCCATCCTCGGTGCCGCCAAATTCATGCATACCGTGATCAGCCAGGAATGTACCGGTTGTGAGCTATGCCTACCGCCCTGCCCGGTCGATTGCATTAGCATGCACACGGTGGCCGGCCGTGAATTGGCGATGAATGCTGAGGAGGCAACCCTAGCGCGACAACGCCACGAGCAGCGAAACCACCGGCAGGCGCTTGAAAAACAGCACAAAGCCCAAACCTATCATAAGCCGGCCATTTCACATGCTGACAATGCGGCAGTTGAGACGACAAACACCAACGCAGAGGCCCTTAAAAAAGCAGCGATCGCCGCCGCGATGGCACGAGTAAAAGCACAAAAAGCAGGTTAAGCCTGGCTGTAATCAACGAACTATTTGTTATGAATGCCCAAAAAAGACTGGCGATTTTCGAGAGACTGGCGCAAGCCATCCCCAACCCCTCCACAGAACTGGAGCATGGCTCGACCTTTGAATTACTGATTGCGGTGATTTTGTCGGCGCAAGCGACTGACAAAGGCGTGAACATCGCCACGCGCAAACTGTTCAAAGTCGCCAACAGCCCACAAGCGATTCTCGACCTCGGCCTGGAAGGCCTGGAGAGCTACATTAAAACCATAGGCCTGTACCATGCCAAGGCCAATAACGTGCTCAAATGCTGCCAGCAATTGCTGGATCTGCATGGCGGCGAAGTGCCAAATAACCGCGCGGCGCTTGAGGCGCTGGCCGGTGTTGGTCGCAAAACAGCCAATGTCATTCTCAACACGGCCTTTGGTCAACCCACCATTGCCGTCGATACACATCTGTTTCGCGTCGGCAACCGCACCAAATTGGCGCCCGGCAAAAATGTGCTCGAGGTAGAGCAGCGTTTTTTAAGCACGACGCCAAAACAGTTTTTGCAAGACGCGCATCATTTATTGATCTTGCATGGCCGCTATACCTGCACAGCGCGCAGCCCCAAGTGCGGCGAATGTTGCATCGCCGACTTATGTGAATTTCAAGACAAGCAAATACACCCGGTTAAACCACCGGCAGAGAGTTAACCATGGCCTTATTCAACCCCAGCCGCGATGAAGTACGCCAATTTTTCTTTGATGCATGGGCCAAGTTCAAGCAACAAAACACGCTGACTGACCTCGAAAAAATGGCGGTGAGCATTATGCATATGCACCCGGAATACCACGCGATTCTAGACAACCCTGAGCACTACCTGACGCAAGCCTATTACCCGGAAATGGGTGAAACCAACCCGTTTTTGCACATGAGTTTGCATTTGTCTATCCAGGAACAAATCAGCATTAATCAGCCTATCGGCATTACCCAAGCCTACGGCAAACTATGCACGCGCTTTCAGCAAGAACACGAGGTGCAACACGCTTTGCTTGAATGCCTGGCAGAAACTATCTGGCTGGCGCAGCGCAATCAGACCGGGCTGGATGCCGCACATTACCTGAACCTGATCGAGCAGCGCGCCGGCATTGCCCCGTCAGCCTAAACTATGCTTCAATAGCCGGCATGACATCCAACCCGCACGACTGGCTCAATGAACATGGTGACTATTTATACCGTTTTGCGCTGACGCGGCTGCGCGACCCACATCAGGCGGAGGATGTGGTGCAGGAAACCCTGCTGGCAGCCATCAAGAACCCCAGCTTTGCACAACAGTCTAGCCCGCGTACCTGGTTAACCGGCATCCTTAAACACAAAATCATTGATTGCCTGCGCAAACAGGTACGCGAAGTCCCGGCCTCGACACTGATGTCTGAAGAAGACGCCAATATGGACGAATTTTTTGACAAAACCGGGCATTGGGCAGAAAAACCACAGGCGTGGGATGTGCCGCAAGACGCCTTGCAGCAAAAACAGTTTTTACAGGTCTTACAGCAATGCATGGACCGTTTGCCGCAGAAACTGGCCGCTATTTTCTCCATGCGCGATGTCGATGAGATGGACAACGAAGAAATCTGTAAGGCGCTGGAGATTACGGCGACCAATGCTTGGGTCATGTTATACCGGGCCAGAATGGGGCTGCGGAAATGTCTGGAAATGCATTGGTAAACACGGTGGAGTCAATATGTTGAATTGCAAACAAACCAGCCTGCTGGTCTCGCAATCACTTGACCGCCGGCTAAGCTGGCGTGAAAGAATGGCGGTGCGTATGCACCTGTGGATATGCGTCTACTGCCGACGTTTTACACAACAGCTCACCTTGATTCGTCGTATGATGCAAGCTTGGCAACACCAAGCGACAGAACAAAGTGAACTTGCTTTGTCACAAGCCGCACGCGAGCGAATTGCACAACAATTGGACAAGTTTTACTGATGTCCGCCTTTAAACCCGGTTTTAAAAAGGAACAGAGATGACCACACCTAAAATAGCTGTCATGACTGGCGCAGTTGCTTTATCAATTGCTGCCGCAACGGCCCATGCAGGCAACAATCCATTTGAGGTTAAAGCATTGAACCAAGGCTACCAGGTGGCAGATGCGACAGACAGCAAAGCCAAAGAGGGCAAATGTAGCAGCGGAAAATGCGGCGCTGAGAAGAAAAAAATGAAAGAAGGTAGCTGTCATCACGACAAAGCCAAAGAAGGCACCTGCTCAGCGGACAAGATGAAAGAAGGTAGTTGCTCGGCCGAAAAAATGAAAGAAGGCGCTTGCCACGCGACTAAATAATTAGCACGTCATTAACGGCCCGCAAACGCATGGCACAGCTATCGGAGATTCGTGGTGCAGGCTTGGGACTCAAGCGCGAGCTGCTTCCGCAACTGATGCAGCAGCATGGGCAAGCCTTGCTCGGCCAGTTGCAGTTTGTAGAAATTGCGCCCGAAAACTGGCTGGAGGCCGGCGGCAAATATGCCGTCGAGCTGGACTGGTTTGCCCAGCGCTACCCGATGGCGTGTCATGGCTTATGCTTGTCACTGGGTGGGCCGGACCCGCTCAATGTGCACTTTCTCAAGCAGATCAAACAGTTTTTGACTGATTTTGAAATCCCGCTCTACACCGAGCATTTAAGCTATTGCAGTGATACCAGCAATGGCTACATTTACGACCTGTTACCTATCCCGTTTACTGGAGAAGCCGTGCAGTATGTGGCGCAACGCATCCGACAAACACAGGATATTCTGCAACGCCGGATTGCCGTAGAAAACACGTCTTTTTACGTAGCCGCGCCAATCTCGGAAATGGATGAAATCAGCTTTATCAACGCTGTATTGACTGAAGCCGACTGCGATTTACACCTGGATATTAATAATGTTTATGTGAATAGCGTCAACTTCGGCTTTGATCCTTATGCTTTTTTAGACAAGATCCCTGCGCAGCGCATCGTGTACGGCCATATGGCCGGGCATTTGCAAGTAGAGCCCGACTTACTGGTGGATACACATGGCGAAGCAATTATTGAACCGGTGTGGCAACTACTCAAATACGCGTATGACACGCTTGGCGTGTTTCCAACCCTGCTGGAACGTGATAGCCATATTCCACCCTTACCTGCGCTGATGACTGAGGTCAATCGTATCGCCGCACTACAACAGCCAGCACATCCTAGCCACACACAACCCTTGCAGCAGGTCGCCTGATGCAGGTATTTCAAGCCTACCAAACAGCATTTACTGCGCACCTGCGGCAGCCTGCGCTGCATGCCAAACCAGCAGGGCTGAACGATAAACGCATGCGGATTTATCGCGAAATCGTCTTTAATAATTTTTTAGCGAGTATCCGCGCCTGCTTTCCAGTGTTGCACGAGACTCTCGGCAAACGCCGCTTTAGCGCACTGGTGCGTCAATGTTTCTATTCGCAGCACTTTAACAGCCCGTTATTTAAAGACATTCCGGGCAGCTTCGTGACCTTTTTACAAACGCAGACAATGGCTGACCTCCCGGCCTACACGGCGCAACTCGCGCATTACGAATGGATAGAACTGCACCTTAGCCAGCAAATTGAGACCGTAGCGCCCGTATTTTCCAGCGAGCCCGTTACCGACGGGCAGGCATTGCTGCAGCGCGTTGTGCGGCTATGTGATGTGCACCAATTATTGCATTATGACTATGCAGTACATCAGTTGTCTAAAAAACGCAGTTCGGCTGACCCCATCGCCACCTTTTTATTGGTCTATCGCACGCCCGAATTCAAGGTGCGCTTTATTCAGTTAAATGCAATCACCTATCAACTCTTGCAACAACTGCAAACGCAAACCACGACCTCACATCAGCACCTGCTGCAGTTAGCGCACAGCATGTCGCATTTACCTGTCAAGGCTGTCATCCAATTCGGCCTACAAACGTTATATACGCTTTATCAGCAACAGGCCCTTACGGCCGATGAACGGTTGACAAAATAAGCCTCATATCAGACAGACCGGTCTGGCAAAACAGATGATCGGCTGTGACTAAAAGCGACTTTTTTGTCTAAAACCACCTATAGAAGCGGGAATTTTTATCGCGATAAACATCGGTAATCCGTGTTATCTATTGGAAACTGGTAAAATGAACATATAAAATATTTACATTAAATTAATTATGCAAAACTCACTCGCCAAAGACGCTTTAAAACAATTTCGAATTATTTTCGGTACCGTCAGACAACATTTTAGAGAAATTGAAGCTTCTTGCGGCATCTCTGGTTCACAACTTTGGCTGTTACATGAAATCGCGACCCATCCTGAACTCGGCGTCTCACGTTTGGCAGAAAACCTGGCCATACACCAATCCACCTGTAGCCTGCTGGTCGAAAAACTAGTTAAAAAACAGTTGGTCGAAAAACAGCGCCTCAGCCAGGACCAACGCAAAGTCGGGCTGATTGTGACCGAAGCAGGTCATGCGCTACTGGCCAAGGCGCCCAAGCCGGTAGATGGAATTTTGCCGCAAGTGCTGGCCACGCTAGATGCAGAAGCCTTAGAAACCCTGAATGTCTCCCTCAAGATGGTGATTGGCAAACTGGATGCGCAATCAAACTCGCTCGCCAACCAGCCACTGGCTGACTTGTAACTAGCAGCCTTACCCTGAATATAAAAAAGCCGGCGATTGCCGGCTTTTTACTATGTCATTTGAGGCGACTGCTTATTCACCGCTCACTCGCCAAAAACGGCAGATTCACGCGCATTAGCAAGCTTGATCACTTCGGCCTTACCGGCGCGATCAAGATCCCACCACTGGCGAATTTCTTCTATGGTTCTAAAACAGCCCTGGCAAAAACCGTTACTGTCATCAATACTGCACACCCCTACACATGGGGATGGAATTTCTTGTTCAGACATATAAGCTCCTTGTGTACTGACTAGCTCAATGCGCCATGGCAGTTTTTAAAGCGTTTACCAGAACCGCATGGACAAGGGTCGTTACGTCCGACGCGCACACCTTCTGGCAAGCCCTGTGCTGGTTCTGCTGCATCACCACTATTGGTCAAGGCTGAGTCATAGTCGGTGTGCTGATACTGTAAATTACCCACGTCGGCGGCACGCATCGCCTCTTCAGCACGACGCTCTTCTTCTTCAAGCTCTTCGCGGGAGCGCACTTGCACCTGCATGGTGATCTTGGTGACTTCACTCTTCACAGTGTTCAGCAAAGACTCAAACAGCTCAAACGCTTCACGTTTGTATTCTTGCTTAGGATTCTTTTGCGCATAAGAACGTAAATGAATCCCTTGACGCAAATGATCCAGGGCCGCCAGATGTTCACGCCAGTGGTTGTCCAGGCTTTGCAACATGACTGCGCGTTCAAAGTTGCGCATATTGTCATTGCCTGCCATCGCTTCTTTTGCGCCATAGCTCTCATTCGCTGCATCCATGATGCGCTCACGCAAGGTCTCCTCATGCAAGTCAGGGTTGTTTTCCAGCCATTCGCCAACTGGCAAGCGGATGCTCAACTCGTCTTGCAAAGCTTGCTCCAGCGCAGACACTTCCCACTGCTCTTCGACACTGCCTGGTGGCACATAGGTATTAAACAGGCTGTTAATCACATCTTCACGCATGGCACGTATGGTCTGGCCCACATCGACAGACTCCAGCAACTCATTACGCTGCTCGTAAATCACCTTGCGCTGGTCGTTAGACACATCATCGTACTCCAGCAACTGCTTACGAATATCGAAGTTACGGCCCTCTACCTTGCGCTGGGCATTTTCAATCGCGCGCGTCACCATGGCATGTTCAATCGCTTCGCCTTCTGGCATATTGAGGCGGGTCATGATCGCCGCCACGCGCTCACCAGAGAAAATACGCAGTAACTGGTCTTCTAAAGACAAATAGAAACGGCTGGAACCTGGGTCACCCTGACGGCCAGAACGACCACGCAACTGGTTGTCGACGCGACGCGATTCGTGGCGCTCAGTACCGATAATATGCAGGCCACCCGCTGCCAGCACGGCATCGTGGCGTTGTTGCCACTCGGCTTTGAGCTGGGCAATTTTGCTTTCTTTATCCGCGTCACTCAAATTGGCGTCGTTGCGAATAGCGTGAATTTCACCTTCTGAGTTACCGCCCAAGACAATGTCGGTCCCACGACCGGCCATATTGGTCGCAATCGTGATCATGCCTGGACGACCGGCCTCAGCGACAATGGTCGCTTCGCGCTCATGCTGCTTGGCGTTTAACACCTGGTGTTCCAGCTTGGCTTGCGTCAGCAGTTGCGAGATCAGTTCAGAGTTTTCAATCGAAGTCGTACCGACCAATACGGGTTGGCCTTTGGCCTGGCACTGTTTGATATCTTCAATCACCGCCTTGTATTTTTCCATGCCGGTGCGATACACCTTGTCCATCGCATCCTGGCGCTGCACGGGCCTGTGGGTAGGAATCACCACGGTTTCCAGCGCATAGATCTGGTTAAACTCGTAGGCTTCGGTATCTGCCGTGCCTGTCATGCCGCTCAGCTTTTGATACATGCGGAAATAGTTCTGGAACGTAATCGACGCCAGCGTCTGGTTTTCTTTCTGAATCGCTACGCCTTCTTTGGCTTCCACCGCCTGATGCAAACCATCAGACCAGCGGCGACCTGGCATCATACGGCCAGAGAACTCATCCACAATGACGATTTCATTATTGCGCACCACGTAATGCTGGTCGCAGTGATAGAGGTTTTGCGCACGCAACGAGGCATACAAATGATGCACCAGCGTAATATTGGCTGGCTCATACAAGCTGGAACCAGCCGCTAGCAAGCCGGTTTGCTCCAGCAGTTGCTCAGCATGCTCGTGACCAGCTTCGCTCATGGTCACGCTTTGCGCTTTTTCATCGACCCAGAAATCGCCTTCACCGTCTTCAACTTGCTGGCGAACCAGTTGCTTGGCGACTTCGTTAATCGCGCCATACAAATCAACGCTATGCTCGGCCTGGCCAGAAATAATCAGCGGTGTACGCGCTTCATCAATCAAAATGGAATCGACTTCATCCACCAGCGCATAATGCAAAGGACGCTGTACACGCTCTTCTTTGCTAAACACCATGTTGTCACGCAGGTAGTCAAAGCCAAATTCGTTATTGGTACCGTAAGTGATGTCTGAGGCATAGGCTTGCTGCTTGGCGTCATGCGGCATTTGCGACAGGTTGATGCCAACGCTTAAACCCAAAAAGTTATAGAGTTGCCCCATCCATTCCGCGTCACGCTTGGCCAGGTAATCGTTGACCGTCACCACATGCACGCCTTTGCCTGTGAGGGCATTCAAATAAGTCGGCAACGTTGCTACCAGGGTTTTACCTTCACCGGTACGCATTTCGGCAATCTTGCCTGCATTTAGCACCATGCCGCCGATTAACTGCACGTCAAAGTGGCGCATGCCCAAGGCACGCTTGCTGCCCTCGCGCACCACGGCAAAGGCTTCTGGCAACAATTTTTCCAGAGACTCGCCATTACTAAAACGCTGTTTAAACTCTTCGGTTTTTGCACGTAATTGCTCGTCGCTCAAGGCTTGAGTCTCGGGCTCTAATGCATTGATTTGTTTGACGTTTTGCTGATATTGTTTGACCAGTCGATCATTACGACTGCCAAAGACTTTTTTAAACAACGAGGCTAACATGAGTCACACCGATTTCCGCATACGCGGCGTTAAATTGGAATAAAGCGAGATTGTATAAGATATAGAGGGCGGTTGTCTCAATTATTGCATGTCACTGCCGCAATTCCCTTAGGAATGGTTCCTGAGATATTCACGTGGGTCCAGCGGGTTACCATTGAGTCGAATTTCGTAATGTAAATGCGGGCCAGTAGAGCGGCCTGTGCTGCCGATCAAGGCAATTTTCTGCCCTTTCATCACGCGGTCACCCGATTTCACCAGCAATCTGGAGTTGTGCGCATAACGCGTTTCCAAGCCTGATCCGTGATCAATCTTGAGCAGGTTACCGTAGTCTGGTGTTTGCACAGCGGTGGTCACGATGCCATCCGCCGCCGCATAGACTGGCATGCCAACGGAGGCAGGAAAATCCAAACCCTCATGAAAAGCGCGATGCCCATTCAAAGGATCGATCCGCCAGCCATAACTGGATGAACTGTAAGCCGCCGCGACCGGGCTGCTATTAGGCAGCATTTCGCGCAGCACACTCTTTTGCAACAGTTTTGCTTCAATTTTGCCCTGATACTCATCCCTGAAATCCAGATCCGCCGACATTTGCTCAATCGTGGCTTTCAAGTCTTCTTCGCTTAACGGTGAGTCCTTCACCAGTGGGCCACCTTGCCCCAATGATTCACTGACCAGCGGCTCAACGGCGGGCACTTCATTGACAGGTGTTCTTTCATTAATCGGTTCTGCGGTCGATTTAACGCCTGCCAATTTGGACAAACGCTGATTCTGCGCATCCAGGCGCAAAATACGCGCCTGTAACTCGCCAATTTGCTTGGCATAGGCATCGAGGTGATTTTGGGTAGACAGCATGGCGCCACGCAAATGCGGCGGCAACATCGCTTTCACGCCCTGTGACTTGATGACTTGTTGTGGCGTGATAAATAATAAGATCAATACAACAGGCACCAGGATCAGTGCCAGCAGCAAACCCAGGCTCTCAAACATACCCAGTGTTTTTGGCTTGGCCATTTTTTCTGAAACAATAATGATATTAATCATGCTAAGAACTCTCGCTATTCACCGGCACGCGATGGTTGACCAACGCTTTTGGGCCTGGTGGTGTACAATATTCATGCATTCTGTGGACAATCCGCCATGTTCAAAATCAATCAGATTTTCAAGCATCATCACGATCTCAAGCCGCTATTACAAGAAGCGGATGATAGGCAGCAATTACAGCAATGCTGGTCAGCAGTTGCCCCGGAATTTTCCAGATTTTCGCATGTGCTGGCATTGCATGATGGCGCCCTGACGATTGCAGTGCAATCAGGCGCGGCGGCCAGCAGAATCAGGTTAATGGAAACCCAGCTCTTGCAAAAAATCCGGGATTTTTGTCAAAATTCCAAGAAAATCAAAGGCTTAAACCTTAACGCAATTAAGGTCAAAGTGCAAGTAAAATCTCGTCCGCAAAGCAAGCATAAACGCATCAAAGCCCCTTCAAATCGCGCTTTAAACACGCTGGAGACCTATGCTAATGAGGCCAATAATCCAGCACTTGAAGCCGCTTTACGTCATTTTATTGACCAGCAACGTCACGATTGAGTGACGCTTTTCCGGCTTGAAAATAGCCCTGAAAACCCGCTTGTAGACGCACTTTAATAGTGCAATAATGGCTCAACCTGTTACATTTTATTTACAAATTACGTCACAGGTTGCAAGTAGTCATTACGTTTAACGCAGTTTCATCAGGAACAGGAGAAGTCATGTCAGTCGCATTAATGTTAGCGCTCGGTGCTGCAGTGTTGGCGGTGCTCTATGGCGTAGTAATGAGTCAATGGATTTCAGGGTTACCCGCTGGCAATGCCCGCATGCAGGAGATTGCAGGCGCTATTCAACAAGGGGCAGCCGCCTATTTGTCCAGGCAATATAAAGCCATTGCGCTGGTCGGCATCATTCTTGCCATTTTAATCGGCGTCTTTTTAAGTCTGCAAACGGCCATTGGCTTTGTTGTCGGCGCAGCATTATCCGGGGCCTGTGGCTTTATTGGTATGAATGTGTCGGTAAAAGCCAATGTGCGCACAGCACAAGCCGCGACCAACGGCATAGGCGCGGCGCTGGATGTCGCATTTAAAGGCGGTGCAATTACCGGCATGCTGGTGGTTGGGCTTGGGCTACTCGGCGTGGCTGGCTTTTATATTTACCTGGGCGCAGAGCAAGCCACGGACTTAAATCCGCTGATAGGCCTGGCCTTTGGCTCGTCGTTAATTTCTATTTTTGCCCGCCTGGGTGGTGGCATCTTCACCAAAGGCGCAGATGTCGGTGCTGATCTGGTCGGCAAGGTAGAAGCAGGTATTCCTGAGGATGACCCGCGCAATCCAGCCGTGATTGCCGATAACGTCGGCGATAACGTCGGCGACTGTGCCGGCATGGCAGCAGACCTGTTTGAAACCTACGCGGTGACCTTGATTGCCACCATGGTGCTCGGCGGCCTGATGGCGGCAGAAGCAGGCGCCAACGGCGTGATTTATCCCTTGCTGCTGGGTGCAGTGTCGATTGTGGCCTCGATTATTGGCTGTTTTTTTGTGAAAGCCTCACCCGGCATGAAAAACGTGATGCCCGCGCTTTACAAAGGCCTGGCCGTGGCTGGCGTGCTGTCTTTGATCGCGTTTTACTTTGTCACGCAATACGTGTTTCCGCAAGGCTACACGCATGGTGAAGTCACGGTCACCAGCCAGGCATTGTTTGGCGCCTGCGCAGTCGGCCTGGTGTTAACTGCGGCCCTGGTGTGGATCACCGAATACTACACCGGCACTGATTACGCACCCGTTAAACACGTGGCGCAAGCCTCGACCACTGGCCACGCCACCAACATTATTGCCGGCATAGGCGTTTCGATGAAATCGACCGCCCTGCCCGTGCTGTCGGTCTGTATCGCGATTTATGTCGCGTTTCACCTGGCAGGCCTGTATGGGGTAGCGATTGCCGCCATGGCCATGTTGAGCATGGCCGGTATTGTGGTCGCGCTGGATGCCTACGGCCCGATTACCGATAACGCAGGCGGTATCGCCGAAATGGCAGAGTTGCCCAGCAGCGTGCGCGAGGTAACTGACCCGCTGGATGCAGTGGGCAATACCACCAAAGCCGTCACCAAAGGCTATGCCATTGGCTCTGCCGGCCTCGCCTCACTGGTATTGTTTGCCGACTATACACATAAGCTCGAGGGTGCAGGCATCACTGCCAGCTTCGATTTAAGCGACCCAAAAGTGATTATCGGCCTGTTTATCGGCGGCCTGATTCCTTTCCTGTTTGCCGCCATGGCGATGGAAGCGGTTGGCCGTGCTGCGGGCAGCGTGGTCGAAGAAGTACGCCGCCAGTTCCGCGAAATCAAAGGCATCATGGAAGGCACCGCCAAACCTGAATATGGCAAAGCCGTCGATATGCTGACCAGCGCAGCCATCAAGGAAATGATGTTGCCATCCTTATTGCCTGTCGCCGCACCTATCCTGGTCGGGTTACTCTTGGGCCCGGTGGCATTGGGTGGCTTATTGATGGGCACGATTGTCACCGGCTTGTTTGTGGCGATTTCGATGTGCACGGGCGGTGGTGCCTGGGATAACGCCAAAAAATACATTGAAGACGGTCATCACGGCGGCAAAGGCTCGGATGCGCACAAAGCGGCTGTCACCGGCGATACCGTTGGCGACCCTTACAAGGATACGGCTGGCCCGGCAGTGAACCCGTTAATTAAAATCATCAACATTGTGGCGCTGTTGATCGTGCCGTTATTACATTAATCCAATTACAAACAAACAAAAAGCCGGGTAAATGACCCGGCTTTTTTGTGCATCACGTTTCTAATTAAAACGCTGGCTTCACTTCTGCTTCGTTGTAACGCACAACGCCATCAGTGATTTCTTTATGCGCAGACTCAATGCCTTCCCAACCTTCGATTTTCACCCATTTACCTTTGTCCAGGTCTTTGTAGTGCTCAAAGAAGTGGGCAATCATGTCCAGGCGCCAAGGCGACACATCGCTCAATGTTTTTTGATAAGCATACAGGCCGCATACCTTTTCAATCGGCACTGCCAGCACTTTAGCATCGCCACCGGCTTCGTCTGTCATTTTCAGCATACCCAATGCGCGGCAGCGTACTACGACGCCTGGCAACAAAGGCACAGGTGTAATCACCAGCACATCAACCGGGTCTCCGTCATCACCCAAGGTGTGCGGGATATAACCGTAGTTACATGGATATTGCATGGATGTACCCATGAAGCGATCCACAAACAGCGCGCCACTTTCTTTGTCGACTTCATATTTAACCGGGTCGCCGTTGGCCGGAATTTCGATAATGACGTTAAAGTCGTGCGGCAAATCTTTGCCGCTAGGCACCAAATTCAAAGACATCTTCTCAAACCCATTTCAACAAAAAAGCGCCATTATAGGCGAATAATATGAACATTTGACTGACAAACAGCACTATTTTTGATCTTGCACAACAGGCATGGCATCGCGGCAGGCCTGCCGCACCGCGACTGGCGTCAGCTTCAATGCGAGGTAAAGCAGCAGTGGAATAATCACCAACTCATCCAACTGGCCAATCACCGGAATAAAGTCAGGGATCAGGTCAAACGGCAGCACCAGATAAGCCAATGCCAGCCACAACAAGGCCTTTGCCAGCCATGGCGTTTGCGGGTGCGCATGCAAGGCGCGGTAAAAAACCACCTCTTGTTTAAAGCGGCTGGCCAATGCCGCCAGTTGCGTGCGCAAACCCATGAACGATTAATCGTCCTGCAAAGTACGTCCGGTCAATTTAGCAAACGCTTCCATATACTTATCAGACGTACGTTGGGCAACGTCGGCGGGCAACGCCGGGCCTGGCGCCACTTTATTCCAGCCACAACCTTCCAGCCAGTCGCGCACATATTGCTTGTCATAACTCGGTGGGTTACTGCCAATCTGGTATTGGTCGGCCGGCCAAAAACGTGACGAGTCCGGCGTTAATGCTTCATCCATCACATGCAAGACGCCGTGCTCGTCAACGCCGAATTCAAACTTGGTGTCGGCAATGATAATGCCCTTGGTGCGCGCATATTCTGCCGCGCGGGTATACAAGGCAATTGCGGCTTTTTCCACCTGTGCCGTCATGTCTTTGCCAATTAAGGCTTCGACTTGCGCCACGCTGATATTTTCATCGTGCTCGCCAACGGCGGCCTTGCTTGAAGGCGTAAATAACGGCTTGGGTAATTGTTGTGCCAATTGCAGTCCGGCGGGCAATGGAATATCACAGACGGTACCCTTGGCTTTATATTCTTTCCAGCCACTACCAACCAGATAACCACGCACAATCGCTTCGAGCGGCAAGGCCTTGAGTTTTTTAACCACCACAGCGCGGCCTTTGACCTGCTCGACTTCGTCAGGCGCAACGACAGATTCAGGGGCAATGCCGGTGAGATGGTTAGGCACCACGTCTTGCAATTGCTCAAACCAGAAGTTGGCCATTTGCGTCAGCATCGCGCCTTTGTGCGCAATGCCGGTCGGCAAAATCACATCAAACGCACTTAAGCGATCAGTACTCACCAGTAACATGGTGTGCGCGTCGATATCGTAAATATCACGCACCTTGCCCTGGTGCAGTTTTTTCAGGCTTTTGATGGAAGTTTCGAGCAAAGGCGCACGCATAATGTCTATCACACAAGTAAAAGCAGCATTATAAATGCGCGACGCGATTGCTGGCGAATAAATTGAACGACTTAAGCGGCCACTGCCTCTTCTTCTAGCTCAGGCAAATCTGTCATCGACAATTTGGCATAAGCAACATAGCGCGTTAAGCGCAACAGGTTGCAGGTATAGCCGTATTCATTGTCATACCAGCCGATCAATTTGACAAAAGTGGGGTCGAGCATAATGCCTGCGCCGGCATCAAATACACTGGCCGCGGAAAATCCGCGGAAATCGCTGGAAACCACGGCGTCTTCGGTATAACCGAGCACCCCTTTTAAATCGCGCTCTGCCGCGTACTTCATCACAGCACAAATCTCTTCATAACTAGTTTTTTGCTGCAATTCAACAGTTAAATCAACCACCGATACATCAGCCGAAGGGATCCGCATCGCCATGCCCGTGAGTTTTTTATTGAGTGCCGGAATCACCTTGCCTACCGCTTTGGCCGCGCCGGTACTGGAAGGAATAATGTTTTCAAATACCCCGCGTCCACCGCGCCAATCTTTATTAGAGGTGCCATCGACGGTTTTTTGCGTGGCCGTGGCCGCATGAATGGTGGTCATCAGGCCACGCTTGACGCCAAAATGGTCATGCAGCACTTTGACGATAGGCGCCAGGCCGTTGGTGGTGCAAGAGGCCGCCGAGACGATATCCTCACCATGATAATGATAGTGATTGACGCCATAGACATACATGGGTGTATCGTCTTTGCCGGGCGCAGACTGCACCACGATGCGCGCGCCACCAGCAATATGCGCCGCACACGTTTCCTGGGTTAAAAATACGCCAGTACATTCGATCACCACATCCACCGCTTCTGCCTTCCAGTCGATGTCTGCCGGTTTACTATGTGCAGTCAGGCGGATTTTTTTGCCATCCACCACCAAAAAATCGCCCTCTAACCGTGCATCCTGCGCCAGCCTGCCGTGCACAGAGTCATACTTGAGCATATACAGCATATGGTCCGGTTCTTCGATGCCGTTAATGGCTACCACCTCCATATCTTTAAACTCAGCCTGATTTAATGCGGCGCGCAACACCATACGACCAATCCGGCCAAAGCCGTTAATCCCAACCCGAATGCCCATTTTTGACTCCTTCGTCGTTACTTGGGACAAAAACAAGCAATTTTGATGCTAATTTTCAACATTTAGCATTAGACAGGCGCGAAAGCCGCGAATAGAATAGAGTTGAATCTTTTGAATGTTGCAAGCAACTGGCCATCGGATATTTTGTGAACATCGCAGAGCAATTACTGAGTGGTATCCTGGACACATTACCCCTGCAAATTGCAGTGATTGATGAGACCAGCAGCATTATTTACGTGAATCAGGCCTGGCGAAAATTCGGGCTGCTTTACGGCCTGGACTTGGAAACAGACTGGTTTGGCATCGCCTACCTGGATGTTTGCCGCGCCAACGAAGACACCAACCAGCCCGTGTTACTAGATGGCATTGAGCGTGTACTCAGCGGCTCCATAGAGCATTTCACGACTGACTATTTGTGTCACACGCCCACCCAGGAACCTACCTGGCTGACGCTCAACCTGCAGCCCATGCAAACCACGCTGGCCGATGGCAAGCTGTTTCTACTGTCACTGACCAATATTACGCACCACAAACAGACGGAAGACCGCATCTCGGCCCTCACCTTAACCGACCCGCTGACCGGGCTGGCCAATCGCCGTCGGCTCGAGCAGTTTATGCGTGACGAGTGGTCACGCGCCATCCGTCATCAATCCAGCCTAAGCGTGATGATGGTGGATGCCGACCACTTTAAACAGCTCAATGACAGCATGGGGCATGGTGCAGGGGATGAATGCTTGCGCCAGTTAGCGGGCATTTTAAAAAGATACAGCAACCGCCCGGGTGACTTGGCAGCGCGTTACGGTGGTGAAGAGTTTGTATTGGTGCTGGGGCAAACCACGCAGCAAGAAGCGGCTAAAATCGCCGAGCGCATCCGGCAGAAAGTCATGGCACTGGATATCCGCTTTGCTGGTCACCGCCTGATGACTGTGAGCATCGGCGTTGCCTCACTGGGCCTGCAACAATCGCAGTCACACAAAGAGCAGCACGCGCGTAACCAGTGGCTCAATTTCAGTGAGGATGGTAATTTATTGATAGAACAGGCCGACAAAGCCTTGTATGTGGCCAAAAAACAGGGCCGCAACCGGGTAGAAGTCTACGACAAACATCACAGGCTGACGGTGCCGCTATCAGTTTAGCGACACGCATAGCCGACATGCACCTTAAGCTGCGCGCGCTTCCAGAATCGCTACCGCTGGCAAGGTTTTGCCTTCTAAAAATTCTAGAAAAGCACCACCCGCGGTCGAAATATAAGACACTTTTTCATAAATATCATACTTCTGGATCGCGGCAATGGTGTCACCGCCGCCCGCCAATGTAAAGGCCTTGGTTTCGGCAATGGCCTTGGCTATGGTTTTGGTGCCTTCACCAAACTGGTCAAACTCAAATACACCCACTGGCCCGTTCCACACCACGGTGCCGGCCTTCATGATGATATCGACCAACTCAGCTGCAGAGTGGGCACCAATATCAAAAATCATCTCATCTGCCGCGACTTCAGTGGCCGATTTTTTCACCGCAGGTTCATTGGCATCAAATTGCTTGCCCACCACCACATCTTTGGCAATCGGCACACATGCACCGCGCGCCGACATTTTATCCATCAGGCACTTCGCAGTACCTACCAGGTCAGCCTCGCACAAAGACTTGCCGACTTCCTGGCCAGACGCTTTGAGGAAGGTGTTGGCGATACCACCGCCGACCACCAATTGGTCAACTTTGTCGGACAGGCTTTCGAGCACGGTCAACTTGGTTGAAACCTTGGAGCCGCCCACAATCGCCACCAGCGGACGCGCCGGGGCCAGCAAGGCTTTGCTTAACGCATCCAGCTCTTGCGTCAGCAAAATACCGGCACAGGCCACAGGCGCAAACTTGGCGATGCCATGGGTAGAGGCTTCGGCACGGTGCGCGGTACCAAACGCATCCATGACGAACACGTCACATAACGCGGCATATTTTTTGGCCAGTTCATCATTGTTTTTCTTTTCGCCCACATTAAAGCGGCAGTTTTCTAGCAAAATGAGTTGACCATCCTGCGTGGTCAAACTGTCTTCCGGCGCGTTTGGTGCCAACCAGTTCTTCACTAAGCGCACCGGCTGCCCCAACAGCTTACTCATCACATCAGCCACTGGCTGCAATGAGTTTTCTTCGCTATAAACCCCTTCTTCTGGGCGACCCAAATGCGAAGTCACCATCACTTTTGCACCGGCCTTGAGCGCAAACTCGATAGTGGGCATGCTGGCCACAATTCTGGCATCACTGGTCACCACGCCGTCTTTCACGGGCACGTTGAGGTCGGCACGGATAAACACACGCTTGCCACGCAAGTCGAGGTCAGTCATTTTGATAAACTTCATGAAGGTCTCCCTTGAGCGGTCGCCGCCGCTTGAATATAAACTGGTAAGGATAAAAAGATCAGTGACAAAAACAAACGGGGCATAAAGCCCCGTGCATGATTAAGCAATGTGTTGAACCAGGCGCAGCAGGTTACAGGTATAGCCGTATTCGTTATCGTACCAGCCGACCACTTTGACAAAGGTTGGGTCTAGCATGATACCGGCATCGGCATCAAACACACTGGCAGCCGCACTGCTGCGAAAATCGCTGGAAACCACTTTTTCGTTGGTGTATTCGAGCACGCCTTTTAATTCACCATCGGCGGCTTTTTGCATGGCAGCACAAATCGCTTCATAGCTAGCCTCAGTATTCAGTTCAACTGTCAGGTCAACCACAGACACGTCAGCCGATGGCACACGCATAGCCATGCCAGTGAGTTTTTTATTGAGGGATGGAATCACTTTACCAACGGCTTTGGCAGCGCCAGTGCTCGAAGGAATAATGTTTTCAAACACACTGCGGCCACCGCGCCAGTCTTTTTTCGAGGTGCCGTCGACCGTCAGTTGTGAGGCCGTCGCAGCATGAATCGTCGTCATCAAGCCACGCTTGATACCAAAAGTGTCATGCAACACTTTGGCTAAGGGCGCCAGGCCATTGGTAGTACAGGAAGCAGCAGAAATAATCGCTTCACCCGCATACTCGTGATGGTTCACGCCAAACACAAACATCGGCGTATCATCTTTGCCGGGGGCAGACTGCACGACTTTTTTAGCGCCGCCGCTAATGTGCGGGTGGCAGTTGTCCTGTGTCAAAAAGGCGCCGGTAGATTCAATGATGATCTCAGCACCACCAATACGCCAGTCAATCTTGCTAGGATCACGCTCTGCGGTTAAGTGAATACGTTTACCATTCACCACCAGCGCACCATTGTCAGCTTCCACCTTGGCATTAAAGCGGCCATGCACAGAGTCATACTTGAGCAAATACATCATGTATTCAACATCATACGAACTATTAATAGCCACTACTTCGATATTGCTAAACTCTGCCTGCTCAATCGCCGCACGCAACGCCATACGGCCAATCCGCCCAAACCCGTTAATGCCTACCTTGACTGACATATGCTCCCCAACATTGCTTAGAACTAAAACTCAGCATTTTAACCTAAACCACCTATACTGGACAGATTGTAAGTGTTTGATTTGATACACGACAAAGCATAAAAATCATTCAAACACGGCTTCATGCCTGCATGAAGCCCCCAACTCACAGAAAGAGAACATGATGCAAGACACGATTATTTTGGCTGGCGGCTGCTTTTGGGGCATGCAAGACCTGTTTCGGCGCCTGCCTGGCGTCATCAATACGCGCGTAGGCTATACCGGCGGCGAGATTGCCCATGCCACTTATCGCAACCATGGCAACCATGCAGAAGCGATAGAAGTAGAGTTTGATGCGTCACAGATTAGCCTGCGGCAATTACTGGTGTTCTTTTTTCAGATTCATGACCCAACGACCTTAAACCGCCAGGGCAATGATCTGGGGCCGTCTTATCGTTCTGGCATTTATTATGCCAATGCGGCACAACAAGCCGAGGCAGAGCAACTGATCGCAGAGATGAATGCAACACGCATCTGGCCAGGCCAAGTGGCCACAGAAGTGACCCCTGCGAGTGAGTTCTGGCTGGCCGAGCCTGAGCATCAGGATTATTTAGTGAAATATCCGAACGGTTACACCTGCCATGGCTTGCGGCCGGACTGGATATTGCCGCAAGACCGCAGCGCGGCCGTGTGGCTATAGATTATTCAGGCGTGACAATCGGCGGGACGGGTTTGCGTGGCTTGCCACCGCTACGCCTGCCGGAATGGTGCAAAAATGTCGCCAGCTCGTTGAGGGCGAGTTGATAGACCTCGCGCTTGAATTCAATCACATCTTCTAATGGCACCCAATATTCACTCCAGCGCCAGGCATCAAACTCGGGGTGCTCAGTCGCACGCAGCGACACGTCAGAGTCGCGGCCGGTGAGGCGCAATAAAAACCAGATTTGCTTTTGACCTTTGTAGCTGCCGCGCCACTCGCGCTTGATCCAGCTGGTAGGCACTTCGTAACGCAACCAGTCACGCGTACGGCCCAAAATCTGGACGTGCTCAGGCTTGAGGCCTACCTCTTCCATCAGCTCACGATACATGGCTTGTTCCGGCGTTTCACCATATTTGATGCCGCCTTGCGGAAACTGCCACGCATGCTCTCTGATACGCTTGCCCCAAAACACCTGATTGTGTGCATTGCATAACACAATCCCGACGTTTGGACGGTATCCATCACGATCTAACATAAAAAACTGCCTTCAATATTTGCTGCAATTTTTTCACACTTTGCCTTTTAATGAAAGGACAACCATCATGTGCCTGCCATAAAAGTATGTGTGTTTTGCGCAAAAAAAAAGCTCACGATGCGTGAGCTTTTTTATATGTCACCTAAAGAATCAGGATTTCATGCGACGAGTAGCCAGGCCACCCATCAACAACAAGCCAGCAAACATCATGGCAGTTGTATCTGCTTCTGGCACCGGGATCACAGTCATGTTAACAAAAGTGTAGTCAGACTGGTTATCACATTTTTTACATGTAGAGTTAGGATAACCCTTGGCTGCTGTGAATACGATGCTGTCTACTGAGCGGAAGCCAAACGGGTTGTTCAACTGCCATGCACCCGTGCCGCCATCTACCGCACCACTACCGATGGACACAACAGAGCCTTCGCCAGTCCAGGCAGCAGAGTGTACGCCAGTAGCTGTCAGGTAATAAACGCCTGTACCGCCATCCGCAAAACTCACCAGCATTTTTGCTACTTCTTTAACGTCATTGTATTCCGGGCCGTCAAACAGCAATGCCAGATTGATCGAAGACACGATCACTTCTTTAGAGAATGTACCGGTCAATGTTTCACCAATATCAATCTCGCCATCTGTTCTGCCACCGGCAATACCCACACCAGTGATGCCGGCCTGGCTTTTTTGCTTGAATGCGCTACTACCAACAAAAGTAGCAGTGGTACCATCTGCAAATGTCGTAGCATAGCTAGACTGGCCATTGACGAAATTGCTGCCAACGACGGTGCCCGTGGTCAGCGCGAAAGCAGATTGTGCTGTCGCCAGCATAGACAACGACAACAGCAACTTAAGGCCAGTATCGAATATTTTTTTCATTGTGACTCCCTTGGTTTTATTTAAAGTTTAAGCAGATTAATTTTTCATGGCTATTTTAAGTCAAGCGGCCAGTTGTATAAAATAGTCCGTTAGGGTCAGGGGCGAATATCTTGTTTCTTTTCATACATTTACAAATAAACTGCCCAATTCCCACAATTAATTTATGGTTATATAATTAATAATGCTGTCAACCCGATACACTCACAACCGTTTGACGCACATGCACCTGTTTTACATGCTGATCATCAAACCACTTAAATCGCAGCCAGCGCGGTTATGCGCATTGCTATTATTGGCTTGCAGCTTGCACGCTCATGCTGGCAACCTGGCCTATATTACCAACCAGGGCAGCGACACCGTGTCTGTGCTGGATACGCAAACACAACAGGTCACACATACCATCGCCGTTGGCAAAGCGCCGGTGGGTGTGGCCATTGCCGCCAAACAGCAGCGCGTGTATATCAGCAACGCCAATAGCCAAAGCGTTTCAGTCATCAACAGCAATACCCAGCAAAAAATAGAAGACATCCCGGTGCATGTGCAAGCCGTGGGTATCGCCCTGAGTCGAGACGAAAACACCTTGTATGTGGCCGATTGGGGTGGTGAGCAAGTGGTTGCTATCGACACAGCACATCCTGACAAGCAAAAGACCTTCAAGGCAGGCAAAACGCCCTCAGGCCTGCTCGTGAGTGCAGATAACAAAAAGCTATTTATTGCCAACCGCGACAGCAACGACATTACCGTGGTGGATACCAAGACGCTGAAAACCCTGGCACAAATCCCGGTCGGGCTGCATCCATTTGCCCTCACCTTAAGCCCCGATGGCCGCACACTGTTTGTGGTCAACGTCGTCAGCAACACCCTTACCTTGCTCAATGTCGACACTTACCAGTCCAGCACCATCAAAACCGGGCAGCACCCTTACGGCGTCACCATTAGCCCGGATAGCCGCTGGGCGTATGTCAGCAACAACCATGCAGAAAGTGTATCGGTGATTGACTTAAGCAATGGCAAAACCGTGAAAACGATTGCCGTCGGTGAGTTCCCAGAAGGCATTGAGTATGACAAAACAACCAATCAAGTCGTCGTTGCCAACTGGGGTTCAGACACCGTGTCAGTGATTGACGCACGCACAAACTTGGTCACACATAGCATCGCCAGCCCCAAACTGTGCCGGTCATTTGGGCAATTTATACTTCAGGCCAAATAAAATATGTTTTTTTCACGGGATGACCAATGAATTAGTCGCAAAGAAGCTTTTTTTTAGGTAAAGTCACGGGTTGTTTTTAAAACTCAAAGACAGTCTGCTTTTATCAAGCGCCGCTTTACCTTTAGTTTTGAAAGTCTGTAAATATCAGGAGAAATGTAATGAAAAAAATTCTAGGCATTATTGCTGTTTCTTTATTGCCGTTGATCCCTCTCACCGCTGGCGCGCACGGCGCAGCTGCGTTACGTTTTGAAAAAACCGTGACCATCAAGGCAGCCCCGGCAAAAGTATGGGCCTTGCTCAAAGACTTTGGCAATGTGCAAGCATGGCACGCAGGTGTTGAATCGACCACGGTTGAGCAGAAAAAAGACGAAAACGGCGATGACGCAACTTATCGTACCGTTAAACTCAAAAACGGCGGCGTGATGTACGAAAAACTGCGCTCAGCTGACGACGCAGGCATGCGTTTAAAGTATGAGTACGTGCTTGAAAAAAGCACCTTGCAAGTGTCTAACTTTTACCCAAGCATCACTGTGACCGGTAGCGGCAACGAAGCAGTGGTCACCGTTAAAGGCAGCTACACGCGCGCTGACTCTTCAAACATCCCAAAACCTGAACAAAATGACGACGCGGCAACCAAAGCCGTCAACGACTATTTTGACGCTGGTCTGGAAAGCCTGAAAAAGGTCGCCGAATCGGGAAAGTAATTAGCCAGGGTTCTGGAAAAAAATCGCAAGGCAACAGTAAACCCTGGTGGAAGTTCTGGTAAGTCTTACGTTGTAAACAACAGTTTTTGCAAATGCAGTGTTTGGTCAAAAGCGAAACACTGACACCAAATAAAGGGATTGTGTACCACACAATCCCTTTTTTGCATTCTGCGCCACCTCATCATCACCTGACCAAAAACATCACCTGCATTGCCAAAGTTTGACGAGTGCTGTCACTTTGCGTCATCCCTTATTTTGTCACCCTAGCCAAACCAGGCCAAATTCAAATCAAAGAAATAAAGCATAAAAACCCTTTAATTCATATTTTTCAATCAGTTAAGTGGATATCAACCAAGCTGGCACACCTGTTGCTTTAGGGTTTAGCGAACACTGTTGGAAAAGCAGTGAATGAAACAGTAGATGTTCACTTTAAAACTTGACTCAAAAGGAAAACATGATGAAAAAACACGTACAACAAGGTTTTACGCTGATTGAATTGATGATCGTTGTAGCCATTATTGGTATTTTGGCTTCTGTGGCGATTCCAGCTTATCAAGATTACACCCGTGAAGCTGCAGACTCGGCATGTTTGGCTGAAGCCAGTGCATATGCAAAAAGTTCGCTGGCTGCTCTCACTGTCGGTCGCGCGGTAAATGACCACAGACCATCAGCATGCGATGCGATTACAACACCGACGATTGCAACCACAACATTTAACCCTGTTCCAGCTAGAAGTGCCGGTACAGGCAGAGTAATTACATGTGATATGTCTCAAGGTGCAACATGCACCAGAGCCGCAGCTACTCCTTAATTCAGCACTAGAGCCTAACCAAAGCCCCGCTTCGCGGGGCTTTGGTTTATAAGGCATGATAAATCAACTCAAATAATCTGAGTAAATTCCAAACTGAAGTATTTTAATGTCACTAACGGGTGAAAAAATGCATACAAAAAAAGGATTTACTTTGATTGAGTTAATGATCGTTGTTGCTATCATCAGCGTTCTAAGCTCTGTTGCAATCCCAGCTTATCAAAATTATTTGGAAGAAACTGCTGACAATGCGTGCTTAGCAGAATCTAATACGTATGCAAAAAGAGTGTTTGCAGATATACAACTTAGTAAGCCAATAACATCAATACCGATACCTGTTGCAAGAGCTTGCAGACAAATTAACAACGGTAACAGGGTTACTACAATAGCAACAACATTCACAGCCTTGGCGCAAAACCCTGGTAGCGCAACAATCACATGCGACTTAGCAGCTAACGTCATTTGTACAAAAAATACTGTTACGCCTTAATTTTGAGGCATTATTAGCGTGCCTTAATACTAAAAATATATAGTTGCTATACTTTTATCCTTTGCGTTAAAGTTCACAGCTATGCTACAAAACATCACCATTCAAGCACAAAGTAAAGAGTCTAGCACTATCATATGGATGCACGGCCTGGGCGCCGACGGCCACGACTTTGAGCCCGTGGTCCAAATGCTCAATCTGCCACATATCAAATTTATCCTGCCACACGCACCTTATCGCCCAGTAACGCTTAATAAAGGTTACGAGATGCGCGCTTGGTATGATATTTTTGGACTGCAATCAGATAGCCTGCAAGATGAGGTTGGTATCAACAGCATGCAAGCGACAATTAATGCCATGATTGAAGCAGAGATAGCGCGCGGCATTCCTTCGCAACGTATCTTGCTGGCGGGTTTTTCACAAGGCGGTGCGATGGCCTTACATACGGCAACGCGTTTTGATCAACCCTTGGCTGGCGTATTGGCGCTCTCTACTTATTTGCCATTAAAGAATCAGCTCAAAGAAAAGCAGCATCCCGCCAACAAACCATTGCCGATCTGGATGGCGCATGGGCGACACGACAGTGTGATTACGCTGGCGACTGCACAATCCTCCAGACAAACACTAGAAGCGGCAGGTTACACGGTGGAGTGGCATGAGTACGACATGGCGCATAGTGTGTGTGAAGCCGAAATTGACGACATTCGCCAATTTTTGCTGCGTGTTTTACCTGCCTGAGCCTGACTGACTGAGTTGAGAATAATCCCGCAAGCCGGGGGAGTTTTGTTAAAATAGCTGGCGTTTTAACAGGCCTATTTTCATGAGTGCTTCCAAAAAGTCACCGTCTGCGGTGAATGACCAACAAACTTTTGCCGAACGGTTGGCAGCGCTGGAGTCCATTGTCAAAAATATGGAGTCCGGTGAATTGCCGCTGGAGGCCGCATTAACGGCTTACACCGAAGGCATGCAACTACTGCAAGCCTGCCAGGCATCGCTACAGCAAGCCGAGCAGACTGTGATGATATTGAACCAGCAGCAACAGCTGACCCCTTTTGAGGCCAATTAACGCGCCTGCCTTCTTCTGTTTTTATTCATGACCAACCCTGCATTTGTTTTTGACCATTGGGCCAGCGCACATCAGCAACGCGTTGAGGCGGTGCTTGCACGCACGCTGCCCGATGCGCACGCGCTGCCAGCGCGCTTACATGAAGCCATGCGCTACGCGGTGCTGGGGGGCGGCAAGCGTGTACGTGCGCTGTTAAGTTATGCCGCAGCAGAGCTGGCAGGGGCAAGCCCAAATGCGGCAGATGCTGCCGCTGCCGCCGTTGAGTTGATTCACGCATTTTCGCTGGTGCACGACGACATGCCGTGCATGGATGACGACGACCTGCGCCGCGGCAAACCGAGTTGCCACAAACAATATGACGATGCGACGGCTTTGCTGGTAGGCGACGCACTACAAAGCCAGGCCTTTGAATGCCTTGCCACCAACAGTGCTCCGCAAGCGTTAAAACAAGTGCAGGTATTGGCAAAAGCCACCGGCTCACGCGGCATGTGTGGCGGCCAGAGCATAGACTTGCAAAGCACAGGCAAACTCTTGTCGCGCGAGGCACTGGAAACCATGCACCAGTACAAAACCGGCGCCCTGATTGAAGCGGCGGCGTTACTGGGCGCTTATGCGGCGGATCACACAGACCTGCCATTGATCAATACATTGACACAATACAGCCAGCACATGGGGCTGGCATTCCAGGTGGTCGACGATATTCTGGATGCCACCGCAGACACACAAACGCTGGGCAAAACGGCTGGCAAAGATGCTTTACAGGAGAAGTCAACCTACGTCAGTTTGCTGGGGTTGGAACAAGCCAAAGCACTGGTCAACACCTTGTATGCGCAAACATTAGAGCGACTGGCTGGCTTTGGACCACAAGCGGATCCACTGCGTGGCATTGCCAAATTTATTTGTGAGCGCCCATTTTAATCATGACTTCGCTGCTGTCCCGCATTAACTCCCCGACCGACCTGCGCAGCCTAGAGCGCTCGCAGCTCAAAGTGCTGGCGGCAGAGTTACGCGCATTCCTGATTCAAAGCGTATCGCAAACGGGCGGCCATTTATCGTCTAACTTGGGCGTGGTTGAGCTCACTATCGCACTGCATTACATCTACAACACGCCAGATGACCGCCTGGTGTGGGATGTTGGCCACCAAACCTACCCGCACAAAATTTTAACTGGCCGCCGCGAAGCCATGGCTAATTTACGCAAAGCGGGAGGCATTGCAGGCTTTCCCAAGCGTGATGAGAGTGAGTACGACACTTTTGGCACCGGCCATTCCAGCACCTCGATTTCGGCCGCATTAGGCATGGCAGTGGCGGCAAAAGCGCAAGGCTCCAACCGCCGCAGCGTCGCGATTATCGGCGATGGAGCCATGACCGCTGGCATGGCATTTGAGGCTCTCAACAATGCTGGCGATATGGACACCAACATTTTGGTGATCCTCAACGACAATGACATGAGCATCTCTAATAATGTGGGTGCGCTCAACAATTACCTTGCCCGTTTAATGTCTGGCAAACTGTATGACAGCGTGCGTCGTAGCGGCAAAAAGGTGCTGGACATCATGCCGCCAGTGAAAGAATTCGCGCGCCGCGCCGAAGAACATGCCAAAGGCATGGTCACGCCGGGCACGCTGTTCGAAGAGTTCGGTTTTAATTACATCGGCCCAATTGATGGTCATGATATCGACACGCTGATGGATACGCTGGGTAATATCCGCCAGTTACAAGGCCCGCAGTTTTTGCATGTGGTGACACAAAAAGGCAAAGGTTACAGCCCGGCGGAGGACAACCCGAACAAATACCACGGCGTCAGCAAATTTGACCCGCAAAACGGCCATAGCCTGAGCCACAACGAACGCCCCACTTACACACAGATTTTTGGTGACTGGCTGGTCGACATGGCCGCTGCGGACGACAAACTGGTCGGCATTACGCCTGCCATGTGTGACGGCTCCGGCCTCAATCGCTTTGCCGAGGCCTATCCGCAACGCTATTTTGACGTCGGCATTGCCGAACAGCATGCGCTCACCTTTGCCGCTGGCATGGCCTGTGATGGCCTGAAGCCTGTAGTGGCGATTTACTCCACCTTTTTGCAGCGTGCTTATGACCAGTTGGTACATGATATTGCCTTGCAAGACTTGGACGTTTTGCTGGCAATAGACCGCGCGGGCCTGGTCGGCGCCGACGGCCCGACGCACGCAGGCAGCTTTGATTTAAGCTTTTTGCGTTGTATCCCGAATGTGCTGATTATGGCACCTAGCGATGAAAACGAATGCCGCCAGATGCTGACCACTGGCTATCATTATCCTGGCACGGCTGCGGTACGTTACCCGCGCGGCAGCGGCATTGGCGCCAGCATTTCACCAACATTAGAATCACTACCTATTGGCAAAGCCCAGTTGGTGCGTCAAGGCAAGAAAATCGCCATTCTGGCCTTTGGCAGTATGTTGCAACCAGCGCTGCAAGCCGCAGACACCTGTGATGCTACCGTGATTAATATGCGTTTTATCAAGCCGCTGGATGAAGCCATGGTGCTGGAGATGGCCCGTACGCACGACTATCTGCTCACCGTAGAAGAAAATGCCATCATGGGTGGTGCTGGTGCGGCCCTGATGGAATGCCTGCAAGCGCATGGCCTGGTGAAGCCCATCCGCTGCCTGGGCTTGCCTGACCAATTTATTGAGCATGGCAACCACGAAACTATGCTGGCTGAGTGTGGTCTAGATAAAAACGGAATTAACGCTGCTATTGAGAAATTAATTTCCGAGTAGTAAACTCAACTATTAATTAACAGGCGGGAAAGCCCGCGATGGAACCCTGATGAATCAACCCGTGATCCCAACAACGATTGAAGATGTGCAGAACACGCCAGATGTGCGTAGACTGGACATCAACAAAGTCGGTATCAAATCTATTCGCCACCCGGTGATTGTCAAAGACAAAACGGGCGGTGAGCAACATACGGTTGCCATGTTTGATATGTATGTGCATTTGCCGCACAACTTCAAAGGCACGCACATGTCTCGTTTTGTCGAGATTTTAAACATGAACGAGCACGCCATTTCTATCGACTCCTTCGAAACCATTCTGCGTCAGATGGTAGAGCGCCTGGAAGCAGAGTCTGGCTACGTCGAAATGCGTTTTCCGTACTTTATCAACAAGGCAGCGCCGGTTTCAGGCGTGAAAAGCCTGCTGGATTACGAAGTCACTTTTATTGGTGAGATCAAAAATGGTCAGTTTGAAATCACCGTGCAGGTGATGGTGCCAGTAACCAGCCTGTGCCCATGCAGCAAAAAGATTTCAGACTACGGCGCGCACAACCAGCGTTCGCACGTCACCGTCACAGCCCTGCTCAATGAGTTTATGTGGCTAGAAGACCTGGTGACGCTGATTGAAGATCAGGCCTCTTGCCAGCTGTATGGCTTGCTCAAACGTCCGGACGAGAAGTTTGTGACCGAGCGCGCCTATGACAATCCAAAATTTGTGGAAGACATGGTGCGCGATGTGGCGGCGCAACTCAACGATGAAAAACGCATTGTAAAATATGTGGTCGAATCAGAAAACTTTGAGTCTATCCATAACCACAGCGCTTATGCATTGATTGAACGCGATAAACGCGTGAATTAATTCAGCGATGTCATCCAATAAAAAATAGCCCGCATGCGGGCTATTTTTTATGGGTCAATCTTAATGACTAAACATGCCCTGACGTGCGTAAGGCTGCGACAAACGCAAGCCCAGTGCGACCACAATCGCCCCCAATAACGGGAACAACGCCGCCAACGTAAACGTTAACTGCCCGCCTAAATACTCTAGGGCAAAGCCGCCTAGCAAGCCGCCCAATGCGCCGCCAACGCCATACGCCACACTGTTGTAAATGGCCTGCCCTTTGGCCTGGTGACGACCATTAAAGTACTGCGTCACCACCTCAACCGAAGCGGCATGAAAACTGCCAAAGGTAAACGCATGCATGGTTTGCGCCAGCAATAACAGCCACAGCTGGTCCGGCACCTGGCCCATCATGGTAAAGCGCACCACGCCTATCAGCAGGCTGGTCAACAAAATAGTTTTGAGCTTAAAGCGCGCCATGATCCACGGCATTTTCATAAAAATGCCGATCTCGCAAATCACGCCCAGCGCCCATAACCAACCTATCATTCCTTTGCTATAGCCGTGCTCAGCCAGGTAGATAGAATAGAAGTTATACATCAGGCCATGCGCCGTCACCATCATGGCGCAACCTATGAGCAGCGATAGCACCGCCGGTTGTTTTAAGATTTGCCAGACCGAAAAATCATCATGTGCATGCGGTGGCACGTGCGCCTCTGGCAGCTTCCACGTTAGCCCGAACAGCGTGCACTGCACCAGTAAAATAAACCAGAGCAGGCTGCCAATGCCAAACCAGTCGGTCAAATACCCTAACAACACCGAAGCAAAAATAAAGCCCCACGAGCCCCACAAGCGGATTTTGCTGTAATGGCCATTGGTGCTTGCCAAATGCGCCAACACCAAGGACTCTGACAATGGCAAGGTCGAGCTGGTAAACAGGCTGAGGGCAATCATCACCACAAACATGGTGGTGAAATCATGCGCCCAGAAGATGGCGACAAAGCCGAGCAAACCGAGAAAAGCTGTCACGCGTATCCAGCGCACGCGTTGCCGGGTGTGGTCTGCCAGCCAGCCCCACAGGTTGGGCGCAATAATGCGGCTGAGCTGAAACAGCGACATTAATATGCCTATATCTGCCGGGGAAAACGATTCAGACGTCAGGTACAAGCCCCAGTAAGGGACAAATGCACCGACAAAAAAGTAGTAGATAAAATAGAAACGCGAGAGATTAAAGTGTAAAGCGTGACTCATGAAATACTCGCGTGAGGATGAAAGCCGCCCAAGCCCGTGGCCTGCGCGGCAAAGGAATTACAACTTGGGGACGCTGGAATGCACGTCCGCATTCTGACCACGGTTGCGTAAGGCATGATCCATCAGCACCAACGCCAGCATGGCTTCTACAATTGGCGTGGCGCGGATGCCGACACATGGATCGTGGCGGCCGGTGGTTTGCATCATCACAGATTCACCTGCCTGGTTAATAGAATGACGTTGTTGCGGAATGCTGGAGGTTGGCTTGAATGCAACATTGACCACAATATCCTGGCCGCTGGAAATCCCGCCCAAAATGCCACCGGCATGGTTGGTGGCAAAGCCTGCGGGCGTCAGCTCATCACTGTGTACGCTGCCGCGCTGCGCGATCGCATCAAATCCGGCGCCGATTTCTACACCTTTCACCGCGTTGATGCCCATCATGGCATGCGCAATATCCGCATCTAGGCGGTCAAACACCGGCTCGCCCAAGCCAACCGGCACTTTTTCTGCGACCACCGTAATCTGCGCGCCAACTGAGTCACGCTCGCTGCGAATCTGGTCCATATAGGCTTCCAGTTGCGGCAGGATCTCAACATTGGGTGAAAAGAAGGCGTTACCCTCTTGTGACAAGGCATCCCAGCTCACAAATGGCACGCTAATGTCGCCGATCTGGCTTAAATAACCGCGGATCTGCACGCCGTATTGCTGTTTGAGCCATTTTTTGGCAATGGCGCCAGCGGCCACACGCACCGCAGTTTCACGCGCGCTCGAGCGGCCACCGCCACGGTAATCACGAATGCCATACTTTTGCGTATAGGTATAGTCCGCATGGCCAGGACGGAAAGTCTCCATGATCTTGCTGTAGTCTTGCGAGCGCTGGTCGGTATTGCGGATCAGCAAACCAATCGGCGTGCCTGTGGTTTTACCTTCAAATACGCCAGATAAAATCTCCACTTCGTCAGCTTCGGCGCGCTGGGTGACATGGCGCGAGGTCCCCGGTTTACGGCGGTCGAGATCCACTTGTAAGTCAGCCGCGCTGAGTTCCAGGCCTGGTGGGCAACCATCAACAATGCCGCCAATGCCAGGGCCGTGTGACTCGCCAAACGAGGTCAAGGTAAACAAGGTGCCGATGGTATTGCCAGACATGCGTTTTTTCCCACTCAATAATTTTCTTTATTTTAGCATAGACTGGCCAGCCACCTGCTCGCGGGTTGATTTCCAGCCAGTGAACGCTTATGCTGGAGCGGCATTTTTAGCTGGGATGACCATGGCCAAACGTAAACATACGCACCGCAAGCACAGACTGCTGGGTGCTAATAATTCTGCACCTGAGGACCCCCCTGTAGGCCCGCCCTTACCCGCGGCCTGCATCCATAAGATTTGCTACAACTTGCAAGATATTCTGTCAGCCCAACTCACCATGCAGGAGATCGTGCATTGGCAGCCGCCTGCTGGCCATGTAGCCTGGATTAATGTGCATGGCGTGCTGGACATCCCATTACTGCAAGCCGTTGCTCGCCGTTTTAAACTGCACCCGCTGGTGCTGGACGATATTTTAAATACCGAACAACGGCCCAAACTCGACACTTACCAGGACTATTTATTTCTGGAAACGCGCTTGTTTTACTATGACACCGACAGCATGAGCGTGAGCTCAGAGCAGATCAGCATGGCGCTGGGACGCGAGTGGCTGCTTACTTTTCAGGAACGCCCCTCCGGCAGCTTTGAGCCGGTGCGCGAACGCTTGCGCCAGGGTCAAGCCTTGCTACGCCAAAGCGGCCCAGACTATTTATGCTATGCCTTGCTGGATAGCTTGATGGAACGTTACTTTCAGGTGCTGGAAGCGATTAATGACGATGCCGAACAGCTTGAGAATCAACTGCTGGACCGACCCAGCCCGGAAGACTTACAGAATATTCACCGCCTGAAACACGTCACCATACAACTGCGGCGCGCAGTCTGGCCGTTGCGCGAAGTGCTGAACAGCCTGATTCGTAACGAACACGGATTCTTCAGCCCGCAAACAGTGCCTTATTTGCGTGACCTGTACGACCATACCGTGCATTTCACCGAGTCCCTGGAGGCGATTCGCGACACCTTAAGCGGGCTTATGGATATTTACATGACCAGCCTGAGCCAGCGTGTGAACCTCGAGGTACGCGCGCTGACAGTGGTCGCCATGCTGTTTATGCCTGCCACGCTGATTGCTGGGATTTTTGGCATGAACTTTAACGAAATGCCGTGGCTGAAAGACCCGGATGGGTTTTGGTGGGCCATTGGGATGATGCTATTGATCGCGGTGGCGATGTTGCTGGTATTTTGGCGACGACAATGGCTAAGTAGCCGCCGTGACTCTTAGCTTAGCGCCTTAAGCCGCCAGCAGTTCAGGACGCGGCAGTTGCTTGATCACGTCCTGCAGCTCAAAATACAACGCCATATAGTCTTGCGCAGCGGCGCTGTCAGCATCATATTCAAACACATGCTGCCCCATGCGGGCACTCTCAGCCAAGGCAGCATGTTCATAGATTTTGCTAATCAACACCTCACTGCCAAACAGGCGGCGCATCTCCTGCTCCACCTCAGCCGTCATCGCCTTGCGTTTGTCCGCACGCGTCAGCAAATAGCGGCGCTGTATTTTTTGCTTTAATACCGGCTGCAAGGCATTGAGTGCTTTATCCATCTTGACTGCAGAGTTGATGGATAAATAATCCGTTGAGACCGGAATCAACACCAGATCACTGGCAAACACCGCACTCAATGAAATCACGCCGATATACGGGCAGCAATCCATCAACACTTGTAACGATGGTTGCGCCGCCGCGAGCGCAGCAAGCCCTTGCCCTAATTTGTTCAAGGTGGCTGGCCCACGACCAAATTGCGAATCAACCTTCATCAGTTCAGCACTGGCAGGAATCAACTGCAAGCCATTACGCAAAGGCTGGCACAAGGTATCCAGCGGTGTCGCATCTTGATAAAACTTGAATAAATGCTGCTGCACATCGAGGCCGGTATGCTTGTAAATCTCGGTGAGCCTGGCTTGCGGATCCATATCCAGCAAGGCGACCTGACGTTTTTTACGTTGACTGGCAGCGGCCAGATTGAGTGCAGTAGTGGTAGAACCCACGCCTGCCTTCTGATTAAAAATAGCGATTTTCAACATGATAGTGTTTGCTCAGACACGGTGTTAAACATCAAATGCTGCATACAATGCATGCCATCATAAACGATGTTGACAGCCTAGACCACCCCGCCTGAGAGGGCATGCTGAGTGAAAAAGCACAGGTAGAAAAAAAGAAACCCGCTAATGCGGGTTAAAAGGGGGTTTGGATCAGGAGGAAATCAATGCTAGTCGTTGAAAATCAACTAAACCAGCCATCAAACAAAACATTTTGTGTTTCGTTTAAAGATGAGTCTAGTATAGGGAGGAGTTATTGCAGTAATTTGACCAAGCTGTAACTGAATTGTAAAAGGCCAAATTCAATTGTTATTAAATTGTAACTTTAATAAAAACAACAACTTGCAGACACCGTTTAAGGCAAAACGGTAAAAGTAAAAGCGGCCAATAGTCTAGCAGAATTCTGCCCGCCAGACTATCGACCGCAAGATGACACAAGACTAATGCGATGAATTAACTAAAAAAGTCGCGCGCTTTATCAACCCAGCTTTTATTCTTGGGGCTGTGTTTACCGGCATCCGCTTGCGTGCTGCTTTCAAACTCACGCAGCAGGTCTTTCTGTTTCTCGGTTAAGCGCACCGGCGTTTCTACCACCACATGCACCATCAGGTCACCATGCTCACTTGAGCGTAAAGGCTTGATGCCTTTGCCACGCAAGCGGAACACACTGCCGGTTTGCGTTTCGGCCGGGATTTTCATCTTGGCGGCGCCATCCAGCGTGGGCACCTCAATTTCACCACCCAAGGCCGCCGTGCTAAAGCTGATCGGCATTTCACAATGCAGGTTTGCGCCTTCACGTTGAAAAATCGGGTGCTCTTTAAGATGCACGACAACGTACAAATCACCTGTTGGCCCGCCATTGACACCAGCTTCGCCTTCACCGCTCAAGCGGATACGATCACCTTCATCGACGCCAGCCGGGATTTTAACGTTTAGGGTTTTGTTTTGCTTGACGCGACCGCCACCATGGCAGGTTGGGCAAGGCTCTTTTACCATCTTGCCAGTGCCATGACATTTGGGGCAGGTTTGCTGCACAGAGAAAAAGCCCTGTTGCATACGCACCTGGCCGTGGCCATTACACGTAGTACAAGTCACTGGTGAAGTACCTGGGCGCGCGCCCGAGCCATGACAGGTTTCGCAGCTGGTTTGTACCGGGATGCGAATCTTGGTCTCTGTGCCCTTGGCGGCATCTTCGAGTGAGATTTCCAGGTTGTAACGTAAGTCAGCACCGCGATAGACATTGGAGCGCTGATTGCGGGCCCCGCCAAAAATATCACCAAAAATATCGCCAAACGCGTCACTAAAATTGCCGGAGTTAAAGCCACCGAAACCGCCGCCACCCATGCTGGGGTCTACCCCGGCGTGACCATACTGGTCATAGGCTGCACGCTTCTGTTCGTCGCTCAGCATTTCATAAGCCTCTTTGGCTTCTTTAAAGCTTTCTTCGGCTTTCGGGTTATCCGGGTTACGGTCCGGGTGAAACTTCATGGCCAGCTTTTTAAAGGCTTTTTTAATTTCCTCTTCGCTGGCGTCTCGGTTTACACCTAACACTTCGTAATAATCTTTTTTTGCGGCTGCCATAGTTTTTCCGTTTAATGCACTTACGCCATAAAGACAAACACACCCGCGATTAGCGTAGTGTGTTTGCCGGCATCATTAAAAAAAGGGCGAGCACTTAACTACCCGCCACTTTCAAGCTTAGTCTTTCTTCACTTCTTCAAACTCGGCATCCACCACATCGCCTTCAACCGTTTTTTCGCCTTCTGGTTGCTGCGCGCTCTCAGTGTTGGCCTGCGCTTGTTGCTCGGCGTAAACTTTTTCACCCAGTTTTTGCGACGCTTCCATCAAGGCATTGGTTTTGGCTTCGATCACTTCTTTGTCATCGCCATCTTTGGCTACCGCTTCCAGTTCTTTAATTGCGTCTTCGATCTTGGCTTTTTCGTCCGCCTCAATCTTGTCGCCATGCTCAGCCAGTGATTTTTTCACGCTGTGCAGCACGCTATCAGCCTGGTTACGCGCATCGACCAACTCACGCAACTTCTTGTCTTCGTCAGCGTATTTAGCGGCATCTTCTTCCATGCGCTGAATTTCTTCCTCAGACAAACCGGAGTTCGCCTTGATGGTGATTTTGTTCTCTTTGCCAGTCGCTTTGTCTTTGGCAGACACGTGCAAAATACCGTTGGCATCAATATCAAACGTTACTTCAATTTGCGGCATGCCACGTGGGGATGGTGGAATGTCGCTCAGGTTAAACTGACCCAGACTCTTGTTACCAGCAGCCATTTCACGCTCACCTTGCAGCACGTGAATGGTCACGGCGTTCTGGTTGTCTTCAGCGGTTGAAAACACTTGTGATGCCTTGGTCGGAATCGTGGTGTTTTTCTTGATCAGCTTGGTCATCACGCTGCCCAGGGTTTCAATCCCCAGTGACAACGGTGTCACGTCCAGCAGCAATACGTCTTTGACGTCGCCTTTCAATACGCCACCCTGAATCGCTGCACCAACCGCCACCGCTTCGTCCGGGTTCACGTCTTTACGTGGCTCTTTGCCAAAAATCTCTTTCACTTTTTCTTGCACTTTTGGCATACGGCTTTGACCACCGACCAAAATCACGTCAGAAATATCAGACGGAGACACGCCAGCATCTTTCAATGCGGTTTTGCAAGGCGCAATGGTGCGCTCGATCAACTCTTCAACCAGTGACTCCAGTTTGGCACGGGTGATTTTCACCACCAAGTGCTTAGGACCGCTGGCATCTGCCGTGATGTAAGGCAGGTTGACTTCAGTTTGCTGTGCGCCAGACAATTCGATCTTGGCTTTTTCAGCGGCTTCTTTCAAACGCTGCTTGGCCAGCAAGTCGTTGCGCAGGTCCAGGCCGTTTTCTTTTTTGAACTCATCAGCCAAAAAGTCGATGATGCGGTTATCGAAGTCTTCACCACCCAAGAAAGTATCACCGTTGGTAGACAACACTTCAAACTGGTGCTCGCCATCGATTTCAGTAATTTCGATAATCGAAATATCAAACGTACCGCCACCCAAGTCGTACACCGCAATCTTGCGGTCGCCTTCTTGTTTGTCCATACCAAAGGCCAGCGCCGCTGCGGTAGGCTCATTGATGATCCGTTTTACATCCAAGCCCGCAATACGGCCTGCATCTTTAGTCGCCTGACGCTGGCTATCGTTAAAGTAAGCAGGCACGGTAATCACCGCCTCGGTCACTTCTTCGCCCAGGTAATCCTCAGCGGTTTTTTTCATTTTGCGCAAGACTTCAGCAGAAATTTGCGGTGGCGCCTGTTTGTTGCCGCGCACTTCTACCCATGCGTCACCGTTGTCAGCTTTGGCAATGGTGTAAGGCATCAGGTCGATGTCTTTTTGTACTTCTTTTTCGTCAAAACGGCGGCCGATCAAACGCTTGACCGCAAACAATGTGTTTTTCGGGTTGGTCACGGCCTGGCGTTTTGCCGGTGCACCGACCAGAATTTCGCCGTCTTCTTGATAGGCGATGATAGAAGGCGTGGTACGTGCGCCTTCAGCGTTTTCAATCACGCGTGGCTTGCCACCTTCCATGACGGCGACGCAGGAGTTGGTCGTCCCCAAGTCAATACCGATAATTTTTGCCATGTTATATGTTCCTTAAATTCGTTAATCTTTAATCTACTGATGCAGTGAACATTGGGATGCCATGAAAGATTTCAAGCCCCTGTTCATTAAATGGTTTTTACTGCCTAACCGCTTTACCTGGCCTGAATCACAGTGACCAATGCCGGGCGCAATACACGCTCATTCAGGCTGTAGCCTTTTTGCAATACGCTCAAGACGGTATTCGGCTCACCTTCTGCGGGCACCATGCTGATGGCCTGATGTTTATTCGGGTCAAACTTTTCACCCAGCGGGTTAATCTCGGCAATATTAAACTTTTCAAATACGCTCAATAATTGCTTGGCGGTCAGCTCTACGCCGTTTTTATAGCTGGCGACTTCTTCGCTTTCTACGGCCAAGGCTGCATCCAGGCTATCTTTGACCGCCAGCAGCTCGCCACTGAATTTCTCCAGCGCAAACTTGCGTGCTTTATCAATATCATCAGACGCGCGGCGACGAATATTTTCGCCTTCGGCTTTCACATACAGCACTTGTGCTTTGGCTTCTTCGAGCGCGGCTTCGAGCGCGGTAATGCGCGCTTCGTGCGTGTCTGCCGGGCTGGCCTGTGCCGCCTCATTCACGGCGGGTTCGTTGGTGTTCACCTCGGCAGGTGTATTTGGTTCTTGCATGCGGTTCCCCTTCTTATTCAATACTGTTCACCTGAGGCAGCTTGATTCAAACTGCCTCAATATTTTTACAATGTTGGGGATGCCCCTACTGATTTCAAGGGTAAAGCATGCTTTTGTGCATGATTTTTTAAATGTGGCTGGAAACCGAACCCACCATGGCGGATACCTCGGCGATGACTGCGGCGACTGAAGGCACTTGCCCCTTGCCGCCCAGATTGACAGCTGGTGCGACGCGGCCGCCTGCCACACCGGTAAACGCCGGTTCGGTATCGGTATACAGGGCAACAATGGGGACATCCAGCGCGGCAGCCAGGTGTGATAAACCGGTATCGACCCCCACGGCGAAGCGCACTTGCGGCATTTGGCTGGCCAGTTGTTGCAGCGTCAGTTTAGGCAGCACCAACGCTTGCGGCACTTGCGCTGCAATACGTTCAGCACGCGCTTTTTCACTGTCACTGGCCCAGGGCAACCACATATGCACCCCTTGCGCAGCATAATGCTGCCCCAAGGCGACCCAATGCGCTTCAGGCCATAATTTGCTATCGCGACTCGTCGCATGCAGCGCTAGAAAGGCCTCGGCCGGCGTGTGACGCCCCAAACCCACCAGCCCATAAGCAGGCTTGTTTTGTGGCACCGCATAACCGAGTGCCAGCGCCGCCAGTGTGCGCATACGCACCACGGCATGCTGGCGATAACTAATCGCATACTGATGCTGGTAAAAACGGCTGGCCAGTGGTTCGCGAATCGAGCGCTTATCGTAGCCATAGCGCGGCCCGTGCGCCCACGTCGCCATCACGGCACTTTTCACCAGGCCTTGCAAATCCAGCACCAGATCATAAGGGTGTGCTGCCACAGCCTGCTTCACGGTAGCCATTTCACACCAGGTCTGGCGACGCCACCATTGCTTGCGCCAACGGCGCACGGCCACCGTAAACACTTGCTGTACCCGCGGATGCAAGCGTGGAATATCGGCAAAACTGGCCTCTACCAGCCAATCGATCTGCGCATCAGGACAGTGTTGCAGGATATCCTCAATAACAGGCAAGGCGTGGATCACATCGCCCATAGAGGTGGTTTTGACGATCAGGATGCGTTTCATGGCCGCTATTTTCGCATACAATGCCATCGCATGAAGTTTGCGTTTCTCATATTCAAATACTTTCCTTACGGCGGCGTGCAGCGCGATATGCTGCGCATCGCCAGAGACTGCGTCGCCCTCGGCCACGAGGTCACGATCTTCACTGGTGAATGGCGCGGTGAGCTGCCACAAGACATTAACGTCCATCTGTTAAAAGCCAGCGGCTGGCTCAATCACCATAGACACCAATCGCTGATCAGGCAAATGCAGCAAGCGGTACAACAGCAAGGGTTTGACCGCGTGGTGGGCTTTAACCGTATGCCCGGGCTCGATGTGTATTTTGCCGCCGACCCCTGCTACGCTGAGCGCATGTCGCACGAACCCTGGTACAAAAAACTGTCTGGGCGCTATCGTTTCTTTTCGGCCATGGAACGCGCCGTCTTCGGCAAACAGGCATCGACGCAGATATTGCTGCTCAACCAGCATGACCAGGCCATGTTCCAGCGCTGGTATGGCACAGACACTGCACGTTTCCACCTGATTCCGCCCAATATCCCGCTGCAGCGTTTCAGCAATCTCGCAGCACAAGATCACCGCGCCTATGTACGCAGCACCTTTAATCTGCCTGATGATGCGATTGTCTTGCTGACGGTAGGCTCGGCGTTTGTGCGCAAAGGCGTAGACCGGGCGATAGAGGCCTTGAGCCGCTTGCCAGAAGACCTTAAGCAACGCTGCTGGTTATTGGCGGTGGGCGAATTTGAATCGAGCAGTAATATGCAAGCCTTTGCCGAACAACGCGGGATTGCCGACCGCTGTATAGAAGCAGGCGGCCGTCCGGATATTCCGGCACTGATGTTAGGCTGTGATGTACTGATTCATGCGGCACGCTCGGAACTGGCAGGCATTGTGCTGATTGAAGCCATGACGGCTGGCCTGCCGCTACTGGTGTCCGGCGTCTGTGGTTATGCAGGCTATATTAGTGCGGCGCAGGCTGGCCTGGTGTTAGCAGAGCCATTTGATCAGGCAGCCATGAACCGGGCCCTGGTTGAGATGCTGCGCCAATTATCGACACAAGCGTGGTCAGACAATGCCAGGGCGTTTGTGCAGCGCATGGCGGCTTCGCAACTGGCGCACCCTGAGGCCAATATCATTGCGTCGCCGCCTTCTGGCGAGCAAGCTCCTTAAGGGCTTGCCGGTTTCCCAGGCATAAACGGCACATTGCGTAACTTGTCTGCCGCTGCTTTGCTGGCTTCACTGCGTTGCAAGGCATAGGCTTTGGCCTGCTCTAACAACGCCGCAGACGGCAAATTAGGATCTTCTGGTAACGCTGACAGTTTCTCAAAACTCTGCTCATAAGGCGTCGCGACCTGGGCATCAATCTGCGCCGCTAACTCATCGAAACTGACACTGCCTTCACGGCCTTCCAGCATAATCTGCCGCCATTTTTGCTGTGCCTGCTGGTCCACCTGGTTGAGTTTTTGCACCTGCTTTTGTATCGCGATTTCTTGTTGCCAGCGATATTTTGGCGTAGGCAAATGGGTCACCAAGACAAACAGCGCTACCACCCATGATATGGCCGCCAGCCATTGCGTCAGCGTTAATTGTTTGCTGGGCACAATCGTGGTCGGTAACAACAGCGCTGCCATCACCATGCCAGTGACAAAGCCGCCAATATGCGCCGAATTATCAATACCTGGAATGATGTAGCCCATGGCAATGGTGAGGGCAGAAAACAGCAGCGCACCCCAAAACAGCCAGCGGAACTCCTGCACTTGCATCTGGCGCCGACCAAACCAGACATACACCAGCAGCGCGCCATAAATCCCAAAAATGGCCCCAGAGGCACCACCAGACACCGCATCATTACCTTGGATGACCAGTGACAACAGGTTACCGCCGACACCGCTGATCAGGTAAATCACCACAAAACGTACGGCACCAAACATGCGCTCGACCAGTTTGCCGCCATCCCACAAGGCCAGCATATTCATGCCCAGATGCAAGGCACCAAAGTGCAGAAACATCGCACTTGCCAGTCGCCACCATTGGCCATCGGCAGTGGCAGGCGCAAAATTGGCGCCCCAGGTCAGCTGCACGGTATTGGGCGAATGCCAAAAACCAGCGCCGCCAAACAACATCACCACAAACACCAGCACATTCAGCATGATTAGCAGCCGTGTCATCGGTGGCACCGGCGCGCGTAACTCAATGCGGGTAAGCAGTGACTGGTCCATTAGTGAAGCGACTCCTGAAATGGGACTTGCAGCACAGCGGGCTGTTGCAAGCCTATGATCAGGCTCTGCAAGTTTTCTTGTGGCACGGACATCTGCGGGTCTATGTTGTTCGCCACCCAGCCACAACAATCGATATTTCTTTGCTTGAGCACCTGCGCCGTGAGCAAGGCATGATTTATACACCCCAGCCGCATGCCCACCACCAGCAATGCCGGGAGCTGTAATGACTGAATTAAATCGGCGATGGTTTGCGAACCACCGAGGGGCACTAACAAGCCGCCTGCACCTTCAACAATCACGACATCGGCCATGGTCGCCAATTGCGCATAGGCCGCTTGAATGACGTTAAAGTCGATCGTCACGCCCGCCTGGGCCGCTGCGATATGGGGCGCAATAGCCGGTTCAAAACAATAGGGGTTAATCAGCTCGGGCGGCGCACTCACATTAGACGCAGCGGTTAATTGCAACACATCGTCATTTTGCCAGCGGCCATCCACCCATGCACACCCGGACGCAATTGGTTTCATGCCGATCACGGTCAGGCCTTGCGCGATCAGTTGCTGCATCAGGCGCACGGTGACCGTTGTTTTACCGACCCCGGTATCCGTGCCAGTGACAAAAAAATGACGTGGCAAACTGTGCATGATTACTCTGCATGCGCCGCTTTGCGCGGCATAAACTGTACCGGGCTGCTACCCGGCGCGGTGTAAGGTTGACTGCCCGCCCAGGCATGCACAAACACCACTTCATAGGTGGCTGGCAGCTTGCCTTCGTGGCGAAACGCCTCATAGCCTTGACGCAATTGCTGTAAAAAGCCTTTGCCACTCAAGCCTTTGGCGCGGCCAGCGGTGGCGTTGTGCGCACCTATGGCCTTGAGGTCGCGCATCAAGGATTCCACCGTGTCATAAGTTAAGGTGTAATGCATCACATCCAGCACCGGCGCACTGAAACCCGCGCGCGTCAGGGCATCGCCAATATCATGCATATCGATAAACCGGCTGACATGGGTATGGTCAGCGCCAGACGCGGCGCGTAACTCTTTGAGTGTATCCGGGCCCAGGGTGGCAAACATCAGCAGGCCGTTCGGGCGCAATACGCGGCGCCATTCTTGCAAGGCGGCATCCAGATCGTTACACCATTGCACGGCGAGGTTGGACCACACCATATCGACACTTGCGGTCGCTAACGGCAGCGACTCGATATCGGCACAGACAAAACGTGGTTTGGCCTGCCAGAACCGATACCAGGGAAATAAGGCACGACTGCGCGCCAGCATACCTTCGGCAATATCCAGCGCAATGCCCTGCGCGCTTTTAAAGTGTTTGAGCAGGGCATGCAAACCATGGCCGGTGCCGCAACCGGCATCCAGAATCACGGCGGGTTCGAGTTTAACCACGTCCAAGCGACTGAGCATTTCTTCACGCACTTGGCGCTGCAAAATGGCGGCGGCATCATACTGTTTAGCGGCGCGGTGAAACGACTGCCGCATGCGCGACTTGTCGATTTGGTAAACATCCTGCATTAGCTGCTCACTTGCTGTGTGGCCTGGTCATCGGCCATAAATGCTTCAACAGTCTCGCAAAAAACATCCGCATGTGACAAAAACGGCGCATGCGCGGCGCCAGCCATCACGCGTAACTGCGCGCGCTGCAAATGCATGGCTAACCAGTGCGCAGCGGCCACCGGCGCCAGCGTGTCGCGGTCACCGTGTATCAGCAAGGTCGGCTGAAATATCCTGCCCACTTCTTCACGCAAATCAGTTTGCAACAAAATATCCAGCGCCTGGTTCAGGTTGTCCTGCGTAGGCGTTGGTTTGGCCGCGAATGCGGTGCGTAACTGACGCACGGTCGCGCGGGCATCTTTGGCATGCATGCATTGCAGAGTCAGAAAATTCAACAGGGTGGCGTTAAAGTCCTGTTCAAAACGCTGATTAAACTGCTCAAAATGCCGGGCGGCAATGCCGTTTGGCCAATCAGGCTTGCTGACAAAACAAGGGTTGGTGCCGACCAGAATTAACTTCTCGACGCGGTCAGGCTGGTTTAGCGCAATCTGTTGCGCCACTAAGCCACCTAATGACCAGCCCAGAATCGTCGACACACCCGGGATTTCTTCGGCTACTGCTTCGGCCAGGCTATGCAAGTGGTAGGGGTAGGTAGGCCGGCTTTGGCCCATGCCGGGCAAATCGACCAGAAACAAACGGTAGCTGGCCGAAAGGCGCTTGACCACGCGTTCCCAGACCGCACTGTTCATCGCCCAACCATGTAGCAACACGAGTGGCTTGCCTTGCCCCATGATTTCGATAAAACAACTCATGCCTGCGGCCCGGCCGGAATCTCGCGCTCGGCGGCATGCAGGGCCGCAATCAATGCACGCACGTTCGCCTCGCTGTGCGCAGCCGAGAGTGATATGCGCAAACGCGAGGTATTGGCAGGCACGGTAGGCGGACGAATCGCTGGCACCAAAATGCCACGTGCCTGCAGATATTGGCTCAACGCCAGCGCCTCGTGCGTATCGCCGACGACCAGGGGCTGAATCGCCGTTTCAGATGGCAACAGGTGCCAGCGTGACAGTGACAGCTCACTTTTGAGCAAGGCAATCATGTCAAACAATTGTTTTCTGCGCGCGTCACCCTGCTCTATTTCTTTCACCGAGGCCAGCAAAGCGGCGGACAACGGCGGCGGTGCCGGGGTGGTGTAGATATAACTATTGGCGTATTGAATCAGGTAGTCGATAACAATTTTTTCACCGGCGACAAACGCACCAGCCACACCGGCCGCCTTGCCCAGTGTGCCCATCATGATCAGGCGCGGTGACTGCAAGCCCAGGTGCTTGAGCGAGCCACGGCCTTGCGGGCCCAGCACGCCAAACCCGTGCGCATCATCCACGTAAAGATAAGCATCGTAGCGTTCACAGAGTTCGAGGTAAGCGGCCAAGGGCGCCAGATCGCCATCCATGCTGAACACCGCATCGGCAGTCACCAGTTTGTGGCGTGCCGTGCTGGCTTGCAGCAATTTTTCAAGCGCAGCCACATCATTGTGCGCAAAGCGGTGATGCGTGGCACGCGATAAAAAGGCGCCATCATTGAGGCAGGCATGGTTGAGCTTATCGGAAAACACGGCATCGTCACGGCCCATCAAGGCACTGATGACGCCGATATTGGCCATATAGCCGGTCGAAAACAGCAAGGCGGCTGGTTGACCGACAAACGTCGCCAACGCCTGCTCCAACTGGTCATGATAACGGTGGTGGCCAGTGATTAAATTAGAGGCACCACTGCCCACGCCAGCCTCGGCCGCCGCGGTTTGCAGCGCGGTCACCAGCGCAGTGTCGTTGGCCAGGCCCAGGTAATCATTGCTGCAAAAAGACAGAAATGGCTGGCCGTTGGCCGTAATATGCTCGGCCTGCGGCGAGTCCAGCAAACGGCGCTGGCGCATCAGGCCCAGGGTTTGCCGCTTGTCTAGGTCGGCGCGTAAGGACTCCAGCAAATCGCTCATTAGATTTTCTTCAGGCCCAACTTGGCGAATAACGCGTTATCTGATTCCACCTCTGGGTTACCAGTCGTGAGCAGTTTTTCACCGTAGAAAATACTGTTGGCACCGGCGTGAAAACACAAAGCCTGCACCGCTTCGCCCATGCTCTGGCGGCCTGCGGACAAACGCACAAAACTGTTTGGCATGGTGATACGCGCAATCGCGATGGTGCGCACAAACTCCAGCGGATCCAGCGGCTCGGTGCCGTGCAATGGCGTGCCTTCCACTTGGGTCAGCAAGTTAATCGGCACGCTCTCTGGCGGATGCTCCATATTGGCCAGTTGTGCAACCAGGCCTGCACGTTGTGCACGGGTTTCACCCATGCCAATAATGCCGCCACTACACACATTGATATTCATGCTGCGTACACGGTCCAGCGTATCCAGGCGGTCCTGGTAAGTACGGGTAGTGATCACGTCACCGTAAAACTCTGGCGCGGTATCCAGGTTGTGGTTGTAGTAATCCAGCCCAGCCTCTTTTAACTGCTCAGCCTGACCGTCTTTGAGCATGCCCAACGTGGCGCAGGTTTGTAGCCCCATCGCCTTCACTTCAGAAATCATTTTTAACACTGGCTCGAGGTCACGTTGCTTGGGGCCGCGCCAGGCAGCGCCCATGCAAAAACGGCTGGCGCCACTGTCTTTGGCGGCTTTAGCTGCAGCCAACACGTCATCCAGTTTCATCAACGGCTCATTTTCCACCTCGGTGTGGTAACGCGCCGCTTGCGGGCAATAACCACAGTCTTCAGAGCAGCCGCCGGTTTTAATCGACAGCAAGGTACTCACTTGCACCGCATTCGGGTCGAAGTGTTCTCTGTGCACGGTATGTGCCCGATCTAGCAAGTCATTGAATGGCAACTCAAACAGTGCCATGATGTCTGCTACCTGCCAGCGCTCCACCGTAGGGTGGCAAGCAGACGACGGTTTCAAGCCATCGAGGTTAATAACGGAGGTTTGTATTTCGCTGTGACAACCAGCGGCAGAAGTTTGTTGTTCCATAAACACCACGCCATAAAAATTGTATGAATAATCCGGGCGAATTATATGTTGTTTAAAATATCACGTGAAAAATTTTTACAATAGATTAAAATTTAATCACATTAAGGTTTACCAGCAGCTACAGCAATGGCTGGGGTCAAGCTTGCCGTGTGTGCTGTGTGATGCGCCAGCCACGGCGCGAAATCACGCACACTTGGCACTTTGCGCCTATTGCATCGATTTATTACCCTGGTACCACGCGCCGCGCTGTCCGCAATGTGCCCTGCCCACGGCCTCAGGTGCAGTTTGCGGCATCTGCCTACAACATGCCCCGGCCTTTGACCACACACTGACGCCGTTCCGATATGCCTATCCACTCGACAGGCTGCTACATCAGTTCAAATACCATCAACAGCTATCGTTAGGCCACCTGCTGGCCAACAGCCTGCTCAGCCCATTATCAAGCCTGGCAGAAAATGTACGGCCACAGGTGATGATGGCCATGCCTATGCACCGCAACCGGGTGCAAGCACGCGGATTTAACCATGCACTGGAACTGGCAAAGCAGGTGCACCAGCAGTGGCAAATACCGCTGGACATTGCAGGATGTACGCGTGTGCTTGATACGCCGACGCAGGCCGGCATGGATATGAAAACCAGGACACGTAATCTGCGCGGGGCCTTTGCCACGCACCGGTCATGGCAAGGTCAGCATGTGATGGTGGTGGATGATGTGATGACCACAGGGGCCAGCATGCACGCGGTGGCTAAGGTATTGAAGCAGGCAGGGGCTCGCCGGGTGACGGCACTGGTGCTGGCACGGACATTAAAAAGTGATGAGCCCTGATATGACGATGCGCGCGCAATCGCTATTCACTACGCACGACCGCCGTGCCACCCAACTGGCGGATACGCTGCCCGACAAACTCGGACAAACGATCACTTAAAGGCAGGTTATACGCTTGCTGCAATTGCTGCAGGGCTTGAGCAGGCTGGCCTGCGGCCTGCAAAGAAATCGCATATGCCACAATCCACTGCGCATGCCCGGGGCGTAATATCATCGCGCGTTCAAAGTGCGGTAACGCTGCCGCATGTTGGCCGCTTTGCTGATAGGCCATGGCCAGCATCCATTGTGATTCGGCATCTTGCTGCAACTGATTGGCAACTGGTTTCAGGGTTTGTAACACGGCGTCTGGCTGGGCGTGTGCCAGTTGCCACTTGGCTAGTGACCTGGATAAGCCAACTTGCCCAGGAAACTGCTTGATCCCCGCTTGCAACACCGCTACCGCCTCCGACTCCTGTCTTGCCTCGAATAAATAAGCCGCCAATAACTGCCGCGCATCTTCTGACTGCGGCGCAGTTGTCACCGTCTGGCGCAGAATCATCAGTGCCTCATTCAATCGCCCTTTCTGCTCCTGGTCAACCGCACGTTGAATCTGCACATTCACCTCTTGCTCGGGGCGCATCTGCTTATTCACCACGCCTTGAGGGCCAGCCTCGTCATCCTGCATTCTGGCAGGTTTAGTGGCATTGCCGGCACTCAGTGGCGGCTCAATGGCGCTCACAACTGGGTTGGCAGCCGCATTGATGGTAAATTCGCCTTCCACCTGTGGCCGCAAGGCAACTTTAGGCATCGCTGGTTTGGCAACCGTTGCTGGTGCGACGATTGGTGCAGGTATGGCTGTGGTATCCGTGGCCGGTTTTTGCCATGCGCTAAATAAGGCCTTGGTTAACTGCGGCGGTGCCCAGACTGGCGTATCCGTCACCACTGGCCTGGGTTCAGCAACGGTGCTTGCAACAGCAGTCGAGGTCGTTGGCATCAACGTATGCCTATCCACTGGTGCAGGGTAAACACGTGCCACCAAGCTAGGCCAATTGAGCAGCAAGGCGCCGACCAACCCTAATAGCAGCAGCCCTCCCAGCCATTTGCGACCCCTGACAGCAGCCGTAGCGCCCTGGTAGGACAGCACTGGCTTGACCTGCCCGGCCCAGCCATCCGTTGCCGCCGCGCCCTGGCGCGCCTCAACGTTTTGCAATACCTGATTAATTAAACTCAAGTGCTTCCCCAATATTTTACTAGCGGCCCAGACCGGCCAGCGCCGTATGCAGCGTCAGCCACCATTTAAAACCATGCCCCAACCAGCGGTGCTGTGCCTTGACGCTGGCCTGGGTATCCATAATGGCCGCCCTGACATCTTCTGCCGACACCCCTTGCTGGCCGCGGCCAAATGCAGATAACAGCGATTTGTGCGCCAAGATATTCAGTAAGCGTGGAATGCCATTGGCATAGCGGTAGAGCAAACGCAGGCTGGCAGGCGTAAAAATCATGCCGCCCTGATAACCGGCAATGTGCATGCGATGATTCAGGTAAAAGCCTAATTCTGACCAATGCAGGCCTTTGAGGTGATACTCAAAACCGATGCGCTGGCGTAACTGGCGGATAGACGGGTGATTAATACGCTCTTCGAGTTCTGGCTGGCCAAAAATCACCACCTGGATCAATTTGCGTTTTTCGGTCTCAAGGTTACTCAACAGGCGCAGGGCTTCCAGTGTTTCCAGCGGCATCGCCTGCACTTCGTCCAGACACACCACCACATGCCGACCTGCGTCAGCAAAAGTGAGTAGCTTGCGGTTAAGCGCATCTATCATGTCGTGATGGGTAAAGTCTGGCTTGAAGGCCACGCCAAATTCGGTGGCCAGGGTCATCAGCAAGGCGTGGGGGTCTAAATAAGGGTTAGGGATGAACGCCACTTTACAAACGGGTTCCAGCGCCTTGAGCAGGCGACGACACAGCAAGGTTTTACCGGTGCCAACCTCACCGGTGATCTTCACAAAACCTTCACCAGATTGAATCGCAATCAACAACGTATTCAGCGCCTCTTGCAGGCTACGCGTGGCGTAATAAAAACTGGTATCCGGGGTGATGGTAAACGGATATTCCTTCAACCCAAAATGTTGCAGGTACATGCCCGCTCCTAAAAACTGCTATCGCTTTTTAGCTTCTCAACCCGGTCCTGGCTATCCAGCATATCTTGCGCCCAGCTTTCGCCACTGCGTACCACGGTAGATTTCAACAAAATCACCAGTTCGGTTTTAACGCTGCTTTGATCTTTTTGGCGGAACAGGCCACCTAGGAATTTTACATCGCCCAAGCCTGGCACTTTGGTACGCGTATTGTCCACGGTTTCAGACATCAGCCCGCCAATCGCAATCACGCTACCATCTTTAGTACGCACAATGCTATCGGTCTCATTAATATTAGAGGACGCGGTTGGAATAGTATATGTACCGCCGTTCGCACTGGACAACGTCACCGTTCTATTGACTTGCGTCACATCGCTAATGAATGGATGCACGTGCAAGGTGATATTGTCATCTTTATCAATCTGCGGGGTCACATCCAGCGAGATACCAGAGAAATAAGGTTGCAGCTGAATATCCGGTGTCACAATCGCGCCGCCAGTGGTGGTGGTCACATTGGTTTTCACATTGGTCACATAAAACGCGTCATTACCAACTTTAAGGACGGCTTTCTGGTTGTTGATGGTCGCAATGCGCGGGCTGGAAAGTACCTCTACATTGCCCTGCGTTTCGAGAAAGTTAAGCAACGCCGAGAAACCTTTACCCTGCACTGCCAATGCAAACATCGAGCCGCCCAAAGAGGTCACTGAGTTATTACTCAATGCGCCGGGCTCAGTCGTGGTAACGACGCCATTGGTCAAATCACCGGTTTCACTCAGTGAGGCATTGCCATTGATGTTACCAAAGGTGACATCACGGCCACGTGTATGACGGGCGGCTGCCCAGTTAATCCCTTGTTGTGAGTTTCTGTTCAACTGCACTTTGATAATTTTAGCTTCGAGAATCACCTGGCGATCTACGGTCACTTGCATCAGGCTCAAGAACTTTTCAACCTGGCGGATTTCTTTCGGCATGGCTTTCACCATGATCAGGCCAGACTGGGCATTGATGATGACTTTACGACCACTTTCTTCGCCAATCAGGCTGCTGAGTGAGGCGGCAATTTCTTCCCAAAAATCATTATTGGTACGCATGCTCACATCGGAAGCATACACTTGCAGGTTAGACGCACCCGAAGCGCCGCTACCTGTAGTGCCAGTACTACCCGTTCCAGTGCCAGAACCGGTCATCGCGGCAGCCTGCCCGGCTACGCCCGCCGCACCACCAGCGCCAGAACCACTAGCCGTACCAGAAGTCACGCGGGTTGCAGAGGTACCTCTGCGTGCACCGGTAATGTAGTTGACTTGAAACACGCGGGTTTGAATCGTTTGCGGCTCAACAAAAATCTGCTTGCCGTTCATTTTGTATTCGTAGCCATACAAATCACGCAAGGCATTCAGCGCTTCAAACAAGGTCACATCACGCAGGTTGATTGAAATATCCCCTTTGAGCTCAGGGCTCAATGCAATGCTGTAAGGGCTGCCTGAGACAATGCCCATGAGCACTTGCGCAGCAGGCGCTTTGTTCACCACCAGGTCAAACCTGGGCTCCACACGTTTGGCTAATGCTTTGGGCGGCTCAATTTTGAGCGGCTCAAACAACTCATCAGTGATCTCTTTGGGAGGAGGTGATACCTGTGCTTGCGCCTTGGCCGCCGAGGTCGCCAATTCGTTCTGAATTTTAGGGTTAATCGACGGATTGGTCGGCGCAAACGGGTTGCTGGTGCACCCAGCCAACCCGGCACCTATCATCATCACACCCAAGGTATTCACTAAAGTTTTCATAGCAGTCTCTCTATTGATGTTCGCTTGCTGCCTCACTGAGTGAGCCCGGCAAGTGTTTGTCACTTTATTTATCAATCGTTATTTTTCAGTTTTTTTAGCCTGATTTTTTAATTTTTTTGGCTGATTTGTCTTTTTAATATTGGCGTGCACTGGCACCGGCTCGATCACCTTGGCCAAGCCCATACCAACCACTTTTTTCTCGCCAAGCTTGCTGATAAACACAGCCTGCTGGTGTTTGACCGAGGTCAGTTTAAAGCCTTCGTAGCTGCCGTCCAGCTGCACCATCTGGCCATTAACCACAGCAAATCCTGCTTTGCCATTGTCTTGTATCGCTGTTAGCTCCCAAGGCTGCTCTGCCTGTGCTTGGGCATTCGGCAAATATTCCATCACTGACGCAGGTGGCTTGGTCGGGTCTACTACCCCCTCCGCCCTCGCCAGCGTTACGTGTGCCGTCCACACGACCAACATTGTTGTTATTAACCAGCGCATGCTAAATCCCCAACCATGCATTCTCACCGCTCAGGGTATACACCTGAACTGTTAATTCACTTTCCGGATATTCGGCTTTCAACTCTGCGTTTTCCCAGGCCAGGGTCTGGCCAATTGCTTTTAACGATTGGGCGTAGGCCATCAAGGCAAAATACTTGCCTTTCAGGCGCACTTTCACCGCATGCTGATACACATGCGGCACATTCTTCCACACCTCTTCGGCGTTGGCAGATGCATTGCCACTTGATGCCGGGTCGGCTTGTGTCTGTAATTGTTTTCTCTGCTTCTCAATAAAGTCGACCACAGGCAGCGTCTGCATTTCTGCCACTTGCACATCAGTATGCTTTTGCAGCAGCTTTTTCAGCAGCGCCACCATTTCTTGTGGCGGCACCATATAAGAAGACACCTTGACCAAGTCCGCTGCCTGGCTGGCAATTTTTTGCTTGGTCTCGTCAATTTCATGCTGAAACGCATTGCTCGCAGGCTGTGGTGCAGCCTGACTGGCAATCGTCGTCAATTGCTCAGTCAGCGTGGCGGTATCGTTCTGGATTTTAATAATCTCTTGTTGTGTATTCGCCAACTGCCCACGCTGCGGCTCCAGCAAAAAAGTATCCATCAAGCCAACCACGGCAAACAAACCAGCACCAAAAATCATCCAACGCTCGCGCTGCGAAAGCGCTAGCCATTTATGACTCACTGTTTGTAATTGTTCAAATCGCATGCGTCTTCTCTCTTAAGGCTGCTTGGCGGGTGCTTGCGTCGTTTGGCGCACAAACTCATCCCAGCTCACCGTATTCTCGCGCTTCGCCTTGTTTTGCAGGTCCTGGCCCTTTACTTCAAAGGCATACACAGGCAGCGCTACTTCTGCCGCAGCAGTTGCAACGGGTGGCGCAGACGTTGCCGGGGCTGACCCTGTATTCGCGGCCACTTCAGCCGCCCCGCCTTTGCCAGCAGGTGCTTCTGCGACTGGCACTGGCGCAGCTGCTTGCGCGGCTGGCACTGGCGTTGCAGTGGCTTGCGGCCGGTGTAGCTCGACTTGCTTGAACTGGATACCAGAAAACTGCGTGCCTTCAAAAATACGTTGGGCTGACAATAAATCCAGATACAAAGGGATATCTTCAGAATGCAATGCCTGCCCGCTCAAGGTCACATGTTGCGCCGCAGGCTCAATCCTAAAGCCAGTCAACCACAGCCCGGGTTGCTGCTGTGCCGTCAGTGCGCGCATATAATCCACCAGGTGGTTTGCCGCGCCAGAGATTGATTGCTGAAAAATAGCCAGTATCTGCGATTGCATTTCAAAGCGCGTATTGAGATTTTTCAAATCAGCTTCAAGCTTGCTGTTATCTATCGGCGTCACTTGCTGCGCAAACTGATCCACTTTTTTCTGCATGGTTTCATATTGCGTCACAGCCTGATTACGCTGCGTTTGCAACTGTGCGTTTTCGGCCTCCAGGCCAGTGAACAGGTAAAACATTACGCAGGCCGCCAGCACATAAATGGCTGCAACCACTGGCAGCGTAAACCAATCCTTGGACTTAACCAGCCCGCCCTCAAACAGGTTAATCTGCTGACTCATGCCGCCATCTCCTGGCGCAAGGCAGCACCCAAGGCAGGCAATAACATGGCTTGTTTTTCCAGGCTGGAGAAGTCCTGGTCAACAGGCAGTTCTACAATATCTTCCAGGTTAAACACATTCACCGGCACATACAGGCTAGAACTCAAGCCGCTCACCAGATAATCGCGATTGGCCACCGGCGCCACTACCAGGCGATTCAAGCTTAAATACGGGAACTGGCGGTCAAAACTATCTAGCGAGCGCTGCAATTCAAGCACCAATTTGTCAAAGTTGCTTTTAAACAACTCACCGCGATCATTCAAAAAATCGCGATCCAGCTCGATCAGGCGCGCATGATACAACTCGCCCTTGGCGGTAAATGTCAGCAAACATCCACGTGGCAAAATGCTGAGCATCACCAGCGCACGGTCTTCATGCTCCAGCAAATGGGCAATATTACGCTGCACCAGCGCATGCACATCCACTGACCTCACATTAAAACCGGCCTCGGACAACTGATTACCCACCGCAGAAACAATGGCTTTTTTAGCACAAATCGCCAACATCAACGGCTGGCGATTCGCATAAGACGGGTCTAGCGGCACATCAATGCCATCTACCACCGCTTGCTCGACAGAATAATCCAGCAAGCCTTTCAGCTTCCAGCGTAACGCCGGCTTTACCTCGTTGTCCGGCATGTTGGGCTTATCAATTTGCACGATATTGTATTGATCAACATTAAGCACTAGGTTGCACGGCAAGGTCTTAAGGTCATTTTTGGTCACAAAGTGACGCAATGTGGACGTTGCATGCAGCGGCACCTGCTCAACTGCGGCAAATGAGACCACCGGCTTAGCCCCTTCGGATGGTGGCGTCACGGCGACAGTACTGACATGCATATCAGTGTAGCTGATACCTACTTGCTGCTTGTTCTTTTGTCGTTTAAACCATTGCATGGCGACGCATCCGTCTTTCTAAATAATTTTTTATTTAAAATCAAAGTATAACAACCACAACTTCAAGCTTTATCGGAGATTAGTATACACAAAAAATCCCCCAGGTGAAGCCATCACCCACTGCGCCAAATAACTGATATTTCACGCGTTGCCCGAATACCACTTTGTTAACTCTTTATAGTTCATTTTAATAACAGCAACTTTAGTGCCTGCTTTGCTGCTTTAAACCAACGATAAAAAGAACAAAACCACCTGATTTAGGTGGTTTTGTTATCGCTAGAAGTTTTCTCGCATGTAGATAATCGGCGCTTTATAGACACCGAAGGTGGCGCGACCCACGGGGTTTGCGCCAAACCATCCAGCCATCCCGGCCGTTCCATCTATCGCATTTGATTGCACCGTGCCGGGGCCGACACAGGTTTGATCTCCAGCAGTGATGCTGCCAAAGTTAATGCCTAGATCCACACTACCCGTATTGGGCGTATTGCCCGACACGCCAGGGGCGCTTAGCCGCAAACTCGCTTTTCCATCAATAATGGAAATGGGAGTACTTCCACTCAACACCGTTTCACAGGCATTTAAGTTACCCCTGTAATTCCGCATCGCAATGGTCTTGATATCAAAAGTGGTACACCTATCCTCGGTGCTACGCCTGTAGCCGGTTCCTCCCCAAAACTGTGCTTCAAGCGGCACCGTAAGCGGCAACAACTCGGACCCGTGCACTGGTGTAATGGCGAGACGCCCATAACGATAGGTGGCACTTGTTAACGCGATATTGGTAGGCGTTGTCGCTACGTTATCAGAATCCTGCACCCGAGTGGTCACCGAGAAGGTTTGCGCTGCAATTGGCCCAGCAGTACGTGCTACATTAAATCTGGCCACCATGCTTGCTTGCCCAGCAGACCAGCTTCCTTGCAAGTATGGGTTAAATACACTGTGGTCTAGCGCAGCGCCACCCACCAACGCTGGGCTGGTTGTGAAATTAAAATTCGTCCAAGCACTAGGATTGAATTTTGCGTAGCCGCTCGTCCCTGTATAGTAAGTCGTTAAGCCGCCCGACCCATTCCTGGCATTGACGGTAAAAGGCACTTCTATACCAGCCTTGGCGCTGCTATCCTGACCATAATAGACAAAGGTACTGCACGCCTGCACACTGCCTCCTGTGGTTATTTCAAAACGATCAGGGATAAATCGGCCAAAAAAACTACTGGCATTGGTGTTGCCAATATTGCATCCATAGCGTTTTGGCGTGCTGTTACTGTCACTGATAAAGCCATCGACATCACAATCACCGTTAGCTTTATCGACAGCGGTAAATGTATCGTCATAAACCCCTTGCGCGCCAAACTGGAAAAACCCTACTTCGCTATATTTAAAACTATCACTACTACTGGTGCCACTGCTTGCCGCAGGAAACTTGTTCAGATTAACCGGATTGGTATCAAAAGCGACCTGCCCCACCGTGACGCCGCCGTCATGTTGATAGAACTTAGCCGCATTAATTAAGGGTGTACCGCTGTAACCACTTTCACCAGTCATGGCTTTTAAATTAAAGCTTGTCGTGCCCGCTTTTAAAGGATTGCTTGAAGTCGGTGAAGGTGTTGCCAAGGCCAGCCCAGCAGTGGTGGTTGAAATGCTGAATGACTGCGGACGAATCGAAAAGTTATCGGATGAGCAGCCTGTTTTACCTAATCCGATATCCCGTACACGGCACCTTAACTTAGGGTAAGACATTTTTGGATAAGCACCCAAAAGCATATCCGTCGCTGTCGAACTAAAAGTAACTTTCTTGCGACCATTCTCAGAGGCCGCAAAAGTCACCAACTTAGTGGCCACAACATCCGTCGTGGCTGTACTACACGTATTTCCGCTTTCAAGAACCAAATCCACCGTGAGCCCGGTCACGGAGTTGTACCCACTAGACTGTGAGCCATTGGCAAGTAAGGCAACTACATCCACATCAAAATCCTTACCAAACACCTTGGTATAAAGCGGGTTGCGCGCGGAACTACTATAAGTGAGCGTATTCTCCATACACTCAAACGTATTGACACAGGGCGTATTGGTGACTACAAAACTGCAACTTTGAGAACTAGTTGTTGTGTTCCAGCACTTCACCCCATTTAAAGGTGCTTTGGTCAGATTATTAACACCTAAAGTGTAGGTGGTTGCTGTACTGCTCTGATAAGTAAAGGTATCTATCGTATTAGCTGAGCCCAATTGAAATCGCCGGTCTGGTGTTTTGGTCAGACTTGACGAACTTGCGGGCAGCAAATCTCCGTACAAGTCCCCCGAACTGACTAATTGACTATCTGGACAAGGTACTGTTGATGATAAGCAAGCCAGTACTTTCACCTCAAAAGGGCAAAGTGAACTGGTGCCAGCGTGACGGATTTCAAGATGATCGTAATCAGGAACTGAAGTAGAGCCTACAACAAAATCATAACTGAACGTGTAAGTGCCAGGTAATGTAAAGTCATACTCGATCGCCATGCCGGTATCTCTGTATGTTTTGCTAACAGTATCATTCAACGAGCTAGTGCTCGTGATATCACAATCCGTACTACTAGTGGTTCCCCAAAAATCGTAAAACCCGACACAGTAATGGCTAAACTTCAGCCCATCTCTCTCTCGAAAAGTCTCAACAATATCCAGGTTAGCAGGCAATCCGGTACTTGTCGGGCAACCATTACTCGTTTGAGGATAAGTACCAACAACCTGCTTATTATTAGTATCTACATAACGGACACCACACCCGTAATCATTCCCACCTAGATAAGTATCTACAACGTGATAATAACGAACTGGATTAGATGCACTCACAGGATACAGTGCTGGAATAGTCAAAGTCACATTTGCCGTCACGAAGTCATATGGGTAAACGTAGCTCCAGACAATAGTCACGGTGGGCCCTTGAGTGAGCGTATTATATGGCACCGTAAACTGTGAAGTAGCCCTTTGCGCAACCCCTGCCGAAGCCGTTGCAGGTGTTGGACCAGTCATTGGAACGGTTGTGTAAGCACTTGGGGAGGAGGATGAAGCCGCAAAATGATTCGGCCCGTAAATAGTTCTATTACCTCGGATATATACGCCATTATCCAAGCGACTAGTTGAGGTGTTAACAAGTGGATTAGCAGCATTGTTATTAAACATGCTTATGTTAAAAGTACGATCTGGGGTATAAGTCGACTGATAAACTTGACCACCTTTATTTCTTACAACCTGAAGTTGGGTAGAATCATCAATGATAATGTGCAGGCCATCTGATGCAGACACGCCACCTGTACTGTTTAGGTGAACAAATGCGGCATTAACAATAGAATAAAAAAGCACGCCTGCTGCAAACAGAAACGTCTTTAATATCAATTTAGTTAAATTACGCACGAAATAAGCATCCTAGATTAATTACACTCTTCAACAGGTGGGCCACTATACAAACATCGACTCAGTGTCACCGCGATTTGTCGCTCTATTCTGTCTTGGGCACCTACTGCGCCCACCGAAGCAGTTGAGGTGATGCTGTAAATGCCAATATCCTGTGTAGTGCCTTTATCTTGTAGCACGCTTCGATTACATGTCACCAACACAGTAAAATTATTAATCGTTAACGTTGTCGGGGAGGCGATACAACTTTTCATGCTGGTTGTGTCTGGAGACAACACCTGATAAGCGGCCCACTCTACGCCTGCCCTGGCGGCCAAATAAGCATTTGCCCCCTGCACATCCTGTATCGTGCCCATTTGCGCCAGCAACGACAATCGCATGGAATACCCTACCAGTGCAGCCAAAGTCACCAGTAAAAATATTGCCACAGGCAACATAAATCCCTTTGCGCGATAAGCAATGCTTTTCATGGCGAATTCACCACATTAATCAAATTAACCAATCTGGCCACGCCACCGTTTTTCGCTAGCGTCAGTTGCGCGGTCACTACACTAGAGTGTTGCATGACGCCTGCTGTGTAGGTAAAACTGCACTCAGTGACATCCTCAGCGACAATACTGGCGGTGAGTCCATTAAAGCTGGTCACACGCCCAGAGGCGATAGGGATATTTGAATACATCACCAATCGGCGATTGGGAAGATCACAGGCATAAATCACGGCGCCATTCACAACATAAAAACGGCTACCCGGTGACGCAAATGGGAAAAGTGCGCCCGTAAATGTGACCGAGCTTGCACTCGCACTCACTGGCCGGATATTGTTGCCCTCATAGGCATCCGCTCCTGTAATGCCCATATTGTAAATAACCAGCTGATCACCGGCATCCACACTCACCATAGGCCCTAATACATCCAACGTAAGGCTGCCCGCATCGAAATCTTCTTGCTGATAACGGCCACCCGCTTTAATCGGCACAAACTGCACATAACTGCCAGAGCCGCCCGGCACCCACACACTATTAGGTAACGCATTGCGGATATCGCGCGACATACGACGCAGGGAAATATCGGCACGGTCTGCCAGCTCGTAATAAGCTTCTGAGTTCACATAGGCAAGGACAGAGTTTTTAATAAAACTGACGGAGATACCGCCCAAAATAGCCATGACGACAATGACAATCACCAGCTCCACCAAGGTGAAACCAGACATCGCCAAGCGAGGCTGCTTAAATTTTCGGCGCATAGCGAACCTTAAACCCCGTCAGGCGAATCACTGTGTTGGCTGGCCCATTCACTGTGACGATGATTTGCAATACAGCATCTGCGGGCAATCCTGCAAAGGCACCAGCGCCCCCGGCTTGTGCAATGGCAACTGAAGCAGAATAGGGATTTAAGCCAGCCAGTGCGGTAGCATCCCCAATGCGGCAAATACCCGTGCAGCCGCCACCAGGCATGGTAAACCCGCTGTAATCAGCCACATTATCAAAAGGGTTGGCAGCGCCATAACGGCTCTCACCTGCCGGGCTAGGGCCCGCTAAGTTAGCTTGTGAAGTCGTGCAGTCAGCCGCGCTATTGGCGGTAGATGCATTAGGGTCATCCGGGTCGCAAAAGGTAAAAGGCATTTGCTGGATTTCTTGCATGAGAGACTCAGCAATCGCAATCGCCTGTTTGCGCGCAAGCGGGTCAGCGGAGCGTCCACTCATAAACGCCAGCGCGCCAATCACCCCGGCAATCGCAGTGGTCACAATGACAATAAACACAACCATTTCAACCAGCGAAAAACCGTGATGGTTTTTTTTGCTGGGTGGTATGTGTGTATTATTCTTGTGATTATCTTGTTTGCCCATATGCGTCACCGGGTCAATGACCAGATGGTTTGTTTAGTGGATGTAGCCTGTGTTTGCCTCGACATTGATTGTGACTGTCTGAGTATTATTTTTTCTGTTTGTGACGGTATAACGCGTGCCCACATCCGGGACGGCACGCCCAAGTCCATCAAACCCCAAGCCCGCATTTAATGAGACGACATCGACATTTTTAGAGCTTGTGAATACATAAGCTCCTGCAGTTTCAGGGCTGATCACAGGTTGATTGCAGGCTGCGTCAAAGCACAACCTGACCACATCCGGGGTCGCATCTGTGTGAAGAACAAACACATTCTTTCGCTGCGCAATTGCCGTTTTTTGCGCATAACGCAGCGTAGACGAAAGTAAACCCGCGTCACCGCGGGTTTCAAAGACATCACCACTTGCAAACCTAGGGGCGGCGACTGCTACCAGTATTCCAGTTAAAGCAATCACAACCACTAGCTCAACTAAAGTGAATCCCTGCGTAACATATCGCATCTTAACAATTAGTTACCGCCGCAGTTTGCCGCGCTAAGGTTAGTGACCACACGTCCATCTGCCGCAGTATAAACAACGGTACACGCGGCAAAACCACCCACGGTATATGTCGCAGTACCATTGTTGTAACCACCTACAAACTGCCCATCTAATTGTTGTAAGGCTGCAGTGATACCAGGCGCATCCGCAGTTGGCCACCCTGCAGCATTTACTGTGACGGCCTGACCATCCATTTGCACTTGCACTTGAGCAGCCTGACTTCCAGCTGCAATCCACGATGCACGTGCCAGGTTGGCAGCCGATCGTAAGGAAGCCGCGAGTCCATTGCCCGCCGCCACACGCGCATTAGATTGCACGTTAACAAATCTAGGTAAAGCCGTTGCTGCCAAAATACCCAATACTGCAATCACCACTACCAATTCAACCAATGTAAAACCAGCTTGTTTTTTCATCACTCAAACTCCTAATCAAAAAGTCCCTGCCCTTGTTATCACAGCGGCAAGTTATAACTGCGTTAATTACCCTTTAGCAAAAAATATGCCAGACAATTTTGGTCCATATTCATCAAGCTTCGCAAACCATTCACATGCCAGAGCAAATGATTAACTACCCTTCAACATCACTGAGCTCATATCCCATATCGGCAAGAACACACCAAGTGCTAACACCAACACCAAGGCACCCAAAAAGATAATCAAAATGGGTTCGATTTGCGCACCTAATGTTTTAACGTCATATTCGACGTCAGCTTGATACATATCGGCAACTTCTTGCATTAAATCATCCAGCGAGCCAGATTCTTCACCCACGGCAATCATCTGTAATACCAGCGGATTAAACACGCCGGTTTGTGTGGCGGTTCTTAAAATGGTCTCACCGCGCTCAATGCCAGCAGACATACTGAGAATTTTGGCCCCAAGGTAATCATTCTCAACTGTCTGTGAAACCAGGCGTAAAGCAGAAAGAATCGGCAAACCACTACGCGTAGACAATGCAAAGGTGCGCGCAAACCTTGCCATAGTCCCTTTAAAAATAATTTTGCCAGCAATGGGGATGCGCATCTTGTAACGATCCCATTGAGCACGCCCAACATCTGTACTCGTATACGATTTGAACATCCAGACCGCGCCCACAATCATGCCAATCAGCACAAACCAGTAATTACGCATAAAACTGGAAAACGCGATCAATATTTTTGTGATAAATGGCAAATCTGCATGCATGTTGGCAAACACTTTTTCAAACTGCGGAATCACCATGACATTAATCACCACGATGGCAATCGCCATCGCGATGAGTACAAAGGTCGGGTATTGCAACGCAGATTTGATTTGGCCGCGCATAAAACGCTCAAACTCAATATGCTCAGCCAAACGCAAAAAGATATTATCCAGATTACCCGTACCTTCACCGACACGAATCATACTAATATAAAAACTATCGAACACTTTAGGATGCTCAGCCATAGCCACTGACAATTCGCGGCCTGAATCCAAACTCACACGCAGTTGCCCGACCACTTGCGCCAGTTTTGCATTACCCACCGAACTTTGAATACCAGCAAGGGCGCGCATAATCGGGATACCGGCCTTAAGCAAGGTGTACATCTGTTTGCTGAACAGCATGACATCTAGGCTGGTGACTTTTTCTTCAAACAAATTGAAAGCAACAGCACCCGCGGCTTTTTGCTTGATTTCAATCGGTGTGATTTTAGAAATGATCAGCGCAGCGCCCAGCGCATCGAGGTCTGTTGCTTCCTGCACGCCGCTGACCATCATGCCATCATCGGTACGACCTTTATATTCAAATATCGGCATAGGCGTGGCTTTTTAAAGGGTTATTCTTCAAACTGGTTATCAACCCGCATGATCTCATCAAGCGTGGTCTTGCCATCTAAAGCCAGTTGCAAGGATTGATCGCGCAGGGTTTTACCTTTGAGTCTTTCGCGCGCTTTTTTGATAAACACGTTGGTGTCCGGCATGTTGGCGGCCATTGCCAACTCATCGGTCATCTCTAAAAATTCGTATAAACCAACGCGGCCCAAATAACCGGTGCGGTTACAGTGCTGGCAGCCTTTACCATGCCTAAAATTAGTCACTACATCGGGCTGCTGTATCACTTGATTTAACCAGACTGACTCTGACTCGGTTGGCGTGTGCTCGGCCGCACAATGTGGGCAGATGAGCCGTACCAACCGTTGCGCCAGCACGCCCAGCAATGACATCGCCACCATAAAGCGCGGCACACCCATGTCGATCAAACGCACAGGTGCGGTGGAGGCATCATTAGTGTGCAAGGTGGAGAGCACCAGGTGACCAGTCATAGAGGCGCGCAAGCCAGTTTGTGCGGTTTCTTCGTCACGCATTTCGCCCACCAGCACAATGTCCGGGTCCTGACGCAAAATGGCACGTAACAGTTTGGGGAAGTCGAGCTCGATTTTTTCGTTGACCTGCGTTTGAATAATACCTGGCAAGCGATATTCCACCGGGTCTTCTACGGTGATCACTTTGGTTTCCGGCGTGTTTAACTCGCTTAGGGCAGAATACAAAGTAGTGGTTTTACCGCTACCAGTTGGGCCAGTCACCAGCACCATACCGCTTGGACGACCGATCATTTTGCGGAAACGCGCCAACAGCTCAGGCGGCATGCCCAGCTTATCCAGGTTAAAATGGCCGGTATTCTGGATCAGCAAACGCATCACCACCGTTTCGCCGTATTGGGTAGGCATGGTAGAGATACGCATATCCACCGCCCTGCCCTTCACGGTAAAACCAAAGCGGCCATCCTGCGGCAACCGTTTTTCAGAAATATCCAGGCCCGCCATGATCTTGAGGCGCATCACCAAGGCAGTGGCAATCTTGTTATCCGCCTGGGTTTGAAAGTGCATCACACCATCGATCCTAAAGCGGATCAGCAGTTTATTTTCTTGTGGTTCAATGTGTACGTCAGAGGCGCGCACCTGCACCGCGTCTTCAAAAATGGTTTGCAACAGCTTAACCACGGGCGCATCGTCAATGCCCAAGTCCACACCCATCAGGCTGGCGAGGTCCACATTGCTCGCGGCCAAGTCTTCTTGCAGCTCTAAGGCCAGTGACGAAATTTGCTCGGTCTGACGGTAAGAGCGATCAATCGTCTGCATGAGCAGACTTTCCTGCACCACCACAATATCAATATCGCGCTTGAGCAGCCTGACCAACTCGTCATAAGCATACACATCCGATGGATCAACCATCGCAATCAAAAAACTGTTGGGGCGCTCTTCGAGCAAGATAGCGCGGAAACGTCGCGATTGGACTTCAGGGAGTTTTTGAACCTGCTTTACGTCCAGCTCGTACTGGCCCAGGTCCAAAAAGGGGATATTCAACTGATGCGCCACCGCCTCGGCAATTTGCCGCTCATTGGCGTAGCCTTTTTCAGCAATGACACGGCCCAAGCGTCTACCCGTCTTGCGCTGTTCTTCCAGCGCCTGATCGAGCTGAGCTTGGGTCATGAAATTCTGTCTGACCAGAATTTCACCTAATCTAATTTTCTCGGGACGAGCCATGGCGTTTTAATTATTTATCTTGATAGACTTTTCTCGACTATCATATCACTGTCATTCTACCCTTACGTTTGTAAACAAACAGCCAAAAATGTTTCATATCGTGCTTTTCGAACCCGAAATTCCACCCAATACGGGAAATATCATCCGTTTATGCGCCAATGCTGGCGCAAAACTGCATTTGGTCAAGCCATTAGGCTTTGAGCTATCAGACAAACACCTCAAACGCGCCGGGCTGGATTATCACGAATACGCCGAGCTCACAGTGTATGAAAACTGGGCCCAATGCCAGCAGGCACTGCATGACAAACGCATGTTTGCACTCACCACCAAAGGCAGCACCCGGCATACCGATTTGCAGTTTAAAGATGAAGATGTGTTTGTATTTGGGCCAGAATCGCGCGGGCTGCCAGAAGACATCCGCGCCCAATTTGCGCCAGAACATCGGGTCAGGCTGCCCATGCTGCCGCACAGCCGCAGTCTCAACTTATCCAACTCCGCCGCCATTCTGCTCTACGAAGCCTGGCGACAAACCGGGTTCCCCGGCGGCGTGTAGTCAAAAACGATAGGCAAAAAAAGCCCCGATTAAGGGGTAAATCGGGGCAACAGGCCTCATCGTAAAGGCTTCCGCTCAGGGAGGAAAGAAGCGGAAAGATGATTCATCATCATCGTGCTGATATGAGTATTAGGTGTTTTGAAAAGTTCCGATAATTTATTTGCGTCAATTTAATTTGCTGCAGAGCCGCCTAGAGGGATGGTTTGAAGGTGATATAAAAAGTGATTATTTAAAACTGTGTGGTTTGCTGATTGCTTTGGCGCTTTATTTCGCCTCTCGGCGAGTCACTTTCTGATGCTTGCCCCTCAGAAAGTAACCAAAGAGGAGGGCACCCAGCCATCACGGCCTTCGGCTCCCTTGCGTTGCTCAACAAAATAAGCCGGTCACGAAACTCGCCCTGACAAGCCACACACTTCGTGGCTTGTTGCGGAGCTCACACAGTCGCTCCCTCTACTCTTATTTTGTCTCCGCTACTCAGCGTGATGGAATGGGATTATTCTCGCCAAACTCACACTGGCGAAGTTTGGACGGTTAAAAACCAGATTCTATTTTTATTCAGTTTGCGAAGGGTTGCAGTCGCATGGTGCTCGGGGTCCCCATCTGCCGCGCCGAGCAACGCAGGATTGGCGGGAGTACTCGGCCATCGGCTGTCCGAATCCCGCAGCAGCTCACGGTTTTTGTGAGCTGCCAGGTTGAGTTTCGATGGACGCCCGGCAAGCCGAGTAGCACAGGAAACAAGCGGAAGCTGGGGTGCATTTCTTTTGGTTACTTATTCTTTGTGCAAGCAAAGAAAAGTAACTCGCCAAGAAGGCGAAAAGCAACATCACAATCAACCACAAACGCGTGCACACAATGCCCACCCTACGACGACCAATCAAAGAACAACCTTTTATTGCAGTCTCACCACACCTGGATTCTCGCCGACGCCGGAATGACGAAGGTCACCGCAACACACAAAACAAGCACCCCATCCGTAAAATTACCCTGCACATCATGCGATAATATCCGCATGCAATCTGACACCAATCTCCTTCAGGGTCTCAACGATAAACAACTGCAAGCGGTCACCCTGCCGCATGTCTCCGCCATGATTCTGGCGGGCGCAGGCAGTGGCAAAACACGGGTATTGACGACGCGTATCGCCTGGCTGATCCAAACCGGGCAAACCTCACCCATGGGCCTGATGGCGGTGACATTTACCAATAAAGCCGCCAAAGAGATGCTGACGCGTTTGACCAGCATGTTGCCGATTAATACCCGCGGCATGTGGGCAGGCACGTTTCACGGTTTATGTAACCGCATGTTGCGCGCGCATTACCGCGAAGCGAGATTGCCTAGCACCTTTCAGATCCTGGATACGGCAGACCAGTTGTCAGCGATCAAGCGTGTGATGAAGGCGATGAACGTCGACGATGAAAAATATCCACCCAAGCAGGTGATGGGCTATATCAATAGCTGCAAAGAAGAAGGTTTGCGCGCCGAGACGGTAGATGCCTATGACGGCCACAGCCAGAAATTGCGTGAGATTTATGCGGCTTATGACCAACAATGTAACCGCGAAGGCGTGGCGGATTTTGCTGAGTTGTTATTGCGTTGCTACGAGCTTTTGGAGCGCGAGCCGCATATTCGCGCCCATTATCAGCAGCGTTTTCAATATATTCTGGTCGATGAGTTTCAGGATACCAACCGCCTGCAATATTTATGGCTAAAGCTGCTGGGTGGCGCGCATAACAGCATTTTTGCCGTCGGCGATGACGACCAGAGTATTTATGCCTTCCGTGGCGCGCGCGTGGGCAATATGAGTGATTTTCAGCGCGACTTTAATGTGCAGAATATCGTCAAGCTGGAAGAAAACTACCGTTCGCACAGCAATATTCTGGATGCGGCCAACGCCATCATTACCAACAACCGTAACCGCATGGGTAAGAACCTGTGGACCTCAGCGGGCAAGGGCGAGCCGATTCGCATTTATGAAGCCTACAACGATACTGACGAAGCGCAGTTTATTGTCGATGAAGTGAACATGCTGCAAAAAGAAGGCGTGCCACTGGGTGACATGGCGCTGCTTTATCGCAGCAATGCGCAGTCGCGTATTCTTGAGCACACCTTGTTTTCCGCCAACATCCCTTACCGCGTGTATGGCGGCCTGCGCTTTTTTGAGCGCGCCGAGATTAAACACGCACTGGCTTATTTGCGCCTGATTGCTAATGCGAATGACGACACGGCTTTGTTGCGCATTGTGAATTTTCCGCCACGCGGCATCGGTGCGCGTGGGCTGGAACAACTGCAAGAAGCCGCCCGCCAGAACGAATGCAGCTTATGGCAAGCCGCGACCAATAAAGTCGGCGAAGGCAAGCTCGGCAGCAAAGGGCTGGATGGCTTTGTCGCATTGATTCGCCAGATGGTCGACCAGGGCTATGGCATCACGCTGGGTGAAATGGCAGAAATGGTCATCAACCTGAGTGGCCTGATGGCGCACTACCAAAATGACAAAGAAGGCGAAGACCGCATCGAAAACTTGCAGGAACTAGTCACAGCTGCGGTGGCTTTTAGCAACCGCGATTTAGGCAACCACCATAATATGGAAGAAGATGCCGACTTGCTGACGCAGTTTTTAAACCACGCCAGCCTGGAAGCAGGCGACCACCAGGCGGATGTTGGCCACGAAGCCTTGCAACTGATGACCGTACATGCCGCCAAAGGGCTGGAGTTTCACAGTGTTTTTATTGGCGGCGTAGAAGAAGGCTTGTTTCCGCATGAGCAGGCCGCTTACGAAAATGGCGGCCTGGAAGAAGAGCGCCGCCTGATGTATGTTGCCGTGACGCGTGCGCGCCAACGCCTCTACCTGACCTACGCGCAAAGCCGCATGCTGCATGGCCAGGTGCGCTACGGTATTGCCTCGCGCTTTATCGATGAAATCCCAGCCGAGCTGACCAAACGCCTGAACAGCAAACCAGTGGCCAAATCTTACGCCGCAGGCGGACAATACAACGCACCAGCAGCACAAGCCAGCAGCGCACAAGCCAACTACCCGTTTAAAATTGGCCAGAGCGTGCGTCATGGCAAATTTGGCGAAGGCGTGGTAGTGAGCTACGAAGGCAACGCCAACGACCTGACAATTAAAGTGAATTTTGGCAGTGCGGGCCTGAAAACGCTGATGCTGGAATACGCCAAGCTAGAAAAAGTGTAATCACCATTTGTCGCCAAGACACCATGCCGGCATCGTCGGCAACTCACTGACACCCAGGCCGACCGCTGGCATGGGTGTCAGCATTATTGTCATAAATATTTCATCCAGCATTTTCACAACTTAATCAAGAAGCAGTTAAAACGGTCGATACTGCTTGCATGATATACGCCCCTCCCCAGCTCGAAGTGGAAGCCATTTTGGCGCAGAAAAACCTGTTGCCGCTGTTTCAACCGATTGTTGATATTAAACGAGCCCGCGTGTTTGCACACGAAGCACTGATTCGCGGCCCGGTGGAATCCAGATTACATTCACCGATTGCATTGTTTAATGCGGCCAGTCTTTGTGGCTTGAATATTGAGATGGAATATGCGGCGCGTGAAGTGGTGTTTAATGAATATAGCCGCACCGACAGGGCACACCCGCTGTTTGTGAACTTTAGCCCGGACTGCCTGTTATTAAACGATAGTCACTTGTCTTTTGGCTTAACGCAACTGGAGAAATGCGGGCTGCAGGCGAGCGACATCGTAATTGAAATCACCGAGAGCTCCACCATACGCGACTATGCCGAACTACGCGATGCGATTATCCGCTTTAAAGCGATGGGCTTTAAAATTGCACTGGATGATCTCGGCGAAGGCACCTCCAGCTTGCGTTTGTGGTCGGAGCTGTCGCCTGAGTATGTCAAAATCGACAAGCATTTTATTGCCAATATCCATAACGACCCCATCAAGCTGGAGTTTGTGCGCGGCATCCAGAAAATAGCGGTTGAATCAAACACGCTCACTATTGCCGAAGGCATTGAAACCAAAGAAGAACTGGCGGTGATCAAAGACTTAAAAATAGACTTTGCCCAAGGCTATTTGTTTGGACGGCCGTTTCCCAAGTTTCAGTATGTGCTGACTGAAGAGGTGAACAATCTGCTCAATAAAAACATTGTGCGTTTGTTTGCCGACCAGCAACACCATACGTCCAAACAGGCCACTGTGATTGGCTTAACCAGTTATCAAGCGGCCGCTTTTCCAGAAATGACCAACGAAGAAGTTTACAACTGGTTTAACAGCGACACCACACTCAACTCGATTCCGGTGATCAACCAGCAAGGAACACCGCTGGGGTTGATCAGCCGCTACGACACCATAGACCGCTTTGCGCGTCGCTACCAAAAAGAGTTACATGGCAAAAAGTCTTGCACCACTTTTATGGACACCCACTGCCTGATGGTGCAAAAAGACATGACGATTTTGGCATTGAGTGAGCTGATTCTAGCGGCAGACCCCAAATACCTGCTCAACGGCTTTATGATTGTGGATGGTGAGCGCTATGTGGGCATGGGCAGCGGCCATGCGTTGCTGCGCGAGGTGACCAATATGCAAATCCACGCCGCTCGCTATGCCAACCCGCTCACCCTGCTGCCTGGCAATGTGCCGATTAATGCCCATATTGATAAATTGCTGGAGCGACGCATCCCGTTTGTTGCCTGCTATTGTGACTTAGACCACTTTAAACCGTTTAACGACGCGTATGGCTATCGACGTGGCGATGAGGTGATTCAGTTTGTCGGGCGTTTGTTAAGCAGCATGGTCAATAATGAGCACGATTTTGTCGGCCATATTGGCGGCGACGACTTTGTGCTGATCTTTCAAAGCGAGGATTGGGAAGTGATTTGTCATGACATTCTGGAGACGATTGCCAAGGTGATGCCAGATTTTTATGACTTGAAAGACGTACAACTAGGCGGCATCCGCATAGAAGACCGCCTGGGCAATGAGCACTTCTACCCATTTGGCAGTTTGTCGATAGGCGCGGTGCGCGCCTGCTCAGACGCCTTTGCCAGCCATCACGAAGTGGCGGGCGCCATGAGCAATGCCAAAAAACAGGCCAAAAAGACCATAGGCAACAGTTTGTTTATAGAGCGCCGCAAACTGCCGCCGACAGCGGCGTCATAGACAACGCACAGGCAAGCGATACCTCAAGCGAGGCAGCGCTAGGTTATACCTGAGGCGCCGCCCTGAATACATCCTTGTAGCTGATGTACTGAAAAGCAAACATCAAGGCATTAATCACCAGCAACGCAGCAAATACCAATAAAGGCATCAGCAATTGTGCCAGCATAGGTATCAACGCGCCTAATATACCAATCACCAGCCCCAAGCCCAGCATCACCACCAGCATACCAACAGTCATCACCAACCAGGACACACTCATAGGCACCGTGTATTGCAGCATGCCCGCAATGCTGGATTTAATCGCCTTGAGTAAAGGGTAGCCGTTTAACGCAATCAGCATGGGAGAAAACCAGGTGGCGATAAACAGTGGCAGCAACAGCAACAATACCTTGACGATAAAAGACAGCGTGTTTTCTAAAAACTGTGTCATTTGCGACTCGGTCATACCCGCTTTGGTCGGCGCATGCGAAATCAGTGACGCCAGATCACTACTGAGCAAGTAGGTGGCTAATACCGCATAGACCAGGCAACTGGCACCCAGCAACGCCAGGGGTTGAAAGTGTTTTTGCAACTGCTGCCACACGGCTGGCGGCGACATGCTGCCCTGCACATCGACCTGCTGATACAACATGACCACCAAGGCCATGCACACAGGCCAGATCACCACCGAAAGCAGGCCCAGAAAACCCAGCATGGGCAATGAGGGCAAGACCATGAAAATCACAATATAGGCCAGCGAACACAACATCCAGATATGTGGTTGTGTGCGGAACAAGGCCAGGCTTTCTTTTACCCAGCGCACCCCGCGCTGGCTCCCGGTTTCTGTCATGAGTATCCCTTTTTTATATGCTTGATAATTTAAGTCAACACTTTACGATTGAGCAGCACGCGCTCAAAATGCGCTGGGTCTTTGGCGTGCGTGAGTTCACCGGCTACCGGGTAATAAAAGTCATACAGGCGCGATAACCAGAAACGCAAAGCCGCCCGGCGCAACAAGGCCGGCCAGTGCTTTTTCTCGGCCTCGGTAAATGGGCGTTCGGACTGGTAGGCTTGCATAAAGGCGGCCAGCTTGTCATCGACAAAGTTGCCAGTGGCATCTACGCACCACTCATTGGCGGCAATCGCCACATCGTAGGCCAGCACATCGTGGCAGGCATAATAAAAATCAATAAAGCCGCCCAAGGCATCGCCATCAAACAATACGTTGTCACGGAACAAATCACCATGAATCACGCCATGTGGCAAACGTGACAAATCCAGGCTGTGCTGAAACTCTAATTCTTCTTGCAGCAAGTGTTGCTGCACCGGCGCCAGTTTAGGCATTACCTGTTGCGCAGTCATTAAGCGCCAGCCTTGCCCGCGCTGATTATGTGACTGCTCATGAAAATCCAGCCCGGCCACATGCATGCGCGCCAAAGTTTTGGCCACAGCCTCAATCTGTTTTAGATTGGGCTGACTGACATCACTGCCTTGCAGGCAACTCACCATTAACGCCGGTTTGCCGTGAATACGCTGCAAGGCCGTGCCTTTGGTATCCGTAATTGGCCGCGGGCACAAGATGCCATGGCGTGACAAATGCGTCATCAGGTGCACAAAATAAGGCAACTCGTCAAAATCATTCTTTTCAAACACAGTCAGCACAAAACGCGACTGGCTGGTTTCAACGAAATAATTGGTATTGGTGATACCGGCTGCAATGCCGCGTAAAGTATGCAGCTCGCCGACATTGAAAGGCGCCAGCCACTGGCGCACTTCATCTAAACTCAGAGTGGTAAAAACAGACATGGTATGTGCTAGCCTGCCAGTGATGGCAGGCGATCAGAATTAGAATCGGAACAGAATCCACTTAGGAACAGACAATGGGCGGGTCGGGCCATCATGCACCCAATCACCGTTACGGTCTTCGCGATGCAGGTAGTAAGATTTGCCACTCGGTGGCGTCACTTTTACCATATATACCTCGCCATTCAGGCTATATTCCTCAATGTCATTCTCGCCATCTTTGCGTTTGTTCACGCTAGGCTGGTCAATTGGCTGCCCTTCAATCACCTTAGGTGGCGGTGGCACCTCTTCAAGCAGCTCGGCATCTTTGGGGGCAGCAGCCCACACAGGCATTGCCATCGCGGCAATACAAACACCGGCCAGCAATAAACGGGAAAAATCACGCATGGAAGACTCCTTAGTCATTAACGACTATTCTAGCAAAAACCCACGCGCTGGCGGTCACTGCACACATAATAAACTTCTAAAATCGCGCCCGACACACTGCGCCGGACACGCCAAACCACACAATTACAGATACAGCTGCATCTTGCGCTCAGCAGGCGTCAGCTCAAAGCCAGTGGTTTCATAATGCTTGAAGATCGCATCGACAATCTGCTGCGGCTCATCAATGATCTGAACCAGGTCCATATCCCCTGGCGAGGCCATGCCTTCTGCCACTAGCGTATTGCGCAACCAGTCGACCAAACCGGCCCAGAACTGGCTACCCACCAGGATAATCGGGATTTTGCGGCTCTTGCCGGTTTGCACCAGCGTAATTGCTTCCATCACTTCGTCCAGCGTGCCAAAACCGCCCGGCATCACCACAAATGCGCTGGCATACTTCACAAACATCACCTTGCGCATAAAAAAGTATTTAAAGCTGATGCCTATGTCCTGATAAGGATTGCCGTGTTGCTCGAATGGCAACTTGATATTGAGGCCAACGCTAGCGCCTCGGCCAGGAAACGCGCCTTTGTTGGCCGCCTCCATCACGCCAGGGCCACCGCCGGAAATCACACTAAAGCCTGAGTCTGACAATAAACGGGCAATTTCTTCGGTGAGCAGGTAATAAGGGTGGCCAGGCTTGGTGCGCGCACTGCCAAAAATAGACACCGCAGGCATAATCGCTTTGAGATTTTCGGTGGCGCCGACAAACTCGGCCATGATCTCAAAGGCACGCCAGGATTCATGGGAAACATCATCGCCATCTAACAATTCAGGCTCTACCATGCTTGGTAGCTTTCTGCTATTCATACATCTATCTTTCAAATGACACAGCAAATTAGTGTACATGAAGTCGCTTTGAAATGCGTAAAATACGCCATTGATTTGATTGACGAGAACGCACAATGAAAACCTTGCTTCTGGTAGATGGTTCCAGCTACCTTTATCGCGCCTTTCACGCCATGCCGGATTTGCGCAACTCGGCCAACGAGCCGGTGGGCGCGATTCAGGGTGTACTCAACATGCTGCGCCGCCTGCACAAAGACTATCCCTCTGACTACAGCGCCTGTGTGTTTGATGCCAAAGGCAAAACCTTCCGTGACGATTTGTACCCGGAGTACAAAGCCAACCGCGCCAGCATGCCGGATGACCTGCGCGCGCAAATCGAGCCGCTGTATGAAACCATACGCGCGATGGGCTGGCCACTGATTATCGAAGAAGGTGTAGAAGCCGACGACGTCATTGGCGCACTGGCCAAGCAAGCCGAAAAAGCAGGCATCAAAACCATTATCTCCACTGGTGATAAAGACATCACGCAACTGGTGAATGACCACATTACGGTGGTGAACACTATGCGCGATGCCTTCCGCAAAACCGATGACGTGCTGGATATTGCTGGCGTAGAAAACAAGTTTGGCATTCCGCCCAGCAAAATCATTGATTACCTGATTTTGGTCGGTGACACCGCAGACAACGTGCCCGGTGTGGAAAAAGTGGGGCCCAAAACGGCAGTGAAATGGCTGACCGAATATGGCACGCTGGATAACATTATTGCCAATGCCGACAACATCAAAGGCGTGGTGGGTGAAAACCTGCGCAAGGCCCTGCCTTGGCTGCCAACGGCGCGCGAGCTGATCACCATCCGCTGCGATGTTGGCTTATGTGAAAGCTTTGACCAACTGACGACGCAAACGCCTGATAAGGAAAAACTGCTGGCCTTGTTTGACCATTTTGAATTCCGCAGTTGGAAACGCGAATTGGACAAACTGGCAGACGGATCGACCGCAGGCTCTGCCAACACCACTACAGTTACCGCGGCCAGCCAGGCGGATGAGCCAACGCTACCTAGTTACACTCCAGATACCCGCCGCCAGTACCAGACGATTCTGAGTGAGGCCGCACTGGATGCCTGGTTAGCCAGACTGCAACAAGCCGAACTGATCTGTTTTGACACCGAAACCACCTCGCTCGATGCCATGCAGGCGAAAATTGTTGGCGTCTCTTTTAGCGTCACGCCCGGTGAAGCAGCGTATGTCCCCCTCACGCACGACTACTTTGATGCGCCGGAACAATTGCCACTCGAGGCAACGCTCAGAAAACTCAAGCCGATCCTGGAAAGTCCGACGATTAAAAAAGTCGGCCAGAACCTGAAATATGACATGCATGTGCTGGCCAATCATGGCATTCAACTGCAAGGCGTGGCGCACGATACTTTGCTCGAATCTTATGTGTTTGAGAGCCACAAAGGCCATGGTATGGATGAACTCAGTGAGCGCCACTTAGGTATCACGCCTATCAGCTACGAAACGGTGGCGGGCAAAGGCGCCAAACAAGTCGGGTTTAGCCAGGTGACGGTGGAACAAGCGGCTGAGTATGCCGCTGAAGATGCTGACATTACCCTGCAATTGCATCAGGCCTTGCATCCGCAAGTGAGCGCCTCAGACAAACTCAATTTTATTTATGAACAGATTGAACTGCCCAGCATGCAGGTGCTGCAACGCATTGAGCGCAACGGCGTGCTGATTGATAGCCATATGCTTAATCGCCAGAGCAATGAAATCGGCCTGCGTTTGATGGAAATTGAAAAACAGGCGTTTGAACTGGCCGGGCAACCGTTTAACCTCGGCAGCCCCAAACAATTGCAAGAAATTCTGTTTGGCAAACTCGGTATCAAACCATTGAAAAAAACGCCTTCTGGGGCGCCATCGACCGATGAGGACGTGTTGCAAGAGCTAGCGCTGGATTACCCGTTGCCTAAAGTGATCCTGGAACACCGCAGCCTGGCCAAACTGAAATCGACCTATACCGACAAACTGCCAAAAATGATCAATGCGCAGACCGGGCGCGTGCATACCAACTACAATCAGGCCGTGGCCATCACTGGCCGCCTGGCGAGCTCGGACCCCAACTTGCAGAATATTCCCGTGCGCACCGCCGAAGGCCGTCGCATCCGCGAGGCCTTTATCGCGCCGCCAGGTGCCCACATCGTGTCTGCTGACTATTCGCAAATTGAATTGCGCATCATGGCGCATTTATCACAAGACGCAGGCATGCTCAGCGCCTTTGCCAACAACGAAGATATTCACCGCGCCACCGCGGCGGAGATTTTTGGCGTAGACAAATCTGCAGTAGACAACGAACAGCGTCGCTATGCCAAGGTGATTAACTTTGGCCTGATTTACGGCATGAGCGCATTCGGCCTGGCGCAAAACCTCAATATCGAGCGCAGCGCCGCCGCCAACTATATCGAACGTTATTTTGCCCGTTATCCCGGCGTGAAAGCCTACATGGAAAACACGCGCGCACTGGCCAAACAGCAAGGCTACGTAGAAACCTACTTTGGCCGCCGCCTGTGGGTGCCCGAAATCAACAGCGCCAATGTACAACGCCGCAATGGCGCCGAACGCGCAGCGATTAACGCGCCCATGCAAGGCACCGCTGCCGACTTGATCAAACTAGCCATGATTGCCGTCGACCAATGGCTGACCACCGAAAAATTGCAAACCAAACTGATCATGCAGGTACACGATGAACTGGTGCTGGAAGTACCAGATGCCGAACTGGCGCTGATTCAGGAAAACCTGCCCAAACTGATGCAAAGTGTGGCGACACTGGATGTCCCGTTACTGGCCGAAGTAGGTAGCGGCAGCAATTGGGAAAGTGCGCATTAAATCCGCAGCCTATGTTAAGGTAATACATCAAACTTTGATTAAAGGGAGCAGCCACGATGAAGTCGTCACTCATGATTGGGATTATTCTGATTGCGCTCGGCGCAGCCGGCTTGGTATTTAAAGGCTTTAGTTACGAGAGCAAAGAAACGGTGGCCAAAATCGGCTCGCTGGAAGCCAGTGCAGAAATCACCAAAGACGTCGAAGTGCCGCAGGCATTGAGCATTATTGTGTTGGTGGCCGGGGTGGCGATGGTGCTGGTGGGGCTGAAAAAATAAGCCAGCGCAGGCGCCATTTGCCAGTCTTTTCTGACAGGCTTTTCCTGCAATCACTGACAGATAACATCACTCGTTCTGGTTAGCATACGGTTTCATCACAACAACAAGGGAGAGTCACATGCTTTGGACAATTATCGTTGGTATTATCGCCGGTTGGTTGGCAGGGTTGATTATGAAAGGTGATGGCTTTGGCCTGATCTGGGATTTGATTCTTGGCATTGCCGGGGCGGTCGTTGGCGGCTGGCTATTTGGTTTGCTGGGCTTGAGTGCCAGCGGCGGCCTTGTTGGAAGCATTATTGTCGCCACGATAGGTGCCGTGTTCCTGATTTTTATTTCGCGCTTACTCAGAAAAGCCTAAACACACCACCCTAACGATACGAATGTGGTCACACGACAAGGTGTAATCACTAAATGCTGGAAAAGACGACTTTTCCAGCATTGCCTTTTTTAGCCAGATACATGGCGGCATCGGCTTTATCCAGCAAGACTTCTATCTCTTCTTTCTTTTTGGGCCAGCCAAAGGCGACGCCTATGCTGCACCCAACATTGATTTCCTGCCCGGATTGCAACCTGATGGTTTTTTGAATGGCGTCTATCAGTTTGTCGGCAATTTTACTGGCCAGCACCCTGGGGTGGTCGGTAAAAGTGAGCAAAATGACAAATTCGTCGCCGCCAAAGCGGCACACCATATCCTCTTCACGCAATACGCTGGGAATGCGCTGCGACACGGTGATGAGCACTTCGTCACCGGCAGCGTGCCCCAGTGTGTCGTTCACAGACTTAAAGCCATCCAAATCCAGAAACAATAAAATCATGCCACGGTTGACGTTGTGCGCCTGCGCGCCGCTAGCAATGCCGCGCATCAGGCTCATCAGGCCGCGCCGGTTAAACAGCCCCGTGAGCGGGTCTTCGGTCAGTAACTTTTCCAGTGCGTTTTGCTGGGTGTGAAACGCGGTCATATCCATCAAAAAACTGATGCAAAAGGTTGACTCATGTTCAATCACCCTGGTCAGTGCGATCCTGAGTGGGATTTCATGGCCATCGGCATGGAATCCCTTACGCTCGGCCACCATTTTTTCAGTCGTATCCAGTTGCCTGCGCTTGCGGGCATAGGCATTTAATTGTTTCCAGTCTGGGATCATTTTTGAAATATGTTTACCTGTGATGCGCTGCGCCTGATAGCCAAACATACCCTCAAAAGCGCGATTGACCATTTTGATAAAACCTTTAGCATCGGTGATAACAATGGCATCAATCGCATTTTGAAAGATCACGCGCATTTGATGCTCCTTGAACTGCAAATCACGCGCAAGCTGCCGTTGCCTGACGATCATGTTTTGCGCGATTACGGCGCCAATCAAGGTGATGGTGCCCAAGGTCACCAGTGTAGAAAGGTACCAGCGGTCAACCGTTGGCACTGGTTGCGCAAACTCGGCCAAGCCCACAAAAATGGCGGCCGCCATGCCAACATAATGCATGATGGTAATGGCCGCGCCCATCACAATACCGCTCACCACGTGACGCCAGGCGCGCAGCCGTTGCAGTCGCTCACATTGCTGACGAAACCATAAGGCCAGCACGGCCAATAGTACCGCCACCACCACAGACATGGTGACCCACCACGGTTTAAAAGTCATGGTCGCGGCAGTGCGCATGGCTAACATGCCGCTATAGTGCATCACGCCAATACCCAGGCCAATAATGACGCCACCCAACCATAAATGCCGCACGCCCTGTTCGGCTTGAGAGATCCAGCGCATCGCCGCCCAAGCAGCCACAAACGCGGGCAAAATCGACAACAGGGTAGGCACAGGCGCGTACTTCACAGTGACGCACAGCTCGAATGCCAGCATGCCTAAAAAGTGCATACTCCAAACAGCCGCACCCAATGCAATCGCACCACTCAGCAACGCAAACTGTTGATCTTTTTTTAACTGGAATTGTTTGGCCAGGTCGGCCAGATGCATGGCCAGGATAGAGGCAACCACGGCAATAAAATACGACAATACGACTATCCATCCCTCATAACGAGATAGGAGGACGGAACCTGCTGGACTCACAAAATCAAACAAAAAGTTTGTCAATTGCTTGTATCCAATCACGCATGGTGACTTTGCCAGGGTGTGGCGTGCACGGCACTAACGCTCACATGGTGGGCGCTGGATCAAGTTTTGTTGTGCATGCATCACAGCAAAACAAATTTAAAAGCGCGCACTGGTATTATGATGACCTTGAAAAACACTTTCAAAACACATTTACGCAAATTAACCATGAATCAGTTTGGTATTTATATTATTGGCGACGAAATCCTGTCTGGCAAACGCAAGGACGCGCACCTGAGCAAAGTGATTTCGCTGCTGTCAGCACGCGGCTTGCAACTGAGCTGGGCACATTTTATTGGCGATATCCCTGACCAGATCACCAGTCACCTCAAGGCTAGCATGGCCCGTGGCGATGTTGTTTTCAGCTTTGGCGGCATAGGCGCGACGCCAGATGACCATACCCGGCAATGTGCCGCTGCAGCAGCGGGGGTCACCATTGAGCGCCACGCAGGCGCGGTGGCCAATATCGAGGCACAGTATGGTGCAGGCGCCTACCCTAAACGGGTCTTGATGGCCGACTTTCCGCAAGGCTGCGACCTGATCCCCAACCCGGTCAACCGCGTGGCCGGGTTTAGCCTTAACCAGCATTATTTCGTGCCAGGTTTTCCCGAAATGGCGCACCCCATGGTCGAGTGGGTGCTCGATACTTATTACAGCCACCTGTTTCATACAGCTGACTACCTGGAGCAGGCCATCGTGGTCACCGAGGCAGGCGAGAGTGACCTGATTGATTTAATGAACGACATGCTCAGCCGCTATCCAGCGCTGAAACTGTTCAGCTTGCCGCGCACCAATCAACGCCGCACCACGGAGGTTGGCATGAAAGGCGAAAGTGGCTTGGTCAAACAGGCGATGCAGGATTTAAAAACCGGGGTATCAGCACTCGGCTACCCTTGGGTAGACGTTTAAACGGCCATGGATTGCCGTCCGCAATGTGGCGCATGTTGTATTGCGCCCTCAATCACCAGCCCGATTCCTGGCATGCCGCATGGCAAACCGGCGGGCGTTGCTTGCATACAATTAGACGCGTTATTCAGGTGCAAATTATTTGGCAAACCCGAGCGGCCAGATTTTTGTGGCGGCTTGCAGCCTAGCCTGGAGATGTGCGGCGACGCGCAACAGCCGCGTGAATATGCCATACGCTGGCTGAGCGCGCTGGAGCTAGCCACGCAGCCAGACTTGAAACCAAATTAAGGCTTGCGATACGCCCAGCGCATCATGCCCAGCCCGACCAAAATCATGGGCACACACAACCACTGCCCCATGCTTAAGCCCAGTGACAACAAGCCTAAAAAGCTATCTGGTTCACGCGTGAATTCAACAATAAACCTGAAGCTGCCATAACCGAGCAGGAACAGCGCAGACACGGCGCCGATGGGGCGTTTTTTACCGGCAAACGTCCACAACAGCACAAACAGGACGATGCCTTCCAGCGCGAACTCATACAATTGCGACGGGTGGCGCGCTAGGTGGTCAACGGCAGGAAACACCATGCCCCAGTCGGCGTTGGTCGGTCGGCCCCACAACTCGCCATTGATAAAGTTACCCAAACGCCCTGCCCCCAGGCCAATCGGCACCAAAGGCGCCACAAAATCCATCAGTTGCAGCCAAATCACGCCACGCTTGCGCGCAAACAGGGCCATGGCCAGCATGACACCGATAAAGCCACCGTGGAACGACATACCGCCTTGCCACAGGGCAAAAATCTCCAGCGGATGCTGCAAGAAATAAGCAGGCTGGTAAAACAGCACATACCCCAGGCGACCACCAAACACCACACCCAGCGCAATATAAAACAGCATGTCATCCGGATCACGCTCTTGCCAAGGGGAAGCTGGGTTGAGCTGACGCAAGCGCTTGACCTGATATTGCCCCAACCACAAGCCGCCAAAAAAACCGACCAGGTACATCAAGCCGTACCAGTGGATGCCGAAACTGCCGATTTGCAATGCAATGGGGTTAAATCCCGGATGGGTAAACATGCCGTGTCACCGTGAAAAAAACTGCATTATACCTGCTCGCCAGCGCTACATCGCAGCGTCTTGCTGCACTGGCGATGACATTTGCCACACCGCCAGCAGGCTGATGGCGGCCATCAATGACATATAGGCCCCAACCCAAGGCAAACCACCCTGCTGCACCAGAGACTGCGCAATCGCAGGCGCAAAAGAAGCGCCTAAAATACCGCCCAACTGGTAGCTCAGGCCGGCGCCGCTATAGCGCACCGCCACCGGAAACTGCTCGGGTAAAAAAGCGCCCATGGGGGCAAACGTCACCCCCATCAAAAATAGCGCAGAGAATAAAAATAATAATATCCATAACCAGTCACCACTGCCCAACAGGGGTGCCAATGCAAAGCCCAGTAACAGCGCCAACCCCTGCCCAACCATCAGCACCGGCCGCCTGCCGATACGGTCTGCCCACCAGGCCGCGAGCGGCGTCGCGAGTGCCATGCCAATCACGGCCATGCATAACAAGCCCAAAAATAGGGGCCGCGCAATATGCAGGGTTTGTGTGCCATAACTCAGGCAAAACACTGTTGCCGTGTAAAACAGGTGATAGCACACGCCCATGGCCAACGCCCCCAGCAAGATGGCGCGCCCATGTTGCAGCAACAGTGCTTTTAACGGCCAGCGATGTAAATGCTGTGCCGATTGCGCCTGGGCAAATATCGGCGTTTCGGCCAGTTTAAACCTGACATACAAGCCCACCATGACCAGTGCCGCGCTGATGATAAACGGCACGCGCCAGCCCCATTGCTCAAACTGGGCCTCGCTTAAACCCAGGCTCAGGGCTAAAAATGTCAGCGTAGCCAGTAAAAAACCAATAGACGGCCCCAGTTGCGGAAACATGCCATACCAGCCACGTTTGTGCGCTGGCGCATACTCGGTGGCCAGCAATGCGGCCCCGGCCCATTCGCCGCCCAGGCCGATGCCTTGCGCAAATCTGAGCAGGCAAAGCACGATAGGCGCCCAGAGGCCCCAACTAGCGTAGCCAGGCAGCAAACCAATCAAAAAAGTGGCACTGCCCATCACCAGCAAAGACGCGGCCAGCGTCGATTTACGACCGATGCGGTCACCAAAATGGCCGAACAGCAACGCGCCCACCGGGCGTGCAATAAAAGCCAGGCCAAACGTGAGCAGTGCATTCAAGGACTGCATGGCCGGGTCACTGGCAGGAAAAAACACCTGCCCGATCACCAGCGCAGCAGCCATGGCATAAATATAAAAATCGTAGAACTCGATGGCAGTGCCAATAAAACTGGCAAAGGCAATATGCTTTAATGATGGGGTGGTCATGCCAGCATCTTACATGCAGGCCTCTTAAAAATGCCAACTGAGCTTGCTGCGCCCATAAAAAAACCGGGGTAACGATGGCTCGTTACCCCGGCTAGCTCACACATACAACGCAAAGAATTACTTTTTAGCGTCAGCCTCGGCGGTGACGCTATCAGGTTTCCAGCCGCCGCCCAGTGCCTTGAACAGGTCCACTGAGGCGGTCAAGGTGTTCTGGCGGCTCTGTACGACCGCTTGCGTAGCCTCGTTATGGTTACGCTGCGCATCCAGCACCTCGAGGTAGCTGGTGTAACCAGCCTCATAGCGATTCTTCGCCACGCGCAGAATATTGCCGGTGGTTTTTTCCTTGGACTCTGCCAACGCCTCTTGCTCACGGTATTGCTGTGCATTCACCAACGCATCACTGACCTCGGTAAACGCAGTTTGCAAAGTGTTTTGATAAGTCGCCAGCACTTGTTTTTGCTGTGCCGTCGCCTGATCCAAACGCGCATTCAAACGACCACCGTTAAAAATCGGCAGGCTGACATCAAGCCCCAGTGACCACACGCGTGCGGGTGATTTGAGCAAGTTATTCAGCGCAATACTTTCGCCACCGTAAGTGGTGGATAGCGAAATGCTGGGGTAAAACGCGGCGCGTGCCACGGCAATATTGGCATTGGCTGAGACCATGTCCTGCTCTGCCTGGCGTACATCTGGTCTGGCTTCCATCAGCGCAGAAGGCAAACCGGTAGGCGCAACAGGTGGTGTTGGCATGGTCATCAGGTCACCTGCGGCAATTTTCAGGCCCAGGTCATTCGTCAGCAAGCCAAGTTGGTGCTCACTTAATGCACGCAGTCTTTTCAATTCCAGCGTTTGCGTTTGCAACGTGGTCACCACCAGCTCGGCCTGATGCGCATCTAAAATAGTCGACACACCGCCCTCAACCCGGCGTTTAGCCAGGTCCAGGCTGTCTTGCGCAGTTTTCAGGTTTTGCTCGTTGACCAGCAATTGCGCATCCAAGCTGCGTATCATCAGGTAATGATTAGCCACCAAGCTAGACAGTGACCAAGTCACCGCCTCTTTGGCATAGCGCGTGGCCAGCAATTGCGCGCGTGCCGCTTCATTGGCGCGGCGCAATTTGCCCCACAGGTCTAACTCATAGCTACCATTTAAACCGACTTTGTAGGTTTTGCGCGGGTTGTTACCAAACACCGGGAACACGCCAGACTCAGTCACACGGTTACGCAAGCCTGAGCCTGTTGCAGTGACGGTAGGCAGCAAGTTGGCACCGATTTCACGCATTTGCGCATCAGCTTCTTCAATGCGAGCCACTGCCAGTTGCACGTTATTGTTTTTGGCTAATGCGGTATCTACCAACTGGTTGAGTTGGCTGTCGTTAAACAGTGTCCACCATTGCTGCAACGCCAGTTGTTGCTCGGCACTGAGTGCGTTAGCACCGGCAGCACCATATTCAGCCGGCAACTGTGGCGCCGGACGCGAATACAAATCACCCAGCATCTGGCAACCTGCCATAGACAAGGTCAGCAGCCCCAGCAGCAACGACTGCTGTAATGGTTTTAATGCAAACTTCATTGTCGGTTTCATACCGATTCCTCTTCTACAATATGCCCATGGTGACGCACTTTTTTCTCATTGGTCAGCCAGGTAAAGAACAACGGGATAAAGATGGTGGCAATAAAGGTCGCCAACAGCATACCGCCAAACACACCGGTACCCATAGACTGACGCGCTGCCGCACCCGCACCGGTCGCGAATACCAATGGGATAATCCCCAGCATAAACGCCATCGATGTCATCACAATTGGTCTGAAACGCAGACGTGCCGCTTCCAGTGCGGCTTCAGCCAACGGCATGCCTTCTTCCATTTTTTGCGAAGCAAACTCCACGATCAGGATCGCGTTTTTCGCCGCCAGGCCGATCAGCGTAATCAGCCCGATCTGGAAGTAAATGTCGTTGTTCATGCCGCGCGTCAGCACCGCGATCAAGGCACCCGTCATCGCAAACGGAATCGCCATAATCACCGCCAATGGCAAGGCCCAGGTTTCAAACTGTGCGGCCAGAATCAAAAACACCATGATGGTGGCGAAACCAAATGCCACTAATGCCGCAGAGCCGGTACGCTTCTCCTGGTAAGCCTGACCAGTCCAGGCAATCTGGTAGCCGTCTGGCAGGTTTTCTTTGGCAAGCTTCTCTACCAGTTTGATCGCATCACCCGAGCTCACGCCAGGTGCGCCGCTACCGAATACCTTGGCAGACAGCAGACCGTTGTAACGCTCTAACTGCTCGGCACCCACAATATTGCTGACTTTCGCCAACGCAGACATCGGAATCATATTGCCATCCGGACTCTCTGCCGTTGGCTGGCTACGCACATACACTTTGCCCAAATCTTCAGGCTTCATGCGGTACTCGGCTTCGGCCTGCAACTGCACGCGATAAGTACGGCCGCTACGGTTAAAGTCGTTCACGTAGAGCGACCCCATCGTACTTTGCAAGGTGGCGTAAATATCCGCAATCTTCACGTTTTGTGACAGCGCCTTGGCTTCATCTACCTCAATAAACAACTGCGGCACCGTTGGACGGAAGAAGCTGTTAATCCCGGTCAATTGCGGGCTGGCACGCATCGCGTCCATAAAGTTATTCATGACTTGCGCCAGCTTGATCGGGTCGGTATCGGCATGGCTTTGTACATACACCTCAAAACCGCCGGCAGAACCCAAACCGCGAATCGCTGGCGGGTTGACGGCAAAGCTCAAGCCGTCAGGCTGGCTCATGCCGATACCAATCAATTTTCCCACCATCTGGTCAGCATTGGTGGTACGTTGATCCCAGTCTGTCATACGCACAAACATGGTCGCCGCATTGGTTTTGTTGGCACCGGTGAGTAACTCAAAGCCGTTCACTGCAAACTCATGCGCAGTGGCCGGATCTTTGGCAATGGTCGCGCGGATGTTTTCTGTGGTTTGCGACGTACGCTTCAGGGTCGCACCATCCGGCATGACGACGATACTGATCACATAGCCTTGATCTTCTGGTGGCACAAAACCGCCAGGCACGGCACGGAACAGGAAAATCATCACCACCACCATGGCACCAAACACCACAGCACCAATAATCTTGTGATGCAGCGTCAGGTTAACAGTACCGGTGTACAAGTTGGTCAAGCGGCTAAAGCCCCGGTTAAACGCTCTGAAAAACGCGTTTTCATGATGGCCGTTTTTCAAGATCATGGCGCACAGCGCTGGCGTCAGCGTTAATGCCACCACGCCTGAAATCACCACCGAAATCGCTACCGTCACCGCAAACTGGCGATACAGCTCACCGGCAATACCACCCTGGAAAGCTACCGGCACGAACACCGCACACAACACCAGCACAATCGCCACCACCGCCGCTTGTACCTGAGCGATCGACTTGATCGCCGCATGCAACGGATTCAGGTTTTCTTCTTTCATCAGCCGCTCGGTGTTTTCCAACACCACAATCGCATCATCCACCACAATACCAATGGCCAGAATCATGGCAAACAGCGTCAGCAGGTTGATGGAAAAGCCAAACAGATACAAACCGGCAAACGTACCAATAATAGAAATCGGCACTGCAATCATCGGGATCAGGGTCGCGCGCCAGCTTTGCAGGAACAGGAACACTACCAGCACCACCAGAATCAGCGCTTCACCAAAGGTATGAAACACTTCTTTGATGGTCGCTTTTACAAAGTCACTGGTGTCGTAAGGAATGTTGTAGTCCATGCCTTCTGGAAACTTGAGTTTCAACTCGTCCACTTTGGCCTTGATAGCTTCAGCGGTTTCGAGCGCGTTAGCGCCAGTTTGCAAAAAGATAGGCAATGCGACACCAGGCTGCCCATTGAGTGCAGACGCCACGTTATAGGTTTGTGCACCCAACTCAATGCGCGCCACATCTTTCAGGCGCAGCACACCGTTAGGACCTTGCGCACGAATAATAATGTTACCGAACTCTTCGGGCTCGATTAAGCGGCCTTTGGCAGTCACGGTAAACGCCAGTTGCTGGTTAGGTGTGGCTGGCTCGGCACCAATTTTACCCGCCGCATATTGCGCGTTTTGTGCGCCAATGGCAGCAGAAATATCGCTGGTAGACACGCCCAGTTGCGCCATACGGTCAGGACGCAACCACACACGCATGGAGTAATCCTGGCCACCAAAAATAGTGACATCGCCCACGCCCTTGATGCGTTTAAACTCATCCAGTACATTCAGCGTGGCGTAGTTACTCAAGAACAAACGGTCATGTTCTTTTTTCTTCGAGATCAGCATCACCACCAGCAAAATGTCGTTGGAGCGCTTTTGCACCACCACGCCGGTCCGGCGTACATCTTCTGGTAAACGCGGCAAGGCAATATTGACGCGGTTGCTGACGTTAAACGTCGCCTGGTCAACATTGGTGCCAATATCAAACGTGGCGGTAATCGTCAACGTACCGCTACTGTCTGAGCTGGAGTTAAAGTAAAGCAGGTTTTCCACCCCGCTTAACTGCTCTTCAATGGGTGCAGCCACGGTTTTAGACAGTGTTTCAGCACTGGCGCCAGGGTAGCTGGCCGTAATCAACACGGTTGGCGGCGCAATTTGCGGATATTGTGCAATCGGCAATTTAAATGCCGCTGCCAACCCTGCCAACACGATGATGATAGACAGCACGCTGGCAAAAATCGGCCGTGTGATAAAAAATCGGGTCATATCGTTTTTCCTGAGACGGGCCTGAATCGTAAACTCAGGCCCCAGATAACATGATTAAATCAAAAACAAACTTAAGCGTGCTGCCAATTAGCTTTTGGCTGCAGGTGCCGCAGCTGGGGCCGCGTCTGCCGCATGCGGTGCGACTGGCGCACCCGGGCGGACTTTAATCAGGTTATCGACAATCACCTGATCACCCGCTTTCAAGCCATCCAGCACAATCCAGCGATCGTTAAACCAGCCACCTGCCACAATCGGCCGTACGGCTGCCACGGTTTTGCCTTCTTTGTCTTTTTCGGCCACAAAGATAAATTTACCTTGTTGACCCGTCAGCACTGCCGTTTGTGGAATCAGGAAGACGCCATCGCGCTTGCCTGTGACCAAACGCACACGGACAAACTGCCCTGGCAGTAATGCACGGTCAGGATTCTGAAACTCAGCCCGTAATTGTTGCGTGCCTAAGGCAGGATCAATCTGGCTGGCAGAAAAGTTGATTTTGCCTGATTGCGGATATTCGCTGTTGTCAGCCAGGATCAGTCTTACATCCTGCACGCGCCCTGGGGTCAAGTGACCACCCAAGGTCAGCAAGTCAGATTCAGACAAACTGAAACGTACCCAAATAGGGGAGACTTGCACGATGGTGCTCAGCAACGTGGTGTTCGCACTGGCCAGCGCCCCTTCAGACAGCACAAAACGCCCGGCGATGCCGCTTTCTGGCGCCTTCACATGGGTATAAGACAAATTGAGCTCAGCTTCACGCAGTTGCGCCTGATATTGCAGCAAGGTCGCTGCCGCCACCGAGTTATCAGAGGCCGCATTGTCATACTCGCGCTGACTGATAGATTTCGTCTCCAGCAACCCTTTTAGTCGCTGCGCTTCACGTGCCGTTTGTTCGATACGGGCTTTTTGCTGTGCAATCAGCGCCCTGGCTTGTTCAACCTGCAACTGGAAAGGCACCGGGTCAATCAGGAACATGTCCTGACCAGCTTTAACCGACTCACCTTCTTGATACAAACGCTTCAAGACGATGCCGCCTACACGCGGACGTACTTCAATTTGTTTGGCCCCTTCAGTTTGCGCGACCACTTCGGTTTGCACCGGTACGGTTTCTGCCGTGACTGTTTGCGCTGTCACCGGCATGGCTGGCATGCCGCCTGCTGCAGGGTTTTGTTCCTGAGATGATTTTCCGCAAGCACTCAATATAACGCCCAAAGCAAGCACAAGCAGCGTACGACGAGGCTGGATAGTCTGTGAAATCAACATGTTATCCTCTAAAAATTTTTAAAATAGACTTGATTACATACAATCTTGGATGTATATTATATACAAACACGAATGTATGTAAATGGGTTTTGCAAAAAATTTGCTGATTCAGTTGCCAAAAACAAGTCACCAGTCACAACTGGTAAAATACCAAACATACAAGAAACTTTAATGAAACTTAAACGAGCGATAGAGACTGATGGTACGTAAAACCAAAGAAGATGCTGCAATCACCCGCCAACGCATTATTGATGCGGCGCGGGAGATGTTCCTGCAAAAAGGGGTGAGCCGCACCAGCCTGGAACAAATTGCCACCCACGCCAGCGTCACACGTGGCGCCGTTTACTGGCACTTTCAAAACAAGGCCGAGCTGTTTCATGCCATGCGCGAAGAGGTCTACCTGCCCCTGATTGACCGCATGGACGACACCCTGCTTGGCAACGCCGACGACTCCACCATCGACCCGCTAGGCCGCATCCGCAAGCACCTGGCCAGCACCATCCAGATTCTCGATGACGACCAGACCACGCGCGCCACCTATGAAGTGATGATGACTAAATGCGAATATGTCGACGAATTTGCCGATGTACTCAAGTCTATTTTAAGTAACTGTAGCGGACTGGTGCATAAATTGGAACAGGCCTATGCCAAAGCGCAAGAAATTGGCCAGGTAGGTACGCAACTTTCTGCTGCCGAACTGGCAATGGACACCCACCTGTTTTTCTCTGGCTTGCTGCATATGTGGGTCAAAGATACCGAGGGCACTTTATTCCGCGACCACGCCTTGCAACTGATAGACACACATATCAACCTGCGTAAAAAATAAGCAATAATTCTTATTACGCATTCCCTGATGCGTGATTTGCAGTTAAAATAGTCGGTCTTTTCACTGTTTTTTCAATCACATGCAAATCGGCTCACACATTCTGAAAAACAATCTGGTGGTCGCGCCTATGGCGGGGGTCACTGATCGCCCTTTCCGCATGCTGTGCAAAAAAATGGGCGCAGGCCTGGCCGTGTCAGAGATGGTGACGTCCAACTCTTTGTTATATGGCAGTGAAAAAACCAAGCGCCGCGCCAACCACGAAGGTGAAGTCAGCCCGATCTCGGTACAAATTGCCGGGGCAGAACCAGCGATGATGGCCGAAGCCGCCAGACACAATGTCGACAATGGCGCACAAATCATTGACATCAACATGGGCTGTCCGGCCAAAAAAATCTGTAATGTGATGGCGGGCTCTGCCCTACTGCGCGATGAGCCACTGGTGTCACAAATTCTCAGGGCCGTGGTCAATGCAGTAGATGTGCCAGTCACGCTCAAAATTCGCACTGGCTGGGACAGGCAAAACAAAAACGCAATTCAAATTGCAAAAATGGCTGAAGACCTTGGCGTGCAGGCGCTAACCATTCATGGCCGCACGCGTAATGACCTGTATCATGGTGACGCAGAATACGACACCATTGCCGCCGTCAAACAGGCGATTAACATCCCACTCATCGCCAACGGCGACATCACCACCCCGGAAAAAGCCAAGTTTGTGCTTGATTACACCAAAGCCGATGCCGTCATGATTGGCCGTGCCGCCCAAGGCCGCCCATGGATTTTTCGCGAAACCGAATACTTTTTAGCCACGGGCGAGCACATGCTGCCACCCACCGTTGATGAAATTCACCAGGTCATGCTGGAGCATTTGCATGATTTATATGATTTTTATGGTGAATTGACCGGCATGCGTGTCGCCCGCAAACATATTTCCTGGTACACCAAAGGCTTATCCGGCTCAGCCGCTTTTCGCCACAACATGAATACCCTGCAAACGATAGAGTTGCAATTGCAGGCCATTAACGACTTTTTTGCCGAACTCAAAGCGAAGAATGACCGCTTGGTCTATGTCGACAACGACGACGCTGATAGCGAAAACAATGGCAATGAGGAGTTGGCGGCATAATGCAGACCGATAGCAAATTGAGCCTCGCCGTGCGCGAGTCACTGGACGATTATTTCACCCACCTGGACGGACAACCACCCCATGCCATTTATGACATGGTATTAGGTTGCGTTGAAAAACCCATGCTGGAATACGTCCTCAATAAAGTCGGCGGCAACCAAAGCAAAGCTGCAGACATGATGGGCATTAACCGCAATACCCTGAGAAAAAAAATGGCCGCCTACGGCCTCGAATAGACTAAACCGGGTCTGATGCGATGACGCACCAGACCTTTTCATTTTCTTTATCAAGCAACTCCACTCAATTCATTATGACGATTAAACGCGCGCTTATCAGTGTTTCCGATAAAACCGGTGTGCTCGAACTGGCACAATCCCTGCACCAGCTTGGTGTAGAAATTCTTTCTACGGGCGGCACCGCCAAACTGTTCCGCGACCACCAGATTCCAGTCAAGGAAGTCAGCGACTTTACTGGTTTTCCAGAAATGCTGGATGGCCGCGTCAAAACCCTGCATCCGAAAGTGCATGGTGGGCTACTGGGCCGCCGTGATTTGCCTGAGCACGTCGCTGCCATGCAGCAATATGGCATCGAAAACATCGACTTGCTGGCAGTGAATTTATATCCGTTTGAAGCGACTGTGGCCAAAGCCAACTGCACCTTAGAAGACGCGATTGAGAATATCGACATTGGTGGCCCGGCCATGGTGCGCTCTGCCGCCAAAAACTGGAATGACGTCGCAGTACTCACCGACGCGGCGCAATACGCTGACGTGGTGAATGAATTGCAAGCCAACAACGGTGCGGTGTCTAAAGCGACGCGCTTTAAACTGTCTGTTGCTGCCTTTAACCGCATTGCGCAATACGACGCGGCCATCAGCAACTACCTGTCTGCCATCGACTTTGCCGAAACTGAAACGGCAGGCAAACCAGTCATGAGCCAGTTTCCAGGCCAGATGAACAGCAGCTTTGTCAAAGTACAAGACCTGCGCTACGGCGAAAACAGCCACCAGCAAGCGGCTTTTTACCGCGATTTATACCCAGCCCCTGGCAGCCTGGCCACGGCGCAACAACTGCAAGGCAAAGAGCTCAGCTATAACAACATCGCCGATGCCGATGCCGCCTGGGAAGCCGTCAAATCTTTCACTGGCCCGGCATGTGTCATCGTGAAACACGCCAACCCTTGCGGTGTCGCGCTAGGCGCGAATGCGCTGGAAGCCTACAGCAAAGCACTCAAAACCGACCCGACCTCAGCCTTTGGCGGCATTATTGCCTTTAATGGCACTCTAGATGGCGCCGCGGCTGAAGCCGTGAGCAAGCAGTTTGTAGAAGTATTGATTGCGCCTGACTTTACGCCAGAAGCGCTGGCTATTTTTAGCGCCAAAGCCAATGTGCGCGTATTGAAAATCGCTTTGCCACAAGGTGGCAACACCGCCGGGGAGCAAGGCCGCAACGCGGTAGATTCCAAGCGCGTCGGCTCAGGCATTCTGCTGCAATCTGCCGACAACCATGAGATGCAACTGGCTGACCTCAAAGTCGTCACCAAACTGCAACCGACCCCAGCACAAATGCAAGACTTGCTGTTTGCCTGGAACGTCGCCAAATACGTTAAATCTAACGCCATTGTGTTTTGTGGCAATGGCATGACCCTGGGCGTAGGCGCGGGCCAGATGAGCCGTGTAGACAGCACCAAAATCGCCGCCATCAAGGCACAAAATGCGGGCTTAAGCCTGCAAGGCTCTGTGGTCGCCTCTGATGCCTTCTTCCCGTTCCGTGACGGTGTAGACGTATTAGCCGACGCCGGTGCCAGCTGCGTCATCCACCCGGGCGGCAGCATGCGCGACGAAGAAGTCATCGCCGCGGCTGACGAACGTGGTTTGGCCATGGTAGTGACAGGGATTCGTCATTTCAGACACTAGTATTATCCGCCGATGCACGCCGGTAAACGCCGAACACTACAAACGTTCACCCGTTTTATCGGCGTATATTGGCGTGCATCGGCGGTCAATTATTGTTTTATCACATTCAACACTTAAGGTAGATGATTAATGAAAATCATGGTCATTGGTAGCGGCGGTCGTGAGCACGCGCTGGCATGGAAGGTTACACAAAACAAAGCGGTCAGCCGCGTCTATGTCGCGCCAGGTAACGCGGGCACCGCCACTAACCCGGACATGGTCAACGTGCCTATCACCAAGATTGATGAACTGGTGAAGTTTGCCGAAGACGAGCAAATTGCACTAACCATCGTTGGCCCCGAAGCACCGTTATCACAAGGGGTGGTTGACGCTTTTCGCGCCGCAGATTTAAAAATCTTTGGCCCGACCAAGGCGGCGGCGCAGCTGGAAAGCTCCAAGGACTTCGCCAAGGCGTTTATGGTGCGCCACAATATTCCTACCGCTAAATACCAAACCTTTAGCGATGCCGCAGAAGCCCACGCTTACATCGACGCCAATGGCGCGCCGATTGTGATCAAAGCCGACGGCCTGGCTGCGGGCAAAGGCGTAGTCGTCGCCATGACGCTGGAAGAAGCCCATACCGCCGTCGACGCCATGCTGTCTGACAACAAGCTGGGCGATGCTGGTGCCCGTGTGGTGATTGAAGAGTTTTTAACCGGTGAAGAAGCCAGCTTTATGGTGATGGTGGATGGTAAAAACATTTTGCCTTTAGCGACCAGCCAGGACCACAAACGCCTGCTGGATGCCGACCAGGGCCCGAATACTGGCGGCATGGGTGCTTATTCGCCTGCGCCAGTGGTGACTCCTGACATCCACGCCAAAGCCATGCGCGAAATCATCGTGCCTACCGTTGAAGGCATGGCCAAGGACGGCATTCCTTACACTGGCTTTTTATACGCAGGTTTGATGATTAGCCCTAGCGGTGAGGTCAAAACCCTCGAATTCAATTGCCGCATGGGTGATCCGGAAACGCAGCCGATTATGATGCGCCTGAAATCAGACCTGGTTGAACTGGCCGAACATGCCGTGAATGGCACCCTGGACCAAGCCAAAGCGGAATGGGATTGGCGCTTTGCCTTGGGCGTGGTGATGGCGAGCGCTCACTACCCAGACACCCCAAGACTGGGCGACGAAATCACCGGCCTGCCAAAAGACGTGCAAGACGGCCACGTGTTCCACGCAGGCACCACACTCAAAGATGGCAAAGTGGTCACCAGTGGTGGCCGTGTGTTGTGCGTGACTGCCTTAGGTGAAACGGTTAAATTTGCGCAGCAGCAAGCTTATAAAGTGCTGGAGCAGATCCAGTTCGATGGCGCGCAATACCGTAAAGACATTGGTTATCGCGCCATCAAGAACTAAGCGCCATTAGAACTCACGACCATGACAGACCAGATTCAGCCTCAAGCCGTGTTTGATTTCCTGCAAGGGTTGCAGGCACGCATTGTAGAAGCCGTAGAGCTTGTGGACGGCAAAAACTTTTTGCAAGATAGCTGGCAACGGCCTGAAGGCGGTGGTGGCAACTCTTGCCTGCTCGAAGGCGGCAACGTGTTTGAACGCGCTGGGGTTGGTTTTTCGCACGTACTCGGCAACAAACTACCCCCTGCTGCCAGTATCGCCCACCCTGAGGCCGCAGGCAGGCCGTGGGAAGCGATGGGCGTGTCGCTGGTGTTCCACCCGCACAACCCTTATGTGCCCACCGTGCATATGAATGTGCGCTTTTTTGTCGCCAAAGCCCAACACGCAGATGAGCAGGATATCTGGTGGTTTGGCGGCGGCATGGACCTCACGCCTTATTACGGGTTTGAGGATGACTGCATTCACTTTCACCGCGTGAACAAAGAGGCGTTGGCGCCGTTTGGTGCCGACTACTACCGCAGTTTTAAAAAGCACTGCGACGAATACTTTTATCTCAAGCATCGCAAAGAGCCACGCGGCATCGGCGGCGTGTTTTTTGATGATTTTAGCGAATTAGGCTTTGACAAAAGCTTTGCCCTGCAACGTGCGGTTGGCGATGCTTTTATCAATGCCTATTTGCCGATTGTGCAACGCCGTAAAGACACCACTTATGGCGAACGCGAGCGTGACTTTCAGGCCTATCGCCGTGGCCGCTATGTCGAATTCAACCTGATTTTTGATCGTGGCACCATTTTTGGTCTGCAATCCAATGGCCGGACTGAGTCTATTTTGCTCTCGATGCCGCCGATTGTGAAATGGCGCTACGACTGGAAACCGGAAGCCAACAGCGCAGAAGCCAAACTGTATAGCGACTTTTTGATTGAGAAAGACTGGGTGTAAGCATGCAAATTTCAATAGAAGCCAGACAACACGCGCAAGCCCTGCTGGACTTTATTGATCATAGCCCCAGCCCGTGGCATGCGGTCGAGACCGTCGCCAATCAACTCAAGGCGCATGGCTTTAAAAACCTGCGTGAGAATGAGCCTTGGCAGTTTAAACAAGGCGGCAAATATTTCGTGGTGCGTGATGGCGGCTCCATCATTGCCTTTACCCTGGGCCAACAAGCCATCGCCGACAGCGGTTTTCGCATCGTGGGTGCGCATACCGACTCCCCCGGCTTGCGCCTCAAACCGCAAGCCGCTTACAGCACCGAAGGCACAGCGCAGCTAGGCGTCGAGGTGTATGGCGGCCCGATTTTAGCCACGTTTACTGACCGCGACCTAAGTCTGGCCGGACGTGTGGTGATACGTGGTGCGCAAGGCCTGCAAACCCGCGTGGTGCGGCTAGACCAACCGATTGCGCGCCTGCCCAACCTGGCCATCCACATGAACCGCGAAGTCAACGACAAAGGCCTGGTGCTGAACAAGCAAACCGGCCTGCCATTGATCTTTGGACATGCCGCCAATACGGCCGCCGCCAAACAATTGCTGACAGAGACCCTTGCCGGAAAGCTGGCCGTACCAGCAGAGGCCATTGCTGGTTGGGACTTGTCATTGTATGACACGCAACGTGGCAGTTTCTGGGGTATAGCACAAGAATTCATCGCCAATAGTCAGTTGGACAATCTGGCTTCTTGCCATGCCGCACTTGAGGCACTGATCAGCACAGAAGCACCCTCGGCGACCACGATTTGCGCCTTATTCGATCATGAAGAAGTCGGCTCTGAAAGTGCCACCGGCGCAGGCGGCAGTTTTTTGCTGGATGTGATCAATCGCATCTGCCTATCTTCAGGCCTGACGCAAGAAGATCAACTGCGCAGCTTCGCCAATAGCTTTTTCATCAGTGCCGACATGGCGCATGCGTTTCACCCGAACCACGCTGGCAGCTATGAGCCATGCCACCATGTACACATCAACCAGGGTCCGGTGATCAAAACCAACGCCAACCAGCGTTACAGCACCAATGCCGTTACTGCCGCGCGCTTTATTCAATTGTGCGAACAGGCCAAAGTGCCGCACCAGCAATATGCACACCGCACTGACTTGGGTTGCGGCAGCACCATCGGTCCGATCATGGCAGCGCAATTGGGTATCGCCACCGTCGATGTCGGCAACTCGATGTGGGCCATGCACAGCATCCGCGAAAGCGCAGGCGTGCTCGACCACAGCTACATGATTGCCACATTGCAGCAACATTACGCCAGCTAACTTCTCACCAGCATTGACGCTGGTACAACGATTGCTTTACCCTAGGCAAACAAGGGGAGAATCAATCAATGTTAGAGCAATTATTGCGCAAAAAACCAATCCAACCACATGCGCACACCGGCCTCAAAAAATGTTTAACCGCGTTTGACCTGGCGTTATTAGGCATAGGCGGCGCCATCGGCACTGGCATCTTTGTCCTCACCGGCATTGCCGCGGCCACACAATCAGGCCCTGCCGTCGTCCTCTCATTCATTATTGCTGCCATCGCTGCGGGCTTTGCCGCGCTCTCTTATGCTGAGTTATCATCCTCGATTGGTGGATCAGGTAGCGCTTACGGCTATAGCTACGTGGCGTTTGGCGAGTTTGCGGCCTGGATGATGGGCTGGATGCTATTACTGGAATACGGCGTCGGTGCGGCGGCGGTAGCCAATGGCTGGTCAGGCTATTTTGTGAATACCTTGAGCAACCTCGGCTGGCAACTACCGGAACACTTGACCAAGGCGCCCGTGCTTGGTGGATCAATCAACCTGCCTGCCTTTGCCATTATCTGGATACTCACCTTATTACTGATGATCGGCGTCAAGGAAAGTGCCCGCGCCAACAACATCATGGTCATTATCAAGTTATCGACCATCGCGATTTTTCTGGCCTTATCTGTCGGCCATATCAGCACTGCCAACTGGCAACCGTTTATGCCTTTTGGCTGGTTTGAAACCTTAGACAATGGCAAAAACATAGGCGTACTGGCCGGGGCCTCACTGGTATTTTTTGCTTATTTTGGCTTTGATGCCGTCTCGACGGCGGCTGAAGAATGCCAGCAACCGCAACGCGACCTGCCCATTGGCCTGATTGCCTCGCTGACCTTTTGCACCATTATTTATATCATTGTGTCTGGCACCCTCACCGGCGTGATTCCCTACACAGAGCTCAACACGTCGTCACCAGTGGCTTATGCCTTAACCAAGCTAGGTTATACCTGGTCCTCGACACTGGTCGCCACTGGCGTATTGGCCGGACTCATTACCGTGTTACTGGTGCTGCTGTATGGTCTGACGCGTATTTTATTTGCCATGAGCCGCGACGGTTTGATTTCGCCGATTTTTTCAACGGTCAATCCTGAACGGCAAACACCGAGCAAAATCATCCTGATGTGCGGTGTTGTCGTGTCTATTGTGGCGGGGTTTATTCCCTTGGGTGAGCTGGCAGAAACGGTCAATATCGGCACCTTGGCCAGTTTTATCATGGTCTGTTTTGGCGTCATGCGTTTACGTAAAACGCACCCAGACCTGGCGCGGCCGTTCAAGAATCCTTTTAATCCGCTGATCCCACTCGGTGGCATTCTCTCATGTGCGGCATTAATGTCCTTTTTACCGGCGGAAACCTGGCACCGCTTTATCTCATGGGCCATCATAGGCGTGATTTTTTACTTTGTTTATTCATTACGGCATAGCAAGTTACGCGCCTAAGCAGCCATAAAAAAGCCGACGCATGCGTCGGCTTTTTTGAATCACAGCAAAGCTGAAATTACAGAGACAACACCCAGTCAACGATGGTTTTGATGTCTTCGTCTTTCACTTGTGGGCTGTTTGCAGGCATAGGGATATTACCCCAAACACCAGCACCACCTTTTTTCACTTTTTCAATCAGCTTGGCTTCAGCAGTTTTGTCGCCTTTGTATTTAGCAGCAACATCTTTGTATGCAGGGCCTAATACTTTGGCATCAACACTGTGACATGCCAAACAACCACTTTTTTGCGCCAGTGCTTTAGCTGCAGCGGCATCAACAGCGTGTGCTGAACCTGCCATCAACAAAGTCGCTGCTGCGATTGCGGATAATAAAACTTTCATGCGATCTCCTTGAATATCCTCTAAACAAATAGAACCCCGTAATGCAATTCTCATGCATGTGGCATATTACCTGACCAGACAAAATCCACAATAGAAAAACCGTGAAAACCAACGGTGATTCATATAATTTCAACCGGTTTGGCGTTTTGCCAACAAGCTAAAAACGCACGTGCAACCTAATGGTTGACACGTGTCGCATTGGTGTTACAAGGTCTCGATCGAGTATTCCGCACTGAGGACATGCTTGCGTCCCGGGTTGATCACCACCATGTTATCCATGGCGTTGGTGGTTTCCACACAAATGGTTTTGCGCCACTCCTCACCCACCCCCATGTCACCCATCGCACCGGCTTTATCAGCACCTGGATTCCACACCACTGTGGTATCACTACCAGATTTTGAGACATGAATAATGCGGTTAAAGCCGCTGTCATGAATCGCACAATCAGAGCTATGGTGCACATAGACTCGGTCGTATTCTTTACCGTCAAATGTCAGCGCATTGTGTTCTACGTTGCGCTCATATTTGAGCAATTTATCCAGGTAGACCAAGTCTTGCATGCCGGTGATTTTAACGTTTGATAAATCACTGACATTAAAGTAAGTGTGAAACGCTTCACTGATCACAAACGGATGCTCAGCCAGGTTGGTTGTCGCCAGGTCAATACGCAGGCGGCGGCCAATGGTAATCGTCAACGTCAGCTCATACGGGTAAGACAGCTGGCGCTGCGCTTCGGGTGTTTGCTGCATTTCGAGAATAATGCGCGTCGCGCCGGTAGGCGTGGCATCAATATCCATCACACGCCATGGGATCACGCGCGCAAAACCGTGTGGGCACAATGTGCTGTCAGTCGGGTGTGCACCAAACCATGGCCAGCAGATAGGCGTGCCGCCGCGAATAGAGCGACCTTTGACATAACGTGCATTGCTGGATAACCATAGCACCGGGTTAGACAGGAATTTAGGTTGCCACTGCATGACATGGGCGCCTTGCAAGGCAATTTTACCTGTTGCCAGCGGATTATCAATTTCCAGGTACTGCAAGCCATTTTCATCCTGCCACTGGGTGACATGCGCATGCAAAGTCATGCGCTTGGTCATTTCCATGTTCTTAGCCAGGAGACTACATTCGTCGCTCATTATTTCCCTCTCTCAATCTGTGCCACATCACGCACCGCACCTTTGGCAGCGCTGGTACTCATGGCCGCATAGGCGCGCAAGGCTGGCGAAACCAGACGCTCACGGTTTAATGGTTTCCAGGCATCTCGGCCTTTGGCATCCATCTGGCCACGACGATGCGCCATTTCCTCGTCGGTGATTACCAGGTGTATGGTGCGGTTCGGGATATCAATCTCAATGGCATCACCTTCTTGCACCAGGCCAATCGCGCCACCTTCGGCAGCTTCTGGTGAAGCATGACCGATACTCAAACCAGACGTACCGCCAGAAAAACGGCCATCTGTCAGCAAGGCACAGGCTTTGCCCAGGCCTTTAGACTTCAAGTATGAGGTTGGATACAGCATTTCTTGCATGCCAGGACCGCCGCGCGGGCCTTCATAGCGGATCACCACTACATCACCGGCCACAATCTCGTCATTCAAAATACTGTCTACAGCAGCATCCTGGCTCTCATACACGCGGGCACGACCGTTAAACTTCAGAATACTGTCGTCCACCCCAGCCGTTTTGACAATACAGCCATCCAGCGCAATATTGCCGTAAAGCACGGCCAAACCACCATCTTGTGAATAAGCATGTGCCTTGTTACGGATACAGCCATTTTCACGGTCATCATCCAGCGTCGGCCATAACATGCTTTGACTGAATGCAATGGTCGTGGCAATGCCACCAGGCGCGGCACGGAAGAATTTTCTCACCTCTTCATCTTGCGTGGTGACGATATCCCATTTAGCCAATGCATCACCCATGCTAGCACTATGAACGGTTGGTACATCAGTATGGATGACACCGGCACGATTAAGTTCTGCCAGAATGCCCATCACGCCCCCGGCACGGTGCACGTCCTCCATATGGTATTTGCTGGTGGCAGGTGCCACTTTAGACACGCAAGGCACCTGGCGTGAAATACGGTCGATGTCTTTCATCGTGAAATCCACACCCGCTTCATGCGCAGCGGCCAGCAAATGCAGTACTGTGTTAGTAGAACCGCCCATGGCAACGTCCAGGCTCATGGCATTTTCAAATGCCTGCATGGTGGCAATACTGCGCGGCAAGACGCTGTAATCATCTTGCTCATAATGACGCTTGGCCAGCTCCACAATCAAGCGACCCGCTTGCAAAAACAATTGCTTGCGCGCTGCATGTGTCGCCAGGGTTGAGCCATTGCCTGGCAAGCTTAAGCCCAGCGCTTCGGTCAGGCAGTTCATCGAGTTGGCAGTAAACATGCCAGAGCAAGAACCGCAGGTTGGACAAGCAGAACGCTCGATTTCAGCCACTTCAGCATCACTGACATGGCTATCAGCCGCTTCCACCATGGCATCAACCAGGTCCAGCTTGCGCACTTCGCCATTCCAGTTCACCTTGCCGGCTTCCATCGGGCCGCCAGACACAAACACCACCGGAATATTCAGGCGCAAAGCCGCCATCAGCATACCAGGGGTAATTTTGTCGCAGTTAGAGATACACACCAGCGCATCCGCACAGTGTGCGTTGACCATGTATTCCACGCTATCAGCGATCAGGTCGCGGCTAGGCAAGCTATACAGCATGCCGCTATGGCCCATGGCAATACCGTCATCCACGGCAATGGTATTAAACTCTTTGGCGACGCCGCCAGCCTTCTCGATCTCGCGCGCAACCAGTTGCCCCATGTCTTTTAAATGGACATGGCCAGGCACAAACTGGGTAAACGAGTTAGCCACCGCGATAATCGGCTTGGAGAAATCTTCATCTTTCATGCCGGTGGCACGCCATAACGCGCGAGCACCAGCCATGTTACGACCCTGGGTCGTCGTGTGAGAACGGTATTTAGGCATGAGAAATACTAGGACAGTCGTTAAAATCTTATTTTAACTGAATCCGCAGCCGCCTGCGCGCCTGAAACAGGTTTGTTACATTCGACGCGGGCGATAAAAAATGCTAAGGCCGCACTTGTTTGTGCTGAAATGATGAACAGTGACGGTTGACGGCAGAACTACGCAAAGCGGCATGTTTGGTCTGTTGCCCCCGCGTCCGTTTGCGCCATGAGATAAACGCGCCGGACTTTAACTGCTGACGCATCAGCACAATCACCTCGGCCTGGCCGAGGCCAAACTGATGCTGGATTGCCTCAAATGGCGTGCGGTCTTCCCATGCCATTTCAATAATGCGTGAAATATCGCCCTCGGTTAACAGCATCGCTTGACTCCCGTCCATTGCTGATCTTGCCATTGCTTGAAAAAGGCAGCGCGACTCAAGGGTGGAGGCGCATCCGCCTGCGCGTGATGCTCGGCATAGTGCGCCAGATAACGCTCATAAGCATCATCACCAGACAATTGCCGAACACGTTGCCAAACGCTAATTAATCTGCGCATCGCTAACCCCTTTAATTCAATCTGCTTGCCACATAGGCCGCTTCGCTGTCTGGTAACACTGCCAGTCCAGCCAACTTACGCCGACTCATACGCAGCATATCCAACACCACAACCCATAGCATGAGCACAAAAAACAGCGTTAGCCAGGCATCCAGTTGCTGATTAAAAATCAATTGTGGGGCAACCGCCGCTTTTTCTGGCGGCAATAAACCACTAGACAACTTGTATGACAAATCATTCGCTGCAGCAAAAAAACCCACCCGAATATCGTCACTGAAAATCTTTTCATAAGCCGCGGTGGTGGTTATTGCCAGCAACCAGAACAGTGGCAAACCGGTGATCCATGCCTTGTTGACCTTACCGGATTTAATCAGGATGCCGGTGGCGACTGAGAGCGCAATTGCGGCCAGCATCTGGTTGGCAATGCCAAACAACGGCCACAGGATATTAACGCCGCCATTCGGGTCAATGACGCCGATATACAGAAAATAGCCCCAGCCCGCCACGACCAACGCGCTGGTGAGAATCACAGATGGCGTATAAGAGGTTTCCCCCAGCTTGGGATGCAGATTACCCAGCATATCCTGCAACATAAAGCGGCCGACGCGGGTGCCTGCATCCAGCGTGGTGAGGATAAAAATCGCCTCAAACATAATGGCAAAGTGATACCACAATGCGAGTAAGTGCTCACCAAACACCGTGCCCAAAATGCTGGCCATGCCAACCGCCAGACTAGGTGCGCCACCGGTGCGAGCAAACAGGGTGCTTTCTCCCATGGCGCTGGCTAAATGCTGCATCTGCGCCACACTCACTTCATAGCCCCAGCTACTGATAGTGTTCACCGCGTCTAGCGCTTCTTTACCCACCACACCGGCCGGACTGTTGATGGCGAAATAGACGCCTGGTTCCAGCACGGTGGCTGCGATCATGGCCATAATGGCGACAAAACTCTCCAGCAACATCGCACCATACCCTATCATGCGGATATCGCCCTCGCTGCTGATCAGCTTAGGGGTAGTGCCACTGGCAATCAGCGCATGAAAGCCAGAAATCGCGCCGCAAGCAATGGTAATAAACACAAACGGGAACAATTTACCGCCAAAAATAGGGCCAGTGCCATCGATAAAAGGCGTGATGGCAGGCATATGGATTTGCGGCCGCAGCCACAAAATCGCCACGGCCAGCATCAACACCGTGCCCAACTTCATGTAGGTAGACAAATAGTCACGCGGCGCCAACAACAACCAGACCGGTAGCACCGCCGCCGCAAAGCCGTAGGCAATCACGCTAAACGCGAGCGGCAGGCCATCATGATCAAACCATGCCGCTAACACCGGGTGATGATCTACCCAGCCGCCAAACACCACTGACGCCAGCAATAACACTACGCCAAGCAAAGAAGCCTCCAGCACGCGGCCTGGGCGGAGATAGCGCATATAGACACCCACCAGCATGGCAATCGGGATGGTAGCAGCGACGGTAGAAGTCCCCCACGGGCTATGTTTCATGGCGTTCACCACGACCAGCCCCAATACCGCAATCAGGATAATCATGATCAGGAATGTGCCAACCAGGGCAGCCGTGCCGCCTATCGCCCCAATTTCGTCGCGGGCCATTTGCCCCAGGCTACGGCCATTGCGCCGCGTAGACAAAAACAAGGTGACCATATCCTGCACCGCCCCACCCAGCACCGCCCCGATCAATATCCACAAGGTGCCCGGCAAGTAACCAAACTGTGCCGCCAGCGTTGGCCCAACCAGCGGGCCGGGCCCGGCAATCGCGGCAAAATGATGGCCAAATACCACCCAGCGATGGGTCGGCACATAATCGCGCCCATTATTCAATCGCTCCGCTGGCGTGGCACGGGTCGCATCAATAGCCAGCACGTTGGCCGCAATCCAGGCCGAATAAAAGCGATAGCCAATCAAATACACACACACCGCGGCCGTCATCAACCACAAGGCATTTAATGACTCCCCGCGCGCCATGGCAACACGTGCCAGCGCAGCTGCCCCCAGCAAGGCTAAACCAGCCCAGCCTGCGCGACTCCAAAAAGCTTTCATCATGATGACATTTTTTCCTGTTTTTTTAATGATTTGCACTGTAACAAAAAGGCTGATCACGCGCAAAAAACAACGTTGGCCTCAAACACGGTTGATGTGGTGCAACGGCACTGCCGTGGTGCACCAGACACCCGCAATCATCAGGCGCGCCAGCAGCATAATTAAAAGAATTATTGTTTAAAATCATCACATTAACAAAAATTCACCCATTGGCATGTAGATTGCTAAACCTTAGTAGCCCATTTTTTCCATGACGAGCGATGAGACCCGCCCCCTCCAACATGTCCGCTTCAATTTACTCAAAACCGCACATCACCCTGAGCATGGAGGACCAGAAGCTGGTCGACTCGGCGAAAGAGATTTTGATGCACCAGCGCGATTTGAACGAAGAACAAGCTTATTTGCTATTGTCGGAGATGGCAGACAAACGCAAAACAGGCATGGCCGATATTTCATTGCAATTAATCAATATCACCAAACGACTGACGGTTTAAGCCGAGGCAGCCGACAGCATCATACAAACATTTTTTTGCTGGCTCTTGCAGTAAAAAAATGTTTCGGTATAATGCGGCCTTCGTTGCAAGGCACGGGTGCTTAGCTCAGTTGGTAGAGCGTCGCCCTTACAAGGCGAATGTCAGCGGTTCGACCCCGTTAGCACCCACCACCTCCCTGCCTGCACCGCTCAAATCAATCCCCGCTCGCTAAATGAAAATGTTTCCTGCCTGGCCACAATGATGTGATCCAGCACCTTGATATCCACCAGATTTAAAGCGTCTTTCAAACTGATAGTCAATTGCTCATCGGCACGACTCGGCACTGCACTACCACCAGGATGATTGTGACTCAGTATCAAAGCCGCCGCATTTAAGGCCAGCGCGCGCTTCACCACCTCACGCGGATAGACACTGGTTTGCATCAAACTGCCCTCAAATAAGGTTTCATACGCAATCAGGCGATTCTGCGCATCTAAAAATAGTATGCCAAACACCTCGCGTTGCAGATGCGACAGTTGCAATTGCAAATAGTCTTTGACCTGACTGGGCGAACGAAAGCTATCTTTCTGCTGCAGGGTTTCACCCAACGCGCGCTTACTCATCTCGAGCACGGCCTGCAACTGGCAGTATTTGCTCGCGCCCATGCCCGGCACAGCTGTCATCTGTTTTACATCTGCAGAAAACACGCCATTGAGACTTTGAAAATGCTGCAATAAATCGCGCGCCAGATCTACAGCGGTTTTGCCTGCCATACCCACGCGCAGAAAAATGGCCAACAACTCGGCGTCAGACAGGCTTGCGGCACCAGCGCGCAGTAACTTCTCGCGTGGTCGTTCTTGTTCGGGCCAGTCGGTGATTGCCATCGCGCCTCCCGCTTATTTTGACCAGCCGATTTCGCGTGCGGTTGGCCGGCCGATCACAGCTTCATCTAGGCTCTTGGCCATGCGTGCTTTGTGCGCGGCTTGCGGCACTTTGCCTGCCATGACTTCGGCCATAGATTGCGGATAAAGCGGTTGCGCATAAGGCTCGGCATAGCCCTGAGGAAACAAGGGCAGACTGGTACTCAAGTCATATTTATCGCTGGCGCTCAGGGTATGCAGCAACTCATGTCCAATAATGACAGTATTGGTCGCATGCTGACGATGATCGGCAAACAGATTAACGCGGCCAATCCGGCCTTTATGCAAGGCCGTGGAATGTAACAAATGGCGATGCTGGGATGGGTCGTGATACAACAGATATAGCTTGATATCGATGGGCACACCCACTTCTGGTTGATGCCCCCAGCCAAACCACCTGAACTTGAGGCTCCACAGAATAATATCCAAAAGTTGACCATTGACCGCGGGGGGTGCAGGCGGGATATCGCGAATCTGCGGACCTAAATATAGCGTCATGGGGCGACGCAATGGCAATTGGTATTTGAGAGCTTCACGCGAAAAAAACTGCACAATCGTGTCAAAGTCTTGCGTACGCAAGCTGGCGATGTAGGCATCGACCACTGGCGTACCATCGGCATTAATCGGGTACACCGCCACATTTAAGGGTTTGCGCCATTGCAACGTGAGATATTCCTGCCAAAGCTGCATCAATGCAGCCAGCACCACAACCACCCAGAAAAAAATCCTGACTAACTTTAGCATGCGCTTCACTCCACCGATGCGCAGATGTTAACATCTTTAAAGAAAATGCTATACATTGCAGAAATGGCAATTGCCTGAAATTTACAGTTAAAATGCAGCCATGATCCCAACGCACTCACATCCGCGCCATTTACTGCTCGGCGTCACTGGCGGCATTGCCGCTTACAAAACGGCAGAGCTGGTGCGCTTACTGGTTAAACAAGGCGACAGCGTACAAGTCGTGATGACAGAAGCCGCGACCCACTTTATCACGCCGACGACATTACAGGCGTTGTCCGGCAACCCGGTATTTGTTGATAGCTGGGACCAGCGCATTGCTAACGGTATGCCGCACATTGAACTCAGCCGCAAAGCCGATGCGATTTTAGTGGCGCCTGCCAGCGCAGACTTTATCGCCAAACTCGCGCATGGCTTTGCCAACGACTTACTCTCCACATTATGTCTTGCACGTGAGTGCCCACTGTTGGTAGCCCCCGCCATGAACCGGCAAATGTGGGAGAACCCTGCCACACAACGCAACGTTGAACAACTGCAACAGGACAGCATCAGCATATTAGGCCCGGATAGCGGTGAACAAGCCTGCGGTGAGGTTGGGCAAGGCCGAATGCTGGAACCCGCAGATTTACTAGAAGCGTTAAACAGCTTTTTCACGCCCAAGCTGCTGGCAGGCAAAAAGATACTCATCACCGCTGGCGCCACGCTCGAAATGCTAGACCCGGTGCGCGGCATCACCAACCTCAGTAGCGGGAAAATGGGCTATGCCCTGGCGCAAGCCGCCACGCACATGGGCGCAGAGGTCACACTGATTTATGGCCATGCCAGTGCCGCGCGCCCAACCACTAGCCATGCCTACTTTGCCAGCAGCGCGCATGATATGTACCAAACGGTGATGCAGCATATTGCAAATCAGGATATTTTTATTGCGGTCGCCGCAGTCGCCGACTACAGGCCGGAGGTGTCTTCTGAGCAGAAAATCAAAAAAAGTGAAGATTCACTCACAGTTACACTCATCAAAAACAAGGACATCCTCGCGGATGTTGCCTCTTTACCCAACCCACCTTATTGCGTTGGATTTGCCGCCGAAACAGAACAGGTGCTCGATTATGCCAGGCAAAAAAGGCTGGCAAAACGCATCCCAATGATTGTGGCCAATCACGCCAGCACTGCCATGGGCAGCGAACAAAATGCCGTCACCATCATTGACGCGCGTGGCGAACATGCACTTGGCACCGCCGACAAAATTAACATTGCATTCAAACTCTTAACGCACCTTAAAAGCCAATTTGACCCAGGCTAATTAAATCGATATTTCTCAGTATTTTCATGAAAATACTGAGCCGCCCAAGCTTACAATCAGCTTACAATCGCGCAGCTTAATTTTTAGTATCGAGAATAATGATGCGCGCACCTCGCCTCACCCCCTTATATATCGCCGTTTGCGCCGCCTTTGGCAACGTGTCACCGGCCATGGCAGACGAAGAAAAAACACTCACGCTGTCACCGGTAGTCGTCACCGCTACCCGCCAGGCACAAAACAGTTTTGATTTGCCTGTGGCCATTGATGTCGTTGAGCAAAAAAATATCAAAGACGGCCAACTGCAAATGAACCTGTCCGAAAGCCTGATCCGCGTGCCTGGTATCACTGCGCAAAACAGAACACAACAAGCACAAGACCCGCAAATCTCCAGTCGCGGCTTTGGTTCACGCTCATCGTTTGGCGTGCGCGGCATCCGCGTCTATGTCGACGGCATTCCGCTCACCATGCCAGATGGCCAGGGCCAACCGGGTGTTGTCGATTTGTCATCGATTAAAAGCATAGAAGTGATGCGCGGCCCGTTTTCATCTCTTTATGGCAACTCGTCCGGCGGTGTGATTCAGATGTTTACGCAGGATGCGCCAGCCACACCAACCATTGGCGCCACCACCATGTTTGGTAGCTACGACACTAAGCGAAATGTGTTGGAAGCGGCTGGTAAATCTGAGGGTGTGGAATATTTACTCAACGTTTCAAACTTTGAATCAAATGGTTACCGTGATCACAGTAGTAGTGACAAAAAAATGGCGACGGCTAAGTTTAAATTTAACATCAGTGAAGACACCAAACTGACAACACTAGTGAACTGGTTTGAACAAGATGCTCAGGATCCGCTCGGATTGCGTCGCGACGCTACGGCGAATGACCCGTCAGCCTTTAGCAACCCGAAAGCTGTGCCAAATAGCGCCTTGCGGGCTAACACACGCGTCAGTCGTAGCCATACACAAGTAGGTTTCAACCTAGAGCACGCCTTCAATGAGAACAATTCAATCAACCTTGTGAACTACGTAGGCACAAGAGAAAACCTGCAATACTTATCGACCAGTGCAACCACTGCTGCTGGTCGCGCCAGTCAAATCTCACGTGAGTTTTGGGGGACTGATTTACGCTGGAACAATAACGGTGAAATATTAGGAAAAAAATATACTTTCCATATTGGCGCAAACTATGGAAAGTCCAGTGACGATCGATTGGACATTAATACAACCAATGGCGTTATTAACAACACGCTGAATCGCGATGAAGAAAATATCTCAACGAATTATGACCGCTACATGCAAGGTACGTTATCGGCGACAGACTCTATTGATATTCATGCCGGCTTAAGAAGAACAAAAGTTAACCTTAAAGTGAAGGATAACTTCAGCGGGTTTGGTGACAATAGCGGCTCGGTGTCGTACAACAAAACCAATCCGGTCATTGGCATCATTTGGAAAGCCAAGCCTGAGTTGAATTTTTATGCGAACTACGGCAAGGGTTTTGAAACACCAACGTTCGTTGAGGCTGCTTATAATTCAACCACAAGTGGTGCAACACCCAACTTAAGTTTAAAACCGAGTACTAGCGAAAACTTTGAAATCGGCACAAAAGCATATATCACTGATAATACACGTGCAAACTTAGCGCTCTACTACATCAAGACAGATGATGAGATTGTGGCGAGCTTTACTGACACATTCAACAGAAGCATTTATAGCAACGCAAACAAGACAGTGAGAAAAGGTGCAGAACTTTCCATAGATTCAACCTTTGAAAATAACATTTCGACCTACTTTGCATATACATTATTAAATGCAAAGTTTGACTCTGACTACACAGGAGCAAATGGCCTGATTGAATCTGGCAATCGTATTCCAGGGACATATAGCAATCAAGCTTATGGTGAAATTCGCTGGCGATATGAGCCATTGGGATTTCATACTGCGTTTGAAACTCGCTACAACAGTAAGGTCTACGTTAATGATAGAAATACAGATGCAGCCTCGTCCTATACAATCTTCAACATTCGAGTTGGCTTTGAGCAAACACTAAAGAATTGGTATTTCAAAGAATACGTACGCATCGAAAACCTATCTGATAAAGATTATATTGGTTCTGTACGTATCAATGATGGAAACCAACGCTTCTTCGAACCAGCCGCCGGTCGCAACTATCTGCTTGGTTTAAGCGCACAATATAAATTCTAAACGTCCACACGATTTGCAAAGCCAGCAACTGCTGGCTTTTTTGTTGCTGACTAATTATCGTAATCAGTGATTTTCAGCCTCATTTCGTGTTTAATAGCGCAATCATTTTTATGGAGTATGCAGCATGTCGATTACCGTAGACCTCAAGATTCTTGACCCCCGCTTGCATCACATGATGCCTAGCTATGCCACGCCAGGCTCTGCCGGGTTGGATTTACGCGCCTGTATTGAGCACACCCAGACCATACAGCCGGGCGAGACCATCATGATTCCTACCGGCATGGCGATCCATATCGACAATGCTTATTATGCAGCCATGATTTTGCCGCGCTCGGGCCTGGGCCACAAACATGGGATTGTGCTGGGCAATCTGGTTGGGCTGATTGACTCTGATTACCAGGGACAGCTGCTGGTTTCATGCTGGAACCGCAGCAAAGAAGCCTTTATTTTGAACCCGATGGAACGGGTGGCACAGATGGTAATTGTGCCTGTGGTGCAGGCAGATTTTCATATTGTGGACGAATTTACCAGCAGCGAACGCGGTGAAGGTGGCTTTGGCAGCACAGGCAAGCACTAATTGTTTGAAAAATGACAATAATCGCTTGATTTGTGTATACGATTCAATCTATAATCTCGCTCTTTCTGAAAAGATAAAAGTATTTGGAGACAACCATGGCACGTGTATGTCAGGTAACCGGTAAAAAACCAATGGTGGGCAACAATGTTTCTCACGCACAAAACAAAACAAGACGTCGTTTCTTGCCTAACTTGCAAAACCGTAAGTTTTGGGTTGAGAGCGAAAACCGCTGGGTAAGCCTACGCATTACCAACGCTGCTTTGCGTACGATCGACAAAAATGGTATCGACGCTGTGTTGGCTGATTTGCGTGCTGCTGGCGAAAAAATCTAACTCGCGACATTAGTCGATAAAAGGACAATATCATGCGTGAAAAAATCAAATTGGAATCCAGTGCTGGTACAGGTCATTTCTATACCACCACAAAAAACAAACGTACTATGCCAGAGAAAATGGAGATCAAGAAATTTGACCCAGTTGCTCGTAAGCATGTCATGTACAAAGAAACTAAATTGAAATAATTTTAGTTTTAAGCATTAATAAAAAAGCCTGCAACTGCAGGCTTTTTTATTATCTATATATTATTGCCATTTTCTACCGACAAATAAAAAGCCCAATGCAAGCATTGGGCTTTTTATGGTTTAAATCGCTGCAGAAGCCGCTGGCACCGAGATCAGCCTCACGTCGCGCTGTGGGTATGGGATCTGGATATTATTCGCTTTAAAGCGCTGCCAAATCTCATAGTAGATCTCACTTTGCAGCTTGGCAGTCGCTTCTTCCGGATTCAGCACCCATAGCGATAGCAACAAATCGATACCACTCTCTGCAAACGCCTTAATCGTCACATCTACTGCGGTATCGTCCTTGATCGTACGCTGATGCGCCGTGCCAATGTCTTTTAATAATTTAATGGCCACATCCAGATCACTTTCATACGAAATCTGAATCGGGATAGGCACCTTGGCTTTGTGTGCCGCGGAGGTATGGTTGATCACCGCATCTGTGATCATCATTTCATTAGGGATAATAATTTCAGTGCCATCCTGCTTACGCAGCAGCATATAGCGTGAGCGCAACTCCTTCACAATCCCATAGTGGCCATGAATCGTCACAATATCGCCCATATGCAGTGATTTATCCATCAGGATAATAAAACCACTGACATAATTGCTGGCGATTTTTTGCAAACCAAACCCCAGGCCCACGCCAAGCGCGCCACCGAAGACTGACAGCATGGTCACATCAATGCCTACTGCCGCCATCGACATCAGCAAGGCGATCACGATAGCCACCATGCGCACCAGCTTGACCATAATGACACGCCAGTTACTATTGATATTCTCCGAGGCCATCAGCCGCAGCTCTATCATGCGGCTTAACCACAAGGCGACCAACATGGTAATGACGATGGTCAGTCCACCCTGGATCAGTAGCAACAAATTTAGCTTCTGTTTGCCGACGCTAAACTTCACATCTTCGAGGATCTGCAAGGCAGGATCAAGGAAGCCACTGATATGCAACGCCACCACCACCCATACGCACCAGGCGATGACACGCTCAAACGAGTGCAACCAGGCACTGGGCGAGAATACATAACGTAGTACATAGACCAGGCTGCGAATAATCACCATCGCCAACAACATGCGCGCAGCGAGCCGCAACAACCCGACATGCATAAAGCCCTCGAGCGAATAGCGCGCGACCACCAGCAGCAAAAATGCAACGAACGGGAAAAACAGGCGCTCAATACCGCCCAACAGCATTTTATAAACAGTGTTTACTTTGCCGGCCTCGATTTGCTTGCGCAGATGCCAATTGAGCAAGCCGCTCACGCCCAAAATCACGCTAAATACAAACAACTGCCACAAGGCAGAAACGGTGCTCAGGTCCTGAACAATTTCTTTCCAGAGAATATTAATATCGTTATCCATCATAGATTATTACAACAAAAAGATTGTGGCCAGGCCGAGGAAGATCATGAAACCGCCACTGTCAGTGAGCGCCGTAATCAACACACTGGAGCCAACGGCAGGGTCTCGGCCCAGTTTGTTCATCACCAACGGAATCATGACGCCGATAATCGCTGCCAATAATAAGTTGAGCGCCATCGCCGCCATCATCACCAAGCCCAATGCCGCATTGTGGTACAACCAGAATGCAATCAGGCCTAGCACCCCACCCCAGAGCAGGCCATTGAGCAAGGCCACACCCATTTCTTTTTGCAGCAACGACTTCATGTGGTAACCAGAAATCTGGCCAAGCGCCAAACCGCGCACAATCATGGTGGTGGTTTGATTACCGGAGTTGCCTCCAATACCGGCAACAATCGGCATCAGTGCGGCGAGCGCAACGATTTTTTCGATACTGCCTTCAAACAGGCCAATCACACGCGAAGCCACCAATGCGGTGACCAGGTTGATCGCCAGCCAGGCCCAACGGTTTTGTACAGACTTCCAGATCGATGCAAAAAAGTCTTCTTCTTCGCGCAAACCGGCCAAGGACAACATGTCTGACTCAGCTTCTTCACGGATAATATCCATGACCGTATCCACGGTAATGCGCCCGACCAGCTTGCGATTATTGTCAACCACCGGTGCCGTCACCAGGTCATAGCGCTCAAACGCCATCGCCGCCTGGTCGGCCATATCTTCCGGGTGAAACACCACGGCATCAGTCGACATAATGTCACCAACACGTGTCTCCGGGTCATTAAGAATAATACGCTTAAGTGGCAACACCCCTTGCAGAATGTCATCGCGATTAATGACGAATAATTTATCGGTATGGTCAGGGAATTTTGGCAGTCGGCGCAGATAACGCAACACAACTTCCAGCGTAATATCGTCACGAATCGTCACAATATCAAAATCCATGATGGCGCCCACGGTGTCATCCGGGTAAGACAGTGCAGATTGCAACCGCTCACGATGTTGTGTATCCAGGCTGTAAAGCAGGTCCTGCAACACGTCTTTCGGCAAGTCTGGCGCCAAGTCCGCCAGTTCGTCAGTGTCCAATTGCTCGGCAGCCGCCAGCAACTCGTCACTGTCCATGTCCGCAATTAGCGTCTGCCGCACGGCGTCGGAGGCTTCCAGCAAAATCTCACCGTCACGGTCAGCTTTGACCAGGTCCCACACCATCAAACGGTCATCTAGTGGCAGTGACTCAAGGATGTAGGCGACGTCAGCCGGGTGCAACTGATCCAGCTTGTGCTGCAGAATATTCAGATTTTGCTTGTGAACCAGATTCTCGACCAGATCATGTTTAGGCATGTCCTGCCTGTGCACCACATGCTCGACCAGCTTGTGCTTATCCAGCAAGTGGATCACCTGCTGCAAAGTCTCACTCAGGCTTTCTTTGCCTTCGGTCACTTTCTCATCGTGTTCGTGAATTTCTGTCATGCATGATCCAATGTTGAGCAGGCGTTAATTTTGCAGGTATCATTGTACAAAGCGTTGATGACACTACCTAGAGTTTTATGCAAAACCAGTTGATATTATTGGGCACCAAAGGTTGCCACTTGTGTGAGCTCGCAGAGCAGCTGTTGCAGGCACTTAATCTGCCTTATGAATACCTAGACATCATTGATGACGAAAAATTGCTACAGCGCTATGAAATCAGCATCCCGGTGCTGCTTCATGACCACAACGACCACGCCAATGCGCTGCTCTGGCCATTTGATACTGAAAAAATGCGTGCCTGGCTTGCCAACCAAGCTTAGAAAATAAAAAAGCCAGCAAAAAGCTGGCTTTTTTATACTTGCATCACGTCTTATTCTGCTGCTGGTGCTTCTGCAACTTCTGGACGATCAACCAACTCAACAAATGCCATTGGTGCATTGTCGCCTTGGCGGAAGCCGCACTTCAAAATACGCAGGTAACCGCCATTACGTGCATTGTAACGTGGACCCAGTTCACCGAACAACTTACCTACGATGTCACGGTCACGCAGACGGCTGAATGCCAAACGGCGGTTTGCCAGTGTAGGTGTTTTACCCAGAGTGATCAGTGGTTCTGCATATTTACGCAGTTCTTTTGCTTTTGGCAAAGTTGTTTTGATCACTTCGTGACGCAGCAAAGAGGCCACCATGTTGCGGAACATAGCTGCGCGATGGCTGCTGGTTCTGTTCAATTTACGATTGCTATTACCGTGACGCATAGTAATTCCTTAAGTATTTATTTGATCAGAAATTAAGCTTTTTCCAGACCAACAGGTGGCCAGTTTTCCAGCTTCATTCCCAGTGTCAGGCCTTTAGAGGCTAACACGTCTTTAATTTCATTCAATGACTTTCTACCCAGGTTAGGCGCTTTCAGCAATTCGTTTTCCGTACGCTGAATCAGATCACCAATGTAGAAAATATTTTCTGCTTTGAGGCAGTTGGCAGAACGTACTGTCAATTCCAGGTCATCGACCGGACGCAACAGAATAGGATCTACCTGAGGCGCTGCTTTCACTTCAACATCCGCTGAAGCACCTTCCAGATTTGCAAATACAGACAACTGACCAATCAGGATACGCGCTGCATCACGAATTGCCTGCTCAGGCTCGATAATGCCGTTCGTTTCAACATCCATAATCAGTTTGTCGAGGTCAGTACGCTGCTCAACACGTGCGCTCTCAACATGGTAGCTCACTTTGTTGATCGGGCTGAAAGAAGCATCCACCATCATAAAGCCCAGTACGCGATCTTCATCGTTGGCTTTTTGACGGGCTGGCACTGGCTGATAGCCACGGCCCATTTCAACTTTCACTTCCAGGTTCAACTTGCCGCCTTTGGTGATGTTAGCAATAATGTGGTTCGGGTTAACGATCTCAGCATCATGGCCAACTTCAAAATCACCAGCAGTCACAATCCCTTCACCAGATTTGCTCAATACCAAAATGGTTTCAGTTTTGTTGTGCAGCTTTAAAGCAACACCTTTCAGGTTCAGCAAGATGTCAACAACGTCTTCCTGTACGCCTTCAATGGTGGAGTACTCATGTACAACACCATCAATTTTTACTTCAGTAATGGCAAAACCCGGGATGGAAGAAAGCAACACTCTTCTCAACGCATTACCCAAGGTATAGCCAAAGCCACGTTCCATTGGCTCTAAAGTCACACGTGCGCGCAGTGGAGTAATCACTTCAACGTCCACAACACGTGGCTTCAAATAATCTGTAGGGTTATTTTGCATACAACTCCTTGAAGTAATTGGGTAGTAACAAGTAATCCTTAGCCTAAGCTAAGTGATTACTTAGAATACAATTCAACGATCAATGATTCATTGATGGTAGCAGGCAACTCATCACGCTGAGGTTTAGCCTTGAACTTACCAGACAATGCTTTGACGTCGACTTCCAACCACTCAGGGAAACCACGTTGTTCAGCTGCTTCAACCGCAGCTTTAATACGCAATTGTGTTTTTGATTTATCAGCAACAGTAATCACGTCGCCAGCCTTCACTTGATATGAAGGAATGTTTACGCGCTTGCCGTTAACCAAAATGCTGTTGTGACGCACCACTTGACGTGCTTCAGAACGTGAACCAGCCAGACCCATGCGGTATGCAACGTTGTCCAAACGGGACTCCAGCAACTGCAACAGGTTCTCACCAGTAATACCTTTTTGACGATCAGCTTCAGCGTAGTAAGTACGGAATTGACCTTCCAATACGCCGTAAATACGACGTACTTTTTGCTTCTCGCGCAATTGCACGCCGTAGTCAGACAGACGTGAGTTGCGGCGCTGACCATGCTGACCTGGTGCGAAGTTGCGCTTTTCAATTGCGCATTTGTCTGTAAAGCATTTTTCTGCTTTCAGAAACAGTTTTTCACCTTCACGACGGCATTGACGGCATTTAGGGTCTAAATTTCTAGCCAAAATAGTTCTCCAGTAATCGATTCGCTAATCTGTGACAGCGAAATGAATTAAATTCTGCGTTTTTTCGGTGGACGGCAGCCGTTATGTGGCACCGGGGTCACATCAGTAATGCTGGTGATTTTAAAACCGGCAGCATTCAACGCACGCACAGCAGATTCACGACCTGGACCTGGACCCTTGATACGCACTTCCAGATTTTTCACACCGGATTCCTGAGCAGCTTTACCAGCCACTTCGGACGCTACCTGTGCAGCAAATGGAGTACTTTTACGTGAACCTTTAAAACCTTGACCACCGGAAGTAGCCCATGACAACGCATTGCCTTGACGATCGGTAATCGTAATAATCGTGTTGTTAAAAGAAGCGTGCACGTGAGCGATACCCTCGGCAATATTCTTTTTAACTTTTTTTCTAACGCGTACATTAGCTTTTGCCATGTTGTACTGTCCTTAATATCTACTGATGTTCAATAAAAGATTATTTAGATTGCTTGATGGCTTTTACCGGACCTTTGCGAGTACGCGCATTGGTTTTGGTACGCTGACCGCGCACTGGTAAGCCACGACGATGGCGAATACCGCGATAGCAACCCAGGTCCATCAAACGCTTGATGTTCATGGTTACTTCACGACGCAGATCACCTTCTACAGTGTATTTGGCCACTTCGTCACGCAGCTTTTCAACTTCTGAGTCGCTCAGGTCTTTCACCTTTGCTGTTGTCAGTACACCAGCCGCAGCACAGATTTTCTGCGCAGTATCGCGACCAATACCGTAAATAGAGGTCAAAGCAATTTCTGCATGTTTGTGGTTTGGGATATTTACCCCGGCAATACGAGCCATACTTAAACTCCAATAATCAATCGTTTTTCACGATCAAACTTGTGCGTAGAAAAGAAAAGCCGCATATTATATCAGCCAATCAAATCTCTCACAAGCAAATGTTTTACCATTAACCTTGACGTTGTTTATGACGTGGGTCAGTACAAATAACACGAACAACGCCGCGACGTCTTACAACTTTACAGTTACGGCATAATGTTTTAACTGATGCGCGAACTCTCATCTTACTTTCCTTTATTTAATTCACTTACTTTGCGCGGAATGTAATTCGCGCACGGGTTAAATCATATGGGGTCATTTCTACTGTGACTTTGTCACCAGGCAAGATGCGTATGTAGTGCATGCGCATCTTGCCTGAAATATAACCAAGTACAGTATGACCGTTTTCAAGTTTCACTTTAAAAGTTGCATTAGGCAGGTTTTCCAGAATCTCGCCTTGCATCTCAATGCGATCCTCTCTTGCCATTGCTACTTGCCCGAACCTTTAAAATTGGCTTTTTTCAGCAATCCCTCATACTGTTGCGACATCAGATGTGATTGCACCTGCGTCATGAAGTCCATCGTCACAACAACGATAATCAACAATGAAGTACCACCAAAATAGAACGGGGTATTAAACTTCAACACTAAAAACTCTGGCAACAAACAAACCAGCGTAATGTAGAGCGCACCAATCAAGGTCAAACGACCCATGATGCGATCAATATATTTGGCCGTTTGATCGCCAGGACGAATGCCCGGCACAAACGCACCACTCTTCTTCAGGTTATCTGCCGTTTCTTTCGGGTTGAATACCAATGCCGTGTAGAAAAAAGCAAAAAACAAAATCGCGGCAGCAAATAACAAGATGTACAAAGGCTGACCTGGTGAGAGCTTCGCACTCACGTCTTTTAACCAGTACATATGTTCACTGCTACCAAACCAGCCAGCCAGTGTGGCCGGGAACAAAATAATACTTGAAGCGAAAATCGGTGGAATCACACCTGACATATTCAGCTTCAGTGGCAAGTGCGTAGACTGACCACCATAAATACGGTTACCCACCTGGCGTTTAGCATAGTTGACGGTGATCTTGCGTTGACCACGTTCAACAAACACAACCAGTGCGGTCACTAAAATCACAGCAACAAACAGGAACATCACCAACGGAATGGAGAATGCACCAGTTTTTGCAAGATCCAGCGTACTGCCAATCGCGTGCGGCAAACCAGCTACGATACCCGCGAAAATAATGATTGAGATACCATTACCGATACCACGCTCGGTAATCTGCTCACCCAACCACATCAAAAACATTGTGCCAGCCACCAGGGTGGTCACGGCCGTAATACGGAACGCAAAACCAGGGTCTAATACCAAACCAGCCTGGCCTTCCAACGCAATGGCAATGCCTAATGCCTGAAAGGTTGCCAACAACACCGTACCGTAGCGGGTGTATTTGGTAATTTGACGACGACCAGCTTCGCCTTCTTTTTTCAATTGCTCCAGCTGTGGTGAAACCACCGTCAGCAGTTGCATGATGATAGAGGCAGAAATATAAGGCATGATGCCGAGGGCAAAGACGGTGAAGCGCGATAGCGCACCACCGGAGAACATGTTAAACATGCCCAAAATGCCATCTTTCTGCGTATCAAACAACTGTTTTAAAACAGTTGGATCAATGCCTGGCACTGGAATATGCGCACCTAAGCGGTAAACCACCAATGCGCCCAACAAGAACCACAAACGGCTTTTTAATTCGCCGAGTTTGCTTACGGAACTTAAGATATTATCCTGTGCCAAGCTGATACTCTTTTCTTACAACAGATTTAGACTTCCAGTACTTTTCCGCCAGCAGATTCGATGGCAGCTTGAGCACCCTTAGTCAACAACAACCCTTGAACTTGTACTTTGCCAGCCACTTCACCAGACAGGTAAACCTTGACTGCTTTCGCAGAGGCAGGCACCAGTTTAGCTGCTTTCAAAGACAAGATGTCGATCACTTCAGCATCAACCAAAGCCAACTCACTCGTACGGATACGTGCAGTGTCAGCATGTGTCAATGAGTTAAAACCACGCTTAGGCAGACGACGTTGCAAAGGCATTTGACCGCCTTCAAAACCGACTTTATGGAAACCACCAGCACGGGATTTTTGACCTTTATGACCACGGCCACCAGTTTTACCCAAACCGGAGCCAATGCCACGACCTAAACGACGAGGTGCTTTTTTTGCGCCTGCAGCAGGCTTAATCGTGTTTAATTGCATGATTATTCAACCTTCAAAAGATAACTCACTGCATTGATCATGCCGCGAATTTCAGGAGTGTCCTGCACTTCTACAGTGTGGTGCATACGACGCAGACCCAGGCCACGTACAGTGGCTTTATGCGCTTCGATACGACCAATCAAACTTCTAACCAACGTTACTTTTAAAGTAGCGCTTTCTTTTTTTGCTTTAGCCATGATTAACCTCTGATTTCTTCTACGGTCTTACCACGTTTAGCGGCGATTTCAGCCGGCGTATTCATGGATGCCAGACCGTTCAAAGTTGCGCGAACCAGGTTGTAAGGATTGGTAGAACCAATACTTTTTGCAACCACGTTAGTCACACCCATTACCTCGAAGATCGCACGCATAGCACCACCAGCAATAATACCGGTACCTTCGGAAGCTGGCTGAATCAGCACTTTAGCTGCACCGTGAACGCCAGTCACTGCGTGGTGCAATGTACCGTTATTCAGGTTGACTTTAACCATGTTGCGGCGGGCTTCGTCCATGGCCTTTTGTACAGCCACTGGCACTTCACGTGCTTTACCTTTACCCATACCAACGGCACCATCACCATCACCAACCACGGTCAATGCAGCGAAGCTCATGATACGACCGCCCTTAACCGTTTTACTTACACGGTTAACGGTGATCATCTTTTCGCGCAAACCGTCGGTTTGCTGCTGTTCAATATCTTTAGCCATTCTTTATCTCACCCTTAGAATTTGAGACCGGTTTCACGGGCAGCTTCGGCCAAAGCCTTGATACGCCCGTGATACTTGTAGCCCGAACGATCAAATGCAACAGTGGTAATGCCAGCTTGTGCTGCTTTTTCAGCAATACGCTTACCAATCAGGGTTGCAGCTTCGATGTTGCCGCCATTTTTCAGTTGTTGACGCACTTCAGCCTCAACGGTGGATGCACTCGCCAATACGCGATCGCCAGTTTCAGCAATGATCTGTGCGTAGATATTGGTATTGGTGCGATGTACACTCAAACGTGTAACTTTTAACTCGGCGATTTTGGCACGGGTTTTACGTGCTCTGCGCAAGCGGTTATTTACGTTCTTCATTGAATTTACCTTTAATGTTGATTCACTGTTAAGGCCAGTGTCTAACCTTGCAGCGTTACGCTGCAAGTGCCTTAGTTATTTTTTCTTGGTCTCTTTAATGGTGACCACTTCATCGGAGTAACGAACGCCTTTGCCTTTATATGGCTCTGGAGCGCGGTAAGCACGAATCTGTGCAGCCACTTGACCAACCACTTGCTTGTTAGCGCCAGTCAAAATCACCTCTGTTGGAGTAGGTGTTTGCACAGTCACGCCTTCAGGCATTTTGTGGTTAATCGGGTGAGAGTAGCCTAACTCCAGGTTCAGGGTAGAACCTTGAGCATTTGCTTTATAGCCAACGCCAATCAGTGACAGTTTGCGGGTAAAGCCAGTAGAAACACCTACGACCATATTGGCCAGCAAAGCGCGTGTCGTACCTGACATCGCTCTTGCATGTTGTGTTTCGCTGGTCGCTTTTACCAACAACTCTTCACCTTCGCGGGAAACAGAAATTTCTGAAACCAGCGCTTGGCTTAATTTGCCCAGAGGACCACTTACGGAGATCTCTGAAGCAGAAATTACAACTTCCACTTTCGCAGGAATCGCAATCGGGTTTTTAGCAACACGTGACATATTGATTCTCCTTAGGCCACGATGCACAAAACTTCACCACCGATACCGGCAGCTTGTGCTTTACGATCTGTCATCACGCCTCTAGAAGTGGAAACGATAGTCACACCTAAACCGTTCATCACTTTTGGCAGATTCTGACTACCTTTATAAATACGCAAACCTGGCTTAGATACACGCTCAATCTTCTCAATTACTGGACGACCGGCATAGTATTTCAGGCTAATGTTCAAAACTGGCTTACCATCATTGTTTTGAACGTTGAAATCATCGATGTAACCTTCATCTTTCAACACGTTTGCAATGGCGCCTTTAACTTTGGAAGCCGGCATTGACACAGATGTTTTATTCGTACGTTGCGCGTTACGAATACGGGTCAACATATCGGCAATCGGATCACTCATACTCATGTTCTATTCCTCCGTTACCAGCTGGCCTTGGTGACACCTGGTACGTGACCAGCCATCATCAATTTACGCAACTCGTTACGTGCGATACCAAATTTACTAAACACACCACGTGGACGACCAGTCAAAGCACAACGGTTACGTGTGCGAACAGGACTGGAGTTGCGTGGCAGACTTTGCAACTTCAAACGAGCAGCCATGCGATCTTCGACGCTGGCAGACTGATCGTTGCTAGCAGCAACCAATTCAGCACGTTTAGCTGCATATTTTTTAACGGTTTCGCGACGCTTTTGCTCGCGCTCTGTCATACATACTTTTGCCATGACTTAACCTCTGAAAGGGAAACTAAACGCAGCCAAAAGAGCTTTCGCTTCTTCGTCTGTTTTCGCAGTTGTAGTAATCGTGATGTTCATCCCGCGCAGCGCATCGATTTTATCGTATTCGATTTCTGGGAAAATGATTTGCTCTTTCACGCCCATGTTGTAGTTACCACGGCCGTCAAAAGACTTGCCAGAGATACCACGGAAGTCACGAATACGTGGAATAGCCACAGTGATCAGGCGATCCAGGAATTCGTACATGCGCTCACGACGCAACGTTACCTTGCAACCAACAGGATAGTCGTCACGGATTTTAAATGCAGCGACAGATTTCTTAGCCTTGGTTACGATTGGTTTTTGACCTGCAATTTTCTGCATATCAGAAACAGCGTTCTCCATGACTTTCTTATCAGCCACAGCCTCGCCCACACCCATGTTCAGGGTAATTTTTTCGATACGTGGAACCTGCATTGCTGAGGTGTAACCAAATTGTTCTGTCAATTTGGCAACCACGCTATCGTTATAATACTGTTTTAAACGTGCCATATATTGTCCTATGCGTCGATAGACTCGCCGCTAGATTTGAATACACGAATCTTGCGACCATCTTCCAGTACCTTGAAACCAACACGATCAGCTTTTTGTGTTGCAGCATTGAAGATTGCCACATTGGAGCCGTCTACCGGCATTTCCTTGCTGATGATGCCACCAGTGATACCACGCATCGGGTTTGGGCGAGTGTGTTTTTTAACCACATTCAAACCTTCAACCACTACATGGCCGGTTGGCAAGACGCTTAAAACAGCACCTGTTTTACCTGCATCTTTACCTGTATTCAGAATGACCTGGTCACCTTTGCGAATTTTGCTCATTTGATTGTCTCCAAGCCGATTACAACACTTCAGGCGCCAGTGAAACAATCTTCATGAAGCGCTCACTACGCAATTCACGTGTCACAGGGCCAAAAATACGCGTACCAATAGGCTCAAGCTTGTTATTCAACAAGACTGCGGCATTGGCATCAAATTTAACTAACGAACCATCTGGACGGCGAACACCTTTAGCAGTGCGCACAACCACAGCGTTGTAGATTTCACCTTTTTTGACGCGACCACGCGGGGCAGCATCTTTAATGCTCACCTTGATGATGTCGCCAATGCTGGCATAACGACGCTTGGAACCACCCAAGACTTTGATACACTGAACGGAACGCGCACCAGTGTTATCGGCTACTTCCAGCCGAGATTGCATTTGAATCATGAGAAATAATCTCCAACTTAATCCGTTATAACCACTACCAGCCGCTTGCTTTCACAATTTCGGCCAATAGACCACGGTCAGTATTGGGGTGCCAGCTACATGCCAACTAAGGCGGGCACCGAAAAGTCCAACATTATACAACCAAAAAAACGCTTATGACAAGCGTTTTTCCGGTTTTATATTTGAAGCCTTATTTAGCTTCGATTTTGCTTACAATCCAAGATTTGCTCTTAGAGTATGGGCGGGTTTCTGTGATTGTCACAACATCGCCTTCGTTGCATGCATTCGTTTCATCATGTGCATGGAACTTGTTCGATTTAACAACCACTTTACCAATCAGCGGGTGCTTAACTTTACGCTCGACAAGCACAGTCACGGTTTTATCCATCTTGTTGCTTACCACGCGACCAGTCAAAGTACGCACTACTTTTGCTTTTTCAGTCATCATGCCTGTTTCGCTTTCTCAGCCAATACAGAGTTCACGCGAGCGATATCTTTGCGCACTTTACCCAGCTGATCTACTTTGTTCAATTGTTGGGTGGCTACCTGCATACGCAGAGAAAACTGCGCACGGCGCAACTCAACCAACTCGTTATTGAGCTCATCTGCTGACTTTGCTCTCAATTCAGAAGCTTTCATCGTTACTACTCCTTAACTGCCAATTTGACGGGTCATGAATGTAGTTTCGACTGGCAGCTTTGCAGCAGCCAATTTGAAAGCCTCACGTGCCAGCTCTTCGCTCACGCCATCCATTTCGTACAGCATTTTGCCTGGCTGAATCTGGGCGATGTAGTAATCAACACTACCTTTACCGTTACCCATACGTACTTCAGCAGGTTTTTTAGAAATCGGTTGATCTGGGAACACACGAATCCAAACGCGGCCACCACGCTTAATGTGACGAGTCATCACACGACGTGCGGCTTCAATTTGGCGCGCTGTCAAACGACCGCGACCGATCGCTTTCAAACCAAATTCACCAAAGCTCACCTTGTTACCAGTAGTCGCAATACCTTTATTGCGACCCTTTTGCATCTTGCGGTATTTCTGTCTAGCTGGTTGCAGCATCTTTAGCCCTCGGCTTTCTTACTTTTTTCTCTGGCTCAGCATCAGCAACCGCAGCGTTAGCAGCGTTGTCACCGAAGATCTCGCCTTTGAATACCCAAACTTTAATTCCGATAATACCGTAGGTGGTTGAAGCTTCAGCCACACCGTAGTCGATATCAGCACGCAGTGTATGCAAAGGCACACGGCCTTCACGGTACCACTCGGTACGTGCAATTTCGATACCGTTCAAACGACCGGAACTCATGATCTTGATACCTTGTGCGCCCAAACGCATGGCGTTTTGCATGGCACGCTTCATGGCACGGCGGAACATCACGCGTTTTTCCAATTGCTGAGCAATGGATTGTGCGATCAAAGTAGCGTCCAATTCTGGTTTACGCACTTCTTCGATGTTCAGGTGCACTGGCACGCCCATCAGGCCTTGCAGGCTAGAACGCAAAGATTCGATATCTTCGCCTTTTTTACCAATCACAACACCAGGACGCGCACTGTGGATGGTGATTTTAGCGTTCTTGGCAGGACGCTCAATCACAATACGGCTCACAGCAGCACTCGCCAGTTTCTTGTTCAAGAACTCGCGCACTTTGATGTCACCTTGCAACATCGCAGGGAAGTTCTGGCTATTAGAGTACCAACGTGAGGCCCAGTTTTTCTGAACGCTCAAACGGAACCCAATTGGATGAATTTTCTGTCCCATATTATTCCTTTGAGTCACCGACTGTCACATGAATATGACAGGTTGGTTTCGTAATACGACCAGCGCGACCTTTTGCACGTGCACGGATACGCTTCATCACCAAGCCTTTATCCACATAGATTGAAGTTACCTTCAATGTGTCGATATCAGCACCATTGTTATGTTCGGCGTTAGCAATTGCAGACAAAACTACTTTTTTGATGATCTCGGCACCACGCTTAGGTGTGAATGCCAGGATGTTCAAAGCTTGGTCTACTTTTTTGCCACGCACAAGATCGGCCACCAAACGCGCTTTTTGCGGAGAAAGGTGTACGCCTCTTAAAACTGCAGTAACTTGCATAATCAGCCCCTTACTTCTTCGCTTTTTTATCAGCCGCGTGGCCCTTGAATGTGCGCGTCAACGCAAATTCACCGAGCTTGTGACCAACCATGTTTTCAGAAATCAACACAGGCACATGTTGTCTACCGTTGTGCACTGCGATGGTTAAACCAATAAAGTTTGGCAATACAGTCGAACGACGAGACCAAGTTTTGATTGGTTTTCTGTCGCGGTTCGCAGTGGCAGTTTCGACTTTCTTAGCCAAGTGAGCGTCCACAAATGGACCTTTTTTAATAGAACGTGCCATAGCGATTACCTTACATTTCTCGGACGACGACTTACACGCATGTTATCAGTACGCTTATTCTTACGAGTACGATAACCCTTAGTTTTCTGACCCCATGGAGACACAGGATTCATACCAGCAGCTGTACGGCCTTCACCACCACCGTGCGGGTGATCAACCGGGTTCATCACCACACCGCGAACGGTTGGACGAACACCGCGCCAGCGCATAGCACCAGCTTTACCGATAGAACGCAGTGAGTGCTCTTCGTTGCCTACTTCGCCCAATGTGGCTTTGCAGTCAACGTGCACACGGCGAACTTCACCGGAACGCAAACGCAACTGAGCGTAGGAACCTTCACGCGCCAGCAACTGTACTGAAGTACCTGCTGAACGGGCGATTTGAGCACCTTTGCCTGGTTGAATTTCGATGCAGTGAATCGTGCTACCGACTGGAATGTTGCGCAAAGGCAAGGCATTACCAGCACGGATAGGCGCTTCAGAACCGCTGATCAACTGTGCACCGGCAGCAATGCCACGTGGTGCAATGATGTAACGACGCTCGCCATCGGCGTAGCACAACAGTGCAATGTTCGCCGTACGGTTTGGATCGTACTCAATACGCTCAACAGTCGCAGGAATACCATCTTTATTGCGACGGAAGTCAACAATACGATAGTGCTGCTTATGACCACCACCTTGGTGACGGGTTGTAATGCGGCCGTTGTTGTTACGACCTGCATTTTTACTTTGACTTTCCAACAGTGGCGCGTAAGGTTTGCCTTTGTGCAAATCTGGTGTAACAACTTTCAATACACCGCGACGACCGGGGGAAGTTGGTTTGACTTTAACTAATGCCATGTCTTCTCTCCTTATTCGCCAGCTGCAAAGTTAATTTCTTGACCTGGTTTCAAGCTTACATAAGCTTTCTTCCAGTCGTTACGCTTACCGATACGACGACCAGCACGCTTCACTTTACCTGCGACGTTAATCACAGATACAGAAGCCACTTCGACTTTGAACACCAGTTCAACAGCCGCTTTAATTTCTGGCTTAGTCGCGTCAGTGCGTACTTTGAAAGCAATCTGCTGATGTTTGTCAGCAATGAAAGTTGCTTTTTCAGTAATCTGAGGCGCCAAAATCACTTGCAATAAACGATCTTGTGTTTTAGTTGCTGCGGTAATCATGCCAAGATCTCCTCAAGTTTTTTCACAGCATTGGCTGTGACCAAAACGTTAGGGAAACGCACCAGACTTACTGGATCAGCATACTGCGCTTCAACCACCAATACGTTTGGCAGGTTACGGGAAGACAAGTACAAATTCTCATCAAAGCCGTCAGTCAACAGCAATACACCACCGTCGATGCCCAGAGCATTGATTTTTTGTACGAATTGTTTTGTTTTAGGCGCATCAATTGTGAAATTGTCTACCACCTTCAAACGGTCCTGACGTACCAACTCAGACAAGATAGTCTGCATGCCAGCACGGTAAGCCTTACGGTTTACCTTGTGGCTGTAGTTTTCGTTAGGGCTGTTTGGGAATGCACGACCGCCTCCGCGCCAGATCGGGCTGGACGCCATACCGGCACGGGCGTTACCAGTACCTTTTTGTGCATATGGCTTGTGTGTCGTGTGAGCAACGGTAGCACGTGTTTTTTGCGCGCGAGTCGCAGTACGGGCATTTGCCATGTAGGCAACAACCACTTCATGCACCAATGACTCGTTAAACTCACGACCAAAAGTAACGTCAGACGCATCAACGCCTTTTTTAGCTACTTTGCCGTTTTGATCGATTAATTTCAATTCCATTATTTAGCCCCTTTCGCTTTGATGGCTGGACGTACAACGACATTGCCACCTTTGGAGCCAGGTACGGAACCTTTAATCAACAACAGGTTACGCTCTACGTCTACACGCACGATTTCCAGGTTTTGGGTAGTGACTTTAGCATCACCCAAATGACCAGGCATGCGCTTACCAGGGAATACTCGACCTGGATCCTGCGCCATACCGATAGAACCTGGTACGTTATGTGAACGAGAGTTACCGTGAGAAGCACGGTTAGAGGAGAAGTTATGACGCTTGATCGCACCGGCAAAACCTTTACCGATGGAAGTACCTGTCACATCAACCAACTGACCTACAGAGAAAATATCAACAGTGACATTTCCACCGACTTGGAAGTTAGCCAATACATCTTCAGCCACATTGAATTCTTTGATACCAGCACCAGCAGTTACGCCAGCTTTGGCAAAGTGACCAGTCAACGCTTTGTTGATACGGCTGGCACGACGCTCACCGTAAGCAACCTGCAGGCCTGTATAGCCATCCGTTGCGACTGTCTTAACTTGTGTCACGCGGTTAGGAATCACTTCCAGCACCGTTACAGGAACGCTTGCGCCTTCATCTGTAAAAATGCGGGTCATGCCCACTTTGCGACCAATAAGCCCTAAGCTCATGATCAGTTCCTTATAATAGTTAAAGTGGACGATTACAATTGACCGTCCACCGAAGAGCGCGGATTATACCGAACTATTCTAGATTTGACAATAACCTTTTCATTCGAAAAGGTTATTTGCAATTACAACTTAATTTCTACATCCACGCCAGCTGGCAAATCCAGCTTCATCAATGCATCAACCGTTTTGTCTGTTGGATCGACAATATCCATCAAACGCTGATGGGTACGGATTTCAAACTGGTCACGGGAAGTTTTGTTCACGTGTGGTGAACGCAGAATGTCAAAGCGCTCGATACGTGTTGGCAATGGCACTGGACCTTTAACAACTGCACCAGTACGTTTCGCAGTATCTACGATTTCCAAAGCAGATTGGTCGATCAAACGATAGTCAAATGCTTTCAGACGGATACGAATTTTTTGAGCTGCCATGTTTTTTCCTTAAAAAGAGCAAAAAGCGGCAGGATAACCCTGCCGCTCATAACGATAATTACTCGATGATTTTGGCAACGACGCCAGCACCAACGGTACGACCACCTTCACGGATAGCGAAGCGCAAGCCTTCTTCCATCGCGATCGGAGCGATCAGTGCAACTGAGATTGATACGTTGTCACCTGGCATCACCATTTCGGTACCTGCCGGCAATTCAACTGCACCAGTCACGTCAGTTGTACGGAAGTAGAACTGTGGACGGTAGCCGTTGAAGAATGGCGTATGACGACCACCTTCATCTTTACCCAACACGTAGATCTCTGCTGTGAACTTGGTGTGTGGCTTGATAGAACCTGATTTGGACAATACTTGACCACGCTCAACTTCTTCACGCTTAGTACCACGCAGCAATACGCCTACGTTGTCGCCTGCTTGACCTTGGTCCAGCAGTTTACGGAACATTTCAACACCAGTACAGGTGGTTTTCAATGTTGGCTTGATACCAACGATTTCAATTTCGTCGCCGACTTTAACGATACCACGCTCGATACGGCCTGTAACTACAGTACCACGACCAGAGATAGAGAATACGTCTTCTACTGGCATCAGGAATGCGCCGTCGATTGCGCGCTCTGGTGTTGGGATGTAGCTGTCTAAGGCTTCAGCCAATTTGAAAATGGCTGGTTCGCCGATGTCTGATTGGTCGCCTTCCAGCGCCAATTTAGCTGAACCGTGGATGATTGGGGTGTCATCACCTGGGAAGTCATACTTGCTCAGCAAGTCACGCACTTCCATTTCAACCAGCTCCAACAACTCAGCGTCGTCAACCATGTCAGCTTTGTTCAGGAACACAACGATGTATGGAACACCAACCTGGCGGGCCAACAAGATGTGCTCACGTGTCTGTGGCATTGGGCCGTCAGCAGCTGAACAGACCAAGATAGCGCCGTCCATCTGAGCAGCACCAGTAATCATGTTTTTAACGTAGTCGGCGTGGCCTGGGCAGTCAACGTGAGCGTAGTGACGTGAAGCTGTCTCGTACTCAACGTGTGCTGTGTTAATCGTAATACCACGTGCTTTTTCTTCTGGTGCCGCGTCAATTTGGTCGTAAGCTTTTGCTTCGCCGCCAAATTTCTTCGTCAATACAGTGGTGATCGCCGCTGTCAATGTCGTCTTACCGTGGTCAACGTGACCAATCGTACCAACGTTCACGTGTGGCTTGGTACGTTCAAATTTGCCTTTTGCCATGATGTTTTTCCTTTAATTCAATACTTTTAAATTTAATACTTAAAAATCAATTATTTTTTGTTGATGATTGCATCAGCAACGTTTTTCGGTGCATCGGAGTAATGCTTGAATTCCATGCTGTAAGTCGCGCGACCTTGTGACAAGGAACGAACCACAGTGGAGTAACCAAACATTTCAGACAGTGGTACTTCAGCTTTAATCGCTTTACCACCGCCAGGCATGTCATCCATACCCTGGATGATACCGCGACGAGATGACAAGTCACCCATCACATCACCCATGTAATCTTCAGGCGTTTCAACTTCAACGGCCATCATAGGCTCCAGCAAGACTGGATCTGCTTTACGCATACCATCTTTAAAGCCGATAGAAGCAGCCATTTTGAAGGCGTTTTCGTTAGAGTCAACGTCATGGTATGAACCATCAAACAACGTGACTTTTACGTCAACAACCGGGAAACCAGCCAAGATACCTGCTGGAATGGTTTCACGTAAGCCTTTTTCAACCGCAGGAATGAATTCACGCGGCACGGTACCACCTTTGATCTGGTCAACAAACTCAAAGCCTTTACCAGCTTCGTTAGGCTCCATTTTGAGCCATACGTGACCGTACTGACCCTTACCACCGGACTGCTTAACGAATTTGCCTTCAACTTCGACAGACTTGCGGATCGCTTCACGGTAAGCCACTTGTGGCGCACCTACGTTGGCTTCAACGTTGAACTCACGACGCATACGATCTACCAGAATCTCCAGGTGCAATTCACCCATACCAGAAATAATGGTCTGGCCAGATTCTTCATCGGAACGCACACGGAATGAAGGATCTTCTTGTGCCAAACGGCCCAAGGCCAAGCCCATTTTTTCCTGGTCGCTCTTGGTTTTTGGTTCTACCGCCACGTGAATCACTGGCTCCGGGAACACCATACGCTCAAGAATGATAGGCTTGTCTGGTGAACACAGGGACTCACCAGTCGTCACGTCTTTCAAACCGATACAAGCAGCGATGTCACCAGCCAACACCTCTTCAACCTCTTCACGGTTGTTAGCGTGCATTTGTACGATACGGCCGATACGCTCTTTTTTACCCTTCACAGAGTTAAGAACAGTATCACCCTTGTTCAATACGCCGGAGTAAACGCGGATAAATGTCAACTGACCAACAAACGGGTCTGTCATCAATTTAAATGCCAATGCAGAGAAGCCTTCTTTGTCGTCAGCTTTACGGCTGGCCGGCTTACCGTCATCATCTTCACCAGTCACATCATCAATGTCGATTGGAGATGGCAAGAAGTCAACAACCGCATCCAACATACGTTGAACACCTTTGTTTTTAAAGGCAGAACCGCACAGCATTGGCTGAATTTCACCAGCAATGGTACGTGTACGCAAACCTAATTTGATGTCTTTTTCTTCCAGATCACCATTTTCCAGGTACTTGTTCATCAGCTCTTCGCTGGCTTCTGCAGCAGACTCAACCATCTGCTCACGCCATTTAGTGGCAGTCTCAACCAGATCAGCAGGAATATCACCGTAAGTGAATTTCATACCTTGAGAAGCCTCATCCCAGATGATGGCTTTCATTTTCATCAAGTCAACCACACCAGTGAAGGTATCTTCGCGACCGATAGGGATCACCACTGGTACTGGGTTTGCGCGCAGACGCGTTTTCATTTGCTCAACGACTTTGAAGAAGTCAGCACCTGAACGGTCCATTTTGTTGACAAAAGCCAGACGTGGCACTTTGTACTTGTTGGCTTGGCGCCAAACAGTTTCGGATTGTGGCTGTACGCCACCTACTGCACAGTACACCATGCAGGCACCATCCAGCACACGCATGGAACGCTCTACCTCAATGGTAAAGTCCACGTGCCCTGGGGTGTCAATAATGTTGAATCGATACTCAGGCAAAGACAGGTCCATGCCTTTCCAGAAACAGGTGGTCGCTGCAGAAGTAATGGTAATACCACGCTCCTGCTCTTGCTCCATCCAGTCCATGGTCGCTGCACCGTCGTGCACTTCACCAATTTTATGGTTCACACCAGTGTAGAACAGAATACGTTCTGTCGTGGTTGTTTTACCTGCGTCAATATGCGCAGAAATACCAATATTACGGTAGCGTTCAATAGGGGTTTTACGTGCCACGATGCTTTACCTTTGCTATCAATTCAACTAATTATTAAAGAACGAGGTCGTTTAATTAAAAACGGAAGTGTGAGAAGGCTTTGTTTGCCTCTGCCATACGGTGAACTTCTTCACGTTTTTTCATTGCAGAACCACGGCCTTCAGAGGCTTCGATCAACTCGGCAGCCAAACGCAGGCCCATGGATTTTTCGCCACGCTTACGCGCTGCATCACGCAACCAACGCATTGCCAAGGCACTACGACGGCTAGGACGCACTTCTACAGGCACCTGGTAGTTTGCACCACCCACACGGCGACTCTTCACTTCAACAACAGGACGCAGATTATTCAACGCTGTGGTGAATAATTCCAGCGGGTCCTTACCGCTCTTGCTGGCCACCTGATCAAAGGCACCGTAAATGATACGCTCAGCAACAGATTTTTTACCACCTGTCATCAGCACATTTACAAACTTGGACACTTCCTGGCTACCAAATTTTGGATCCGGCAAGATAATACGTTTGGGGACTTCTCTACGTCTTGGCATATGATTCTCTTTTCAATTAAATTTTTGCTAGCAATGACACTCGCAAGGCATTTCAGCCGCTATAAAAATGGACAATTCGTCCGGACAAACGCGCTAAATTAAGCTTTAGCTTCTTTAGGACGCTTAGCACCGTATTTTGAACGGGACTGTTTACGGTCTTTCACACCAGCCGTATCCAAGCTACCGCGCACCATGTGGTAACGCACACCTGGCAAGTCTTTTACACGACCGCCGCGCAACAGCACAACAGAGTGCTCCTGCAGGTTGTGGCCTTCACCGCCGATGTAGCTAATCACTTCGTAACCGTTGGTCAGGCGCACTTTAGCAACCTTACGCAACGCGGAGTTTGGTTTTTTTGGCGTTGTTGTGTATACACGGGTACACACACCACGCTTTTGAGGACAAGCTTCCAGTGCTGGAACCTTACTCTTGGTAACCACTTTAACGCGTGGCTTACGTATTAACTGATTAATGGTTGGCATTGCCTTAACCTCTTCACCTTTAAAAAACCACCATTTGAGCAGGAAGACTCAAGTTTGGCGGCATATCAACAATAACGCCTTATTGAGACAATAAGGCTATTCTGAGAAACCCGGCATTTTAATAAATGAGTCAAGGGGTGTCAAGCATTATTCATACTTGACACCCCTTGCACACAGAGATAACAGTGATCGAATTATTCGTTCGGCTGGTCGTCTGCTGCGATTTCCTCAACAACGGCTTCTGTTGCAAACATCGCTTCTGCTGCCAACAATGCTTCAGATGGCTCTGCTGCATTTGGTGTCAGTGAAGCCACGGCTGCACGCTTGCGGGACTCGTGATAAGCCAGACCGGTACCGGCTGGAATCAGGCGACCCACAATGACGTTTTCTTTCAGGCCACGCAGATCGTCGCGTTTGCCCAAAATAGCCGCTTCGGTCAACACGCGAGTCGTTTCCTGGAACGATGCCGCAGAGATGAACGAGTCGGTAGACAGCGATGCTTTGGTAATACCCAGCAACACGTACTCGAAGGTTGCCGGACGTTTGTCTTCAGCCACCACGCGTTCGTTTTCTGTCAACAGATCAGCACGCTCTACTTGCTCACCAGGGATAAAGCCGGTATCGCCCGCATCTTGCACTTTCACACGACGCAACATCTGGCGCACAATCACTTCAATGTGCTTGTCGTTAATCTTCACGCCTTGCAAACGGTAAACGTCTTGCACTTCGTCGATGATGTAACGTGCCAATGCTTCACGGCCTTGCAGACGCAAGATGTCTTGCGGATCTGCCGGACCGTCAACAATGGTTTCACCTTTGGTCACCACTTGACCGTCATGCGCAGTCACGTGCTTGTCTTTGGCAATCAGGAACTCGCTGGTAATGCCGTCCAGGTCAGTAATGACCAGACGTTGTTTACCTTTGGTGTCCTTACCGAACGAAACCGTACCCGTCACTTCAGCCAGCATACCGGCGTCTTTTGGTGAACGCGCTTCAAACAGCTCGGCAACGCGTGGCAGACCCCCGGTAATATCACGGGTTTTGGAAGATTCTTGCGGGATACGTGCCAGCACTTCACCCACGCCAACTTCCTGACCGTCTTTCACCGTAATGATACAACCCAGCTGGAAGGTCACGTTCACTGGCGTATCTGTGCCAGTCACTTTCACTTCCACACCATTCGCATCCAGCAATTTAACCTGTGGACGCAAACCTTTGGTTTGACCAGCACGCTGCTTAGGATCGATCACCACCAAGGATGACAAACCGGTCACTTCATCGATCTGCTTCGCAACAGTGATACCTTCTTCCACGTTTTCAAATTTAATTTGACCCGCGTATTCGGTAATAATCGGACGGGTATGCGGATCCCAGGTAGCCAAGGCTTGACCTGCTTTTACCGTTTTACCGTCAGTCACTGTCAGTGTCGCACCGTAAGGCACTTTATGACGCTCACGCTCACGACCATTATCATCGGCAATAATGACTTCACCATTACGGGAGATCACAATTTGCTCGCCACGTGAGTTAGTCACGTAACGCATCGTAGAAGTAAAGCTTAAGATACCGTTAGATTTACTTTCCACTTGTGATACTGACGCTGCACGCGATACCGCACCACCGATGTGGAACGTACGCATGGTCAGCTGTGTACCAGGTTCACCAATGGATTGCGCCGCAATCACGCCCACTGCTTCACCCATACTAATGAGTTTGCCACGGCCCAGATCGCGACCATAACACTTGGCACAAATACCGTAACGAGTATCGCAAGTCAGTGCAGTACGCACTTTGACTTCATCAATGCCCAGGGCATCGATTTTCTCGACTTCGTCTTCACCCAGCAGCGTGCCGGCCGGAAAAATCACTTCCTGAGTTTCAGGGTGAATCACATCCAGCGCAGACGTACGGCCCAGGATACGGTCATGCAATGGCTCAACCACTTCACCACCTTTAACCAAGGCTTTGGTCACCAAGCCTTCAACGGTGCCGCAATCATGCTCGGTCACCACCAGGTCTTGTGTCACGTCTACCAGACGACGTGTCAGGTAACCGGAGTTCGCTGTTTTCAGCGCCGTATCGGCCAGACCCTTACGCGCACCGTGGGTAGAAATAAAGTATTGCAACACGTTCAGACCATCACGGAAGTTCGCCTTAATTGGCGTTTCAATAATGGAACCATCCGGTTTCGCCATCAGGCCACGCATACCAGCCAGCTGACGTACCTGCGCCGCAGAACCACGGGCGCCAGAGTCGGCCATCATGTAAATCGCGTTAAACGATTCCTGACGAACGGTTTTACCGTCTTTAGTCACCACATTGCCGTCGCTGTCTTTCACATCTTCTTCACGCAACTGTTTCATCATGGCGTCAGCCACTTTGTCACCGGCGCGACCCCAGATGTCGACCACTTTGTTGTAACGCTCACCCTGTGTCACCAAACCGGAGACATACTGGTCTTCGATCTCTTTCACTTCGGCGTCAGCCGCTGCGATCAATTGCTCTTTCTCTGGTGGCACCAACATATCGTTGATGCTAATAGAGATACCGGCTTTGGTCGCGTAGGAGTAACCGGTGTACATCAGTTTGTCAGCAAAAATCACTGTTTCACGGATGCCCACTTTACGGAAGCTGGCGTTGATCAGGCGTGAAATTTCTTTTTTCTTCAGCGCTTTGTCAATGTAGCTATATGGCAAGCCTGGTGGCAGAATTTCTGACAACAAGGCACGGCCAACCGTCGTTGTGTAACGGTTGATTTTCTCAATCTTTTGGCCAGCCACATCCAGCTCAAACTCACGGATACGCACAGTGACTTTAGCGTGCAAGTCGATCAAGCCTTGATCGTATACACGTTGTACTTCTTTAATGTCACTGAAGATCATGCCTTCACCGCGGGCGGCCACTTTCTCGCGGGTCATGTAATACAGACCCAACACGATATCCTGTGACGGCACGATGATTGGTTCGCCGTTGGCTGGAGACAGCACGTTGTTAGAAGCCAGCATCAAGGTGCGCGCTTCCATTTGTGCTTCCAGGCTCAATGGCACGTGTACCGCCATTTGGTCACCGTCAAAGTCGGCGTTAAAGGCTGAACACACCAATGGGTGCAACTGAATCGCTTTACCTTCGATCAAGACTGGTTCAAAGGCCTGGATACCCAAACGGTGCAGCGTAGGCGCACGGTTCAACAACACCGGATGCTCACGAATCACGTCTTCCAGGATATCCCAGACTTCTGGTCCTTCTTCTTCTACTTTCTTCTTGGCGGCTTTGATGGTGGTTGCCAGGCCTAATACTTCCAGCTTGTGGAAAATGAATGGCTTGAACAGCTCGAGCGCCATTTTTTTCGGCAGACCGCACTGGTGCAGTTTCAGGGTTGGACCCACCACAATCACGGAACGACCGGAGTAGTCCACGCGTTTACCCAGCAAGTTCTGACGGAAACGACCGCCCTTACCTTTAATCATGTCAGCCAGTGACTTCAGAGGACGCTTGTTAGCGCCAGTCATCACTTTACCGCGTCTACCGTTGTCCAGCAGCGAGTCTACCGCTTCTTGCAACATACGTTTTTCGTTACGGACGATGATTTCCGGGGCTTTCAACTCCAACAAACGCTTCAAACGGTTGTTACGGTTGATCACGCGGCGATACAAATCGTTCAGGTCAGACGTCGCAAAACGGCCGCCATCCAAAGGCACCAATGGGCGCAACTCTGGCGGCAACACTGGCAAGATTTCCAGGATCATCCACTCTGGCTTGATGCCAGATTTCTGGAATGCTTCCAGCACTTTCAGACGCTTGGCGATTTTCTTGATTTTCGCTTCGGAGCTAGTAGCAGACAATTCGCTACGCAATCTTTCGATTTCGCGCTCGATGTCCATCGTGCGCAACAATTCGCGCACAGCCTCAGCACCCATCACGGCATTGAATTCGTCACCGTACTCTTCTACCTTGGCCAGGTAGTCGTCTTCAGTCAGCAACTGACCGCGGGTCAGTGGCGTCATGCCTGGGTCGATAACGATAAATGCTTCAAAGTACAACACACGCTCGATGTCACGCAGAGCGATATCCAGCACCATACCCAAGCGGCTAGGCAAGGACTTCAGGAACCAGATGTGCGCGACTGGTGAAGCCAGCTCAATGTGGCCCATGCGCTCACGACGCACTTTGCTCAAGGTGACTTCAACGCCACACTTTTCACAAATCACACCGCGGTGTTTCAAACGCTTGTATTTACCGCACAAGCATTCGTAATCCTTTATCGGGCCAAAGATTTTGGAGCAGAACAAACCGTCCCGCTCAGGCTTGAAGGTACGGTAGTTGATGGTTTCTGGCTTTTTCACTTCGCCATAGGACCATGAACGGATTTTTTCAGGTGAAGCCAGCGCGATCTTGATCGCGTCGAACTCTTCTTCTTGCGTAACCTGTTTAAATAAATCTAATAACGCTTTCATAGAGACTCTCCTTAATGGCGGGGCTTAGTTACGGTCCAAATCAATATCAATGGCCAGTGAACGGATTTCTTTCACTAACACGTTGAATGATTCAGGCATACCCGCATCAATTTTGTGCTCACCTTTGACGATATTTTCGTACACTTTGGTACGGCCATTCACGTCATCTGATTTCACTGTCAACATCTCTTGCAAGGTGTATGACGCACCATACGCTTCCAGTGCCCAAACTTCCATCTCACCGAAGCGCTGACCACCAAACTGGGCTTTACCACCCAACGGCTGTTGTGTCACCAGGCTGTAAGGACCGGTAGAACGTGCGTGCATCTTGTCGTCAACCAAGTGGTGCAGTTTCAGTACGTGCATGTAACCAACGGTGACTGGACGCTCAAAGGCATCGCCAGTACGGCCGTCAAACAGTTTGACCTGTGTTTTACCTGCGTGGAACTGCAATTTCTTGGTGTGTTCGTCTTCATCCGGGAACGCCAGATCCAGCATGGCGCGAATGTCGGACTCGGCAGCACCATCAAACACTGGCGTTGCAAATGGCACACCGTGCTTCAGGTTAGTCGCCAAATCGATCACTTCTACGTCAGTCAGGCCGGCAATGTCTTCTTTCTTGCCAGTGCTGCTGTTGTAGATTTTATCGAGGAAGCCACGGATCTCAGCCACTTTGGCTTCGGCCTGCAACATGTCGCCCAGGCGTTTGCCCAAGCCTTTAGCAGCCCAACCCAAGTGGGTTTCCAGAATCTGACCGATGTTCATCCGTGAAGGCACGCCCAGTGGGTTCAACACGATGTCTAACGGTGTACCGTCAGCCATGTGCGGCATATCTTCAACCGGGCAAATCTTGGAGATCACACCCTTGTTACCGTGACGACCCGCCATCTTGTCACCTGGTTGAATACGACGTTTGACCGCCAGATACACTTTCACCATTTTCTGTACGCCCGGTGGCAATTCGTCACCTTGCGTCAGTTTGCGTTTTTTCTCTTCGAACTTGTTGTCGAACTCAACACGTGCCTGGCTCAAGCTGTCTTTCAACTGCTCCAGTTGGCGTGCGGCTTCTTCATCGTTCAAGCGAATGTCAAACCAGTCATAACGGCCAACGCTTTCCAGGTATTCCTGAGTCAGCGTGTCGCCTTTTTTCAGCTTGTTCGGACCACCGGTCGCCACTTTACCAGCCAGCAAGCGGCTGATACGGCCAAAGGTATCGTCTTCCACAATACGCATCTGGTCGCCCAGATCTTTTTTGTAGTGAGACAACTGATCGTCAATAATCTGCTGTGCACGTGTATCACGGTCAATGCCTTCACGGGTGAAGACTTGTACGTCAATCACGGTACCGGTCATGCCTGATGGCACGCGCAGTGAAGTGTCTTTTACGTCAGAGGCTTTTTCACCGAAAATCGCACGCAGCAATTTTTCTTCTGGCGTTAAAGTGGTTTCACCTTTTGGTGTCACTTTACCCACCAGTACGTCACCAGCTTCTACTTCAGCACCAATGTAGATAATACCGGAGTCATCCAAACGGCCCAGCATACGCTCGGACAGGTTGGAAATATCGCGGGTAATCTCTTCAGGCCCCAGCTTGGTGTCACGGGCAACCACTGACAGTTCTTCAATATGGATAGACGTGTAACGGTCATCAGCCACCACGCGCTCGGAGATCAAGATCGAGTCTTCGTAGTTATAACCGTTCCATGGCATAAAGCCAACCAGCATGTTCTGACCCAGCGCCAATTCACCCATGTCAGTTGATGCGCCATCCGCCACCACGTCACCGCGGGAAATGATGTCACCCACTTTAACCAGTGGACGCTGGTTGATGTTGGTGTTCTGGTTAGAACGTGTGTATTTGGTCAGGTTGTAAATGTCCACACCGACTTCGCCTGCCAATGCTTCCGCATCATGCACGCGGACCACGATACGGCCTGAGTCCACATAGTCAACCACACCACCACGACGGGCAGTCACGACAGTACCGGAGTCAACCGCTACCGTACGCTCAATGCCTGTACCGACCACGGCTTTTTCAGCACGCAGACATGGCACCGCTTGACGCTGCATGTTGGCACCCATCAATGCGCGGTTCGCGTCATCGTGTTCCAGGAACGGAATCAACGAAGCCGCCACAGACACAATCTGGCCTGGGGCCACGTCCATGTACTGTACGCGACCAGGTTGCGTCATGGTGAATTCGTTATGGAAACGGGCTGACACCAGGTCTTCTTTGAAGCCACCTTCTTTAGACACTTCGGTGTTGGCCTGCGCAATCACATACTGGCTCTCTTCAATCGCAGACAGGTAATCAATCTTGCCGGATACCTTGTTCTCTTCAACCAAACGGTAAGGAGTTTCCAGGAAACCGTATTCATTGGTACGTGCATACAGCGCCAATGAGTTGATCAAACCAATGTTTGGACCTTCCGGTGTTTCAATTGGACACACACGACCATAGTGGGTGGTATGTACGTCACGTACCTCAAAACCGGCACGCTCACGGGTCAGGCCGCCTGGGCCCAGGGCAGAAATACGACGCTTGTGCGTAATCTCTGACAATGGGTTGGTTTGGTCCATAAACTGTGACAACTGGCTGGAACCGAAGAATTCACGGATCGCGCTGGACACTGGTTTCGCGTTGATCAGGTCGTGCGGCATCAGGTTCTCAGACTCAGCCTGAGACAGACGCTCTTTCACAGCACGCTCAACACGCACCAAACCGGCACGGAACTGGTTCTCTGCCAATTCACCCACGGAACGGATACGACGGTTACCCAAGTGATCGATATCGTCGATTTCGCCGCGACCATTGCGCAACTCAATCAACACGCCAATCACGGCCAGGATGTCCTCGTTAGACAATACATTCGCACCGGTATCGCCTTGTGGGCCGACGTTTTCATAGAAACGGCGCATCCAGGTGGCGGTACGGTCTTCCAGCTTGCTTGGGTAAGCACGGCGGTTAAACTTCATACGGCCCACCACAGACAGGTCATAACGATCTTCTGTGAAGAACAAGCCTTTAAACAACGCTTCAACTGCTTCTTCGGTTGGCGGCTCGCCTGGGCGCATCATGCGGTAAATCGCCACACGCGCACTGTATTGGTCAGGAATTTCATCACTGCGCAAGGTTTGCGAAATGAAGTTACCGTGATCCAGATCGTTGGTGTAAATCGTGTCGATTTCAGTGATCTTGGCAGCGACCAGTTTTTCCAGCAATGAAGGCGTGATTTCATCGTTGGCATTAGCAATCAACTCGCCAGTCTCAGTATCGATGATATTTTTAGCCACGGCACGACCCATCATGAAGTCGGTCGGCACAGCCATGGTTTTCACACCTGCTTTTTCGATGTCACGGATATGCTTGACCGTAATGCGCTTGTCTTTCGCGACCAGCACGGTGCCATCTTTATCGGTAATATCGAACTTGGCTACTTCGCCACGCAAACGGTCAGCCACCAGTGTAAATTCCACGCCTTTAGGGCCAATGTGGAAAGTGTCTGTATCGTGGAATGTTTCCAGGATTTGCTCTGGGTTATAACCGAGTGCTTTCAGCAAAATAGTGACAGGCATCTTGCGACGACGGTCAACACGGAAATACAGGTAGTCTTTTGGATCGAATTCGAAATCCAACCAGGAACCACGGTAAGGAATAATACGTGCTGAGAACAGCAATTTACCGGAGCTGTGGGTTTTACCACGGTCATGCTCAAAGAACACGCCTGGGCTGCGGTGTAACTGGGACACGATTACACGCTCAGTACCGTTAATCACGAAAGAACCATTTTCGGTCATGAGTGGCAATTCACCCATGTACACTTCTTGCTCTTTCACTTCTTTCACGGTTGGTTTGGACGCTTCACGGTCCATGATGGTCAGACGCACTTTGACGCGCAAAGGCACGGCATAGGTCAGACCACGTTGTTGACACTCTTTGACATCAAATGGCTCTGCGCCCAGTTGATAGCTCACATAATCCAGACGTGCATTCTCAGAATGGCTGACAATCGGGAAAATGGAACGGAAAGTCGATTCCAGGCCTTCGTTTTTACGTTGGTCTAATGGAACGTTTTCCTGCAGGAATGATTTGTAGGATTCCAACTGCATGGCTAGCAGGTAAGGTACCTCTTGAACACTGTCGCGCTTAGCAAAGCTTTTGCGGATGCGTTTCTTTTCGGTAAAGGAATAGCTCATAGCGTCTCCTGAAATTTTTGAGGGTAGAAGACAAAACACTTTTCATCCACTGCAATGTTTTGACATCTAACTTCGATTAAAAATCAACCACTTAGTTTTAACTAACTGTGGCCACAACACCGGATTTACAACATTTTCTCTGGGTAATCAGCAGTCAAGCAATCTGCCTACGCCAGAAATGGCGAAGGCCGACGGTCTCCCGTCAGCCCAGCCAGATTCACAATTGTGAATTATTTCATCTCAGCAGTAGCGCCCGCTTCGATCAATTTCTTAACAGCAGCTTCAGCGTCAGCTTTGCTTACGCCTTCTTTAACTGCTTTTGGTGCACCGTCAACAACGTCTTTAGCTTCTTTCAAGCCCAGACCTGTCAACTCACGAACTGCTTTAATCACGCTCACTTTGTTGTCGCCAGCGCCGTTCAAGATCACGTTGAACTCAGTTTGCTCAGCAGCAGCAGGAGCAGCGCCACCAGCAGCAGCGCCACCAGCAACTGCAACAGCAGCAGCAGAAACGCCAAATTTCTCTTCGATTTCTTTAACGAATGCAGTCAGTTCCAATACGGTCATGCTACCGATTGCATCTAAGATGTCAGCATTTGAAATTGCCATGATAATAATTTCCTAAATAAATTTGATTAAAATTAAGCCGCTTGCTTTTCTTTTTCGTCGCGTACTGCTGCAACGCCACGAGCAAACTTGGTTGGGATTTCGTTGAGCGTGCCAGCCAGTTTGGACAGCAACTCTTCGCGGCTCAATGTGGCGGCCAGTGCTTGCACGCCGGCAGCATCTAAACGCTCATTAGGCATCGCGCCCGCTACCAGCTTGAACAGGTCATTGCCTTTGGCAAAGTTGTTCATCACTTTAGCGGCAGCCACAGCATCGGTAGAAATACCGTATACCAGTGGACCAACCATGTCGTCAGCCAATGCTGCAAAAGGCGTACCTTCTACTGCACGACGAACCAGGGTATTTTTTAACACACGCAGGTAAACACCTGCATCACGCGCATCTGCACGTAGTTTCGTCATATTGGCTACGCCAATACCACGATACTCAGCAAGTACGATTGACTGTGCATTTGCCACTTGGGCAGCTACCTCGGCAACGACTTCTTTTTTCTCTGTAAGATTAAGACTCAAGGTCTGTTCTCCTTCCGTTAATGAAAGCTCGATTTTCATCAAGCCACTCACGGCGTCCTTGTTCAGGGCATGGATATATCCTGTGTTGGGGATCGCCATCTGCGTTGGTTTCAAACTGCTGCAAACAGAGGATTGCTCGCCCATTTGCATTCAATTTTCAATTAAGTGTTACACCAACGGTCTTTGATGCTCTTGAGTGCCCGCCAGACTGCGCAAACACTCAAGCCCAAAGTTCTTTGCCCGGGCTGATTGAGCCCGGGGCTTTAAATTATGCAACTACTGATGCTTGATCGACACGTACGCCAGGACCCATGGTGCTGGAAACGGACAATTTCTTCAGGTAGATACCTTTTGAGCTGGTTGGCTTGGCTTTGTTCAATGCATCGATCAAAGCAGACAAGTTACCTTGCAATTGCTCAGTCGTGAATGAAGCACGGCCAATCGTGCAATGCACGATACCACCTTTGTCAGTACGATACTGTACTTGACCAGCTTTGGCATTTTTCACAGCAGTCGCTGCGTCAGGCGTTACGGTGCCCACTTTTGGGTTTGGCATCAAACCACGTGGACCCAATACTTGACCCAAAGCACCCACGATACGCATCGCATCAGGAGTTGCAATCGCCACGTCAAAGTCCAGCATGCCGCCTTTAACTTGTTCAGCCAGGTCTTCAAAACCAACGATGTCAGCACCAGCTGCTTTAGCAGCTTCAGCTTGTGCGCCTTGTGCAAACACTGCTACGCGTACTGTTTTACCAGTACCGTTAGGCAATACGATCGCACCGCGAACCAGCTGGTCAGATTTACGTGGGTCGATACCCAGGTTAATCACTGCATCCACAGATTCGTTAAATTTGGCAGTTGCGCCTTCTTTAACCAGGTTCAGGGCATCAGCCACTGGGTACAATTTATTGCGGTCGATTTTCGCACGCAATGCATCAATTCTTTTAGCCATGTTATACACCCTCCACTTCGATACCCATGCTGCGTGCGCTACCAGCGATGGTACGTACAGCGGCATCCAGGTCAGCAGCCGTCAAATCAGGCTGTTTTGTTTTGGCGATTTCTTCAGCTTGTGCGCGAGTAATCTTACCAACTTTGTCTGTATGAGGGCGGGCAGAACCTTTTTCCAGTTTTGCAGCTTTTTTGATCAGAATAGTCGCCGGTGGCGTTTTCATCACAAATGTGAAGCTCTTGTCTGCAAAAGCAGTGATCACCACTGGAATTGGCAAACCTGGCTCTACGCCTTGCGTTGCAGCGTTAAACGCCTTACAGAATTCCATGATGTTCAAACCACGTTGACCCAGTGCTGGACCAACTGGTGGGCTTGGGTTGGCTTTACCTGCAGGGATCTGCAGCTTAATGTAGCCAATGACTTTCTTTGCCATGTCTAACTCCTAAAATGGGTAATAGCGCCTGTGAAGGCTCCCCGTTAAAAAATATCGACTACCTGTGCAGATAGCCGACAAATACACAACTAGACTTCTTTTTCTACCTGTGCAAAATCCAGTTCCACTGGTGTGGCACGACCAAAAATCACCACGGAAACACGCAGTTTGTTTTTGTCGTAATTGACTTCTTCGACGCTGCCAGAGAAATCTTTGAATGGGCCGTCGATCACGCGTACGCTTTCGCCCTTTTCAAACGTCATTTTCTGCGTTGGGTTTGACTTGCTGTCATCCATACGGCGCAGAATGATTTCTACTTCTTTGTCTTTAATTGGGGTAGGACGCTGCGCAGTACCACCGATGAACGAGGTCACTCTTGGCGTACTTCTCACCAGGTGCCAGCTCTCATCGGTCATTTCCATCTGCACCAGCACGTAGCCAGGGTACAGGCGGCGCTCAGAAATAGTCTTCTGACCATTTTTCAGCTCCACGACTTCTTCCACAGGCACCAAAATGTCACCGAACTGATCTTGTAAATTAGATCTGATGATGCGCTCTTCCAAACCGGCTTTCACGGATTTTTCCATGCCGGAGAAAGCTTGAACTGCATACCAACGCATAGACATTAAGCTCCTTTACCCATAATCCATTGCACCATGTAGGCGAAGCTGATATCTACCAACGCCAGGAACGCTGCCATGATCACAACCAGCACAACAACCGCTAGCGTAGTTTGCAGGGTTTCCTGACGCGTTGGCCAGACAACACGCTTGGCTTCCGCAACAGACTCATTAAAAAAGCCTAGCGCCTGCTTGCCTTGTGGCGCAGTCCACGCCACTGCTACAGACGCGACAATACCTGCCAAGACGGCAAGTATCCTAATAACCATTGCTTTATCTTCAAAAAGATAAAAACCGGCGATCCCTAAAGCTAGTAACAACAGGGATAAAGCCAGTTTGATTTTATCGATCATATACTTAACTTTATGATTAACACCTCAGATTATTCTGGGTGTTTGGCAGGCCAAGAGGGTCTCGAACCCCCAACCCTCGGTTTTGGAGACCGATACTCTACCAATTGAGCTATTGGCCTGTACTCTTTAAAGCGAAAGCTGCACGGGTTGTAGCGCAGCTTTCACATCATCAACTATTACTCGATGATTTTGGCAACGACGCCAGCACCAACGGTACGACCACCTTCACGGATAGCGAAGCGCAAGCCTTCTTCCATCGCGATTGGAGCGATCAGTGCAACTGAGATTGATACGTTGTCACCTGGCATCACCATTTCGGTACCTGCTGGCAATTCAACTGCACCAGTCACGTCAGTTGTACGGAAGTAGAACTGTGGACGGTAGCCGTTGAAGAATGGCGTATGACGACCACCTTCATCTTTACCCAACACGTAGATCTCTGCTGTGAACTTGGTGTGTGGCTTGATAGAACCTGATTTGGACAATACTTGACCACGCTCAACTTCTTCACGCTTAGTACCACGCAGCAATACGCCTACGTTGTCGCCTGCTTGACCTTGGTCCAGCAGTTTACGGAACATTTCAACACCAGTACAGGTGGTTTTCAATGTTGGCTTGATACCAACGATTTCAATTTCGTCGCCGACTTTAACGATACCACGCTCGATACGGCCTGTAACTACAGTACCACGACCAGAGATAGAGAATACGTCTTCTACTGGCATCAGGAATGCGCCGTCGATTGCGCGCTCTGGTGTTGGGATGTAGCTGTCTAAGGCTTCAGCCAATTTGAAAATGGCTGGTTCGCCGATGTCTGATTGGTCGCCTTCCAGCGCCAATTTAGCTGAACCGTGGATGATTGGGGTGTCATCACCTGGGAAGTCATACTTGCTCAGCAAGTCACGCACTTCCATTTCAACCAGCTCCAACAACTCAGCGTCGTCAACCATGTCAGCTTTGTTCAGGAACACAACGATGTATGGAACACCAACCTGGCGGGCCAACAAGATGTGCTCACGTGTCTGTGGCATTGGGCCGTCAGCAGCTGAACAGACCAAGATAGCGCCGTCCATCTGAGCAGCACCAGTAATCATGTTTTTAACGTAGTCGGCGTGGCCTGGGCAGTCAACGTGAGCGTAGTGACGTGAAGCTGTCTCGTACTCAACGTGTGCTGTGTTAATCGTAATACCACGTGCTTTTTCTTCTGGTGCCGCGTCAATTTGGTCGTAAGCTTTTGCTTCGCCGCCAAATTTCTTCGTCAATACAGTGGTGATCGCCGCTGTCAATGTCGTCTTACCGTGGTCAACGTGACCAATCGTACCAACGTTCACGTGTGGCTTGGTACGTTCAAATTTGCCTTTTGCCATGATGTTTTTCCTTTATTAGTACTAAATAAAGCCAATAATATTGTTTTCACAAATTATGCGACGCGGATGACAGCACCCTTGCACGCGACTACTTACCAAGCCCCATATACTGATACAGCTACCTACAGAGCAAATCTGGTGCCCATGGCGGGAATCGGACCCGCGACCTCTCCCTTACCAAGGGAGTGCTCTACCACTGAGCCACATGGGCGTTTTGCCTATTGTTATTGTTGGAGCGGGCGACGAGGTTCGAACTCGCGACATCTTGCTTGGAAGGCAAGTGCTCTACCAACTGAGCTACACCCGCGCTATGCAGAACACCCAAGGAGGGTTCTCACCGACCCGCTTTACAGCAATACCTACAGGCAATCATTTTTTGGTGGAGAGGGCTGGATTCGAACCAGCGTACTCAGAGAGAACGGATTTACAGTCCGTCGCCTTTAACCACTCGGCCACCTCTCCAAAAAATCGACCGCGATTATCGCGGTTAATGTCGCTGACGTCAATGTCAACAACATAATTATGGTGCCGGGTATCGGAATCGAACTGATGACCTTCGCATTACAAGTGCGCTGCTCTACCAACTGAGCTAACCCGGCATTTCAGGAAGGCGCAACTATATCACTTTTTTTGAGAAGTAATCTAGTGCTTTTTCAGAATTTTTTATTTTTTGCTCAAAAAAGATAATCCAACAATCATCATAGGCAAATCACGCCACACTTCACGACAAAGCAAGCGATCGCTACTTCACCACCTTCAAGTGAGATTTTTTGACGGCAGGCGCTTCCGGCACATCATCCGCGACGGCAGTGCTGTGTGTTCCAGGTTCTGGCGCCTGGCCATCCACCACCTCAAAAAACATGCCCTGCCCGTTTTCCCTGGCGAACACACCGCCTACCCGGTTAATCGGCACATAAATATGCTGGGCAACGCCACTAAAACGCGCAGAAAACACTACCGCATCATTATCGATATGCAAGTCTTTGACTGCGGTGTAGTTCATATTGAGCACGATTTCGCCATTTTTTACATAGGCGGTTGGCACGCGTGTTTGCGCATCGACCTTCACCAGCAAATGCGGCGTGAGTCCATTATCAACACACCACTCATGAATGGCGCGTATCAGGTAAGCAGTGGTAGGGATCAAAGCGCTCATGCTAACTTCCTTAAAAAAACAGCGCGAAGGACATTCGCGCTGCTTGGGTCTGACTGATATTATTTACGCATTGCCTTTTCAGACGGCGTCATTGCTTCAGCATACATCGGGCGCGAGAACAGGCGCTCTGCATACTTCAACAAAGGTGAAGCCTGGTTAGGCAAGTCAATGCCATAGTGGCCCAAGCGCCACAACAATGGCGTGATGGCCACATCAAGCATGGAGTATTCATCGCCCATCAGGTAACTTTGCTTGCCAAAAATTGGCACCAACTGCGTCAGGTTATCACGCACCATTTTGCGCGCTTTATCTGCTGTTTCAGCATCGCTGGATTCGATATCCTTGATGTGACTGAACAAGTCTTTTTCAAAGTTGTAGAGAAACAGTCGCGCACGTGCACGCATGACCGGGTCTGCAGGCATTAACTGCGGATGTGGAAAGCGCTCATCAATATACTCATTGATGATATTGGCTTCCGACAATACGAGGTCACGCTCAACCAACACCGGCACTTCGCCATATGGATTCAAAATGGCCAGATCTTCAGTTTTGTTGGTCAGGTCAACATCAATGACTTCAAAGTCCATGCCCTTTTCGAACAATACGATACGGCAACGGTGACTGTAAGGATCGACAGTGCCCGAATACAATCTCATCATAATTTATTTTCCCTATAAAAAAAGACACCAAGGCCTCACGCCTTGGTGTCGGACTTGGTTTGCAATTAGCGAATATCTTTCCAGTATTCGGTTTTGATTTTCTTCACCAAGACTAACAACACAGACAGGAACAGCAATACCAACACACCAATCCACAAACGGGATTGCTTGGCTGGCTCGGCCATGAACGCCAGGAAGTTGGTTAAATCACCAGCAAACTGGTCATACTCTTCAGGACTCAACTTGCCCGCTTTTTCCAACTTGAGGGTATGGGTTTCATGATCCAGCACCTGCACACCTTGCAACTCATACAGCACGTGCGGCATGGCCACTTTGTCAAATACCTGGTTATTCCAGCCGGTTGGACGTGTGTCGTCTTTGTAGAAACTACGCAGGTAGGCATACACCCAATCTGCACCGCGCGCGCGCACTTCAACGCTCAAGTCAGGCGGTGCAGCACCAAACCACTTCTTGGCATCTTTAGGATTCATGCTCACGCGCATGGTTTCACCAACCTTCTCTCCGGCAAACAGCAAATTCTCTTTAATCTGCTTGTCGGTCAGGCCGATGTCCTGCAAACGGTTATAACGCATGTAGTTCGCGCTATGGCAGTTTAAGCAGTAGTTCACAAAGTTTTTGGCACCACGTTGCAATGAAGCCTTATCACTCATGCTGATTGGCGCTTTCACGTCAATATGCACTTCGTTGGCCAATGCCACGCCAGAAACCAGCAGTGTCAGGCTAGCAAAAGCCTGCAAAAACATTTTCTTCATCATTAGTATGTCACCCTTTCTGGCACTGGCTTGGTTTGATCTTTTTTAGTGTACCAAGGCATCAAGGCAAAGAATGCGAAGTACACCACGCTACAAATACGGGCAAGCACTGTTGCACGATCCGCACGACCCAACCACGATCCGAACTGACCCCAGATATCACCTGGCACCGTGCCCAGATAACCCAGGATCACGAAGCTCACCACAAATGCAGCTAACCAGCGCTTGTACAGCTTGCCACGATAACGGATAGACTTCACCGGGCTCTTATCCAGCCAAGGCAGGAAAGCAAACGCAACCACAGACAAGCCCATCGCCACCACACCAGGGAATTGTGAAATACCGATAGGCGGCACAGCACGCAAGATGGAGTAGTAAGGGGTGAAATACCAGACCGGTGCAATGTGCGCAGGTGTTTTCAATGGGTCAGCCGGCACAAAGTTGTTGGCCTCGAGGAAGTACCCCCCCATTTCAGGCATAAAGAACACAATGGCAAAGAACACCATCAGGAACGCCACCACACCTACCAGGTCTTTCACTGAATAGTAAGGATGGAAAGGAATGCCGTCCAATGGAATGCCGGTGGTTTTATCTTTCGTCGCCTTGATTTCCACGCCATCAGGATTATTGGAGCCCACTTCATGCAAGGCCACGATGTGCACCGCAACCAGGCCCAACAAGACCAGCGGCAACGCAATCACGTGAAAGGCAAAGAAACGGTTTAATGTCGCATCGGAAACCAGATAGTCACCACGCAGCCACTCGGACAAATCAGGACCGATAAATGGCACCGTAGAGAACAGGTTCACAATCACTTGCGCACCCCAGTAGGACATTTGGCCCCATGGCAGCAGGTAGCCAAAGAAAGCCTCACCCATCAACACCAGGAAAATACCCACACCAAACAGCCAGATCAGTTCACGTGGTGTGCGGTATGAGCCGTAAATGATGCCACGGAACATATGCAGGTAAACCACCACAAAGAACATGGAGGCACCCGTTGAGTGCATATAGCGAATAATGTTGCCACCAAACACATCACGCATGATGTATTCAACAGAAGCAAACGCCAATTCAGCATCCGGCTTGTAGTTCATGGTTAAAAAGATACCGGTGACGATTTGCAGCACCAACACCAATAAAGCTAGTGAACCAAAGAAATACCAGAAATTGAAGTTTTTTGGCGCGTAATACTCGGTAAGATGTCCCTTGATGGTACTGGTTAGCGGGAAACGGGCGTCTACCCAGTCCAACACACCAGCGGCAATTGTTTTTTTAGTCGTTGCCATGATATTTTAAGCCTCCGCCTTTTTGTCTTCGCCGATCAGCAATGTCGTGTCTGTCAGGTATTGATGTGGTGGGATCAGCAGATTTTTAGGTGCAGGTGAACCCTTGAACACACGGCCGGACAAATCGAATTTAGAGCCGTGGCATGGGCAAACGAAACCACCATCCCACTCAGCGGTAACAGCAAAGTTATCGTTCGGTGAGCAACCCAAATGCGTGCATGTACCCAACATCACAGCGAACTCAGGCTTAATTGAACGATCTTTGTTTTTACAGTATTCAGGCTGTTGCGGTACTTCCAGGTTAGGATCAGACAACTGATCATCATGCTTGACTAGCTTGGCCAGCATTTCTGGTGTACGGCGCACAATCCACACCGGCTGACCGCGCCATTCGGCCGTCATTTTCTCACCGGGTTTGAGCTTGCTGATATCCACCTCGACGGGTGCACCAGCCGCTTTAGCGCGCTCACTAGGTAGCATGCTGCCAACAAATGGCACCGCGACCGCGGCAACACCCACAGCACCAGTGGCTGCCGTGGCTTTCACCAAAAAATCGCGTTTTTGCAAATCCACCTCAGATGGCTGGCAAAACGACAAACAGTTGTTGTCAATTTTGTTTTCTGACATTGGCTTCCTTAATCTACCCTTTTGAGGTAACAGTGTGATCAAAACTTGAGTCGCGATTATACATTTTTCGCAGAAACAAGCCAAATTTAATTCAATAAGTCATTGATATTAATCAACTAAACAGGGTTGTCCAGCTCTACATAAATATGCTCAATGCCATACTTTTCGGCAATCCACTGCCCGAGCGCCTGCACACCATAGCGCTCAGTCGCATGATGGCCGGCACTGATATAAGCCGTCTCGGTTTCGCACACCGTGTGCCAGGTCTGCTCGGAAACCTCACCACTGATAAACACATCCCCCCCCGCATTCACCACCTGCTGGATATAAGACTGTGCCGCGCCCGTACACCAGGCCACGGTTCGCACCTGTTTTTGCGGATCACCCAGCAGTTGCGCTTGCCGCCCCAGGCAGGTGCTGACATGCTCACCCAACTGCGCCAACGTTAGCGCTTGCGGTAACACTGCCATCGGTAACATGTTTTTATCATCCAGGTAGCGCGTGAGCGGCCATTCAAACACACCGCCCAGCTGCACGTTATTACCCACCTCAGGATGGGCGTCCAGCGGCAGGTGGTAGGCTAACAGGCTCAGATCGTGTGTCAGCAGGCGCTTTAGGCGGTTGCGCTTTAGCCCCGTCACCTCAGCCGACTCACCGCGCCAAAAGTAACCATGGTGCACCAAGATTGCATCGGCATCGGCGGCAATTGCGGCCTCAATCAGCGCCTGGCTGGCCGTCACACCGCTGACGATACGCCGCACCTGTGGCCGCCCCTCTACCTGCAAACCATTTGGGCAATAATCTTGAAATTTGCCAACTTGTAAAAAATTGGCTAACTCAGTGACAAGAAGATTCAATTCCATCTGTGACTCTCATATATACTAGGCATTGTTAAGACATTCACTTACTTTTGCAATTATGCGACATCTCTGGTCTATCTTCTCACAAGCCGTCACCGTTTGTCTGGGCATTTTGTTTGTCTTGAAGTTATTTTATCCTGGCGTGTTAATGCCCGCCCCAAGCCAAGCGCCGGTGAGTAAACAAGTCGCGGACAATACCTCCGCGGCCATTGCGAAAAACGGCTATCGCACCGCAGTGAGCAAGGCCATGCCTTCTGTGGTCAATATCTTCACCACGGCACGCATCAGCCAGGACCCGCACCACGCGCTGAAAAATGATCCGCTGTTTCGCCACTTTTTTGGCGACGAAATGGAAGAAGAAGACGAGCAACCAGAAAACAGCCTGGGCAGTGGCGTCATTGTCAGCGCCGACGGCCTGATCCTCACCAATAATCACGTTATCAGCTCAGCCGACCAGATCGAAGTCGCGCTCAGTGATGGCAGCAAATCGTCAGCCACGGTGGTGGGTACTGACCCGGACACAGACCTGGCCGTACTCAAAATTGACCGCAAAAGCCTGCCAGCCATCACCTTTAGCAATAGTGACCAGATGAAAGTCGGCGATGTGGTGTTAGCGATTGGCAACCCTTTTGGCGTCGGCCAGACCGTGACCCAGGGCATTATCAGCGCGCTGGGCCGCAACCACCTAGGCATCAACACTTTTGAAAACTTTATTCAAACCGATGCCTCGATCAACCCCGGCAACTCCGGCGGTGCGCTGATCGACGTCAACGGCAATTTGATTGGGATTAACAGTGCGATTTATTCGCGTAACGGCGGCAGCATGGGGATAGGCTTTGCCATTCCAGTCAGCATCGCCAAACAGGTCATGGAGCAAATCAGCTCCAATGGGACGGTCACGCGTGGCTGGATAGGCATTGAAGCGCAAGACATTACGCCAGAGCTGGCTGAATCATTTAACCTGAAAACGGCTAACGGCTCACTGATTGCAGGCGTGCTACTGGATAGCCCGGCCGATCGCGCAGGCTTGCGCCCTGGCGATATTCTGGTAGCGATTGACGACAAGCAAGTGGCTGACAGTCAATCCATGCTGAACATCATTGCCATGCTCAAGCCACGTGACAAAGCCACCTTATCGATTATCCGTGCGGGTAAAAAAGTGAATATTGCCCTGGTAGTTGGCAAGCGCCCACTACCGAGCAAACTGCCACAATAACTTAACTTGCGGCAGAGTCGCTGGCTGGTGCTTGTGGCAGCCAGCGCACCACCAGCAACCCAAGCTCATACAGCAACCATAGCGGAATCGCCAGCATGCACTGCGACACGATATCCGGCGGGGTGAAAATAGCCCCCAGCACAAATGCTCCTACGATCACATAAGAACGTGATTCTTTGAGTTGTGCCTGGGTTACCCAGCCCATCAAGGCCAGCAACACCACCGCAATCGGCACCTCAAACGCAAATCCAAACGCCAGAAACAGGCCAATCACAAAATCCAGATACTCAGCAATGTCTGTCATCACAGCCACCCCTGCTGGCGCACTGCCCACCAAAAAGCCAAACACAACCGGAAACACCACAAAATAGGCAAAGGCCATGCCGATAAAAAATAAAACAACAGCCGATGCCAGCAACGGACGAATCAAGCGCTTTTCATGTGCATACAAACCAGGAGCGACAAACGCCCAGCATTGATAAATCATCCACGGCAATGCAATCAAAAATGCCGTCAACATGGTGACTTTCATCGGCACAAAAAACGGCGTGGTGACTGCAGTCGCAATCATTTGTGCGCCTTGTGGCAGTTTTGCCAGCAAGGGTGCGGCTAACAAACTATATAGGCGGTCTGCAAAGGGGAACAAAGCAGCAAACGCAAGCAGCCAGCCAATGACGGCGCGCAGCAAGCGATGACGTAACTCAATCAGGTGAGAAATGAAACTTTCGGTCGGTGTCATGATGAAAGAGGCATCCAGAACGGCTTAAGCCAGTGGGTTTTGTTCAGCATCGGACACAGCGTCGTCGCCTTTTTTAGTCGTGTTACGCGGACGGCGTGGCTTTTTCTGACTATCGGCAACGGCAAATAATTGCGCCTGCGGATTTGCATCCAATACTGGCTGGTCAATGCTGGCAGTCGCAGCCGATTCGTCAGCGGCAGCGGTTTTACGCTGACGCGGCTTGCGAGGCTTTTTGGCCGCGCTGGCAACTTCTGCATCCACGACGGCATCTACCGGCGGTTCACCCGGCAAAATACTGTGTTCGATGTCGTCGTAGGTTTGCTGCAAGCCGGATTGCACTTCCTGCTGTAGCGTTTGCAGCTCGGCAAACCGGGTTTCACGGTTGACTTCGTCTTTCACTTGCGTGACAAAACGCTGCAAACGGCCAAAAAAAGCGCCCGCAGTGCGGGCGACTTTTGGTAACTTTTCCGGCCCAATCACCACCAGGGCAACCAAAGCGATGACCAGTAATTCTGAGAATGAAATATCAAACACAATGCGTCAGTGCTTATTTATTTTTGTCAGACAACTCTTCAGGCTTGGATTCGCCCTTGCCTTCATTGACGGCTTTTTTAAATTCGTTGACCGCGCCGCCGACATCACCACCAATATTACGTAGTTTTTTGGTACCAAACACCAATACCACAATCAGCAATACAATCAGCCAGTGCCACAAACTAAATGATCCCATCGTAATCTCCTTTATCTTGTCCGGTGATATTAAGCGGCAGCGCCGCCGCCAAACACGTGCAAATGAATATGAAACACTTCTTGCCCGCCTTCGCGGCCAACATTCATCAGGGTCTTATAACCAACCAGGCCTTGCTCCGCTGCCAGCTTTGCCGCCAGCAGCATCATTTTGCCTAACAGGGCCTGGTGCTCGGCGCTACAGTCTTTAAGTGTTTCAATGTGTGCCTTGGGCACAATCAGAAAATGTGTTTTTGCCAGAGGACGAATATCATGAAACACGATCACATCGTCATCTTCATAAAGCGCTTTAGACGGAATAGTGCCAGCGGCAATTTTGCAAAAAATACAATCTGCACTCATTCTGTTCTGCTCGCTTTCTCTGCAATGCCCGATAAGCCTTCGCGTCGTGCCAGTTCATCCAGCACATCCTGCGCACTGAGCCCGGCATGACTCAGCATGACCAAGGTATGGAACCATAAGTCAGCCGTTTCATAAATGATTTCGTCTGCATTACCGCCCTTGGCGGCAATCACCGTCTCGGTGGCTTCTTCACCAATTTTTTTCAGGATGCTGTCCATGCCTTTGGCATAGAGCTTGGCGACATAAGAAGACGCAGGATCAGCCGCTTTACGCTGCTCCATCAATTCAGACAGTCGATTTAATACATCACTCATGGTAAATCGCTTTCGGATCTTTGATGACCGGCTCTACCGTGACCCAGTCATCGTTTTGCAATTGCTGGAAAAAGCAATTGTGTCGACCGGTATGACAAGCAATGCCGCCCAGTTGTTCGACCGTGAGCAAGACGACGTCGTCGTCGCAATCGAGGCGGATATCATGCACGATTTGGGTATGACCGGACTCCTCCCCTTTGTGCCACAACTTGTTACGTGAGCGCGAGAAATACACGGCATGGCCGGTGTCGCGCGTTAGTTGTAAAGCCTCACGGTTCATCCAGGCAAACATCAATATCTTGCCGGTATCTTTTTCCTGCGCAATCACCGGCACCAGGCCATCAGCCGTCCAGGCGACTTGATCCAGCCAGCTCATCGTATCTCCAACCCGTGTTCGCGCATATAGTCTTTGGCCTGTTGTACCGTGAATTCACCATAGTGAAAAATACTGGCTGCCAACACGGCATCGGCGCCACCCAGGGTTACGCCATCTACCAGATGTTGTAAATTACCAACGCCACCAGAGGCAATCAATGGCACATCCACAGCATCGCTAATGGCTTTATTGAGTGGGTTATTGAAACCAATTTTGGTGCCATCGCGATCCATACTGGTCACCAGCAATTCACCTGCGCCCAAGCTGACCATCTTCTGCGCCCATTTCACTGCATCCAAGCCAGTGGCATTACGTCCGCCATGCGTGAAGACTTCCCACTCAAATGGCTGGTTATCGACTTTTTTCGCGTCAATCGCCACCACAATACATTGCGAGCCAAAGCGGCTGGCAGCATCTTCAACCACTTGTGGATTAAGCACCGCCGTTGTGTTGATACTGACTTTATCTGCTCCGGCATTGAGCAAGCGGCGCACATCTTCTACCTTGCGCACGCCACCACCAACGGTGAGCGGAATAAATATCTGCTCGGCAACCCGTTCGATGATATGCAGAATCAGGTCGCGATTATCAGAGCTGGCCGTGATATCTAAAAATGTCAGCTCATCCGCGCCCTGGTCATTGTACCGTTGCGCAATTTCTACCGGGTCACCGGCATCGCGCAACTCGAGAAAGTTCACGCCTTTGACCACGCGGCCATCGGTGACATCCAGACACGGAATAATGCGTTTGGCACAGCCCATTATTTTTGACCGCTCAACTGGTCTGCCAACTGTTGCGCTGCCGCGAAGTCCAGCGTGCCTTCATAAATAGCGCGACCAGTGATGGTGCCAATAATGCCTTCGTCCTGCACATCGCATAACTTGCGCACATCGTCGAGATTGGTCACGCCGCCGCTGGCAATCACAGGAATCGTTAACGCTTGCGCCAAGGCAACGGTAGCTTCAATGTTGACACCCGTCAACATGCCATCGCGGCCGATGTCGGTATAGACGATGCTTTCAACACCATAATCTTCAAACTTTTTCGCCAGGTCAATCACGTCGTGACCGGTCAGTTTAGACCAGCCATCCACGGCGACTTTACCATCCTTGGCATCCAGCCCCACCATAATCTGGCCGGGGAAGGCATAACAAGCCTCATGCAAAAAGCCGGGGTTTTTCACCGCCGCAGTGCCGATAATGACATAGCTGATGCCGTCATCCAGATAGCGTTCAATGGTATCCAGGTCGCGAATACCGCCACCCAACTGGATAGGGATATCCCCACCCACTGCGGCGACGATAGACTTGATGGCATCTTCATTGACTGGCTTACCAGCGAAAGCACCATTCAAATCCACCAGATGCAAACGCTTGCCGCCTTTATCTACCCAATGTCTGGCCATGGCGCCCGGGTCTTCGGAAAATACTGTGGACTCTTCCATCAGACCCTGCTTCAAACGAACGCAGTGGCCATCTTTCAAATCAATTGCTGGAATAATTAACATGTTGTTTTCAATAGATAAATAACGAGTAGTGACTAAAACGACCGGAAATCCGTTTAGGGTTTCCAGTGTACAAAATTACGCAAAAGTTGCAAGCCTGCATTGGCGCTCTTTTCCGGGTGAAACTGTACGGCAAACACGTTATCGCGTGCAATCGCGCCCGTGTAATCAAACGGATAGGCGGTGGTGGCTGCAGTTAAAGCAGGTTCTTCCGGTGCCACATAATAGCTATGCACATAATAAAAGCGCGACTGATCTGGAATATCTGCCCACAGCGCATGCGCCTGTGTTTGATGCACCTGGCTCCAGCCCATGTGTGGCACCTTCAGTTTGGCGCCTTGCGCGTCATACATTTCATCTGCAGGAAACCGCTTAACCTCGCCACGGTAAACACCCAAGCCCGGCACATCGCCCTCTTCAGAATGCTCAAACAGCATCTGCAATCCGATACAAATGCCTAAAAACGGCTTTTGCTGGGTGGCGGCAATGACGGCCTGGCGCAAATCACGTGCATCGAGCTCACGAATGCAATCTGGCATCGCACCCTGGCCTGGAAACACCACGCGCTCCGCCTGTGCAATCTGCGCAGGATCACTGGTGACCGCAATAGAAATAGAAGGCGCCACCGCTTTAAATGCGTTGGCCACCGATCTTAAATTACCCATGCCATAATCAACAATGGCAACTTGCAAGCGACTCATGGTTGGCAATCAGGCGTTATAACGCACCCTTGGTAGATGGCATTAACCCTGCCATACGTGGATCAGGGGTCGCGGCGATACGCAGCGCACGACCGAAGGCTTTGAATATTGTCTCTGCCTGATGGTGCGCATTATTGCCTTTGAGGTTATCAATATGCAGTGTGACCAGCGCATGATTGACAAAGCCCTGGAAGAATTCATGGATCAGGTCGACATCGAACTCGCCGATCATGGCACGCGTAAACGTACAATCAAAAGCCAGGCCGGGACGACCAGACAAATCTAGCGCCACACGGCTCAACGCTTCATCCAGCGGCACATAGCTGTGACCGTAACGGGTCAGGCCTTTTTTATCGCCTAACGCCTTGGTAAAAGCTTGCCCCAGCGTGATGCCGACATCTTCAACCGTGTGATGCGCATCAATATGCAAGTCACCGTTGGCATGTATTTTCATATCAATCATGCCATGGCGTGCAATTTGGTCCAGCATATGGTCTAAAAAACCCAAGCCACTATGCAAGTCTGATTGACCGGTGCCATCGAGGTTAATCGAGACGGTAATTTGTGTTTCTAGCGTATTACGCGTGACTTCAGCTTGACGTGACATATAAGAAAGGAAGGTGTTCACAGAGAGTTAGCAAATATTGCACTCATTTTACAGCAAGTCTTGCCGGACTGGCAAAAAGCCGACATAAAAACAAAAAAGCAGCCCTAACGGGCTGCTTTTTTTAAATCATAAAGCTATCCGTAAAGATAACAGTCGATTATTTAGCTTCTTCAGTGGCTGGAGCCGCTTCTGCAGGTGCAGCTTCAGCTGGCGCAGCTTCTTCAGCCGCTGGCGCTTCAGCAGCAGGTGCTGCATCAGCTGGAGCAACTTCTTCAGCAGCTGGTGCTTCAGCAGCCGGCGCAGCTTCTTCAGATTTTTTGCCCAACAGTGAGAATACCAATACCGCAGCAACAGCAGCGATGATCCATGGCAGCAATTTGTTACCACCTTTAGTCGCAGTGCCAGCACCGTGAGCAATTTTAGTGATTTCAGTTGCAGCAGCCGCTGGGTCAGCAGCACCGTAGATAGCCGCACCGGCAACCACGATATCAGCACCAGCATCAACCACTTGTTTAGTCGTTGCAGCTTTCACGCCACCAGCTACAGACACTTTAGCGCCTGTTTTCAGACCGGATACCAGACCCAGGTCAGCAAATGGTGTTTGACCAGCCGCTTGTTGGTCCAAACCAGTGTGAACACCAATAATGTGTGCACCCAATTTAACCACTTCCAGCGTACGGGCTTTTTTGTCTTTTACGTTGATCAGGTCGATTTGCGCCTCTTTGCCATATTTGTTGGCAGCGTCGATCACACCTTTGATCGTACCGATGTCTGCAGTACCCAAAACGGTACAAATGTCAGCACCTGCTTTGTAGAATGGCTCAGCTTCGTAAAAGCCAGCATCCATGGTTTTCAGGTCAACCAGAATTTTGTTGTTAGGGAATTTTGAACGCAATGCTTTCAACAATTCGATACCGTTGTGTTTGATACAAGGGGTACCAATTTCCAGAATATCAACGTGTGGAGCAACTTTAGCTGCCAAAGCGATCGTTGCGTCGAAATCCAATGAGTCCAATGCCATCTGGGTTTGTGCCATTTTTCTTCCTCCGAGTTTGCTCTATTTTAAATCCAATGAATCAATGCGCAGCAATCATGCAAACGCAACCCTCACTGCACATTATGTACAATAGCGTGCATCATAACCGCATTTTCAAAAAAATGACAATATTGCGACGATTTTTTTTACGTCACAATGCAATCATTTGCCGCACATTAGCGGGCAAATTACGGCAAATAGTTTGATTTTAACGACATCAAGCCAACAGAAGGGTGCGCAATGCCTGCATCAAGGCCTGATTTTGCGTCGCATCGCCTATCGTAATCCGCAAGAAGCCAGCAATACGGGCCGGTTTTTTAAAATGGCGCACAATCACTGCCTGCTCACGTAATCCGGCAGCCAGCTGCTCGCCCGAGTACGCAGGATGCCGCGTGAAAATAAAGTTAGCGCCAGAGGGCAACACTTCAAAGCCCAGATGCTGTAAATCGAGCACCAGTTGATCACGCGCAGCGATGACTTGCTGGCGTGTTTGCTGAAAATAGGCTTCATCCTGCAAGGCGGCAATCGCACCGGCCTCGGCAAAACGGTCAATCGGATATGAGTTAAAACTATCTTTGACACGAATCAAGGCTTCAATCAACGCGGCATCGCCGACGGCGTAACCCACACGCAAACCAGCCAATGAACGCGATTTTGAATAGGTATGCGTCACCAACAAATTGGGATATTGATTGACCAAAGACACGGCTGACTCGGTGCCAAAATCGACATAGGCTTCATCAATCACCACCACAGACTGCGTATTGGCTTTTAACAAGCGCTCAATGTCGCTGAGAGCAACTGGAATCCCGGTTGGCGCATTCGGGTTAGGGAAAATAATGCCGCCATTGGGGCGCAGATAATCATCAACCGCGATCTCAAATTGCGCATTTAACGCCACCGTTTCAAAATCAATGCTATACAGCCCACAATACACTGGGTAAAAACTATAGCTAATGTCTGGAAACAGCAAAGGCTGATCGTGCTTGAGCAAGGCTTGAAACACATGCGCCAGCACCTCATCCGAGCCATTGCCCACAAACACCTGATTGGTTTGCAAGCCATGATATTCGGCAATCGCCGCTTTCAGGCGGCTGGAATCAGGGTCCGGGTACAAACGCAGCGTATCTGCCGCCTCTGCCTGTAACGCGACGATCACTTTCGGGCTGGGCCCATAAGGGTTCTCATTGGTATTCAGCTTGACCAGGTTTTGCAACTTAGGTTGTTCGCCCGGCACATAAGGCGTCAGGCGGTGTACGAGATGGCTCCAATATTGACTCATGGCGATACTCTTAATGTCAGGCGATTATTTCAAACGATACTCGGCACTGCGGGCATGCGCTTGCAAGCCTTCGCCATAGGCCAGGGTAGCAGCGATCTTGCCCAGCGTTTGCGCGCCGGCCGATGACACCATAATCAGGCTGGAACGTTTCTGGAAGTCATACACCCCCAGCGGTGAGCTGAAACGCGCGGTGCGCGAGGTTGGCAATACGTGGTTAGGGCCGGCACAATAATCACCCAGTGCCTCACACGTATCGCGACCCATAAAAATCGCACCGGCATGCCTGATGTGCTTGCTGAATGCCAAGGCATCATCCATAGACAACTCTAAGTGCTCAGGCGCGATAAAGTTACAAATCTCGGCGGCCTCGGCCAAATCTTTCACTTGAATCAAAGCACCACGGTTTTGTAACGAGGTGCGAATAATGTCCTGACGTGGCATCTCGCCGACCTGGCGTTCGATACTGGCTTGCACCTGGTCAAGAAACTCCGCACTTGGTGATAGCAAAATTGCTTGCGCCAATTCATCGTGCTCAGCCTGGCTGAACAAGTCCATCGCGGTCCAGTCCGGGTTGCTGTGGCCATCACTGATGACCAGAATCTCTGACGGGCCGGCCACCATATCAATGCCAACCACACCAAACACACGACGCTTGGCCGCGGCCACATAGGCATTACCCGGGCCGACGATTTTATCAACTTGCGGCACAGTCTCGGTGCCATAAGCCAAGGCGCCAACCGCTTGCGCGCCGCCAATACAGAATACGCGATCGACACCGCAGACAGCCGCGGCGGCCAGCACCAGCGGATTTTTTTCACCGTTAGGTGTTGGCACCACCATCACCAACTCTTGCACACCAGCGACTTTGGCCGGAATGGCGTTCATCAGCACTGAGGATGGATAGGCTGCTTTGCCGCCAGGCACATATAAGCCAACACGGTCCAGCGCCGTCACCTGCTGGCCGAGCAGCGTACCGTCCGCTTCGGTATATTGCCAGGATTGCATGACTTGCTTTTCGTGGTAGCTGCGCACACGGTCAGCGGCTGCCTGCAAGGCTTCACGTTGCGCCGCTGGCAGGCCATTTAAAGCGGCATGTAATTCGGCGTGCGGAATCTCCAATGCCGCCAGGCTGGCAGCGTTGGTTTTATCAAAACGATTGGTGTATTCGAGCACCGCCGCATCACCACGGGCTTTGACATCCTTGAGAATATTGGCGACCACCTGGTCGATGGTGTCATCCTGTGCAGTTTCAAAAGCCAGCAATGCTTTTAATTCAGCATCAAACCCGGTGTCGCGTGTATTTAAACGTTTAATATTCATGATTTCTATCAATTACTCTTTACGAATGGCGCGCGCAAAACTGTCAATAATCGGTTGCAACAACGGACGGTTTACCTTGTAAGAGGCCTGATTAACCACCAGGCGCGAGCTAATCGCACCCACCTCTTCAACCGCTTTGAGCTGGTTGGCACGCAAGGTGCCGCCAGTACTGACCAAGTCGACAATGGCATCGGCCAACCCGACCAGCGGCCCTAGCTCCATCGAGCCGTAGAGCTTGATCAAGTCAACATGCATGCCCTTGGCGGCAAAATGCTCACGCGCGGTTTTCACATATTTGGTCACCACTTTAAGGCGCGCGCCCTGGCGGATGCTGGCCTCATAATCAAAGTCCTCACGCACAGCCACCATCATTTTGCACTTGGCAATATTCAGGTCCAAGGGCTGATACAAGCCTTCACCGCCATGTTCATCCAACACATCCTTACCGGCAATGCCCAGATCGGCCGCACCATATTGTACGTAGGTCGGCACATCCGTCGCCCTTACGATCACCAGGCGCACATCATCACGGTTAGTCGGCAAAATCAGCTTGCGGGAAGATTCTGGATCCTCCAGCGCATGTATGCCAGCCGCCGCCAACAACGGCGTGGTTTCCTCAAAAATGCGCCCTTTGCTGAGTGCAATAGTAATCATGATTAATTCGATCTACGCACTTTGGCGCCCAGTTGATTCAGTTTTTCTTCCAGCTTTTCGTAGCCACGGTCCAGATGGTAAATACGGTCGATCACCGTTTCACCCTCAGCCACTAACCCGGCCAGTACCAGGCCAGCCGAGGCGCGCAAGTCGGTTGCCATCACACTGGCACCCTCTAATGCAGACACACCTTGTACCATGGCCGTATTGCCCTGTACGTCAATATTGGCACCCATGCGCTGCAACTCTTGCACGTGCATAAAACGGTTTTCAAAAATCGTTTCAATCACGGTGCACACGCCTTCTGCCACCGTATTCATGGCCATAAACTGCGCCTGCATATCGGTAGGAAAAGCCGGATGTGGCGCCGTGCGCACATTGACTGCTTTTAACTTGCCATCGCTTTTCACCGTAATACTATTGCTGTCGTGGCTGATGGTCGCCCCTGCCTCGCGCAGCTTTTCAATCACCGCCTCGAGCAAGTCAGCGCGTGCATTTTTCAAGGTGACTTCGCCGCCAGTCATGGCCGCCGCCACCATATAGGTGCCCGCTTCAATGCGGTCACAGACCACATGATGTTGCGCACCAGTCAGACGTTCAACGCCTTCGATGGTAATCGTATCAGTACCCGCGCCAGTGATTTTGGCACCCATTTTATTCAGGCATTCAGCCAGGTCGACTACCTCAGGCTCCTTGGCCGCGTTTTCCAACACGGTGGTGCCCTGCGCCAGCGCAGCCGCCATCATCAGGTTTTCGGTGCCAGTGACCGTCACCATATCCATGTAGTACTTGGCGCCTTGCAAACGACGGTTAGGCAAATGCAGGGTGCTGGCTTGAATATACCCATGCGTGATATGCATGGCAGCGCCCATGGCTTGCAAACCTTTAATATGCAGGTCTACCGGACGCGAACCGATGGCACAGCCACCGGGCAACGAAACACGCGCCGTACCAAAACGCGCCAGCAATGGCCCCAGCACCAGAATAGAGGCGCGCATGGTTTTCACCATGTCATAGGTGGCTTCAAAAGAAGCGACATCGCTGGCATCCAGCGTCACCTGATCACCGTCTTTGCTGACCTTCACGCCCATGGTATCCAGCAATTTGAGCGTTGAAGCGACGTCTCGCAGCTCTGGCACACCGGTTAAGGTAAACGGCGTTTCTGCCAGCAAGCCTGCGCATAAAATCGGCAACGCGGCATTTTTGGCGCCAGACACGATCACTTCGCCGTGCAGCGGCACGCCGCCTTCAATAATCAATTTGTCCAAAATTATGCTTTCGCCAACAGGGTTTGCAGTTCGCCACTTTGATACATGCTGCGCATAATGTCAGCCCCGCCAATAAATTCGCCATCCACATACAACTGCGGAATGGTTGGCCAGTTGGCATATTGTTTGATGCCTTCGCGGATATCCATGTCTTGCAATACGTCAATCGTGACATACTCAACGCCACAGGCGCTCAGGATTTGCGTCGCCACGCTAGAGAAGCCACATTGTGGAAACTTCGGGCTACCTTTCATATACAACACCACCTTGTTGTTGCTCACGGTGTCTTTAATTTTTGCTTGTACATCCATCTTGATTAGCTCCAAAAATGCATTAAAACGCTAGGCTTGCTGTTGCTGCCATTGCGTCGGGGTATAGGTTTGCATAGACAACGCGTGTATTTCGGCACGCATCCGGTCACCCAGGGCTGCGTATACCAATTGATGCTGTTGCACCATGCGTTTACCTTCAAAGGCCGGGCTGACAACCACCGCATCAAAATGGGTGCCGTCATCGCCATTCACTTTCAGGTAGTCGCATTCCAATCCACTGCGGATGTATGCCTCAAGTTGCGCTGCTGTTAACACAAGACCTCACTTATTCAACAAAATACAGGCCGATTTAACAGGAAAACATTTCCTGTGTAGATCGGCTAACTGCGTAATTTATAACCGGATTTTAACATCTTTAGGCATAGCCACGCCAATGCCAGCAAGAAGCTGCCCACCACCGCCAGACTCAGCCAAGGCGAAACATCACCATGGCCAAAAAAACCGTAACGGAAACCATCTATCATGTAGAAAAACGGATTTAACTGCGACACCGCTTGCCAGAACGGCGGCAAAGAGTGGATAGAGTAAAACACGCCAGACAAAAAGGTCAGCGGCATAATGACGAAGTTCTGGAAAGCCGCCATCTGGTCAAACTTGTCCGCCCAAATACCGGCAATGATGCCAAAGGTGCCCAGCAAGGCGCTGCCCAATAAAGCAAAGGCAATAATCCAGCCCGGGTAGACGGTGGGTACAGAGACAAAACACAACGCCACCAGATAAATACTCAGGCCGACCAGCAAACCACGAATCATGGAAGCAGCGAGAAATGCGACAAAGAACTCCAACGTATTAATCGGCGTCAGCAACAAAAAGACGATATTGCCCATGACCTTAGACTGAATCAGGCTGGATGAACTATTGGCAAACGCATTTTGCAGCAAAGACATCATCATCAGGCCAGGCACCAAAAAAGCGGTATAACTGACTTGATCATAGACTTTGACATGCGACTCCAGCACATGCGAAAAAATCAGCAGGTATAGCAATGCCGTCAGGATGGGCGAAGCAATGGTCTGGAAGGCCACACGCCAAAAGCGCAGCAGCTCTTTTTTAAATAACGTATACACCCCGCGCCAACGCGGGCTCACTTTGTCATCCAGCCAGAAAAAAGGATTCAGCCAGTTCATGCGTGCGCCCCTTTCTGATTACCGACCAGGTTCAAAAAGACATCTTCCAGGTCAACTTCCTGCAACTGCATATCCAGAATCGCCACCCCGGCTTCGCGCAACACGCTTAGCACCATTTCAACCTGCGACAGCTCAGACAAGGCCAGCACGACGTCATCCCCATTGTGCTGTTTAAGCAAAGGACTTAACTGCGCAGGCAGCGTACCGGCCAGGCGCAAAGAAAGCTGCTTGGCGGCATGACTCTTCAACAGCGCACGTGTGGTATCCAGTGCGACAATCTTGCCCTGCTTCATCATCGCCACGCGCTCACACAAGGTCTCTGCTTCTTCCAGATAATGCGTCGTCAAAATAATGGTATGCCCTTGCTGATTGAGCTTCTGGATAAACGCCCACAGCATTTGCCGCAACTCGACATCTACACCGGCCGTCGGCTCATCGAGCACAATCACCGGCGGCTTATGCGCCAAGGCTTGAGCAATCAACGCCCGGCGTTTCATGCCACCAGACAGTTTACGCATATTGGTATGCGCTTTATCCGTCAGTCCCAAGCCCTCAATCACTTCATCGACCCAGGCATCATTTTCAGGGCCATGCCCAAAATAGCCAGCCTGAAAGCGCAACATTTCGCGCACATTAAAAAACGGGTCGAACACCAGCTCTTGCGGCACCACACCCAAGGCGCTGCGCGCACGCTGATAGTCAGCCTGCACATCATGGCCCATAATACGGATACTGCCGCTGGTAGGCTGCAACAAACCCGCCAGCAGGTTAATCAAGGTTGATTTTCCCGCGCCATTCGGGCCCAGCAAGGCAAAAAACTCGCCTTGCTCAATCCGCAAATCGACGCCGCGTAACGCCTCGAACTCACCGAGGCGCTTGGTAATACCTGTAATCTCAATGGCTGCAGCCACGTATGACCTTTCGCTATCCCACAAAAAACGAAACCCCACCTCGTCAGAGCTGGGGCTGTTAGACTGTTTTTTGTTAACTCAACAAGAAACTGTCGACACCGTAAAGTTGCATCAGACTTCGCAAGTTTTCAGGCACCCCAATCACCGAGACGGCACTGGCTTCATGATGCTGATGATGCAGCTGGCGCTGAACTTCCAGAATCAAGCTCACCGCCACGGTATCCACTTCTTTCACCTTGGTGAAATCCAGGGTCAATGGCTGCTCCAGGCGCAACGTCTGCAAATGCGCCAATGTTTCGCTGATATTATTAATCAGCAAATTGCCACTAAAGTGCAAAGTATTCTGTTGTTGCGTAATTTGCGCCACAAAACTCTCCGAAGATGACTGCATGCCGTTTGGTAATTACTTACCGGTAGCTGCCTTATTTTTATCGGCCAGCTTTTTGGTCAAACTGTCCAGACCATTCTGGCGAATTTCTTGTGCAAACTGGCTACGATAGTTAGTCACCAGGCTCACACCTTCGATCACGATATCAAACACTTTCCAGTCATCGGCTTTTTTACCCAGGCTGTAGTCGACGCTAATGGGATCACCACCCGGCTGCTGGATCGCAGTTTTCACTGTCGCGCTATCTGCGCCAGCCTCCATACGGAAAGGCTTGTACTCAATGGTTTGATTTTTATACTTGGACAAGGCAGTGGCGTAGGTACGCAATAACAACGTTTTAAACTCTGCCTGGAAAGCTGTTTTTTGCTCTGGCGTCGCATTGGTCCAGTTTTTACCCAACACTAAACGAGAGACTTTTTCAAAGTCAAAGTTAGGCAAAATCTTTTCTTCTGCCAGGGCAAAAATCTTTTGCTGGTTGCCAGCCTGAATGTCTTTGTCATTTTTAATGACTTCAATCACATCATCAGCGGTTTTTTTCACCAGTTGATCCGGCGTCATGCCAGCCATTGCCACACCGCTTAACAGCCACATGGCAACTGCCATCCACCACTTTTTCATTGTGTTCCCTTTATCAATTGATTGAGTTACTTACCAATTTTGTCCAATGGACTGGCATCTAACGCATCAACCCCAGATTCGGTTGATGCAGACGCTGTTTTACCAGGTTTGTCATCGCTTTCAGTCGCCTTGCTATACAGGAACTGGCTAATCAGTTTTTCCAGTACCACCGCATCCTGTGTTTGCGAAATCTTGTCGCCATTTTTGAGGTTTACCTCATCGCCACCCGCTTCCAGGCCAATATATTGCTCACCTAACAGGCCAGCCGTGTAGATATTGGCAAAGGTATCTTTAGGGAAGTTGTAGCGTGTGTCGATGTTGAGACTCACAACGGCCTCATAAGTTTTAGGGTCAAACACAATTTCACTCACACGACCCACCACCACACCGGCACTTTTCACTGGCGCACGTGGTTTGAGGCCGCCAATATTCTCAAAGTTCGCCGTCACCAGATAGGTTTGGCCGATGCTACTGGTCGTGAGATTGCCCACTTTCATCGCCAAGCCCAGCAAGGCAGCAAAACCGAGTGCGACAAAAATGCCTACCCACAAATCAATTGTTGTTCTTTCCATTGTTTATTCCCCGCGAGTCAGCGTACGTCCGTGCTGCTAAACAGCAATCATGAACGACGTTAATATAAAATCCAGCCCCAATACCGCCAGTGATGAGGTGACGACTGTTCTGGTCGTGGCACGACTCACACCTTCCGCAGTTGGCGGTGCGTCATAGCCTTCAAACAAGGCGATCATGGTACAGGCCACCCCAAACACCACACTCTTGAATACGCCATTTAAAATGTCGTACTCCCAATCGACATTGGCCTGCATTTGCGACCAAAACGCACCTGCATCCACGCCGATCAAAGGCACTGCCACCAGGTAACCGCCCAAAATGCCGACCATGGAAAATAAAGTTGCCAGCACCGGCATGGCGATCACACCGGCCCAGAAGCGTGGTGCAATCACCCGCGCAATCGGGCTCACAGCCATCATCTCCATGGCAGACAATTGCTCAGTCGCTTTCATCAAACCAATTTCAGCGGTAATTGCCGTGCCAGCGCGCCCGGCAAACAACAGTGCCGTGACCACCGGACCGAGCTCGCGCACCAGCGCCAAGGCGACCAACACCCCAATCGCCTCTGAAGAGCCATATTTTTGTAAGGTGTGATAGCCCTGCAACGCCAGCACCATGCCGACAAAGAAAGCAGATACCAGGATAATGATCAGCGACAAGACACCGGTGAAGTAAACCTCGCGGATTGTCAGGCGGAAACGGCGGAAGCTTTCACCAGATGAAATCAGCGTTAGCCAGAATAAACGGCCACCGGCACCTAATCGCCAAATTTTATTGATGCAGCCTGCGCCTAACTTGCTCAGCATGCGCTTTAATTTATGCAATACCATTAACGCGCCCCTCTCAACAAACTGGCGTGATACTCAGGTGCCGCATAATGGAATGGCACCGGGCCATCTTTTTCGCCATGCACAAACTGGTGCACAAACGGTAATTCCGAATTGCGCAAGTCATCGGGGGTGCCTTCAGCCGCCACGACACCATCTGCGACAAAATAGACATAATCGGCAAACTGGAAAGTTTCTTCAACATCGTGTGTCACGATAATTGAGGTCGCCCCCAACGCGTCATTCAGGCTGCGGATCAGATCACAAATCACTGCCATTGAAATCGGGTCCAAACCGGCAAATGGTTCGTCATACATAATAATGCTGGGATCCAGCGCAATTGCGCGCGCCAGCGCGACTCGCCTTGCCATGCCGCCTGAAAGTTCGGTCGGCATCAAGGCATGTGCGCCACGCAATCCGACGGCGTTCAATTTGAGCAACACCAGGTCACGAATCATGCTTTCTGGCAAACTTGTGTGCTCGCGCATCGGAAAAGCGACGTTTTCAAACACGGATAAATCGGTAAACAAAGCACCGTGTTGAAACAACATGCCCATTTTGCGGCGTAAGCGGTAAATGCCTTCGCGGTCTTGCTTGTGCACAACCTCACCGCCCACCTGCACCTGGCCTTTGGTGGGCTTGAGTTGGCCGCCAATCAGGCGCAGCAAGGTGGTCTTGCCACTGCCGCTACCGCCCATAATGGCAACCACCTTGCCTTTAGGAAAGGTCATATTGATGCCTTTATGCAACAAGCGGCCCTTATACCCGAAAGACAGGTCTTGAATTTCTACAATTGCGTTTGCCATAGGAAGTGGGTGGTGTAAAACGGCTACCATTCTAAAACAGAATGCATCTCAAACGTTGAATGTATCCGACATAAAACAAAAAGCCTGAAAAACCAGGCCTTTTGTTACAAATTTATGTTGTATTCTACACTAAAAACTCATACAGACTAAGTAGGGTGTCGCGGCGGCAGGGGCCGCCTCCCCACTGCCTGGCGTCCCATTCACCAGTATGCGCATCACACCACTATTGCCTGCACCGTCATCCAGCATGGTATCCAGTTGTAGCGCGTAGCGCCCCAAAATCGCATCCGAACACATGGCATGTGCGGTGTTAAAAGTCCCGGTAGTGGCTGCCGTTAAGGCTGCGACACTGGTCACACCCAGCTGACCGCCCTCGCTATTGCGAGGTGCATATTGCGCCGCGTTAGTAATATCTGTCGTACCCGTTGCCAATCCAGCCAGCCGCAAGTGCTGCCAGAGTAAAAATGACTCATCCGTGTTAGTCGTTGAGTTCCAGCTACCTTGTATCAAGCCATTCTGCGTTTGCCCGTTGGTACTGGCATTGGTACCTGCAATATGCGTATCCGCTGCATGATCATCGCCCGGCAGCACCCTGAACCTGTCCTGGTAGCCATAAAAATACGTGGGAATGTTTCTGAAATCACTGGCCAGACTTTTCACCTTGGCATTAGCAATCAACTCCTGCCCCCGCATCACCCCGGCGAGTAACAACCCTGCAATCACCAGCACGATGGCCAACTCAATCAAGCTAAATCCTAGTTGCTTTTTCATTTTGAATCCTCCTGATACCGAATCATTGTAAGAAGTATGTCTGCGCCCTCATCCGTCATCTGCTGGTGCAGGCAAAACAATATTAACATTAATTAATAATAATTAACAAACAATACAAGAGGGCTGCATTCAGGAAAGAAAACGGGCAGATGCATATGCATCTGCCCGTGGATTCAGCGGTCATTACCGCTTAGAGCGTGCCGTAGGAGTGCAAGCCACTCAGGAACATATTCACCCCAAGAAAAGCAAAGGTCGTGACCAGCAAACCGACTAGCGCCCACCAGGCCAGCACCGTGCCACGCAACCCTTTCATTAAGCGCAAGTGCAACCAGGCGGCGTAATTGAGCCAGACAATCAACGCCCAGGTTTCTTTAGGATCCCATGACCAGTAACCACCCCAAGCCTCCGCTGCCCACATCGCGCCCAAAATAGTGGCGATGGTAAAGAAGGCAAAACCCACCGCAATCGCCTTGTACATTAAATCGTCCAGCACGTGCGGTGCAGGCAAGCGGCTGGTCAGCACACCATGTTTTGCCAGCAAGTAAGCGCCAGCCACCATGGCCGCCAGCGAGAACGCGCCGTAACCAATAAAGTTAGCAGGCACGTGTATTTTCATCCAGTAGCTTTGCAAGGCTGGCACCAATGGCTGAATCTCATTGGCATGACGATCAAAGGTATACCAGAGAATAAAGCCGACCGCGGCATTAATCACCACCAGCACAAAGCCACCCAATTGACGCGTATTAAACAGCTTTTCGTAATGCAGATACAGTAAAGACGTGATCAGGCAAAATAGAATAAAGACTTCATACAGGTTGCTAATTGGAATATGACCGACATCGGGCGCAATCAGGTAAGACTCATACCAGCGCACCATGAGGCCAACAAAACCGAACAGGGTCGCCGCCCAGGTGAGCGCAGACGCGACTTTTGCCGTAAACACTGACTTCTGAAACAGCGCCAGCCAATAGGTGAGCATGGCCAGCACAAACAGTACATTCATCCACATGACAGCGGATTGGCTAGCTAGCAAAAACTTCAACACAAAGCGCTGGCTAGCATTGGCCAAATCGCCCTGGTAACTATACACCCCGATCAAACTAAGCACCGCCACGCCCAGTACCAGGCGCGCAATGGCCGACCAGCGCCAGCCGAGGTAGCTAAACAAGGCGACCGCCGCAAACAAAAAGCTGACTTCATACACATCCATAAAGCCCGCATAACGCTGATAAGAAAATAGCCCGCCCGCCAGCAGCAGCACGGCATACACCCAGTCAAACTTGCTCAATGATTGCCAAAACGATGTTGGCTTTGATAATAATGATGTACTCATCGCATTCCCCTCTTCATTCCGTCAGACCGCTGTGTGCAACAATGCAGTTAACTGCTGTTGTACACGCGCAAAATCCTGATCCAGATCCATATTTTTACGGTTAGATGACATCGCCAGTAATACTTCTTGCTGTGCAGGTTTGATCAATAACCACAAGCGACGTTCCTTAATATAGAACATGGCAAAAATCCCCAGCACCAGCATCACCGAACCAAAATACACCCAGTTTTGACCAGGCGAGCGCGTCAACTGGAAGCCACTGGCCTGCTTTAAAGTGTAATTCGTTAACTGAAAATAATACGGCGTGCCATAAAAGAACAAGTCATTCATGGCGTTCAGGCTATCCTGAATAAACATCACCGTTTCCTGGTTTTCAGGTGCAGGCGACAACTGACGCTCGGCGCGACTCATCTGGTAACCTTGCAACGCCGCACGGTTCAACAATTTTAAATACGTTTGCGCCGCCTGCTCACGCTGGTCTTTTGGCACGGCACTTTCAATAATCCGTGAGAGCTCACTGTACCCGCCGCGCTTGAACGTGACCAGCAAATGCTGCAGGCTTTGCTCAAACTGCGCTCTCAGCGCCGCATTATCGCCCGGCATTTGCTTGGCCACCGCACTGGCAATATCACGCATCGCCTGCTCGTTACGCAAGGTTTGGCGCAAGTGCATAAAACCGTTGATCTCTAGTGCATCATCCGACGGAATCCGCAAATACTTGAACTCGTCCTGCACTGTCTCACGCATGCCAGACACAAAGTAAGAACGGCCATCTAACTGCAATGGCTGCATATAGCTCATGTATTCGCGCGCCTGGCCGCTCGCATTGCGGAGCTTCAACGTGGTGTTGGGGCCGACATTGTGCGGCTTGCCTTTGCCATCAGCAGACAAATTTAAAATATTAAACTGACGGAACTCGTTAAACTCCACCGTCATTTTTTGCGCGCCGTCGCCCAACGAGCCTTTTTGCGACACCACTCCATCAATATCAAAACCAGCCTGGTTGCTGGCACTCAAATCCCACAGTTTGAATTTGAGTTGCGAACCACCATCCTGAAAGTCGGATTGATAAATCGCAATGCCTTTGTAGGTATACGGATGATTGACGCGTATCGTCGTTTCGATCGGCTTGCTTAACTCAGGATCAGTGATGACGATATCACTCTCAAACGACTTTGGCATGCCAGTCGCATAATGCTCAATGCGAAAATCTTTCAGCGCCACTGTAAATGGCAGATCCTGCACCAGGTAACCGTCACGCACGCGCACAAAGGCCACATTATCATGTTCGCCTTCCGGCAAGGTCATATTGGCGCGAAACGACAGGTTATCCACCCCCAAGCGGCTTTCAGCAGGCACCTTGCGTGAAGAAATATCACGCGTCTCAATTTTCTTCCACCCGAGCAACTCCTGCACCTTGAATGGCAGGTTGCCGTCCAGCAAACCGCCAAAACAAATCACAACAATCGCCACATGGGTAAAAATATAGCCCAGGCGCTGATGCGTTCCTAACTTGGCGGCAATCAACACATCGCCGTTATCTTGCTGACGCGTTTTAAAGGTATAACGCTCCGCAGTTAAAAAGTCACTTAATTGCGTTTGTAGCACCGCCACTGGCTGCGCTGTCGCCACACTGGCCTTATGCTCAAACAAACGCAGCGACTTTTCAGTGGCGTGCTCTTTATATACCTGCCACTCCTTGATCATCAACGGTGCATTACGGATCACACACAAGGTTGTAGACACCACCAGAAACAGCAGGATGAGCAAAAACCAGGCAGCATGATAGACATCCAGCAAGCCTAGTAACTCAAACAGCTCAAACCAGAACTGGCCAAACTTGACGATATAGTTGGTATAAGGCTCATTTTGCTTGAGCACGGTGCCAATAATCGAGGCCACACCCAACAGCGTCAACAGGCTCACAGCAAAGCGCATCGAACTCATCAACTCATAAATGCGCTGCGATAAGGAAATGGGAGCTTTCAAAACAATCTCTTTAAAATTGACTAGTTAAGTTGCACGCATGGCATTGCCATACATTGCAACAACGCAAGACGCGCACTTGTGGACGACATCTGCCGCAAAAGGTTGCATAGGCCTACAGTAAAAAAGGTGGCCGCGGCCACCTTTTTTCAATCAGTCACGACTAGCGCAAACCTTGGATGTAATCTGCAACAGCCTGCATTTCAGCATCACTCATTTTTGCCGCGATGGTCATCATCATCGGCGCATTGGCGCGCTCACCGGTACGGAAAGTTCTCAATTGCTGCACCGTGTAATCTGTATGCTGACCGGCCAAACGTGGAAACTGTTTAGGCAAACCGGCACCCGTTGCACCATGACAGGCCGCACAGGCAGGCACTTGCGTTGCCGCAATGCCACCGCGATAAATCTTCTCGCCCAAAGAACCCTTGCCATTGCTTTTCGCCTTGGCCAGCTTAATGCTCTGGCTAGAGAAATACTTGGCTACGCCTTCCATATCCTCCTGGCTTAACGCACCAGCCATGCCCGCCATCACCGGGTTAGCACGTGTACCATCTTTAAAATTGCTCAATTGCTTGAGCAAATATTCAGGATGCTGGCCCGCCAGTTTCGGGTTGGTGGTAATCACACTGTTACCGTCTGCGCCATGACAGGCCGCGCACACGTTTTGAACAATCTTCTCTGGCCCGTTGACCACTGGCGCAGCCTCGGCTGTCGCAGCGTCCTCAGCAAACACTGGCTGCACACCCATGGCCAGCAGCACAAACAATCCGGCTTTAAAACTCTTTAACATAATTCAATGCCCCAACATTTTTATTCTGCGCCATTTTATCAAACAAACCTTGTTCGTGATAGCATGCACAGCTGAATAGTCCATAAAACCTTGAGGCAACTCAACTTCACCATGCCAGTTTTTCAAAATGCCCGCTTTCACCTGTCGGCACATCACCTACGCGACCTCCCTCCTGCCAGTGGCATCGAGGTCGCTTTTGCCGGACGCTCTAATGCGGGTAAATCAAGCGCACTCAACACATTGGCCAATCATAACCGGCTGGCATTTGTCAGTAAGCAGCCTGGCCGCACGCAACTAATCAACTTTTTCACGCTGGGTGACGACAAGCATCTGGTCGACTTGCCTGGCTACGGCTACGCCAAAGTGCCAGAAGCCATGCGCATGCATTGGCAAAATGTATTGTCACGCTACCTGAGCGAGCGCCAAAGCCTGGCCGGGCTCGTACTGGTCATGGATAGCCGCCACCCGCTCACACCGCTGGACCGGCAAATGCTGGACTGGTTCTGCCCTTCCGGCAAGCCGGTGCACGTCTTACTGACCAAGAGCGACAAGCTGTCCCGTAGCGAATCCACTATTTTGCTCGGCAAAATACGTAAAGAATTGCACAGCGGCTGGGGCGAGCAAATCTCGGTGCAGTTATTCTCCAGCCTGAAAAAACTAGGCGTGGATGAAGCAGAAAAAGTCCTCGGAGAATGGTTTTTTGGCAACGACCCCGATACGCAGGACGAAACAGCTGCCAACGAATAAAAAAAGCAGACATCAGTCTGCTTTTTTGTTTTGTGCACCAGCCATTAAATCTTTTTAAACACCAGATCCCACACGCCGTGCCCCAGCTTGAGGCCACGATTCTCAAACTTGGTCAGCGGACGATACGCCGGCTTTTCAGCATAATCCACGGCCGTATTTTGTAGCTGTGCTTCTCCCTGCAATACTTCCAGCACCCACTCGGCATACTCCTGCCAGTCTGTCGCCACATGAATGTAAGCGCCCGCTTTCAATTTAGTGCAAAGCAACTGGACGAATTCAGCCTGAAGTAAACGGCGCTTATGGTGCCGCTTCTTGTGCCAAGGATCCGGAAAGAAAATATGCACACCATCCAACGAGCCATCTGCCAGCATATTCTGTAGCACTTCTACCGCGTCATGTTGAATGATACGGATATTGTGAATATCGCCCTCTTGCATCAATTTGAGCAAGCTACCAACCCCAGGCGTATGTACTTCTACTGCCAGAAAATCACAATCTGGCAAGTTTTGAGCAATTTTGGCAGTGGCATCGCCCATACCAAAACCGATTTCAAGGATTTTGTGGCTATCGGTGCGGCCAAACGCCTGGTTTAAATCCAGCGCCTGATCGGTATATTCAATACCAAATGTTGGCCACGCCGTTTGCAGCGCGCGCTCCTGGCCCTTGGTCAAACGCCCCTGGCGTAAGACAAAACTGCGAATACGGCGCTGATAAGGCGCTTCGGAGGAGTCTGGGGTTTGGTCGATTTCAGTCATGGGGCGCATTATACTTTAAGAGCTTAAGTTTCCTTAGAGCACTGACTTTGTGAAGATTCATTCAAAACCCTTTTTCGCCTTGTTGGCGAGTTACTTTTTTTGCTTGCCCCAAAAAAGTAACCAAAAAGAGGGCACCCAGCCATCACGGCCTAAAGGCTCCCTTGCGTTGCTCAACCTAGGACTTTCGTCCGTTAACGGACTTCATGTGGGCGTCCATCGAAACTCGCCCTGACAAGCCACACAAAACGTGGCTTGCTGCGGAGCTCAAACAGCCGATGGACGACTACCCCCACTTCGTCTCCGCTACTCAGCGTGATGGAATGGGATTCTTCTCATTTAAGTAGCAGCGAGGAAGTTGGGACGGTTCAAAAACCAGATTCTTTCTCTTCAATCCGCTTTCGGTGGCAGTCGGATGGTGTTCGGGGTCCCCATCTGACGCGCCGAGTAGCGCAGGCAAAATAAGGAGGAAGGGAGCGACTGTTCGAATCCCGCAGTAGCTCACGTTCTGTGTGAGCTACCAGGTTGAGTTTCGTGACCGCTTATTTTGACGAGCAACGCAGGAAAAAAGCGGAAGCTGGGGTGCACTCTCTTTTGGTTACTTGTTCTTTGTGCAAGCAAAGAAAAGTAACTCGCCGAAAAGGCGAAAAGCAACATCACGACCAATCAAAGAACAACCTTTTATTGCAATCTCACCACGCCGGAACTCCAACCAACGCTAGAATAGCGACAATAAGTTGAATATGCCCCAAGCATCAAAAGAATGCCCTTACCCTAACATCCCCAACCCAATCCATCACAACTGATGCCGCTTATCCCCACTCACAAACCCCAACAACGGCTCACTCAGCCCCTTGCTCAGTGCCAGCACCTTAAATAACTCCCCCATCTCCGCCGGGGACAACAGTTTTTGCACTGCCGCCACCATAGGCAAATAACGCGCGCTGTCTTCTGGCGACACGGCTTGCAGTAACTGCAAAATACCGCAGTTCATTAAAAACTGGGCTTGGGTGGTGTAACCAGCACAATTAAGGCCCTGCGCCAGCGCCGTTTCGGCCATAGCGGTAAAGTTGACGTGGGCGGTGATGTCCTGCAGACCGGGGTAAATCAGCGGATCATCATGCGCGTAGTGCTGAAAGTGACACATGAGCGTACCCTGGCGACGTTGCGGGTGATAGTACTCTCGTGCTGAAAAGCCATAATCCAGCATCAGGATTGCGCCCTGTTGCAGTAGCTTGGCCAGGCTGGCAATCAGTCCCTGGGCGGCCGGACAAACTTCGGTGATATAGCCATCAGGCAACTGGCCGTGGTCAATATCGGTCACCAAGGATAAGTCTTGCAGCGGCCGTGCTTGCCAGGTTAATTGCTGATCAAAAATGAGGCCACGTTCCAGCCACTGCCCGGCCTGCCACTCCACGATATGCGCCGGAATCGCATCCAGCACTTCATTACCAACCACAATACCGGTAAATGCCTCAGGCAGGTGATCCAGCCATTGCACGCGCTGGAACAAGTCCTCTGGCAACAAATTTTGCAAGTATGCTTGCTGCCTTTGGCGCAAGTTAGCACTCACCTCTAGAATAAAATAATGCGATGGCAACTGCTCTAATGCTGCCAGCCGCTGCAACAAACCGGCCGCCAGCCGACCCGTGCCTGCCCCGAGTTCCAGCACATCACCCGCCGTCACCTGCAGCACCCGGCCGACTTGATTGGCCAGTGCTTGTGCAAACAGCGGCGAAATCTCCGGGGCAGTGACAAAATCGCCACCACGACCGAACTTATTGGCATCGCCGCTGTAATAGCCAAGGTCGGGCGTGTAAAGTGCCAGTTGCATATAATCGGCAAAAGACAGCCAACCGCCCTGTTGTTGCACCTGCTGTTGAATATGCGCCAGCAATGTGTCGCTGTGGTGTTGTGCCGCAGCGTCCAATGCCGGCAAGCGTGAAGAATTCGGTTGAGCAGTCATTCAACCATTATAATGTGACCAGTCCAGAATAAAGAGACCCCTGTGAATTTCGATCCTGCTTCTAAAGTTGTGCTGATTACCGGTGGCGCCAAACGTGTTGGCGCTGCAATTACCCGTGAGCTGCATCGCCAGGGTGCCAGCATCCTGCTGCACTACCACACCAGCGCCAGTGAAGCACTTGCCTTGCAAGCCGAGTTAAACCAGGTGCGAGCCAACAGCGTGGTCGTGGCGCAGGCCAACCTGCTCGACACCGCCGCCTTACTGCCATTGGTAGACACCGCACTACAACAATTTGGGCGTCTTGATGCGCTGGTCAACAATGCCTCCAGCTATTACCCGACCCAACTCGGCCAGATCAATACAGCGCAATGGGAGGAGCTCATGGGCAGCAACCTGAAGGCGCCACTGTTTTTAAGCCAAGCCGCCGCCGATGCTTTGCGCGCCAGCCAGGGTTGCATCATTAACATTACCGATATGCACATTGAGCGGCCAAAAAAGCACTACATTGTGTATAGCGCGGCCAAAACAGGCTTGGTGAGCCTGACCAAATCACTGGCTCTGGAGCTGGCACCAGAGGTCAGGGTCAATGCGGTTGCCCCAGGCCCGGTATTATGGCCGGACGGTAACCAGGAATTTGATGAAGTGTATCGCCAGCAAGTGGTCAATCAAACCTTGCTTAAACGCACCGGCGAACCAGCCGACATCGCCAAAGCGGTCAAATTCTTGATTTACGATGCACCATTTATCACCGGCCACGTGCTGGCGGTCGACGGCGGGCGTAACTTGAGTTTATAGGGCGATCAGGGTGACGAGGACTAAGCCACAAATCATCACCATCCACGCCCTCGCACCACAAAAACCGCCACTCGGCGCCGTGTGCAATGGCTGCGGCATCTGCTGTGCCGCCGAACCGTGCCCGGTCAGTCTCGCCTTGCTATGGCCGCATCAGGCGCCGTGTCGCGCGCTCATGTGGAGTGACACAGCGCAACGCTATTGGTGTGGCATGGTCAGCGAACCCGCCCGCTTTTTACGCTGGCTACCACCAAACATGAATGCAGCCGCCAGCCGTCTGTTCAAACGCTGGATCGCGGCGAATACTGCCTGCGATGCCGATGTTGTACTATCCGAATAAAATCAATTTGAATAATCAAAGACTTAGCGTGACTTTGCCTTGCTTTCCGCTATAATGCGCGCCTATGAAGATCAAACATTATCCAGACGACGTTAGCCAAAACTTTTTGAAACTGCGCAATCAGTTGATTAGCGCGACGGGTAAAGCCATTGGCGATTACAACATGATTGAAGAAGGCGATACCGTGCTCGTATGCATGAGCGGCGGTAAAGACAGCCACGCCATGTTGATGATTTTGCTGGCCTTGCAAGAGCGCGCACCGATCAATTTCAAATTGATCGCGATGAATTTGGACCAGAAGCAACCCGGGTTTCCGGCAGACATTTTGCCGGCCTACCTGGAAAAACTCGGCGTGGAATATCGCATCGTCGAGGCGGATACTTACTCGATTGTGAAAGAAAAAATCCCTGAAGGCAAAACCACCTGCAGCCTGTGTTCGCGCCTGCGCCGCGGTATTATTTACACCACGGCCCAACAATTGGGTGCGACCAAAATTGCGCTCGGCCATCATCGCGATGACATCGTGCAAACTTTGTTCCTCAATATGTTTTACGGTGCCAAAATGAAAGCCATGCCGCCCAAACTGGCCACCAACCGCGGCGAGTTCATGGTGATTCGTCCATTGGCCTATTGTGCCGAAAAAGACATTGCCGCCTATGCACGTGGCATGCAGTTCCCGATTATTCCGTGTGATTTATGCGGCAGCCAGGAGAACTTGCAACGCCAGAAGATCAAGGACATGCTCAACAACTGGGAGCGCGAGCAACCTGGGCGCATCAATAATATCTTCCGTGCCATTGGTAATGTTGAGCCGTCGCACCTGGCCGACTTTGACCTGTATGACTTTAAACACCTGAGCCAGGCCAAAGAAGAAGACGAAGACCCGATGTTTGACCACGAAAAGTTTGCCAGCAACGACATGGCGCTCACCATTGCAAGCCAGGATGAAAAACGCATTGAATTTGCGCGCAAACCATTCCCGGCAGCCATCACTGAAGAATAAAACAACGTTTTGGTGCCGGAAAGGCTTTAATTCATGACTTTCCGCACCGATATATTGTCTAGTCGTTAAAACGCTTGCTATTATCTAGCCAACTCTTACACAGACCGCTCAATGTCAAAACTGCTGATCGTTGAATCACCCTCCAAGGCCAAAACCCTCAAAAAATATTTGGGCGGTGATTTTGAGGTCCTGGCTTCTTACGGGCATGTGCGCGACCTGATCCCCAAAAATGGCGCGGTGGACCCGACGCAGCAGTTCGCCATGAAATACGACATCATCGACCGCAACAGCAAGCATGTCGATGCGATTGCCAAAGCCGTCAAAAGTGCTGATAGCATTTATCTGGCAACCGACCCGGACCGCGAAGGCGAAGCCATTTCATGGCATATTGCCGAAATTCTGGCCGAAAAAAAGCTGATCAAAAACAAACTGGTCAAACGCGTTGAATTTAACGAGATCACGCAAACCGCGGTCAAACATGCCATTGATCATCCACGTGACATCTCCATGGACCTGGTCAATGCACAACAGGCCCGCCGCGCGCTGGATTACCTGGTAGGCTTTAACTTATCTCCGCTATTGTGGAAAAAAATCCGCCGCGGTTTGTCAGCAGGCCGCGTGCAAAGCCCGGCACTGCGCTTGATTGTAGAGCGCGAACTGGAAATCGAAGCCTTTGTCAGCCGTGAATACTGGAGCATCCATATGGGTGCACTCAAGCATGCCCATGGTTTTGACGCCAGGCTGGTGCAGCTTAATGGCCAGAAAGTAGAACAGTTCACGGTGACTAACCATGACCAGCAAGCCGATATTGTCGGCAAACTGTTATTGGCCTCGGCGGGTAAAACGACCGTCACACGCGTGGAGAAAAAACAACGCAGCCGCAGCCCGGCCGCACCATTCACAACCTCTACCCTGCAACAAGAAGCCGTACGCAAACTGGGCTTTACCACCAGCCGCGCCATGCGTGTGGCGCAGCAACTGTACGAAGGTATGGACGTTGGCAGCGGTACCGTCGGTTTGATTACCTATATGCGTACTGACTCGTTCAGCCTGGCGGCCGAAGCCGTGATGCAAATCCGCGATTACGTGAAAAAGCACTTTGACGCAGACTACCTGCCGAAGTCGCCTATCATGTACAAAACCAAAGCCAAAAATGCGCAAGAGGCGCACGAGGCGATTCGCCCGACCGACATTACACGCACACCGGCCAGCGTGCGCCAATACTTGAACGACGAGCAGTTCAAACTGTATGAAATGATCTGGAAGCGTACCCTGGCTTGCCAGATGACACAGGCCAAATATGATGCTGTGAGTGTGGATTTAGCCGTTGGCACCGATGCCAACCTGTTCCGTGCCAGCGGCCAAACCCTGGTATTCCCAGGCTTTATTGCCGTCTACATGGAAGGCAAAGACGACGACAAGGACGACGAAGACGCAGAAGCCAAGTTGCCGCATCTTGAAACCGGCGAAGTGCTGACGGTTGAAAAGATTTTTGGCGAGCAACATTTCACCGAGCCGCCCCCGCGCTACTCTGAAGCCAGCCTGGTGAAGGCGCTCGAAGAATACGGCATTGGCCGCCCTTCGACTTACGCCAGCATCATTTCAACCCTGCAAGACCGTGAATATGTGGTGCTGGATAAAAAGCGCTTTACGCCCACCGATGTTGGCCGCGTGGTGAATAAGTTTCTCACCGAGCACTTTACCCAGTACGTAGATTACGACTTTACGGCCAAGCTGGAAAACGAGCTGGACGAAATTGCCGAAGGCAACCTGGACTGGGTACCGGTCATGGACAAGTTCTGGCAGGGCTTTAACCAGCAGATTCAGGTCAAGGCTGATGTCGAGCGCCCAGGCAACGAACTCATTGATGAAATGTGCCCGAAATGTGGCCGCCAGTTGCAAAAACAACTGAGCCGCTATGGCAGCTTTATTGGCTGTACCGGTTACAACGCCACGCCAAAATGTGATTACAAACGCAATCTGGATGGCGAAGCCAATGCGGCCAGCGAACCAGTGGTGATCGGGCAAGACGTCGATACACAAAAAGAGATCTACCTGATGAATGGCCCGTATGGCCCTTATTTACAGGTGGGTCTGCCAGTAGAAGGCGACAAGAAAAAACCCAAACGCGTCAGCATCCCCAAAGAGATTCCGCTGAGCCAGGTGAATATAGACACGGCACATATGCTGCTGAGTTTGCCGCGTGACCTGGGCCTACACCCGGAAACGGGTAAGAAGATTGTCGCCAATATCGGCCGTTTTGGGCCGTATGTGAATCACGACAGCAAGTTCAAGTCTATTCCCAAAACTGAGAGTGTGTTTAGCATAGGCCTGGAAGGCGCAGTGAAACTGCTGGCGGCTGCTAACGGCCCTACGCCGCTGGCCGACCTCGGCGAACATCCGTCAGGCGAAGGTCGTATCGAAGTGTTTTCTGGCCGCTTTGGCCCTTATGTGCAACATAACGGCATCCGTGCTACCTTGCCTAAGAGCGTGGCGCCAGAAGAGCTCACCGTAGAACAAGCCCTAGAGTTACTGGCAGAAAAGGCCGCTAAAGAAGGTGGCAAAACCACCAGCAAGAAGCCCGCCGCTAAAAAACCAGCAGCAAAAAAAGCCGCAGCGCCTAAAACCACTGCCACAAAAACAGCGGTGAAAAAGCCTGCGGCCAAAAAAGCAACGACGACCAAAGCAGCCGCCAGCAAGCGGACGAAAAAGTCGGCAGAAGAATAAACAACCCATTAAATAAGGAGCGTTAAGCTCCTTTTTTAATGCCCTCAATCAGTGACTGGCCCAAACTTAATGGTTAGACCACAAATGATCGATATTACCCACGCTCCAGGTGGCAGCAGACTCGTTGCCGATAATCTCATCCATGCCTTTTGACAAATCGAGCTCTATCACTGGAATATGTATTTTCGATTTAGTCGAGAAAAAGGCTTTGACGACCGGCTTGAGCAAGCTATCCGGTGTTTGTTTGACAACCACCGCCAACCGCCCTGACTTCAGCATCACCACCGTGCCAATCGGGTAAATCCCCAAGCTTTTGACGAACGCTTTAAACACCTCGGGATCAAAATGCCCGCCCCAGCTCGCCATACGCTTCAGCGCCATGCCCGGCTCCCAGGCTGGCTTATAAGCACGGGTTGAGGTCACCGCGTCATACACATCACAAATGGCGCCCATCTTGGCAAAAATGGTCATCTGATCGCCACTTAAATGTTCAGGATAGCCAGAACCATCAACTTTTTCATGATGATGCAGACATACGTCCAAGGTCACCGTGTCTGCAATATTGGCTTTGATCAGCATGTCATGCCCCAACTGTGGATGTTGGCGAATCACATCAAACTCGTTATCGGTGAGTGAGCCAGGCTTATTCAATATTTGCAACGGAATCCCGGCCTTGCCCATATCATGCATCAGCCCGGCCAGTCCGGCCTGTTTGACTTCTGTTTCAGACAATTTGAGCTCTTTGCCTAGCGCAGTCATGAGTGCACAGACCGCCACCGAGTGCATATAGGTGTAATCATCCACCGTTTTCAAGCGCACCAGGCTAATCAATGCATGCACATTACGCGTCACAGAGGCCGAGATCTCTTCCACGATGGGCATCACAGCCTCGGCTTCAATCGCCTTGCCCATGCGTAAATCTTTAAACATGGACTCAATCGCTTTGCGGGAAGAGGCAATCACTTTGGCGGCCTGCGCGCGCTCTGCTTCCAAGGTAGCAGATTTGATTGCAGCTCCGACAGGCGCTGCAATCGGCGGGCCATCCAGCTCCAGCATAGCCATTTCTTTATCTGTGAGGGGTTGGTGGGCAACCTCTGGTTCAGGCAACACATCCAGCCCCTGGCTAATGTCAATGACCACTTCCTGCAGGTTGCTGGCTTTTAATTTTTGTAAATCAACAGGGTCGTTAAGCACAAATTTGGTACGCCAAAACGGATGATCCATCCACGGGCCTTTAAGCTCATGAATATACATCCCCAAACGCACTTCTTGGATCGCTATTGTTTTTAACATATTGCCCTGACTGCCCCGCATAATGTTTACATCTTATAATTGAATATCGGAAAAAAATTGAAAAAAAAGAGGGCTAAAAGCCCTCTTCAAAATTACTTTTATATGCATGTTTTAACATGCATGACAGTGAATCAGATTTACAACCCTGCAGCTGCGCGTAGCGCGGCAGCTTTATCGGTTGCCTCCCAGCTAAACTCCGGCTCATCACGGCCAAAGTGACCATACGCGGCGGTTTTGGTGTAAATCGGGCGCAACAGGTCCAGCATTTTAACAATGCCTTTAGGACGCAGATCAAAATGCTCACGCACCAGTTGTGTCAGGCGCTCATCTGAAATCTTGCCCGTACCGTAAGTTTCTACCATGATAGAGGTTGGCTGGGCCACGCCGATCGCATAACTGACCTGCACTAGGCACTTGTCGGCCAAGCCGGCAGCGACAATGTTTTTTGCCACGTAACGGCCAGCATAGGCCGCTGAACGGTCAACCTTGGAAGGGTCTTTGCCTGAGAACGCGCCACCACCGTGTGGCGCAGCGCCACCATAGGTATCTACAATAATCTTGCGGCCAGTGAGACCGCAATCGCCTTGCGGGCCGCCGATCACAAAACGGCCAGTCGGGTTCACCAGGTATTTAATCTCGCCCTTGATCAGCTCGGCGGGCAAGGTTGGCTTGATAATTTCTTCAATCACCGCCTCACGAATCGCCTCTAAAGACATCTCTGGCGCGTGTTGCGTAGACACCAGGACGGTATCAATTTTAAACGGCTTGCCATCGACATACTGAATGGTCACTTGCGATTTGGCATCCGGGCGCAACCATGGCAAACGGCCATCTTTACGCAACTGTGACTGGCGCTCCATCACGCGGTGGCTGAGCCAGATCGGCAATGGCATCAGTTGCGGGGTTTCATTCACGGCATAACCAAACATCAGGCCCTGATCACCCGCGCCTTGATCCAGCGGATCATCATTCGCGTTATCGACGCCTTGCGCAATGTCTGGGGATTGTTTGTCATAAGCCACTAATACCGCGCAGCCTTTGTAGTCAATGCCGTAATCGGTGTTGTCGTAACCAATGCGTTTAATCGCATCACGGGCAACCTTGATGTAGTCGACATTGGCGGTGGTGGTAATTTCACCTGCCAATACCACCAGGCCAGTGTTTGCCAGGGTCTCTGCTGCCACACGTGCGGTGGGGTCTTGGGCTAAAATAGCATCCAGAATGCTGTCAGACACCTGATCAGCTAATTTGTCGGGATGGCCTTCGGAGACGGATTCCGAAGTAAAAAGATATTCACTCATGGTTGACGCCTTGAAAAGTAATTAAGTTAATAAACGGCACTGACTAAAGGCTGAAGCCAGCACCCAAATTGGGGAACAAAGATTTTACCTGAGTTTATTTCTGCCAAGGAATAAATCTTCGCGCCAAGGATGTCTTCAACGGCACGATGGAGTATCATCTTGAGCTATGAAATTACGATTTACCAAAATGCAGGGCGCGGGCAATGATTTTGTTGTGATTGATGCCACGCAAACCCCTGTGCATCTTTCGCATGGCCAAATCCAGCACATCGCCAACCGTTTTTTCGGCGTCGGTTGCGACCAGTTACTCATGGTCGAATCCACCGACACCGACGGCGTCGATTTTCGTTACCGCATTTTTAACGCAGATGGTGGCGAGGTGGAACAATGTGGTAATGGCGCGCGTTGTTTTGTACGCTTTGTGGTAGAAAAAGGCCTGACCCACAAACGTGACATCAAGGTGGAGACCGCCAGCGGCGTCATCAGGCTGATGTTGCAAGACGATGGTCAGGTGACGGTCAACATGGGTGCGCCACGCTTTACACCAGCGCAGATTCCATTTGAGGCTAAAACGCAGTCTACTGTTTATGAGTTGCCGCTCAAAGACGAGACGGTGACGATTAGTGCCGTGTCTATGGGTAACCCACATGCCGTGATGCTGGTAGATAACGTGCACACCGCTGAAGTCGCCAGCCTGGGGCCACAAATTGAATCGCATCCGCAGTTTCCGCAACGCGTCAATGCCGGGTTTATGCAGGTGCTCAACGCGCATGAAATCAACCTGCGTGTGTATGAGCGTGGCAGCGGTGAGACGCTGGCTTGTGGCACAGGCGCCTGCGCCGCGGTCGTCAGCGGCATCCAGCTGGGCTCGTTGCAAAGCCCGGTCAAGGTACATACCCGCGGCGGCATTTTAACTATTCAATGGGCGGGCGATGATGCACCGGTCATGATGACAGGACCGGCAGAGATTGTCTTTGACGGCGAAATAGAGATTTAGAGAGACCAGAATAGCAGCATGATGGAAGACAGTATTAACGAAAACGATATCAAGCATTACCTCAAGGCGCATCCCGACTTTTTTGAAAGTCATGCGCACTTGCTGGCTGAGCTGTTTTTGCCCAGCCCGCATGGTAAAGGCACGATTTCACTGGCCGAGCGCCAGCAAATTGCCCAGCGCGATAAAATTCGCGTGCTCGAGTCACGCTTTACCGAGCTGATTTTAACCGCAGAAGAAAATGAAGCGACGGCCAACAAGGTCCACGAACTCACGCTAGGATTGCTGTTTGCGAAAGATGTGGCCGCATTGCACACGCACCTGGTGGCATTTTTAGCCACACACTTTCAATTGCCAAATGCGCAGCTCAAGCTATGGGTCAATGACAGTCACGCCGCAGATGAGCTGTTTATAGACGCAGAAGACTCGCTGAAAAACTGGGCCAAAGATTTAAGCCAGCCCTATTGTGGCACCTTACCGACCATGGATATCGCGGGCTGGTTTACGGATACGCCCGCGTCACTGGCGGTGATCCCCATGCGCTATCAGGAGGTCACCTTCGGCCTGATGGCGATCCCCAGCGAGCAACGCAGCCGCTTTTATGCTGGCATGGGCACCTTGTTTCTCAACCGGATCGGGGAGCTGGTCAGCGCTTCATTGGCCAGATACATTATATGAAAGCCCCCGCTGAGGTTTCCGCCAAGAGGTATTTTCTTGCGGCAATTGTCAGCGTAGGCCCAATCACTAGAGGTAGCGACCATGCATGAACTGCTGGATGACTACCTCGACTTTCTACACTTTGAGCGCGGCCTCAGCGAGCATACACGCAACAACTATCAGCGCGATATTGAGCGCTTGTTGCAACAACATACAAACGACCTCCAAACACTCACGCCACAAGATATTCGTCGCCAAATTGCCAGTTTAAACAGCCAGGGCATGCATGGGCGCAGCATCGCACGCATCTTGTCGAGCTGGCGCGGGTTTTACCGCTACCTGGTGCTACATAAGGCCTTTCCGGCAAATCCGGTGATTGGCCTGCGTGCACCCAAAGCGCCCAAAACATTGCCGCATGCGCTGTCGATAGAGCAAACCATCAAACTGGTCGAGATTGAAGGCAACGAACCGATAGCGCTACGTGACCGAGCCATGCTGGAGCTGTTTTATTCCTCAGGCCTGCGCCTGAGTGAACTGGTCGACCTCAACCTGGACCGCCTGGACTTGCAGGAAAGCCTGATCACCGTCACCGGCAAAGGCAATAAAACCCGCATGGTACCCCTAGGCAGCAAAGCCGTCGCGGCGCTCAAAGACTGGCTGGCTATTCGCGCCGCCTGGCTCACCAAGCGTCCGGCAGAAATGGCGGTGTTTGTCAGCCAACAGGGCAGACGCATTCACGGACGTACGGTACAGGGGCGTATCAACCATTGGGCTATCAAGCAAGGACTGCATAACCATGTGCACCCGCATATGTTGCGCCACAGTTTTGCCAGCCATGTGTTGCAAAGCAGCGGCGATCTACGTGCCGTGCAAGAAATGCTGGGGCATGCCAACATCAGCACCACACAAGTGTATACCCACCTCGACTTTCAGCATTTAAGTAAAATTTACGATGCTGCGCACCCCCGTGCACGCAAAAAATAAAGCCAGCCTCACACAAGTTGACGCGCACAAGGTGTTGCAAGCGGGCAAAATATGGCAAAATAACCCTACTAAATTGGTAAACCTTTGCCAGTCTCGTGACTCCAACGTCACATCGTCTTAGCTTACAAAAGCAGGCAACTATTTCAACAAACCAAAAAAGGAACATCCATGGAACACGCCTTACCAGCTTTGCCATTTGCAAAAAATGCATTGGCCCCACACATGTCAGAAGAAACCTTTGACTACCACTACAGCAAGCATCATCAGGCTTATGTGACCAACCTCAACAACCTGATCAAGGGCACTGAGTTTGAAAATGCCGCGCTCGAAGACATCATTAAAAAATCTTCTGCTGGCATCTACAACAACTCAGCCCAAGTCTGGAACCACACCTTCTTCTGGAACTGCCTGTCACCAAACGGCGGCGGCGAGCCAACTGGTGCCTTGGCAGCGGCCATCAATGCCAAATGGGGTTCATACGAAGAGTTCAAAAAAGCGTTTCAGACCTCAGCCGTTGGCAACTTCGGCTCTGGCTGGACATGGCTGGTGAAAAAAGCGGACGGCTCTGTGGATATCGTCAACATGGGCGCCGCTGGCACCCCACTGACCACAGGTGACACTGCCTTGCTGACGATCGATGTATGGGAACACGCCTACTACATCGACCACCGCAACGCGCGTCCTAAGTTTGTCGAAACGTTCCTGAACCACCTGGTAAACTGGGAATTTGCAGCGAAGAATTTCGCGGCTTAATTTCATATATTGTTGAGCAATCAACAATAGCTAGCCTCTAAAAACCTCAAGTCTTGCTTGAGGTTTTTTACTTTTTAACCACCGCCATCAGGATAAACCATGACTACCCTTGAAGCCACATTCGAAAAGAAGCTGTTTGAACTGATTCCACAAACCAAAAATCTGGGGATCAAGATCATCACCCTGGATGATCACGAATTGCGCATGCAGGGCTCGTATGCCTTAAACAAGAACCATCTGGATATTGTCTTTGGAGGCAGTATTGCTGCCATTTCGATTACCAGTGCATGGTCGTTGCTGCAACACAAAATACAGCAGGCCGGGCTGACAGGGAGCCTGGTCATCAAGCAACAGGAGATCAAATTTCTGCTGCCGGTTAAAACCGATTTTGAGTGCGTAGCCTGTTTTCAGTCAGCAGAGGACTGGCCGCAGTTTCTGGAGACCTATCGTCAGCACGGCCGGGCAAAAATAGTGTTGAAGGCGCAGATATTATGCGCTTCTAAAATCACGTCTACCTTTACAGGTGTGTTTGTACTCTATCAGCCGACCTGAGGGAGGCGGCTTGTGCTCAACTGGCCTGCAACAAAGACGGGTTGGCTGCACGGTTAGACTTCGGCTGCGCGACCCAGGCTTCAAACATATCGAGCGCTAGTGGCCTGGTGAAATAATAGCCCTGGAAGATTTCGCAACCCAGATCTTTCAGCACATTGAGTTGCGCTTCGGTTTCGACGCCTTCGGCCAGAATCTCCAACTTAAGACTCTGCGCCAGCGAAATGATGGCATTAACGATGCTTTCGTGGTCGTGGCCGTTGAGCATATCGCGCACAAAAGACTGGTCAATTTTTAACTGGTCAAACGGCAAACGTTTTAAATACGACAATGAAGAATAACCGGTGCCAAAGTCGTCCAGCGAGAAACAGACGCCGCTTTGCTTGAGCGCACTCATTTTGGCAATAATGTCTTCCACATTATCCACTAGCATGCTTTCTGTGAGCTCCAGCTTGAGCTTGCCAGGATCTATGCCTGTTGCAGCCAGCATATGCTGCACTTCGGTGGCAAAATCTGGCTGCAAGTATTGCTTGGGGCTCACATTGACCGAAAGTACCAGGTGACGTAATTGCGGATGCGCAGCCCAGCGCTGCAGCATGCTGCAGGCCTCTTGCAATACCCAGCGGCCCAACGCCACGATCTGGCCGGTATTTTCTGCCAGGCTGATAAATTGCCCCGGCATAATGACGCCGTGGTCAGGGTGCTGCCAACGCACCAGCGCTTCAGCGCCGACAATATGGTGTTGCTGGTCGTATTGCGGCTGAAAATGCAGAATGAACTCCTGTTTTTCAATCGCCGTGTGCAAATCTGCTTCCAGTGCAGCACGTTGACGCAACTCTGTTTCCATTTGCGTATCAAAAAACTGATAGCCATTGCGTCCGGCTTCTTTGGCTTTATACATCGCCATGTCTGCACGGCGTAACAGCTCGTCCGTTTGGCTCAGGTGCTCTGGGTCAAACAGCACGACGCCGATACTGGGAGTGGTGTAGTGTTGGTAATGCTTGAGGTTAAACGGTTTTTTAAATGCCGCCAAAATCTTTTCGCAGACACGCCTGGCCTGTTTTTCGGCTTGCTCGGCATCATGATGCAAACTATCCAGCACCACCACAAATTCGTCACCCCCCAGGCGGCTGACGGTATCAAAGCGGCGCACTGACTGCCTGATACGCTGGGCCACCTCGACCAGCAAGGCATCTCCCACATCGTGCCCGTGCGTATCATTGAGCGTTTTAAAGTTATCGATATCAATAAACAGCAAGGCACCACCGGTTTCCCTGCGCATGGCCTTACGCACATGCGCAGCCAGTTTTTCCTGCAACAGCATGCGGTTAGGCAAGCCGGTCATGGTGTCGTAATAGGCCAACTGGCGAATTTGTGCATCGGCCTGCTTGCGCTCGGTAATGTCCCTGAGCACGGCCACCCAATTGGTGACCAAGCCACCTTTATCCAACAACGGCAATGCATCCATTTCAAGTGAAATACCTACGCCGTCCTCGTTCACAGTCACCACTTCTGTTTTGACCGCGCGCATGTGCTGGAAGGCTTCTTTGATACGTGCCAGTTCGCGCCCTGGCGTCGCCTCCTGAAATAATTCAAAGGGCGAAATACCGCTCAGCAAGTCGATTGAGCGGCCTGTAATCCGGGTAAATGCATCGTTCAAGAACACGATTTTTTGCTGCATAGGTGCATGTAGCGGCGACTCGGTAATCATCACAATGTCATTGAGTCTGGAGACGCCATTGCGCAACAAATGCAGTTGCTCGTCAGACTGCTCACGCTCAATCGCCAACCCGAGAATCTGGGCGTAACTGTCGATAAAGTCCAGTTCTGCCATCTGTGGGCTATGCCGTTGCTGGCGATACATGGCCAGCAGCCCCAGCACACGGCGGCTGCGCGACAAAATCGGCATGGTCCAGCAGGCGCGCAAGCCGTGGGTGATGGCCAGTTCACTGCATGACTGCCATAACGGGTGCGTGCTGATGTCTTCAGCAATCACCCGGCCTTCTGTCAATGCAGCAATGCCACAAGCGCCCAACTCGATGCCATCAATGGCTTTTGCATAAGCAGCTGGCAACCTGGCAGACGCGGTACGGCGTAAATCCTGGCCTTCTTTATCCAGCAGCAACATGGCACAACAGGCATCCGGAAACTGCTGCTCGATTAATTGCACCGCCGCATGCAGGATTTCTGGCAGCGCCACATCTGCCAGCAACATGGCTTGAATTCTGTCTTGCCCTTGTTTAATGGCTGATAACTGCTTGTGCGCAGTGATGTCTTGCAATGACCCTTGCAGTTTGACAATCTTGCCCTCGCTGTCGCGCACCGGCCGCCCCATGGCACGCACCCAAAAGCGGCGCCCAGTGGCCGTGATTTTTTCCATCTCAAGGTCATAAGGCACACCTGCATCAATACATTGCCTGATGGCATTACACATCACGGCCTGGTATTCAGGCACAAACATGCTTAAGCCCTCCTCTACCGTTGGCGAGTATCCCGGCGGCATATCATGCAAAGCGGCCACTTCGTCTGACCAGTGAATCAGGTTGGTTTTAAGGTCAATGATCCAGCCGCCGATTTTCGCCACGCTACCTGCCACTTTCAGCAGATATTCGGCCTGTGTGCGCCGGTCAATTTCGCTTTGTAAGGCCTGTGTGCGATGAATCACTTGCCGCCTGATCTGCAAGTTCCACAGAAAAGTCACGCCTAATACCAGCAACAGTATTGCGACACCCCGCGTGAACCACAGCATATATGGCCGCTTGACCAGTACATCGCCCTGATAGACAAAACCTTTCAGGCTGTATTGCGCCGGAATCAAACCGAGCTCGGCAAACGTGCTGGCAATCGCATCCCAACGGTCTTCATTCATGTGCCCCCAAGGCACCACCTCGGATAACACATAAGGCACCATCAAACTGGCTTCCTGCATCAGCGTTTGCTGGGTCACCCCGCGTTTGGCAACCCCAGGCATAGTGGCAATCTGCTCGACCAGCGCCTCTTTGTGGTTAAACGCATATGCCCAGCCTTTTTTAGTCGCACGCAGAAAAGCCTCTACACGTTCTGGGTGCATGGACAATTCGCGCTCTGTCGTGAATAAAATATCGCCGTAAAAATCGACGCCATAGCCCTGATTGCTGATAATGGCCGGGGAATACCCCATTTGCTGCAATTGCACAGGCTCATCCATGGCATATGCCGAAATCACATCGACCTTGCCTTCGATCAAATCCTGCAACCGCCAGCTATGCGGCAAAATGGTCATCTGCTTGATGTCAATTTGCTGCTTAAGCAACAAGGCCTTAAACTGCAAGCCGCCCTGATCGCCAGACATCATGATGCGTTTGCCGATCAGATCTTCTGGCTGATAGATGCCGCTCTCATTCAAACTGAGTAATACGTAAGGCGAGTGCTGAAAAACGGCGGCGAGCGCCACCACTGGTTTACCGGCAATGCGGGAGACCAATATCTCAGAGTCTCCAATCGAATAATCGGCCTGCCCGGACAACACTTGCTGCAAAGGTGGCCGGTCTTTGCTGCCTTCTATGATTTCGACATCCAGGCCTTCATCACGGTAGTAGCCCTGTTGCTGCGCTGCATAGTAACCGGCAAATTGAAACTGATGATGCCACTTGAGTTGTAGCTTGATATGCTCGGATGCAACGGCAACAGTCGCAATCGCCAGGCACGCGCATGCCAGCAGCCATTTGCATAATGTAAGAGTCAATCCGCGCTTCATGGGTATCCGAACAACGTGAAAAAATATGGGATTGGTTACCAACAACCAATCTCACCCAACAGTGTTTATACCGCACAGCCGACAGTTCACATCAAGCAAACAGACAACAATTTATAGTCGTATCAATCGAATTGACTGCTATGCTTTTTAGCCGACAACCTTCGCCTAGGCTCAAAGCATGATAAGTGACTGGTCAGTGACTTTAAGTTTGACCAGGTTTGAGAGTAAACGACAGCAAGAACATCAGGCATGAAACCAAACATAACAGCTGAAAGCCACTCTCGAAGTGACCACTTACATCATGCATGCGCCCCACAATAAAAGGGCCACACGCCGCAATCAGATAACCAACGGTTAACACAAACGCATTCCAGCGATTGGCCGCATCCGGGGTATGCGTATGGTCTAGCGGCAAGGTCATGGCCAAAGTAAATGCACCGCCGAGCCCAAACGCCGTCAACGGCACCCATAGCCACGGCCAGGCGCCTGGCGTCGCCATGCCTGCCAGACCAATGGTAGAAACCAAAGCGCACCCTGCGAGCCAGCCACGTCGATCAGTGTGCCGGCTATACATGCCAACCACCGGGCTCGCCAGCATAAAGCAAAAAGTAAAACTGGCGAGGACGGCACCAGCCTCGGCTGCGGGCATGCCATTTTCCTGATACATGGCCGCTGTCCAGGTGAGGATGGCATAAAACAGAAAGTTAACGCAGGCAAAGAACAAGGCAATCATCCAGGCCACCGGCGTGCGTAAAGGCAGGCGCGACGGTGCTGCCTGTGGCGGCGTCACATTGACGGCGCGGGTGGTGACTGATTTGCGTATCACTTGCCACCAGGCCACCATGGCAACCACTCCCAGTACTGCCCACAAGCCGGTCGCGACCCGCCAGCCCGCAGCTTGTAATATCCAGCCAGTCAGCCCCGCTGACAAGGTGCTACCTAATGACAAAGCAGTGGCATAAATCCCCATCATCAATGCCGCCCGATGCGCAAAACTGGCTTTGACGATGCCGGCAAACATGGCACCTGCAATGGCAATACCAGCCCCAACACCGACGGTAGAACCTATAAGCAGGCCACTGTCAGGAGAGTAAGCGCGCACCAACATCGACAGGCTCAGCATACTCAATGCAAACATCAGCACTTTATTCACACCAAATCTGCGTACCAGCCATGGCGTAGGCAGCGCTAACGCCCCCATTAATACATCAGGAATCGCCGTCATCATCGACGCCATGGCGTGACTCAACTGAAAGCGCTCGATGATGGCGGGCAACGCCGGGCCCATAGAAACAATCCCCGGCCGCAAGGCGATCGCCACCAGCACAATCGCCAACACTAACCACCACTCAGTTTTGGAAAAGCCCACGTGGGTTCTCTGGCTACTTTTCATGTTTGACTCCCGATATCAACTCACACAAGCAACACTGTAGCGGGGAGTGGATCATTGAAAAATACGCCATTTGTCTGATATGGCAGCGCGTGTCGACGTATCCATGGCAGGCAGCGATAAAAGAGTCGTGTAAAATGCGCGAGCAGCCCTGGCGCACGATGCGCGCCCGGCATCAATTTTTTGTGGAGAATATTGTTGAAACTGGCTACCTGGAACGTCAACTCCCTGACTGTACGCTTGCCGCATGTGCTGGACTGGCTGGCTGCCAATCAGCCGGATGTGTTATGCCTGCAGGAAACCAAGCAGGAAGATAGCAAGTTTCCCTATGCTGCCTTGCAAGAAGCCGGGTTTAATGCCGTGCATAATGGCCAGAAAACCTACAATGGCGTGGCGATAATCAGCCCGCATCCGCTGCAAGATGTGCACCTTGACCTGCCAAATTTTGTGGATGAACAAAAGCGCATTATTGCGGCCACTATCCAAGGTGTGCGCGTGATTTGCGCGTATGTGGTAAACGGCCAGGCGCTGGATTCAGATAAATATCAATACAAACTCAATTGGTTGGATGCGCTGCAAAATTGGGTCACGGATGAGTTGAAGCAACACGAAAAACTCGCCTTGTTAGGGGATTACAATATTGCGCCGGATGATAGAGATTGCCATGACCCGGCCGCCTGGGAAGGGCAAGTGCTGGTCAGCCAGCCCGAACGGGAGGCCTTTGAGCGATTATTGGCGCTGGGCTTGCACGACGGTTTTCGCCTGTTTAATGATGAAGCCGGGCAGTTTAGCTGGTGGGATTACCGTATGGCCGCCTTCCGCCGCAACATGGGCATGCGCATAGACCATATTCTGGTCAGTGATGCGCTCAAGCCATTGTGCCAGAGCTGTGTCATTGACAAGGCGCCACGCAAACTGGAGCGCCCCAGCGATCACACACCAGTCATACTGACGCTGGCAAACGCGTAAATTAAACGGTAGGCATCACAAACTTGATGCCCTGCAACACTTCCAGAATGCGTGACTTGAGGCGTTTGTTCATTTCGGCCTCTACTTCCTGCAGTTGCGCGGCAACGACGGTTGTCACCACCGCCGCTATTTTCTCTTGCAAAGCAGGCTCTGACGCAGCCAGTTCAGCCCGCATATTCTGTTTAAACTCGGCCATTTGCGCCGCGTTTAGCTCAGTAAACACCTGTTGCAAAGACGCTTTGTAATCATCCACCAACGTCGATGCCGCTAAGGCCTGGCTGTCAGACAAGGTTTGCTTGTGAGTGTCTTGCAGTTGTTGCAAATGCTCGGCCAGGCCTTGCTCTAGTTGCTCACGCAAAGACTGTAGTCGACTTTCCATGTGCGCTTGTTGCGCATCCATCAGCGGCGAAAAAGTCTCGCCTACCCATTGCTGACCAGCTTTATCCACGGTGTCACGTAGCGCCTGTTCAGTGGTAGCCAGCAACTGCTGCTGGGTGTCACCTAATTGTGATAGCTTTTCTTCAAGCGCTTGCAGTTGCTGCTGGGTGGTGTTTTCCAGCGCGCTGTGAAACGCTTGCTCACTGGCCTGTATCTGCGTTTGCTGCGTTTCAGTCACTTGGCTGGCATGGGCCTCAAAGGCCTGCAACTGCTGTTTGCCAACATGGTCCATGGCCTCACGAAAAGCCTGCTCTATCGCCTGAATACTGTCACCGACCTGCGACTGCGCCTTAGCCAACACCTCTTGTTGCAGCGTGTTGGCGTAATCGGCCAGAGACTGCTGCCCGGCAGCGAGTGTGTCAGGAGTTTTCTCGGCAAATTGGGTCGCCACCAGTTGCGCAATGTCCGGTAATAAAGCCTGTTTCAGTTGCGCCACCAATTCGTCCATCTCGACAGCGGGTGCTGCCGCCTTTTGCACGACTTTGGTTAATACCGGAATTTCTGAAATATCCACACCATCCCCTTTGCAAGGCTTGTTATTGCGTTTGCTTATTCATGTGTTGAATCTCGTAACCACGGTCACGATAAAATGCCCAACGCTGCCGACCGGCCATTTTGTCAGCCTCTTCAGTACCGATCAACTCGAACACATGGCGAAAACGACTAAAAAACTTAGGCAAGGATGCCTGGCAATTAAACAGCAAATCATCCTGCTGAATCTGCTCCGGCAACCAGGCCAGGTGCACCGGCGTCAGGGCAGCATTTGCCACATCTGCCAGTGCATTCGGCACAAAACTATCCGCTGTTTGCTGCCATAGCTGATCGCCGATGGCTTGTGCCTGGTCACGATCAGGCACATAGATGGTTACACGACGTTGCCGTGCCAATGCCTGGTTCACCAAATGCTGTATTAGTACAGAAGGCTCAGTCACATCAGTATAAAAACGGATTTTGGTCATGGCAGGTTTATTTGGCTGCTTGTTCCAGCAAATAAGTCACCAGCAATGGCACCGGACGACCCGTGCCACCTTTCTCCTTGCCAGACTTCCAGGCCGTACCGGCGATATCCAGGTGCGCCCAGTCATATTTTTTGGCAAATCGCGACAAGAAACAAGCGGCAGTAATACTGCCCGCCGCGCGGCCGCCGATGTTGGCAATATCGGCGAAATTGCTGTCGAGTTGGCCCTGATAGTCGTCCCACAATGGCATTTGCCAGGCACGGTCATTGGCCTGCTCGCCCGCTGCCAGCAAGGCCTTGGCCAAGGCATCGTTATTGGCAAACAAGCCGCTGACATGATGGCCCAGCGCAATCACGCAAGCGCCAGTCAATGTCGCAATATCAATCACGGCGGCAGGTTCAAAGCGTTCAGCATACGTCAGTGCGTCGCACAAAATCAAACGGCCTTCGGCATCGGTGTTCAGCACCTCAATGGTCTGACCAGACATACTAGTTAACACGTCACCCGGCTTGGTCGCCCGGCCACTTGGCATGTTTTCACAAGTCGGAATCAAACCCACCACATTCAGCGGCAGCTTCAACTCACCCAAGGCTTTAAATACACCCAGCACAGAAGCCGCACCGCACATGTCATACTTCATTTCATCCATGTCAGCGCCTGGCTTGAGGGAAATACCGCCCGTATCAAAGGTGATGCCCTTACCGACCAGCACCACTGGTTTTTGCGACTTTTTGCCCTGCAGATGCTGCAACACAATAAACCGTGGCGGCTCATCACTACCACGCGTCACGCCCAGAAACGAGCCCATATTGAGCTTTTCAATCGCGGCCTGCTCCAGCACCTCGACCTTAAAACCATATTCTTTGGCCAGCTTTTCAGCCTGCTTGCCCAGATAGCTAGGCGTGCAAATATTAGGTGGCAAATTGCCCAGATCTTTAGCCAATGCCACACCCTGCCCTACACTGCTCCCCTGGCTAACGCCTGCCTCCGCAGCGGCTTGATCGGCTTTTTCCACCAGCACAATCACCTGTTTGAGTGGATGCGCTTCAACAGACTTTTCTTTCACCGCATTGACTTTATAAGTGGCGTCCAGCGCCACTTCAGCCAAGGCAGCCGCTTTTTGCTGTACCGTTGTTTTTTTGATACTCAGGCTGGCAAAATCTGTTGCCAAATTCTCCACGCCAGCAGGCAGCGCTTTTACTGCCGCACGCAAGCTGTTACGCACGCTTTTCAGGCTCGCCTCATCCGCTTTACCCAAGCCGACTAGCATCACCCTCGGGGCCGCGACCCCGGCCAGTTGCCGCAACAACAACGTGCTGCCCGTTTTACCTTCCATATCGCCGGACTTCAGTGCCGTTGAAATGGCTTTTTCGCTCACCGCATCCAGCGCTTTCGCTAAATCCGTCAGTTTTCGACCCTCATAAATGCCGACCAGCAAGCAATCGGTACGCAATTTTTCCGGGGCAGCGCTTTTTATGCTAAATTCCATCTTTATCCTTTGTGATTCCATGCAATTTGCCTGAGTGATGGTTGTATTATCTAGTGTTTTATGCTGATTTCAAAGCGGTGCATCTAAATTGAAAATTTTCAAACGTGCATTGTCTGCAGAGCTGATGTCTTCAGCGTCTGCCATTTTCCTGATTATCCTGGGTATTGTCGTGGCGCAACGCGCCGGCAATATCGTGCGCCAAGTATCCAAGGGCATTTTGCCCAATGATGCCATCGGCACTATCCTCACCTTCAGCCTGGTACAGTTCATGCCTATGATGCTGTCGCTGGCTATTTTTCTGGCCGTGCTGCTGACCTTGACGCGCTGGCATCGCGACTCGGAAATGGTGATCTGGATGAACGCAGGGCTGAGCCTGCGCCAATGGGTGCAACCCATCATGCGCTTTATTTCACCGATTGTGCTCATCATCTGCGTCTTCAGCCTGCTCATTCTGCCGTGGGCCAACGAAAAAGCAGACAACTATCGCGCGCAGCTCAAAAAACGCGATGAACTGTCATCTATCAGCCCAGGCACGTTTAAAGAGTCAAATAACGGCGACCGTATCTATTTTATCGAGAGCTTCGATAAGCTGGGTTACGAGGTCAAAAACATCTTTGTGCAATCCAAACAAAACGGTAAAACCGGCATTATCACGGCCAACCGTGGCAGCCGCTATAAAGCAGCCAATGGCGATAATTTCTTGCGCATGGAACACGGCAGGCGTTATGAAATCACGCCCAATACGCTAGAAGTCATGACCACGGAATTTGAGCGCTACGACATCCGGGTTGAAATCAAGGAAGCCACGCCGGCCACAGGCACGGCACAAACCAGGTCGACGCAATCCCTCATTAGCGGCGCGACGGCCGCCGACCATGCCGAACTACACTGGCGACTGGCCATCCCGATTTCAACCATTGTCATGGTGCTGCTGGCCATTCCACTGAGCTTTGTTGACCCGCGCGCAGGGCGCTCGCTGAATATTATGTTCGCCATCCTCATATTCATCATTTACAACAATATGCTGAGTATTTTCCAGGCCTGGGTGACGCAAGGAAAAATATCGATTCTGATCGGCCTATGGCCGGTACATCTTATTTTCGTCCTGCTCGGCTGGTATCTTTACCATCGACGCAAATATCTCAAACCACTCATTCCCGACTGGTTTAAACGTCGTAGCAAACGCCTGAAAACATGACGCTGACTATTCTTAATCGCTATTTCTGGAAAGAAATCAGTTTCAACATCATGCTGGTGTTGCTAGGCCTGCTCGCCATGTTTTCTTTCTTTGACCTGCTGCAAGAGCTTGACAGCCTGGGACGCGGCCACTATGGCATCAATAGCATGCTGGTTTATGTCGGCCTGAGTATCCCTGGCCATATTTATGAAGTCGCGCCAGTGGCCGTGCTGTTAGGCATTGTTTATACCTTGGGTGCCATGGCCTCCAGCTCAGAGCTGATCGTGATGCGGACCAGCGGCATTTCCCTGCAAATGATCGCCAAAATGCTGTTAAGTATCGGCCTGGTGTTTGCGCTGGTCACGTTTTTAATTGGTGAAATTATCGCGCCTATCAGCGAAAAAATGGCGCAACGTATCCGTATCCAGGCCACTGACTCTGTGGTCGCACAAGATTTCCAGTCTGGTCTGTGGATCAAGGATGGCAGCAGCTTTGTCAATGTCGGCACGGTCATGCCAGACACCAGCCTGGTGGACATTCGCATTTATGACTTTGATGCGCAATTTCGCCTGCGCAATGTCAGTCATGCGGACAAAGGTTCTTTTGAAGATGATCACTGGGTGCTATCGAATGTGACACAAACCAAGATGCACACCAGCAAGGCAGCGCAAAACAACTCGGTCACCTCGCAATTTTTTAAACAGACCAAGTGGGAGTCGTTGATCAGGCCGGAACTGCTTAATGTATTGCTGGTGTTACCAGAAAAAATGTCGGCCTGGAACCTGTATAGTTTTATCCAGTATCTGGATCAAAACGGGCAACGGACGACCCGCTACCAGGTCGCACTCTGGTCCAAACTGGTATATCCGCTGGCTTGCCTGGTGATGGTGGTGCTGGCGATGCCATTTGGCTTTTTACAGCAGCGCGCAGGCGGCATCAGCGCCAAAATTTTTGCCGGGATTTTCCTGGGCATTGTCTATCAGATCATGAACCGCGTGTTTGTGCATCTGGGTGTGCTCAACGACTGGTCACCGCTGATCAGCGCCATCAGCCCGACTTTACTCTTTTTAGCGGCCGGGCTTGGCATGCTCTACTACGTCGAGCGACGCTAGCATAAAAGCTTAAACCGCTGGCAACTCGCGGATGCGCGAGCCTAACAGGCGGTCATGTAAAAACTGCTGTTCGCGGTCCAGCAACGCCCACCAGAGCGTTAACCCGGCGGGTAGCAATAACACACCTGCCAGCACATACCGCAATACCGCTTGCTGGTAACTCAACAGTTGTCCATGCTGGTCAACCACTTTCAGCTTCCAGGTCTGGCTGGCCAAGGTTTGCCCGCTCACTACCCAGCAGCGGACAAAATAAGCCCCCATTGCCAGCCATAGCAAGCCTTGCAAACCCAGCCTTTGCCAGCCGTGGCTCGCATCACCAACCAGCATCAGATAAGCTGCCGTCAGCGCCAGCGCTAATGCCAGCATTAATAACGCTTCGTAAATCACCGCCAGATAGCGTTTGATTAAATGTTTCATGTGTCTCCAGATAACAAAAACCCCGCAATCGCGGGGTTAAGCAGAAAAACGCAGGATTATTTTTGATCCCAGCTATCTTCCCACATACAGTGTCTGATTTTGTGACGGTTAGCAATCAGTTCGTCAATGCTAGGCTCGTCGTTCAACGCGCGCTTCAAGGCCAGCTTGATCGCTTCGTAGTTGTTTTTGTACAAGTCAGCCTTGTCCAGGTTGGCTTCTTTAGCACAGCCCGGGTCTACCCACAGCAAAGCCACGATACACAAATCGTTTACCAGCTCTTTAGGGATAATGCCTTCGATCACTGCATCGGTAATGCCATCAGCCACACCGGCTTGTACCACGCCACCGAATAATTCAATGTTCAATGAATCTTTCAAGGTCACTTTTGGCACCATCATGGTCGCCGGGCGTACCATCTGGTTAATGTCGCGCACTGCAAACATGGCAGTGTGGCCTTTGGTTTGCGCCATCATGTTGGCAAATGCAGCGCCCACTGGGCCATCTACAGAACCAATCAAGATTTCCGGCATCGCGGCGGTTACATCTTTACCTTCAGAAAACACGGTGGCTTCACCGGCTTTAAATACGATTTTTGACATGAGAATTCCTTTGATGTCTGCAAGTTGGAGAAAAACTTAAGGCGTAATTATACCAGTTCAAGTTGCATATCAATATGCAATATATCGGCATCACTGTAAGGCTCGCCACAGATTTCAAAGCCAGCTTGCTGGTAAAAGCCGACGGCATGCATTTGCGCAGACAAGCGCGCATGCGTGACATCCAACTGATGGCAGACTTGTATTGCCTGCATTAACAGCGCCTCGCCAACGCCCTGCCCGCGCCATGCAGGCAGCACCGCCATCCGGCCAATATGCCCATCCGGCAACACTCTGGCGCAGGCAACCGACTGGCCCTCCAGGCTGGCCAGCAAATGGGTCGCGGTTTCATCTGCGGCATCCCATTCCAGTGCTTCTAGCACTTGTTGCTCGTCGATAAACACACGTTGCCTGATGCTGCGACACGCCGCCCACAACGGATGTTGCACGCCTAAAGTGTGAATACTGAGCTTGATACGTTGTACTGCCATGCAGGCCCCTTGATAAAGTCTGGCCATTGTACCTGTGTTGCAATTGTAGTTGGCCACAGGCATCATACGACCTTTATTAAAACAGGATTTGAGGAAAAGCTATGTGTCGTTTTCAAACTGCGGCAGCCAGAATTTTACTGGGGCTGGTGTTTTTCGGGGTGGTAATTTTAAAGTTGATGGCGATTCTGAATACGCCTGACGGCTATCTGCAATACCAAATGACTTTAGGCCAGTTTGGCTTGCCGGCAGTGTTTGCGCCGTTACTGATCCTGATTCAATTTGTGTTTGGCCTGATGCTGATCATCGGCTTCAAAACCAGGCTTTCAGCGCGCGTACTGGGAGTGCTGGCAGCCTTTATGGCTGTGATCCTGGCCCAGGCCTCTCTGGACGCGTTTTTTGCTTACATGGGCATTGCCGGTGGCATGTGGTTACTGAGCATTTATCCTGAGACGGCGTGCAGCCTGGATAACCGCAACAAGTAAACCATCATGACCAATAAAAAAGCCGGGACAATCCCGGCTTTTTTATTGCGCAATCATTCAAGCTTAGCCTTTGATTTTAATGCCCAGCTGCTTGAGTTTACGATACAAGTGCGTACGCTCCAGGCCAGAAATCTCAGACAAACGGCTCATATTGTTTTTCACCAATCGCATGTGATATTGAAAGTAAAAGCGCTCAAACTCATCACGCGCTTCACGCAACGGCTGGTCCAGGTTAAGCGGCATATGCTGCTCGGCGGACTCTGTGCTCTGGCCTTGAAAGTTAGCCAGCACACGCTGTACATCCACCTGCGTGATGGTATCAGCCAGGCTGGTCATGAGCAGATTTTGCACCACAGATTCGAGCTCATCCAGGTCGCCCGGCCAGTCTGCATTGCGCAAGGCATTCAAGGCCGCCACATCAAACGACTTATAGTCAATTTTACTGGCTTCGACCATCAACGTCGCCATGGCATTCACCAGGTCAGGAATATCTTCTTTATGCTCATCCAGGCAAGGCACTTTCACCGCAGCCCCGGCCAACGTTTGCAGCAAGGCCTGCTCCAGCATGGCTTTTTCAATCAATTGCGGCAAGCCATGCTCGCTGGCACAAATCACACGCACGCCATACTTTTCAGACTTGTTAATCAGTAAGCTCAGGCCTTTTTGCTCGGTCTTGCCCAGCTTGGTGACTTCATCCACAAACACCACGCCTTCACGTGCCTGCTCGAGGATTTCCATCGGCGCAGTCACGAGTTTTTCATACTCGGTGAGTGCGACCCAAGGCGTATTGTGTGGACGCAAGAATTTGGCACACAAAGGCACACTGCCGCCTTTTTTGCCAATCAGGAACAAGGTATTTTTGTGCCGCGCCAGTTGCTCAAGACGTTGCTTGAGCTCCTGAATCACCGCGCTTTTGCCAAAACTCGACAGGTTCACTTCAGTATGCGCGAGATGCTCGGTGTGTTTAATCGCAGCACCCACGGTTTTGAGCAGCTTTTGCAGGGCGATTGGCTTTTCGAGAAAGTCGAACGCACCCAGCCGGGTAGCCTCAACAGCCGTATCAATCGTGCCATGACCAGACATCATGATGACAGGCATGGTCAGCAAGCCAGCATTGGCCCACTCTTTGAGCAAGCTGATGCCATCGCAATCTGGCATCCAGATATCCAGCAAGACCAGGTCCGGGCGCAACTTCAGACGCTCGTCCCTGGCCACTTGTGCGTTCTCTGCCAGACGCACAACATGCCCTTCATCTCGCAAGATGTCGCTCAACAACTCCCGGATGCCTATTTCGTCATCGACCACCAAAATATTACGTGAAGCCATGGTACTTCCTTACACGATGCGCTCAACGCGCCGACGCTGTTGTTGTTTATCTACCGGCAAGCTGATGGTGACGCTGGCGCCCCCTTGTGGCAGATTGTCTATGCGAATCTGTCCACGCTGCTCTTCTATCATTTTTTTCACAATGGCCAGCCCCAACCCTGTGCCGTGAGACTTAGTCGTGACGTAGGGTTCAAACACCCTCGCCATCACATCGGTTGGGAAACCACTGCCGTTATCGGTCACGGTTAATTTTATACGCTCGCCATCATAATCGGTCAAGACCACAATGTGCGGCTCAGCCACTTGCGTCAACGCATCCTGTGCATTTTGCAGCAGGTTGTGCAAAATCTGCCGCATCATGGTCGCATCGGCATGAATCTCAGGCAATTGCTCATGCAAAGCCAGCACCAGCTTGACTGCAGACGCGTTATACAAGCGGCTCACATCACGGATTAAAGCATTTAAATCCAGTTTTACCAACTGCACGGCCGGCGTTCTGGCGTATTCACTAAACTCGTTGACCATGTTTTTCATGGCCTGTACCTGGTTCACGATGGTGTCGGTCGATTTAAACAACATCTCGGCGTCTTTGCTGTCCAGCTTGTCCTGCAACTTAAGCTGCAAGCGCTCGGCTGACAATTGTATCGGTGTCAGCGGGTTTTTGATTTCGTGGGCCAGCCGTCTGGCCACTTCCGCCCAAGCCGCATCACGCTGTGCCTGCGCCATGGCGGTGACATCATCAAACACCACCACCAGGCCATGCCCGGCGCCTTCTGGCAAACGGGTCACGCGCAGCATGAGAATCTGCGTGCCATGCACACCTTCAATCTCAATCTGGCTGGTCAGATGCCGTTCATGATGGTCAAACTGCAAAGTATCTTCGTAGTGCTGCATCACCAGCTCGGTAAACGGGCTGAGATATTTATTTTCAGCCGCCACCTCGGTAAAAATCTTGTTTTTAAAACCCACCAGCGAAATCCCCAGAATATTGGTGGCTGCCAGGTTATACACACGCAATTCTGCGCGCTCATTAATGGTCATCACCCCTGAGCTCAAGTGTGACAGAATCGCCTCCAGGTACGCACGCGCAGACTCCACATGCTGACGGCTTTGCTCAGAGGCATTTTTCGCCTCCTGCAACTGCCGCGTCATACTGTTAAACGACTTCACCAGCACACTGAGTTCGTCTTTGCCAAAAGAAGGCAGTTGTTGTGAATAATCGCCACTGGCAATCAGGCGCGTGCCTTCGGCCAGCACGGTGAGCGGTTGCGCCATGCGGCGGCTCAGCGCAAACGCAATGGTCAATGCGCCTAACATCGACAACAACAGAATCATGGTCAGCGTCAGCATAAAAATGTCTTTTAAGGACTGACGGCTATAAGACAGGGTTTGGTACTCGCGATAGACGTCCTGCACTGACTCAGCCGTATTCGACAGTGCTTTGGGCACCGGCTGCATCAATTGCAAAATGCGCAATTCACCCGTAATGCCCAGGGGCTCCACCGGCGTCAGCACCCGCATATAGAGGCCCTTGCCAGGAATCGGCTCGATCTTGCCGTAAACACCGCTCCTGGCCTGGCGCAACTGTGGTACTGAAGGCAATTCAGGCAAAAAACTGCTGGGGTCAGAACTACTCACGGCTAAAATAGCGCCTTGCGCACTGAGTAAAGCCGCATCCTGAATGCCTGCTTTTTCGCGTAAATCGTTAATCTGGCTATAGTGTGAACGGGCGGGCTGCAGCGACAGCGACACCGCCATGCTTTGCGCCTTTTCCTTCACGTCCCCCAGCATAATATCCAGTGCGCGCTGGCCCAGATTCAGGCCGCCATCCAGCGCAGACTCTACTTTGACGTTAAACCAGGACTCAATCGAACGTGACAGAAAATTCACTGATACCAGGTAGACGATCATGCCGGGAATCAGCGCCATCAACGCAAACGTCACCAGCAACCTAAAGTTGAGTTTACTGCCAACCTGCTTGGCTTTGGTGGTGCGGTAGAGATGGCGTAACTGGTAGGCGATCACCCCCAGCAAGAGCAAGGCCAGACCAGCATTGATGTAGAGTAATACCAGGTAGTAATCACCGCTGATGGCGGTATTGGCACTCGCCAGCGACAGCAAATAAAGCAGGGCTGCTGCCAGCGCAATAGACAAAATCAGGACATAACGCATAACGCTAGCGCTGTGTTTCCTTCACCCACCAGCTAAAGGTAGGCGTGACCAGTTCCCAGTCACTTTCGCCCAACGCGTCCAGTTGCAGCGCTTTGGGCAGTTTGCTGGTATCCAGGTGCATTTTAAGCGCCGCCTGGTAAGGCTGGTTTTTTTCAAGCGTAGCATGGGGCACCAAGCGCCAGTCATGAATCAAGCCCAGCTCGCGCCTGGCTTCGCCCAGGCTATCAAACACTTTTTGTTGTTGCGGATAATTGAGCAGGTATTGCTTGGTCAGCGCATGGTAGTTCAGGGTGACGGCGCGACGCTCAGTGACGACTTCGTCATCAAACCAGTATTTAAGCGGTTTGACAATTTGAAACTCGTACAAAAAAGTCAGCGCGACGCCTTTACTCAAGGCTTCTTCCAGCGCACGGCCAAACTGGATATCAATGTCGGCATCCAGTGTCCAAACTTCATCGCGCAACACTAACTCTGCGCTACGGATATGTGCATGATTGCCACCGGCCAGCGCCAGCCAGGTCGTGAAACTGAGCAACAAGCCCAGCCATAACCAGCGATTAATGTTTTTGCAACAGTGCATAAAACAATCCGTCATGCGCAGCGCTAGGCAACAATTGACCCCCAAGCTGATGCTGACAAGGTAATGTCGACACATCAAAAGCGACTGGTAACCTTGTCGCATCGGTGTGCGTGGCTAAAAATTGCTGAATTTGCATTTCGTTTTCTTGTTGGAATATTGAGCAAGTCACATAGAGCAATTTACCGCCTTTTGCCAGCATTTGCCACAAATTCGATAAAATTTCCTGCTGTGTCCGGGCAAACGTTGCCAGATCCTGCGGCCTTCGCAACCACTTCATATCGACATGGCGGCGCACAATACCCGAGGCACTACAAGGCACATCCGCCAAAATGCGGTCAAACAACTGACCATCAAACCAGTCCGCCTGCGCAGCATCGCCAGTCACTACTTTGGCTTGCAAACCCAAGCGCTGCAGGTTTTCGTGCACACGCCGCAACCGCTCAGGTTCTGCATCCAATGACAGCAATTCAATGTCACTGGTTTCCAATAAATGGCAAGTCTTGCCGCCGGGCGCACTACAAGCATCGAGGACGCGCATGCCAGGCTGCAAATCCAGCAAGGGCGCAGCCCACTGTGCGCCTGCATCTTGCACACTGACCCAGCCCGCCTCAAAATGCGGCAGCTTGTGCACAGGCAATGGCTGTTCTAACAAGATCGCCGTCCCGCCCAAATGCCGCGCGGCGATACCGGCACCTTGCAGCCACTGCAAATAAGCGTCCGCATCCGTTTTACGCACATTGACGCGCAAAGTCATGGGCGGGTGGCTATTGCCAGTCTCAAGGATGGCTCGCCAATCCTGCGGATATTGCTGCTTCAGGGTATCTATCCACCATTGCGGGTAGTTAAATTGCACCTCTTCGCGCGAAGCAATCTGCTGCTGCAAATCCGTGCGCTGACGCAAAAAATTGCGCAACACGGCGTTGACCAGGCCTTTTGCCCAGCGCTGGCCGGTTTTACCGGCGGCCTCTACCGCCTGGTTGACGACGGTAAAGTCATCATCGCTACTATGTAACAGTTGTGATAACGCCACCAGTAACAAAGCACTGACACGCTCATCGCTGACGGGTTTGGGCGTCAACGCCTTGAGATAAGCCGCGGATTCGGCATAAAAGCGTAAGGTGAGATAGCTGTAATCCTGCGCGGCGGCTTGTTGTTGCGGCGTGGCCGCTTTCACCTTGCGCAAGGCCTTGGGCATGGAAACAGTCAGGTTATGTCCGGCCAATACTTCGGCCACCGCATGGGCGGCAATGAGCTGAGCAACTTGCAACGATAATCTCTGGGCAAAAAAAGCTATTCTACTTGATGCGCCCCGATTGCACAGTGAAAAACGCGCGCAATAAAAAAGGCTTTCATCAGAAAGCCTTTTTCAATCACACAATCAACACTAATACTGGTTTGCCAAGGCCAGCAAGCGGCGAATACGCTCTTCGGTTTGCGGGTGGGTGCTAAACAAGCCCTTGAGGTCTGCGCCAGACAACGGGTTGATAATCATCATCTGCCCGGTTTCTGGGTGCTGTTCCGCCGTCATGTTCGGAATCTGGTGCGCATAGTTATGGATTTTCTCCAGCGCCGCCGCCAGGGCTTTCGGGTCGCGGCTAATGTCTGCGCCCATGCGGTCAGCCTCATATTCACGCGAACGCGAAATCGCCATCTGGATCAACGAAGCTGCCAAAGGCGCCAGCACCATGATCAGAATACCAAGCATAGGGTTAGGTCTATCTTCGCCATCACGATGACCGCCCCCAAACATCAAGCCAAATTGTGCGATCGACGAAATCGCCCCCGCCACCGTGGCTGAAATCGTCGAAATCAAGGTATCGCGGTTTTTGACGTGCGCCAGCTCATGCGCCATCACGCCACGCAACTCGCGCTCACTCAAAATCTGCATAATGCCGGTGGTCGCTGCCACGGCGGCATGCTCCGGGTTACGGCCGGTGGCAAACGCATTGGGCTGGCTCTCGTTCATCACAAACACGCGCGGCATCGGCAACTCGGCGCGCTCGGCCAGCTCTTTGACCATGTTGTAGTAGTTGCGGAACTGACCATTGCCAAAATTGTTCTCGGCATTGATTTCTACCGCGCCATACATTTTCAGCACGGCCTGATCGCTAAACCAATACGCATAAAAGTTCATGCCGCCCGCCAGCAACAAAGCGATCAACATGCCGCCCTGACCACCCAATGCACCACCCACCGCCACAAACAGGGCCGTAATGGCCGCCATCAGCACAAAGGTTTTGGTCCAGTTACCTAACATACATACTCCTTAAATACATTCAACACTGCTAGCCTAATATGCGGTGATGACAAGCGTTTTTCAATGGCTGCGTTTGCGCGCAACCCATTAATAAAATCGGTCACCCACCTGCACATGCTGCCCTTGCACAAATTGTTGCGCAGTCTGGCGCTTGCCACCCGGCATTTGCAGCTCGATGATTTCTAACACACCCTCGCCACAAGCGACACGCAGAGGCTGTGTGTCGAGCACCAGGCCAGGCTGGCCTTGACCAGTCGCTGCCTGTGCAAACCACAGTTTGCACACCTGCTCGTTAAACTTGGCAGTCGCCACCGGGAAAGGATTAAACGCCCGCACCTGGCGTGACAGCTGTTGTGCAGATTGCGTCCAGTCGATGGCAGATTCGGATTTTTCCAGCTTGTGTGCATACGTCACCAGCGATTCATCCTGCACTTCAGACGCTAATTGACCGGTGCTTTGCAGGGTGTGCATGGCCTCGACCATCAAACGCGCCCCTTCTCGGCTAATCGCATCATGCAAGGTTTGGGTGGTGTCAGACTCGGTAATAGCAACCGCCCATTTGCTGATCATATTGCCGGCATCCAGCTTGGGCACCACCTCCATAATGGTGACGCCGGTTTCAGCATCGCCTGCCAGAATCGCCCTGTGAATAGGGGCGGCCCCGCGCCAGCGCGGCAGCAATGAGCCATGGATGTTATAACAGCCACGGCTGGGGATATTCAGCACAGCGGTCGGGATAATCAGGCCATAGGCAGCGACGATCATGACATCAGCATTCATCGCAGCGACCTCTGCCTGTACCTCGGCAGGCTTGAGGCTTTCTGGTTGAAACACACGCAAACCGTGTTGCAAAGCCAGTTGTTTGACCGGGCTAGCTTTGAGCTGCATGCCACGGCCAGCGGGGCGATCTGGCTGGGTTAACACCATGACAATCTCATGACCGGCATCGATCAAGCCCTGCAACGCAGGCACAGCAAACTCCGGGGTTCCGGCATAAATAATTCGCATGCAAATCCCCTGTGACTAATAACTATTGCGTTCGATTTCGCGCGCGTGTTTAACCATTTTGCTGCGGATACGGTTACGCTTGAGCGTTGACAGATATTCCACAAACACCTTGCCCTTGAGGTGATCCATCTCGTGCTGAATACACACACTAAGCAGGCCATCGGCATCCAGCTTAAATGTTTTGCCTTGCGCATCCTGCGCCTCTACCGTAATAAATTCGGCTCGCGTCACATTTTCATACACGCCAGGCACAGACAAACAGCCTTCTTCATAGTCCTGGCTGCCAGCCTGGGCAATGATTTTCGGATTAATCAGCACCAGTAAATCATTTTTTTCTTTGCTTAGATCAATCACAATGAGCTGAATGTGATGGTCGACCTGTGTCGCTGCCAGGCCGATGCCAGGCGCATCGTACATGGTCTCGGCCATGTCGCTCACCAGCTGCTGCAATGCCATATCAAACACCTGCACCGGCTTGGCCACCGTGTGCAGGCGCGGGTCAGGATATTGCAAAATTGGAAGTAGTGCCATGCTCTACAAATCTTTCCATTCAAATAGTTTGTGGGAAAACAGGGGAAAACGCCCGCTTTTTCACCTTGATAAGAACTTTAAAGCCATGCTAGATTGGTCGACATTGCGCAGACGCTGTGCACCGTTGGTGCTGCCCATCCTTTTGTGCTGCATATTACAGAGACGCCACATGACCAAAATTGTTCAAATTATAACCTTGCTTGCGCTGGCTTGTAGCAGCTTGTTGGTGCGGGCTGAAGAAATTCCTTTGCGCCCGCAACATCCCGATCGCCATGTGGTGGCCAAAGGCGACACGCTGTGGGATATTTCGGCTAAATTTCTCAAGAACCCCTGGCAATGGCCGCAAATCTGGCAACTCAATCGTGAGCGCATCAAAAATCCGCACTGGATTTATCCTGGTGATGTGATTGTGCTCGACACCAGCAGCGGCAAACCGGTGCTAAAACTGGTGCGTGAGTCCGTGACGCTGGAGCCGGGCGTGATTGTGACACCGATTAAAGGCGATGCGATTCCGGCCATCCAGCCGAACACCATCCTGCCATTTTTAACCAAACCCATGCTGATCTCGCCAGAAGACCTGAAAGCGGCACCAAGGATTATTGCCGCCCAGGAAGAACGCGAAATCTTGAGCCCTGGCACGCATATTTACGTGCAGGGATTACCCGAATCCGCCAGAGCAGTATGGGCCATCTACCGCGAAGGCGAGCCGGTCAAAGACCCTGAAAACGGCGACATTCTGGGTAACGAAGCGCATTACCTGGGCGAGGCCAAACTGTTACGCGCGGGCCAGCCTGCCACTTTGACCGTGACCCAGGCCAAAGAAGAAATCGCCGTCAAAGACAAACTGATTGCCCTTGAAGACGAACTGAGCCCGGCCTATATTCCCCATGCACCAGACACGCAGATTCAAGGCCAGATTGCACGCGTGAGTGAAGGCATTAACGAAACCGGCTATGGCCGCGTCGTGGTGCTTAACCGTGGCGAAGAGCAAGGCGTAGAGCGCGGCCATGTGCTCTCTGTGCTGCGCAAAGGCGCCAGCATGGTGGACCCGGAATCGGACCCGAAAAAACCTGTGACCATCCAGCTGCCAGATGAACCGGTTGGCCTGGTCATGGTGTTCAAGACTTTCCCTAAACTCTCTTATGCCTTGGTGATGCAGGCCTCACAACCGATTCATGCCGAAGATGTGGTCAGCACCCCATGAGTGACAAACGCGCGCGTGACGATAACCACTGAACACACCGCCCCCTGGATTGCACTCAGCCTGGTCGACGGGCTGGGTAGCGTCACCTACTGCCAGTTACTACTCCATTTTAAAACGCCCGAGGCCATTCTGGCGGCGCCCGCTTCGGCATTGCGCGAACTGGTCAGCAAAGAGGTCACGGAGGGTATCCAACGTGCCATGGATGACCCGCATATCGCGCACACGCTGGCCTGGCTAGATCAGACAGATAACCACCTCATTACGCTCGGCGACCCATATTATCCGCAACGCCTGCTGGACACAGACCAGCCGCCGCCGGTGTTATATGCCAAAGGCAATCTGCAAATACTCAAGCGCCCCGGCATGGCGATTGTCGGCAGCCGTCATGCCACACCACAAGGCGAGGCCACGGCCGAAAACTTTGCCGAAAGCCTGTGCCGTGCCGGATTTGCAGTGGTAAGTGGCTTAGCGCTCGGCATCGACGGCGCAGCACACCGCGGTGCCCTCAAGGCAGATGGTGCCACCATTGCCGTGGTCGGCACTGGGCTGGATATTGTGTACCCAGCCAGGCACAAGGCGCTGGCGCACCAGATTGCGCAACATGGGCTGATTCTGTCTGAATATCCTTTGGGCACGCCATCACTCACCCATAATTTCCCAAGGCGCAACCGTATTATCAGCGGCTTATCTGAAGGCTGCCTGGTGGTAGAGGCCAATATTGATAGTGGCTCGTTAATCACAGCCAAACAAGCCATCGAACAAGGGCGTGAAGTGTTTGCCATTCCAGGCTCGATTCACTCACCGGTGGCCAAAGGTTGCCACGCACTGATCAAGCAAGGCGCAAAACTGGTCGAATCGACCGAAGACATTTTGAGTGAATTACGGCACATCCGCCTGTCAAACCAGGCGTTGGCGATTAGCCCGAACGGGCCATCACCCGATTGGACTAATTTACCCGCCGAAGCAAGCCCAGTCTTGGTTTGCATGGGATTTGACCCCCTGTTTGCAGAACAGATCTCAGCCCGCTCAGGCTTGACGCCCGAACAAGTTTCCACCATGCTAACACTACTTGAATTAGAAGGTGTGGTCAGCCATCTCGCCAGCGGTCAGTTCCAGCGACTCGCTTAAAGATCAAGCTAGGCCCACCCCAACAGCGCTGTCTATGCAACAGCGTGTTTGAGGAGACTATATACATGTTGGAAGTATTGATATTTATTTATCAAAATTACTGGGATAAACATGATGCGTCAGAATTGAAAGAAACTGACGAAACCATCATGGCTTATGAGTTATCCCAGGCTGGATTTAACCATCAGGACATTTTACATGCGGTAGATTGGGTCAAAGACCTGCGCCGCTCTGTGCAACAACCGCAATATCAGCAAGACCCGGCGGCCATCCGTATTTTTTGCGAGATGGAGCGCAGCAAGATTAACGACGAAAGCCTTAACTTTCTCACCTTGCTGCAACGCAGTGACATTATCACGGCCTACGAACGCGACCTGATTGTGGACCGCGGCATGGTATTGCCACAAGAAACGCTCAGCATGGAAGATATCCGCTGGATCACCATGATGGTATTGTGGGATGAAACACGTAAGCAGGACTACTTGTTTGTAGAAGATGCCTTGTTTAACCCGCAGGGTCTTTCGCTGCAGTAAACACCCTGGACGTAAAAAAGCGCGGCCTGGGTCAGGCCGCGCTTTTTTGTTTTTTGGCGTTATAACTGCCGGATAATCTGGCCGATAATGCCCGCCTGGTTCAGTGTATAAAAATGCATTTTATCTACGCCCTCAGCAATCAGCTTGGCACAAATATCGGTGACCACATCGGCACCAAACGCACGCAATGACGCCAAGTCATCGCCATAAGCCTCCAGGCGTAAGCGTAACCAGCGTGGAATCTCTGCACCGCAACCACTAGAAAAACGCGCCAATTGCGTGTAATTATAGATAGGCATGATGCCAGGAATAATCGGCGCCGTGACGCCCAGCTTTTGCGCGGCTTCAACAAAACGGAAATACGCATCCACATTGTAAAAATACTGCGTGATGGCAGAGTCAGCCCCCGCATCGATTTTGCGTTTAAAGTTTTCGAGGTCTTTTTGCGCAGAGCCTGCTTCCGGATGAAACTCGGGGTAAGCCGCTACTTCTAAATGAAACCAGTCGCCCGTTTCGGCACGGATAAAACTCACCAGCTCATTGGCGTATTTAAAGTCACCCGCACTCACTTCGCCTGAAGGAATATCGCCACGCAGCGTGACCAACCGCTTGATGCCTTTGGCCTGATAGGCTTGCAACAACTCTTGTATTTCTTCTTTGCTCGAAGAAATACAAGAGATATGCGGTGCCGCGCCATGGCCTTCGGCCTGAATCTCGAGCACGCTATCCATGGTGCGATCGCGCGTAGAGCCGCCGGCACCAAAAGTCACCGAGAAGAACTCGGGCGAAAATGCGGCCAACTCGTTGCGTACATTGCGTAAATTAGCCATGCCCTCCGCCGTTTTGGGCGGAAAGAACTCAAAACTGAAAGAAGTTTTATTATTCACTTGTTTAATCTTTATCTATTCACTGTTTGGGCCGCATGGGCCTTCTGCATGCTTAATCTTTATCATCCAGCACTATCGCACTCAGCACACCTGAGATCACACTATAAACCAGCGCGCCAATCACACCGATGAGGATGGAGCTGACTGAAAAGCCTTGCAGGTAATTGCCGACCGCCCAAAACAGCAGCCCGTTAATCACCAATATAAACAGGCCTAGCGTGAGTAATGTGATCGGTAAAGTGAGGATCACCAGCAAAGGTTTAATCAGCACGTTGACCAGGCCAATGACCAAGGCCGCCACTAATGCTGCTTTAAAGTTCGCCACATGAATGCCAGGCACCAGATAGGTCACCGCCATTAATGCGACTGCGTTTAAACCCCAGACCACCAGTAACTTAAACATGCTCACTCCTCAGCGTTGATATGAGGGTGAGTGTACACCGAAACCACCGCCAGGGCATCTGACGGTGGCTGGTCAGTCACATTGAGGCCTGTTGAGGCGCTCAAACTTAATAACGATAGTGATCTGGCTTGTATGGGCCATTTTTGCTCACGCCAATATACGCGGCTTGCGCGTCGGTCAGCGTGGTCAATTGCGCGTTGAGTTTTTTCAACTGCAAGATGGCCACTTTTTCATCCAGGTGCTTAGGCAAGGTGTATACACCGACCGGGTATTTGCCAGTTTGCGTAAACAGCTCGATTTGCGCTATGGTCTGGTTGGCGAAGCTTGAGCTCATGACATAGCTCGGGTGACCCGTACCGCAACCCAGATTCACCAAACGGCCTTTGGCCAGCAGGATGATACGTTTACCATCCGGGAAAATCACGTGATCCACTTGTGGCTTGATCTCTTCCCACTGGTATTTTTCAATACCGGCAACGTCGATTTCGTTATCAAAGTGGCCGATGTTACACACAATGGCCTGGTCTTTCATTTTGGCCATATGGTCATGCGTAATCACATGGTAGTTACCGGTCGCTGTGACAAAAATATCCGCATGTTCTGCGGCGTAATCCATCGTCACCACGCGGTAGCCTTCCATTGCCGCTTGCAGGGCACAGATCGGGTCAATTTCAGTCACCCATACTTGTGCAGACAAGGCACGCATGGCTTGTGCTGAACCCTTGCCCACGTCACCGTAACCGGCCACCACGGCAATTTTGCCTGCAATCATCACGTCAGTTGCGCGCTTGATGCCATCCACCAAAGACTCACGGCAACCATATAGGTTATCAAACTTGGACTTGGTCACAGAGTCGTTGACGTTAATCGCCGGGAAAGCCAGCTTACCCTCTTTGTGCATTTGATACAGTCTATGCACACCGGTCGTGGTTTCTTCGGTCACGCCTTTAATCGCCGCTAAACGTACTGAGTACCAGTTTGGATCGGTTTTCAGCTTGGCTTTAATCGCGTTAAACAGGCAAATTTCCTCTTCTGAAGTTGGATTCGCCACTACGGACAAATCTTTCTCGGCACGGCTACCCAAATGCAGCAATAAAGTCGCATCGCCACCATCGTCGAGAATCATATTGGAGTAGCCACCATCGGCCCACTCAAAAATGCGATGGGTGTAATCCCAGTACTCTTCCAGCGTTTCGCCTTTTACCGCAAACACGGCTGTGCCGGTGGCAGCAATCGCCGCTGCGGCATGGTCTTGGGTAGAGAAAATGTTGCAAGAGGCCCAGCGCACGTCAGCGCCCAGGTCTTTCAGTGTTTCAATCAACACCGCGGTCTGGATGGTCATATGCAAAGAGCCAGTAATACGCGCGCCCTTTAATGGTTGTTGAGCCGCATATTCTTCGCGAATCGCCATCAAACCTGGCATTTCAGTTTCGGCAATCGCAATTTCCTTGCGACCCCAACCTGCCAGGCCCATATCGGCCACGATGTAATCTTTGATATCAGCTACAGTATTCATGTTTCAAATCCTTAAAAAGATGAAAACTGAGCAGGAAAAGTTCTAAGAACCGGTGGAAACGTTTGTTCACCTTTTTTCCGTGCTCGCACAGTGAAAAGTGAACGCCGTTGAGATGCTTTGCAGCAAATGCTCTGAGCCTGGGAGTCGGGTGACTCTCGCAGCGTTCCTCAGAAGTGGCTAATTATACGCCAACCCGGGCATTTTACAAAAAAGTGGCAGCGTCCAAGCGCAAAACAGCGGCCTAAATCCCACGCAAATAGCCTGTCTGCGAGCAGCAAAACACCATCCCTCAAACTGACACAATTACACCTTGCTGCTCTGCAAAATCACTGTCATACACCTGTGCCATGATGTCATCACGGCAACAAACAGACAACCAGATCAGGAAAGGTGGCTCGTATGACAATGTATCAAGTGATGGACGAAGAGAATCATTGCATCGCAACCTTTCATCATTTTCAGGAAGCGATTTATACCGCACAAGATTTCACCCTGTGGGATGATGAACATTACTACCATGTAGAAGAGCTGGACATGGCAGTGGCATAAGCGATTGCACACCAGATTTAAATAAAAAAGCGCCCGATTGGGCGCTTTTTCTATTACTTGTATTGCTTTTGCTGCCTAGCAACTTAAGGCAAGCTCTTCATGGCAACCGTCAGTGCTTCAGCCGCTTCTGCATCCAGTTGTTTCAAGGCATCCACGCTAGCCATCGCTTCACCATGTTTGCCACTTGCCTCCGCAATCATACCCAGGTAATAAAACGCCTGACTATGTTGATCGTTCATGCTCAGCACACGGTGCAGATGCTGCTCTGCCATGGTCAAGTCTTTGGTTTCATATTCAGCCGCTGCCAGGTAAAACCAGGCTTCGGTGTTTTGTGGCTCTTTTGCCGTCCATTGCTCAGCAATCACTTTTAGGCCTTGCCAGTCCTTATGCAGATAAGGAAACACTACCTTCATGAAATATGGCCATTCGGCGGCAGGCTTACCCCAAAAAGGCAATTCACTTTTCACCACAATCGGGCCAGCCGGTTTGCTGATCAGGGCTTGCACCCAGTCGACTGACATATAGTAGTAATACGCATCTTTACCAGGGCTCTTGAGGGTAATCAAGCCAACCAATGCGCCACTGTCATCAAACAAGCCGCCACCGCTGGCCCCTTGTCTAAAGCTGCTGGTTGCCCGCACAATCACGGAGTCATCCATGGTAAACAGGCCTTTAACTACGCCGCTGGTGCTCACTGGTGCAGCCACAAAGCTCGGGTAACCAATGGTGAATACTGGTTGTTCATACTTGAGTTCACGGCTGGATTTCATGGTCACCGGGGACAGTGGCAAATCTTCCATTTGCAACATGCACACATCATGCGCCCAGTCAGCTTTCACACCGACCGCATGATAGGCGGCACCGCCGCTGACGACACTGATACTGCTGGCATTGGAGACCACGTGGCAGTTAGTCACCACTTGATTTTCAGCGACAACCACGCCTGAACCCAAGCCATATTGACCGTTTTTTAAACCGACCTGTACGCGCAACACACGACTATTTAAATCGTGCACCAGCGCTTCTGCTGGTTCTGCCATGAGTGATGCGCTCATGCACCCTAACAATAATCCGATCAGTAACTTCGTCATGTCGTGCTCCAATCTGTGACAGCTTGCGGGTAGTGTTACCCGGTTGCCGGTAGTACGTTGGAAAGCCTGTTAAACTTGTTTTAGCAAGACGTATTCCAACTCACATGCACACTGGTTTTAGCGCACAGACGCAACGCTCAGACGAAGCAAAACCATTTAATTTTATTTTTAAAATCAAATAGTTAAAATAAAAAATCCTTTTAATAAAAAGCCAGAAACCCGCTAAAACAAACACGGCGATTTACGCATGGCAATACGTATGCGCACCAAAAAAGTGCGCCCCACAAGTGCGCGCACAATAAACTGGCATTTTTAACAAACATCGGGAGCAAGCAGTAAACAGAAGCGAGCGCCGACCAGGCGCTACGGGCAGAAAGATTTAGTGGTTGGCGATAAAAACGCGGTTGCGCCCTTGTTGCTTGGCTGCATAGAGGGCGGCATCGGCCATTTTCATTAGATGCGCCAGGCCCTGTTGCTCACTGAGTTGTGAGGTGGACACCAGCCCGAATGAAGCCGTGTAGTGAATTTGCTCGCCATGATCACTCATTACGCTATGATCTATTTCGGAGCGCAAACGCTCAATCACGCGCGCAGCCTCATGCAAGTCTGTCATCGGCATCAAAATGCCAAACTCTTCACCACCGAGGCGGCCGACCATATCACTGGTACGCAAGGCACTGACGCAACGCAGGCAAAAGTTCTGCAAAATAAGGTCACCGGCGTGATGACCGTACTGATCGTTGATTTTTTTAAAGTGGTCAATATCGACCATGGCAAACGCAAAAGCTGAACCATAGCGCTGACTGCGGCGGATTTCTGACTCCAGCTCGTGGATAAAATGCCTGCGATTGGCAATGCCGGTTAAAAAGTCAGTAAACGCAAACTTGTCGGCCTCAATATGCAACTGATAAATACGCCAGGCAACGAAAACACCCACGACCAAAAACAAACTGAGTAGCAAAGCGGCATAGGTCAAACCATGCGTTGTGTGCTTTTCCAGGCGTTGCTGACTTTCGCTCACATATTGGGTCGCACGTTGATTGGCATTTTTGAGCACCAGCTCGTTCAAGCGTGCAACCTCGCTAAAACGCGCGGTCCACTGCGTTTCTATGAGGCGATTAGCCTCTGCATAGCGGGCCGTTCTCAGTGCTTGTAGAATCTGGTCGCGTACTTGATTAAGCATTGCCAGCGTTTGTTTGAGTTGAGCCACTTGCTGCTGGTCACCAGAATAACTACGCGCAATGACGGCAAGCTTTTGCTGCGCCAACTGCTCTCGCGCTTCAATAAAAGTTGCTGTCTCCGTCAGTTGCTGACGATCCGCCTGGATTAACGTGGCATACAACAGACTACCGCGAATCTGGTAGAGGTCAGCGTTTAGCGCCAATGCCGCATTGGCCACGGCAAAAGGTTGCTCATACAGCTTGCGCGTGGTCTGATGCATCTCGCGCATGCTGGAAAAGTAAATCCACACAAACAGCAGCACACCAACAAACGCAATCAGAAACCCGGCGGCCAGAATATACAACACGGCATGTTTTCGCTGTCTGTTCATAAGCCTGTTCTATCTGAATATGCTTTGTGAATAATGCGTCCTAAGGCGCTAACCGCACCCATCAAGCCAGCCATCAAGCCAGCCATCAAGCCAGCCATTAATCAGCCAGCAACGCCGAAATAACCGCCCACTCTTTGGGGTCGACAGGTGTAATCGACAAGCGGTTCCCTTTTTGCAGGGTACGCATATTGGCCAGCGCAGGGATCTCCCGCATTTCTTTTAAACTGAGCAGCCTGGTTTTGCGCACCAGTTTGACATCCACATTGACCCAGCGCGGATTTTCCGGCGTAGATTTTGGGTCAAAATACTTGTGGCCCTCAACCAATTGAAACTTGTCAGGATATGCCAACTGGCTCACTTCACAGAGGCCGACAATGCCAGGTGCATCGCAATTGGAGTGGTAAAATAGCACGCCATCGCCTACTTTCATCTGGTCACGCATGAAATTACGCGCCTGATAATTACGTACACCATACCAATCCACCGTCTGGTTTGGAAACCCTGCTAAATCATCAATCGAAACGTCCGAGGGCTCGGATTTCATCAACCAGTAACGCGCCATGCCTGAAAACCTTCTTATGTCCAACAAATGTCAGTATCATAAACCAAGTTACAGTACAGCTGACAATCATGGCAAAAAACGTTCTTGGCACCTTACTCATTCCCTGCAGCATGCATCCAATCACCGGCTTTATGCGTGACGGCTGTTGTGGATTTCACCCTGAAGACCTAGGCAGGCATACCGTCTGTGCAGAAATGACAGATGAATTTCTGGCGTTTTCACAGGCGCAAGGCAATGATTTATCAACCCCAAGGCCAGAATATGGCTTTGCCGGGCTCAAGGCGGGCAATCGTTGGTGTTTATGCGCACGACGCTGGCTGGACGCAAGCGAAGCCGGTTATGCCCCGCCAGTCATCTTAGAGTCTTGCGATGAAAGTTGTCTGGAAGTGGTCAGCCTGGCCGACCTGATGTATCACGCATTGCGCTAATCAGATCAGCCGCTAAATAGCAGGTCGTTGGCTGCGACGCGCAAACACCATCATCAGACCAGCGAAAAGCAAGCCTGCATGTGTAGGCTCTGGTACAGGAGAAATCGCAGCAAACATGCGCTGCCCAAGATACTCGTGCACCTTGGTCGTCACATGCAAATCATCCCAAAAAATATACTCATCAGGATTAGTACATAAGCTTGCGCCGTCATAACAAGCATCGGTTAAATTGGTAAAGCCATGACTCAGTGCTTGTGCCACACCATTATCCAACTCGGTTTTGGTATCAAAATAAGTCAAACGGGCAGACGTCGGTAACCCCAGCCCTGCAAGCCCCGCCACCAGGTAATCGTTATAGTCTCTCGTATAATCTTCTAAAAACTGTACCACGCCTGGGGCCGCAGCATTGAAACGTGGCGCATCAACCAGCGCTGGCAAACCCAACACCAGAAAATCTGTCGCGCCTTTGCTATGCAGCAATGCCACCATATCCACCATGTTTTGCGCTGAGTCCTGCGCAGAAAAAGTTTCTATGCCGTTTCCACCACCATCCAGCACATATAAATGTCCTGAATCAATCGAAGATACTGTATTCAAATAACTCGACATGAAAGTGAGCATATCCGCTGTGGTTGCGCCACCCACGGCAAAATTCTGGAAGCTAGCGGGCGCATTTACCCCTAGCTCAGTGGCAAGATATTCAACGGCTGTTGGTCCATTGGTAAAACGATAGCTGCTGTAAGGGGCAGCCGTCTGCCCGCTACCAAACAACTTGTAATAACTGACCACCGCAGTCTCTTGATCACCACCGTCAAAAAAACTATCGCCTATCGCAGTGATACCGCTGTAAGCAAACACCTGCTGAGAAAACAACGTAAATGCAAAAAACCAGAAAAATAGCTTAGACATGACGTACTCCCTGAGTGTTAATTGTTAACTTATGTATCCAACTGGATTTTTAATTAATCCATCAAAGATTGCAATAGAAACTTTTAATACGACAGCTAGTTGAAGCGTAACGACGTGGCGAGAGAGACAAAAGAGAAGAAGAGATGATGTGCTAAGGGGTTACCTGAGCCTTGATCCTGAACCAAAAAGTTCAGGTGGTAACAGCCTAAGGTACATTAGGTTCGCACGCCAAGGGAGCCTTAAAAGACTACCCAACTTAGTGCGATCGCACAGCACCTGATGAGCCGAAACCTATAACAAAGACTAGTTCAAGGAATTTTAGACTCAGGCAACGCCTTAGCACACCATTTTTATGATACGCCATTTAGTAAAAATGACGATGAAAATTTTGTGAATTGAAGCGGATTACAGCAGCTTGTGCTGGCCGGATAAGACGTCGTCAATCTGCTGCTGCATGGTTGAAATGCGTTTTTTAACATCGCCCACATCCACACCACCACTACGCGTATTCAGCAACTCATGCGTAATATTGAGCGCAGCCATAATCGCAATGCGCTCTACGCTGACCATTTTGCCAGCATCACGAATTTCGCGCATTTTACCATCTAAATAGCCAACGGCCTGCAACAAACTGTCGCGCTCTTCGTCGGTACAAGTCACGCTCAGCGCGCGACCCATAATTTCGATATCAATCGGGTTACTTGCCATGATTAACGACCTTCCTCAGGCAATGCGGACAGCAGCCGCTCCAACTGAACGCTGGCTTGCGTCATATTGAGCTTGAGCGATTGCGACTCCTGATGCAGCCGCGTGACCTCCTGGCGTAACTCAACGTTTTCGTCACGCAGTTGGCCGCACAAAGCAATCAGCTTCGTCACACGCTCTTCAAGACTTTTTAAATCGGCATCCATCGGCCCATTATCTTTTAAAAAAATGAGTGTGGTCAATAGCTAAGCGCATTTTTTCAAAGTAAATTGATAATTTAAGTGGCCCTGCCGAAAGTTGGCTTGCTGGCAAAAAAGTGGGCTTTAGACTAAAATAGCGCCCAGTTGTCAGGTGCCTTCGCTGTGTTTCTTACAGAAAAGGTGAAACTGGGAAACAGGTGCGTGAACCACATTCACAACTCCTGTGCTGCCCCCGCAACGGTAAGCAAGTGTGGGTCTATCCATATGCCACTGAGTTCAAACTTGGGAAGGCGATAGATCAAAACTTGCAAGCCCGGAGACCGGCCTCGCAACCAACCATTTGCAATACCGCGGGGTGACGGTGTCTGATTATGTATTGGCTTTGCTGTTCACAACGCAAAGCCTTCATTCATTATCCCTACCCCCAAGTATTGATAGACAACCCACATGCGGGGTCGCATGTGATACAGGGATAAGATAATGAAAAAAGCCATTCTTAAAGGCCTCGTTGGCCTTTCTTTAAGCGAACTCGCTTACGCTGCGGATAACCCAACGCTAGACGAAGTGATTGTTACTGCAACACGCACAGCCCAGCAACAAGAGTCTGTCATCGCCGATGTTTCTGTGATTAATGCAGAGGAAATCAAGCGTGGCGGTCAAAGCACGTTAGTTGAGCTATTGCAACGCCAGCCTGGCATCGAAATTAACAACAATGGTGGCGCAGGTAAAACCTCGGGCATTTTTATGCGCGGAACCAATACCGGTCATACCCTGGTGTTAATTGATGGCGTGCGTGTGCAGTCAGCCACGGCGGGCACGACCACATTTGAGAACATACCAATCCAGCAGATCGACCGCATTGAAATTGTCAGAGGCCCGGCGTCCAGCCTGTATGGTCCAGATGCAATTGGCGGTGTCATCCAAATCTTCACAAAAAAAGGGGGAGATGGTTTCAAACCGTATGCAAACCTTGGTTTTGGCACTTACGATACAACCTTGGCAGAAGCCGGTTTACGTGGCAAACAAAATAACACGGCGTATGCAGTCAATGTTTCTGCAAACAAAACTAATGGCTTTTCTGCACTGGATACCCGCAACCCTAACCTGAACGATCACGATGGCTATCGCAACCTTGCCGTTAGTGGCAGTCTGTCGCACAGCATTGCAGAAGGCCATGAAGTTGGATTAACGTTGATGCACAGCAAAGGCAGCACTCGCTACGACAACCGGTTTAATATCGATGCAACCTCTCCGGCCTTTAATCCGGCCTTTTCTGATCACGCCAATCTAGAGCAACATATTTACTCGCTATTTAGTAAAAACCAGATATTAAGCAACTGGCACTCGACCTTACGCATCAGCCAGGGCTTTGATGAAACAGTGAACTATGCAGCACTTGGGCCATTTACCAGCGAGAGCAGAAGCCTGTTTAGGACAAAACAAGACCAATTTAACTGGCAAAATGATATTACTCTGCCAGTTGGCGTATTGACGCTGATGTATGACAAACTGGAAGACCGCGTGAACTCCACAACGGTTTACAACAACACTAAACGGACCAATGAAGGTTATGTGGTGAGTTATGTGGCCAATATGGGCGCACATACTGTTCAGGCAAGTGCACGTGAAGATCACAACTCAAGTTTTGGCAATTATGTAACGGGCGGTGTAGGTTATGGCTATAACATTAACAATGCCTGGCGTATTACTGGGAGTTATGGCTCTGCATTCAAAGCGCCCACGTTTAATGACTTATTTTTCCCTGACTCTTTTGGATTCGCAACCAGCAATCCTAATCTAAAACCAGAAAAATCAGACAACGTGGAAGCCAGCCTACGCTACCGCGATGACACTTCCAGCGCCTCGTTGACAGCCTACGAAAACAAGATTCGTGACCTGATTATTTTGGATAGCGCATTTATTCCGGCTAACCTGAATAAAGCCAAAATACGCGGCGTCACACTGGCAGCCAGCCAGCGGTGGGAGAGCCTGGACATAGGCGGCAGCATCGACATTCAATCACCACGTGACGATACCACCGACAATATGCTGGTGCGTCGTGCCAATCGACATGGCCAGTTCAACCTGGGCTACACATTACAAGACTGGCGCTTTGGCGCGGAAGTAGTGACCTCTTCAGAACGCTACAACGACTCAGCCAATACTTTGCGTATGGGTGGTTACACCATTTTCAACATGACTGCGCAATACAAAATCCATCGCGACTGGACACTACAAGCACGCGCCAATAATATTTTTGATAAAAATTACCGGCTGGCATTGGATGGTAACCCTGCGACAACGGGCTTTGCCTACAACACACCAGGCGCCAATCTGTTCGTCAACATTCGCTACGAACCACAGTAAGCCACTCAATCTATCGCGCATCAATTAACAAGGCAATCCTTCTACCCGGCTGGCCCAGTGTAGAAGGATTGTATTCGAGAGTCACCAATGAATATAACAATCAAAACTCAGCTACCCTTTGCAGGGCTTCTCTTAGGCCTGGCCGGCAGTCTGTTTGCCGCAGACAATATTAATCCTTCACTTGATGAAATCGTGGTCAGTGCCAGCAGGACGCCGCAGTCGACAAAAACCGTAACAGGCGATGTCTCTGTCATTGACAGAGAGGAAATCGACAGATTACGTGGTGGATCCTTAACGGACTTATTAAGACTACAACCCGGGATACAAACCTATACCAATGGTGGCATGGGAACAAGCAGCAACATTGCCATGCGCGGCACTAACGACAATCAGCTGATTGTGCTGGTGGATGGCGTGCGCATGAACTCTGGCACCACAGGCACTACCGCTTTTGAGAATATTCCACTGGCGCTCATTGACCGCATTGAAATTGTGCGTAGCCCGGCTTCCAGCCTCTATGGCTCTGACGGCATTGGCGGCATTATTCAGATTTTCACCAAACGCGGCCAAACCAATAAAACCCATGTTTACGGCAGCCTGGGCGCAGGTAGCTACGACGCTTACAGCGGCAATGCTGGCTTCGACTCTGCTTACCAAGCAGTCAAGTTTGGCGCACAGGTCAGCAATTACGATACCCGAGGCATTAGTGCAAGAAAAAATCCGACTGCCGCCGTAGACAAAGATCGTGACGGATACAATAACTTTAGTGGCTCGGCTTATGCAGATCTCGAGTTTTCACCTGGCCATTCTCTAGGCCTGCAATATCTGGAAAGCAAAGGGAAAAACCAATATGACAGCGGTTACATTGGCAACTACCTAGAGCGCCAGCAACAAGGATACGGGCTGACACTCAAAAACGCCCTGACCGAGCACTGGAACAGCAAATTACAATACAACGTTGGCCGTGACCAGTCCTTCAGCATTAGCAGTGCCACCCGCAATAGCGATATTGAGACAGAACAACGCCAGCTGTCTTGGCAACACGATTACAGTCTGACGCATGGCACAGTCACCTTTGCTTACGACAGACTGGAGCAAGATGTGCAGACTGAATCAACGGGTGTACGCACACTGGACAGAAGCCGTAACAATGACGCTTTTGTACTAGGCTATGTGGGCAACTATGCTGAGCACAGTACGCAGTTGTCATTGCGCGAAGACCACAATAGCCAATTCGGCAATTACACCACGGGCGGCATTGGTTATGGGTATGCATTCACGCCGGCATGGCGATTGACTGCCCAATATGGCTCCTCGTTCAGGGCGCCCACCTTCAACCAATTGTATGCTGACAGATTCGGCAATCCAGATTTACCATCAGAAAAAGCCGATAATCTTGAAGCGAGCCTGCGTTACCAAGGACAAGCGTTACAAGCCAAAGTCACGGTGTTTGAGAACCATATTCGTAACTTTATTCAAACAGTGACATCAGGCTGTCCCGCTGGCTTTACCAGCGGTTGCGCAGTCAATGTTGGTAAAGTAGAAGTTCAAGGGGTAACACTGGAAGGCAGCCTGCCGATTGGTGAACAATGGCTGGTGACAGCAAACCTCACGGTACAATCTCCGCGTATAGATGCCACTGACAATCTGCTGGCTAGACGTGCTCAGCGCTACGGCAACATGATTGTGCAATACAAAAACGGGGCATGGGATTGGTCCAGCGAGTTAACCGCCTCTGCCGAACGTTATAATGACCCGGCCAACCGGATTCCACTGGGTGGCTATGCCTTGCTTAACGCAACGTTAGCCTATCAAATCAACCCAAGCTGGCGCTTGCAAGCACGTGCAAACAACATTTTAGACAAAAACTATGTGCTTGCAGCGGTGTCATCCACGGTCGATTACAACACCATGGGCACCAACGTATTCGTCAGCCTGAACTACGACATGAAGTAACCCGATAAGGGTGGATTTTGCCCAAGCTTGATCGAATTGGGCTAAAATCCACCCCCAGTAGTTAACCTTAGTCATTCATCTTAATTTTGGAGTCGTTGGCATGCCACGTAAAATTTCAACTCAATCTCTGGCAATCGCATTTGTCATTGCACTGATGGTCATTGTGACGCGCGGCCATCATTTCGCTTCTATCGACTTTTTGCCTAGCGCTTCTTACGCTGCGTTTTTTATTGCAGGCTATTACCTGCGCTCAACGATCATGTTTGTCGCCCTGCTGGCTTTGTGCGCTGGCCTGGATATGGCAGCCGTGACTTGGGGCGGCGTGAGCAACTTTTGTGTGACGCCTGCCTACGGCTTTTTGTTACCGGCTTATGGCACCATGTGGCTGGCTGGCCGCTGGATCGCGGACAACACCACCTGGGCATTCAACAGCCTGTTTAAACTGACTGGCGTCGTCGTGGTTGCATCAGCGATTGCTGAGCTGTTCTCCAGCGGCGGTTTCTACTTCTTTGGTGGCCGTTATCCTGACCCAACCATTGCTGAATTCGTGCCACGTTTAGTGAAATACTTTCCTAAACAACTCGAAGCGATTGCATTCTGGGTTGTGGTCGCACTCATTGCCCATGTGGTGTTTGGCCTGGCCAAGCGCTCCGTGCGTGAAAACGCTTAAGTTCTACATAGCATTATGGAAACCAATGACCGTGACAGTCGCCACAAGGCGCGCATGATCCGCAAAAAAGCGGTCATTGACGAAAAAATCGAGCAGGCTAATCAAGAAAAAGGCCTGCTCCTCATTCTCACCGGCAACGGCAAAGGCAAAAGCTCCTCCGCCTTTGGCATGGTTGCCCGCTCTTTGGGCCACGGCATGCGTGTCGGCGTCGCCCAATTTATCAAAGGCCGTTCTGATACCGGCGAAGAAGCCTTTTTCCGCCAGCATCCATCAGTGACCTGGCATGTGCTGGGTGAGGGCTTTACCTGGAACACTCAAGACCGCCAGCGCGACACCGAAACCGCGATGCGTGGCTGGCAGTTGGTAGCGCAGATGTTGCAAGATCCTACAATCAGTCTCGTGGTGCTGGACGAACTCACTTACACATTCAAATACGGCTACCTCGACGAGCAAATGGTGCTGGACGCCATTGCCAAGCGTCCGCCCATGCAGCACGTCGTCATTACTGGCCGCGGCGCTTCTGATGCGTTAAAAAACGCAGCCGATACTGTGTCTGAACTGATGGACGTCAAACACGCCTGGCGCGCAGGCATCAAAGCCCAGGCTGGGATAGACTTGTAATGCAAGTAGCCAGCTGTCACGCCATGCTCATGGCAGCCCCGGCTTCCGGCCAAGGCAAAACCATGACCACCGCCGCGTTGGCGCGCGCTTACCGCAACCGCGGCCTGCGCGTACAGGCCTTTAAGTGCGGGCCAGACTTTATTGACGGCATGATTCTGCAAGTGGCCAGCGGCAAGCCGGTCTATAACCTCGACCTTGGCATGTGTGGCGAAGCCGATGCGCAGCGCTTGCTCCACCAAGCCGCCCAAGAAAATGACGTGATTCTGCTCGAAGGCGTGATGGGGCTGTATGATGGCACGCCGTCTTGCGCAGATATTGCCGAGCGCTTTGGCATTGCCGTCGGCTTGGTGATTAATGCCAAAGCCATGGCACAAACTTTTGCTGCGATTGCCTTTGGCTTGTACGCGTTTAGGCCAAGCTTGAAACGCGCTGGCGTGTTTGCCAACCAGGTGGGTAGCGATGGCCATGCCAAGATGATCCAAGCCGCCTTGCCAGCCGATATCCCCTGGCTGGGCGCCATGAAGCATGCCCCGCAACTTAGTTTGCCAGAGCGCCACCTCGGCCTGCACCTGGCACAAGAAATTACCGATATTGAGCAGCGCATAGAAACCGCTGCGCAATTACTGGGGCCAGAGATTCCTTTGCCGCCCACCGTGAGCTTTCAAGCACCGGAACCACTTGCTACGACGCAATTGCTGCAAGGCAAAACCATTGCCGTGGCCAAGGATGCTGCCTTTTGCTTTACCTATCAAGCGAACCTTGATTTACTGCAAGCGCTGGGCGCCAACATCACCTTTTTTTCACCGCTACATGATACACAATTGCCTGCGGCAGATGCTTACTGGCTACCGGGCGGTTACCCGGAGTTGCATCTGCAGCAACTACAACACAACACCAGTATGCGCGCGGATTTACACACAGCCGCCGAAGCGGGAAAACCTATGCTGGCAGAGTGCGGCGGCATGCTGGCACTGGGTGAATCCTTAAACGGCCAGCCAGCCTTTGGGCTATTGCCGGGCACAAGCGAGATTCAACCAAAGCTACAAGGCTTGGGCACACAGCACGCCACGTTTCCAACAACGGCTGGTGACGAAGTGGCGAGCATAGGCGCGCACACCTTTCACTATGGTAACTTTGAGACCAGCCTGCCGGTAGTCGCCCAAGGCAAAGGCAAATATGGCGCGGGTGAAGCGGTCTATCGCCACCAGAACATCACCGCCAGCTTTCTGCATTTTTATTTCCCATCTAACCCGGCGCTGGCCGCACAGTTCTTTTTGCCATGAGTTTTGCCTATTCTGACGCTGACAAAGCGGCGATATATAAAGTGATTGCCGAGCGGCGCGATATGCGGCACTTTTTGCCGACGCCGATTGCCCCCGAATTATTGCAAACACTATTGCAAGCCGCACACCATGCCCCCAGCGTCGGCCTCATGCAGCCATGGCGCTTTATCCGTATCAGCGCCGCTGACTTACGCAAACGCATACACACGTTGGTCGATGAAGAACGCAAACGCACGGCACAGGCGATAGGCGAAGTTGAAAACACGGCACGCATGGCCGAATTTATGCGGCTTAAAGTCGAAGGCATTTTGGACTGTGGCGAGTTACTGGTCGCCACCTTGTGTGACCAGCGCGAGAAATATGTATTTGGCCGCCGCACGCTGCCCGAAATGGACTTGGCTTCAGTCAGTTGTGCCATTCAAAACCTGTGGCTTGCAGCGCGCGCAGAAGGCATAGGCATGGGCTGGGTCAGCCTGTTTGACCCGCAAGCACTCGCACAATTATTAGGCATGCCAGCCGATGCCAAACCGGTGGCGATTTTATGCCTGGGCTATGTGAATACCTTTTACAAATCACCCATGCTCGTAGAACAAGGCTGGGCCAGCGAAAAACCACTCTCCGACATGCTGATGGAAAACGGCTGGCACAATCACGAGGCGCAGCCATGAAACACTGGCCACAACGCATTGCCTGCCTGACCACTGAAACGGTGGAGGTGCTTTACCTGCTGGGTGAGCAAGAGCGACTGGTCGGCATTTCTGGCTTCACCACCCGCCCAGCCATTGCGCGCAAAGAAAAACCCAAAATCAGCGCCTTTACCAGCGCCAATATCGAGAAAATTTTGGCGCTGCAACCTGACCTGGTGCTGTGTTTCTCCAATTTGCAGGCCGACATTGCCGCCTCACTGATTAAAGCTGGTTGCCAGGTGCATGTGTTTAACCAGCGCAGCCTGGATGAAACCTTGCAAATGATACTCACCGTCGGTGATCTGGTCGGGACCAGCGACAAAGCTGAGAAACTGGTAGACACTTACCAGACGCAACTGATAGCAGCCCGCCAACAAGCGGACAACTGGCCACGCAAACCCAAGGTCTATTTTGAAGAGTGGGACGAGCCCATGATGTGCAGCATCCGCTGGGCAGCCGAGCTCATTGAAGCCGCAGGCGGCGTCGATTGCTTCCCGCACTTAAGCCAGTTTCACAGCGCACGTGACCGCCAAGTCACTGCCGAGCAGGTATTAGCCGCGCAGCCTGACATTATTATCGGCTCCTGGTGCGGCAAAAAATTCCAGCCAACAAAAGTGGCTGCACGCGCAGGTTGGCAAGCCATGCCCGCCATACGAGACGGCCATCTTTACGAAATCAAATCCGTCGATATTTTGCAGCCCGGCCCGGCACTGTTTACAGAAGGCCTACCGCAATTGCAAACCATTATTCAACGCTGGCAACAGCAGCACGGGAGTGTTCATGACTAGTCACCTGATTTTAGGCGGCGCACGTAGCGGCAAAAGTGCTTATGCAGAGCGGCTGGCTTCTGCGCTTGAGTTGCCGGTGACTTACATCGCCACCGCGCAAGTGTATGACGATGAGTTTGCCAAGCGGGTGACCCATCACAAAGAACGCCGCCCCCCTTATTGGGCGCTGGTAGAAGCGCCGTTTAATCTCGGGCAAGCGCTGCTAGCCAACGACGCACCGGATACCTGCTTAATCGTTGATTGTTTAACCTTGTGGTTAGCGCAGTGCATCTGCCCCGATTGCGACAAACCGGAGCGGCTGGATTGGCAAGCAGAAAAGCAGGCCTTGCTGGACGCGTTGCCGCAATTGCAAGCGACAGTTTTATTGGTCAGCAATGAAGTCGGCATGGGTATCGTACCGCTAGGTGAAATCAATCGCCAGTTTCAGGATGAGCAAGGTCGCTTAAACCAGCATGTCGCGGCGGTTGCCAATCGAGTCAGTTTTATTGCGGCAGGCTTGCCGTTACAGCTTAAATAACAAGAAAGAAATACCATGAAAAAGTGTTACTTAGCCATGATCACTTTGGTCGCCTCGCTGGCTGCCGAGGCGCATGTGCCGTTTTTAAAACCTAACCAGTTCAATGTCACGCATCACCGCCTGACCATTGAGTCGGCGTTTACCGAGTTTCCATTTCAGGCTGACTTTGCCATGGACTCGCCCAACTTTACAATCACGGCGCCCAACGGCACGACCTCGGCGATCAAACCTGTCGCCAAGACCAAGGCAGCGGTGTATCTGGAGCCAGAATTAAAAGAAGAAGGTACGTATCGCATCAGCACCGGCCAACGCGTGGGCCCGGTGTATAAAGCCGTAGAGACGGCCGATAAAAAACTGTATTTTGCCGCTGATATGAAGCGCGTGACAGGTAAGCCGACTACCATGAACTACTACAGCTATGCCGACACTTATATTTTTAAAGGCCAGCAAAAATACACCGCCAAGCCATTTAATAAAGGCCTGGAGATTATTCCACTGGCGTCACCTAATGGCTTGCTGCTGGGTGGTGAACTTAGTTTCCGCGTACTCGAAAATGGCAAGCCGGTGCCGGATGCACGCATTATCGTGGTGACGGATAACGAGCATTTTATCAAACACAGAGTTGAAGATTTGTACGACCTAGACAATGTCAGGGCGTCTAACATTCATGCCAATCAGCAAGGTGAGTTTAGCTTTCATCCGCAAAAAGCCGGGTTGAACTTTCTGTTTGTCACCGTGCATCACCAGCTCAATGAACACCTGTGGGAAAGCCAGAACGCCTCACTGACACTGGAAGTGAATTTACCGCCAGACACCACCAACAAGCCTTAAAATACCTTTTTCAGACACGCACAGGACAGACCATGACAACGACGACTTTTGAACTGAGAGGCGAATTTATCGCGCTGTGTGATTTGCTGAAACTGGAAGGTGTGGCCGACAGTGGCGGCCAGGGCAAGTCTATGGTCGCCGAAGGATTAATTAAAGTCGATGGCGCTATTGAGCGCAGAAAAACCGCCAAAATCCGCGCCGGGCAAGTGGTGCAAGCCTTTGAGCAGACGATTAAAGTGGTGGCAGGCTAGCCAGGCGTAAAGCCCTTCGGCAGATAAGGCGCTAACGCAGCCCAGTTAAGATGCTGGCGCAAACTGTCTGCCAATTGTTCCAGGCTCTGTTCGCGCAATTGCGGGTAATCATAAGCCACCTGGGTAGACAATCCCGCCCATCGTAACCAGGCAGCACAGGCTTGCGGATGGTCAAACAAACCATGCACGTAACTGCCTGCAACCTGACCATCGGCGGACAAGGCGCCTTCTGACTGCCCCGCGATGAGATGCGCCGGGCGCGTTAATGCAGCGCCGCTACTCACACCCATATGAATCTCATAACCCTGTAACTCTGCATCGGCAAAAGCCAGCTTGCCCGAGACTTGTTTGAGCTGTTTGTGTGCTTCTAGCGTCGTCTCCATCGCCAGCCAGCCTAAACCAGCACTGCTGCCAGCCTCGCCCTCTAGTGCCAAGGGGTCATGCAACTGCTGGCCGAGCATTTGGAAGCCGCCACAAATCCCTAGCACCTTGCCGCCGTAACGCAAATGCCGCGCAATGACAGGCTCCCAGCCATACTCGTGCAAAGCCACCAAATCGCCGCGCACATTTTTGCTGCCGGGCAAAATGATTAAATCCGCGGCGGGCACAGGCTCACTCAAGCGCACAAATTGCAAGTCTACTTGCGGATGCAGGCGCAGCGCATCAAAGTCCGTATGGTTGGCGATATGCGGCAATACGGGCACAACAACCGTTAACTGTGCACCGGTCTTTTTGCTACTTGTCCTGGCCACCGCATCTTCTGCCTCCAGGTGTAAATCATGCAGATAGGGCAACACGCCAATCACGGGTTTGCCCGTGCGCTGTTCCAGCCAATCCAGCCCTGGTTGCAGCAAGGCAATATCGCCACGAAACTTGTTAATCACAAAACCGACCACCCGCGCTTGCTCGCTTGCACTCAGTAAAGCCAGCGTGCCTACCAAATGCGCAAACACACCGCCTTTATCAATATCGGCCACCAAAATCACCGGGCAATCCACGGCCTCGGCAAAACCCATATTGGCAATATCGTTGGCGCGCAGATTGATTTCAGCCGGGCTGCCTGCGCCCTCAACCACCACGCAGCCATACTGCTGTTGCAGACGCTGGTAAGATTGCAGCACCGCCTGCATCGCGGTTTTTTTATAGTCGTGGTAAGCACTCGCTTCCTGGTTACCCACCACCTGGCCGTGAATAATCACCTGGCAACCCGTGTCTGAATTAGGCTTGAGCAACACCGGGTTCATATCGGTATGTGGCTGTAAACCACAGGCCATGGCTTGCACCGCTTGCGCCCTGCCAATCTCACCACCATCGGCGGTCACGGCGGCATTGAGCGCCATGTTTTGCGGCTTGAATGGCGCCACCGCCACCCCGCTGCGGTACAATACGCGGCACAATCCGGCCACCAGCGTACTTTTACCGGCATCCGATGTGGTGCCCTGAACCATTAATGTTTTCACTGCCTGCTTATCCATCACTCGATTATCTCACACTCGCCGGGCTTGCCTGTGGCGCTGTGCTACTTGATGGCTGGCTGGGCGAACCCAGACGCTGGCATCCGCTAGTGGGCTTTGGCTGGCTGGTGACGCAACTTGAAAAACAGTTGAATCCCGCACACAGACAATCATCATGCGGCCAATACATTTACGGCGTGCTCGGCGTCAGCCTCGTTGTTTTACCGCCGGTTATGTTATGCCTGTTAATCATGCATCTCTCAATTTGGCTGGCCCTCACGCTGCACCTGTATTTGCTGTATTTTGCCATCGGCCACCGCAGCTTGCGCCAACATGGGTTGGCGGTGTATCACGCCTTGCAGGCAGGCCAGTTTGAACAGGCACAACGCGCGACCTCGTATATGGTCAGCCGCGATGTAGAAGCGATAGAACCAGTAAGCGCGACCATTGAATCGGTGCTGGAAAACGGCAATGACAGCGTGTTTGGCGCATTATTCTGGTTTTTTATTTTCGGCGGGCCGGGCGCATTGGCTTACCGCCTGGTGAACACACTGGACGCTATGTGGGGATATAAAACACCGCGCTATTTCTATTATGGCTGGGCTGCAGCCCGGCTGGATGATGTACTAAATTATGTACCCGCCCGACTGACGGCGCTTACCTACGCACTGCTTGGCCACACGCGCCTGGCATGGCAAGCCTGGCGGCAACAGGCGCCGTTATGGGATAGCCCAAACGCAGGCCCGGTGATGGCCGCTGGCGCAGGCGCACTCAATGTGCAACTGGGCGGACGTGCCCGCTATCACGGGATATGGCACGACCGCCCTCGCCTGGGCACCAACCTTGCACCAACAAAAGAAGATATTCCCCGGGCGTTGCAACTGGTGCGTAACGGCATGCTGAGCTGGCTGGCGGTTGCCGTGTTGATTGGAATCATCCGCTATGCTTGAACATGGCGGTAACTTGCAGCAAGCCGCACAGCAATACGGCAGACCATTGGCAGACTGGCTGGATTTATCTACTGGCATTCATCCGCAGCATTACCCGATTCCAGCATTGGCCGCCTCGCTGTTTCAACGCTTGCCGCACGCGCCCGATGCATTACATCATGCGGCCCGCGCTTATTACGGCTGCGCACACTTACTGGCCTGCGCAGGCTCGCAAGCAGCCTTGCAAGCGCTGCCTACCCTACGCGCAACCTGCCGTGTCGCTATGCCACGCATCATGTACCAGGAACACGCGCATGCCTGGCAACGTGCCGGGCATCAGGTGCAATTTTTTGACCAGATGCCAGATGATCTTCTGTTGCAGAATATTGATGTCTTGCTGGTGTGTAATCCCAATAACCCGACCGGGCACTTATATCCAACCGACACGCTGTTAGACTGGCATGCACAACTGGCCGTACGCGGTGGCTGGCTGGTGGTAGATGAAGCGTTTATGGACACCACACCGCAACATAGCCTTGCCAGCCATAGCGGGCAAACAGGGTTATGGGTGTTACGTTCACTGGGCAAATTTTTTGGTCTGGCCGGGCTACGCGTAGGATTTTTACTTGGTGAACCGCAAGCGCTGGCACAGCTTGAATCATTACTCGGCCCATGGACCATCACTGGACCCAGTCAGTTTATCGCTAGCCAAGCACTGGCCGACGACCACTGGCAACAGCAGATGCGCGAACACCTGCCTGCACAATCGGCACAGTTAGCACAACTACTTAAGCAGCACGGGCTGACACCGACAGGCGGCACAGATTTATTTCAATATGTGCCTCATCCGGCCAGCCATACGTTGCAGCAGGCATTGGCCGAGCAAGGCGTATGGACGCGTTATTTTGAAGCACCGCGAGCGTTGCGGTTTGGATTGCCGCCGGCCCACGATTGGGCACGACTACAACAAGCGCTAGAGCAAGCTACTAAAGCGTTAAGCGGTTAACGGCCTGGACAACTTCAGCCATGGCTTTGCCATGTATAACCTCACTGGCACTTAAGCCCTGCAACACCCCCAGTTGATTCTCCGGCAGTTGGTTCTGGCTCACCTTCCACTTGCCTGTCAGTTGCGTGATTTCAATCTCAATGCCAATCACCGCCTGCATCAGCTTATCGATAAAGCCCGTCGGTGCATCTTCCAACTGCCACGGCTGTTCAAATACAGCTTCCTGTTGCGCCGTCAGTGCTGCCAGATGTGATCGCAACCAATGGGCATCTTCTATCACACGCAACGTGCCACGCACATGCGCCACCACATAATTCCAGGTCGGCACCACCCTGCCGGTTTGCGCTTTAGTGGCATACCACGACGGCGTCACATACGCATGTGGTCCATGAAAAACTGCCATCACCGGTTGCTCAGCCTGCACGGCTTGCCATAACGGGTTAGCACGCGCCAGGTGTCCACTCAACACACCTTGATTATCTAAATACAGCGGCAAATGATTCACCTCTACACCATTGGCTGTGGTCATGATCAAGGTGGCAAATGGGTATGTGCGTATCAACTCGCTCAGCGCCGCCTCACTGGGAGCCGCAAAATGTTTGGGGGTATACATGCTGATAATCGCTGCGTTTAGTGATGAGCCGGCTGCAGTGGCAACAACTGTCCTCGAACCAGCACCATGACTTGTTGCGTGGTTTGCTGCCCTGCTTGTTGCGGTGACGTAGCGGCATCACAGACTGCCATAGCATGCAGGTTACTCAGGCATACCGCTTGATGGTCGGACTCCACACGCGCATCACGCACTGGATTATGTTGGCCGTTTAATAAAAGTGGCAAAGTCATCAATGCCAACATGAATAGTGCAAGCGAGGATTTCATCGAAGGTTTATCCTGAAAATATAAACCACATACTATCGCCCCACACATGTACACTACATGTACAATTTACACATCAATATAAAGCACTGTACAGGTCCTCATACCATGCCAGTCACGCAATCACTCATCACGATTAACCCGCAAGACAGTGTGCCATTGGTCGAGCAAATCGTCACCGGTATCAAGCAGCTCACAGAGCAACGCGTGTTGCGCACTGGCACACGCCTGCCCTCTATTCGCGACTTTGCGTTGCAACATGGGATCAGTCGCTTTACGGTCGTGGATGCCTACGATCGTTTAGTGGCGCTCGGCTATTTATTGTCGCGGCGTGGTTCCGGCTTTTATGTAGCGCCACTCAACAAGCCTGAAGAAAGCGTTGCGAGCACCTCTTACCTGGATAGGGCTGACGATGTGTTATGGCTGCTGCATAACACTTTCAGGGACGTGCCAGATGCCACCCGACCTGGCTGTGGCTGGTTGCCCAAAGATTGGCTGGATGAAAAGGTGATTCAAAAAAGTCTGAATGAGTTGTCACGAAAATCGGGATATTTTTTAACCGGCTATGGCGATGTGAGTGGGTACTTACCATTGCGGCAACAATTGGCACAAAAGAACCTGGCAGATATTGGCATCCATGCCGAGACACAGCATATCCTCATGACTAACGGCGCTTCACACGGCCTGGACTTAGTCGCACGGCTGTTTATTAAACCGGGGGATGTGGTGCTGGTGGACGACCCCGGTTATTACACCTTGTTTGGTTTGCTGAAATCCATGGGGGCACGCATCATGGGGGTACCACGATTATTCAATGGCCCCGATATCAGCGCCTTGCAGCAACTCTTGCAAGCACATAGACCCAAACTGTTTTTCACCAACACCGTATTGCATAACCCTACTGGCACCAGCACCAGCTTGGCGGTGGCACACCAGATCTTACAACTGGCAGAAAAATACGGTTTATATATTGTAGAAGACGATATTTACGGTGACTTTCATCCGCAGAATGCCCCACGTCTGGCCGCGCTGGATCAACTCAACCGCGTCATCTACGTCAGTAGTTACTCTAAAACCATCTCTGCCAGTTTGCGCGTCGGCTTTATTGCCTGCCAGGCCGAATTGGCCAGTCGCTTACTCGACCTCAAACTACTCACCGGCCTCACCAGCTCAGAGATCAACCAGCGTGTGATGTATCAAATTCTGGTGGAGGGTCGGTATCGCAAGCATATGGAGAAAGTGCGCAACCGTCTGGAGCTGAAAAGGACGCAGGTGATACGCGCGCTGGAGGAATGTGGTTTGAGTATTCATGCCGAGCCTGCGGGGGGCATGTTTGTCTGGGCCAAACTGGCCAACGACAAAAATGCTGCCGAAGTGGCCAGTGAGGCCTCGCGGCAAAACATCATGCTGGCGCCCGGCAATCTGTTCAGGCCTTATCAAGAGCCTTCGCCATGGCTGCGTTTTAACGTCGCCCATTGTGACAATGACAAGGTGTTTGAGTTATTAAGAAAATCCTAGCGATTCACAAACTCAATCTTAGGAATCGCCCCTGACAGATCCAACCGCGTCAGGCTGGCATAATCGACGTGGAATCTGAACAGGCCTTTGAGTGGCATATTGAGCACGTGCGCGATGAGCGCGCGTATCATGCCGCCGTGCGTGACCACTAGCAGGTGCTGGCCTGCATGACGCGCATGCACCTCCTGCAAAAAGTCCACGCCACGTTGCTGCAAACCGGCAAAGGTTTCACCATTGGGCGGTGCCAGTTCGGCGTAGTTCTGCGCCCACACATCAAACAATTCGCGTGGAATATCGTTCCACGATTGCATTTCCCAATCGCCAAAATGCAGCTCTTTCAGGCGCTCGTCGTGTATGATGCCGTCGAAGCCCAGCGCATGCGCCAGTTTGCTGCACCGTTGCAGCGGGCTGGCATAGACGGCATCAATCTGCTCGTGAATCAGTTTTTGTTTGAGTTGAGAGAGCTCGCTGGCAAAGTTAACCGAGACATCAATATCGCTTTGGCCATAACAGATGCCCTCGGCAATCTGTAAACTGGTATGGCGGACTAAAGTCAGTTTCATGTGAAGTGTTCCCAGGCCAGCAAGCCCAAGTAAAAGGCCAGTTCAGTCAATTGTTGTGTCGCACCGAGTGTATCGCCGGTATAACCCTGTAAATGGCGCAGAATGAGGCGACGCCACCATCCCCAGACCATGAGCACAGGCAAACTGGTGATCAAAAAGAAACGGGTTGCGGCCAGGGCCGAATGATTCACGCCCAGCATCAAGCCAAACACCAGCCAGCAGAGCAGGCCAAACACACTGGCACAGATCATATCCTGTGTTGTGAGCGTAGTGGCCAGAGGCTTGGATTTACCAGCAAAGCGCACATAGCTAGCGGTAGCCATGATAGCAACCGCCGCCAGGCGACTCAGCGCATGGGCGGTAATCAAGGCAAACGGCAGCACGGCCGGAGTGAGTGCAGACAAGGCCTGAAACTTGAACAGCAACATGCCCACCAGCGCAATCGCACCATAACTACCGAGACGTGAATCTTGCATGATCTCCAGCTTGCGCGCGCGATCCATGCCGCCACCCAGGCCATCAGCACTATCAGCCAAGCCGTCCTCATGAAAAGCACCGGTCAGATAAATAGTCGCGGCCATACTGCATAACACAGCCAAGGCTGGCGGAAACACCCAACTGGACAGCCACCAGACGATGGCGGCTAGCAGGCCAATCAACAACCCAACCAGTGGAAAATATCTGGCAGCATGATTGAGGTCAGACTCTTGAAAATCTGCCACCGCAGGCACCGGCAGTCGCGTGAAAAAACCAACCGCCAGCACAAAATAGCGCCATTGCAGCTTTATTGCAGCTATCTTCATTCAGCCAACTTCACTCTAGTTGCCCGCTCACGCCGGCACTGTCAAAACTGGCCATTTCATTGAGAAAAGCCACTGCCGATTGCAACAAGGGATAAGCCAGCACGGCACCGGTGCCCTCTCCCAAACGCAGGGATAGATGCAGCAAGGGCTGTGCCTTGAGATGCGACAACATCATGCTGTGCCCGCTTTCATCCGAGCAATGCGCAAACACGCAATAATCAATCACTTGCGGATACAGTTTGGCAGCCACTAATAAGGCAGAGGTCGCAATAAAGCCATCGATCAGCAACGTCGTCCTGGCTTCTGCGGCAGCCAGCAGCGCGCCCACCATCATGGCAATCTCAAAACCGCCAAATGCCGCCAACGCCTGCAACGGTTCGTCGGCCGCAACATGGTGCCTCTGCAAGGCAGAGGTCAGCACAGCGAGCTTGTGCTGCAAGCCTTTGTCACTCAAACCAGTGCCACGACCGACGCACTGATGCATAGGCAAATCACACAGCACACTCATGAGGCAACTGGCACTAGACGTGTTACCTATGCCCATCTCCCCCAACGCCATCACGTTACAGCCTTGCGCAATCGCATTACGCGCAATTTGCGCACCACGCGTGATCGCCTGCGTACATTGGTCGGTTGTCATGGCAGGCTGATGCCGGAAATTCTCCGTGCCCATACCAATTTTGGCATCTATCAGCAACGGATGTGGCTGGAACACGGCATTGACGCCGCTATCCACCACATGCAAATCAAAGCCATGCTGGCGTGCGAACACATTAATCGCCGCACCGCCATTGAGAAAGTTCAGCACCATTTGTGCGGTGACTGCCTGCGGATAAGGACTTACTCCTTCTTCCACAATGCCATGATCCCCGGCAAACACCAGCATGGTCGGCTGCTGCAACACAGGGCGCTCGGTCTGTTGCACCAGGCCTAATTGCAAGGCCAATGTTTCCAGACGGCCTAATGCGCCAAGTGGTTTGGTCTTTTGATTAATCTGATTCACCAGTGCCGCTTGCAACGGCGCGTCATGAATAGGCTCAATATTAAATGTTTGCATAGTTGATTATTTTAACGAGCGAAAACGAAAGCGTAGCAGAATTATGCAGTGTCTGGCCTGAATTTACCCAGCATACAAAAAAGCCCCGCCTAAGCGGGGCAAGCTCGAAGGATCACACGCAAAAATTAACTGATTTTGACCGGCACATAAATCTTGCTTTCACCACGCATTACCAGCAAGGCCACATTTTTCACGTTTTGCGACAGTTTGTCGTGCAACTGGCTCACGTTTTTAACCTGGTCGCCATTCACAGCCAGAATCACATCCCCAGGTTGAATACCGGCGGTGGCCGCAGGCCCTTTGGCGACCTCTTCAACCAGCAAGCCTTGCTTAAGCTGCGTTTGTGCCAGTTCTTGTGCGTTTAATGGGCGCACACTGACGCCCAGCTTGGATTGCTGGCTATCTGGCACCAGCGCAGGCCCGGCCTGTGCCGTTTGCATTTCATCAATGCGCACAGACAGCTTTTTCAATTGCTTGTTGCGCCAGACCTCCATCCCAACGGTGCTACCGGGTTTCACGCCGGCCACCATTGGTGGCAAGTCACTGGAGCGGTCTATGCTCTGGCCGTTGAATTTAACAATGACATCGCCTGGTTCCAGCCCTGCTTTATCCGCCGGGCCGTTTTTCTCGACATTACTCACCAGCGCACCACTAGGGGATTGCAAGCCAAATGAGCTGGCCAAATCTTGGTTAATAGATTGCACGCCTATGCCCAAGCGGCCACGGCTGACTTTGCCTTTTTCCAGCAATTGCTGTTCAATGCCCATGGCGACATCAATCGGGATGGCGAATGACAAGCCTTGATAGCCACCACTACGGCTATAAATTTGTGAGTTAATGCCGATGACTTCACCATTGAGGTTAAACAATGGGCCGCCTGAGTTACCCGGGTTAATCGCGACGTCTGTTTGCAAAAACGGCACATAGCCTTCGTCTGGCAGCGCACGCGATTTAGCCGAAATAATGCCTGCGGTCACGGTGTTATCAAAGCCGAATGGCGAACCGATCGCCACTACCCAGTCACCCACATTGCTGTTTTTGGTGCTACCGATATGCACGGTCGGCAAATCTTTGGCCTCAATTTTAAGCACAGCCACATCGGTCAATTTATCTACGCCAATCACCTTGGCCTGAAATTCGCGTTTGTCAGACAATTTCACCGTCACCACATCCGCTTTGTCGACCACATGCGCGTTGGTCAAAATGACGCCATCAGACTTGACGATAAAGCCAGAGCCCAAGCCGTTCATTGGAGTTTCTGTTTGCGGCAGATTAGGTTGAAAACGACGGAACAACTCAAACATAGGGTCATTCGGGTCTACACCAGGAATCCCCGCCGTTTTCACGGTGCCAGTGACGCTGATATTCACCACCGCAGCGCCTTGGCTAGACGCGATGCTGGCAAAATTAGGCAAGGTAATATAAGCGCTAGGCGCGGTCATGGCCTTGGCCGACACCGGGGCCGTGGCCTGCGCATGGGTCACCAGCGTATTGCCCTTAATCCAGTAACCAGCGCCAAACAAAGCGGCCACCGCCAACGGTACAGTCACCCAGTGCGTGAGTCTTGATTGTAAAAACGATTGCATCACAACGTCCTTTCTTGCTTTTTTGATATTAGCACTTTACTCAAAGAGCCTCTGCGCATATGAGCAGCAAAAACGCGCCGAAGTTTCACTGTTTTTGTATCTTGATGTATCAGGCAAACAAGTGCGCACGACACAGGCCGTGCCGCAGCAGAACATGGCAAATGCATTGATCGTGATACACTTCACACTCTTTGTTTTTTGACCAAGCAATGACAGAGTTACCGTCTTTTTTAAAGCCCTACTGGCCACGACGCATGACAGGCACGCTGCGCGATTATGCGCGGGCGGCCATCGGTGCCGGATTGGGGATTTTATCTACCGGGCTGCTTGCCCTGAGTGTGGTGCCAGGCGATTGGCATAGCGCAGTGTTTTTAATTGCGCCCATGGGTGCCTCGGCTGTGATTCTGTTCTGCCTGCCCTCCAGCCCACTGGCACAACCGTGGGCCATTCTAGCGGGCAATATTGTGGCCGCGCTGGCAGGCGTGTTTTTCGCACAGCTATTACCGCAACAACTGGTGTTTGCCGCTGCGCTGGCCATGCTCAGTGCCATTGCACTGATGTTTGCACTACGTTGCCTGCACCCGCCCAGCGGCGCAGTCGCCCTCACCGCCGTGTTGGGTGGTGACGCTATTCACAGCCTGGGCTACAGCTTTGTCTGGTGGCCGGTGTTGGCAAACAGTGTGTTACTGGTGCTCGCGGCCTGGCTTTACCATACCCTCACAGGCTACCGTTACCCGGCTGTGCATCATGAACATGCCCCCAGCTCGCCTACCCATATGCACTACCAGTTTGGGTTTAAACAAGAAGACTTGCAGACCGCATTGGGGCAGTTTCATGAAGTGCTGGATATCCACCCCGAGCAACTGCAAAGTTTGCTCGAAAAAACCGAGCTGATTGCCTATAAACGTAAACTGGAAGCCATTGAGTGTCGCGAAATCATGCGCCCGATTTCTACCATGCTCGAGTTTGGCGACCCACTGGAAACCGCCTGGCAAACCATCCTAAAACAAACAGAGCCGGCGATCCCGGTGGTCAACAAGGCCCAACTGGTGATCGGTTTGCTCAGTGTGTCTGACTTTATGCGCCACGCCAAGGCAGAGAGCTACCGCGAAGTGGCGCCCGCCTTGAAGCGGCTGATCCGCTGGTCGCCGACCACACATAGCGACAAGCCAGAAGTAGTTGGCCAGATCATGACCACCCCGGCGATCACCATCACCGAAAACATGCACCTGATGCATACCATTCCGCTCATGACCAGCCATCATTTGCAATTGCTGCCGGTGGTCGATAGCGCCAACAAACTGGTGGGGATTTTGACCCAAACCGATGTGATACGCGCCTTGTATCGTTAACGGTTAGCAGGTTTTTCGCGTTGCTTAAACGGCACAATCACCTCACGTGAGGCCAGCACGATTTCGCGTAAAAAACATAACAGGCCAAAAATCAGCGATGCCATCGAAATAATAAAAGACACCATCACCAGGTGCGGCAAGCGCAAGCCGGTCTCTACCGACAAAAACATACTGGCAATTGACACACAAATACACAAGGCGGCAAAGGTGGCCGCCGCAATCGCGCGCCGCAGCCATTTGGTGCGGCGCACAATAATCCGCAACTCATCTTTAAAGCGCTCGCGCTTTTCTTCAGGTGCATCGGTCAAAAAGCGGGCACGGTCTATGGAGCGACCCAGGCGGCCAATCAGCACGCCTAAAATCGAGCCGATACCGGTCAATAAAAACACCGGTGCCACCGCATCGCGAATCGCCTCAGACACGCTGTGAATCTCAATCATGGTATTAATCATAGACTTAACAACACTCAAATAAAGCAATCAGGCACCAAAACCGCACTATTTTGGTTATTGGCGCACTAGAAAAAGGCACAGAGCAATCAATCCAGCGAAAAAGCAGGGGTTTGATGGCTAGCTTAGCCATTGATAAGCGAGTTTTACGCCATGTTTAGTGTATTTAGGGCCTTAATATTGTAATAAAAGCATTTTTCTTGCCATTGTTTTTCAATTCAAACGCCCCAATCGGGAATCATTTTTGCTGTAGACACCCCGGCAACAATAAATATAGATAGGGAAAGAGGCAACAAGATGCACCCGCAACCGTTAACCGAGGACCTGGCTAACCACTTCAAGAAGGTCAATGACTTTCGTTCACACATTTACCAATTACAACATGCCTGGGATAGCCTGGCATTGATGGCGCAACTTTCTGGCACTGGCTCCGAAATGGAAGAAACCCGCAGTGCGTTTAATACAATCTCAAACGATGTACTGCGCCACTTATCACAAGAGACCCTGCATAAAACCGCTGCACAATTATCTTCAAAAGCATTTGAAATTATCAATCTGCTGATACGCAACCTGTTTGAGCGCACAGCAGATATTGGTTTTTTTGCCACGGATGACGATATGCGTGACTACCTGGATAAACATGCAGCGGACACCCTGGACGCCCATGACCAGCGCGGCATTGAGTTCCGTTTTCAGGAGTACCAGAAGAAATACACCGTTTACGACAATATCGTGCTATTTGATGCAGAGGGCCAGTTACTGCATCAGTTGGACGATACGCAAACCACCTTGTTTCACTACCATCCGATCGTGGCCCTGGCGCAACAATCAACAGCGCCATATGTGGAGCGCTTTTATGAAACCGAGATCGGCGGCAAACTGCATAAATCGCTGGTTTACGCGCATGAAGTACGCAGCAAGGATGGCCAACGCAACCTGGGCGTGCTCTGCCTGTGCTTTAAGTTCGTCAACGAGCTCGATACCATTTTTCATCACCTGATTTCACATAACGACTGGACCGTGGGTGTGTTGCTGGACGAAGAGCATCATGTGATTGCCTCCAGCGACCCGTATCAAATCCCGCTTGGCATCTCCCTCTGCGTAGACACCGATACAGACTGGTTTATTACACGCTTTAATGGCCGCGAATACCTGTGCGTGACCAAGCAGTCAGAGGGTTACCAGGGTTATTTGGGCCCCGGCTGGCTGGGGCAAGCCATGATTCCGGTAGAACATGCGTTTAACCAGAGCATTCATGACATGGGCAACAATATTGATGCAGACATTTTGCGTAAAGTCATGCGTAGCCCGCTCATTTTTTCTGAAAGCCTGCTGAACATCCCGAAACAGGCGGCCAATATCCAGAGCAAACTGAACCAATCGGTGTGGAACGGCAATATCAGACAAAGCAACGATATAAACACCCAGCAAAAAAACTTTTCTAAAAGCCTGCTTTCTGAAATCAGCCACACCGGTCACAAAACACAGCAAATCATTGAAAACATGGTGGCTGAGCTTTACCAGACCGTGGTGTCGGTGATGCTGGAGAACTCCAGTTTTTACGCGCAACTGGCGGTAGAAATCATGGACCGCAACCTGTATGAACGCGCCAACGATGTACGTTGGTGGGCGCTAACACATGTGTTTAGGGAGTTTTTGGCCAAGCCTAGTTTGCTAGATGATGATAAAGGCAAAATGACGACAGTGCTGCGTTATATCAACAGCCTCTACACCGTCTATGACAACCTGATGGTGTTTGACCGCAAGGGCGAAGTGATGGCGGTATCCAACCAGCACTATGCGCACTTGCTGGGCACGCAGCTGGCGGACGAATGGGTAGGCCGAACGCGCAGTTGCGCTTCTACGCAAGATTACGTCGTCTCCCCGTTTGAACCCACCCCGCTCTACAACGACAAACACACGTATATTTATGCCGCGCCAATCCGCCACCTCGATGGCAATAGCATTGTCGGCGGTATCGCCATTGTGTTCGATAGTACGCCACAGTTTCAGGCCATGCTACGCGATGTGATTCCGCGCGATCAAACAGATGCCCCCGTCAACGGTAGTTTTACCTTGTTTGTGAATGAGCAACTCAGTGTGATTTCAAGCACGCATCAAGACTTTGCCGTGGGCGAGCTGTTTGAGCTGATGCCCGCGATTAGCAAGTTAAAAGAAGGCGAGCAGCTGTTTGATATTGCGATTTACCAAAACACCTATTATGCCGTGGGCGCCCGCGCAGCGTATGGTTACCGCGAGTTTAAAAGCGAACAGGACAGCTATCGCAACAAAGTGGTCGCGCTGATTTTTACGCCGTTGGGCAAGGTAGATGAAATCAACCAGCGCATCCACGCCGAAGCGCAAGTCATCCACAATAAATTCAACCCCAACCTGTTTGTACAGTCTGGGCAGGACTGCCAGGAATATGCGACTTTTTATGTCGGCGATTCATGGCTGGGCATAGAGGCACGCTTTGTGCGCGAAGCGATAGACGAAGAGCAGTTACGCACCCTGCCGGAATCGGCGCCATTTATTGCCGGTATGCACACCTATCAAGGCGAGGTGATTCCGGTGATAGATCTGGCGCGCATGCTGGGGCATCCACACTATTTCACCGATTACCGGCAAATCATTGTGATTGAAGACAAAGCAGCAGCACTCAAGTTTGGCGTGTTTGTCTCGGCGCTGGGCGAAATCCCTTATCTAGCGCCTGCGCAGATTCAGCCCATGAGCACCTTTTTTAGGGGCGCCAGCCATAATCCCGGCATCGCTATTGCCAATCTGGCCCAGAACAGCATGCTGACGCTGATCACGGCAACCAGCTTATGGGAGAAAGTACTCGCCGTACGCTCACAAGCCACAGAACAGGTGTATGCCTGATGAACAGTCAGACGATACTCGACATCATGCAAACTGACATCATGGACTCCTTACTCACTGCGCAGCAACAGCGATTGCTGGATACGCTGCTGGATAATCTGGATGGCATGATTTACCGCTGCCTGTATGACAGCAACTGGACCATGATTTATGTGAGCAAAGGCTGCGAAGCCCTGACCGGCTACCAGGCGCCGGAGTTGCTGCTGAATAAAACCACCTCTTACGAAACCATTACGCATCCGGATGACAGGGATAAAGCGCGGGCAGTGATTGACGCCGCTATTCACAAAGGCGAACGTTTTGAGCTGGAATACCGCATTGTGCGCGCTAACGGCGACATTACTTGGGTCGCCGAGCGCGGCAGCGCCGTGTTTGATCATGACGGCAAACCGGTGGCGCTGGAAGGCATCATTCAGGACATCAGTTGCCGCAAGCGCATAGAGCACGAGTTGTTTAGCACCGAGCAAAAATACCGCTCCATGTTTGAGAACTCAACGCTGGGCATGTTCCAGACCACCGAGTCTGGCACCTATCTCAATGCCAATCCGGCGCTGGCAAAACTATACGGTTATGTATCGCCAGAGGCCCTGATTGGCGACCTCAACAATATCAGCACCCAGCTCTATGTGGCCGAAAGCAGGCGTGGCGAATTTACCGACGCCATCCGCGCACAAGGCCGGGTACACAATTTTGAATCTGAGGTTTACCGGCTCAATGGTGAAACGATCTGGATCTCAGAAAACGCCCACGCTGTCTGCGACCCGCAAGGCGAGATTTTGTATTACGAGGGCACGGTAGAAGATATTACCGACCGTAAAAACCATGAGTTGCAGATTCGCCAGCTGGCGGTCACCGACAACCTGACCGGCCTGCTCAACCGCCATGCTTTTAGTGGCAAACTGGCCAGCCTGATTGCCGAGGCAGATAAAACGCAAAACAAGATTGCCATTGCCTTTATCGACCTCGACCACTTCAAGCTGATTAACGATACGCTGGGGCACCGCGCGGGCGACAAGCTGCTGGAAAACGTGGCGCAGCGGCTGATTCAGAGCACGCGGCCAACTGATGCTATTGTGCGCTTTGGCGGCGACGAGTTTGTTATGCTCTACCCCGGGCTACGCGTAGCAGAAGACGCCGAGCCACTATTGGCACGCGTGATGGAGGCTATTTCGCAACCAATTGCGATTGGCGATTATGTGTTTAACATGACCTGCAGCGTCGGCGTCAGTATTTATCCAGACCATGCCAAAGAAATAGACGCCCTGCTCAGTTGCGCCGACTCAGCGCTGTACAGTGCCAAAAACGCGGGCAAGAACAAGGTGCAAATGTTTAGTGGCGCGCTGGCGCAGCAATTGGGCGAGCGCAACGAAATTGAATATGGCCTGGGCCATGCCATGCAGCGCCAGGAGCTTATGTTGTATTACCAGCCGCAAATCAATATGCAGCATGGCAATATCAGCGCGCTCGAGGCCTTAATCCGCTGGCAACATCCTGAGCGTGGGTTGATTCCACCCGACCAGTTTATTCCGGTGGCCGAAGAAACCGGCCATATTTTTGCCATTGGTGAATGGGTATTGCAAACCGCCTGCCAAAAGATTAAATCCATGCAAACCGAGTGGGGCTATATGGTGCCGATTGCGGTGAATGTGTCGCCGATTCAGTTTTTGCGTGGCAACCTGGTTGAAACCGTACAACGCGTATTGCGGCAAGAGCGCGTACCACCGCATTTAATTACGCTAGAGGTCACAGAAAATGCACGCTTTAAAGACGAAGCCATGTTCACGCGGACGCTGGAACAACTGAAACGACTGGGCGTGTGTATTGCGATTGACGACTTTGGCATTGGCTATTCAAACATGGCCTACCTCAAAAATTATCCGATTGATGAGTTAAAAATCGACAAGGCGTTTGTGCAAGACCTGGAACAAAGCGTCACCAACGGCAACATTTTGCTGGCGCTGATTAACCTGGGCAAAAGCTTGCATAAGTCGGTGACGGCAGAAGGCATAGAAACCGAATACCAGCACCGCTTTTTACTGCACAGTGGGTGTGACGTCGGCCAAGGGTACTACTACAGCCGACCGTTGTCGGACGAAGCGCTGGCGCAGTTTATGCGCGAGCAGCAGCCGAAATTTGATCATTTTCAGCAGGTGGCCAGGTAACACTGGCCACCATGCTTTTTGCCACCAGCGCGATCAGGCGACCGTTTGCTCGATCTCTGGCAAGGCTTCATTTTTAATCGCGGCTTCAAAGGCGGTCAACCGCTTGTAGACAGACAGCAGCTCGACGATGGTGGTCCAGGAGTTCACCAGGTATTGAAACGAGTTACTCACTTGTGAAAACGCCGTCAGAATCTGCTGCAAGATACCAAAGGTAATACGGCCAGCCGCAATGGTCGGTACGAGGATCAGATAGGCAAAAATATTATCTGCCTGCAAATACAGGCTGCGCGCCACGTTGAAATACATATAGTGGAAATACAGGCGGAAGTAGTTTTTACGCACATCCATAAACAATGATTTAAGCGTAGCTGGTTGCGCGCGTTCGATATTATCTTCGCCATACACCAGCTCTTTGCGGTAGGCCGCTTCAACGCGCTGGTTCCTGAATTCCAGCCCCGGTAATTTCACCCCCACAGCAGCCAGCAACAATGTACCAAATACCGACCAGGCAATCGCCGAAGTGAACAATGGCGCAGGCACCGTACCAAACACTGGCAACTCACTGACATAGGCAGACAAACTCCACAGCACCGGCAAGAAGGCAAACAATGTCATGATCGCCTCGACCATAGACACGCCTAGACCTTCCATAATAGTGGCAAAGCGCATGGTATCTTCCTGCACCCGCTGTGAGGCACCTTCAATACGGCGCACTTGTGGCCATTGGCTGGTGTAAAAATCGTTCATGGCAGTGCGCCAGCGGAAAATATAATGACTGACAAAAAAGCGCGTGATGACATAGATAAAAATCGCCACAAACGCAATTTCGGCAAACTGCAACATCAGTGTGTATAACTCAGCCGTCGTGACTTTGGAGTTAGGTGACAAGGCAGCCTGTACCCCGTCAAAAAACGGTCTGCGCCAGTTATTAATCGCTACCGACACCTGTACCGAGTAATAAGTCGAAAACAAAATAAACGCCGAACCAACAATAGACCACCATTGCCAGCGGCTGGGCTTGAGCTTAAACCAGGCAAAAGCAAACAAGGCGACACTGACCCCATAATAGCCATAAAACAGCTTGAATGAATCGGTGACAAAGTGGCCCAAGCCGATCACCGGCTGTTCTTCAGCCACCGACAAGCCAAACATGGCGCCAATGGCGGCAGAAAACTCAAACCAAACACCACAGCAAATAGCCGCCCAGACAATGACTGAAGGCCAGAACCAGCGGGAATCAGGGAAAAAGGATTTAAACATAGCGCTTTCTTTGACGGTTTTTCTTGAGATGTTTTGGGGAGCCACTTTTCGCCAGTGTATTGGCTCTTGAAAAGACCTGCAACAAAAAAGCCTCCGTGAGGAGGCTTTGTGTGTTTAAACGTGTATGAATGCTAGATGCGATTGCCGCGGAAACAGCAGCCAAGCGGCGTATTGGTAGCGTAATTCGCCTTAAATACCATCGCATGCGGTTTCATCGCTGAATGTTTTTGTAACACACGTTTTTTATAAACAGCCGGTTTTTTCATGGCAGTCTGTTTATCCGCATCGACTTGATTTTCATCGACTTTATCTTCATCTATTGCCGCCACTTTTACCGCAGGCGGTAAGGCGCTCGCAGCGAGCACGGTTTCAGCAGCTTCCGGCTTGGCCGACACCTGGCCCGATTGCGCGCCACTCAACAAGGGATTATTGTCAGCAGGGGCTTCGTGCTCAAAAGTAATCATCATTAAGGCAAGCATGTTTAAAAAAATCAGCTTGGGTAACATATAGGACTTGGTTCGTTGCATTTTTAATACTCAATTTCGTCTCAGGCTATCTCATGCGCTATGGTAGAGGGCTAACGCGCACCGAATAAGTCGGCAGCTGCCGATTTGCTTGTCAGAAAACACCTACAAAATAACTACCGCAGAAAACATTTACGCGATACGATGGTCAGACGATACAGCGTCGTGCATGGTGCATGACCAGAGCGGTTGGCCTTTCACGATGGGAGCCTGTATGCAACGGTTATTCGTATTATCAATCCTGTTAACAAGCATTGCGCACCTGCACGCGCAGCCCAGCATTGTAGACACGCTGGAGCTGGGTCACTCGATTGTGATGGTCACCACCGATATGCCAGGCGGTTCTAATGGCCGCGGCTCTGGTGTGGTGGTCAGCCCTGAATACGTAGCAACCAATTGTCATGTGCTTGCCAATAGCAATGGGGCCAATATCGCCAAGTTTAGGGATGGTTACCAGCCGATTGCCCTCAAGGCCAACTGGAAACGCGACGTCTGTTTACTCAAGTTTGATCCACTGCCGTTTAAACCACTGCCCATGCGCGACAGCAAAACGCTGCAATACGAAGAGGAAGTGTTCAGCCTGAGTTTTCCGGCGGCGGCACCGGTGCCTCAATTGTCTTATGGCAATATCAAAGGCATTTACCCTTACGATGGCAGCATGATCGTGCGCTCGAATGCGGCTTTTTTAATGGGCTCCAGCGGCGGTGCACTGTTTGACCAACACTTTAATTTGATTGGACTCACCACCTTCAAGAGCCCGGGGCACCAGGCGTTTTACTACAGCCTGCCAGTGGAGTGGATTAAAGAGCTGATGGATGCGCCGGAAGTGATCTCGCTCAAAACCAATGAGGTACCGTTCTGGGCCTTGCCACTGGAGCAACGCCCCTACTTTATGCAAGTGGTGATCCCCTACCAGAACGCAGACTGGCCAGCACTCAAAGCCATTGCAGACCAATGGTCACGCAAGGAACCGGCCTCGGCCGATGCCTGGTATTTTCTGGGACTGGCAGAAGAAGGCCTGCAACAATTTGCGCAGGCCGAGCAAGACCTCAAGCATGCTTATGACCTGAACCAACGCGACTATGACGCGATGCTAGCGTTGTCGCGCGTGGCATTTACCCAAAAAGACCTGGCGACCTTGCAGTCACTGCAACCCGTTATCAGCGCCATTGATAAAGACCAGGGGGAGCAAGTGGCGCAACAGATTCTTAAGCTCAAACAGGGTAGCTAAGGTGCACATGCGCCAGAAGATCGCAAAACCACATTAAAATTGCCGCAGCCAGGGAACTCAACCGGTAAAATGCGGTTCAAGCATGCAGCACATAACAATAATGGATACACACACATGATGAAACACGCAGTGACACGCACCACCACCGGGCTGACCATCGCCTTATTTAGCGCAATGGCAGAAGCTGAGTCTCGCATAGATCGCCAGACCGAAACCGCGGTGCCCAGGGCACAAAACCTCTATGGCATCGGCGTAGGCATACTGCCAAAAACGTCTGGCTCCGATGAATATCGTGCGCTGGTATTGCCGATTATTAATGCCAATTACGGTGACCGTTTTTTTGTGAATGCTTTGCAGGCAGGCGTCTGGCTGCTAGACAGTGACGACCAGCGCCTGCGTTTTGGCTTGTCTGCCGAAGCCAAGTTTGGCTGGGATGCCAGCAAGGGCGATCGCACCCGCGGTATGCAAGACCGCGATTTTTCTATTTTTGTTGGCCCATTGCTACGCTGGCAAACCGACTATGGCACATTTAACGCACAATGGACCACAGATGCCAGCGGGAACAGCAACGGCCAGCAAGTGCAGTTGCAATATATTAAAAGCCTGATTCGTGCACCGCAATTAAGGCTGAACGGCGTGATTGGCGCCACCTGGAACAACCAGAAATTCAATGACTACTATTTTGGTGTGAGCAGTAGCGAGGCAACCGCCAGCCGCCCGGTTTACCGTGCTGGCGCCGGGGTTGAATGGCAAGCTGGGGTCAACGGCATGATGCCCGCCTTTAAAGACCACTCACTGTTATTTGGCGCCTTTGTGACGCGACTCAGCAACGCACAGAATGACAGCCCGATTACCGAAACCAGAACCCAGCCGATGGCCTACGTCGGCTACAGCATTCCGTTTTAACGCGCCTGATTTTTAACTGACTTGGCCGCCGCTAATGGCGGCCGTTGGCATTAAAAAACTGCCAGATGACATCATTGGCAACCAGCGCATCAGACCCAGCACTGCCGCCACGTGGCTTGCTACCTCCCGGCCATGAATGACCGCCGGTCTCCGTGACGCAAAGCTGCACTGGTGCCAATCCGCCACGGTGGATTTCGCAATAAGCACCAGCAACCTCCAAGATACGCTCGGCCTGTGTATTGGCCTGATTGAGCTGCACCCACTTCTGTATCGTCGCAGGCACTGACACAAAGCTCACATCGGCCATAGACTGCTGGCCTTTGCCGCCATTAAACGGTACGTGGTCGTCATCTTGGGCATGAATATGCAACACCGCTACCGGCCTCGCAGGCTGGCAGCGCTGGGTATTATCCGTGCCCGCCACGGCGGCAATCGCACTGATGGTGTCAGATAACTCACAGGCCAGTCGATAGGCCATCATGCCGCCATTGGACATGCCATCGACAAAAATACGGTTAGCATCTACATTGGCGCGCTGCTGCATGTCCTGGATCATGGCGCGGATCGCGGCCACATCATCACTTTGCTTTTTGACCGCAGGGCCGCAACAATTGCCTGCGTTCCAGGTCGCAAACTTGCCACCCGGCAAGCGGCTGTAGCCATTCGGGAACACCACGATATAGCCATATTGATCTGCGGCCGAAATCTGGTGGTAAAAGCGCTCAGTTGCTTGCATCTGGCTATTGCCCAGCCCGCCATGCAAGGCTAGTACCATGGGTAAGGGCTGACCCGCTTGCGCTTGCTTGGGCACATGGACCAGATAGGCGCGCTTGTCGCCATTCACAGTGACTGTAAATGCATCATCGCCTGCCGCCAATCCGGCCCACACCAGCGTAGGAAAAATCAGCAAACCCAGCAACACAGGGTAATATAAACGTTTAGGCAAAGTCATGGCGGCTCCAGGCAAGCGTATGGCAAGCATACATGAACGCGCCAGTTGAGCGCGTTGTTGACGACCCCGATTCATCTTTCATAGCATATACATGGCGCAGACTCCTCTTTCCACGTCTTCTATCATCGGCATTTTGCTGGCAGGTGGCTTTTCACGCCGCTTTGGCCCACAAAACAAACTGCTACAGCCCTTGCGCAATGGGCAATCTGTGGTGATTAGTGCAGCACAAGCCTTGATCAGCGCACTCCCCAATAGCGTTGCCGTGATACGCACCACAGAATCTGCCCTTGCCGATGCACTCACGGCGCTGGGGTTTAAGGTGGTGACATGTGAAGAGCAACATCAACAGATGTCGGACAGCCTGAAACTGGGCATAGTGAGCGCACAAGCGGCTTTTCCAGCATTGACCGGCATGGTGATTGCATTGGCAGATATGCCCTTTATTCAAACAGAAACCATCCAGCAAGTTGCACAACAGTTGGCTCAGGCGCCTATCGTGCAACCTGAATACCAGGGCCAGCCTGGGCATCCGGTCGGTTTTCACCGTGACCTGACCCCTGCATTATTGACTGTGACAGGCGACGAAGGCGCACGCGCTGTGTTACGCGCGCATCAAGCTGAGGTTTTACGATTTGAATGCCATGATGCAGGCATTTTAAGAGATATTGATACGCCCGCAGACTTGGCCTAATGTGTTAGAACTGGTTTAGGCTGCTGCACGATCGGCCGCGGCTTGCGACAGCCCGACTTGTTGTAACTGTGACCGCGCCTGAATCAGCTCGGCCAAAATAGACACCGCAATTTCAGCCGGGGTGCGGCTACCAATGCGCAAACCCACCGGGCCATGCAGGCGATTGACTTCCTGCTCGCTTAAATCAAAGCTACGTAAACGCTGTTTGCGTTTTTCCTGGTTTTTGACCGACCCCAGCGCACCGATATAAAACGCGTCTGATTTGAGCGCTTCCAGCAAAGCCATATCATCCAACTTGGGGTCATGCGTCACCGCCACAATCGCCGTATGCGGGTCAGGGGTAATGTCGAGCACCACATCGTCCGGCATACCCGGCAACCAGTCAGCACCTTCTACATGCCATTCGGCACGCATTTCTTCGCGCGGGTCGCAAATCATTACATGAAAGTCCAGCGCTTGCGCCATGGCTGCCAGTACCGAGCCTAACTGGTTGGCGCCAATAATCAGCAAGCGCCATTGCGGGCCAAAATAGCTGTGAAACCAGTCGTTGTCCAGATACGGTAAGCCTTCTGGTAACACTGGTTGGTGGCGTACCTCGCCACTGTGCAAATTGACCGAGCGCTTTAACAAACGGCGCTGCGACAAGCTCTCCAGCATGGGGGCCAGTTGCGCGGCCTGCGTCAGCGGTTCGGCAAAAATTTTAAGCTGGCCACCACACGGAATACCAAAACGCTGCGCTTCGTCCTGATGGATGCCGTATTCAAGAATAGCCGGCTGCGCGGGCAACTGCTGCTGCCGAGCCTTATCTGACAAGTCATCCTCAATACAGCCACCCGACACCGAGCCGACCAGATGCCCGTCTTCGCGTACCACCAGAATGGCGCCCGGCAAACGCGGCGCCGAGCCCCAGGTCTGGATGACGGTGAACAGGTGCGCGCGATAGCCTTGTTGCAGCCAATCGCTGGCGCGTTGCAGCACTTCCCAATCTGACGATTGCATACGCTTACGCCAGTTGCTCGCCTATGGGCAGGCGGCGGATACGTTTACCAGTGGCGGCAAATATCGCATTGGCCACCGCAGGCGCCAATGGCGGCACGCCCGGCTCACCGACACCGCCCATTTTCTCGCTACTGGCGACAATATGCACATCCACCTTGGGCATGTCTTTCATGCGCAACACCTGGTAATCGTGAAAATTAGATTGCACCACTTGCCCGTCTTTAAAGCTGATTTCGCTGCTCAATGCCGCGCCCAGCGCATAGGCGACCGAAGACTCCATTTGCGCCTTGACACCATCCGGGTTCACCGCCAGGCCGCAATCAATGGCTACCACCACACGGTGCACTTTTACTTCGCCGTCTTTCACAGACACCTCAGCCACTTGCGCCACATAGCTGCCAAATGATTCATGCACGGCAATCCCGCGGAACACGTCCTTGGGTAATGGTTTGCCCCAACCTGCTTTATCGGCAGCCAGGTTTAGCGCAGCCAGATGGCGCGGATGGTCTTTGAGTAATTGACGTCTATAGGCCAGCGGGTCTTGTTTGCTAGCGTGCGCTAACTCGTCGATCAGGCTTTCCATGGCAAAACCAGAGTGGCTATGGCCCACCGAGCGCCACCACAATACGGGCACATCACTTTGCACCGAATGCAGCTGCACGTGATGGTTGGCGGTGCCCTTCACATAAGGCGAATCTGCCACACCTTCCACCGAGGTCGCATCGATGCCTTCTTTAATCATAAAGGCTTCAAACGGCGTACCTTTGATAATGGATTGCCCGACCAAGGTATGTTGCCAAGCCAATGGCTTGCCCTGTTTATCCAGCGCAACCGTTGCGCGGTGCACAAACATCGGCCGGTAAAAACCGCCCTTGATATCATCTTCGCGGCTCCACACTGTTTTCACCGGCAGGCCAGCCGCTTTGGCCACCTGCACCGCCTCAGACACAAAGTCCGCGCGCGGATTGGCGCGACGGCCAAAGCCACCGCCTAAAAACTGGGTATGGATGTTCACTTGCTCTGGCTTGAGGCCCAAAATTTTGGCAGCCGAAGCCTGGTCGGTGGTTTGCATTTGCGTGCCGGTCCAGATGTCGCAACCCTGGTCAGAAATTTTCACCGCACAATTGAGTGGCTCCATCGGCGCATGTGACAAATAAGGCAACACGTACTCGGCACTCACACTCTGCTTGGCCTGTTTGCTGGCAGCAGCCACATCCCCCGCTTTGGCCGCCTGCAAGCCTGGCTGTTGTGCCAGCGCCTGATATTGCTTCAACAAGGCAGCGGAGTCCGGCTTGTCATGCCCGGCCAAATCCCACTCTAGTTTGAGTGCTTCGCGACCTTGCTTGGCGGCCCAGTAGTGTTCGGCAATCACCGCCACACCCGTTGGCACTTTCACCACCTTAATCACGCCCGGTACTTTTAACGCCGCGCTGTCATCCACACTTTTCACGCTGGTGCCAAACACCGGTGCACGCGCCACCATGGCCACTTTCAGTCCGTCAAATTGCACATCCTGGCCAAACTTGGCCGTGCCATTGATTTTCTCTGCGCTGTCCAGGCGCTTGGTCGCTTTGCCAATAAACTTCCATTGTTCCGGTTTTTTCAGCGTCACGCTGGTGGGTGTTTCTAGCTGGCTGGCGGTTTCTACCAGTTGGCCATAACGCAATTGTTGTGTGCCATGAATCACCGCGCCATTTTCGGTGCGTAACTCAGCCACCGGCACCTTCCACTGCTTGGCAGCGGCTTGCATCAACAGCGCACGTGTCAGTGCGCCTGCCTGGCGGTAACGGTCAAACTCAGACCAGGTGGTCGATGAACCACCGGTAATCTGAATGCCATACGCGGTGTGGATATAGGCCGGGGCGGCAGGTGCATGCTCAACCTTGACCGTATTCCAATCGGCATCCAGTTCGTCCGCAATCAGCATCGGCAAGGTCGTCCATACGCCCTGCCCCATTTCGCTATGCGCCAGCATCACGGTAATACTGTCATCAGCGCCTATGCGCAAAAAGGCATTTGGCGCAGGCAAGGGCATCGCCTCTGCCGCATTCGCCACGCCCATAAAACGCTTGGCCTGCGGAATACTAAAAGCCACCACCAAACCACCAGCCACCAGCGCAGTACTTTTAATAAAGCTGCGACGCGAGAGATTAATCATATCGTTCATGGTCTGTCTCCCCTTAAGCCAGTTTGGCAGCAGCTTCGTGAATCGCTGTGCGGATACGTTGATAAGTGCCACAACGACAGATATTGCCGCTCATAGCGGCATCAATATCGGCATCGCTGGGCTTGGGATTTTGCTTGAGTAATGAGGTGGCAGACATGATCTGACCCGACTGGCAGTAGCCACATTGCACCACATCAATCTGCTGCCAGGCGGCTTGCACGGCTTGCCCGACTTTGTCGTCCTGCATGGCTTCAATGGTGGTGATTTTTTTACCCACCGCCGCGCTCACCGGCGTCACACACGAGCGGATGGCCTGGCCATCCAGATGCACGGTACAGGCGCCACATTGCGCCATGCCACAGCCAAATTTGGTGCCAGTCATGCCAGCCACATCGCGAATCGCCCATAAAATGGGCATATCATCACTTACATTGAACTCGGCTTCTTTGCCATTGATCGTTAATTTCATTGGGCGGGTTCCTTGAGTAAATCTGTTATGCCTGCTGGCAGAACCAATCTAAAGTTGGCTATCGTGAAAATATACTAACATACACACTTGTATGTATGTGCTTTTATGGCGTGATAAAGATGAAATTTAACCCTGTTAAATAATGTACACAGCCGCGCTATGTCTGGCTGTATACAACGAAGCGGCTCCGATCATTTACATCCAACCGACAACACGGCACAATCAAAATACATCGCTCGCAATATCATTATCGTCACAAGAGTTGAGGAGACTAAAATGCATAAAGCCATTATTTTGCAAGCCGGTGGCGGCTATCAAAACGTGACGATAGGCACGCGTGAAGCCGCCGCGCCCAAAGCAGGAGAAATCACGGTCAGGCTGCATGCCAATTCGCTCAACTACCACGACTTTGCCGTGGTGAGTGGCATGTGGGGGCCAAGTGAGCCGCGTATCCCCATGGCCGATGGCGCCGGTGAAGTGATTGCCATCGGCGAGGGTGTCACCGAGTTTAAAGTCGGCGATGCGGTAGTCAGCACTTTTTTCCCCACCTGGCAGTCTGGTGAGCCACAAGTTGAGGGCTTTGCCACCGTGCCCGGCGATGGCATCGATGGCTATGCGCGCGAGCTGGTCACCGCCACCGTGGCATCGTTCACGCTGGCTCCCAAAGGCTGGAGTCATATTGAGGCATCGACCCTCACCACCGCCGCGCTCACCGCCTGGCGATCGCTGATGGCAGACGACCACCTCAAACTAGGCGATACCGTGCTGGTGCAAGGCACGGGCGGCGTCTCAATTTTTGCACTGCAATTTGCCAAACTGGCAGGCGCGACGGTGATTGCCACTTCGTCCAGCGACGCCAAACTGGACAAACTCAATGCCTTGGGCGCAGATCATCTCATCAACTACAAAACCACGCCGCAATGGGGCACGCTGGCACGCGAAATCACCGGTGGCCGCGGCGTCGATCATGTGGTCGAGGTCGGTGGCCCGGCCACCTTGGAGCAATCGATGCTGGCGGCGCGTGTCGGTGGCCATATATCGGTCATTGGTATTTTAACTGGCCTGGCAGGTGACTTTCCGCTAGTGACGGCGCTCATCAAGCAATTACGTCTTCAAGGCGTGCTGGTAGGCAATCGTGCGCAGCAACAAGCCATGGTGCAAGCGATTGACGCTCACGGCATGCAACCGGTCATAGATAAGGTGTTCGCCGTAGAAGAGATTGTGCAGGCGTTTCAATACCAGGAAACCAACCAGCACTTTGGCAAAATCTGCTTGCAGATTTAATGTTTCAACCGTTTTAGGTTACGACAGAGGCTGACCGCACCAAGCGCTGTGTATAGACAAACTCATAACGACTGATTAACCATCTGCCTGCCACATGACTGGTTGGCAGGCAGTGCCACCGCCATCTGTTTTGGCGTCGCCAGTTTCAGGTTAGCCATCAGTTGTACAAACGCCGCCCGTGCAATCTGGCCGCCCAGACGCGGATTGTCCTGTTTTTCTTTGCCCACTGTTGATACCGTCTGGCCGTGATAATCATGGCCAGGATAAACCAGCGTGGCATCCGGCAGGCTGAAAATTTGACGATGCACACTGTCGTATAACTGGCCGGCATCGCCCTGTTGAAAGTCGGTCCGGCCGCAACCATTGATCAGCAAGGCATCGCCGGTAAAAATACGGTCTCCCAGGTAATAGCTCACGCAACCATTGGTATGGCCTGGCGTATAGCGGACTTCAATATCCAGCGCGCCCACCGTTAAATGCGTGCCATCGGCCACCTGTAAATCACCGCAAAGCACACCTGCATCACGGTGGACGACGCTTTGACTGCCCAAGCGCTGGCGCAGCGCATCCGCCGCGGTCACATGATCGGCGTGCACATGGGTTTCCAGGGTATAAGCCAGCGTGAGCCCCAGACTATTCAAGGCTTCAATGTAGCGCGTGACCTCACTCTCCACCGGGTCAATCAACACCGCCTGTCGGCTTTGCTCACAACCCAATAAATAACTGTATGTGCAGCTCTCGGCTTCAAACAATTGTTGAAAAATCATGTGTCAGCTCCACAGAAATAGTTTCATCAGAGATGGTGTGACGCCGCGGCGCTTAAAGACGTTCGAGGTAAAACGTGAGAGGTCAATGACTGCTTGCCAAACGACGCACGATGGGCTGTGACCAGCCAAAGATTAAAGCCAGCCGCGGCGTACGGCCAGGGTGTGTAGCGCCATGCCTGCCAGCATACTGGCGACAAATATCCACACGGCAGAACCACCGACCAATAACGAGGCAACCGCCGGGCCTGGGCAAAAACCAGCCAACCCCCAACCGGCACCAAACAATAATGCGCCTATCACTAACTTGCGATCAATCTGCTTGTTGGTGGGCAATTGCATGGGCAAGCCCAATAGACTGCGCGATTGTTTAGCCGCGCTTTTAAACGCAAACAAGCCGATAGCAATCGCGCCCATCATCACAAATGCCAGTGAAGGATCCCAATCACCGCTCACATCGAGAAACGCCAACACCTTGGCGGGGTTCGTCATGCCGCCGACGATCAGGCCAAGGCCAAACACCACACCTGCGAATAATGCCACTAACACCACCATTATGCGCCGCCTGCCACCAGCACATGACGCACCAGCCATACCACCAGCATCGCGGTCAGCATAAAAGTGAGCGTCGCTACCAGCGAGCGCAATGATAAACGCGACAGCCCACACACGCCATGTCCGCTGGTGCAACCAGAGCCCAGTCGAGTGCCGAACCCCACCAGTAAGCCAGAGACGATTAACCAGGGCGTACTGGTGACCATCTGCATGGCGGGTAATGGCGTAAATAGCGCATACAACAATGGCGCCAGCAGCAGGCCTGCAATAAAGGCCAACCGCCAGGCGCGGTCACTGGCGGCCGCTGTCCATAACTGGCCAACGATGCCGCTGATACCGGCAACCTGGCCCAGCCAGCGGATTAACAGCAAGGCAGAAAAACCGATCAGCAAACCGCCGATCAGCGATGGCAAGGGGGTAAAGGTGGTCATACAACACTCAGTCGTTAGTGGTAAACAATCAGCGCAAGCTTAATCCACCTCATCCGCCATGTCTTCATGCGGCGTCGGCGAGTTGCGGTTACATTCAAAGCCTGCTTTTTCCAGCGCAATGCGGTACTCACAACTAGACAAATGCCCTTCGAGACGGCCATTAATCTGCGTGGTCTCCTGTTTGCAATAGGCGCAACGGTAGCGATGCGCCTGACCTTCAAAATGCTCTTGTGGATAATCGATATAAAACAGTCGTTTCATCATGGCCTCCTGATTTGCAACAGTGATGAGCCTATGCTACGCCGCCGACTGCGGGCTGGCAATACACAAAAAATAGTGATCAGCAAGGTTTTTTGCTATTTATTTTTTGCGTACAGATTTTAATCACCCCTGTTTTAAATCATAAAATCAACCACTTACAGCACTCACCCACAACACAACCAAAAAGTTATCCACAAAAAATGTGGACAGCATGATCTTATCCCCGGCTGTGTAAAGCCGCTATTTCCTGGATATCCAGGTCGCGCTCCATCATATGCAGTAATTCATCATGAATCTGGCCAGAGCGATGTAGCTTGAGTAACTCTTCACGCCCGGCAGCCACCGCGGCCAGCACCACATTAAAGTGCGCTTTACGGATATCGTCAGGCAGCATGGCATCATTTTTATGCTTGTCCGACAGGCTTTGGCGATAGCCGTATTGCTCCAGTAAACGCGGGTGTTGCAAGGTGCCTTGTGCGTCGTAAGCCAGCTTGTTCACCACCGCATATTGCGCCTGCTCTATGCGTGCCCAGGTTTGTGGCTCGTTGAGGTAAGTCCGCTCATGCGTGGTCGCTTTTAATTTGAGCACGCGTATCACCCAGCCAATGGTGGTGCCCTGAAACAACACGGTGACCAGGATCACGGCAAACGCGCACAGCAGCATCAGGTCACGTCCCGGCACCTCGGCGGGCACCGCCAGCGCTGCGGCCAATGTAACCACGCCGCGCATACCGGCCCAACTGGTCACAAACGACTCACGCCAACTGTTTGACGCAGAGCTTGCGCGTTTACTGAATAATCCAGCCAGCCCATCAACGGCAAACACCCAGACAAAGCGCGACACAATCACCACCGCCAATACCAGCAACACCTCCAGGCTATAATCGGCGATGGATTTGCTGCCCGCAGCGATGCGATCCCACACCCCGCGCAACGATAGGCCGATCAGGATAAACACCAGCGACTCAAACACAAAAATCATGATTTCCCAAAAAGCGGCCCCACGACGTCTGGCGGTAGCGGTCATGATTTCGTGCTGGTGCCAGCCCAGCATCATGCCGTAAGTCACCGTGGCAATCACGCCCGACACGCCAACATGTTCGCCCACCACATAGCAAATCCAGCCTGGTAAGGCAGAGGCCAGTATCATGAGCTCGGTGTCGTGCAGATAGCGCAAGGTTTTATAGACCAGATAACCAAACGCGCCACCGAGCAGGATGCCGCCAATGCTGAGCCAGGCAAACTCTTCAATCGCGCCTGTCATCGAAAATACGCCCGTTAGCATCGCGACAATTGAGAACTTGTATAACACCAGGCCAGTGGCATCATTGAGCAGGCTCTCACCCTCCAGCAACACCAGCAATTTGCGCGGTAATGCCACCCGTTGCAATACCGCCTTAGCGGCAATGGCATCCGGTGGCGACACAATCGCCCCTAGGGCAAAACAGGCGGCCCACGGCAGCGCCGGGGTTAAGCTATGCAGCGCCAGCCCAACCACCAGCGTAGTAAACAGCACGGCGCCTATCGCCAGCAGCAAAATGCCCGCTAGGTGACGCCTGAACTCATGCCAGACCGTGAAATAAGCGCCCGCCATCAACAGCGGCGGTAAAAACACCACCAATACCAGCGCAGGGTCGATTTCAAACGCAGGCAAGCCAGGAATAAACGCAATCAGTGCACCGCCGATGAGTTGCGCCACGGCAGGCGGCCAGCGTAGTTTTTTCGCCAGCACCTCCAGCGCAATAATCGCCACCAAAAAAAATAAAATCAGATTGAAATAAAACGCGTTGGACATAAATTGGGGGCTGACAACAGCCATACTTTCTGATGGAAATACGCAAGAAACGACACGAATTGGCGTCCTCTACAGACGCTTACCGAGTGTAATAGAAAACCACCGCCGCAGTTTTATTTAAACTGGTAAAAGCAGTTTAATCCACCACACCGAGTGAATATCGCGCTGCCCAGCCACGACATTTAAAACATATATTTACATATGTTATGAAAGCAGTGTTTAATAGCGGCTCCAACGTTTATATTGAATTGCGCACCATCACCCGGAGTCATCATGTCGCCGTCTTTGGCAGCCCTCAAGTTAAATTGGAAGACCTGCTGGCTACTGGGCCTGTTGGCAACCTGTTGCTTGCCTTTAATTAGTTCGCTGGGCATCAGGGATGGCCTGTATTTTTTCATTGCACTCGTCAGCGTGACACTGGTCTGGCTGGGTATTTGGCAGCAACGCCCGGCCGCTTATCAAGCATGGCGTCTGTTTGCCATCTCCATCAGCGCCCAATGTCTGGGCGGATTGATAGAGGCCAATACAGATGTGAGCGGCACATTCGGTACACAGTTGTCCCCTGCAGACCTGTGTCTGTTAACCGGTCATTTGGCCCTGGTGCGCAGTTTTTGGCTGCTGGCCTGCCACCAACAGCCGCAATTCCCCCGCCATGGGTTTTTTCAAGGTTGGATACTGGCCACCAGCCTGATGCTGATTGGCTGGCAGTTTTTGTTCTTACCCACCATCTTGCAGCACGGGTTTTCGCTAGACCGGCCACAGACTTTTCGCATGCTGTATCCCTCACTCTCGTTTATTGAATTAGGCATGCTGCTATGGCTGTGGACCAGCAGCGCCGCTTACGCCTCACGACTCTTTGTACAGCTATGCCTGGGGGTCGGTTTTTTTGCCATCGGCGAATGCATTTTTCATGGCACCAGCAATAGCATGGCCGTTCCGCACGACATCAACCTCATGTTCTGGCTGCTGGGCTATGTCAGCTTTGGCAGTGTTGCCTTGCACCCGGAGCTGGCGCAACTCGGCCAGCCACGTGCCAGCGAAGACGACCGGCATGCCAGTCATATTCTGACGCTACTATTGCCATTGGCGTTGCTGTTTCCCGTGGCTTTATTGCTACGGTATTTTCAGGCCTTACATCCCGCCACCGTCGGCATTCTGGTGGGATTCTTTATTGTGTTTATCATCGGCTGGTATCAACTGCGAACCACCATGGGCAATATCATCGAGGTCAAACAGCAACTACAGCAGCAAAATCGCACTGACTACCTGACCGGCATTCCTAACCGCAACTATCTTGAGCAAATAGTTGAGCACAGCATTTATGCCGCACGTAAACCGCTACCACATAGCCTCAATGCCATACTGCTGATGGACATAGACGGGTTTAAGGCCTTTAACAATATTTTCGGCTTTGGCCTGGGCGACCTCATTTTAAAAGCTGTCGCCAAACGGCTCTACCATGATAGCCAGATGCGCGGCGACCACTTTGCCCGCGTTGACGGTGACGAGTTTATTTTGCTCATGCTCAATGTGCCTGACAAAGCCATGGTAGAACAGCAAGCCTGGCATATTCACCACTTGCTTGAGCAACCATTTGTGGTCAATGGTTTAACCGCCAAGGTTAGTTGCAGCATAGGCATCTCGACGGCAGACTCTTTTACCAAGCATACATTTGCCAATATGCAACGTGAAAGTGAGCGTGCACTCCTGTGGGCAAAAGAAAGCCAGTCGCAAGTCGAGTGCTACCAGGCCATGCGTGATCAAACCACAGACAAAAGCTGGGTAGTCAGTGAGTTTAGGCAAGCCATCTATCAGCGGCAAATTGTGGTCTACTACCAACCCAAGGTGCATTTGCAAACGCAAACCGTCATGGGCGTAGAGGCACTGGTACGCTGGCAACATCCGGTACGCGGTCTGATTATGCCGGGCGAGTTTGTGCCGCACATAGAAAACACCGACCTCATTCACACCTTGTTTAAACTCGTTTTGAATGAAGCGAGCGCACAGTGGCAGCACTGGCACCAGCAGCAGCTCGACCTCACGATTGCACTCAATGTCACGGCCCGCGACCTGATGAACTTTGACCTGGTGAAAGAGATAGAACAAGCGCTGGCAAAACATGCCACGCCTGCCAGCCGTATAGAAGTTGAAATTACTGAATCCAGCGCGATCGCCGACCCCAGGCGCGTCAAAAAACTATTGTCTGCACTGATTGCGCTCGGTGTCAAAATCAGTATTGACGACTACGGCACCGGCTATAGCTCGCTGCTTTACCTGCAACAATTGTCTTTGCACTACCTCAAAATAGACCAGCAATTCATCCGCGAAATGCATCTGGATGCCTCCAGCCTCGCCATCGTATGCTCCACCCTCGAACTGGCAAAAAACCTGCACATAGAAGTCATCGCCGAAGGCATCCATGCCGTCGCCTGCCTGCATCAGCTAAAAGCCTTAGACTGCTATGGCGCACAAGGCTTTTTATTCTCAGCGCCTTTACCTGCCAGTGAGATTCCCACCACCATCCAGCGCATTGAAGCCACGCGCTATGAACTCGACTAAACAAACAGACTCTAACCATCACGCCCATTAAATTGACGGCAAAATTAGTTTAATATGCTGTCAGTCATCGCCACAACCGCAGGAGTTTGTATGTTTGCACTGAAAAAATGGATCTGGACACAATGGCAAAAACTGCGTGGCGCAGACCGTGCCTATGCCAAATACCTGGCGCACTTTCAGCACTACCAGACAAAAGTCGTCGATGACGCACTACAGCAATCGCTCAATATCCAGCCCATGAGTAAAGACGCTTTTTTAAAAGCCTGGCAACACAAAGGCCTGAAACCAACAGGTAAATCCTGCGGCTGTAAAACAGGCTGTGGTAGCTAGGGTTGCCAGATGGACATGATCAAAACCCACTCTGGCAAGCTGCGCGCGATTGGTTATGATGCGCCACGGCGCGTGTTAAAAGTCGAGTTGGAGGATGGCAGCGCGCTGGAATACGCCAATGTCGGTGAAAGCCTGTGGCGCAATTTAAAAAATGCCAGCACACCGTGGAGCTATTACCGCGACAATATCGAAGAAGAATTCACGGCCAACCACGTTTCCAGCAAGCCGTCATCCAACGGTAAAAATCCGCTGGATGATTTATTTGGCTAGGCAGACGAGCGCCCATCAACGCAAGGCCAGGCTAAAATGCAGCGCCTGCGCTAGCAAGCCCTGCCGATAGTAAAACCGATGTGCCAGTACATTCGTCAACCCGCTATCCAGAATCATGTGGTCGCAGGCCTGCAGCCTGGCTTCTTGCATCACGGCACTTAATAACTGGCTGCCTAATTGCTGGCCGCGGCGAGCGCTATCCGTCACCAGGTCATCCACATACACAAAACGCCCATGCACCAGATTCTGCTGGTAACGGTATCCCGCCAGAGCGACCACCGTGTCGGCAGCTAGCAAAGCCATCAATTGATACCCTTGCGCCTGCTGTTGGCGAACCTTATCCAAAAAATCTGCCGGGTCCAGTAGCGACGGCCTGAGCAAACGCATTAAAGGATAGCAGTGCACAATTTGTGCGTCTGTGATCATGATTTCTGAATGCAGCATGAGGCCTCCTGGCAATGAACAATAAAACATCAACATCGTCGCCAATATAGTGACATCAAGGCATAATAATAAGAACCATAACCTGCCAAACTGACTATGCCATGACAGTTTCAAACCGTGATCAATGGATGCGTGTAGACAAATCCCGGAGCGAATCCATACATGTACAAATCTACACGCGGTTTAAGCAGGCAATTGAGAGTGGCCTGTTAAACGATGGTGACAGAGTACCCTCCACCCGCGTATTGGCCAGCACACTAAACGTGGCACGCGGCACTGTAGAGAACGCCTATGCTATGTTACTGGGTGAGGGCATCTTTATTGCGCGCGGCCAAGCGGGTTGCTATATTAATGCGCCATTTCGGCAAATGCAGGCAACGGCCGCTCGGCAGGCGCCACAACGCCCTATCACGCAACACCCTCCAGCGACGCCCGCAGGCCCATCGCATGTATTTTTACCAGGCAGCCCGGCGTATGACGCTTTTCCCAAAAAAATATGGTCGAGGCTAGCAGCCCGCCGGGCACGCAGCTTATCCGCCGCAGAGCTGGCGTTTCGTGACCCGTTTGGCTATCTGCCACTACGTCAATCCATTGCAGCCTATCTACGCCTGTCCCGAGGCGTGGTTTGCGATGCGCAGCAAATTTGTATCACTCATGGCTACCTGGGCGCACTCGACTTTTTGTTCAAGTGCCTGCCTATTCAGCAGCAAGGCGTCTGGATGGAGGACCCCGGCTACCTGTTTGCCACACGCCTGCTTGATGCTGCCGGGGCACAACGTGTCCCCATTCCTGTCGACCACGAAGGCCTGATAGTGGCAGAAGGCATCCGCCGCGCCCCACATGCCGCACTAGCGATTGTCACGCCTTCACATCAAAGCCCGCTGGGCATGGCATTGTCATGGTCACGCAGGATGCAATTACTGGACTGGGCCGGCCAGGCCGGTGCCTGGGTCATTGAAGACGATTACGACGGGGAGTTTCGCTATTCTGGCTACCCCCTGCCTTCGCTCAAAAGCCTGGACCAGTATGATAGGGTCATTTATGCCGGCACATTCAGCAAAACGCTATTTCCGGCATTGCGGCTGGGCTACCTGGTGCTACCGCAGCCACTGCTGGCGTTATGTCAGCAAAAAGCCCAACTGTTTCCTCCCGCCGGAGCCATAGGCCCGCAACTGGTCGTCAATGACTTTATTGCCGAAGGACATTTTTCAAGGCACTTGAAGAAAATGCGTGCGCTTTATGCCGAGCGTCGCGAAATCACTCGCCAGGTATTACATGACCACTTGGGGGCGCAGCTTGAAATTAATACCCACAAAAATGGCATGCACTTTGTCGCCAACATCATCAGCTCACACTCGGACCATGTGATTGCGGATGTTTTCAATCTTCACGGCTACGGCATTCATGCCCTATCGCGCTGGGCTCAGTCTCCTGGCCATAACGGCCTGATCATCGGCTTTACCAATATTTCCACCCCAACCACTGCCCAGCGGGCTGCCATGCAGCTGCGCGCCTGCTTTTAATCATTTGTCTACCACACCAAGTCATCATGGCCCAATCAGATAGGCCATTTTTGGCTCTGTCTGCACTGAGCCATAGTGCCTAACATGCCAGCATCTTAACCCGCCTAAAGGATCAAGCGATGAGACTGATGCATGTGGATGCCAGCCCAAAAGCCACGTTGTCCAACTCAAAAATGCTGTCTGCTTATTTTGTCGAGCAATTGAAACAGCAACTCACTGGTCTGGAAATAGACTACCTGGACCTGTCTGTAAACACGCCACCGCACGTCAGCGGGGAGTTTGCCAAAGCCACGTATACCCCGGCAGACCAGCGCAGTCATGCCATGAAAAAAAACCTGGCATATTCTGACCAGCTCTGCGCACGCGTCATGATGTCTGACTTGCTGGTGTTCGCTATGCCCATGTACAACTTCTCGATGCCCTCCAGCTTTAAAGCCTTTATTGACAACCTGGTGCGCACCAACCTCACTTACACGTTTAACGCAGATGGCAGCACGTCAGGTATGCTGACCCGCCAAAAAGTCATTTTTATAACCAGCCGAGGCGCAGACCTCAGGCCGGGCCTCAGCCCTTGGTCACACATGGACGCACTGACGCCAGCATTAAAAGCACCGTTTGCATTTATGGGTGTGGAAGCCCCATGGTTTGTAGATGCACAACCGTTGCAGTTCTCAGATCAATCCGCTAGAGAAGCCGCACTTAACCGCGCTTATGCCGACCTAAATACCGTAGCCAGCACATGGGTTACCCAGCTTGACCAGATGCAGTAAGCCCTTGCTGCCTCCCTTAACTGAAAGGATACGTAATGAAGATTGTTGTTATTGGTGGTACCGGCCTCATAGGCAAAAAAACCGTCAACCTACTCCAGGCAAAAGGCCATCAGGTGCTGAGCGCCTCAGCCAGCACAGGGGTGAACATTGTCACCGGGCAAGGATTAGAGCAGGCACTCACAGGGGCAGAAGTCGTGATCGATGTCTCAAATGCACCCTCTTTTGAAGACACAGCCGTCATGCAGTTTTTTGACCATGCCGGGCGCAACCTGGCAAAAGCAACTGCCTTGGCTGGCGTAAAACACTATGTCATGTTATCAGTCGTGGGCACAGACACCTTGCAAGATAGCGGTTATTTTCGCGCCAAGCTAGTGCAGGAACAGCATGCCTCGCAAGCAAAAGCTCCGTATACCATCGTCCGCGCAACCCAGTTTTTTGAGTTTATGGATGCCATTGCAGGTGGCAGCACCGTGGGCAATGTTATTCATTTACCAACAGCCTTATTTCAGCCTATCGCCGCACAGGATGTTGCGGCTGCGCTGGTAGACGTTGCATTCGCTGCGCCGGTCAACGGTATCATTGATCTCGCAGGCCCGGAAAAAATCAGCATGGCCGCACTCATTGCTGATTACCTCGCTCAAAAAGGGGATACCCGCACCCTGGTTGCAGATAGTCAGGCCTTGTATTTCGGGTTGCACCTGAATGACCAGTCGCTCAATCCCAAGCAACGCGTCATATTAGGCACTCAAACCTTTCAATCGTGGTTCGCTGCACAACACGGCACACCCACCACTGCATAATAAAAAGCCCGCACAAGCGGGCTTTTTATTATGCCTTACACGGATGACGGCAGTACTGCCGCCTCGATCTTATCCAACTTCAACCACAACAAATACACCCGGCAATCAAACTCATACTGCATATAGTTGGGTTCCATATGCAAACACAACTGGTAAAACGCTTTGTCGTGATCGCGCTCTTTTAAGTGCGCGAGCTCATGCACCACAATCATCTGCAAAAATTCCAGCGGTGCTGCTTTAAAAAACGCCGAAATACGGATTTCTTTCTTGGCCTTGAGCTTGCCACCCTGCACACGCGAAATGGCCGTGTTTAAACCCAAAGTCTGCTTTTCAATGGTCAGTTTGTTATCGAAATACACTTTATCAAGCAAGGGTGCATTTTTTAAATAGCGCTGCTTGAGTTCACTACAAAAATCATACAAGGCCTTATCGCTTTGTATTACATGCACCTGCGGATAGCGCTTTTGAATATACGCCCCCAGCTGCCCTTGCGTATGCAACTGCGTAATTTGCGCACGTAAATGGGCAGCATAACCGGGGAGATATTGTTGGATCAGGGCAGCAGACATGCCGCCATTTTAAAGAGCCATCCACATTGAAACAAGCCACGCAAGCTTTTACTTGGTCGGCGTGTGCAACCCGGTTTATCTGCTCACGCCGCAAACTTTGCAGCCTGCAGACGACTCCAACCTGCAAGGCCTTGATATAAGCCAAACACCTGCGGCCAAAGCCTGTTAGAGTAAACACATCTGTTAAAGGGGATGCACCATGAGCAACGAACTCAAAGAAACCAAACTGGAAGCACACTTAGAGGCGGTAGAAAAACACAAAGCGCTGCTTGAAAAACTGCATTTAAACGGCAATCAGCATTTGGATGAAGTGAATGGTTCACTGCAACAACTCACTCTCACCTTAGAGGAATATCTGAAAATTATCGGGATTCCTTAATCAAACCAATAAAGCACGGTGCGCTGCCAATAGCGCATCTTGCGACCAGACTGAAACCTGGTGCGCTAACCAGCGCAGCCTGCGCTGCGCATAAAGGTGACGGCTTGCCATGTTAAACTGGCTATCGACTTTCAACAGACAACACAGCATGATTCAATATAACCCCAAAGACTGGCTCACCTTTATTTTTCGTTTTCACGAGTCCGACACCTTCCGCCAGTTGATGCCGATGATGGCGCTCATCGGCGCCTATGCAGGCGGCATTGCCTATCTTGAAATTGAGTATTGGAAACTGGCCGACAGCAGCCATGTGAAGAACCTGTCGTTGATTCACACCACGGTTGGTTTTGTGCTCTCGTTATTACTGGCCTATCGCACCAACACTGCCTACGACCGCTGGTGGGAGGGCCGCAAAGCCTGGGGTGCGCTGGTGAACAACAGCCGCAACTTATCGATGAAGCTGTCGGCTTATTTATCTGACGAAAGCGATCGCGATTTCTTCAAGAAAATCATCCCGACTTACGCCTCGGTGTTGTCCAAGCATTTAATGAATGAAGACGTCAGCAAAATGCTGTTTGAAGGCCTCGATTTAGAAATCGACCACCACGAGCACCACCCTAATCAGATCGCGCAACGCATTTTCCAAAAAGCCAACGAGCTCTACACCAGCGGCAAAATCACCGGCGACCAGTTTTTTATCATTCACGAAGAGCTTAAATCGTTTACCGACGTCTGCGGGGTATGCGAACGCATTAAAAATACGCCCATCCCCTATTCATACAGCGCGTTTATTAAAAAATTCATCTTCTTTTATGTGATGACCTTGCCGTTTGGCTTTGTGTTTAGCCTGGGCTATTACGTGATTCCAGTGGTCGTCTTTATCTTTTACGTTTTAGCCAGTCTCGAACTCATCGCCGAAGAAATTGAAGACCCATTTGGCACCGATACCAACGATTTGCCGACGCCCAAAATGGCGGCCAATATTAAAAAACACGTGGAAGAATTACTTTGAAAGTACGCCTTTAGGAGTCAGCCTGATGGAATCTTCACTACACACACTCAACAATCTATTTGCCCAACTTGGCTTGCCGAATAGGGATGACGAGATCGACAGTTTTATTCAAACGCATAGTCATCTGGCGAGCGCTGTTTCATTAGCTGACGCACCTTATTGGACAGCCGCACAAGCGGCCTTTTTGCGCGAAGAAATATTAAAAGACGCAGATTGGGCTGAGGTCATAGACCAGCTTAATGCGCGCTTGCATGCAAAATAAGCACAGCGCCTGCCTGAGCAGGCTGCTGCGCATGTAGTACTTTTTAGGCACTAGCTTTAGCGGCCAGGCGCTCGAGAAAATAATCCAGCGAGGCTTTGCCGGCGCCGCTAATCGCCAGCCAGGTAAACACAGCAAAATAAGTCGCCTCTTCAAAGCCGAGCAGGGTTTCTAAAGAATCAATATCCGCCAGCTTGGCCGAGACAATGGCGACCACCATCACCACCGCCAGGCCGCCACCGCAGATTCTGGTCATTAAGCCCAGTATCAAACCCAGCCCGCCCAAAAACTCCCAGCCAGACACAAACGGCGTTAGCAATTCCGGGTAAGGGATGCCCCAGCCTCTAAAGTTTTCTATCATGGCAGGCAAGTTGGTCAGCTTGCCCCAACCGGTGAGCATAAACGTATAGCCAACCACAATGCGCGCGATCAACGGGCCCGCCCATGAAAAATGTGCCGCGATGCGTTTGGGCCACCAGATCAATAAGTTTAAAACTGTGTGCATGTGTACTCCCCTTTATGTGTCGTGTTGAGATGCCAGCAAGCCATTGCGCATCCATTTTGAAAAATAAGCCGTGATGTTGTGTTGTTCGGATTCATCGACGTCCGCCAGCACCTCACCGATGGTCGCGCCGCTAAAAATACGCGATAACAATACAAACTCGTTTGCCTCCAGCGGCATGCGCCACACCACATCCTCGTGCCGGAACACCGCCAGGTAAACCGGCGCCTTGCGTGGCAGCATATCGGTCTCGTCATCCATCACCGCCTGATAATAGGCATTCACCTGATGGTCAAACTGCAGCAGTTGCAGTGCTTGCCGTGGATACAGTGTTAAATCAAGAATGCTCTCTGCCGTCAGCCCTTGCAGATGTGATTCATTTAGCGCTTCGGTTTCTGCCGGGTCGGTCATTTGCGCCACGGTAGTTTCTAACTGACACAAATCATGCGCAAAGGCATCGTCAGGCAATGCCTGTTGAATAAAGGCGGGGAGCTTGAGCGCAAAGCGGCCAATATTAAAGTGGTCTGGCAACACCTCGGCCACAAACGCCCACATGAGGTCAGCAAACACTTGCTCCGTCAGGTAGTGCCGCAACACTGGATAATCATCCGCCACCACGTCATACAAACGGTAGCGGTAAGCATTGGCATACACCGACAACTGCTCGTGTGGCGCAAACGCATGTTTGGCGCGTATCCATTGCTCGGGGGCGCTATCAAACCGGCTGCCCAGTGTCACCGCCTGCTGCATCTGGGTTTGCGCCGCGAGTAGTGGCATGTCAGGCGTGTCCAACACCACGCTGCCTGCCTGCGCTAGCTGCGGCAGGGTAAATTCAATGGCCTGTTGCGCCGCCGTTTTCGCTTTATCTAGCTCGGCAGACAACACTGGAAAATCGGGGATACGGTCATCCCACTCAATCATGGTATTCGGCACGCGCCCGGCACGGTGCACCACATATTTGTAGAGGCTCCACACCTCATCAATCACATGGTCATCATGGGTATCCACAATATGGTTGCCTTTATTGCTATGCCCGGATAAATGCACCTGTATCACCCGGTCCAAAGGCAGCGCATCGAGGTAGCTTTGCGCGTCCAGCCGGTGGTTATAACAGGTCACATAGACATTATTCACATCAAGCAGCAAATGGCAATCGGCCTCATTGGCCATGGCGGCCATAAATGCTGCCTCGGCAATGGTGGAGTGCTTAAACTCCAGATAAGTCGACGGATTTTCCAGGGCGATTCTGCGGCCCAGGCGGTCTTGCACTTGCTTAATACGCTGCACAATATGCTTAAGTGATTCTTCGGTATAAGGCAGCGGTAGCAAGTCGTGCGTATTTTTATGCGCCACGCCCGTCCAGCACAAATGGTCAGAAATCCAGGCCGGATTCACCCAGTCAATCAACGCTTTCAGTTTTGTCAGATACTCAGAATTAATTGGGTCCACACTGCCTATCGACATGGAAACCCCGTGCATTACCAGCGGATACAACTCTTTGATGCGCGCCAAGTTGCGTTTAGGCTTGCCATCGGTATCCATAAAGTTCTCAGAAATAATCTCAAACCAGTCAACCTCAGGTTGATGTTCAAAAATATACGGGTAGTGCTGGGGCCGCAGCCCAAGCCCAAAACCGAGAGATGGCGTATCTAAAGACATTTGAAAATCCTCTCAAAAAAGCAGGGCAACGCACCCTGCCTTTTTGATACTGGTTGCAATAGCTTCTAAATTACTTGCTACCGTCAGTGGCGCAAGAGCCATGACCTTTACACGTATTTTTGCCATCGCCACCCTGGCCTTTGCAAGCGTTTTTGCCTTTACACGCATGCTTCTCTTTGCCATCCGCGGTTTTGCAATTGGCTTTTTCCATCTTGGCGTTATCTTTGCCATTACAGCTAGACTTGCTATCCTCACCGGCAAAGGCTGGTGAAGCAGTCATCACAGAAGCAGTGAATAAGCCCAAAAGTGCAGCGGCAGCTAATTTGTTAGTCGTTTTCATAACATCTCCTAAAAATAATCATCAAAAAGTGAATCAGTAAATGTGTACTGCAACCCTTAGTCTGGCGGTATACAAACGCCTTACAATTATTTTTAAGTTATTTTGAAATAGGTTTTGCAAACAGGTCGCATACGCTGATAGTGATTGCATAGATTGAATTTCAATCAGAGTTAGTTATAGTTGTAAAAAAATGCTGATAAGGCTTAAAAAATGAAAGCTATTTCAATCGGGTGTCTGCTTGGTTTATCTCTGCTGCTGTCAGGCTGCGTCACCAACAATATGACTGGTAGATCGCAATTGATGATCGTGTCTGAAGATGCGGCCATCAATAAAAGCTCGTCACTGTATAGCTCGATGATTGACGCTTACGACAAAGAAAAAAAGCTCAGCGGCGATGCCGAGACCAATCAGCGTGTGCAAAAAATCACCAACCGGCTGGTAGAACGTGCGGTGTTGTATAAGCCAGAATCACAAAAATGGAAGTGGCAAGTCAATGTGGTTGAGTCAGAGGAGATTAATGCGTTTTGCATGGCTGGCGGCAAAATGGCGGTGTATACCGGCCTGCTAGAAAAAGTTAAACCGACAGACGACGAGCTGGCGCAGGTGATGGGTCACGAAATCGCGCACGCACTGGCCAACCACACCGCAGAAAAAATGTCGGTCGATATTCTGACCAAAATCGCCGTCGCAACAGTCACCGTGGCTGTTGCTGCATCAAGTAACGGCACGCAACAACAAAATAACAACAATGTGCAAACAGCCAACCAGTTAGCCATTCTGGCCGGGGGTGCTTTTGTCACGCTACCCAACAGCCGTGGTGCAGAAACCGAGGCTGATAAACTGGGTATCGAAATTGCAGCACAGGCAGGCTACAACCCGGCGGCCTCAGTCACGCTGTGGGAAAAAATGATGGAAGCCACTGGCAATAAAAGCAAAGGCGACTTTTTAAGCACCCACCCATCACCGCCCAATCGCATCGAGGCCTTAAAAGCACTGCAAGAACCGATGCTTAAAATTTATGAACAACGGTTGCCAGTTTATGCCGATTACAAACCAGCGTACACCTATGTACGCAGCGCCAAAAATGATTGGCTGGAAAACTCATCTAACGTGAGGGTGATTGAAGAAGGCCAATCTAGCCTGGTTGAGCCACCCGCAATAGACTCTGCTAAAGCCATCGCTTTTTATTCCAGCGATTTTGAAGCCTTTAAAGCAGGCACGCTAGAAATGAAATGTGAAACCTGTGGGCTTAAGTTTTATATGAATACCAGTGATTTAAAGGCGCTGCATAGCAAGCAAGACTGGCGCGGCCTGGTGCATAAAGTCGTGAATATCAACTATATGTTTGACCTCTCTTACTACTACCTGGCACAGGCCGCATACGGCATGCAGAATCATCAAGCTGGTGATTTGTACATGGCGAAAGCACGCGAATTAGCACAGACTGACAAATACGCCTGTGCCACGGCCAAGATGAATAAATGCGGGGAGATTAAAATTGCGGAAGAAACTGAGGCATCTGCTGCCAGCAATTAAGCAAATGCTTTAAATACAAAAGCTGCTTCGAGCTCAACATCATGGCCTACGATTTCACCCTGCCGCCAGCCTACACAACAGCATGGCTACAAAACTTAGATGTCATAGAACAAACCCGTTTGCTACCGCAAGTATTTGCACTTGCCAGAGAACAATACCCAGAATGGCCAGCCGAGCAATTGCAAAACTGGCTTGCAGCTTTGGCGGGCGGTAATGTCAACGGCACCAAAATGGCGGTCTCGGTGGTGCTGAATGCGCAAGGCGAAGTGGCCGCCGCCAGCGCCATGGAGTTGTATCACAATGGCACCGCCATGATTAATTACAGCCTTGCCCGCAAAGACGCCAACAATTATGTAGCGCTTATTTACGCTGCCACTAAAGATATGGCGGCTGGCATTAAAGAACTACAAGCACGTGGTGAATCCATCCACTTTGTGGGCAAAGAGCATCATTTAAAAAGTCTGCGCGCCATTGCAGGCTATTATGCAGTGGGCCAGGTGCCGCTTGATGGGCCGACCTCATTGCTGACCAAGCCTGTGAAATATTATGAAGTGGCCTATGGCGACCCGGCACAGGTAGAAAACCAGGCCAGAATCGCCCATGCCTACCAACTCGCTGACCCTAAAAACGGCTATACCGAGCAAGAAGATGTGCATTTGTGGCTACTGGGTGATTTTACGCCTAGCGACCCCAACAAGCTCTTGGCCGAATCACTTAGGGCACTGGCAGAAACTTACGCCAAAGAGCACAGCATCTTCCGTGAAAAAGATGTTCGATTAGACCCCGGTTATCTCTCCCTAAACCAGCTGGCCGACCATTTGCCAGCCACTGCCACTTACCAACAAGCCGTGCGAGCGTCGGCGCGTAGTGTAGCGCAGTGGATGGGATTGAAAAACGAGTGATCACAGCCGTTTTGTGCGGCTTTTGTATTAGCAGCGTAGCCTTGAATGCGGCCATATTGATCTATAGCGCCGTCATCGATAGATGCCATGCAAATGGAACCAATCATTTCCATTCTGATTCAATAGACTAGCGCAGGCTAGCGGGTGCTTGCTACTTAAACCCTGTGTTAATCTAGTTTTGAGATATGCTATTGATGCGCTTGCCAGGCGAGCCTCTAAATCAACCATTAAACATATGAACAAGCCCCCTCATCGCAGTATTGTCTTAAGTGCTGACCCCGCGTTGCTAAGCCGTGAGCAGATCCGCGCTTATTTTCATGAGACCGCCGATATTTATGAAGCTTTATTTGAGGTGCTCACCAGCGACGAGGCGTATTACGTTAAACCGATTCCGCTCAGACATCCGCTGATTTTTTACTACGGCCACACCAATACTTTTTTTATTAATAAACTGATTCTGGCCGGGCTGATCTCCGAGCGGGTTAACCACAGATTTGAGTCCATGTTTGCCGTCGGCGTCGATGAAATGGGTTGGGACGACGTGAACGAAGCGCATTATCAATGGCCGACGCCCGCCGAGGTCAAAGCCTACCGGGCACAGGTGCGCGAGGTGGTCGATCAATTAATCACGCGCCTGCCGCTTACATTGCCTATCGACTGGGAGAGCCCGTGGTGGCCGATTTTGATGGGCATCGAGCATGAGCGCATCCACCTCGAAACCAGCTCAGTGCTGATTCGGCAACACGCCCTACAATATGTGCAATCGTTACCGGCGTGGGCACCCTCTGCGACGCAAGACGTCGCCGCGCCAGAAAACCGCCTGGTCAGCATCCCCGCTCGTGACATCGTACTTAACAAGTCAGCCAACTATTACGGCTGGGATAACGAGTACGGCCATTTTCACACCCACTGTACCGCGTTTGACGCCGCGCAATACCTCACTTCGAATGCCGAGTTTTTACAGTTTGTCGAAGCCGGTGGCTACCAGCAAGATATTTATTGGCAAGAAGAAGGCCTGGCCTGGCGCCAATACACGCAAGCCCAACATCCGACCTTTTGGATCAAACAGGCTGATGGCTGGAAACTGCGCCTGATGACCGAAGAAGTCGAGATGCCCTGGAGCTGGCCGGTAGAAGTGAATTATCATGAAGCCAAGGCATTTTGCCACTGGCTGGCGGCGCGCACCGGCAAACCCGTGCGCCTGCCCACCGAGGCTGAGTGGTATAGTCTGTATGAACACGCGGGCCTGTCCGACGACAACATCGCGCATGGCAAGCAAGCCAATCTATTTTTAGACCATGGTGCCTCGCCTTGCCCGGTCAATCAGTTTGCGCAAGGTGAGTTATACGATGTGGTCGGCAATGTCTGGCAATGGACAGAAACACCAATTTTTCCGTTTGATGGTTTTAAAGTGCATCCGCTCTACGATGACTTTACCACTCCGACCTACGATGGCCGCCATAACCTGATCAAAGGCGGCGCCTGGATTTCGACCGGCAACGAGGCGATTAAGCATTCGCGCTACGCGTTCCGCCGCCACTTTTTTCAACATGCAGGATTCCGCTATATTGTGACTGACACGCCCATAGAACAAAAAGACGCCTATTACGAATCTGACAAGCAATTGTCCGAGTATGCCGAGTTTCATTATGGCGATAGCTATTTTGGCGTGCCCAACTTTTCTAAAGCCTTGAGCGATTATGCCTTGCAGCATTTGCAGGGCAAGCCCAAGCGCACCGCGCTCGACTTAGGCTGTGCCACCGGGCGCGCCACTTTTGAACTGGCACGCGCGTTTGACCATGTCACTGGCATTGATTTTTCTGCGCGCTTTATTGGCCTGGCGATGCAAGCGGCCGAGCAAGGCGTGCTGCGTTACACCATGACCAACGAGGGTGATCTGGTCAGCTATCAAGAACGCACCTTGAGTGCCTTAGGCTTAGACCAGGTAGTTAACAAGGTGGAATTCTGGCAAGGCGACGCCTGTAATCTCAAGCCCCAGTTTAGCGGCTACGACTTTATTTTAGCGGCCAATTTGATTGACCGTCTCTACAGCCCGCGCCAATTTTTAAGCACCATTCACGAACGCCTGAATATTGGCGGCGTGCTGATGATCACCTCGCCTTATACCTGGCTAGAAGAGCATACCCCACGCGACGAGTGGATAGGCGGCTACAAGCAGGATGGTGAAAATGTGACCACGCTCGATGGCCTGAAAACCTTACTTGGCCCACACTTCACCCTCATGCAAACGCCGGCGGAGATTCCGTTTGTGATTCGTGAAACCCGCCATAAATTCCAGCATACGCTGTCTGAAGTGACGCTGTGGGAGCGCGCGCGTTGACCAGCCGCTTTGACCAGCCCATCGCGCGTGAAGGCAGCGGCGCGTTAAAGTTCGATGGCCGGGCGCAGACCTTCGGCACTACCGAAGTCACGCCAATGTGGGTGGCGGATATGGATTTTGCCGTGCCTGAGGCGGTGACCCAAGCCTTGCAAGCCCGCGTGGCGCATCCGGTGTTTGGCTACGCCCTGGTGCCCGAGAGTCTTTATCAAGCCTTGATCGACTGGCTGCATACGCAGCATGATTGGCAAGTGCCACGCGAGTGGATCGTGCTCACACCGGGCGTGGTGCCGTCACTCAACCTGGTCGTCGCTGCGCTCACGCAGCCGGGCGATGGCGTGATTGTGCAACCGCCGGTGTACTTTCCGTTTTTTTCTGCCGCCACCGGGCAACAGCGACGCTTGATTGAAAACCCGCTACGCCTGGTTAATGACGCAACAGGCCAGCCGCAATACCAGATGGATATCGACCACCTAACCGCGTGCGCCCAACAGGCGCGCATGCTGCTGCTGTGCTCCCCACACAACCCGGTTGGCCGCGTCTGGCACACGGCAGAACTCAATGCGCTATTAAGCATCGCCGACGCGCACAACTTAATCATCCTCTCCGATGAGATTCATGCAGACTTGGTGTATGCAGATGCGCAACACCAGCCCTTAAGCCGCCTGGCGATGCAAACTGAAACCGCTACACAAACCGCGTTGTCGCACCGCATCATCACCGCCGTCTCGCCCAGCAAAACCTTTAATATCCCAGGCTTGGGCCTGTCGGCCTTAATCGTCCCCAATGCGCAGCATAGGCAAGCCATTCAACGTCAGCTGACGACGCTAGGCGTTTCAGTGACTAACCCGCTCAATATGGCCGCGTTTGAAGCCGCTTACCGTGGTGGTCACGCCTGGCAGCGTGCGTTATTAGATTATTTGCAGGCCACGCGTGATGCCGCCATCGCCTACATTCAAGCAGAACTGCCGAGTATCAACGTCATCGCCCCGCAAGCCACTTATTTGCTGTGGCTAGATTGCCGCGCTCTCCAGCTCGATGACGCCGCCCTCAAACACTTTTTTATTCAAGAAGCGCAACTCGGCCTCTCGCCCGGCGCCATGTTTGGCCACGGCGGTGAAGGCTTTATGCGTATGAACATCGGCACGCCCAAAGCCAACGTCATGACCGCACTCGCGCAATTAAAAACAGCCCTCAGCCGTAAGGATCTCGCATGATGCACGCTTTAACAACGATGTTTACCTGCCTGATGTTGTGCGCACTCTTCACGGCCAGCCTGGCGCAAGCCAACACGCTAGAAGAAGCCAAGCAAAAGCTCGCCGAAAAAGACTTTGCCGCCGCCCACGCCATCTATTTGTCACTCGCCAATCAAAACGATGCCAAAGCCTGCTACAACTTAGGCCTGATGTATCAAGATGGCGACGGCGTGGCCAAAAACCTGGACGAAGCGGTCAAGTGGTACACCAAGTCGGCAGACCTCGGTTACAAAGAGGCGCAATACACGCTGGGCGCATTGGTGTTTCAACGGCAGATTCAAAGTATCAGCTACCCGCAAGCAGTCACCTATTACGAGCAAGCGGCCAAACAAGGCCACGTGAAATCGCAACTCAATTTAGGCATGTTGTATTTTAGGGGTGACGTCATCGCCCAAGACCTGCCCGCCGCCGTGCAATGGTTAAGCCTGGCAGCGAGTAACAATAATAGTGAAGCGCAAGGCTATATGGCACAACTTTACCAACAAGGCGCGGGGGTGGACCAAGATACGGTGAAAGCGGCGATGTGGTTGATGCTGGCGACGCAAAATGAAGATAAGCGCTTTTTGACTCGCCACACCAAAATGCTTAACTATCTTTCTGCGCAAATGACCGAGCAGCAAAAAACTTCTGCCACCCAATTAGCAGCGCAGTGTAAAAGCCAGCAGTTGCAAGGGTGTTAAGTAGGTTATGCATCGAGTGATTCACGCCTTTCGATACCAGCAGGAATACGTGTAAGGCATCAACAACTGACACGACCAATCCACTCCAGCGAACCGATGGAGTGTCGTCATGAAACAACAACCACTGCTAACCGCTTTATGCGCAATCGTATTTACGTCAAACGCCATTGCACAACCACAATGCAGCGCCGTCAGCGGCCCGCAAACCAATGCTCTGGTTGAGCTCTATACCTCAGAAGGCTGCAGTAGCTGCCCACCCGCCGACCAATGGTTAAGCCGCTTAAAGAATCAAAGTAAACCGATTGGCAACATCGTGCCCATCGCTTTGCATGTTGATTATTGGGATTACATCGGCTGGAAAGACAACTTTGCCAACCCAGAATTTGCCAAACGGCAACGTGAAATGGCCGCCTCAGGGCATGCGCGCGGCGTATATACCCCGCAACTCGCGATTAATGGGCAAGATACGCGCAGTTGGTTAAGTGATGCGCGCTTTAAAAGTGAAGTCGCCAGCATAAATCACATGCCTGCCAAGGCTGAGATTCGCCTGACAGTGAACGCACAAACGGCTAAGTCACTGCAAGTCTCCACCAACATCAAAACCGCTGAGGCCGGGCCATTGGTCTATTACCTCGCGCTACAAGAAAACAACCTGCAATCCACCGTCAATGCGGGTGAAAACCATGGCGAGCTATTGCGCCATGATTATGTCGTGCGCCAGTGGTTAGGGCCGTTTAAGATTGGGGCTGATGGCAAAATAAGTGCTAGTCATGAAATCCAGCTTCAAACAGCCTGGAAGCAGAATGATCTTAATGTGGTTGCTTTTGTGCAAAACTCAGCAACGGGGGAGATTTTGCAGGGATTGGCTTTGGGGTTGTGCGAAGATTAATGTACTCTGACCCCAATTATTTCATGGCTCAGCCTGGCCGCGAGGAATAACAACAGTGAAACAAGGCTATATGGCCCAACTCTACCAGCAAGGCGCTGAGGTAGAACAAGATACGGTGAAAGCGGTGATGTGGTTGATACTGGCAAAGCAAAACGAAGATAAGCACTTTGTGACCCGCCCACCAAAATGCTTAATTATCTTTTATCGCAAATGACTGAGGAACAGAAGGCTTCTGCAACTCAATTGGCAGCACAGTGTAAAAGCCGGCAACTGCAAGGGTGCTAAGTAAGAACGTTTATCAACCGCAATTGAAATCAGCACTTAATTAAGTCAAAGAATATTTACATTAAAAATACTTATTCAGTTGTATATAAGAAAGAATATCTAGACACCATATCACTCCAACTTTGGGCCATCATAAAATCCTTTTTACCCGTAATCCGGAATCTGAATTTCATTGGAAGTTGGACCTTAACAGGCTCATCAATCATAACACCCACGCCCAATTCAAATAACCAGTACATCCCTTCACTACCAGCTATATCTGTACCTGATTGCTCAGGTGTAATCTCACTCCTGGATACCAGACTAACTGAGCGGACCTCATATACAAATCTTGCTGCAGAGGCGCCCAAACCATCTTCAGTCACAACTGCGCAATATGTAATGTCACGCATCACCTGAACAGGAATATTCTCACCTTGAATAGCAGTGTCTCTTGTGTGATACCACCGTGCCGTTCCATTGCGGAAGGCGTCAAGGTATTCCAATGTCCTATTTGGACCAGGTGGTGCAACAAAAATTAACTCATCGTCCCTGACCAACCTTAGCCCTATTGGAGATATCCTGACTGAATTCTTTGCAAGAAACTCATCAGGAGCTGAGATCTTGTATTCCGTTGCATGTTGCTTACGACTCAGATGCTTTGCTAAAAAATGACCAAGCCAATTGTTACTTTGACCAGGCAACGCAGGGAAAGCACCAATTCCGACGGCCTCAATTGCTGCATGGTAAGGATTATCCGACTCTTCATTTTGCTTCTGATCCGGATACCAGCCCGGAAACAATACAAATGCCCCGATAACAGGCCGCGCTTTAACACCAATACCATCGGAAGATTCACCAAGGTGTATCAGAGCATCCCGATAACGATGCATCTGATTAAGAGCGTCATCGGGTGCAAGATCCAACAAATTTTCAGACGCTGCAGACTCGATCCGGTATTTGGCATCGAATACCCAGATGATTTTTTCTTTGCTGGGAAAGTTGATTTCGAGCACGATATCCGGCTTCTGTACTGCATTCCAAGAATAGATCCGGCCGAAGTCTTTGCCAGGCTTTCCGAAAACAGGCTCATGTGCCAACCGGATTTCCAGGCCGTCATCACGCTCAAACCGGAATGATGCACCTATCCCGTCAATCAGCTCTTTTTCAAATCCCTTGTTACGTAGCATTATTTTCTGATTTTGAGGCCCTGAGAATCCAAGCTCCAGCAATTGCCGGCGAATCTCCAGTAAACACCACACCTCATAAAGTTCTGCAACAGATTTGACTGAGATCGATGCATGCCGGCCAAACACATCCAGATAGAGCTTAAGCTGTTGCCATATCCGGTAAACTCCGGAATAGCCTGCCCGTTGGTGCAGCACTAATGATTCACGCTCTATACCGTCAAAATCACCTACTTCATCGAACAGAGGGTGAGCAAGCTTACGCTCAAAGTCTTTGCACCAACCATCCAGCTCGTTAAAGAAAGTTTGAGATAAGCGCTCCCGGTCCGGAGCACTATTGTAGATTGCGGCACGGCGCGAGAAATTCGTCAGCTCTCGACTACACCGCTGCAAAACCATACGCACGAAACGGTTTTCCGGAGTGTTAACAGAAAGCTTCCTGCTGGCAACAGTAAGTTTTCGATTAATAGTCATTTGTGCAATTGACTCAGCCACGCACTCCTCAAGACGCATTGGTAACTTACCATGCAGCCTGTCGGCGGTTACAGTCCTTAATGTTTTCTGTAACCGGTTATGGGGAGCATTGCAAACCAGTTTCACTTGGTCCAGCAATTCATCTTTTAATGCTTTAAATTGTGCAAGCCACAATAGCGGAAAACGTTCATGCGGGCGGCGTGATTGTGCAAGTTCCTGATCAGTTTTTTGTACAAGTGAAAACCGCCAGAGTGGATATTGCCGGTCTACTTCTGCATGGATTTTTCCAAGATCAGATGTCATGTCCATTTTTACAGGAAAGACCTCAAAAGCGATTGCGTCTTCGTGTCTTTGCGCATTGCTTTCATAAGCAACTACTAATCGGAACCACCCGATATCGTTGCCGAAATTAACAGTGCCCCTCAACTTGTTTTCCGTCAGACGGAAAGCATCGCAAACACTGTTCAATCTATGCAACACAGCGTTTGGTACAGCCTCGTTTTGGAAACTGAATTCAAACTCATAGCTCCGATTCTCAAAAAAAATCGGATCTTCTAATTTAAGAAAATTGGCCTGCTGTGCCGACGGCAAGGGATGAGAGGAAATGAACTGGCCAGAAAACCTTATACTTTGCACCGGTACCGGAATGCCACGGGAAACACATATGGAATTTAACTGTACCTTAGGTGCAGAAATATCCTTGCTCCAAACATTTAGAGACCAGTTTTTAAACTCTAATTTAAGAAGATCTGGCAAACTCAGACTCACCGAATAAAATTAATTATGGCCAGAAACTGGTGAAGCCATTAGCCTCTAGTCTACTTTGCATCCACGAAAGTTTTTTCAGGCTGCGGAAATCTATATTAAGTGCATCTCCATTGATGAGGGTACGGAAAAGGTCTGGCCTTGAGTCAATCCCCCCCTCACTAAAGCGAGTATGAAGCAAGTCATTCAATTTAGTCAGTAGACTTGTCTCACCGTCATAACGTAGCTTCTCGGCATCCCCCTCAAGCCTGGGTAATACCTTACCCATCAAGAAATCATCCCACACGGCATGAAGTGCTCTATCATCAAACGGGGCAAAACACTTCAAAGAAACCAGCAACTCATTTAATGCCCTAAACGCAAGTTCAAAAGGCGTACCCGTCAATAAGTCATTAACTTGTTGAAGAAATATAATTGACTTATTTCCGTTGCTATCCGCAGCAACATCCAACAGTTCATCTCGCGTCACAGATGAGCATTTTGAATAAGTGAATGTTTTAACTAATGTATCCGGCTCAAAAAAATGTAAAAACTTATTGGGGAAAAACTCACCAAAATCGATAGTAAAAGCACGGTCTATTACCTTGCGTGAAAAGCCATGAGTAGTCTCATCCATATTCACAGTGCCAGCAACAATCAGATTAGGTGGTAACGGTAAGCCGTGCTTGACGAAATACTTCCAGAGATTACTCTCTTCATCAAACCCTAAGTCTTGGCGCAATTGATTACAGACGCCTGTGCTTAAATGCCGTCCAGGATGCAGTAATGCATCACAACTATACACGTCACCTTCCCATTTCCGGGTTTCTAATACAGAAAGGTAATCAGCAAAATACTGCTCAACCGGCGCCAGATTCATTTCATCAAGACATGCCCAGTATGGCGTAATCGACTCCAATGGCTTTAACGTATAACTATTCCCGTCAGACTGCTCAACCGATTGACGCCAAGCTTCAGCTATGAACTTCAATAAAGGCGTTGGCACATATTTCTCACCGTCAATACGGGAGACATACCCGAGTAAATCAGAAGGTTCATGCCAATCTGGGCGAACAGGAATCAACTGATAGTTGGAAACTCCATTTCCAATTAATTCTGCCTGTCTACGGATAAACCTTGTTTTACCAGTGCCTGAAATGCCCGCCAGTAATAAAAACGGTTTGGCTAAATTGATATAGTTGCCACTAAACTGCTCCAAGAATGCCTTGTATTTGCTCACCCCTGAGCTATACATGCCATTTCCTGACTGATTAAGTTGTGTCCACTCTGGAATGACTTCCAATTTACCCTTAAGTAAATCTAGATCTGAAGTACTCTTCACATAAAACAGTCCTGAAAAAACCGCTCCTTGATTTATTAATAACCGGTTTATAAGACGAGGAGTATCTTTTGTATACTTACTGATCGTATTTTCAGGAACATTATTACTTCTTAGCCACTCCTTAAATCTACTCTCGAAGCTTTCTGAAGCAGAGTGCGCTTGAATACCTGCAAGCTCTTCAATGTTTGCCGGGACTGCCTCTAATGCTGCTCTAACAGAAAGTTGATCAAACCTTGTGTTAGTCTCCACACCTTCATATTCAAAGCCTCCAAGATAACAAACAAGCTTTGAAAGCACTCTTGTTAACTGATTACTTTGACTCCCCCCCAAGGTCGATATCTCGATTAACTTTGCATCACTCGAAGCAATCTTAAATATTGCTCTATACGACTTTTCCTCATACTGTGTATAAGTCGGTTTTTTGCTAGGAATGGCCTCCCAGGCAGATTGACAAGAAGCATGTGAGTTATCAAGAAACTCTAAAAAAGCCACTGCCGTAGATGGATCCAGAGAAAAAACTTTACCATTCTTGTTGCTAAAACTTATTACAAAAGTCTTATTTATTGATACTTTCTGACCATCATCAACTTTTAATTGATCACAGTAGTCCTGAAAACTCATTTCATTACTCCGATAATTGCTTCAGAAATTTTACTTACAACCGGAACGGCAACTGAGTTACCGAACTGTCTGTAAGCAGGTGTTTTAGCTTGGGGTATTATAAATTCATCAGGATAACCTTGGAGGCGTGCACACTCTCTCGGAGTCAAAAACCTTGGATTAGCTCCTTCCTGAGGTACTAAACACTCCTTTCCATCTTTGCCATATCTAGCAACCAGGGTATTTGAAGGTCTATTGAGGTCAGCTGTAAAAGCTGTAAAACCAGTTCCACGCTCTAAATTTCTGCTGGTCCTTTTAATATGTCCATCCCACAACTTATCAGAGATTGTGTACTTCTCAAGAGGTTTATATTCAAGAATACTCTTGAGTGGGAGAGGGTCCCCTTTGATCTCAGGAAATATAAAATCAACTTCCAGATCTTTTCTAAAGCAGACCATGTAGCAACGAACTCTTCGTTGAGGAACTAATGGAGAAGCATCAATAATTGCATACTTAAAGTCATAACCAAGTTCATCGATTGATTCTTTTATTACAGCAAAAGTGCGCCCTTTGTCATGTCTCTCTATATTTCTAACATTCTCAAGAAAGAGGACTTTAGGTTTCTTTACCGATGCTATTCGCATAATGTCAAAAAATAATGTTCCTTGCGTATTACATTTGAAACCGTGGTCTTTCCCTATAGCTACCCTTGCCGAAACTCCCGCGTGACTAAACGGTTGACATGGAAATCCTGCAGCTAGAATCTCATGATCTGGTATAAGCGCATTTAATGTAGCATCATCAATATCTTCTGAAGTAAATGCAGTAATATCTCCGAATGGCAATTCACCATAATTATTGAGATAAGTTATTTGAGCGGCACGATCCCATTCACTACTAAAAACACATGCGCCATTTTGGCTTTGCAGAGCTAATCTAAACCCTCCAATACCAGCAAATAAGTCTATAAACCTGAATTCCGGAACCCTAGGTGGTGGAAAATTGATTTCTTCAGAAAGATATGACTTTAAGGTTTTAACATCGCGAAATAAACCTGATGAACTTAAAACATGCAAAATCTCTTTACTGTCGACCTTTCCGGTAAGTTCATACCCCTCTGCCAGAGCATGAAGCCATTGATGAATCACAGCTCTAGAGTCGCTTCCATTAAGTGTATGTTTTTGTGCGAACGGTTGAAGAATTGATTCAATTTCTAAAATTTTTGTCATCGAACTTTAACGAGATCCAATCTTTTAAGTCTTTCAATCAAGACTATTAATGAGCTTAATAGAAAGAAGTTTTGAATCTTTCAACTCACACTCCCAAACTACCAATACTGACCAGCCAAGCTCACGTAATTTCAAACTATTTTTTCCATCCCGAAGCTTGTTCTTTGCAAGTTTCTCATGCCAAAACTCAGAGTTTGTTTTAGGAATGCCGGAGTCTTTGCAACCATGACTATGCCAGAAACATCCGTGAACAAAAACTACTGTCCTGTATTTTGGTAAAACAATATCGGGCTTACCTGGCAGGTCTTTCCTTTGAAGCCTGAACCTGTATCCTAAATAGTGTAATAGTGACCGTACGGCTTTTTCCGGCTTGGTATCTTTTCCCTTGATCCGGCTCATGTTCCATGACCGCTTTTCTTTTGTCAGTTTATCGACCATGCTGGTTTAACGTCAGGGATTTTATAGCAGAATTATACTGGGATTAGATCAGTAGATTTCAACTGCGATAAATTAAGATGCAAGAAAAACCCCACAACTGTGGGGCTTCAAATACACTAATTTTATTGTAATTTATGGTGTTGTGCACAATCTTACACGGTTTTGAATTCCGACTTTTAATCACCCGCACTTACTATCCCCGCAGTTCAAGCAAGTCATACATCCATCCATCAGGATGCTTGCTTTGGTATTACATTTTTTGCAAAGCCGGGCCCCTTTGGGGAAGCCTTCGTCGTTTGACTCATCACCTGACTTGGCATGTTTTTCCAGATATTCTGCTTTTTTCTCTTCTACCAGTTTTTGCTGGTGTTCGTCTAAGCCTGGTTTTTTCAGCATACCGATTTCTTGCAGGTGTTTTTCTACCACTTCACCAATCTCGGCCACCAGGCTAGGCACAAATTTGCCGCCTTTTTTAAAGTAGCCGCCACTAGGCTCGAATACACTTTTGAGCTCTTCTACCAAAAAGGTGACATCACCACCTTTGCGAAACACGGCGGACATGACGCGGGTGAGCGCCACTATCCACTGAAAGTGCTCCATATTTTTGGAGTTGATGAAGATCTCAAACGGGCGGCGGTGCTCTTGCGGCGTGCCTTCGTTCATGATGACGTCGTTGATGGTGATGTAGAGCGCGTGCTCGGTCACCGGCGTTTTGATTTTGTAGGTGTTGCCCACGAGCATGTCTGGGCGGCTCAAGGGTTCACCCATTTGAATGATGTTTGTGACAGGCGCTGCTGCGGCCTCGGCTGCTTTTTTGTCTTCATCGGTCACCAGTTTGTAGGCGGTGATTTTTTTGTCGATTTTGATTGCCATGTTGTTCTCCCTATTGGAGCTTAATTTTTCAATAAATTCAATATGCTAACGTAATCCAAAATTCCAGATGGTTGCCGTTACGAGCGATGCCAGTGCCAAGCGAAAAGCGGTTTTAAACCGGAGTGTACAAGCGAGTACATGAGGATTTAAAACTGCTTTTTAACGCCGCAATGGCGAGCGCAGTCGGCAAACACTAGAATTTTCCGTAGTAACCTTCCTTGAAGGCGTCGAATAAATTCGCTGCTGTGTGAATCTCACCGTCATATTCAATCTCTTCGTTGCCTTTGGCTTCGATCTCGGTGCCATCTTCCAGCGTAAATTTATATGTGGTGCTCTCTAAGTCTTTCTCGGTCACCAGCACGCCCTGGAACGCTTCAGGGTTGAAACGGAAGGTCGTGCAGCCTTTCAGGCCTTTGTCATACGCGTAGAGGTAGATGTTTTTAAAGTCTTCAAAGTCGTAATCGGTCGGCACGTTGATGGTTTTGGAGATGGAGCTATCAATCCATTTTTGTGCCGCAGCCTGAATATCCACGTGGGCTTTGGCCATGATGGTGGATGAATCGAGGAAGTAGTCTGGCAATTGTTCTTCTGGCTTGTCGCTGAACGGCATGGCGTTCGGGTTGACCAGTTCGCGGTAAGCCAACAGCTCGTAGCTGAATACGTCGACCTTCTCTTTAGACTTTTTGCCTTCACGGATGACATTACGCGCATAGTGGTGAGCAAAGCTAGGCTCGATACCGTTGCTGGCATTATTCGCTAATGACAGCGAAATCGTACCAGTTGGCGCGATAGAGCTGTGGTGTGTGAAACGCACACCTTTGGTGGCGATCTGGTTACGCAGGCCTTCGGGGAACTGCTGCATATAGCGGCTGTATTTACCAAGCAACACTTTACCGGCCAGTTTTTGACCGACCTTGATGCCATCGGCGGCCATTTCCGGGCGCACGCGCAGCATGTCGGCGGTGACTTCAAATTTCTCGTCCATAATCGGTGCCGGGCCTTTTTCTTCGGCCAATTGCACGCCGACTTCCCAGCCTACTTCGGCCATGACGCGGGTCACTTCTTCAGTGAACTTGATGGAGTCTTCATCACCGTATTTCATTTTGAGCATGGTCAGTGTGGAACCCAAGCCTAAATAGCCCATGCCGTGACGGCGTTTGCGGGCGATTTCTTGGCGTTGTTGCTCTAATGGCAAACCGTTGATTTCAACCACGTTATCCAGCATGCGCGTAAACACGGCGACCACCTGGTGGTATTCGTCCCAGTCAAAAGCGGCTTGGTCGGTGAATGGCTTGCGCACAAACTTGGTTAAGTTAACTGAGCCCAGCAAACAAGCGCCATAAGGTGGCAATGGTTGCTCGCCGCATGGGTTGGTGGCGCGGATGTTTTCGCAGAACCAGTTGTTGTTCATCTCGTTGACGCGGTCGATCAGGATAAAGCCTGGCTCGGCAAAGTCGTAGGTGGACGACATAATCACGTCCCACAGACGGCGCGCCTTGATGGTTTTGTAAATGCGGCAAGCGACTTTACCAGCCTCTGGGCCATCCAGCTTGGTCAGGTATTTGGCTTTGATCGGCCAGTCGCGCCACACCACTTGCGACTCGTCATTCACATTGAGGCCATCGATAATGGCTTCTTTCTCAGTGACCGGGAACGCCAAACGCCACTCGGCATCGGCTTTGACGGCCTCCATAAACTCTTTGGTGATGAGGCAGCTGAGGTTGAACTGGCGCAAACGGCCATTTTCACGCTTGGCTTTGATAAAGTCAGTCACGTCCGGATGCGAAATATCAAACGTTGCCATTTGCGCACCACGACGGCCACCGGCGGAGGAGACGGTGAAACACATTTTGTCGTAAATATCCATAAACGACAGTGGGCCGGAAGTATAAGCACCGGCACCAGCGACAAACGCGCCTTTTGGACGCAGGGTAGAAAACTCGTAACCAATGCCGCAACCCGCTTTGAGGGTCAGGCCAGCTTCGTGCACTTTGCCCAAAATATCGTCCATGCTGTCTTCAACCACGCCAGAGACAGTACAGTTAATGGTAGAAGTGGCAGGTTTGTGCTCTTGCGCCCCGGCGTTAGAGGTAATGCGGCCTGCCGGAATCGCACCACGGCGCAACGCCCACAAAAACTTTTCGTGCCATTCGGCTTTTTTCTCTTCGGTGGTCTCAACGTCGGCCAGCGCGCGTGCCACGCGGCTGTAAGAATCGTCCATATCCAGGTCTACATGCTCGCCAGACTTGGTTTTCAAGCGGTATTTTTTATCCCAGATATCCAGCGAAACAGGTTGCACCGGAATATCGACGGCGACCTCTTCTGAATGGACTTTCTTTTGTTCAACGGCTTTCAGCATCGAGTTCTCCCACCTTTGGTGATTCTTATTAATTGATAACGCGCTGTGAACCGAAAAAACACCTGCGGCTGACAACGCGTAGAACAAAGACTGGCTTGAAACAAGCGTTTGCACGCTTATATGACCGCACGCTATGGATTGAGATGCGGCTTCAACCAAACACAACATCTTGTGTTGCTGGCAGTAATTTATGCCTATAGTTTGTTGACGTCAATTGATTTTTTACGCCTTTTTTTGGTGCGTGTTGCTTGCATTTTGCGAATCACTTTAACTACAAGGCCTCAGGCATAGGTGAGTCATCACTCTCGTGTTTTGCATGCATTTGATTGGTGCGCGCAGGCGACATCACACGCAAATATGCGAGAATAGCGCCATGCCAAAATTCGTTTATTCACTGCTGATGTTTGCCGTGGCCGCCCTGCTGCCGCTCAAGCTATTCTGGCGCGGCCTCAAGCAACCCGAATACCGCCAGCATGTGGGTGAACGCTACGGCTTTTATAGCCAAACCGTTAACGCACCTGTTATTTGGGTGCATTGCGTCTCGGTGGGTGAAACGCGCGCCACGCAGCCGCTGATTTTGGCCTTATTGGCGCATTACCCAAGCCACCAGATCCTGATTACTCACGGCACCCCTACTGGACGCGACACCAGCAGCCAATTGTTTAAACAAGAGATTGCCTGTGGCCGCGTGCTACAAGCTTATTTACCGGTAGACGCGCCAGGCGCTGCCAAACGCTTTTTGGCTCACTTTAAACCCACCTTAGGCTTGCTCATGGAAACCGAGCTCTGGTTTCACATCATTAACCAGGCCACAAGGCTAGGCATCCCCGTGGCACTGCTCAGCGCGCGTTTATCAGCAAAATCTGCCGCAGGCTATGCCAAATTGGGCAGCCTGACCCGCACTGGCCTGCAGCAACTGTCGTTAGTCGCCGCACAAACGGCCGCCGATGCCGAGCGCCTGCAAGCGCTGGGGGCTCAGCACCCTATCATCTGTGGCAACTTAAAATTTGACGTCACACCACCGACGGACAGCGTAGAAAAAGGCGTTGCATTACGCCAGCTACTAGGCGCGCAACTCACCGTGTTTATGGCGGCCAGTACGCGCGAGGGCGAAGAATCATTAATCCTCGACGCCGTACAAGGCACGGACGTGCTCACCCTGCTAGTGCCGCGTCACCCGCAACGTTTTGCCGAGGTTGAATCACTACTCAAAGCGCGCGGCCTGCGTTATGTATTGCGTACAGAGTTGGGGCAAACCTTGAATAAGGATGTGCAGGTGGTACTCGGCAATAGCATGGGAGAGATGTACACCTATTATGCGGCGAGTGACTTTGCCGTGATGGGCGGCAGCCTGCAACCACTGGGCGGGCAAAACCTGATTGAAGCAGCGGCGATGGGCGTGCCGACGATATTGGGGCCACATATGTTTAACTTTGCGCAGGTGACACAAGCGGCGGTGATGGCGGATGCGGCGGTGCAACTAAGCGATGTGGCGGAGTTGCATGGCATGATTGCGGCTTTGGCGGCAGATAAGAATAAAGTGCGAACGATGGCGCAAGCAGCGAAGGGATTTACGTTGCAGCATAGAGGGACAACACAGAGATTGATGGCTGCAATAGCGCCTTTACTAAAAAGGTAATTCTCCACCTTGAAAGTGGTTTGCGAATATAGAAATATCGCCGAATAAGGTCACATCTAATTTCGCCTGTTGGCGAGTCACTTTCTGGTGCTTGTCCCCCAGAAAGTAACCAAAGAGGACGACACCCAGCCATCACGGCCTGACGGCTCCCTTGCGTTGCTCAACAAAATAAGCCGGTCACGAAACTCGCCCTAGCAGCTTGCAAACTACGCAAGCTGCCGCGGAGCTCAGACAGTCGCTCCCTCTACTCTTATTTTGTCTCCGCTACTCAGCGTGATGGGATGGGATTCTTCTCATTTAAGTAGCAACGTAGAAGTTTGGACGGTTAAAAAACAGATTCTTTAATATTAATTTTAAGAGCGGTTGCAGTCGCATGGTGTTCGGGGTCCCCATCTGACGCGCCGAGCAACGCAGGATTGGCGGGAGTACTCGGCCATCGGCTGTTCGAATCCCGCAGCAGCTCACGGTTTTTGTGAGCTGCCAGGTTGAGTTGCGATGGCCGCCCGGCAAGCCGAGTAGCGCAGGGAACAAGCGGAAGCTGGGGTGCACTTTCTTTTGGTTACTTGTTCTTTGGGCAAGCAAAGAAAAGTAACTCGCTGAAAAAGCGAAAAACAACCTTACAACAACCCGCCAATATCACATCCAAACGATTACCTTCATGATCACTCAAACAAAAAAGGCGTACCTCTCAGTACGCCTTTTTAACTCAATCACAAATCGATTAGCCAAGGTTAGGCGCTAACCAGCGCTCCAACCAATCCTTCTCCACACCACGCCGTTTCGCCATGTCTTCCAACTGGTCATTGCCAATCTTATCCACACTGAAATACCTGGATTCAGGATGCGCAAAATAGAAACCACTCACCGCCGCCGCTGGCAGCATGGCGTAACTGTCTGTGAGTTGCATGTCGATCTCGGTCGCTTGCAGCACCTTGAACATATCCTCTTTAACCGTGTGGTCAGGGCATGCCGGGTAGCCGGGCGCCGGACGAATGCCTTTGTATTGCTCTTTAATCAGCGCTTCATTGCCTAAGTCTTCGTCTGCCGCATAGCCCCACAGGTCTTTACGCACACGCTCGTGCATGTATTCGGCAAACGCTTCGGCCAGGCGGTCGGCCAGTGACTTGAACATGATGGCGTTGTAGTCATCGTGGTTTTTTTCAAAGTCAGCCAGGCGTTTCTCCATGCCCAAACCTGCAGTCACGGCGAACAGGCCGATATAGTCATCTACACCTTTAGGCGCAATAAAGTCGGCCATGCACTGGTTAGGGCGGGCGACGCCGTCAATCACCGGTTTTTGCGTTTGCTGGCGCATGCCGTACCAGGTCAGTGCGACCTGGCTGCGGGTGTCATCGGTATAAATTTCGATGTCATCACTGTTGACCTGGTTAGCAGGCAACAAGGCAATCACGCCATTGGCGCTGAGCCAGCGGCCATCGATGATGCGCTTGAGCATGATTTGCGCTTCGGCAAACACTTTGGTGGCCGCATCGCCGACCACTTCGTCTTTTAAAATCGCCGGGTAAAAACCGGCCAGGTCCCAGGTCTGGAAGAACGGACCCCAGTCGATGTATTGCGCAATCAGCGCCAAATCAATATTTTTAAAGACGCGGCGGCCGATAAACTTAGGCTTCACTGGCGTAGCATCGCCGGTAAATTCCAGTTTAGCGGCATTGGCGCGTGCATCGGCCAGGCTCAGCATAGGCACGCCTTTTTTGTTGGCGTGCTGATGGCGGGCTTTTTCGTAATCGGCCTGAATTTCGGCTAAATAAGCGCCGCGCGTTTCTGGCGTCAGCAGATTTTGCATCACACTTACGGAGCGCGAGGCATCCGGCACGTAAATCACCGGGCCTTCGTAGTTAGGCGCAATTTTCACCGCCGTGTGCGCACGTGAGGTGGTCGCGCCGCCAATCAGCAACGGCGTCTGGTTCTCGACAAAATGCGGGTCGCGCTGCATCTCTTTGGCGATATAAGCCATTTCTTCAAGGGAAGGCGTAATCAGGCCAGACAAACCAATAATGTCGGCATTTTCGCGCTTGGCCATTTCTAGAATCTCAGCCGCGGGCACCATGACGCCCATATTCACCACCTCGAAGTTGTTGCACTGCAACACCACCGAGACAATGTTTTTGCCGATGTCGTGCACGTCGCCTTTCACGGTGGCAATCACCACCTTGCCTTTGGGCTTGGCGACCAGGCCGGTGCGACGTTCCTCGGCGGCTTTTTCTTCCTCAATAAACGGGATCAAATGCGCCACGGCAGATTTCATCACGCGCGCAGATTTCACCACTTGCGGCAAAAACATCTTGCCCTGGCCAAACAGGTCACCAACCACGTTCATGCCGTCCATTAGCGGGCCTTCAATCACATGGATCGGGCGACCGCCGTTATTCATGATGTCCTGGCGCACTTCTTCTGTGTCGGCGACGATAAAGTCAGTAATGCCATGCACCAGCGCATATTCCAGGCGCTTGCTGGCTGGCACCGGGGCGTCTGGTGTGCCGCGCCAGACCAGCGTGGCCTCGGCTTTTTTGCCACCTGCGACTAGCGTGCCAGCAATCTCGATCATGCGTTCGGTCGCAGCCAAAGGATTGTCTGGGTCGACCACGCGATTGAGCACCACGTCTTCTACGCGTTCGCGTAATTCTGGCGCAATATCGTCATACACGCCGACCATGCCAGCGTTGACGATGCCCATGGTCATGCCGGCCTGGATGGCATGGTAGAGGAACACGGTGTGAATCGCCTCACGCGCAGGCTCATTGCCGCGGAAGCTGAAACTGACGTTAGATACGCCGCCGGAAATGCGGGCGTATGGCAGGTTTTGCTTGATCCAGCGTGTGGCTTCGATAAAGTCCACCGCGTAATTGTTGTGCTCTTCAATGCCGGTGGCGACGGCAAAAATATTCGGGTCAAAAATAATGTCTTCTGGCGGAAAACCGCTGCCGACCAATAAGTCATAAGCGCGTTTGCAAATCTCCGTTTTGCGCGCATAGGTATCGGCCTGGCCGGTTTCATCAAACGCCATCACCACCACGGCGGCGCCATAGCGCTGGCACAATTTTGCCTGGCGTAAAAACTCGGCTTCGCCCTCTTTCATCGAAATCGAGTTAACAATCGCTTTGCCTTGCACACATTTGAGGCCTGCCTCGATCACCGCCCATTTTGAGGAGTCAATCATGATAGGCACGCGGGCGATATCCGGCTCGGAGGCGACCAGGTTAAGAAAGTGCGTCATCGCCTTGACCGCATCCAGCATGCCTTCGTCCATGTTGATGTCGATGACTTGCGCGCCGTTTTCTACCTGCTGGCGCGCGACACTCAATGCTTCTTCGTATTGCTCGTTGATGATCATGCGCGCAAACGCTTTAGAGCCGGTGACATTGGTGCGCTCACCGACGTTCACATATAAAGAGCTTTCGTCGATGATAAACGGCTCAAGGCCTGACAGCTTGGTGGTCACCGGCAGGCTTGGTACCTGGCGTGGTGGCAACACTTTAATCGCTTCGTAAATCGCATTGATATGATCAGGCGTCGTGCCGCAACAACCACCGGCGATATTGATAAAGCCGCTTTGCGCAAACTCTTTGACCAGACTGGAGGTGACGTCCGGTGTTTCATCAAAGCCGGTATCCGACATCGGGTTAGGCAAACCAGCGTTGGGGTAGATGCACACGAAAGTATCGGCCACTTTGCTCAGTTCTTCAGCATAGGGACGCATCAAGGTCGCACCAAGCGCACAGTTCAAACCAACAGTGAGCGGTTTCACGTGACGCACCGAGTGCCAAAAAGCGGTCACGGTCTGGCCGGACAAAATTCGGCCGGACGCGTCAGTCACCGTGCCAGAAATCATGATCGGCCAGGTTTTACCTTGTTCGTCAAAGAAACTCTCAATGGCGAACAGCGCGGCTTTACAGTTAAGCGTATCGAAGATGGTTTCCACCATGAGGATATCCGCGCCACCATCGACCAGGCCACGGATTTGCTCCATGTAGGACGTCACCAGTTGATCAAAGCTGACATTACGCGCGGCAGGGTCGTTTACATCGGGTGAAATGGAGGCGGTTTTGGGCGTAGGGCCTAATGCACCAGCGACAAAGCGCGGTTTGTCAGGCGTGCTGTACTTCACACACGCGGCTTTGGCCAGCTTGGCCGACTCGACGTTCATCTCATACACCAGGTGCGCCATGTGGTAATCGTCTTGCGCGACGCTGGTGGCGCCAAAGGTATTGGTTTCGATAATATCGGCGCCAGCGGCCAGGTATTTCTCGTGAATCTCCTGGATCACCTGCGGCTGCGTGAGTGTTAGCAGCTCGTTGTTACCTTTAACAAACAACTCGCGCTCGCCCGGCGGGCCTTGAAAATCTGCAAAACGCGCACCGCGATAATCTGCCTCGGTCAGCTTGTATTGCTGAATCATGGTGCCCATTGCCCCATCCAGAATCAGGATGCGCTTGGACAGCGCGTCGCGTAACCATTGTTCGGTGGCAGAGATGGGCAGTTGCGGCATGCTTATCAACTTGAAAACAAAAGCGTTATTTTATCACAAGGCATTACACAGCCCGGTAACGCATGCCGTTAGAAGTTAAATCGTAGCGTGGTCATCCAGACGTGGTTTTCGCGGTCTACCGTACGCGTATTAATAAACTGGTGCAAATAGCCGGTTTCAACGTTAGAAAAGTCGCTGAATTTCCAGTTAGCGCCAATAAACAGGCGGTTTTGATCAATGCCACGCCGGGCGCCCCACTCGGTTTGGTTAAGATTAATAAATAACTCGTTAAACGCCACCCACGACAGGCTGGGGTGTACCCCACTCGGCGTGGTGGCGCGCACCATCTGCCGCAAGCGATGCCCGACATCCTGAAAGTCTTCGCGCCGACGTTGCTCAAGGCGGGTACGGCTAGTGAAGGTGACGTTAGCCACCTCATCAAACTGATACTGAAACTGCTGCCACAAACGGTTTTCGCGCTGCGACGACTGGCTGGGCGGGTGGCTGATAATGGTGTCGTAGCCGAGCCAGACACTGGCTTTGGGGTTGAACTTGTAAAACACCGATGGCCGCAAAATCAGCTGGTCAAAATGCTGGCCTTCGTCACGCCAGCGCGGATGCGTGTCCATGCTCCAGTAAAAGTTTTCTGCCGGCAATTTACCCTGGGTATAGACGCTAAACCAGTAACGGCCATCTTCTTCGGTCTCGGCCACGGCGTGCGATAAGCCCCCAAGGACGAACATGAAAAAAACACGGCTTAAAAAAATATGGTCGAATCGGAAAAATGACATTAACATCGCGGCATTCTATGTATCAATAATTTCAGGCATCAACATAGGCGGTAAACCGCTGGCCTGGGCATCTGAGGGGACTGCATGATATCAGGTTTGGTTCAACTCTTTTTATGGCAGGGCCTGGGCGAGCTGCTAAGTAAATTCTTTTTACCCGGCATTCCTGGCCCGGTACTTGGCCTGCTGTTGCTACTGACTTTTTTATGTGTAAGAAAACAGGTAGACAGCGATCTGGCCATGGTCGCCGACAGCTTTCGCCAGCATCTGGGCCTGCTGTTTGTGCCTGCCTCGGTCGGCGTGTTGCTGTTTTTACCAGAGCTGCAAACCCACGCGCTAGCGGTGAGCACCGCACTCATTGTTAGCGTGATTTTAACCATTGCAGTAACGGCACTGGTGCTCAAAGTGTTGTGGTATTTTTCACTCAAGCGCAATAAAGGGCATCGCCATGAATAAACGCATCCCGATTTCCGAGATCTGGGTCTACTTGTCTGGCGACCCGCTGTTTGCACTGATTATCACGCTAGCCACTTACCAGTTGGGCTACCTGCTGTATGTGCGCGCCAAGCGCAATCCGCTAGTCAACCCGGTCGCCATTTCGGTGATACTCACCTGCCTGGCCATCCATCTACTCGAGATGCCGTATGAAAAATACTTTGAAGGCGCGCAGTTTGTCCACTTTTTGCTAGGCACAGCGACAGTGGCTTTGGCGGTGCCAATTTACAACGGCTTCAAGCGCATGCAAGGCAAAATTTTTCATATCTGGGTCGCCTTAACGGCAGGCAGTACGGTGTCGATTGTGAGCGCGGTGGCCATCGCCAAACTGATGGGCGCAAGCGACAACATCGTAGGCAGCATGTATGCCAAATCGGTCACGGCGCCCATAGCCATGGGCATTGCCGAACGGCTCAATGTGTCGCCGACACTGACAGCAGTATTTACCGTCATCACCGGTATGCTGGGGGCAATTTTGGCACCCTACATCTTAAATAGTGTGAAAGTGCAGCAATGGTGGATACGCGGCACAGCGATTGGTGTCGGCGCGCATGGGCTAGGCATTACGCGCGCATTTAGCGTCAATGAAGAAGCAGGCGTGTTTGCCAGCATGGCCATGGGCTTGAACGGGGTGATTAGCGCCATCGGGCTGCCGATTGTGCTGACTTATTTACGGCCGCATCTGGGGTTTTAGCTCCGCTAATAAAACATTCTTTTTCGCCTTTAGGCGACCGTTCTTTCTTATGCTTGTCCATAAGAAAGAAGGCAAAGAACAAGACACCCTAGCTTCCGCTTGTTCCCTGCGTTGCTCATCAACGTGGGCGTCCAGCGAAACTCGCCCTAGTGGCTTGCAAACAACGCAAGCCACCGCGGAACTCGAACAGCCGCTGGCCGAATACTCCCACGCTGCCTGCGCTACTCGGCGCGGCAGATAGGGGCCCCATAAAACCACACGCTTGCCCTTTGGTGAGACTCTCTGCATTGCCTACCGCGCCGATCATCGAGAAAAAACCAATCATTGGTAATTTCAGCTTTGAAGTGCAAAGTTATCTAGCGCCCTGAATTTAACAGGCTTAACTGAATTCCCAGCGTGGTGGGTTTAAACGGGCCCCTATCTGCCGCGCCGAGTAGCGCAGCCAAAACAAGGAAGAAGGGGGCGACTGTTCGAGTCCCGCAGCAGCTCACGTACTTTGTGAGCTGCCAGGTCGAGTTTCGTGACCGCTTGTTTTGGTGAGCAACGCAGGGAATAAGCGGAAGCTAGGGTGCATTTCTTTTGGTTACTTGTTCTTTGGGCAAGCAAGGAAAAGTAACTCGCTGAAAAAGCGAAAAGCAACATCACAAAAAACCACAACCGCGTGGGCATACATGCCCACCCTACGACTAGGTCACGCCGACAAGGCGAAAAAGAAAGTGAACATCTCCAAAACAGCGCAAACCCACGCACCAACTTGGGGCACCCAAAACTGACAACCAGCTTACAAATGGCGCTTTTCTTCGAACTAGGCTTGTTTGCGTCTTGTCATTCGCTATGTAAAAGCGTTTAATGTAAGCAATGTAAAGAGCATTTACGATAATATATTTTGGCTATGTTGATATTGACCGATCAGCCATCTCACTTTGAATAATGACTGCGCCTTAGGCGATATAACGCACACACCACTACAGAATTGACGTTTTATTTCCGTTAACTGACTTATGCATAAACATCTGAATACCGCCGCGTTGCAGCTCAGACTGTGGGTCGTCACAGTGCTGTTGGCTGTGCTCGGCTTTGCATTGGTCGCAGAATTCTCAGACCACTCCAGCTACAGCGACGACACCGTGCGTGTACGCGTGGCCGAAGTCATCGAATACACCGGCGACGGTGAAACGCCATTCTCTTCCGTTATCCCCTTAATTTCCCCACCCGCAAGCATGACGATTGCTTGCGTGATGCTGTTTGCGTTGCTGACCCTGCCTCGCCGCCGCATGACACCGCGGCCGGTGTTTGTTCGTCACCTGCACTCGCGCGCACCACCAGCCAACCCTCAGGTGTAATCCGCGTTTGCGCCCTGCACAACGCCGCTGATCGCCGCTCTCCCCCTCGTTGTTACCAGTATCTCCCCCAACGTCCACGCAGGACGAAGCCTAGGCTAGCGGTTGTGGTTTGCAACAAGAAAGGATAGTCTGACGATCAAGACAGGCCACCTGCAGTCAAGCCGTCGCCAATCACCTGTTTTTGCAAGTATTTCTCTTCATTTTTTAAGATAAGAACACACTATGATTAAACAGAACTTAATCGTTTTAGGCTTGCTTGGCTCCCTGCTTAGCGCTTGTCACCAGGAAGAGGCGCACGAAGAAGCGCCACCGAAACTCGAAGTCACCACGCCATGGCACAAAGACACCATGATCACCAAGGAATACGTCTGCCAGATTCATGCCATCCAGCATATTGAATTGCGCGCGCTGGAGCGTGGCTACTTGCAGGATGTGTTTGCAGGCGAGGGCCAGGTGATCAAACAGGGGCAACCCATGTTCAAGATCATGCCTAACGTTTACCAGGTCGATTTATTAAAAGCACAGGCTGAAGCCAAAACGGTGCAAATCGAATATGAAAACACCAAGGCGCTGGCTGAGAAAAACATTGTCTCGCAAAACGAGCTGGCCTTAGGTAAAGCCAAGCTGGACAAAGCCAATGCCGAGGTGCAACTGGCACAAACTCACCTCAACTTTACCAATATCAACGCGCCGTTTACCGGCATCATGGACCATTTGCTGGTGCGAAAAGGCAGCTTGCTCGACGAAGGCGACTTGCTGACTACGCTGTCTGACAACAGCCGCATGTGGGTGTACTTTAACGTGCCAGAAGCCGAATATCTGGACTTTAAAATTCATCAAAAAAACGAGAAGGGCGTGCCGGTAAAACTGCGTATGGCCAACGGTGCTTTGTTTGACCAGGCCGGTGCGATTGAAACGGTTGAAGCCGACTTTGACAACAAAACCGGCAACATCGAGTTTCGGGCCGACTTCCCTAACCCGCACAGCTTGCTGCGCCATGGCGAGACCGGCACCATTTTGCTAGAAGTGCCTTACCCTAACGCCATGCTGATCCCGCAAAAAGCCACCTTTGAGGTGCTGGATAAAACCTTTGTCTACGTGGTGAACAAAGACCACAAAATCGAGCAACGCATGATTCAAATCGCTGCCGAACTGCCGCATTTGTTTATCGTGAAGTCTGGCCTCAAAGACACGGACACTGTGCTACTGGAAGGCCTGCGCCGCGTTAGAAACGGCCAAAAAATCGACACCGAGTACAAAGCACCTGAAAAAGTCGTTCCAGAGCTGGAACTGTACGCAGAATAACCATTAAGGTGAAAAAAACATGTTAAACATCTTCCTCAGACGACCGGTGATGGCGATTGTGCTATCGCTGGTGATGATTTTCCTTGGGTTTCTGTCGATCAAAACCCTGCCGATTTCACAGTTTCCTGAAATTGCGCCGCCACGCGTGATCGTCACGCTGGCGTTTCCAGGCTCTAGTGCCGATGTATTAGTGCAGTCTTCGCTGATTTCTATCGAACGCGCCATTAACGGTGTGCCAGGCATGAAATACATAGTGTCTGACGCTACCAGTGCCGGTGAAGCGACGATACAGGTGATTTTTGACCTCGGCGTAGACCCCAACGCGGCCATGGTGCTGGTAAAAACCAGGCTGGACCAGGTCATGAGCAAGCTCCCCCCCTTGGTGCAGTTAGAGGGGGTGATTGTGAACACGGTACAACCAAGCATGCTGATGTATGTGAACTTGTACAGTAAAGATAAAAACGCCGACGAGAAGTTTTTGTTTAACTACGTCAACGTCAGCGTGATTCCTGAAATTCAGCGTGTACACGGCATTGCACAGGCGCAAAACCTGGGTAGCCGCCAATTCGCCATGCGTATCTGGCTCAACCCTGAGCGCATGCGTGCTTACAAGGTGTCCAGTAAAGAAGTCATGGATGCGATCAGCAGCCAGAGTGTGATCGGCCGCCCAGGTCGGTTGGGCCAGAGCTCAGGGATTTACGCGCAATCCAAAGAATATGTACTGGTCTATAAAGGCCGCTACAACAAGCCAGAAGAGTACGGCAATATTATTATCCGCGCTGACTCTAACGGCGAAATTTTGCACCTGCGGGACATTGCCAAAATTGAGTTAGGCAGTGAGTTTTTTGACATTTACTCTAACAAAGATGGCTACCCCTCAGCCGCGATTGTGCTCAAGCAAAACTACGGCACCAACGCCAGCGAGGTGATTGCTGACGTAAAAACCAAGATGGAAGAGCTGAAGCAAAGCTTTCCGGCAGGCATGGACTATGAAATCAATTACGACGTCTCCAAGTTCCTCGACGCCTCGATTGAAAAAGTGATCCATACGCTGGCAGAAGCCTTTATCCTGGTGGCGCTGGTGGTGTTTATCTTCCTCGGCGACTGGCGCTCAACGCTGATCCCGACGCTGGCGGTGCCTATTTCGCTGATTGGCGCGTTTTTTGTCATGAAAGCGTTTGGGCTTAGTATTAACCTGGTCACCCTGTTTGCCCTCGTGCTCGCCATTGGTGTGGTGGTGGATGACGCCATCGTGGTGGTGGAAGCTGTGCATGCCAAAATGGCCTCCGACCATGTCGGCCCCTACAAAGCAGTGCAGCGTGTGCTGGGGGAAATCGGCGGCGCGATTGTGGCGATTACCTTGCTGATGACCTCGGTATTTATCCCGATCACCTTTATGCCAGGCCCGGTGGGCGTGTTCTACCGCCAGTTCGCCATTACCATGGCCTCCTCTATCGTATTGTCCGGCGTGGTAGCGCTGACCTTAACGCCCGTGCTGTGCGCGATGATTCTCAAAGACACACATGGCCAACCCAAGCGCAAAACGCCGATCTCGGTATTTTTGGATGGCTTTAACTGGGTGTTTGAAAAAGTCACTGGCCGCTATACCAACTTTTTAGAGAAAGTGGTCACGCTGCGCACGGTCACCTTTGTTGTGCTGGCGCTGTTCTCAGCCGGTATTTTCTATGTCGACAAAGTCTTGCCGGCCGGGTTTATTCCGGGTGAAGACCAGGGCATGATTTACGCCATTATTCAAACCCCGCCGGGGTCGACGCTGGAAACCACCAACAAGGTGGCGCGTCATCTGCAAACACTGGCCAAGCAAGTTGAAGGCGTCGAGTCTGTTTCGTCACTGGCCGGTTATGAGGTGTTGACTGAAGGGCGTGGCTCTAACGCCGGTACGTGTATTATCAACCTCAAAGACTGGTCCGAGCGTAAGCAGTCGGTGAAACAGATCATTGAAGAGCTGGAAGAAAAAACCAAGAACTTTGGTGCGGTGGTTGAGTACTTCCAACCACCAGCGGTGCCTGGTTATGGTGCGGCTTCTGGTTTGTCACTGCGTTTGCTGGATAAAACCACCAGCGCTGACTACTACGTGTTCGATAAGATCAACAAAGAGTTCATGCAAAACCTGGGCAAACGCAAAGAGCTCACCGGCTTGTTCACGTTTTATGCGGCCAACTATCCGCAATATGAGTTGATTATCGATAACCAGTTGGCGATGCAGAAAAAAGTATCTATCGAAGATGCCATGAACAACCTGGACATCCTCATTGGTAGTACTTATGAGCAAGGCTTTATCCGCTTTAATAACTTCTTTAAAGTCTACACCCAGGCTGGGCCTGAGTTCCGCCGTTACCCGAGTGACGTGCTGAACTACTTTGTGAAAAACGAAGAAGGTGAAATGGTGCCTTACTCGGCATTCATGACGTTGAAAAAGCGCCAGGGTCCGAACGAGATCACGCGTTACAACCTGTATAACTCAGCGGCAATTCGCGCTGAGCCTGCGCCTGGTTACACGACGGAATCAGCCATTAATGCGGTGAAAGAAGTGGCACGTGCCACCCTGCCTAAAGGCTACGACATCGCCTGGGAAGGCCTCTCATACGACGAAGAAAAACGCGGCAATGAAGCGCTGATGATTTTCATCGTGGTGCTGGTGTTTGTGTATATGGTGCTGGCGGCGCAGTATGAAAGCTTTATTTTGCCGTTTGCGGTGATTCTGTCGCTGCCTGCCGGTATTTTTGGCTCGCTGTTTTTGCTCAAAATACTGGGGCTGGCTAACGACATTTACGCACAGGTCGGCCTGATTATGCTGATCGGTCTGCTGGGTAAAAACGCCGTGCTGATTGTGGAATTTGCCGTGCAAAAACATGGTCAGGGCATGTCTATCCGCGATGCGGCGATTGAGGGCGCTAAAACCCGTTTCCGCCCGATTTTGATGACCTCGTTCGCCTTTATTGCTGGCCTGATTCCACTGGTGATTGCTACCGGTGCAGGCGCGGTAGGTAACCGGACCATCGGTACCTCAGCCATGGGCGGCATGCTGTTCGGCACCATCTTCGGCGTGATCGTGATCCCTGGCTTGTACTACATTTTTGGTACGCTGGCCGATGGTAAATCCATGATCCGCAAAGAAGAAACCGAACCATTGACCGAGACCTACAAATACAACTCCCATCAGGATGATGATGATGAAGAATAAGCATTTAACCTGGATGGTTGCTGGGGCAGTGTCGTTGATGCTGCAATCGTGCGCCATCCCATTTATCACCAGCAAACAGGCGGATACCAGCTTGCCGACGCAATACCAGGAGGCAGCGACCCCTGCGGGTAACAGTGCCAGCGTCAAATGGCAGGACTTTTTTGATGACCAAAATCTGGTGGCGCTGATTGATACCGCGGTTAACAACAACAAGGAAATTCATATCATGGCGCAACGCATTACGGTTGCGCAGAATGAAATCCAGGCCCGGAAGGGTGAATACTTGCCATTTGTCGGCATCGGCGCCAGCGCCGATAAAGAGAAAGTCGGCAAGTACACCCGCAACGGCGCCGTTGAAGAAAACCTCGATATCAAGGAAGGCCGCTCTAACCCCAGGTTCCTCGGCAACTACCAGTTTGGGCTGGTTGCCTCGTGGGAGCTGGACGTGTGGAAGAAACTGCGTAACGCCACCAAGGTCGCGGTTATGGAATATATGGCCACCATTGAAGGCAAAAACTTTTTGGTGACCAACCTTGTGGCCGAAGTGGCGCATGCCTATTATGAGCTGATTGCGCTGGATAACGAGTTGACCACACTGGATCAGAACATCCAGATTCAGCAGAACGCGCTAGAAGTCGTGAAGCAGTTGCAACAATATGCGCGCGCCAACTCATTGGCAGTGAAACGGTTTGAAGCAGAAGTGCAGAAAAACCAGAGCCGCCAGTATGTGCTGAAGCAAAGCATTGTTGAAACCGAGAACCGTATCAATTACCTGCTGGGTAGAACCCCGCAGCCGATTGCGCGTGCATCGGCAGGCTTTATGAGCATGCAAAACAAGGTGATGCAAACTGGCGTGCCATCAGAGTTGTTATCTAATCGCCCAGATATTCGCCAGGCCGAGTTGGAGCTCTCTGCGGCCAAGCTGAATATCGATGTGGCTAAAGCCAACTTTTACCCATCGTTTTCTATCCGGGCCGGGTTGGGCTTTCAGGCGTTTGATCCTAAATACCTGTTGAATATTCCGGCCTCGGTGATGGCCTCGTTCGGTGGCGAACTGGTGGCTCCGCTCATCAACCGTAACGCGATTGAAGCACAATACAAGAGCGCCAATGCCGTGCAGATTCAGGCCGCGTATGACTACGAGCAAAAGATTATCAACGCCTATATGGAAGTGGCAAACCAGATTGCCAATATCGACAACCTGGATAAAAACTACCAGTTGAAAAACAAGCAAGTGGAAGCACTGACGCAATCGATTGACGTTGCCAACCAGCTGTTTAAAGCGGCGCGGGCTGACTATATGGAAGTATTGCTCACGCAACGCGATGCACTCGATGCCAAAATGGAGTTGATTGAAACCAAACAGCAGCAAGTGGCGGCGGTGGTAGATTTGTACCGATCGCTGGGTGGCGGCTGGCAAACGCCTGACGCAACGACCACCAAGCAGTAAGCACGTTTAATCAACAAGCATAGCCACACTAAAAGGGAGAAGTGCCGTTGGCCTTCTCCCTTTTTTGTATCTTTTTACGGCTATGTTTTAGTGCTGATTACCGCCCCACGTCGGGCGCTGGCAGATAGGCCATCAACCAGTGCTCAATCACCACCACGATATAGGCCTGTTCTTCCAGCGTGAGTGCCCGGCCCTCAGCCATGCGGTGCCACTTACTTAAACAGCCCCGGCAACAGGTGGCGGTGGCATGTTGTGCCACAAACACCGGGTGACCACGCATCGGCGTTTGCTGGCCATCGTTGGCGACTACCGCAGGTGCCAGCCGATCGGCAATAAAGCGTTCGGCGTGATCGAGTATGGTAGGCAGGCCTTTTTGTTGCAGATAATGCGGGTCTTTGGCGTTTAAGCGAAAACCGGTACGAAAAGTGGAGCGTTGCAAGGCTTGAAACAACGATTCCAGGTCGCGCATGGCATTAATGCAACTGCGAAAGATGCAGGTCGCGTAATTTGGGCGCTTTAATGGCGGTGACGCCGACCACGGCAATGGTCATACAGCCGCCAAACACCACAGACGGCACCAGCCCCATCAGCCTGGCGGTGAGTCCAGACTCAAACGCGCCTAACTCATTAGAAGAGCCGATAAAAATGCCGTTGATGGCCGACACACGGCCACGCATATTGTCGGGCGTCGCCAGTTGCAGTATGGTTTGGCGCAAAATCACTGACACCGCGTCCATCATGCCGGAAATCGCTAAAATCACAATCGCCAGCCAGTAGGTGCTACAGAGGCCGAACGCAATCATGCACAGGCCAAACCCGGCGACTGCCAGTAACAGCCAGCGGCCACTATGCTGATGAATCGGGTGCTTGGCCAGCCAGAGGCCGGTGACAATCGCACCCAAGGCGGGGGCCGCACGCAACACCCCCAGCCCTTCCGGGCCCATTTGGTAAACATCATGCACAAACGCGGGCAGCATGGCCACCGTGCCGCCAAACAACACGGCAAACATATCGAGCAACTGCGCCCCCAGTACCACCTGCGTGCGCCGCACAAAACGCAAGCCCTCGCCTATGCTGGCAAATACGGCCATCGGCGCATGATTGTGATGCTCTTTCACGCGCAAAGTTGTCGCAGCAATCGCCGCCCCTAATGCCAGGATAGCGGATAAACCGTAGGCAATCGACTTATCGGCAAAGCCGATCAACAAGCCGCCGATCGCAGGCCCCACAATCAGGCCAATCTGAAACATAGAACTGCCGATACCAGAGGCTTTGGCGATAGAGGCCCGTGGAATAATCAAGGCAAACAAGGTGTTATAACTTGGCGAAATCAAGGCACGCGCAAAGCCGGTGAGCGCCACCGTGCCGTAAATCCACCAGGCGGCCTCTGGCGTAGGGTGCTGCGTAATGATTACCAGCAGCCCGGCATTGAGTGCCAGAAACAGGGCAGACACCACGGCAAAGCCGCGCCGCGAAAAATAATGATCAACCGCATGCCCGGCAAACAAGGCACTGCCCATATAGGGGATCACTTCTGCCAGGCCAATCAGCCCGAGCGACCACGGGTCGTGCGTGAGCTCATAAATGTGCCAGCCAATGGCCACCATCATCATCTGGTACGAAAGCACCATCAAAATACGATAGGACAGCAACTTGGGGAACGCATAGCCCTGGTGGGCCAGAATCTGACGAACGGATAAAGACATGGCTGCATTATACGCTATCCCCACCAGCCGCCTGCGCATTGGCTTCTTGCACCATAATCGCCTAAAATACGTGGGCGGGTGCAGTGAATCAGGCAGTAGGCGGTGACGCTGATGAGCCGTCGTTGACCTCGTGCGACCCTGCCGATATAGATGAGGCGCACCCGCCTCAGTAACACCAAGGGATGAGGCGCACCCGCCCCCACCTGACAAGGAGCGCGCAGCAACATGCGTTACTTTTACCAATGCTGGCTAATGACACTGCTGTTGAGCCTATCGTTGCCCACACTGGCGCGCGAGGTCATGCAAGTGTGGGTCACGGTCGACTGGGAAGGCCTGTCACTGCAAGAAGACAATCTGCAAGCCATGCAAAAATTTCGGCAGCAGTTTCCGCAAGTGCCGCTACTACACCTGATTAATCCCGCTTATTTTGTCCAGCCCGGTATCAACCGTGCGCAAGTTGGTAGCCAGATCCGCAGCACCTTTTTGCCACACGACACCATCGGCCTGCATATACACCCCATGCGCACGCTGGTGAATTATTGCGGCATCCGCTATCAGTCTGCGCCGTCGATTTCTGGCGCCGATGAAAATTGTACGCACGCCAGTTGCGGCCACACCGTCAGCCTGGAATATGCCTATAACCAGACCGAACTCACGCAGTTGGTCAGTTGTGCCAGCGAACTGATGGTGAGCAACGGCTTTAACTATCCGCGCCATTTTCGTGCGGGTGCCTGGCAGTTTGGCCCAAAGCTGCAAGCGGCGCTGGAAGCCAACCATTTTTTATGGGACAGTTCGCGGATTGACGCCAACCTGCTCACCACGCGCTGGCATGTCGACAGCCCGTTGGTCAAACTGTTACAACAACTACACCCGCGTACGATCGCTACCACTCAAAACACCCCACTGGATCAACCCTACGCCCTGGGCTATCAACTCATGGAATACCCTGACAATGCCGCCATGGCCGATTACACCAGCGCAAAACAGTTGCTCACCTTGTTCGAGCAATTATTAAACGCCCACCAGCCGGTGATGGTCATGGGTTTTCACCAGGAGTCTGCCGCAGACTATTTGCTGCGCCTGGAGCGTACGATTCCGCGCATGGAGCAATTAGCCAAACAACACCATGTCACCCTGCAATGGATGCCATAACAGCACACGATGGATTTAGTTTCATGGATTTATTTTCTAAACACCCGACTTCGCCGATAGCCATCGCATCAGGAGCCTATTGGCTACCCGGCTTTGCCCTCACCAACATGGCGGCACTGTGGCAATGTGTAGCGCAGCATTTGTTGGCGCATCCAGCGCAGCGCATGATGACGCCCATGGGTTACCCGATGTCGGTAGCGACCAGCAGCATGGGGGATTGGGGCTGGGTGAGCAATGCACAAGGCTATGGTTACCACGCGCACAATTCACTGACGGGGGAGCCGTGGCCCGCCATCCCGCCCGCCATATTACAACTGGCGGCAAGTGCTGCCGCAGAGGCAGGTTACAGCGACTTTGTGCCAGACAGCTGCCTGATGAATAGTTATGCGCCAGGCAGCAAAATGGGCTTGCATCAGGACAAAGACGAACAGGACTTTTCGCAGCCGATTGTCTCGGTATCCCTGGGGCTCCCGGCGACATTTATGTTTGGCGGCGCTAAACGTTGTGACAAACCAGTGCGTATGCCACTGCAACATGGTGACGTCGTGGTGTGGGGCGGTGCCAGCCGACGCTTTTACCACGGCGTGGCCGCAGTCAAGCCTGGCACACATGCGCTGACCGGTAGCAGGCGCATTAATCTGACCTTGAGAAAAGCAACATAAATCAGCCGCAAACAGCCCGCAGCCGCCTTTATGTGACAGCAAATCATCTGCGTAACTTCTGATTAGCATCAAAAAGCCGCTTCACTTCCGGGTTGCATCTGTTGTTCAAAAGAGTAAACTGAAACTGTCTTATCGTGCTTTCGCGCAGTTGATAACACGCGAAATCCGGTGGGGCAATTTCAGAAAAAGGAGTTTGTCATGAATTTACAACTTACAGGACATCATTTAGAAATCACACCGGCATTGCGCGAGTACGTGTTATCCAAGTTCTCCCGCATCAGCAATCACTTTGATCATGTGATTGATGTCAAAGTCACCATGTCTGTTGAAAAGCTTGCCCAAAAGGTTGAAGCGACACTACATGTGCCAGGCAACGATTTACACGCAACCTGCAGCGATGAAAATATGTATAGTGCCATCGACATGCTTACTGACAAACTTGACCGTCAGGTATTGAAACACAAGGAAAAACACGGTGACCACCATAAATCCGGTGGCGCAGTCAAACACCAGTTAAGTTCCTAAGTCTTGCCTCTCGTTCTCTACCCGCCCGGGTAGAGAACTCAACATCCGCCACACCGCACTTTTACGTCATTTCACCCCCGCCAATCTGCAATCAGTTGTAAAATGGATGTCAATTCCACGTTTACATGTTGGCAACACGTATGGCGCAAATCTCAGTCACTGATTTGTACAAACAGATTCGCAGCAAACTCAAATTGAAATGGGTGGCAGGTGAGTCTGGCGGTCAAAAAATACTGAACTCTGGCACGGTCACCAAGCCCTCGTTGGCGCTGGTTGGTCATTTAAACTTTGTGCACCCCAACCGCGTACAAGTGCTAGGCTGTGCCGAGATGGACTACATGGCCAGCTTGAGCATATTGGCATTGCAGCAGGCGGTAAGTAATTTATTTTCGACCGACCTGGCGATGGTGGTCGTGGCCAACGGCGAAAAAGTGCCGCCCATCATGCTGGAGGCCGCCCAGCAAACGCAAACCCCCTTATTTACCACGCCCATGATCAGCCCGCAGCTGATGGAGTTGCTCAGCCATTACCTGGCGGTGGCGACCGCAGAAACCACCAGCATGCATGGCGTGTTTATGGAGGTGCAAGGCTTTGGCGTGCTGATTACCGGCAGTGCGGCCATCGGTAAAAGCGAACTGGCGCTGGAGCTCATTTCACGCGGCCACCGGCTGGTTGCCGACGACATTGTCGACTTTTACCGCACCTCACCAGAACGCGTTGAAGGACGCTGCCCAGAGCTGCTACAAGATTTTTTAGAGGTACGCGGCCTGGGCATTTTGAACATACGCGCACTCTATGGCGATAATGCGGTCAAACCAACCAAGCCACTGGACATGATGATACAGCTGGAACTGGCCGATGAAATGAAACCGCAAGACCTCGACCGCCTGAGTGCCAACCGGCAAACCCAACGCGTGCTGGATGTCGAAATCAGCAAAGTCATTATTCCGATTGCGGCTGGCCGTAACATTGCAGTGCTGGTTGAAGCCGCCGTGCGCAACCATATGCTATTGTTGCGCGGCGTCAATGCCACCAAACAACTCACGCAACGGCAAAAACAAATCATGCTTAGAGAAAGCAAATTACGATGAAAAGATTGGTTACATGCAGCTGGTGATTGTCACAGGGTTATCAGGCTCAGGTAAAACCATCGCTTTGCGAGTGTTTGAAGACAGCGGCTATTACTGTATTGATAACCTGCCTGCGACCTTGTTACCGCATATCCAGAGCCACGTGGCCGACCGTGATGCGGCCAAGGTCGCCGTCAGCATCGATAGCCGCAGCATTGCGATTGAGTCGCTGCCGGATATTTTGCAAACCCTCAAAGCTCAAGGCATTGCCGTGCATTTGCTGTTCTTGGACGCCAATCTGGAAACGCTGGTCAAGCGCTTTTCCGAAACCCGACGCAAACATCCGCTGAGCACGCCTGATCAGGCACTGGCCGAAAGCATTAACCACGAACGCGACCTGCTGTCAGGGCTTAACAACCTGGGGCATCATGTAGACACCAGCAATTTATCCGCCAATGCCCTGCGCCACCATACGCGTGACTGGATGCTGCAAATTGAGCAAAGCTATCAGCAAGCGCGGCCACATTCGCTGGTGTTATCGTTTATTTCGTTTGGCTTCAAACACGGCATCCCGCTCGATGCCGACTTTGTGTTTGATGTGCGCAGCTTGCCTAACCCGCATTACGACCCGGTTTTGCGCCCTTACAATGGCAAACAGGCGCCAATTCAGCAATTTTTGCAAAACGAACCACAAGTGCTTGAAATGCAGCGTGACATTCAGCACTATATAGAAAAATGGCTACCAAGCTTTTATCACGATCATCGCAGCTACGTCACCATCGGCATCGGCTGCACCGGGGGGCAACACCGTTCTGTCTATCTGGTGGAACAACTGGGGGCATATTTCAAGCAACAGCATCAAGTCATGATACGTCATCGTGAGTTGCAAGATGCGCATGCCGCAACCGCCCCCTAATTTACGGATTCTGAGAGCAAAATTATGATTGGTGTATTGATTATTGCGCATGGCAGCCTGGGCCCCAGCCTGATCGATTGCGCGACCCATGTGATGGGCAATCGCCCGGCACAGCTGGATTTTCTGGAAATCTCTAAGCATGACGACCCCGCCAGTGTATTACCCAAGGCAGAAGCGCTGGTTAAAAGCCTGGATAGCGGCCAAGGCGTATTGGTATTGTCAGATATTTACGGCGCGACCCCCTGCAACATCGTCACCCGACTGTTAACACCAGACGCCATCGAAGGCGTGGCTGGCGTCAACCTGCCGATGCTGGTTCGCGTGCTTAACTATCGCCATGAAGGCCTGCATTCCTGCATCCAGAAAGCGCTCAGTGGCGGCCGCGATGGCGTTGTCCACTTTACCAAAACCACCTGTCATCACGCACAATAACGTTCACACTCTATGGCAAAACTCTCTCTCGAAATCATTAATAAACTCGGCCTGCACGCCCGCGCCTCCACCAAATTCACCCAAACTGCCAGCCAGTTTAAAAGTGAGGTCTGGGTGGAGAAAAATGGCCGCCGCGTCAATGCCAAAAGCATTATGGGGGTGATGATGCTGGCCGCGGCCAAAGGCAGCATCATTGAGATCGAAGCCACCGGCGCAGATGAAGAGCAAGCAATTGCGGCGCTGCAGGCGCTGGTGAACGACTACTTTGGCGAGGGCGAATAATTGACCAGTTTCAGCATGCACGGCGTCGGCGTTTCCAGTGGCATTGCCATTGGTCATGCCCACCTGATCTCACATGCCCTGCTGGAAGTGGTGCACTTTAAAATTGACGCCGACGGTGTCACCGAAGAAATCGCCCGTTTCGAACGCGCCATTGCCCTGGTCAAGCAAGATCTGGAGCAACTCAAGGCACAACTGCCCAAAAATGCGCCTGCTGAGCTAAGTGCATTTATCAACACGCATTTAGCCATGCTCAGTGACAAATCGCTCTCCGAGGCACCCAAAGCGATAATTCGTAATGAGTTGTGCAATGCCGAGTGGGCACTCAAACAGCAAATGGACGACATCGTGGCGCAGTTTGACGCCATTGAAGATGCGTATTTACGTGAACGCAAACAGGATGTGGTGCAAGTTGTCGAGCGCGTGATCAAGGTATTACTGGGCCGCGACCAACTGGCAGCCAGCGAAAAGAAACTGCAAGCGCGACAAGAGCGCGCCATGATCCTGGTCGCACATGATGTGTCACCAGCCGACGCCATCCAGTTTAAACACCACCAGTTTGCGGCGTTTATCACCGATGTTGGCGGCGTCACCTCGCACACGGCCATTCTGGCACGTAGCCTGAATATTCCTTCGATTGTGGCGCTGCAACGCGCGCGCGATTTAATCAACGACGGCGAACTGATGATCGTCGATGGCGCCGCAGGCGTCGTCATCGTCAATCCAGACCCGGAAGTCCTGTCCGAGTATCAACTCAAACAAAACCAGTGGCAACTGGCGCAACAAAAACTGCAACTGATCAAAACCACCAAAGCGGTGACGGTGGATGGCGTGGCGATTGACTTATTCGCCAACATTGAAGTGCCGGAAGACGTGATCAGTGCCAAAGCCTCCGGTGCGGTGGGCGTCGGCTTGTACCGCACCGAGTTTCTGTTTATGAACCGTGCAGAAATGCCAGACGAGCAGGAACAGTTTGAGGCCTACAAACACGTCGCCGAGGCGATGAAAGGCCATCCGGTGACCATCCGCACTCTGGATATCGGTGCCGACAAACAGCTCAACCCTGACGAAGTCGTGACCGCCACCAACCCGGCACTAGGCTTGCGTGCCGTACGCTATTGCCTGGCCGAGCCACATATTTTCCATACGCAGTTTCGCGCGCTGTTGCGCGCGTCGCATTACGGGCAAGTTAAAATCCTGATTCCTATGCTGTCGACCCTGGCAGAGCTGCGACAAACAAAACTATTGCTGGAACGGGCCAAAGAGTCGTTACGCCAGCAAAAAATTCCGTTCGACGAGCAGATCCAGCTTGGCGGCATGATTGAGATTCCCGCCGCCGCCATCAATGCCGATGCCTTCGCGCAGGAGCTGGACTTCTTATCCATAGGCACCAACGACCTGATTCAATATACGCTGGCGATTGACCGCGCCGATGACGCGGTGGCGCATTTGTATAACCCGCTGCATCCGGCAGTGCTACGCCTGATCCAGATCACGATTCAGGCCGCCGCCAAATTTGGCAAATCCGTCTCGGTCTGTGGTGAGATGGCGGGCGATATCAAATTGACACGCTTGCTGATAGGCATGGGCATGCGCCAGCTATCTATGCACCCGGCGCATATTCTGAGCGTGAAATCGCAAATCTTGCAGAGCGAAGAGAATGTGCTGGCCAAGCAGGCCAAAAAAATCCTGTCATTCAATGATCTGGAAAAAATTGTGCCGCTGATTAAAAAATATAATGGTGAGTTGCTCTAGCCTCTGCCTTGTATTTAGTAAAACTCATCACCATCATCAATATATACAATCACTCAAGTGCGAACATTTGGCCAATAAGTAGGCCTCTATCGCTATATCGCATAACAAAAAGGATACTGTTGTGAGCACTAATCCATTACTCGTTTTTAACGGCCTGCCAAAATTCAATGACATCCGCCCAGAGCATGTGTCTCCGGCGATTGATAGCCTGCTGACCGAAGGTCGTGCCCTGGTGGAGCAATTAGCGACCGCCAGCGAAACACCTGACTGGCAAAACTTTGTGCAACCGATTGAACATTACTCTGAAAAATTATCGCGTAGCTGGGGGCCAGTTGGTCATATGAATGCCGTGGTCAATACACCCGAATTACGTGAAGCCTACAATGACAACCTGGCCAAGTTAACTGATTTTTATAGCGATTTATCGCAAGACGAACGCCTGTATAACAAATACAAGGCGATCCAGTCCAGCGCAGGCTACAGCAAGCTTAGCCGTGCACAGCAAAAAATCATCGACAACGAAGTCCGTGGCTTTAAACTTGGTGGTGCCGAGCTGCCCGCCGCAGAAAAAGTGCGCTTTAAAGCCATTGCCGAGCAATTATCCAAGCTGGGCAGCAAGTTTGAAGAGAACATCCTCGACAATACCAATGACTTCAAACATGTAGTGGCTGATGCGGCTGAATTAAACGGCTTACCAGAAGATGCGTTACAAGCGGCTGCCGAAGCTGCCAAGGCCGAAGACAAAACCGGTTATCTGTTCACGTTGCACTTTCCGTCCTATATGCCAGTGATGCAATATTGCGAGAACCGTAGCCTGCGCGAAACGCTCTATCGCGCTTATGCCACGCGCGCCTCAGAGTTTAGCAAGCCAGAATGGGATAACACCCACCTGATTGCCGATTTACTCAAACTCAAGCGCGAAGAAGCACAATTACTAGGCTTTAACAATTACGCCGAACTGTCGCTGGCCACCAAAATGGCCGACACGCCAGCACAAGTGATTGAATTTTTAGACACGCTGGCCAAACGCGCCAAACCTTACGCCGAAAAAGACATGGCTGAACTCAAAGCCTATGCCGAGAAGCTCGGCTTTAGCGACATGCAAGCCTGGGACGTGGCATTTATTAGCGAAAAACTGCGTGAAGAAAAATATGCTTTCTCCGACCAGGAAGTGAAACAATACTTCCCGGAAGACAAAGTGCTGGCGGGCTTGTTTAAAGTCGTCGAAACCATTTTCGGTGTACAAGTACGCAAAACCGATGCCCCACTGTGGCACAAAGACGCCAGCTTTTACGAGATCAGCGATCAGCAGCGCCAGCCAATTGCTTATTTTTACCTCGACCTGTATGCCCGCCATGGCAAACGTGGCGGCGCCTGGATGGACGAATGCATTACGCGCCGCAAAACCGCCAATGGCATTGAGCTGCCTGTCGCCTACCTGACCTGTAACTTCTCGGCCCCGGTCGGTGACAACCCTGCCCTGTTTACACACGACGAAGTCATCACCCTGTTCCATGAGTTTGGTCACGGTCTGCACCACATGCTGACGCAAGTCGATGAATATAGTGTCTCCGGCATCAAAGGCGTCGAATGGGATGCGGTAGAACTGCCTAGCCAGTTTATGGAAAACTTCTGCTGGGAATGGGACGTTTTGCGCCATATGACGGCCCACGTAGACAGCGGCGAACAACTCCCGCGCGCCCTGTTTGACAAAATGGTTGCCGCAAAAAACTTCCAGGCCGGCATGCAGACGGTGCGCCAGATCGAGTTTTCATTGTTTGATATGCGTTTGCACAGCACTTTTGACCCCGCAGGCAAACAAACCGCGCTGGATGTGCTGGAGCACGTGCGTAATGAAGTCGCCGTGTTGCGCCCACCAGCATGGAACCGCTTCCCCAACAGCTTTAGCCATATTTTTGCCGGTGGTTATGCCGCAGGCTACTACAGCTACAAATGGGCAGAAGTGCTCTCAGCCGATGCCTACAGCCTGTTTGAAGAACTGGGCGTGCTGTCTGAAACCGCAGGTAGTCGCTTTAAAAACGAAGTGCTGGCCCAAGGCGGCGCGCGCCCGGCCATGGAATCATTTGTCGCGTTTAGAGGCCGCGAGCCCAGCCTGGACGCTTTGCTCAGGCACAATGGCATGGCAAGTTAATAAAAAAGCTCCATTAAAGGAGCTTTTTTATTAATCGGATGACGACTTAGCTAGACTTTCTTATTGAATGTAGCATCATTAATAGCAACCCCAATAAAACCAAAGAAAATCCAGATGGTTCAGGAACCATAGAGACTGTTTGCAAAACAACATTATCAAATTGCACGCCAGGAAATGCGGAACTATCAATTGCCAGTTGCGTCAGGCCGGTGAAACCAGTGAAAGAATAGGTCGTCAATATATTCGCGGCACTTGCGTTGGGTAAATTAACTGCCTGGCTAACAATACTCCCATCCACTTTTAGTCCGTAAATAGTGGTCTGGTATGAAACGCCTACTTCCCGATCAACGCCAAAAGGATCATTTAATCCCAGAGTCACAGGTGCAAGATCGATTGCCAAAAAATCAAATGCCGCCCCTGAACTACTCTCCAGAAAAATCATGCCATAGTTAAAAGTCGTGAGCGCAGTACTACCCGCAAAACGAGGGTCCAAATCACCTGCACTTGCAAAACTATAAGGAACAGGACTCGACGCTGTAAAGATATATCCAGAGTCAACAAAAGGCCCCGTAATAAAAGTGTACCTGCTATCACTCTGCTGCAGACTTTCAAAATCAATAGTCACAGTAGCTGCGTTCGCTGCCTTAAATGAACACAGTGTCATCAGTAGAAAAATCCAAAAAAACTTAAAGTTATTCATAATATTTATCCTCTCTCAGTCGCCGCTATCCTATCTTAAAAATGCTAGCTGGTGCAAAAGATAGTTGTATACCTATCATAAGTAAAAACTGTACTTTCTAACGTGTTTGTCTTAGGCTTACATCAATTTTGATCCACAAGGTAAATAGATGCCGCGTATTTCAGTCATATTGATAGTGTTGCTATGTTTGGTTGCTGTTTCTGCCCATGCAACAAGCAATCAGCCTGATGATATTCAAGCCAAAACACCAGAAGGCGATGACGTGATTTTGCACTCGAACGGCTACTGGGAATTTACAGATGCCAAGAAAGCGGCGGTGGCCAAGGTGAAGGTCGAGGAGTTTGAGCGTAGCAATGGTTGCCCGATTGGCATGCGGCCGAGTTTTCTCGGCATGGGGCGCTGTATTTCCTATGATGACCCGATACTCAAGCGTGGCTCACTCAGTGGCAAGGGCCGCTAACTCGCCTGCGCGCAGGCACTAAAACAGGGCAGCGACGGCTGCCCTGTTGCTTTGCGGGCGTGGCACACACATACAGCCCATATCGATTTGACGCCATTTGGCTGGTTTTTTATCTATACACCACAGCCTGGGTACGCGCCTTGCTTAAACATGGTTTTACATTTAATGTTAAGCCACCATGATCAACTCCCTAGACTTTGCCCGTCACGGCGACAAACAAAACTCTGCCTTTTTTGAGGAATATCTACAGAAGCTGCTCGAAGAGCGTGACCAGATGGGGCTCACCGAGATGATTCAGGAGATTGATGCGCTGATGATCACGGTGGACCCGGACCATTCAATTCAATATATCGCCGAGTTGTCGCTGATGACGTCTTACCACTACCTGGTGACGCTAGAGACTGAGAAACACTGGACACATGTGTTACGCATAGACCTGGATTCGCCTGATTTGCTGGTGCGCGAGGTCAAAGACCCTAACCTGCGCGGCATTTTCCGCTCACTCAATGAGATTTACCCCGTGGGCGCACGTAAGCCGAATAGCCGCTATATGGGTGAAATTATCCGCGTCAGCAATATGCATGAAGTAGTGAAATTACAGGAAGAACGCGAGTTTCGCTTTTTTACCCAAGACGAGGTGCGCAAACTGGAGCTGCCGGGCAATGTAGCCATTAGCAAGCCATCGCCTTATACGCATAATATCGTCGGCTATATGAAACGTGCGCCCGGTGAGCTGCGCGTGTATGCGCTAGGCATCAGCACCATACGCGCTGATGTACAGGCGGCGTATGAACAAGCCAAAGACCAGCAAGCCAAGCTGCGCATCGATGACCTGATTTTGCCGGTCGACCACCTGGCGACGCGCGTGTATAGCCAAAACCGAGAAGTGGCCATCCTGGAATATTTATCCTGGTCCAGCTATTTCTTCTGGGGCGCTTACAATATCTGGGACCAGAACTCGTCTACCAATGTGACCAAGAGCGTGCACGGCTTTGCCGAAACCAAGAGCCCGGCCAAGGTGTTCACGGCCAATAACACGCCTTATTTTGTCAATCATCTGGAAAAACTGCCCTCGCCTACCGAAACGTTTGTGCGCAACTATGGCCCGCGCCTGCACCATATTGCCTTGTCAGTCAAAGACGGCACGCGCGACGGCAAGGAAAATATCGACTTTGTCGTCAATGCCATCGCCAGCCAGGGCAAGGGCTTTTTGCTGGATGTGATCGGCTCCAAAGAAGAAGGCCTCAAACAAATATTTTCTAATGCCTCTGAGCATTCATCGCTGATTATTGAATATGTGCAGCGCTATGATGGCTTTGATGGCTTTTTCACGCGTGACAACGTCGCCAAACTCACAGAAGCGGCCGGGGTAGAAGAAGGGGTACTCGAAGCACAAGCCAAACTGAGCCAGTTAGCGGGCAAGTAATCTGGCAGACAGCATGCCTTATACTATGTGCATCGCTTCATGACCTAAACACGCAATGGATCAAGACTTTTGGCATCAGCGCTGGCAACACCAGCAAATCGGCTTTCATTTAAATGCAGTGAACCCGTTTTTATTGGCTCACTTTCAGGCATTGCAATTGCAGCCAGGCCAACGCATATTGGTGCCACTCTGTGGCAAAACGCTGGATATCCATTGGCTGTTGGCGCAAGGCTTGCAAGTGGTGGGGGTCGAACTCAGCGTCTTAGCCGTAGATGCGCTGTTTGCTGAGCTCAACCTCATCCCGCAAATCACGCAGGCAGGGACGCTCAGCCACTACCGTGCAGGCAATCTAGAGATATTTCAAGGTGATTTTTTTGCACTGGACCAGCCACTACTAGGGCAAGTGGTTGCCGTGTATGACCGTGCCGCCCTGATTGCCTTGCCAGCTGCCATGCGCAAGCAATACAGCCAGCACTTAATCAATATCACGCACACCGCGCCGCAACTACTGATTAGCTTTGCCTATGACCAGGCGCTCATCCCTGGCCCGCCGTTTAGCGTCAGCAAAGAAGAAGTTGGCGCACACTACCAGGCGCATTATCAGTGCACAGTGCTGGCCAGTGTCTTGATGGAAACAGGGCTGAAAGGGCAATATCCGGCCGAAGAAACGGCTTGGTTATTCAGCCCGCAAAGTGGACGCTAAATCACGCAACCAGCAAGCGTCTCATGGTGCGCTAGCCAGTGCTGCAAACTCTCCACCACCTGATGCGCGCCTGCGCGCACTTGGTCGCTAGGTTGCCTAAGGTCTGGCACCACCACCACGCGTAAACCTGCGGAAATCGCCGCTTGTGCGCCTAGTTCGCTGTCTTCAAAGGCAATGCATTCGTCTGCGTGCAAGCCCAGTTTTTCCAGCGCCAGCAAATAAATATCTGGGTTGGGCTTGCCGCGCTTCACCTCCTGCCCACTGGTGACATGACTAAAGTAATCCAGCACGCCGGTGTGGCTTAAACGATGGGTGATATGCGGCATGGGCGAAGAAGAGGCCACACTGCAGACAATGCCTTGCGACTGATAATACTGCAACAAGGCATGCGCGCCGTCTTTGAGCGGGAACGCATGATCGCGCGCTTCCAGAAAAGTATTCAAGCCCTGCATCACATGCTGAAAATTAGCTTCGCTACCCAATTGCTGCGTCATCAGACGGGTCGAGTCCGACCAGACGCGCCCGACTAACTCGACATATTCGGCCTGGGTATAAGTAATGCCGATGCTGGCAGCTGCCTGTATACATCCCTGCATAATAATGCGCTCGGAGTCGATCAACAGACCGTCCATATCAAAAATCGCTGCTTTAATCACGGCCAACACTCATTGTGGAAATAACCTCTATTTTACCGCGCCTGAGTTGCGGTCAAACACACACTTTTTTGCGCAAGTGGTTTTATTTAGCGCTCACAGGCAGTCAAAACAACACAACTTAACAAAGGGTGGCTAATATAAAACCACATGACAGCCGCAAAGGCTGTTCATGCCATACAGAGATCGCCACAGCAGCGTGGATGAACAGGTGGCGGCACTTAAACAATCAAGGAGCCTCTTCCATGGATAAAGCAAAACTGTATACCTTGCGCTGGTCAGCCATGCAAATCGCCCGCCTCTCTGCCGACCCCAAGGTAGATGCACTGGCGCTGAGCCAGATTGACATCCTGTCGCAATTGCTCGAAGAACCGGTGCCGGAGGAGTTCAGGCCACCCGAACCACCTCGCCCCAGCTTGCACCCGGAGATGGTGGTGAGTGAAAAAAAGCGCTACCAGGTCGGCGAAAAAAAGCTGTGGTATCCAGAAGCCGTCATCCGCACCGACATTAAACGCGCCGCACAGGGTGAGTACCCCAAAGCCTATCCTTATGGCGCGATTGTGCACTTCACAGCCGGGCAATATAGCAAAGGCATTGAAAACGCGGTGAGTGCGATTGCTAGCAGTCCTTATTTCTTTTGCTGCATCAGCACCGATGGCAAGTTTGTGCAGGCCAATCCGCTCAACCAATGGGGATATCACGCGGGCGAAAGCGCCTGGACCATTGCCGGTGAAAAACGCAATGGGGTCTCCAACTTTTTGGTCGGCATCGAAATCACCAACCCGGGGCGGTTAGAGGTGCATAACGGCAAGTATTACACCTACTGGGATACCGGCCACAAGCAACCTATTGATGCCAAAAAGGTGCGCGTGATTGAGCAAAACACCGACAACATCCTGGCCGGGGCTTACCTGCCCTACAGCAAAGAGCAAGAAGCCACCCTGATTGAGTTTTTGCTGTGGGCCAAGGCCAACAACCCAAGCGTGTTTGACTTTGATTATGTCCTGGGGCACGACGAAGCGGCTGGCCCTAAAGGCATAGGGCGCTGGCGCAAAAATGACCCAGGCGGTGCCTTGTCGATGACCATGACGGCATTCAGGCAACTACTTAAAGATGAGTATAAGAAACGCTATGGCTAAGTCGCATAGGCAAAAAAATGCCCCGGTCACGCCGGGGCAAATATGGACTTTACGTCTCAGCTATCTCTCACAGGCCATAGAGTACACGCGATGCGGTCGCCCACACTTGATCAATATCAAGTCACTGACACAAAGAGCCTCCAAATGTAGCTAAACGCTGGCGTATGCGAGTGGCGTCACCGTGACATTCACGGTGAGCTGCTGCTGGCCACCCCCGAGCACCACGCCGCGCATGGGTGAAACATCGCTGAAATCTCGCCCCCAGGCCACAGTAATGTGCTCTTGCTGCACCAGGCAATTATTGGTCGGGTCAAAGTCTACCCAGCCATGCACCGGACAATAGACCGACACCCAGGCATGTGAAGCATCGGCGCCCACCAGGCGCGGCTGGCCTTCTGGCGGATGTGTGAGAATATAGCCACTGACATAACGACACGCTAGGCCGAGTGAGCGCAAGGCACCAATCATCAAATGGGCAAAATCCTGGCAGACGCCACGGCGGCCTTTGAGTACCTCATCTAACGGCGTCGAAATATCTGTCGCTTGCGGGTCAAACTCAAACTCGGCATAGATATGCTGAGTGAGTGCGATCGCAGCCTCAAGCAATGGGCGCTGTGGCGTAAAACAGTGTCGCGCAAAACTGGCCAAGGCTTCGCTACAGGTCACTTTGGCCGTGGCGTAAATAAAAGGCGCGGCCGCCAGGTGCTGCGTAGTGTGTACTTGCAGCATGGCTTGCACATCCTCCCAGGCCTGGCTTTGCGTCAATTGCGCCATGGTTGGGCGCGGCTGGATATCTACCTGAAACCGCGACAGCACGGTCAAGGACTGATGTGGCGTTAACATCGTGAGGTAGTCATTATGATTACCAAAAAAGTCCAACCGCCGTGACTGCTCGGCAGGCTGCGGTTCGCAGTCTAGCGTATAAGACACACATTGCTGAAAGTCGGTCTGGCGCGGCATCATATGCAGCAGCTGTTGCGACTGGATCACAGACGTGTCGTAATGGTAAAGGGTTTGATGTTCGACCTGGTAACGCATGGCAATATCTTACTGTCTCTGCGTCACCAGCGGACTGGCATAACTAAAAAAACGCAGGCTGAGCCGGTCTGACAAGGTGAGCGTCACCGCATAAGTCTGGTTGAGCCATGCCGCCAGGGTGGCATTGCCTACGGTGAAACACTGATCGGGGTCTAGTTGCAGCAACGCTTGCCAGCAACCATTGAGTTCGCTGGCAATGCCGCCCGCATTATCCTGCGCGTCCATTTCTTCCAGGTATTTCACCAGCCCCTTCATCTGAAACACCACAGAATTAGGGTTATTCGCATCCATCAGCAACAGGTCGAGCACCGGCAACCACTCTGGTTGGGCAGCATAACGGGCACGATAGGTGACCAGGTTATTGGTCACCTGCAACAACCACTCCAGGTTGCTGTGTTGCGGCATGGCCAAGGCGCGGCTGAGCAGCACACACATAAACTGCAAGCGCTCGATGCGCCGCCCCAGCGACATAAAGCGCCAGCCGAGGTCGCGTGTCATCCAGTCCATGGCAAACCCGGTGAGCGTGACAAAATGATTAATCGCTTGCTCGATGTAAGACAAGGCATCTTGCAGGCTGGCATGCTGATGCCGGGTAATAAACAAGCGCGACAGCACATTGACGGTGCGCCAGTGGTCGTTGGAAATACGCTCGCGCAGATTAAATGCCTGCTGAAACAGTTGCTGCACGCCGGTGGCCAGGCTGCTCGATTGTTGCGAAAACACGGCTTCGATCAACAATGGCTCGAGGTCATCGTCTGTCCACGGTTGCCAGTTGGCAATTGCTTCTTCGTCCTCAGGGCTGGGCAGCAAATCAAACCACTGGCACAAACCCTGCATGGTCGTCCATTCGCCGTCGCGCATTTCTGGTGTGTATTCGAGCAATGCCCGTATTGTTGCACGCAACATCATGGCTTTTTGCAGGTTGCGCACCGAGTAGCGGCCATACCAGAACAGGTTTTCCGCCATGCGGCTGGAAAGATAAGCGTTTTCACGCACCAGGTCCTGGCTGGAATTGGTTTTGCGCAACAGACTGAATGGCGGCTGGCTGTCATGCGACAACACCCAGGTGTCTTTGCTGGTACCGCCCCGCTGCATGGTCACCACGCGCGCATCTTTACCACTGGCGACCCGCGACAAGCCACCTGGCAAAATAGCGTAGCCATTGGGGGTAGCGAATGCATACACACGCAGGCTCACCGCCAACGAGCTAATGTGCGTTTGCTGATGATGACTGCTTAACACCGGGGCATGCGAAATATCCACTTGCTCCTGCGCAATATAGTGGTCGGGGTGTGCCCGCAACCTGGCAATCAGCGATTCTTTCTGGCTGGGGTTCAAATCCTCACCAAAAATCGGAGAGGACCGCACTTGCGGATAAGCCGGTTTAATCACCAAATCATCCAGGTGCGCGATCACATAATCCAGTGCTGCGGGCTCACCACACCACCAGGTCGCCACCGACGGCATACGCAATGGCTCACCAAGCAATGACTGGCAGATATTGGGCAAAAAGCCGAGCAAGGCGCCTGACTGCAACAAATTGGCCCCCAAGGCATTGGCAATCAGCACATTACCCAGGCGCGCGGCCTGCGTCAGGCCAGCCACGCCCAGTAATGATTCGGCATTGAGCTCTAGCGGATCGCAATAATCATCATCAATGCGCCGCAAAATAGCGTGCACGGGTTTGAGCCCGGCAATGGTTTTGAGCCAGACCACCCCCTGGCGCACCGTGAGGTCACTGCCTTGCACCAGCGGATAGCCCAGATAGCCCGCCAGAAAGGACTGCTCATGATAGGTTTCGTTATAAGGTCCGGGGGTCAAAATGACCACCAGTGGTGGCTCACCCTGCCCCAGTGCGGTGATGCCAGGCACCGTTTGCGCCTGATGGTCTGCCACACGATGCCCCCAATGGGCCAGGCTCTCACGCATGCTGGCAAAAAAACCACTCAAGCGCTCAATATTGAGATCACGAAATAACTCGGGAAACGCACTCGAAATAATGGTGCGATTTTCTAACGCATAGCCTGCGCCCGTTGGCCCCTGCGTACGGTCAGACACCACCCACCACTGGCCGTTGGGCGCACGTGCGAGGTCAACCGCGTAATGGTGCAAGGCAATATTATCGTAGTGCGGAACGCCCACCGAGGACGGTAAAAAACCATTGTGTCCGTAAATCAAGGCTGGGGGCAATTGGCCACTGGCTAACAAATGCTGCTCGCCATACACATCCAGCAGCACCCGGTTGAGCAAGGTCGCGCGTTGTGCCACCGAGGCGGCAATATGCTGCCATTCGTCCTGCGGAATGATCAACGGCAACACGTCGAGATCCCACGGACGCTGTACGCCATGCGTATCAGCATACACGTTATACGTCACGCCGTTATCACGCACCTGGCGTTGCACCGCTTCAACCCGCTTGCGCATGGTTGCGGGCGCCTCAGTCTCCAGCTGCGCCAACAGCGCCTGCCAGTGCGGACGTGCCTGACCCGTGCTATCTAGCAACTCATTGTAGCGGTCAGAAAAATAAAGCTGGTTAAGCACTGATGGCATGCGAAATAGGGGCGCGATGAAAACGAATTAAACAACAAGACTTAAATAACCTGACCATGAGTGTAGCAGGATGTTCACACATTGGCCTGCCAACGCAGGTCTAGTGTGAACGGAAAACGTGGATTCGGTGGTTCTTTTACCACATCCACACGGCCTGGGGTATGGCCATGCGCCCAAAAGCGGGCAAATCGACGCGCCTCGGCCTCATTGGCATTGACCGGGAAAGTGCTGTAATTGCGCCCGCCCGGATGCGACACATGATACGTGCAGCCCCCCAGCGATTTTTGACTCCAGGTATCCACCAGGTCAAACACCAGTGGCGCCTGTACCGGGATGGTCGGATGCAAGGCAGACCATGGGTTCCAGGCGCGAAAACGGATACCAGCAACGTACTCCCCGGCATTGCCTGTCGCTTGTAGCGGTAACGGGCGGCCATTGCAAGCCACCACGTGGCGGCCATCAGTCAAGCCGCGCACCCTTAACTGCATACGCTCCACAGACGAATCGACATAACGCGCCGTACCGCCGCCAGACACTTCCTCCCCCAACACATTCCAGGGTTCAATGGCCTGCCGTAACTCCAGTTCAATGCCGTGATAAGCCACTGTGCCATAGCGCGGAAACCTGAACTCGATAAACGGCTCAAACCAGCGTAGCTCAAAGGCATAGCCAGCGGCGCGCAAATCGGCCACCACGTCGGCCATGTCTTGCGCCACAAAATGCGGCAACATCCAGCGATCGTGCAACTCAGTGCCCCAATGCACCAGTTTGCCGGTGTAAGGCGTTTTCCAGAAGCGTGCGACCAAGGCGCGTAACAACAAGCACTGCAGCAAACTCATGCGTGCATGCGGCGGCATTTCAAATGCCCTGAACTCCACCAGCCCCAGCCGCCCGGTGGGGCCGTCAGGCGAATATAGTTTATCGATAGAAAACTCAGCCCGGTGCGTATTACCGGTTAAATCCACCAGCAAATGCCGCAACAGGCGGTCAACCAGCCAAGGCTGTGCGCTTTCTTTGCCCGGTGGCAGCATTTTTTCCATCTGCTGAAACGCAATGCCGAGCTCATATAAATTGTCATCGCGCGCTTCGTCCACGCGCGGCGCCTGGCTGGTGGGGCCAATAAAGGTGCCAGAAAACAGATAAGACAAAGCCGGGTGGTTTTGCCAATAGGTAATCAGGCTGCGCAGCACATCCGGACGCCGCAGCAAGGGGCTATCCGCCGCCGTTTCACCGCCAAGCGTGACGTGATTACCACCGCCGGTGCCAGTGTGGCGACCATCCAGCATAAATTTTTCAGTGCCGAGTCTGCACAAACGCGCGGCTTCATACAAGTGACTGACATTTGCCACCAGGTCTTTCCAACAATTGGCCGGATGGATATTTACCTCGATCACGCCAGGGTCGGGCGTGACACTGAGCAATTTCAAACGGCTATCCCGCGGCGGGGTATACCCCTCCAGCCACAACTTGAGTTTGAGATCACTCGCCGTCTGCTCAACCGCACTCAGCAAATCCAGGTAGTTTTCAAGCCGCGTCACCGGCGGCATAAACACATATAAACGCCCCTGCCGCACTTGCACGCACAAGGCGGTGTGAATCACTTCGCGCGCTGTCGGCTGGCTGGTTTTGTGCTTGAGCCTGACTTTGGGCAGCTTGGCATCGGCCAGCGCGGCTTGCTCGGCGAAGGTGTCCAGCGCAAACGCTGGCTCAATATCGGCAGGTAATTGCCATGGCAATGAAGACAAGGGCAAGCGCAAGCCCATGGGCGAATCCCCCGCCAGCAGGTAAAGGTGCTCGCGCCGCAACGGCCATTTGCTGGTTAACCACTCGCTCGCCGCTTGGGACTCTACAGGTTTTAATGGCATGACATAGCCCACCACCTTACCCAAGCCCTGGTTAAGCACATTGGCCAGCTGCTTGCGCTCAGCGCTATCGGTCAAATCGGCGTTGAGAGGATCAATATTGTGCGCTAATTGCTGCTCCTGCTGCGCCAAGGACCACACGTCTTCATAGGCCGGCACCACACAGGCACTTGGAAAGCCTAATAGATCGGCCAGATGCACGGCAAACGCCTGCGCCTGTTTAAACGTATAGCCATCGCGACTACCTTCGGCAGAAAACAGGCTGGCATCGTGCCATACCGGCTTGCCATCGGGGCGCCAGTACATATTAATCGCCCAGCGCGGCAGCGGTTCTCCGGGATACCACTTACCCTGGCCGTAATGCAAAAAGCCGTTAGGCGCAAAGTGCGCCTTGAGACGCAAGGCCAGCTCACCGGCCAGTTGCCGTTTGTGCTCCCCCAGTGCCAAGGTGTTCCATTGCGCGCCGTCCATATCATCAATCGAGACAAACGTCGGCTCACCGCCCTGCGTCAAACGAACATCCATCTTGGTGAGTTGTTTGTCGACCTGCTCACCCAGTTTGACAATGGCTTGCCAGTCTTGCTCGCTATAAGGCTTGGTCACGCGCGGGTCTTCATGAATACGCGTCACAGTCATTTCATGGCTAAAGGTCACTTCGGCCACATCTACCAAGCCCGTCACGGGCGCCGCTGACGACGGCAGCGCCGTACAGGCCAGTGGAATATGCCCCTCACCCGCCATCAGGCCTGAGGTTGGGTCCAGCCCGACCCAACCGGCACCGGGGATAAACACCTCGGTCCAGGCATGCAGGTCAGTAAAGTCCACAGTGGTGCCACTAGGGCCATCCAGCGCCTCCACATCGGCTTTCAGTTGTATCAAATAGCCAGACACAAAGCGCGCCGCCAGGCCAAGCTGGCGCATGATTTGCACCAGCAACCAGGCAGAGTCACGGCAAGAGCCCGTGCGTTTTTGCAAGGTGTCTTCTGGCGTTTGTATGCCGGGCTCCATGCGCACGGTATAGCCGATATCCCCTTGCAGCCGCTGGTTAACCGCCACTAAAAAATCGACAATGCCAACCTCGGGCTGCACCACTTCGCGGCGAATCACCTCCATCCACTGTTGCAATAAAGGCCCCATCGGCTCCGCTTGCAGATAAGCGGTTAACTCAAACGCCTGTTGCTCGGTGTAATTAAATGGAAAATGCTCAGCATACTTTTCCACAAAAAAATCAAACGGGTTGATCACCGTCATGTCCGCCACTAAATCGACCGTAAAATCGAGCGCGCGCACCATTTCGGGGAATACAAACCTGGCGATATAGTTACCGTAAGGATCTTGCTGCCAATTGACAAAATGCTTTTGCGGATTGACCGTCAATGAATACGACAGCACTGGCGTACGCGCATGCGCGGCAGGTTTCAGGCGGACTTCATGTGGAGACAGATTGACCAGGCGGTCGAATTGATAACTGGTACGGTGATGTAAAGCGACACGGATAGCCACTGCCACTCCTCTTTAGGAATTATGATTTTAAGCAGTGAGATGCAGGAAATATGCCAGCTGCGCGCGCATGTCATCACGCAGCTGGAAACAGGCTAAAACGATGCGGAATTATTTGCCGCCGCCAACCAGGCTTTTCACGGCGCTCACCACATCGCCTGGCATGACTACGATTTTACTGTTATTGGAATCTGCCATTTTTTGCAGAGATTGAATATAGCGGTCACCCAGCAAAAAGGTGGCCGAGGCATTGTTTTCTTTTACCGCTTCGGTAATCATTTTGATCGCCTCGGCCGACGCCTTGGCACCGACCATTTGCGCTTCGGCGTCTTTGCGTGCGGCTTCCAGGCGCGCTTCTGCATTCAAAATCAGGGATTGTTTGGCGCCTTCGGCCTCGGTGACCACGGCCACGCGCTCACGTTCGGCAGCGGCTTGCCTTTCCATGGCATCCTGCATATTGGCAGAGGGCTTGATGTCCTGGATCTCAACGCTTTTCACGGTAAGACCCCAATCCAGCGCCTCATCGGCAATCGCCTCTTTCAACTCGGCCTTGATACGGTCACGTGACGTTAATGCATGGTTTAAATCCATGCCGCCGATGATAGACCGCAAACTGGTTTGCACCATATTGCGCATGGCCTCACGAAAATTTTCAATGCCGTACACAGCGCGCTCAATATTAGTCACCTTGATAAAGGCCACCGCGTTAGCCAGAATCACCGCGTTGTCGCGTGTAATCACTTCTTGCTCAGGCACATCGAGGATAATGTCCTTGGTAGTGACCTTGTAGCTGACAGTGCTTAAAATCGGGTTAATCACATGCAAGCCCGGCGTTAAAATGCCGGCAAATTTACCCAGGCGCTCCACCACCCACTCTTCGCCCTGCGGCACAATACGTACGCCTTTAACAATGGCAATAACCGCCAATATCAATATGATGATGCTGATTTCCATGTGGTTTCCTCTGCTGAAAAATATTGAACTGCTGCATGCAGCAACCCCAAAAGTCTTGGGCTAGTGTAGTTTAGTGTTGTGTCAGTGGCGCAACACGCAAGCCATTGCCTTCCACTACGATGATTTTGGCAGGCTGATCGACCGCGATGTCTACGTCTGCATAGGCGGTCCATTCTTTGCTGCCCATCACGCCCTGGCTAAACCGAATTTTGCCTGGCTGTGCCGGGCTGACGGCAACGGTGATCACGCCCTGACGACCAATCTCCTCCCCCTGTGCCTGCCCGACGCGCGGGGCCGGATGCGCTTGTTCCCGCTTGCGCCAGATGGCGACCGCCAATACGGAAAACATGGCATAGATGACGATTTGCCAAGCCAGACTAAAGGCTGGAAATAACCAGGAAAATAACGCCATGACCAAGGCTGCGACGCCAGGCCAAAGCAAATACAAAGTCCCGGACATCATTTCCAGACACAATAAAATCAGGCCAATAACGCCCCAACTCCAGACCAGTTGCACCGTGCTTACCCCCTTTGTTATTAATACATCCTACCAGAAAAGAACGTATTTTTGCTGCCTATTGCATCCATGGTAATACCTCTGCCTGTATTAGCATGCCTAGGTTATCCGCTTAACATCGTTACCAAACAGGGAGCATTATGGAGATCGTCACCTTAGTCATATTCGCAGTGTTAACGCTTTATATCATCATGCTGTATAACAGTTTGGTCAGCGTTAAAAACAACATTGCCAAAGCCTGGTCGAATATTGAAATACTGCTCAAGCAGCGTCATGACGAGTTGCCTAAACTGATTGATACCTGCAAACAATATATGAAGCATGAACAAGACACCCTGGAAAGGGTCATGTTAGCCAGGTCGCAGGTGTCTAAAGCGCAGCAGTCACATGACGTGAACGCCTTGGGCACCGCCGAAGGTGCATTGCGCACTGGCTTGGGCCATTTGTTTGCCGTGGCAGAAGCCTATCCTGAATTAAAAGCCAACGAGAGTTTCCTGCATTTGCAATCCCGCATCAGTGGGCTAGAGAACGCCATTGCTGACCGTCGTGAGTTTTACAATGAAAGCGTGAATATCAACAACGTACGTATCGAACAGTTTCCAGATCTGTTAGTGGCAAAACTCTTTCACTTTCCGCGCTTTGAGCTCATGCGTTTTGCCAGCGAAGAGCTACGAGACATCGATATCGGCAAACGCTTTAATAGTTAAGTTGCACCATGTTGCAGTTTTTACGCGGTCACGATAACGACGCGATCACGTCCGTTGGCCATCTGACCTTGTTGCTGATGGCCGTGTATGCCCATAATCAGCGGGTGTGGATAGGCTGTTGCAGTTTGATCGGCCTCATCAGCCTCTGGGCCTGGGCAGCCAACTACCAAAGATGTCGCGTCATTTCAGATACACCGACCTCACGCATTGCCTCCGCTGCACAAGGCTATGTTGAACTGTATGGGCGCACTGCGATGACGTACAACAACTTACTCATTAGCCCCTACAGCCACACGCGCTGCATTTGGTACCGTTATCGCGTCTATGAAAAAGAAGATAAAGGCTGGCGCCAGGTCACGAATCATACCAGTGACAGTACGATAGAGATTAGCGATGGCACGGGCAGCTGTGTGATCGATCCAGATCACGCAGAAGTCATTTCGCCCGATCGCCGGGTGGTCAGCCAAGGCAGTTTTAAATACGTGGAAGAGCTGCTGAGGAGCGACGCAGTGTATGCCTTAGGCGAATTCACAACCATAGGCGGTGCCAACACCACACTCGATTTGAAATCAGATGTGGCTGCCTTGCTGGCATCCTGGAAAGAAAACAAACAATCTTTGTTGCAGCGCTTTGACCTCGATGATAATGGCGAGATTGACCTGCAAGAGTGGGAGTTAGCTCGCAGGGCGGCGATGCGTGAAGTCGAGAAAGAACATCGAGAGATCCGCGCAGCAGATGGCATCCATGTGATGCGGGCGCCAAAGAATGGCCGGCCATTTCTATTATCCAACCTATCGCCACAAAAGCTACGCAATACCTATCGATGCTGGGGTGCCGTGCATTTAACCATTCTTTTTCTGGCAGTTGCAGGCGCACTATGGTTCTGGCAAGGCCATACGCTGATCGAACTGTTTACTTAAACGCCCGAAAGCGCGCAATGTAACAAGTCGCGTTGCCTAACTGCCCAAGCCTCACCGCCATCCTGCCTGCATAAACCGTCCCTAAGCAACGATGAATATTTGAAGGCATGGCATGACTACTTGTGTCAGAATGTTGCAATGACTCAACCGCCTACGCGCATCACGCTTGCCTCTGACCGTTACGAACGGCTGGCACAAGTCCGCGACTGCTTTCCGCAAGCCACCGGGCCAGACTTGCCACAGGCGTGGCAAGGCGGCCGCGCGGCTGCATTGCAGAAATTATCTGCCGTAGATGCAGAAGGCTATGCACGTAGCCGCAACCAGCTTACAGGTGCAGTAACCGGGTTATCTCCCTACCTGCGCCATGGCTGCCTGTCGCTGCCAGAAACCATGGCGGACGTGCAGGCACGCTTTGGCAAACACGCGCACAAACTTGCCGCCGAACTGAGTTATCGCGATTATTTCCGCCAAGTCTGGTACCGGTTTGGTGAAGCGATCATGCAACCCATGGAGTCACCCAAGGTGGGCTTAGGTGATAAGCCCATGCCAGACTTTATTGCACAAGGCTTCACCGGGCTGGTGTGCATGGATGAAATCGTGCGTCAATTGCAACAGCATGGCTATGTACACAACCATGCACGCATGTGGTTTGCAGCTTATGTCGTGCATTGGCTCAAGATAGACTGGCGACAGGCCGCGGACTGGTTTGAAACACAACTGCTGGATGGCGACACGGCATCCAACCATCTGTCCTGGCAATGGATCGCCTCCAGCTTCAGTAATAAACCTTATCTTTTTAACAAAGAAAACCTGATCAAATTTGGCGGCGAATCCTGGTGTCAGCAATGCCGGGTCACCTGCCCGTTTGAAGGCAGTTATGAACAACTGCATCAACAACTGTTTACCGATGCCGTGGTCGCTGACAAACCCGCCACCCATCACCTGAACCCGCCCGAACCCACCCCCAAAGGCGTCGCAAGCCTGGTATGGATACACGACGAGATGCTGTCGCCAACACATGCGCTATGTGCCTTTAACCTGCCGGCTGTATTTATATTCGACCCGACACTGTACCAGCACTGGCCACTCAAGCGCTTGCAATTCATGGCTGACTGCCTGGCTGAAATGCCAGGGGTAGATATCTGGCTAGGGGAGACCCATCAAGTACTGGCGCAGCTCGCGCAGGGACGTATCATCACCCAAAACACCCCGCAACAAGCACTCAAACATGCGGCAGCTGGGCTGGAGATTGAGTGGCGCACCGAGCCTGTTTTGACGGAGGCGCCTTTAAGCGACCATCAGCTCATGCGTTTCAGCCGCTACTGGAAAGCCGTAGAACCCGCCCTCACGCGCGGCCTTTGCACAAACTAGCGCCTGCGCCTGCGCTGCGAGCCTGCATGGCGTGGTAAAATCCCGCGCATGAATACTTCTAACACAAACGCCAATACCACCCGCGAACTCGCAAAATCATTTGACCCAAAAACCATCGAAAGCCAATGGTATGACTTTTGGGAGCGCAAAGGCTTTTATGCCGCTGGCATGAACCCGCAAGTGCAAGACAACTTTTGCATTTTGCTGCCACCACCCAACGTCACCGGCACCCTGCATATGGGCCATGGTTTTAACCAGACCATTATGGACGCGTTGACTCGTTACCACCGCATGCGTGGCGACAACACCTTATGGCAACCAGGCACCGACCACGCAGGCATTGCCACGCAAATTGTGGTCGAGCGCCAGCTCGATGCACAGGGCGTGAGCCGCCATGACCTCGGCCGCGAAAAGTTTCTGGAAAAAGTCTGGGAGTGGAAAGAATATTCCGGCGGCACCATCACCCAGCAAATGCGTCGCCTGGGCACCTCACCCGACTGGCAGCGTGAGCGCTTCACCATGGATGCGGGCCTCAACAAAGTGGTCACCGAAACCTTTGTACGCCTGTATAACGAAGGCCTGATTTACAGAGGAAAACGATTAGTTAACTGGGATGTGAAACTGGGCACCGCCGTGTCTGACCTCGAAGTGGTGCAAGAGGAAGAAGATGGCTCTATGTGGCATATCAATTACCCACTGGCGGATGGCAGTGGCTCTCTGACCGTGGCGACAACGCGCCCGGAAACCATGCTCGGTGACGTCGCCGTCATGGTGCACCCTGAAGATGAGCGCTATGCGCACCTGATTGGCAAAACCGTGGCACTGCCTTTGTGCAACCGTGAAATACCGGTGATTGCCGATGATTACGTGGACAAAGAATTTGGTACTGGCGTGGTGAAAGTCACACCTGCCCACGACTTTAACGACAACATGGTCGGCCAGCGCCAGGGCCTGGACAAAATCATCATCCTCAACCTGCAAGGTTTTGTGCCTGCCACGGCTGAAGTCTACGCCGCTGACGGCAGTGCCAAAGCCGCGATCACCCTACCTGCCAACCTGGTTGGTCTGGAGCGCTTTGCTGCGCGCAAACAAGTTGTAGCCGACCTCGAGGCCGGTGGCTTTTTGGTCAAGGTTGAAAAACACAAATTGAAAGTACCACGTGGTGACCGTACCAACGTGGTGATTGAGCCCATGCTCACCGACCAGTGGTTTGTCGCCATGAGTAAAGCGGGTGACGACGGTAAGAGCATCACCGAAAAAGCGCTAGAAGTGGTCGCCAACGGTGAAATTAAGTTCTACCCGGAAAACTGGGTGAATACTTACAACCAGTGGCTGAATAATATCCAGGACTGGTGTATTTCACGCCAGTTATGGTGGGGTCACCAAATCCCGGCTTGGTATAGCGATGACGGTAAAGTTTATGTGGCGCACGATGAGGCTGCAGCACAAGCGCTGGCAGCTAAAGATGGCTACACCGGCGCGCTGAAACGCGACGCAGACGTACTGGACACCTGGTACTCGTCAGCACTATGGCCGTTCTCAACCTTGGACTGGACGGGTGATGACGCGATTGACGCGCAAAACCAGGCGTTACAGCAATACCTGCCATCATCGGTACTTGTCACCGGCTTTGATATTATCTTTTTCTGGGTAGCACGCATGGTCATGATGACCAAGCACATCACCGGCAAGATTCCGTTCAAGCATGTTTACGTGCATGGGTTGATCCGCGATGCCGAAGGCCAGAAAATGTCCAAGTCCAAAGGCAATGTGCTGGACCCAATTGATTTGATCGACGGCATTGACCTCGAATCGTTGCTTAAAAAACGCACTACCGGCTTGATGAACCCCAAAGATGCCGAGAAAATCGAGAAGCGTACGCGCAAAGAATTCCCCGAAGGCATCGCCGCTTACGGCACGGATGCCCTTCGCTTTACCTTTGCCAGCCTAGCCTCACCCGGCCGTGACATCAAATTTGACCTGCAACGCTGCGAAGGCTACCGTAACTTCTGCAACAAGCTATGGAACGCCACCCGTTTTGTGCTGATGAATACCGAGGGCCAGGACAACGGTTTTGGTGCCGAAAGCTGCGAAGATGGTGGCCGTAAATTTAGCCAGGCTGACAGATGGATAGTGTCGCTGCTGCAACGCACCGAAGCCGATGTTGAACGCGCGTTTAATGATTACCGCTTTGACCTGGCAGCTAAGGCCATTTACGAGTTTGTCTGGGATCAATACTGCGACTGGTATCTGGAAATCGCCAAGGTACAAATCCAGAATGGCAGCGAAGCTGAGCAACGCGCCACCCGCCGCACCTTGTTGCGCGTACTGGAAACGATCTTAAGATTAGCACACCCGATTATTCCGTTTATTACCGAAGAAATCTGGCAAACCGTGGCGCCGATGACCGATCTCAAAGACAAGTCACGCGGCACCGAGAGCATTATGTTGCAAGCCTATCCTAAAGCAGACCTGGAAAAAATTGATGACGAGGCTGAAGCGTGGGTGGCTACTCTGAAAACAGCGGTAGAGGCTTGCCGTAGCTTGCGTGGTGAAATGAGCATTTCGCCTGCCGCCAAGGTGCCCTTGATTGCCGCGGGTGACGCTGAGCAACTGGAGACTTTTGCGCCTTACCTCAAGTCACTGGCAAAGCTGGAGAACGTCGACATTGTGGCTGAACTCCCAGAAGCGGATGCACCAGTGATGCTGGCGGCTGACTTCAAACTGATGCTTAAAGTGGAGATTGACGTCGCCGCCGAAAAAGAGCGTTTAGGCAAGGAAATCGCACGTCTGCAAGGCGAGATCACCAAAGCCAACAGCAAATTGGGCAACGAAAGTTTTGTCGCACGCGCGCCAGCTGCCGTGGTTGAGCAGGAAAAAGCACGTTTGGCCGAGTTCAGCGCCAACCTAGACAAACTGCAAACGCAATTAAACAAGCTCAGCTAAGCGCTCGCTCTGAACCTACCGCAATGTGGTACCGCGCCGATTGTCAGGCGACGGTGCCACATTTGTGGCAAAACTTGGCAAATGCGTTTTTTCTAGCATGGCAGCCAGTGCAATAATTGTGCAAACAAATGCCACAGTGCATGCAAAAATCATTGTGTTCATTTTTGAGGTCTACCTGCCGCTCACAGCCAGGGCAAATGCTCTTAGCCAAGCGCTCTAAGGCGGTGTCATACCCCAACTCTTCACGCCGCTGAAACTCAGGCTGCGACTCGGCCAACTGCTGCTGCGCCAGATAACGCTGCAATGCGGCAATAGCATATTTTCCGCCGACCACCGTGAGCAAGATACCCACCAGATAGCGCACATAGCCACCATAATCTGGCAAATACGGCACCAGTTCAACGAAGAATGCCATCAAGGCAAAGATAATAAAGCCCCATACAAAAGGCCAATATTGCGATTTACGCTGTTTGACAAACAACCAGGCGGCAATCCCCAGCAAAGGCAGCGTGAGTAACAGCCGGTATAAAAACACCCGCGTCGCCTGATGTTGGTATGCCTCATCGAATTTTTTACGGGCCACATCTTCCATGGCATTGATCTGAGATTGCAGTTGCGCCTCATGCTGAAACAAATTGGTTTGCTGCTGTTGAATATGCTCTATTGATTTCTCAGCGGCCCGCTCCTGCACTTTCAGCGCATCCAGTTGTTGCGTGCGCCTGACCAGCTCATCATCCTGCGCTGATAAATGCGTCACATCCCGTGTAGCCACCCAGTTATCGAAAGTACTACGCGCAGCCTGATAGTCTTTTTGCCGGATGGTGAGTTGCAAACTGGCCTGCTCCAGTTGATCAGCCAACCGTTGCCGCTGCGGAGCAATGTCGTTTAGCGCCGTGCGCAATGGCTTAATGGCAAGGCGATTCACAAAATGCTCGGTGGTGTATTGGGCCTCCACCCGTGGCAGATCACCGATAATACGGTTACCCAGCCCGGTTAAAAACCAGGCAAAAATAAAGGCCACCGCCCACAAGGCACGGTTAAACCATTTTTCAGATAAACGCACCCCTTTATTCATCATCAGCCCCTTTGAACAGATTGGCTAGATGCTAACGGGCTTTTAAGCTGACAGCAACCGTTGCACAAATTGCCTGTCTGACAAAAAACACCGCCGCTGGCATGCGGCCTCAGTTTTAGAGGATAATCTACAGATGTCTGATATTGAAGAAGAAAACCCGAAAGAAGTCTTGTGCAGTTGCAGCGGCACAACGCGAGGCTTGATTATTGAGCTGGTTGCCCAAGGCAAAGACCTGGATGGTATTTCGCGTTATTCAGGCGCACTGAGCGGATGTGGCGGCTGCGACTGGGAGATTACCGAACTGGTGAATGCCCTCAACGCAAAGACTTAAACACGCGACCCACACACCACGCACGACGGGTCTTTTTTCAAGCGTATGGTGCGCCACTCGGCACTCAGGGCATCCAGCAACAACAATCGGCCCTCCATGGTATGGCCAATATTAAGCAACAGCTTCAATGCTTCAGCCGCCTGTGCGGTGCCTATCATACCAACCAGCGGCGCAAACACGCCGTTATCGGCACAACGCAATGCCTGGTCATCGCCCACATCGGGATACAGACAGTGATAACACGGGCTGTCGTCATGACGAAAATCAAACACACTTAATTGGCCCTCAAAACCAATGGCCGCGCCCGAAACCAACGGTGTTTTGTGGGTAAAACACAACTGGTTGAGTAAGTAACGCGTGGCAAAATTATCCGAGCAGTCAATCACCACATCCGCGGCGGCAACACGTCCGGCAAGCGCATCGTTGCTCAGCCGGGTTGTCTCAACATTCACTTTGACCTCAGGATTCAAACTGGCAATCGTCGCCTGTGCGGACAAGGCCTTGTTTTGCCCCACCGCCGCAGTGGTGTGAATAATCTGGCGCTGCAGGTTGGTTAAATCCACCTGGTCAAAGTCGCAAATGGTTAAAGTGCCAACACCGGCGGCTGCCAGGTACATGGCCACCGGCGCACCCAAACCACCGGCGCCGATGATCAGCACATGGCTCTGCGTGAGCTTTTCTTGCCCCGCGTATTCAACTTGCGGCAACAGGATGTGCCGACTATAACGTAACAATAAATCGTCTTGCATTAACCATATCCGTTTACTCAAGGCAGGCGCTGCGCCTGCACCATCTGCTGTATCAATACTTTGGGCGACAACATCACCACACGGTCATCAAACACGGCCCCGCTCGCTTGCTGCTGGTCTTTATCAACAAAAGTGAGGTCGCCATCAGCGTTTTCCTGCTCATCGGGGTGCGTCGGCGCCGCCATCGCACGCGCTTGCCCGCCAGACACCGATTGTATGCCACCCAGCCCGTTTTCGCCATGCGAAAGGACTATCGCGACCGGACGGCTGGGGCCGCTGGTCAATTGCCCAGACTCACCCAGCACTTGAATATTGCTGGCATTCTCTGCCGCAGACACGGAAAACCACTGCGCATGATGGGTAAAAGTACTGTCGGCACGATAGCGAAAAAACCGACCCCAGGCATCGGTGGCCACCAGGCCTAATTGCAGCCACGGCAGCACCCCCTCATCGCCAACACAACTTTGATTTGCTGATATGTTTTCCCAGCCATCTGGCGGTTGGTCAGTATCCGGACATGGCAAATAATGATAAATCATGGCGTGGCCGACCAATGCCTGCTGGGCCGCAACCAGCCGTTGTTCAGTTTGCTGGTATTTCTGCAAGCCATGTTGCACGCGCAATGGCGTCATCAGCCAGCCCATCATCAAACTCAAAATCACCAATGCCAGTGCCATCTCCAGCAAACTGAATCCAGATATTGCGAGCCTCAGGCGCATTTGGCAATTACCCAGCGCTAAGCTCATGGCCGCGTCGCCTTATCCAGGACGTCGTTACTTGATAACTCCAATGCTGTCGGGTCTTGCACATGCAACAACCGCAAGCTGGCGGCTTCAAGGTAGGCATTCAGATGCAGCTTATCCGTCGTGCCATCACGGACTTGGCCTGGCAAGCGCTCTCCGCTCACAAGGATGCTGGCTTGTGCCTGGCCTGGCAGGTAAAACACCTGCTCCCGCCACGCATTCTGCTGAAACCAGTGATGTTGTGGATTGCCGTCCAGCACATGCTGCACTACCCACGGCCAATGTGCATTTGCATCCAGGGGCAGGCGGCCGATACTGCTGGCTGCAGAAAGACATTGGCCAGCACTCAACGGCTGGCTGCCCAAACAACTGCTGTCCTCGACTGCCGCAGGCATGGGGTACACAGGACATGGCGATGCAAGACAGCGCAGGCTACGCTTAACCTCTGTCAGCACCTGCTTTTGCATGACTTGATGCATTTGGCTAGCGGTGATGGGCCAGACCACATCATTAAAATGTGTGGTGAATGACGCACGGACAAAGCCCCGCGTTGCGTTTTCTTGCGGATTGGCATTATCAGCCATACTATTGCTATCCAGGTAATGTTTGGCAATCTCGGTAGCCACATCCAGGCGCTGTTGCACCCAGCCATCCTCACGCACCAATGGCTGCATGGGCGCCACCACCACCGCCACCAGACCATTGCCTTGTGTCGCATCCCACACCATACCCTCTGACGAAATCACACTCCAGGTACCCGGCGTATCCAGATTCAGAGGACGCAGGCGCGGATTGTTTTTATAACGCTCGGAGACGGCATACCACAATCGCTCACCGCTGCCGTCGCGCAGATCGCCCACGCCCAGGGTTTTCCATGGCAACCGCCCCAGGCGCGAGGTATTGCTGCATGAGGTTTCCGCAACGCCATCATTATTGCGGTCTGGGCAAGGCAAATCACCGGGGCGCGGACAATTCAATTCACACGGAGTCGTCCCTAATGGCTGCAGTGCATAAGCCAGCAAGGCTTGTTGCGCCAAGGCCAACGAAGTGATGGTTTTTTGCATCGTACGCTGCCGGGCAGGGTAAGCACTTTGCGCCAGATATAATGCCCATCCGCCCATGCCAGATAACAATAGCAACACCACCCAGATCGCGATGCCTGTTTGCGCCTCGCGCGCAACATGGGCAGACATCATGGCGACGCTTCTCATTGCGCCCCCATGAGTTCGACGGGTAACACATGAGGGAAATTAAACAGGTCCAGGTCACATTGCGCAGTAATCACATCGGCGCCTGCTGCCAATCTCCAGCCGCAATGACGCACCAGCAATAAACCAACATCTGCGCGCTCCAGTTGCTGTAACCAGCCCATCACATCGGACTCATGTGCCACTGACCAAGTGAGTTGTATGGGAGTCACGCTGACATTAAAAGCTGGCGGCTGAGCCGTTGGCCATTGCTGGCGACAGGTCGACGCAGCACATGTCAGCGACGGCTGAATCTGGTAACTGACATGCGGCAACGCAAATTGCTGCTGCATGGCGTCCAAGGCAGCATCCCAACGATCAAAATCAGGCGCCTGCATCACCCCCAGCGCCTGCCATTTTGAGCGATGGGCGAGAAAAAACGCAATATCAGGCTGATCACTGGCCTGCTGTGTCACTTGTTGCTGGCGTTGTTGTAATTGCTTTTTTGCCTGCAACAAGTCATTTTCAGCTGTCCATTGTCGGTGTAAAACAATACCCAACATGCCTGCCAGCAGACATAGTGCGACCAACCAGCCGATGGCAGGCACACGCAAGGCGGGCCAGTAATCGCTAACTTTCATTAGCTACCCCCGGCCGGGGTTCTCGCAAATACACCTTAAGCACCGGCGGCTGATCCGGCCACAGTGCCGGACCAGTACGCCCCTGCCGCTGAGCGGCATCAGTAGAGGCAGTTGGCGTCAACACTTCAACTTTCTCTACTACGGGCAACTCACGCAAGCGATGCAACAACTGCTGCCACTCCTCCGAGGCTGGTCCACTTTGCTCGACTTTATTCCAGGTGATCGTCAGCGTTTCTTGCCAGGCAGATGCAGGTGTCGTCAGCGCTGGCGCCAAAGGCTGGTCCGCAACTGCCCACTCAAGGCTGGCGACTTGCCAGTGGTCGACGCCTGCCAAGGCATGTTGCATCATCGCTAATGCAGGCCCAGGTGAGCGGACAGAAGATTGCAAACTTTTTACCGCCTGCGTAAATGCGCGCATTTGCGGCAACTGCGCCTCGCTCACACCACTGGTTGGCGCCGTGCCTAAAGCACCGAGTTGATGACGCACCTGCTGCATGTGCCCATGTGCAACTTGCGTAGCCCGTATCGCAACCCCGCCAGCAAAGATCATCACAGCGGCCATGACCATGCCCGCCCAATGCAGGCGACGCCTAACGCGTACGATGCTGCCCGCCAACAACGCAGACTCAGGCGCCAGATTAGGTAAGCCGCCCTTTAAAATAACCTGCATCGCCGCCCAGTCCATCACATTCAGCCTGTCGGGCAACGCTTTGTACCCGAGCTGACGTGCCAACACCGCCTCAGACAAATCGGCCCATACACAGCCCGCGGGCAACTGCTGCTTTATCCACTGCGCGTCCATTGGCACCAGGCCTAACCACGCAATGTGCAACACATCGGCCTGCTGTAACCATTGCTGATGCAGCAGGGTCATACGAATCTGGCCAACCTCATGCAGAATGCGGGCGGCACAAGCCTCAGAGGTAGAGAATATGTCTGGCGGCAGCAAAATCAGGCGGCTAAAAAACAGGCGCTGTTGTTGCAAATAACTCAGTCGCACCTGCTGCTGCGTATACTCAATGCACAGGCGATGCATGGCATTCTGCTGTGGCACAGGCAACCAGCAAGCCAGGCTCAACGCGTGCGTGTACACCCCCTGCACGCGAATAGCGGCTGCCTGCAAGGTGGGCAGCCAGTCCGCCAGCGGCGGATACACGCATGCCACAAACAAAAAGCGACTCTCCCGACGCAGCGTTTGTACACTATCCAAGCGGCAAACCGCGTGCATGCCTTGCGACAAAGGCCAGGCAGCCAGCTTGCGCATGAGCAATTGACGCCCGGCCGCGCCACGCACATGCGGCAACCCTTCAACGTGATAGTGCTCATCGGCATGGTTGGTGAGAAAGCTCACCGTTGCTTGTGGAAATGCTTGCCACCAGCGCAACAACTCGGCACGGCTGCCATCACCGACCTCAAAGGTGCGCATCGCAAAAAAGGCCTGCCCACGCATCTGTACAACCCGCCAGCACGCTTGATCAATCAAAACGATAAAGTGATGGTTCGCCATGCTTAATAACGCAAACTGGAAAAGCTGTCATAGACGGGCAACATCACGGCAGCCATTAAAAATAACAGCATGAGGCCTAATGCGATGGTCAATGCCGGTTCGAGCAGTCTTAATAACATCTGCAGTTGCGACTGCACCTCCCGGTCATAAAAGGTGGCCAACTGAAATAGCATTTTATCCAGTGCACCGGTGGTTTCACCCACACTCAACATGCGTAACATCAAGGGTGGAAACTGACGGGTGGCGGCAAAACTTGCAGTGAGGCTTTCACCGGCCTGCACGCGCTGGTGGACGTCTGACAGCGCGCGTGCCATGACGCGCTGTTGCAATAAAGGCTGACACCACTCCAGCGCCTGCAATAAAGGAATCCCGGCCTGATACATCAAGCCTAGAAATCTGCAAAGCCTCGCCAGCACCAATTGATGCCACAGGCGCCCGACCACAGGCAGCTTTAACAGGCGTTGATCCACAAAAAAGGCCAGTGTCGGTGAGCGGCGTATAGCTAGTAGCATGGCGCTAATCAGAACAATCAGGCCCAACAAAAGCCATACGCCATAGCCCATCACCGCGTCTGACAATGCCAACAGCAAACGGGTGGACCAAGGCAACGACTGGCCCAGGCTTTGCAAAAAACAGGCCATTTGCGGCACCAGAAAAGTCAACATGACATAGGCGGCGACCGACACCATGACACATAGCACCGCCGGATAAGTCAGCCCACGACGCACTTGTGCGACTAACTCCGCCTGCCAAGACAAGGTACGAGTCAAATGCCCAAAAATTTCAGGCAGCTGCCCGGTGCACTCGCCTGCCGCAATCAGTTGCCCTAACAACGCAGGAAAAACCTGCGGCTGTGCTTGTAACGCTTGCGACAATAACTTGCCAGCCTCCAACTCTTGCTGCACGGCACGCAACGCCAGCATCATACCTCGATGCTCACTTTGGTCGGTTAACTCGGCCACGGACTGCAACAATGGCACACCGGCTTGTAGCAATTGCTCCATTTGCACACAAAATAAAATCAGTGTTTGCGTATTCACGCGTGGTTGCCGCCATAACAAGGACTGCGCTAATTTAAAGGTGAGTAACTCCAAGCCTTGTTGCTGCAAACTCGCCATCAACGCTTGCTCATCAGCCACGTCAAGCGTGCCACGCTGGCGATGGCCGTATTGGTCAATGGCGGTATAGCGATAACGGGTCATGGCATGGCCGTGAGCGTATCAAATGCACTTAAATCAACTACCCGATGCAACTCCTGCAAGCTGGTCTCACCGGCAGCCACCAGTTGCAGTCCCTCTTCGGCCAATGTGGTATAGCCATGTTGCCTGGCTTGCTGTTGTATACGTTGCATAGGTGAGGCATGCATCAGCATGTCCTCCATATCCGCATGCATGGCAAGTATCTCCATGATGACCAAGCGGCCGTGATAGCCACTCATGCGGCAATGCGCGCACCCGCCTGCCTCAAACACGGACTGCGACCCCGCGTGCGCTGGCACACCGGCCTGGCATAACAACCTTACCAGCGCGCTGTCAGCCACCGTCTCTCGCTTGCAGTGCAAACATAAGCGTCGCAGCAGTCTTTGTGCAACCACGCCCACCAGACAGCCTGTCATCATATGCAAGCTGACGCCGAGGTCCTGCAACCGTAAAAAAGCGGCGGCGGCACTATTAGTATGCAAGGTGGTCATCACCAGATGGCCGGTCATCGCCGCCCGCACCGCCATGGCGGCGGTGGATTCATCACGCACCTCACCGACGAGGATGATGTCTGGGTCCTGGCGTAAAATTGCGCGAATACCATTGATAAAATCGACCTTGTTTGCGGCATTTACCGACGTTTGACGCATAAGCGAATGTGGATACTCCACAGGGTCTTCCAGCGTCATGATGTTGACGTGTTCATGATTGAGGTGACCGAGCATCGAATACAAAGTGGTTGTTTTGCCACTGCCGGTCGGCCCTGTTAAAATCAACAAGCCTTCTGGTTTGGCCAGCATGGATGTAAGTTGTTGTAATTGCGGTGGCCGCAATCCCATCGCCTCTAGTGGAATAATCGCCTTATCCCGGTCCAGCACGCGCAGCACCAGATTCTCACCATGTAATGTCGGATGGCTGGAGACGCGGAAATCAATCTGCCGACCGCATAAAAACAAGTTAACCCGCCCATCCTGTGGTGTCCGTTGTTCGGCGATGTCCATGCCGGCAAGTATTTTGAGCCTGACACACATGGCGGGCCAATAGCGGCCATGTAAACAACGGATTTGCCACAAGACGCCATCAATACGATAACGTATCCTCAGAAAAGCCTGTTCGGGCTCAAAATGGATATCAGATGCGCCTTGTTTCACTGCATCCACCAATACGGCATTGACCAGCCGGATCACTGGCCGTGATGTTTGCTGCGCAGACAAAAGCGCCGGGGCGCTGCTTTCTTGCTCAATTTCTCGCAAGAGACTGTCGAGCGACAAACTATGCCCATAAAACTTATCCAGCGCTTGCTCCAGATGCGCTTCAGTCGCCAATACTGGCTTAAACTGCATAGTGCCGCCCAGCATATGGCGCAGTGCATCTAGCACCAGCAGATGATTATGGCCAGACAAAGCCACCCGCATGGTCTGCCTGTTTGCTGACAAATCCAGCGGCAACAACCCATGTTGCCTGGCAAAAGCCTCGGGTACCATGGCCAGCGCTTCCGGATCTGCAATCGCCTGCTGCAAGTCTATGCTTTCCTGCGCATGGTGATGCGCTAGCACATCACGAATCATGGCGTCGGTGACAAAGTGCAGCCTGACTAATTGCTGCCCAAGCAGCAGCCGATGTTTTTGTTGTTCGATAAGCGCAATCTCCAACTGGTCGGCAGTAATCATGCCTTTTGCCAACATCCACTCCCCTATACGCATGTTGTCTGTGGTGGCCAGCATGCTTAATCCTCCAGCCGCATTAAAAACAAATCATCATCAGGGGCATAGTCTGGAATCTCCTGACGCATCCTGCCCAGGTAGTCTTCACGCTGTTGAATATCGCCGTGCTGGCTAGTAATCACCAGCATGCCAGCCAATGCGACCACCTGATGCGGATCTTGCTGTAACACCTGCTCAAATGATTGACGGGCCAACAGCAGTTGCCCAGAGAGCAGTTGCTCGGTCGCCACGTTCAGCTGTGCTCTCACACTTGCTCCTAATTGCGGTACCACCTGCACTTGCAAGGTCAGACGAGGCGGATAGGATGGCTTTTTTTCAGCCGGAGGTGTCAGCACCTCATGCGCAGGGGGACTTAGGGGCTCGGGTTGCCGCACAGCCACTTGCTTGAAATGGAACAGGCTAGGCAACGGTTGCGAGGTCACCACAGACTTAGCGCTCCCGATATCTTTGGGATGAAGCGTACGCCCGGCCTGTCGCAGTTGGTGGGGCGGCCTTCTAACGATACTGCTCCCGCCCTGATCAAACAGGTTGTCACCCTGTTGCCAGACCAACCCGCTGATCATTACCACGCAAGCCCACAACAAACAGCTTAATCCGAATTCAACGCGCTTAAGGTCGGTTTGTATCAATGCGCGGCGATAAGCCCTCAATGTTGAGCGAGGAAGTCTTAGCCATGATGCCATAGGTAAAAGGCGCTGACTCATGAAGGCTCTCCTACGTTGATCTCAAAAGCATCCGCAGGCAACTCGTCAGGCAACAAAGGTTGAAACAACTGCAAATCGCCCGAACGCACATCGGCATGTCCAATGACCGTAGGCCTCAGAAAAACAATCAATTCTGTTTTTTTCGCCGCCTGATTTTTGCCTGTAAACACTTGCCCGAGCACGGGCAACCTGGATACCCCAGGCACACGGTCAGTAAATTCGCGCTGATCTTCCTGCATCAAGCCACCCAGCACGGCAATATTGCCACTAGCAACATTCAACACCGACTCCATCTCACGCACCTGTATTTCGGGAATACTGCTAACGATGCGCGTACTGCCGCTGCCTAATTGCGGGTTAGGATCTTCGATATAACGCAAGACCTTGGACACCGTGGGACGCACGTTCAAATTCACCCGCTGATGGCTGTTAATTTGTGCCGTGACCGCCATCACCAGGCCCACCGGCACGGTATTGGCGGTCGTCGTCACGGCTTGTAAATTACTGCCACTATTGCTGCTACTTTGGGAGATTTGCGATTGAATCGTGAAATAGACCAGATTATCGACCACCTTGAGAATCGCGGTCTGATTATTGAGCACCATTAATTTAGGGCTGGATAACACGCGCGTTTTGCCAAACTGCTCTAGCAAAGTCACGCTTGCACTTAAATTACCCAGGCGACTCAGCGGGTTAAAATAGCCTAGCATGAAGGCCACACTGCCATTATTCTGGCCAAGTGCATTTTTGCTGTTGTTACTCTCCCATTGCCCCGCAGAGCGATTGAATTGCGCTGCATCGTTGCCCAGCGATTGTGCTAATTGCCATCCGCGTTGCTGTGCCGAGGCTGACAATCGGCTCCAGTCTATGCCCATTTGAAAGCTTTTGCTGAGCTCCACCTCAACAATCGTGGCTTCGATCAACACCTGCCTGGCAGCAACCTGCATCACCGATTCAAGATAGGATTTGACTTGTGCTTGCTGACTCTGCGACGCACGTATGGTCAGGATGCCGGTTTCGGGGTTGGCAATCAAACGTGACGCATGCCAGCGCACATGCGCCTGTTTTATTTTTTCAAACGCCACCGGTGCGCTGGCTGGTAATGTATCAGTGGCTTGAGATGCGCTATGTTCTGCCTGAGTGGCCATAGGCGCCTGTGCTGGCAACGCCAGTGTGGACGCCGCGCTCTCCAGCACCTCATCACGTGCGGTGCTGGCCTTATCGGTTTCCTCTAACAGCGCCTGTATGTTCTCAACGACACTTTCCCACAAATGATAACGCGATTGCGAAGTGACCGCCGTTCTTGAGCTATTGCTACTACCACCTTGGGTGACGACTGCAGTTGCAGCACCACCGTTACCCGCGGCCCCGGTCGCCGCCCTGCCTGCACTATTAATTTCACTGGCAACCCCGATATACGCCGCTGTATCGCGGCTGATATTGACATAATTCAACTTATAGCTACGAATCACCGGCATATCTGGCGTAATTAACCAGACACCATTCGACCACTCGTAATACATATCCAGTTGCTTAGACATGCGCGCCAAAATAGCCGGCACCGACTGCTGGATCGCATGCAGGCTGACCTTGCCACGCAAACCAGGGTGTACGTCAATGTTCAGACCACTTTCACGGGCAATGGCCAGCAGCACCTCCTGCACGGGCGCATCATGCACCACCAGGTTAATCAACAACGTGGGGGTGGCAGACTTTAATGGCGGCTTGATAACGCGGGTAGACTCAATGTCTGAGATATCGACTTCAGGATATGCCTCAGCGGCGGGCTGCTCTGTGGGCAAAGGCGCGGGCAAATGTAACGCCGAGTGCGTAGACGGCTCCAGCGGTGGCCGCAGGCAGGCGGTCAGCCATAAACAGCAGAGCAGGATGACAGCGAAACGCATCGACTTCCCCCGTTACCATGTTGACATTTTTTAACATATATTAAATAACATCAATATGCAATGTCAAATCATCAATAGGGAAAGTACACAGGCACTGACAATATTGTCAGTATTCAGGCGCTTTTTTGAGCACCCAATGCGGAAAGGGTTAGGCTAGAACAACTCGATTTCGCCGGTAATCATGCTATCTTTTAGCAGGCCTTGCGCAATCAGCGTTTCATAATAGCAAATTTGATTTCTACCGTGCTCTTTGGCGTAATACAACGCTTCATCTGCATGCTCAAGTACGGTATTCGGCAGCACGTTCAACGCCATTTTTGAGCAACCGATACTAATAGTCACCTGCCCCACCTGCGGGAACAAATACGCGGCCAGCGCGTCTTTAAAGCGGTCTAACAGCATGACAATGTCATGTTCTTCGGCACACGAGAACACACCCACAAACTCTTCACCACCAAAGCGGAACAACAAATCGCCATCCCGAAAAGTTTCCTGCATCAAACGGGATAACAGCAGCAGCACTTCATCACCAATCAAGTGCCCATAGTTGTCGTTAATTCTTTTGAAAAAATCAATATCGAAAATCACCAGATAATGGTGCAAAGGAAACCGGTACTCTGGTTTATAGTCATTGAGCAAAATCTTGCCGACGCATTGATCAAATGTTTTGCGGTTGAGCAGGCCGGTTAAGGCATCGCGCTCATTTTCAATAATAAGCCCGGCATAGTGATGAAACATCTGCAAGCATTGCTCCACCAACTCAATCGCCTCAGTAGACAGCGCTTCGTGCTGGATGAGCAAAATGGCATTTTTGTGAGAAATACTTTGCCTGAGCGGAAACACATGCAGCTTGCCGCTGGCAGTGTCCAGGCACGCATGCTGGCGATGCTCTTGATTCAAATAATTCAATAACATCGTATACACCTCTGGCGGCCAGGCCTCAAAGGTGGGGTCAGTACTTGATTCTGTTGTATCCATCACCGAGACAAGTTGCCGTTTGGACAACACCTGCATTCTGACCGGCTGCGCCCGGGTCGCAAACACAGACATCCAGTGCTGCATCAATGACAGTAACGCCGGATCAAGCGCAAGGCTATCTCGGACCTTGGTCAGGTCAATCAGGCTTTGCATCAATTTCTTCAAATTCAGATGAGTATTCATGTTCGCGACAATCGTTGTTTCGAACACTTTATCAAAAGCATGATGGTGGCCTATTGATAAACAGAGCCAATTTTAGTGACTATTTTTTGATTTGATACAAGAAGTGGTGGTGGGGTGGCTGATGGGGCTCGAACCCACGACAACAGGAATCACAATCCTGGACTCTACCAACTGAGCTACAGCCACCATAGAGACTTTATTGGCCTGCCCGACAGGAATCGAACCTGTAACCCCCAGCTTAGAAGGCTGGTGCTCTATCCAGTTGAGCTACGAGCAGATAAAGTAGTTACATGCCGATCAGGCAATCCAGAGAAACTGGTCGGCGTGGAGAGATTCGAACTCCCGACATCCTGCTCCCAAAGCAGGCGCGCTACCAGACTACGCTACACGCCGAAGACGGAAATATAACCGATTTTCCGATTTTGTGTCAATGTCGATGTGATAAAATTCTATTTTTTACGACAAATATTTTGTTCATGAGCGCTCATATTATTGATGGCAAGCAAATTGCCACTCAACTGCTAGAGGATATCAAAACCAACATTAACCAACGCTTGCAGGCCGGAAAACGCGCGCCATGCCTCGCGGTGATTTTATTAGGGGATGACCCGGCCTCTGCCATTTATGTACGCAACAAACGTCTTGCCTGTGAGAAAACAGGCATCGTTTCGGTGGCGCATAATTTGCCAGCCAGCACGACACAGGAAGCATTATTTGCGCTAATCAGGCAACTGAATGCCGACGACCACACTGACGGCATTCTGGTGCAATCACCATTGCCGGATCATATTGATGAAACAGAAATCCTGGCCCTGATTGATCCGGCCAAAGATGTCGATGGCTTTCACCCGTATAACATTGGCCGCCTGGCTGTGCGCCAGCCATTGCTACGTTCGTGCACCCCTTATGGCGTGATTAAAATGCTGCAAGCCAGTGGCATCGCGCTCAAGGGGCTGGACGCAGTCGTGGTTGGTGTCTCTAACCACGTCGGCCGTCCCATGGGCCTAGAATTGTTGCTGGCGGGTTGCACGGTGACCAGTTGCCATCGACATACCAAAGATTTGGCAGCGCATATTGGCCGGGCAGACTTAATTGTTGCGGCCGCAGGTAAAGCAGGCCTGATTAAAGGCGAGTGGATTAAGCCTGGTGCGATTGTGGTAGATATTGGCATCAATCGCTTGCCGGATGGCAAAATTACCGGCGATGTGGATTTCGCCGTCGCCAGCCAACGTGCCAGCCACATCACCCCTGTACCAGGCGGCGTCGGGCCAATGACTGTGGCAACGCTGATGGAAAATACCTTAAAAGCACTGGAGCTACGTGAGCAAGCCTGATCCTGGTGCATTTAAAACACAGAAAAGAGACTTTGCATGCCCTTGGAAACTGGTGTAAACTCGCGCGATTGTTGAATGACCTAATGCAGTACAAGCGCCGTTTTTGGCAATAACTATTCAGTAGTTTCGTTCTTTGGAACCATCATGGCAGATACCGTTAACAAATCCTTCACCCCTTACCAGCCAGCCGCCGGTGAGGAATACATGAACAAAAAGCAGCAGGATCACTTTCGCAAAATCCTGAATGACTGGAAATCAGAACTGAGTCATGACATTGACCGTACCGTGCACACCATGCAGGACGAAGTCACCAGTTTTGCTGACCCGAATGACCGTGCCAGCCAGGAATCTGACATGGCGCTGGAGTTACGCAACCGCGACCGCGAGCGCAAGCTGATTAAAAAAATCGACGAAACCTTGCGCAATATTGACAGCGGCGATTACGGCTACTGCGAAGGCTGCGGCATTGAAATTGGCCTGAAACGCCTGGAAGCCCGCCCGACAGCGACATTGTGCATTGACTGCAAAACGCTGGATGAAATGCGCGAGAAACAAGTCGCTAAATAATCCTCGCCACCAGGCTGAATCAGTTCAACCTGGGCAATAAAAAAGGCTGCTTGTCCATAGCAGCCTTTTTTTATTCTCTTTTGCACGCAGCAGTTACCAGCTCTCTTCTACCGCGAATAAACGCCGGTGTTCACGAATGGCATAGCGGTCTGTCATGCCAGCAATATAATCTGCCACTGCACGTGCCTGATTGTGTTTGGCAGCCAATTGATATTCATCTGGCATCAAGGCAGGATTATCCATAAACGCCTTAAATAGCTCCTCTACAATGCGGCGCGCTTTGGCGCTCATGCGATTGACGCGGTAGTGCTGGTAAAGATGCTTACGCAAAAACTGCTTGAGTTCCAGATTTTTTTCATCCAGGGTCTGGCTAAAGCCAACCAAGTAGTCAGGCGCCTTGCGCACATCATCAATACTGGCAGGGCTCAATGCGGCAATCGCCTGCTGGCTTTGCTGGCATAAGTCGACCACCAGCACATTAATCATGCGGCGGATGGTTTCATGCACCAGCCGCTTTTCTTCGATGTCGCCATGCAGTTTTTTCACTTCTGCCATGTTTTCGGCAAACAACTGAATACCGGCCAGTTGCTGGATCGTGATCAAACCTGAGCGCAAGCCATCATCTACGTCATGATTGTTATAAGCAATTTCATCGGCAAAGTTGGTGACTTGCGCCTCCAGGCTGGGCGATTCGCCGCGCAAAAAGCGCTCACCGACGTCCCCCAGCAACTGCGCATTTTTGCGTGAGCAATGCTTGAGGATGCCTTCGCGCACCTCAAAAGTGAGGTTCAGGCCATCAAAACTGGCATAACGGTTTTCGAGCACATCCACCACGCGCAATGACTGCAAATTATGCTCAAAACCACCGTAATCGCGCATGCAATGATTCAAAGCATCCTGACCGGCATGCCCAAACGGTGTGTGACCGAGGTCGTGCGCCAGCGCAATGGCTTCGGCCAAGTCCTCATGCAAACCCAACGTACGCGCAATACCGCGCGTGAGTTGCGCCACCTCTATGCTATGCGTCAGGCGCGTGCGAAAGAGGTCGCCCTCGTGATTCACAAATACCTGCGTTTTATACTCGAGCCGACGAAAAGCGGTGGAGTGAATAATACGGTCGCGATCGCGCTGGAACACATTGCGCAACGGTGACTCTTGCTCACCAACCTTGCGGCCACGCGTTTGTTCGGGATGTGCGGCAAAGCTGGCTAAGGTCATGGCGGCTCTCGTGTTATGCCGCCAATGACAGCGTTTGTTTTAACTTCTCGGCATCGTAATCGGCGGTGATCACGGCCTTGCCGATATCCTGCTGCAAAACCAGCCGAATACGGCCGTCAGCGACTTTTTTATCAAGCTGCATCAAACGCAAATACTCGTCAGCGCCCAAATCTGGCGCCTCTATCGGCAGCTTGGCAGCCTGCATAATGGTTTTAATGCGCGCCATTTGTGCGGCATTGAGCCAGCCCATACGCTGTGACAGATCCGCCGCCATGATCGTGCCGGTGGCGACGGCTTCGCCGTGCAGCCAAACCCCGTAACCCATGGCATTTTCAATGGCATGGCCGAAAGTATGGCCCAAATTGAGCAAGGCGCGCTCGCCCTGCTCATGCTCATCGGCCACCACCACCTCGGCTTTATTCTGGCACGAGCGATAAATCGCATAGCTGGCAACGGCAGTGTCCAACGCCATCAGCGCCGGCATATTGGTTTCCAGCCAGTCAAAAAAGTCAGCATCGCGGATCAGGCCATATTTAATGACTTCAGCAATGCCTGCGGACAACTCACGCTGTGGCAATGTCTTTAAGGTGTCGATATCGGCCAGCACCAACTTAGGCTGGTAGAACGCGCCTATCATGTTTTTGCCCAGCGGGTGGTTGATGCCGGTTTTACCACCAACACTGGAATCCACTTGTGAGAGCAAAGTGGTCGGCACCTGGATAAACGGCACGCCACGCAGATAAGTCGCCGCCGCATAGCCGGTCAAATCACCAATCACACCGCCACCCAGGGCAATCAGGGTGGTATTGCGTTCGCAGCGATTTTGTAGCAAATGGTCGTAGATGATCTGCAAGGTCTGGTTATTTTTATACGCCTCGCCATCCGGCAGAATGATCTCAATGACACTAACACCAGCATCGCGCAATGGCTGGGCAATTGCCTGCATGTATAAAGGCGCCACTGTAGTATTGCTGACAATCGCCACTTGCTTGCGCTTTAAATGCGGCAGGATCAAATCCACCTGGCCCAGCAGACCATTACCGATATGAATAGGATAACTACGGTCAGCCAGGCTGACGGTTAAGGTTTGCATGAAGGCTCCAACGCATTGAGCGCGTTTTCAATTTTTTGAATAATCACGGTGACTGGCTGATGGCCGGTATCGACAATCAGGTTTGCAGTTTCGGTATAGAGTGGATTGCGGGCATGAAACAATTGTTCCAGCTTGGCTTTAACGTCCACATTTTGTAGCAAGGGGCGGTTTTTATCGTTGCGGGTTCGCAAATACAACTCATTGACGTTGGCGCGCAGATAAATCACATAGCCATACTGCTTAAGAATATCCCGGTTTTCCGGCGCCATAATGGCGCCACCGCCAGTGGCGAGCACAATATTATCCTGCTGCGCGAACTCTTCCAGCGTAGACGTTTCGCGTTTGCGAAAACCGGCCTCGCCTTCCAGTTCAAAGATGGTCGGAATTTTAACGCCGGTGCGTTGTTCAATCACATGATCAGTGTCGTAGAAGGTTTTACCCAGGCTCTTGGCAATCAATTTGCCAACCGTGGTCTTCCCTGCCCCCATCAAGCCGATCAAAAATATGTTGTTTGGTATTTGCGCACCCATAAAAAAGCCCAACCGTTTCAGTTGGGCATTTTAAGGCAAAGCCTGTCGGCTGTCAGTAATCGTGCACGCTTGCGTGCGCTAATTAGTTCAAAGCCAGCGTTTCATCCATCACTTTAGGCGTGATAAAAATCAGCAACTCTGTTTTATCCTCTTGCTTGGTGTTGCGTTTAAACGCATAGCCGACCACTGGCAAGTCCCCAAAGAAAGGCACTTTGTCGGTAGACTTACGAGAAACTTGCTCGTAAATCCCGCCTAGCACCACGGTTTCGCCATTCCCTACCAGCACCTGGGTTTGCACGTTTTGCGTGTTAATCGCCACGCCACCCGGCAAGGTTTCACCACGGCTGTCTTTGCGCACGTCTAAGTCCATAATGATTTTCTGGTCAGGCGTAATTTGCGGGGTGACCTCCAGGCTCAACTCTGCCTTTTTAAAACTCACCGCCGTCGCGCCGCTACTTGTAGCACTTTGATAAGGAATCTCTACACCTTGGGCAATTCTGGCTTTTTGCTGATTTGCCGTGGTCACCCGTGGACTGGAGATCACTTTACCGCGTGAGTCTGCTTCCAGTGCTGACAATTCAAGGTTCAGCAGCAAGTTCGCCGACAGTTTGAGCAAACTCAAGGCAATGCCACCATACGCGTTGGTCACAGGCAAGTTGGACATCAAATCAGGCTGACCATTGGAGCTCACGGTGTAGTTGCCTAATGTTGCACTTTGTACAGTGCCGCCCTGTGTGCCCAGCGTATACGTGCCAGTACCACCTGCGGTGGTCGGCGCGGTGTAAGCCGTCGCCTTGTTACCCAGCGAGCCGCCTATCGACAAATTGGTGTTACTGCCCGGCGTACCGGTTTGCGAGATGCCAAAACGCGCACCCAATGCTTTAGAGAACGTGTTCGATGCGATCACCATGCGTGACTCGATCATGACCTGCTTCACCGGCACATCCACTTTGTTAATAATGGTCTGGATTTCGTCGAGTTTTCTTGGTGTGTCCTGCACAAAAATGGTGTTGGTGCGTGCATCAAATGTCACACTACCGCGTTGCGACAGAATACGGTTCATACGGCCGGCCGACGAGCCACCTGAAGCACCTGTAGACACGCCAGACGTTGAGCCACCGGAACCGCTGGTGCCGCCGCCGAGCAACATATTTCTGAAGTCTATGGCTTTTTGATATTTTAATGAGAACACTTCGGTGCGTAATGTTTCCAGGGTTTCACGCTCAGCGTCAGCGGTGAGCTGGGCTTTTTCTTTAGCGGCAAATTCTTCTGCCGGTGCAATCGAAATCACACTGCCATTGACGCGCATATCCAGGCCTTTGCTTTTCATGATCACATCCAGCGCCTGATCCCACGGCACATCCTTCAAACCGATAGTCACGCTCCCAGAAACCGAGTCACTGACCACAATATTTTTACCGGTGAAGTCAGCAATCACTTTCAATACATCCCTGACATCGACACGCTGAAAGTTAAGCGACAATTTCTCACCTGCATAGCCCTGCTTGGAGCCTTGGATCAGCTTGTTCGGGTCTTTAGCCAACGGACGGATATCCACCACCAGGCGCTTATCGGTCTGGTAAGCAGATTGTTCCCAATCGCCTTGCGGCTCAATCACAATCTGCGCCTGATGATGGTGGCGCAAAGCGTCCACATACAACACCGGCGTATTAAAATTAATCACATTCAACCGGCGTTGCAAAGCTTCCGGTAATTCGGTATCCGCAAAATCAATCACCACCGTTTTGCCTGCATTACGCACATTGACGCCAACGCGGCTGTCAGACAAGTCGACCAGAATGCGGCCTTCACCATTCTTGCCACGCACAAAATCAATCTTCTGGATTTTATGCCCGGCGGCGACTTCCTGCTCTGCAAAACGCTTGGCAGCCACTGCGGCCACCGGCGCGTCTACCCCTTCTTGCGTCAGCCCGACCAGCAAGGTTTGATCCTGTACCTGTAACTCGTGCTGCACCGGCTTGGACAAATTAAGCACCACGCGGCTACGGTCACTGGCTTGCGCCACCTGCACAGACTTTAAAACACCCTGATTCACTGGGAGCACATTTTTGCCGGTCGCATTGCTGGCATTCGGGATATCAAAGACAATTCTGGGCGGATTACTCAAGGTAAAACTAACCGGGGCAGACGCCAGTGGCTGCGCCATCTGCAGCTGTACATTCAAGCGCCCTCCCGGCAATGCAGTCACATCCACGGCTTGCAGTTGATTAGTAGCGGCTGGCTGCTCTGCTGCAACGCCCCCTGCCGAGACGGCCAAGGCCACAGACAAGAATGCCACCCGGGCAACAAAATCACTTAATTTTTTCATCATTGATGTTCCTGCAGTTCCAATGTTGTCATTTGCTCGGCCCATTCCCCGCTTACCGGGTCTTGAATCGTCTCTTTGATTTTTAACTCATATTTCGATGTCTGGCGGTTTTCTGCCAACGCCGTAATCACACCAAACTTTTCTCCCAGGTGCGAGCCGGGCTTGACCTGGTACACCATGCTGTCAGGCGTTTGGATGGTGGCAAACATGCTGTTCTTTTTGCTCAGCACGCCCACAAACTTGAGGCTTTCCAATGGGTATGCCTCCAACGGCTCCTTAGGGCGCTTTAAGTCAGGCTGATTGGTGTTTTGCACTGCCGCCCGGCGCGGGACAAACGGGTCATGTAGCGCGCCATCCGCGTTATATTGTTTGGGAGAAAAGCCCTGCACCTGCGGCAGCGGTTCGACCGGACCCACCATCGTCTGGCTGGCCTCGTTCATAAACTGGGTCAAATCGTCATCCTGTGATGCGCCACAGGCGGTAAGCAAAATGGCTGGAATGACGCAAAGCAAGTAGTGGTTGCGCATCATTTTTTACCTGCCTTGCTCTCTTGAGCCTTACGCGCGGCGACTTCTTCTGCGTCCAGGTAACGATAGGTTTTGGCCACCGCCTCCATCACCAGCATGTCTTTATGCGGCTGCTTGTCATCTTTACCAGCAGGCTGAATTTGCAGGTTATGCAAGGTCACAATACGAGACAGCTTGGCCACCTCGGTCACAAAAGCACCCAAAGTATGGTAATGGCCTAATACTTTGATATTGATTGGCTTTTCAGCATAAAACTCGGCAAAAATCTCCGGCATCGGCACAAAGCCTTCAAAAGAAAGCCCCTGGCTAACGCCTGCCTGGTTAATGTCGGTCAGTAAGCCATCCATCTCGGACCGATCTGGTAACTGCTTGAGCAGGGTGCCAAAAGTGCGTTGAATATCAACCACTTGCTGCTCATAGGCTTTGATCTTCAAGGCCTGGACTTTCTTAGCCAGGTACTCGTCGCGCAAACCTTGTTCTTTTTCTTTTTCGGCTTTTAATTCCTTGAGGTTAGGGCTGAGTAAAAAGACATAACCAACCACCAGCAAGGCCGCCGCCAGAATCGCCAGCAACACGGCTTTCATCGGCACCGGCAAATTGCCGGCCGTTTTGATATCTATATTATTAAAATCAGAAAGTTGCATCTCTTCAGTTATCCTTTGGCAGGTGCAGGTTTCTGCTTGCTCGGATCTTCTTTAGCGGCTTCACGCTTTAAAGACACTCGCAACACAAACTCATATTCTTTAATCGCCAGCGCATTGGTGTTGGCCTTGATTTCGACCAGATTGGGGCTGTGCATAATGGCGGATTCACTCAGGTTGTGTACCAGCGTGGCAATCCTGGCATTGGTGTCAGCCACCCCTTTGAGCTCAATCTCATCCTGCAATTGCTTGACGCTTTTGAGAAACACGCCTTCTGGCAGCTTCCTGGCCAATTCATCCAGAATCAGCACCGCCTGGTTGCGGTCGCTCTGCAAGCCCTCAACAATCTGCTTGCGCTCCAGCACATGCTTGATTTGCTCTTTCAAACTGGCAATGACGGCAATCTCTTTATCCAGCCGCACCATCTCATCCTGCAAACGCTGATTACGCGCTTGCTGAGTCTGAATCTTGTTGTGGATATAGCTCCAGCTCACAAACAGAATGGCCGCAGCCGCAATCGCGACCAGCGATGCCATCAGGCCAAACTCACGCTGACGCTCGGCGCGCTTGATCTGGCGATGCGGTAACAGGTTGACTTTAATCATGCGTCCACCCCGCGCAACGCCAGGCCACATGCAATCATCAGTGCAGGCGCATCTGTTTCAAGCTGCGATGCTTTGATTTTATTGGCCAGCGTCATGCCCTGAAAAGCATTCGCAACCAGGGTATGCACACCCGATTTTTGCTCGATGAGTGCGGCCAAGCCTGCGGTCGCGGCCACACCACCGGCCAGCAACACATGGTCAACCTTGTTGTACTGCGTAGAATTAGTAAAAAACGACACGGCACGCGCCGCCTCGCTGGCCAGGTTTTGCAAAAACGGCTGCAATACCTCTTCTTCATAAGAGTCCGGCAAACCGCCCTGACGCTTGGCAATTTCGCTTTCTTCTGGTGACAATCCAAACCGGCGCTGAATCTCTTGTGACAACATGGCGCCGCCAAAGGCTTGTTCTCTGGCATACACCGAATGCGCACCGACCATGACATTGATATGCGTCACATGCGCGCCGATGTCCAGCATCATCGTGACGGTTTTTTTATTGTGCTGTGGCAACTGTTTGACGAGTTGGCGATAGGCGGTTTCAGCCGCATAGGCCTCTACATCGACGATACTGACCTTCAATCCGGCTTCTTCAGCGACGGCGACACGGTCATCGATTTTCTCTTTTTTAGCCGCCACAATCAGCACTTCGACTTCGTCCGTGCTTTTGCCCATGGGGCCTAGCACCTGAAAATCGAGGTTCATTTCTTCAAGCGGAAACGGAATATATTGGTTAGCTTCAGATTCCACCTGTAATTCCAGGTCTTCTTCGCGCAAGCCTGCGGGCATAATCACCCGCTTGGAAATCACCGCCGCCGTCGGCAGCGCCAACACCACCTGGCGCGCACGCGAGCCTAGCAAACGCCAGGCCGACCGCATGGTATCGGCCACTTGCACCAGGTCATTAATATTGCCATCGCTGATGACCCCTTTAGGCAGGGTCACATTGGCGTAGCCGTCCAGTCGGAATTGCTGTTTGCCAATAGCACTCAGCTCCACCATCTTGATAGCGGTTGCGCTGATATCAACACCAATAAAACTGGTTTTTTTGCGTTGTAAAAAGCCCAGACTCAACTGTATTGCCCTTTTTAAGTATTTGAATGTTCGTTGGGTTATGCATCAACCATGCCAACTCACACTATTTCATGGCGACAAGCAAATTCCTGACCTTCATGGTCGCCAGAAGAATGCTGATTATTTGCATGATTCCATAATTAACTGCCATTGAATTAGCAAAAAAAGATTACAATTCATGGGTAATTCTCACGATGGCAGCAAGACGCATGAACTCAAGAAACTGGTTGCAGTCCCTTCTTTTTCTTTCCATTATCGGCAGCTTGATCGTCGCCGCCCTGCTGGTGTTGATGATCAGCATCCTCTATCCATCACTGCCGTCGCTAGACGCACTCACGGATTACCATCCGAAATTACCACTGCGTATTTATGATGCCGAAGGTGGCCTGATTGCCGAGTTTGGCCAGGAACGCCGCGCCTTTGTGCCGATTGAGCAAACGCCCAAAGTCATGAAAGACGCGATTCTGGCCATAGAAGACCGTCGTTTTTACCAGCACAACGGCATTGATATGACAGGCATTTTGCGCGCTATCCGCAACAACCTGACCGGCCGCGGCCATGAAGGCGCCAGCACCATCACCATGCAGGTGGCGAAAAACTTTTTTAGCAGCCCGGATACGCCGCGTAATATCTGGACCAAGATTAAAGAGGCCATGCTGGCGATCAAGATCGAAAACGCCATTAGCAAAGACAAGATTCTTGAGTTATACCTGAACCAGATTTACCTGGGCGAACGCGCCTACGGCTTTGCCACGGCTTCTAAAACCTATTACGACAAAGACCTCAAGCAAATCAATCTGGCTGAGGCCGCCCTGCTGGCGGGCTTGCCGAAAGCGCCAAGCAAATACGACCCATATATTCACCCAGACTACGCGATCAAGCGCCAGCATGAGGTGCTACGTGATATGCATCGCTATGGCATGATCAGCGACAGCGCGTTTGAGCAAGCAATGAACACGCCGCTCAAATTTCAATCATCGAAACGACAGGTACAAACCCTGGGCGGCGAATACGTGGCCGAGATTGTCCGCGCAACCTTGTATAAACGGTATGGCGAGAAGGCTTATACCAGCGGCCTGCGTGTCTACACCACCATCAATAACAAGCATCAGGCAGCCGCGAACACCGCCGTCATCCAGGGCATTATCAATTTTGAATTACGTCATGGATTTCGCGGGGCGGAACAAATCATTTCGCTGCCAACAGGCAAACTGACAGCGAGTGGCGCCAGCGAATTGTTGCGGGATTTTGTCACTTATAACCAGTTTGTGCCCGCCTTGGTCACCAAGGTCGAACCTAACCTGCTCACTTTGGTCACCAACCGTGGCGCAGTGCTCAAATTGCAGGACAAAGCTATTTTGCTGGTAAAAAACCATATGCCACCCGCCAAACGCACGCCGTTATCACTGGTGCCTGGCGCAGTGATCCGGGTTTATCAGCAAAATGACAGCTGGATGGTGGTACAACTGCCAGAAGTGGAAAGCGGATTTATGGCACTCAACCCAGAAACCGGGCAGGTGCAGGCGCTGATTGGCGGCTTTAGCTTCCAGCGCAATAAATACAACCATGTGACGCAAGGTCGCCGCCAGCCAGGCTCCAGCTTCAAGCCGTTTATTTACTCGGCCGCGCTCGAAAAAGGCTACAGCCCGGCCAGCGTGTTTGAAGATGCGCCAATTAGCTTCACCTCGACCGAAACCGGCAGCAATAACAGCTGGGAGCCGCGAAACTACGATGAAAAGTACGCAGGCCCGATGCGCTTGCGTGAGGCCTTGGCACAGTCAAAAAACACCATTTCCATCCGACTGATGAACGCCATTGGTGCCCGCTACGCACAAAACTACCTGCGCCGATTTGGCTTTGATCCCAAAGATCATCCGGCTTACCTGTCGACCGCACTGGGCGCGGGCTCGTCCTCCGTGTGGCAAATGGCTGCGGCTTACGCCACCTTCGCCAACAGCGGCTACCAGGTGCATCCTTACCTGATTGAAAAGATTATCGATAGCCGCGGCAAGGTGATTCAAGCCGTGCAGGCAGGCAAGCACGTGTCGCAAGAGCGCGTGATTGACCAGCGCAACGCCTTTATCATCACCACCATGCTGCAAGACGTCGTGCGCGACGGCACGGCCAGAGCCGCGCTGTCACTGCGTCGCCCTGACATTGCCGGTAAAACTGGCACCACCAATGACCAATTTGATGCCTGGTTTGCCGGTTACCACCCGAAAGAGGTCGCCGTGGCCTGGGTCGGCTATGATAATCCGCACAACCTGGGGCGTGGTGAGACCGGCGGCCGCGCAGCGTTACCGATCTGGATCAATTACATGCAGCAAACCCTGACCGGGTTGCCTATCTATCAGTACAAAGTGCCTGATGGTGTCTTGCAACTGAAAGTAGATGCTTACACGGGCACGCAAGTCGGTGAAGATGACCCTGGCATTTATGAATATTTTTACGAAGAACATTTGCCGCAATCACAACCTGAAAACCTGCCTGGCTTGTTTGACCCAGAGGCAGAGCATGCGCCAGAAGACAACGAACCCTCCTTTTTGGAGCGCCTGATCGGCGACCACAGCGGCGGCAACAATGAGGACAAAAAGCTGCCGGCAAACCCGGCGGCAAAGTTACTCAGCCCGAATTAGAGACGAACTCAACCTAAAGCCTGATGCGATGTTTGACGATTTTTCAAGTGATCTAAGGCAAGAAATAGCACAGTCTGCCGCACGCCTGATGTTTGAGGAAGGCATAAGTGACTATGGTCGCGCCAAGCGCAAGGCGGTCAAGCTCATGGGGATACAACAGGATGCGCCGCTGCCGACCAATGCTGAAATTGACTCAGCGTTGCGCGAGTATCACGCGCTGTATGCTGATGAAAACGATGCAGCGCACCTGCTGGAGTTGCGGCAAGCCGCCTTGCACACCATGCAGTTACTCAAAAAGTTTAACCCGCACCTGATTGGTTCGGTGATGGAGGGCACGGCAGGCCCTTACGCAGATACCGATATTCACGTGTTTGCAGAAAGTGGCAAAGAACTCGAGATTTACCTACTCAACCAGAATGTGCCTTACCGGTTGGATGAACAACAGTTTCGCATGTCTGACCGTCCTGGCAAGCAAAAGCACGACCTGGTGCGTAAACGGGTGCCTGTGTTACTAGTGGAAACACGTTTTGGCACGCAACGCATCAGTGTGTTCGAAACCGATGATATCCGCACCGCGCCGCGCAAAAACGGCGAAAAATCAGGCATACACCGCATGAACCTGCTGCAACTGACTGAAGCCCTGTCTGCGGGCAAATCCCTCAGCGAGTAACTTTATTGCAAGCTGATCTGACCATGCCCCAGCACGGTGCCGGTGGCGTAGGCCATATCGACCAGTGATACTTGGTAATCGCTAATCGCGCGGATTTCTTTCAGTTGTGCCTCACCTAAACGTGTCAGCGTTTCCAGCACCTCGGTCATGGTGCGCAAGCCTTCATTAAATTGCTTGAGCTCAGCCTCGTAGTTGATACCCGCCACCAGCACCTGCTGGCGCGCCGCAATAATGCGTTGCCAGTTTTGTTCGACTTTATCCAGCGTGTCATGAATCTCGCGTTTGACCGTCAAGGTTTGCAGGGTTTTGGTGGTCAGGCGCTGCATGCGTTGCGCCACAGCCCGGTCCAGCTTGGCTTTACGTGCCTCATTACTCACCGGCATCTCAAACTTGAGGCCCACAGACCAGTCACGGTAACGGCCACCAAACAAATCCTGGCCAATATCGCCAAACCGTTCGCCAGAGCCGGATAACGCACCATACTGGTAATCGAGCGTAAACAATGGCAAGGTCTGGTTTTGCAGGTAATCGATCTGAATCAGGTCGGCACTTAACTTCAACTCTTGATCCAGCAATTCAATACGGCTATCCAGTGCATCACGAATCAGGTGCGCGCGGTCAAATTCAAACCTGACCAGATTAGGTGCTGTCATCGGCACCCAGGGGGACTGTCCTGCCTGGTCATCAGGCAAATCATTGAGTAAAAACTGCAATTGGCGTTGTGCCAGCTTCAAGTTGGTTTCTGCCACAATCAGCGCCTCCATGCGGTCGGCCACGCCAATCTGCGCGCGGTTCACTTCGACCGCCGCGGTCAAGCCTTCCTGCACCCTGCGCTTGACCATGGCCAGGTTCTGGCTCGCATACTCATACTGATTCTTGCGTACATCCAGTGCCGCCCACGCCTCGTAAAGCTCCCAGTAAGCCTTGTCTACAGTTGCCACAATGCGTATCGTCTGCAATCGCGTTTTCAGTTGTACGCTGTCACGGTCCAACTCAGCGACACGGATGCTGGCTTCATTGACCTGCGTGCCAGCATTGCGTAGCAAAGGCTGGCTAAACGAGAAACGCAAGGCACTGCGATACTGGTCACTGGCAAACTTACCTAGGCTCTGCCGGTTTTCCAGCGGTGCACTCAAGGTCACCGTGCCGCCGGTGCGCAACGGTACTTTCACACCGGCCTCAACATCCCAGTATTCTTTTTTTTGCGCATCCAGGTTGAGTTTGGCTAACTCACCATTCAACAAAGCATTATCCGATTTGAGAATGACTTTATCCCCCGCCATGGCCGGTGTGTCTTTTTCGGCATATTTGGCATAGGCAAAAATCACCTGGTCAAACTTGGCCTGCTCTTCGCGCAATGATTGCTTCGCCAGTTCAGGGTCCATTTTGGCGACTTTGATCTGCAAGTTGTTTTGCAATGCACGTTGGCGCATATCGGCAATGGTGACCTGCGCACCTTGAGTCAGCGGCACAATGCTGTCACTTTCCGGGCTCTCAAACGGTTTTAACGCTTTTTTCAAATCCACAGTCACGGACGACTTGCGTTGCTGCTGTTGCTTGACCGCATCATGCAGAGGTACGCCTGGTTGCGAGCTATAGGTTTCCAGCGCACGCCCTTCTGGTTTTTCGAGGCGTTGCCGCGCACGCGTATCCGTCACCTCATCGGCCAACAAGGCGTCCCAGGGAGAGGCGAGCGCAAACAGGGCCACCAGCCAACGCATCATGCCGCTTTGCCTCCGGCCTGCTGCAAGGGCACAGGCTCATGTGGAATGCGCGGCGGGAAGCCATTGAGCAAGCGCCACAACTCATAACCGATGGTCACGCGCTCAAGCAATACCCAGCCTTTGGCGCTGATGCCCTGGCGCAAAAACCTGGCAGACGGCCACTCTGGTGTACCGGCTTTGTGTACGACCATGATACGGAAGTGACCAGAGCCGTTATCGGTCGGGTCAACAAATGAAATCTCGCCTTCAAAAGTACCCACACCGACCTGCGCCCAGCCCGGCACTTGTATCGCCGGCCAGCCCTCAAACTCGAGCCGGACACTGCTGCGTGAAGTAATTAATGGCGCGTCGCGGCCATCGACCCACAGCTCAACCGCGCGCTGCGAGGTATGCGGCACAATCACCAGCAAGGGGTCGCCCTGCTTGATGATCTGCGACTGCGAGTTGACCGGCAGCCTGAAAATGGTGCCATCTCTGGGCGCGACGATGCGCTGCATATTTTGCCGCGCCAGTGAGATTTCGGAGTTATGCAGGCTATTCTCACTGTCCGCCGTTTCGCCGCGAATCTTGTTGATCACAGCAGAGGTCGAATCCAGGTAGGCCTGGGTGTCAGAGCGCGTCTGCTGGATATCGGCCGCAGCAGAGCTGGCCTCGGCTTTGGCCGACTGCCATTGTGCCTGCGCACTATTGAGGTTACGGCTGGCAATAATATGGTCGCGCTCAGCCACTTCAAGATCGCGCTTGGACACCAGGCCATCGCCAAACAGGCGTTGCAGGCGTTGCACTTGCTGGCTGGCCGCATCTAGCGTCGCTTGTGCGGCATTCACCGCCTCCTGGCTACTGCGAATTTTCTGGTTAGCCACATCCAGCTTGTATTGCGCGGCAGAAATCTTGGCATCGCGCGCGGCGGTCAGGTTTTGCTTCTGCAACTCATAGGCGCGTAATTCATCCTGCTTGGCGCCCAGCTTGCTTTGCAAATTATCGCGCTGCGCTTCCAGTCGCTGTTTAAAATTGGGGTCAGTATCGGCAATCTCCAGCAATAAATCGCCCTCTTTCACCTGCGAACCTTCTTGCACATGCCAGCGATTAATCAAGCCACTCACCGGCGCATCAATGGTCTGCACGCGCTCAGAGGGCGAGTAAGCAGTCACCTTACCCAGCGCGGTAACATTTTGCTGCCAGGGCAAAAACAAAAACATGGTTGGCAAACCAACCAGTAACCAGGCCAGGCGTTTAATCCAGACGCGTAAAAGCTGCGGCGTTTGCACCGTGCGCATCAGCGCCATTTGCAATTGATCATGCATGCTGATCTCCTTGCCCGCGATGGCTATCCAGCGTAATCACCTGCTGGAATTGCTGGGCAATATGCGCAAAGCGCGTAGTGACTATCAGCATCCATTGTGACTGATGACGTTTGAGCAAGGTCAGCACCTGATCGAGCTCCTGTTGGCCGAGTCCGTCCAGCAAGCCATCAATGACCAACAAACTCGGGCGCCCTATCATGGCCCTGGCCAGCATCAGTCGCTGTAATTGGGTATAAGTCATGGGCGCACCATAATCGGTTAATATCGTATCCATGCCTTTAGGCAACTGGCTGATATCTTCCCACAGGCCCAGCATATTCAGAATATCCACCATGGCATCCAGCTGGATATCTGCCCGCGCCAGACGCAGGTTATCCAGAATCGAACCATGCTGCCATTCCACCTTGTTGGCGATACCGATATGGTCACGCAAATGGTCTAGGTTCAATTGGCGTAAATCAATGCCGCTGTAACTCACATAGCCTTGCGCTGGCTGCCTGAGGCCGGTGATGAGCTCAAGCAAGGTGCTTTTACCACTGCCCAAGGCGCCTAACACAGCCAGACTCTGCCCCTGTTGCAACTCAAAACTGACTTCCTTTACCAGCGTCGTCTGGCCATGATGGCTAAAGCCCAAGCCGACCACCTTGATCGAATGATACCCATCCAGACTGGATGGATGCTCGCCGACAGCTTCCACCGGCAAGGTCTCCAGCACACCCAGCTTATCGACCGCCGCTAGCAAATCGTAAAAATATTCCAGCTTGGTCACAAAACGCACAAAAGCGGACAACACCCCAAAAATAATCAATTCTGCAGCGACAAACTGGCCAAGGTTAATCTGGCCTTTGATCACCAGCGTACCGCCCAAAATCAGCATGCCGGTGCCAATCACCGCATACATGCCCACCGCACCGATCAATTGCATCATCAACACACGAAAATGCTGCACCCTGGCACCAAGATAGCCTTGTGCCAGCACTTCGGTATTTTCTTTGGTGCGCTGTTTTGCGCCATAAAACTTGGATAACCATCTGTTGCGCGCAATATTTTCTAACCAGGCAGCCATGTCGTACTTGGCTTTGGATTCTTTGAGAGCCGTGGTTTCTGCCTGTTTGCCCAACAAAAACACGATCGCCCACAACACGATCAGCATCAGGATCACCAGAATGCCAAAATACAAACTATAAAACAGCAGCACCAGGCTACCGATCAAACCCTGCAGTAAAGCGGTGAGGCCCACCGTGAGCAGGGTGGCAACAGATTTTTGCACGGTCTGGATATCAAAATAGCGGTTCACCAGCTCGACCGGATTGTGCTGGTCGTAGACAGAGATATGAATCTGCTGCGTATTCTGCGCAATAAGTAAGCTGTGCCGCACAAAGACGCGACGCTGTATCAACTCGACCAGAAAACTCTCGATGGCATAAATCCCCCCTGACAAGGCCAGCAGGCAAAACAGGATAAAGCCGACCACATACAAAGGCTGCAATACGCCGCCCATGGTGACAATGTTGACCATGGTTTGCACAGCCACAGGCGTGGCGATGCCCAGCACACCATAGACCAGCGTCAGATAAAACAGCAGCAGGATATCCTGCTTTTCAAAGGCGGCGAGTTTTAATACCCGTTGCACGGGGCTCAAAAGGGAGGGGGTTAGATTTGCCATGGTAAGAGTTATTTTAGTTTAGGCCCATTACATGGATATTAATGCATTATATTAAGTTCCAAAAAAAAACGGCTCATCAAGAGCCGTTTTTCCGAACATCTGCTCAAGCACGCATGGATTAGATGCTATAAGCACGCTCACCATGTTCTGTGGTGTCCAGGCCTTCGCGTTCGTATTCTTCACTGACGCGCAAACCAACCACGGCATCCACCACTTTGTAAAGAATCACACTGACGATACCGGTCCAGATCAAAGTCACTACCACAGCAATAATCTGCGTTGTCACTTGACCGCCCATGGTCACGCCTTCGGCATAACCCACACCACCCAGGCCAGGAGCCATCAGCACACCAGTACCAACCGCACCCCAGATACCTGCCAGGCCGTGCACACCGAATACATCCAGTGAGTCATCATAACCCAGCGCACCTTTCAGTTTAGTCACGCCCCACAGGCTGACAAAGCTGGCGGTGAAACCCAAGATGATAGAACCCATCGGGCCGATGAAACCACAAGCAGGCGTAATCGCAACCAGGCCAGCAACCGCACCAGATGCAGCACCCAGCATGCTAGGCTTGCCTCTGAACAACCACTCGGCAAAAATCCAGCCCAATACCGCAGCAGCCGTTGCCAATTGCGTGTTCACCAATACCATACCGGCAGTAGCATCAGCAGCCAGTTCGCTACCGACGTTGAAACCGAACCAACCCACCCACAGCAATGAAGCACCAATCATCGTCATCACCAGGCTATGCGGAGGCATCGCTTCTTTACCGTAACCGATACGTTTGCCCAGTAACAAGGCACCAATCAGTGCAGCCACACCAGCGTTGATATGCACCACCGTACCACCGGCAAAGTCTTTAGCACCCAGCTCAGCCAGGTAGCCACCACCCCACACCATGTGTGCGATTGGGATGTAAGCAAACGTCACCCACAATGCTGTGAACAACAAGACGGCAGAGAACTTCATACGCTCAGCAAAACCACCGACGATCAGGCCTGGTGTCAGCGCAGCAAAAATCATCTGGAAAGTCAGGAACACATACTCAGGAATCGTGCCAGACAAGCTATCAGTGGTAATGCCAGACAGGAATGCCTTGCTCAAGCCACCAACAATGGCATTGCCTTCACTAAACGCCATACTGTAGCCGTAAGCCGCCCACAGCACAGACACTAGGGAGAACACCACGAATACTTGCATCAGCACGGAAAGCATGTTTTTCTGACGCACCAAACCACCGTAGAACAAAGCCAGGCCCGGGATAGTCATTAAAATCACCAGCACAGTCGCGATAATCATGAATGCGGTATTACCTACATCCAGAGTCGGTGCAGCCTCTGCGGCAGCGGGCGCAGCTTCTGCAACAGGGGCTTCGGCCGCCGGCGCTGCATCAGGAGTCACGGTTTCTTGTACTGTGATGGTTTCTGTCACAGTCTCTTCAGCATAGCTGACTGGGGTTGCCGCCAGGCCAATCAAGGCAACCAGCGATAACATGGAAAGAATTTTCTTCATAGCTGAAGCCCTTTCTTATAGCGCATCCGGACCGGTTTCGCCGGTACGTATACGGTAAACTTGTTCCAGATCGAAGACAAATACTTTGCCATCACCGATTTTGCCCGTTGCAGCCGCTTTCTCGATCGCATCCACGACCTGATCCAGCATGTCGTCCTTAATGGCGACCTCAAGCTTCACTTTAGGCAAAAAATCCACGACATATTCTGCACCACGATACAACTCGGTATGCCCCTTTTGACGGCCAAACCCTTTGACCTCAGTGACTGTGATGCCTTGTACGCCAATATTGGACAAAGCCTCACGCACTTCATCAAGCTTAAATGGCTTGATTATTGCGGATACAAATTTCATTTGCTTCTCCCGTTATTAATTCTGACGGGCACAATGCCCGCCAGATCTAAACTTGCTTATTAGAATGTACGACCGACGGTTAATACCAAACGACCATCATTCAGGTTTTTACTTTGTGCTTTGGTGCTAGTACCTTTGCCGTTAAAGCTTGTACCACCATAGCCATTTTCACCCCAGTAGCGGGAGTTGTCTGACTCAACCCAGTATACACCGGCGTTCCAGCCCTCAGTGCTACCAATCTTGAATGCTTTACTCAGACCAATTTTCCAGTCAGTATAATCAGGATTGGTTGCACCAGAAATGGAAGTACTTGGCAAGTTTACGCCACCATCTGGACTAAATGACTTATCCAGTTTACCAGCCACATTCAGACGACCAACGTGAGCAACCAATGTCAATTCCCACCATGGCAATGGATAAGCCGCGTTCAACTCGAAGTAAGTGGAACCTTTTGTGCTGCCATCCCAACCTGTAGATTTATCCGCACCCCACCAGTCAGTCAATGTGTAAGACAACTTACCACTTAACCAACCATAGGATAAACCAACGTTAGCTTCATAAGTGTCCCAACTACCACCTTTAGGTGTCAATACATCATTTGGGTTAGCCGCATTTGAAGCCCGGTATTTTTTCCATGAGCCACCTGGATACAGGTAACCATACAGGCCAGCACTCCAACCCAAACCTTCAACACCTGGTACGCTACCGTTGTAGCCACCGTAGATATCGATTTCAGTTGTGGAATCTGGATAAGTGTTTGGTGACACACCGGAACCCCACACACCAGCATAGAAACCGCTGGAATGGGTAATATCCATACCACCTTGTGCAGTTGGCTTGTGCCAGGATTGTGAAATACCACGTGAGTAGTAGTCTGATACAAAAGAAACGTTACCAGTCGCAGACCAGTCAGATTTAGCTTCTTCTTTAGCCTCTTCAGCTGCGTATGAAACTTGTGCAAAAGATAATGCACCCAAAACTGCTGTGAGCAAAATAGATTGACGCATTTATGAGTCCTCTCTCTGTGAAAATCTTTGATCGAATTGTTGTAAACGAGAATGAAACAACAATGACCACAAAGCAAGGCACGTGCCAACCAATATAAACAAATAAAATCAAATATTTAAAATACTAATTTAATTAATTTTATTAAAAAAACTACGCAATAAACTGTTTTTAATTAAAAACATCTTTTATGCATTGCAGTAATTATATTTTTAAGGCCGCCAACCATGCTAAAATAATGTGCAAAGGAGCGCTTACCATGCTATTTACCAATGAAAAAATTAAAGAATTATCCTTAAAAATCAAACAATTAGTAGAATCAAGCCCCATTTCAGAGCTAGAAACCAATTTGCATGCACTATTTCAGGGCGCGCTCACCAAAATGGAACTTGTTTCGCGGGAAGAATTTGATATTCAGTCGGCATTATTGGCGCGCACCCAGCAGCAATTAAAAACACTGGAAGAAAAAATCAGCCAGCTGGAACAAGCGCAAGCCACCAAAAAGTAAAAATTAATTTACAATTATTAGCATTCCAATATTCAGGGGTGCGAAATGAGTCTGGCGGTGCTGTACAGTCGTGCATTAAGCGGTATGGACGCGCCAGAAGTGGTGGTAGAAGTACATTTGGCAAACGGCCTGCCAAGTTTTACCATTGTTGGCCTGCCTGAAACGGAAGTCAAAGAAAGCAAGGACCGCGTGCGTGCAGCCATACAGACCGCGCAGTTTGAGTTTCCTGCCCGCCGCATTACAGTCAACCTGGCCCCCGCAGATTTACCTAAAGAAGGCGGCCGTTACGACCTGCCGATTGCACTCGGCATTCTGGCTGCCTCCGGCCAACTGCCCAAGCAGCCACTTGCAAATTACGTCATTGCCGGAGAACTGGCGCTCACGGGCGCCCTGCGGCCGATCCGTGGCGCGCTGGCGATGACGTATCAGCTCCTTCAAGACAAAAGTAGCACACGTGCTGCTATTTTGCCCCAAGAAAGTGCACATGAAGCCAGCCTGGTCGAAGGCTGCACCATTTTTGCGGCAAACAGCCTGCTGGAGGTCTGCGCGCATTTGTCTGACAAGCAACGCTTACCGCAACACCCTTTGGTGATACCGATGGCCAACGCCTTGCTGCCAGACTATCAGGAGGTCAAAGGCCAGTTACGTGCCAAACGCGCCCTGGAGATCGCGGCCGCTGGCCAGCATAGTTTGTTAATGAGCGGCCCGCCCGGCACCGGAAAAAGCATGCTAGCGCAGCGGTTTGTCGGTATCTTGCCAGAAATGACGACACAAGAAGCGCTTGAGAGCGCAGCGATTTTGTCGCTCACCGGGCAGTTTCCTGCCAGCGACTGGAAAAAGCGGCCCTTTCGCGCACCACACCATACCGCCTCCGCCGTGGCATTAGTGGGCGGTGGCAGCGTACCTCGCCCAGGCGAAATCAGTCTCGCACACCATGGTGTGCTCTTTTTGGATGAGCTGCCGGAATTTGACCGCAAGGTGCTGGAGGTGCTGCGCGAGCCATTGGAAAACGGCAGCATCACCATTTCACGTGCCGCCAGGCAAGCCACTTTCCCGGCACAATTTCAGTTGATTGCGGCCATGAACCCCTGCCCATGTGGTTATTTTGGCCATTACAACCAGCGCTGTCGCTGCACGCCAGAGCAAATCTTGCGTTATAAAAACAAACTCTCAGGCCCGCTGCTAGACCGCATTGATATGAATATCGACGTCCCCGCACTTAAGCCTGAAGAGCTGAGCCACCAGCAGCCCAGTGAAGACAGTGCGGCGATGCGCGCACGCGTCATGCAGGCGCGACAGCGGCAAATGCAACGCCAGCACAAACCCAACGCGACGCTTGGCCCGCTGGACATTGACAATGTTTGCCAACTCGGCGAACGGGCAAGCCAGTTACTCCAAACGGCCATGCAAAAATTTTCGCTCTCCGCGCGCAGCTATCACCGTATTCTCAAAGTTGGCAGAACCATTGCTGACCTGGCTGGGACAACACACATTAGCGATGCTCACATTGCAGAAGCGTTACAATATCGGCGTTATGACTACTGACGAAGGTAAAGCCATGCATTTATATGATGTGAGTATCGCGCCATTGCTGCGCACCCTGCAAAACCTGAAACACATTTTGCAACAAGGCGAACTGTACGCTGAGCAAAAGAAAGTCGCCCCTGAGGTGCTACTCAACAGCCGTTTAGCTGTCGATATGTACCCACTCACCAAGCAGGTACAACTGGTGAGCGATATGAGCAAAGGCGCAGGCGCAAGGTTGGCAGGGCTGGAGATTCCGCAATATACCGACGATGAAACCAGCTTTGAGATGCTTTACGCCAGAGTTGATAAAACCATCGCCTTTCTGGAGCAGATTCAGCCAGCACAGCTTGCAGGCGCTGAGGACAAAGAAGTGGTGCTGACGATCCGCAAGGTAGATTTAACGTTTAGCGGACTTGATTACCTGCAAAAGTGGGTCATGCCCAATGTCTATTTTCATACCACCACGGCGTATAACATCTTACGCCATCTGGGTGTGCCGCTCGGCAAAACTGACTATCTCGGCCAAAAGCGCTAAGCACTTAAGTGCGCTTGCGCCAATAGCCAACCGCCTCGGGCGCCGACTGCAGCATCGCTTGTCGGCGCAGTGTTTCATAAGCCTCAGCCTCTGAGACGCCTTGCGCATGCGCCATATGTTGCGCTTGCTTAGTGGCTTCGGTCACCCAGGCAGGGTTCTCCTGATAGCCCCTATCCTGCATGCAGCGATCCAGCACACGCGACTGCCTGGCCACTTTTTCCAGCTTTTGAAACGGTAAGGCTTCAGGCAACTCTGCTGCCGCTTTACTGGCAATCAAATCACACTGATTCACCACCTGCGACACCTCGTTATGGCTAGTAGCGGGGGCTACTTCTGTTAATGATTGCCAATACCAGAACCCGGCATAACCAAGCAACAATACCCCCAGCACCACAAACACTCCTGATGTTTTCATTCCCCCACCCTCACGCTTAGCGCCTTTATTGTGCGCCATTTCATGGTAGATGAATAGCAAGGTGAATGTCATCTAAAAAGTGTATTGACTTCATTAAAGCGTCACACAGGCTGGTTAACATAGTTTTAATCAATAGCAGCACAGATGGCTGCCATAAACCAGAATGCAAGACTTAAGAATGGAGCAAGCATGACGTTAATACAGTTATATACGCAAACAAATAAAGGAAGAATCATGAGCGAATGGCAAGACGAGCCACTGACCTACACCGCCAGCATGCCTGAGCTGATGACAGCGCAGGACATTATGTATCTGGCAGAAGACATTGTGGCTGACAACAATATCCAAGCGATTTACAAGCCTGCAGAACTCTCTCTGGAAGTGGTATAGCACCCAAGCGCTGTGGCCCGGCAGCTAGCCGCGGCTAATCTGTACCACATTCACGCATCACCTCTGCCATACATCCCCCCTGGGTTCGCGTTTCGACCATGCCTAGACACTGCCTCTGTGTTTGCCTAAAATAAGCCTTCGACCATCACCATCACAGGAGGCAACCATGTTTTTAGGCGCGGTAGGCATCTATACTTTGATTGGCGTTGTTGTAGCGATTTGCCTGATTTTGTACGTGTTTGCAAAAAGAGTGAAGTAACTCGCTAAGATAAAAAAAGCCCCTTGCGGGGCTTTTTTGTTTGCTGCTTACTGTATGAGCTCATGCCAGCTTTGCTTGGTGCCATAGCTGCCATTGTCCTTCTGCTTGAAGAGCTCGGTTGACCTGCTCGTCGCAGAGAGCCCAAACACCTGGTCATCTAAACTCAGTTGCTGTGGTGTCGGATCGTTACTGCCAGTCACCACCACATGCGGCACACCATTACCGTCATACACGATATTGAAACCTACGGCTGGTGTGGTCATGCGCTCAGAGACCATGCCACTCGCCAGCATAGAGCCGCCTTTTTTGTAATTGAAGAAATTAAACCAGCCATAACCTGCGCCATTACAAGCCTCACTGCTAGGCACCATGGTTGGCATCATCAGCGCCCCATTTAATAATAGCGGATCGAGATTGACGCGCTCACCTGCCGGGAAATCTAATACCCAGCCATAACCTGTGTCAAAATTGACCGCCTGATCTTTGTTCAAGGTAACAGTACGGTCACCACTGAGCACTTGCGTCGTGAGCTGGCTGCGCCCAATTGGGCTAATTTGCCCATTATCCTTAAAGACATAAGCAGAGTTTTGCGGTGTGTTAGTCAAGTCAGCTGGTTCAAGAAACTTGCCAGTACCAACCATCACTACCTTATTGTTATCCACTTTGCCTAATTCGGGTTGTGTCGTGATTTTTTGCACCCCGCCCCCGCCTTCTGTCAAAGTCGCAATCTTGGTCACCGCATTGGTATTAATATCAAAACGCCAGATGTTGCCATTTAAATCACCGCCGTAGACATTTAAAGCCGTGTTGTTTTCAAACATCTGGTCGGCGTATGCCGAAATCCTTGCCAAACCGCTAGGCTCAGCAGCACTACCAGACCCAGTAGAAAGCGTTTTCAACACGCTGCCCGTATTCGCGTCAAGCACATACAAGTAACCACCTCCATTACCTGTCGGACTATTTTGTACAAACGTACCATCATTCTTCTTACTAGCGTTCAAGCCATTGTTGTAACCAGAGGTGAGCAAAACGACCCAGCGACCATCTTGCATTTTAGTCACCAGCGGGTTGCCAAAGGTATAGCCCAACGTGCTGTTTGTACCAGAGGTTTGCGCATAAAACTCCCACAGCAACACTGGATTATCTGGTGCCGTCACGTCAATCGCAAAATATCCACGGCCGCCGCCGTTGAGCCCGGAAACCAGGATCGTACGCCAAATAGCGCCCTCACCCGTGCAGCCTGAGACGCAAACGTCAGTCACTACCGGGCTTCCATTGACATAATTGGTATGGTAGTTAGCGCCATATTCCTTATCAGCCAGATTGGCAAGATTGGCAATCACCGGCGTCGGAATAAAGGCCCACAACTCATTGCCGTTGTCAGCGTTAAATGCATGCAACATGCCATCATTGGCGCCCACATACACGGTTCCGCTCGGCAGTAGCTTTCTATTCGCCTTGTAAACTTTATACCCGGGGTCAAGATAATCTACATTAGAGGCCTTGAAGTAAGCGGGACGGGATTGTGAAATATCACCAAGCGTCGCCAAGCGCTCGCGGAACCAGCGATTATCGGCCACCGCATTCACCCCGGTATCCTCATAAGTTTTATTGCCCCTGAGGTAATCAACCAGCTTACCGGCTTTGTTTGGCTCCGTCATTCTCAGATCGCTGACAGGTAAGCCTTGCATCTGGCTCAAGGCCTTATAACCAGTTTCCAGCGTTGTACGATGTTGCGCAGGCAGGTTGCCATCAGTGAACAGTGTCATTGCGTTATTCACATTAAAAAATATTTTCCGGTTCGCACCCAGTTGATTTTGCAACTTGCCTGTACAACTGGACGCAATCGGGACATAACAAGAAGCAGGCTCACTCATCCCAATCGCCGAGCCTAATGCGCCGCCTGCACTACCGCATGCAGCCTGATCAGCGTTAGTCGTTTTACAATAAAGCTTGCCATTCTGGGTAGTGGCCGTCGCAGGTGAGGTGCAGGTTTCTGCGGCCACATTTTCAACACACCACACGGCATTCTCAGACGTTTGCAACGAGGTGGTATCTACCGTGCGCGCCTCCAGATTGCCAGTCCATTTGACTGACTGATAACTGGCCACATACTGAAAATTATCGCCATTAGTGGGGGCCAGACTACTGGCGGCGGCGGCGGCACTGGCACCCTGGATAGACTTGATCTCTGACAAACCCTTAGCCAATGACTCTCGTAAAAGCTTTGGATTGCTGGCACTGTAATAAGTACCACCTGCGTTCACCGCGGCATGCCATAAGTCATCAATACGAGTACCATCTTCATTCACAGTGGGGTCAGGCCAGTTTTTCGCATTAGAAGAAATGTCCTTGAAGTCACCTGAGGCGCGTGTTTTGTAATCCTCGGTGTACACCAGCGTCCCGTCAATCCCCAGGCCCAAAGTCATGGTCACCATATTTTGCTTGGGATAGTCGTTGGTCGTGCCACACACGGATGAACCTAAACCACCGTTACAATTTGAGAAAGTATTATCACGAATATCGGTATCATAAAAATACTTGGCAGTATCCGCCAGCGTGTTGGACTTGGCGCCACTGTCATATTGTGGCCGTGGACTGCTGCCATCCTGGTCACCGATGGCAGCACTATTAATACGGGTTGGATTACTGCTGTCGTTCCAGTAACCGTCAGTGGTCAGCAAAGTAAAGTTCGATTGGCAGGCGTACTGCATCGGGTCATCATTGCCTAATGTTTTTTTACCGGCAAAATGCCGACCAACGCTGGATAATGCAGTACGGAGTGGCGTACCGCCACTGGCAGACACCGCAAACAGTTTTTGGTACCAGGATTGCTTTTGGCTGGTATTGAACGGGGCGAGTGCCAGATAATTTGAAGTCGGGCTATTGATGGTCACTAAACCAACACGATAGCGGGAGTCTAACGACTTGAACGCCTGGCTAGCCGCCGTTTTCATGGATTGCATGCGCGTACGGTAGTAAGCCCACCAGTTTGCATAGTTGGTCATTTCTTCACTCAGCGTGCACGAGGCGGCGCTGGCGCAATCTACCCTATCCAGCCCTTTGGTCGTTTTGCCTGGAGCGGTATAAGCCACATCACTGGAAATCTTGACATAAACCATGCTACCAGGGATGTCAGAGGTGGTATTGGTCGTGAGCTGCGCCGTGTAATTGCCACCAGTCATGGTGACCTGAATCGGGGCGGAGGTGTTCACAGGCTCACCGGCCGGTGTAATGATCGTCAGCACGTTACTGCTGATATTGACCGTATTACCACTCAGATTGCAATTACCAGAGAGGCTGGTACGGCACATATTCGAGCGCACTTCAGTGGCAAACTGGCTACTGTTATAAGCGCTATTGACCGACACGGTGCTTGATAAAAGCTCAATATTATTGATCTTGATACTTTGTATCGACGCATTATTACTGGTTTTGTTCAGCGTTAATGTATAGGTCGACAATGGCCTGCGCAAATTGGTATAAGTGTTACCGTCATTGACCGTGCTGCTGGCATTACGAATCTTCTGGCAATACATAGAACCCGTCAGGCTACGTCTGGCTGCAGCGGTGCTGGTGTTACACCAACGGATGTTGGAGGCGTAAATATAAATGCCCGTCGCCTCTTTCGAAATCACACAACTGGTCAAACCAGGCGTGGAGCAATACTCACCGGGAATAAACGCATAGTAATTCGCAGCCGAGCGGATATCAGTGGTACCGTTTTTGCCAGCCCCGAGATCATTCACCTCATTCGGCACCGCGGCAAAATTGGTCTGGTTCGCCATACTGGCGCCCAAATAATTCAACGGCGGGGTATATTGCACCTCGGGGTTGTAATACTGGGTGTTGTAATCCGCATTATTAAACAGCCAAGGTGAAGAAGAGTTCGACCAGTCTGGCGCATAATCCCAGCCCATACTGCCCGAGTTATCCAGCACAAACATCAGGTTTGGTTTGACATCCGAGCTACCAGAAGTCTGCAACGGCATCGTCGCCAAATCCAGAAATTCGGCGTGCAAAATCCCGGGCAATAATAAGCCCAGCCAAAGACATTTTTTGATCCAGTGTTGGCTTTTCATCATTCCACCTGTTTAGTTGGAAATAAAAGATTGCATAAACGTCACCGTATTTTTAGGTCCGGCAATACGTAGTGTCACGCGATACAAGGGGGAGTCAGAGCTGGCAACACAACGTTTAAACAACTCAATATTGGTGATGTTATGAGAGCAGTTCTCCCCATTACTGGGCGAGCTCGCCATCATGCAACGCGAAGCATCGTTGGGCGCAGACCCAGCGTTGATTTCAGCATTACTGTAGTTACACATACGCTCAACCACATAGCGAATTTCATTCCCCTGGCGGTCAACACCATTGCGAATTTCATCGTTACCATCTGTCTGGCTAGGGGCAAGACTGCTGTTGCCATCACTCCAGGCCATGTTGGTTAACTGGCTACCATCGCATACCAAGGCATCTGGCTGGTTATCAAACTGGCTGCAATTGGCGTAATACCCTTGGGCCGGGTGATGAATAAGGCTCGCTGTGAGACTGACGCTTGTGGCGATATTTTGTGCAATACCTTCAAATGCCACATTTGATGCCGTACTGGCAGATTGGCGGAACACCAGATTACCTGACAGCAAGGCATTAGTATCTACACTGCGTATCAATGCCACCCCTGCTATCGACATCACCACCAGTGCCAGCAGGGCAAAAAACAGCACAATGCCGCGCTGGCGCAACTGCGACCGCAGTGTCACTCCATCAAGTAAATAGCTATAAGGCATCGCGATTCCAAATAATGTTTCTGAGTGGAATAGTGGCTTCAAAACTACGGTAACGGTAGCGCTGCCAGTTAGGCACACTCGTTAAATCGACATTTGCAGGCGCTGCATCTGCTTGCCAGACACATACCCGACTAACACCGGCAGCGGCACCATCACAGGCCTGGCTGACAATATTTCTCTGTAAATTGCCATCCCTGGCGACCACCGCAATACGGATCGCCCGGATACGGTTGCGGTCCATAAGTGCCATCGTCGGCCCAAACGTGCCTGTGGCGTCTACCCATTGATCCACCCGGTTCAGAAAGCGTGAGGCCGTTGTGGTCGTCGCGGCTGGATCTACCGTAGTGGCAATCCCATACTGCGCCTGTAGAGCCACAATATCACTGGCAACAGGTACCGCCGCACTGTTTGGAAACGAATTAGTCCCTGGTGTCCCGCCTGTACGCGTGAGCTCTAGCGCGGCATTAACAGCATATTCGTATTGATTCCACGCACCCAGGCAAGAAAAGCGCACCCAGTCAGCACCATTCAGAATACTCACCGGGCTGGCCGTGGGGGGGGTATTGATCTCAGACAAGGCATTAATAGTGCGGTCCGCACGTAATGATTGCAAACGCCCCAGGCTGCAATTCGGGTTTGCTGGTGTTTGGTGAAACAGCACCACATCATTTTCCTGGCAACCGATCAGGCGTCCGTCTAAGGTAGGGGCTGTCATCGTGCCCGTCGCGCGTAACGATGCACCTCCGCTAGCAGGATTGCCATAACGGATACGCACAATATCATTGCCCGTGCCACCATCCACAATCACCACCGGTGACAGATTAATCACCACACCGCCCTGATTGATTGAGGTATCAATAGGACATAACAACGGTGAGGGGTCGGTGCTGTTATACAGCGGCAAACCATATCCCGCATTTTGCGCATCACGCTGCATGTAATACATGGCCAGCACACCGCTCGATTGCGCGTCTGCACCACCTGCAATCATGCGTTTGCGCGCCTCAAACCCACTAAACAGGTTGCTGATGGCCAAGGTGGCGACCAGGCCAATTAAAATACCAACCAGCAACTCCACCAAGCTCAGCCCCAGCTGAAAACGCTGGTGGCGTAAGCGTGCAAACATGCGTACAGGCTTATGCATCATGGCATCACATCAAATAAATAACTGGACGCATTTACCTGATGGCGGGTGCCTCCGGGCACTTGCCAGCCAACGGTCACCGTCACCATGGTATTGGTCAATGCCGAAAAAGTCAGCGTACCATTGGGCAACTGGGTTCTAATTTTGCTTTTATCGACTTGCGTAATATAGTTCGCCGCATCGCCGCCAAACGCCATCAAGTTGGCAATATGCGTTTGTGCAATCAACTGCGCCTCTGCGCGATAGCGGTTATCGCTACTGTTTTTAATCATGGCGCTTTGCAGGCCAACCAGCGCCAGCACGCCCATGCTAAAAATCACCAGTGCGACCATGGCCTCGATCAGCACCGAGCCTTGCTGCCACCTGGTTACTGTCCCGCGTTTTTGTAATGCCACATTTAACATGCTCTTGTATCCCCCGCTGTCGTGACTGACGGATCACATACCCGGACATTACCGCCTGCAGCCAGCAGCACGCGCAAAGATCTGCGCTCTTCAGCCCTGACTTGTGAGTTAGTGATATTCACCACTGAAAGCCCTACGGGCGTAGCAGGGTCACGTGTACCAAAACCGCTAAACACAGCCGTACTATTATCTGCCGCCACCGTCGTATTGCTAGAAGAGCCTTCTGTTGCGCTCTTTTGGGTTATCGTCGTTGGGCAACTGGTTGTCGGCGTCACACAACCGATCTGCCAGCCGCTATTGGTTTGCAGAGTGAATTTGACTCGGGCATTACGCTTGATCGCCTCCATCCTCGCTTGCTGCAAACCGCTGTGGATAGACTCGGCCACGGTACGAATCTGCGCATTACCAATAGAGGTTTGAAAAGCAGGAATCGCAATCGTCGCAACCGACACCAATACCACCATGGTGACAACCAATTCTATTAATGAGAATCCCTGTTGACGCATGACCAATGCTGACCCTGTTAACAACTGCCTGAAGAAGAAGTCAGCCAGCAACTGCCACCAACCGTGCCGTCAAATTTGGAAGTCTTGGCGTTATCCTGATTGACCGTAAACTCAAAGTTACCCATATTACGGGACGCTCTGCCAGCCGCTTTCAAGGTATAGGTGGTGGCTGACTGGTTATCAACGGAGTAATCAAAGTTTTGGGCATCGCTAGGCACACAGACAAACCCCACATAGGTAAAGTTATCCTGGAAAAACTGCTCGGCCTGTACACGGCAATTAGCCAGGTTGGCTGGCGCCTCCGCCGCGTTGCCACTTCTGACGTAATCCTGATAACCTGGCACGGCAATACTGGCCAACAAGCCGATAATCGCCACCACGATCATCATTTCAATCAGGCTAAAACCATATTGATTTGGGCGCTGCATGATCAAACCCCTTTTTAGATAGCCTTATCATGCAAACAGGTGGCTGTCATGTCCAGCAGCAGCCGACCAGTGGTTGAGATTGCCCGACAAGCGGTCAAGTAGCGTAGCAGTCACATGAGCCACTGACGGTTTAATGGTAAAATGACGCACTATTTATATTGGACGGTGAATCATGCTTTCCTGCTGGACGAGATTACTGGCTGTTGCCTTATTGTTAGCGCAATTGAGCGCCTGCGGTCTCAAAGGGGACCTGTATATTCCCGAGCGCCAATATCCTCAACCCCCTCAACAAGATAAATCCGCATCGTGACCTCGCTTTCAACCCATCCTTTTTCCACCCAACAGGGCCTGCTGCATGCTGAACAGGTAGCCCTGCGTGAGATCGCCCAGACGCATCAAACGCCGACTTACGTCTATTCACGTGCCGCACTCACCCAGGCCTTCGAGCGTTTTCAGGCCGGACTGGTCGGCCACGATCACCTGATTTGTTTTGCCGTGAAAGCCAACCCCAGCCTGGCCATTTTGAATGTGTTTGCCAGATTAGGCGCCGGCTTTGACATTGTGTCTGGTGGCGAGCTGGCACGTGTACTGGCTGCTGGTGGCGACCCGAAAAAAATCGTGTTTTCCGGGGTCGGCAAATCTCATGCAGAAATCAAAGCCGCGCTCGAAGCCGGTATTTTCTGCTTTAACGTCGAGTCAGCCAATGAGTTGGATCGCATTCAGCAAGTGGCGGCGGACTTGGGCAAACAAGCACCGGTGTCATTACGCGTGAACCCGAATGTGGATGCCAAAACCCACCCATATATTTCTACTGGCCTTAAAAACAACAAATTCGGCGTCGCGTTTGAAGATGCGCTGGGCTTGTACAAAAAAGCCGCCCAATTGCCCAATATCAAGGTGCATGGCGTAGATTGCCATATCGGCTCGCAAATTACCGAGTTGTCACCCTTCTTGGACGCACTGGATAAAGTGCTGGGCCTGGTAGATGCACTGGCGGCAGCAGGCATTACGATTCAACACATTGATGTAGGCGGCGGCGTCGGCATTACCTACAGCGACGAAACACCCCCGGACTTTGCAGCTTATACGGCGGCCATCTTGCAAAAACTGGCCGGCAGAAACGTGAAAGTGTTGTTTGAACCGGGCCGCGCCCTGGTCGGTAATGCCGGCGTGTTGCTGACCAAAGTCGAATACCTGAAACCAGGTGAGAGCAAAAATTTCGCCATCGTCGATGCCGCCATGAATGACCTGATGCGCCCTGCACTTTATGACGCGTTCCACAATATCACCACCATTGCGCCATCAACAGCACCCGCGCAAGTGTATGAAATTGTCGGCCCTGTCTGCGAAAGCGGCGACTTTCTAGGCCATGACCGTACACTGGCCATTGAAGAAGGTGATTATTTAGCGATTCACTCCGCCGGGGCTTACGGCATGAGCATGGCCAGCAACTACAACACGCGCGCACGCGCTGCCGAAATACTGGTCGATGGTGATCAGGTACATGTGATCCGCGAACGCGAACACATTGCTGACCTGTTTAAACTGGAACGCACACTGCCTTAAGCCTCGCTTTTGGGCAATAAAAAACCGAAGCCTTAAAGCTTCGGTTTTTTATTGGTTGAAATGGCTTAGTCAAAAATCACCGTTTTGTTCGCATAGAGCAAAATACGATGCTCAATATGCCAGCGCACCGCCTTTGAAAGCACAATGCGCTCCAAATCACGGCCTTTTTGAATCAAGTCTTCCACTTGGTCACGGTGCGAAATACGCGCCAGGTCTTGCTCAATAATCGGGCCTTCATCCAGCACCTCGGTCACGTAGTGGCTGGTAGCCCCAATCAATTTCACCCCGCGCTCAAACGCACGATGGTAAGGGCGAGCACCAATAAAAGCGGGCAAGAATGAATGGTGGATATTGATGATTTTTTGCGGATAACGCGCGACAAAATCCGGCGATAAAATCTGCATATAGCGCGCCAGCACAATCAAATCCACGCCATATTGGTCAAACAGAGCAAACTGCTGCGCTTCTACCTCGGCCTTGGTGTCTTTGCTCATCGGCAAATAATGGAAGTCTATGCCATAAAACTGCGCCAGCTTTTCCGTGTCCCGATGATTACTGATAATCAGCGGAATATCGCAAGCCAGTTCGCCACTGTGATGACGGTGCAACAAGTCAACCAAACAATGATCGTATTGCGACACCATGATCGCCATGCGTGTTTTTTGCTCGGACAATTTAAGCTGCCAGGTCATGTCAAAACGCTGTGCCACCGGGCCAAATGCTTGTTCAAAATCGGCCACCGCCACATTAAAATTGGTCAGGTCCCATTCCACGCGCATCAAAAACAGATTATTTTCCGCATCCTGATGCTGGTCTGCGTGTAAAATATTAGCATTGTGCTCATACAAAAATTGCGCAATCGCCGCCACAATCCCTTTGGTATCCGGGCAGGTAATCAGCAAAGTAGCAGTGTTTTTCATAACATAGGCTTCTAAGAGCAACAAAAATGCAGATTATACCTGATGCCTGCCAGACCTTGTGGTTGACCTTGGTATTCGAGGGCGCAAGCAGCAGCAGTCTCTTGACGGAATTCATTATGCAAACAGAAGTGACACCTAATATTGTGCTGGCTAATCCGCGCGGCTTTTGCGCTGGGGTAGACCGCGCCATCATCATTGTTGAACAAGCACTGGAAAAATTCGGCGCGCCCATTTATGTGCGTAACGAAGTCGTGCATAACAAATTTGTCGTCGGCCAGTTACGCGACAAAGGCGCCATTTTTGTCGATGAACTGGAAAAAATTCCGGCAGGCAGCATTGTGATTTTCAGTGCTCATGGCGTCTCCAAAGCCGTGCGCGCAGAGGCAGAATCACGTGGACTCACTGCCTTTGATGCCACCTGCCCACTGGTCACCAAGGTGCATATCGAAGTGGCCAAAATGCGCAAAGACGACCTGGAAATCATCATGATCGGCCACAAAGGCCACCCGGAAGTTGAAGGCACCATGGGCCAATCTGAAGCAGGCATGCATTTGGTCGAAACACCGGAAGATGTCGCCGCACTGCAAGTGGCAGATGCTGACAAACTGGCTTATGTGACGCAAACCACGCTGTCGGTAGATGATGCCACACAAGTCATTAATGCCTTAAAAGTACGTTTTCCGAATATTAAAGCGCCCAAGAGCGATGATATTTGTTACGCCACGCAAAATCGGCAAGATGCGGTCAAAATCATGGCCAAAGACTGTGACCTTGTGATTATTGTCGGCTCACCCAACAGCTCAAACTCTAACCGCCTGCGTGAGGTCGCCAAAAACCAGGGCGTAGAAGCGTATATGGTCGACAATGCCAGCCACTTGCAAGCCGAGTGGCTGCAAGGCAAAAAAAAGGTTGGTATCTCGGCGGGCGCTTCAGCGCCCGAGGTGCTGGTGAAAGAAGTGATTACTGCTTTGCAAAACATGGGCGCAGCCCAAGTGGAGGAGCTGCAAGGCGTGGTTGAGAACGTCGTGTTCCAGTTACCCAAAAATCTGGTCAACGCCGAAAAGCGCACGCCAGGTTAATCACAGTAGCAAGTCAAAGCGCCTAGGCAAAACAGTTTGGTGCAGCGCTGAAGGCAAAAAAAACCCAAGCTCGAGAGCTTGGGGCAAGCAATATCCTCGGGAAAGGATAATCGGGGAACGATTGCGTATTGTTGTAGTTATATGCAGGTGCTTTAATACTTACATTTTGGAGGTTGCAAGGTCGCCCAACCTGCAAGCTGAGTGACTATCTCCTTATGTGCATATAACGTGCCAACTCCAAGAAAGCCACAACCCATTGATTATTAACATATTTAATTTATAAGACTACCTAATAGCCATGATCACTGGCTGAAATAAACCACCACTTTGGTTAACTAAAACCAGCCCGTCACGACTTACGCCGACGCACATCCGAGAATAACGGGAACAACAAGGGCAGCAGCAATAGCGTGAATAGCGTGGCTGTAATCAAGCCACCCACAATCACCACGGCAAATGGTCGCTGCGTTTCTGAGCCGATGCCATGCGAAAGTGCTGCTGGCATCAAGCCCAAGCCCGCCATCAGTGCGGTCATTAAAATCGGGCGCAATCTGGCCACGGCGCCGTCGATGACAGACTCGGTCACGCTGCGGCCTTCCCGCATCAGGTTCTTGATCTGCTCGACCATAATCACACCGTTTTGCACCGAGATACCCGCCAGTGCAATAAAACCAACGGCGGCCGACACCGACAAATGCAAGCCTGAAACAGCCAAACCGGCGAGGCCGCCCACCAGCGTAAACGGAATCATCAACAATACCAGCAAGGCATTTTTCACTGACTTAAACGCCCAGAACAACAGCACAAAAATCAGCAACACTGACAACGGCACAATCACCATCAGGCGCTTCATGGCGCGTTGCTGGTTTTCAAACTGGCCACCCCAGGTCATGGTATAGCCTGGCGGCAGCTTGACGTCGGCTTTCACCTTCTGCATCGCCTCTTTGACAAAACTGCCCTGATCGCGGTCAGTAATATTGGCCTTAATCGAGACGATGCGTGCCCCGGCCTCACGGCTGACGCGTGAAGCGCCTTGCTTGATGGTGACCTCAGCCACTTCGCTCAGCGGGATACTACCGCCGCCATTGGGCAAGGCAATCGGCAATTCATCAATATCATCGACCGAATCCCTGAACGGCCTATCGAGGCGCAAAGTCACGTCAAAATGACGGTCACCATCGTAAAAGGTATTGGCTGCATTGCCTGCCAGTGCAGTCTGGACGGTATTGTTGACGTCGCTTACCATCAATCCATAGCGTGACAACTGGTTACGATTGAGCGTGATGTCGAGCTCTGAGTTACCGGAAATGCGCACGGCGGCGACATCGGTAGCGCCCTGCACAGCATTCATACTGTCGACGACCTCAGCGGCTTTTTGCTCAAGAATCGCCAGATCGGGGCCAAAAATCTTGACCGCGATTTCGCCTTTGACACCAGACAGTGCCTCTTCCACGCTATCCTGAATCACTTGTGAAAAGTTGGTCGGCACACCAGGAATCTCATGAATACGGCGCGACATATCTTTGATTAACGCTTCTTTGTCAGCAAACTTCCACTCACTGTGCGGTTTGAGGTCGGCCAGAATCTCCATGTGATACGGCCCTTTCGGGTCAGTGCCATCATCTGGCCGCCCGACGTGCGCCACCACCAGCCGCACCTCCTGATAACTATTGAGGATTTTCCTGATCTCACGCTCAACGTCTTTGGTTTTTTCTAAACTGGCAGAAGGCGGCAAGTCGACGGTGAGCCAGATATTACCTTCATCCAGTTTGGGCAAGAATTCAGAGCCGAGCATAGGTGCAGACACCACTGACACGACCAATATCGCCACCGACACAATCACCACCAATGCCCGCGACCGACTGCTTTTGAGCAGGATATTGCGATAGGTCTCTTGCAGACGATGCATCCAGCCACTGTGTTTTTCTGCCATGTCTTCGCGCGTCATAGTGTATGACAGCAAGGCGGGTACCAGGGTTAAGGTGAGGATAATGGCCCCGAGCAAAGCAAAACTGAGCGTGAATGCCATGGGCGAGAAAATTTTACCTTCCACGCGCTGAAAGGTAAAAATAGGCAGAAACGCAGTAATGATAATGGCCTTGGAGAACAAAATGGGATGTCCCATATCAATCGCCGTACTTTTCAAGGTTTGCATGCGCCAGGCAAGACCACTGTGGGTTGGGTTACTGGCATCCGCCATCGCCAGTCGCACCATGAGTGCCTCAACCAGCACCACCGCACTATCGATAATAATGCCAAAGTCCACCGCGCCCAGTGAAATCAGGTTAGCCGACACACCACGCAAATCCATCACAATAAACGCAAACAGTAATGACAACGGGATCACCGAAGCCACGATCAGCGCCGCCCGCCAGTTACGCAAAAACACCACCAAAATGGTGACCACCAGCAAGGCGCCCACAATCAGGTTTTCTGACACCGTACGCACCGTGTGATGCACCAAGCCAGTCCGGTCATAAAACGGCACCACCTTCACCCCGGCGGGTAATGATTCATTGACCACCTCCACCTTGGCACGCAAGGCCTCAATCACTTTGGCGGCATTTTGACCTTTGGTCATTAATACAATGCCTTCAATGATGTCATCTTGCTGGTTGAACGACACGATGCCTGAGCGCGGCCTGTCACCAATCACCACCTGGCCAAGATCACTCACCAGAATCGGTTTGCCATCACGCGTGTCCACCACCGACTGCGCAATATCATCCAGACTATGAAACAGGCCAATGCCGCGCACCACCAGCGACTCATCGCCGCGATGCATAAGACCGCCGCCAACGTTGCTGCTGTTATTGCCTACCGCCTGGTTGACCTGGTCTATGCTGACGCCAAATTTTTTCAGGCGATACGGGTCCAGCTTGATTTGATATTCTTTAACCGTGCCGCCAAAACTGGTGATATCGGCCACACCGGGCACCATGCGCAACTGCGGAATAATTTTCCAGTCCTGGATCGCACGCACCTCACGTTGCGGCATGTCCTTGGGCGCCTCAACCAGGTAGCGATAGACTTCACCGACGGCGGTGGTCAGCGGTGCCAGTGTGGGCTGCAAACCGGTGGGCAGGCTCACGCCCTGCAAGCGCTCCAGCACCTGCTGCCGGGCAAAATAGTCCTCGGTGCGCTCGGCAAAGGTTAATGTCACTACTGATAAACCCGTGATAGACACCGAACGGATTTGCGCCAGGCCCGGCACGCCACTCATGCCATGCTCTATGGGCAGCGAGACCACGCGCTCCACCTCTTCAGGCGCCATACCCGGCGACTGCGTGACAATAATCACGTGTACATCTTCCACATCCGGGAAAGCTTCAATCGGCAAGTTCTGTACCGCCGCCCAACCAAAAATGGTTAGCACCACCGCGCCTATGAGCAAAAATACGCGTTGTTGCAGCGAGAATGTGATTAAGCCTTTTAGCATGCTTTATTTACTCACCGACAAATCAGAGTTCAATAAAATCGCCCCGCCAACCACCACGCGCTCGCCTGCTTTTAAGCCTTCTTTCACCGTGGCGTATTCGCGGCGCTGCAAATCCAGCGTCACTTTGCGCTTTTTAAAATGCAAAGGGCGCTCTTCCACAAACACGTAGCTATATAAACCCTCGGTAATCAGCGCGCTATTGGGTAAACGAATCACCCGGTGCTGGCTGTTATCCAGCGGCGTGATACGGGCATACATTTCGGGCTTTAACTTGCCGTTGCTTTCAACCACACAACGCACCGGAATACGACGCGTGGTCGGGTCGACCATAATGCCTACAGTTTTCACCTCACCGCTAAACACTTCGTCAGGGTAGGCGTCCACTTGCACGCTGAGCTTTTGCCCCTGGGAGATGCGGCTTAAATCGCGCTCGGGCAAATCGATGCTCGCCCACAGAGAATTAGGGTCGGTGACAATAAACAACGGGTCTGCGGCATCTGGCCGCACCTCACTGCCAGGATTAATCTTGCGATCGACCACCACGCCGGCAATCGGCGAACGCACCGCGTAGTTATCATTGGCCGCCGTTGAAACCCCCAGATTTTTCAACCTGGCGCTAGCACGCGCTGACTCCGCGTGTGAGGTGGCCCAATCCGCCTGCGCTACCTCTACCTCTTTCTTCGCCAGCACGCCGTGATCCACCAGCATACGGCTGCGCTCCAGCGCCTGTTGCTTCAGCTGCATGTCCGCCTGCGCCTTACGCACGTCTGCAACGGCGCCACCCACATCTGGTGAGTCCATCACCAGCAAGGTCTGCCCGGCTTTGACGCTGTCACCCACTTGCGCCCTGATGGTGAGTGCACGCCCGGCCACCGGGGAGAAAATCCGCGCCGTCCGGTTTTCATCAAACACAATCTTGCCATTTAAAGGCTCAGTCACTGGTACCGGAATCTCACTCACCGCCTCAACCTTCAAGCTGGTTAATTGCGGTGAGCCTGCGGTGAGCACGATTTCATTGGCATCCCGGCCACGATTCGGCGCCTGGTCTGCGGCACTGGCCGGGTGGTAACACAGCGATCCGGCCAGCAACAGCATCAACAACTGGCCACTGAAAGGCATGGTTCGCACAAGGGGTTGCTTGCTTTTAGACAGGGTCATAGTGTTTTAGTCTTGATTAGTAAAGGCTTGGCGGGTCGCCGCCAGCCAGGCAGACAATGATTTGGCATAATCGGCTTTGACGCTGACGGCCTCGAGTTGCAGCGCCCGTAAAATCCGCCTGGCATCTAGCAAATCCATGACGCTCATGGCGCCATGCTGATAAGCAAATTCGGCCGCATCCGACGCTTTTTGTGCTTCACTGAGGATGCTCTGGTCAAAACGCTGATTTTTATCTACTGCGGCCTGCAAATCCGCTTTGGCACGGCGCATTTCAGCCACGGCCGCCGCCCTGACCTGCTCTTTGGCCTCCATGGCGCTGGTATAACCGACCTCGGCCCGCGCCGCCTCACCTTCATATTGATAATTGGTAAAGAGGGGGATGCTGACCGCAGCACCCACGGTGTCTGGCGCAGAGCCGGGCTCTTGCCCAGGAAAATGTTGATAAGCCAGCGACCAGGTCAGGTCTCTGGTTTTAAGAGATTCGGCCAATTTTCTGGCCCGTTGCGCCTGTTCCATGCGCGCATCCGCAGCTTGCACGTCTGAGCGTTGCGGCAACCAGCTATTCTCACTGTCCGAAGACGGGTCCGCAAGCAGGCTGGGCCAAGGGTCGGTCACATATAATCTGGCGGCATCCTGGTCTTTGCCCAGCAAATAGGCCAGCATGGCTTGCGCTTTTTGCAATGTGGCCTCTGCCTGCCGCAAATCATTACTGGCACGCAAGGCATCCACACGGATACGCGCCACATCTGCCGAAGCGACATCGCCCGCTTTTAAGCGTAATTGCGCCGCCTGCAAGGTCTTGTCATAAGAGCCAACATTGGCCTGCTGTATCAATAGGGTTTCTTGTGCCAGCTTGAGGTCATAATAGGCAGTGGCCATCGTCAAGGCCTGCTGGCGATAGGTTTCTTTTAAGTCGAAACCGGAGGCTTTCACCGCACTCTCAGCCACGGCTGTACGCAGCTCACGTTTGTTACCGCGCTCATATAACTGGCTGACTTGTAATGCAGAGTTATAGGTTTTGTCCCACAGGCCATTAGAGCCATTCTGGTTCATATTCCCCTGGCCGCGATTCACGTTGACGCTAGACAACCCCAGCGACAACACCGGATTAGGACGCTGCCCGGCGATCAGGGTGTCCGCTTCGGCACCCTCAACAGCGCGCTTGGCCGCGAGCAATTCACGGTTGCCACCCGCAAACAATTGCTCTGCCTGCTGTAAAGATAATTGATTTAATACAATGGGGCCTGCAACACCTGCAGATGCGGCATCAGCAGCCAATAAACACGGTGCGTTCATCATCAGCATGATGCATGCCCAGCCTAGCTGACGCCTCAACATTGAATCATTCCCTATTCTCTTATACTTTAGTTTTTTTGATAATAATACCTGGCATGGCTTACGACAATCTTTCAGTGTATTAAATCACTGCTCCACGTATCCACCAACACTGCATCACACGCAGTCATGGACAATATAACGGCGTTTATAGACAATACTTGCATGACACAACAATACAAGACCCCAGTTTCTGCCCTGATTCTGATTCACACCGCCGATTTACAGGTGTTATTACTTGAGCGCGCTGACAAAGCAGGCTTCTGGCAATCCGTCACTGGCAGTATAGAAGCTGGCGAAACGCCCTACCAGGCAGCGATTCGCGAAGCCAAAGAAGAAACCGGTCTTGACGCTTTGGCCTATGATTTTCAAGACTGGCAAGCAAGCAATATTTATGAAATTTATCCGCACTGGCGGCATCGCTATGCGCCTGGCGTGATTGAAAATACCGAGCACCTGTTTGGATTATGCCTGCCGTCAGCCATGGCAGTCACCCTGGCACCTGACGAACATACCCGCTACCAATGGCTGGACTGGCGCGAAGCGGCCAAAAAAGTATTCAGCTGGACCAATGTCGACGCCTTGAAAAAACTAGGGGAGCGCCACCATCTTAGTTTATGAGCAATTGCTTTGATTGGGATAAATCCTAATCGGTTGTAAAATATCATTTTTGTGAAAGCCGGGCTTGACCCGATGTCTGAAAAGCATGCAAACAGCCACCATCCAATTTGAAAAATTTCAAGCGGCCAAAGACGATGATTGTCAGGCACGCATCCTTGCTGCCCGTGAAAAACTGGGCAAGCGACTGGTGATCCTGGGTCACCACTATCAGCACGAAAGCGTTTATCGTCATGCCGATTTTTCTGGCGATTCACTCAAATTGTCCAAATATTGCGACAGTCTGGACGCTGAATTCATTGTTTTTCTCGGTGTGCACTTCATGGCCGAGGTGGCCGACATCCTGAGCCGCCCCGAACAAATCGTCGTATTGCCGGACCTGGCGGCTGGTTGCTCGATGGCAGACATGGCCAACCTGGCCAAGGTAGAGCGCAGCTACCGTGAGTTGAACAAAGTGCTCAACTTTGATGAAACCATCACGCCAGTGACTTACATCAACTCGGCGGCTGACCTGAAAGCATTCTGCGGCGAACATGGTGGCATCGTCTGTACCAGCACCAACGCACCAAAAATTCTCGAATGGGGCTTTAGCCAACGCGAAAAAATCCTGTTCTTCCCCGACCAGCACCTGGGTCGCTGGAGTGGCCACAAAATGGGCATCCCACTCGAGCAAATGCCAGTATGGGACCCAGACCTGCCCATGGGTGGTCTGACCGAGCAACAAATCAGGGATGCCAAAATCCTGTTATGGAAAGGCCACTGCTCGGTACACCAAATGTTCCGCAAACAGAATATCGACCAGTTCCGCGCCCAACATCCGGACGGCAAAGTCATCTCTCACCCTGAAACAGCATTTGAAGTGTGCATTAACTCAGACTACGTCGGCTCGACCGAATATATCCTGCGCACCGTGAGCGAAGCTGAGCCTGGTACCAAATGGCTGGTGGGCACCGAGCTCAACCTGGTCACCCGCCTGGCTGAAGAAATGAAGCCACAAAACAAACTGGTGCAATTTATGAGCCACGTTGTCTGCGAATGCTCAACCATGGCGCGTATCGACCCGCAACACCTGGCCTGGTGCCTGGAAAACCTGGCCGAAGGCAATATCGTCAACCAGATTAAAGTGCCGGAACACGAAGCAAAACTGGCCAAACTCACTCTGGACAGAATGCTGGCAGTTTCATAATGGCTGACTGCCCACTTTGCCTGCCAACCTCGCAAGACCTGCTATGGCAGGACGACTTCTGTCGCGTGGTGTTACTGCACGATGCTGATTATCCGGCCTATTGCCGGGTTGAATTACTGGCGCACGTCAAAGAAATGACCGACCTGCCTCCCGCTGACCGAGCACGCACCATGAAAGTCGTATTTGCAGTGGAAAGTGCAATGCGCGAGGTGATTCAACCGGACAAAATCAACCTAGCCAGTCTGGGGAATAAAACACCGCATATGCATTGGCATGTAGTGCCTAGATTTGAGAGTGATAAACACTTTCCGAATAGCCACTGGGGAGAACCTGTGCGGGATTCCGACGTGCAGCCATTGAGTGCAGCGATCAGAGATCAGTTACAGAAGATAGTAGTTGAGCGTGTGGAATGTGCGCTTAAAAGCTAACGTTTGCCGACTATAAACGTTTTCTTTTCGCCTTGTTGGCGAGTTACTTTTTTTGCTTGCCCCAAAAAAGTAACCAAAAAGAGGGCACCCAGCCATCACGGCCTGACGGCTCCCTTGCGTTGCTCAACAAAATAAGCCGGTCACGAAACTCATCCTAGCGGGCTGCAAACTACGCAGCCCACCGCGGGATTCGGACAGTCGCTCCCTCTTCTCTTATTTTGTCTCCGCTACTCAGCGTGATGGGATGGGACTTATCTCACTTAAGTAGCAGCGTGGAGGTTGGGGCGGTTAAAAACCAGACTCTATTTTTATTCAGTTTGCGAAGGGTTGCAGTCACATGGTGTTTGGGGCCCCCATCTGCCGCGCCGAGTAGCGCAGGCAAAGTGGGAGCTTTCGGCCATCGGCTGTTCGAGCTACGCAACAAGCCACGAAGTGTGTGGCTTGTCAGGGCGAGTTTCGATGGACGCCCACTTTGACGAGCAACGCAGGAAATAAGCGGAAGCTGGGGTGCATTTCTTTTGGTTACTTGTTCTTTGGGCAAGCAAAGAAAAGTAACTCGCCGAAAAGGCGAAAAGCAACATAACAAACAACCACAAACCCGTGGCCATCAATACCTTCCCTACGACGACCAATCAAAGAACAACCTTTTATTGCAATCTCACCACACCTGGATTCCAGGCAAACGCCGTAATGCCGAGGGAGTGAATATGGTTGAGAGTTAAAAAGAATGACCTTTTCTATCCATCCAATCACAAAAAGGCGCACTTCTCAGTGCGCCTAGTTTTAAACTATCCGGCAAGCCCGCAACCATTTAAACATGCTTGCGTGCCAATCTCGCCACCCTTCTCAACCATCCCAACAAATCATCCACATAGGTATATAAAACCGGGATCACCACCAGGCTAAGCAAGGTCGAGGTAATCAAACCACCAATCACGGTGATCGCCATCGGCGATCTAAAGCTGGGGTCTGCACTCCAGCCTAGCGCAATCGGCATCATGCCTGCCGCCATGGCGATGGTGGTCATGATAATCGGCCGGGCGCGTTTATGGCAGCCGTCGATAATGGCGTCAAATCTGCTCAGCTGGCGCTCTTTGCGTGCCATGATGGTGTATTCAACCAGCAAAATAGAGTTTTTGGTCACCACACCCATCAGCATTAACAGGCCAATCACACTCGGCATGGAGAAACTGTTATGCGTCACCAGCAGAGCGAAGAAGGCGCCACCCAATGACAGAGGCAATGCACCCAGAATAGTCACCGGCTGCAAGAAGTCGCCAAACAGCAACACCAGCACGACATAGATGCACATGACGCCGATAATCATGGCGCCGCCAAAGCTGCTGAACAGTTCGTTCATGCGTTTGGCATCGCCTGCCTCAAGCTGTTTGACACTAGGCGGCAGGTTTTGCATGGCAGGCAGTTGCTGCACTTCGCGCATGACTTCGCCAATCTGGCGCTTGTTGAGCTCAATATCGAAGGTGACATTGCGCATGCGGTCCATGCGGTCGATTTGCTGCGGGCCGCTGCCCATGCGCACGGTGGCGACGGTTTCGAGACTGACACTGCCATTGCGGGCAGGCACACGCAGTTGGGCAATCTCTTGCAAACTGCTGCGTACGCTAGGGCCGAGTCGCACACGAATCGGCACCTGGCGCTGCGGCAAATTCAACTTGGGCATGGTGTTGGTGAAGTCACCCGAGGTCGCCACGCGGATCACTTGCGCAATCGATTCCACCGTCACGCCTAGCTCTGCCGCTTTGTCGACATCAGGGATAATCTGCACTTCTGGCCGTTGTAAGCTGGCGCTAGAAGTAATATTGCCGACGCCGTTTAAAGTGCGTAACTGCTGTTGCAACTGCTGGCTGGCACTGGCCAGGGCATTGGCATCATCGCTGGCCAGCGTAATTTGCAGTTTTTCACCGGATTCGCCAATGCCGACGGTCACGCGTGCGCCCGGCAGATTTTTTAACTGTTCGCGCAAGTCCGCTTCAATCTCCGACTGCTTTTGTTTGCGCTCGCCACGGTCTGTCAGGCTAATCACCAAGCTGCCTTTACGCACATCGGTGCTGTTTTGCGACGCATTTGGCCCGCCGCCGCCAGTGCTGGCAGAGCCAGCCGCACTGAAAACGGCCTTGACCTCAGGATGCTGTTTAACGATGTGTTCGGCCATTTGTACCACATGCCGCGTTTGTGCCAGCGGCGTGCCCGGTTGCAACTCAATGTTGACCTTGGTCTGGCTACTGTCAGAAGACGGCACAAAGCCTTTAGGCAACAATGGCATTAAGCTCAACGAGCCGACAATAAACAGTACAAAGCCAGCCACCACCGTTTTGCGGTGTTGCAAGCACCAGCCAACCCAGCGCAAATATGTGCGCATAGAAGAGGAGTCTTGTTCTTCTTTAGCCGCATGCGGCTTGAGCAGATAAGCCGACATCATGGGGGTTAACAAACGGGCGACGACCAGCGAGCCCAAAATGGCGATGGCTGCCGTAATGCCAAACTGCTTGAAAAATTTGCCCGGAATACCGCCCATAAAGGCCGTTGGCAAAAAGATCGCGACCAGCGTAAACGTGGTGGCAATCACGGCAAACCCGATTTCATCGGCGGCTTCCATCGCTGCCTGATACGGTGTTTTACCCATGCGCAAATGGCGCACGATATTTTCAATCTCTACAATGGCATCATCCACCAAAATACCGACCACCAGCGCCATGGCGAGCAAAGTCAGCACGTTGAGCGAGAAGCCAAAATACTGCATAAAAGCAAAAGTGGGGATCATGGACAGCGGCAAGGCCACGGCAGCAATGATGGTAGCGCGCCAGTCACGCAAGAACCACCACACCACCAGAATCGCCAGCAATGCGCCTTCGTACAACAGGTGCATGGAGCCTTCGTAGTTATCTTCTACCGGCTTGACCATGTTAAATGCTTCGACAATTTTCACCTGCGGATGCAACTGCTCAAACTGTGCCAGCGCCGCGCGCACATCTTTGGCAACCGTGACTTCACTGGTGCCTTTGCTGCGCGTGATTTCAAAACGAATCACCGGCTTGCCATCATAACTGGCATAGGTGGTGCGCTCGGCATAGGTATCCAGCACCTCGGCCACTTGCGACAACTTGATATGACGGCCATCGCCAAGCGGAATATCGAGATTGCGTACTTCGTCAGCACTATGTAGGGCGCCCAAGGTGCGCACCGACTGGATATTGTCGCCAATATCACCGCGGCCGCCAGAAGCATCTTGCTGCACGCGCTTGAGTTGTGCCGACACATCACTGACATCAACCCCCAACCCAGCCATCAAGGTTGGCTCCAGGTTAACCTGCACTTCGCGGTCTACACCACCGGTGCGCGAAATCTTGCCGACGCCATTCACCGCCAGCATGGCTTTGCTGACCTCGTTATCAACAAACCAGGACAACTCGCCCTCGTCCATGTTCTCAGCCGAAGCAACGAAGGTCAGAATCGCATTGCCTGACGTCGTTAACTTAGACACCGTGGGTGTGGTGACGGCAGCAGGCAACTCAGAGCGCGCACTATCCACCGCATTGCGTACCAGGTTGAGCGCCTCTTCACTTTTAGTATCAATGGTGAACTGCACCGCAATGCTGACACTGCCATCGGTGATGGTGGTGGTCATATGCTCAATACCACCAATGGTCGCAATCTTGTCTTCAATTTTACGCGCGACTTCGGTCTCGAGTTGCGGCGGGGCGGCGCCCTCCAGCGTGGCACTCACGGTAATAACTGGCAACTCGATATCGGGAAAGTTTTGCTTGCCCAACTGATTGAGCGATTTGAGGCCAAGAAAACTCAGCACCACAAACAGCAAAATTGCTGGAACCGGGTTACGGATAGACCAGGCCGAAAAATTCATACTTAAGCCCCGCGCTTGGTCATGGCAACCACTTTGACGGTATCGCCATCATTTAAAAAGGCACCACCGCTCAATACCAGTTGCGCGTCAGCATTGAGGCCACCCAGCAGCTCAATTTGCTCGCCACGCGTACGGCCAGTTTGTACCTTACGCTGCATCACCTTGCGCAAGCCATTCGCATCTGCCGCGGTCAGCTCAAACACATAGGCAAAACCATCCCGATAAGTCACGGCACTGAGTGGCACTGCCACTGCTTGCTGCTGACCAATATCGACCTGCCCTTGCACATACATGCCAGGCTTGGCGCTATCTTTAGGAATATCCACATACACCAGCGCATTACGCGTATTACTATCTACCGTTGGTGAAATCAGGCGCACCTTGCCCGTGACGGCTTTGCCGCCCGGTAGGCTCAAACGCACCGATTGCCCTGCATGCAAGGCGGCTTGCTGGTCAGCATTGACCTCACCGCGCCACTCAATGCGACCCTGACGTACCAAACGGAACAGCTCAGTGCCGGCGGACACCACATTGCCCAAATTGGCAGAGCGTGACGAAATGACGCCGTCATCCGGCGCCATCACCTTGGTTTGGCGCAAACGGATTTTCTGGTTTTCCAGCTCGGCCTCAGACAAGGCCAGATTTGCCCTGGCCGTTTGCTCGGCAATCATATATTCATTGATTTTTTGTGCCGATAAGGCGCCGCTGTCTTTAATTTCACGCGCGCGGTCTGCATTGCTTTTGGCCTCTGCCAGGGCCGCTTTGTCTTTTTCAACCGTGGCCAGTTGCTTTTGCATATCGGCTTTAACGGTGTCATCGGCCAGCAAAACCAGCGGCTGCCCTTTGCTCACTTGCGCCCCCACATCAGACAACACCTGCTGAATACGCAACCCCGCAATTTCAGCGCTCACCAACGCCTCTTGCCACGGATAAATACTGCCATTGAGCACCAGCGTCATTGGCCATTGCATCATCGCCGGGCGCGTCACCTCCACACTCAGCGCGGCTTTGGTAGTTTGAGCAGGCGCAGCCGCCTGACTGGCTGCCGGTGCACCTGTCGCTTGCCGATTACCGCGTTTTTCTGCCAGCTCGGCCTGGTGCAAAGGGTGTTGCCAGAACCAGGCACTCACCCCCACCAGCAAGGCAGAAATGATGAGGAATGTGGTTTTTTTTGTCAGTTTTTTTGCCATCTTGCTTACCTTTTTTCTATGGGCTTCAGAGGTTTGCTTGCCTGCTGTGTTTCCAGCCAATCACCGCCAAATGCTTTATAGAGTGCGATCCACTGTAATACCCGATTCTTTTGCTGCGTAATCACATTGAGCTCTGCATTGATTTTCTGGCGGCGAGCATCTTCTAATGACAACAAATCAAGACCACCAGATTTCCAGTTGATTTCAGCCGCTTTAAAATATTGCTGATACTGCTGCGCACTCGCCTGTTCTGACTGCGCACGCCGGCTGGCACTATCCAGGTTGACCAGTGCCTGTTCAACCTCTTTCACGGCACTCCGCACATCTTGTTTATAAGTAGCGAGCAAACTGTCAAAATTGGCCCGCGCTTCGGCCAGGTCCGCGCGCAAGGTGCCGCCGTCAAAAATCGGCAATTTGAGCGATGGGCCATACGACCACGAATCCGTCCGCGTCACCATGCCGTTAAAGTTGGTACGGCGGTAGCCAATCGAACCGGTCAACGTCAGGCTGGGGTACATTTGTGCTTTAGAGACGCCAATATTGGCACTGGCTTCAGCCAGGTTACGCTCATCAATCGCCAGGTCTGGGCGACGTGTGAGCAGGTTTGCGGGCAGCGCACTCACATCAAACATCGCAGGTGCCGGCATGCCTTGGCCTTTAGCCAGTAACTCGCGCAAGCCAGGTTCTGGCAGATTAGTCAGCTCCACCAGTGCCTTGATTAATCCATCACATTCTGCCTGCTGACCATCCAGCGTCGACTCACTGGCCCGCGTGGCCGCCTCTGCCAGCGCCAGGTCAGACGGCGCAGAGAAACCGGCCTTGGCCGAAATGCCTGTCAAACGGGCGGTCTCGGCACGCGAATCGTAAGCCTGCTGCAAAGCCTGCACCGAGGCCTGGCAGGCCCGATAATTCACATAATTATTAGCCACTTCTGCTGCCAAGGTCAGGCGTGCATCATGCCAGGCAATTTTTTTCGACTCGAGCTGGGCTTTGGCCGCTTGCTTGGCCGCTTTCACCTTGCCAAACAAATCAACCTCCCAGCTGGCATCCAGCGACACAGAGTCGATTTCGATGGTGCTGGATGGAAACGCCGCATTACCACCACCGCCTTTGCTCTTGGTGACACTGCCGGTGCTGGTTAAATCAGGAATGCCTTGCGCACGCGCCGATAGTACGTTGGCACGCGCCACGCGGATATTGGCCAACGCGATTTCCAGCGAAGGGCTTTCTTTTTGCGATGCGGCTAATAATTGGTCCAATACCGGGTCTTTAAATTGTGCCCACCAGTCTTTTAATGCCACCACATTACCGCTATGCGGCAAAGGCGCCTGCCATTGCTCGGCAGTCACAGGCCTGGGACGGATATATTCATCGATCACCGAACAGCTCGCCAACGACAAGCACAATAATAGCCAGCACCAGCGTTTATGACTCGGCATGCACCGGCTCCATTCCTTCTAATCCACGTAAAAACAAATTCACCACAAAGGCCACATGCGCCTCGGCGTCCCACTCTGGCTCCAGCACCCCAAACAATGCCTTGGTCCGCGGTGTGGCAATCAGCAATTCACAATACGACTCTGCCGCACGCATAAAGTCTTGTGCGGGCAATACGCCCTGCGCGGCATAAAAGCGGAAAATATCAGCCAGCATCTGATGAATGCGCTGCGGGCCGACGGTTTTCATGGCACGTGACAGCTCAGGGATATGCGATGCCTCGGCAATGCCAATACGAAAAAAAGACAGCATGCGCGGCTCCATCACACGATTGAGTGCAAAACGGCCAATATCGGTCAGTACTTGCTGCAATGACTTGTTAGGCAGGTCTTCCACCTTAAACATGGCGGAGACATCTTGCTCGACCATGTGCCGCATGGCGGCAATCAACAACTCATATTTATTACTAAAGCGCTCATAAATGGTGCGTGTAGATACCCCGCACACTGAGGCAATATGCGCCACGCTGGTTTGCGCCACGCCCTCGGTCATAAACAGCTCCAGCGCTTGCTCCAGCAACAATACATGGCGCTCTTGCTCAGTCCCTGACTTGGGACGACCGACCTTGGTTTTCACTTGTATAGGTTCCAGCATAAAATAAAAATAAAACGTTTCATTTTTATTTTACCTATACAGACAAAAGAAGCAAGCGATTTGTTGTACCCTGGCAGATACATGCATAGCACGCGCCATGTTCGCGCGCAGGTTTGCTATACTCGCAGCAACTTTCATTGAGACTAGCGCAGCACAGGTATGGCCCTTAAATCCACCATTTATAAAATCGAGGTCAATATTGCTGACATGGACCGGCATTATTACCAGCAACATCACCTCACGCTGGCCAAGCACCCGTCAGAAACGGATGAGCGCCTGATGGTACGTTTGCTGGCGTTTGCACTCTATGCCGAAGAAACGCTGCTGTTTGGCAAAGGCCTTAGTGAAGACGACGAGCCTGATCTGTGGCAAAAAGACCTGACCGGTGCGATTGAACGCTGGATATGTGTCGGCCTGCCGGATGAGCGCGAGATCCGTAAAGCTTGTGGACGCTCGGCGCAGGTGGTGCAAGTGCTTTATGGTGGCAGGACGGCCGATATGTGGTGGGAGCAAAACCACAAAGCCGTGCTTAAGCTCGACAATGTGACGGTGATCAACCTGCCCGAGACTGAGCAATTAGCGGCCGCCGCCACACGCGGGCTTAGCATCAGCTTTACCATCCAGGACCGGCAAATCCTGGTCAGTTATGAGGGTGGTAGTTTTGAGATCAGCCCGGTCTGGCTAAAAGAAGCCCGCTAGATAAAAAGCCAGCATTGCTGGCTTTTTATCTAGCGGGCTTCTTCAAGGAAACAGCCTATGCTCTGCTGGCCAGACGCCACGATACATGGCTTCAGGATGGTGTCGCATCAAGCGCTGACGCACCTCGCTTAACCTGCGCAAGGGCACAGAGACAATCATTAAGATATTGCCCTGCTCAATTTGGGTATCATATGACTTGATGCGGTAGCTGGGTGCAGCCGTCGCCACCGCAGCCGCCCAGGCCGCACATGACAAGGCACCTAGCACCATGCAATACGGGATCACCATGAGCGTGACCTCACCAAACCACCACGGTACCAAATAGGCCAGCATGCCGCCTAACAACCCGAATACGGCCCCAAACACAAAGCCGGCGAGCGCACTGTAAACGACATCCGACTTTTCTACGGCATTGGCCTTGGGCAAATTACCCAGCACCTGGTCATTTTTTGCATGAAAGTGAATATGATCTTCATCAATTCTTTCTAGCAACAACTCATTCATCATTGCCTGCGCACTTCTAATATTAGGTAAAACAAAATAGAGCCTGCGTCTCATGTCGTTCTCCTATCAATATTGCCAGTATTCGCTGGTGTTGGTTTGATAGTTTTTAAACGCAAAAATTCACTTTTTAACACCTGTTGGGCAGCGCAGCAGTCTCCCAAAGCATCTGGTCATCGGTCATCCAGCTTACCGACCCAGACACTGCGCAATTTGGCCAGCTTGTAACGCAAGCTGCTGCCCTCATTAGAGAGTGCATCCAAAAACAGTGACAAGCGCCGGGATTTAATCACCGTGTAAAAAGTCAGCAAGCTGACCGGGATAAACACGATGGAGAAATAAGCCAGTTTTTCCAGTGTGCTTGCTTGCGTGAGGTCAATCAGGTTCATGCCTAGCAGGCCTGTTGTCATGGTGCCTATGAGACCCAAAATGGTCACCACCGTCAGGCGGACGACGGTATCGGCCTGGCGCTTGATTTCTTCGCCCTCAAGATACTCTGCCATGTCCATAATCCGGCGACGGGTTTTTTCAAACAGGCTCACCGAATCCAGCTGTTTTAACATGAGTGTAAACAGGTCTTTGGCTACGGCCTGGTCAGACACATTTTCAAACCAGTAGCGATGGGTGAAACGCAAAAACACCGCGGTCGCATTGCGGATACGGTGACGGAAATGCTTCACCGACTCTTCACTTTGCATATCCAGGCGGCTGATGGCTTGCACCATGCGGTCTGACAACATGAGCAAAGCGGCTTTTTGAAAGTGCGCAATTAAAAACAGCAAAAAATACTGGTTTTGGTAGTGGCGCTTAATACCGGTGCGCTCATTGGTAAACACGCGGTGCTGGTGACTACCAACCACAACAAAATTTTGCCCAGTACACATAATGCGCGTCGTGCTCCACGGGTCTTGCCTGGCTTCGTCCCAATAACGGTCATAGCAATTATTTTTTTCGAACTCCTGCAAAAAATGCTCGGTAAACGGCAAAGTCTCCGAGTGCCATGGTTGACAAACCAGGCCGAGACGAATCAGGTCACCGCGGCTGAGCTGGCTCACATCATCAAATGACAAATAAGCCATCAGTGGCATACGCTGGTATTCAATCTCGCGATAGCGCAACTCGCCTTGCTGGCCGGAATAATGCGGCACCAGCGGATGCAATAACGCCAGCCAGTGCAAGGACACGCAAGGCACATGATTTTCTTTGACGTAGGCGAGGTAGCGCGATTTATCTTCATAATCAGAGCGCGCAATCACTTGTCCTTGCGCATCCAGCCACTCAATCAACTGCGCACAATGGCCGCCCTCACCCGTGTCGTCCCAGTAGTTAGGATACGTGCGGCCCAGGCGGTACATCACCTCCATGGCAGACTTTAAGGGCAGGTCTTTGGCGGTGACCTCAAACGCCAGCATGGCAACATCGATATCAAAAAAGAAATACAACTCGACATGGGAGACGCGTAACAATAAAGGCTCGGCCTCGCCTTGCAGGGTAATCCGTACCTGGCTAATATCACTGCGGGTAAAAATATGAATCGGCGACTCACCGTAGCCACCAGATTCGCGGCCATGCTTGCCTTCGCCGTATAAAAAGCGCTGGGCAAATGGTAAAAAGGTGACGAACTCCTGATACCTGGTTTCACTCAGGTGTGGCGAATCCTGCAAAAACTCGTCTTGTATCTCGACCCAGGGCGAATCGGGCGCGGCCTTTAATTGCTGCCAGGGGCGGTGCACAGAACCCGTACTGTGATCGGTCATCAACTGTATCGGCCACAATAATGTTTGCCGAAAATCTCGTACGATACTGCTTTGCAGGTTGTCCGCCATGATGGATGCCCTTTTGCCGCTTGCGTGGAGTGTGGACTATACCGCGGCTTGGTCATCCAGAATCAGATAATAAACGCCGCAAATACCCGCCAAATAATTTATCCGCAATGTCGATACAAGTCCATCATAGTACGCCCCGCATTTACCAGTTCATACACCAGCGTGCCCGCACCGGTGAAGACAACGAGTAATACCGTCGCCAATATCAGCTTGCCAGTACTGAGTGCGTGGCCTTTGAGATACATCGCCCATAACCGGGCTGACCAGATCAGCAGGATCAGCCCTGCCAGCAACTGCAAGCCTGCGGCCAACTTAAATAATGGCCTGTCGGTTGCCTGCACATAAGTCGCCTGTAAGCTTGTCAGTTGCGTTTGCAGCTGTGCGCCCAAGGCCGCGTTTGGCCGCACTTCACCACTACTGGCATCGGTTGCGCAAAGCACGCTTTGCTCAATCAGCGGCTTGAGCGTCGCCATGCCTTTTTCTAATTGTATCCAGGCTTTTGCCGTGACCGGGTCAGCCAGGCTGATATTAGTGAGCGAGGCAGCAAATACCTGGATCACCAGCATGACGCCGCAGGCCGCACACATCAGGCCAAAAAAGCGCTGAAATCCGCTTTGCACACCGGCCACTTTGGCCGCCAGATACGCCAAGGCCGACAAGCCCAACAACTCGAACAACACCCGGATAGCGGCCAAGGCATGGGTAGCCATGCCGGCCTCATCACTCACCAGTTGCACCGGGTTGGTCATTTCTGGAAACACCACCGCCAGCACCAGCGCAATGGTGAATGAGAGCAGCAAAAAGGCGATGGATTGTTCCAACAGTGCATTCGGGTCATCCGTATTGAGGTGGTCATGCACCAATTGCGATGGCTGCGTCAGCATGCGGGTAAATTTGCCCAGATAGGCAGGCAACTCTTTGAGTACATTTTCTAACAACGACATGGCACGCCCCTTTTACACAGGTAGACATACCTTAACACTGTTGTAACGACGGAGGCTACTCCTGGCAAAGTTTGCAAACGACACCAAGCAGATTGTCTGTTGCACGCCACAAATAATAAAAAAGCCAGCATCGCTGCTGGCTTTTCAAGCGTGATTCGTCCGGCCTTACACTTTCTGATAGACCTCACTGCCTTTTTTCACGAACTCAATCGCTTTTTCCTGCATGCCTTTTTGCAAAGCTTCTTTTTCATCCACGCCTAATTTATCCGCGTAGTCACGCACGTCTTGCGTGATTTTCATCGAACAGAAATGTGGACCGCACATCGAGCAAAAGTGCGCTTGCTTGGCGCCTTCTTGCGGCAAGGTTTCGTCGTGGAATTCCTTGGCTTTCTCCGGGTCCAGGCCGAGGTTGAACTGGTCTTCCCAGCGGAATTCAAAACGTGCTTTACTCAATGCATTGTCACGGATCTGTGCACCCGGGTGGCCTTTTGCCAAGTCCGCGGCGTGTGCTGCGATTTTGTAGGTGATAATGCCCACGCGCACGTCTTCTTTGTCTGGCAAGCCCAAATGCTCTTTCGGCGTCACATAACACAACATGGCACAGCCGTACCAGCCGATCATGGCCGCGCCGATGCCGGAAGTAATATGGTCATAACCAGGCGCGATGTCGGTGGTCAATGGGCCCAGAGTGTAGAATGGGGCTTCGCCACAATGCTCCAGTTGCAGGTCCATGTTTTCTTTAATCAGGTGCATAGGTACGTGGCCCGGGCCTTCGATCATGCATTGCACGTCGTGCTTCCAGGCAATCTGTGTCAGCTCACCCAGCGTTTTCAACTCGGCAAACTGCGCTTCGTCGTTAGCATCGTAGATAGAACCAGGGCGCAGGCCATCACCCAGTGAGAAGCTCACATCGTATTGCTTCATGATTTCGCAAATTTCTTCAAAATGCGTGTAGAGGAAAGACTCCTGGTGGTGTGCCAGACACCATTTCGCCATGATGGACCCGCCGCGTGACACGATACCGGTCATGCGCTTGGCCGTCATCGGGATATAGGCCAGACGCACACCGGCGTGAATGGTGAAGTAGTCCACGCCTTGCTCAGCCTGCTCAATCAAGGTGTCGCGGAAGATTTCCCAGGTCAGGTCTTCGGCCTTGCCGTTTACTTTTTCCAGCGCCTGGTAAATCGGCACCGTGCCAATCGGCACGGGGGAGTTGCGGATAATCCACTCACGGGTTTCGTGGATGTTTTTGCCGGTAGACAAATCCATCACGGTATCGCCACCCCAACGCGTGCCCCAGACCATTTTCTCGACTTCTTCCGAGATCGAAGAACCCAGCGCTGAGTTACCGATGTTGGCGTTAATTTTGACCAGGAAATTACGGCCAATAATCATCGGCTCAATTTCCGGGTGGTTGATGTTGGCCGGGATAATGGCACGGCCACGCGCCACTTCGTCACGCACGAATTCTGGCGTAATCACGGCTGGAATGCTGGCACCATAGTGTTGGCCCGGATGCTGTGTTTGCAGCAGCTCACTCATGTTTTCACGGCGCTGATTTTCACGGATGGCAATAAATTCCATCTCCGGTGTAATGATGCCCTGGCGCGCATAGTGCATCTGGCTCACGTTTTGGCCAGCCTTGGCACGCAACGGTTTGCGGTGCAGGTTAAAGCGCATTTGTGACAGCTCAGGGTCGACCAGGCGTTGGTGGCCAAACGCTGAGGTCGGGCCATCCAGTTGCTCAACATCGCCACGCTCCATGATCCATGTGGCACGCAACGCAGGCAAACCGTTACGGATATCAATCTCTACCGTCGGGTCGGTGTAAGGGCCAGAAGTATCGTAGACCACCACTGGCGGGTTAGTCTCGCCACCAAAGCTTGACGGGGTATCACTCAGGGAGATTTCACGAAAGGGCACCTGAATATCAGGGCGGGAACCTTCAACGTAGATTTTGCGCGATTTGGCAAATGGCTTGGTAGTGGCTTCGTCAACTTTGGCATCGGCGTTGACGAATTTGATATTTTTATCAATGGCGTTCATAGGCATCCTTAAAATAGAAGACGTAAGGATGCTGTAATTTGCATTCCCTACGGCGGTATCAACCGCGTCAGGTTCGAAGGGTAACTCTCACTGTAAACCTTGAATAAACAAAGGACTTACAGACCCCTAGCAAGGGACCGATTGTGCGGCAAAACGCCTGATAACGCAAGTAAAACAAAGTTTTGCATCTGCCCACCATTGACAAACAGACAGACCTGTCTACAATCATCTTACCCGACGATAAAAATAGACGGGATTTATTTCAATCAGGAACTCAGGAGAGATCATATGGAAGTTTTATTAATAGGCGCAGTCGCCTGTACGACCGCTTTAATCTTATCAGCATGGCTCATGACATTTGCGCGCTGGTTTCCTATCAAGGGCATAGACGGCGATTTTCTGGTCGACTATAAAACCATGATACGCGCCCATGTGGATTACGCCTTGATGGCCTTGTTTGGCCTGGGATTTTTTGGCGCAGCCAAAGCGGCCGGGGTTGAGTTGCATCATTTTGCCTGTGTCTGTGTCGCCATTGGCGGCTTTACCAACCCCACGGTGTTTGTGATTGCAGCATTTGACCCGGATTTTTGGAGCAAAACCAAGTGGAAAGTATTTTCTGCGATCAGCTTCGTCATCACGACTGTTGGCTTTATGACCATTTGCTACCAGTTGATTTGCCACGCCCTGTGTGCGCAATAAGCCTAGCCACACCTGCGCCTAACACCCTGCTGCGGCAGGGTTTTTTTAATAATGATGATCGCGATATTGATACGCACAACCACTGATTTGACAAACTAAGGACAGAATCCGCAATTATTCCGGCATTCGCCGCCGCCCTGCTGCCGTTAGACTATATGTGGGAAGTAGTATAAGCAGCATTAATCACAAGGCGAATCGCATGGATTGGTACGGTATTTTCTTTTTCAGGGCAGGCTCTCCAACGGCCCTGCTCTATGGCAGCTATGATGACTGGCTTGTGGTGTTATCGGCGCTGGTCGCCATTGGCTCATCCATTCTGGCCTTGCAATTGACGCGCCTGTCACAAAAACAAACCTCTGTGGTGTCGCGCCGTTTTTCGATCATCGCCAGCTCGGTATCATTAGGCGCAGGCATTTGGGCCATGCACTTTATCGGCATGCTGGCTTATCAAATCTGTACCCCGGTATCCTATTACCCGGATGCGACCCTGGTCTCGATGATGCCAGGCATTTTAGCGTCGCACTATGCCTTGAGCCTGATGTCTGAAAATCAGATCGATTACCGCAAGCTGATTAAAGGCGGATTTGCGGTGGGCGCGGGGATTGGCGCCATGCATTATATCGGCATGCTCGCCATGCGCATGGAGCCAGTACTCAAGTTTGACCTGGTATGGGTGCTGGTGTCTGTGGTGGTGGCTGTTGCTTTATCTACGCTATCACTGTGGACAGGCATCTTTTTAAACCAAAAAGGCAAAATCCCGCCCAAAGTGAGCATCATCCTCGGCGGTATGCTGATGGGTAGCGCCATCACCGCCATGCACTATACCGGCATGGCCTCGGCGCGCTTTTTAGGTGTGGCCAAGCCCGGCTTTAACCCGGACGACAACCAATCCATCACCATGGCACTGGGCATTACGCTGGTCACCATCCTCATCGGCATCATCGCCACGGCGATCAACGCACTCATACGTTACCGGCAAATGCTGGCCACCATCCAAGCCAGCGAGACCCGCTTATCGACTATTTTAGATACAGCGGTAGACGGTATCGTCACCATCAACACCACAGGGGAAATGATCGCCTGCAATGATGCCGTCGAAAAACTGTTTGGCTGGACCAAAGCAGAAATGAAAGGCAAAAACATTTCGCTGTTGATGCCAGAGCCTGACAGTTCCAACCACCTCTATTACCTGAAAAATTACCAGGCAACCGGCCAGGCAAAAATCATGGGCGAAGGCCGCGACCTCGATGCCATGCGCAAAGATGGCAGCACCTTCCCGATCCGGCTGGCGATTGGTGAAGTCAAACTGGCCAATGAGACGCTATACGTGGGCTTTATCACTGACCTCAGCCACCGCAAAGCGATTGAAGAGTCAGTACGCCAAAAAGACCAGCAGATCCAGTCAATGATGAACAATATTCCCGGTGTGACTTTCCGCGTCAGCCTGGAAGGCGATTGGAGCATACTGCTCATCAGTGAGGCCGTGTTACAAATGACAGGCTGGCCCGCGCAGGACTTTTTAAACGGGCAACTACGCTTTTCACCGTTAATGCATCCTGACGATATTGCACGTGTGCGGCCGATTGCAGCAAATGCCATTGCACGCCTGGAAAGTTTTGAAGTGGAGTTCAGGATCACAGACCGCAGCGGCAGTGAAAAATGGGTGTCAGCATTCGCTTCACCACTGCTCAACAAAGACGGCATCCCCTATGCCATGGACGGCGTCTTGCTCGACATCACCGAATCCAAGCAGAAAAATGCCGAATTTGAAGGCATTGTGAATGCGATTAACTACTCCACCAACGTCGCTGAATTTACCATTGATGGCTTCGTCATTAGCGCCAACCAGCACTTTCTTGACCTGCTGGGCTATCAGCTCGCGGAGGTGATTGGCCGCCATCACTCTATTTTTTGTCCGCCCGACTTTGCCCTCACCGATACGTATAAACAAAAATGGATGTCTTTGCGCCGTGGCGAGTTTGTACATGGTGAATTTTTGCGTTATGGCAAGGCAGGTAAACAAATCTGGATTAATGCCTCTTACAGCCCGGTGCGGGACGTCGATGGCAAGGTGGTTAAAGTATTGATGTTTATGATGGACATCAGCGAACGCAAGCAGATGGAGCAGGAAATGCGGGTAGCCAAAGAAACCGCCGAGCAAGCCGCCAACGCTAAAAGTACCTTTTTGGCCAATATGAGCCATGAGATTCGCACGCCGATGAACTCGATTATCGGCTTTAGCGAATTGCTGCTGGATACGCCTATGCAGCCAGAGCAACGCAATTATTTATCCACGATCAGCCAATCAGCCAAATCGCTGCTGCATTTGCTCAATGACATTCTCGACAGCGCCAAACTGGAAAAAGGCATGCTGGAACTAGAAATGGTCGATTTTTCCATGCGTGAAATGGTCGATGGACTGATTTCTTCGCTGTGGTTTCAGGCACGCAAAAAAAACCTGGACCTGAAATTAACCTTAGACGCGCAAACCGACGGCTACTACCAAGGCGCAGAGCACCGCATTCGCCAGGTACTGACCAACCTGCTGGGCAACGCGATCAAATTTACTGAAACCGGTCACGTAGAGTTAAAGATATACCCTACTGCACAGGGCGAGGTACAGTTTGACATTATTGATACCGGCATAGGGATCGATGAAAACCGTCTGGGGGTTATTTTTGACCCATTCACCCAGGCAGATGCCTCCATGAGCCGTCGTTTTGGCGGCACCGGTTTAGGCACGACTATTAGCAAACAGCTGGTTGAGCTCATGGGTGGCCGCATCACCGCCAGCAGCAAAATAGGCAATGGCAGTTGCTTCTCGGTCGTGCTCCCGCTTGCTACAGGCAGTGCGCCAGAAAACCCCTCACCATACAATCCACTGTCGCTGGCGCTGCCTGCACTGCGCATTCTGGCGGCAGATGATATTGAGCAAAACCGCAGGCTGCTCAACATCGTACTGGAGAAACAAGGGCACCATGTCACCCTGGCCAGCAACGGCGAGGAAGTCGTTGCAGCATGGCAACAACAGACGTTTGACCTGATTTTGATGGATGTACAAATGCCGGTGATGGATGGCCTCAGTGCCAGTATGCAGATTCGTGCATTAGAGCAACAGTCCGACAAGGCCAGGACACCAATCATTGCATTGACTGCCAGCGTGCTCGAGCAAGACCGGCAGGCCGCCGCAGAGGCTGGTATGGATGGCTTTGCCTCTAAGCCGATTGAGCTGCCTTTGTTATTAGCAGAAATGCAGCGCGTGCTACAGCTGGAACCTGTCGCCATTAACACTGACGCCCCCGTACCCACCCCTGCAACGGCGCATTTTGACTTTAAAAAAGGCATCCAGTTGTGGGGTGACCAGCAAACCTACTTGCATGAGATCAATGTTTACGTGCAAGAATCGCGCAAGCATATCACCACCCTCAAGCAAGCGGTCGCCATGCAAGATCACGCCGTGTTGAAGCAAATCGCACATGCCAACAAAGGCGTCAGTGCCAATCTTGCATTATTCAATATCCAGGACACTTACCACGCGCTAGAGCAAATCAGTGAGGATCAATGGCATACTTGCACAGCGTTGGTGGCACAATTGCAAACCTACGTGCAGTCACTGCATGCATCCATTGTGCCCTTGCTATCGCAGCAAGCAATCATCACCACTGCCCAGACAACACTACCGGCGACGCAATTGCTGGATTGGCTGCAAGAATTACGTACGCTAGTTGCCATGAATGAGCTGGATGACGCGCTCGTCAGCAACCTTGTACAACACGCCCCGGCCGGGTGGCGCCAGGCCTTGAACACCATTGCGCAGCTACTCAATGACTTTGACTTTGAGCAAGCGACCGTGCATATTGATCAGCTACTGGCAACCCAGACCCAGGAGACTTCTTCATGATGGATAACACCACGCAAGCAAAAATTCTGATTGTGGACGATGAGCCACTCAACCTCAAAGTGTTGAAACAGGTGCTGCAGGACAATTATCGGTTGAGTTTTGCCAAGAACGGCATGGATGCCATAGAGCTGGTTAAAAAAGAAAAACCAGGCCTGATTCTGCTCGACGTCATGATGCCAGGCATGACTGGCTTTGAGGTCTGTAAGCAGTTAAAAAATGACCCGGAAACAAACACGATTCCAGTGATTTTTGTCACGGCATTGGCAGAAGAGTCCGATGAAGCCGAAGGTTTTGCCGCAGGCGGCGTTGATTATATCAATAAGCCGATTTCGCCAGCGCTGGTACGCGCGCGCGTGAAAACGCATTTATCCCTGGTGCATATCGACGAACTGAAACGCACACATTTAGAACTCATCCAGCGCCTGGGCCGTGCGGCAGAGTTCAAAGACAATGAAACCGGCATGCATGTCATGCGCATGAGCCATGTGTCTGGCAGACTGGCATTGCAAATGGGCATGGACCCGCATTTTTCAGAGCAATTGATTCATGCCGCACCAATGCACGACATCGGCAAAATTGGCATTCCAGATTATGTGTTGCTCAAACCGGGCAAGCTGGATGACGAAGAGCTGGCATTGATGCGAAAACACCCGGAAATGGGCGCTAAAATCCTGGATAACTCGACATCACCACTGATCAAACTGGCACACTCTGTCGCCCTTTATCACCATGAAAAATGGGATGGCAGCGGTTATCCGTTTGGCTTAAAAGGCGAAGCGATTCCGGTAGAGGCGCGCATTGTGGCAGTCGCCGATGTCTTTGATGCCCTGCTCAACAAACGCCCCTACAAAGAGGCGTGGCCGGTAGAAGATGCCGTGGCAGAAATTGAGGCCAATCGCGGCAAGCACTTTGACCCGGCCGTGGTCGATGCCATGTTGCAGTGCCTGCCAGATTTAATCGCCATTAATAACAACTGGCTTGAAGAAGACTAGCTGACTGGGGCAAGGCTGCCACAGAAGGCAACCATAGGCAGGCAGCCCGCCATTTAACCCAGTTTGGCTTTAAGCAACTCGTTGACTTGTGCCGGGTTAGCTTTGCCTTTAGACGCTTTCATACATTGGCCGACCAGCGCGTTAAAGGCTTTCTCTTTACCGGCTTTGTATTCTTCGACCATGGCCTGGTTAGCCGCCAGCACTTCGTTAATAATCGCTTCAATCGCGCCAGTATCAGACACCTGCTTAAGGCCTTTGGCTTCAATAATGGCGTCTACCTCGCCCTCGCCCGCCCACAAGCCTTCAAACACCTGTTTGGCTGCATTGTTAGAAATCGTGTTATCGGCAATCCGCTTGAGCAAAGCAGCCAATTGCGCAGCAGACACTGGGCTATCAACAATGGATTTTTCTTCTGCGTTGAGCTTGGCCGACAACGCGCCCATCACCCAGTTGGCGGCTTGCTTGGGCTCTGCCCCTGCGGCTACGGTCGCCACAAAATAATCGGCCTGGCTGCGTGAGGCGGTCAATGTACTGGCATCGTAGCTCGACAGTTGGTATTCACTAACCAAACGTGCCTGCAAGGCTTGCGGCAACTCGGGCATCTCAGCTCTCACACGCGCCTTGTCCGCCTCGGTCACTTCCAGCGGTAACAAGTCCGGGTCAGGAAAGTAGCGGTAATCATTGGCTTCTTCTTTGCTGCGCATGGCGCGCGTTTCACCGGTGTCCGGGTTAAACAGCACCGTGGCTTGCTGAATCGTGCCGCCATCTTCCAGGGTTTCGATCTGCCACTGCGTTTCGTACTCAATCGCCTGCTGCATGAATTTAAACGAGTTGAGGTTTTTGATTTCGCGGCGCGTGCCTAATTTTTCAGTGCCTTTAGGGCGCACAGACACGTTCACATCGCAACGGAAAGAGCCTTCTTGCATGTTGCCATCACAGATGCCTATCCATTGCACCAGCTCGTGCAGTTTTTTAGCATAAGCCACGGCCTCAGCCGCGCTACGCATATCCGGCTCAGTCACGATTTCCAGCAACGGCGTCCCCGCGCGGTTCAGATCTATGCCCGACATGCCTTCAACAGCGCCGTGTACAGATTTACCTGCATCCTCTTCCAGATGTGCGCGCGTGATATTGATCACTTTTTCGTAGGCTTCGGTATTTTTAGTCGCAGGCACCTGAATGGTGATTTTGCCTTTGCCTACCACCGGCAACTCAAACTGGCTGATCTGGTAGCCTTTGGGCAAATCAGGATAAAAGTAATTCTTGCGCGAAAACACGCTGCGTGGCGCCATTTCAGCATCAATCGCCAGGCCAAATTTGATGGCACATTCGACGGCTTCTTTATTGAGCACTGGCAACACACCCGGCAAGGCGATGCTCACTTCACAGGCTTGTGTATTTGGCTCAGCCCCATAGGTGGTCGAAGCGCCACTAAATTGTTTGGATTTAGTTTGTAACTGCGTGTGGGTTTCCAACCCGATGACGACTTCCCACTGCATTATGCGATTCCTTCAGGCATTTGCGTATGCCAATCCGTGACTTGTTGATAAGCGTGGCCGATCTCCAGCATGCGCGCCTCATCAAAATAATTACCGATAATCTGCAAACCGACCGGCAAGGCCTTGCCTTCACTGCTGGCGGCAAAACCGGCTGGAATACTCATGCCTGGCAACCCCGCCAAGTTGACAGCAATCGTGTACAGGTCTTCGAGGTACATGGCGACCGGGTCGCTGGTCTTCTCCCCGGCCTTAAAGGCTGTCGAAGGCGCAGCTGGGCCCATAATCACATCACAGTGCTTGAATGCCTCGACAAAATCCTGTGCAATCAGGCGGCGAATTTGCTGTGCTTTGAGGTAATAAGCATCGTAGTAGCCAGCGCTCAAAACATAGGTACCAATCAAAATGCGGCGTTTGACCTCGGCACCAAAGCCTTCGGCACGCGATTTCATGTACATTTCCATCAGGTCGTTGTATTCAGCCGCACGGTGGCCATAACGCACGCCGTCAAAACGTGACAGGTTGCTTGAGGCCTCTGCAGGTGCCAGCACGTAATAGACAGGGATAGACAGGTTGTTGTTAGGCAAACTGACTTCAACGATTTCTGCACCCAGTTTTTTGTATTCTGCAATCGCCGTTTCAATCACTTGGGCCACGTCGGCACTCAGGCCTTCGGCAAAGTATTCTTTAGGCAAGCCGATACGCAGACCTTTGAGCGGCTGCGCGCCAGTCATGTTAGCCAAGCCACGCGTGTAATCTTCTTTTTCGCGATTGACGCTGGTGGAGTCACGCTCATCGAACCCGGCCATGACATTGAGCATCAGGGCACAGTCTTCTGCCGATTTGGCCATCGGGCCTGCTTGATCAAGCGAAGAGGCGAATGCAATCATGCCGTAACGCGACACCAGGCCATAGGTCGGTTTTAAACCGGTAAAACCACACAGCGACGCTGGTTGACGAATGGAACCGCCAGTATCAGTACCCGTTGCCGCCGCACACAAGCGCGCAGCCACCGCTGCCGCAGAACCGCCCGAGCTACCGCCCGGCACGCGGTCAACATCCCACGGGTTTTTTACGCCACCAAAATAGCTGGTTTCGTTGGAAGAACCCATGGCGAACTCGTCCATATTGGTTTTACCCAAATTGACCGCGCCCGCCGCATCAAACTGGCTGATCACATGTGCGTCATACGGAGAAATAAACGTCTCCAGCATTTTTGAGCTACAGGTAGTGCGCCAGCCTTTGGCACAGAAAATGTCTTTTTGCGCCAGCGGGATCCCGGTTAACGGCCCGAAGTCACCTGCCGCAATGCGGGCATCCGCGGCTTTCGCCTGTGCCAGCGTTTTGGCCTCGTCTATGGTGACGTAAGCATTGATGGTCGGGTTAAGCTGCGCCATGCGCTGCAAATAGGCTTGCGTTAACTCAACACTGGAAACTTGTTTGCTGGCCAACTGCTGGCCCAGCTGTTTAAGACTGCTGTTAATCATAGCGGCTGTATCTAATTAGTTAAACACGCGAAAGGCGCGTAGAAAAAGTGCTTATTCAATGACTTTGGGCACCAGGTACAGGCCATCCTGCGTGGCTGGGGCAATCGATTGAAACAGCTCGCGCTGGTTGGTTTTGGTGACCACGTCTTCACGCAGGCGCTGCGTCACATCTTGCGAGTGCGACATCGGGACGATGCCGGTGGTATCAACCGCCTGCATTTGCTCGATCAAACCGAGAATACCGGAAAGTTTATTGAGGGTTTCTTGCGCCTCATGATCACTGACCTCAATGCGGGCCAGGTGAGCGATACGCTTGATATCATCTAGATTCAGTGCCATGTCTGGTTAATTGTCTGTAAGATTTTGAAAGCACATCTTAATTTCATGTGCGTTTTGCGCTATTATACCTTGATTTTATGCCGCACTTAGCGAGCAGTTCTAAAGTCGGAAACTTCACAGGATAAAACATGTTCGGTTCAATCAACAGCTACTTCTCCAATGACCTTGCCATTGACCTTGGCACCGCCAACACCCTGATCTACGTGCGTGGTAAAGGCGTCGTGTTGGATGAACCGTCGGTAGTGGCGATTCGTACCGAAGGCGGCCCCAACGGCAAAAAGGTATTACTGGCGGTGGGTTCAGATGCAAAAAGCATGCTGGGCCGTGCGCCAGCCAACATTCAGGCCATTCGCCCGATGAAAGATGGTGTGATTGCCGACTTCACCATCACCGAGCAAATGCTCAAGTTTTTTATCCGCAAAGTACACGAATCGCGCTGGTTTTCACCCAGCCCACGCATCATCATCTGTGTGCCAGTGGGCTCTACCCAGGTTGAGCGCCGCGCCATTAAAGAATCTGCCGAACGCGCAGGTGCCAAACAGGTATTTTTGATTGAAGAACCGATGGCAGCAGCCATTGGTGCGGACATGCCAGTCGCGGAAGCAACCGGCTCCATGGTGGTGGATATTGGCGGCGGCACCACTGAAGTGGGTGTGATTTCACTGGGCGGCATCGTGTATGCCAAGTCTGAGCGTGTCGGTGGCGACAAGTTTGACCAGGCGATTATCGACTACATCCGCCGCAACTACGGCATGCAAATCTCCGAGCCAACCGCTGAAGCCATCAAGAAAAGAATCGGCTCCGCGTTCCCGGGTTCTGAAGTGCTCGAAATGGAAGTCACTGGCCGCAACCTGGCAGAAGGTTTGCCACGTAAATTCACCATCTCCAGCAACGAAATCCTCGAAGCATTGACCGAGCCGCTGAACTCCATTGTTGGCGCGGTGAAATCTGCGCTGGAACAAACCCCGCCAGAGCTGGGTGCTGACATTGCCGAAAAAGGCATGGTACTGACAGGTGGTGGCGCGCTGCTGCGCGACTTGGATCGCTTGCTGGTAGAAGAAACCGGCTTGCCGGTCATTGTGGCCGAAGACCCGCTGACTTGCGTCGCCCGTGGCTGCGGTCGCGCACTGGAAGAAATGGACAAGCTGGGCAACGTTTTTGCTAGCGAATAATTCGGGGCAACGTTGGCACGCACCCGACCATGCTAAAAGGCATACACCAACAGCTTGATCCGCAAGAGTCCCCGGCATTTTTCATCCAGGGACCCAAGCCTTTCTCACGCCTGATGTTTTTTTGCACGCTGTCACTGGTGATGATGGCGGTGGATGCACGCTTTGACTATTTAAGCCAGGTCAGGCAATGGTTCAGTACGGCGTTACATCCGCTAGAGGTGCTGGCCAGTGCGCCTAACGAGTGGGGTCGCAATATCAACACCTACTTCACCTCACATAACCAGCTGATTCAAGACAATTTCAAACTCAAGCAACAGTCACTGATAGACAACGCCGCCTTGCAGCGCCTGGCGACGGTGGATGCCGAAAACGCCCATTTGCGCACGCTACTGGCGGGGGATGCGCCGATTATTCCGCAAGCCACCCTTGGTGAAGTGCTGCATATGGGGCGCGACCCGTTTAGCAACATTATTACGCTCAACCGCGGCAGCCGTCACCACATCACCCCAGGCCAGGCCGTGGTGGATGAGCAAGGCGTGGTCGGGCAAATTACGCGCGTGTATACATTTACCAGCGAAGTGACGCTGATTACCGACAAAAAACTGTCGATTCCGATCCAGATTGAGCGCAACCAGTTGCGCGCCATTGCCTTTGGTGAAGGCAAGCGCAACACGCTCGACATCCCTTACTTGCCCACCAGTGTCGATATTAAAGTCGGCGACAAGCTGGTCACTTCGGGGATTGATGGTGTGTATCCGGCAGGCCTGGCAGTGGCAGTGGTCACCCAGATCAAACAAAGCCAGGACTCCCCTTTTGCCAAAATCATCAGCCGCCCGATTGCTGGCGTCAATAACCACAAACACGTGCTGATCCTCAAGGTACCCGAGTCACCAGCCATCAACCAATCTAGTGAAAACAGGCAGGTGTTGCCTCGCAATAACGCGCAGCACCTGGACCAGTCTGTGGTTGAGGTATTGCAAAAAAATAACGCGGCGGTTGACCCGCACCCCGCCACTGAAACACCCGTGCTGGACGCGCCAAGCTCCGAACCAGGCGCCGCGACACCTGATAGCACACCAACCCCCGCCGCACCGGAGCATCCATGAAACCGGTAAAATTCAGCACCTTTTTGTTCACCATGCTGGTTGGGCTGATCTTTCAGCTTTACCCATGGTCTGACACTGGCGTCATCATCCGCCCTGACTTTTTGCTGGTCATCATGATTTACTGGGTGCTGCAAGCGCCTTACCACTGCAATATTGGCTGGGTCTGGTTTGCCGGACTGTTGGTCGATTTATCCACGGGCAGCCTGCTCGGCCAGCATGCGCTGACGTTTGCCATCACCGCCTTTCTCGGCCTGATTTACCAACGTCGCCTGGTGCTGTTTAACCGCTGGCAACTCTATTTGTATGTGATCTTTCTGTTTGGCGTACAACGCGGGCTGATTTTATTGCTCAAACTGTTTGCTGGTGGCGAGTTGCCGGACTGGACCTATGGCCTGCCGGTGGCTTCCGACCTCATTCTGTGGCAGTGCATGATTATCTGGTTTGGCGAACTGACCCGCCCGAAGAAGTTATAAGCAATGGGGTATAGCACCGAACTCAAAAACCATCAAAACGAACAGCACAAGTTCCGGGTTCGTCTGGTTTTTCTGATATTACTGGTACTCAGCGCCTTTTCTGCGCTGTTGGGCCGTTTTTATTTCCTGCAAGTGTTTCGTTATGACTATTATCAAACGCTGGCGGAAAACAACCGCATTTCGATTGTGCCGATCACGCCTAATCGCGGCCTGATTTCTGACCGCAATGGCATTATTCTGGCGCATAACTTTTTTGTCTATACGCTGGAAATCACGCCATCGAAAACTGACGGCTTGCAGGACACCATTGCCGAACTCGGCACCTTGGTCGAGATTTCTGCCACCGATTTAAAACGCTTTAAAAAATTGCGGGCGCAGAGCCACACGTTTGAAAGCATTCCCATCCGCACCCACCTCAACGAATACGAAGCCGCCAAGTTTGCCGTCAATCGCTTCCGCTTCCCCGGTGTTGAGCTCAAATCGCGCCTGTTCCGCCATTACCCCTATGGCACCCTGGGCACGCATGGCATTGGCTACATCAGCCGCATCAACGAAAACGACCTCAAACAATTAAAAGAGAGCAGCCAGCTCTCCAACTACAAAGGCACCGAGCACATCGGCAAAGCGGGCGTCGAACAAGCCTATGAAGCCGACCTGCATGGTGTCACCGGTTTTCAGCAAGTAGAAATCGATGCCGACGGCCGTGCAGTACGCGTGCTGTCTAGCGCGTCGCCCACCTCGGGCAACAATATTGTGCTGTCTATGGATGCCAAAATGCAGGAAATCGCCGAGCATGAATTTGCCGGTCGCCGTGGCGCACTGGTCGCCATACAGCCCAAAACCGGCGAAGTGTTATCCATGGTGAGCATGCCGTCATTTGATGCCAACCTGTTTGTTGATGGCATTGATTTTGACAACTGGAACCTGCTCAATAATTCGTTAGACAAACCTCTGATTAACCGTGCTTTAAAAGGGATTTATCCGCCCGGCTCGACGTTTAAGCCATTTGTGGCACTGGCGGGGCTTGAATCTGGCAAACGCCAGCCACCTTTTACCATTAGCGACCCCGGTTATTTCACATTGCCCAATAGCCGCCACCGTTACCGCGACTGGAAGCCCTCCGGCCATGGCGCGGTGGATATGCGCAGGGCCATTACGGTTTCTTGCGACACCTTTTTTTATGGCCTGGCGGTTGAACTCGGCATTGAGCGCCTGACCGACTTTGTGCGCCATTTTGGCTTTGGCGAAAAAACCAATATCGACATTCAAGGTGAATTGTCCGGCTTATTACCGACGCCCGCCTGGAAACAAAGACGCTATAAACAACCGTGGTATATGGGTGAAACCGTCATTGTCGGCATTGGTCAGGGCTATACGCTGGTCACGCCCATGCAGTTGGCATATGCCACCGCCACCCTCGCCAATAACGGTAAGGCCATTCGCCCGCACTTGGTTAATGCCATCGTCAACAGCAAAACCAACCAGGTAAAAATGTTGCCACATACCATTGCCGACCAGTTAAACCTGAATGTGCAGAATCTGGAGATTGTGAAGCTGGGCATGATGGATGTGACGCGGCCAGGCGGTACAGCCGCCGCAGTGGGCGCGAATGCAGGCTATGACATTGCCGCCAAAACGGGCACCGCACAAGTGGTGGGCATTAAGCAAAACGAAAAATACAACGAAAAGCTGATTGCCGAACGCCACCGCGACCATGCCTGGTTTATTGCCTATGCCCCGGCAGAAGACCCGAAAATTGCCGTGGCGGTGATTGTTGAAAACGGTAGTCATGGTGGCTCAACCGCCGGGCCAATCGCACGCAAGGTGATGGATTATTATTTGCTGGGCAAAGTGCCGGTAGATCCAGCGGCGGCACAAGCAGCAGCCGCGGCAGAAGCGGCCGTCGTCAACGCGCCAGAAGTCGAGGAAGAACCGCATGATTAGACAATGGATAGGACACTTTATCCGCCATATCGACTCCATTTTGCTCGCCACCGTGCTCATGGTACTGGTGGTCGCGCTCATGGTGCTCTACAGCGCCTCCGGCCAGTCACTGCTCAAGGTCAATGCGCAGCTGATCAACATTGTGGTGATGCTGGGCGTGATGTTCCTGGTCGCCAACACCCAGCCGCAGCACATAGAGCGCATTGCGCTGCCAGCCTACCTGCTGGGGCTGGCCCTGCTGATTGCCGTTGCGCTGGTCGGTGACATTAGCCACGGCGCCCGACGCTGGTTAAACCTCGGCGTGACCAAAATCCAACCGTCAGAGCTGATGAAACTAGCGGTGCCCATCATGCTGTCCTGGTATTTTTCCAAACGCGAAAGCATGCTGCGCACGGCCGATTACATTGTTGCTGGCGTCATTTTGCTCACGCCAGTGCTGCTCATTGCCAAACAGCCCGACCTCGGCACCGCCACGCTGGTGTTTGCGTCTGGTTTTTATGTCATCTTTTTAGCAGGCCTGAGCTGGAAGTTTATTTTTGGCAGTGTGGTTGCGTTTGGCGCCGCCCTGCCCATTTTGTGGTCCATGCTGCATGATTACCAACGTCGCCGGGTAGAGATCCTGATCGACCCCAGCCAGGATCCGCTGGGCGCCGGTTACCATATTATTCAGGCCACGATTGCCATTGGCTCTGGCGGCACCACTGGCAAAGGCTGGCTCAACGGCACGCAGTCACAACTTGATTTTGTACCCGAACGCACCACCGACTTTATTTTTGCTGTGTTTGCTGAAGAGTTTGGCCTGGTCGGCTGCAGCCTGTTATTGTTATTGTTTACCATCATTATCGGCCGCGCCTTCATTATCGCGTCACAAGCCAAGAGTACCTTCTCTCGCTTGCTGGCAGGCAGCATCGCCGCCACTTTTTTCACTTATTGTTTTGTGAATATGGGCATGGTCAGCGGCATTTTGCCTGTGGTCGGCATTCCATTACCACTGGTGAGCTACGGCGGCACCTCATTACTCACACTGGGCCTGAGCCTGGGCTTATTGATGAGCGTGCAATCGCACAAACGCCTGGTCGCGACAGATTAGGCGCGCCAATACCGATTAAGGAACAGGATGTTTTTTCACTTGCAACGGTTATGCATCATCACACTGACGATCTGGCTGGCCGCCTGTAGCAGCAGTATGCCGCCGCGGCAAACTGCGCCCTCAACACCGCCGACAAAACCAGCAGCGAGCAGCCCTGCCAGTAGCGCACCCATGCCTGCCACCAATGCCCCAGCCAGCAATGGCTCCGTCATGGGTGGCCCCAAAGTGATTAATATAGATCCCAAACCTGAAAGCAGCGGCAATGCCACAGACGGCATAGACCCGAATACTCCGCTCGAAACCACCATCACGCCGAAGTTGGAGCCGATTGTCAAAGGCACAACCAAGCCGTATATCGTCAATGGTGAAACAGTCACGCCAATGTCGGAGGTCACAACACCGTTTACACAGACTGGCCATGCTTCATGGTATGGCAAAAAGTTTCATGGCCGCAAAACCGCCAGTGGTGAACCTTATGATATGTTCAAACTGAGCGCGGCACACCGCACCTTGCCTATTCCGAGTTATGTACGCGTGACCAATCTCAGCAATGGCAAAACCATCATGGCACGCGTCAATGACCGCGGGCCCTTTGGCCGCGACCGTATCATTGACTTGTCTTATGCCGCCGCCAAACAGCTGGATATCACCCGCCACGGCTCGGCCCAGGTACAGGTGACATTAATCGACCCCTCGCAGCCATCAGAGAGCCCGGTGACCACCGCGCAATCCACGGCAAACACACAAGCACTTCCGCAAGAGACGGTGCAAGTCACGCGTACGATTACCACGGCAAAACCCTTGTCGACATTGGATGCGAATGGCGTGTATGTACAGGTAGGCGCCTTTGGCCAGGAAGAGAACGCAGACCGCCTGCAACAGCGCATTTTCAGTGCACGGCCAGAAACACAATCCCTGCTCAACAAAGTGTATAATGGCAAGACGTTCCAGATTGTGCTGGGGCCTTATCCAGATCACGCGTTGGCGGCTCAAGTCGCCAGTCAAATGCGTGACCAAATGCAGTTACCTGCACTGATATTTTCGCGGTAGTCTTTTCCCGGTAACCGTTTTTACTCGTTAATATTTTTCTTGTTAAATGATGACCATGTGGCGTTCTTGTATTGCTTTTCTACTTTCTATTCCTTTAATCACGGTGGCGGCTGAAGCCATCACCGGTACTGTGCCGACGCCAACCTTGGCCGCCAAAGCCTTTGTGCTACGCGACGCGAATACCGGCAGCCTGTTGGCCGCTAACAACCCGGACATGCCGGTTGAGCCAGCGTCGTTGACCAAAGTCATGACGGCTTACCTGACGTTTGAAGCGGTCAAGCAAAAACGCTTGGTGCTCACCCAAACCTTGCCGGTGAGCCAAAAAGCCTGGAAGGTCGAAGGCTCTAAAATGTTTATCGACACCACCATGACGGTGACGGTGGACGAGTTGCTGCATGGTTTGATTATTCAGTCTGGCAATGATGCTGCCATTACCCTGGCAGAAGGCATTGCTGGCAGCGAAGAGCTGTTTGCCTCATTGATGAACAAAAAAGCCGCCGCCCTGGGCATGAAAAACAGCCATTTTGTGAATGCCACCGGCTTGCCTGACCCTACGCATATCACCACGGCCCGCGATTTATCTATCCTGGCCAATGCCTTGATTCGCGACTATCCGCAGGACTATGCGCGCCTGTACTCTCAAAAGTCTTATACCTATAACAACATCACGCAGCCTAACCGCAACCGCCTGTTGTTTATTGACCCTTCAGTCGACGGCATGAAAACCGGCCACACCGAGTCTGCCGGTTATTGCCTGATTTCTTCAGCCAAACGCAGTGACTTCCGCTTGATTTCTGTGGTCCTTGGCACCACTTCAGATAATGTACGCGCGGCCGAAAGCCAGAAGCTGCTGAATTTTGGTTTCCAGTTTTATGAATCCAAACTGATTTACGCAGCAGACAAAGCCATTACGCGTCAAAAAGTCTGGAAAGGTACCGAGAGCGAAGTTGATTTAACGGTCGCCAAACCAGTCTATTTAACATTACCGCAAGGTGAGTATGCCAATATGAAGGCGAACCTGCGCATTGCCAAACCACTCGAAGCGCCATTAAAAGCGCATCAAACTGTGGGCGCAGTGGACTTTAGCCTGGGTGGCAAAGTGGTGCATAGCGTGCCACTGGTGACCGTACATGCCGTTGAGGCCAGCAATATCTTCTCACGCATGATCGACCAGGTCCGCCTGTATTTGCAGTAAACCCTTGTTGTCATAACGCTGAACGAACACAAAGGTAGGTGACCCCATGACCCAGCAAGAGCAAACGCCTGCGGCGGAAGAAACCCTGATTGAGTTTCCAACCAACTTCCCGATCAAGGTCATGGGTGAAACGCATGATGACTTCACCCTTGAAGTCACCCGTGTGATCCAGGGCCATTGGCCAGAATTCGATACGCACCTGATCGAAATGCGTGGCAGCAGCAATGGCAAATACCTGAGCTTGACCTGCCTGGTGTATGTCACCTCCAAACCACAACTGGACGATATTTATCGCAGCCTGACCTCGCACCCGATGGTCAAGGTCGTGCTGTAACCAGCTTTGCTTCCATGCCTGCTCTGCAAATCCGCCAGCTGGGCCTGACTGATTATGCGGCCACGCTGGCTGACATGCAGGCCTTTACCGCAGCACGCAGCCAAGACACCCCCGACCAGCTATGGGTCACAGAGCATCCACCCGTCTATACCTTAGGCCTTAACCGCCGGGGCGTACGCCTGCCGCAAAACAACATCCCCGTGGTCAATGTAGACCGTGGTGGCAAGATTACCTACCACGGCCACGGCCAGCTCATTATCTATTGCCTGATTGATCTGGCACGTAGCCACTTGAATGTGCGGCAACTTGTCTCCATCTTGGAAAACAGCCTGATAGAATTTTTAGCAGCACACCATATTGTCGCTGAAGCGCGTGCAGATGCCCCCGGCGTGTATGTGGCTGGAAAAAAAATCGCCTCGCTAGGACTACGCCTGAAAAACCAGTGCTGCTATCATGGCCTGAGCTTGAATATAGACATGGATTTACAGCCGTTTGCCGACATTGACCCGTGTGGTTATGCCGGCATGCAAATGACGCAAACCCGGGACTTAAATATCGCGCTGAATATGACAGAGATCGCAGCGGATTTAACCCAACGATTGAAAGAGAAACTGACGCATGTCAGATAATGCCAACCAAGAACATCCGGTCAGCGTACGCCCGGCCAAAAAAGTGGCCGGAGTCAAAGAGATAGACGCCGCCAAAACATCGCGCATCCCGATTAAAATCGTGCCGCAACCCATGCTGCGCAAGCCGGAATGGATACGCATGAAGGTGCCAGATTCGGCACGTTTCCAGGAAATCAAACAGGTGCTGCGTGACAACAACCTGCACACCGTGTGTGAAGAAGCCAGTTGCCCCAACATTGGTGAATGCTTTAGCGGCGGCACCGCCACCTTTATGATCCTGGGTGATATTTGCACCCGTCGCTGCCCATTTTGCGATGTAGCGCATGGCAAACCACTACCGCCAGACCCGAACGAACCAGAAAACCTGGCACGCACCATTGCGCAGATGAAATTGCGTTATGTGGTGGTGACCTCGGTCGACCGTGATGACCTGCCCGACGGTGGCGCCCAACATTTTGTCGATTGTATCCGCGCCATCCGCGCGCAATCGCCGCAGATTAAAATCGAAATCCTGGTGCCAGACTTCCGTGGCCGCCTGGACGTGTCACTCAAAATCCTGCGTGAAGCGCCACCAGATGTCATGAACCATAACCTGGAAACCGTGCCACGCCTCTATAAACAGGCGCGCCCTGGCTCTGACTACCAGCACTCGCTAGACCTGCTCAAACAATTCAGCGCCATGTACCCCCATGTGCCCACCAAGTCTGGCCTTATGCTCGGCCTGGGTGAAACCGACGAAGAAATCATTGCAGTCATGCGTGACTTGCGTGCGCATAACGTCAGCATGCTGACCTTAGGCCAATATCTGCAACCCAGCGTGCACCATTTACCGGTGTTGCGCTACGTCACGCCGCAAACCTTCGACTGGTTTAAACAACAAGCCGATGACATGGGCTTTGATAACGCAGCCAGCGGCCCCATGGTGCGCAGCAGTTACCATGCAGATCAACAAGCACATGCCGTGATAGAGCAACCATCCGCATAAACGGTGCCGGTCATCCGGCCAATCAATAACAAGCACAGGAGCAAACATGGTTCCACACTTAACAACGGCTTTGAGCGGCCCGCTTTATACGCTGGAAAAACGCGTGTTACAGGCCATGCCGGATATCGAGCACTGGTTTCGCACCAAATGGCAGGAGATTCCGGCGCCATTTTATGCCAGCGTAGACCTGCGTAACGCCGGTTTTAAAATCGCGCCGGTAGATACCAATTTGTTCCCAGGTGGCTTTAACAACCTGAACCCGGAATTTTTAAGCCTGGCCGTGCAAGCAGCCCAAGTGGCGGTTGAAAAAATCTGCCCTGACGCACGCCGTTTGTTACTGATTCCAGAAAACCATACCCGCAACACCTACTACTTGCGCAACGTGGTTGAGCTGTACAACATCCTCAAAGCGGCCGGCATGGAAGTACGTATCGGCAGCCTGTCCCCCGAGATTACCGAAATCACCAAACTGGAGACTCATGACGGCCTGCCATTCATTCTGGAACCGCTGGTGCGCGTCAAAAACCGCCTGCAACTCAAAGCGGCTTCATTTGAAGGCGTGGATTACCCGGCGTTTGATAGCTGCGCCATTTTGCTCAATAACGACTTGTCTGGCGGCGTGCCCGAGATGTTGCAAAATCTGGAACAGAATCTTATCCCGCCCTTGCACGCAGGCTGGTTTACCCGCCGCAAATCACAACACTTTGCCGCCTACGACAAAGTGGTCGACGAGTTTTCGCAATTGCTGCAGATTGACCCCTGGTTGCTAAACCCATATTTTGACACCGCCAGCGGCATTGATTTTCATGCCCGCGTCGGCGAAGACTTACTGGCAGACAAAGTCGATGCCATCCTGAAAAAAATTCAGGCCAAATATGACGAATACGGCATCACGCAACAGCCGTTTGCAATTGTGAAAGCTGATGCTGGCACCTATGGCATGGGCATCATGAGCGTCAAATCGGCGGATGAAGTGCGCGACCTTAACCGTAAAGCGCGCAACAAAATGTCGGTGATTAAAGAAGGCATGCAGGTGTCTGAAGTGATGATCCAGGAAGGCGTATATACCTTTGAGAACATCAATGATGCCGTGGCCGAACCTGTGGTGTATATGATGGACCACTTTGTGATTGGTGGCTTTTACCGTGTGCATACCAGTCGCGGCATCGATGAAAACCTCAATGCCCCCGGCATGCATTTTGTGCCGCTCGCGTTTGAAAAACCCTGTACCCTGCCCGACTGTGCTGGCGCACCCGATGCGCCGCCCAACCGCTTTTATGCCTATGGTGTGGTGGCGCGCCTGGCGTTGTTGGCCGCAGGCATGGAGCTGCAAGACAACGACCCTTTGAATGATTAAACACCACCGAGGCGCATAATGAAACTGCTGTTTATTCTTGACCCGCTGGCCTCCCTCAAAAGCTATAAAGATACCAGCCTTGCCATCATGCGCGCCGCACAAGCGCGTGGCCACACGCTCTATGTGTGTGAGCAGCACGACTGGCACCTGCAACGCGAAATCGTCCACGTTGATGCCCAGCCTTTTGTCTTTATTGAGCACGACCACTGGCAAACCGGCGATAAAGCCACACAAGTGCCAAGTGGTTTTGACGCCGTGCTCATGCGCAAAGACCCGCCATTTGATAACGAATACCTCTACAGCACCTATTTGCTCGAACTAGCGCAACAACAAGGCGCACGCATCATCAACGACCCGGCCTCTATTCGCGGCTGGAACGAAAAACTGTCAGTGACACGCTTTGCGCAATTCACGCCGCCTTTTATCGTCACCAGCAAACAACAGAAAATATTGGCCTTTTTGGCCGAACACGGCGACATCATCGTCAAACCGCTGGATGGCATGGGCGGCAGTGGTATTTTCAGGCTGCGTACAGACGACCCGAACATCTATGCCATCCTCGAAACACTCACCAACTTTGAAACACAAACCATCATGGTGCAGCGCTATATTCCTGAGATTAGCAAAGGCGATAAACGCATCCTCATCATCAATGGCGAGCCATTGCCCTACGCGCTGGCCCGTATCCCCAAAACCGGCGAAACGCGCGGTAACCTCGCGGCTGGCGGCAAAGGGGTTGCCCAACCGTTAAGTGCACGCGATCAAGAAATTGCTCAAACCGTAGGCGCAACCCTCAAACAACACGGCCTGTTTTTAGTCGGGCTGGATGTGATTGGCGACTATTTAACCGAAGTGAATGTCACCAGCCCCACCGGCATGGTGGAGATTGCCGCGCAAACAGACTGTGACCCCGCCAAAGTGATGCTAGAAGCGCTGGAAAGACTCGCATCCTGACTGCATCAGGCAACTCACTCTCTCTGCATCGCTATGATCAATTTTGATAAGATGGCTTATGTAACATAAAAACATAAGTTGTATCGTCAGTTGCCGTCGTAGGAGTGTCATCATGCGTGTGTTGGTGCTGGGTTCTGGTGTGATTGGCGTCACAAGTGCTTATTACCTGGCATTAAAAGGGTTTGAGGTCACCGTCATAGACCGCCAGCCAGCCGTTGGCCTCGAGACCAGCTTTGCTAATGCAGGCCAGATTTCACCGGGGTATGCAGCGCCATGGGCAAGCCCGGATGTCCCACTCAAAGCACTCAAGTGGCTATTTCAACGCCATGCGCCTCTCAGTATCCGTCCCGATTTTAGCTTGTGGCAATGTCAGTGGATTGCACAATTTTTAGGCAACTGCTCCACTGCCCGCTACGACCTTAATAAATCCCGCATGGTTCGACTGGCAGAATACAGTCGCGATTGCCTGCGCACCTTGCGTACCAACACGGGCATCCAGTACGAAGCGCGTAGCCGCGGCACGCTGCAAGTCTTTCGCACACAAAAACAGCTCGCCGCTGAGGCCAAAGATATTGCCGTATTGAGCCGCATGGGGGTGCCTTTTGAGCATCTGGACCCCGCGGGCTGCACACGTGTCGAACCCGCGCTCGCGCACGTGAAGGACCAGCTACTAGGTGGTTTATATCTGCCTGGCGATGAAACCGGCGATTGCCAATTGTTTACGTCGCAACTGGCGCAAAAAGCACAAGCACTGGGCGTGCAATTCAGGCAAAACGTGACCATCCAGCGCCTGCTCACGCAGCAAAACCAGTTGCTTGGGGTAGAAGTCAGCACCGAGCATGGCATTGAAACACTGGCGGCCGAGCATTATGTGGTCGCCCTCGGCAGTTATTCGCGCCCACTCACTCAGGCACTGGGACTGAACCTGCCGATGTACCCGGTTAAAGGTTATTCCTTAACCATTCCCATCGTTCAGCCTGATGCGGCACCTGTCTCCACCGTTATGGATGAAACCTACAAAGTGGCCATGACGCGCTTTGACCAGCGCATCCGTGTCGGCGGCATGGCCGAATTGGCAGGCTTTGATTTGCGCCTCAACCCGCGCCGCCGCGAAACGCTGGAAATGGTATTCAACGGTTTGTTCCCACATGCAGGTGATGTCTCGCAAGCGCTGTTCTGGACTGGCTTGCGCCCGATGACGCCGGATGGCACACCCATCATTGGCCAGGCAGATGCCCGCTACCCCAACGTGTGGCTGAATACTGGCCATGGCACCCTGGGCTGGACCATGGCGTGCGGATCAGGCCAGGTATTAGCTGACCTGATGGCGCATGACCAGCCCGCCATTGCGACCCAAGAATTAAGCAACAAACGCTACTCTTCTTAACGCCTGCCTCCAAATCAAGCTGTGCCAAAATCCATCATCACCGTCAATGCTCCAATAGCCCGCTAACGATATTCCTGCATGAATATAGCGATACTGGAATCCTTGCGGTTTATTGACCACGATTCGTTTTACTCACAAGCAGCAGTAAAGCCGGAATAGTGAGCATTGACTAAAACACCCTATTTATCACGAGAGGACAACCTTAGTGAAGCATGTGAATCATCAGGCAATAGGCATTGCCGCAGGCCCCAAAGCGCCTTTTTTACGCATAAACAAAATAACCGCCGCGCTCGGCACGGTGATGTTAGGCATTAGCATGACATCAGCCTGGGCAGACGCCGAAACAGACGCCCGCATTGCACAATTGCAACAGATGCTAGAAGCACAACAACAACAAATGCAAGTGCTGGCAAATGAATTAAAAGCCTTAAAAGTGACATCGAGCAAACCCACCGAACCGCCACCTGCCGTCGCAACAGAAGAAAAACTGCAACTGCGTGAGCAACAATCAAAAATTGAGGCCATGGCGGATCAGTTAAAAACGCTGCAAGCAGCGCGCGGCCAGTCTACCGGCCAGCCAGTGTATGCCAACTTTAAAAATGGATTGAGTTTTGAAGATGGTAGTGGTGCATGGAAACTAGGCATTAACGGCCGCGTGCAAGCTGATTACCGCAGCTTTGCACCCGACATTGCCGCGCCAGATACCTTTAATATCAGGCGGGCACGATTGGGGGCCAATGTCGCCATGAAAGATTTTGCCGCCCGGTTAGAGGCCGAATACAGCGGCACCGCCAACAATGGCAGCGTAGGCTTAACCTATGCGCACGTAGACTATACCCGCTTTAATGGTTTTAAATTACGCGCCGGCCAGTTCAAACCTTTTTATGGCCTAGAGCGGGCCATGAACGCCAACTTTACTGACTTTCAAGAACGCGGCTCTACCGATTATTTGCTAGGCCCGACCTTTGACCGTGGTGTGATGGTATTTGGGGAACCCATCCCCGGCCTGTTTTATAACGCGTCATGGACCGATGGCAAAGGGGTGAATACGACCACCGCCAACGGTGACGAAACAGATGCCAAATATGACAATAAAGACGGTTTGGTGCGCGTCGTTGGCAATATTGCACAATTTGCAGGCTGGAAAGACAGCGTCGTTCACATGGGTGGTTTTTATGCCAAAGGGCAACAGGAACCTGGCAGCATTACCACACTCAACGTACAGACCGAAGGTCGCGGTTATACCGTATTCTCCACAGACACGTTTACCAGAGCGGTTGACCGTAGCCGACAAGGCTATGAACTGGCGCTCGCAAACGGACCACTCAAATTTCAAACTGAACATATTCAGGAAAAGTTTGATGGCGCTAACTTTGATCGCGACTTGACCGCATGGTATGCCAGCGTCAATTGGATAGTGACAGGCGAAACATTTGCCAGCACCTATAAAGACGGTATGTTCGGACGCTTGCGGCCCAAGCAGGACTTTGCCTGGGGCGGCGATGGCTGGGGCGCATTGCAGCTAGGTGCGCGTTATAGCAAATTTGATGGCAGTGACTTTTTAACCTCTAATACGGCTGGTACTGGTCGCCTCGCCGCTGGGCGCTCAAATGAATTTGACTCCTGGACCCTGGGCGCCAATTGGGTGCTGACGCCCTATGTCCGACTAGTTGCCAATTACGTGCATACTCACTTTGATACGCCCGTGACCGTCACTACGCCTGCAAGCAGCACCAATAAAAGCTACACGTTTGATCACGAAGATGCGATCACCATGCGTGCGCAATTCGATTTTTAACCGTCTTCACTCGACAATACGCGCACCACAGCAACCGCTGCAGTGGTGCGCATCCTCCTCGCCAAGTTGATTGGCAATCACATAAAACCTGTCGCTTCACTACGGCAACCACATCAACCCCGACAAAAACAGAATGCGCGCATCGATATTCCCGTTTGTATATAACGATGCTAAAATCCACAATTATTTAATGGGTAAGAAAAGCTGACATTTTTGGCCTATCGTTATTCCCATATGGATATATCGTAAAGATTTTCTTATAAAAACAAGACTCAAACGGAGAGGACAACCACAGTGACAACTTCACACCAAAAAATATCAGGCATCATTGCTTGCCTGCTAGGAGGCATCAGTGTTCAGGCACTGGCAGAAGATAGCAACATTTTCACCTTGGGCGAGATTGTCGTAACTGCACCTAAAGATCAAAATGCAGGCGTGATTAGTGACACCTTGCTCATCAATGACATGCGCAAATTCAATCGCGAAACAGTGGGCTCAGCATTGAATTTGCTGCCAGGGATTACGCTTTCAAACAATAGCCGCAACGAACAAATGATTTCAGTGCGTGGCTACGATATCCGCCAGGTGCCGCTATTTATTGATGGTATTCCCGTGTATGTGCCTTATGACGGCTATGTGGATATGGGCCGCTTTACCACTTCTGACTTGGCAGCGATTCAAGTGTCCAAAGGCTATAGCTCGGTTTCGTTTGGCCCGAATACTTTAGGTGGCGCGATCAACCTGGTGTCACGCAAACCGACCAAAGCACTGGAAGGCGATGCCCGCATTGGTTATGGCCAGCAAAATACACATGAAGCCAATTTTAACATCGGTACAAATCAGGGTAATTGGTATGCGCAGGCAGGTGTGAGCTATCGGGATAGCGATGGTTTCAGACTGTCCAATGACTTTAAATCCACCAATACCGAAAATGGTGGCAAACGGGATAACTCACAATACCAAGATAGCAAAGTTTCTCTAAAATTTGGTATTACGCCTAACGACACCGATGAGTATGCCTTGTCTTACTACAAGCAAAATGGCGAAAAGGGCAACCCGACGATTACCGACGACAGCCAGGGCGGTGTTCGCTACTGGAAGTGGCCGCAGTGGGATAAGGAAAGTTTGTACTTTATTTCGAAAACCGCCTTAGGCAACCATGAAACGGTCAAATTGCGCCTATTTGTCGATAAATTTGATAATACGCTGAAGTCTTACACCGATGGCACCTACACTGTGCCTAAGACTTCCGGTAGTGGGAGTGTCAGTACCGGGGTCAGTATCTATGATGATCGCACGCATGGCGCGATGGTCGAGTTTGAATCTACCAGAATCCAGAATAATACGCTGCGCTTCTTTAGCCAATACAAAGTAGATAAACACGAAGGCATTGATGGCCTGGGTGTGACGGGCGAAAAGTTTGAAGATACGCTACGCTCACTCTCGCTGGAAGACGCCATACAACTTGGCGACCGCACCATCGCCACCCTGGGCTTTGCGCATCATGAAATTGACCCAGACAAGGTATATAAAGTCGGTTCGAGCTATTCTCTGCCCAAAGACCAGAAGGCGAATGACCCTCAAGCCGCGATTTCATTCCAATGGCGCCCTGACGTCGCTTTTTATGCTAGCGCTGCTCAAAAGACGCGCTTGCCTACGCTCAAAGACCGCTACTCTGCCCGCCTTGGCAATTACATCGAAAACCCGAGCCTGAAGCCAGAACAGGCGCACAATTACGAAGTTGGCTACAAAGGCCAGCCGTGGTCTGGAGCCTCTGCGCAAATTGCAGTCTTCCAGAACGAAATTGAGGACAAAATCCAGAGTGTGAACCTTAACGGCGCCGCCACTTGCTCACCGACCAATCAATGCCAGCAACAGAACGTCGGTGAAGTACGTATCCGCGGCATAGAGTTGAGCCTTAACACGCCACTGGGGGACCAATGGCAACTGGGCGGCAATATCACCAATATGGATATTAAAAACCTGAAAGACGATACCAAAATTACCGGTGTGCCAGAAACCAAAATCACCACCAACCTGACCTGGACACCTGTGAATGCCGTACGGATTATCGGCTTTGCCGAGTACAACAGCAGCCGTTGGGTAAGTAATACCGCCAAAGTAGATGGCTTTACTATCATGAACCTCAAAGCTGCCTGGAAGCCGCTCACCAACCTGACGGCAGAAGTCGGCGTTAACAATCTGACAGATAAGAACTACTATCTGGATTTTGGTTTTCCTAACCCGGGCCGCATGTGGTTTACCAACCTGAGTTATCTGTTTTAATCGGACCTATTACAATGACCCACCGCCACGACTTGGCAAGCATGTTCAAAAAACTACTTCTGGCAAGTGGCTTGCTACTGGGCAGCCTGGTTGCCACTGCCGCCGAGAAACTGGTGGTGATGACAAGCTACCCGCAGGAGATGATTTCACAGTTTGAGGCCGCTTTTGAGCAACAGTTTCCACAATACCGCCTGGAGGTATTGTGGAAGCAATCGAATGACGCTTTAAGCTACCTTCACCAGCACCAGGGTGAGGTCGATGTTTACTGGACGCCGTCACGGCAGAACTTTAGCTTACTGGCAAAACAAGGCTTATTGCAAACCCTGGACCCGGCATGGATACATGCACCAACCAGCTTGCATGGCACCTTGCTCAATGACCCGCAGGGCTTGTATGCCGCAACTGAAATCGCAGGCCTGGGCATGGTGATTGCACCTTCTGCGTTTGAGAAAGCGAAACTGCGCCCACCACAAAACTGGCAAGACCTTGCTAACCCGGCACTGCAGGGCCAAATTGCGTTCCCGCTGCCAAGCAAGGTTGGCTTTGCGACCGGCCTGATTGATGCCATGTTGCGTGGCCAATCGTGGGCAGATGGCTGGGCCATGTTAACCAGAATCACGCTGAATAGCCATTTTATTGATAGCGGCTCAACCTTTATCACCGACGAAGTCGCCAGCGGCCGCGCCATGATCGGCCTGACCATGGATTTTTTTGCGGCGTCGGCCATTGCCAAAGGGGCGCCGTTGCAATATCGCTACCCGCCTATCGTCGCCTACTCTCCGGCCCATGTCGCCATTTTGCAACAAGCACCGCACCAGGCCGCCGCTGAGGCGTTTGCGCAATTTACACTCTCGCCTGCCGGACAACAGTTATTGTTCACGCCAGATATTCGAAAATTGCCGGTCGACCCTGCGGTATATGCGCAGCGGCCAGCAGGCTACTTTAACCCCTACGCCGCCACCATGCCCAAAGATGACATCGTACGGGATGTGATTGCGCAGAATATACTCAATGTCTATTTTGAAGCCAGCCTGGTGAAACACCAGGCACTACTGCAATCCCTATTTGTGAATATCAGTTTTGCACGCCACTTAAAGCGTGATGCAGGCAAGATCAGCGAAATTGAGCAACAATTATTGCACCCATTGCTGCTAGAGCAAGCCTTATTCTCCACCGAACATGTGGCCGCATTTCAGGCTACCCAAGCCAGCGAACGCGAAGCCTTAAGCAAGCAGTGGTCGGAGCTTGCAAAAGCGCGCTACCAGGCAGCAGCCAATGCGCTGCAAGCATTACTCGTGGGCCAATAAGCAGCAGCCCATGCCGATAATGCTACGGAGCTTACTGCTATGTTGCCTGCTCAGCCAAGGGCTGCACGCGCAAGAACCCACCATCACGCACGCGCAACGCACTGCGGATGCCTACACCCACCCTGTGCCAAACCTCACAGAGGCCAGTGCATTAAACACGTTCCAGGCCGGGCGCACGCTTTTTCGCCAGGTATGGACCGTGTCTGATGGAGAAGATCGCCGTTTTAGCGGCCTTGGACCGTTGTATAACCGTTTCTCGTGTGTGGCCTGCCATCCTGGCAATGGCCGCGGCTTTGCGCCAAACGGCCCCAATCAGTCGATGAAAACCATGCTGGTGCGGCTCAGTGTGACCGACGCGCAAAACAACAGCGTGCCGCATCCTGTGTATGGTGATCAGCTCAACGAATTTGGGATTTCTGGGGTGGCAGGTGAAGGCATTGCCCATATTGACTACGCTCCAGTCTTAGTCGCGTTTGCAGATGGCGAGACTGCCACCCTGCGCCGACCAAGTCTCCGGTTCAGCGCCTTGGCTTACGGGCCACTTGAGCCCGTGCAAACATCCGCGCGCATTGCGCCTGCGGTGTTTGGCCTGGGTTTGCTCGAAAGCATCAGCGATGAAGCCATTTTGCAGCAAGCCCAACGTCTTAAACCATCAGGCATTGCTGGCCGACCTAACCGCGTGTGGGATATTGCACAGCAAAAAACCGTGCTTGGCAAATTTGGCTGGAAAGCCAATGTGCCCAATTTACGGCAACAGATTGCCAGTGCTTTTCATGGCGACTTAAGCATTACATCTAGCTTATTTCCACAAGAAAACTGCAGCGCACAGCAAACTGCCTGCCTCGCGCAAACCAAAGCAACACCAGAACTGACAGCGCAACAATTAGAGCAGATCCAGTTTTACTTGAGCGCCTTGGACGTGCCCCCGCCGCTGCCGCCAAGCGCAGATATTCAGCGCGGTGCAAACTTGTTTAAACAGGCACAATGTATTGAATGCCATACTGATCAATTAAAGCCACACCAGCAGTCCAGTCTGGCGCGACTCAAGCAGCGCCCCCTCAGCCCTTATACTGACCTCTTGCTGCACGATATGGGTGCAGGGCTGGCAGATCAGCGACCGGATTTTGAAGCCAATGGCCAAGAGTGGCGTACACCGCCGTTATGGGGCATCGGCCTGGCAAAAACTGTGCATGCCAATGCTGGTTTTTTGCATGATGGACGTGCCAGAACCCTCACAGAGGCTATTTTATGGCACGGCGGAGAAGCGGAAACGGCGAAGCAACGCTTTATGAATATGAGTAAAGCAGAGCGCGCAGCACTGTTAACATTTTTAGAGTCACTTTAGCCATCGCCTGGGCTACATCAGCACGAACTCTTTCGGCATTGGCGATGCGGGTAGCACCTCATCACCCAAGGCTTCCCTGAGCTCAATTTCAATCAAATCGGTCAGCGCGTTAATCGGCAATGCGTTGGCAATCGGCGCAAAAGGTTCTTCCAGCTCGTTACCCAAAGCATCCAGCCCAAACAGGGTGTAAGCGGCCAGCGCAGTCACAAATGGGGTCGCCCAACCCAAGGTATTAGCAAAACCAAATGGCATTAAAAAGCAGAAAGTATACGCGGTGCGATGCAACAGCAAGGTGTAGCCAAACGGAATCGGCGTATTTTGGATGCGCTCACACGCCGCCTGTGTCAGTGCCAGTTTCTGAATTAACTCCTCAAGCAGGTTAAACTGGATAGGCTGAATGCGACCCTCCCTGAGGGCTGCAATCAGAATACGCTCCATCGCGCGCAAAATCACCTCAGGTGGATTTTTACTCTGGGTGAATGCGCTGGCAATTTCTGCAGGCAACAGCCGGGTTATTTTCGGCAATTGATCGCCTGGCCTGAGCTGCAACAACAGCGCATGCGCATACGCGATGTTATGTTCCAGCAGTTGTCTGCGTGACTGGCTAAGGCTGCCATCCTGATGATCTAAAATTTGGCTCAAACGTGCAAGGTTTCTCGCTGTGAGCATAAACTCACCCCAGATTTTTCTCGCCTCCCACCAGCGCTCATAACAGGCGTTATTTCTAAACGCAAGAAAAATAGACAAGGTGATGCCCAGCAATGCAAACGGGCCGCCATCAAACCTCGGCAACCAGTCTGGCCTCAAGGTATACACAGACACCACTGCCGCAGACAAGGTCGCCACAAACACCAGCAGCGGCATGATTCTGAGCACGATCGAACCTTTGATGATAAAAAACAGCTCTATGAGATGTGGTCTGGGTCTGACGATCAAGAAAAGTCTCCTGCCTGGCTAACCATGGCGATAATGTTATACTCGATAGTCTGTAGTCTATCTGCCAGTGCTACACCTGTATGTGTGAAAAAGACAGGGGAAAGCGCTGGTTTAGCATTTTTTGTCGTCTGCGCCGTGCACCACAAGCTAATGGATAAACATCATGTTGAAATGGAAAGATATTCTTAAACTCGCCAGAGAAGGCAATCTGGCGCCCGATCACAAATTACAGAAATCCATCCGCGCCTGGCGTGAGATTCTGGATGATGAAGTGTTCGCCATTACCCGCCTCAGCGCCACCGAGCGGCCGTTTTCTTCTGAAATGTGTGTCGCTTTTACACCGGGGCGCTACGCTTGCACCTGCTGTGAACAAGTGTTGTTTGATTCCGGGCAAAAATTTGAATCCGCGTCTGGTTGGCCCTCATTTGACCAACCATTAGCCAGCAATGCGATTGCCTATTTTGCCGACGAAAGCCATGGCATGCAGCGCGTTGAAGTGAAATGTAATGTCTGTGACGCGCACCTGGGGCATGTGTTCCCCGATGGCAAAACCGAGAGTGGACTGCGTTATTGCATTAATGGCAAAGCCATTACGTTTGTAGCCATTTAAGTAGCGCTTTAAAAAATGCGCGGCCAGTCACCCCAGCCGCGCATGACGCACTTGATTTATTAATGCGCTAAACGTCTGCCAAAACTCACCGCATAAGCAGTTGGCCGTGCCAGCAAGATAGGATCCTGGCTAGGCGCAATGCCATCGGTCAATTGCAGCGGGTTAAACATAATCGGCTTTTCTGCCGCTTTGCTATCTGCCACTGCTTTATTCAAGGTCAGCGTCCCCAGCTCTACCGTTTTACGGCTATCAGGCCATACCGCAGTTGCATTGTTCACCTCATCGCCCGGCTCGGCCAATTGTAGCAACAGTTTATATTGCACGCCTTTGGCCTGCACACGCTCCACAATGTCCGTCATCAGGTAATCTGGCGCTGCTTTGTCAGCTGCTGCCTGTGTCAGATATTGCGCCCCAGCCACCGGCACGATTTGATAACGGCCATAGACTGCCTTGCCTGCCGCATTGGTAAATTGAAATGCATTCACGCCAAAAAATGGCTGCGTTGCAAAACTCACAGGCGCCGGTTTAGGCGTGGTAACAAATTTGAGTGCCGCCGGATGCGCACCTAAAAACTGCTCTACCGGGCTAGGCTTAGCGGTGCTGCCTTGTGAATCACGCACCGCATTCAATAAGCCTAAAAAATCCTCAGGCGTGGCCGCCGGAAACCCATTCACCGAAATACTCACAATGTCCGTGGCTGTGCCATCCGGCAATTGAAAGCGAATGGCGATACCTTTAGGAAAAGCATTGCCATTGGCGTCAGGGATATTGGGCACACCGGTAGCATCAGAAAAACGCACCAGCACCGGCGCTGCTTTCTGAAAATGCGCCGCCTGACTAATGGCTGCCGCCTGCGCCGTGGGCGTAAAGGTGCCCTCCACCATCACGCCTTTGGCGTGATTGGCACGAAACCCGGCATGCGGGCCGCCAGACAAGGTGGTTAAAGTATCCACCAATTGCTCGGTCACCGGTTTGTCATCAGCCACGGCTGGATTCGTCACGGCAACAGTGGCCGCAAACAACACGCTGAGGATTGCGCTTATTTTCATTGTTAATTCCCTTTCACTAAAATTTTAAAAAAGATCACACAAAATTAAATCGTGCACTACTTAAATGTCAAAAAAATGAACACCCACTCTTTATTCAGTTGCCCTGGGCTCAGACAACATGCTGAATCAAATGATTACGCAGATTATTCAATCGCTCACGCAAGGCACCCAGCTCTTCTAGCGAACAGCCCATGGCACACAACATGTCGTCCATAATGCCTGCCGCTTGCTGGCGCAATTGCCGCCCTTGCGCTGTCAGGCAAATAATCACCTGACGCTCATCCTGGCTGGAGCGCACGCGCTGCACCAGTGCTGCTGATTCGAGCCGCTTTAACAAAGGCGTCAACGTCGCAGAATCTAAAAACAGCTGTTCACCAATATCACTCACTGTGCGCTGATCACTCTCCCACAATACCAGCATCACCAGATACTGTGAATAAGTGAGGTCTAGCTTTTTTAACAGCGGCCGATACACCTTGTTAATCGCCAGCGACAGCGAATAGACCGAAAAGCATAACTGCTCTTGCAATACCGGTGTTTTAGTTTTCACAATCTCGTTCATATGCTTCGATTATAAATAGCACACTATTAAATATCAACAGATTTAAAATTTATTTATAAAAATAATTGATCACATAGTGAACAATAAAATTGGCTTTTTTGTGCATCCTGATCTGGCTCATTTCAATCTCCTGTAGGGGGTGAGGAGACCATCATAAGCCCGCTGTTTGGCGAAATAAAGTTGAATGTTTTAATGGCATCCATCAATAAAACTTATCGCCAAACAAAAAAGCCTCACCATAAAGTGAGGCTTGAGCGTGCAACAAGGGCTTAGCCGAGATTATCCAGCTTGAAAGGGTCTTGCGCTTGCGGCTCGACATCCTGTGGATTCAGGTCATATGACAGGTCATCGCCTATATCAATATCGATCTCGTTTTGGCCCTCCCAGCGCTCCAGCCAGACAGAAAAATCTTTTTCTGGCATCGGTTTGCCAATAAAGTAACCCTGACCTTCGTCGCAACCCAGGCGCGCCAGCTGGTTCAATACAAACTCGTTTTCTATGCCTTCTGCCACCACAATCAGACCCATGTTGTGCGCCAGGTCTATGGTCGATTTCACAATACTGGCGTCGCTGCTATTTTTGTCCATAAACATGACAAATGACCGGTCAATTTTGAGCTCTTGCACCGGCAATTGCCGCAAATAGGCCAGCGATGAGTAGCCGGTACCAAAATCATCAATCGATAGATGCAAGCCCATGGCCGCCAGCTTTTTCACCACCACTTCGGCACGCTCCGGGTCCTGCATCAAACTACCTTCGGTAATTTCCAGCTTCAGCGATTTGGCATCCAGGCCATGTGATGACAATAAATGACCAATCTGTTCTGGCAACTCCATATTATTCAGGTCGCGCGTGGACAAATTAACCGCCAGCGTGATGTGCAAGCCTTGCTGTTTAAACCCGGCCAGCACCTGGCAAGCGCGCCGCAGCATCCAGTTGGTGATGTCGCTGATGACGCCGGTTTGCTCGGCAAACGGAATAAACTGGTCCGGGAAAATCATGCCCTTTTCAGGATGCACCCAGCGAATCAGGGCCTCGCCACCCAATGCGCGACGCGTCGTGACATCAATCTTGGGTTGGATATACAACAATAACTGGTCGTGCTGGATGGCTTCTTTCAAGTCAGAAATCAGGGTCAAGGTTTCTGACTGGTCGATTTCCAGCGCCGTGTTATAAACAATCCAAGGCGATTTTTTGCTCTTGGATTCCTGTAAAGCCGTTTCTGCATGATTGAGCAAGGACTCTTCATCCAGCCCGTGATCCGGGTATAACGCGATGCCAATACCGGTGCGCACATCAATCGCCTGCCCTTGCACACTCACCGGTTGCTCAAACACTTGCTGAATCTTGTCTGCATAGCGCGTGGCTTTGGCCTGATCTGTGTGCTGCAATAACACGGCAAATTCATCCGCATCCAGCCGCGCCACCATATCCTGCTCACTTAGCACATTTTGCTTGAGCACCTGGCCAACATGGCGCAACAAATCGTCGCCAAAATCACGTCCCAAGGTTTGGTTAATTGGTTTGAATCGATGAATATTAATGACGATGACACTCAGCTTTTGCTGGCTGTCAGCATGTGACATGATGGCCTGGTGCACGCCCTGGTTAAACGCCAGGCGGTTAGAAAGCCCGGTGAGCTCATCGTTAAATGCCAGGCGCTGAATACGCAAGGAGCGTTGCAACACCGCCTCGCGCATACTGTTAAGCGCTTTTGCCAAATGGCCGACTTCATCGGTGCTATTCACCTGGATTTCTTTTTCGTAGTCGCCCATGGCAATGTTATCGGCATCCTTGACCAGTGCCGCGATCGGCTCTGTGGTTTTACGCGAGACATACCAAATGAGTGCGGCAAAAATCAGCACACCAATAAAGGTTAATACAATCATGACCTTGAACAACGTGTTCAAATCTTGCGTAAAAGGCTCAACCGAGCCTTGCAACACTACCAACAAGGCGTCGTCTTTGGTTTCATGCAGCGAACGGATTTTTAAATGGTAGGCCTGGCCATTGAGGTCAACACGGTGTAGTGACAGCTTCTGCCGATAAATATCGGCCACCGTTTTCACCAGCAAATTAGATAACTGACTGGTCGAGGTACCGCTGACCAACTGCCAGTCATGTTGATGTGTTTTTTGCACAAACGTGACGTCGAGGTGCGTCAATTGCTTGATCTGGTCAGCCAGGCGGCCATCGACCGCAAAGCCCATCACAATCCAGCCTATCGTTTCAGGCGCTTTCACCGGCACCGTAATCAACTGATAGGGCTTGCCTTCAACAATATCAAACTTCAGGGTGCCACTCTGGTTTTCGAGCAGTGCCTGCCTGGCATCCTCTTTGGCATTGGATCCAAACAGCGTCTGTTCATTATCCGTAGTGCCTATCACCAGATCGTCATTATTGCTGATGTAGTAGGCAATCTGCGCATGAATGCGCCCCTGGTAACTCTCCAGGGCTGACTCTATGGTGCCTGCATCATTGGTGGCTACCGCCTCCCTGAAAGCAAAGTCGGCTGCCAGTACCTGTGTCGCCTGCTTGAGGCTTTGCGTGTTGTGTTGCAGCAGGCTCACAAATACGCGTTCACCCACATTAATCTGCTCGTCAGCCAGCTCATTGGCATGCTTAACCAGCGCGTACTTAAGCGGCAGCAGCCCAGCCAACTGAATAGCAACCACCACTGTCAAAAAAGTGAAGGCGATGCGTGAGCGTATATGTTTGAACTTGATCATGCAGTGTGATGGTTATGGGAGAGTGATCTTGACCTCGGTCGCACCCTCTATGGTTATTTTTTGTTCTGCGCCAGGTTTATTCTGGCCGGGCAGCCAAGCCTGATAATTGTACGACCCGTCACTTAACTTAATAACGGCTTTGCCTTTGTCATCTGTTTTGGCAAAAAATGGCGTATCAACGACATAAATGTACCCTACCATAGAATCGTGAATGTTGCATCCCAGGGTCACCACCCCAGCCTGCTCAAACGGGATCGGATTGGTGGGCACGCCAGCATAAAGCTTTAACTCAAACTTTTTGGCCGGTGAAAAAGAATACACATGATGCCTGACCGTGTCCTCATTCGGAAAATTGATGCTGGTGCCTGTTTGCACAATAGTCACTTTAGGATTAAACAGCTTATTTTTTTGCACAATTTTACCGGCAGCATTCGGGTTGGCCGCGGGCGTTTTGCCATCATAAAAAGCCACCACCGCATCGGTCACCGGTTTGCCAGTCGCATCGCTCACCAGCAGCGTCACCTCTGCTGCCAACGCAGACGCACTCATGGCAATTAGCCACAGCACGATCACAGCGCTCAACCCCATCATCGCAGGCCTCATTCTCATATCCTTTGCAAAGTGACTAATTGGTCACAACATCACGCTTCATGGGCGCCAATATTTTCAACAATTCGTTTTTCTCTTTGGTACCAACGCCGTTGGCATCCAGGCGTTCGCGTAACACATCGACCATGCGCTCAAATTCGGCGGTAGTGATGTGTAAATCAGTGTGTGAGTTTTTCATGGTTTCACCTTCATAGGTGCATGCCCCACCGCTTTTTACACACAAAAAGTTAGTCAGGCTTTCCTTCAGGGCTTTCATTTTAACGCCCTCAAATGAGCGACTAGTCTTTGGGTCTTTACTGACAATATCCAGCGTCTGATTAGACACCCGACTCAGCATCGACAGGCCGCCAATGCGCTCGAACAAGCTAGCTTCTGGCTTAGGTTGTGCCATACAACTGCACAACAGCACAGCCAGCGCCATGACATAAAAACGCATTTCATTCTCCATTATTTGGGTCGACTATCTCATAGTACGCGACCAGGCAGATTTAGAAGCGTCAATCAGCCAGCGAATTTACGCTCTTTTTTAGCAATGGTTGAGCTCGTCACAATGGAATAATGCGATCACTTACTACCCAACGATTTTCTTATGCCATTATTCAGATCAAATTTGCCGCGCGCCATGGCAATGCTTGCCTTGTTTGGCCCGGCCATCGTCGCACACGCGGGTGACCGCCTGTTGGCCACTGGTGGCGTCACCCAAATTGAAGGTGCCGCAGGTGGTGGCCTGATGCCATGGGCGGTGATTAGTGGCTATGGCACAGACAAGCAAATCGGTGGCTCATTGTTTTACACGCATGCGGAAACCAGAGGCGACTTCAAACTCGATACCACGGGCGTTGCCCTGGGCTTTTTCAATCGCGTCGAAGTCAGTGCCAGCCAGGCCCGATTTGGCTTAAGTGATACCGTGCCAGGCGAGCAGATTCGCCTCAATACACTCGGTGTGAAAGTGCGCGTATTGGGCGATGCCATTTATGAGCAAGATAGCTGGTTGCCGCAAATATCCGTCGGCGCCCAGTATAAATATAACGAAGACTTTAATCTTGTACCCAAACAGCTGGGTGCAAAAGACCGCAGCAGTGTTGATTACTACGTGGCGGCCAGCAAGCTGTTTTTGGGGGCGGTCAATGGTTATAACCTGTTGCTCAACGCCAACCTGCATGCCACCAAAGCCAACCAGTTTGGCCTACTCGGTTTTGGCGGCGACAAGCACGACAGCTACCGACTTTACCCAGCCGTGTCTGCCGCGGTCATGCTGTCTGATAACTGGCTGATTGGCAGCGAGATTCGTTATAAACCGGATAACTTGTCGGCCTACCAGGAAAACAGCGCACAGGATATTTTTATGACCTGGTTTCCGCACCGCAACGTGTCGATCACCGGGGCCTATATTGACCTTGGCCGCATTGCCAACAAAGATAACCAAACCGGCTGGTATCTATCTGGCCAGATTAATTACTAAGCTTGTACACCAAAAGCAGTGCCGCAAATAAAAACGGGTGCCTAAGCACCCGTTTTTGTCATTAAGAACAAATTATTTGTTCATAACGTACATAGTTACTTCGAAGCCGAAACGCATTTCGGTAGCAGCTGGTTTAGTCCACATAGTCATTTCTCCTTGATCTTAAATTCGTGTTAGCGATTGCTATCAACGTGTGACCATATTAAAACTGCCCACGGCACTTGTCGTGATTAAACTACGCAACATGCATTCATGATTTTCATGAGTCTGGCCTGATGCCTGATTTAAGCAAAACGGGATTTGATATGGCGCAACAGCTTGCGCATGCCTTTGCGGCCTAGCGTACGCTTGAACGACACTTTGGCGTCATAGACATAAAACGGCCACAGGAACCTCCACTGCAGGCGGCGGCCGGTCATACCAAGGTACATTTGCAAGAACTGCTTGCGGCCATCCCAATGCAGTTTGTGCAATGCGCGGGTTAAATCAGCCAGGCGTTCCTTGATCATGGTCGCGGTGGGCGTTGCATGCAGGCGCGCGGTGTCTATCAATACAAAGTGTAATTGCTCGCCCTGACGTTGCACCAGGATATTGCCACCAGAAAAATCGCGGAAATAAATGCCTGAGTTATGCATGTGCAAACAAAAGCGGGCAAAGGCGTGATACAGGGTGTCGGCAGCTATGCCTTCAAACTGGGTTTCACCGTTTTTAAACGCCAGAAAGGCTTTTGAAATGGCAAAGTCATGCGGCACAAACGCCGAAATATAAAAATTGCGGCGCAAGGTAGCATCGTTGGCATGCTCGATATAGGCCAAAGGCATCGCCGTGCCTACCCCGCGACGCAGCAACTCCATCGCGCCATTCCAGCTACGTTTGGCTTTGCTCGGCTTATGTTTATCTAACCAAGTTTTATGCCAATACATGCGCACTGGTTTTTTCACAGTCACTTGTTGCGTAGCATCGCGCGGATCTGGCAGTGACCAAATGGCATTTCTGGCATGGCGCAATGCGTCTGCCTTGGCTGGCGGCAGCAAGGTTTCTGGATGCCAAGCCTGCCACAACTGTTGTGCCTGCTCGGCATTGGCGGCCAGGATCATGCCGCGCCAATCGCCCTCTTCAATTGGAAAATATTCTTGACCCGCAATATGCGCATGTATGACAGTGCCGCTCAACACGGGCCGTGGCGTACGCAACACAATCTGCTCGGCCTGCGGCCACACCAGATACAGCGGTGATTCTGTCAGCATTTGCCTGTCATCGACGGGCTCACCATCACGGTTAAATAGTTGGGCTTGCTGCAAACTGTGCGGGGAGTAAATCTGGTCCAATAAGGCACATTGGCCATTCACGGTCCAGGCAATATGCACCGTTTGATCATGCTGTTGCAAACGGTGAATTTCGAGGCCGTTACCGGTGCTGACCGGCGCAATATACTGCGCGCCATTGAGCCAATGGCTAACCATTTTAAACGCGGCAAAACTCGGGTTTTTCTGATAATCAGCCACCACGCCATCGGCTGACTTATAGTAAGCCACGCGTTCCAGCGTCGGATAATCAGCATCTTTCAAACCGTCATCAATCAGGCCTTCACGGTGACAGACAAATGCGCCCCAATTCGCATGGCGTAATGCCCCCGCCGCCGCGAGCAAGGTGAAATAACGCGTGACATAATCGGCCTGCTTCTGCGCACCATCCGGAAAACGGCGCTTAATGCGAAAAATGGCCCAAAAAGCCACGGGTGACACCAGCGTAGGCACGCCGAGATCCTCCCCGATTTTTTGCAACAGCTTGGCTTTTTTAATCAGGTTAAACTTAAGCACACGCGTCCACTTGTGCTTGAGAATACGAAAATCTGCCAGCTCAGGCTCGACCACGCGCTCAACAAACAAGTTATTGCTATGCACATCAGGCAACCGACGCGCGGCGCCCAGCGTCTTGAGCAGGCTGATGTTATACACGGGCTCAAAGTCCTGGATGTTCGGACCCACCACCAGCACTTGATACTCCCTGGCAAGGTCGTAAGCAATTTGCCAAGCCATCATAAAACCAGGCATGTCATAGCCCGCCCATTTTTTGCGATTGACCGTATTCCCTATCTCTAGCGCCGCAATACTTGTGGCGTAACTTTGCAGCAATTCGCTGATAAACTGCGTCCAGCTTGCCTGCGCCTCCTTGCTACGCATATTTCTGGCCGCCTCATAAGGCTGTACGGCATGTAGCGTGACCGAAAATTCCGCTGCCAGCAACCTGCGCAAAAAACGCTCCTGAAATGGTCGTGCATCGTCATCGCTGATATCCAGGCGCACGCGCTTCACAGCCAATGCCTGCAATTGCACCAGCACGTAGTCATCGGTCGCGGGGTCGGCATTGCTGGCCACACAAAGGCCGATAAAATCATCAGGAATGCTGTGGTGAATGGCCGGCAGATGGCTGTTTTTAAGCCATAAACCGCCCTTGGCAATATATTTCAGGCCATCCATGATGACCTGGCGCGTGAGCATCGAGGGTTGTGTCTTCTTCAAAACGATCTCTACTCCGGCAAGCGGTAACGCTGCTCTTTATATAGCAGCGCTGGTAGTAAACTGTTGGCTAACGCACGCTCGGCCAACGCCTGACCATCCGCTGGCGCGGCCGTATTTTGCAGTTGCTTGCTGGCAGGATCATAACGGCCAAATGCTGGCGCTTTGCCTTCCCGCAAGACGACCACCTCATTCTCGGTCACTGTGGGGCCCATCTGTTGCATCCAGCCAAAGTTGTAGTTGTACTGCATTAGAGCGCGGCCACGATAGTCAGCACTCACATTTGATAAATCATGCCCAGTCATCGGATGTTGTGCCTCTATGCCCATCAATGACAGCACCGTCACCGGCAAATCAATCTGGCTGGCAATGGCATCCACCGTTTTTGCTTGTACAGCGCCGCCCAGAATCAGCGCCGGAATATGAAAATGTTCAATCGGCACCAGCGAATCACCACGTACGCGGATATCGTGGTCAGCCACCACCAGAAACACCGTGTCGTTCCAATATAGGCTGGCTTTGGCCTTTTTAAAGAATTCACCTATCGCGTAATCAGCATACTTGACGGCATTGTTGTCGGTCGCCTTGGGCTGCTCGTAGAGCGTAATGCGGCCATCAGGGAACTCAAATGGCGCATGGTTAGATGAGCTGAATGCCAGCGTGAAAAATGGCTTGCCACTAGCATGATGTGCCATCAGTTGCTCATGCGTTTTATTAAGTAAATCCTCATCTGAAGCGCCCCAGCTGGCAACAAATACCGGATTTTTGAAATCTGGCTGGTCAGTGATTTGCTGAAAACCATTGCCCATGAAAAAGCTGCGCATATTGTCAAAATGCGCTTCACCGCCGTAAATAAACTCGGTCAGGTAACCGCGTTTAGACAGCAAAGAGGCTAATGTAAAAAAGTTTTTTTGGCTTAAATCCAGCTTGACGGTGCTGTCCGATGGCGTCGGTTGAAAACCGGTCACCACCGCCTCAATGCCACGCACCGAACGCGTGCCGGTGGCATATAAATGCGTGAACCAGATGCCCTCATTTTTAAGCGCTTCCAGATTCGGCGTCACCGGCTTACCGCCTAGCGACTCAACAAAACCCGCGCCCAGGCTTTCCTGCAGCAAAATCACCAGGTTCAATGGTTTGTCGCGTTTGACACCAGGCACCAGTGTGGTCAGCGTAGGAATATCTGCCTCTTGCGCGCCAGTCAGGGCAAAGATTTTTTCACGCGGCAACTTGCCATAAATCGCACTTGATTTCGCTTCGTGCTGCAAACTATAAGCGGCGTAAAACACAGAATAGGTCGAATTTAAAATCAGGCTGTTGACCATGCTGTCTTGCGTAATCGCAAACAGCGCCGGATTAGCCGGGCGATGTGTCAGCGTTGAGCGAATACCCAACACAGTTAGCACCAATACCAATGGCCACACCAGCCATACTGCCGGGCTCGCCCATTTAGCTTCTGCTTTGCGCCAGGGCTTAAGCAATTTGGCCACGGCGGCAAAAGCAATCAAGGTCATGACCAGGCCAAACACCAGCTCGGTTTTAAAACCCTGCCACAACATGCCAAACACTTCGTGCGGATATTTGAGGTATTCGACAAAAATACGGTTAGGCCGCACATCGTATTCGAGAATAAAGCCGGGCGTGGCCGCCTCTAAAAACACCAGCAGCACCAGTGACAGCAAGACCCACCAGTAGGTGTAGCCACGCCAAACCTTGAACAATTTACGCGTCGCTAATATGGGTGAGAGTAAGACAGGAATGATAGCCAGCAAGCCGAGCTGGATGATATCCACGCGTACACCCTGCAGCAGAATCTGGCACAACTCGCCGGTGGCTAGCACGCGCTCCCACTTCCAAGCCACCAGGCCCAGGCGCGTGAGCGAAAGCAACACCAACCCACTAATAAACATGACGATGAGCGGTGCATAAGGGCCAAACCAATGGCCAATCGCCCATAATTTTGAAGTGGAACGTGGCTTGCCGAAGTAACTTGATTGCATGTGTGCTTAATCAGATTGATTCAAGCGTGTGATTATAACGGGTTATTGCGGATTGTTCGCGCAGGGTAGTTACTCTGGCAAAGCAGATTTTTTGCGCAAACCGAGATACACCGCTGATAACAAACCGATCGGAATCACGAACCCGACCAGCAACGGTACTAAATCGACCAGCATATCGACGATGCCAGTTTGGCTGGTGAATAAACTCCATGCCTTGGCTAATAGCGGAATCACCGTAAATAATAAGGTTGGGATTAAAAACCAAATGGTGCTGGTCGCACCACGCTTCGCCAGACGTGCGCAAACATAAGACACCACGGCCACAATCACCGCTGCCCCCGCGCCCCACACCGCGCCTGCCACAACCGTAATCCAGGTGCCCACCTGGTAGAGCAATAAACAGATGATGGCGGTGAGAATGAGTTTTCGGGTTAAGGCTAATGACATAAGCACCTCTTTTTATTGCGCATGGGTGAGACAGCACTTCATTATAAAGGTGCAGACATTTCATCAACAATGCCTGTATATCCTGGCACAACAAAGCGACTTAAAATAGTAGCGGCTTAAGACAACGCCAGCAGAAAAAAGGATTGCCTAGCAATCCCGTAATAGCAACATCGTTAATTGGTAGTGGCTGGTGGCGCGGCCTCATATTCGGTCGGCTGCACCGGGTTGCCTTGCGTCGTGCCTGCTTTTTCGTCTTTGTTTCTCAGCACTTTGTTTTTGTGCTTTTTCATGGGCCGATCTGCCGAGTCCCGCTCTGTGTGCTGGCGCTGGTCTTTAACCTGAGGACTATTTGCATTACCCAGGTTGCTAGCATCATTGGGCACACCGTCTTGATTTCCGCCAATTGGCCCTTTGTCTGTACGGCTTTGCTGCCTGTCGACTTGCGGACTTTTAGACGTGCCCAATGTTGCACCGTCATCTTTGCTCTCGGCAGCATAGGAAGACGTGATTGAAACAAACGAAACCAATAATGTCATCAGGAATTTGTTCATTTTTTGTCCTTAAATAAAAAGTAGTGGTCTGGCATTTTTATTTAAAAGCAAATCATGCATTCTGCTTATCCGTGCTTTTCTTATTTTGCTGTAGGAAGAGCGCGCCTCAGCCAACGCTTTAGCCCGCTCAGCAATACCCAGATAAGCCCAATCACACTGATTAAAAACAGCATCGCCGGTAACGGTAACAACGCAGGGGATTGGGATTTAAGTGCCAAGCCATCTTTCAAGTTTTGCGGCAGTGGATTCGGCGTCACCGGGATGATTTTCCATTGGCTTCTATCTGCCGGGGCTTGTTGCAGGTATTGCGCAAAGCTATAAACCGGCGCCAGGCCATCAGCCCGGCTAGAGGGGATTTGCGGGATGCGCACGAAATAGATGGCTTCAAGTTGTTGGGCCATCGGCTGCATGGTCGCGGAGGTGAGCGTCTTTGTATTGCCCGTGTGCGCAAGATTGAGCAGGTCATTGCCTATCGCATCAAACGCCACGGCGGGGAACAAGCGCGTCATTTCAGTATTGAGGTAATCATAAATAGCGCGGCCTTTTTGCAGGCTGCGCTCCGTCGCCGCCACATACCAGTAAGCTGCGCTGGCTTTGAGCAGGCTTTCCACCCCCCATGGCGGCACTTGCCAGCCTAAGTTGCGCAAGGTATCTATGCTGATGCCTGCACAGTTTTCGCGTGCATGGTCATAGACAAAGTCATTGCGGTAAAAATGCTGAAACACGCGATTGTTGAGAGCCTGAATCTGCTGGGGAATGGCTGGCTGGCTAAACACGGCCACCAGCATATAAGACGGACGATAAAAGGATTGCCCGCTATTGAGGTCGCCCATGTATTTATCGAACGGTGTCACCGCGGCAATAATGCCTTTTTCGCTATTGCTGGCCAGGTTGTAATAGTTATTCACCAGCCAGGTAGCATATTGCCCCTCGGCGCCGACTATGCCTGTCGCCAGTGCAAAGTGTCCGCCATGCGCTTCGTCGTCATCGCCTTGCGCGCCATTGAGCAATATGCCCAAGGCCGCTTTGCCGGACGATTGTTGCCCAGCGCCAGGTGATTTCTCCCATAACAACCGGCTCTGATATGGGCTGCGGGCGCCGCCGTTGTCAAACTGCACCAGCGATTGCAGGCTCTCACCAGGGCGCAACGGTTGTGTGCTCGTGGTTAAATCGAGTTTAAACGGCTGCGGCCAGACCGTGCGCGCCACCAGTGTTTGGCCATCCAATTCGCCGCGCACAGACAATGGCGCCTGACTAATAAATCGACTTGTTTCCGCGTTCCAATACGCGCGGTTGCTGACAATTTTAGGCACCAGATTGAACTGCCAGCGCTCACCCTGCGCGGTCATGATTTCCGGGCTATCTGCATGCAATGTCATCTGCGACCAACGCTGGCTAGCGCCGGTCCAGACCAATTCTGGCAACGCATCAGGGTTTAACGCCTGAGTATCATCAGCCCCGCGTTTATCACTGTGATACTCAAACCCCTGCAACCCTGGCTGCGGCACCGCGACGGTTTCATGGCGAAAATACCACTGGGTTTGCGGTAACGCCTGGCATGGCTGACAGACGCCATGCACCGTCTGGAATTGGTCTTGTGCATATAAACCCAGCCTATCGCTCGCGGACACCCCAGAGACAAACGACGAAATCAGGCCAACGCCCATGCCGACAATACGACGCATGCCTACCCTCTCAACCCACGCAGGTAATCACGCACGCTGTGCCAGTATTCCGGCTGACGAAAACACAGATAAATAGCCACCAGCACATTGACTGCGGCCGTGATGGCAAACAATTGCGGAATAGTCACGCCCATGCCAAACAGCAACACCGAAAACCCGGCCGACAGCACCATAAACAAGGCATTCATAATATTGTTAGCAGCGATCACGCGCGACTGATAACCAGGCTCAGCGCGGCTTTGCAGCAACACATATAACGGCACGATATACAGGCCGCCACTCACACCTAGCAAGGCCACATCGAGCAACATGCGCCAATAATCCACGCCACCTAATGTATGCAACGTGAGGGCTGTATTCGCTAACAGCTGTTGCTGAATACTGCCAGTAGTACTGGCGAAATCCCAGGCGAATAAAGACATGCCTGCCGCCCCCAGCATCACCAGACCCAGCTCTTGTTTGCCTTTGGAGAGCTTTTCACACCAGACCGAGCCCACACCTACGCCCACCGAAAAAATCGACAGCAAGCTGATAAAATCACGCTCGCTGCCTTGCAATACATTTTTCGCCAGGTTAGGAAACTGCGCCAGCAAGGTCGCACCAAAAAACCAGAACCATGAAATCGCCACAATCGCCACCCACAAGGTTTGTTGCGCCCAAAACGTGCGCACGTTCTTGATCGTTTCAGTGATTGGGTTCCAGTTAATGTTGATCTCAGGCACAGGCGCTGGTGACAACGGAATACCGCGACTCAGGTGATAGCCGGAGACAGCGACCAGCAATACACTCAAACTGGTAAACAAGGCATGTTGCTCCAAGCTACCCAGCCAAGCACCCAGCACCTGCCCCAGTAAAATAGCCACGAAGCTGCCCATCTCGACTAAGCCATTGCCCGCCGTGAGCTCACTGGGCTGTAAATGCTGCGGCAAATAAGAGTACTTTACCGGCCCAAACAAGGTGGAATGCACCCCCATTAAAAACAAGGCCAGCGCCAGCATGACCAAACTGCGACTTAAAAAGCCAATGCTGGCAAACAGCATGATACAAATCTCCAGCACCTTCACCAGCCGGATAATCTGTGATTTTTCGTATTTATCTGCCAATTGCCCGGCCGAGGCCGAAAACAGGAAAAACGGCAAAATAAACAGGCCAGGCAGCAAGGTCGCCAATGTTGCCCCATCCAGCGTCGTCAGGCTGGCAGTGTTAAACGCCACTTGCGTAATCAAGGCGGTTTTAAACACATTGTCATTGAAGGCGCCTAAACCCTGTGTCCAGAAAAAAGGCGCAAACCGTTGCTGACGTAGTAAGTTAAATGGATTGGTCATGCTGCTTGCTCCGCCATTTGTTTCAATGTCACATAATCAGTTTTACCTGTGCCTAGCACTGGGATGTTCTCGACCACGATCAATTTACGTGCAATCGCAATTTCAGGTGCGCCCATGCTTTTAGCCACAATCTGCAAGTCTTCACGCTTGAGTTTGGCATCGGTGGTAAACAGTACGATGCTTTCACCACGGCTGGCATCCGCCACCGTGGTCGCGGCATGTTGTTGTTCCGGGGCTGCGGTAGTCGCCATTTTCTCCACCACTTCTAGCGAGACCATTTCACCCGCTACTTTGGCAAAACGTTTAACGCGGCCTTTGATATGAATAAACCCTTCGCTATCTATTTCAACCACATCGCCCGTGTCATACCAGCCATCTTGTGGTGCGACCAACACACCAGGGTTGTCATACAGGTAATAGCCCTGCATGATGTTGTCGCCCTTCACCAATAAGCGGCCGCCATTTTCTATGCCTGGTACAGGTTCCAGCTTGTGTTCAATGCCGGGGAACAACTGGCCTACCGTGCCATTGCGGTTGGCCATCGGCGTGTTGGCGGCCACCACCGGCGCACACTCGGTGGTGCCATACCCCTCTAAAATGCGGATGCCAAATTTTTCGTGGTAAATCTTGCGCACTTCTTCATTGAGTTTTTCAGCGCCAGCAAACACCACGCGCAATTTATAAAAGTCGTACGGGTGCGCATATTTAGCGTAGTTGCCCAAAAACGTGCTGGTAGAGAAAAACACCGTGCAGCCTTTGTCGTAAATCACTTCCGGGATCAACTTGTATTGCAGCGGTGATGGAAACAGCAGCATGGGGATACCGTTTAACAATGGCAGCAAGGCGCCGGTAAACCCAAAGGCGTGAAACAGTGGCAAAGCCATCATGAATTTATCCACCGGGCTGAAGTCCAGTGTTGCCAGAATCTGGTGCGTATTGGCCAAGATGGCTTTATGGCTATGCACCACCCCTTTGGGTTTGCCCTCTGAACCTGAGGTAAACAACACCACCGCCGTCTCTGCGGCAGTGACCGGCTCCATGGCCGCGCGTGGATAATGTAAGGCGTAGCCCATGAGCCAGGCACGGTCCAGCATGCCAAACTGACTACGCAAGTCTTCGAGGTAGACAATATTCAAATCGCGCATGTTGGCGACCGTCTCCTCCAGCTTGGCCGCTTCAATAAACTTGCGCGAACTGATCACCGTACGGATATTGGCGGCGATGCAGGCATTGCGCATGCCGTCTGCGCCTGCAGTGTAATTGAGCATGGCAGGGATTCTTTTAAAGGCGCTCATCCCCAACACCAAGGCCAGCGTATTGGTGATATTCGGCATCAATACACCAACCACTTCTTCCTGCTGGCTCACCTTGGTGGCGATTCGCCCCAGCGCCAGGCTGCGTTTGAGCACTTCTTGATAGGTCTCTTCAACCTGGTTCATATCCTCGATAATGTGCGACTTGGCCCCATATTTATCCATGGCGTCCAAAAACGCTTCAAACAGGCTTTTGCTTTGCTGGGTTTTAAACAGCATATGCTGCATGATGCCGCGCATGGCTTCACCCGCAATCCGGCGGCGTTGCTTGGCGGTGAGCGGGGCATGATGGCCGTGTTGCTCAATGCGGATATCAGTCGGTGGTAAAATTTTCAACGTCACGCGAGGCAACAGTTTGCGTGGATGCGCATCAGATAGGCGGCCAAAATAGGACTGGGCTGCACCTTCAACTCTGACTGGCAAGATTTTGACACCAGTTTTAGCGGCCACAAAACCAGGGCCGTCATACACCTTCATCAAGGCGCCGGTCAGAGTAATGCGCCCTTCAGGGAAGATCACCACGTTTTCGCCTGCATTGAGGCGCTGCACCACTTTTTTCATCGCCAGCGGGCTGGCCGGGTCAACAGATAAATGCGGCGTCAGCTTTAACCACCAGCGAAAAAAGAGATTCTTTAGCACGCCGGTATGCACGACAAAGGTCGCGCGTTTGGGTAAAAACAAGCCTAGTAGCAAGCCATCCAAAAAAGACTCATGGTTGGCAATAATCAGCAACCTGTCCTCTTGCGGTACGTTTTCCAGCCCGGTGACACGCACGCGAAACAACAGACGACACACCGCCCTTAATACACTCACCAACATTGCTTGCTCCCCATTAAATTCTTTTTATATTTCTTCTTTGATGTAGTCCAGCACGTTTTGCAGTGCTTGCTGCATCAATGATTGATTGACCCAAAAATAGACCTCGCGGCCGACTTTTTCGCTCTGCAAGGCGCCACCGCGTTCGAGCACTTTTAAATGATGTGTCACGGCGGTACGACTGAGTTGCGAGCCCTCTACAATTTGCAGAATCGTCAGCCGCTCGTTTTTTTCAAACGATAACAAAATCCGCTGCCGATGGGCATCGCCCAGGGCAACAAAGAGCTCAGAAATAGCGTTCCAGGGGTCTGGAATGTGGGTCACTGTTTTCATATAACCAAATAATTAGTTATTTAGTTTATTTTGTCAAGCCCCATCATACGATTTTGTCATGCCCATGGGCTAGTCTGCGCTTCATCAAAGCATCACCCAATGCCGGTGCTTGCCCCGCTACACTGCAATGCCTTATAAGAAGGAGTGTGAGATGTTACGCCTGTCAGTATTGTCCTGTTTGCTTGCCTGCATGCCCTTGACGAGCCACGCCAGTGCACAAATCAGCCTGGCAAGCACGAGCTGCTCCGGAGACATGGCGCTGTCATCAGGCAGCGGCATCTCATTCAGTTGCACAGGCAACTTAAGCCTGGATGGTGGCTGGCTCAAGTCTGACAGCCAGATTTCATTATTCGCCAGTGGCGATCTGACTCTCAATAACTTAAGCCTCTACGCGCCGGAAATCAGCTTATCAACCCTGACCGGCAACTTGACTATTGGCAGCAACGTGCTGTTCGACATCACACATACGCCCGCACTCACCAGCGGCGCTATCCATATAAACAGTTGGTTACCGCGCCCAGTGATTGCATGGCAGGACTTTGATATCGGCTTGCAACCCGGCGCCGTCATTAGCGTGAGTACACATAGCGCGGACGTGATTAACCAAACTGCCGACCATAGACCAGCCCTGTCAGGTCACTTGGTACTGTCACCCGCACAAAGCCATATGTTTATCCATGAGTCGCGGATAAGCTTGGCGAACAACGCAGGCATCAATGTCTCTGCTGTGCCTGAACCTGATGGTTATATGATGATATTAGCTGGCTTAGGGCTAATGGCTTGCAGACAAAAAGCCAAACACACAACAAAAAATTAGCCAGAGATAGGTGAAAGATGCGTTTGCAGCAGACTGAGCATGGCGGCATCGCCAGACTGGTCTGCGCTAAACGCGATTAAACCAGATTCACGCGCCTGCTCGGCGATGCGTGCATGGTTAACGAATACAGGGGTCACTTTTAACCAGTCAGCCTCACCCGCCAGCGCCAATAAAAAACGCAAGGCTTCGGTGCTGGTGACAACGATACCTTGTAACTGGCCGCTGGCATAAGCCTGCGCTAATGGTTGGACGCTACTTTGCGGATTGACGCGGCGATAGCATTCACCAAACACCACCTCTGCACCGCGTTGTTTTAAGGTCTGAGCCAGCACTTCACGCCCGCCCACACCGCGCACAATAAGTACGCGCTGGCCTTGCATCTGCTGCAATGCCGGTAGCGCCAACAAGGCTTCGCTATCAAAGCGTTCGCTCGGCGTCAGCACTTCTGTAATGCCATAGTGTTGCAAGCTGGCAGCCGTGGTCGGCCCAATGGCCGCAAACTTCAAATTGGGAGCAATACCCGCCTGTTGCAGCAAGGGCATGCCATGCTGCACGGCATTGGTGCTAATAAACACAGCCCAGTCAAATTGGCTGACAGGGGTAACTGCCGCATGAAAAGCACTCAGGTCATCAAGACCTTTGATATTAAGCAACGGGAAAGAGATGACTGAACCACCCGCAGCAGTGATCGCCGCCGTGAGCTTGGTGGCTTGCTCGGGTGGCCGCGTCACCGCGATATGCACCCCGGCCAAAGCACCAGCCGATGGTCGTGTCATTTCACCCCATCCAGCGTCGCCAAAATCTTATCAGCGCCACGTGCCACCAGTTGCAAGGCCAATTGCTGGCCCAGCTTTTCTGCCTCAGCGGCGTTGCCGGTCACGGTTTCCTTAAGCATCTGCTTACCATCCACACTGGCCACAAACCCCTGCATGGTGATGGTGTCGCCCTGCTTGGTCGCATAAGCGCCCAGCGGCACGGTGCAGCTGCCTGCCAGCGCACGGCTGAACCCTCGTTCAGCTTCCACGCACAATTGCGTATCCACATGATTCAACGGCGCCAATACCGCCATCAGGTCTGTGCGGTCGGCATTGATTTCGATACCCAATGCGCCCTGACCCACGGCCGGAATACTCTCTGCCGGACTAATAAAACTTTTGATACGGTCGCCCAATTCCAGGCGAATCAGCCCAGCTGCCGCCAGGATAATCGCCGCATATTGGCCTTCATCCAGTTTGCGCAAACGGGTTTGCACATTGCCACGCAATGATTCGATGTTTAAATGCGGAAAGCGCGCCTGTATCTGGCTTTGACGGCGCAGGCTGGAGGTACCCACCACACTGCCGTCAGGCAGTGCTTCCAGACTCGCATAGTCGTTAGAAACGAACGCATCGCGCGGGTCTTCGCGCTCGCCGGTGGCGGTGAGCACAAAGCCTGCTGGCAAATGCATGGGCACATCTTTCATGCTATGCACCGCCAAGTCAGCACGGCCATCCGCCAGCGCACTTTCGAGCTCTTTAACAAACAAGCCCTTGCCACCAATGCGTGACAATGGGGAATCCAGAATCTGGTCACCGGTGGTGGTCATGCCTAAAATGCTGACATCACACTGTGGATATAAAGCCTGTAATCTGGCCTGGATATGCTTGGCCTGCCACATGGCGAGCGCGCTCTCACGTGAAGCAATAACCAGCTTGGCAGGGGGATTTAGTGTACTCACAACGATCATACCTATGATGGATTTAGCGCCTTATTTTAACACGTCATCGCCTGACTTCTGTGCGTGTATGCTGACATGTTCAGATGAACCTTTTGCTCCACAAGGCCGTCGGATTGAGTTATGCTGGCACCTGCATAGCAACCCGAAGTGGCTAGAAAAGTCGCTATTCAATGATAAAAATGGAGGACTATCCATGCAATACCAACTCGACATTTTCCTTTCTTCTCTCAATCAATTCTGGGTCGAACTGGTCCATTTTGTGCCCAAATTACTCGCCGCCATCGTCATTTTATTTTTTGGCTGGCTGGTCGCTAAAGCAGTCAGATTAGGCGTCAAACGTATTCTTGAGATTTCACACTTTGACACCTTTGCGCAAAAATCCGGCCTCGAAGCCTTTATGCGCAGCGCCAACTATAAAGTTACCCTGAGCGGCATCATCAGCCAGGTGGTGTATTGGCTGGTCATTCTGCTATTTGTGATCACCGGCGCCAATTCACTCGGCCTGACCGAAGTCGCCTCATTACTCAAAGAGCTGGCCAGCTATTTACCACATATTATCGTGGCGATTCTGGTGGTGATTTTTGGGACGCTGTTTGCGCGCTTTATCAACCGCCTGGTGTTCGCCTGGTTGCATAGCATCAAATTCGAGCAAGCGCTCATCATCAGCACCTCAGCCGAATACTGCATCCAGATTCTTGCGATTTTTATTGCCCTGGAACAACTGGGCATTGGCATGCAACTGATTCACTCACTGTTTGTGATTGTGTTTGGCGCCGTGTTTTTGGCGTTGGCGATTGCATTTGGCCTGGGTGGCCGCGACTGGGCAGCCAAAGTGATTGATCAGGCGCAAAAAAAGAAATAATGCCTTTAAATTAGCGCCCTCAAATTAAGGTCGCCGCTAGGCGGCCTTAATCACATGCTGGTGACGTCGGCTCACCACCAATGTCTCCGGGATGCCTTTAATTAAGACCACCCATGCGGTTTCTCCGGCCTCTTCACCTGTCGAGACCCGTTGCTTCTCGAACCCGCTAATCGCCGCACGTGCCACCAGTGCATTGCGGTGAATACGCACAAATTGCGTGGCATAGGTGTGTTCAAGCTGGCTGAGTGCGGTTTCAAGCAAATAGCTTTTTTCACGCGTGCGTACCGTCACGTATTTCAACTCGGCGCGCAGATAAAGCACGTCGGCAATCGGCACCAGCACCACTTTACCGCGCTCGTAAATACTCAGGTGATCATGCGTTTGCTGCAATGGCTGCAAGGCCTGCGATTGTGCTGGTTGCAACGGCCTGGCTTTGGCCAGGGCAGCCGCCAGGCGCTCGCTACGAATGGGTTTCAGCAGATAATCAATCGCATTCAACTCAAACGCCTGCACAGCATAGTGATCATAGGCGGTGGTAAAAATCAGCTTGGGTGGCTGCGGCAAATCGCGCAAATGCTGCGCCAGCTCGATGCCATCCATGACCGGCATGCGGATATCCACCAACACAATATCTACTGCCGCATCTTGCAGCAAGGGCAGCGCTTCCACGCCATTCGCCGCTTCACCCACGACATCGTAACCGCCCACATCGCCGACCAAGTCGCGCAAACGCTGCCTGGCCAGCGGCTCGTCGTCTACAATTAACAAGCGCTGATTAGCCATGCACAACCTCAGATAAGGGTCGCGTCGGGATCACGATTTCAACAATGTAGCGCTGATCGGCCTCATATTGCCGCAACTGCGCCTCAAGGTCGTAGTGCAAACGCAAGCGCTCACGAATATTTTTAAGCGCCATTTTATTGCCGCCAGATTTATCACTGCGTGGCGGCAACGGGTTGCTGATACGCAGTAGCAAACTCTTGCCGCTGGCAGCGATCTCAATATGGACCACCCCGCCCTGCGCCTGCGGCTCAATGCCGTGATACACCGCATTCTCTAGCAATGGCTGCAAAATCAGCGGCGGAATCATCATTTCTTGCGGCATATCAGACAGTTGCCAATCGCATTGCAGGCGCTCGTCCAAGCGTAATTTTTCAATATTCAAATATTGCTGGCACAAGGCAATCTCTTGCGACAGCGGCACCAGATCACGGTTATCCGCCATCAATACACGGAACAGTTCGGCCATATCTTCCAGCGCATGTTCCGCCCGTTGCGGTTGGCTACGGATCAGTGACAAGGCAGCATTCAGGCTGTTAAACAAAAAATGGGGGCGAATACGCGCCTGCAACGCCTGCAAACGCGCCTCGGCAATCGCCGGCGAATAGGCGCGCTGCAACAAGTCCAAGTAATACAAACACACCAGCACATCCGCCACACACAGCAACATCACCTGCCAATACTGTGCGGCGGTCAATGGCGCAATCCAGCTTTGATAGCCATAGGTTAATAATGCAGTGATGCCAATCGCCAGCAAAAACAGGGTGGCCAAGGCCTGCCGATAAGGCCAACGGCTAATCATGGGATAAGCCAGTGTGAGTGCGCCCATCACCAGCAACAATGGCGGCAACCACTGGCTGCCTATGCGCGCGAGGTCGCTGGCCCACAAAGCGGCGTTCCAGCCAGACTGGCCGTCATACACGGTGAGCAACGCCAACAGACACAGGTGCAGCAACAGTACACGTAAGTGTATGCCCAGATTGCGAAAATTGGGGATGCGGCTACTTTTACGCACGGCGTGATGTTCGTTTATAATGTGGTGCCAGCATCATAAGTATTAAGTGCCCATGGCGCAAGCACGCGCTGTGCGCCCCATTTCTGGCAGAAAGAATTTTTGTTTTGACAACGTCCAATTCCAATACACAGTCATCTTTGCACCAAAAAGACCAAGCCTGGTCTGGCCGCTTTAACGAGCCAGTGGCCGAGCTGGTCAAACGCTACACGGCGTCTGTCGATTTTGACAAGCGCCTGGCCAGGTTTGACATTCAAGGCTCGGTTGCGCATGCCACCATGCTGGGCGCACAAGGCATTATCTCGGCGCAAGATGTCACTGACATCAAACGTGGGCTGGGCGAGATTCTGGCAGAAATTGAAGCTGGGCAATTTGAATGGCTACTGGACCTGGAAGATGTGCACCTGAACATTGAAAGACGCCTGACCGAAAAAATCGGCGATGCAGGTAAACGCTTGCACACGGGCCGTTCACGCAACGACCAGGTCGCGACTGATGTGCGCCTGTGGTTACGCAGCGTGGTCGATGACAGCATTGCCGGCATCCGCGCCCTGCAAACTTCATTGCTCGATTTAGCCGAGCAGCACGCCGCCACCATCATGCCTGGCTTTACCCATTTGCAAGTGGCGCAACCGGTCACTTTTGGTCACCACCTGATGGCCTATTTTGAAATGCTTAACCGTGATGCCGAGCGCTTTGCCGATGCGCGCAAACGTATCAACCGCCTGCCATTGGGCGCCGCCGCACTCGCAGGCACCAGCTACCCGATTAAACGTGAGTTGGTGGCTGAGCTATTAGGCTTTGACAGCGTCTGCCAGAACTCGCTGGATGCTGTGTCTGACCGTGACTTCGCGATTGAATTTAACGCCGCGGCATCATTACTCATGATGCACTTGTCGCGTTTTTCAGAAGAACTGATTTTATGGATGAGCCCAAGATTCGGCTTTATTGATATTGCCGACCGTTTCTGTACCGGCTCCTCCATCATGCCGCAAAAGAAAAACCCTGACGTACCTGAACTGGTGCGCGGCAAAACCGGCCGCGTGTATGGCCATTTAATCGGCCTGCTCACCCTGATGAAAGGCCAGCCGCTGGCCTACAACAAAGACAATCAGGAAGACAAAGAGCCACTGTTCGACGTCGCTGACACCTTGCTGGTGACCTTGCAGATTTACGCGGACATGCTGCGCGGCATTACCGTCAAAGCTGACAATATGCGCCAGGCCGCACTCGAAGGTTTTGCCACGGCGACTGACCTGGCCGATTACCTGGTGAAAAAAGGCATGCCGTTCCGCGATGCGCACGAAGTGGTCGCCCACGCCGTGAAAGCCGGTGTGGAATCAGGCCGTGATCTGGCCGAATTCGGCCTGGCAGAGCTGCAAGCCTTTAGTAACACCATCAACGAAGACGTGTTTGAAGTGCTGACACTAGAAGGCTCCGTCGCCAGCCGCAATCACACCGGTGGCACCGCGCCAGAACAAGTACGCCGCGCCATCGCGCAAGCCAGAGCCCAATTAGGCAGCTGATGACAACGCGCCATCATCCACCGAGTAAGCGCAAATCATACCCGGTCATGATGGGGCTGCTTTTAGCCTTCAGCCTGTTGGCTAGCCAACCTGCCCTAGCAGCACTTGGTATTGCGAATCCGAAGCACGAACAAGCCATGCTGTGGCCCTTGCTGCCAGGCGAAAGCGTCAACAGCCTGGCAGCAAAACTCTATCCACAAAGCCCAGTGCTGCAACAGCGTTTTGTGCAGCAGTCCATCACCTTGAGTCGCAGTCGCGGTATTTTGCTGCGCCCAGATGAGCGCAGTGCAAGCGCGCAACTCATCGCCGTGCCTAATGCACAAACCCTGCATACCCTCACGCACCGGATTAAAAAAGCCGATGAAATTGACACTGAAGCTTTTGTCACGCCGGGCCTTGTGATGAGTGTGCAACTTACGCAAGAAGCGCAACAAACATCGTCAAGCTGGCACTTTCCTACATTAAATCTGCCAACAGAACGCTCGTTAAAAGGCTATTCTTTTTCTGTGGGGCATTTGACGAAACGCATTTCGGCAGTGAAATCACATATTGTGGAAACCTATCAGGCGAATACTCAGGCGATTGCGCGTACGCCAGTGAAACAGCTTTATCAAACACCGCAATTAGCGGTAATTGTAGCGAGTGCGATATTGTTGCTGGTGTTGAGTTTGGGTTGGGGAATTTTGGAAGAGCGGCGGGATTAGCGGTAAGTTTTTTGTAGTCGACATTAATAATGTGTCACTCTTAATTGCTGGTTAGCTGGATTAATGAATCATTTCTTTCGCCTTTAGGCGACCGTTCTTTCTTATGCTTGTCCATAAGAAAGAAGGCAAAGAACAAGACACCCTAGCTTCCGCTTATTTCCTGCGTTGCTCATCCTAGGACTTTCGTCCGTTACCGGACTTCATGTGGGCGTCCAGCGAAACTCGCCCTAGCGGCTTGCACACTACGCAAGCCACCGCGGAACTCGAACAGCCGCTGGCCGAATACTCCCACGCTGATTGCGCTACTCGGCGCGGCAGATAGGGGCCCGTTAACCCCACCACGATGAGACGCTCATTGGGCATGTTAAATTCAGGGCGCTAGAAAATTTTTCACTTCAAAGCTGAAACTAAAAACCATTTTCTTTTTTCAGGGTGATCGCACGGGAAGCAATGCAAAGAATCTCACCGCATTAAAAGCGTGTGGTTTTATGGGCCCCTATCTGCCGCGCCGAGTAGCGCAGCCAAAACAAGGAAGAAGGGGGCGACTGTTCGAGTCCCGCAGCAGCTCACGTACTTTGTGAGCTGCCAGGTCGAGTTTCGTGACCGCTTGTTTTGGTGAGCAACGCAGGGAATAAGCGGAAGCTAGGGTGCATTTCTTTTGGTTACTTGTTCTTTGGGCAAGCAAGGAAAAGTAACTCGCTGAAAAAGCGAAAAGCAACATCACAAAAAACCACAACCGCGTGGGCAAAAATGCCCATCCTACAACGACCAATCTAAAGAATAACCTTTTATTGCAATCTCACCATGCCAGGACTCCGCCCAACAGCGGAATGGCGATTGTTAAAGCGTCTTTATTCTTTTAAAAACATCTCTAACAACGTGTTCAAAAACCGCTGCCCCAACAAGGTCGGTTTAATCACTCCCTCAACCTGCTCCAACAATCCCTTTTGTTGCGCTTCAAGCAATTGTGCTTGCATCACCCGTAACGGCAAGCCCGTGCGCTGCTGAAACAAGCCAGCCTCCACACCATCGACCAACCGCAACGCATTCATCATAAATTCAAACGCCAAATCCTCACGACCAATCACCCACTCACTATCCACCGCCTGCCCTTGTGGCGCCGCCTCGAGGTAACGCTTTGGGTGTTTATGCCGACTCTGGCGAATAATTTTGTCGTGAAAACTCAACTTGGAATGTGCGCCAGCACCAATGCCTAAATAATCGCCAAACGTCCAGTAATTGAGGTTATGCACACACTGCTCGCCTGGCTGGGCAAAGCCTGAAGTCTCATAATGCTGGTAGCCATGGCTGTCGAGTATCTTTTCAATCTCTTCCTGCATGGTGGCGCTGGTGTCGTCATCCGGCAAACTCGGTGGCGTGCGGTGAAACGGCGTGTTGGGTTCCAGCGTCAGGTGATAAAACGACAAATGTGCCGGTTTAATCTGGCAGGCGGTTTCGGCATCTTTCAATGCATCTTCCAAACTTTGCTCTGGCAAGGCATACATCACATCCAAGTTCACCCTATCAAAGGTATTCAACGCCAGTTCAGCCGCGGCCAATGCCTGCTCACGGTCATGAATCCGCCCCAGCGCTTTTAAATAATTTGGCTGAAAACTCTGAATCCCTAACGACACGCGATTGACGCCTGCCTCTTTATACCCTTTGAAATTGGCGATATCGACCGTGCCTGGGTTTGCCTCCAGCGTCACCTCCGCACCATATTCCAACGGCGTCAGCATGCGCACATGGCTAAGAATTTTATCAATTGCCTCGGCAGAAAAAATGCTGGGCGTACCGCCGCCAAAAAACACACTGCGGATCTTGCGGCCCCATACTAGTGGCGTGGCTTGCTCAAGGTCTGCGATCAAGGCATCGACATACGCCGCCTCTGGAATCTCTTGCCGTGATTCATGCGAATTAAAGTCGCAATACGGGCATTTGCGCACGCACCAGGGGATATGGATATACAGCGAAAGCGGCGGCGGATTGGTGAGGCCACTTAATGTGGTTTCACCTTGTAAGGGAGCGTCTTTGAGGCTGTTGGCGGGGTAAATCGGGATCATGCCGACATTTTACTCGCAAAGAAGACTTGAAAGATTGAGGATCACGTCAAGCCAACCACATCATGAGGTTCATAATCACCCAAATTGACTATTGACGAAACTTTTTAAAATGAATTAACTTAATACCCTTGTCAAAATTCTCAATATTTATAAAAGAATTGGCAACATGATTATTAAAACACCATCAGGAGGGAATTATGAGTATCAGGTTTAGCGTTTTAAAACTATCAGCGGCGCTCGCATTATCCTTAATCACCACAGGCGCATATGCAGCAAGTTATAGCTTCAATTACGAGGCACTGGCCTCTAACCAGTTTCAAGCTGTATCCGGCGATTTTGGCTCTAATATCAATATAGGTGATAGCGTCACTTTTACACTCACAACCTCGGCAGGGAATGTTTTTTCTGCCAGCATGGGTGACTCTATGTTTGCAATTCTAGGGTTAGATTCGGTTGGTGGCGGAGTGCGCTATTCAGACTATTCCTGGCGCTTTTTGCAACAAGGCACAGAAGTGGGTAACGGATCTAGCTTAAACGAAAGCACCAGTTCAATACACATGGGGCCGCTTGCCTCCATTAATTTTAATGGCTTGTTTGATACCTATGTCTGGACAGCAACATTAAACTCATCGACAACAGGAACTAATATTGCGACAGATATCGGTTACAACGCCGCACCTATGCCTCTGTATGGTGGTACATGGCAATACGGTATCACTTCTGCCCAATTTATGGCTGCCACAGTCCCAGAGCCAGAAAGCTACGCTTTATTTTTGGCCGGTTTGGCGTGTTTTGGGCTGTTTGCAAGACAAAAGAAAAGCTAATCTTCAGATTACTGAAGAGCAAAATACAGAGGGCGCAGCCGTTTCGGTGCGCCCTTAATACATTGTGATCACACCAATCACTCTTCCAGCACCTGCAAAAACGCATCTCCATATTTCTGCAATTTGGCCTGCCCTATTCCACTAATCTGCCCCATTTCGTCCAAGGTCTGCGGTTTGCGATTATGGATTTCCAGCAGCGTACTATCGTGAAAAATCACATACGGTGGCACGCCTTGCTCTCTTGCCAGTTCGAGCCGTTTAGCTTTGAGGGCTTGCCAGAGCGGGTCATCATTGGCACCAGCAAAGGCTTCTTTGGCGCGGGCGCTGCGTTCGGCTTTGCTCATGCGTTTTTCGGGTTCGGGGTCGCGGCGTAACCAGACTTCTTGCTCGCCTTTGAGTACGGGCCTTGCAGCTTCGGTGAGTTTTAAACCGCCATAGGCGGCCATGTCGGCTTCTAGCATGCCCGCGGCAATGAGCTGGCGATAAACACCGCTCCATTGTGCTTGATTGAGGGTTTTGCCGATGCCAAAGGTGCTGACTTTGTCGTGATTAAAGCGCTCAACTTGTGGGGTGGCTTTGCCCATGAGCACATCAATTAAATGGCCGACACCAAAGCGTTGGCCAGTGCGGAATACACAGGAAAGCGCCATCTGCGCAACCTGCGTGGCTTGCCAGGTTTCGACCGGGTGCAGGCAGTTATCGCATTGGTCGCAGGCACCGGGGTGGCTTTCGCCGAAGTAGCGCAGGATGGTTTGGTGGCGGCAGGCGGTGGATTCGCAGTAACCGAGCAAGGCGTCGAGTTTTAGGCGCTCTAGTCGTTTGCGCTCTTCTGAGGCTTCACCGCTATCGAGCATTTGCCGCATGGAGACGACGTCGCCCATGCCGTAGACCATCCATGCATTGGCGGGCTGGCCATCACGCCCTGCACGGCCGGTTTCCTGGTAATAGCCTTCCATGCTTTTGGGTAAGTCGAGATGCGCGACAAAGCGCACGTTGGGTTTGTCTATGCCCATGCCAAAAGCTATCGTCGCCACCATGATAATGCCTTCTTCACGCAGAAAGCGGCGCTGGTGGTGCTCACGCAATTGCGCAGGTAACCCGGCGTGGTAAGGCAACGCCGACCAGCCTTTTTCAACCAGCCAGGCGGCGGTTTCTTCGACCTTTTTGCGCGACAAACAATAGATGATGCCTGCATCATCTGGATGCTCCCGCTCTAAAAAGCTTACCAATTGTTGGCGCGCGTTATTCTTGATACCCACGTGGTAGCGGATATTCGGGCGGTCAAAACTGGAGACAAACTGGGCGGCGTTTTCTAAATTTAGCTGGCTGATGATTTCGGCACGCGTGGGGGCATCGGCGGTGGCGGTGAGCGCGATGCGCGGCACCTCGGGGAAGCGGTTATGCAGCACGGTGAGCTGGCGATATTCTGGCCTAAAGTCGTGCCCCCATTGCGACACGCAATGCGCTTCGTCAATGGCAAACAGGGCCAGGCCAACGTGCTGTTGTACTTCATCAAGCAGGCTTAAAAAGCTGCCGACCATTAGCCGCTCGGGGGCGACATAAAGCAGTTTGATTTCTCCGGCCATCACCTGGCGCGTAATACGGCTATTGTCTTCTGCACTCAAACTGGAGTTTAAAAAGGCAGCATTGACGCCCAATTGTTGCAGTGCTTCAACCTGGTCTTGCATCAAGGCAATTAATGGTGAAACGACAATTGCCAGGCCTTCGCGTGCGAGGGCGGGAATCTGGTAACACAGCGATTTGCCGCCTCCGGTGGGCATCAGCACCAGCGCATCTTGCCCGCCGATCACATGCTCAACGATGGCTTGCTGCTGGTGACGAAACTGCGAATAACCGAAGACGTCTTGAAGGATGTGTTGTGGCGAGGCGCTGGCCATGCTTAAAGAGCCTGGCTAGCCTAGGGTTTGCTGTAGGGATTGATTAAGGTATCAACGAGTGCATGCAAGGCTTGGCGCATTTGCTCTTCACTGACTTCCATCAGCAAACCATCCTCGAGGGCATCCTGGGCAATTTGTTTGAGTTCATCAAAATTTTCGGACATGACTTTGACCTTTTCGGTGCAGGAAACCACCGAACCATCGTCACGTACCCATTTTGGCCACTCATTTGTCATGCATTTACTCTCAATTGCGCTGTTCTAACGCTTGCAGCAATTTTACCAGCGCCTGGCCGCGATGGCTCATCTTGCTTTTTATTTCCAGGGGTAACTCAGCCACCGTTTTGCGCGTGGCCAGGTCCATAAACAACGGGTCATAGCCAAAGCCTTCACTGCCGCGAAACTCGCGCAGAATTTCACCCAGCCACAAGCCATCGGCAATGATAGGCTGCGGGTCTTGCGGTGAACGCACCAGGACTAACACGCTGTAAAAATAGGCACGGCGATCACTCTCACGCGACATCACTGTGAGTAACTTATCGTTGTTTCGTTCATCTTGCGTGAGCAGGCTATTGGCCGGTTGCGGGCCAGCATAGCGCGCCGAAATCACCCCCGGCGCCCCTTGCAAGGCATTCACACACAAACCTGAGTCATCTGCCAGCGCAGGCAACCCAGTGTGCGCACTGGCATGGCGGGCTTTGGCCAGGGCATTTTCAACAAAAGTGCCAAAAGGCTCGGGGCATTCCGGCACATTAAATTCGGCTTGCGATACGATCTCGATATTAAGCGGCGCCAGCACATGCGCGATTTCACGGATTTTGCCTTTATTGCCGGAGGCGATGACCAGTTTGTTGAATGGCAAGGCCATGTTTATACCTGCAATGCCTGTTGTTGAATGTTCGCTATTTCAGCAATGCCTTTGGCGGCTAAATCCAGCATCTGGTTCATGGTGTTGCGGCTAAATGGCTCGCCTTCGGCCGTGCCCTGAATCTCGACAAAGCCGCCGTTACCGGTCATCACCACGTTCATGTCCGTGTCGCAATCGGAGTCTTCGATGTAATCTAAATCTAATACCGGCGTGCCTTGATAAACGCCGACAGAAATGGCGCCCACAGAGTCCTTGATCGGGGTTTCTGTCAGCAGGCCTTTTTGCAACAGCGTAGATACGGCATCAACCATCGCCACATAGGCGCCGGTGATGCTGGCAGTGCGCGTGCCACCATCGGCCTGAATGACGTCACAGTCAAAATGGATGGTGCGCTCGCCGAGTTTTTGCAGGTCGATCACGGCGCGCAGGCTGCGGCCAATCAGGCGCTGAATCTCTTGTGTGCGGCCGCTTTGCTTGCCGCGTGCGGCTTCCCGGTCCATGCGCGAGCCAGTCGAACGTGGCAGCATGCCATATTCAGCCGTCACCCAACCCTGGCCTTTGCCTTTCAAAAAGCCAGGCACTTTTTCTTCTACGCTGGCGGTACAAATCACGTGCGTATCACCAAATTTCACCAGCACAGAGCCTTCGGCGTGCTTGGTGTAATGGCGGATAATTTCGATGGCACGCAACTGGTCGTTCGCGCGCTGGCTAGGTCTGATCATGGTTTACAACTTTCGGTTATTTAATGTGTTGCCGGGTTCTACCCAGCGCTTCCTGTATTTCGGCAATGGCTTTTTCAATTTCGTCATCGGTCAGGTCCAGCGCATATTGACTGGGCGGTGCCGTGGTTTCATTCATCATGGTGGTCGTCACGTCTACCGGCAAATCCAGCGTTGAGATCGTTAGCGGGCTGGTCACGCGCTGCCCCCATTGCAAGGCAATCGCGCTCATATTATCGCCCACCGTGATGCTGGCATGATCCGCATCATCCAACAGCCTGCTCACACCATCATTGATATCTGCCGCCAGCATATGCTGTGCCATGCTTATTTCTGGCACCGCATTCCACACGCCATCCGAGCACAGCATAATGACATCGCCTTCACGCAGTGGAATCGGTGCCGCCAAATCGACCTGCGGCGAGCGATCGCCACCCATACAATTATAAATTTTATTACGGTGCGGGTGATGGTCTACTTCATCAGCGGTGATTTTACCTTCGCGCAACAACGACTGCACCACCGAGTGATCTTCGGTCTGAAACTCCACCAGGCCATTGCGGTAGAGATACGCGCGCGAATCGCCCACATGCGCACAAAACAATTTGTTGTGCTGGATCAGCGCGACGACAATGGTGGTGCGTGGTGACTCCAGCAAGCGCTTTTGCAAACGCACATTTTCAATCACGTCATGCGCCTGGGTGATTTGCTCGCGCAAAAACTGCGCAGGCTGGGTAATTAAAGGCCGCGACTCACGCTGAAACGCTTCTATCATGGTTTTGACCGCGATTTCGGCAGCCACATCGCCATGCTGGTGCCCCCCCATGCCATCGGCCAACACCATAAAAATGGCATGCCTGTGATAAGAATACGCCAGCCTGTCCTGATTATATGGCCGCGGCCCCTGGCGGCTGCCTTGTGCAATGGTGAACTTCATAGCGGTTTGTTCAGCACCTTGATGATTTTATCCACCAGCGACCCGCGCGGATCTTCTGCCACACGGATGCCGATCATTTTTTTCTGTAATGAGAACACGCTTTGCGGCCGAGATAAATAATCCAGCTGCATGCATTCATCAATAATCGCCAGCAATTTTTCAGAGTATATCTGTTTACCCAACGCCATCGCAGGCACCAGCGTATCATTTTTCAGCCGCAAATTGGCCGAGACAGGCGATGCGCGCTGCAAACAGGCGTACATGCTGGCGCCTATGCTGTAAATATCGCTCCATGGCCCCAGGTGTTTGCGGTCTATATATTGCTCTGGCGGCGCAAAACCCGGCGTGTAAGTCGGCGCCAACGTCACCTCAGACAAGGCCTGGCGCGCCGATCCGAAGTCCAGCAGCATCGGTGAGCCATCGAGGCGGATATAAATATTGGCCGGTTTGATATCGAGGTGCAGCAATTTGCGCGTATGCACCTCGCGCAAACCATTGAGCAACTCGACAAACATGCGGATCAAAAAGCTCTCGGGCACCGGCTGCGACAAGGCCATGATGTAATCTTGCAGTGATTTGCCGCGCTCGTACTTCATCACCATGTAAACGGTATTGTTGGCACGGAAGAAGTTTTTCACGCGCACGATGTTTTTGTGCTCGATATTGGCTAGCGCCAGGCCTTCTTCAAAAAAGCACTTCATGCCATGTTTGTAGGCAGCTTCGTTTTTACCGTTGGAGCGAATATGTGTGTGTTCGTCACGCTCTGCCAGCGTTACCGGCATATATTCTTTAATCGCAACGGTGTTTTTTTGCGGGTCTTGCGCCAGATAGACGAAGCTAAACCCGCCCAGACTCAACACCCGTGTAATGGTGTAGTCATGCAGCGCAGTGCCTACCGGCAAGGCAAAATCAAATTTATTAGAGAGCTTCACTAACGCTTTAACGTCACAATCATGGCTTTTATTAAGGGAAACCCTGCATTCAATTGCTTGCCGTGCTACCACAAGTGCAGGTTTCTTTTATCTATGCGCTATTTTCGCATATCGATAGCGCATTTGATACAATCGTCCAGTTTGCTCGGAGACGCAAGGTAGCCACGAAAATGACCACAAAAAAAACCACCAACAATCAACCTATTTTAAGCATGACTGGCTTTGCCGCAAGCGAAGCCCGATTTCCGGGCGGCCTGCTGCTGATTGAACTGCGGGCAGTCAATCATCGCTACCTGGAGCTCAATGTCAAAATCGAAGACAGCTTACGCCAGTTTGAAGCGCAGATTCGCGAGCAACTGCAAACCCGCCTTGGCCGCGGCAAAGTCGAGTGCCGGATGAGCCTCAAGAGTGATGCCGCTGCAACCACGCTCGCACTCAACCCGGCTATGGTGACGCAGATTGCACAAACACTCAGCGAGCTGCAACAACATTTTCCGCAAGCACAACCGATCAACCTGGTCGACGTGTTCAAATTGCCCGGCGTCTTGCAAACTGAAGCCGCGGATGCCGAGGCCATGGCGCAAAGCGTGCAAAGCGGATTGTCGCAAGGCATTGATGAACTGATCGCCGCGCGTGCACGTGAGGGCGAAAAGCTCAAACAGGTATTGCTCGACCGCCTGCAAGGTGTGCGTGAACAAATCGGCATCGTTAAACCACTGTTGCCCGCGCTAGTGAGCCAATATCAAGAAAAACTGACCGCCAAACTGCGCGAAGCCATGCAGGCAGATGACGACCGCGTGCGCCAGGAAATCGTGCTCTATGCACAGCGCATTGATGTCGATGAGGAATTGGCGCGCTTGCAATCGCACATTACCGAGATGGACCGCATCCTACAGGCCGGTGGTGCCATGGGTAAAAAACTGGACTTTTTGATGCAGGAAATGAACCGCGAAGCCAATACCTTGGGCTCAAAATCGGTTGCGATTGAAACGACGCAGGTCTCTATGCAACTCAAAGTGCTGATCGAACAAATGCGCGAGCAGATTCAAAACATTGAATAAACAGCTCACGCTGCACCAAAATCGTGATTCCAAAACGCACCGCAATGGTGCGTTTTGTTTTGGTAGCAACAGTTTAAAAAGAATAACCATATGATTTAAAACACTATTATTTGCTGGCACACGGCTTGCTCTTATTTAATTGAATTTTACAAGTAAGGCAAAGGTCCAGCATCATGACGCAATCGGCCAAACAGTTTTTTGATGAAATGCAGGGCTATGGGGGCAATGTCCGCGCGATTTACCAGGCGTATAACCGCTGGTTAAGCGATGTACCCACACAACAGCTGGCGGCCAAGCGTGCCGAAGCGGAGGTATTGTTCCGCCGTGTGGGCATTACCTTTAACGTCTATGGTGAGGAAGATGGTGCCGAGCGCCTGATTCCGTTTGACGTGATTCCACGCATGATTTCAGCCAGTGAGTGGGCACACCTGGCCAAAGGCGCCGTGCAGCGCGTGCGCGCACTCAATATGTTTTTGCATGATATTTATCATGATCAGGAAATCATCAAGGCAGGCATTGTACCCAATAGCATTTTGACTAATAGCCAGTACCGGCCCGAAATGGTCGGCGTAACGGTGCCCAACCAGGTCTATGCGCACGTGGCGGGCATAGACCTGGTGCGCACCAGTGAATCGCAGTTTTACGTGCTGGAAGACAACTTGCGCACACCGTCTGGCGTCTCGTACATGCTGGAAGACCGCAAGATGATGATGCGCTTGTTTCCGGATTTATTTAAAAAATATCCGATTGCGCCAGTCGAGCATTATCCGCACGTGTTACTCAACAACTTACGCTCGGTGGCGCAAACTGGTGTCACCGACCCGACCGTGGTGTTACTTTCACCAGGTGCCTATAACAGTGCCTATTTTGAACATGCCTTCCTCGCCCAGCAGATGGGCATTGAGCTGGTAGAAGGCCAAGATTTGTTTGTCCGCAATAACGCCGTCTACATGCGCACCACGCAAGGCCCGCAAAGGGTGGACGTGATTTACCGCCGCATTGACGACGACTTCCTTGACCCTCTGGTGTTCAAGCCCGACTCCCTGTTGGGCGTGCCAGGTCTGCTCTCCGTCTACCGCAATGGTGGCGTCACGTTAGCCAACGCCGTAGGCACCGGCGTGGCTGATGACAAGGCGACGTATATTTACGTGCCGGAGATGATCAAGTTCTATCTGGGTGAGTCTCCCATCCTGCAGAACGTGCCTACGTATCAACTCAGCAAGGAAGATGATCTGGCCTACGTGCTGGATCATCTGCCCGAGCTGGTCGTGAAAGAAGTACAAGGCTCTGGCGGCTACGGCATGCTGGTTGGCCCCACTGCCAGCAAACAGGAAATTGAAGAATTCAGATTACGTATTGTTTCTAAACCCGCGAATTATATTGCACAGCCTACGCTGGCACTGTCGACCTGCCCAACGCTGGTCGAACAAGGCATTGCGCCACGCCATGTCGATTTGCGCCCGTTTGTGCTGTCAGGCAAAACGGTCAGTGTGGTACCTGGTGGCTTGTCGCGTGTGGCACTCAAAGAAGGTTCATTGGTGGTGAACTCGTCACAAGGCGGTGGCACCAAAGATACCTGGGTGCTCGAGCGTGATGATGTGTGCGTAGAAACCCTGCAACCGCAAATGGCTGCACAACAAGCGAATCAAGAGGCCGTGATATGTTAAGCCGTACCGCAGATCATTTATATTGGATGGCACGTTATATAGAGCGCACCGAAAACGTGGCGCGCGTGCTGGATGTCACTTATAACATGTCGTTGCTGCCATCAGACAGCAGTGATGAAGCCGCGCTGTGGGATACGGTGCTGGAAATCGCCGGTATCCGTGATATCTATGACAAAACCTATAAAGAACTCAATGCCACCAGTGTGATTAAACATCTGGTGATGGATAGCAATAACCCATCAAGCATTTATAGCTCTTTGCGTAGCGCCCGTGAAAACGCGCGAGCTGTGCGCGTGGCCATGACCACCGAAACCTGGGAAAATATGAACACGCTATGGCTGGAGTTTGGCCAATATATCAAGCAAGACCTAACAGTCAGCGGCTTGAGCGAGTTTTGCGAATGGGTCAAAAGCCGCTCGCATTTATTCCGCGGCGTGTGCTTTGGCACCATGTTGCGCGATGAAGCATTTAGCTTTGTGCGCCTGGGCACGTTTATGGAGCGCGCCGACAATACCGCGCGCCTGCTCGATGTGAAATATGAATTTTTAATCCCCATGCAAGAGGCCAATAACGGCGCGGTGGATTATTACGAATGGAGCGCGGTGCTGCGCTCGGTGTCGGCGTTCCAGGCCTACCAAAAAGTCTACCGCGATGCGATTGAGCCGATGAAAGTGTCTGAGCTTTTGATTTTGCGTGAAGATATGCCGCGCTCACTGCATGCCTGCTACGCCGAAATCATGCCGATTTTGCGCCAGGTGGCCGGTAGCCGCCAAACCGAGGCGGAGCGCCTGGCCGGGCAAATGCATGCCAAACTACACTACGGCCGCATGCTGGATATTTTAAAAGATGGCGTACACCACTTTTTAGATGAGTTTATTTTAGCCAACCGCAAACTAGGTGAAGAAATACAACGCAATTTTTTAAGTGCGACGGCCTGACACCATAGATTGCCATGAATCCCCTCATGCGCAGACTGTTAAAAACAGCGCTGCGCTTTTGACGTTGGTACTCACAATATTATGTTACTCAATATTGAACACCAGACACACTATGCGTTTAGCGAGGTGGTGCAATACACCATACAACAACTACGCCTGACGCCGCGCAATGGTGAGGGTCAACAGGTCAAAGATTGGCAGATCAAGGTCAATGGACAACTCATCGCGTTTGAAGATGCCTTTGGCAATCTGGCCCACACTCTGGTCATAGACCAGCCACATGAGGAACTGCTCATCACCGTCTGCGGTGAAGTGGAAACCGGCGTTGAACCTACACCACCCGCACGCCCCTTACCGCTAGACGTCTATCTGCGAGAGACACCGCTGACGCAGGCGGATGCCGCCATGGCGGCGTTTGCACGCCAATTTGCCACTGCGCCGTTGACGGACATGATGCAGGCCTTGCGTGAACAAATGCAATATATCCAGGGCGCAACCCAGGTCGACACCACTGCAGCCGAAGCTTTTCGGCTAGGCAAAGGCGTGTGCCAGGACCATGCGCACGCCTTTATTGGCTGCTGCCACCAGTTGGGTTTACCAGCGCGCTACGTGAGTGGCTACCTGTTCACCGCCAACGGCAACCTGATGCAAACCCATGCCTGGGTCGATGTCTGGCAACACGACCACTGGCTGGGGCTGGACGTCTCTAACGGTATATTGACCAACGAAACGCATGTCAGACTGGCGACCGGGCTAGACTACCGCAGCGCCAGCCCGATGACTGGTTCGCGCATGGGCGGCGGTCGTGAAGGCATGGCAAGCATGGTGCATGTCAACCAGCACGGTAGCCTGACCGACAAACAGCGTGCGCAATATCAACAGCAACTGCGGCAGCAAGCACAGGCAGCGCAGCAGTAATCGCTACGCATGCTATGATGATTTTTTAACCCCTATTTTTCGCTCTTTACGCTTATGACTTACTGTGTCGGTATTTTGCTGGAACAAGGCCTGGTGCTAGCGTCGGACACGCGCACCAATGCGGGCGTCGATCAGGTGGCGATTGCAACCAAGATGCATGTGTTTGAAGTGCCTGGCGAGCGCATGATTGTGCTGCTAACGTCAGGCAACCTGGCCATTACCCAATCGGTGGTCAACCTGTGCCGCGAACAGCTCAAATCGCCTGAACCGCATGCGCACCTGCATAATGTGCAGTCGCTGTTTGAAGCCGCCACTGTGGTGGGGGCCGCCATGCGCACAGTGCATCAGCGCGATGGCAAATCGCTCAAAGAGCACAACATAGACTTCAGTGCCAGCATTCTGGTGGCAGGGCAAATCAAAGGCGAAAAAGCGCGCCTGTTCAATGTCTATGCCGCCGGTAACTTTATTGAGGCCACCGCAGATACGCCTTATCTGCAAATCGGCGAAACCAAATACGGCAAGCCGATTATTGATCGCGTGATCAAACATCAAACCAATGTCACAGATGCGGTAAAATGCGTGCTGATTTCATTTGACTCCACCATCCGCAGCAATATTTCTGTGGCCTTACCGATTGATTTGATGATATACCGCACTGACACCTTTAGCGCCGACTGTCGGCAACGACTGACGGAAGATGATCCTTATTACGCCAGCACCCGCAAGGGCTGGGGCGAAGGGCTCAAATCCGTTTTTTCTTCACTGCCTAATCCTGAATGGTGTGCCTCATGAGCCAAGGTCATTTATTTGTGATTTCTGCTGCTTCCGGGGCGGGTAAAACCAGTCTGGTGCGCGCCATGCTGGCGCAAGACCCGATTTTAAAACTGTCGGTGTCGCATACCACGCGCACACCGCGCCCAGGCGAAGAAGATGGGATTCATTACCATTTTGTCCCTGAGTCGGCGTTTATGGACATTTTGGATAAGGGCGGCTTTCTCGAAAGCGCGCATGTACACAACGCGCGTTATGGCACCGCGCAAAGTGAGGTCGAAAACGCATTGGCCTCCGGGCGCGATGTCATTCTCGAGATCGACTGGCAAGGCGCACAACAGATTCGCACCCTGTTTCCACATGTCACCTCCATTTTTATTTTGCCGCCGTCGATTGATGCACTGGCGCACCGCCTGAACAATCGCGGCCAAGACAGCGAAGCGGTGATTACGCAACGGCTGGCCGCCGCGCGCGAGGAGATGCGTCACGTGCATGAGTTTGATTATGTTACAATTAATGATAATTTTGACGTGGCCTTGCAGGATCTGATGGCGATTGTTCGCGCCCAGCGCTTGCAGTTAAACCGCCAGGTAGCCTGCCACGCGTCATTGATTCAATCACTTACCTGACAGCGCGGCGCACAGGCGCGGCTTGTAGGCTCACATATTAAGAGGTTTTTATGGCACGTATTACTGTCGATGATTGCTTGGACAACATCTCAAACCGTTTTCAATTGACATTGGTGGCTGCTTATCGCGCCAGACAAATAGCCAATGGCTCAGACCCATTAGTCAGTGGTTACTCACAAAAAGACAAACCAACCGTGATTGCCTTGCGCGAAATCGCCGCCGGCAAAGTCGGTGTAGAACTGTTAGAAAAAAAGGGCCAAGCATAAACAGCTATGCCCCACAGCCAAGGCGATTCTGCCCATCGCAAGTCCAGGTCTCCCCTGGAAGAAGTGGACTTGCTCCCTGCTGACCGTGAGGACTCTCCCCTTACCCAGCTAATCCGCAAGTATCTCAACGAAGAAGAAGTGCAACTGGTCTGGCAAGCGTATCGCTATGCCGAGCAGGCGCATGCCGGCCAAACCCGCAAGACCGGCGAACCCTACATCACCCACCCGATTTCAGTGGCCTGTATTCTGGCCCAGTTACATCTCGACCTACCTACCCTACTGGCGGCGTTGCTGCATGACGTGGTGGAGGATACCGAGGTCGACAGTGCAGCGATTGCCGAACGCTTTGGCAAACAGGTGGCTGACCTGGTCGATGGCCTGACCAAGCTCGATAAAGTAGAGCTGCAAACGGCTACCCAGGCACAAGCTGAAAACTTCCGCAAAATGCTGCTGGCCATGAGCCAGGATGTGCGTGTGATTCTGGTCAAACTGGCCGACCGCCTGCACAACATGCAAACGCTGGAGGCGATGCGGCCAGAAAAACAAAAACGCATTGCGCGCGAAACGCTGGAAATTTACGCCCCCATTGCCAACCGGCTAGGCCTGAACCCGATCTACCACGAGCTGGAAGACTTAAGCCTCAAATACCTCTACCCTAACCGCCACCGCGTCATTGATAAAGCGATTCGCCTGGCACGCGGCAACCGCAAAGAGGTCATCAGCAAGATTCTGGAAGCCATCCAAAACCAACTGAAGCAATACCATATTGAATATGATGTAGAGGGTCGCGAAAAACACCTTTACAGCATTTATAAGAAAATGGCCGAAAAATCGATGAAATTGTCGCAAATTGGCGACATTTACGGTTTTCGTGTCATCGTTAAAGACACGGCGGCCTGCTATCTGGCGCTTGGCGCATTGCATGCCTTGTATAAGCCTATCCCTGGCCGTTTTAAAGACTATATTGCAATCCCCAAGGCCAATGGTTACCAGTCTTTGCACACCACGCTGTTTGGCCCGTTTGGTACGCCGATCGAGGTACAAATCCGTAGCCAGGAGATGCACAACATTGCCGATGCGGGCGTCGCCGCGCACTGGCTGTATAAAACCACCGATGCACATCTGACCAAACTACAACAGCAAACCCACCAATGGCTGCAGCGCTTGGTTGAAATCCAGACCGAAAGTGACGATAGCCACGAGTTTCTGGAAAACTTTAAAGTCGACTTGTTCCCGGACGAAGTCTATGTGTTCACGCCTAAAGGCAACATCATGGCCTTGCCGCGTGGCTCGACTGCGGTCGACTTTGCCTATGCCGTGCATTCTGACGTCGGCAACAGTTGTGTCGCGGTGAAAATCAATAACGAACTGGCCCCGCTACGCACAGAAATGCGAAATGGCGACCATGTCGAGATCATCACGGCGCCCCTGGCCAAACCGAATCCGGCCTGGCTCAACTATGTGGTCACCGGCAAAGCCCGCTCGCATATCCGCCACTACCTTAAAACCGTGAAAGTGGAAGAATCGGCGCAACTGGGCGAGCGCATGCTCAATGTCGCTTTGCGCGCCATGCATATAGAACCGGCCGAGATTAGTGACAAGCAATGGCAAAAAGTCATGAACGACTATGGCAGCAAAACCCGCCAGGCTATTCTGACCGACATTGGCCTTGGCAAACGCAACAGCCTGATGGTCGCCCATCAGTTGCTGGCGCATCCGTCAGATACTGAAGAAAAATCTGGCAAAGTGCTGGATACCATCACCATCCGCGGCTCAGAAGGCATGGCGGTGCAGTTTGCGCCTTGCTGCCGCCCGATTCCTGGCGACCCGATTTTGGGCTTTATCAATAAAGACAAAGGCCTGGTCATTCACACCCACGATTGCCCGGCCATTCGCAAGTTCAGGCTGGACCCGGAAAAATGGCTGGATGTGGAGTGGGATGCCGATCCGAAAAAACTGTTCAGCGTTAATTTACGCATTACAGTGGTCGACGAGCGCGGCATGCTGGCCAAAATTGCAGCGACCATCTCTAATGCGGATGCCAACATTGATAACGTCAGTGTCGAGGTCAGCGATGGCAGCCAGTATTCTAACGTCAACTTTACCGTGCAGGTGCATAACCGCGTGCACCTGGCGACCCTGATCCGTAACCTGCGCAAAATTCAGCAAATTGTGCGCATCAACCGGGTCAAAGGTAACCAGCTGGAACAACGTATCCAGTAATCGCACCTGAGCCAGCATGCGCCCCTTGAGCGAAATCAAAGGTTTTTCGCCTGCCTTGTGCAGCCAGCTGGCAAAACTGGGCATCCAGTCCGTGCAAGCGTTGTTGCTGCATTTGCCGCTACGCTACCTCGATGAAACCCGCATCACCGCCATCCGTGACTTACGCCTGGGTGACCAGACACAAATTGAAGGCGTGGTGCTGCACAACGAGGTCGCCTACAAACCGCGAAAAATGCTCAATGTCAGGTTGCAAGACGACACTGGCCTCATCAATCTGCGCTTTCTGCACTTTTACCCTAGCCAGGTGGCTGCCATGCAAACTGGTCAGCGTTTACGTGTCTTTGGCGAAGTGCGGCCCGGTTTTTTTGGCTACGAAATGGTGCACCCGACGCAGCGCAAGGTTGATGAAGATACGCCGATCAATAGCGCACTGACGCCCGTCTACCCGAGCACTGCTGGCCTGGGTCAATCGGCTATTCGCAAAGCCATGCACCTGGTGTTGAAAGCAGAAAATTTGCAAGAAACCCTGCCCGACTGGGTCTACCAATCCATGCAGTTGCCCAGTTTTGCCAGAAGCTTACAGTTGCTGCACCAACCCCCACCTGAGGTTGCGCTGGCCTCACTGGAAGACCACACGCACCCAGCCTGGCAACGGCTGGCCTACGACGAACTGCTGGCGCAGCAATTATCGATGCGCCAGCATTATGCGCGGCGCAAGCAATCGCGCGCACCCGCGATCTCTGCCTCAACAACACTGGTGGCCAGCCTGCTCGCTAATCTGCCATTTACACTCACTGCCGCCCAGCAAAAAGTGGTGGCCGAAATTGGGCATGACCTGGCGCAGCCACACCCGATGCAACGCCTGCTGCAAGGCGATGTGGGCAGCGGCAAAACCATTGTTGCCTGCCTGGCAGCCTTGCAATTGATAGAGCATGGCTGGCAAGTCGCCATGATGGCTCCCACCGAGATCCTGGCCGAACAGCATTACAAAAAATTGTGTGACTGGCTACAGCCACTGGGCATCACCGTGGCCTGGCTCACTGGCAGCCAACACAAAAAGCAGCGTGAGCAATCACTCGCCCTGATTGCCAGCGGCGAGGCTATGTTGGCCGTCGGCACGCATGCCCTGTTTCAGGAGGATGTGCAGTTCAAAAAACTGGGCTTAGCCATTGTGGATGAACAGCACCGCTTTGGCGTTGGTCAACGGCTGGCCTTACGCAAAAAAGGCCAGCACAGCCAACTGGAGCCGCACCAGCTCATGATGTCTGCCACGCCGATCCCGCGTACTTTGTCCATGAGCTATTACGCCGACCTCGATGTGTCGGTCATTGATGAGCTGCCACCCGGCCGTACGCCGATTATCACCAAACTGGTGGCCGATGACAGACGTGAAGAAATCTTGCAGCGCGTACACGACGCCTGCGCCCAAGGGCATCAGGCTTATTGGGTGTGCCCGTTGATTGAAGAGTCAGAAGTGCTGCAATTACAAACAGCCAATGACACCTTTGCCTATATGCAACAGACTTTTCCTCAACTCAAAGTGGGTCTGGTGCATGGCCGTATGAAACCCGCCGAGAAACAGGCCGTGATGCAGGCGTTTTCGGCCAATGAGATTCACCTGCTGGTGGCCACCACGGTGATTGAGGTCGGCGTCGATGTGCCGAATGCGAGTTTAATGGTGATTGAACATGCCGAGCGCATGGGGTTAAGCCAGTTGCATCAGCTACGTGGCCGTGTTGGCCGTGGCGCGGCCAAAAGCACCTGCATTCTGCTCTATAGCAAACAACAATGTTCGCAAATTGGGCGGCAGCGTTTAAAGGTGATTTTTGAAAGCAATGATGGCTTTCAAATCGCCCAGGCCGATTTGCATATTCGCGGCCCCGGCGAGTTGCTGGGCACACGCCAAAGTGGTGTCCCCATCCTGAAGATTGCCGATCTGGAGCGGGATATCGCACTGCTGGAAACCGCCAAAATCACCGCAGACCAATTATTGCAACGTGAACCGGCCGCCGTGGCGGCCCATTTACAACGCTGGTTAAGTCAGGGTGAAGAATGGATCAAGGTTTAACCCAGCCTGCTACGCAAGACCTTGCGCTGGCTGGTGGTTGAGGATGGCTTGCCGCCGCCTGGCGTGGCTGACTGCAAGCTGGCCTCAAACTCATGTAAAGGCAATGGGCGGCTAAACAGGTAGCCCTGAAAAGCATGACAGCCCATGCTTTGCAACATGGCCATTTGCTGCTGCATCTCTACCCCTTCTGCAATCACGCTGTGGCTCAGGTTTTTGCCCATATTAATGATGGTCTGCACAATAAATGAATCGTAATTGTTATGGACGATGTCCTTGATAAAACTGCGGTCTATTTTTAACTCGTCGAGTGGTAATCGCTTTAATACCGATAACGAAGACTGGCCGATGCCAAAATCATCCAGCGAGAAAGTGATGCCCAGCACTTTCAACGCATTAATCTTTTCAATCACCTCATCAATATTTTTCACGATCAGGCTTTCGGTCAGCTCCAAACGCAAGCATTTGGCATCGCAACCACTGGCCAACACCGTCTCTTTGACCATCTGCACAAAGTCTGGCTGGCTAAACTGGATGGCACTGACATTGACTGACAATTTAAGCTTTGCCGTCGCCGCAGACTGCGACCAATGTTTAAGTTGCGCACACGCTTGCGCCAGCACCCATTGCCCAATCGACACAATTTCACCGGTTTCTTCGGCAATCGGAATAAACTGGTCCGGCGGAATCATGCCCAGGGTCGGATGCTGCCAACGCAATAAGACTTCAGCACCGGTTGGCTGCTGCAACTCATTGACTTGCACCTGGTAATACAACAGCAATTGTTTGCCCTGCAGCGCAAAAGCCAATTCGTTCTCCAGCGTGGCGCGCATTTCAACCGCCGGGTGCACAGCTTCGTCGTACATTTGAATACTGTTGAGGTTATCCGACTTTTTAGCCTGGTACATGGCAATATCGGCGCGCCGCAATACTTCGTCCTCTTTATACAAATCACCCAAAAACATGCAAATACCAATGCTGGGGGCGGTGCGGTATTTACTGTTTTGCAGCTCGAATGGTTGCGAAAATACCGCCATCATTTTTTCGGCCGTGGCTTGCGCCGCAGCAACCGCTTCTGCCTTGTCGGTAGATAACTCATCCAGCACGGCAATAAATTCATCGCCACCCATGCGTGCGATGGTGTCTTTTTTACGTAAACATTGCTGCAAGCGCAACGCCACTTGCTGTAATAACTCATCGCCGGCCTGATGGCCTTTGCTGTCATTCAGGCCTTTAAAGTTATTTAAATCCAGGCACAACACGGCGCCATAACTCTGGTGGCGCACGCAACGCGCAAAGGCCTGGTTGAGACGGTCTGTGAGCAGGCGCCGATTTGGCAGACCGGTCAAAAAGTCATAATAGGCCAGCTGGTGTACTTTTTTATTATCCAGATTAGAGGCAATGCGTAATGAGATATTTTCGCGCAAACTGGTGGCCAGGCTGCGGCCAGCCACCGTCACATAAAACACATAGACCATAAACAACACCGCGAGCGCCAACGAGACTGAGCTACCATGAATTAAAAAGCGTGGAATCATGAAGAGCACAATGCCGCCGCTAAACAAGTTAGTACTTAAGGTGTCTACCGAGTAAATCACAATACCGGCGCCCGACACGCCAACCAGGGCAAAAATCAAGAACGCCTGGTGTGCGGTATCAGCCTCTGGGAAGAGTAAAATGCCGCCCAGGCCCCAGGCCAGACCGCAAAAACAGGTGCTGGCGCGAAACCACTGCAGCCATTGGCGGCTATGCAACTCGCGTTGCTGGTCTTTTTCGTATTGATAAGTCAGATAGGCCCGAATGCCATAGGCCACGAGAAAAATACTGGACCACACCGCTAGAATGACGTGGTCTATCAGGTGCCGCTGCACGAGCAAAAGCGCAATCATGACCACGATGGCAGCCATCAATGATCTACGATTGTTTGCATACAGCATGCCCACAATTTCTGCGTGCAGCGCCGATGATTCCGCCGTCGTGTTCAACGCACGTATCCCCTATGTATATTATTGTTAATCTCTTAACAACGGTTATGTCAGGCCGATACTTTAGTTTACCTTTGTTATGATGCGCCCAAATGCAGGAAAAAACACCATGCAGGATGTGGTTTTTAATCGAAAATAAGCAAAAAAATGTCAGCGATGCAACCAATGCCATACCAACCTAGTGTAGCGCGGCATCACCACATACACCATGAGTGCAACCACCACCGCCGTCACCACAAAGGTATGCAGCAGGCGGCTTTGCGGCAGACCACCGGCATCGAGCAACGGCACCACCAATAGCGGCACCACGCTCACCAACGGAAAAATGGCCGACCAGGTCAGTAAAAACTGCTTCCAGCGCACAGGCGGTTTGGCTGGTGGTTGCATGCCCTGCAAAAACAAAAAGTCTAAGCCACTATTCACCTGGTAGCGGTCCTCGCCCGCCAGCAAATGGCTCACCTTGGCAATCAATGCCTTGCGTACAGGTGAATCCAGCCATTGCTTGAGATGCTGCTCTGTTTGATAACGTATCATCACCGAATAGGTGTCGGTATACCCCGCCACAGGCCGGATGATATGCCAATCGAGCAAACCCTCAGAGGCGCGGCAGACTGGGCCAATCTCGTTTAACCATGCCTCGTACTCACGCTGAAACGGCGGGCTGACGCGGTGGGTGATCACCACACTTGCGCCTTGCGCAGCAGTTGCTGCTGTCACAGCATTCCCCATATTGCCTCCTTAGTGTTTGTTCAATGGCCGATATTTAAGCCACAAACAGTGGTTTGAGCTCGGCCACGGCTAAATCGATAAATCCGCGCAATTTGGGCGGCATAAAGCGCTGTTTGGGATAAACCAGATGCACGGCATCTGCTTGCCCGCGCCATGCAGGTAACACCCGTTGCAAACGGCCAGCCTGCACGGTGGGCTGGCAGATAAAAGCAGGCAGCAATGCCACACCTTGCCCGCTTTCAGCCATCGCCCGTACCACACCGATACTGTTCACCAGTGTGCGCCCTTCTAGCGGCACGCGGATAGCAGTCGCCCCTTGCTGCAACTCCCAGTGATGGCGCCCCATGGGCGTAAATTGCACCGTCTGGTGCTGGCCAAGATCAGCCGGCGTGACAATCTGCCCGGCAGACTGCAAATAGTGCTGGCTGGCAAACAAGGCCCATTGTATGGTGCCCAACGATTTGGCAACCAAACTCGAATCACGCAATTCGCCAGTGCGCAGCGCAACATCGACCCCCTCCGCCACCAGGTCAACATAACGCTCGGTCAGCATCAGCTCCAGCGACAACGCCGGATAAGTTTGCTGCATCTGCGCCACCAGCCCACCCAGCAAGGCGTCACCCAGGTCGGCTGGGGCCGTCACCTTTAATACCCCTTGTGGTTGCTGGCGGGCTTCATCCAGCGCCGCTTCTGCCTCCAGCAAATAGCCCAAGCCGGTAGCCGCATGTTCAAAGTACATGGCCCCTGCTTCTGTCAGGCTTAAGCGACGTGTCGTGCGCTGTAGCAAGGTCACCCCTAGCCGTTGCTCCAGCCGCGCCACACGCGTGCTAATGGTAGACGTTGGCAAGCCCAGCTGACGGGCAGCCGCGCTAAAACTGCCCGCCTGCACCACCTTCACAAACACTGCTGTTTCGTTAAAGTCCATGCTCAATCGCCAATTATTCATTTAAATGAAAAGTGATTTCACATTTAACCATCTAGTGCCTTAAAAGTCATGTGTTTATAGTGTCAACCATGCAAACACGCAAACCACTTTGAAAGGGCATCATCATGAAAAAACTGGCTTTTATCAAACGTAGCAATGGCAACCACTGGGTCGGTGACGGCTTTCCGGTACAGAGCATTTTTTCTTACCGTGATATTGCCAATGATATTTCTCCTTTTTTGCTGATGGATTACGCCGGGCCTGCCAGTTTTGAGCCAACCACACACAGACGCGGCGTCGGCCAACACCCGCACCGCGGCTTTGAAACAGTGACCATTGTTTACGATGGCCAGGTCTCACACCACGACTCGACCAATGCCGGTGGCACCATCGGCCCGGGTGAAGTGCAGTGGATGACCGCAGGCAAAGGCATTATTCACGAGGAATACCACGGCGACGACTATGCACGCACGGGTGGCCCATTTGAAATGATCCAGTTATGGGTCAACCTGCCTGCCAAGGACAAAATGACCGCGCCAGGCTATCAGGGCATTACCCGTGAGCAGATCCCAGAAGTCGCGTTGCCAGATGAGGCAGGTAAAGTGCGCGTGATTGCCGGTGAATATGCAGGCCAGAAAGGCCCAGCCAATACCTTCAGCCCGATGAATGTGTGGGATGTGCGCCTCAATGCAGGCACACGCACCACCTTCACCTTGCCAGAAGGCCATACCACCGCCATTTTTGTACTGCATGGCGCGGTAAAAACCGGCGAAGTGCATACCATTCGCCCGGCTGAACTGGCCGTGATGCAACGCGAAGGCAATGAGTTGGTATTACAGGCGCAGCAAGACACCGTGTTGCTATTACTCAACGGTGAGCCGCTGAATGAGCCTGTGGTGGGTCATGGCCCATTTGTCATGAACAGCTGGGAAGAAATTGACCAGGCCATTAATGACTTTAACCAGGGCCGTTTTGCCACCGCATAACAGCTTGTAAAGTAATCCATTATTAAAAAAAGAAACGCGGTCGTCAGCATGTGTACGCGACGCTGACGACCGTGATTTCTAAACAATCTAACTATCTTGAGAGGATATTCATCATGAACAACAAACCTTATGTACGCCTGGACCGTGACAACGCTGTCGTTTTGCTGGTAGACCACCAGGCTGGCCTGCTATCACTGGTGCGCGATATTGAGCCAGACCGTTTTAAGAACAATGTATTGGCCTTGGCCGATGCCGCCAAGTTTTTTAACCTGCCGACCATTTTGACCACTAGCTTTGAAACCGGCCCCAATGGCCCGTTGATGCCTGAGCTCAAAGCACTGTTTCCAGATGCACCTTATATCGCCAGACCAGGCCAGATCAACGCCTGGGACAACGAAGACTTCGTCAAAGCCATTAAAACCACCGGCAAAAAGCAATTGATTATCGCCGGCGTCGTCACCGAGGTTTGCGTGGCCTTCCCTGCGCTGTCTGCGATTGCAGAAGGATTTGAAGTCTTTGTGGTGGGCGATGCCTCAGGCACCTTTAACGAATTAACCCGCGATGCCGCCTGGCGCCGCATGGAGGCTGCCGGCGCGCAAATGATGACCTGGTTTGGCGTCGCCTGCGAACTGCACCGCGATTGGCGTAACGATATCGAAGGCCTGGGTGCCTTGTGCGCCAACCATATTCCTGACTATCGCAATTTGATGACGGCGTTCAATGCGCAACAAGCCAGGTAAAAAAATGGCAAATTGCAGAGGCATATGAAACTTTTTGAGAGTACTTTTTGTCTAAATATGTGCATGGCATTTTTCTGTGCAACAGTATATGGCGTTTCCTACATCACAATAGGAAAATAGCCGATTAAGTATTCAGGTCAATTAGCGTAATCTGCAATTGTCGCGTTTGAAATGAAGTGTCGAATGCATTTCGAGTTTCATTCATAACAAGACAAATACGGCAGCCTTCACGGCTGCCGTTTGTACTCAACGAATGAAGGAGTATGCATATGCCTAGCGGATCCACCCCTAAGCGCGAGCAAGAATACGAAACCCTCAAGCACACGTTGAAGCAACACCACCGCTACCCTGGTCGCGAAAACGCGGTCGCTGCCAGTATTGTCAACAAACACCGTAAGCAAGCGGGCGAAACCAAAGACAACTCATCCTGAGTGCTGCGTTTGCCAAGCATCAACATATTGCCAATTTTCAATCAAAATCTATACAGGTTTGCGGGGGGTATTGTTTTTTAAAATCCCTGGCGCATCTGTTTAAAAATGGGGATTGTTATGCAACAAATTGCTGATATTGGAATTTCACCTCTCAATTACCAACCCGCTTATGAAGTGCTGGCGGAAAGCGAAACCAAAAGCCGGGAAAACCTGCAATATACCCTGCGCAAAATCTCTGAAATCACTGCCGGACATGCCAACTACAGCGCGCGTAGCGTGCATGTGAAAAGTCACGGCCTGATCTATGCAGAAATGGACATTTACAATAATCTGCCCGCGCCGCTGGCCCAAGGCATGTTTGCCAAGGCGCAAACATTGCCACTGGTGATGCGTTTTTCTACCGTGCCTGGCGATATTCTGCATGACAAAACCTGCACCCCACGCAGCCTGGCGATCAAGGTACTCGGTGTCAATGGGGAGCGACTGCCAGGCAGCGAAGAGGCAATCACGCAGGACTTTTTATTGGTCAATGGTGCCAGTTTCCTGTCTTCGAGCGTACAGGTGTTTCTGTCCAACCTCAAACACATCGCCTCTACGCCAGAAACCAACACCGAGTTCAGGCATTTTTTATCGCAAATATTCCGCTCCACCGCCAAGCTGGTCGAATCCCTTAAAAGTGGCCAGCAAACCCTGATTAGAAACTTGCACCAGTCACTAGAAACGAATATTTTAGGGGAAACCTACTTTAGCCAGGACCCGATTTTATACGGCAACTATATGGCCAAAATTGCTTTTGTGCCGATTGCGCCCGACCTGCTCACCCTCACCAACAAACCGGTGGATACCCTCGCCTCCGATGGCCTCAGAAAATCGATTGTGGATTATTTTATTGCCCACACCGCCGTATGGGAGCTGCGCGTACAACTCTGCACCGATATCAAGCAAATGCCGATTGAAGACTCAACCGTGATCTGGCCCGCAGATGTCTCACCTTATATCCCGATTGCCCGCATTACTGCCAAGCCACAAATCGCCTGGAGCCCTTATCGTTCGCATGTCGTCGACGAGTGCATGATGTTCTCGCCCTGGCACGGCATTCAATCACACCGTCCCTTGGGCTCAGTGATGCGGCTGCGAAAAATGAGCTATGAAATGTCTAAAAACTTGAGCACACCGGCCACCGCCACCCCGATTTGCGAGCCGACGAGCCTGGATGATTTATGCTAGTGCACGCCCAGCCCGTCGCCCATGATCAAACCGGGCGGCGATCACGCCAGCGATATGCCAATACATCCGGCAGGTAAGTCGCGATGACCAGCAATGCCGCCAGGGTTAACCAGAGCCACTTGATCGAATAACTGGTGACAAACCTGGCGGCCGGCGTTTGCGCCTGCACAAACTGGTAAAATGCCGGTGCGTCCAGGCCTTCGATATATTGGCCTTTAATCTCAGTCGCCATTTCTTTCAAATGATCCACATCCTGGCTGGATAAATATCGATCAAACTCAGCATAGGCTACCGGTGGATCAGGATCATCCTTGCTGGCATCGCTGTAGTTGACGCCACCACCGGCACTTTCGGCCGCGGCATCAGTGCCCCAATAGCCGACAAAACGATTATTGGCGTTAAAACGCTTGATGGGTGAAGGCTCTTTGCCGCCCACACCGACAAAAATAACGTTTTTGCCGATACGCACATCGCTGATATCCAGCTTGTTAATGCCATTGGCTTTAGGTGCTTCATCGCCATCGGTAAAAAACAGCATTTGCGCCGGAATATTCAAATAGTCAAACGTCGCCTCGGCCGCTTTGACGCCAAACGTCATGCGGCTATTGCCGCTCCAGGCCATGCGCCATTCGAGGTGATTAATGCTGTCGGTGATAATGTCAAAGTTAGCACACACTTCTAATGGCATAAACAATAAAGCGACATTCTCGGCGGCAAACACCCCCACACTCACATAGGTGCCACAAGGCGAGGTTTTAACCACTTGCTTCATTAAATGCTGGGTATACACCAAGCGTGTGGCAGGCTTGCTATCCACTTTCATGTCTTCCGCATTCATGCTTTGCGAAATATCAGCCAGCAACAAATAGTTATGTACCTCTTGCTTGAGCTGAATCTCTGGCTTGACCAGCGCCAGCAGCAGAAAGCCCATGGCGCAAAGCAGCGAGCTGGTTTCGTAATGTGTTTTGATGAATGACAAAAACTGTTTCATGGCAAGCCCTGTGGCAAGTTGCTGATTTCCATGCCTGAGGGGTCCTGCGGCACGGTTTTAATATGCTTGGGAATCACGCCATGCAATAAACTCAAATTGAATTTAGCTGCCTGGTTGCCCGGGTCGAGCTTGAGTGATTGCTCGTAAGCCGCCCTCGCCTGTAAATAATCAAATTTGGCTTGCTCCTGAATCGCGCCATCGGCCTCAACCAGACGCTGCAACCCAGAATGAAACAGATGGTTGCCGACATTAAAATGAATCTGCGATTTTAACGATGCACTTGGTACAAACACCGCCTCATCGTGCTGTTTTGGCGCTTCTAACAATTGGCTAAAATTTTGTACCGCATGCTTGTGATTGCCGGTTTTACCTTGCTGATAAGCATCGGCAAACTTTTGATGAAACGGAAACAGGTCTGCCTCCAGCACTTCACCGCGTTGTAATACAGCATTGGCATGGCTGATTTTACGCACCTGATACCCCTGGTATGCACTACCCAGTGCCCCGACGATCAGCACCAGTGCCAGCACCTGGTTTTTGCGCATTAAATGATTGTTCATTCGTACACCCTCACATTTTTAATCACCAGCATTAGCAACACCAACACCAGGGCACTAATCACAAATAAGATGGAATAATCGTCACCGGCGATTGTTTCGCGATATTGAATGGCCTTTTTTTCCCGCGAGTCGATGTCGTTAATGGCAGACTGCAAGGTTTCCGGGTCATCTGCCTCATAGGCTTTGTACTTCAGCCCCAATGACTGAAAATACTTATGCAGCACAATCGAATTGGGCGTGCGGTCTTCGTCATATTCGTCTTTGGAGAAAATACTCGGCTCGCCGGGCTCACGCAGCATGATCCAGTAAATACTCAGCTTGCGGCTTTTAAGGCGCTCGCTGAGCAAAAACTTGACGCGCGGACTCAATTTACCGGCACCATCCGAGAGCAAAATCACCGCCCGTGAGCCTGAGCTCTGGATGTTATCGAACAAGCCAACCGCCTCGGTCAATCCGGCACCAATATTGGTCTGGTTGAGTGACGGGCTGGTCGCGGCCACAATCGCTGCATGAATGGCATCGCGATTGGTGGTGATTTTGATGCCGTATAACGCCGAGTTGGTGAAGCCGACCACGCCCATCATGTCGTTGGGCCGCGAATCAATAAACTGCGTAATAATGCGCCGCGCCGCGGCAGATTTAATTTCTGCCACATGGCCAGAAGCATCGCCCGCAAACGGGTGGTCCATACTCACGCTGCGGTCTATCACCATCACCGTCTGCGCGCCTTTGCCCACGCGTGGTATTTGCTTATCCGACCCTCGCGGTGCAGCCAGCGCAATCACAATGCTCAGCAGTAACAAAGACATCATCACCTTGACCGCCAGGTTGAGACGGTCCGAAAACAGATCTTCGGGGATCAGATCCAGCCAGCTGTAATGCTGCCCTTGATGGCCTTTTAACCAGAAAGGCAGCAGCGCAATGGGCAACAGGGCAAATGCCCATGGATGTAAAATCATCATGCCACGCCCCGCTCGCAATCACGTAAGCGCTTGCTAAGCTGCACCAGCTGCGCAATCACCTGACGGCTATCACGGTTTTTCACGCCGTATAAAGACTGATTAGACGTCGCAAAAAACTGTGTAATTTCATGCTGCATGCCTTTAAAGCCGGGCCGCAAGCGCACAAACTCGTCTACATCGCGGGCAAAAATATTCGCCCCATAATGCTGGTTAAACGCCTGATGCAAATACACCAATGCTTTTTTCTCTTCTGCCGCAGTTTTAGGTTTGGACGACCTGGCCAGGCCCTTGAGTTGCCGGTGGGCGCGTGCAAATGCCCCACCCATAAACGGTAGCCATTGGCCATCGGCGTTGATGTAAAGCAAGGCCAGCAGGCTGGCAATCGTCATGCTGACAAACACAGCCAACCATTGTGTTGCGGCGCGGCTGTCAATCAGTGGCGTGCGCACGTCTGACAGCATATTTTTCTTGGCAGTAGATGAGCCGCCTATCACCAGCGGCGAAAACCAGAAGCCCCAGGCCGGGACATCCATACTGCTGGCGCTGGCCGTCGCATGGCTAAAATGCAGCTTGGCCGCAGGTAAATGCATCACGCCTGGGGTCGTGCTCGCCGCAAATACCTGGTAACGCAATTGCAGCGTGTATTGGGTATGCGCAGATTGCGACTGCGTGTGTAATGCGACCTCGACCAGCTCAATGCCATCTTGCTTGCTGCCTTTTTTTGGCAAGCTATTTTCAACCAGCTGATAGCCCGTTGGCGCATCGACCATCACTGTTCTACTGAGTACATCGCCAATCTGTATGCCATGGCTAGACACTGGGTTAATCACCGTCACGCTTGGTTGTGCAACGGGTTTGGTTGCAGCGGCTTCAGCATCCGCTGCCAGCCCATGATTGGCCGTAAATAATAAGCTGGCGACGATTAACAGGCATTGCAGTGCCTTGTTTTTCGTCCTGTTTAACATCTGTGTTTGCATGAAAAGTCTCTCACCATCACATTGCTTGTTCAAAATAATGCGTCATCAGCTCTGGCCGGTAGTCGCCATGCATAAATAACGCCGGGCTCTCAAAGCGCAAAAACAAAGCCTCTAAGGCCTGCCTGCGCGCATGAAAGGCATTGATGAATTTGGCTTTGACTTCGCTGCGGAAAAACAGCGTGCGGTTGCGCCCGGTTTCCAGGTCTATCATGGTGCCAAAGCCAAACTTGGGTAGTTTTTTGTACTCCTCGTCGTCCCACAGCACAACGGGCACTACCTTATGGGCAGACATCGCGAGCAAGGTTTTCTCAATCAACGCCAGCGGCATATGAAAGTCAGAAATCCAGAACACCAATGACCGCGTCTGCCCCAAAAAGTCAGGCATCTCTGTCACCCCCTCAACCCCAATCCGCAACTGCTGATAATCATGCAGCAAGGCGATGGTTTGTTTGCTCTGGTGATAATTGCGGCTCAATGGCAAGGTGAAATCTTCAAGCACTTGCTGGTTGTAACCAATAAAGCCGAACAAATCGCCCATGTTGTAAGCCGAATTCGCCACTGCCGTGGCCATTTCGATCGCGGTATCCAGCTTGCGCTGACGGCCGCGAAACTGCATGGATGCAGACACATCGCACACGGCATAAATCGGCGTCGTGCTGTCCTGGTTAAATTGCCGCACCTTCACCTGCTCAAACGGGTCGCGGATGGTCTGGCGCAAATCCATGCGCCTGGCGTCCGGGTAATCCACCAGGTTGATGGTGCCGCGATAATCAGAGCCAATGCCGCGTTGCGTGCCCGCATGATCGCCCAGCTGGATGCTGTCCGACTTCCAGTCAACCACGTATTCAAAAGGCCGCGCATAGCTTGTTTCATCACTTGGCGCGTGTGGCTTTTTGGCTGCAGGTTTGTGGGCACTTTTTAAAGAAAGACGCATGATTGTCTACTTTGCTATCGCGCGGCTTAAGCCGCTTTGCTAAACGACAAACTAGGCACAGCCACGGTACGGATAATATTGTCCGTCAACTCCCTGGCCAACGCCGTGCGGCGGTTTTCATAGGCGGCGTTAAACACCAGGCGGTGCGAAATCACCTCATGGAACACGGCGTGAATATCTTCCGGGTACAAACTATCGCGATTATTCAACCAAGCATTCACACGCGCCGCTTTCATCAGCATGCCCATGCCGCGCGGGCTGGCACCGGTCTGTATCACACGGCTGATATCGACGCTGTCCATGGTCACGCCAAACTTTTGCGGGTGTTGCGTCGCGTCCCACAAATCCATGGTGTACTCTTCCAGCACGTCACTAGACTGGATATGGTCTTGCAAACGGTCTGAAAACGCATTCAGCTGGTCAAATTTCAAAATACCGCTATCGACCTGTTGCGTGAGTTTTTCGGCATGCTGAAACTTGGTATTAAACACCAGCGACTTTTTCAACTCGCGATCCGCCGGAATCTCAATTGGAATCTCCATCATGAAACGGTCGCGCGCAGCCGAGGGGATTTCAAATGTCTCGTTTTTTTCTACCTGGTTACGGTCGGCAAACACAATCATGTGCGGCATGCGATATTCTTGTTTAAACGCACTGATATGGCGCTCAGCCATCACGCGCAACATCAAGGCATGCACCTGTGGCCGCGCGCGGTTGATCTCGTTAAAAAAGAACACGGACAAATTTTCACCGGCACGTAACAGCGGGCCTTCATCAATCTGCGGGCGGCCATCCGGGCCTAAAAACGTGTGGTAAATGAGGTCATTCGGCATCAGGTCTACCGTGCCTTCAATCCGCTCATAAGCACCGCCAATGCCGCGCGCAATCGATTGCAGCAAGGTGGTTTTACCCACACCAACGCCGCCATCGAGCAACACATGGCCGCGTGCAAAAATCGCAATATTCATGAGTCGGATGGCTTTGCTCTGCCCGACAATCACCTGGTTTACCTGCTTTTCAAGCTCCAGCGCATGATGACGCCAATCTGTCAGTTGGATATCTAAGGTAGCGGACATGAATCTTTCCTTTATTCACCAGTTTTTAAAATGGGCTGCCATCAAACCTGGCAGCCAATGTCTTACAATATGTTTCAGAAATGTAACAGGTTGTAACTAGTCCACAATCCTCCAGTTTAGACAACTTCACTGGTCCAGTTAATTGTGAGATATATTGCTGGTTTGATAATCCAGATTTACAATAAAAGAAAGGGAATTTTTCCCGCAGGCTGGTGGTTGTGCGCGTGCTGATGGAGAGAGAAATGCTACGTTCGTGGAGTCTTAAACTAACGATTACCGAGACCTCAGGCTTGCCGGTCTACCTGCAAATTGCCCAGCAAATCATGGAAGAAATCCAGCGCGGCCGCCTGGCGCCTTCTACCGCCATGCCCGGCACGCGCGAGTTAGCCGACAAACTCAATGTCAATCGCAAAACGGTGATCCTAGCCTACGATGAGCTCATCGCCCAAGGCTGGCTGGTCACCGAGCAAAGAAGAGGCTCGTTTGTCTCGGCCAACCTGCCCAACTTTAATCCACAAGCGCACGCCGCCAACACCAGCCAACAACCCGCCAACGTGGTGGAGGGCCCAAGCCATCCCTTGCTCAACTATCAATCGCCGATCGACGGCGTGATTGACTTTAACGATGGCATCCCCGATTCACGGTTGATTCCATTTAATATTCTGTCGCGCGCCTTTCGCCATGCATTGATCGGCGCCAGCAAAGGCAAAAACTTAGGCTATGGTGACCCGCGCGGCACCCTGGCATTAAGGCAATCCATCGCCACCATGCTCAATATGGAAAGAGGCTTGAGTGTCGCCATCGACCAGATTTGCATTGCGCGTGGCAGCCAGATGGGTATTTTTTTAGCCGCGCGCGTATTAACCCGCCCCGGTGACAATATTGTGGTTGAGCAACTGAGCTACCCTGCCGCCAAAGAAGCATTCAGGTCTTGCGGCGCCAATATTCTTACCGTCAAGCAAGACAAACACGGCATTGATGTAGTCGCACTAGAAAAACTATGCCAGCAACAGCCTATCCGCGCCATTTATGTCACGCCGCATCACCAGTTTCCTACCACTGTCATCATGACCGCCGAGCGGCGCTTAAAGCTGCTGATGCTGGCTGAGCAATATGATTTCACCATTGTAGAAGACGATTACGACCACGAGTTTCACTTTTCGCACCACCCGGTGTTTCCGCTGGCCAGCACCAACCACGGCGGGCGCGTCATCTATGTCGGCTCACTGTCTAAAGTGCTCGCCCCCGGTTTACGCGTAGGTTACCTGGTGGCCACGCCCAGCCTCATCAACCGCTGCGCGCAAGAGGTGATGCTCATAGACCGGCAAGGCAACTCCATCACCGAACTCGCCGTGGCCGAACTCATGGATTCCGGCGAAATCAAACGCCATATCCGCCGCACGTTCAAGGTATATAACGAACGCCGAAACCTGCTGATCACGCTGATTAAAAAAGAACTCAAAGAATACGTCACCTTTGATGCACCCGATGGCGGGCTGGCGATCTGGCTACGTTTAAAAGATGGCATTGATGTTGAAAAAGTCGCTGAACAGGCATTGAAACATCACGTGCGCATTTTGCCTGGCACGCTGTTTTCAGAATCTCAGCAAAGCGTGCATGCCATTCGCTTAGGCTTTGGTAGCTTAACAACGACAGAGCTAGAGAAAGGCGTATTGGGCTTAAAGGCGGCTTTGTCCAACGCTTAGCCGATGGCCAATCTATAGATATTTAAGAAAACTTAAATACAACCGAAAACAATTTATAACAATGCAAGTCAATTTTATTGTGGGAAGATAGAGATCAATCAATATTAGAAATATTCGTTCATGCCATGAAAAATATTAATAATCAAAATATTGAGAGCAATCAATACATTCAGACACTCATTGATAACTTTCCATTTATGGTCTGGCTCAAAGATGTAAACAGCCGGATCCTGGTGGCGAATAGCGCCTATGCCAATATGGTGGGCGTCGCCTCCAGTCATGAGTTGATTGGCAAAACTGATTTTGATTTTTTCCCGCCTGATTTGGCACAAGAATATGTCGATGGCGATCAACGCGCCATGCAAAGCACCACGCCGAGCGCCGTCACGGTGCCAATTAAAAACGCAGAAGGTGAATACTACTGGATAGAGTCTTACAAATCGTCGGTGATTGTAGCCGGCAAAGTGGTCGGCTCGCTGGGCTACGCGCGAGACGTGACAGAGAGCATCCAAAAAGAAAACGAATACAAATCGATTGTAGAAAATTCATCCAATTGCATCGCCAAATTCAATCGCAACTGTGAACGCATTTTTCTCAATAAAGCCAATTCATCGTTTTATGAGGTGGACTCCTCCAGCCTAATCGGCAAGACACCCTCGCAATACCCCGGTGGCGCCTCTGGCAAAGCGCTTGAGAAAAGCATACGTGAGGTGTTCCAAAACGGCAAAAATCAGCATGTCGCATTCAAGCTCACCATCCGCAATGGCAAGCACAAAATCATGGATACCGTGTTGACGCCAGAATTCAATGCCATTAACGAAGTCATCGCCGTCATCGCCATCGGGCAAGATATGACGCAGTCTTATGAAAACCTAGACCGCATCCATCACCTGGCCTACTTTGATTCGATTACCAAACTCCCCAATCGGATCTCATTACTTGAGGTGTTAGAGCAATGCATCAAAAAAACGCATCGCTCACCCTCTGCATTTGCGTTTCTGATGCTGGATTTAGATGGCTTTAAAGCCGTCAATGATTTGCTCGGGCACGCAGAAGGTGACTTGCTGTTATACGAAATGGCCAGGCGCATTGAGCGCTCGGTGAGACCCACCGACACCGTTGCCCGCTTGGGCGGTGACGAGTTTGCCATCGTGTTATCAGACGTGAAAGACCCTAAAAATGCTGGCATAGTCGCAAAAAAAGTGCTCGAGTCCATCAAACAACCGATTCTAATCCGCGGCACGGAGCTGTTTATTTCCGCCAGCATCGGCATCGTCATGTGCCCGGACCACAGCAGTGATGTCAGCGATATTGTGAAGTACTCAGATATCGCCATGTATAAGGCCAAAAAGCAAGGCAGAAACAACTACCAATATTATTCCGCCGATTTATCGCAAACCACCATCGAGCGCATAGACATTGAGCGCTCATTACGCACCGCGCTGCAAAACGACGAATTTTTGCTGCACTATCAGCCGCAAGTAGATATGGAAACCGACAAAATTGTCGGCGTAGAAGCCCTGCTCAGATGGCACCGCAACCACAACGAAATGATCCCGCCCAACCGCTTTATCAGCATCGCCGAAGACTCAGGTTTTATTATCGAAATCGGCGAGTGGATTATGCAAACCGCGTTTAAAGACGCCGTCCGCTGGAACACCGGCCGCCAAGACCCGATTAGCGTTGCCATTAACTTATCCAGCAGGCAATTTATCCATAACAACCTGCTCAACGCCATCAACCACTTACTCAAAAAAACCAAATGTGACCCCACCTGGATCACCCTCGAAATCACCGAAAGCCTGCTGCTCAGTGACAGCCTACACATCACCAAAACCCTAAAAGCCCTGGATAAAATGGGCTTTAGAATCTCCCTCGATGACTTCGGCACCGGCTATTCCGCGCTCAGTTACTTAAATAAATTCCCGGTGAGCGAAATCAAAATTGATCAATCATTCGTGCAAGGCATTGCCGACAACAATGACCACAAACTGATAGTGCAAGCGATTATTTCAATGGCAAAAAGCTTGAAAAAAGAACTGGTGGCAGAAGGCGTAGAGACGGCTGAACAAGCCAAGTATCTACAAGGTTGCGACTGCAACGTGGTGCAAGGTTATTTGTTTAGCAAACCCAAACCTTTTGATGAAATTGATATGCAAGCTTCGTGGAAGGCGGCTGTTTAACAGTGGTCTGTTAGGCTGTAATCAACGCTAGCCCAGACCTCAATTCACCCGCGTCAATCTCCCTCACCAAACGCTTAACCTCAACGCCATCTTTCATAAAAATCAGCGTAGGCCATAGTTTCACGTGGAACGACCGCCCTAGCCTACGGCCTTTGCCATCTTCAATTTTAATGTGGCGGATATTTGTGAAATGGCTCAACTCAGAGGTGATTGTAGGTTGAGCTGCCTTGCAGTAGCCGCACCAAGTGGCGCCGAACTCAAGAATTGTGGCGCCCTTGAGGGCATTTACCTCTTCGCGGGTAGGTTCTGAGTTTTCCATTTGATCATCATCCTAAGTGCATCATGGGCGATTACCCTAAATTGAACTACCGAGGAATACTCGGTAGTTCACCCGCTAGCGATCATCTACAAACTGTTTGTAATCGCCTTAAAGCTGGACAGTGCAGCTTCTATATTCTCAATAATCTCACCTGCTAATATATCCGGCTCTGGCAAGTTATCTAAATCAGCCAAACTCTTGTCTTTCAACCAAAAAATATCCAGGCTGGTTTTGTCACGGGCAATCACTTGCTCGTAACTATATTTACGCCAGCGCCCTTCAGGGTTGTTGTCTTCATGCCAGGTTTCTTGACGCGCATGGCGATTTTTCGGGTTGTAGCTGCCAATAAACTCCGCCAGATCCTCAAAGCGCAAAGGCTTTTTCTTTAAAGTATGATGAATATTAGTGCGGTAATCGTAGTACCAAATTTCTTTGGTCCATGGGTCTTTGCTGGCCTCGCGGTTATCAAAAAACAACACATTCGCTTTTACGCCGTTGGCATAAAAAATCCCGGTGGGCAGACGCAAGATTGTGTGTAACTCTGTAGACTCCAGCAAGCGCCTGCGCACGGTTTCACCAGCGCCTCCTTCAAACAGCACATTATCAGGCACCACCACAGCAGCTCGGCCTGTGGTTTTGAGCATGGTGCGGATATGCTGCACAAAGTTGAGCTGCTTGTTTGAAGTGGTTGCCCAAAAGTCTTGGCGGTTATAAGTGAGGTCGTCTTTTTCCTGCTCGCCTTCTTCGTTGGTAAAGCTCATGGAGCTCTTTTTACCAAACGGCGGATTGGCCAGCACATAATCATAGCGCCGCCCATCATCGGCCACCAACGCATCATTGGGTGACACCAGGCTTTCGCCATCAATCTCGCCAATGTTATGCAAAAACATATTCATCAAACACATGCGGCGCGTGCCTGCCACAATCTCGTTACCAAAAAATGTTTCGTGTTTTAAAAACGCTTTTTGCGGCTTATCCATTGAAGAATAACTCTGCACCAAAAAGTCATAAGCCGCTAAAAAAAAGCCGCCGGTACCACACGCAGGGTCAGCTATGCTTTTGTTTAGCTCGGGTCGCACACACTCCACCATGGTCTTAATCAAGGCGCGCGGCGTAAAGTATTGGCCAGCACCAGACTTGGTATCCTCCGCATTGCGCTCCAGCAACCCTTCATAGATGTCACCTTTTACATCCGCGCCCATGGTCACCCACTCGGTTTCGTTGATCATCTCAATCAAGCGGGATAGCTTTGCCGGGTCCTGTATCTTGTTTTGAGCTTTGGTAAAAATTTGCCCCAACATGCCCTGTTTGTTAGCCAATTCACGCAGCAGCGTCACATAATGCACTTCAAGCTCTGCACCACGTTTGGTTTTCAGGCTTTGCCAGCTAAACTCAGCTGGAACACCAACCTTACGATTATGTGGTGGTTGACTATATTCATCCGCCATTTTTAAAAAAATGAGGTAAGTCAGTTGTTCGAGATAATCGCCATAACCTACACCATCATCGCGCAGCGTGTTACAAAAACTCCAAACCTTGGAGACAATAGAAGCCGTTGCATTCATTCTATAGAGCCTTTATTCACTTCACTCGCCTGTAAAAATTCGTTTTCCAGCTCAGCTTCAATCACCTCAATGCTAGGCAGGCTTAATTCCAAGCGTTCCGGCAGCGATTTAACCAAGTCATAATTAGCCACCCCAATTGGTTTATTAATCCCATTCAGTGCATACTCAGCCACTACCCGATTTTTGTCCTTACACAACAGCAAACCGATGGTCGGTTGATCATCTTCAGTTTTTAATTGCGCATCTACGGCACTTAAATAAAAGTTTAACTGCCCCGCATGCTCAGGTTTAAACTCCGTTGCTTTTAGCTCGACCACCACATAAGACTTTAATTTCACGTGGTAAAACAGCAAGTCGATAAAAAACTCATCGCCGTTAACCTCTAAACGATATTGCCTAGCGATAAATGCGAACCCTGCGCCCAACTCCAGTAAAAACCGGGTGATATGCTGAATGAGTGCATTTTCAATTTCCCGCTCATGTGCATCATCACCTAAACCTAGAAAATCAAACAAATAAGGGTCTTTAAGTGTTTCGTTGGCGAGCTTTGACTGCGCATCAGGTAGTTGCTGGGCAAAATTAGTCACGGCTTGCCCTTGGCGTAAATGCAATTGGTTTTTAATATGCTGTGACAGCACCGTACGTGACCAGCCTTGCGCAACGGTTTGCAAGGCATACCATTCTCTCAACTCCAGGCTAGGGAGCATGGTAATAATCTGCACAATATGAAACCACGGCAATTGTGCAGCAGCCTGCTGCCCAATTAGACCATCCGGGCAAGACTCTGCAAAAGCACGCATATATTTGAGGTTACGCGAAGAGAACCCCTTAGTATCCGGAAAAGCCGCCTGCAAGTCGCTGGCAAGACGGTCAATCACCTTTGCACCCCAGCCTTGCTGGGTTTGTCGCTCCAAGATTTCTTTGCCTATATGCAAATACAACTGAATCTGCGCCTGATTGATACTCAACACAGCACGCTGACGCGCCACAGAAATCTGGGATTTTAGCTGCGCTAACCATCCTGCATACTCCTCTGGAATCACAGATGCTTTTTCAGTCATATTGACCTCTTGGGTACGTTTCGCTGATTTTTTTTAGCCACGTAAGTCCCTCTACCCTGAGGTACCAAACCATGCTTGCGCATCCAAACTAGACAACGCGAAAATCGCTCTTTTCTGATTTTAAGTTTATCATCGTGCCAGCGATCTCTCGCCTCCAGCACAATCTCATCATCATTCGGTTTATGTCCTTGCAACAACAAGTTGTTCCATGCAGCGAACAAGGTCGCCACAATTTCTGAGCTAGTCGTATCCATATTCACAAATAGCTTAATCAGTGCATTCACATTTTCAAGCTGCTTACCTAGTGCGGCCTCTGTTCGACTAACCAGAGCATCAAAACCTGATAACTTAGTCAGCAAATGTCGACCGTTTGGTTGTTTTTTAACATCAAACCAATGCTGCTGACGCGCTAATGCTTCAACTGCCAGCAAGCGCTTAAAATCATTTGGCCCTGCTGCATCTTGAATAGGCATGCGCTCAAGATCAATACCAATACATGCCTCGATCATATGCGAGATTTTTTCTGCTTTTACATGGCCAAAATACCAAGCTCTACGACTCTGTTCATGCTGACGATAAGCTAACGCCATTAATCCTGCATGTAACTCGGTGACTTCAATATGTGGCAGCTTGGCCGGGAACGGCACCACATTATCTTTTAGTGGCTTTGATGTTCTCGACTTGGCGTTAGAGGTCAATCTTTGTTGAATTGCTTTTTCAGTCTTTATCTTTTCCAACAATATTGAAGCAGGCTCATCTTCAATATTTTGCGGCACCAACTCCCCCGAAAATGCTTTTTTGAGGATAGATTGACGCAATGCTTCTGCTTGATTTAGAGAGATGCTGATGGTTTGGTCGAGTTGGTTAATTTTCAATAAACCATTGTCAATGTGTTCTATTATTTTTGTACACTCTAACTCAGTGCATATTGGCACAATGATCGAGCGTATACGTTCTTGCCCTATATTCCTCATAGAGTCCTGATTACCAGTAGAAAGCTCCATTATTTGCTTACGCCCAAATTTACTTCTTAAAAAGTGGAGGAAATATCTTTGTTCGAAACCGGTGTATTTTATTCGCAGAGTTTTGTCACTCAGCATTACTTTCTTCATAACTGACTTAGCAATAACACAAGCACCTACCAAATCGATTGTGTTTGCTCTGCTGATAATAAAATCATTTTCTTGTATTAGATACGCTTCGTTTATTTTTGACGAATCAATACATGTTTTACTTTCTGCTTCATCGTATTCGCCCCATGTAACAGCACTTACTTTAGCAACACCTATCTCATCTTTAGTAGGCTCTCGCTCATCACATTTAAAACTTTTTCCCGCGTCTATAGATTCTATAAAATCATCTAATTGCACCCACCCCCACGACTCCGGGAGTTCAGGCAACCCAGCCAATTCGGCTGCTGTAAGTGGCGTGATTGGTCTAGGCGCTTTTGGCTTACTACCTTGCTGACCCTTTGCCTTCCACTCTACCAATTGTTGCTGATACCGTTCTGCGCGGGCTTGTTGAATGCGTTGTTGTAATGCGTCGGCGCTTTCGAGTTTGTCAGCGTTTTGCGCGCGCCATTCGGCGGTGAGTTTACCTTCAAAGGCGTGTTTGAGTAGTGATTGCCGATACACTTTTAGCTGCGCTTGTGCGGTTTTGAGGTTGACAATACTTTGGTCTAACTCGGAAAATAATTCTTCGATTTTGGCTACGATGCGGTGTTGTTCGTTGAGTGGCGGAATTGGGAAGTTGTAGTTCCAAACCAGGTCTGGGTCTACGTGAGGTGTACCACTTCCTTTAGCACGCGTATTGATTTGCTGATATTTAGACTGTAGGAAGTAATAGGCATATTTATTTACCATAGATGGGAAATTGATACGCACTAATGTACTTCCTAGCGCACCATTCATTCCATTACCTACTAAACCAGAACGCGAACCATCCCAAACCATTAAAAAATCGGATTCGTAACAAGTTCGGCAACCAACACCATCAGTCCAGGTACGGACTATATTTTCTTCAAATGCTTGAATATCAACATACGGTATTTGATGAGTGTCTGTTTTTACGGAGGACTCATTTTTAGGCTTCTTCCCTTTTTCACTTTGAACGAATTCACCAAGCTTTACTAGCACCCACGTTGATGGCAAGTCTTTCATAACAGCATTCATCAAGCCACCAACACTTCATTTAATTCATTCAACAAGCTATCCATCTCTTGCCCAAACAATTGGTACATTTTGCCTAAGCCGCCTTGCGCATCAAACGGTGCCATGTCCAAATCATCACGCTCGATATGAAACGAGCTGGCAACATGGTCGCGCACCATGCGTAGCCATTGCATTTGTGCTTCGTTAAATTTTTGGCTATCGCCTGAGTGGAGTTGCATGATCCAGGTTTGAAAGTTGCGGCGCACGGTGGCGTCAAAGGGCGCGAGTGTAGCATCTAAGTCGCACACACGGCGGATCAATGCGACTAATGCTGCCAGCTCGCTCACTGGTTGCTCACCTTTGTAATCATCGAGTTGGCTATAGGCTTGCCAGATACGCGCGGGGGCGAGTTTGGGTTTATCGGCTTTGAGCTTGTCCAATACTTGATGAATCATGCCAAAACTCAGCTCCCTTCGCCGATACGGCTGGTTAAAGAAGATGGTGAGCGCAGTGATATTGTCTTGTTGCTGGACCAAGTACTCAGCAAACTCATCGACTAAGGTTTGGGAGTTATTGGCAGCATCTTTATCCCATTCTGCCCGCAAAACAACATCCATATTTTCATGGTCTATGCTTTGCTCGTGGTCGCGACGTATGCTATCGATGAGTTCGATTAACTCGCCTGTGAATATGTTAGCGCTTTGCGCCACCAGTTGCTCTTTCGCCTTGGCGCGGTTGATATCACCAGGGTCTGTGCCTATAGGTTGGCCTGCAATCTCCAACGCTTTGGCTTCTACCATGTCGGCATCAATGGCGTTAAACAGGCTGCCGATAATGTGAGTGAGCTCTATACCGCCAGTTTTGACTTTAATCTGCTGTTGTTCGTCTTTACTCAGTTGTTTGTTGAGTCGTGCCAGCCTAGCTGCAAGTGAGCTAATGGTGTCTTCATCATGTGCGCCCATCATCACGCCCATGGCTAAATCTTTGAGCGGTACAGTAGGTTTGGTGATAAGTGGTTGACTGGCGGTTTTGAGCGACTTGGTCACACCGATGGCATCGACAATCACATAATGTGTTTTGGCACTGGTGGCAGACGGCGTGACTTTGCGTAAATCGTCTAAATCCAGCGTACGCGTGCCACGGCCTTTCATTTGCTCAAAGTAGTTACGGCTTTTAACATCGCGCATAAACAGCAGGCATTCGAGCGGTTTTACATCAGTGCCAGTGGCAATCATATCCACAGTTACGGCAATACGTGGATGGTATTCGTTACGAAACTGAGCAAGCACCGATTTTGGATCTTCATCAATTTTGTAAGTGAGTTTTTTGCAAAAAGCATTGCCTTCGCCAAACTCTTCGCGCACGATGTTGATGATGTCGTCTGCGTGACTATCTGTTTTGGCAAAAATCAATGTTTTTGGTACTTCTTTACGACCAGGGAATATCTCGGGTAACTTTTCTTTGAACGTACGAATAATGGTGCGGATTTGGTCAGGATTAACCACTTTTCGATCTAGCTGCGTGGCAGTGTAGGCTTCGTCCTCATCGGCCAACTCCCAACGTTTTTTGCGAGTGAGTTTTTCACGACGCTCAACCAACTGGTTGGCTGGCAATATGCCCCCCTGTTGGCTAATTTGCGTATCTATCACATACACCTCATTGCCAACATTCACACCATCGGCCACCGCTTTTTCGTGGCTGTAGTCACTCACCACGTTTTTTTTGAAAAAACCGTAGGTACGATTATCCGGTGTCGCGGTGAGGCCAATCAGGCTGGCATCAAAATAATCGAGCACCTGTAACCACAAGTTGTAAATGGAGCGGTGACATTCGTCGATGAAAATAAAATCAAAAAACTCGGGGGGGATTTTTTCGTTATAGACCACTGGCATGGGTGCCTTACCATGCACCAATTCAGCCGGGTTAACCTCCTCAGCGGCTTCGTCTAACTCCTTGTCCTTAAGGATGGAATATAAGCGCTGAATGGTACTGATACAGACATCTGCACCTTTATCGACAAACGATGATTTTAGGCGCTGAACAGCATACAGCTCTGTAAACTTACGATTATCATCTATCGGCAGGTAGGACATCATTTCTTGCTCTGCTTGCTCGCCAAGGTTTTTGGTATCAACCAAAAACAAAATGCGTTTACCTTCTGCGTATTTTAATAAACGATAAATAGAAGTAATCGCGGTATAGGTTTTACCAGCACCAGTGGCCATTTGTATCAAAGCACGGGGTTTATCCGCTTTGAATGACTCTTCGAGATTGCAGATTGCAGTTTCCTGACAATCCCTTAATCGCAATTCGCTGGCTGGTTTGTGGTCTGGGTTTAGTAATGGGATATCTTGCAAGCGACCACGTAAAGTCTTTTGTTGGCTCAGCCATTCTTTAAAAGTTTCTGGTCGGTGAAAACTGAACACTTCCCGTGAGCGCGGCTTTGGGTCTCGGCCATCAGTGAAACGGGTTATCACACCAGTGCTCTCATACAAAAACGGTAAAGGCGTTTGGTTATTTACCCACTTGAGCTTTGCCTGGGCATAACCTTCTGTTTGTTGTTCCACCGATGTAATATTTTGGCCTAAATCCTCACGCTTGGCTTCGATGACGCCAACGGCTTTTTTATCTATAAACAGCACATAATCTGCGGGGCCAATGTCTGTTGTATATTCTCTAACAGCAATGCCTATTCCGCGAGAAAAGTCTATTTTCTTGTTATGCTGAACAACCCAACCAGCTTGCTCTAGCAAAGCATCAATACGATCACGTGCTTTCTGCTCAGGATTCTGGTTTTCGGTCATTGGAATAGGGGTTATAGTCGTTGTTGCTAAATTTTAATTCATCCCCAATCAAGATAGTAAGTAATTCTTTAGCTTTATCCTTGTTTCTGTAGCAACTCGCACTCAGAAAACAACTCCGCCACCCACTCAATAAACGCGCGCACCTTAGATGATAAATGCCGGTTTTGCGGATAGAGCGCATTAATGGGCAAACTCCCTGCCCCATAATCACCGAGCACTTTTTCTAACTTACCCTCGGTTAAATAGCCTTGCACCATAAAGCTGGGCAGTTGGCAGATGCCTATGCCTGCCAGCGCGGCGGCGACGATGGCATCACCGTTATTAATCGCCAATTTTCGTATGGTGGGGATTTCTTGTTGAGCGCCTTCGTGCTCGAGGATGAAGTTGCGCACTTTGCCGGTTTTGGATGAAAAAAAGTGCACGGCCTGGTGGCGTTGCAGGTCGTCCGGGATTTGTGGTGTGCCGTAGGCTTTTAAATAGTCAGGAGAGGCGACCAGCATAAATTGCATGCTGCCTACGCGGCGTGCGACCAGGCTGCTATCTAACAAGTTGCCGATGCGGATGACGCAATCAACGCCCTCCTCTAACAAATCAATCGGCCTGTCGTCGCAACCGATTTCGAGTTGTATCTCGGGGTAGCGGTTAAAAAAGTCAGGCAGTGACGGAATAATCACCAGGCGGCCTAATGGCGTGGGCACATCTACCCTTAACCGCCCTTTGGGGTTGATAGTGGCCTGGTTAAGCGCGGCTTCGGTTTCTTCTAGCTCGTTTAATAAGCGAATGGCGCGTTCGTAATAGGCGGCGCCATCGGTGGTGACGCTGATGCGCCGGGTGGTGCGGTGCAATAACTTCACACGTAAACGTTTTTCCAATGCCAGCACCTGGGCCGAGACGGTGGTTTTTGGCAGGTTGAGCGACATGGCCGCTTTGGTAAAGCTCTCTAGCTCTACCACGCGCGTGAACGCCAGCATGGTGTCGAATCTATCCATAAGCCCCTCTAAGCTCTCTTGATTGTCCAATAAATTAGCACAGTGATTGCATATTTAGCTTATTTATCTACGTTTTTTATTTATTTATAGTGGTCACCAGTTTCAAACAACCTTTCACTTTTTAAATATTAGGAGATTTTTATGAGCAACAAACTTGAAGGTAAAGTCGCGGTAGTCACTGGTGCATCTAAAGGCATAGGCGCAGAAATCGCTAAACGCTTTGCGCGTGATGGCGCAGCGGTGGTGGTGAATTATTTGTCTAGCAAAGCAGGTGCTGACAAAGTGGTGGCAGAGATTACTGCGGCCGGTGGCAAAGCGGTTGCCGTGGGCGGCAACGTGAGTGAAGTCGCTGATGCACAGGCGATTATTGAAGCGGCGATTAGCAACTATGGCAAGCTGGATATTCTGGTGAATAACTCAGGCATTTATGAATTTGCCAGCATAGAAGAAATCACCCCTGAACACTTCCATAAACAATTCAATATCAACGTGCTGGGCTTGTTGCTGACGACACAAGCCGCAGTGAAATACCTGCCTGAAGGCGGCAGCATTATCAATATTGGCTCTGTGGTGAGCCGCTTAACGCCACCTGGTGCTGCAGTGTACACCGCGACCAAAGGCGCAGTGGATGCCATCACTGGCTCATTATCAAAAGAGCTGGGCCCGCGCAAGATTCGCGTGAATGCTTTAAACCCTGGCCTGGTCGCCACCGAAGGTACACAGACTGCGGGCGTGATTGGCTCTGAGATGGAATCTGGCTATGTGGCACAAACCCCACTAGGCCGCACGGGCCAGCCGGATGATATTGCCTCAGTGGCAGCGTTTTTGGCCTCAGAGGACTCTTACTGGTTAACCGGCGAGCAATTGCTGGTGGGTGGTGGCTTGCGTTAATTTTAGAGAGCAAACGAATGATCAACTTATACACATGGGCAACACCGAATGGTCGAAAAATCTCCATCATGCTGGAAGAGCTGGGGCTCGATTATGCGGTGAGCCCGGTTGATCTGGGCAAGCGCGAGCAGTTTTCTGCGCACTTTAGTGCGATTTCGCCTAACCACAAGATCCCGGCGATCGTGGATACGTCCCCAGATAGTGACGCGGTAGTGATTTTTGAGAGCGGCGCCATTTTGACCTACCTGGCCGAAAAACACGGCCAGTTGTTAGCGCCGCATGGCCAGGCGCGTTACAGCGCTTTTGAATGGTTGCACTGGCAAACCAGTGCATTGGGGCCAATGCTGGGCCAGCTTGGTTTTTTTGCGGTGAGGAGTGAAGAAAAGTCAGCACTGGCCATTGCACGCTTTACCGAAGAGGCAGACAGGTTACTCACCGTGATGGAGCTACAGTTAAGCGCTAACACTTATCTTGCCGGGGACAATTATTCGATTGCCGACATTGCCTGTTACCCATGGGTGCTGGCAGCTACCAGCTACTTGAATAGCGTACTTAAGCAGTCATTAGCGACCAAGCCCGCATTACAGCGCTGGCTGCAATTGGTCGGCGAACGGCCGGCGGTCAAGCGTGGTATGGCGGTGCCCGCACTGTAAGCCATGTGGACAACGACTTTTTCATACTCGGCCACGCAGGCGCCAATCACATTGCAAATATTTGGTGAGCACCTTGCTAACCGCAAACAGCCGGTATTGGTTTATTTTCATGGTGGCTTGTTTAACTGCGGCAACATAGAAACGGCTCATGACTTAGCCCAGGCGCTCTCTGCACATATGCTAGTGGTTTGTGTAGGCTACCCTTTAGCGCCTGCCATGCAATTCCCAGATACCATAGAGGTGGCTTATGAGGCGCTTAAATGGGTGAGTGCACAGGCGAAAAAAATAGGCGCTGATGCAAAAAAAATATTTGTCGGCGGTGAGCAGGCGGGCGGCAATCTGGCTGCCGTGGTCGCCATGTTGTTTCGCGACCGTGGCCTGGCTTGCCAGCACGCATTGCAAGGGCAAATATTAATCAACCCCATGCTGGATGCATTACAAACCTCAAAATCACTGGCGGCAGTGGCAGATAGCCCTTGCCGACAGGCCTGGGCCGACTACACGCAAGTGGCCAGCAACGCCCTGCACCCTTATGTGTCACCAGTGAACTCTTGCCGATTGGCCGGGCTGGTGCCTGCCATGGTGATTAGCACGCAGGCCAACCCGTTGCGTGATGAAGCCGAAACCTATGCGACCAAGCTGTTGCAAGCGGGCGTGCCAGTACAGGTGCAACGGCTAGCAGACAGTAACCAGCGCTTAACGGCTAAAGCACATCCGGCATTCGATAGCCTATGCCAATTGGTCAGACAGTTTATGTAGGCATGAACACTGGATATCCATCTTGGAGTTTCAAGATTAAATGTCGTTACCGCTGTTGAGTTCTTTGTCAGTAAGCTGGCCATGCGCCACTTCAGATGCGATTTCAGCTTCTAGCGTATCGCTAGGCTTATTCGGCTGTTGAAGCTTGTTGACTTTTGCCTTATCGGATTGGGCGGTTGGCTTATTTGGTGTTTGCGTATCAGGGATATCTTTAGACATAGTCATCTCCTGTGAAAAACATGGGACGCCGTTAGCACGTTTACCATTTAGGTAAATGAAAGCTCACTCCAGTCTGATGCATTTTTGGCCGTGACAGGCTCATCAAACCCATTATGGTGGGCACAAATCATCTCAGCCCCGCGTGACATTGTCAGCTCAAATTTGCTGACGGCGGGCAACGTACGAAAGGGACCGGAAGGATCAAATGACCGGTATTGCAGGCTGAGGTAAGTCTCTGGCGCAATGTGCAGGTCAAACCGCTGTGCATAAGCAAAGGCAGACGAGACATCTGTCTGGGTGAAACCAAAGGCCAGGGCATCACGGCTGACATTAGACCAATCTTGTTCGTTACAGGCCAAGTCTATCGAAAAACGTAAGACATCAAAAATCTGTTTTGCAAGTTCTGGGCACGCCATGTTTCATTCAACCTAATCTAATGGAATTCTTTATCGGTCCGGCCCTGTGCATACCAGACAATACTGCTTGGAAATTTCTATTAGTGTAGGTCGGCTATTTTTAGTTAAAAACTGGTGAAACTCTGATTTTGTTGTCAGATAAATCCGGCAAAGGCTTGCAAACAGCCTTTATAGAATGCATGTGCAGAATACTGTTGAATCAGCGTTTGCTCGCCCACCCGCTTAATAACGAGCCTAACGTCACCAGGCTTACTCCATACATAAAACCTGTGTGTGGATGGATACCCAACCACATGCTTGCCAGCAGCACTGAGAATACTGGCGTGAAATAAGACATGGTAGCCAATATGGCCAGATTGCCGTGCTGGATGCTATGGTTCCAGCAAGAATAGGCGGTGGCCATCATCACCCCCATGACAAAGACCTGCAGTAATCCGCCCAGGTTAAATACCAACGTAGCTTGGTCGGTAAACACATATGCAAGCCATAACACACCAGCCGTTGCCACCAAAAATAACGGCACACCATTGACGCCGCTGCCAAAGTACCGGGTAAACACACAATACAGCGCCCAGGTCATGGCCGCTAAAAATGCCATGCCATAGCCTGATGGGTTACGCTGGATGTTTTGCCAAAAAATCATCGCTGACCAGGCGCCATCGCCTTTCATCACCCACACAATGCCGAGCAAGCAGAGCAGCATTGCGGGCAACAATACCTAGTGACCGCGTTGCTGGCCAGCCAACACTGCAAACAAAATAGTCAGGCTGGGCCACAGATAATTAATCATGCCTAGCTCAAGTGCCTGCCCCCTGTCAGTGGCAGAGCCGATAGAAAGCGCCAGCATGACCTCGTAAAGCACGAAGAGGCCACCGCCTACCCATAGGTATGGCTTGGGGAATATTTTGAGCTTAGGCGCGCCGATTATCACATTGGCAAATAGTCCGGCAACGCTAAAAATCATGGCGGCACCCGCGATTGGGCCAAAAATTTCAGCCACGCTCCTGAACAAGCCTACCGTGACGCTCCACATCAGTACGGCGCTTAGGCCTATCAGTGTCGCCTGATCGAATCGCGGGTTTGTCTCTCGCATGTTTTTTTGGCTTTAAAAAGTGAGTAATAAAAAAGCGCCCGCAGGCGCTTTTTAATGCAGATGCAAGCAGACTTCGTGTAGCTTCTATTTTAATTTGTAAAACCTACTTATTCTTAATTTTTTCGTTTGAGCTTGGTATTCAGCAAACCGCCTTTTTGAATCAATCCAAATCTGGGTCATGATCAATCGTCTATAGTTACAGTGACTAATTGTTTTCCACTAACTCTTCTTCTTGCTGCAGCGCTTCTGTCTCTGTCTCCAATAATGTATCAACATCTACTATTTTCGTTGGCTTGTGATATTTGGTCGGATCCCAATACTCCAGTACAAAGGCTTTGAGCCTTTCATGCCGGCTCTTAACTGAGGACATAGTCCAGTCATACTTGTCTTCTGTTTTTACTGCCCACTTGATCAATTCACTTTGACTCAAGTAAATCGAATGAGTTAGGTTCTCCAACTTCTCGCTGAAGTCATGCTTGCCTTTGCTAGCATTTGAAGAAGTAGCATCAATAACAAGGTTTCCAAGTCGATGTAGACAAACCTCACTGAATAGCTTGGATACACCAGGCTCCCACTCGACTTCTTTCGAGCTAAGCGCATTATTTTGTGCAGCGATATGTTCGATATTAAGTTTACTTGCCACATCAGCATGCAATACAAAGTCGCGCCATTGAATCCATGGAGACTTATTACCAGGCAAAGTGCGCAAATAATTTTCATAGCGCCATAGGATGTATAGGGCTTCGTTTCTATGATGTAGAAACAATAACGGTTTGTCTATCCCTGCAATAAAACGCTCCTCTATGTCACGATAGAAGCACATGCTATGTAGAAAATTATGCAGGTCGTTGAAATTACCTTTGAAATCTCTGGCTGCGCGATAGTAATTTGATAAGCCAGTGTCAGACCTGACATTTCCAATGCCATAGCCTCGCAATGCATAGACCTCCATGAGTTGGCAAGCCTTTCTAAAGTTAGCTTTTTTCTCAGCGTTGTCCTCTGTGTAAGTACGGATTAATAATGGCCAGAATGTAGCCATACGGTTTAAGACATAAAGATTTGCGAATTCAGGACAGGTATCTAGCTCGTTGTATATGTTCGAAAAAGTCTGGTACGTGAGTCGTAACTGGGCAACAAATTCCAACACCCATTGGCGCAGGCTATCTTTATTAACTTTTGCAATAACCGATTTTATAAGGTCTTTAGGGTTTCGCCACTCATCAACTGACCATTTCATGTATGCAGCACAATGGTACGCTAGGATCGCATCTTCCTTTGGCAAACGGTACTTTGTAGCCTGTTGCTCAATGTCGCGGTAGATGTCCGCAAAATGTGTCTGGATAATTCCTAAACTCTCATCCGGTTTCTCTGTATTGAGGTAAATCAGGTGCATCAGATAGCTCTTCAGTGACTCCAAGTTAGTAAGGCTTTTTCCGCGATCATTCTGAAGCTCAAAAATTAGAGTTGCATCGGATGCGTTCGTTACCGAATAAACCATGACTGTGGTCTTCAGTAATGAGTTCACGAGGTTTTCCCACTCATCATCTTTCACTTCACTCTTGAAGTAGTCGTAGGCAGCCTTTAGGCGTTGCGCTGAAGGAGATGTAGCTTGGAGCTGGGTATTCTCAAGTTTTAGGATGTAACACCTAAAGAAAGCGTTATCTTCATTAATCGTCCTAAATTTTTGCGTCTTTTCGATTTCATTAAAGATGAAATATTGTCTTAGCTGAGCATATAGATTTTCGTTTGAGAAAATTCGGCCATTCGTTTCCTGGCTTCTTGCAACCGCTGCTGCAAGTAGAATGACTGTTGTCGTCAGCCTTTGCTGGCCATCTACTACATCAAGGAAAGTTTCCTCGTTGACTCTTTGCTCGTGCAGAAGCAGTGTACCTAAGTAGTAGTTCTTATTTGGATTAAAGGCTTGTGCTGATATTTGCTGGCGAAGATCTTCAAGGTACATGGGGACTTGATTATTTCCCTGTTTCTCTGATTCCCATGCATAGGCACGTTGATATTGAGGCACGCGAAAATGATGCAGTTTAAATAGAGATAGAATGCTTAGACTGGAGTTTTCCATGGAAACCTTTGTAATACATTAAGAGAAAATAAAAAGGACTAAAGCTTAATTTGGAGTAATCGCCACTAATTTACTTGGCACCTTTAAGCCATAATAACAGCGAGTCTGTATGCTGGACTTGTAAGTCCTCAAAACTTAAGTGTGTTTCTTTAACCAACTCTCTCTGTGTATTTTCTTTCTTTTTATACGACTCTCTTCGAAATCAAAAGCTCTTAAAAATTTATTTTTTTCAAAAGCAATATTACTTAGGCTATGCTCAAGTTCAGAGAATCCAAATTCAAGTTTTAAATTCCTCTCAAATAAATTTTTTTCACTATTAACTTTGTTAATCGCAATCTCCAATTTCCCCATATTGAGATATGCCGTATCCAGTTGCAACTTTAAATCAGTTTTTCTAAAGCCTTCCGCCTTTAACTCATACATCTTATTTCTCGCTATTTTTACTTGATTAATCTCCGCATAGATATTCTCTATATTGGTAGCGATACTTTTAAACCCATCTTTTATTTCTTCCAATTCATTCTTTATTGATTCAATTTTCCACTTTGCATGATTAAGATCTGAATAAGCTGAATCTCTCTTACTTTTGTAACTATCTAGATCACCAAAACTTTGCCCAAAAAATGAATGCTGCGGAATTTTCTTGCCTTTGTTTCCCAAAAGCCAACTAGAGTTTGACTTTGCATACCAATTACTAACTTGGCCTTTATAGTATTCAAGGTCAGCATAAGCATTTTTTTTATTCTCATATTCAATCGGCAACTGTGCTTTCAAGTCACTTCTCTTCTCAAATAGTGCTTTCTTATTAGATATTTCTAAATTTATCTTTTCATATTGCTCATTTAGCTCGTCGCTGTAATTTCGAGAAAAATAAATAAACTTAACTTGCGTTTGATCAATAAGTAGCTGGCATAGACCTTTTTCTGCTCTTGCTTTACTTATTTCTGAATCATATTTATTTTGAGCAGCAAATTTGACTTTATCACCTAACCTTTTTAGTTCGAGTTCAATTTCTCTTTCTTGCGGTAGAAATCTAACATCTGCTAAGCGGATAAGTTCCTTCCTACATAATTCTTCATACTGAACAAAGTCACGATTTATTTTTAACTCTCTGAAGTAGTTTTTTATTTTATTGAGCATTTTTGTCTCTTAATCTGTTTTCGCTTCATCCATCGTAAAACTTGCAACGGCTTAGGAAAAAGCTTATTTGGCCCATGTTATTAAGAACAGAAAATTGGTATGAAATTCGCAATCAAGTTAATCACAACTTGGGTGATAACAAAACCCGCGGTAAGAAAACTCAAAAAAACTATGTTCTTCCACCTGTTAATCTTACTGAAAAATGGATCATGTAGCTGCCTGCAAAACTTACCAATTATGATTTTCCAAAAACAAAAGGGACTCAATATGAGCCCCTTTTGTTTTTTTAACATTTTCTTTCTAGTTCAACATTTAAAAAAATTTTGGAATTTGAAAGAAATCTCGTGGATCCTACACTTCGTTAAACATCCAGTGAGCTGACGCTGAGCGCATTGCTTTCGATAAATGCACGGCGTGGCTCAACGTTGTCGCCCATCAGTGTGGTGAAGATTTCATCGGCACCGATAGCATCTTCAATTTGCACTTTGAGCAGGCGGCGCACGGTAGGGTCCATGGTGGTTTCCCACAATTGTTCCGGGTTCATCTCGCCCAAGCCTTTGTAACGCTGAATATTCAGGTTATGTTTGGCTTCGCCCAGCAACCAGTCCAGCGCTTGCTTAAAGGTAGCCACTTTTTGCTCTTTTTCGCCACGCTTGATCAATGCGCCCTCACCCAACAGGTTGTTAACCATGTGTGAAGTGCGATTGATCTGGCGGTAATCGCCACTGTTCAAAAACTCGGCATCAATCACACAGCTTTGCAGGTTGCCGTGTACGTATTTGTTCACTTCCAAACGATAGGCACTGGTTTCGGTATCTTGCGCAACAATCACCTCTGAACCAACGGCGCCGAGGATAGGACGCAGTTTTTCAGCGGCCACATTGGCAGCAGACTCTGTAGTCAAATCGAGGTCACCTAAATCCTGAATGGCGCGCAATACGCTTTCATCGTACAAGTTGGCAATACGGCGAATCACCGCTTCGGTGAGTACCATTTGTTTGGCGATACTGGTCAGCGCGTCGTCTTTAATGATTTCACCGCCTTCTTTAGTCACCAGCACGGCATCACGCAAGGCGGAGTTGAGCAAGTATTCATCCAGCTCATGCTCGTCTTTTAAGTAGCGCTCGTCACGGCCTTGTTTAACTTTATAGAGCGGTGGTTGCGCAATGTAGATATGGCCGTTTTCAACCAGCTCAGGCATCTGGCGGTAAAAGAACGTCAGCAACAAAGTACGGATGTGGGCACCGTCAACGTCCGCATCGGTCATGATGATGATACGGTGATAACGCAGTTTTTCGAGGTTAAAGTCGTCTTTGCCGATGCCGGTACCCATGGCAGTAATCAGCGTGGCGATTTCTTGTGAGCCCAGCAGTTTGTCAAAACGCGCTTTTTCTACGTTGAGAATCTTACCTTTGAGCGGCAAAATCGCCTGGAACTTACGATCACGCCCTTGTTTGGCTGAACCGCCCGCAGAGTCACCCTCGACCAGGTAGAGCTCGGACAAGGCTGGATTTTTTTCCTGGCAATCGGCCAGTTTGCCTGGCAAGCCCATGGTGTCCATCACGCCTTTACGGCGGGTGATTTCACGTGCCTTACGGGCGGCTTCACGTGCACGCGCCGCTTCTACGATCTTGCCGCAAACAATTTTGGCATCAACCGGGTTTTCTTCTAAAAACTCGGCCAGTTTAGCCGCCACAATTTCAGACACCACTGGCTGCACTTCGCTAGACACCAGTTTGTCTTTGGTTTGTGAGGAGAATTTAGGATCAGGCACCTTGACTGACAACACGCAGGTAATGCCTTCGCGCATATCGTCGCCCGTGGTTTCTACCTTGGCTTTTTTAGCAAATTCGTTTTGTTCGATATACTGGTTCAGCGTGCGTGTCATCGCTGTACGCAAGCCGGTCAAGTGTGTGCCACCATCGCGTTGCGGAATGTTATTGGTAAAACACTGCACGGTTTCAGAGTAGCTATCGTTCCATTGCATCGCTACTTCCACCGTCATGTTGTCTTTTTCACTAATGGCATAAAACACTTTTGGGTGCAGTACCGTTTTCGTGCGGTTCATGTACTCGACAAAACCTTTGATGCCACCGCTAAAGGCAAAGTTTTCAGACTTGCCTGTGCGTTGATCAATCAGCTCGATCTTAACGCCATTATTCAAGAAAGATAATTCACGGATACGTTTGGCCAGAATTTCAAAGTGATATTCAACCAGCACAAATGTTTCCACCGACGCCAGAAAATGCACTTCTGTGCCCTTTTTGTCTGTGGTGCCAGTGATGGCTAGTGGCGCTTGTGGCACACCACGATGAAACTCCATCTGGTGCACTTGGCCCTTGCGGTAAATTTTCAGTCTGAGCCAGTCAGACAAGGCATTGACCACAGACACACCAACGCCATGCAAACCGCCAGACACTTTGTAGGAGTTCTGGTCAAACTTACCACCGGCATGTAACTCGGTCATGACGATTTCAGCTGCTGAGCGTTTAGGCTCGTGTTTGTCGTCGTCTTTAATGTCGGTAGGAATACCACGGCCGTTATCAGAAATACTGATCGAGTTATCCGGATGGATAATCACTTTAATGTCGTCACAGTGGCCTGCCAGCGCTTCGTCAATCGCATTATCGAGTACTTCGAATACCATATGGTGCAAACCAGAACCATCTGACGTGTCACCAATGTACATGCCAGGACGCTTACGTACGGCGTCCAAACCTTCCAAAATCTTGATACTGTCTGAGTTATATTCTTGTGGCTGTGCCATAACAAAAGCTTCTTTAATTGAGATTTAAAAGTCACTGCAGCGTGTTTCACGTGAAACACGGGTAGCAGGCATTATATGCGCATTGGCATCACAACGTATTTATAGTTGCTATCGCTGGCAGCCGTAATCAGGCAACTGCTATTGGCATCGGCAAAGGCAAACTCAATTTGCTCATCACCCAGGTTATTCAGCACATCGATCAGATACGTGACATTAAAGCCAATATCCAACGCGACTTGGCTGTAGTCGATTTCCAGTTCTTCTTCAGCTTCTTCTTGCTCGGTGTTAGTACTAATCAATTTGAGCAAGCCTTGCGTGATCACCATGCGAATACTGCGGTATTTTTCGTTAGACAAAATTGAAGCACGTTGTAACGCACTCAAAATCGCCACCCGGTTGACCATAAACGTATTCTGGTGGCCGGTTGGAATCACGCGGTTGTAATCAGGAAACTTACCATCAATCACTTTGCTGATGAGCTGAATATCACCAAATTCAAAACTGACCTGGCCATTAAGCAAATCGATCACCACTGGCGATTCAGATTGTTCATCCAGTAACTTGGTCAGTTCCAGCACTGTTTTGCGCGGCAGAATGACTTCTGTTTTTTCAAAGCTTTGGTCCAGTGTGGTGTTGGTATAGCTCAAACGATGGCCATCCGTGCCCACCACGTGCAACTGGTTACCATTTACTTCCAGCAACAGGCCGTTAAGGTAATAACGGATATCTTGCTGGGCCATGGCAAATTCAACCTGCTTCAGCAAGCGTTTAAGCTCTGATTGCGCCAGGCTAAAACTAATGTTCTGGCCGCTGGCTTTACTCATCAAAGGGTAATCAGCCGCTGGCAAGGTTTGCAGGTTAAACCGGCTCTTGCCTGCTTTGAGCGTGATGCGGTTATCCTGGTTATTCATTTCAATAGAAGCGCTGTCTGGCAATGAGCGACAGATATCCAGCAATTTTTTAGCCGAAATCGTTGTACTCAATTCACCTTCTATACCGCCATTGACCTTAAGCGAAATTTGCATTTCCAGATCAGTGGCCGTCAGATGCATTTCTTGCTGCTTGATGTTGACCAGCAGATTAGAAAGGATGGGTAGCGTATGTCTGCGCTCTACGATGCCAGTGACACTATTGAGGGGTTTAAGCAATACCTCACGGTTGATTTTGATTTGCATGGCCTGACCTGATTAATAACTTTATTTCAATATATAAAAGATAAGACTAATAGTAATGTACGACTTTTTTGTGGGTAACTCTAAAAATTAATTCAATTCAAAGACTTACAAACATTTTAGCTTGTGCATAAATTGCGGTTTAAACATGCATGATTTGTGGCTGATATTGTAAACCGATTTTATCCAGTCTATACGCAATATTTAAGCACACCTCATTCTCAACTTATCCACAGCTTATCTTGCTAAATTTTTTTTGCTAATCACGAATGACCTGCGTCAGCAAACCAATATCGCGTGCCAGTGTTTGGTCATTTAGGCGTAATTGTTCAATTTCTTCACAGGCATGCATCACCGTTGTGTGGTGACGTCCGCCAAAGGCTTCACCGATCTCGGGGAAGCTATGATTGGTTAACTCACGTGCCAACGACATGGCCACCTGGCGAGGTCTCGCGACATTACGTGAGCGTTTTTTGCTAAACATATCACTGACTTTAATCTTATAGTAGTCAGCCACGGTTTTCTGGATGTTTTCAATGGTGATCTGGCGCCCGCGTACTGCAATCAGGTCGCGTAAGGCGTCTTTGGCCAGATGCACATCAATGGCATGGCCGGTAAAGTTGGCCATGGCGATAATACGGTTTAACGCGCCTTCAAGCTCACGCACGCTGGAGCGGATTTGCTTGGCGACAAAAAAAGCCACGTCTTCATGCAGGTTGATTTTGAGATTTTCGGCTTTTTTGCGCAAAATGGCGACGCGCATTTCCAGTTCAGGCGGTTCAACCGCCACGGTCAGGCCCCAGCTAAAGCGCGTTCGCAAGCGCTCATCCATGTCAACGATCTCTTTAGGATACGTATCGCAAGTGATGACAATCTGCTTTTTTTCTTCAATCAGGCTGTTAAAGGCGTAAAAAAACTCTTCTTGTGTGCGGGTTTTTTTGGCAAAAAACTGAATATCATCAATCAGTAATAAGTCTAGCGAGTGATATTGCTGCTTAAACTCGTCAAACGCTTTGTTTTCGTATGCTTTCACCACGTCAGACACATAACGTTCAGCATGCAGGTAGCGTATATTGGCCTCTGGTTTGGCTTTTTTCAGCTCATTGCCGATGGCTTGTAACAAATGGGTTTTACCCAGGCCGACGCCACCATAAATAAATAAGGGATTGTAAGCCTGACCAGGATTGCCTGCGACTTGAATTGCCGCGGCGCGCGCTAACTGGTTGGCACGGCCTGTCACATAGTTATCAAACAGAAAGCTATCATTGAGGCCACTGCTTTTCTCAGATTTGAGATGTTTGGCCGGGGCGCGGTTACTCACCGGTTTTTTATCAATGACTCTGGCGGATTGGCCTTGTGCTGCTGCGACCACCGCTTCTACCGGTGATTGAGCCGGCGCGGCTTTTACCGGGGCTGGGCTAGGTGCGGGTGCGACTTGTTCACTGGTATCGACAATCAGTTCAACCACCGCACTGGGCGATAATTCGGTCGCGATGGTGGCAATGCGGCTAAAAAATTTGCTTTTTACCCATTGCATGACAAATTTATTAGGCGCAACAATCTGCACCGCCTCACCATTGACGCGTGCTTTGAGGGGTTTAATCCAGGTATTGTATTGTTGTGCCGAGAGTTCTTTTTCAAACTTCAGCAAACAATAGGCCCAAAAATTTTCCATTGCTCCAGTGCTTTTTAAAAGTGTCAGCAAAAAGTCAGCCTGTTTCCGTGTTTCAGGCACTGTTTGCGTTTATTCGTTATAATTGCCAGGAAGAGTGGCAGAAGACGTGGTCGTGTGGCGATAGTCGCCTTGACCTGTTGCTGACATTCTAAACGTTTTAACCTGAGTTATCCACAGCCACGGTCTATAAAAAAATAAAAATAATCATTGACATAAGGTCTTGATTTGCTGTTTAATTAAGGGTTTTTGAAATCGGCAAATATTCACTGTTTAATCAGCGTTGCCGGATTAGAGTTTAATTGCCATTTTTGGCAGGAGTTTAATAATGAAACGTACCTATCAACCATCCAAAACCCGTCGTGCACGTACCCATGGCTTTCTGGTACGCATGAAAACCAAAGGTGGCCGTGCAGTAATTGCTGCTCGTCGCGCTAAAGGTCGTAAACGTCTGGGTCTGTAATCCCTGACGATGCATTGCTTGAAACTCAATGCATGACATTGTACAAGCTAAAAAAAACGGATGAATTTTCATCCGTTTTTAGTTTCAGGAAACGGTTTTATGGTGAATGGCTGTTTGCCAACATCATGCCTAACCAGCAAGACCATCATCGTTATGGCCTGGTTGTGTCGAAAAAAGTCGCCAAGCTGGCGGTTAAACGCAATTATATGAAGCGCGTACTGCGTGAATTGTTGCGGGCACAAACCTCTCCGGCCAATCGTGGCTTTGATGTCGTGCTACAAGTGCGCAAGGCTTTTCAGCATGATGATTTTCCGGCCATACAACGTGATTTGTCACAATTGCTGGCTAGACTGAAAAAAACCACGCCCGTTTCCTAACGATTCTGATGAAAACGATACTGATTACATTAGTAAAATGTTACCAGTGGGGCTTAAGCCCCTGGCTGGGCCGTCAATGTCGTTTTCATCCAACCTGTTCACACTACGCCATTGAGGCATTACAGCGCTACGGTGCCTGGCATGGTAGCCTGTTGGCTTTGCGCCGCATTGGCCGCTGCCATCCGTGGCATCCCGGTGGTGTGGATCCCCTTCCTTAGACTTGTAAAAACGAAACCTTATGGATACTCGCCGTTTAATTCTGTTCGTGATCTTCTCTTTTTCGATTATGTTGCTGTGGGATGCCTGGCAACAGCAGCATGCGCCCGCGCCGGTTGCACAACAGGCGGCTGCGCAAACCTCCCCTGCTGATAAACCGCAAGAAAATGGGTTTAAATTAAGCCAGGGTACACGAATTGCCGTTAAAACAGACCGTTATGCGGCGGTGATCGATACCGTCGGTGGTGATTTGCGCCAGTTATCCCTGCTGGAACATCAGGCAGATGATAATTCTGGCCCTTATGAGCTGATGAGCGATGCCAGTGCCGATAAATTGTATGTCGCGCAGACTGGGTTGAAGGGTGATGGCTTGCCTACGCATTATGTGACGTTTACTGCAGCTGAGACTAATTACAGCCTGCAAGACGGCCAGGATACCCTGGAAGTGCGTTTAACCGCACCAGAAACCAATGGTGTGGCTGTGGATAAAGTATATCGCTTTCACCGTGGTCAATATTTGATCGATGTCGTGTACGAGATCAAAAACAATAGCGATAAAGCGATTTCTCCTTCTGTGTATTACCAGATTATTCATGATAACGAGTCCAACCAGGGCTCTAAAATGATGCCAACGTTTACAGGCGGTGCTTATTTCACCGAGGCGGACAAGTATAACAAGGTCAAATTTGATGAAATGGCCAAAAAAGATGTGTCGATTAATGCCAAAGATGGCTGGGTAGGCCTGGTACAACATTATTTTGTCAGTGCGTGGGTGCCGCAATCTACTGCTGAGCGCAAGTTTTACACCACCAAGCTGAGTGAGCATGATTTCTCAATCGGTACTATTTTACCTGTGGGCGACATTGCCGCTGGGAGCAGCAAAACAGTAGATGCCAAACTGTTTAGTGGCCCGCAAGCGCAAGATGATCTGGAAGCTGCAGCCCCGGGTTTGGAGTATGTAGTTGATTACGGTATTTTGACTGTGATTGCCAAACCATTAATGTGGTTGTTGACCCATATTCACGAGCTGGTGAAAAACTGGGGCATTGCCATCATTGTATTAACCATTCTGATCAAGGCCGCTTTCTTTAAATTGTCTGCGTCTGGTTACCGCAATATGGCGCATCTGCGTGAAATCGCGCCGCGCATGCAAGCGCTTAAAGACAAATTTGGTGATGATAAGCAAAAGCTGCAACAAGCGATGATGGAGATGTATCGCACCGAGAAAATCAATCCTATGGGCGGCTGCTTGCCTATTCTGGTTCAAATTCCGGTGTTTATTTCTCTGTATTGGGTGTTGCTGGGTTCGGTAGAGTTACGTCATGCGCCGTTCTTTGGCTGGATTCAGGACTTGTCAGCGACTGACCCTTACTTTGTCTTGCCGGTATTGATGGGTGCAACCATGATTATCCAGACCTTTTTGAATCCTCCACCAACCGACCCGATTCAGGCGAAAGTGATGAAAATCATGCCGGTGGCATTCAGTATTTTCTTCTTCTTCTTCCCAGCGGGCCTGGTGTTATATTGGCTGGTGAACAACATTCTGTCTATCTGGCAGCAATGGGCGATTAACCGCATGATTCATGCCGAAGCTGTGGCAAAAAAAGGACATGGCAAATAATCGGCCAGCTTTAACAGAAACCATTGCCGCCATCGCCACTGCACCAGGTGCGGGCGGCATTGGGGTGGTCAGGGTGTCTGGCCCGTTGGCAGCAGAAATTGCTGCACAAATTTTAGGCCACTGCCCTGCCCCACGCCATGCGGCTTATCTGCCGTTTTTGCAAGCCGATGCCACGTTAATTGACCGTGGCATTGCCATCTACTTTCCTAATCCTCACTCGTATACAGGCGAAGATGTACTGGAGCTGCAGGCACACGGTGGCACAGCGCTGATGCAAATATTGCTCGCGCGTTGCATCGAGTGCGGTGCGCGTCATGCACAAGCTGGCGAGTTTACCCAGCGCGCCTACTTAAACGATAAGCTAGACTTAGCGCAAGCTGAGGCCGTGGCTGACTTGATAAATGCGGCCACCGTTGAGGCGGCGCGCAGTGCGGTACGATCGCTCTCGGGTGAATTTTCACAGGCGATACAGGCCTTGCTGCAGCAGTTGGTCGATTTGCGCATGTATGTTGAAGCGTGCTTGGATTTTCCTGAAGAGGAAATTGACTTCATCACGCAGGGGCGTGTGCGCGAAAAACTGCAGGCCAATCAAACAACGTTACAGCATATCTTTGACCAGGCCAGGCAAGGCGTATTATTACGCGAAGGCATCAACGTGGTGTTGATTGGTCAGCCTAATGTCGGTAAATCGAGTTTGCTCAATGCCCTGTCTGGTGAAGAGGTGGCAATTGTGACGCCGATTGCAGGCACCACGCGCGATACGATTAAAAGTGTCATCCAGATTGAAGGTGTGCCACTGCATGTAATTGATACCGCTGGCTTGCGTGAGACTGAAGATGCGGTGGAACAAGTGGGCATCGCGCGCACCTGGAAAGCGATTGAAACTGCGCATGTAGCTTTGTTGTTGGTAGATAGCCAGCATGGGGTTGGCGCACAAGAAACGGCTATTTTGCAAAAACTACCGTCAGAAGTGAAAAAAGTCTGGGTGCATAACAAGATAGATGTTTCACGTGAAACATCGCGCATTGAAAAACGTGAAAAAGAGCAACACGTGTTTTTATCGGCCAAGACAGGCGATGGTATTGCCAGCCTGCAAAAAACGCTGCTAGAGATTGTTGGTTATCAGCCTGGTGGTGAGGGTGTGTTTATGGCTAGAGCGCGACATTTGCAAGCGTTGCAAGAGGTTGAGCAGCATTTGCATCACGCCATGTTGCAGATGCATGCCGCTGAGTTGGTGGCAGAAGAGTTGCGTTGTGCACAGGAGGCGCTGGGGTCTATTACCGGTGAGTTTACGCCAGATGATTTACTGGGTGAAATTTTTAGCCGATTTTGTATTGGCAAATAAAAACCCGCACTAGCGGGTTTTTTTTCGTGGGAATGGCGTATTACGTTGGTTAAACCGTTCATCAATACTACATGCGCGTTTGCAGCCGGTAATCATGGCCCAGATCAGGTTGTCGTGATTGATAAAGCTTTCAAAAATCACCCCTAATACATGCACCACGACCACCGCCAACCAGGCCCAGGTAGCGTAATGGTGTAGCACCTTGCTCATCTCATCATCAATCATGCCCCAGCCACTGTTGTAGACGATGCAGCCGGAGCCAACTGTGATAATGCCAAGACCCAGCATGGCATAAATGGCAATGGAACCTGTGGGGTTGTGGCCGATGTAGTGCCTTGCGGTGCCTTTAAGCAATTTAAACAGGTGTTTCACTGCCCAAACTGGGTTCAGTGGAAAGCTGCGAAAGCTGGCATAGCCAGTGGCAATCAGCCCCCAAATAATACGGGCGACGATCAATGTGCCTGCGACATAGCCAGCATACGCATGATGCAACCGGTCCCACATGGAGGCGTGCGTATAAAAAGCATACCCAAACGCCGCCACTAAAGACCAGTGGAAGATCCTGATAAAGGGATCCCAGACATACCGTAGCATTTGAATTATTTGCTAGGTTTGGTTTCTGTTAACAGATAAGCAATAAAGTTGGCTTTTTCTGAAGGTGAGCAATCTGCACCCAGGATGTCATTGCAGTGCTTAGTGAACTCGTCTTCTACTTTATCGATATCAGTAAAGCGCTTGGTGTTAACGCGCGGTGCCAATGGCGGGATTTCTTTATTAGTGACAATGTTTTTGCCTGCGTTAGCCGGGTTGTTGGTGTGGCATGAGGCACAAGCGGCTTCTTTACCGCTAGGTGTTTTAAACTTGCGGTTAAAGAAAATTTTACCATCGGTAATCGATGGTGCTTCATACATAGGGTTAGCAGAGTGTGCAATGTTGGTGTACTTGTATACCAGTTTTTCGGCATTAGTCACGTCAGCCAGTGCGTGTACAGAAAATAAGACCCCGAATGCAGCAATAATTGTTTTGATTTTCATGGTAAAGGCTCCTTGGTTGTTTTCAAAAAAATTCTATTCTTTTTATGTTAAGTAAATATGGCCTGCTTGTAATTGATTTGTATTAAACCGTAATAATTCTGTATTAAAACATGAAACAAATGAATCAAAGCAGTGAATTAAATGACCATTTGATTAGTTTACGCTAAAATCACAATTCTTTTTAAATCAAACAGTTCAAGATTATTTATGATGGACTTTCCTGATCGATTCGATGTCATTGTGGTGGGTGGCGGCCATGCCGGTACCGAGGCTGCGCTGGCGGCTGCCCGCATGGGGCAAAAAACGCTGTTGTTGAGCCACAACATTGAAACCTTGGGGCAAATGTCCTGTAACCCTTCTATTGGCGGTATTGGTAAAGGTCACCTGGTCAAAGAGGTGGATGCACTTGGCGGTGTCATGGCGGCGGCCACTGACGAGGGTGGCATACAGTTCCGTATCTTGAACTCGAGTAAAGGCCCGGCAGTTCGTGCGACACGCGCGCAGGCTGATCGTATTCTGTATAAGGCTGCTATTCGGCATCGCCTCGAAAACCAGCCAAACTTGTGGCTGTTTCAGCAAGCGGTGGATGACATTATTCTGGAAGGCGACAAGGCTGCAGGTGTCGTCACTCAAATCGGTCTGCGTTTTTATGCTAAATCCGTGGTGCTGACGGCAGGCACGTTTTTGGGCGGCTTGGTGCATGTGGGTTTGCAAAATTACAGCGCAGGTCGCGCCGGAGATCCGCCAGCAATCTCGTTGGCTGCGCGCTTACGTGAAATTGGCCTCCCGGCCGGGCGCCTTAAAACCGGCACGCCACCGCGGATTGATGGCCGCTCAATTGATTATAGTGTGATGACTGAGCAACCTGGTGATACGCCAGTGCCGGTGTTTTCATTTTTGGGCAATGCCGCGCAACATCCACAGCAACTGCCATGCTGGATTACGCATACCAACCAGCAAACACATGACATTATCCGTAGCGGTCTTGATCGTTCGCCCATGTACACTGGCGTCATCGAAGGGGTTGGGCCGCGCTATTGCCCTTCGGTAGAAGATAAGATTCACCGCTTTGCAGATAAAGAGTCACACCAGGTTTTTTTGGAGCCCGAAGGCTTAACCACACACGAGATTTATCCTAACGGTATTTCTACCAGTTTGCCGTTTGATATTCAGTTGGCGTTGGTGCGTTCTATTCGTGGTTTGGAGAATGCACATATTTTGCGCCCCGGATATGCCATTGAATATGACTACTATGACCCAAGAGGCTTAAAGTCGACTCTCGAAACCAAGACCGTCCGCGGCTTGTTTTTTGCTGGCCAGATCAATGGCACCACTGGTTATGAAGAGGCTGCAGCGCAGGGCTTACTGGCGGGTGCAAATGCAGCCTTGTTTGCACAAGATAAAGAAGGCTGGTGCCCTTCCCGCGAACAAGCCTACCTTGGTGTGTTGGTGGATGACCTGATTACGACGGGGGTGAATGAGCCCTACCGCATGTTTACTAGTCGTGCCGAATATCGTTTGCAGTTGCGAGAAGATAATGCCGATATGCGCCTGACTGAAAAAGGCCGTGAGCTTGGCTTGGTGGATGATGTGCGTTGGGAGGCTTTCTGTAAAAAGCAGGAAGCGGTTGCGCGTGAGCAAGCTCGCTTGAAGCGTACATTTTTGCAGCCTGACAATGGTCAGCCGGCAGGTCAACATACCATTGTTTCACGTGAAACACAGGCGGCCGTTTTTGGTAAGCCGCTGGAGCATGAATATTCCTTGTTCGAATTATTGCGTCGGCCAGAAATTGCTTATCAATCACTGTTGAACCTGGTGCCTGCGCCGGAAGTGTTGGCGGAAGATGTGTTAGAGCAAGTGGAAATTGCGGCCAAGTATCAGGGGTATATTGACCGGCAAAATGAAGAGATTGCCCGCCAGAAAAATAGCGAGAGCATCAAGCTGGGCGAAGCCATTGATTACAATGACGTGCATGGGCTGAGTAATGAAGCGCGGCAAAAGTTGTTAGCACAAAAACCAGAAACGATTGGGCAGGCAAGCCGTATACAAGGTATTACCCCAGCCACGATTTCTCTGTTGCTGGTTTATCTGAAGCGCAAACACAAAAAACAAAGCCAATCAGGCGATATTGCAGCAGCATGATACATTTGTTGCCGCAATTAACCGCCGGTATAGAGGCGCTTGGTTTACAATCTGTGGTGACTACAGATATGCAAAAGCAATGCCTGGCATATTTGGCGTTGCTAGAAAAGTGGAATAAGGTTTATAACCTAACCGCGGTGCGTGACCCGCAAGAAATGTTGGTGTTGCATTTGCTCGATAGTTTGAGTGTGTTGCCATATATTCAGTCGGGCAGTTTGCTGGATGTGGGTAGTGGTGGTGGCTTGCCTGGATTAGTGGTGGCGATCACCCGACCAGATGTGCAGGTAACCACCATTGATACGGTGCAGAAGAAAGCGATTTTTATGCGCCAGGTAAAAGCGGAGTTGGGTTTGTCAAATGCGCAGGTGGTGCATGGCCGTGTTGAGGCTTATCAACCACCCTCGCCTTTTACGCAGGTGATCTCGCGTGCTTTTTCCGATATTGCTTTGTTTAAGCAGTTGACCACGCATTTGATGGCGCCGCAGGGCTGTTGGTTGGCAATGAAGGGGGTGGTGCCAACCGATGAGTTACAGCAAGCGGGCGTATTTCCTAAAGAGGTCATCCGTTTGCAGGTGCCACACCTGCAGGCAGAACGGCATTTAATTGTGTTTGAGAATACATAATGAAAATAATCGCAATCACCAACCAAAAAGGCGGCGTTGGCAAAACGACTACTTGCGTCAATCTGGCAGCCAGCCTGGCCGAACACGGCAAAAAAGTGTTGTTGGTTGATTTGGATCCGCAGGGCAACGCCAGCACCGGTAGTGGCATTGATAAGACGCATTTAAAAGACAGCATTTACCAAGTGCTGATCGGTAATAAAACCATGCAAGAGGTGGTGATACACGCCGAGGCAGCCAAGTTCGATGTTGCACCGTCTAACCGTGATCTGGCGGGAGCTGAGGTTGAGTTGGTGAATGAGATGGCACGTGAAACGCGCTTGAAGAATGCGATTCTCAAGCTGGGGGATGATGCCTACGACTATGTGTTACTGGATTGTCCACCTTCGCTCAACCTGGTGACGGTGAATGCGCTAACGGCAGCGCATTCGGTGATGATTCCCATGCAGTGCGAGTACTACGCGCTCGAGGGCTTGTCAGACCTGGTCAATACTGTGAAGAAAGTGCGCGCTCACTTAAACCCGGTGCTCGAGATAGAAGGCTTGCTGCGCACCATGTTTGATAATCGCAATATGCTGGCACAGCAGGTATCGGCACAACTGGTGAGCCATTTTGGCAAAAAAGTGTATCAAACCATCGTGCCGCGTAATGTGCGGCTGGCTGAGGCGCCCAGTTATGGCATGCCGGTGTTGTTATATGATCGCTCGTCCAAGGGCGCGCAAGCTTACCTCGAGTTGGCACAAGAAATTATCCAGAAAAATTAATCGTCGAAAATCGACACTTTTAAAGACTCATTACAAGGAAGTAGCAGCATGGTGAAGCCCAAAGGACTTGGACGCGGACTAGACGCATTGTTATCGGGAGATACAGAAACCATCACCCAGTCAGATACCTTGCGCACCCTCCCCGTTGGTCAGTTACAGCCGGGTAAATATCAGCCACGCTCTTACATGAACGAAGAGGCGCTGCAAACACTGGCAGACTCGATCACCGTGCAAGGGATCATGCAGCCTATCTTGGTGCGAGAAATCGGGCCGGCGCAGTTTGAGATCATTGCCGGTGAACGTCGCTGGCGCGCTTCGCAAAAAGCGGGTCTGGACGAGGTGCCGGTGCTGGTGCGGGATATTGCGGATGAAGCCGCCTTGGCGATGGCCTTGATTGAAAACATCCAGCGTGAAGACCTGAACCCGTTAGAAGAAGCCATGGGCATCAAGCGTTTGATTGATGAGTTTGACATGACACATGAAAAAGCTGCGGCAGCCGTTGGTCGCTCGCGGGTGGCGGTCTCTAACCTGCTGCGTTTACTAACGCTGACGCCTATGGTGCAAGATATGTTGCTGGATAACCAGATTGATATGGGGCATGCCAGGGCGTTGGTGGGTAGCGAACCCGCCCAGCAAATATTGCTGGCCAATAAAGTCGTACAAGATGGCTTATCAGTGCGTGAGGTTGAGCGTTTGATTCAATCTGAGCCTGCAAGCGGTAAAAAAGCCAAGCAGGTGGTGCACCCTGATGTCGCTGCCTTGCAAAATCAGCTCAGCGAACAATTGGGGGCAGATGTGGCAATTAGCAGCAAAGCCAGTGGTGCCGGCGTCTTAAAGCTGAGCTTTTCAAACCTTGATCAACTCGATGATTGGATAGCGAAACTGACGGATAACCGCCTGAAATCGTAAGTTAAATCGCGTAAAGCGACCAGAAAGCAGATTTTTCCAGCACATTCAGGCAGTTAACGCCTGTTTGGTGCTTGACTTCGGCGAGTGAATAATTCAAAATCTCGCGTCTTTGGTGTATTTTGTCTTGAATTTTAGCGGTTAAACCCCATGAGTGGTCAACAAAACACTGCGGCTGGCATGTCGCTCTATAGCAATATGCTGCGTTGGCAGGTGATGGCGACAACCGCTGTCACATTGATTGCTTATGCTGTAGGTGGTTTACCAGCGGCATTATCCGCTTGTATGGGTGGTGTTTCTGTAGTGATTGGTGCATGGTTTGCAACGAGAATCGCAGAAAAAGGCCGTGAAAAAACAGACCCAACAGCAGTTTTGCTCAATTTACTCAAGGCTGAAGCAGTAAAAATAGTCATCATCGCGATTATCCTGTTTGTGGTTTTCAAGCTGTATCAGGCATTGGTGCCTTTCGCACTGATCGCTGGCTTGGCAGCAGCAGCGCTGTTTTCTGGCGCCGCACTGGCAAAATCACAAGTAGATGTGTAGACACGTTAATTTAAAATTAGTTTGAAAATATGACAACCGAACACGCACAAAACGTAGAACTCACCCCTTCTGAATATATCGCGCACCATTTGAGCTTTAATGCCCAGGGCGTTAACGGCAATACTGCCTCTGAAGGTTTTTGGGTGTTGCACTACGACACCTTGTTTACCTCTGTGGTGCTCGGCCTGCTGGTGATGGGCTTGATCTGGTGGGTAGCGCGTGGCGCGACCGCAGGTGTACCAACCAAACGCCAGGCTTTTGTTGAGTTAGTGTTTGGTTTTGTTGATGATCAAGTCAAAAACATTTTCCACGGTGACCGTCATTCTTTTATCGCCCCTACTGCCCTGACCGTGTTTATCTGGGTGTTGGCCATGAACTCCATGGACTTCCTGCCAGTCGACTGGATTGCGGGTATCGTGTCATTCTTCGGTGGCGAGCATGCAAAATGGCGTATCGTCCCGACTTCTGATATCAACACCACCTTTGCTTTAGCATTGGCTGTGTGGTTCCTGATGATTTTCTTCTCGATCAAAGCCAAGGGCTTGGGTGGCTGGATTCACGAACTGTTCTGTGCCCCGTTCGGCAGCAATCCGCTGGTGTGGCCTGCCAACTTCCTGTTCAACCTGATTGAATACGTTTCAAAACCACTTTCTCACTCATTGCGTCTGTTCGGTAACATGTACGCCGGTGAAATCATCTTCTTGCTGTTGGGTATGTGGGCAGCCACAGGCCTGACCGGAACCGTGTTTGGTGCCATTCTGGGAGCTGGCTGGTCTATCTTCCACATCCTGATTGTGGCATTACAAGCGTTTATTTTCATGATGCTGACTGTGGTCTACCTGGCCATGGCGCATGAGTCGCACTAGTTTTTAACTTTGTCGTTGTTTTAATTCTTTATAAGAGAGGGTATTAAATGGAAGCATTAGCATTGATTCAAGCCTACACAGGCGTTGGTATCGGTTTGATCATTGGTTTGGGTGCCGCTGGCGCTTGTATCGGTATTGGTATCATGTGTGCAAGTTTCCTGGAAGGCGCTGCTCGTCAACCAGAAATGATCCCAGCCCTGCAAGGTAAAGTATTCCTGCTGTTGGGTCTGATCGACGCATCTTTCATTATCGGTGTTGGTCTGGCAATGATGTTTGCATTTGCAAACCCATTGTTGAGCGTTGTTGCCAAGTAATTTTTACTCGGTAATCTCCGCCCGGTAGGGTTTAAGTGTGACTTAAACCTTTCAACCAATCAGTATGATGGATCCAAAATGAATATTAATTTCACACTCATCGCGCAAGCTATCGCATTTGCAGTGTTGATCTGGTTCACGGTGAAATTCGTTTGGCCGCCGCTGTTAACAGCGATTGAAGCACGCCAAAAGGAAATCGCAGATGGTTTGGCTGCTGCCCAGGAAGGCAAAAGTGCCCTGGAAGTGGCTGCCAAAAAATCTGAAACCACACTGAACGAGGCCAAACAAAAGGCAAGTGAGATCATTGGGCAAGCCGAAAAACGCGCCGCTCAAATCATTGACGAAGCCAAGGGTAATGCCAAAGCTGAAGGTGATCGCATTATTGCCGGTGCCAAAGCTGAAATCGATCAGGAAGTGAACCGTGCCAAAGAAGGTCTGCGCGCACAGGTTTCCACATTGGCCGTGGCCGGTGCAGAAAAAATCCTGCGTAAAGAGATTGACGCTAAAGCACACAGCGAAATGTTGGCTAAACTCGCTGCGGAACTATAAGGTAAAAGGGATAAAACATGGCTGAACTCTCAACCATTGCAAGGCCTTATGCTGTCGCTGCCTACAAGCTCGGCAAAGAAAACAAGGCTTTAGCAGCATGGTCTGAAATGTTGGCATTGGCTGCGGCAGTCGCGGCAAATGACCAAATGAAAACCCTGATTGATGACCCTAAACTGAATGCCGCTGATGTTGAAGCAGCATTCCTCAAGGTCTGTGGCGACAAGCTCAACGAACAAGGGCAAAATTTGATCAAGATTTTGGTTGAATATGGCCGTTTATCCTTATTGCCTGCCATTGCTGAAGCTTTTGAGGCTTTAAAAGCGCAAGACGAAGGCACCTTGGACGCTCAAATCATTGCAGCTGCCAAACTGACAGCGACACAAACCAAAGATTTGGTGAAACGTCTGGAAGCCAAGTTCGGCAAGAAAATTGAAGCAAGCGTTTCCGTAGATCCGGAAATCATCGGCGGCATCAAAATTATTGTTGGCGACACCGTTATCGACGCGTCTGTCCAAGGTCAGTTACAAAATTTAGCCTATACGCTCACAGCATAAGGCATAGGAGAATTAAATGCAGTTATCTACATCAGAGATTAGCGAGCTCATTAAGAGCCGTTTGGAAAACTTCTCTACTTCTGCGGAAGCCCGTACACAGGGTACCGTGATTTCCGTAACAGACGGCATTGTGCGTATCCATGGCCTGTCTAACGTGATGTCCGGCGAGATGATTGAGTTTCCAGGCAACACTTTTGGTTTGGCATTGAACCTGGAGCGTGACTCCGTGGGTGCCGTGGTATTGGGTGACTACGAACACATTACAGAAGGCGATACTTGTAAATGTACAGGCCGTATTCTGGAAGTGCCAGTCGGTCCTGAACTGATTGGTCGCGTGGTGAACGCATTGGGTCAGCCTATCGATGGCAAAGGTCCGGTGAACGCCAAGCTGACAGACAAAATTGAAAAAATTGCGCCAGGCGTGATTGCACGTAAATCCGTGTCACAACCTGTGCAAACTGGCCTGAAGTCTATCGACTCTATGGTGCCGGTTGGCCGTGGTCAACGTGAGTTGATCATTGGTGACCGTCAAACGGGTAAAACGGCTGTAGCGGTTGATGCGATTATCAACCAAAAAGGTCAGAACATGACTTGTATCTACGTTGCGGTTGGCCAAAAGGCTTCTACCATTGCTAACGTAGTACGTAAGTTGGAAGAGCATGGCGCGATGGCTTACACCATTATCGTTGCTGCTTCAGCATCTGATTCTGCTGCCCTGCAATTCCTGGCACCTTATGCCGGTTGTACCATGGGTGAATACTTCCGTGACCGTGGCCAAGATGCATTGATTGTTTACGATGACTTGTCCAAACAAGCGGTTGCTTACCGTCAGATTTCTCTGTTGCTGCGCCGCCCACCAGGCCGCGAAGCTTACCCAGGTGACGTGTTCTACATCCACTCACGTTTGTTAGAGCGTGCTGCACGCGTCAACGAAGAGTATGTTGAAAAATTCACTAACGGTGAAGTTAAAGGTAAAACAGGTTCATTGACTGCATTGCCAGTGATTGAAACGCAAGCAGGTGACGTGTCTGCATTCGTTCCAACCAACGTGATTTCAATTACCGATGGTCAGATCTTCTTGGAAACTGACTTGTTTAACGCGGGTGTACGTCCTGCGATTAACGCCGGTATTTCAGTATCACGCGTGGGTGGTGCTGCACAAACCAAAATCATCAAAAAACTGGGCGGTGGTGTACGTCTGGCTTTGGCGCAGTATCGTGAATTGGCTGCGTTTGCGCAGTTTGCTTCTGATCTGGACGAAGCGACCCGTAAACAACTGGACCGCGGTCGTATGTTTACCGAGTTGATGAAACAGGCACAATACGCGCCATTGAACGTTGCAAACATGGGCGTGAGCTTGTTTGCAGCTAACAAAGGTTTCTTTGATGACGTGCCAACCAACAAGGTATTGGCATTTGAAAATGCATTGCATGGTTTCTTGAACTCCAAGTACAAGAACATCATCGATGCAATCGAGTCCAGCAAAGATCTGAGCGGTGACAACGAGAAGGCATTGGAAGCTGCGATTCAAGATTTCAAAGCAACCAACGCTTATTAATCTCTGACACTTCGACTTAGGAACCTAATATGGCAGGTAGTAAAGAGATTAGAACCAAGATCAAGAGTGTAGAAAATACACGCAAGATCACCAAGGCGATGGAGATGGTAGCCGCTTCTAAAATGCGTAAAGCGCAGGACAGAATGCGTGCTTCCCGCCCCTATGCGGATAAAATCCGTAACGTGGCGGCTCACCTCTCCTTTGCACAATCCGAGTATCGTCATCCGTTTTTAATCAAACGTGACGTGGTGAAAAATGTGGGCCTGATTGTTGTCAGCTCAGACAAAGGCCTGTGCGGTGGTTTAAACACCAACGTTTTGCGTTTGTCATTAAACCAGATGAAAGCCTGGGAAGCTGAAGGCAAAGGCATCAGCGTGAGCGCGATCGGTAACAAAGGCTACGGCTTTATGAACCGTATTGGCGCCAAAGTGCAATCACATATCACTGGCTTGGGCGATACTCCGCATCTGGAAAAATTGATCGGTACCATCAAGGTCATGCTAGACGCGTATATTGCCGGTGAAATTGATCAGCTTTACATCTGCTATACCAAATTCATCAATACCATGAAGCAAGAGCCGACCATGCAACAATTGTTGCCATTGACCGGTGAGCAACTGGGCAGCCCGAATGGCCATTGGGATTACATCTATGAGCCTGAAGCAAAACCAGTGGTCGATGAATTGATGACACGTTATATCGAGTCACTGATTTACAACGCAGTGGCTGAAAACATGGCGTCTGAGCAATCTGCCCGTATGGTAGCGATGAAATCTGCTTCTGATAACGCGAAAAGCGTCATTGGAGAGCTGAAATTGGTTTACAACAAGGCCCGTCAGGCTGCGATTACCAAAGAGATTTCAGAAATCGTCGGCGGCGCGGCAGCGGTTTCGTCCTAAGGCGAGCGTCTTAAATCATATCGTTTAAGCGCAAGTGAAAGAATTCAATTAGATCTGACTCATACAGTTAGGAAAAGAAAATGGCAAAGGCAAATCAAGCAGTAACAGGTAAAGTAGTGCAGTGTATTGGCGCTGTGGTTGACGTGGAATTTCCACGCGATCAAATGCCTAAAGTATTCGATGCATTGATTATTGATGCAAAAGACAGCAATGCAGAAGCCGGTTTGACACTGGAAGTGCAACAGCAATTGGGCGACGGCGTGGTCCGTACCATTGCCATGGGCTCTTCTGATGGTCTGGCACGTGGTACCGCATTCAAAAACACAGGTTCAGCGATCTCTGTACCAGTGGGTGAAGGCACTTTGGGCCGTATCATGGACGTATTGGGTCGCCCAATCGATGAAGTCGGTCCTATCGACTCTACAGAATTCCGTTCTATCCACCAGAAAGCGCCAGCTTTCGAAGAGCTGTCACCATCTGTTGACCTGTTGGAAACTGGCATCAAGGTGATTGACCTGGTTTGCCCGTTTGCTAAAGGCGGTAAAGTCGGTTTGTTCGGCGGTGCGGGTGTAGGTAAAACCGTAAACATGCTGGAACTGATTAACAACATTGCTAAGCAGCACTCTGGTTTGTCAGTGTTTGCTGGTGTAGGTGAGCGTACCCGTGAAGGTAACGACTTCTACCATGAAATGGCTGATGCTGGCGTGATCAAGCTGGACAACATGAAAGAGTCCAAAGTAGCGATGGTGTTCGGTCAGATGAACGAGCCTCCAGGCAACCGTCTGCGCGTGGCTTTGTCTGGCTTGACCATGGCTGAAAAATTCCGTGACGAAGGCCGTGACGTATTGTTCTTCGTGGACAACATCTACCGTTATACATTGGCCGGTACCGAAGTATCTGCGTTGCTGGGCCGTATGCCTTCAGCCGTAGGTTACCAACCTACCCTGGCTGACGAAATGGGTCGTCTGCAAGAGCGTATTACTTCTACTAAAGTGGGTTCTATTACATCTATCCAAGCGGTTTACGTGCCTGCGGATGACTTGACTGACCCATCACCAGCCACAACTTTCCAACACTTGGACTCTACTGTTGTGTTGTCACGTGACATCGCCTCTTTGGGTATCTACCCAGCGGTTGACCCACTGGACTCTACTTCACGTCAGCTGGATCCATTGGTAGTTGGCGAAGAGCACTACGCAGTTGCACGTTCAGTACAACAAACGCTGCAACGTTATAAAGAGCTGCGTGACATTATTGCGATTCTGGGTATGGACGAACTGTCTCCAGAAGACAAACTGGCTGTAGGCCGTGCACGTAAAATCCAACGTTTCCTGTCACAACCTTTCCACGTGGCTGAAGTGTTTACTGGCGCGCCAGGCAAATACGTCCCACTGAAAGAAACCATCAAAGGCTTTAAAGCGATTGTGGCTGGTGAATACGATCACTTGCCAGAACAAGCCTTCTACATGGTAGGTGGCATCGAAGAAGCCGTTGAAAAGGCTAAAACACTGAACTAATTGTGATTGTGCGGGCATCGTTTCACGTTGCCCGCATCATCCATTTTCAGTGAAATAGAAAAGAGAACATTATGGCAAATACAGTGCATATCGATGTTGTGAGTGCCGAAGAGTCCATCTTCTCTGGTGAAGCCGAGTTTGTGGTTGCACCAGCTGGCGCGGGTGAAGTGGGTATTTATCCACATCACGCACCGATGATTACCACCATCAAGCCAGGCGCATTGCGTATCAAGCAAACTGCCCAGCAAGAGGAAACTGTGATTTATATTTCTGGCGGTATGCTGGAAGTACAACCAGGACTGGTGACAGTGCTGGCAGACACAGCGATTCGCGGTCAGGATCTTGATGAAGCAAAAGCCATCGCCGCGAAAGAAGCCGCAGAAGAAGCATTGCGTAACCGTTCTTCAGAGATCGATTACGCAGCTGCCCAGGCTGAATTGGCAGAAGCGATCGCACAAATCCAGGCAATCCAGAAATTGCGTAAATCTGTGCACTAGATTCCTTGGGAGTCTGGCAATAAAACAGGCGGCTTTCGAGCCGCCTTTTTTGTTTCTGCGCTAAAATAACAGCATGACCGATTTGAATATTGTAATTCTCGCAGCGGGTAAAGGTACACGCATGCGATCAGACCTGCCCAAGGTGTTGCATGCAGTGGGTGGCAAGCCTATTTTGCACCATGTGATCGCCGCGGCACGCCAGCTTAATCCACAAACCATCACAGTAGTGTATGGTTTTGGTGGTGAGCAGGTACAGCAGCAGACGCCCGGTGATGATTTACAGTGGGTGTTACAGGCAGAACAGCTGGGCACCGGTCACGCTGTGCAACAAGCCCTGCCTACCCTGCCCGATCAAGGTAAAACACTCATTCTGTTAGGGGATGTGCCACTGGTGGATGTGGCGGCTTGCCGCGAGATGCTGGCGCAGGCAGATCAGCATCTGGTGGTGCAAACGTTTATCAAACAAGACCCGACGGGTTATGGCCGCATCGTGCGTAACGACCACAATGAAGTGGTGGCGATTGTCGAGCATAAAGATGCCAGCGACGCACAACGTGCCATACAAGAAGTGAATACCGGCATCATGGCGATGCCAAATGCACAGCTTAAATCATGGCTGGGCAAGATCAGCAACCAGAATGCACAACAGGAATATTATTTAACCGATATCATCGCCCTCTCTGTCCACGAAGGCCGGGCGGTGTTGCCGCATGTAGTGGCTGATGCCTGGTCGGTAACAGGAATTAATTCCAAGTTGGATTTGCAACAGATTGAGCGTGAGTATCAGTCGCGACAGGCAACCACCTTGATGACTCAGGGTGTGACTTTGCTGGATGCACAGCGCATTGATATCCGCGGTAGCCTGCATTGTGGCCGCGATGTGCTGATTGATGTGAACTGCGTGTTTGAAGGCGATGTGACGCTGGAGGACGATGTGCAGATTGGCCCGCATTGTGTGATCAAAAACGCGGTGATTGCCAAAGGCACGCGCCTGGCGGCGTTTACGCATATTGATGAAGCCAAAGTCGGCCCAGGCAGCAAAATCGGCCCGTTTGCGCGTTTGCGCCCGGGCACACAACTGGCGGCAGAGACGCATGTGGGTAATTTTGTTGAAATCAAAAATGCCACGGTTGGGCATGGCAGCAAGGTCAATCATTTAAGCTATGTGGGTGATGCCAGCATTGGTGCCCACGTGAATATAGGCGCAGGCACCATCACTTGTAATTATGATGGCGCAAACAAACATAAAACCATCATTGAAGATGATGTATTTGTTGGCTCGGATACACAATTGGTCGCGCCGGTGACTGTGGGCCGTGGTGCTACCATTGCCGCAGGCTCAACCATTACCAAAGATGTGCCGGCAGAGAGCTTAACGCTATGCCGCGCACGCGAACAACGGTCAATTCAAGGATGGAAACGTCCACAAAAGGTGAAAAAATAAGCGTATGTGCGGCATTGTCGGTGCGGTCTCCAACAGAAATATCGTTCCACTCCTGATTGAGGGGTTAAGCAGGCTCGAATATCGCGGCTATGACTCGGCCGGGATTGCGGTGCTTAACCAAACTATTGAGCGTGCACGCGCAGTTGGCCGCGTGTCAGAGTTGCAGCGCAAAGCAGAAGGCATGCATAGCCAGGTTGGCATTGGCCATACACGTTGGGCCACGCACGGCGGCGTCACTGAGCAAAACGCACACCCACATGTGTCGCCGGCGCAGGACAATGCACAGATTGCAGTCGTGCATAACGGGATTATCGAAAACCACGACGAGCAACGTGATCGCTTGAAAGCGCTGGGCTACCAGTTTTATTCACAAACCGATACCGAAGTCATCGCGCATCTGGTGCATTACTATTATCAGCAAAGCCGCGACTTGTTCACCGCAGTGAAACAAGCCATTGCAGAGTTGACTGGCGCCTATGCCATCAGTGTGATTGCGCTGGATCAACCACAGCAAATGGTCGTGGCCCGCCTCGGTTGTCCATTGCTGATTGGCCTGGGTGAAGGCGAAAATTTTGTTGCGTCTGATGTGTCAGCCGTGCTTTCTGCCACGCGTAAAGTGATCTACCTCGAAGATGGCGATGTGGCGACGCTGCAAACCGATGCCGTCGTCATCGTCGACAAGCAAGGTGAAATCGCACAGCGCAAAGTGCATATGAGTGATGTGTCGCTGGCCTCGCTAGAGCTCGGCCCTTACAGCCACTTTATGCAAAAAGAAATCCATGAGCAACCACGCGCGATTAGCGATACGATTGAGGCGCTGATTGACGATGGCGCGTTCAGAAGCGAATTGTTTGGCCAATCTGCCGCGGCAGTATTTGCTCAAATTGATAGCGTGCTGATTTTGGCCGCTGGCACCAGTTACTATGCCGGGCTCACAGCGAAATACTGGCTGGAAAGCATCGCAAAAATCCCGACCTCGGTAGAAATCGCCAGTGAATACCGCTACCGCGAGTCAGTGCCTAATCCTAAGCAGTTGATTGTGACGATTTCACAATCAGGCGAAACGCTGGATACCATGGAGGCGCTCAAGCATGCGCAGAAACTGGGGCATACCCATAGCCTGGCCATTTGTAACGTGCAGGAAAGCGCGATTCCGCGCGCCTCATCCCTGATTTTCTATACCCGCGCTGGCGCTGAAATCGGTGTTGCCAGTACCAAGGCGTTCACTACACAATTGATTGCTCTGTTTGTGTTGGCGGTCACGCTGAGTAAAGCGCGTGGCCTGTTGAGTGAGGCGCAAGAGCAGCAATACTTATCCGACTTGCGCCAACTGACAGGTGGTGTGCAGATTGCCTTGAACCTCGAGCCGCAGATTCGCGAATGGGCGCATCGATTTGGTGATAAAGACCATGCCTTGTTCCTGGGCCGTGGCGTACACTTTCCGATTGCGATGGAAGGGGCACTCAAACTCAAAGAAATCTCTTATATTCACGCCGAGGCGTATCCGGCTGGCGAGTTAAAGCATGGTCCATTGGCCCTGGTCGACAGCAATATGCCGGTGGTGGTGATTGCGCCTAACGATGCCCTGCTCGAAAAAGTAAAATCCAACATGCAGGAAGTCAAAGCGCGCGGTGGCGAATTATTTGTATTTGCCGATGCCGACAGCCACTTTAAAGAGTCTGAGGGCGTGCATGTGATTCGTACGCCACGCCATGTCGGTGTGCTCTCGCCTATTTTGCATGCGATTCCGGTACAGTTACTGGCTTATCACGCCGCTTTGCTCAAAGGCACCGATGTCGATAAACCACGCAACCTGGCCAAGAGCGTGACGGTGGAATAACTAATAAAGACCTAAAAAGCCTCGACATTCGGGGCTTTTTTCAAATAAGAAAACGGCTAGTTTCCCTTATACTGATAGTAGATGCTCATCAGAAAGGCAGTCATGTCCACGTCACAACACAGTATTATCGGTCGCCAGCCGATTGTTAACAGCCAACAAGAAATTATTGGCTACGAATTCTTTTTCAGGAACGATAGCCCTGGTGGCAATGCGCCTTTTGAAGAGGACATCCAAACCTGCGCCAAAATACTCTCTACCACCATTGATGAAATGCAGGACAATTGGCTGCTAGGGCAACAACTGGCTTTTATCAACGTCGACCATGTCATGCTTAATAGCGTGTTTCTGGAGCTGATGCCGGCAGAAAAAACCGTTTTAGAGGTGGTGAATACGGTAGCTGTCACCCCCGAAATTATTGCGCGTTGCCGTGAGCTCAAAGAAAGCAAATTCAAAATTGCGTTGGATAACCCGCAATATCACCCGCAACTGGAGGCATTGATTCCGTACGCGGAGTATATCAAGCTGGATATGCGTGAGGTGGATATTGCGCAAGCCACGCTCTGGCTGAAAAAATATCAAAATACAGGCTGCAAGCTGATTGCTGAAAAAGTGGAGCAAAATGCGCAATTCAGCAGTTTGCTCGATGCTGGCTTTCAGCATTTTCAAGGCTATTTCTACGCCAAACCTGAGAATCTCAATAGCAAAGTCATTAACCCCAGTTTTGATGGCGTGTTGCATTTATTGAATCTGGTCAGCCAGGAGGCCGACAATAAAACCATTGAAAATGGTTTTAAGCGCGACACCACGCTAAGCTACAAATTGCTGCGTTACATTAACTCTGTCGGCTTTGGTCTGTCTTGCGAAGTGCAGTCTATTAATCATGCCTTGACCATTTTGGGTCGCAACCAGCTCTATCGCTGGTTAACCTTGCTCATGGTCACGGCAGGTAATAACAGCAGCTCCCCCGCTTTAATGAAAACCTCTATTACCCGTGGACGCCTGACCGAGTTGCTGGGTGAGCCTTTCTTTGAAAAGCGCGACCGTGACAATTTGTTTGTCGTAGGCGTGTTTTCTTTGCTGGATGTCATGTTGAAAGTGCCGATGGATAATGTGCTGGAGAAGTTGCAGTTACCAGAGCAGATTGTCGATGCGCTGACCAAGCGCGAGGGTGTTTTTGGCCCTTTTCTTAAGCTGACCGAAGCCTGTGAAGATGCTAATAGTGAGGAGATTCTGCAATTGGCGGCAATGCTGCAATTAAACCCCGATAAGGTCAACCAATGCCATATGGATGCCCTGGCCTGGACGGAGGCCTTGGGTATTTAAGCGCATGAGTCGCTCTTGAAAAAATAAAGCGAATTCCCATATTGAACATACAGATGCTTGCAGTTTGAGGTCTGGCAATCATGTTAATCGCTTTATTTTTACAAGGATCAACCTATGCGTACTTATGACTTAAGCCCTTTTTACAGAACCGCGATTGGTTTTGACCGTTTGGCTAAAATGCTCAACGAAAATCAGCGTAGCGAAAACGAAATCAGCTATCCGCCCTATAACATCGAACTGGTCGACGAAAACGCCTACAAAATTGTAATGGCCGTCGCCGGGTTTCAGCAGGATGAGCTGGAGATCGAAACTGAACACCAAGCCTTGCGCGTGACCGGTCGCAAAGCCAAAAAAGAGCAAGAAACCACCTTTTTGCACCGTGGCATCGCTACGCGTGATTTTGAACACAAGTTCCAACTGGCTGACCATGTCAAAGTGACTGGCGCCCATCTTGAAAACGGCTTACTCACCATCGCCTTGTTGCGTGAAATCCCCGAGGCGTTAAAGCCACGCAAAATCCAGATCGGCACGCAAGCGCAAACCAATCCTAGCTTTATTGAACAACGCGCCGCAGCATAAGTGTTTAAGTTAAAAAGGGCCGTGAGGCCCTTTTTTCGTGCCTGCATATTTTATGTGCAAGCTTATTTTCACCGCACGTATTAAAATACGCACTTTCAATCACCGTCCCGGAATTTCTCATGGCGCAATATGTGATGTCCATGCTCCGCGTGAGCAAAATCGTGCCGCCTAAGCGGCAAATCATTAAAAATATCTCCTTGTCGTTTTTTCCTGGTGCCAAAATCGGCCTGTTGGGTTTAAACGGCTCAGGTAAATCTACCGTGTTGCGCATCATGGCCGGTGCCGATAAAGAATACGAAGGCGAAGTGCAATGGCAGCCTAATCTGTCTATCGGCTATTTGCCGCAAGAGCCACAGCTGGATCCCGACAAAACCGTGCGCCAGGAGGTCGAAGCTGGCCTGGGTGCGATTATGGAAGCCAAGCAAAAGCTCGAAGAAATCTACGCCGCCTATGCCGAGCCGGATGCCGATTTTGACAAGTTGGCTGAAGAGCAGGCTAAATACGAAAATATCCTCACCGCCAGCGGCAGTGATGTCGAGCAACAGCTGGAAATCGCTGCCGATGCGCTGCGTCTGCCGCCATGGGACGCCATGATCGGCCCTCTGTCTGGCGGTGAAAAACGCCGCGTGGCCTTGTGCAAATTACTGTTGTCGCAGCCAGATATGTTGTTACTGGACGAACCAACCAACCATCTGGATGCAGAGTCTGTCGAGTGGCTGGAGCAGTTTTTGGTGCGCTTCCCGGGTACCGTGGTGGCTGTCACCCACGACCGCTACTTCCTTGATAATGCGGCTGAGTGGATTCTGGAGCTGGACCGTGGTGAGGGCATTCCATGGAAAGGCAATTACTCCAGCTGGCTTGAGCAAAAAGAAGACCGTTTAGCCCTGGAGCAGAAACAGGAAGATGCCCACCGCAAAGCTATGAAGCAAGAGCTGGAGTGGGTGCGTCAGGGTGCAAAAGCGCGCCAAAGCAAGAGTAAGGCGCGTCTGGCCCGTTACGAAGAAATGTCCAGTGTCGAATACCAGCGCCGTAACGAAACCCAGGAAATCTTTATTCCGCCAGGTGAGCGTTTGGGCAACCAGGTCATTGAATTCAACAATGTCTCCAAAGGGTTCGGTGACCGCCTGTTGATCGATAATTTATCCTTCAGTATTCCGCCTGGTGCCATCGTCGGTGTCATCGGCCCTAACGGTGCCGGTAAATCGACCCTGTTCCGCATGCTGCAAGGCCAAGAGCAACCAGACAGCGGTGAAATCATCACCGGGCCTACCGTCAAGTTGGCAGCAGTCGACCAGACCCGTGATGGCCTCGATAACGATAAAACTGTCTTCGAAGCGATTTCTGGTGGCCTCGATATGTTGAGCGTAGGCAAATTTGAAATGCCTAGCCGCGCCTATATCGGCCGCTTTAACTTTAAAGGCGGCGACCAGCAAAAAGTGGTTGGCCAACTGTCAGGCGGTGAACGTGGCCGTTTGCATCTGGCAAAAACCCTGATTTCTGGCGCCAACGTCTTGCTGCTAGATGAACCATCAAACGACCTCGACGTGGAAACCCTGCGCGCACTCGAAGACGCCCTGCTGGAGTTTGCCGGTTGCGTACTGGTTACCTCGCATGATCGCTGGTTTCTTGACCGGATTGCCACGCATATTCTCGCCGCAGAAGGCGACTCGCAATGGACCTTCTTTAACGGCAACTATCAGGAATACGAAGCCGACAAGAAAAAACGGCTGGGTGAAGAAGGCGCGAAACCCAAACGTATTCGCTACAAACCCATTACGCGTTAACTTAAAAGCCCATTCGATTGAATGGGCTTTTTTGCGGTATCTTAATTTAAGTGCGACCTTTAGTCGATGCTACCAATATTGACCCTAGCCCTAACGCAAGTAGTATTATTGAAGATGGTTCAGGAACGGTTGTTGTGCCATTAATCCGAAAAGCGCCTAATGTGTAATTGGAAAATGACTGGTCATTTTGCGAAAAGTAGCCCTGCACACCGATATTATTAAAATTCCATAATTGCCCGCCATTAGAGTCATAAGCTTTTAGCCAATAGAATTGGCCTGATGTGAGCATATTAAGACCGCTAAATGAAACAGATGTCAGCGTATCATTACCGAAAGGATTGGTGACGTTGACGGTTGAGCTTTCAAGCAAAATATCTGGCCCTGCACCACTGCTCGAGCTGGAGTATAGTGAGACGGTTGCAGTGTAAGGTGCAAATGATGTGGAAAATGATAGTGCAAGGTCTGCAGATAAAATTGCGCCAGAAGTGATTGGTGTAAACTCCATTGCATTTGAATAAGTGTTGCCCCATGCGGATGTGGTGTTAAAACTATTAGATGCATCCAAATTGCTGTAAAGCACAGCCGCATTCACGGGACTGTTTAGTGCAAAAAGAAACAGTGCGCTCTTAAAAGTTATTGATAATTTCATTATTTCTCCTCGGTTGGTAATGATTGTAATTTTTATGTGATAGATTGATAAAAAAATTAAAGATTAATTGTTTTGCTATTCTGGTGTCAATACAAGAAATAAAGTTATAAGTAATGCAAAAGCGGTATGGGGTGTTTATTAAACTCAATAAAGGAGCGAGCGATGGCAGGTTGGTTTGAACTAACAAAAAGTGATGCGAACGGTCAATTCAGTTTTGCATTGAAGGCGGGTAATGGCGAGCAGATTCTTAAAAGTGAGCAATACACTACCAAAGCGGCGGCACAAAACGGCATTGAGTCTGTGCAGAAAAACAGTCCGTTGGATGAGCGTTATCAGAAGCTAATAGCTAAAGATGGCCGCCCTTATTTTAATTTGCTGGCAGGCAATAGCCAGGTGATTGGCACTAGCCAGATGTATTCTGCCGAAGCTGGGCGTGATAATGGCATTGCTTCGGTGAAAACCAATGGCGCTAGCGAAACCATTAAAGACTTGACCTGATCTGGTCAGCGTTTTGATTAAAGCCTCGCTTTGTGCGGGGCTTTTTTCATCATGAAGTCCCACACGCATGCAGGCAGTAAACGCATCAGGCGGGCGACGATGCCCATTTGCCACGGAATCACAGTAAAGCGGCGTTGTGCGGCAATCGCCCGCACGGCTTTGCGCGCAAAAACCTCGGCATCCATTAAAAACGGCATCGGGTAGGTGTTGATATCGGTCATTGGCGTGCGGATATAACCGGGGGCGATGGTGGTGACGGCGATGCCGCATAACTGCATTTCAACGCGCAGGCTTTCCAGATAAGTAATCGCGGCAGCTTTGCTGGCACTATAGGCGCCCGAGCCTGGCAGGCCGCGAATGCCGGCGACACTAGCGATGCCGACCAGTTGTGCTGGCTCGCCTTGGTTGGCGGCTGTTTTCATGGCTTCGATTAAGGGCTGAAAGGTGTGCACTAAGCCCATGACATTGGTTTCAAACACGGCTTGAAATGCCGGAATGTCTTCGGCAAATTCGGTTAAGGTGCCGCGGCTGACACCGGCATTGCCGATGACGATGTGCGGCGTACCAAAGCGGTGTAAAAAGTCCTGGGCCGTGGATTGCATTTGCTCGGCGGCACGCACATCCACGCAATAAATGACGCAGGTGGTTTGATATTGTTGTTTTAAGCTGTCTCCCAGTGTTTGCAATGCGGCTTCGTTTCTGCCGCACAAAGCCAGCACTAGTTTCCCGCCATATTCTCTGGCGTAGGCAGCGGCCATGGCTGCCCCCAGGCCGCTAGACGCGCCAGTAATTAAAACACGCATGGCAGGCACACTACTTTTCGGCATAAAAAACATCGCGGTAAACAAATTTTAATCGGGTAGAATGCCATAAATCAATGCGCGGGGAAACGTAATGAATCTGGAAAAAGTGATTTTTGGCTTTTTTATCATTCTGGCCATGACACTCAATTTTGGTTTTTTTGTCGGTGAAATTGATAATCCGCAACACCATTTACATTACGAGTTATATGTGGCGATTGTGGTTAACTTAATTGCCACCGTGCTCAAATTTGGTGACCGTACCCAGATTGGCGCGATTCACCTGGCGACCAGCCTGGTGGCTGACATACAGCTGATTGCCGCAGCGATTATCTGGGTGGTGGCCGGTAGCAACGCTGCAGCGCCCGAAGTGATTGTGGGCATTGTGTCATTGTCTGGCGGTGCTTTTTTGGCCAATATCACCTCTGTGATTTTGCTGATTTACGAAACCGTGACCTTGCGCCGCTAGTGTCGGCGCGGAGACAGTCGTGAGTCTCAATCAAATTATCTTCCTGATTTTGCGGCGCATGCGCGCGCCATTGCTAATGGTCATCATCAGTTATGCCATCGCCATGATCGGTTTTGTGCTGATTCCTGGTGTGGATGATCATGGCCAGCCTTATCGCTACGGTTTTTTTGATGCGTTTTATATTCTGAGCTACACCGCCACCACCATTGGTTTTGGTGAAATCCCCTACCCGTTCACCACGCATCAGCGTTTGTGGATGACGTTTTCGATTTATCTGACAGTCATCTCCTGGTTCTACGCCATCGGTGCCATTATTGCGCTATTGCAGGAGTCCGCCTTAAAACTGGCTTTTAAAAACGCCTTATTTCAGCGCGATGTGCGCAACCTGATGGAGCCGTTTTACCTGATTTGCGGCTATGGCGAAACCGGGGGCGAGCTGGTGCGGGCGCTGGATAAAAACGAATTACGCGTGGTGGTGCTGGAGATTTCGCCCGAGCGTATCAATGAACTGGAAATGACCGATTACCAGTTTTATATTCCACATTTGTGTGCAGATGCCAAGTTAGCCGAGGTGCTGCTATATGCGGGTATTAAAAATCCGATGTGTCGTGGTGTGGCGGCGTTAACCGATGACGACCATGCCAACCTGGCGATTTCGGTCGCCGTTAAATTGATCAAACCCGAGTTGCCGGTGCTGGCCCGCGTACAAAATGATGTGGTTGCCGCCAATATGGCCTCATTTGGCACCGACCGCATTATTAACCCCTACCATATTTTTGGTGAGCATTTGGCCATGCGCCTCAATGCACTCGGTACCTATTTGTTGCATGAGTGGCTGACCCGCGCCCCAGGCGATGCGATTGCCACGCCCGCCCCTGTACCGCAAGGGCATTGGATAGCCTGTGGCTTCGGCCGCTTTGGCAAGTCTGTGGTCAACAGCCTGCAAAATGACGGCATGCATGTCACCATTATTGAGGCAGACCCACAAGGCACGCAATGTGACGACTGTATTATTGGCAGTGGTGTTGAGTCACATATTTTGCAGCAGGCCGGGGTAGAACATGCGGTGGGTATCGTGGCCGGGACCGACAATGATATTAACAATTTGTCTATCGTCATGACGGCGCTAGAACTGAATCCCAAGCTGTTCGTCATCATCCGCAAAAACAAACGGCATAACGATCCGTTGTTTCAGCACTTTAATGCCGATATCACCATGCAGCCCAGCGATGTGATTGCGCACACCTGTTTGTCTTATATGGTGTCGCCGATGCTGGCCGACTTTTTAGTGACTGCCAGACACCAGGGCAACGCCTGGGCCAATGCCGTGATTGCACAACTCGTTTCAAAACTGGGCGAGCAAGTGCCTGATACCTGGGATATTACGATTGCTGGCGACATGGCGGTGGCAGTGTGTGCGCTGATGGAGCAAGGCATACAGCCTGCGCTCAAACATTTGATGATGCGCCCGGTTGGGCAGCAACGACATGAAATGCCGGTGGTGCCACTGATGCTGGTGCGAGGTGAGCAAAAAATGCTGTTACCTGAGTTGTCTGTGCCGTTGCAGGTGGGTGATACGATTTTGTGTTGCGGTTTGGACCAGGCGAAATCTATCCAGCGTTTTGTCATGCATGATATTAAAACTTTGCATTACCTGGTGACGGGGACGGAAATGCCGGAAACGTGGGTGGGGCGGTGGTTGAAGACTGGGCGTTAAGGTATTAGCTAGAATGGGCTGATAAGAGCATTGTTTGGTTGTGCTCATTTTTAGGTGACGATTCTACTTCGTTATTCTGGCATAGGGTGGAATCCAGGCGTGGTGGGATTGCAATAAAAGGTTATTCTTTAGATTGGTTGTTGTAGGGTGGGTATGTGTGCTCACGCGTTTGTAGTTGTTTGTGATGTTTCTTTTCGTTTTTTCAGCGAGTTACTTTTCTTTGCTTGCCCAAAGAATAAGTAACCAAAAGAAATGCACCCCAGCTTCCGCTTGTTTCCTGCGCTACTCGGCTTGTCGGGCGGTCATCGAAACTCGCCCTAGCGGCTTGCACAAGATGCAAGCCACCGCGGAACTCGAACAGCCGATGACCGAAGGCTCCCGCCAATCCTGCGTTGCTCGGCGCGTCAGATGGGGACCCCGAACACCATGCGACTGCCACCGAAAGCGAATTGAAGAAAAAGAATCTGGTTTTTAAACCGTCCAAACTGCGACGAGGTTACTTAGGCGAGAATAATCCCATCCCATCACGCTGAGTAGCGGAGACAAAATAAGAGAAGAGGGAGCGACTGTCCGAATCCCGCGGTGGGCTGCGTAGTTTGCAGCCCGCTAGGATGAGTTTCGTGACCGGCTTATTTTGTTGAGCAACGCAAGGGAGCCGGAGGCCGTGATGGCTGGGTGCCCTCTTCTTTGGTTACTTTCTGAGGGGCAAGCATCAGAAAGTGACTCGCCGAGAGGCGAAATAAAAAGCTAGCGCTCAATAAAAAACGCCTGATAGTGGCATCAGGCGTTTTTTAATTCAAGTAACGGGCTTATTTTTTACCAGCTGCTCTGTCTTTACGCACATTCTGAATAATGAAGTCTGCGGTTTGCAGGGCGGCTTCATTACCACCGGCCATGGAGCTGCCGGTGACGTATTTGCCGTCAATAATCAACGCCGGTACACCTGTTGCGCCAGAGGCGCGGAATGTCTGCATGGCTTTATTCATTTGCATGTTGATGGCAAAGGATTTAAAGGCTTTTTCTACTTTGATTTTGTCGAGGCCGCCTTGCTTGGTGACCCAGTCAATCGCAGCGGTTTCATCGGCTGGATTCAGTGTTTTTGCTTTATGGATAGCGTCAAATAACTGGCTATGTAATTTATCGAGCACGCCGAGTTCTTGCATGGCGAAATAGGTTTTGGCCATCGGCGCCCAGTTGGCGTTAGGTAGCGCTGGCATGCGTTTGAAATACACATCGGCGGGCAGTTTTTTGACCCAGGCTTGCAGTGGCTGTTCCATGTGGTAGCAGTGCGGGCAGCCGTACCAGAACAACTCCATGACTTCGATTTTGGCAGGTTGGTCCGTGGTGATTTGTTGCGCGACCTGATCAAATTGTTCGCCTACTTGTGGATCTGCCCAGGCGCTGCTTGCGGTAAAACCAGCCCAAAGCATCAAACTCAACAACATATTTTTCATACAGTCAGTTTCCTAAGTTTTGTGGAGCGTTATGCATTAACGTGGCAGCTGTTTATGCGATGACAGCCGCACTAATGGTTTGAAGATTCGATATTGACCTTAATCAGATTGGCCTGGAAGCCATTGGTTTCCAAATCGTGGCTGATTTTGTTGATTTTGGCCAAGTCATTCAGCGGGCCGATGCGCACACGGTGCATGGTGCCTTTGTTGGGGATCTCTGCGGTTTGTACAAACGCCTCAAAGCCGACCAGTGCCAGGCGAGTTTTGAGGTTGTTGGCATCGTCCTCTTTAGCAAAGGCGCCGACTTGCACAAAATAGCTTTCTTGCTTGATAGTCGGGTTCTTTTTCACTTGCTGTTCGCTGATTTTGCTTTCGGTATCAGGCAAAATGGTATAAAAATCAAACTTGTTCGGGTCCTCAATCGAGGTCGTGCCCGGTTTGATTTCTTCCTCGGTCACCGTGCTTTTAATTGGGATTTCTTGCTGGCCATCGTCTTTTTTAAACGCGCTGGAGAACGGGCTGTGGTCGCCCTTGATATAGATAATCAGCGCCACGGTCAGTGCGACACCCAAGAACAAGCCAACCAGCAGGCCATTAAAAAAGGTGCTACCGCTGCTTTTGGTTTTAGCTTTGGCTTGTGAGGGTTTGTAGTCGCGACTCATGTGTGATGTTTACCAATCTGTTAAGCAGTCATTGTGCAAAGATGCTTACATTTTTTCCGGGGTGCTCACACCCAGTAAGGATAAGCCGTTGCGCAATACGGTGCGCGTGGCGGTGATCAGTGCCAGGCGTGCCAGTTTGACCTGCGACTCATCCACCAAAAATTTGGTGTCATTGTAATAACTATGCAAGGCACTGGCTAGCTCCTTGAGGTAGTTGGCAATCATGTGCGGCGCCAATGCCTGGCAAGCGCTGCTGACAACCTCAGGATATTGGCCCAGCGCTTGCATCAGGGCGGTTTCGGTGGCGCTTTGTAGTGGTGACAAATCGGCCGTCGATAAACTGGTCACGTCGCCGTTCCACTGGGTGAGCACGCTGCAAATACGGGCGTGTGCATACTGGATGTAATACACCGGGTTGTCATTGGTTTGCGCGCGCGCCAGGTCGATATCAAACACCAGTTGCGAGTCTGCGCTGCGGGCAGCCAGGAAATAACGCGTGGCGTCGCAGCCGACCTCTTCAATCAGGTCGCGCAAGGTGACATAGCTACCCGCGCGTTTGGACAGTTTGACTTCTTCGCCACCGCGCATGACAGTCACCATCTGGTGCAATACGTACTCTGGCCAGCCTTGTGGAATGCCGACATCCAGCGCCTGCAAGCCTGCGCGCACACGGGTGATGGTGCTGTGGTGGTCTGCGCCCTGCTCGTTAATCACGCGTTTAAAGCCACGGTTCCATTTTTCGCGGTGATAAGCGACGTCAGGCACAAAGTAGGTAAAACCACCTTCTTTTTTGCGCATGACGCGGTCTTTGTCATCGCCAAACGCGGTGGTGCGCAGCCATAAGGCGTCATCCAGCTCGTAGGTGTGGCCGCTGGCAATCAGTGATTGCACGGTGTTTTCTACCTTGCCTTCGCTGTAGAGCGCGCTTTCGAGTGAAAACACATCAAATTTGATCTGAAAAGCCTGTAAATCGAGGTCTTGTTCATGGCGCAAATAAGCCACGGCAAATTTGCGGATGGAATCGGTATCGCTGACGTCGCCGCTGGCGGTCACTTGCATGTCGTCGGCGGTGATGGTGGCTTTAGCCAGATAGGCTTCGGCAATGTCGACAATATAGTCGCCACGGTAGCCGTCTTCGGGGAAGCCTGCGTCTTCCGGGCCTATGCCTTGCACGCGCGCCAGCACTGACTTGGTCAGGTTGTCGATCTGCGCACCGGCATCGTTGTAATAAAACTCACGCGTCACATCCCAGCCATTGGCATCCAGCAAGCGGCACAAGCAGTCACCTACTGCGGCGCCACGGCCATGACCGACATGCAACGGCCCCGTCGGGTTGGCAGAAACAAATTCCACCTGCACTTTTTCAGCCTGGCCAGCCTGGTTGCGGCCAAAAGCAGTGCCTGCTTGCAATACCTCGTGCACAATCGCCTGCTTGCTGTCAGCCGAGACAAAAAAGTTGATAAAACCAGCGCCAGCAATGTCGACTTTGCTAATCACATTATTGGCGGGTAAGCCGTCAATAATCTGCTGCGCAATCGCACGTGGGTTTTGCTTTAAAGGCTTGGCCAACTGCATGGCGATATTGGTCGCAAAGTCACCGTGGTCGGCAGACTTTGGCCGCTCAAGAATGATATTGAGGCTGGAGGTGTCTTCTACCAGAGGTTTTACCGCTTGCAGAATGAGTGCTGTGATCGTTTGTTTCAAGGTTAAAATGGTGCTGAATAGTCAAACCGTCATTTTAACCTAATTAGCCATTTTCACCCATGTGTTCAACCGCCACCGACCCTGAGGCCTCCTTTCCTGCCAGCTTTGTGCGCGTGGTGCTGGATGTGCCACTCGATCGCCAGTTTGATTATCTGAATCCCGGGTTGCCCATTTTTGTCGGCAATCGTGTGGTGGTGCCCTTTGCCGGCAGGCAGCTGGTTGGCATTGTGATGGCGCTGGTGACAGAGACAGATGTGCCGCAGCATAAGCTCAAAGCCGTGCTGCAGGTGTTTGACGATGTGCCGTTTGATGTCGCCAGTTTGAAGTTGTTACGCTTTTGCGCTGACTATTATCATTATCCTTTTGGGCAGACGGTGCTGGCGAGCCTGCCCTTGCGTTTGCGCCAGATTAAACCGGCCGTGACCCGTAAAATGTGGATGTACGAGCTTGCGCAAACAGTCCCGGACGACTTTGTCGGTAAGCGGCAGCAAGTGCTGGGCCGCTTGATTGCGCATCTCCAGCAGCATGAATGCAGCGAAGCCATGCTGGGTGAGATTTCCAGTAGCTGGCGCAAAGCCATGCAACCCCTGCTGGAGGCGGGCTACGTTTCAAGGCGCGAAGTGATTGCGACGCGCCCTTCGCTGTCGGCCTCAGATCAGGCACCCACCCTCAATGATGAACAAGCAGACGCGGTCAATGCAATTTTGGGCGACTTAAACCGATTTCAACCCTGGTTGTTATTCGGCGTGACAGGCTCCGGCAAAACCGAGGTCTATATTCGATTGCTGCAAACGGTGCTGGCTGAGCCGCAAGCGCAAGCGCTGATTATGGTGCCGGAGATTAACCTCACCCCGCAACTGGAAAGCCGCTTTCGCAGCCGCTTGAGCCAGTTTTCACTGGTGACCTTGCATAGCCATTTAAGCGAGAGTGAGCGCTTGCAAAATTGGCAGGCGGCGCAGTCCGGCACGGCACGTATTGTCATTGGTACGCGCTTAAGTGTATTTACGCCCATGCCACATCTCAAGCTGATGATTCTGGATGAGGAGCATGACACCTCGTACAAGCAGCAGGACGGCATGCGTTACCACGCGCGGGATGTTGCGCTAGTGCGGGCCAAGCAATGCCGGATCCCGGTGGTGCTTGGCAGTGCAACGCCTTCTTTGGAAAGCTGGTACAACGCCATAGGCGATCAGGGGCAACATGTCCCGAATGCAAAAAAAGCCAGTTACCGCCTGCTGACGCTGACCAAACGCGCAGCAGCTCAGGCCAAGTTACCGCGCATTTTTTGTATCGATACCACGCACAGCCCGCCAGAAGCCGGGCTCACGCCGCAGTTGAAGCAAGCCATTGAGTTGCGTTTGCAGCGTGGCGAGCAAAGCCTGCTGTTTATTAATCGCCGCGGTTATGCGCCAGTGTTGCACTGTTCTGCCTGCCAGTGGCTGGCAGATTGCCGCCGTTGTTCTGCCAAGGCGGTGTTGCATTTGCGCCAGCGTGTATTACGTTGCCATCATTGTGGTGATGAGCAGCCGATTCCGGTGCAATGCCCGAGTTGCGGTAACCCCGATTTGCGCCCGATTGGCCAGGCCACCCAGCGCATTGAAGAGAGTATGCAGCAGCTGTTTCCGCAGGCACGGGTGGCGCGGGTGGATAGAGACACCATTCAGGCCAAAGATGCTTTAACGGCGCTGTTGTCCGCGGTGCATGCCGGTCAGGTGGATATTTTAATTGGCACGCAAATGCTGGCCAAAGGTCACGATTTTGCCAACCTGACGCTGGTGGGTGTGCTAGACATTGATAGTGCGCTGTATAGCCCGGATTATCGCGCCAGCGAGCGCCTGTTTGCCCAACTGATGCAGGTCGCCGGTCGCGCCGGTCGCGGAGACAAGCCTGGCGAGGTGTTGGTGCAAACGGCTTTTCCGCAGCATGCCCTGTTTGCCGCATTGCGTGAGCAAAACTATGCCGCTTTTGCTGACGATTTATTGCAAGAGCGCATGGCCATGCAGTTTCCGCCCGCGACTTATATTGCGGTGATGAAAGCAGAAGCGGCGGACTACAGCCTGGTGAATCAGTTTTTGACCGATTTTAGCCAAGCTGCCAGGGCCTATGTCGCGGCACAAGCGGCCGCCTTGCCCGACCAGCCTTTGGTCTATGACCCGGTACGCCCGGGCATTGCCAGGCTAAACAAGATGGAGCGCGGCTATGTGATGTTGCAGTCTGCTCATCGCGGCGCCTTGCAGCAGCTACTGCAGGTGGCCGTAGACTGGGTGAAGACACATCCGCTGCAAGCAAAAATCCGTTGGGTGCTGGATGTGGATGCACTGGAATATTAGCAAAAGTTACAAATATGCTACTAAATGCTCGTTTTGTTGTAAAAAAACGTTAGTATTTGGGTGTTTTTTAAAGTAAATTTTGACCTTGTTATACCATTAAAAAGATTATGGATTTTTAAAAGCTTTGGGGAGTCACCTTGAAAACACAATTAAAGCGTATAGGCCTGTTGCAATTATTGGCACTAGGCTACACATCTCAGGTATTGGCTGGCGGTGTTTCTTTACCGGACATCCAGCAGAATTTACCCAGACCCATTTTACCTGAACCAAGACCGATCATTCAGGTGCCTCAAGAAACCCCTGCACCCGAAAAAAAACAAAAAAAATCCAGCCTCAAGATTGTTGTAAAGGAGTTTAAATTCTCTGGCAACAAGCAATTTTCAGATGAGGTGCTGGCAGCACAGCTGGCGCACCTGACCGGTCATGAAATTGGCTTGCGTGAACTGAATGAAGCGGTGGGTACAATTCGTAACTACTACCGTCAACGTGGCTACCTGCTGACACAAGTCTATTTGCCGACCCAGGATTTGCAAAAAACTACAGAGACAGAAGCCGTGGTTGAGCTTTCTATTTTAGAAGGCACCCTGGGTGAAGTGAAAGCCGAAACCGGCCAAGGCCTCGATCAGGCTTACTTCCAGTCACTGTCTGAGTATGGCTTGAATAAAGGCGATGTGCTCAACGAGCGCAACTTGGTACGTAACATTATGGTGATGAACGGGTTGCCTGGCATACAAGTGACCTCACAGCTTAACCCGGGCGAAGCCGTGGGTAGCTCTGATGTTGCGGTTGCGGTGGAACCTAAAACCAAATACAGCGGATTTGTCAGTGCCAATACTTACGGTAACCGCTACACCAACCGCGAAACATTGGGGTTTGGCGTCGCTGTGAATAATCTCAATGGCCGTGGTGACCAGTTGGTTGCAGTGGGTAAGACCTCCAGGGATGAAGGGCAGCGTTCTATCAGTGGATTGTACTTTACGCCGGTAGGCAGTGCAGGCACGATCATGAACCTGGCCTACAGCTACGTAGACTACAAGCTGGGTGGTGATTTCAAACAGTTTGATGCCTCTGGTGATGCGCATTACTTTTATGGCTCGCTTGAGCATCCATTGCTACGTGAAACCAAACAAGGCATCGCGTTTAAGGTGGGGTCTAACTACAAAATTCTAGATGACGAAGTGGGGACATCGATTAACAATCGCCGCGATATCAGCAGCCTGGAGGTGGGCCTGGTCGGTGACTGGATTAATGATATCGGCAGTGTGGCTTATCAATGGAGCTTCTTGGTCACTGGCGGTAACGTCTCTTATAAAGACTCACTGGCAAAAGCCAACGACAAGGCATTACTTGATACCCAAGGCAGCTTCGTGAAATGGAACTGGACCTCTAGCCGTACGCAAGTGTTTGAAAATGGCGTGAACTGGATTGTGCGCGCTGATTATCAAGGGGCAGGCAACAACCTGGATATTGCGGAAAGATTTGGTATTGGTGCCATTAACCGCTGGCGTCAATTTTCAGAGATTCCAAGCCAGGCTGACCAAGGCTGGATGGTGGGCACAGATGTGCGCAGAACATTTGCGACCACAGGTGCGGATGTCACACCTTATATTCAGTCTGTCACACCGTTCGCATTCTTTGATGCTGGCCGCGGCAAGTTGAACCATGACCCGATTGGTAGCGGCGCTTATGTCCGGTCTACCATGCTTGGTGTCGGTACGGATATTCAGTTTCCTGGGCAATGGATCCTAACAACGACCTATACCCATCAAAAACGTGATCTTGACGGGGCTGAAAGTAATACCGAGTATCAACTCTGGGGCCAGTTAAGAAAAAATTTCTAGTATCACCTTGGTAGCAAAAATGATCCAGGCACAAGTCTGGACATCAATAAAAAATAAATAGCCCACATAAAAACTGACTTATCCAATTGGAGTTGGATTAGTCAAAGTGGGCTACATACAAAAATAATTTCCTGAACCAAAATACATACATATCAGGAATTGAGAGAAGTGATGGTAACCCACTGGTCTTGGAGGATCAGTGGCGTTTCTTACTAAAGGAGAAGTGTCATGAAAGCAGCATCCTTAAACCATGTTTATCGTTTGGTCTGGAGTAAGCTCCAGCAAGCCTGGGTGGCGGTCGCCGAAACAACCCGCGCACATGGTAAATCCAGTGTGAATGGGCAGGTGGGCGAGGCGCCAGCGGTAAGCAGCACGCTTGCGGCGTCATTAACCACTTCTAGCAAATGGCGTTTTGTTGTTGCGAGTGCATTTGCCGCGGCAATCATGCCTCTCTCTTCAATGGCGGATACCAATGTGGTGGCTGGTGTGGTTGCCGGCGACCTGACTGTGAAAGACGTGAGCGCCACGCATACGCAGTATATTCATACGGCTAATGTCAATATTGTGGATTTTTACAAATTTGGCGTGATGAAAGGCCATCAGCTCGATGTGATTATGCCTGATGCAGGCAGAGCGCTATACCGTGTGATTGGCAACAGCCGGTCCGAAATTATGGGTACGTTGAACTCTAACGGTAGCCTGTTTCTGGTGAACCAGAATGGCATCTTGTTTGGCAAAGGTGCTGAAGTGAACGTTGGTAATATCGTCGCTTCCACCCTGAATATTTCCAATGAAGCCTTTTTGCAAGGAAATTATAAGTTCACGGCTGACAACCTGGCTGGCAATATCGAAAACCGCGGCGTGATGAAAACAAAGGGTGACGGTTATATTGTGATGCTGGGCAAGAAGGTAGTGAACAGCGGCACGATAGTGGCAAGCAATGGCAGCGTGGTTTTGGCTTCTGCAAAGGAAGCGGTTCTGGATTTTTACGGCAATGGTTTGGTAAGAGCCAACTTGACTGCGCAAGCAGTGGAGGGCTTGGTTAAAAACAGCGGCCTGATTCAAGCTGATGGCGGTTTGGTGCAATTAGCGACCAATGCCCGTTCTGCTGCAATCAATGTTTCCGGCATTATTGAAGCCAATCAACTGGTTGAGCGCAATGGCATGATTCGCCTTGAAGGTGGCGATAACGCCAAGGTAGAGGTGTCTGGTCAATTGATCGCACAAGGCCAGGGCACGACAGGTGGCACGATTGAGGTGACTGGTGAGCAAGTGGCACTGATGAATGGTGCGTTGCTGGATGCTTCTGGTGATACCGGCGGCGGCAAGGTGCTGGTTGGCGGTGATTATCAAGGCAAGAATGACGCTGTTTATAACGCCAGAACTACTTATGTTTCTAGCGGCGCAACAATCAAAGCTGACGCTATCAAAGAAGGCGACGGCGGTAAAGTGGTTGTTTGGGCGGATGATTTGACCCGTTATTACGGCAGCATTTCTGCACAAGGTGGCGCAGCCAGTGGTAACGGTGGTTTTGTTGAAGTGTCTGGCAAGCAAGATCTGGCCTTCATTGGTAACGTCAATGTTGCAGCGGCTAATGGCCTTGGCGGCTCAGTCTTGTTAGATCCTGAAACAATCAACTTGATCAGCGGTGGTTCTGCACCGGCAGATAATGCTTCCGGTACGCCAGATGTGGCTTTTGCTGACAATGCTGGCGGTACAACCAATATTAATGTGGCAGGGATCACAGGCTTTAGCGAGCTGTTCCTGCAAGCCACAAAAGACATTAACGTCAATGCAGCCGTCACGATGAACGTGGATGGCAATATTCGCCTTGAAGCCAATAACGATATCAATGTGAATGCAGCATTGACCACCTCAGGCAAAGGCAGTATCAACCTGAAGGCTGATGCCGATACTGATGGCGTGGGTAATCTGGCGATTGGTGCCAATATTACTGGCCCTGGCGGCGTGATTTTGTCAGCGGCAACGCTAACCCATACGGCAGGCAATATCAGCGCCAATGGTGATATGAAAGGCTATGGTCACGCGGGTAGCATCAAAATCACCGTGGCTGGTTTGGCTGATCTGGGCACCGCTAACATTACTGCGAACGGCCGCCCTGCGCCTAGCGCAAGCAATGGATTTAATGGCGGTAGCGTGGTCATTCAGGCAGGTAGTCTGAATATGACGGGTAGTATCAATACTTCAGGCTCGGCTTCTGGTACGCCAGGCACAGGAACAGCTACACCTCCTTTTGGTACTGGCGGCACTGGGGGTAAAGTTGACATTACCACCACCGGAAATGCCACGGTAGGCAATATTACGACAGGTGCAGGTAACGCCGGCCGCAATTCAATTGTGTCCGTGGCTTCTGGTGAGGTGAGTGTCAAAAGTACTACTGGCAATGTGTCTGTGGGAAATGTGACGACCAAAGGTGGTTTTAACTCTGTTGGCAATAAAGTCACACTTTCTGCCGCTGGCGGAACTGTGACTGCTGGCAATATTGATACCAGTGCTGGTGCTGGCCGCGCGAATACCGATGGCAAGAGTGCCGGTGCTGTTACGATTACTGCGGCTAACGGCATTACTACCAACGCGATTACTGCTAATGGTGCGGATGGTAATGGTACGAATAAATCAGGTGGTGCAGCAGGTGCAGTGACCTTAAAAACCACTGCCGGTGATATTAAAATGGGTGCTGTGACCGTGCAGTCTGGTGCTAAAACAGGTACTGGTACGGCTGGCAACACGGCTAAGATTCTTGCGCAAGCTGGCCGTGACGTCTACACCAATGGCAATATTTTGAGTAATAGTAATGCCGCTGATGCTGTGCAACTGGTTGCTGGCCGTAACTTTATCAATAGCGCCAATGCCAGCATTACCACTGGTGCAACGGGCCGCTGGACCATTTACAGTTCTGATCCAACAGGCGATGTAAAAGGCAGCAATTTGCTGGCGACTTATAACTATAAACAGTACGGCACTGCTTTTGGTGGCACGCTGTTAGGCACAGGTAACGGTTTTGTGCATCAGGTCAGCCCGACTGTCACGGCAACATTGACAGGCACATCAACCAAAGTGTTTGATGGCAACAATATTGTGACTGATCCAAGCGGACTATCTGTGACCACAACAGGCCTGATTGATGGTGATGTAGCGACAGTGTCTCCAATTACTGGCGCCACCTTTGATTCAGCGGTGATTGGTACCGGCAAGCCGATTAACGGTACATACAATGTTGTTAACATTGTGACTGCCGAAGGCAAGCAAATTTTCAATCCAACCGCTGGCACGTCCAATGGTTACACGGTGAATCAGAACTCTACTGCAACCGGTAGTATTACTGATCCGTCCTCACCTCGTGATAATGCCGGTTTAGGTGGTCTCATCCCTAACAACCCGGTCTTGAATACGATGTTTATCGTTTCTCTGAACCCTGCTGCTGGTGATGAGGATGACCTGGATGCCGTGGCTTGCCCAACCAATGAAGACCATTTGGGTAGTACGCCTATCCTGAGTTCTGGCGTGAAATTGCCGGATGGCGTGAACTCAAATTGTATTTAATTTAATCAGCCTAGCAAAAGCCGGACAATTGTCCGGCTTTTGCTTTTGTGCCGAATAATGTTTTGTATTCGTCGCGACAGCAAGTAAAATAACGGTCATTCGTTCGCGGCTGTAGTTCAATGGTAGAACGCCAGCTTCCCAAGCTTGATACGCGGGTTCGATTCCCGTCAGCCGCTCCAAAGGAATTTTCATGGCCAATACTCCCCCCACCGTTTTAACATTTGCAGCGACCGACCCGAGCAGTGGTGCCGGTGTGCAGGCAGATATCATGGCGCTTGCCAGTATTGGTTGTTACCCGCTGTCTGTGATTACCGGCATTACGGTGCAAGACACCGTGGGCGTAGAAAGCGTGATGCCACTGGATGCGGACTGGATCAATGACCAGGCACGTGCGATTCTTGAAGATGTGTCTGTGAGTGCCTTTAAATTGGGCCTGTTAGGCAGTGTGGAAAACGTGGCGGTGATTGCCGAAATCGTTGCCGATTATCCGGATGTGCCGTTAATCATTGATCCTATCCTCGCTTCTGGCCGCGGTGATGAGCTTTCTAATGAAGAAATGCAGGCTGCCATGTGCGAACTGCTGTTTCCACAAGCGACGCTGATTACACCGAATAGCCTGGAGGCGCGTCGCCTGGCCTATTACGATGAGGGCGATGAGGTGAAGCATAGCTCGCTCGAAGAGTGTGCGTTGCGTCTCTTGGGTATGGGTAGCGAGTATGTGATGATCACCGGTACGCACGAGCGTTCGCTGGATGTCGTCAACAGTTTATATGGTGTGCAAAACGAGCTACCAGGCCTGATTAAAGACTACCACTGGGAGCGTTTGCCTGGCAGTTATCATGGCTCTGGCTGCACCTTGACCAGCGCGATCACTGCTTGCCTGGCACACGGCTTGACCATGGAAGAAGCCGTACACGAAGCGCAGGAGTTTACCTGGCAAACCTTGCGCCATGCGTTCCGCCCTGGCATGGGGCAATTTATTCCTGACCGGTTCTTCTGGGCGCGCGAGTCAGACGTGCAGGAAAAAGCGAGTGAACTGCAGCATTAGTGGCTTATATCTGGTCACGCCAGATTGCGATGACACCGAGTTGCTTTGCAAGCAGGTGACACATGCCTTGCAAGGCGGAGTTGCGCTGGTGCAATACCGGCATAAAACCGCCAGCGATGCTTTGCGTTTGGAACAAGCGACAGCCCTGCTCGCCCTTTGCCGTCAGACCAATATCCCGTTGCTGATTAATGACCACGTCGCACTGGCGGCTGCACTGGATGCTGATGGTGTGCATGTCGGCCAGCATGATAGTGCCATCGCCGATGCACGTGCAGTGCTGGGCCCACAGAAAATCATCGGCGCCTCTTGCTATAACCGCTTTGAGCTGGCTGAGCAGGCACAGGCTGCCGGTGCGAGTTATGTGGCTTTTGGCGCTTGTTACCCTTCTTCTACCAAGCCCAATGCGCCTAGCGTCTCTGCTGCATTATTTACCCAAGCTAAGCAGGTATTGTCCGTGCCCGTCGTCGGCATTGGCGGCATTACGCTGGATAACGCGCGCCCCTTGGTGCAGGCCGGGGCTGATGGGCTGGCGGTGATTACCGATATTTTCCAGGCCGCGGATATTGCTGCCCGCTGCCGCCAGTACCAGCCATTATTTGCCAAAAATTGAGCGCTAATCGCTACCGCTTTACCAGACGTTGTTTGGTAAAATGCATGCATTCATTGTTTTGGTAAAATTTATGCACATTCACATCCTCGGTATTTGTGGCACTTTTATGGGCGGCATTGCCGTGCTGGCCAAAGCGGCCGGGCACCGTGTCACCGGGTGTGATGCCAATGTTTACCCACCCATGAGCACACAACTCGAAGCGCAAGGCATCGAGCTGATTGAGGGGTTTGATCCTAGCCAAACCAGCCTGAATCCAGATATATATGTGATTGGTAACGTGGTCACACGTGGTAATCCGTTGATGGAAGAAATTCTCAACCAAGGATTACCTTATATTTCTGGCCCACAATGGCTGGCCGAGAATGTATTGCAAGGCAAATGGGTGCTGGCTGTGGCAGGCACGCATGGCAAAACCACGACTTCTTCTATGCTGGCATGGGTGCTCGAATATGCTGGCTTGGCACCTGGCTTTCTGATTGGCGGCGTGCCAGAAAACTTTGGCGTCTCTGCCCGTTTGCCACAAACGCCTAAACAAGACCAGAAATCAGTCTCGCCGTTTTTTGTCATCGAGGCCGACGAATACGATACGGCGTTCTTTGATAAGCGTTCCAAGTTCGTGCATTACCGCCCACGCACGGCAGTGTTGAATAACCTGGAGTTTGATCACGCCGATATTTTTGAAGACCTGCCTGCCATTGAGAAACAATTTCACCACCTGGTGCGCACTGTGCCACAACAAGGCTTGGTCGTGGCTAACCAGCAGGACAGCCTAGACCGCGTGATTGCGCGCGGTTGCTGGAGCGCATTAGAACGCATAGACAGCGCTACTGGCTGGCAAGTGCAAAACGTGGATGCGCAAGGCCGCTTTGATGTGTATTTAAACGGCGAGCGCCAGGGTAATGTGAGTTGGGACTTGCTTGGTGAGCATAACCGCAGTAACGCACTGGCCGTGATTGCCGCCGCGCGTCATGTTGGAGTGGCGCCATGCATTGCGATTGAAGCACTCGGTGAGTTTAAAAACGTCAAACGCCGCATGGAGATCAAAGGCGTGGCCAATGAGGTCACCGTCTATGATGATTTTGCCCACCACCCGACGGCGATTGCCACCACGGTGGCTGGGTTACGTGCCAAAGTGGGCACCGCCCGCATTCTGGCCGTGCTGGAGCCGCGCTCTAACACCATGAAACTGGGCGTGATGAAAGATGCCTTGCCCGACAGCCTGCGTGATGCCGACTCTGTGTTTTGCTATGCCAATAACCTGGGTTGGGATGCTGCGGCAGCCTTAGCGCCCATACAGCACAAAGCACAAACCTTTGATGATCTGGGCCAATTGGTGGCGGCCGTCACTGCCGTCGCACAGCCAGGTGATCATGTGCTGGTGATGAGTAATGGCGGCTTTGGTGGCGTACATCAAAAACTATTGCAGGCGTTGCAGGGATAAGCAGGCAGATCGCCGATGAGTGTGCGTGATGGCTTCCGTAAACGCTCGCCACTGGTCTGGGCGTTGTGGTTTTCGCTACTGGCGCATGCGGTGGTGCTGACGCTGCATTTTCAACCTGAACTCAAAGCCTTTAAAGACCAGATGCCCTCATTAGAGGTGATGCTGGTGAACAGTAAAACGCAAAGTGCGCCCGAAAAAGCCGATGCGCTGGCGCAAGCCAATCTGGACCGCGGCGGCAATACCGATGAAAAGCGCAAAATGAAAAGTGCGCTGCCCAGCGTGCAGCAAATGCAGGCCTCGATGCCGCATGCCGCACAGGCCACGCTACCGTCAGCCACGACTGCGAGCAGTCCGCACGAGGCCGAGCTGGTGCGTGAAAAACAGCGTGTGGCGCAACTGGAACAAGAAGCACAAGCGCTGCTCACACAGTTAAAAGCCAGCCAGGCCGTGACCAGTTTGCAGACGCCGCCCTTGTCGCAGCCGCATCCGGCCAATAGGCAGCAACCACCCTCACAGCATGTGCCAGTGCAAGCACAGCCACAAACGGCTGCCATGCAAGAGATGGCCAAGCTGGAGGCGCTGATTGCCAAGCAGCAGGAAGAATACGAAATGCGGCCCAAGCGCCAGTTTATTGGCGCGCGCACCCGCGAATACCGTTTTGCCAATTATGTCGAGCAATGGCGGCAAAAAATAGAGCGCGTCGGTAACCTGAATTATCCACAGGCCGCGATGACACAAAAGCTCTACGGCAAACTGCAAATGACCGTTTCGGTGAAAGCCGATGGTAGTATAGAAAGTATTCGTATCGACCAGAGTTCCGGGCACAGGCTACTGGATGAATCTGCACGCCGCATTGTCCAGCTGGCTGCGCCGTTTCCGGTGTTTCCGCAAGATATTCGTCACGATACCGATGTCTTGAGTATTACGCGTACCTGGACCTTTAGCAGAGATGATCAACTCTCCACCGAATAAGCGCTGCATTCGGTGCGAGGCTTTATAAGGCAATCGTTATGACCACAAGCCACTTTCAATACCACGTCTTTTTTTGTCTTAACCAACGCGAAAATGGCGAGGACTGCTGCATGAACAGAGGCGCCGAGGTGGCTTTTGACTACATGAAAAAGCAAGTCAAACAGCAGGGGCTGGCCGGGGCAGGCAAAGTGCGTATCAATCGTGCCGGGTGCCTGGACCGCTGCGGCGAAGGCCCCGTGATGGTGATCTACCCGGATGCGGTGTGGTACACCTTTGTTGATGAAAGCGATATTGATGACATCATTGCAAGCCATCTGCAGCAAGGCAAGGTGGTGGAGCGTTTGCTGGTTTAAGGTGATGCCACAATGCTAAAAAAATGGTGCCAACGCCTCGTCATTAGCCTGTTGATTGCCAGCTTGCTGGCAGTCCTCGGCGTGGCGGCCTGGATTTGGCAACCCTATGACAAAACCGCATGGCGGGTGAAATTGCCCATAGGCAGCGGTATACAAGTTCGCGTATTGCCCATGCTGATGCTGGCGACCTCCCCTGCCGGCCGCTGGTTGCTGGATAAAAAAGGCTTCAGCCTGCATCATGGCGATATCCAGCTCTATGATGCAGATGGTTTGCGCGTGCATTGCCAGCACTGTTGGCTGGAGGCGAAATCTGTCAGTGATAAACCACTGATGCTAGACGCGGTGGAGTTGTGGTTAAAGCTCGACGGCCAGCAGTTAAGCGGTTATTTATTAGTGGATGCAGCCAACCAGCCATTCAAGATTGAGTTTGAAGGCAAAGCGACCATGCGCTCGTTAAAGCTGAACTGGACGTTACCAGCAACGCCTCTGGCCAGTTTGCTGAATCCCTTGCGCGCACATTCAAGTGCCATTTCGCAAGCGACGGTATCCGGTTTTCTAGCTGCCACGGGGACCTTGCGCTGGCCGAAGCAAAGCTGGAGTGTGCAACCGCAGCTGGCGCAGTTACAGGTGAGCGGGCTGGACTTGAGCAAGGTGACCACCTCGTCTGTGCAATATGATTGCCCGCTGCTGGATGAACAAAAACACCCGGAAAAAGTACATTGGCTCAGCTACGAAAAAATGGGCCGCTGGTTACCGATGGCAACCATTATTGCTGAAGATGCCGAGTTCAGGCATCACCCCGGGTATGCCATCACGCAAATGCAGCAACTGCTAAACAAGGAAAGCACGGAGAAGGCAGTGGGTGGCAGCACTATTACCCAGCAAGTGGTGAAGTATATGTTTACCAATGGTGAGCGTACCTGGAAGCGCAAAATAGAAGAGTTACTGTATGCCGTGCAACTGGAAAATACGCTCGATAAAACACAAATTCTCAACCTGTATCTGAATACGGTCGACTGGGGACCGAGTTTGTGTGGCGCACATGCGGCGGCAAACTATTACTTTGGGCTCTCCCCTGCCCAGATGAATCCGATTCAAGCTGCGTGGCTGGCAGGTATCATCAAAAACCCGCATCGCGCCTGGAAGCAGCAGTTTATGGCCAAAAAGCCAGAATTAGCGCGCGCCGAAAGCATTTTGCGCTATATGCCCGAAAGTGCGCGCAAGCAGCCGGGTAGCCTGAATTTTCGTGCGTCAGCAGCCAAATAAACTACAATAGCACCTTATTCATCTTTCATTAGTGAGACGACTGTTTTGTCTACGCTCAAACTCAATAAATCTTCCGCTACCGCTGATCAACCACGCCAGAAAACGGTCAGGCGCATGTCACCAGAGCTGCGTGATCGCACCAAAGCACCAGTGATTAAAAAAGACCCGCGCACAGAGGGTGCATCAGAATCAGCCCCTAACGAACAAGCGCCACGTAAAGAAAAAGCATTTAAAGATCAAGCCGCGCGTAAACCCGCAGGCAAGCCCGCCCATGCTGGCGGACGCCCGTCCGCGGCCAGATCAGGTGCCAGCCGCAGCGAAAAACCGCGTGACAAAGATCGCCCATACGCCGCAAAAACCGTTGATAGACCCGCCCGCAGGCCAGCGCCAGCGGCGGCGGAAAGTGATTTACAGCCGCGCTTATCTAAAGTGATGGCAGACCGTGGCCTGTGCTCGCGCCGTGAAGCCGATGACTGGATTGCCAACGGCTGGGTCAAGGTTGATGGTGAAATCATCGAAACCTTAGGTACGCGAATTGCGCCGGATGCCGAGATCGTGATCAGTGCCTATGCCAAAGAGCACCAGGCCGAAACCGTGACCATTTTGCTGCACAAACCTGTTGGTTACGTTAGCGGGCAAGCCGAAGATGGTTATGAACCTGCGGTTGTCCTGTTTAATCCCGACAATCAATGGGCAGAAGATAGCAGTGGCATCGACTTCAAGCGCGGCCATTTGCGTGGCCTGGCCCCGGCTGGCAGGTTGGATATTGATTCCACCGGTTTGCTAGTGCTCACGCAAGATGGCCGTGTGGCACGCAAGCTGATTGGCGATGACTCCAATGTAGAAAAAGAATATTTGGTGCGGGTAGAAGGCCAGTTGAGTAATAATGGCCTGGCGTTATTAAATCATGGCCTCAGCTTGGATGGCGTTCAGCTAAGGCCCGCTAAGGTCTCTTGGCAAAATGAGGACCAGCTACGCTTTGTGTTGCGTGAAGGTCGCAAACGGCAAATTCGTCGTATGTGTGAATTAGTCGGGTTGCATGTGGTTGGATTAAAGCGGATTCGGATTGGTAGTATTAACCTGGGTAAGTTACCGCCGGGGCAATGGCGGTATTTGGGTGCGCACGAGCGGTTCTGATGTTATTCCGGCCTTGGCCGGAATCCAGGCGTGTTGAGATTTCTATAAAAGGTTGTTCTTTGTATTGGGTGGTTCCTTTTCGCTTTGTCGGCGGGACCAAATCGTAGTTGTAGGGTGGGCATTTATGCCCACGCGGGTTTTGTGGTTGTTTGTTGGGTTGCTTTTCGCTTTTTCAGCGAGTTACTTTTCTTTGCTTGCACAAAGAACAAGTAACCAAAAGAAATGCACCCCAGCTTCCGCTTTTATCCTGTGCTACTCGGCTTGCCGGGCGGCCATCGAAACTCAACCTGGCACCTCACACAAAACGTGAGCTGCTGCGGGATTCAAACAGCCGATGGCCGAAGGCTCCCGCCAATCCTGCGTTGCTCGGCGCGTCAGATGGGGACCCCGAACACCATGCGACTGCAACCGCTCTTAAAATTAATATTAAAGAATCTGTTTTTTAACCGTCCAAACTTCTACGCTGCTACTTAAATGAGATAAATCCCATTCATCACGCTGAGTAGCGGAGACGAAGTGGGAGTAGTCGGCCATCGGCTGTTCGAGTTCCGCGGTGGCTTGCGTTTTGTGCAAGCCGCTAGGGCGAGTTTCGATGGACGCCCACTTTGTTGAGCAACGCAAGGGAGCCGTAGGCCGTGATGGCTGGGTGTCGTCCTCTTTGGTTACTTTCTGGGGGACAAGCACCAGAAAGTGACTCGCCTAAAGGCGAAATAAAAACTTATAAACAATTAATTATTTAGGAGCAGCCATAATGGGATTATTCGATAGCGTCGCCGGTGCCATGATGAACAAAGTCATGGGTGATAAAGGCCCTTTGGCCAAATTGGCCATGGAGTTGTTTCAGCAATACGGTGGTTTGCCGGGTATTTTGCAGGCACTCAAAAATGGTGGTTTAACTGAGCAGGTGGATTCATGGGTGGGGACCGGTACTAACCAGAACGTAAACGCGCAACAAATCGGAGCTGCATTAGGTAGTTCAGTGTTGGCCGGCATTGCCGGTAAGTTGAATATGAGCACCGATGAACTGACTGGCAAAATTGCCGAGCATTTGCCGGATGTCGTGAATCAATTGACGCCCAATGGTGCGGTGGAGAATAACCCGGCACTGATTATGTCGCGTTTAATGGGCATGCTCAAATAAATAAAGCGAGCAAATGCTCGCTTTATTGTTTGGCTCACGGCTGTTTTAGAGTACGCAATATTGCGCGCGGTAAGCCTCAATCGCCGGGAAATATTGCGCCAATTGATCATTGCCTTGCAGATACGTAAACAAATCGGCCAGTTTGGCAATGCTCACTACCGGCATCTGGTTGGTTTGCTCGACTTCCTGCACGGCAGATAATTCGCCCAAGCCTTTTTCCTGGCGATCCAAAGCAATGCTCACTGCACAAGGAGTGGCACCCGCGTGGCGGATCAACTCTACAGATTCGCGGATAGAGGTGCCTGCCGAAATCACGTCATCAATAATCAGCACACGGCCTTTGAGCGCGGCGCCGACCAGCGTGCCGCCCTCGCCGTGGTCTTTGGCTTCTTTGCGGTTATAAGCATAAGGATAATTTTTACCCATGCGCGCAAAGGCTATGCTAATCGCGGTGACCAGCGGAATACCTTTATAAGCGGGCCCAAACAGCATGTCGAATTGCAGGCCAGACTGTAGAATACTGTTGGCGTAGAATTCACCCAGTTTGAGCATGCTTTCGCCATCGTCAAACAGGCCAGCGTTAAAAAAGTAAGGGCTCAAGCGCCCGGCTTTGGTTTTAAATTCACCAAAGCGCAACACCTGTTTCTGGATGGAAAAAGCAATAAAATCGGCACTGAGTGTGTTGGCAGTCATTTTTAAAAGCAGAAAGTATTTAAACAATGCGTATTATAACCTTGAACCTCAATGGCATACGGTCGGCCTGTAACAAAGGCTTTTTGCCGTGGCTGGCCAATAGTGGCGGCGATATTGTCTGTTTGCAGGAGTTCAAAGCACAGGCCGCAGACATGCAGCCCGAGATGTTGCAGCCAGCTGGTTACCACGGCTATTTTCACTATGCCGAGAAAAAAGGCTATAGCGGCGTTGGCATCTATAGCAAGCAGCCTGCGGATAAAGTGATTATCGGGCTTGGTCATGCGCATATAGACGCTGAAGGACGTTACCTGGAGTGTCAGTACGGCAACCTGAGCGTAGTGTCTTTATATCTGCCCAGTGGCTCCAGTGGCGAAGAGCGCCAGCAATTCAAGTTTGAGGTCATGGATTTATTTTTACCGCATCTGGAGCAGTTAGTTGCTTCCGGTCGCGAAGTCGTCATTTGCGGTGACTGGAATATTGCGCACCAGGAGATCGACCTCAAGAACTTTAAAGGCAACCGTAAAAATTCCGGCTTTTTGCCGGAAGAGCGCGCTTGGATGACTGACGTGCTGGGGCGTGTCGGTTGGGTGGATACCTACCGTGGTTTGTATCCAGATACGACAGATGAATGCTATACCTGGTGGAGTAATCGTGGTCAGGCGTGGGCGAAGAATGTGGGTTGGCGGATTGATTATCAACTGGCAACGCCAGCTTTAGGCGCTAAAGTGGTGGCGGCAAGTGTGTATAAGGCGGAACGGTTTAGTGACCATGCACCGTTGACGGTGGATTATGCGGATTGATTAAAGAAGTTCATTTCTTTTATTTTTCATACTGACTTGATTCTGGCTTAGGCCGGAATTCAGGCAAGGTAAGATTGCAATAAAAGGTTGTTCTTTGATTGGTCGTAGGGTGGGTGTTGATGCCCGCGTGGGTTTTGTGGTTGTTTGTTAGGTTGTTTTTCGCTTTTTCAGCGAGTTACTTTTCTTTGCTTGCCCAAAGAACAAGTAACCAAAAGAAATGCACCCCAGCTTCCGCTTGTTCCCTGCACTACTCGGCTTGCCGGGCGGCCATCGAAACTCAACCTGGCAGCTCACACAAACCGTGAGCTGCTGCGGGATTCGGACAGCCGATGGCCGAGTACTCCCGCCAATCCTGCGTTGCTCGGCGCGGCAGATGGGGACCCCGAACACCATGCGACTGCCACCGAAAGCGGATTGAAGAAAAAGAATCTGGTTTTTGAACCGTCCAAATCTCGTCAATGTGAGTTTAGCGAGAATAATCCCATTCCATCACGCTGAGTAGCGGAGACAAAATAAGAGTAGAGGGAGCGACTGTTTGAGCTCCGCGGCAGCTTGCGTAGTGTGCAAGCTGCTAGGGCGAGTTTCGTGACCGGCTTATTTTGTTGAGCAACGGAAGGGAGCCGTCAGGCCGTGATGGCTGGGTGTCGTCCTCTTTGGTTACTTTCTGGGGGACAAGCACCAGAAAGTGACTCGCCGAGAGGCGAAAAACAGTGGCAATTTTTCCTAGAAAACTTAGCGCTCCCGCCAAGGTGCCACTTTAAACAATAGCAGCATCCCCGGAATCGCGAGCACCGTACACACATAAAAAAACTGCTCCCACCCCAAGCTCTCTACCATCCCGCCCGTGAGGGCATTGAACACGGACCGCGGTACGGCCGACAAGCTGGTAAATAAGGCGAGTTGCGTGGCGGTATACGCCGGGTTGGTTTCGCGCGCCATGTAGGCGACGTAGGCGGCGGTGCCTAAGCCAACGCCAAAGGCTTCAAAGCCGATGACAAATGCGAGCATACTGCGTTCAGCAGCACCTATCTCTGTAAACGGTCCGCTATGGGCCAGCCAGGCAAAGCCGAGAATAGACAAGGCCTGCACGACGCCGAATACCCACAAGCCACGATTGATGCCAAGTTTGAGCATCCACAAGCCGCCAACAAAGGCGCCGACAATTTGCATGACGAGGCCGCTGCCTTTGGCGATGGCGCCGATATCGGTTTTGCTGAAGCCCATGTCGATATAAAAGGGGGTGGCGAGTGCGGTGGCCATGCTGTCGCCGAGTTTGTAGAGCAGGATGAACACGAGTACCCACAGCGCGTGTTGCCAGCCGCTGCGTTGCATGAATTCTTTGAACGGTTCTACCACCGAGGCTAGTAAGGTTTTTGGGACGCTGACAATGGCCGGTTCTTGTGACCACAAGGTAAAGCCGATGCCAGGCAACATGAACAGGCCGACAATGAGGAACACTTGTGACCATGGCAGGTGATCGGCGAGGATGAGTGCCAGTGAGCCGGGCACCAGGCCTGCGATGCGGTATGCGTTGACGTGGATGCTGTTGCCCAAGCCAAGTTCCTGGTCGCTCAAAATTTCGCGACGGTAGGCGTCGATGACGATATCCTGGCTGGCAGAAAACAGGGCGACCAGGGTGGCAAGGACGGCGACCATGGTGATGTCTTGTTGCGGTTGAAACATGCCCAGGCTGATGATGCTGGCGAGTAAGGCCAGTTGAGTGGCTAATATCCAGCTGCGGCGGCGCCCTAGCGCTTGTAGCAGGCTGTATCTGTCCATCAGCGGTGCCCATAAAAATTTCCAGGTGTAGGGCAGTTGCATAAAGGCAAAGGCGGCGATGGTTTTGAGGTTGAGGCCTTCACTGCGTAGCCAGGCGGGCAAGAGTTGCAGTAGCAGGTAAAGGGGTAGGCCGGAGCTGAAGCCTAAGGCCACACACATCAGCATGCGGCGCGTAAACAGGGTTTGGGCGATGGTCATGCCCGCATTGTAAACGCTTTTATCGGGCAGCTAATCGCCAGGCAAAAAAAAGCCAACCCTTGCGGGTTGGCAACACTCGGAGATCAATGGTAAAACGTTGGAAATGCAGCGTCAGTGGAGGCCTCGTTGCAAGCATGGCGGCCATCTCTTAGCACTGCCACTGACGCTTTATTTCACGGGGGAACTACAAACTTAATACCCACTGGACGATGGTCTTAATGTCCTCATCCTTCACTTGCGGGCTGTTAGGCGGCATGGGCATCTCGCCCCACACGCCACCGCCACCGGCTTTGACTTTTTGCACCAGTTTGGCTTCAGCGGTTTTGTCGCCTTTGTATTTGGCAGCCACTTCTTTATAGGCCGGGCCAATCACTTTTTTATCTACACCGTGGCACAGCAAGCAGCCGCTTTTTTGTGCTAGGGCTTCGGCGCCGCTGCCTGCGATGGCTGAAGCAGTCATCGCCAGCAAGGCGGTTGCCAGCACGGTTTTGTTGAGTAATTGCATCAGAAATCCTCTCTTATAAACTGAATACGTTCATGCCACCGCCACCAGGTGCGGCGTTGTATTTGGTCAGCTCTTTGTAACCACCCGCTGCACCCAAACCATCGGTATCGTTGGTCAGCCCCAGGTTCATGGCCACACCTGCCCAGCCACCAATGCCTGACAAGACGCCTACGTATTGCTTGCCTTTGTGACCGTAGGTGATCATGTTGCCGACCACGCCAGAACCGACCTGGAACTTCCACAACTCTTTACCGGTTTTGGCATCCAGGGCTTTTACCCAGCGATCCAGCGTGCCGTAGAACACCAGGTCAGAGGCAGTCACCAATGCACCACCCCAGGCAGAGAATTTCTCTTTGTTGTACCACTGGGCTTTGCCTTTGAGGCCATCCCAGGCCATAAAGCCACCCATTACGCCATCCGGGCCTGCAAACATGGTCAGGGTTGCGCCTACCCATGGTTGACCAGCCACATATTTAGATTCCACTGGCTCATAAGTCATGCACACATGGTTAAGCGGTACGTAAAACGTTTTGTTTTTTGGTGAGTAAGCCGCTGGCTGCTCGTCTTTTACACCCAATGCAGAAGGACACACGCCTTTGGCGTTGTAATCCTGATGCGTGGAGTACTTAGGATCTTTGACCGGAATCCCTGTTTTCAGGTCAATCTTGGTCGCCCAGTTAACGAACGGATGCATTTTTTCTGCCACTAACAAGGTGCCGTTAGTGCGGTCAAAAGTGTAGCCAAAGCCGTTGCGGTCAAAATGTGAGGCTAGTTGCTTGCCATTGGCTTCCCACAAAATGATCTCGTTCATGCCGTCATAATCCCACTCGTCATGCGGTGTCATCTGGTAGGCCCAGCGTGCCATGCCTGTATCGAGGTCGCGGGCAAAAATCGTCATCGACCACTTGTTATCACCTGGACGTACGTCCGGGTTCCAGGTGCCTGGGTTGCCAGTGCCGTAGTACATCAGGTTCAATTTAGGGTCGTATGAGTACCAGCCCCAGGTTGGGCCGCCACCGTTTTGCCAGCCATCTTTCTGCTGCTGCGGTTTCAACCAAGTGCGCACACCCAGGTTGGCCTCAGGGTATTTCAGCTGCGATTTGTCCAGCGGCTTGAAAGACCCGCCCATTTTGTTACCACCATTGACGTCCTCGTAGACAGACAATGCGCTGTAATGCGGGTTTTCCTTATTAAAGTCTGCGCCAATCAGCATTTCGCTATCAGGGCCGGTGCTATAGGCTTTCCATGCCAGGCTGCCATCTTTGAGGTTGTAGGCTGAAATATGGCAACGCACGCCGAACTCACCGCCAGAACAGCCGGTAATGATTTTGTCTTTAAACACGTGCGGTACGTTGGTGTTGGCCGCGCCCATTTTCGGGTCGTTGACTTTCACGTCCCACAATTTGGCGCCGGTTTTGGCATCCAAAGCCACCAGCACGCCATTATTCTGTTGCAGGAAAATTTTGCCGTCGCCGTAGCCCAAACCTTTGTTTACGTTGTCACAGCACAACACAGACTGCACGTCCGGGTCTTGTTTAGGAAAATAAGACCACTGGATTTTCTGGTTGTCGTTCAGGTCCAGCGCATACACGTTGTTCGGGAACGCGGTGTGGATATACATGGTATTGCCAATCACCAGTGGCGCGCCTTCGTGGCCGCGGTTCACGCCGGTGGCAAATGTCCATGCCAGTTTTAATTGTTTGACGTTGCTTTTGTTGATTTGTGACAAGCGGCTGTAACCCTGGTTTGCGTAGTCTTTACGCGCCATCGGCCACTGGTTGTCGTCTTTCATCATGGCGTCCAGTTCGGCATTTGCCAATACGCTGGTGCTCACGCTGGCTAGCATCATTGCAGTGATGGCGAGCTTGATACGTTGTTGCATAAATAACCTCCAAAATGGTTGCGGTGAAGCTGAAATGTATGGTGTTGCAAGCGTCGACAAAGGCTTCTCTTGTGACGGTGTGTGCATTGATTGCAACGCGCGTGCCAATCCACAGTTTCATTTTGGAAAAAGTAAAAAATAGATTAAAATCAATCGCTTAATGATGTATGAAAACAGGCGTAAAATCAGGCCGCGTGGCGGCGACTGTTCACGACTGTGTCATACTGATACAGTTGTTCAATGCAATGTGACAGGTGTGCAGTGTTAAATGCCCAATAAATATTCCCCGCCCGCTTCTCAAGTGCCACAGCCAGGCATGCGTGATGACCAACGTGCCATTGCTGAGGCGATTGCACGCTCATGGCGGCGTTGCATGGTCAAAGGCGTAGACGAGCAGGCGCCAGGCGAAGACCAGATTATTACCGCGCAGGAACTGGCGCAGCGACTGGAAAAAAACCGTTTATTGCTGACGCATGCCGAGCCGGAGATGCTCACGCTCAGTGAGCAAATTGCGCATACGCGTAGCCTGGTGATTCTGACTGACAGCGAAGGCGTGATTTTGCGCACCCGCGGTGAAGGTGTTGAGGGAAACCAGGTGCGTGCCTCATTGTTGCCTGGCGCCTCGTGGAGTGAAGAACACCGCGGCACCAATGCCATTGGGACTGCCTTGGTCGAGCGCCTGCCGATCAGCGTGCAGGGTGCCGAGCACTTTATGGCTTATCACCATTCATTGAGTTGTTCTGCCGTGCCTATTTTTGCTGCCAACAATCATTTGGTGGCGACGCTGGATGTGTCTAATGATTTCAATGCGCCGCAGCAACACACGCTGGCTTTGGTGAAGATGGCCGCGCAAATGGTCGAAAACCGTTTGTTCCATGCCACGGCAGAGGGTGAAATCGGCGTGCATTTTCATGTGCGGCCAGAATTTATTGGCACCTTGTGGGAAGGCGTGGCCTTGTTTGATGCACAAGGCCAGTTGCAGGCGATTAACCGTAGCGGCCAGTTCCAGTTTGGCCTGCCGTTAGATCAAGACGTGTTATCCGCGCGCCGTATCCCGTTTGAAGATATTTTTGATGAGTCATGGGCGGTGTTCAAGCAGCGCGGCCTGGCTTCTGACATGTTGTTCCCGCTGCGTTTGCGCAACGGTGCACGCCTGTTTGCGCGTGCTTCTAGCCTGCAGTCACCTGGCATTGCCAGCAGACCGGTGCCGTCTGTGCCTCGTGAGTCGGCGGCCAGCCTGGAGTTGTTGGATAGCGGTGACCCGCAATTAAAATTAGCCATCAGCCAGGTCAAGCAGGTGCTTAACCGCGATATTCCGGTGTTGATCCTGGGTGAAACCGGCGCCGGTAAAGAATTATTTTCACGGGCGATTCATGATGCCAGTGCGCGTCGAACGCAGCCGTTTGTTGCGGTCAATTGTGCCGCGTTGCCGGAAGGCTTGATTGAAGCCGAGTTGTTTGGCTATGAAGAAGGCGCGTATACCGGTGCCAAGCGTAAAGGCAATGTCGGCAAAATCCAGCAAGCCGATGGCGGCACTTTGTTTCTGGATGAAATCGGCGATATGCCGTTGTCTTTGCAGGCCAGGTTGCTGCGTGTCTTGCAAGAGCGCAGTGTCACCCCATTGGGTGGTAGCAAGTCTATACCGGTGAATTTTATATTGCTGAGTGCCACCAACCAGAAGCTCAAGGATAAAGTGGCTGCGGGTGAGTTCCGCAGTGATTTGTATTACCGCATCAATGGCCTGACTGTGCAGTTGCCTGCCTTGCGTCAGCGCCAGGATATGGCGCGGCTGATCCAGATGATTCTGCAAGTCGAGCAGGCGCCACAAGCCACACTCAGTGATGAGGTGCTGGCGGTGTTTGCCGCACACCCATGGCCGGGCAATGTGCGCCAGTTGCATAATGTGTTGCGCACGGCGGTGGCATTGGCGGATGGCGGCGTGATCGAACGGCAGCACCTGACGCATGATTTTTTGGATGAAATGGCGGTAGAGGCCGAGCGTGAAACGGTGCTGCAACCGGGGTTAACCTTGAAGGCACAATCTGATGAAGCGATCCGTGTGGCCATGCAGCAGCAGGCGGGTAATGTGTCTGCAGTTGCACGCCAGCTTGGCATGAGCAGAAATACCTTGTATCGCCGCTTGAAGGCGTTAAATTTGAATTAGCGTATTTAAAAATAAAAAGCCCCGGCGACCCCCGGGGCTTTTTTTCATGGCGTTATTGTTGAGCGTATTATTTGCTGCGACGACGTGCAACAGCACCCATCACACCCAGGCCCAGCATCATCATGGCATAGCTGTCAGCTTCTGGTACGGAAGATACGGCCGCGACCTGGTCTACCTGGAAGGCCAGCGCTTGTGAGAAGCCAGCGCTGAAATTCAAGGTGTAAGAAGTGATTGGCGTAGAAATGCTGCTCAAATCCCAGGAGTAGTAGTAATAGTCATCGACCGTGCCGGTATTCACAAAGTTAACCAGGGTGCCTGCAATGGCTTGGTTACCACCGTTGTAGCTCAGGGTGATGGTATAAGCTTCGCCACCGAATGACGCATTGAAGTCATTGACGATGCCCTGAAATGCCAGTGCGCTGAGGTTGCTTGCAACGGTATTGTCAGTGAATGTCAGATTGCCATCACCATACAAACCAAAGCCAGCGGGGTAGTAGCTGCCAGACACCTGGGTCAGCAATGCGTCGCCGGAACCTGCAACGTTACCTGCGGTGCCTGCGGCCAATTGGGCGGCTGTTAATGGGTTAGCGGCGCCATTATCATCAACGCGGTTGCGGTTCAGCTGGTTCCAGCCATCAAACGAGACAGAGTCAGCCACATCGACAAAGCTGCTGTAAGTAGTGTTGGCTTGTGCCAGGCTGGTGATTGCAAACAGGCTTGCACCGATAGCGATGCTTAAATATTGAGCTTTCATTTTACTAACTTCCTTTTGAGTAATTATTAATGACTGGCGTCTTTAATCCGCGCCAGAGTCTTTTAACTGGCTGCGTTACTCACAAACGTCTTACCATGTATTCTTATTTAATTGATAATAAGAATGATTATCATTATTGATAAATAATAGATGGAAGTCAATATATCTGTTATTTTTAATTGTTGGTTTATTGTGGGCGATAGGGCAGCATGCTAGATGCACCCTATCGTCGGGAGGTGACATTCGTCAGTTAGTGTAGGCGGCGAATAAGCTGTGGCGCCGATCAGGCGCTATATTTTCTTAGGCGATACATCGCCAGATTGCCCATCAGGTTAGGCAATAAGTGCACATCCTGGCCACCGGTAATCACCTTGCGTTCAATAACCTGAATCTGGTGCTGGACGCAAAAATCGTCAAAATCATTGATGGTGCACAAGTGCACATTGGGTGTGTCATACCATTGATAAGGCAGGCTTTTAGACACTGGCATGGTGCCGAAGGTAATCTGCATGCGGTTACGCCAGTAACCAAAATTGGGGAAAGTGACAATCACTTCGCGGCCCACGCGCAGCATCTCTTGCACGATGCTTTCAGTGTTGTGCATGGCTTGTAAGGTTTGCGACAAAATGACGGTATCAAACGACTGGTCTTCAAAGCCAGACAGGCCTTCTTCGAGGTTCATTTGAATCACATCGACGCCATTTTTTAATGCCGCCAACCAGTTGGCGTCATCTTTCTCGATGCCATAGCCGGTGGTTTCCAGGGTTTCATGCAAATGCGTCAGCAGCGTGCCGTCACCACAACCCAGATCGAGGACTTTGGCTTTTGTTTGCACCCAGTTTGTAATTAATGCAAAATCTGGGCGAATATTTGTAATTTTCGCATTTGTCATACTTTAATCTGCTCCAGATATGCGCGCATGATGTCGTGGTAATACGGATCTGGCATTAAAAATGCGTCATGGCCGTGGTCTGAGGTGACCTCGGCATATTTCACCGGCAAGGCATTATCGAGCAAGGCTTTGACAATCTCACGCGAGCGCGCAGGTGAAAAGCGCCAATCGGTGGTGAATGAAATCACCACAAATTTGGCTTGGGCACGGCTCAATGCTTTGCTTAAATCGCCGTCGTAATCCAGCGCCGGGTCAAAGTAATCCAGCGCCCGCGTCATGCGCAAATAAGTGTTGGCATCAAACTCACCGGCAAACTTGTCGCCCTGGTAGCGCAAGTAAGATTCCATTTCAAATTCGACATCAAAACTGTACTTCACATCGCCATGACGCAGCTTGCGGCCAAATTTTTCGCCCATCACGTCATCAGACAAATAGGTGATGTGGCCTAGCATACGCGCAATGCGCAAACCACGACGCGGTACCGTGCCGTGGTTGTAATAATCGCCGTCAAAAAACTCTGGGTCGGTAATAATCGCCTGGCGCGCCACTTCGTTAAACGCCATGTTCTGCGCGGTTAAGTTGGGCGCAGAGGCAATCACAAACGCATGACGCACGCGTTCAGGGTAAACGATGTTCCAGTGCAGCGCCTGCATGCCACCCAGGCTGCCACCGATTACCGCTGCTAATTGCTCAATGCCTAAATAGTCGAGTAAGCGGGCTTGTGATTCTACCCAGTCTTCAACAGTGACTACCGGGAAAGTTGCGCTATAGGGCTTGTCTGTGAGTGGGTCGACACTGGAAGGTCCGCTACTGCCATGACAGCCGCCAAGGTTATTCAAGCCAATGACAAAAAACTTATTGGTGTCTAACGGTTTGCCGGGGCCAATCAGGTTATCCCACCAGCCCGGGTATTTATCGTCTGCCGAATAGCGGCCAGCGACGTGATGGTTGCCCGACAGGGCGTGACAAATCAGCACGGCATTGGTTTTGGCCGCGTTGAGTTCACCATAGGTTTCATAGGTCAGGTGGTATTGTGGCAACACAGCGCCGCTTTTCAGGGTGAGCGGCTGGGTGAAATGCGCAACCTGCGCTTTGACGATACCAACAGAATTCGATTCAGACATGCTGCAATTATACTATGCAGCCTGCCAAACGGCGAGATGGGGCGCGGCTGGCTTTTAAGAAGGCGTTGCTGACAAACATCCCAATAAGGCGGGCAGGTCAGACACCGACGGAATCGTGGCATCAGGCTCTACTGCAGACAGCCGCGTGTAGGTTTCGCGGTATTTGCCAGTTTTCACCAGCACGCCATGCAAGCCTGCATCTTGTGCGCCACCGACATCGGCATCAATATCGTCGCCCACCATCACCACCTCATGCGGCTTGAGGCGCAAAGCATCCAGCGCCATATTGAAAAAGTGTTGCGAAGGTTTGCCCATCAGCATGGCTTTGGTATTGCTGGCATATTCCAGGCCAGTGACAAAGGCGCCTATGTCCATTTGCAGGCCGGTATCTGTCTGCCAAAAACGGTTTTTGTGAATCGCAATCAGTTGTGCGCCATTCACCAGGCAATGAAACACCTCATTGAGCAACTCGTAAGACCAAGCATCGCCTATATCGCCGATCACCACATAATTGGCTGCTGTTTCTGACTGGTCAAAACAGGCAAAGTCTTTTTTCACGTCATCGGCCAGCAACAGCTTGCACACCGGGTTGGGCTGCTTTTTAAGGTATTGAATGGTCGCTTGTGGTGCACTGATGATTTCTTCTGGCACTACATTGAAGCCCAGAGTGCTAATCTTTTGCTGCAAAGCCGCTAGCGACAAAGTGCTGGTATTGGTGACAAAGCGCACGGCGATACCCGCCTGGCGGATCCTGGCAACCGCCTCAATGGCGCCGTTTATTGGCTGCTGCCCGACATAGAGCACGCCGTCCAGGTCAAACAGCACCGCTTTGATTGCATTAAAATTAAGCATGCTCGGCCTTTCGCTACACACAGATAGACTGTTCACAGCAAAAATCGTGCGCAATGATCCGGGCGCTATTTTTTAAATGGATACATCAACTGCTTCCAATAGCCATTGGGCACCGGATGGCCACCGATACCATAGCCGCTTGGCCATTGGTTTTTAGGCATGTAATAGGTGCCAAACAGTTTGTCGAACAGCGGGAAGTGAATCGAAAAATTGACATCAATCGCCTCTTTTTCAATGCCGTGATGCCAGTGGTGAAAGCGCGGTGTGACAATGAGCGGTTTCAGCCACTCGACATTAAAGCGGACATTGGCGTGCACAAAGGTGGCGTTGAGATACACCAGCAAAATATAGAGATGCAAAGCGCCTTCAGCAAAGCCAAGCACGTACATTGGCACCACCGTCATGCTGCGCAAACCGATAATTTCTACAATATGCATGCGTGATCCTGCCAGCCAGTCCATTTTTTTGGCAGAGTGATGCACGGCGTGGAAACCCCATAAAAAAGGAATTTGGTGAAAAGCGCGGTGAAACCAGTACTGTACAAAGTCGGTTAAAAACATGATTTCAATCACTTGCAGCCACAGTGGCTGGCTGGCGATGACTTGTCGCATACTGGCCCAATCGCCGGTGTAGTGCAAAATGGTCATCGAAGGTGCCAGCGTGAATAAGGTCAGTGTTTGTACAAACACGCTGCTGATTAAAAAATAAAACAAATCTTCGCGCCACTCGTTCCGGAACAACGGTTGCTGGGTCAGGCGGCCAAACAGTTTCTCCAGCGGAATAAATAAAAAGCCAGTGAGCAAGATATTGAGCACAAACCAATCGAGGCTGAGGGCGATGTTGCTGTTGCGCGCAGCCTGTGCATCTATGGTTTCGGCAATGGTGATGGTGAGCAACACCAGCACAATGGCACTAAACCCCAGCACCCGATTGCGGCGCAACACCAGGTTGCTGCATGCGAGCAAAAAGCTGGTTAACAACAAGGCCTGAATCATCAGCGTGAACTGCGGCAAAGCATACAGTGGTGACAACATCTGGGTTGAAAACACCCCTTGCAAGCGCTCGCCCAGCAGCAGGCATAGGCTGGCGATACCAAGTATCAGCGCCGCCACGCCACTTAACCAGCCTGAGCCAAAGTACCTGGTTTCTTCTGGCGCCTCTAAATCGTTGCGGATCGCCAAGCGTAGTTTTTTAATCATGTATTGCCCCTTGAATAATTTTATAAGTTAATTTTTATTGATTATGCTTGATTGACTGGATGCGTCAGCCATTGTGCTAAGGTTACTCTGGGGTTACCGCCCAAATCACTCAAGGTTTGAATTTGTTGCAAGCCTGCCGCCTGCAGTAGTTGCTGCACCGCGTCGGCCTGATTGTAACCGTGTTCCAGCATCAGCCAGCCGCCTGCATTCAAGTAGTCGGGCGCTTGGGCAACAATCTGCCGGATATCTTGCAGGCCATCTGCGCCAGAGGCCAGCGCACTCATGGGCTCAAAACGCAAATCGCCCTGCTGCAAATGCGGGTCACTGCTCTCAATGTAAGGCGGGTTGCTGACGATGAGGTCAAACTTATTGCTTGCTGGTAATGCAGAAAACCAGTGACTGGCAACGCATTGCACATTGTTGAGCTGTAAAGTCGCTGCGTTTTCTGCTGCGACGGCGAGCGCGCCTGCTGAAGCGTCTACCGCAACTACCTCGCAGCTTGGTGCATGCTTGGCAATTGCCAGCGCAATGGCGCCAGTGCCAGTGCCCAGGTCGAGCACGCGCATGCGGCCGTTGATTTTTTCTAAGGCGGCTTCGACCAGCGTTTCGGTATCTGGGCGTGGAATCAGCGTGTCTGGCGTGACTTTGAGCGCGAGCCCGAAAAACTCGCGTGAGCCTAAAATATGTGCAACCGGTTCGCCTTGTAAGCGGCGCTGCAAGAGTGACTCTACCTTGGTGATATACATGTCAGTCAGATTGTCAGTTGCGTGTGCAATCAGCCAGGCACGGTTCACATTCAGCACATGCATCAATAATATTTGCGCTTCCATACTCGCCTCATCCGGCGGGACAAACTGCGCCAATTGTTGCCGCGCCGTTTGCAACCATTGTTGTACGGTGTACAACATCACCCCCTGCCCCCGGCCGCTTTGCGCAAGGCAATTGCCGTGGCATGGCCTTGTTTGGCCGGATGGCGCACAGCATGGCGGATCACCCACTTCAGGTCTTTGTCGGCATTGGTGAGCCAGCGCTCACATACTTCAAATGCCACTGCCGGATGGTCTTTGGCAATATCGCCCAAGTGGTTTGCTACGCTGCGACGCACATACAAACTAGGGTCGTTTTTCAATGCTTCTAATATGGGCAACACTGGTGTCGGGTCGGCAATCAGTTGCGGAATACGTGCGCCCCACGGCAAGCGGGAGCGGCAACCTTCAGAGCACAGCCTACGCACATGCGGGTCTGGGTCATTTAGCCACAGCGTGAGTTGCTTTAAAGTACGCTCAAAATCGTGTATTAAAAAAGGCCTGATTGAAAACTCAGCCGTAAAGCGGCGCGTCAATTCATACTGCGCGCGCATCGCGGCCTCAAATGGATCCTCGCCGCCATTATGTTGGGCATCGCGGCCGTAGTCGGCTACAAAACGCGTATGTGGCAAATAGAAAAACACACTTAAGCCTAAGCGTTCTGTATGCACGTTAGGAGGCGTCAGTGTATTCAGCAGGATCTCTGTGGCGTCTGAAAACTTGGCTGGCAGCGTCGCTTTTAAAGCAGCGGCAATATGCGCCGAGCGGTCCATAAACCCGAGTGGTGCAATGTTGGTAAGCGCTAACTGTTTAAAGGCTTGCCCATCAAAAGCACTGTGCACCAGGCCAATGTTATGGGCCAGGCAATCAATGGCTTCGCTATCCAGCAAAAACTTAATCGGATTATCTTTCTGGATACTGCGTGGCGCAGCAGGCAGGCGAAACTGTGTCATTTTAATATGGCCATCTCGTTAAGGACGTTCCGCATATTGCGGTGCATCATCGTGAAAGTCATGCCATTCGGCCTTGGAGGCAACGAATATATGTGCCGAGACCTCGGTGGGGAGTGGTGTGTCCAGTGTGCCAACGCGCAGCCTAAGCGTATCGGGGTCGCTTTCCCGGTAGGCCATGATAGGCGAGCCACAATGACTGCAAAAAGTACGGCACACGCCCGCTTCGCTGCGGTAGATTGCCAGTGCGGTGGCGCCCTGTGTGATGTTGAAGTCCGCTTTTGCGATGGGTGCCACGGCAATAAAGGCTGAGCCTGTGGCTTTGCGGCAACGTTTGCAATGGCAATAGACCAGCGGGCCCAGATTGCCGGTCACCTCATAGCGCACGCGCTCACATAAGCAACTGCCTTGATGTATTGGTGTGCGCATGTCTTGACTAGCCGTTTTAAGCGTCTTCACCCAAACTCGCCAGCAAGTCGGCCTGATACTCAGTCGCCAGCGCATTAATCAATTCGTCCATATCGCCTTCAGTAATCGCTTCAATTTTATAGAGCGTCAGGTTGATGCGGTGGTCGGTGATACGGCCTTGCGGGTAGTTGTAGGTGCGGATGCGCTCGGAGCGGTCACCTGAGCCAATCAGGTTGCGACGCTCGGAGGCGATTTTGCTTTGTTGTTCGTCAACTTGCTTGGCCTTGATGCGCGCGGCCAACACCTGCATGGCTTGCGCTTTGTTGGCGTGCTGGCTGCGGCCGTCCTGACATTCGACCACGATGCCGGTTGGCGCATGGGTAATACGCACGGCAGAGTCGGTTTTGTTGATGTGCTGACCACCGGCACCAGAAGCGCGGAAGGTATCGATACGAATATCGGCTGGGTTGATTTCAACATCGCCGACTTCTTCCACTTCAGGCAAAATCGCGACCGTACAGGCGGAGGTGTGGATGCGGCCTTGCGTTTCAGTATCTGGCACACGTTGTACTCGGTGGCCGCCGGACTCAAACTTGAGTTTTGAGTAAGCGCCGTAGCCGATGATTTTTGCGATGACTTCTTTATAGCCGCCCACTTCGCCTTCGTTGGCCGAGACGACTTCCACTTTCCAGCCCTGGCGGTCGGCAAAGCGGGAGTACATGCGGAATAAGTCGCCGGCGAACAGGCCGGATTCGTCACCGCCAGTGCCAGCGCGAATTTCCAGAAAAATATTTTTTTCATCGCTGGGGTCTTTGGGCAGCAGCAGTTTTTGCAAGGCCAGTTCGACTTCTTCGAGGCGTTTTTTGCCGCTGTCTATTTCTTCTTGCGCAAACTCTTTCATCTCCGGGTCGGCCAGCATGGCATGCGCCTCTTTCAGGTCTGACTCGGTTTGGATATAAATGTGGTATTGCTCAACAATCGGGGTGATTTCCGTATGCTCTTGCATGATCTTACGGTAGTTATCCATGTTGTCAGTCACGCCTTCGCTACTGAGTAGGCGGTTGAGTTCTTCGAGGCGCTCGCTTAAGTTGGCGAGCTTTTGCAACATACTTGGTTTCATGTGGGTACCTAATCATCAAAGCCTGCGCAGATGCCAGGCTTGAAACGTTATTCTTTAATTTGAAAGAGTTGCTTCACGAGGTGCTCCATATGCGCATGGGCATCACCGTGAGAATTGTTGAGCGCATGGCTGGGGCCATGCAAAAATTTATTGGTGAGTGCATTGCTCAGGGCTTCGAGCGCTTTTTCGGGCGACTCGCCTTTTTGCAGTAATTTAAGTGCTTTTTCCAGCTCGGCTTTACGTACCGTGTCTACCTGATCGCGCAGTGCTTTAATGGTGGGCACGGCTTCACGTTGTTTGAGCCACTGCATAAAGTGCTCTACGCGCGAGTTGACAATCAATTCGGCATTCACGGCCGCTTCCTGGCGGTTGCCCAGGCCTTCAGTCACCACTTGTGCCAGATCGTCGACTGAGTATAAAAACACATCGTCCAGCGCCGAGACTTCGGGCTCAATGTCACGCGGCACGGCGAGGTCGACCATAAACATCGGCCGGTGCTTACGTGCTTTAATCGCGCGCTCTACCATGCCCAGGCCGACAATCGGCAATTGGCTGGCGGTGCTGGTGATGACAATATCAAATTCCTGAAAACGCTCTGGCAGGTCATTGAGCAAAATCGCTTGTACATTTAAACCCTGGCCACGGATTTTTTCTGCCAGTTGTTCGCCGCGCTCTAGGGTGCGGTTGGCGACGGTGATTTTTTTCGGTTTTTGTGCGGCAAAGTGGTCGGCACATAGCTCTATCATTTCGCCAGCACCAATAAACAGCACGCTTTGTGTGCTTAAGTCACCAAAAATACGCTGCGCCAGTTTAACTGCCGCAGCCGCCATCGAAATCGAGCTGCCGCCAATGTCAGTATTAGTGCGTACTTCTTTAGCCACTTCAAACGTACGCTGAAACAATTTGTGCAGCATGGTGCCCAACGTGCCTGAGTCCTGCGCAATTTTGACTGACTGTTTGAACTGACCCAAAATCTGCGCCTCACCTAGCACCATGCTGTCTAGGCCACTGGCCACACGGAACGCATGCTTGACTGCCTCGTGGCTGCTTAAGGTGTAGGTGTAAGGCAAGAGCTTATCGGCTTCGAGGCGGTGGTAGCTGGCCAGCCAGTCAATCACCACTTCGGGGCGGATAGACTGCACATAGATTTCGGTGCGGTTGCAGGTCGATAAAATCGCCACTTCTGCCACGTTGTGACGCGCCAGATCCGCCAGCGCATGCGGCAAGGTGTCGTTGTTAAACGCAACATTCTCGCGGATGGCAATAGGGGCGGTGGTGTGGTTGACACCAATGGTATACAGCTGCATGGCGCTATTTTACCTGCGGCACAGGGCGAAAAGAGAAACAAATCGGCGCTTGCAAACAGTTCATGGGCGTTTGGATAGAAATCCATGTCTAAAGTGCCGACATTTTCTTATATTCACGGACCACAAGCAAGAATCCTGTCAATTTGACACAAATTGGCGGTAAAATATTGGTTTTGCTAAACATTTATTAGATTCATTCACGGAACTCAAGATACGGAACACCAGCATGGACAAAACTTTTCGCATTGCCCCAAGTATTCTTTCTGCCAACTTTGCCAAATTAGGCCAAGAAATCGAAAACGTCATTAAATCCGGCACCGACATTGTTCACTTTGACGTGATGGATAACCATTACGTGCCTAATCTGACCATTGGCCCATTGGTGTGTGATGCGATTCGTGAGCTGTCTCACAATGCTGGCGCATTGATTGACGTGCACCTGATGGTGAAACCAGTCGATCGCATCATCCCTGACTTTGCCAAAGCCGGTGCTGACATCATCACTTTTCACCCGGAAGCGTCTGACCACATTGACCGCAGCCTGGCTTTGATTCGCGACAGCGGCTGTAAAGCTGGCCTGGTGTTCAACCCAGCGACCCCGCTGCACTACCTGGACTACGTGATGGACAAAGTCGACATGATTTTGTTGATGTCTGTGAATCCAGGCTTTGGTGGCCAAAAGTTTATTCCAGCGACATTGGACAAGCTGAAACAAGCGCGTGCCCGCATTGATGCATACTACGAGCAAACTGGCCGTCAAATCTGGTTGGAAGTCGACGGCGGCGTGAATGCGAATAACATTGCTGAAATCGCTAAAGCCGGTGCCGATACATTTGTGGCAGGTAGCGCGATTTTTGGTGCGCCTAAAGACACAGACCCTAACCGTTATGATACGGTGGTAGCGGCCATGCGTGCGTCTTTAGCCACTGTTTAAAAACAACATAATCCGTCACGATGCTTCGTTGCTGCTTAAAAAATCAGGACTTACCTACTACTTGTAGGCTGCGTCCTGCTTTTTTGCGCGCGTCCAAGCTTCTAAATCGTGGCCTTGTTTAGGCTATGTTGTTTTTTGAGGTTTAAGTGATGCGGTTTCAAGTCAAAGTCGTGATGTTCGATCTGGACGGCACCCTGCTTGATACCGCGCCGCAAATTGCCGAAGCCGCTAACCGTATGCTGGTGGCTTTAGGCAAATCAATGTTGCCGCAAGCGCAAATCACGACTTATATTGGTGAAGGCGTGCAAAACCTGATCAAACGTTGTTTGGTTGGCAGCATGCATGGCGAACCTGATATGCAGGAATTTGCCCGTGCGCAACCGCTGTATCATGGTTTTTATGAGGCGAATGCGACCGACAGTCAGGCCTTTGCTGGCGTGTTGCCAGCGTTGCAACAATTGAAAAAACAAGGCTATCGTTTAGCCTGTGTCACCAACAAGCCAGAAAAATTCACCCTGCCTTTATTGCAGCATGCCGGATTGGCGGATTTTTTTGAAATCGTCGTCTCTGGCGACACCTTGCCTAAAAAGAAACCAGACCCCTTACCACTGTTGCATATTTGCCAAAAGCTAGGCACTTTGCCAGCCGAGGCACTGCTGGTGGGCGACTCTGAAACCGATATTCAGGCGGCACATGCTGCAGGGTGCTTTGTGGTGACTGTGCCTTATGGGTATAATCAAGGGCGAGCCATTGATGTGGCAACCGTGGATGCCACGGTGCAGCAACTCACCGAGGTGGTGAACTTGCTGGAGTTACCTGCTCTCTTAAGCGGGGATAACAAGAAATTTGTCCAGATATCATGATGTTTTGTGCTCATCATTCTTCCAGTTGGCCAGTATTAAGCTGGCGTCGTTCGTGGCGGGGCTAGTCCTACTCCCCGGCGCTGGTGCACGCCATTTGCACTGATCTGTCGTGAGGCTTGCCCACGACACACTCGACGATCAACCTGGAAAAAGCATCATGTTAAGCACCTTAAGCAAGACCGAATTTGACGCGCTGGCGGCGCAAGGCTACAACCGTATTCCGCTAGTGATGGAAACCTTTGCCGATTTAGATACACCGTTGTCGCTGTATTTAAAGCTGGCTAACCAACCCTACTCTTACCTGCTTGAAAGCGTACAAGGCGGCGAACGCTTTGGCCGTTATTCTATTATTGGCTTGCCAGCCACCACCCGCATTGTGGTGCGTGATGAAGCGCTGCAAGTCATTCAAGGCGATCAGGTCATAGAGTCGCACACTGACCAAAATCCGCTCGATTTTATCAAAGCCTATCAGGCGCGCTTTAAAACGCCACCGTATGAAGGTTTGCCACGTTTTACCGGCGGCCTGGCGGGCTATTTTGGCTACGAAACCATTCAATATATTGAAAAGCGCCTGAGCAAAAACAAAAAGCCGGACGCGATTGGCACACCCGACATCCTGCTGATGGTGTCGGAAGAAATTGCGGTGGTCGATAACCTGTCTGCCAAATTGTATTTCATTGTCTATGCCGATCCGACGCAGCCAAACGCCTATGAAACGGCTTGTGTCCGCATGCACGCCTTGCTGGCAAAGTTGCGCACACAGGTCGAGATCCCTGCCGCGCTGCCGACCAGTAAAACGCAGGCGGTGTCGGAGTTCGGTGAAGACAACTTTAAAGCCGCAGTGAAAAAAGCGCAGCAATATATTCTTGAAGGCGACATCATGCAGGTAGTGCTGAGCCAGCGCATGACGCAAGACTTTGAAGCGGCGCCACTCAGTCTGTACCGCGCTTTGCGTAGCCTCAACCCATCGCCCTATATGTTTTATTACGATATGGATGACCATCACGTGGTTGGCGCCTCACCAGAAATCCTGGTGCGCTTGGAAGACACGACCGTGACCTCACGTCCGATTGCAGGTACGCGTCCACGCGGCAAAAACCGCGATCATGATTTAGCACTCGAAGCCGAGTTGCTGGCTGACCCAAAAGAGCGTGCCGAGCACGTGCAATTAATGGACTTGGGCCGTAACGATGTCGGTCGTGTGGCGCTCACAGGCACCGTCAAGGTCACTGACAATATGACCATTGAGCGTTATTCGCACGTGATGCATATCGTCAGCAATGTCGAAGGTCAGCTCAAGCCCGGCCTCGATGCGATTGATGTGCTGAAAGCCACTTTTACCGCAGGCACCGTGTCTGGCGCGCCAAAAGTACGGGCGATGGAAATCATTGAAGAGCTGGAGCCGTCCAAGCGCGGTATCTACGCGGGTGCCGTTGGCTATTTAGGCTTTAACGGTGATATGGACGTGGCGATTGCGATTCGCACGGCCGTGATTAAAAACAAAAAACTCTATGTACAGGCCGGGGCAGGCATTGTGGCAGACTCAGTGCCGCAAAGCGAATGGGACGAAACCCAGAACAAAGCCAAAGCCGTGATTCGTGCGGCCGAGTTGGTGCAAGCCGGTCTCGATAACGAAGCCCAATTAAACGCAGTCAAAGGAGCCTGATATGTTGTTGATGATTGATAACTACGACTCTTTTACCTATAACCTCGTGCAATATTTTGGCGAGCTGGGGCAAGACGTACACGTGCACAGAAACGATGAAATCACGCTGGCACAAATTAAGGCAATGCAGCCGGAAAAAATCGTGATTTCGCCAGGACCTTGCACACCGAATGAAGCCGGTATTTCTGTACCGCTGATTCACGAGTTTGCTGGCAAGATTCCGTTGCTGGGCGTGTGTCTGGGGCACCAGAGCATCGGCCAGGCATTTGGTGGCAACATCATCAAGGCCAAAACGCTGATGCATGGTAAAACGTCATTGATACACCATACCAATACCGGTGTGTTCAGAAACCTGCCTAACCCTTATACCGCCACGCGTTACCACTCACTGGTGATCGAGCGCGAAACCATCCCGGATTGCCTGGAGATCACCGCCTGGACCGAAGATGGCGAGATCATGGGCGTCAAGCATAAAACCTTGGCCGTGGAAGGCGTGCAGTTTCACCCGGAGTCGATTCTGACCGAGTATGGGCATGAGCTGCTGGACAACTTCCTGAAAGGCTATTAATGGCCATCACGCCCAAAATCGCGCTGCAGCGCCTGATCGACCATACCGATTTCACGCATGAAGAAATGCTGGAAATCATGCAGCAGATCATGAGCGGCGAGTTTACCCAGATCCAGATTGCGGGTTTTTTGTCTGCCTTGCGCGTCAAAGGTGAAACCGTCACTGAAATTGCCGCCGCTGCGCAGGTGATGCGTGAGCTCTCTAGCAAAGTGGATATTAGCGATACGCGTCATTTGATTGATACCTGTGGCACGGGCGGTGCGCCTAACAAGGTATTTAATGTCTCAACGGCGTCAGCCTTTGTTGCCGCCGGGGCAGGCGCAAAAATCGCCAAACATGGTGGCCGTGCAGCGTCTTCAAAAAGCGGCTCTGCCGATGTGCTCGAAGCGCTGGGCGTGAATATTGTGTTGACGCCGGAGCAAGTGGTGCGTTGTGTCAACGAGGCTGGCATTGGCTTTATGTTTGCGCCTAACCACCATGCGGCCATGAAGTATGCTGCGCCTGTGCGCCGTGAACTTGGGGTGCGTACCATGTTCAACTTGTTAGGCCCGATGACTAACCCGGCGGGAGCTAAGCGCCAGGTGATGGGTGTGTTTCACCGCGACCTGGTGCCATTGCTGGCGCAAACCTTGCAGCAGCTGGGCAGCGAGCATGTGATGGTGGTGCATAGTGCTGATGAAATGGACGAAATCTCTTTCTCTGCCGATACGTATGTGGCGGAGCTTAAAGACGGACAAGTCAGCGAGTACACCTTGAACCCGGCTCAGTTTGGCATGCCATTGCATGATATCAACAGCATCCGTGTTGAAAGTGCGCAGCATTCCAGCGAGATTATTCTAGGTTTGCTGTCGGGTGAAAAAGGCCCGGCCCGCGATATTGTTTTACTCAACGCCGGTGCGGCCATTTATGTGTCTGGCCTGGCCAATGATTTGCCCTCGGGCATTGCGCAAGCGGCGCAGTCCATTGATGCAGGCGCGGCCATGAATAAACTGCAACAACTCAAGGCCTTGAGCCAGGCGGCATGAAACACTACGCATTGATGGCACTGTTCGGTTTGCTGGCGGCGTGTCAGCAGGCGTCGCAACAGAGTGTCAGCGGTGATGGTGCAAGCAATCGGCCACAGTCCACCGTGGAAGTGAAATCGCAGGTTCAGGCGCTGAATCTTCAATCACTTTCTTCCGGACTGTCATCGGAAGACAATGCAGCAGTCAAGCAGGCGTTTGCGCAAAAGCAAAGCCATGTCTGGCTAGAAGGTCATGGCGTAGTGAAGAAACTGTTGCCTGACGATAATAAAGGTGCCCGGCACCAGCGCTTTTTGGTCAGTGTGTCTGCGGAACAAACCTTGTTATTTGCGCATAATATTGACCTGGCACCTCGGGTGGAAAATCTGAGTGTGGGCGATGAGGTGACCTTTAAAGGGGAATATATTTACAACCCCAAAGGTGGCATCATGCATTGGACGCACCACGATCCGCAAGGGCGCCAAAGCGGTTGGATTACACATCAAGAGCATACTTACCAGTAAGCGCGCATGCGCGCAGCCAGTAAGTGAAACGATAAACATGCGAGTACATTATGTCTGATATTTTAAATAAAATTTTAGCCACCAAACGCGAAGAAATCGCCAAGGCACAAACGCTCAAGTCGCTGGATGCCATGCGTGAAGAGGCGCTGGACCAGCCGGATTGTCGTGACTTTATTGGCAATATTGTCGACAAGGTCGATGCCGATAAACCGGCGGTGATTGCTGAAATTAAAAAAGCCAGCCCGTCCAAAGGCATTATTCGTGCGGATTTCAACCCAGCAGAAATCGCCAAAAGCTATGAAAAAGGCGGTGCAGCCTGTTTGTCTGTACTCACGGATGAACAGTATTTCCAAGGCTCGGCCGCTTACTTAAAGCAAGCCCGCGCCGCTTGTAAACTGCCTGTGCTGCGCAAAGACTTCATGATCGACCCCTATCAGGTCTATGAAGCGCGCGCCATGGGCGCGGACTGCATTTTGCTGATTGTCGCCGCGCTGGAACTGGCACAAATGCGCGAGCTGGAACTGACCGCCCACAACCTGGGCATGGCGGTGCTGGTAGAAGTGCATGATGCCGATGAACTGGAACTGGCCCTGCAGCTGGAAACGCCTTTATTGGGCATTAATAACCGCAACCTGCGTACCTTCGATGTCACCTTGCAAACCACCCTCGATCTGCTCGAAAAAACACCTGAAGACCGCTTTGTGGTCACTGAGTCTGGTATTTTTACGCCCGAAGATGTCGCTTTGATGCGCAGCCACAACGTTAACGGCTTTTTGGTCGGCGAAGCGTTTATGCGTCAGGATGACCCGGGCGCTGAACTTGCCAGAGTATTTGGCTAAAAAGGACTGACCATGAGTAATCAATTTCTGGCGATTCGCCCGCGCCGCATGCGTAAAGACGATTTTTCGCGCCGTTTGATGCGTGAAAATGTGCTGACCACTAACGATCTGATTTACCCGGTATTTGTACTGGAAGGCGAAGGGCAGATTGAGTCTGTGAGCTCCATGCCTGGCGTGCAGCGTCAAAGCATCGATGTCTTATTGAAAACCGCCGAAGAATGCGTAAAGCTGGGGATTCCGGCGCTGGCCTTGTTCCCAGTTGTGCCACAGCAATACAAAAGCCTGGATGCCAAAGAAGCCTACAACCCGGATGGCCTGGTGCCGCGCACGGTGAGAGCCCTCAAAAAAGCCTTCCCTGAGCTGGGCGTGATTACTGACGTTGCCTTAGACCCCTACACCACGCACGGCCAGGACGGCCTGATTGATGATAACGGCTACGTGCTCAATGATGAAACCGTTGAGGTGTTGGTTAAACAAGCCCTCTGCCACGCCGAAGCAGGTGCCGATGTGGTCGCCCCGTCTGACATGATGGATGGCCGTATTGGCGCCATCCGCGATGCGCTGGAAGAAGGTGGCTATATCTATACCCGCATCCTCGCTTACTCTGCTAAATATGCCTCTGCGTTTTATGGTCCGTTCCGTGATGCGGTGGGTTCTGCAGGCAATTTGGGTAAAAGCAATAAATACAACTACCAGATGGACCCGGCCAACTCTGACGAAGCGCTAAAAGAAGTCGCGCTAGACCTGGAAGAAGGTGCCGATATGGTCATGGTTAAGCCTGGTATGCCTTATCTGGACATCGTCCGTCGCGTTAAAGACGAGTTTGGAGTACCGACGTATGCTTATCATGTCAGTGGTGAATATGCCATGCTCAAGGCCGCTGCGCAGAATGGCTGGCTGGATGAAAAGGCTTGCGTGCTGGAGGCGATGCTTGGGTTTAAACGCGCCGGGGCGGATGGCGTGTTGACGTATTATGCGATGGATATTGCTAGGTGGTTAAAAGAGTAGTGCTTTAACAGCTGTCTTTTATCTTCTTAGAGCTGTAATTCCGGCGTGGTGTGATTGCAATAAAAGGTTGTTCTTTAGATATGTAGTTGTAGGATGGGTATTTTTGCCCACGCGGTTGTGGTTGGTTGAGATGTTGCTTTTCGCTTTTTCAGCGAGTTACTTTTCTTTGCTTGCCCAAAGAATAAGTAACCAAAAGAAATGCACCCCAGCTTCCGCTTGTTTCCTGCGTTGCTCGTCAAAATAAGCGGTCACGAAACTCATCCTAGCGGCCTGCACAAAACGCAGGCCACCGCGGGATTCGAACAGTCGCTCCCTTTCTTCTTATTTTGCCTGCGCTACTCGGCGCGTCAGATGGGGACCCCGAACACCATGAGACCGCCATCGTTCCTAAATTGAAAAAGAAGAAAAAAGAATCTGGTTTTTAACCGACCAAACTGTGGTGTCGCTACTTAAATGAGAATAATCCCATTCCATCACGCTGAGTAGCGGAGACGAAGTGGGGGTAGTCGGCCATCGGCTGTTCGAGTTCCGCGGTGGCTTGCGTTTTGTGCAAGCCGCTAGGGCGAGTTTCGATGGACGCCCACTTTGTTGAGCAACGCAAGGGAGCCGTCAGGCCGTGATGGCTGGGTGCCCTCTTTTTGGTTACTTTTTTGGGGCAAGCAAAAAAAGTAACTCGCCAACAAGGCGAAAAAGATACTCACATAAAAAAGAATTTAGTGCAGTTCGCTGTGGCCGCTTTATAGCAAAGCAGAGCTGTTAACCGGGAAAAATAATGTTTGTCAGTAAAGTGCTTACTTACTTAGGTGCAAACGTAAACGCATCACTATAAAACTCTTCCTCTGGCAAACCACGCTCCACAAACGTCTGTTTAGCAATGTCCACCATCCCTGGTGCACCACACACATACACTTCAAACCCGCTCAAATCGGCATGGTCTTCCAACACGGCCTGATGCACCAGTCCGCGACGCCCATCCCAGTTGTCGCCATCATTACCATCTGAAATCACCGGGATATATTGAATATTTGGCATAAACTGCGCCCAGCGCTGGCAGAGGTCGTCCATATACAAGTCACTCACCTGACGCGCGCCACGGTAGAGGTACACCGGCCGGGTAATTTGATTGAAAACCATGTGCTCTATCATGCCTTTCACCGGCGCAAAACCGGTGCCGCCAGCCACCATGATGATCGGTTTGTCGTTTTGCTCACGCAGGAAAAAGCTGCCTAGCGGTGCTTCGATACGCAAAATCGTTTTTACCGGCATCTCGTTAAACACTTGCTCGGTAAAGTGCCCACCGGCAATTTTGCGGATATGCAGTTCAATAAAGCCTTTTTCGTGTGGGGCATTGGCAATGGAGAAGGCGCGGCGGCGACCATCTTTGAGCAGGAATTCAATATATTGCCCGGCCATAAAGGTGAGTTGTTCGCTGGCGGGGAGCTGCAAATGCAGCACCATGACATCTTCGCCCAGTTGTTCTTTGTTTTGTACGCGTACAGGCAAAATGCGCGGCTTGATGCCTTGCACCATGTCGATCTGGCGGCATTCGATCACCAGGTCTTCCAGTGGTCTGGCGCAGCAAAACAGTGCCATGCCTGCGGCTTGTTCGGCGTCAGTCAAGGCGCTGCCTTGGTAGTCGTCATGCATGACCTTGCCGGTGAGTACTTTGCCCTTGCAGGCGCCGCAAGCACCGTTGCGACAGCCGTAAGGCAGGTTGATGCCTGCCTCAATCGCGGCTTCGAGCACGGTCTGGCTAGGGCGTACGTCAAAGGTATGGCCGCTGTTTTCAATCAATACATGGTTCATGATGCGTGGTCTTTTATCGATTAATCTTTGCGTGGCAAGTGGACAACATTGTCGGTTGGTTTGCTGTCGTTTACTTCGGTAAACTCGCCTTCAATCACCTCGTCGTTGGCGCTGGCACGGCCATAAGCGCTGTTTTTGTTGCCGGCGGCGCCTACGCCTTGGGTCTGGCTGGGAATCAGTAGCAAGACCACTGCGAGCACATCGCTAATCACGCCGGGAATGAGTAGCAGCACGCCGGCAAACATATTTCTGGCGGTTGAAAATATGGCCCCGACCGGGTTGCTCCCTGCACCCATTTGCTGGAACATGCGCGCGGCAATCAGGTCTTTTTCGCTGCGTATCAATTTAAGGCCCAGATAGCCGATGGTGATTAAGTAGACCAAGACCCACCAGCCATAGCGCTGGCTAAGTTCGATCAGGACGGCTATCTCCAGAAACGGAAAAGCCAGTAGAATAGCAAAGATGATAAAACGCATGTCAGAATCCTGTCTGTGAGTCAGCGCCCATGACGCCAAAAGAGGAAATTATAATCGTGTTTACGCATGTGCCGAACAAGGCATGTGCTGAGCATATCGCGCAGACGCTGGTTACAGAGAAGTTGGCGGCATGTGTCAATATTTCAAGCCCTGTCACGTCTATCTACCACTGGCAGGGGCAAGTGGAGCAGGCAGAAGAAATTGGCCTGACTATCAAAACCAGTTGTAAGGCCTATGCCGCATGCGAGACTAAGCTACGGATGCTGCATCCTTATGAACTTCCGGAGATTGTAGGCATCCATGTGAACGAGGGCTTGCCAGAATATTTGGCTTGGGTGGCAACAGAAACAATGGGTCGGGAGTGAGTCGTTGATCAATATTTGGTTAAGAAACTGGGTGATGCTGGCGGTATTACTGCTTGCGATGTCTCCTGTGCATGCGGCGTCACAGTTCTCAAAACTGTTTACTGAGGATAGTAGCGAGGACTTCTTGCCTGTGGGTCAGGCCTTTAAGGTCGAGGCCGGGATGGTGGACGCCAGCCATGCACAGCTCAAGTTTGTGGTAGCGCCCGGGCATTATTTGTATCGTGAGCGCATTCAACTGGTATTGCCCGCTGGCGACACTGCAACCATCGCGCTGCCTGCTGGTGAAACCAAAAATGATCCTAACTTTGGTGAGCAGCAGGTGTTTCACCATGACACCCTGGCTGAGGTCACGTTTGCTGGTGCGGCCCCGGCTACCTTGCAGGTGCGTTATCAGGGCTGTAGTGAAAAGGGCTTGTGTTATCCGCCGCAAACCAAATCATTGCCATTGGCAGCCGACTCTCCCATCACTAATCAGCCGCTAGCAGCACAGGCAACGACTGATACCGGCGATGAGTTCTCAGGCAAGTTATTGTCTTCTGGCCGTTGGTGGCAGATTGTAGCTGGCTTTTTTGGCGCGGGTTTGTTGCTGGCATTCACGCCTTGTGTGTTTCCGATGATCCCTATTTTGTCCGGCATTATTGTCGGTAGAAATGCGCATGTGTCACGCGGAAAAGCGTTCACCCTGTCATTGGCCTACACCCTGGGCATGTGCCTGACCTATACGCTGGCCGGGGTAGCAGCGGGTTTATCTGGGCAGTTATTGAGTAGCGCCTTGCAAACGCCTGCTGCCCTCATTAGCGGCGCGCTGATTTTTGTGGTGCTGTCATTCTCGATGTTTGGGTTTTATGAGTTGAAATTGCCCACTGCGGTTGAGAATTACTTTTTTAACTGGAGTAACCGCTTTAAAGGCGGCCATTTGCTCAGTGATTTTCTGATGGGCGCCATTTCTGCGCTGATTATCAGCCCTTGTGTGGCTGCACCGTTGGCGGGCGCTTTACTATATATTAGCCAAACCCATGACGTAACACTGGGTGCGGTGGCCTTATTTTCGCTGTCTTTAGGCATGGGTGTACCGTTGTTATTAATTGGTGCATCCGCCGGTACTCTTTTGCCCAAAGCTGGCGAGTGGATGAATACAATACGCCGCTTGTTTGGCGTGTTAATGCTGGGCGTGTCAATCTGGATTATCAGCCCGATATTGCCTGTGGCGGCGCAGTTGCTGTTATGGGCGGCCCTCTGTATTGTGCCGGCGATTTATTTACGGGCCATTGACCCCTTGCCCGCGACGGCAGGGGCTGCACAGCGCTTATTCAAAGGTTTCGCCATCATGTTGCTGCTGTATGGCGTGGCTTTGCTGGTGGGCGCCTGGTCAGGTGCGCGCTCGCCTTTGCAGCCGTTGCAAGCCCTGGCCGCTGGTGAGTCTGCCCGCGTGCAGCCATTGGCTTTTCAGCGCGTGCATAGTGTGCAGGCCCTTGAGCAACAGCTACAAGCGGCGCGTGGTAAGCCAGTCATGTTAGATTTTTATGCCGACTGGTGTGTTTCCTGCAAAGAATATGAGCAATTTGTGTTTAGTGACCCTGCGGTACGGGCGGAATTGCAAGGTGTCCTGCTATTGCAGGCCGACGTCACGGATAACCGCGCTGAAGATGCGGCGCTGTTAAAGCAGTTTGGCTTGTTTGGCCCGCCAGGTATCGTCTTTTTTAATGCACAAGGTCAGGGTCAGCCAGTGATCAAAGGCTACCAGGACACAGAGCGTTTTTTGCGCAGTGTGCGGGCGCTCAAACTCAGGCAAGCCGCGGCAGCATTAAAGCAAGCAGAGGTGCCGCCGCATGCGTAGCGTTGCCCGCATAGTGATGACTGTTTTATTGATGGTGGTGCTGGGCAGCGGCTTTCGCTGGCTGTATCTTAACCGCGATCAATTGATGGCAAGCGAGTCGGCCTTGCCGAGTGCGACAGAGATTGCCCCCTTATGGACCACTACGCTGTTCGATCACAGCGGCAAAGCCTACCCTTTGGCGCAATATCGGGGCAAGCCGGTGATTTTGAACTTTTGGGCCACCTGGTGTGAGCCTTGCCGCGAAGAAATGCCGGAAATCTCTGCCCTCGCAAGTGCGCACCCCGAGATTGCCTTCTTGGGGTTGGCGATTGATGAAGCGGCGGCGGTGCACGAGTTTACTGAAAGCACCCCGGTCAGCTACCCACTACTGATTGCCGAAAATGAAGGCATGCCGTTGGCAGAAACATTAGGTAATCATAAGGGTGTATTACCTTATACGGTTGTTATCTCTGCGCAAGGCGAGGTGACGCAGATTTTCTTTGGCCGTGTCAATCGCGAGATGCTGCAAAAAGCGCTCAATTTGTAGTGTGTTGGCGGCTTTTTTGTTGCCCGCATAATCTGTCAATGTCCGCTTGTTCGCTACATAACCACTTCAATTGTCTACTCAATTAGCGACTTTCAATTTTCTTTAAACTGCGAATTCCGCTGGACAAAATGCAATAACTTCGGCAAACTTCGACGCCATGAAGGTTGTATTTTTCTCCCTGAGAGGCATGTGAAATGGGCACCAAATCTATCCTGGTGATTCACGGACCCAATTTAAATATGCTGGGCACCCGTGAGCCGCAGCATTATGGCAGTCAAACACTTGCAGACATCAACCAGCGTTTGCAGGCTTTGGCGCGCGCCGATCAGGTGCATCTGGAGTCATTTCAAAGTAATTCTGAAGCTGACATCATTGAGAAAATACACGCACTCTCCGTGAACCGCGTCGATTATGTCATTATTAATCCGGCTGCATTCACCCATACCTCCGTTGCCATTCGTGATGCCATCTCTGCGGTGAACATACCGTTTATTGAGGTGCATTTATCGAATGTGCATGCGCGAGAGTCATTCCGACACCACTCTTATTTCAGCGATATTGCAACCGCAGTCATTTGCGGTTTGGGCGCAGAGGGATACTTCGCCGCATATCGTTACATCCAACAACTCTAATAACATTAAAACATTTACATTCGAGGCTTTTATGGATTTACGCAAACTCAAAAAACTGATTGATCTGGTCGAGGAATCGGGGATTTCCGAACTGGAACTGACCGAAGGTGAGGAAAAAGTACGTATTAGTCGCGCCATGGCGCCTGGCGTCGCGCCGGTCACACAATATGTAGCTGCGCCGGCGCCTGCTGCGCCAGTTGCTGCGGCCCCCGCCGCCGCGCCTGCCGCGGCCCCCGTTGAAGTGCTGGATGGCAAAGTCATTAAATCGCCGATGGTCGGTACTTTTTACCGTGCTTCGTCGCCTGATGCCAAAGCTTTTGTGGATGTAGGCAGTAGCGTGAACACGGGCGAGACCTTGTGCATTATCGAGGCAATGAAGCTGCTCAATGAAATTGAGAGCGAGTTTGCCGGTACGATTAAAAAGATTTTTGTTGAAAACGGTCAGCCTGTCGAATACGGCGAACCTTTGTTCCTGATTGGTTAATCGCTATGTTTGAGAAGATTCTGATTGCCAACCGCGGCGAGATCGCTTTGCGTGTGCAACGCGCCTGTCGTGAGTTGGGGATTAAAACGGTGGCGGTGCACTCTGAAGCCGACCGTGATGCCAAATATGTCAAACTGGCGGATGAGTCAGTGTGTATTGGCCCTGCCCCGTCAGCCAAAAGTTATCTGAATATTCCGGCTGTGATCAGTGCGGCAGAAGTGACTGATGCCCAGGCGATACACCCGGGCTATGGCTTTTTGTCTGAAAACGCTGATTTTGCCGAGCGCGTTGAGCAAAGTGGCTTTGTGTTTATCGGGCCTCGTGCCGAAACTATCCGCTTAATGGGGGATAAGGTCTCCGCCAAAGACGCGATGAAAAAAGCCGGCGTGCCTTGTGTGCCAGGTTCTGACGGCGCCCTAAATGACGATCCGGCCGAGATTATGAAAACGGCCAAACGCATTGGCTACCCGGTCATTATTAAAGCTGCCGGTGGCGGTGGTGGTCGTGGTATGCGCGTGGTGCATACTGAAGCCGCGCTGCTGAATGCGGTCAATATGACCAAAGCTGAAGCACAAAGCGCTTTTGGCAACCCCATGGTCTACATGGAGAAATTCCTCGAAAACCCGCGCCATATCGAGATCCAGATTCTGGCTGACCAGCATGGTAATGCGGTTTACCTCGGTGACCGTGACTGCTCCATGCAGCGCCGTCATCAAAAAATCATTGAAGAAGCGCCTTCTCCATTGCTGCCAGACCGCGTGCGTGACAAGATTGGCGAGCGTTGTGCCGAGGCTTGCCGCAAAATTAAATACCGTGGTGCTGGCACGTTTGAGTTCTTGTACGAAAACGGTGAGTTCTATTTCATTGAAATGAACACGCGTTTGCAGGTAGAGCATACGGTGACAGAAATGATCACCGGTATCGATCTAGTGCAGCAGCAGATCTTTATTGCTGCGGGCGAAAAATTACCGTTCCGTCAGCGCGATATCGTGTTGAATGGTCATGCCATTGAGTGCCGGATTAACGCCGAAGACCCTTACACTTTTGTGCCGTCGCCTGGATTTATCAATCGTTTTCATATGCCTGGCGGCCCTGGCGTACGCATGGATACGCATGTGTATGGCGGGTATACCGTGCCCCCGCACTATGACTCGATGATTGGCAAGCTGATCACCCATGGTGCAACGCGTGAGCAAGCGATTGCCAGAATGCGAGTCGCTTTGTCTGAGATGTACGTCGAAGGCATTAAAACCAACACCGCCCTGCATTCTGACCTGATGGCCGATTTGGCCTTTCAGCAAGGCGGGACCAGCATTCACTATCTGGAGCAGAAGCTGGGTATCAGCTCGAAATAATGTTGCATTGGCTGTTACTTAAAATTCAATCGACCGAACCGCAGGCTGAGGCGCTCAGCGACGTGCTCATGGAACATGGTGCATTGTCTGTGAGCATAGAAGACGCGCATGCGGACACCTTGGCCGAACAGGCGATTTTTGGCGAGCCTGGTGATCCGCCACCAGGTATCTGGCAGCAGAATATTGTCACGGCCATGCTGGATGCTGACGCTGATGTGCAGGCCTTGCTGGCAAATGTGCAGGCAGAGTTAGCGCTGGATGGCTTGAAATATCAACTGGAGCAGATTGAGGAGCAAGACTGGGTGCGTGCGACACAAGCCCAGTTTGACCCGATACGCGTCACCGATCAGCTGTGGATTGTGCCTTCATGGCATCAAGCCCCGAATGCCGATGCGATTAATATCGTGTTGGACCCGGGCCTGGCCTTTGGCACCGGCAGTCATCCGACCACCCATTTATGCTTGAGCTGGCTGGCGCAATTGCCCAAAGCCTTATTGGCCAAGGCAAATGTGCTGGATTATGGCTGCGGCTCGGGGATTTTGGCAATTGCCGCTAAAAAGCTGGGCGCGCAGAGCGCGATTGGTGTCGATATTGACACACAAGCCGTGATTGCCAGTCGTGATAATGCAGCCAATAATCAGGTAGAGGCCATCTTTTATGATTCTGCAGACTATCTGCACGAGCCATTTGATATCGTGGTCGCCAATATTCTTTCCAGCGCGCTGATGGTGTTGGCGCCCGTGATTGCCACCTCTTGCAAAAGTGGCGGCAAAGTTGCATTATCGGGCATATTGGATAGCCAGCAGGACATCTTGCTGGCACATTACGCAGAGTGGTTTGATATGGATGCCCCCATCCAGCAAGATGGATGGGTCTTGCTGACGGGAACCAGAAAATGTCCTTAATTACGGCCTGCCCGGCCTGCCAAACACAATTCGAAGTCACTGACGAACAATTGCAGGCCTACGCAGGCAAGGTTCGCTGTGGCGAATGTGACCATGTGTTTGATGCGCGTTCACACCTGCTTGAATCGACCGCAGCGCCACAGGCCACGGCCGATGCTGGTGATGTGGCCAGCGATGCTGCCGTGTATTTCAAAGTCAGTGCCGAAGCCGCGCATGCGGATAATACCGTCGCCGTGCCTGACTTTTCGTTACGGCCAGACCTGCCTTTAGATGATGATTTTTCGCCGACGCTAGGTACAGAAACGCTAGGTGCAGAGGCGCATGATGCATCGCCTGCGATTCCTGCATTTTTACGTGATATTGCGCTTGCCGACGAGCGGCCTGCGCTCCCTGCAAGCCCGGCCAGCCAGCGCGTTTTTATCACTTTGTCGGCAGCCTTGGTGTTGTTGCTCATCTTGCAATCAACTTATTTCACGCGCGTCAGCCTGGCGGCCACCTACCCGCAAACCAAACCGTTATTGCAGGCTTTGTGCAAGCCGTTGCATTGTGAGGTCAGCGTGCCGCGTGATATCGCCCAGTTAACCATCGACGATGCTGATATTCAGGAGCACAAAGAGCGGCAGGGCGTGCTGATATTCTCCAGTGTGCTGATGAATCATGGCGCCGTTGCCCAGGCCTACCCACAAGTAGAGTTGACCCTGACCAACACCGCAGACGAGCCCGTGTTGCGTAAAACCCTGCATCCTGCTGAATATTTGCCTGCGTCGGTCAATGTGGCCGCAGGCCTGGCGCCACAGCAAGAGCAAGCGGTAAAAGCCTTGCTGGGCGTAGATGAAAAACTGGTCACCGGCTTTCGCGTCGCGATTGCCTATTAGCGCACCTATTCTTTAGCGGCGAGCGTGTTGCGCCTGCGCGGCCCCTACTTCAACCATCACTTTTTCTAATACCTCAATCGCGGCCGTGCGTACAAAGCTTTTACGCCAGGCTAGCGCAATGCGTCGGCTAGGCGCCGGTTTACTAAACGGAATCACGCGTATCAGCGGGTTTTGATAGCGCGACACGGTGGCCATGGCAGGCAACACCGTGATGCCAAGGTTAGAGGCCACCATATTGCGTATGGTCTCCAGAGAGTTGCCTTGCAGCACCTCACCTTTGCGGCTCAACTCCGGGCAGGCCTGGGTGACCTGGTTACTAAAGCAATGGCCAGTATTCAGCAACAATACTTTCTCATTGCTTAATTCATCGGCATCGATACTTTTGCGGTTTGCCCACGGGTGGCTCACTGGCACCACCACGTTAAAGTCTTCATCGTAAAGCGGGATAGTTTCAATACCGGGCACATTAAACGGCAAGGCAATCACGGCGGCATCAATCACGCCATTTTTCAGTTGCTGCTCCAGGGTGGCCGTAATGTTTTCTTCGACCTCCAATGGCATATGCGGTGCTGTCTTGATGAGTGGCGGAATAATTTCTGGCAGCAAATAAGGGCCGACGGAGTGAATCATGCCCAGTTTAAACAGGCCATTGAGCGGATCATTGCCATGCTTGGCCATGTCTTTAATCTTGGCGGCTTGTTCCAGCACGATATTGGCTTGCGCAATAATCTGCTCGCCAATGTCGGTTGGCGTGACTTCGTTGCGGTTGCGCTCAAATAACGAGACGCCTAATTCTTCCTCCAGCTTTTTAATGCCTAAACTCAAGGCTGGTTGCGTCACAAAACACTTTTCGGCTGCGCGGCGAAAATTGCGTTCTTGTGCCACGGCTAATACAAATTTCAACTCTATCAGGGTCATGACAGTGCTCTCATCGGGAGTATGTTGAATAGTGTAATTCTATTAATTTTATTAATCAATAATATCAAAACATACAATTATACAAATTAGATTGCACTGCCTAGAATGCCAGTCATGCACTCACACATCACAACTCACATTTCACACCCAGGGAGAACGCATGTTGGCATGGCTTTACAGCAAACAGCAGGAGTTACAGGAAACATTGGCAGCGTATGCTGCCAGCTTTTAAACAGGTGAAGGCATGCACCATCGCCTGCACTGAATACTATGATCGCAATAATCAATAAGTAGTATATTGATGAGCACAACCACAAAAAGGAGCTAAGACATGGAGAATCAACAACACGCGAGCGGCAAATGTCCTTTTGCCCATGGCGCAAACACTGCCAGCAGTCAATCCAATACCAACTGGTGGCCAAACGCTTTAAATCTGGATATTTTGCATCAGCATGACCGCAAGACTAACCCGCTGGGGGAAGGTTTTGACTATCGTGAGGCCGTGTCTACTCTGGATGTGGCGGCTGTGAAAAAAGACCTACATGCGTTAATGACTGAGAGTCAGTCATGGTGGCCGGCAGATTGGGGACACTACGGCGGTTTGATGATACGCCTGACCTGGCACGCAGCCGGGACCTATCGTGTGGCAGATGGCCGTGGTGGTGCCGGTACCGGTAACCAGCGTTTTGCGCCGCTTAATAGCTGGCCCGACAACGTCAACCTGGATAAGGCGCGCCGTCTGTTATGGCCTATCAAGAAAAAATATGGCAACAAGCTGTCCTGGGCAGATTTGATTACGCTGGCCGGTACCATTGCTTATGAGTCTATGGGTCTTAAAACCTTTGGCTTTGCATTTGGCCGCGAAGATATCTGGCATCCAGAAAAAGACATTTATTGGGGCAACGAAAAAGAGTGGCTGGCCAAAACTGGTAGCGAAGGCAGCCGTTATTCCGGCCAGCGCGACCTCGAAAATCCACTGGCTGCGGTGATGATGGGCCTGATTTACGTTAACCCGGAAGGCGTCGATGGCAACCCTGACCCGTTAAAAACCGCGCACGATATCCGCGAAACCTTCGCCCGAATGGCGATGAATGATGAAGAAACCGTGGCACTGACTGCCGGCGGTCACACCGTCGGTAAAGCGCACGGTAACGGCCAGGCTAGCAATCTGGGCGCGGACCCGGAAGGCGCTGATGTGCATGAACAAGGCATGGGCTGGAACAACCACACTACACGCGGCGTGGGTCGTGACTCGGTCACCAGCGGCATTGAAGGTGCCTGGACGACACACCCGACGCGTTGGGACAACGGCTATTTTGCCATGTTGTTTAACCACGAATGGGCGCTTAGCAAGAGCCCGGCAGGCGCCTGGCAGTGGGAGCCGGTGAGCATCAAGGAGGAAGACAAACCGACCGATGTCGAAGACCCGTCGATTCGTTATAACCCGATTATGACCGATGCTGACATGGCCATGATTAAAGACCCGATTTATCGCAGCATTTCTGAGCGATTCCGCGATGATCAGGCCTATTTTTCAGAAGTATTTGCGCGTGCCTGGTTCAAGCTGACGCACCGCGATATGGGCCCTAAAGCACGTTATATCGGCCCGGATGTGCCGCAAGAAGACCTGATTTGGCAAGACCCGGTGCCCGCAGGCAATGCTGGCCTGAGTGATGCGGATATTGCGGCCTTGAAAACGCAAATTCTGGCCAGCGGCCTGACCACCGCTGAACTGGTTGCCACCGCTTGGGACAGCGCGCGTACCTTCCGTGCGTCGGATTATCGCGGCGGTGCCAACGGTGCACGTATTCGTCTGGCGCCACAAAAAGACTGGGCAGGCAATGAGCCCGCCAGATTACAAAAAGTGCTGACTGTGCTGCAAGGCGTTCAGCAAGCCTTTGGCAAACCAGTCAGTCTGGCCGATCTGATCGTGCTGGCGGGGTCTGCGGCAGTGGAGCAGGCTGCCAAGGCAGCGGGTGTGGCAGTCAATGTGCCTTTTGCCGCGGGTCGTGGCGATGCCGCCGAAGCACAAACAGATGCTGAGTCTTTTGACGTATTGGAACCGGTGCATGACGGTTACCGTAACTGGTTAAAGGCAGACTATGTGCCCACGGCAGAAGAAATGCTGCTGGACCGTACACAACTGATGGGGCTCACCGCGCCAGAGATGACCGTGCTGATTGGCGGTATGCGTGTACTCGACACCAACCATGGTGGCAGCAAACACGGTGTGTTTACTGATCAACCAGGCGTGCTCAGCAACGACTTTTTTGTCAACCTGACTGACATGCGTTACACCTGGGTGCCCACAGGTAAAAACCTGTATGAAGTGCGTGACCGCAGCACTGGTGTGGTGAAGTGGACAGCGACACGCGTTGACTTGGTGTTTGGGTCTAACTCAATACTGCGTTCTTATGCCGAGGTGTATGCGCAAGACGATGCCAAACAAAAGTTTGTGCAGGATTTTGTGGCCGCCTGGACCAAGGTCATGAATGCGGATCGGTTTGATTTGAAGTAATCGTTGTTTGTTATAAAGCTAAAGCGCCTTGAGTAATCAAGGCGCTTTTTTATTGATGAATGTTTTTAGAGTTAGATAGGACAATCATTCCTGTACTTCTCTGCTTCGATATTTACAATTTATCATGCGTCATTCCAGTGTCGGCAGTCATCCAGGCTCGTGAGATAGCAATAAAAGGTTATTCTTTAGATTGGTTGTTGTAGTGATTGTAGGGTGGGCAAGTATGCCCACGCGGTTTTGGTTGTTTGTGATGTTGCTTTTCGCCTTTTCAGCGAGTTACTTTTCTTTGCTTGCCCAAAGAATAAGTAACCAAAAGAAATGCACCCCAGCTTCCGCTTATTTCCTGCGTTGCTCGTCAAAGTGGGCGTCCATCGAAACTCGCCCTGGCAAGCCACACAAGACGTGGCTTGCTGCGGAACTCAAACAGCCGATGGCCGAAAGCTCCCACTTCGCCTGTGCGCTACTCGGCGCGGCAGATGGGGACCCCGAACACCGTGCGACTGCAACCAAAAGCGAATTGAATAAAAAGAATCTGTTTTTTGAACCGTCCAAACTTCGTCAATGTGAGTTTGGCGAGAATCATCCCATTCCATCACGCTGAGTAGCGGAAACGAAGTGGGGGTAGTCGGTCATCGGCTGTCCGAGTTCCGCGGTGGCTTGCGTTTTGTGCAAGCCGCTAGGGCGAGTTTCGATGGACGCCCACTTTGTTGAGCAACGCAAGGGAGCCGTCAGGCCGTGATGGCTGGGTGCCCTCTTTTTGGTTACTTTTTTGGGGCAAGCAAAAAAAGTAACTCGCCAACAAGGCGAAAAGGAATGCAGCAATGAAGAAAGACCTTTTGTTCTAATCACGCTTCTTTTAGATTCGGCCGGTACAGTGGCCTAATAATCTTGTGCATGATTTATCCCGTGCCGAAGAACGCTGCATTTATGACCAAATATTTCACGGTATGACTAATCCTGCTAATTTTCCCAACATCCCGCAAGTCTTTTGTAGTGTCTGCTAGAATACAGCCATGGATATTTATTTGATGCTGAAGGCCGTGATCATGGGCCTGGTCGAAGGCGCGACCGAGTTTATTCCTGTCAGTAGTACTGGACATCTGATCATCACCGGGGAGTGGCTGGATTTTCTCTCTAAAGATAAACGCGATGTGTTTGAAATCATCATCCAGCTGGGCGCGATTCTGGCTGTGTGTGTGGAATACCGCCAGCGCCTCTGGAATACGGTGCAGCGTATTCAAACCGACATCAACGCTCAACACTTTGTACGTAATCTCATCATCGCTTTTTTGCCTGCGGCGTTAATCGGCCTGGCATTTCATCATCAAATTAAAGAGCATTTGTTTTCCTCTTTCACCGTTGGTATTGCGCTGGTGGTGGGTGGCGTACTGATTTTGCTGATTGAAAAATTTGCACCTGCAGGCCAGACGCGCGAGGTTGACCAGATTTCTGCCAAGCAGGCGTTGCAGATTGGGTTTGCCCAAGCGCTGGCTTTGTTTCCGGGCATGTCACGTTCAGGCGCCACCATTCTGGGCGGCATGTGTTTTGGCCTGAGTCGTCAGACCGCGACCGAGTTTTCGTTCTTTTTGGCATTGCCGATTATGTTTGCGGCGACCGGGCTGGATTTATTCCAGGCGCGTGATTTGTTGTCTGCCGATGATGCGCTGATCTTCTTGATTGGCTTTGTGGTCTCATTTTTGTCTGCGCTGGTGGTGATTCGTGCCTTGATTCGCTTTGTGGCACAGCATTCGTTTGCGGTGTTTGCCTGGTACCGCATCGTATTTGGTATTCTGATATTGGCCTTTTTTGCACATTAATCTGTTTAAGGTGTGAGTCATGAATCGTGCACTGTTTAAAAAAATTGCGTTTGGCATTGCCGCTGTTCTGGCAGTGTTGCTACTGGTGGTGGTTTACCTGGCGGTGACCTTTAACCCTAACGATTACAAGTCAACGGTGATCCAGTTAGTCAAAGATAAAAAGCAGCGCACGCTGGATATCAAGGGCGATATCAAGCTCAGTTTCTGGCCCAAAATCGGTGCCGACTTAGGCGAGCTCACTTTGTCTGAGCATCAATCTGACAAACAGTTTGCTGCGATTAAAAGCGCGAAAGTGGCGCTGGCCGTGTTGCCGCTGCTCAAAAAACAAATTGTGGTGGATACGGTTTACCTCGATGGCGCGCAGGTCAATGTGATTCAACATGCCGATGGCAGTTTTAACTTTGATGATTTGCTGAGCAAAGATGAATCAGAATCTGAGCAGATTAATTTTGATGTGCAAGGCGTCAAAATTACCAACACGCAAGCCAGTTTTAGCAATGAAAGCACCGGGGCTAAATATAGCGTAGACCAGTTTAACCTGACCACTGGCCAAGTGGCGTTGAAAAAACCGTTTGATGTGGCGACAGATTTTCACTTGCTGGCCAATCAGCCAGCGGTGGATGCCAAAGCGGCCATTAAGGCTAATATCATGGCCGACCCCGAGGGCAAACATTTTGTGGTGAAAGGCCTGGATGCTCAATTAAAAGGCGCTTTGCTTGATGGGCAGGATGTGACCGTGAGTGCGCAAGGCTCGGTGGATGTGGATGCGGCGAAAACAGCATTGGATGTGTCTGGCCTCAAGTTGGCGATGCAAGGTGATTTCAAAGGCGTGCAGCGCGATGTCAGTGTGCAGGCGCCAGCCTTGAAGGTGAATCCTAGCTTGATTAGCAGCGATAAAGTGCTGCTGTCGCTCAAGCAAAAAGATGCCAATGGTGATGTAGACCTGGCCGTCGTGTTGGCTGAGTTAAAAGGCAACCAGCAAGCGGTAGAAAGCAAAGGCATTACGGCCGATGTGAACGTGAATGCTGGTGCGCGCAAAGTAGAAGGGCATTTTGCCTCGCCAGTAAAGGCTAACTTGGCTGACCTGATATTTGAAGTGCCTGCCTTAGCTGGTAAATTTGATATTAAAGACCCGGCCTTGCCTAATGGTGCCATGCAGGGCCAGTTTAAACTGGCAGCGAATGCTAATGTGAAGCAAGAGCAGGTGAAAACCACCTTTGACTTCTCGCTGGCAGAAACCAAACTCAATGGTGATGTGAGTGTGGCTGGTTTTAGCACGCCGCATATCGGCTTTAAACTGCATGCTGATACTTTGAATTTAAATGCGCTGTTGGGCACTGCTGGTGCCAAAAAACAAACTGCGGCTAGCAGCACTAAAGCCAATACCAAATCAGATAAACCAGCAGATTTGAGCGCGTTAAAAACCTTGTTTCTGGATGGCAGTATTAATATCGGCAAGATTTTGTACAGCCCTTACACCTTGAGTGGCCTCAATGTCGGTATTAAGGCCGATGGTCAGAAACTCGCCTTGCAGGGCCTGGATGTCAAACTCGATGACACCCGCATTCAGGGCAATGTCGGCGTGAGCCAGTTTAGCAAGCCGCTGTACACGTTTGATCTCAATATCGATAAGTTAGATTTGAATCGTTACTTGCCTGCCGCAGAGGCCAAGGCTGGGGACCGCCAACCTGCCGAAAAAACCGCTGATAAGGCTGAGCAACCGATTGATCTATCTGCGTTAAAAGCGCTCAATGCGCAGGGCAATATCCGCGTCGGCTGGTTGAAATATGGCAAAACAGAAGCCAAAAACCTCAATATTGGTTTAAAAGCGCAAGATGGCCTGGCCAGTTTGGATCCACTCAACGTGGATGTGTATCAGGGCACAGTGCGCGGCGCCGTGAAGCTGGATGCGCGCGCAACCCCGGCGGTGGCGATTCAGCAAAGCTTGCAAAACATCGCGGTGGGGCCATTGTTGGTCGATACCATTAATAACGACATGCTTTCAGGCAACGGTAACTTGAATGTCAATGTGACCGCACAAGGTAATACGGTGACGGCGCTAAAAAAGTCACTCGGCGGCTCGGTTGATTTGCGCATGGCCGAAGGCGCCGTTAAGGGCTTTGACCTCGCTGGTGCGATTCGGGATGCCAAAGGCAAGCTAAACGTGCTCAAAGGCCAATCTAGTGCAGCCGCTGATAGCGGTAAAAAAACAGACTTTAGTGAATTGACGGCAACGTTTAATATCAAGAATGGCATTGCGCATAATGACGACCTCGCCATGAAAGCACCTGTTTTTCGCCTGACCAAAGGTGAGAGCAAAGGTGATATTGATATTGGCAAAGAGCAGATTAACTATGTCGCCAAGCCCACGCTGGTGAATTCACTTAAAGGCCAGGGCGGTAAAGATGCCGAACAACTTGGCAGCTTGGGTGTGCCGGTTAAAATCACCGGCACATTTGCGGCACCTAAATTTGGCATCGATATGGCCGCGCTGGGGCAGGCATTGGCTAAATCTGTGGCACTGGATGCGCTCACTGAGAAACTCGGTGGTAGTAAGGCTGATGCTTTAAAAGGGTTGCTCAATGGCAAATCATCCAGCGATAGCGCTGGCGGCGATGCTGCAAAATCCGAGAGCGGAGCGACAACAGAGCCAGCCAAACCTGCTGATCAGCTCAAACAAAAGGCGCTCAAAAAGCTGCTGAATTTTTAGCTGTGAGTGTATTTGCCGACAAACTCATCGCCTGGCAGCAGGTGCATGGCCGTCACGATTTGCCGTGGCAACAAACACGCGACCCTTATGCGGTGTGGGTGTCTGAAATCATGTTGCAGCAAACGCAGGTTTCAGCCGTCATTGGCTACTATGACCGCTTTATGCAACGGTTTCCCACCATTGCCAGCTTGGCCGAGGCCGAGCAAGACGAGGTGATGCGACACTGGAGCGGTTTGGGCTATTACTCCCGCGCGCGCAATCTGCATCACGCCGCGCAGACCATCATGCGCGAGCATGGGGGTGTTTTCCCAACAAATTTTGAGACTATCCAAACGCTCAAAGGCATCGGTCGCTCAACGGCCGCTGCGATTAGCGTATTTGCTTTTAATCAACGGCAGACAATCCTCGATGGCAACGTCAAACGTGTGCTGGCCAGGCTGTATGCGGTTGACGGCTGGCCAGGCTTGCCTGAGGTAGAAAAAAAGCTTTGGCAGATTGCTGAAGCGTTGTTGCCCGATGACGGCTTGCCTGCTTATGTGCAAGGCTTGATGGATTTTGGCGCCACTTTATGTACCCGCAGTAAACCGCGCTGTGATGGTTGTCCCATGCAGAATCAATGTCAGGCTTATCAGCAACAGCGTGTGGCGCAACTGCCTGCTTCCAAACCGCGCAAAGCATTGCCAGAAAAGCAGGTCACCATGCTGATGATTATGGATGCGGGTGAGATTTTGCTGGAAAGACGGCCCAATCAGGGCATCTGGGGTGGTTTGTGGAGCCTGCCTGAGCTATCCCCTACACAAATCGCGGTGCCGCATGTGCAGGATAGCCTGGGCTTGGAAACAGAAACCTTAGAGGTGTTGCCCGTGTTATGGCATAGCTTTACCCACTTTAAACTTGAAATCACGCCACAACCATTGCAACTGACCGGGCGGCGGCCTACCCTGCCCCCCAATATGCAATGGCTGACATTGTCTGATGCGATTGCAGCTGCGCTACCAACCCCGGTGCGCACTTTAATTAAAGCGTTTAAACAGCTTGATGGTTAAGCTTAGATATTTGCGAGTCTAAACACGTGGCTGGCCAGCTCGGCCTGGTTGAGTTTGAGATATTTTAACAAAGATGGCGCGCTATCAGGCTTTACCAGCGCTTTGGTGTAGATCACAGGTAATTCAAAAATAGCTATTTCTCGCTCAACAATGTTCAGGTTGGCGTGTGCAGACCCTTGAATAACATCCATAAGCTTGTCATATACGTTGTCAGTCACGCGGGTATAAGGGAACAGAATCCAAAAGTCTGTGCCTTCCCTGCCCACCAAGTCAGAGCGCCTAAAAGAGTTCTGCAGATCGTGCGTTAACGAAGATAGTTGACGCAATGCTTCTGGCGCACCGTAAGCCTCGCCTAAGCTATTGTCATCGCCGTAAGCAATTCTAACCAAAGCGATATTAAAGTCATCAGAGTGTCTGATCAGCACTTGGCAAATCCAGTCTAATGTATCAATAAAACGACTACATAACTGAATGTCAGAAATCATGAGAAGCCCCGGTTAAAATTGTATATAAAGGTGCAGACAGCAAAAAGACACTGTAAAACATGACTATGCTAGCAGAAACTTTTAGATAAATTCAGTTTGAACAGCCCGATAAAACCCGTCCTTTTCATAATCTTGCAATTTTCCGAACTAGTCAGACTGTTGCAATTCTGCAACAAATCAAACTTGCGCTAAGCAATTTGACGTATTCACTTGCGCCAAAAGCCCTGCATTTGCAAAAATTGCTCTGACCTTGTTGGAAATGCTTTAAGTGATTCCGCAGGAGTTCTCGAGTATGAGCGTTTTTGCGCTCATCTTAAAAAGCAATATCCTTACACAAGTTGTGAAAACAACATTTTTGGAGATTCGTATGAATACAAAATTGAACGTTGCAGTTGCAGCAGCTCTGTTCGCTGCCGCTACTGGCGCACAAGCTGGCATCACTATCCCAGCTGGTGACTGGACTTTGGACATCGGTGGCGTGGTTAACGCTTACTACACTCACACTAGCTTCAGCGGCGACGACGCAACTGCTGGTGAATTCGGTAACGGTGATAGCGTAAACAACATCACTACCGGTTTGTTGCCAAACTACCTGAGCGTTTCTGGTAAAACACGTCAAAACGATCTGGATGTTGGTTTCACAATCAGCATCAACCCAGGTGCTTCTACAACGCAAGCCGGTATTCAAGGTGGCGGTAGCGGTTCTGATGTTACAGCAGGTACTTTTGGTAACCAAGAAAACCGTCAAGCATTCTTGACATTCGGTGATGCTTCATGGGGTTCTATCAAGCTGGGTAAAGATCTGGGTATCTACGCTTCAGACGCTATCTTGAACGACCAAACTCTGTTGGGCGTTGGTTCTGCTGCTGGTTCTTTGGCTGGCAACACAACAACTTTGGGTCGTATTGGCCGCGGTTTCATGTATGCTGACTGGAAATCCCAAGTTGCTTACTCTTCACCAAACTGGAATGGCTTCCAATTCACAGCTGGTGTAACACAAGCTTGGAATGCACTGGCTGCTGATATCGGTACCGTTGCTTCATCAGGTTCTAACCAACGTGGTGGTTCACAATCTGCTTACGAAGGTAAAGCTTCTTACGAGTGGACTGGTGACTTGGCTGGTAAAGTATGGGTTTCTGCTATCAGCCAAAAAGTTGCTGGCCTGAACAATGGCGTAACTACATTTGGTGATGACCGTGCAACTGCATGGGACATCGGTACTAGCCTGAAATTTGCTGACTTCGGTCTGGTTGGTTACTACGGTCAAGGTAAAGGTATCGGCCAAACTGTTCAACTGTTGAACGGTTTCGATGCTAACGGCAAACGTCGTGACTCTGACCAATGGTACGTTCAAGGTTCATACACTATTCCTACTGTAGGTACTAAACTGGCTGCTTCTTATGGCCGTTCTACATTAGATGGCAATGGTGGCGAAGACCTGAGCGAGTTGAAAGCTAGCATGTGGACTGTTGGTGCTTACCACCCACTGACCAAGCACTTGAACTTGGTTGCTGAATACTCTGTAGCTAAAGACGATACAAACTTCCGTACCGCTGCTGATACAGATCTGAAAGCAAAAACCATCTCTCTGGGTGCGATCCTGTTCTTCTAGTTTAATTGCAGTCTAACTGCTTAAATTAAAAGTCAGAAAAACGGCAACTTCGGTTGCCGTTTTTTATTAAGTAAACATATTGAGAGTTTTACTCATGAAGCTTTATCCTGTGACTGTAATTGCAGATTTTTATGAAAATCCTGACGAAATCAGGAAATATGCATTGGCACAAAAATATACCTATTGCCACGAAATGAAAAACATAGAATATGTTTTTCCAGGTAGTCGAACAAAAGATCTTAAAGATTTAAGTCAATCTCTCTATGAGAAGGTCTGCAAAAAGTTAATCAGCGTGTTTCATATCCCTGAGCATGACCTTATGCGTTGGCAAATTACTACCAGTTTTCAAATTGTTGATGGTGAATACGGGCACGGCTTAATTCATCAAGACCAGAATACCGTGTTTGCTGGGGTGCTCTACCTAACCCCAGATGCGCCATTAAATTCTGGTACATCGTTGTTCAGGAAGAATTCGAATTACGATGAAGAGATGTACTGGAAGCTGATTAAAGAGAACGATGAGAGCTTTAAGCGTAAAGAGCCAATAGATTTTAGCTATCACAACATGTTTGATGAAGTTGTGCGTGTGAATAACGTCTATAACTCCCTCATTCTTTTTGAGGGAGATATACACCATTGCGCCAATCAGTTTTTTGGAAAGACCAAGCAGGACTCACGACTGGCGCAGGTGTTTTTTATCACCAAAATTGATGCGAATAAAGAAAGCTCTTTCCCATTGTTGCGCGTGAAAAAGCAGCCGCTTTAATTAGTCATCAATTCCCAGTTCTTGAATCTTACGCGTCAGCGTATTGCGACCCATGCCTAACTGATTGGCTGCCTCGATGCGGCGGCCATCGGTATGGGCCAATGCGCGCGTGATCAGGATGCGCTCAAACTCTTTCGTTTTTGCATCCAGAATATTGGTTTCACCGCGATTAAGCGCATCGGTGACCTCTTGTGCCAGCGCTTCTTGCCAGGAGCCGCTTGTACTATGCTTGCCGGTATCTTCTTTCAGCTCTGGTGGTAGGTCGTTTACATCGACGTTCTGGCCTGGTGCCATCACGGTTAACCAATGACAGACGTTCTCCAATTGGCGGACGTTACCGCTCCAATTGACTGACATTAGGTACTTGATCGCCGCTGCTGAGAGTTGTTTGGGCTCTACACCGAGCTGCTGTGCGCTGTGGGCGAGAAAATGTTTGGTCAGCAAGGGGATGTCTTCCCTGCGCTCGCGCAAGGGCGGCAGGCGCAGGCGGATGACGTTTAAACGGTGAAACAGGTCTTCACGGAACAGGCCTTGTTTGACGCGTTCTTCCAGATCCTGGTGGGTCGCTGCGATGACGCGTACATTGACTTTAATCGGTTGGTGACCGCCGACGCGGTAAAACTGGCCATCAGATAACACACGCAATAAGCGTGTTTGTAAATCAGCAGGCATATCGCCGATTTCATCCAAAAATAAGGTGCCGTTATCTGCTTGCTCAAAGCGCCCTCTTCTGGCTGCTGCTGCGCCTGTAAATGCCCCACGTTCGTGACCAAACAATTCAGATTCTAATAAGTCTTTAGGAATAGCCGCGGTGTTGATTGCAATAAACGGTTTATCCGCGCGCGGGCTATGTCTGTGCAGTGCGCTCGCTACCAGCTCTTTGCCGCTGCCTGACTCACCGTTGATGAGCACCGTTGAGTGCGAGCGACTCAAGCGGCCAATGGCGCGGAAAACCTCTTGCATGGCCGGCGCCTGGCCGATAATCTCTGGCGAAGGGCCGGTATCTTCAACCGCTTCTACCGATTGGCGCATACTTTCTTCAACGGCGCGCTTGATAATTTCAATGGCCTGGTCAACATCAAAAGGTTTGGCCAAGTACTCAAAAGCACCTCCCTGAAATGCGGCGACTGCACTTTCAAGGTCAGAGTAGGCGGTCATGATAATGACCGGGATATCCGGAAAGCGTTGTTTGACTTCTGACAGAAAGTCGAGCCCAGAGCCGTTAGGCATGCGAATATCGCTGACGATGACTTGTGGTTGCTCACGGTTGAGCGCATTGAGTGCTTCGGCGGGAGACGAGAAGGTTTTAAAGTCAAAGTCAGTGCGTGCCAGTGCTTTTTCAAACACCCAGCGGATGGATTTGTCGTCGTCTAAGATCCAGATTGGCTTCATAGCTATTTCTCGTCAATTATTATGCTGATGATTTTAATTGCGTGCTCTCGATGGGCAGCAATATGTGAAAAATGGTTTTACCAGGCTGTGAGTCGCAATCTATCATGCCATGGTGCTGGGTAATAAAGGTCTGCGCCAGTGCCAGCCCCAAGCCTGTGCCGCCTTCGCGGCCAGAAACCAGCGGGTAAAAAATACGTTCTTTGATGCCAGCAGGGATGCCGGGGCCATTGTCAATAATCTCAAGATGGATACCCACACGGTAGCGTTTTCTGGCCAGTGTAATTTGGCGCTCGGCACGCGTGCGAAAGGTAATGCTGGCATTTTCCGTCTGGCTTTGTTGCATGGCTTGCGCGGCGTTGCGTGCAATATTGAGCACCGCCTGAATCAATTTTTCGCGGTCGCCAATCAGCTCTGGCAGGCTGGTGTCGTAGTCGCGAATGACGCGAATATGATTGGGTGACTCTGCCAGCAGCAGGCTGCGCACACGTTCCAGTACCTCATGGATGTTGGTCGGCTCGTATTTAGGCACGCGGTGCGGCGCCAGCAATCTATCCATCAAGCTGTGCAAACGGTCCGCTTCTTTAATGATGACCTGTGTGTATTCTTTCAGGCTGGCTTGCGGCAACTCGAACTCTAGCAATTGAGCAGCACCACGCAAACCGCCCAGCGGGTTGCGGATTTCATGCGCCAGGTTACGCAACAGCTCAGAGTTCGCTTGTTGCTGAATCAGCATGCGCTCTTCACGCGCAATCCGCAATTGCTGGTCCATTTGTACAAACTCCAGAATCAGCATGTCTTCTGGCGTTTGGTTAAAGGTGGTTGAAATCGGTGTTACGGTACAAGTCACTGCCGTGGTGTGCCCGCGTTGCGTGGTCAGCGTGAATTCGTGTTCCCTAAAAGGGCCTTGAGTTTGTATGGCATTAGTCACAGCCATTTGCAGGATCTCGCAATTCACGAATACATCGTGAATGTGCAGACCGTGGATTTGGTTGGCGCTAAACGCGAACAAAATCTCTGCACTGGAGTTGGCATAGGTGACTTCCAGCTGATTATTGAGCAGAATCACTGCTGTCGCAATGTGCTCTAAACCGCTAAATCCGTTGGGAGATTTTTGAACCATATCCTAAGTTTGTTAAAAAGAGTGAATCACGCCCTGTTTTAAAGCAAAAGCCAAGCCAATTCTAACTTAGTTATCAAAAATGGATTAAAGAATTCCCAAAATGGTGCATTTAGAGGTTGAGTTCTTTGTTGAGTAACTCAATATTGCGCTCATGTGCCTGAATTTCAGCTTCAATCAGATGTAGTTTTTCTTCGTATTTGGCGACGTTTCTAAACGTTTTTCCGTTTGCGCCTCTATAGACTTCTGGCGTGTTCTGCGCTTCTTCGTAGAGTTGTTTAGCGTTCTCAAGTGCTTGTTTTTCTTGCGCTAATTCATTCATCAGCAATTCGCGGCGTTTCTGGTCGCGTTGATTTTGTGTCTGATTATCGACCTTGGGGAAGTTGGCAGGGGAGGGTGTTTTGGCGCTAGACTTTTTTTCGCGGACGGCGGGAGGTGGTTCTGCCGATTTCGGGCCACTGATGACCAACTCAGCTTTACTATTACCTTCTGGTTTAATGTTGGTGTAGGTTGTCACGCCATTGCTGTCGGTATATTTGTAAATATCGGCTAGGCTGTTGTTGCATACCAATGCAAACGCACAAATGTAAAAAAGTCTTTTCATGGCAATAGTTTAGAGTAGATTGTTGAGGTTATCAACGTGTGTTTGTGGCAAAAGGTTGACCATGTCAAACGCCCATAAAAAAACAGGGCAGCCTAAGCTGCCCTGTTTTAGTGCATACTCTTGCGATTAGCAGGAGTAGTACAAACCAAACTCAACTGGGTGTGGTGTTTGACGCAATTTAGTGACTTCTTCCATTTTCAATGCAATGTAAGAATCAATCCAGTCGTCAGTGAATACACCACCGCGTGTCAAGAATTCGCGGTCTTTGTCCAGGTACTCAAGCGCTTGCTCCAGTGAAGAACACACGGTTGGGATCAATGCATCTTCTTCTGGTGGCAGATGGTACAAGTCTTTAGTCGCTGGTTCACCTGGGTGAATCTTGTTCTGAACGCCGTCCAAGCCCGCCATCAGCAGGGCTGAGAAAGCCAGATAAGGGTTAGCAATTGGGTCTGGGAAGCGCGCTTCAACACGGCGAGCTTTGTCAGAATGCACGAATGGAATACGGATCGCAGCAGAACGGTTTTTAGCTGAGTAAGCCAGTTTTACCGGCGCTTCGTAATGTGGAACCAAGCGCTTGTATGAGTTGGTGCCTGGGTTAGTGATCGCGTTCAATGCGCGAGCGTGTTTGATGATGCCGCCGATGTAGTACAGGGCGAAGTCGCTCAAACCAGCGTAGCCGTTACCTGCAAACAGGTTTTTGCCATCTTTCCATACGGATTGGTGTACGTGCATACCAGAACCGTTATCGCCAAACATTGGTTTAGGCATAAAAGTCGCAGTTTTGCCGTAAGCGTGTGCTGTGTTTGTGACCACGTATTTCAGGATTTGTGTCCAGTCAGCACGTTGTACCAATGTTGCAAATTTAGTACCGATTTCACATTGACCAGCAGTCGCCACTTCGTGGTGATGCACTTCAACAGGCACGCCCAACTCTTCCAGTGTCATCACCATCGCAGAGCGGATGTCGTGCAATGAGTCGACTGGTGGCACTGGGAAGTAGCCGCCTTTCACGCCTGGACGGTGGCCTGTGTTGCCGCCTTCGAATTTTTCACCTGATGACCAGGCTGCTTCTTCGGAGTTGATCTTAACGAAGCTACCACCCATGGTGGCATCCCATTGTACGCTGTCAAAAATGAAGAACTCTGGCTCAGGACCGAAGTAGGCTGTGTCGCCCAGGCCGCTGGATTTCAGGTAGGCTTCTGCGCGTTTTGCCAGTGAGCGTGGGTCACGGTCATAACCTTTACCATCTGTAGGGTCAACAACGTCACAGGTCAAAACCAATGTTGGCTCGTCAAAAAACGGGTCAATGTATGCGGTGCTTGCATCAGGCATCAGTTGCATGTCAGACGCTTGAATGCCTTTCCATCCAGCGATGGAAGAGCCGTCAAATGCATGGCCTTCAGTAAATTTATCTTCGTCGAAGTGAGAAACTGGCACAGTCACGTGCTGCTCTTTACCTCTGGTATCGGTAAAACGGAAATCAACAAATTTGATGTCGTTTTCTGCAACCAATTTCATTACGTTTGCAACGGACATTACATTCTCCTCAATGATCAAGGTCTAAATTTTAAGTTGCACACGCAAAAAGCGGGGCATGTTGCGGATGTCCCGTAACGTGAGCAAGTGTCAAACAATGGATAGTTGGAATTCAGCCGGATGACCGAACCCCAGGAAATCTCAATGTGTAATATTAGCAGGAAGCATGCCACGCCAAAATAACCATTTTGCATGGTTAAGGGGTATCTTACATAAAATTATAAAAACACTATGCACCATTGATGTGCAATGCAACAAATTGAGCACCAAAATTGTGCATCATGATTTTGCCTGGCTTTCGCAGGTATACTCGCCGTTTTGGTATATGTGTTTAAGAATGAAGGTGTGATTTGGACAGCGTAGAAAATATCTTAACCCAGGCTCAGGCTCGCGCCTCACAAACCGGCTTGTCATATGCAGGTGCAGTGACGCCACAAGAGGCTTATGCGCTGATTAGCCAGGATAGCAGTGCGGTGTTGGTCGATGTGCGCTCACGCGCCGAGTTGGAGCTGGTAGGCCGCGTGCCGGTTGCGACACATGTCGAGTGGGCGTTTTACCCGGGCATGGTGGCAAACGCTGATTTTGCTGCACAATTGCAAGCGCAAGTGGATAAATCGCGCACGGTGATTTTTATGTGCCGTACCGGCGGCCGTAGCCATAATGCTGCGTTGCTGGCGCAGCAATTGGGCTATAGCAACGCTTACAATATGATTGAGGGCTTTGAAGGCCAGGCCAATACGCTTAAGCAAAGAACCTTGATTGACGGCTGGAAGCATGCTGGCCTGCCGTGGACCAATTAATCGGCGCCTCGCATTTAATTACAAATCACATCAGACCCGCGTATGACCGTTGAAAAGTATGCCGTGATTGGTCATCCAATCGAACATAGCAAATCGCCATTCATCCATCAGGCCTTTGCACAGCAATTTAATAAATCCATCGTTTACGAAAAAGTGCTGGCGCCTTTGGATGAGTTTGCTGCAACGGTGTCACGCTTGCAAGCCGATGGCTACCTGGGCGCCAATGTGACGGTGCCATTTAAGTTTGAGGCGTTTGATGCTTGCCAGGAGTTATCTGCGCGCGCACAAGCTGCAGGCGCGGTGAATACCCTTAGCTTTAAAGCGTCGCAATTGCTTGGAGACAATACGGACGGTTGCGGCCTGGTCAACGACATCCTCAAGCATCAGCAAACATCATTGGCAGGTAAAACAATCTTATTACTCGGCGCGGGTGGTGCGGCGCAAGGCGTTGTGTTGCCTTTGCTTGAGCAGCAACCATCGCAACTGACCATTGCCAATCGCAGCCTGGATAAAGCGCAGCTGATGGCAGCAAGATTTGCTGCAGATGCCGCCCGTACACAAGCCTCATTGCAGGTGCAGACGTTTGCGGATTTATCGCAAGGCTATGACGTGGTGATTAATGCCACTTCGGCCGGGTTGACTGATAGTGCCTTGCAAATGCCAGCGCTGGTCTTCCAGCAAAACACGCTGGCCTACGACATGATGTATGGCCGCGACACGCCATTTATGCAGCAGGCACGTGCAGCCGGTGCGCGGGTGGCAGATGGTTTGGGTATGCTGGTTGAGCAAGCGGCTGAAGCATTTTATCTCTGGCACGGTGTGCGCCCAGATACCACACCCGTCATCCAGTTTTTCCGTCACGCCTAGATTTTCCCGATGAAACAAGCCATCAAACTATTTTTTGGCATCCTGTTGCTGTGGGTGTTCTTGTACCAAGTATGGGTGTTATTACATATCTTGTGGTGGGTTGAGCATAACCCTGACTCAACCGCGTTTATGGCTGCGCGCCTCGAGGTCATGCAGGAAAGCCGCCCCGAGGCAAAGTTGCAGCAACAATGGGTGCCTTACGCAAAAATCAGCAGTCACTTAAAACGCGCCGTCATCGCCGCCGAAGACAGCAAATTTGTCGACCATCAAGGTTTTGATTGGGTGGGTATAGAAACTGCGTTTGAGAAGAACCTGAAAAAAGGCAAAATTGTCGCGGGCGGCTCGACGATTAGCCAGCAGTTGGCTAAAAATCTGTTTTTATCCGGGCATCGAACACCGTGGCGCAAAGCGCAAGAGGCGGTGATTACGTTTATGCTGGAAAAACTACTCAGCAAGCGTCGTATTCTGGAGATTTACCTGAATGTGATTGAGTGGGGCGATGGCGTGTTTGGTGCCGAAGCCGCGGCTCGCCATTATTTTCATGGCAGTGCCAAGTCACTAGGCCCAGCGCAGGCTGCCAGGTTGGCGGCCATGATCCCTAATCCGCGCTTTTATGATGTGCATCGTAGTACGCGCTATCTGAGTCGCCATGCGGGCACCATACAGGCGCGCATGCGATTGGTGAAAATACCCTGATTTTAAGGGTTTGTTTCAGTGATCAAACCCTCACGCCGCCACATACAATGTTTTATATAAATATATGTATGTGGCTTTACCACATCCGTATTCGATGCAGCCTCATTAAAAATCACTGATTAGCAATGATGGCGCATCTTGGGGAAAGGTTGCATGTTGACCTTAGCCCTTGACAGCGAGATGTTCTAATAAGGGTGTGAGGTAACGGCCAGTATAACTGGCCGTATTTTTTGCCAGTTCCTCAGGCGCGCCTACGCCAACCACCACACCGCCGCCATCACCGCCCTCTGGGCCCATGTCGATCAGCCAGTCTGCGGTTTTAATCACATCCAGATTGTGTTCGATAATCACCACCGTATTACCCGAGTCACGCAGTCTGTGAATCACATCCAGCAATAATTGAATGTCGGCAAAGTGCAAGCCGGTGGTCGGTTCGTCCAGAATATACAGTGTGCGGCCGGTATCACGTTTGCTGAGCTCGAGTGATAGCTTGACGCGTTGCGCCTCACCACCAGACAGCGTGGTGGCCGATTGCCCTAGGGTAATGTAGCCCAAGCCCACATCGAGCAAGGTTTTCAGTTTGCGCTCAATCACAGGTTGCGCATTAAAGAACTGATGCGCTTGCTCTACCGTCATGGCCAGCACCTGGTGAATATTTTTGCCTTTAAACTGGATTTCTAATGTTTCGCGGTTATAGCGTTGGCCTTTGCACACATCGCAAGGCACATACACGTCAGGCAAAAAGTGCATTTCAACGCGCAGTACGCCGTCACCCTGGCAAGCCTCGCAACGGCCACCCTTAACGTTAAATGAATAACGGCCAGGGCCGTAACCACGGGCGCGACTTTCGGGCACGCTGGCGAATAAGTCGCGAATAGGTGTGAACAAGCCGGTATACGTCGCCGGGTTAGAGCGCGGGGTGCGGCCAATCGGGCTTTGGTCGACATCAACCACTTTGTCAAAAAATTCCAGGCCATCAATGCTGCCGTGCGGCGCCGCTTCGGTGGTGCTGCCATACAAATGGGTGGCAACCACGCGGTAAAGCGTATCGTTAATCAGTGTCGATTTGCCGCTACCAGAGACGCCAGTGACGCAGGTGAGCAGGCCGACCGGGATTTCGATGCTGACGTTTTTCAGGTTGTTGCCGGTGGCATTGTTCAGTTTGATCCAACGGGCCGGGTCAGGGCGCGTGCGCGGCAATTTAAAAGTGATCTGTTTTTTGCCACTGATATATTGCCCAGTCAGTGAGTTAGGGTCGGCTTCGATTTCTGCAGGCGTGCCAAAAGAAACAATATTGCCGCCATGTTCGCCAGCCCCCGGGCCAATGTCGACCACAAAATCAGCCAGTTGAATCGCATCCTGGTCATGTTCGACGACAATGACGCTATTGCCAATGTCGCGCAGACGTTTCAGGGTTTCTAGCAAGCGGTCGTTATCGCGTTGGTGCAAGCCAATCGAAGGCTCGTCCAGCACGTACATCACGCCCGTCAAGCCGCTGCCGATTTGTGACGCCAGGCGGATACGCTGCGCTTCACCGCCAGACAATGTTTCGGCTGAGCGTGACAATGACAAGTAATCCAGCCCCACATTGGTCAAAAACTTGAGGCGGTTTTCAATCTCTTTGACGATTTTGTCGGCAATGGCCAACTTTTGGCCGCTGAGTTGCAGCGTTTCAAAAAAGTGCAGCGCCTGTTTCAGTGGTACTTCACAAATCTGGTGGATATTACGATCGCCCACTTTGACGTGCCGCGCTTCTTTACGCAAGCGTGTGCCCGCGCAATCGGGGCAACTGGTCGCGTTGATATATTTGGCCAGCTCGTCGCGCACCGCGGTGGAATCACTCTCGCGGTAACGACGTTGCAGATTATTGATAATGCCCTCAAACGTATGTGACTTGCTGAAAAACGTGCCACGCTCATTGAGGTATTTAAACGTGATTTGTTCACGGCCAGAGCCAAACAGCAAAATTTGCTGGGTTTCTTCTGGTAGGTTTTCAAAAGGCGCTTCGAGGTCAAAACTATAATGCTGGCTCAGGCTGGCCAACATCTGAAAGTAAAACTGGTTACGTTTGTCCCAGCCTTTAATGGCGCCGCTCGCCAGTGACAAATGCGGAAAAGCCACCACGCGTTTTGGGTCAAAAAACGTGACCTGGCCCAGGCCATCACATTTAGGGCAGGCGCCCATCGGGTTGTTAAAGCTGAATAAACGCGGCTCGAGCTCCACCAGTGAGTAATCACACACCGGGCAAGAAAACTTGGCTGAAAACAGGTGCTCTTTGTCGGTGTCCATTTCGAGGGCAATCGCCTTGCCGTCGGCCAGGCGCAGTGCCGTTTCAAACGACTCAGCAATGCGCTGCTTCATGTCTTCGCGCACTTTGAGGCGATCCACCACCACATCCACGCTGTGTTTGGTGGTTTTGGCCAGTTGCGGCAGGCTGTCCATTTCGTAGATCTTGCCGTCAATGCGCAAACGCACAAAGCCTTGGGCTTTGAGCGTATCAAATAAATCCAGCTGCTCGCCTTTGCGGTTAGAGACCACAGGCGCCAGAATCATCAGCTTGGTGTCTTCTGGCAATTTGAGAATGCTGTCTACCATCTGGCTGACGGTTTGCGCTTCGAGCTTGATGCCGTGATCCGGACACTCCGGGTCACCGGCGCGCGCATACAGCAAACGCAAATAGTCGTGGATTTCAGTCACGGTGCCCACGGTAGAGCGCGGGTTGTGCGAGGTAGATTTTTGTTCGATGGAAATCGCAGGCGACAAGCCTTCGATCAGGTCGACATCCGGTTTGTCCATGCGCGCTAAAAACTGGCGGGCATAGGCCGATAAGCTTTCGACGTAGCGGCGCTGTCCTTCTGCATAGAGCGTATCAAAGGCCAGTGAAGATTTTCCAGAGCCGGAGAGACCGGTCACCACAACCAGTTGGTTGCGTGGAATATCCAGATTGATGTTCTTCAGATTATGGGTGCGCGCCCCGCGAATTTTGATAAATTCCATGATACTTTCACGAACAGACAGCCAACCTGATAATATACGCAATTATTCAAAATTAAGCCAAGTTTTCTTAAAGATTCATGCAGTTCTCCGAAAAAATGACCCAAATAGAAACACGTGCCACGGCGGCCCTGGCTTCTATCTATGGGCTGCGTATGCTGGGCATGTTTTTAATCCTGCCTATTTTTGCGATTTATGCTGAAACCCTGCAGGGCGGTGACAACCACGCCCTGATTGGCTTGGCACTGGGTGCCTACGGCTTTATGCAGGTGATTTTCCAGCTGCCGTTTGGCATGGCCTCAGACCGGTTTGGCCGCAAAAAACTGATTTACCTCGGCTTGATCATGTTTGCAGTGGGCAGTGTATTTGCCGCCACCGCGCAAGATATTTACATGGTGATTGTGGGCCGTGCCATTCAGGGTGCCGGGGCGATTTCTGCGGTGGTCACCGCACTGGTAGCTGATTCGACGCGTGAAGAGCACCGCACGCAGGCGATGGCCATGATAGGCGCCACCATCGGCGTGACATTCGCCGTGTCGCTAGTGGCTGGGCCGATTTTAAACCAATGGATAGGCGTCTCAGGCATTTTCTGGTTAACCGCGGTGTTATCAATTTTGGCGATTGCGGTGGTGAAATTTGCCGTGCCCGAGCCTTTGCATGCGCACTTTCACTCCGACGCGCAGGCAGCCCCGGCCAAAATACGTGAAGTGTTGCGCGATAAGCAATTGCTGCGCCTAAACTTCGGCACGTTTTGCCTGCATGGCGCGCAAATGGCCATGTTTATGGTGGTGCCGTTTGCCATTAAACACAGCACCGGCATGAATGAAAACGCACACTGGAAAATTTACCTGCCAGTGCTGGTGTTGTCGTTTATTCTCATGGTGCCAGCGATTATTTATGCCGAGAAAAAGGCTAAATTAAAACCCGTCTTCATCAGTGCTGTCGGGTTGATGCTGTTGACGCAAATTGCCTTTATGTTCAGCCTGAACAGCTTGTGGGGCATTGTCGCCACTTTGTTCTCTTATTTTGTTGCGTTTAATGTGCTCGAAGCCTCTTTGCCGTCACTGATCTCAAAAATGGCGCCTGCCGCCGCCAAAGGCACGGCCATGGGCATCCACAATACCGCGCAATCATTTGGCATGTTTTTAGGTGCCGCGCTCGGTGGCTGGTTATCGCACAGCTATGGCAGCGCAACGGTATTTGTGTTCTGTGCCGCCTTGATGGTGATCTGGTTTGGTCTGGCCATGGGCATGCAAGCACCGCCCAGTGTCAAAACCAAAATGTTCCATATACAAGGGTATAATGACGAGCAGGCCGCCCAACTGGTGCAAGATATTCGCGCCATGGAAGGTGTGTATGAAGTGGTCGCCATTCCGTCCGAAACCATGCTCATGGTAAAGTTGGAAAATCAGCGCAGCAAAGCATTTCAGGCGGCATTGTCGCAAGCAATTATGAATCGAATAGGGGAGTAGTGACACCATGGCATCAGTCAATAAAGTGATTTTGATGGGCAATCTGGGGCGTGACCCGGAAGTGCGCTATATGCCAAACGGTGAGGCAGTCGCAAACTTCAGTATTGCCACCACCGAAAACTGGAAAGACAAATCCGGCGCACGCCAGGAAAAAACAGAATGGCACAACATTGTCATGTACCGCCGATTGGCCGAAATCGCTGGCGAATACCTGAAAAAAGGCCGCCCGGTATACATTGAAGGCCGTTTGCAAACCCGCAAATGGGAAAAAGACGGCGTGACCCGTTACAGCACCGAGATCGTGGCGGACCAGATGCAAATGCTCGGCACCGGCCGTGAAGGTGGCAGCGCCCCTTATGAAGGCGGCGAGATGGACCAAGGCGGTGGCATGGATGACTACAATCAGGCGCCACCACGCCAGCAACCTGCTGCCATGGGCGGCGGTAATAATGCCGGCGGTGGTAACCGCAATGCCTTCCAGCCAGCGCCAGCGAGCAAGCCAGCAGGCAATTTTGACGATTTTGATGACGATATTCCGTTCTGAGAGTCACCAAATCAATAATTGTAGATTTAGATTTAATAAAGCCCTGTTTTTACAGGGCTTTATTTTTTATACATCAAGAAAATGTTCGATTGAGATATAGAAAATGATGCGGTGATGCTTCATAAAAAACCAGGCTAGTGCATGTGGGGGGGGTGAATAGGCATGATTTACCTCGCTGACAGCGTCAGATCGGAATCAGCCACCTCTAAGATCTATACACCTACTCAACGATAAATGCTGGCTGGGGCGCTTCAGTCAAAAACTAACATTGTTTTAGGCAAGAATTTAATAAATTAAGACTTGATTCGACATTTAAATTAATTCATTCTTGGGTTGTTCATGAATTTATTTATTTAAATGAATAATGCGTACGCTCATGTCAGTCACTCGTTGTAATGCGCTTTTCTAGGAAGGACCCCCACTCATGGCAACCCTCAATATCAATGGTACCACCCACCAAGTAGATGCCCCGGATGATATGCCCCTGCTGTGGGCAATCAGAGATATTATCGGTCTGACAGGCACCAAGTTTGGCTGTGGTATTGCGCAATGCGGTGCATGCACGATTCATGTGGATGGTCAGGCGACGCGTTCTTGTGTTTTACCGATTTCGGCCGTGAGTGGCAAAAAAATTACGACCATAGAGGCGGTTGGCGAAACCGCAGCTGGTCAGTCAATTCAAAAAGCCTGGTTAGACCAGGAGGTGATGCAATGTGGTTATTGTCAGTCGGGTCAGATCATGTCAGCCTGCGCTTTGCTTAGCCAACACCCTCAGCCGAATGATGCGCAAATCGATGCTGCCATGTCAGGCAATATTTGTCGCTGTGGCACTTATCCACGTATACGTGCGGCGATCAAGTTGGCTGCCAAGGAAGGAGTCTGATCATGTCACAAGGTCTTATTCAAGCGTTAGCCGATCAATACACGGTGGCGAATCCTCCTCGACGTCAGTTTCTTAAAATAGCCGCCTCAGTGAGTGCAACCGCGGCTGGCGGCATGGTGTTAAGTATCAGCTTGCCGGCGTTGAGCCAAAGCAAGCAAACCCAGGCCTATAGTGACTTGGACAACAGCAAGGGCGTGCTGGCGCCTAATGGATTTATCAAGATTGATAAAACAGGCGAGGTCACCATGATTATGCCCAAGGTTGAAATGGGTCAGGGTGTGTATACCTCTATTCCTATGCTGTTAGCAGAAGAGCTGGAGGTGGATCTGCACACGGTGAAGCTTGAGCATGCCCCGCCCAATGAGAAGCTCTATGCAGATGCGCTGTTGGGCGCGCAGGTAACAGGCGGATCAACCTCCATTCGTGCACTGTGGGAACCGATGCGTCAGGCGGGCGCCGTGTGTCGATCATTGCTCGTGACTGCCGCCGCACAGAAATGGAAAGTGGCTGCAGCGAGCTGTTATGCAAAATCGGGCGTGGTTTACCACGATGCATCAGGGCGAACACTGAGCTACGGTGCGCTAGTCGCTGCTGCCAGTCAATTGCCGGTGCCTAAGAGCGTCGTGCTCAAAGACCCTAAAGACTTTAAACTGATCGGGACTTCTGCCAAGCGTTTGGATACCCCTGACAAAGCAAACGGTCAGGCCAAGTTTGGCATTGATGCGCGTCCAAACAATGTGAAGTTCGCGGTGATTGCCACCTGCCCCGTGTTTGGTGGCAAGCTCGCCAGTGTGGATGATAGCCGCGCCCTAAAAATGCCGGGCGTGCTGCAAGTCGTCAAGGTGGATAATGCGGTTGCGGTGATTGGCACGAATACCTGGGCCGCCAAACGTGGCCTGGGCGCGTTAGAGATCACATGGGATGAAGGCAAAAGCGCTGCGGTCAACACCCGCGATTTGATTCAAGACTTGCGAGAGGCCGCCAAAAAGCCAGGTGCCGTGGCTAAAAAAACAGGCAATGCCGCCAGTGCCTATAAAAAAGCCGATAAAACGCTCAGTGTTGAGTATGAGCAACCATTTTTGGCGCATGCCACGATGGAACCCATGAACTGCACGGTAGAAGTCAGCGCTTCTGGTTGCGATATTTGGGTGGGGACGCAAATCCCTACCTTTGCGCAGGGCATGGCAGCCAAAATACTCAACATGCCGGTTGAAAAAGTCAGGTTACATAACTTCCTGATTGGCGGTGGTTTTGGCAGACGGCTAGAGTTTGATGGCGTTGTGCAGGCGGTGAAAGTGGCCAAGCAAGTGAAGGGGCCAGTCAAAGTGATCTGGACCCGAGAAGAAGATATTCAGCATGATATGTTCCGCCCTTATTACTTTGATCGCATCTCTGCCGGGCTGGATGCTCACGGAAAACCGGTTGCATGGTCACACCGTATTGTCGGCTCCTCGATTATGGCGCGCTTTGCGCCGCCATTAGTCAAAAACGGCGTAGACCCGGATGCGGTAGAGGTATCGGCGGAACTGCCGTATGCCTTGCCGAATGTGTATGTCGATTACGTACGGGTAGAGCCGCGGGATGTGCCCACCGCATTTTGGCGCGGCGTTGGCCCGACGCGAGGTACGTTTGTGGTGGAAAGCTTTATCGATGAATTGGCACACTTGGCGCACATCGATCCAGTGAAATACCGCCTGGATTTGCTCAGTCCAAGCCCTAGACTGAAAAACGTTTTGCAAACGGCGGTGAGCAAGAGTGACTGGGGTAAGCCACTCACAAAAGGCCAGGGCCGTGGTGTGTCTGTGATGCATGCGTTTGGCACTTTCTTGGCGATGGTGGTTGATGTTACGGTAAATGATCAGGGTGAGGTGAAAGTTAACCGCGTGGTCTCTGCGGTGGATTGCGGCATGACGGTGAATCCGGATACCGTGATTGCGCAAATTCAAGGTGGCGTCATTTTTGGCCTGACCGCTGTTTTATTCAACGAAATTACGATTGAACATGGCCGGGTACAGCAAACGAACTTTAATGATTACCGCATGCTACGCATGAATGAATCACCTGCGATTGACGTGCACCTGATTAAAAGTGCTGAGGCACCAGGCGGCATTGGTGAACCTGGCACTGCAGCCATCGGCGCTGCATTAACCAATGCCGTGTTCTCGGCCACGGGCAAACGCATTCGCAAACTACCGATTGGTCAACAACTGAAAGCATAAGGAGCCGCAATGAATCTGGCATCAGGGTTGATGAAATTAGGTCTCGCAGTTATCACTTTTACTTACTCTTTGAATGTGTTTGCCGTCAATCCGGCAGATGTCAAAAAAGGGGAGTACCTGGCCCGGGTCGGCGATTGTATCTCCTGTCACACCGCACCGCATGGTAAACCCTACGCGGGTGGCCTGCCCATGCTGACGCCAGTGGGCGCTATTTATACAACCAATGTCACGCCTGATGCCGAAACAGGCATCGGTCGATACACTGAATCCGAGTTTGCTCACGCCCTGCGCCGCGGGGTGGCAAAAGACGGCCATCATCTTTATCCGGCCATGCCCTATCCTTCTTATGCCAAAGTCAGTGACGCCGACATTCACTATCTTTATTTGTACTTTATGCATGGCGTTAAACCTGTGCGCCAATCAAACAAGGCGAGCGAGATTCCCTGGCCCTTAAATTACAGGTTTCCTTTGGCCATTTGGAATCGCATTTTTCTGGATAAGCAGACTTATCAGGCAGATGCCTCAAAAGATGCCAGCTGGAATCGCGGTGCGTACTTGGTGCAGGGGCTGGGGCATTGTGGCGCTTGCCACACACCGCGTGGTCTGGCGTTTCAAGAAAAAGGGCTAACGCATGCTTCGGATCGTTTTTTAAGTGGCGAAACCCTCGAAGGATGGTCGGCCACCAACTTACGTGGCGACCACAATACCGGCCTTGGCCGCTGGTCTGAGGCTGATATTCTGGTCTATCTCAAATCTGGGGCGAATCAGCATAGTTCTGCGTTTGGCACCATGACCACCGTCATTAACAACAGCACAGAAGGCATGACAACCGAGGATTTAAGCGGTATCGCGACTTATTTGAAAACAATCAAAGGGACCAACGACAAGCATCAAAAACCTTATCAATATGATCCTAACGTGACCCTGGCTCAATTTAAAACCCTCACAAGTTATCCAGGCGCCAGGCTGTATCAACAATATTGCGTGGCCTGTCATGGCCAGGATGGTAAAGGGGTGGCGCCTTATTTATCACCGCTGGCTGGCAACCCTGCTGTCATGGACCCGGATCCATCATCACTGATTAACGTGATTTTGAATGGGTCGCCGCAGCTCAAAGCGCAAGGGGTGGCGGCACCGTTCAATATGCCAAAATTCCGCCACATGCTCAATGACACTGAGGTAGCGCAGCTCGTCAGTTTTATGCAGACGGCGTGGAATCATCCGCTGGAGGCGACCAGCGCGCAGGACGTCGCCAAGATTCGCAAACTGTCGCCGTCGGCTCATTAACCTATATTTGCGGGATGTGCGCAGGCTGATTTCATGGGCAATGTTGTGAATTGAGCCCTTTCAAAACGTTGACTGCATCACTAATATCAATAGCCCGAGTGATTCACTCGGGCTTTTTGTTTGATGACCTCTGAAAGGTGAATGATGCCATTGATGCAGCCCCGGCAGGGATGCCGTTATAGGTTATTTGTTTGTATCGCCCTGTTATGGCTTTGTGTGAGTGCAGTCAATGCGCAACCAGCGCCGAAAACGGCGCATGTGCCGCAGTTAACCACTAAACAGGCCGTGAGCGCACATACTGAAGACCTGCGCGCGTTGATGCAGGCCTTATACACTGCATACCCGAGTGAACTTACCAAGAGCACCCAGGTGGGGCCGCGCGAAATGACCGAGTGGGTATTTGATGGCAAAGCCAATTGGCGCTTTGAGGGCATTCGTCGTTTGCAAGGGCAAGAGGCCTTAGCCTTGCTGTTTGATCAAGCATTTGCCGGTGACCATATTCTGGCGCTGGTGGTTGGTTTGGAAACGCGGGTGTTTGAGGCTTATGGCAGCCACAACGAATTTGATATTCCGGCTGAGCGTGACCAGCCACGGTTGGCGATGCTGCTGTGCGAGTTGCAGTCTTTGCCGCTGCGTTTGCAGGCCAACACGCAGGCAAATACAGTGTTGCGTCAGCCTGTTGCGCAGCAGCACATCACCACGACCCTACACAAATTAATTGTGCGCCTGCAAGCACGGGAGCGGTTGACGGCGGCATGCCCTTGATGTTTATGTGCCGACCTTAGTCTGCGATCAGGCCAAGCTGATGCCCCAATTTGTGTTTTTTGGTCGCCAGATACTGTGCATTGTGTGGATTGCTTTCGACTTCAAGCGGCGCCACGGTTTCAACCAGCACGCCCCAGGCGCTGAGTGCGGCAGATTTGTCGGGGTTGTTACTGAGTAAGTGTATTGAGCCAACCTGCAAATGTTGCAGCATGCCAGCGGCAATATCGTAATTTCGCTGGTCCACGGGCAGGTTTAAGGCGAGGTTGGCCTGCACGGTATCCAGCCCTTGCTCTTGCAAGGCATAGGCGCGGATTTTATTGGTGAGCCCTATACCGCGCCCTTCGTGGCCACGCAGATATAAAATCACACCTTGCCCCTGTTGTTGTATCAGCCGTTGCGCCTGCTTGAATTGCTCACCGCAATCGCAGCGTTGTGAGCCAAACACGTCGCCGGTCAGGCACTCGGAGTGCACGCGCGTGAGCACGTTGGATTGGCCTGCTACATCCCCTAACACCAGTGCGATATGTTCAATGCTGGTTCTGTGATCAATAAACGCATGCAGGCGGTAGCTGCCATACTCGGTGGGCAGGTTGGCGCTGGCCTGTGGCGTGATCAGCGCCTGTAGTGAGGGTGGCGCTGGTTTGATGGCAAGGTTACTTGAGGGCATTAATGGCCCCCATTTTAATCAGTTTGGCGCGCAGCACATTGCGGCTTAAACCAAGTAGTTTGGCCGTTTGCACCTGGTTGTGGTGACAATGCTGATATGCGGCGCGCACCAGCGCATCTTCAAAATAATCGTATAACTGCGCTTTGCCAGACTCAAACAGTTGCTGTAAGGCCTCTTCGAGCAAATCTGGCGCATGGCCGCCTGCTTGTTGTGTGTGCTCTTGTTTGGGGCGGTGCAGCGAAATAGACGATAAGTGTAAGTCTTCACTACGCACCAGGTTATTGCGGCAAATCAGCAACGAGTGATGAATGACGTTTTCAAGTTCGCGGATATTGCCTGGCCAGCTATGTTGCAATAACTTTTGTTTGGCGCTGTCGTCGAGGCTGATTTCTGCGTAGCCTAGGCGACGCGTATATTCGCCGACAAAGTATTCGGCCAGCGGCAAAATATCGCCAGGCCGGTTTCTTAAAGTCGGTAGTTCGAGGTGGGCAACGCGCAGGCGGTAAAACAGGTCTTCACGAAAATTGCCTGCCTGCACGGCTTCTTCTAGGCGCACATTGGTGGCGGCGACTAATCTGACATCAATCGGCGTGGATTTTCTGGCACCCAGCCGCACCACTTCGCGCTCTTGTAGCACGCGTAGCAGTTTGACCTGGATGCCCAGAGGCAAATCACCGATTTCATCCAAAAATAAAGTACCGCCGTTGGCCGCTTCAAACCAGCCTGCCTTGGCGACAAACGCCCCGGTAAAGGCGCCTTTTTCGTGGCCGAACAATTCGCTTTCTACCAATGTGTCAGAAAAAGCACCGCAGTTCACGGCAACAAATGGTTTGCCTTTGCGGTTGCTTAAGGCATGCACATGGCGCGCGATCAGCTCTTTGCCGGTGCCGGTTTCGCCAATAATCAACACATTGGCATCGCTAGGCGCAATTTGCTGAATGCGACTGAGCAGGGCGATAGATTTCGGGTCCTCAAACACTTGCGCAGTGGCGCGGATAGAGGTGGTCAGCGTGCGCGAATTAGGCAGCGTGAGCAGCTTTTTTTCATTGCCTTGATAATCCACGTCGTCCGCTGTGTCCAGATGCTCGATAAATTTGTCCATAATATTCATGAGTAAAATGTAGGGTGTGGAAAGCTGCCAGTCAGCGCCCATTCACCCAGCTCCTTAATTTTGTAATCTAGTGGATCATGCAAGGTATGCGTCCGCAGGTTGCGCCAGTGGCGATCTAACCGTAGCCCGGCATGTGTTGCCCTGGAGCCTGCGACCTCAAACATGCGGCTGGTGAGGTCCAGCCCGGTGCGGGTGGCCAGCACTTTGGCCGTGCTGATACTGGTGGCCAGCAGGCCACGATCTTCTTCTGTCAGGCTTAAGCCTTTGGCCCAGGCCGCATCCAGCTTTTCTGCCGCCTGGTTGGTCAGCGCGCGCGTGGCTTCCAGACCGACCCAAAACTCGCCGTAATGGGCCAGGATATAAGGGTCCTGGCTGGTGATATCAACCTTGGCATTTTTCCACGGCCTTGCTTCACGCAAGGTGTAGTGCTGCGCATCGTTAAAAGCGCCTTCGGCAATGCCTAAGTAGATATTGGTCAGAATCAGTTGCGCGATGAGTGGCCGCAGGCAGGCAAACGGGTTGCTCAGGGGCCCTGGCTCGGTGAGCAACTCGTTTTCTTCTACCCTGACTTTCTCAAAATTCACACTACCGCTATCCGTCTGGCGCTGGCCGATATTGTCCCAGTCATCCAAAATCGTGATGCCGGTGCGTAGCGTTGGGATAGCGGCAATCACCAACTGCCCATCGGTTTTTTTAATGGCCGAGGCAATCAGCATCTCTGAATCTAGTGCGCCTGAGCAAAAGCTTTTTTTGCCAGAGAACTCATGCCAATGCTCGTAGCTTTTGCACAGCGTGCGCTCATCCAGCGGGTTGAGTGCATTGCCCCAAAACCAGTTGAGTTGCGCGGTTTGCTCGTACCAGCGCTCCCACTGGTCAGGCCGTGAAAACAGGCGCACGGTGGCCAGCATTAAATGCTGAAAGCCATACACATGCGCAATCGAGCTATCCACTTTGGCAAACTCGCGCACCACCTGCAAGGTTTCCTGCCAGTTAGCGCCATAGCCGCCATATTGGCGCGGAATAATTAACGACAATAAGCCGCTGTTTCTCAGCGCATCGCGCTCCAGTTTAGGCGTGCCACCCACATGATCTCGCTCTACGGCCGTGAGCGAGAATGACTCTGCCAGTTGCTTGGCCACAGCCAGCGCATGCTGGCCTTCATGCAGGCTAGCCGTGGGCGGGATTGCAAAAGTATTTATATTCAAAAGTAATATCCGTTTCGTTGCATATGCTTAATAGTTCAGCATGTTTTGTGCCAACTCAGGCGTGGCGAAAAAATGGCAGAGTTGGTGGCTGTAAAAAATACATTTTTTAATAAATAGTATTTATAAATCATAGGCTTGAATCTGAATTAACCAGACTGGTTGCTGCCAGGCCTGAGAGGCTCTGGCCATGCGCACTTGCGCGCGCTGCTGCTTAATCAGCACAGATGCTGCTGAATAAGCAGCAGCCACTAAAAAGATGCTGATTATTCAGCAACCCAGTTTGTTTGTTTTATAAGTGCATGAATTTAATCACTTTTATTTATGGCATGCTCTTTGCAATCATGCTTGCCACAAGCTGTATGAATAAAAGGAAAGCAACATCATGGAAATTTTCTGGTTTTTACCTACGCACGGTGACCAGCGCTATCTTGGCACCTGCAAAGGCGCCAGACCGGCCACATTGTCATACTTAAAGCAAATTGCGCAGGCGGCTGACCGCCTGGGTTATGGCGGCGTACTCGTGCCTTCTGGCCGCTCATGCGAAGATGCCTGGGTGATTTCTTCTGCACTGATCAACGAAACCAAACAACTCAAGTTTCTGGTGGCGACGCGTCCGGGGTTTATCTCACCAGTGGTGTCTGCACGAATGGCCTCCACGCTGGATCGCATTTCTGGCGGCCGCTTACTGATTAATGTGGTGGCAGGCGGTGATCCGGCTGAGCAGCAGGCCGAGGGCAGCTTTCTGGCACATGATGCACGCTATGCAGAGGCAGAAGAATTTCTGTCGATCTGGCGTGCGGTATTAACCGAAGAAGCCGTTGATTATGAAGGCGACTATCTGCGCGTGAAGGGCGCCAGTTTGCCCACCGGCAGCTTGCAAAAGCCTTATCCACCGTTGTTTATTGGTGGCGCCTCAGACGCGGCGATTCAACTCAGCAGTAAACATATTGATGTGCATTTAACCTGGGGCGAACCACCAGCCGCCGTGGCGGAAAAAATTCGCGTGATTCGTGAAGCGGCAGCCAAACACGGCCGTAGCATCCGCTTTGGTATTCGCCTGCATGTGATTGTGCGCGAAACCACCGAGCAGGCCTGGCAAGCGGCGGACGAGCTGATTTCGCATGTGACCGACGAAACCATTGCTGCTGCGCAAGCCGCGGTAGCTAATTTTGACTCGGTGGCGCAAAAACGCATGACGGCGTTGCACCATGGCCGCCGCGATCAACTCGAGGTCTCGCCCAACTTATGGGCTGGCGTCGGCCTGGTGCGTGGCGGCGCTGGCACTGCGCTGGTGGGCAACCCGCAAGAGGTGGCTGAGCGCATTAAAGAATATCAGGCGCTGGGCATTGATTACTTTATCTTTTCTGGCTATCCGCATCTGGAGGAGTCGTATCGCGTGGCTGAGTTGTTGTTCCCGTTGCTGCCGCTCAAGCAGCAGGCCGATGCAGAAGTCAGCATCAATACCAATATGACAGGCCCGTTCGGCGCGGCCAAACCAGTCAAGCATGCGGCATAGGAGAGAAGATGACACTGGCACTGAATTCACGCCTGGACGACGTTGAAGCTTCACACGGCGTGGCCTTTAGCGGGACTATGCAAGAGATCACGCAGCAGCTATGCGATTACCTGGCGCAAACAGCGGTTGAGCGCGATGCTGCAGGCGGCACGCCTTACGAACAGCGGCAGGCGGTGCGTGATAGCGGATTACTCAAGTTACTGATTGCAAAAAACGATGGTGGTTTGGGCGGCAACTGGCAGCAAATTTACAGCATCATCCGCCAGATTGCGCGCGTTGATAGCTCGATTGCGCAGGTATTCGCCTTCCAGTTTTTGATGCTGGCGTCTATCCGGCTGTATGGCAGCGAGTCGCAATGGCAGCATTATTTCCACCTCACGGCCGCACAGAATATCTGGTGGGGCAATGCCTTGAACCCGTTGGATAACCGCACCATTGCACGCAAAGTGGCGGGTGGTTATGTGTTTAGCGGGCAAAAGAGTTTTTGCTCTGGCTCCATGGATTCTGACTACCTGATTGTGTCAGCGATTGAAGAAGGCAGCGGCAAGTTTTTGGTGGCCGCCGTACCGACCAACCGTAGCGGCATCCACCTCAATGGCGATTGGGACAATATCGGCCAGCGCCAGACCGATAGCGGCAGTGCCGAGTTTAGCCAACTGCGGGTAGATGACAGCGAGTTGCTCATGAATCCAGGCCCGTTGAGCTCACCATTTGCCAGCTTGCGCTCGTTGGTGGCGCAATTGATTTTTACCAATATCTACCTCGGCATTGCCGAAGGCGCATTGCAAGAAGGCGCCAAATACACGCGAAGCAGCAGCCGGGTGTGGTCGGGTTCGTTGGCCAACGCTATAAACGAAGACCCGTTTACCTTGCTGCATTACGGCGAGTTTTGGGCCAGCTTGCATGCCTCGGCGGTGCTGGCCGACCACGCAGCCAATTTGCTCGATGCCGCCTGGCAGCAAACACTGGGCTTGGATGAGCAAACGCGAGGCGAACTGGCGCTGGCGGTGTTTTCGGCCAAAGTGAATGCGACGCGGGCCGGGCTGGATGTGACCACGCGTATTTTTGAAGTGGCTGGCGCACGCGCCACCACTGCCAAACTACGCATGGATAGATTCTGGCGCAATTTGCGCGTGTATACCCTGCATGACCCGGTGGATTACAAACTCAAAGATTTAGGCGATTGGGCGCTGAATGGGCAATATCCAACCCCCAGTTTTTATGCATAAGAAATAGTAAGAAAGTATATGAAACAAAACATTATCGATCTACGTAACCGTCCTGCTTTTTTGCATGACTTTTTTGGCGCCACGCCGGATACACCTGCTTACGACACAGCCAAATGGCTCAATCAGCGCGTTGGCTCGCTAGAGCCTGAGCATTTTCGCCGTTCTTACACCATAGAGGGCTACTTGCAGGAAATCGACGCCGCAGGCATTGATTTTGCCGTGGTGGTTGGCCGCGAAACGCCCGATTTAACCATAGACGACCAGCAGATTGCCGACTTGGTCAAACATAGCCCGAAATTGGTGGGCTTAGGCTCGGTGGATATTGAAACGCGCGGCGTGGAAAGTGCGCTGGCGGCAATTGAAAAAGCCGTGAATCACTATGGCTTTAAGGCGATTAATATCGAGCCAGGCTTTGGCAAACCCGCGCGCCACGTGGATGACCCTATCTTTGAACCAGTCTACGAGGCGTGCCAGCAATACGGTGTGCCGGTGTGCGTGATGTCCGGCCCGACCACGCCAGATTTGGACTATGCGCACCCGAATGCCATCGCCAGGGTAGCGAGAAAATATCCCAATTTAAACATTATTTGTTTTCACGGCTATTACCCGTTTGTAAACGAAATCGTTGGCGCCGCTTTGCGTTATCCCAACCTCTATTTAGTGCCGGATATGTATATTTTCCAGCCCGGCGCCGAGCTCTATGTGCAAGCCGCCAACCAGTTTTTGGGCGACCAGTTGTTGTTCGGCACCTCGTATCCGTTCCGGCCCATGCAGCAAACTATCAATGACTTCGCCGCACTGGGTTTTAAAGAGACGGTGCTGGACAAAGTGTTTTATCAAAACGCCGCACGGTTGTTAAACCTCAGCGTTTAGTGTGTTTAAGGAAGCAGCATGTTACAAAAAGCAGAACAATTTGATGCAGTCACCGATGCGATCGAGGCCATCGCCAACGGTGAGTTTGTGATTGTGGTGGATGATACCGACCGCGAAAATGAAGGCGACCTGATTATTGCCGCCGAGAAAATCACCACCGAAAAAATGGCGTTTCTAGTCAGGCATAGCAGCGGTTTGGTCTGCGTCGGTATGCCCGCACCACGCTTGCAGGCACTCGAGTTACCGCAAATGGTGACGCATAACGCCGACCCATTCCGCACCGCGTTTACCGTGAGCGTCGATTACAAATACGGCACCACCAGTGGCATTTCGGCGGCGGATCGTGCGCTCACGCTACGCAAGCTGGCCGACCCTGACAGCCAGGCGGATGACTTTCACCGGCCCGGCCATATTTTCCCGCTACGCGCGCGCCGTGGTGGGGTGCTGGAGCGTCCCGGTCATACTGAGGCGGCGCATGATCTGGCGGCGCTGGCAGGCTTGCAACCGGTGGGCGTGTTATGCGAAATCGTTAATGACGACGGCAGCATGGCCAGGCGCCCGGATTTATTCAAATTCGCCAAACAACATGGATTACACATCATCACCATTGCCGATATGATTGCTTACCGTGAGCGGCAACTCAGCGATACTTTGCCACGTATGCAGAGCATTCGTCAGCAGAGCAAACTGCTGGATGCTGCCATGGTGTATAGCGGCTAACTAAGATTGCTTCAAACAACAAAAGCCCTCATATGAGGGCTTTTGTTGTTTACTGCGCGTGGTTTACTAAATCCGCCTGAATTAAATCCAGGGATGACGCGGTGGTTTCACCTGGTTGAGGCTGTAATTACCCACCGCATGGTACTTCCAGCGCACCGGGTCATGCAGCGTATGCGTACGCGCATTGCGCCAGTGGCGGTCGAGGTTGTATTCACCCAAGGTCGAGCGCGTCCCTGCCAGTTCAAACAACTTGCTACCCGCCAGCAAGGCAGTTTCTGTGCTCAGCACTTTGGCTTCTGCCACTGCAATTGAGGCTTCTGCTACCGTGTCTTCGTTCGGGTTGCGCTGTGCTTCGTCAATGTATTCACCTGCGCGCGCCAACAAGGCCTCGGTTGCATGCAGGCGAATCTGCAAATCACCGATGTCTTTAATGGTGTGCGGGTCTTCGTAACCGTGTTCGAGCTCGGTATCAATCCAAGGGCGCGTGTAATTGCGTACAAAGTGCAGCGTATCTTTAAACGCGGCACGCGCAATGCCGGTATCGACAGCCGCCTGGATAATCTGCGCCACCGGGCCCATGGCGGTCGGGCGGTCAAAGGCCAAATGGTGCGGCAACACATATTCGCTAGGCACAAAAATATTTTCCAAAATGGTGGTGCCGCTGGCGGTGGTGCGCTGGCCAAAGCTGGACCAGTCATCAATAATGGTCAGGCCTTCGGCGCCTGCCGGGACAAAAGCCACCACGGTATTGTCGTGCTCATCTTTGGCCACTACCGGCACCCAGTCTGCCAGCAAGGCGCCAGAAGAATAGAATTTTTTGCCGTTTAAAAAGTAGCCGCTGTTGGTCGGTGTCAGTTTGGTTTTGACATCATTGACGCTACGGGTGCCGATTTCAGAAAACGCATTGCCAAAGCGCACGCCTTGCAGCACCAGCTCATAAAAATATTTCTTTTGAAAATCGGTGCCGTCCAGGCGCAGGCCTTCCACCATATATAAATGGTTTTGCGGAATCTGGCCGATGCTAGGGTCGGCTTCGGCTACCGTGGCAATCACTTCGGCCAAGGTTTTGTTCGACACAAAGGCGCCGCCATATTCTTTAGGCACGGTAATGCCCCACAAGCCGCTGCTGGAGAATAAATCCAGCTCTTTGCGCGGCAAGCGTCTTTCCTGGTCACGGATCACCGCTTCTTTGGCGATTTCACTGGCGACTTGTTTGGCCACGCTAATGGCTTCGGCATCGCTTTTAATGATATGTGCCGGTTGTCGCGGCTGGTGGGTGGGCAAATGTGCAATGTTGCTTGCCTGTGCAGTCATATTAAATCCTTCTCTGATCAAGGTTGACAATAAAGGCGTCGCGCTGCTTAAAAGCAACGACGCGTGACACACCTCATATTGCATTTAATATGCCAAGTTGTAAGTCATTGAATTTAAATATGAACATACGAATCCTGCACGTGCGCCGCCTCTGTAGAAACAGTTTTTTGCTGAATCGCTGCTGATTAATCAGCAAGTTGACGACCTCAATACGCCAATGGGTGGTGATTGTGCTGCTGCTTTTTGAGGCTGGCTGCTGATATAGCAGCAGTGCATCAGCAAAACAGGCCTGAATTCAACAGGGTATAAATACCAAAAAACAACATAAGTTATTGAAATTAATCACTATATTAGTTTGGCATGGATGCTGCTAATACTTAAGTGAGCTGGCTTAGCCGCTATTGCACATGCAAAGCGGCAGCAGCAATCTTAATTAGGAGTCATCATGAGTCGTCCATTAAAAGTCACTGCCGTCTCTGGCAGTTATAAATTGCCCTCCAGAACCGCTGCGCTGGTGCAAGCGATCACCCAACAACTGGGTGAACAATTACCAATTGATCTGCATGTGATTGAGTTGAGTGAGATTGGTAGCAGCCTGGTGGCGTCTTACGACCCGAAAGCGCTGCCACTGAAGGTGCAGCAAGATATCCAGGCGATTGAAACCGCTGATCTGCTGGTGGTGGCGACGCCGGTCTACCGTGCGTCTTATAGCGGCCTGTTCAAGCACCTGTTTGACCTAGTGAATTACGAAGCGCTGGTTGATGTGCCTGTGCTGTTAGCGGCCACGGGCGGCAGTGATCGCCATGCCTTGATTATTGATCACGAGCTGCGCCCCTTGTTTAGTTTTTTCCAGGCACTGACCTTGCCGATTGGCGTGTATGCCACCGAAGCCGATTTTGAAAACTACCAGGTGAAAAACGCGGCCGTCACGGCGCGCATTGCCTTGGCCGTCGAGCGTGCCTTGCCTTTGCTTAAGCACCGCGAGCTGGTGAATAAAGACCATTTGCTGGCTGTGTAAGTCGGCCGACGATTATTTGGAGAACAAGAGATGAGTACAGAAAACATTAAATTTGCCTATTGGGTGCCTAACGTCAGCGGTGGCCTGGTGGTGAGTGACATTGAGCAGCGCACCAGCTGGGATATCGACTACAACCGCAAATTGGCGCAAATTGCCGAAAAAGCAGGTTTTGAGTATGCCTTGAGTCAAATCCGTTTTACCGCCGGTTATGGCGCAGAGTTTCAGCATGAGTCGGTGTCTTTTTCGCACGCGTTATTGGCGGCGACCACTAAATTAAAAGTGATTGCAGCGATTTTGCCCGGCCCGTGGAACCCGGTGCTGGCGGCCAAGCAGTTGGCGACCATTGATCTGCTAACCGAAGGCCGTATCGCAGTGAATATTGTGTCTGGTTGGTTCCGCGGCGAATTCACCGCTATTGGTGAGCATTGGCTGGATCATGATGAGCGCTATCGCCGTTCTAAAGAGTTTATCGAAGCCCTGAAAGGCATCTGGACGCAGGATAACTTTACCTACCGTGGCGATTTTTACCGTTTTAGTAACTACACGCTGAAACCAAAACCACTGCAACAGCCGCACCCGGAAATCTTCCAGGGCGGTAGCTCACGGGCGGCGCGCGACAATGCGGCCAGCGTGTCTGACTGGTATTTCACCAACGGCAATACGGTTGAGGGCATTCAGGTGCAAGTGGATGATATTCGCGTCAAGGCGGCGGCCAATAACCACAGTGTCAAAATCGGTGTGAATGCGTTTGTGATTGCACGGGATACTGAAGAAGAAGCCAAAGCCGTGTTGGCGGAAATTATTGCCAAAGCCAACCCAGAGGCGGTGAATGCGTTTGGCCATGAGGTGAAAAACGCTGGCGCTGCCAGCCTGGAAAAAGAAGGTAACTGGGCGAAGTCGACCTTTGAAGACCTGGTGCAATACAACGATGGCTTTAAAACTAACCTGATTGGCACGCCGCAACAGATTGCTGAACGCATCGTTGCCTTAAAAGCGGTCGGTGTCGACCTGGTATTGGCGGGCTTTTTGCACTTTCAGGAAGAAGTGGCTTACTTTGGCGAAAAAGTGCTGCCATTGGTGCGCGAGCTAGAAGCCAAAAAGCTGGCTAAAGCGGCTTAACCGACCTCGACGAATACGCTATGGCCGCTGATACATTACCCCACTGGTTGGCATTGCAGGCGCAGCAACGCCCTGCCAGAGTGGCGATCCGCCACAAACAATTAGGCCTCTGGCAACAACATCGCTGGCAGTCTGTGCATCAGGCCGTGTTGCGGGCCGCCGACTTTCTGCAGCAACGCGGATTCGCCAAGGGTGATACGCTATTTTTGTTGAGCGAACCCCGGCCGGAAGCCTTGTTGTTGTCGCTGGCCGCGCATTGGCTGGGTGGCGTGTCTGCACCGCTGGATGCGGCCTATGCGCAACCACAGTTGCTGGATTTGCTGCATACGCTGCGGCCTAAATTTGTGTTTGCTGAAGCGCAGACGCAGGTCGACCAGGTGCTGGCGGCCAAGCCGGATGTGTCACTGCTGATCTATGCAGATGCGCGCGGTTTGGCCGGTTACCGCCATCCGGCAATGCAGGCTTACAGCAACATCGTTGCGAATGCGGTGGACGAAGGATTGGCCAGTGTGGCTGAAAACCACGATGTTGCTTTCCGTTTCTATCGTTTGGGCGCGCAGTATCAGTTGGAGTACCGCGAACTGACGCATGCCGAGTTATTGCATAACGGCCGTCAACTGGTCGCGCAGGAAGCACTGACCGAGGAGGAGCAAGCGCTGGCGGCACGTGCGTTTGCCGCTAGCGGCCATGCCCGATATTTGTTGTCACCTTGGTTGCTGGCCGGTTTTACGCTGAATTTCCCCGAAAACCTGGCCACCCGCGATACTGACAGACGCGAGTTAGGACCTACGCTGGTGGCAGGCACGGCGGCGACTTACCAGCGCTTATATACCCTTACCCAATCGCGTTGGCCGCTGCCTGCCAGCTGGCAATTTGGCTTGGTGGCGTGGGCGTTACGCGTATACCAACAGCAACTGCCGGTGCTGGCCACATTAGCCAACTGGCTGGTGATTTTGCCGCTGCAAGACGTGCTTGGCCTGCGCCGTACGCGCGTGCCTTTGTTGGTCGGCGAGCCGTTGTCGGCTGAGGCGGAGCAGTTCTTTTTGTCGATTGGCATTCAGGTGCGCAGTTGGCCGGAGGCGACAGCCTGGCAGACCAGCCAGTTGCAGGTCATTCCGCGGCAGTCTGCAGACCTTGGTGGCTACTTTGGCTTGAAAGCATTGAGGTCAGCCATATGACAGCAGTACAGTCATTGCTTGCGCTAGACCATATTTCACTGTCATTCAAAGGCGTGAAAGCCATCACCAATATCAGCTTTGCCGTCAAAAAAGGCGAAATCTGCGCCCTGATTGGGCCTAACGGTGCCGGTAAAAGCTCGTTGCTCAATGTGATTAACGGCGTTTACCAGGCCGATGAGGGGCGTATCACTTACCAGGGCGAGTCGCGCAGCACCATGCATCCGCAATGGGCGGCCAAGCGCGGTGTGGCGCGCACCTTTCAAAACATTGCCTTGTTCAAGGGCATGTCGGTGCTGGATAACGTGCTTAGCGGCACCAACCTTAAAGTGAAAAGTAGTTGGTTGGAACAGGTGTTCAACCTTGGCCGCGCACCCGCCGATGCGTTGCGTCAGCGCCAGAAGGCCGAGCGCGTGATTGCCTTTCTTAAGTTACAACCCTGGCGTAATAGCATAGTCGGCGGCTTGCCTTATGGTTTGCAAAAGCGCGTAGAGCTGGCGCGGGCGCTGGCAGCGGAGCCGGAGTTGCTGCTGCTGGACGAGCCAATGGCAGGGATGAATGCCGATGAAAAAGCCGAGATGAGCCGTTTTATTGTCGAGACGCGGCGTGAGTTTGGCACCACCATTGTGCTGATTGAGCATGATATTGGCGTGGTGATGTCCTTGTCTGACCATGTGGTGGTGCTCGATTACGGCAAAAAAATCGGTGACGGCTCGCCGGATGAGGTGCGCGCCAACCCCGACGTGATTGCGGCTTACCTGGGCACCAAACATGGCGAAACGGCCTAAGGATAACAAATGAATTTCTTTCTTGAAGTGCTCACGGGTGGTTTGCTGGCGGGCGTCATGTATTCGCTGGTGGCAATTGGTTTTGTGCTGATTTACAAAGCCTCCGGCGTGTTCAATTTTGCCCAGGGCTCTATGGTGTTATTTGCCGCGCTGACCTTTGTCAGCTTGCTGGAGCGGGGCGTGCCGTTTTGGGGGGCGTTTGTCATCACCTTAATCACCATGGCAGTGCTGGCCTGGCTGATTGAGTTACTGGTCCTGCGCAAACTGGTCAATCGTTCACCGATTACCCTGTTTATGGCGACGCTGGGGCTGAGCTATATCGTGGAGGGGCTGGCGCAAGCGGTGTGGGGCGCGCAGGTGCACGCGCTGGATATCGGTATCGATGATGAGCCGTATGAAGTGTTTGGCATTTTGCTGTCGCAGTTTGATCTGTTTGCCGCGGCGATTGCCGGAGGCCTGGTGGTGTTGCTGGGCATTTTGTTCAATAAAACCCGCATAGGCATTGCTTTGCGGGCCGTGGCTGACGACCAACTGGCGGCATTGGCAGTGGGCATCCATCTGCAACGCCTATGGCTGATCGTCTGGGCGGTGGCCGGGTTTGTCGGCCTGGTTGCTGGCATGTTGTGGGGCGCCCGCGTCGGGGTGCAATTCTCACTGTCCCTGATTGTGCTCAAAGCCTTGCCGGTGCTCATTATTGGCGGCTTTACATCGATTGAAGGCGCGATTGTCGGCGGCCTCATTGTCGGGGCCAGCGAAAAACTGGCAGAAGTGTTTATTGGCCCGCTGATCGGTGGCGGGATAGAAAACTGGTTCCCTTACGTGCTGGCCATGCTGTTTTTACTGGTCAGGCCGTATGGGCTGTTTGGCGACAAAGCCATAGAACGTGTGTAACAGGCTTGGAAATTAATCCCATGTTGTATCAAGAAACCGGACAATTTATCAGTGATTACCGCCTGGATAAACGCTTTTTCAGGCTCAAACAAGAGCGCTGGGCGTTTACCGCATTGCTGGCGTTTGCCTTTTTGGGCGTACCTGTCATCGGCAACGATTACTGGTTGAGTGCCATCCTCATCCCGTTTCTGGTGTTGTCGCTGGCCGGGCTGGGCCTCAATCTGCTCACCGGTTATGCCGGGCAGTTATCACTGGGCTCAGCCGCGTTTATGGCCGTGGGTGCGTTTGCCACCTATAACGTACATCTACGGGTTGAAGGTTTGCCGCTAGTTGTCAGCCTGATTGTGGGCGGCTTGACCGCGGGCGGCGTCGGCTTATTGTTTGGCTTGCCCAGTTTGCGCATCAAAGGCTTTTACCTGATTGTGTCTACGCTGGCGGCGCAGTTTTTAGTGTTGTGGGTATTCACTAATTTTCCGTGGTTTTCCAATCACTCTTCTTCTGGCGTGATCACAGCGCCACCACTGCATGTGCTGGGCGCAGACTTGAGTCGCCCGGCCGGACGCTACTTGCTCACCCTGACCGTGGTCACCGCACTGGGCTTGCTCGCCAAAACCATCGTCAGTGGTGAATTGGGCAGAAAATGGATGGCCGTACGTGACATGGATACCGCTGCTGCCGTGATTGGCATTTCGGTGCCGAAAACCAAATTGTTAGCGTTCGCCATCAGCTCGTTTTACTTGGGAATTGCTGGTGCGTTGTGGGCGTTCACTTACCTGGGTACGGTTGAGCCACATGGTTTTGATCTGTCTCGCTCTTTTCAAATTTTATTCATTATTATCATCGGCGGTATGGGCAGTATCCTTGGTAATTTTCTGGGCGCCGCCTTTATCGTGTTGTTTCCCATCCTGCTGTCCAACCTCTCCTCCGGCCTGCTTGCTGGTGTGATAGATCCAGGGCAGCTGGAGAACCTTCAGAAGATGATTTTTGGCACGCTGATTATCTTTTTTCTGATCAAAGAGCCTAACGGCTTGGCCAAAGTCTGGCACACCATCAAACAACGGTTGCGGGTTTGGCCGCTACGTTTCTAGGCCGTTCATTCCCATCGAATAAAGGAGATTTTTCATGTGTTGAACGCCTCGTACGGCTTTTTATATAACTAAAAACGATTAGTAGCTATTTTTATATTTTTAATAAGGAGTTTCAGAGTGACATTTTTAGCTAAACATCGCTGGCTGTGGCTGGCATTAGGCTTGGCTGTGAGCAGTGTGAGCACACAAGTGCAGGCCGCCAATGAGCAATATTTTCCGCTACAAAGCTATCGCATCGGGCCTTATGCCGCAGGCGGCTCCGGCTTTTTTGGCGGGTTTATTGACTACCTGCAATATATCAATGCCAAAGACGGCGGCGTCAATGGTGTGAAATTCACCTGGAGCGAGTGCGAAACCGAATACGTGGTGGAAAAAGGCGTTGAGTGCTACGAGCGTCTGAAAAAAGGCCTGAACGGCGCGCCAGCGGCAGCGACCAATCCGCTGTCTGTCGGCATTGCCTACGCCACGCTTGAGCGCTCCACCGCAGACAAATTGCCACTGATCACCATTAACCATGGCCGTACTGATTCGACTGACGGCAGCGTGTTTCCGTATGCGTTCCCGTTGCAGTTGAATCCATACAGTGAAGTGTCGGCGATTGTGAACTACATTGCCCAGCAATCCGGCGGCCTCGATAAGCTCAAAGGCAAAAAGATCGTCACGCTGTATCACGGCTCGCCTTACGGCAAGGAAACCAGCCCGATTTTAGAGTTGCTGGCGAAAAAATATGGCTTTGAACTGACGCTGCTTGAAGTGCCGCATCCGGGTAACGAGCAGCAGTCACAGTGGTTGAGCATCCGCCGTATCAAACCGGACTGGGTGATTTTGCGTGGCTGGGGTGTAATGAACCCGGTGGCGTTGAAAACCGCACAAAAGACTGGTTTCCCGGCGGACCATATCATCGGCAATATCTGGAGTAACTCCGAAGACGACGCGGCGCCTGCAGGCAATGCGGCCAAAGGCTTTATTTCGATTACTACCCATCCTTCCGGCACCAGCTTCCCGGTATTGCAAGGCATTAACCAGTATGTGATCAAAGCTGGAAAAGGCAATCTGCAAGACCCTAAACGCTTTGGTAATGTGTATTACAACCTGGGCGTGGTCAACGGTATTTTGAACGTTGAGGCCGTGCGTGTGGCGCAAGCCAAGTTTGGCAAACGTCCGCTGACCGGCGAAGAAGTACGCTGGGGCTTTGAGAATATCAAACTGGATGATGCGCGTTTGAAAGAACTGGGTGCACTGGGTCTGGTGCAACCACTCAAACTCAGTTGCGCTGACCATGAAGGTGGCGGTGCGGTGCGTTTTCAGCAGTGGGATGGCAGCAAGTGGAAAGTGATTTCTGATTGGGTGCAGGCAGACCGCCAGTTGTTGCGTCCGATCATTGAAAAATCCTCACACGAATATGCCAAAGAAAAAGGCATTACGCCGCGTGATTGCAGCAAAGAAATCGTCGCTGCCAATTAAATAGGTAGAGATGCGTATAGATGCACACCGCAGCGCGCGGTGTGCATAGGCAGTTTGATGCCGTGGGCAGTGTGCGCATATGCCCACCACATCAAATTGAGGAGGTGATGATGTCACAAGCACAACACATCGCGGCGATACCGCCTGCGCTGGCGAGCGAGCCGTTATTACAATTAGACGATATTGAAGTGATCTATGAAAAGGTCATTTTTGCCATTAAACATATTTCTTTGCAGGTCGCGCCACAGTCTATCGTCGCACTGCTCGGCGCCAATGGCGCTGGCAAAAGCACTATTTTAAAAGCGATTTCTGGCCTGACACCGGCCCAGCGCGGCGAAATCGTGCAAGGCAAGATTGTCTATGGTGGCCAGGAGATTACCCAGGCGACCCCTGGCCAACGGGTGGCACAAGGCCTGGTGCAAGTGCTGGAAGGCAGGCATTGCTTTGGCCACTTAACCGTAGAAGAAAACCTGCTGACCGGCGCGTTTATTCGTCGCCCTTCCAGTAAGGCCTTGGCGCATGCGTTAGAAAAGGTCTATGCGTTTTTTCCAAGGCTAAAATTGCTGCGTAACAATTATGCGGGTTATACCTCTGGCGGTGAGCAGCAAATGGTCGCCATTGGCCGCGCCTTGATGGCTGATCCTAAACTGATTTTGCTCGATGAGCCCTCCATGGGCCTGGCGCCACAAATTGTCGAAGAAATTTTTGAAATTGTGCATCAGCTACAACAAACGCAAGGCCTGAGTTTTTTACTGGCAGAGCAAAATGCGACGGTGGCTTTACGTTATGCCAACTACGCCTATGTGCTCGAAAGCGGGCATATCACGCATCACGGCGACGCTCGCACCATTGCCAGCAGCCACGCCTTGAGCGACGCTTATTTGGGCGGCCGCTAATGCATGACGCATTCGAGGTTGGTTTTTGTACAAGCAATACCGCTTTGCGGCATGGCCCATTCAGGTAGTTACAATTTAGTCATAAATTGTGTAACATATTTGTTGCAATTATATAAAACTAACTGTAAACACTTTGGGAGCTTTTCGATGCTAAAACAACTTGCTGGTGCTCTTTCATTGATTGCAATCACGTCTTTCATGACGCCAGTGGCCATGGCGTATGACTTTGATGGGACCGCTTTGACCAGTCCGGACGCTGTGGACTATGCATTTAATGCAACTACGACAACTGCGACAGTGTCATTTGATTTGATTGGCTATAACACGCTGGATGGGTTTCCAGATAATAATTATGAAGATTACTTCACGCTGTCAGTGAACGGCAGCGCCGTGTTTTCTGCCAGCTTTAATTTGGGTGGTGATGGTGGTGCGATTACTGTGACACAAGGTGACGCCAGCTACGTTTCAAATTATGTGTATAACGGCTTTAATAATGGCGGTTCACTGACCATTACTTTGCCGGTGGCTGTGGTATTGGGCAGCAACAACCTGACATTCAGCTATGCCAGTGCGATTCCGCAAGGCTTGGGCGATGAGGGTTGGGGTGTTAAAAACCTGTCAGTGACGAATGTTGCGAGCGTGCCTGAGCCAGAATCTTATGGCATGTTGATGGTCGGCTTGGGCTTGGCAGGATTTGCCGCCAGAAGAAAAGCCAGCAAATAAGCGGCTGAGATTTCTCAGCAATAAAAAAACGGCCTGTATGGCCGTTTTTTTATGCTGCATCCCCTTAGAAAAAGTGCGCCACATGGAAAATCGCTTTAATGCCATCAATATCAGGCAAGTTGTTGCGATTTTCTCTAAAGTAGAACACATCAATACGTTTGTTGCTGTCACCATCGATTAAATAGCCTACGCCAACATCAATGCGTTTGCGGTCTAGGCCAGTGGTGTCGTTGTTAAACTCCTGATAAATCACTTTAGGCTGGAATTTGCCTATGCCCACTTTTTCTGCAAAGGTGTAACTGCCGTTGACGAAAAAGCCTTTGGCTTCTGGCAACACGGTGTCACCGGTGTTGTCGTTGTCATAGTTGTAATAAGAGGCTTCAGCACCGAGCACCGCGCCATTGCTCAGTGGTTTTTCCAGGCGTGCATCCAGGTTCCAGTATTTGGAATCGCCTTTATTCAAAATAGTGCCGGTGCCATCTTTCTGGTAGCGATAAGAGCCGCCGACCGACAAAATAGATTTTTTGCCATCGTAGCTGGATAAGTTGTAAAAGCCTGGCTCGGTATCCCAAAAGTTATATTGCAAGCGGGTGGCATAAGACAGATTATCGGCCTGGTTGGAGCCGCCCTGGCGGCCATTGGTGGCTGATAAGTAGTATTTAAACGCACTACTGCTATCGGCACCAAAAAAGACGGCGCCATTGTCACGACCAGCAAACTGGTAAGAGCCTTGCTCGGCAATCGGGAAGTCAAAGGTGGTTGAATACAGCGGCGCGGCAGCAGAGGCGCGGCTGGCGGCGGGCAAGAAGCGGCCTATCCAAACGTTGGCGTAGTTGTTGAGTTCAAGCCCTAAGTGACCATCCAGCAACTCTACTTTGTCGTCTGCGGTATTACGCGCAAAGTTAAACTCAAATGAGACGTTTTCGTGCAGTTTGCCGTTGGTGTACAAACGCGCCTCTTCAACTTCAAAGTCATTCGAGCGGTCTTTGCCATTGGGCGCCGCGTCTTTGATTGAGCTGAAACTAATGCGGGAAGCAATGCCGATATTAATGAACTGGTTGTCGTTGCGCTGTATGGTGGCTTCGGCAAAGGCCTGGCTGCTAAGTAAGGCCAGGCTGGTTAATAAAGAAATACGCTTTAATTGATGAGGGGTTGGCTGATTTTTCATGTGTGCACTCTGTGATTAGTCATTCGGTTATCAATGGATATCAGTCGTCTTCATGACGCATAGGCGTGATGAAGTCGCTTTCCAGACTGTCTTATTGCAGGATGTGTGCCATGAAAATAAATGATACAAATCAATGTGTTGTGTTGTTTTGTGCGAATAATCTATGCTGGTTTATCCGCAGGGTGCTGTTCGCCTGCCTTGCAATCAGCATGGACGCTGGCAGTCGTTCATAGGATATTTGTCTTAACATTTGTTGACGTTTTGTTTGCCGCACCTCTATAATCTGCCGGTTTATTAATAAAAATTATCTAAATTTACCGAGTGTAATCGCCTTCGATGGCATTGATCTTCATGGCAAATCAGCCTTTATTCCGTCAAGCTGCGCTCAACGCACAAAAAAACCAATGGCTGGGCACCATCCTGCTGGCTCGCCCTGTGAGTTACTTGTTGCTCACCGGTCTGGCCATGGTCTTTGCGGTGATAGTGGTGGTGTTTATGGCATGCGCCACGTACACCAAGCGCAGTACGGTGATGGGGCAACTGGTGCCGGAAACCGGCTTGCTGAAGGTCTATGCGCCGCAATTGGGCCTGGTGGTTGAAAAAAAAGTGCATGAAGGGCAACTGGTAAAGCAAGGCGATGTGCTGTTTGTGCTTTCTAGTGAGCGTTATTCCGATGGGCAGGGCTCTGTACAGGCCTCAATTAGTGCGCAGCACGCGCAGCAACGGCAATCGTTGCGTGATGAAATCGTCAAAACCAGGTTGCAACAGCAAGATGAACAACAGGCCTTACAATCTCGCCTGCTGGGCATTCGGGAGGAGCTGACCCGGCTGGAGGCACAATATAAAGCGCAGCAAACACGTGTGCAATTAAGCGAAGAGGCGTATCAGCGCTATCAGGGTCTGCTAGAAAAAAACTATATTTCGCGCGAGCAAACGCAGCAAAAGCAAGAGGACTGGATAGAACAGTCTTCACGGCTTGAATCCATGGCGCGTGAGCAGGTGCGCATGCAACGTGATGTGCTTGCCAGGCAGGACGAATTGTCGAGCGTACGAGCCAAACATCAAAACCAGATTGCGCAGCTAGAGCGCAGTGTGTCTAGTGTGAATCAACAACTCACCGAAAGCGAAGCCAAACGGCGCCTGGTCGTACGTGCCCCTGCCTCCGGCACGGCGACCGCCGTGGTGGCCAATGTCGGTACGGCGGTTGAGGGTAGTCGGCCGCTGGTGAGTATTGTGCCGCGTGGGGCCAGGCTGGAGGCCCATTTATTTGCGCCCAGTCGTGCTGTTGGCTTTGTGCGCCCTGGCGTGCCGGTGCGCTTGCGTTATCAGGCGTATCCCTACCAGAAGTTTGGCCAGGCCACGGGGCGGGTGGTGTCGGTGTCGAGAACGGCGTTGCCCGCCAGCGAAATTTTTACCATGGGCAATCTCTCCGGTAACAATCAAAGCAGCGAGCCTTATTACCGTATTTCAGTCGTGTTAGACCAGCAAACCATCCTGGCGTATGGCGTCAAGCAGCCATTGCAGACCGGCATGTTGCTCGATGCCGATATCATGCTCGAGCGCAGAAGGCTGTATGAGTGGGTGCTGGAGCCGTTGATCAGTTTGACGGGCAAGTTGTAGCCATGCAAGTGAAAGTGAGTCATGTCTTTTCTTAGTCAATTGTCGTTTGGCCTGGGGCGCACGCTGCCCATCGCGCTGCAAACCGAGGCCAGCGAGTGCGGGCTGGCCTGTTTGATCATGGTCTCCAATTACCATGGCTTTCGTACCGATCTGGCGACCATGCGTCGCTTGTTTCTGATTTCAATCAAGGGCACCACGCTCAGTCACCTGATGGGCATGGCGCAGGCGGTGGGTTTTACCACGCGCCCGGTGAAGCTGGAGCTCGAAGACCTCAAAGACTTACGCCGCCCGTGCATTCTGCACTGGAATTTCAACCACTTTGTGGTGTTGAAAGAGGTGGGCGCGCGCCATGTGGTGATTCATGACCCGGCGATGGGCATCCGTAAACTGAGCTTTGAAGAAGTGTCGGCTGCGTTTACCGGCGTGGCGCTGGAGTTGTGGCCCAACCCTGGCTTTAAGCAGGTGACTTTTAAACAAAGCGTCAAATTGCGCGACATGATGGGGCATGTCACCGGCCTCTATCGCTCCATGGGCCAGGTGTTGCTGTTAGCGCTGGCGCTGGAGGTGTTTGCGCTGGTGTCGCCGTTTTATATGCAATGGGTGGTCGATCATGTGCTGGTGTCGGCAGACCGGGATTTGCTGACGACGCTGGCACTCGGCTTTGGCCTGCTGGTGTTTATGCAGCAAGCCATTAGCACGGTGCGCGCCTGGGTCATTATGCATATGTCTACCACGCTGAATGTGCAGTGGCGTGCCAATTTATTTGCCCATTTGATCCGCTTGCCGGTCGATTTTTTTGAAAAGCGGCATCTGGGCGATGTGGTGTCCCGGTTTGGTGCCATCGACCAGATTCAACATACGCTGACCAGCACCTTTGTCGAGGCGATTCTGGACGGCGTGCTGACAATCGCCACCTTGGCCATGATGTTTTTATATAGCCCGACCATGGCCTGGATTGCGATTGGCGCCATGCTGTTATATGGCTTGGGCCGCTGGGCCTGGTTTCGGCCCTTGCGCAATGCCACCGAAGAGCAAATCGTGCATGCCGCCAAACAGCAAACCCATTTTATTGAAACCGTGCGCGGTGTGCGTGCCCTCAAGTTGTTTCAACGCTTAGACGAGCGCCGCAATAGCTGGCTGGGCTTGTTTGTCGAGCAAGTGAATGCTGACTTACGCACGCAAAAATTGCAGGTGATGTATCGCTTGCTGAATGGGGTTTTGTTCGGTGTAGAGCGCATTCTTATCGTCTGGCTGGGCGCCAAACTGGTGATGGACAGCGCGTTTACCATCGGCGTATTGCTGGCTTTTATTGCCTATAAAGACCAGTTTGTGTCGCGCGTCAGTGGCTTGATTGATCGGCTGGTGGAGATGCGCATGCTGCATTTGCAAGGCGAGCGCCTGGCTGATATTGCGCTGGCCGAGCAAGAGCCTGAGGTTGTCGATACCATGAGCAAGCAGGAGATTGAAAATCTGCCTGCCAATATTGTGATTCAAGGCCTGCGATACCGTTATGCGGATGGTGAGCCCTGGGTGTTGGATGGTGTTGACCTGGAGATTGCCGCTGGCGAGTCGGTGGCTATTGTCGGCCCTTCCGGTTGTGGTAAGTCGACCTTGATGAATGTCATGCTTGGCCTGCGGCCTTTTAAAGAGGGGCAGGTGCTGGTAGGAGGGCAGCCATTAGCCAAGCTGGGTTTGTCGCATCTGCGCAATATGGTTGGCACGGTGATGCAGGACGACGCGCTGTTTGCCGGCTCGATTGCTGACAATATTGCGTTTTTTGACCAGCAGGTTGAGATGGCGTGGGTGGAAGAGTGCGCGCGCAAAGCCGCGGTATACGAAGACATTGCAGCCATGCCCATGGGCTTTAATACCCTGATTGGCGATATGGGCGCAGCGCTGTCTGGCGGCCAAAAACAACGTATTCTGCTGGCGCGCGCTTTGTATAAAAAGCCAAAAATCCTCTTCCTCGACGAAGCCACCAGTCACCTTGATGTGGCCCGTGAAGCCATGGTGAACCAGGCGATACAGGCGCTGGACATGACGCGGGTGATTATTGCGCACCGGCCTGAGACGATTGCCTCGGCCAAACGCGTCATCGTAATGGCGGCGGGCAAAGTGCATATGACGGCGGTGACAGGCGCATGAGCGTATCCCGGCGCCAGATGTTGCACTTATGCTGGGCCTTGAGTGTCGCACTGCCAGTCAACGCTCTGGCGTTGCAATTAACTGACTTTACCGAGTTTCAGGGTCGCGTCGCCGGTAGCCCGGCCAAAGAAATGCTGACGCCTGCGGCTGACTCTGAATTGGCTCCCTGTGCTGCAGGGTTGCCGCAACGGCCGCTGACACTACTTGATGTGGTGGAGCAGGCCTTATGTAATAGCCCGCGTAGCGCTGAGGCCTGGTCTATCGCCAAAGCGCAGGCCGCACAAGTGGCGGTGCAAAAATCTAATTATTTACCGCGTGTCAACGTCACGGCAGGGGCAGCCAAAGTCAGAAACCATGTCGAAAACTCGTTGTTTTCTTCGCTGGACCAGGACAATAACATTACCAATCGCACCGCTAGCCTGCGCCTGAGCTGGTTGCTGGCTGACCTGGGGCAGCGCTCGGCCAAGTTGGGGCAAGCGCAGGCTTTATTAAGTGCCGCCAATGCGGCACACGATGCCACGTTGCAGGAGGTGTTTATCACTGCGGCGCAGGCCTATTTTGACAACTTGACTACACAGGCCACCTTGACCGCATTTGAAGATGCCGAGTCGTTGGCCAAGGAGAGCCTGGCGGCAGCGACCGCCAAGTTCAAGGCTGGTGTTGGTTTGCTCACCGATCAGTTACAGGCGCAAACGGCTTATGCGCAAGCGCGTTTGGACAGAATCAAAGCCGAAGGTGATCTAAAGAATGCCCATGGCACGTTGTCCGCAGCCATGGGGTTGATGGCCAACACTCCGTTTCAATTGTTAAAACGCAGTCAGTCGCTAGATCAGGGCGATTTTATTCACCGCGTGGATGTGCTGATTCAGCAGGCCACAGAGTCGCATCCGGTGATTGTTGCCGCCAAAGCCAAAGTACTGGCTGCCGAAGAAAACATCAAGGCAGTGCGCGCAGAAGGGCTGCCTACCTTAAATCTCAACACTGAGTTGAGCCGCTCGGACCAAATGGGTTATCAGCAACTGGCCAATTTTCCGGCCAGTAACGTCTACTCGACCTCTGCAACCATAGGCTTGCAACTGAATGTGCCTTTGTTTGAAGGATTCTCGCGCAGCTATCAGGTACAGTCCGCCGAAGCCGAGCGTCAAACGCGTGTGGCTGAGCTCAATCGTGCCTTGCAGCAAGTGTCGCTAGACGTCTGGAAAAGCTATCACGCTTTAATGTCTGAGCGCGAGAATCTGCGCGCCACTGACGAGCTGACACGGCATGCGCAAGAGGCATTTAACGTTGCGCAGGGGCGCTATCAGGCTGGGGTTGGCAATATGATTGAGTTGCTGGGGGCGCAGAATGCTTTGTCCGGCGCCAGGCAGCAGCATATCAAGTCGCTGGCAGCGTTGCGTGCGGCCAGGCTGAAGCTATCCGCCAATATGGGGAATGTGGGATTGTGGGCGATTGTCGAGCCTTGAAAAGTTGATTATTAACTTGTTTACGTTATTGTTAATTTTGGTTAATATTACTTTTGTTGTGGTGTTGCTGTTATGCAGTGGTGCCGCAGCGCAATGGATCTTGAATCAAGATTATGGTGCGTGCTGATGAGCGGTGCAGTCGTCAAGGGCTGCATGGTTTGAGGTCGTACTTTCGCAACTCAAATGAGGAGAAGTAAATGGCAATTCAAAGCTTGAAAAAAGTGGAAATTGAAGCAGTTTCTGGTGGCGCAGGGTTGGATCTGTCAGGTTTACTCGGTGGCATCCCGTTATTAGGCGGTTTGCTGGGCGGCGTGACGGGCACGACCGGCGGTACAGTGAATAGCCTGGTCAGTACCGTATCCGCTATTCCATTGGTTGGCCCTGTGTTGGGCACCGTACTTGGCTTGCTTGGCGGCTTGGTCAGCCTGTAACAGACTCGGTTTTCCCCTCCGATGTATTTGCCCTGCGTTGCAGGGCTTTTTTTCGGCCTGATTTCCCCGGCGTTATTTCTTGGTTTCTGCAGGTTTGCAGCCTTTGAGGTGTAAATGGTCGCTGTCATCCAGGGTGGTTTGATCGCCATTCAGCCGCAAATCCATGGTGCCGTAGTGATATAGCTGTTTGTCATTGGCATCTCTTGCCAATCCAATTTCGTGGTCAGGCAGCATGACCCAGGCTTCGTCGCCATTGGCCGAGAGCTTCAGGCCAAAAGACTGGTAGTTCTCGCATTGATAATGGATGGCCTCTTTGCCGTATCGTGGCACCTCTTTGGTGCCTTTATCAAACATGCTTGGAAATTCAAAACTAGCGCAGCCAAACAATAAAGTAGAGACGATGGCGATCATTAAACGTTGAGAGAGGTTTTTCATTGTGTGTATCTTGTTCTAATAAGAGGCTATAAATAAATATGCACCATATTGTGCCAGTCATGCCTGATGGACTCAATCATTTTGGTCATGTCCTTGGTAGGCCGCACGCTGCAAGCGGTCACGCAAGGCCTCCCATGCTGGCGCGGCAGGCGGCGTCTCAATCAGGATGACTTCTGCTTGCGCTGCGTCTAGGCGGTGCAGAGCTGCGTACAGTTGTTCAGCCGCTAGCGCCGGGTCATGCGGCAGGTAGACATCTTGCTGCGTGATCTGCTGCTCATCGCCAAACAGCAAAGCCGCCGCCGTTGGTCTGGTTTGCGCATAGCGCAGCATGGCCGCTTTGGATGTAAACAGCAGGCAAGGGGTGTGCGGTGAGTAGTGCAATAAGTGCTGCCCGGGCGCCTTTGGGATTTGCGTGCTTGGTTGCGCTGCGGGCTTGCCTGCAATCGCGGCGATCGCCGTGGCCGCGATCATGCCTGGCCGGAGTAATTGCCATGCGTCGCCATGCACGCTGACGATGGTAGATTCTATGCCGACCTGGCAGGCGCCGCCGTCCAGCACCGGCATCTCGATGCCCAGGCCAGACTCCACATGCGCGGCCGTGGTAGGGCTCAATTGTGTATATTGATTGGCAGAAGGCGCCGCAAGACCCAGGCCGCTATCATGTAATAAGGCAAGCGCCACCGGGTGTGCAGGCACACGCAAGGCAACGGTTGGTTCGCCAGCACGAACACTCTGCGATACTTCTGCACGCGCCGGTAATACCAAAGTCAGCGGTCCGGGCCAGAAGGCTGCTGCCAACTGTTGCGCCAATGGCGGAAACTCACTTGCCCACTCAGGCACGTGCGCCGCGCTGGCAATATGCACAATCAGCGGGTTATTGGCCGGGCGCTGTTTCGTCGCATATATTTTGGCAATCGCTGACTCGTTGCGCGCGTCAGCGGCCAATCCATACACCGTCTCTGTCGGAATGGCCACCACTTCGCCACACCGTAACAGCTCAATTGCCTTTGCCGGGCTGATACGCATCACGCACCCTGTTTTGTAAAAAAACCTATTTTACTATTGAAAAGCCTGACTGCTAAAGCATGGCTTCCTATAAAATGCGCGCTTCAGTCTAAGGAGCAACAACATGCAGATTCAAGTTCAACACAATCCTGCCGAAACACAACTAAGTAGCCTGGGTGTTGCCAAGTGGCCAACCTGGCAAAAAGAAGTCTCAGTGTTTGACTGGACATTTCATGAACAAGAGCAGGCATATATATTAGAAGGCGAATGTGTGGTCATCCCGGTAGGTGGCGCACCTGTGCGTTTTGGCAAGGGCGACTTCGTGGTATTCCCCGCCGGCCTCACAGTCAGCTGGGAAGTGAAGCAGCCTTTGCATAAGCATTATCATCTGGATGGCAATGTCGTGACGCAATCCTGGTTGCGACTCAAAGCAGCTTTCAAGAAATAATCACCAATTTGTAACAAAAGTGTAAGAGTGCTGATTTTGGGCTTGACCGCAAAGCTCAGCGCTGTAAAATGCGCGGCTTCCTTAAACGAAACGATATGTTGAGTTAGCAGGAAGTGACTTAAGCAGGGCGAGTTGATAGTGGTTTAAAATAAGTTTTAAATTGCTGTTGACGAAGTAAAAAACCTCTGTATAATGCGCACCTCGTTACGAAATAACGGTAACGAAAACAGCGAAAAGCTGACTGTTCTTTAAAAATTAGGATGACTGATAAGTGTGGGTGTTTGTAGTTGAGTGAAGCGCATTTAATGCGTAGAAACTCAGAAAATACAAATGCTTACACTTAGATTTATGACAAGTATGTACAGTG